>OFDN01000001.1_pt1 | contig 1234573 bp, 1147 predicted proteins | sample 1520971 | NCBI WGS metagenome assembly OFDN01 (sample SAMEA94257418, study PRJEB24077) | hot springs metagenome | biome: Aquatic biome; feature: Geographical feature; material: Water | place: India | collected 2012-06-12 | depth 5 m
ACCCCCGACCTAGCCGTTATGAGCGGCCAGCTCTAACCAACTGAGCTACAGGCCCCGACCGGCTCGCCAATCGCAAGCGGGCCGATAGCGGAACTAGGGGACTGCTGGCAAGTGTTTATCTTATGCCAGCCAAGGAAACTGGCTGGCAGTCTTGATTTCGGCCATCGTTGTTGGCCGTATCCCGCTGTCGTGCAAATGTTGGAAGACATTGCTGAACCATGCGTAGAGGTCATCTAACTGCTCTTCGGTGCGCACATAAGGTGTATAGCCGACGGCTAGCGAAGGTGAGTGGAATGACAGGTTGATCACCGGAACGCGTTCCTCAATGGCGAGATCGATGCCCTCCAGCGCTTTTGCGAGAGGAATACCTTCCGGCGTCAATGCGATGCGTTCGAGCATATTGGATCGTGCGAGCATCGAGCGCGCGACTTGCGAACCGAACCATTCGCCAAAGACAACATTTCCCGCAGAACGCATGGCGCCGGAGAACACGGTAGTGAGCGGGAGTTCTAACAAGGTTCCCTTGCGAATCCAGTAAGGGTTTACGGGATGATGCGTATAGTCCGGACCGCCCTGTTCCGAATAATCGAATCGGGCGCGAACCGATGTATCAATGGTAAGGCCCAGATCAGCCAAAATATCCGCGGTATGTGCACCTGCCCCATACCGACCGGCGCGATAGGCGTCCGGTGTGATACCGGTGCGTTCCACAATGGCGTTGAACAAACTGGTCAGTTTTGCCCGCTCAAGCTCTGGCGGCAAATTGCATGCATAGCTGTTGTGATGGCTCACAATTTCATCAAAGGGCGGATTGACCCATGGATGAAGTTGCACACCTATTTCGGCGCGATTGCTATGGGCATAATTGCTGACCAATTCGACGCCAAGCGGGTCTTCCATGATCGGATAGTCAACCAGATAGCAGGGCTTGATACCGTGCCGGTCGCACAATTCCTGAAACTTTGGTAAAGCCGCAAGATGTTTGGTCCCATAGCCTTGCCGGGAAAATGGGCTACCCCAATCAAATTCTTCTTCGGTATCGACGGTTAAAAGAAAGCGCTGGCTCCCGAGAGCCGTGAGATCCGCGAATTCGAAATTGTCAGAATAATCGGTGGAGAGAACGGATTTTTTGTCATCTGCCCTCTGCGCCAACATGTTACTCTCGCTCTTCGTCTCGAATCCCTGTGCGGCCGTCATTGGTCGCAGGAAGAGACAATATCAGCGCTTCATTGTAGAAACGTAAATCGCCGCCCACATTTTTAGCGAGGCTGCGCACGAGCCGCAAAGAGAAGCCGAGACCGAGCAATGGTGCTTCTGTCGAATCATCCAGCGCGGCGGGACCAGAACCAAAGAGTTCAGACTCATCCATTTCGAGCAGCTTGCGGGGCAGCGTTAGCACGAAGCGGTTTGTCGCGTTGACGCCGGGTTCTGTTCGGAATCGACCATCCAAGACTTCGTGCGGTTCGCATCCGATTATGACAGCCGACAACAGGCGCGAAAATATGCGTTCCGCGAGTTCCTTTTCAACCGCGAATGGCCGCACCGGATGCGCGTGCACCAAATTAAGCGTAACCTGGAGTAGATCGCTCAATCCGCGCAGACGGTCTGCCAAGCGGACAGTCAGCCAGTCGCAGTCGGTCGCACCGGGCTCGGCAAAGAAATTGCCTGCTTCGATCTTTGCAGCAGTTGTCAGGTCATCAAAGCCGGCAAGCAGCCGCTCTGCATCGTTCAGAATGTTACGCGCCAATTGGCGGTAATCTTCGGTGACCGGTCCAAAAAGCTGCTGCTCGATAATCTCCGAAAAGCCTATAATTGCACCTAAGGGCGTGCGCAGTTCGTGCACCAGTTGCTGGATATGTTCCGAGCTCTGTTGCGCCGCGGTCGGCAGAAGTGCGCTTTCCGCCACCGTTGGGCGGCGGAAAATACCACGATATCCGTTGAAACGGCCGCTGACCGGGTCGAAAAATGGTGATGCATTGATCCGCCAATCGCCCGCAACAGATGGCGCCCCGCACAAACGCATCCGGGCATTCTCCAGCGGCATGCGTTGGCGGAAAGCGGCCGCGCCATAAGCATCTGGCCCCGGTCCTTCATCAAATGCCGGTTCTGCGATATCTACACCAACCACCGCGCCAGATGGTGCGCCTTCAATCCAGCTGACGGTCCCATTTTCATCGGTTTCAAAACGAATCTCGGTAACCGGCGTCAGCAATTCGCTGAAATGGTCCATCGCGCTGCTGATGTCTGCAACCGGCGTGGATTGCCGTTCGGTGCGCAGCCGCTCAATGCGCTCAACAATATCGCGGATCTGGACGCCATTTTGCGCGTGCTTGTCGGCAGACATGACCGGTAGAGGCAGAACGAAGTCTGCGCTCGACCAGACCGACAACGCGCGTCGCGTGTGAGGGCCCAGGTCTTTCCGGTTTCGTAAAAAACCCCGGGCACGGACGGGCATCGTGGGTACAATTTCCGCCCATTCTTCGTCCGAAAGGCGCGCACCCGCGACGGCAGCCGAGGCTACGGCGGGAATATCGCCCGACAAAAGCAATACCAATGGCGCGGACATGATACGCCCGGCCAGAGATTTAACGCATTGTTCGCGCGTTTGGGGGGATATTATAGGCAGGAAGTCACGCACCTTTTGAAGGCCGCGCGCCACATATTCTAAATCAAAGTCGATGGGATTTTGCGCCAGAATATCAACAAGTTGTTGCCACTTCGCGGCCGCGCCATAATCACTGTCATTTGCTTGTCGCAATGCAGTTTCGAGGCGGTCGTCAAAGCGCAATTGAAAATATTCCTAATGTAAAATTATCCCTGCCCCTATACCGATATACCTGCTGAAAGCTATGCGAAAGCGGCAAAATATGCGCGTCACACTATGGGACAATTGCAATCCGCTATAATAATATTATAAGCGCGTGCACAATTGGAAACGGGAAATGTCGCAAGCATGGCTAATATGAACCTTGATTCGATAGATTTGAAGCTTCTTGCAGAATTACAGGCAGATGGCCGAATCACGAATGTGGAACTTGCAACCAAAGTCGGGCTGACCGCCCCGCCCTGCCTTCGCCGCATGCGCGCACTTGAGCAATCGGGCACGATCAAATCCTATCATGCCGACATCGACGCTGCGTCCTTGGGATATACGATAACCGTTTTCGCCATGGTAAGCCTCAAAAGCCAGGCGGAAGATGATCTGAAAGCATTTGAGCAGCATGTGAGGGCGTTACCCGATGTGCGGGAATGCCACATGCTTAACGGTGAAATTGATTTCATACTGAAGATAGTCGCGCGTGACCTGCAGTCGTTTCAGGAGTTTCTGACGTCGAAACTGACTTCGGCGCCCAATGTGAACAGCGTTAAAACCTCGCTCACAATCCGCACGGCGAAGGATGAACCGGGCGTGCCTATTCCGGCAGCATAAAAAAGGGAGGCCGAAGCCCCCCTTTTTTGTTCCAATCAATGTCGCCTGTGATCAGGTCGCAGTGGGCGCAGCAGGTGCTGCAGGCGCCTTCGACAATTGGTCGATATACATCAGCCAATATTCGGCGATCGCCTTACGATTTGCACCGGTAATCAGAGCGAAGTCCGCCTTCGCGCCAGCGTAATCGCCCAGCATTGTCTTTGACATGGCGAGACGGAAACGGGTGCGTTCGGTCTGGTCTCTGCCATCCTTGTCGAGCACCGGCCCCTTCGAAAGAGCCGATTCATAAAGCTCCTTCGCCGTGTCATATTTCTTGTGCGAGAAGAATGAGTCGCCGGTTAGAGACGCCAGCATACCCTTGGGGCTCGCTTTGGCAGGTGCCAACGTACCGGCGAGCGTGGCGGTGTCTTCCGTCAAGCGTGCCTTTGCTTCGGTATATTTCTCGCTGAAGGTCACGTTGTTGCGGGAGATGACCCCCTTGGCAAAACCTTCTTCAAGCACAGAGACGGCTTCCGCCGGATAACGCACACCAATATAGCTCAAACTATCGAGATACTGCGCATATTCCTGCTGGAACCGAAGTCCGTTGGTCACGCGCATCAAACGCATCACATCCAACTCTTCTTCGGGGCTCAATGTCAGCGAACGATCAAAGAACGCCAAGGCATCATGCCAATAGTCCGGGTTGTTTTCCGTCGCGAGCAATTGCTTGTACCAATTTGCAGCGCCCGCGTAGTTTTTCGTTTTAGCGGCCAGATTAGCTGCGCGAACAAAATAAGCCTTATTCACTTTGCCCGCAGCCTTGTCGGCTTCAATAGCCTTGCCGAGCCACGTCATGGCCTCCGCATCCCGGTTCTGCTGCGATTGGGCGTTGGAAATCAGGAACTCGATATTATTGCCGCGATGCCCCATATTGTAAGCTTCGAGCATCAATTTTTCGGCGTTGACGAAATTCTTGCCATCATAAGCAATGGCGCCCTTGCGGAACGTATATTCCGTTTTGATGTTCGCGGGCGTGGTTGCGGAAGCCAGCAACAGATCGATGCCCTGCTCCTGAAACGCGAGATCCTTTAGCCCTGCGCCAATGTTGATCGCTAGAATCCCGGCTTCGTAGCGGTCGTCGTCATTAGCGATCGCTGCGACAATTTTCGGAAACTCGGCTTTTGCACCTGCCGGATTCTTCTGCTTGTTCAGCAGATCGACGACGGGCGTGTATGCCGCAATGAAGGGCTTGGAATAGTTACGCTTCGGTGCCGCAGGTGCAGCTTCCTTCTTATCCTTGCCCTTTTTCTCCTTGGCAGGCTTTTCCTCAACGGCAGCATGCGATGCCGTCAATGGCAGCGCCAGAAGCGACAAGGTAAGGGCAAATTTGGAAACAGACTTCATTCTACTCTCCGCGATTAGGGTGTTTAGGCATATTATCTCAGATGGGGATTACTATAGATATTCGCCCTGCATAGAGCAAATAGGATAGCGACCGCGGATGAATTGCGGTTGAACGATGGAAATTGGATATCAAATGACAAATAGCGGGGCAATTATCATCGGCGCAACAGGCGGCATTGGTAAAGAGCTGGTGGAAAAGCTCTCTTCAGACGGAAATTTTGAAAGCGTTGTGGGGCTTTCCCGTCACTCTATTCCTGCCATCGACATTTTGGATGAAAGCAGCATTGCCGCAGCAGCCAACCATGTCAGGCTATCAGGAATCTCCCCGGAACTCATCATCGTCGCTACGGGAATTCTGCACAAAGGCGGGCGTGGCCCTGAAAAGAGCCTGCGTGAACTGGACACCGATTGGATGATCGAAAATTACCGCCTGAATGCCGTGGCCCCTGCCCTGATCGCCAAGCATTTTCTGCCCTTGATGCCACGCACGGGTCGCACTTGCTTTGCAGCCCTTTCTGCGCGTGTGGGCAGCATCTCGGATAACCGGTTAGGCGGTTGGCACAGCTATCGGGCATCGAAGGCAGCGCTCAATATGCTGATCAGGAATCTATCCATCGAATGGCAGCGGAAAAACCCCGAGGCGATTATTGTCGGGCTGCATCCCGGCACGGTTGAAACCGGCTTGAGCGCGCCATTTAAGGGCAATCCGGAGCATGAGCGGTTTTCTCCTGCCAAAGCAGCTGGGCAGTTACTCGACGTCCTGCAAGGCCTTGAAACGGGCGATTCAGGTCAACTCTTCGCCTATGATGGACGCATCGTCGCACCCTAGCGTCAGGGTAGCCCTTATCTGTGGATAAGTTGTCGAAAAAGTCGTTTTTCGGACCCCGTCGGGTGGCTTTCGGCGGCTGGCTGGTCTAGGGTCGGACTATTCTAAAAATATAAGGATTTTCGCGGCGTGAGCGATGATAGTGCCACTCTAGACCCCTCCGATATTTCTCCGGTCGACATCGTCGATGAAATGAAGTCGAGCTACCTCGACTATGCCATGTCCGTGATTGTTGCGCGTGCCCTTCCGGACGTGCGCGACGGCCTGAAGCCTGTGCACCGCCGCATACTTTTCGCCAGCCAGGAGGGCGGATTTGTCGCAGGACGTCCGTACCGTAAATCGGCCAAGATCGTCGGCGACGTGATGGGCAACTATCACCCGCATGGTGACAGCGCGATTTATGACGCTCTTGCGCGTATGACGCAAGATTGGTCGCTTCGAGTGCCTTTGATCGACGGTCAGGGCAATTTCGGCTCCATGGACCCTGATCCGCCTGCATCGATGCGCTACACCGAAGCGCGTCTGAACAAGGTCGCCAATGCACTGCTCGACGACCTCGACAAGGATACGGTTGATTTCCAGCCCAACTATGACGGAAGCCGGCAAGAGCCTCAGGTTCTGCCTGCGCGTTTTCCAAATCTGCTGGTAAATGGTGCTGGCGGTATCGCCGTCGGCATGGCCACCAATATTCCTCCACATAATCTGGGTGAAGTCATCAAGGCGTGCCTTGCCTATATCGACAACCCCGCGATTTCTGTGGACGAATTGATCGAAATCATCCCTGCACCCGATTTTCCGACCGGGCCACTGATTCTCGGCCAGGGCGGCGCTCGCGCTGCGTATCGTGAGGGCAAGGGCTCGATCATGATGCGGGCACGGCATGAAATTGAAGAAGGCCGGGGCGACCGCCGTTCGATTGTTCTAACCAGCATTCCCTTCCAGGTCGGCAAATCCGGACTCGTCGAGAAGATTGCCGAGGCCGCCAAGGATAAGCGGATCGAAGGCGTTTCCGATATCCGGGACGAGTCAAGCCGCAAGGGTGTGCGGATCGTTATCGATTTGAAGCGTGATGCGACTCCCGATGTTGTCCTGAACCAACTTTGGCGCCATACGCAGGCGCAGTCCAGCTTCCCGGCCAATATGCTCGCCATTCGCGGTGGTCGCCCCGAAGTCCTGAACTTACGCGACATCATCGAGAGTTTCGTCCGCTTCCGCGAAGAAGTCATTACCCGCCGCACCAAATTCGAACTGAATAAGGCGCGTGAACGTGCCCATTTGCTGCTTGGTCTTGTGGTCGCCGTGACCAACCTGGACGAAGTGGTCCGCATCATTCGGGGTTCTGCGAGCCCTGCCGAAGCGCGCGCCGCTTTGCTTGCGCGGCAATGGCCGATTGCCGAAATCGCGCCCTATATCAAGCTTGTCGAAGCAGTTGAAGCCGATGTCACCGGCGACAGCTATCAATTGTCCGAACTTCAGGTTCGCGCGATCCTAGAACTGCGCTTGCATCGCCTGACGGCGCTTGGCCGTGATGAAATTGGCAAGGAACTTTCCGGCCTCGCAGTCAGCATTGCCGAGTTTCTCGCCATATTGGGCGATCGGGTCAAGCTGTACGAAGTGCTGCGCGCCGAACTGGTCGCGATCGATGCCGAATTTTCCACGCCGCGCATATGCGAAATCACGGCGAGCTGGGATGGTTTGGACGACGAAGACCTCATGGAACGTGAGGAAATGGTCGTTACAGTTACCCACGCCGGATATATCAAGCGCACACCACTTGCGACCTTCCGCGCACAGGCCCGGGGCGGCAAAGGCCGTGCAGGCATGGCAACCAAAGAGGAAGATGCGGTCACCGAACTGTTTGTCACCAGCACACACACGCCGGTGCTCTTCTTCTCGAATATCGGCAAGGTTTACCGCCTGAAAGTGTGGAAATTACCGGAAGGCGGACCGCAGACTCGCGGCCGTCCGATGGTGAACATTCTGCCGTTGAGCGAGGGAGAGGTTATCTCCAATGTGCTGACCTTGCCGGAAGACGAAGCAGAATGGGGCGGATTGAGCGTCGTCTTTGCAACGGCAAAGGGCTATGCCCGCCGTAACAGCATGGACGCATTCGCTAATGTCCCGTCAAATGGCAAGATTGCCATGAAATTTGAAGGCGAAGATGCGGACGATCGCCTTATTGGCGTCGAACTGCTCAGTGCCGAAGATGACATCCTGCTGGCAAGCCGCAACGGTAAGGCCATACGTTTTGCCGCAGACGATATCCGTGAATTCCAGAGCCGTGCCTCAACCGGCGTACGCGCCATGAAGTTGATCGGTGACGATCAGGTTATGTCGCTATCGATCCTGAAACGGGTGGGTACTTCGGCGGAAGAACGTGAGGAATATCTTCGTTTCGCTCCGTGGAAGCCGGAAAAGGATGGCGAACCGACGCTGACGGCAGAACGGATCGCGGAAATGGCCGATAAGGAGCAATTCATCCTGACGGTCTGCGCCAATGGGTACGGGAAGCTGTCTTCCGCCTATGGCTACCGCCGGACGGGGCGTGGCGGACAGGGCATCACCAATATCGATAATGTCGAACGTAACGGCCCTGTCGTGGCTAGTTTCCCCGCGACCAAAGGCGACCAATTGATGCTCGTTACCGATCAGGCCAAGCTAATCCGTATGCCACTCGACAGCTTACGCGTCCTGGGCCGCGGCACGGCCGGTGTGCGCTTGTTCAATGTCGGTGAAAACGAACATGTCGTGAGCGCTGCCAAGATCGACGAGAGCGATGAAAGCGACGATTCATCTGACGGTGTGGATACTGGGCCCGTAGTTTCCGATGAGGGAAGCGCTGCAGAGTAGTTGGTCACTTCCATCAGCAAACCCCCGACGGTGAAGTTGGGGAAGCACGGGACGCCTTGAAATGTTGGAATCAAATTGTGAGAATGCACAGCGGTTTATGCGAACCGCTGTGCTCTTTGACTTGTGAAATGAACTGAAGTTTTTGCATCAATCGCTTTAATTTAAAGCAACAAAGGATACAGATTCCGAGCCTTTTTCGGTATCCTTTGTATATTTATGTGCGACTAATTATTTAGGCTTCTCTCAAGCGTCTCACTCTTCGCCGTGCGGAAAATGGCCTCTTTTTACGAGGGTCTGGGCTATTCCGATCGCAATCATGAGCACGCCGAAATAATATAAGTACCAAATGGCAAGGCTGGTCATTTCAGAATTGGCTAGCGGCCCAAGGCGCGCGAAGATCAAGAGATCGGAAACAACAAAAAAGACTGCGCCAACGCCTACCCGATAACGGGGAAAATTACTGCTCCACGCCATCGCGGCCATGGCACCCAAAAAGACGCTGTAAGCAGCAACTTGAAGGCCCTCCTCGCTGTTCCCCGGCAGAAAATAGGCGATAACCGGTGTTAGCAAAAACAGACATACCGCCAAAAGCTTTTGGCTGAAAACCGCGCCCACCCGGCGATGACGGAAATAAATGGCAATCGCGACCAAGTGACCTGCGGCGAATGACAATGCCCCTGCCACCATAGAAAGTTCGATCAATCCGTCCCCGAGCGCATATAAAGCGAGCACGACAGCGAGAAGTGCAAATTCGCCTTCGTGATGGCGCCGGAGGGCAAAGGGCACTAAAAAACCAACCGCCGCCATTTTCCAGACGATGGCAAAAAGCCCACCTTCCAACGGCAGGAACAGCCATGTCGCCGGAAAACTCAACCCCGCCAGCAAGCTTCCCAATAGCCATGGACGTTTGTGCGCGAGATCTTGCGCCATATGCTTATACCCCTTTGTCTCAGTCTTCTTGCAAACAGCCTCGCAAAACAAGGGGAATGTATTCTGGCATGGCATCTGCGGTCAGTCCCGGGCCAGCGCGGATACCAATATCGCCATGAAGCCAAGCTCCGATGGCGGCGGCATCAAAACTCTCGACACCTTGTGCCAAGAGCCCACAAATCAACCCGGTTAAAATATCTCCGGATCCTGCTGTAGCGAGCCAGGGTGCCGAATGCCGGTTTATTGCCCATTGCCCGGAAGGCGCTGCGATAATGGTGTGCGGCCCCTTCAACAGCACAACGCAACCCGCGCGGCGGGCGGCCGCACTGGCTGCTGAAAGGGGTTCTTCGTCCGCAAGATCTGGAAACAGCCGGCTAAACTCGCCATGATGTGGGGTCATGACGTCATTTTGATCCAAGTGCTTGAAAAGTAATTGTGAAGATTCGGAAAAAACTGTGATTGCATCGGCATCCAGTACCACAGGGACATGGGCTTGAAGCATTTTGAGGACGTGTTGTTGTGTCTCGGGTGTTACCCCTGCCCCCGGACCAATCGCCACTGCCTTGACCCGGTGGTCCAAACTTTCACTATCAGGATCAAATTCCTTGAGCATGGTAGCCGTAACATGCGCCGCCTGTTCGTTCAGGGCCGCTCGATCACCGATAAGGGTCACCAAACCGGCTCCCACGGCTAAAGCTGCTCTGGCTGCCAAACGGGAGGCACCTGTTTTCAAAGCGGGCCCGCTCATGACCACCGCATGACCGCGGCTATATTTGTGAATGTCCTGCGCGGGCATGGTCAGCACCGGTTGCTCTACATTATTGTCGTCCGCCAGTTGGAGTTTGAATGTCATGCGTTCATCATGCCGCTTTTGCCTGTGCTTTCCCACGAAATTTTGTTAGCCGCGCCGGCATGAGCAAAGATTATGATGTGCATATCATTGGAGGCGGGCTTGCGGGTAGTGAAGCGGCCTGGCAACTCGCCCGGCGTGGCTTTAAAGTGCGCTTGTCGGAAATGCGGGGTTCGGGTGACACGACCCCAGCACATCAGACTGACGGGCTGGCTGAACTCGTCTGTTCCAACAGTTTCCGTTCCGACGATGCCGAAAGCAATGCCGTAGGCCTTTTGCATCAGGAGATGCGCTCACTCGGCTCTCTTGTGATGGCAGCGGCAGAAGTTGCCAAAGTACCGGCGGGCTCTGCGCTGGCCGTGGATCGGGACTTGTTCTCGGAAACCGTCACTAAAGAACTGCAAAATATCGGAAATATCGATATTGTAAGAGAGCGCGTCGACGAAATTCCGACTGATGTGCCGGTTATCATCGCGACCGGTCCCCTGACAGCCACAAATCTCGCGCATAATATCATGGCCAAAACAGGGGAAGACCGCCTCGCCTTCTTCGACGCGATTGCGCCAATCGTTTATCACGACAGCATCGACATGGATATCGCTTGGTACGCTTCACGTTGGGATAAAGGCGAAGGCAAAGACTACATCAATTGCCCCATGGATGAAGCCCAGTATCGGGCCTTTCATCAAGGGTTGCTCGATTCTGAAAAGACGGAATTCAAGGAATGGGAGACAAATACGCCCTATTTTGAAGGGTGTATGCCGATCGAAGTGATGGCATCCCGAGGCCTGGACACGCTGCGCTTTGGCCCGATGAAGCCGGTGGGGCTTGATAATCCCAAGACTGGCCGTTGGATGCACGCTGTGGTGCAACTGCGGCAGGACAATAAGCAAGGCACGCTCTGGAATATGGTGGGCTTCCAGACCAAGATGAAGCATGCTGCCCAGGTTGAGCTTTTTCGTACGATTCCCGGGTTGGAAAAAGCAGAATTTGCGCGTCTGGGTGGCCTTCACCGGAATACCTTCATTCGCTCACCCATCTTGCTGGATCGCCAATTGCGTCTCAAATCGGCGCCACATATCCGCTTTGCGGGCCAGATCACGGGCTGCGAAGGCTATGTTGAAAGCAGCGCAGTCGGCCTCATGGCGGGAATCATGACCGCCGCACAGCTAAATGGCGGCGAAATTTTGCAGCCGCCGACAACGACTGCTTTGGGGGCGTTGCTGGGTCATATAACCGGTGATGCGCATGCTGATGACTATCAACCGATGAACGTCAATTTCGGTCTTTTTGCTCCGCTTGACGATAAGACCCACAAAAAACAACGCAAAGCCGTAATGACGGCACGCGCCCGGGCGGACTTGGCGGGATGGATTAACGCACAAAAATTATCGATCTAATTCCTGTAAAGGATAGGCCGCCCCTCCCTTTCGTTCCGGCTCTGGGATATAAGCCAAGACTTTGACGAACACTAACTTTGCACCTATCGGTTCGGTATGCCTTACGACGCGCCCGATCTTGCCATGCTGAACCTATCGGAAATTGCTGACTTAGCTGCAGCCCGAAAATTGCCCCCAGTTGAAACATGGGACCCAGCACAAACTGGTGATAGCGAAATGCGTATTAGAGCCGATGGCACATGGTTCCATCAGGGCAGTGGAATTCGAAGACCGGCCATGGTCCGAGCCTTTTCAAGCCTGCTGCGCCGCGATTCCAATGGCCAACATTGGCTCGTAACGCCCTCCCAAAAGCTCTCGATCGACGTAGAAGACGCGGCTTTTGTTGCGGTCGAAATGCAGAGCGAAGGTGAGTTCGAGAAGCGATGCCTAGCGTTTCGGTTGAATAGTGATGATCTGGTAATGGCTGGCCCAACTTCGGAGTTGGCGCTTCGCGAGGGCCTTCCTTATCTATATGTCCGTAACGGATTATGGGCAAAAGTCGCTCGCTCCGTCTATTATGAACTCGCTGAAATAGCGCTTTCGGAAAGTCCTGTATCTCCTAAGGTTTGGAGTAACGGCGTCGCGTTTATGATCGGTGCGGACGAATGACGTGGATCGAACGGATTAGCGCCGCGTTAAATTCAGACATTAGTTTCTCAGTCGAGGATGAACGGGGGTTGGGATTAATTGAGCATCGCGCCGCCGCGGTCTTAATACCCATTACTAACCGACCTGAACCGGGCGTTATACTGACACAAAGACCGGATTGGTTGCGGAGCCATGCGGGTCAAGTCGCATTCCCGGGTGGGAAAATAGACGAAGACGATAGTGGAGCCATTTCTGCGGCATTGCGAGAGGCGCATGAAGAATTGTCGATCCCCCCTGATGATGTCACGATCTTAGGCGTGGCTGACACTTATTACTCTGGCAGCGGTTATCGCATAGAACCCGTGATAGGGGTTATTCCGCCCGACCTTCCTTTAATTCCCAATCCTGATGAAGTGGAGGACTGGTTCGAAGTTCCACTGTCCTTCTTGCTTGATCCCGCAAACGCAGTCAAAAAAAGCGCGGAATGGCATGGTCGCCAAAGGACATATTACGACATGCAATGGGGTGAGCGAAGAATTTGGGGCGTTACGGCGGGCATCGTCGCAAATCTGGCGCGCAGGTTGTCATGACTGAAATGATCCATAATTCAGACTGGTTTCAGGCAAAAGGCTTGCGCAACATTGTGGATGCGCTTTCCAATGAAAATAACGGTCTGCGGATCGTAGGTGGAGCAGTGCGAGATAGTTTGCTTGGCCTTCCCGTCTCCGACGTTGATTTGGCTACGAAATTGCTACCAGCAGAAGTTATGAGCCGCCTTGAGAGAGCAGGCATCAAATCTGTCCCAACTGGAATTGAACACGGAACAGTCACTGCAGTCTCCGATAGCAAAAATTATGAAATTACAACGCTCCGACGGGACGTTGCTACAGACGGTCGAAGGGCAGTGGTCGCCTTCTCGACCGACTGGAGAGAAGATGCGGCACGGCGTGATTTCACGATCAACGCGCTTTATGCCGACGGTTATACTGGCGAAATCTTTGACTATTTTTCAGGACAGCACGATCTTAACCTTGGAATTGTCCGGTTCATCGGGAATGCCGAGCAGCGCATAGCTGAGGACTATCTGCGTATCTTGCGCTATTTTCGCTTTTTTGCACGTTTTGGAACGGGTTCGGGAGATCAAGAGGCGATAGCCGCATGTGCTAAGGGCGCGCATGGGCTAACAGCTCTTTCGAGAGAACGTATAGCCCAGGAACTCACCCGCTTAATCACTTTGCCAAATCCTGTGTTTTCAGTGCAACTGATGGTAGATCATCAAATTTTTGTACCCTTTTTACCTGAGTTGGACAAAGCGGCTGTGGAAAGGCTTACAACTATCGTTGACCGCGAAGTCCGACATAAGCTCGCGGTATCTCTACCCGCTCGCCTTTTGACTTTGCTGCCACGCGACCAAGTCATTGTAGATAGAGTTTCGGCAAGGCTGAAGCTTTCTAACCGTCTGAGGGAACAACTTACAAATCGAGTGAGCGGGGATTTGCCGACCGAAAACAACATTCGAGAACTTGCTTACCGTAAAGGTAAGAGTTGCGCCATTGATGCGGCGGCGCTTTACACAAATTCCAATGTCTTCTCATTATGCTTGGAGCGTTTACTGAATTGGGATGTTCCCGTGTTCGGAATCAAAGGAGGAGATGTGATCGCGATGGGCGTTCCCGCGGGTCCAATGGTTGCGAAAACACTGCAGTTGCTGGAACAAAAATGGATCAATAACGATTTTCCAGCTATCGACGAGCTGTCGACGAAATTACATCAAATTGTAGTCGAGCTTTTATCCGCCACCAAGAAAGAATAAGCGGCATCTCCGGTCATGGGCCGTGCGAAATAATAACCTTGTCCGACCGAGCATCCTAACCGGCGCAAAACTTCTGAAATTTCAATGCTTTCGATGCCCTCTGCTGTTGTCTTCATCCCTAACGCCCGGGCAAGGGAAAGTACTGTTCGTACAATTGCTCGCTTGTCCTTGTTGACCATCATTTCAGAAACAAAGCTTCGATCAATTTTCAGTACGTCAATCGGAAGCTGCTGGAGATAGGCTAAGTTTGAATATCCGGTACCAAAATCATCCATCGCCAAATTCGTATCCAGAGATTTCAGATTATCGAGCAATCGCTTCGCACCATCAGGGTCGTTGATAAAAGCACTTTCGGTCAGCTCTAACGTCATTCTATTGCCCGCGATGTTCGCTCCACGAAGCGCTGAGGAAACCGCTTCTACGACGTCATCGCGTTGAATTTGAACGGCCGACATATTTACTGAAATCCGGAAATCTTGCTGCCCGGACAGACGTTCATCCCAGAGTGCTATGGTTTTGGCTGCTTCTTCAAGTGCCCAGCGCCCAAGCGGGACAATTAAGCCGCTTTCTTCAGCAACAGGAATGAAGTCCACTGGTGAGATTGCACCGAGATCGGCGTGCTGCCAACGCGCCAAAGCCTCGAAACCACTTAACAGTCCGGTATCAAGATCAACCAGCGGCTGATAATGCAGTTCGAGTTCCCCCATTTGCAAGGCACGGCGCAGGTCGGTTTCCATGCTGAATCGACGGCGGGCGGTGTCTACTGTGCCGGGAGTATAGAGCTCAAATGACTTAGTGAATTTTGCTTTTTTCAGAGCGATCTGGGCATGGCGGAGCGTGTCCATTGGATCGTCGCTGCCAACCCGACCAATCGCAGCAGCAGCGGCGCAGTCTACTTGGATTTCCAGACTGGAAAGCTGGCACGGTTTAAGGAATGCGTCGGTCAAACGTTGCGCAATATTCCGAACATTTGTGGTTTCGTCGTCCATTTGAACGAACAGAGCGAATTCATTTCCGCCCAAGCGGCAGAGGATTTCATTTGAACGGATGCGGGAGTTAAGACGGCGGGCTACGGTGATTATGAGCTCATCGCCGACCATAGCGCCAGCCGATTCATTAACTCGGCTGAACCTTGCGAGGTCTATCAGGATGATGGCGTAGCCTCTGGCGGAGCCGCTCTCAACCAAGGATTCAAGCCGGTTTTCGATCTCTTCTTCAAATCCGGTGCGGTTGCAGAAGCCTGTCAGGCTGTCGCTGAGCATTTCGCGTCTCAGGTTGAGGCGGCTGGTCGCTTCTGCTGTCCGGTCGACCATGGATAACAGGATCATGCTCCCGTCTATGCCAAAGCGGGCGATGCTGATTTCGAGTTCACGTTTGTTAACCGGGTCCGGCGACTGCCAGCATTCGAAATGCGTTTCGCGCCCCTCGTCGATCATGGTGAAAGAACGGTCGGCCAGAGTTCCGAGGTCAAGTCCGGATTCGCGCTCAAAGCCGAGGGCAAGGTCGTCAAACTTGGGGTTACTGAGAACATATTCGACCCGGTCCGCCAAAACCCTGAAAATGGCACCTGCGATGGGCAACGATGCAAGCCAGCCATATTCAAGCCGGGGATCAACCGGATTCACCAAGGCGACCTTTGGCAGCTTTGGGCTGAAAGGGGTTAATTCGGCAATATCGCGGCGGGAAATATGCTTCATTCCAACAGGCCATAAGACCCAGTTGTAAAAAATAGTCACCTAAGTTGTGGTGTATATTTGGTTAATTTTCGGCCGGCCGGCCGTTAGTCAAATCGATTATTCCGCGGAAATCCTTGGGGTGGCAGCCTTCCCGCGGCCCCGCGCGCCACGCGCCAGAGCGACATGTCATTTTCGGTTCGTGTCCGACCGCTGTCGCCCCCCATTGCCCAGCTCAATCCTTCACTCAGAAGGAAGCACATGGCATCTGCAAGTCCACCATCCTTGTAGCGCTGGAGTGTCACACCCTGCCCCTTGGACATTTCCGGCACCTCACTCAGCGGGAAGACGACCAGTTTGCGATTATCGCCAACAACCGCAAGATACTGGTCCTTCAACAAGGTTTCATCTGTGGTTTCTGGCGGTGCCGGACGCACAACCTTTAACCGCGCACCGGGTTTCAATGTCACGACGCCACGCCCCTTGCGGGTTTCGGCGATCACATCCGCCATCTTGGCAATGAAGCCCTTGCCCGTGGAAGCAGCCAGCAACATCCGTCCATTGGCTGTTGCAGGAAAGACGGAAACAATGTCATTGCCGGCTTCAATGTCTACCATCGATCCGACTGGTTCACCAAAGCCGCGCGCACCCGGCAATTTGTCTGCGCCCAATGTGTAGAAACGACCATTTGCCGTCGCAATCAGGATTTTGTCCGTCGTCTGGGTGTGGAATGCGAAGGCCAGGCTATCGCCTTCCTTGAATTTGTAATCTGCCTTCGCCGACAGGTCCGCATGACCTTTCATGGCCTTTATCCAGCCCCGTTTCGACATGATGACCGTTACCGGCTCGCGCTCGACAAAGGCTTCCAGTGAAATTTCACGCGCCTGCCCGGCTTCTTCCAGCGACGTACGACGCCGACCCAGTTCGGTATCCTCGGCGTAGCTTTTACGCAACGCCGCCAAATCCTTCTTCAGCCGCGTCTTTTGCCGCGCAGGGCTTTCGATCAGCTTGACCAGATCCTCCCGTTCCGCCCGCAACTCTTCCAATTCGCGGCGGAGCTCCATTTCCTCAAGCCGGCGCAGCGACCGCAGGCGCATGTTCAAGATCGCTTCAGCCTGCCGGTCGTTTAGCTGAAACTCTTCCATCATCACTGGCTTGGGCTCATCCTCAGTCCGGATGATTTCGATAATCCGGTCCAGATTGAGAAAGGCGATGATATAGCCTTCGAGCAGTTCCAGACGGGCATCAATCTTGTCGAGCCTGTGCTGCGAACGGCGCACCAAAACTTCCAGTTGATGATGGAGCCAATGCCGCAGCACCTCACCAATGCCCATGACTCGCGGAGTACGCTCTGCATCCAGCACGTTCAGATTGAGCGAAAAACGGGTTTCCAAATCCGTCAGGCGGAATAGAGCGTTTTTCAGGTCATCGGGGTCAACATTACGGCTTTTAGGCACCAGTACGATGCGGATGAGTTCGTCACTCTCGTCGCGAATGTCTTCCAATATTGGCAGTTTTTTATCGGCGATAAGTTGGGCGATTTGCTCGATCAACTTGCCCTTTTGCACCTGATAGGGAATTTCCGAGACCACAAGTTGCCATGTCCCGCCCGACTGCTTTTCAACGCCGGTTTGTTCCCAGTTGCCTGCCTCGTCACGCCCGGTCGAAAAGCGTGCGCGGACGCGCATCGCGCCACGACCGCTGGCATAGGCGGCGCTGATTACGTCTTTGCTGTCGACCAACAGGCCACCCGTTGCAAAATCGGGACCCTGAACAATTCCCATTATCTGTTCATGCGATGCAGAAGGCTCGTCAATCAACAGCGTCGCAGCATCGATTATTTCCGCGACATTGTGCGAAGGGATGCTGGTCGCCATACCCACGGCAATGCCGCTTGCCCCATTTGCGAGCAAATTGGGGAAAAGCCCAGGCATAACCTCGGGCTCTTCATCTTCGCCATTATAAGTTGGACGAAAATCAGCGGCGTTCTCGTCCAGACCATTCATCAACTCGATAGCCGTCTTGGTCAGACGAGCCTCGGTGTAGCGGTATGCCGCCGCATTATCGCCGTCGATATTCCCGAAATTCCCCTGCCCGTCGACAAGCGGATAGCGGAGCGAAAAGGTCTGCGCGAGGCGAACCATGGCATCGTAGACCGATTGGTCACCATGAGGGTGATATTTACCGATGACATCGCCCACAACACGGGCGCATTTTTTGTACCCCTGAGACGGATCAAGCTTCAGCAACCGCATCGCCCACAACAGCCGCCGGTGTACCGGTTTCAATCCATCGCGCAAATCCGGCAAGGACCGCGCGGTGATCGTCGACATCGCGTAAATCAGATAACGTTCGGACAAAGCCGCATCAAAGGGCGCATCAACGATGGCGTCGAACGGGTCTTCGGGCAATGTATCAACTGTATCGGACATTGCAGCCCCGATAGCGGCGGTTGCGCGACACGCAAAGTAGCGAATTCAGCAATCCACAGATTTGTTATCAAACGCCTGCTCTGCTAACGGGGCCGCGACTCTGACATTCTGCTGAAAGCTGCGCCCATGATCCCTCGTTATTCCCGCCCCGCCATGACCAAAATCTGGGAGCCGGAGAACCGGTTCCGCATCTGGTTTGAAATCGAGGCGCATGCAACGGATGCACTTGCGGAACTGGGCGTCGTGCCCAAATCAGCTGCCGAAGCCCTTTGGGCCTGGTGGGCGACAAACCCTGCTATCGACGTTGCTGCAATCGACGCCATCGAAGCGGTCACCAAGCATGACGTTATCGCCTTCCTGACATGGGTTGCCGAACAGGTTGGCGACGAAGCACGCTTCATGCATCAGGGCATGACATCATCCGACGTGCTGGATACCTGCCTCGCTGTGCAGCTGACGCAGGCGACCGACCTTCTGCTGGCCGATATGGATGCGCTGCTTGAGGCCCTGAAAGCGCGGGCGATGGAGCATAAATTTACGCCCACGATCGGCCGTAGCCATGGCATTCACGCAGAACCCGTGACTTTCGGATTGAAACTGGCGCAGGCATATGCCGAATTTGCGCGTGGACGCGAACGTCTGATCGCCGCCAGAGCCGAGATTGCGACCTGCGCGATATCAGGGGCCGTCGGCACATTTGCCAATATCGACCCCAAGGTCGAGGCGCATGTGGCCGCGAAGCTGGGGCTATCGGTAGAGCCCGTTTCGACACAGGTTATCCCACGTGACCGGCATGCCATGTTTTTTGCAATTCTGGGCGTTATTGCATCGTCCATAGAACGGCTCGCCATCGAGATTCGTCATCTGCAACGCACCGAAGTGTTGGAGGCGGAGGAATATTTCTCGCCAGGTCAAAAAGGTAGTTCGGCCATGCCGCACAAGCGCAACCCGATCCTGACCGAAAATCTGACGGGACTTGCCCGTATGGTCCGTAGCGCGGTGACCCCGGCGATGGAAAATGTCGCGCTGTGGCATGAGCGGGATATCTCGCACTCTTCAGTGGAGCGCTATATCGGCCCCGACGCGACGATCACGCTCGATTTTGCCCTCGGTCGTTTGACCGGCGTTGTCGAGAAACTGCTGGTTTATCCCGCCCGTATGCAAAAAAATCTCGATCGCATGGGTGGTCTTGTCCATTCACAGCGCGTTCTGCTCGCCCTCACCCAGGCCGGGATCAGCCGCGAAGATAGCTATGCGATTGTCCAGCGTAACGCGATGAAAGTATGGGAGTCGGATGGGGCGCTGTCACTTTTGGAACTGCTGAAAGCAGACCCTGATGTCGCAGCCAAAATGAGTGCTGCCGAGATCGAGGACCGGTTCAATCTCGATTACCATTTCAAACATGTGGATACGATTTTTGATCGGGTGTTTGGGTAAGTTATTGATTGGTAATTGCGCCGCTACGTAATAACTTCACTCAACTATCCACCGTCACCCTGAACTTGTTTCAGGGTCCATCGGGCAAAGTTACCCATAATGTGAAAGGTAGCGTAGCCGTGCGGCATCGTTTGGCTTGCCAAGACAAGCAAGGGGTGGGCTGTTAAATAGACCCTGAAACAAGTTCAGGGTGACGGGTTAGATATTTTGATCGGGTTGGAGCAATAATCAGTTCTTACCCCTACCCAAGGTCGCAAACATCCCATAAGGTAAGTCAAAAGGAGCTGACCAAGCATGCGATTTTTAAAAACACTGATCTGGGTGACCGTGATTGTCGGCCTGATTGTGTTTGCAACGAATAATTGGGTGCCCGTTTCGATCAGCCTTTGGGGCGGTTTGCGGTTGGACACAAAGTTACCGGCTCTCGTCATTGCAGCGTTCATGCTGGGCTTTTTCCCGCTTTATTTCATTCACCGCACAGTTTTGTGGCGGATGAAACGGCGCATTTTGACGCTTGAGGGGAACCAACGCACTACCGCATTCCCGCCGCCTCCACCTGTCACGCCGCGGCCAAGCTATGTTTCAGGGGATGCGGCATGACCAACCCTCTCTACGTCGCCATCGACACGCCCTATCTTGAAGATGCGCTGGAATTGACCAAGCGGATCAAGCATCATGTCGGCGGTGTAAAACTGGGCCTCGAATTCTTCTGCGCCAACGGCCATCATGGTGTGCATGAAGTGCAGAAACTGGGATTGCCGATCTTTCTCGACCTGAAATTGCATGACATTCCCAATACCGTCGCAAAGGCAATGCAGGCGATCAATACGCTCGAGCCCGCCATCGTGACGATTCATGCAGCAGGTGGCCGCGCGATGATGGAAGACGCCAAGGCTGCGGCAGGCGCCCATACCAAAGTTGTTGCAGTAACTGTTTTGACCAGCCTCGACGACCATGACCTGAGCCGTGTCGGCGTGCCCGATAGCCCGGACGCCCAGGTAGCGCGCCTCGCGGCGCTCGCTCAAGAGGCCGGTCTGGACGGTATTGTGTGTTCGGGTCATGAAGTGAAAGCCGTCAAAAAGCTCTGGAAAGACGGCTTTTTCGTCGTTCCCGGATTACGCCCCGAAGGCGGCCATAGCGGCGATCAGAAGCGCACAGTGACGCCACGACAAGCACGCGACGATGGTGCAAGCGTTCTTGTAGTCGGGCGTCCGATTACCAAGGCGGAAAATCCGGATGAAGCAGCGCGGGCTATTGTCGGCACTCTCTAATGGCTGACCACGCGACGCCTAATTTGCCGTCTCGCGATTATGCGCTCACTATCCGCTTTTACGAACAGTTGGGCTTCGAAACCAGTTGGCATGATGCGCATTGGTTGATCCTAGAACGCGGCGGGATCTGTTTGGAGTTCTTTAGATATCCCGATCTAGATGCAGCGCAGAGTTCGTTTAGTTGCTGCCTCCGTCTAGACGATGTGCATGCGTTTCATAAAATATGTCTCGATGCAGGAATACCCGAACAAACGACCGGTTGGCCGCGCATACATGCCCCAAAGCTAGAGCATAGCGGAATGGTTGTCGGCTATTTGGTCGACCTAGACGGGACGTTGTTGCGACTTGTGCAAAATCCCGATTAAGACGCCGGATCGTGAACTTCCGGGTGACGAACGCCGCCGGTTCGGCTAACCGCGCCGACATGCCAACCCAAATCAAAATTTGCGGCCTCAAGGATGAGGCGGGTGTCGACGCCGCTGCTCGTGCCGGGGCAACCCACATCGGCCTCAATCTCTACGAGAAAAGCCCGCGCTACGTCCCGCTTGAGCAGGCCGCCGCCTTACGCATGCGAACGCCGGAAGAGGTGAAAGTCGTCCTGCTGCTCGTTAATGCGGAACCCGGTTACACAGCGAAGGCTATTGAAATTGTAAAGCCCGATGTGGTTCAGTTCCACGGCACAGAGACTCCAGAATGGCTTCGAGTTTTGAAGGGTGTGACTTCTGTCGAAATCTGGAAGGCACTTGGCGTGAAAGACGCAGAGACGCTGAAAAATAGTGCGCGATTTGTCGGCGCGGCGGACCTGTTGTTGTTCGATGCCCCGGCGCAAGCCCTTCCCGGCGGCACAGGTATGCGGTTTGACTGGTCACTCCTTGCCGAGCATCGCCATGAACTGCCTTGGGGTTTGGCGGGCGGATTGACTCCGGCAAATGTTGCCGAAGCGCTGCGCCAGACGCGGGCGCCGATGGTGGATACATCGTCGGGCGTGGAATCTGCGCCCGGCATCAAGGATATGGACAAGATTGCCCAGTTCTGCAAAGCGGTGCGCGACCATGACCATAGCTGAACCCACCCCGAACTCTTTCCGCAACCAACCCGACGAGAACGGCCATTTTGGTCAGTTTGGCGGGCGATATGTGGCCGAAACACTGATGCCGCTCGTGCTCGATCTCGAACGGCATTACCGGCTTGCAAAAACCGACCCGGCATTTCAGGCGCAGTTTGACGATTTGCTGGAACATTATGTCGGACGCCCGTCCCCGCTTTATTATGCCGAGCGGTTGACCGAAGAGGTGCGCAAGACGGCGCCCGAGGGCAAAGGCGCGCAAATCTGGTTCAAGCGTGATGAGTTGAATCATACCGGCGCTCATAAAATCAATAACTGCATCGGCCAGATTTTGCTCGCCATGCGGATGGGCAAGACCCGTATCATCGCTGAAACCGGCGCGGGACAGCATGGCGTTGCAACAGCCACCGTGTGCGCGCGCTTTGGACTTCCCTGCTTCATCTATATGGGCGCCAAGGATGTCGAGAGGCAGCAGCCCAATGTGTTCCGCATGAAGCTTTTGGGAGCCGAGGTCATTCCGGTGACATCGGGCGCAAATACGCTGAAAGATGCGATGAACGAGGCGTTGCGCGACTGGGTCGCCAATGTGCATGATACCTTCTACATCATCGGCACTGCGGCTGGTCCGCATCCCTATCCCGAACTGGTCCGCGATTTTCAGAGCGTAATCGGCAAAGAAGCCCGCGCCCAGATGTTGAGCCGTACGGGTCGTTTGCCCGACATGCTGGTCGCCGCCATCGGGGGCGGTTCCAACGCCATTGGCCTGTTTCATCCGTTCCTTGACGACAAGGATGTCGCGATGCTGGGCATCGAAGCCGCCGGACATGGCCTGGAAAAAGAGCATGCTGCGAGCCTCGCGGGCGGTCGCCCCGGTATCTTGCATGGTAACAAGACCTATTTGCTCCAGAACGAAGACGGCCAGATTGCCGAAGCGCATTCGATATCGGCAGGGCTTGATTATCCTGGCATCGGGCCCGAGCATAGCTGGCTGAAAGAAATCGGTCGTGTGCGCTACGACAGCGTAACCGATGTCGAGGCGCTTAACGCATTCCAGCTGTTGTGCCGGACCGAAGGCATCATCCCCGCCCTCGAACCAGCCCACGCCATCGCGGCGGTGGAGCGCGAGGCCAAGAAAATGGATCGTGACCAGATCATTTTGGCGAATCTGTGCGGCCGTGGGGATAAAGATATCTTCACCGTGGCCGAGGCTTTGGGGACGGCGATATGACCCGCCTTTCCGCTGCATTCTCCAAACCACACCCCGCGCTCGTCACCTTCATTACCGCAGGAGATGGAGACACAGCGGCCAACCTCGATGCGCTTGTCGCCGGCGGTGCGGATGTGATCGAGCTGGGAATGCCGTTTACCGACCCGATGGCTGACGGACCGGCAATACAGGAGGCGAATATCCGCAGCCTTGGCGCTGGTACTACGACTGCCGATATTTTCGCAATCGCCGCCGCATTCCGCGCGCGCCATCCCGATACGCCGCTGGTGCTCATGGGCTATGCGAACCCCATGACGATCCGGGGCGGAGAATGGTTTGCTTCCGAGTGCAACAAAGCAGGCGTAGATGGCGTAATCTGTGTCGACATCCCGCCAGAGGAAGACGCCGAACTCGGCCCTTTGCTCCGCTCGGCCGGGATCGACCTGATCCGTCTTGCCACCCCGACCACAGACAAGGCGCGCTTGCCCGCAGTTCTGGATGGTGCATCCGGCTTTCTCTATTATGTCAGCGTGGCGGGGATAACTGGCTTACAACAGGCTGCTCAAACCAGCATTGACGAGGCGGTCGCCCGCTTGAAAGCCTATACCGACCTGCCCGTCGCCGTCGGCTTCGGCGTTCGCACGCCAGAACAGGCGGCTAGTATCGCCCGCGTCGCAGATGGCGTCGTGGTTGGGTCTGCCCTTGTGGAACTGGTCGCCCAGCATGGCAGCAATGCCGCTGGTGCGCTGCAGGATTATGTGGCATCCCTGAAACTCGCAATTGTCGCAGCCAGAAAGGCGTAAATATGAACTGGGTCACCCGCGTCCGCAACGCCATCCCCTTCATCGCCAAGCGCGAAACCGCCGAAACACTTTGGCACAAGTGCAAGGGCTGCAATGCCATGATTTTCCTCAAGGAATTTGAGGAGAACCAGTCCGTCTGCCCCAAATGCGACCATCACGGACGTATCGGTCCAGCAGAGCGCTTCGCCGCCTTGTTCGACGATGACAGCTATGATGTTCTCAAGCCCCCCGTGGTGGGCGAAGACCCATTGAAGTTCAAAGATACCAAAAAATACATCGACCGCATCAAAGCTGCCCGCCTCGCCACCGGGGAGCAGGACGCCATGATCAGCGCCAAAGGCGAAATCAACGGCCAGACCGCCGTCGTTAGCGTACAGGATTTCGCTTTCATGGGCGGATCGATGGGCATGGCTGTTGGAGAAGCCTTTGTCGATGCGGTCAAGGCCGCAATCCGTGCAAAATGTCCCTATATCATTTTCACCGCGGCAGGTGGCGCACGGATGCAGGAAGGGATTTTGTCCCTGATGCAGATGCCGCGTTCCACCGTCGCGATCCAGATGCTCCATGATGCGGGCCTGCCCTATATCGTCGTACTGACCGATCCGACTACCGGCGGGGTAACGGCATCCTATGCCATGCTGGGCGACGTACAAATCGCAGAGCCGGGTGCGCTTATCGGATTTGCGGGACAGCGCGTGATTGAACAGACAATCCGCGAAAAACTGCCCGAAGGCTTTCAGCGTGCGGAATATTTGCTAGAACATGGTATGATCGACATGGTCACCCACCGCCATGACCTGCGCGGTGTATTGTCGCAGCTGATCGGATTTCTGGCGCCCGAGAAGAAGGCAGCCTGAGCGCATTGTCCAACTACTCATGGCTGTCATCCTGAACTTGTTTCAGCATCCTAGTTGTTAGACGGCAAAAAATAAGACCCTGAAACAAGTTCAGGGTGACGTCGCGGTGTTCTGCAGCTATCCCGCCAAAAATGCCCGACCACGCCCACTCCACCAACCCTGCCGTTCAAGCGCAGCTGGACAGGCTGACCATGCTGTCCCCTGGACGGGATGTACTGGGCTTGGAACGGATTACCGCCTTGCTTAACAGGCTTGGCAATCCGCATCATAACTTGCCTCCAACCTTCCATGTTGCGGGCACTAATGGAAAAGGGTCCACCTGCGCCTTTTTACGGTCTGCCATCGAAGCTGCCGGAATGACAACCCATGTTTATTCCAGCCCGCATCTTGTGCGCTTTAACGAACGAATCCGCGTTGCAGGGCAATTGATCGACGACGCACCTCTTGCGTCGCTGCTGTCTGAAGTGCTCGACCAAGCTGAGGGATTGCAGGCGAGTTTTTTCGAAGTTACCACCGCCGTTGCATTCCTTGCCTTTGCACGCACGCCCGCAGACGCCTGCATCGTTGAAGTCGGTTTGGGCGGACGGCTTGACGCCACCAATGTTCTCGAAAGCCCTGTCGCTTGCGGAATTGCGTCGCTTGGCATCGACCATGAAGCATTTCTGCTAGCGCCCGAGGCGGGGACACCCGACGCACCGCTCGACCGAATTGCCTTTGAAAAGGCCGGCATCGCAAAAGCGGGGTCGCCCTTGCTCATTCAGAAATACGCGGCATCGATGGTGGATACCATCAGCGCGACGGCCCAGCGGACCGGTGCAAAGCTGCTCGCGCGCGGAACGGACTGGGACGCAGCGGTCTATGAAGGGCGCCTGCACTATCGCGATGATAAAGGGAAGCTAACCCTCCCCTTGCCCCGCATGTCCGGTACACACCAAGCGGACAATGCGGCCCTGGCCGTAGCGATGCTCCGCCACCAATCCGCACTCGCCATCCCTGAGGCCGCTTTGTCCGCTGCCATGGAATGGACCCGTTGGCCCGCGCGGATGCAGATGTTGGCGGAGGGTCCGTTGAAGGCCAAACTGCCAAAAGGCTGCACATTATGGCTGGATGGAGGCCATAACCCAGATGCCGGCGTTGCTATTGCAAAGTTGCTAACCGACGGCCCGCCTGTGCATGTCATTCTAGGAATGCTCAAAAACAAGGATGTCGCCGGTTTCCTAAAGCCGTTCTCCGATAAGATCGCTTCTCTGCATGCTGTGCCTATCCCCGGACATGAACATCATGACCCAAAGGATATCTGCTTATTGGTCCAAGACGATATGGGTGTGTTGAACGCGAACCCGGTCGCGACCGTGTCCGATGCTTTGAACCGGATCACAGCAACAGAGCCAAGCGGCGACGTACTGATCTGCGGTTCGCTCTATCTTGCGGGCGAAGTTTTGCGTGAGAATGACCAGATTCCGGATTAAAAACGGATAATCAGGTCGAAGCCGTTTTACGCTTTCCCTGTCCCTTCCAAGCCAGCAAGCCGCCCAGCGCCAAGACTACTGCAAAAATAGCCGTGATGCTATTCGCTAGTTCCAAGGGTTGCGACAGAAGCAGCCCGATCAAACCAGCAACAACCAGGACAAAGCCGAAGATGCGCAATGGGCCCACCGGCTCTTTCAGCGCCTTTTCGTCGACAGCTTCCACCTGATGGATACTTTGTACGACATAGCCTTTGCTCCACAATACCCATAACAGGATCATGCCGGGGATAGCTGCCACAACGGTAAAGCCCCAGAAACCGACCCAACCCACCTTTTCGGCAACGATACCCGCAGGCCCCGCCATGAATGTCCGTCCAACACCTGCAAAGGAGGATAGAAGGGCAAATTGCGTAGCTGTGTAGGCAATACTGGAAAGCCCCGACAAATAGGTAGTAAACACGGTCAGGCCGATGCCGCTGGTCATATTTTCGGTGCAAATCGCGGCAACCATCATCCAGTAATTGTTGCCGGACGCCGCCAAGATCATGAACATGACATTCGAAAACATCATCATCAAGCCGGAAATTAAAAGTGCTCGGCCCATGCCCAGCCACAATATGAAGGGTGCGCCTAGGGCAGAGCCAACAATCAGTGCGCCAAAGCCCCAGAGCTTATTCGCCGAGATATAATCAAGATCGGAAAAGCCGAGATCGACGATCATCGGACTGAGCATCGCCTGCCCCATGGCATCGCCCACTTTGTAGACCAGCACGAAACCCAATATGATGAACGCACCGTGGCGTGTCAGAAACTCGCGGAAGGGATTAACCACCGCTTCTGTCAACCACTGGCCCGGCTTCATGCCGGCCACATGTGCAAACCGGTCGACAAATTTGCCCGGGCCCGCCCAAAGCGCGCCGATAATGGCGGGAATGATACAGAAAGCGGTCAATCCGTAGGCTGTGGCCCATCCAAGACCCAATCCTTCCTGCGATGCGAAATAGATGGTGCCGGCACCCGCGATAAGATTACCAGTTCGATAGCCAAATTGGTTTGTGGCGGTTCCGTGTGCAAATTCGTCTTCCTCCAATATTTCGATTCGATACGCATCAATGACAATGTCCTGCGTCGCGGAGAGGAATGCCGTTATTAGGGCCCAAATGGCGAACAGGGTCATGTTACCCGGCTGAGGATTGCTTGCCCCCAATTGCCATATCGAGAAAAACAGCAGCGCTTGCACAAAAAACAACCAACTGCGCCGCTGGCCGAAAGCTTTCGTCAATATCGGCAAATGCAGTTTGTCGACCAAAGGCGCCCAAAGAAATTTGATTGTGTACGGAATCCCCAAGGCCACAGCGAAACCAATCGTCGCTGTGTCGATGCCTACTTTTGCCAGCCAAAATGTCATCGTGGCGACCAACAAGGTCAGCGGGAAGCCGCTCGATATTCCCAGAAGAAAGGTAATGACCGGATTTTTACGGAGATAGGGACGGAATGCGGGAACGAGCAAGGCGATCACTGGCAGAGACGCAAGGATCGCAACAAAAATGAAAAAGCGTATTAAATCGACCGACATCCGGACCCCTCCGATATTCTTTGTTTGAATGACTAACGTCATTTTCCTGAATGGCCAGTGACTTTAACAATGAAGTGACTTTAACAGTGACGTGACTTTTCGATCGCAATGCGTCAAAGGCGCTACCATGGCCAAACCACCGACCAGAGCGCCCGCGCGCGCCGTCAAACCGCCCCGCTTACGCTGGGACAAAAAGCCTGTGCGCAAACCAAGGCCCGATGCAGCTCCTTCCAAGGGCGCATTGGAACGCGCCGATGGAGAGGAACGCATCGCGAAATTGCTCGCCCGTGCTGGTGTTGCTTCACGGCGGGAAATTGAACGGATGATCGCCGATGGCCGGATCACCCTGAATGGCGAGAAGGTCGAAACCCCCGCAACCTTGCTAAAATCGCTCCATGGTGTCGCCGTGGACGGGAAGGCTGTGGGGCAGCCGGCGCCTACGCAACTCTATCTTTTTCATAAACCCGAAGGGTGTTTGACGGCCGAACGTGATTTCAGTGGTCGCAAAACCATCTACGATATTTTGCCCAAGGATTTGCCGCGTCTGATGCCGATTGGACGGCTCGACTTGAACACCGAAGGTTTGCTTCTGCTGACGAATGATGGCGAATTCAAACGGCAGATGGAGTTACCTTCCACCGGAATTGAACGCACCTATCGTGCACGCTGCTTCGGCGATGTGACGCAGGAGCAGTTGGAAGAGTTGATTCACGGGATCGAGATAGAGGGCGTTCGCTATGGCCAGATCGACGCCAATCTGGAACGGCGGACTGGACGAAATGGCTGGATCGAAATGACCTTGACCGAAGGTAAGAACCGCGAAGTACGGCGCGTTTTGGAGCATCTCGGCCTTGAAGTAAGCCGGCTGATCCGCACGCGGTACGGACCCTTTGTACTGGGCGATATGGCCCCAGGCACTGTCGGAGAGGTGCGCAGGGTTGACCTGATCGAGTTTCGAAAGACGTTGAAATAATGCGGATCATTGCCGGCCAGTGGCGGTCGCGCCCTTTGGTGGCCCCCAAGGGGGATACGACACGACCGACAGCGGATCGCACCCGTGAAACGCTGTTTTCCATGCTAAACAGTCGCCTGGGTTCGTTCGACGATTTGGCTGTACTCGACCTTTTTGCCGGATCCGGTGCCTTGGGGCTCGAAGCCTTGTCGCGTGGTGCGGCGCATTGTACATTTGTAGAGCAGGATGCCAATGCGCTGAAGGCGCTGGAAACCAATATCGACAAGCTCGGTGCCAAGCCGCAGTCTGACATCCGACGCGGCTCGGTGCTATCGCTGGGTTCGGCTATCAAGCCATTTGACCTCGTTTTGATGGACCCACCTTACGCCAGCGGCGCTGGATCCGTTGCACTCGACAAACTGGCGCGATTGCGCTGGTTCGCCCCTTCGGCATGGATCAGCGTCGAAACAGACACCAAAGAAAATATCGATGTCAAAGGCTTTGTAATCGACACGGTCCGCGATGTCGGGAAAGCGCGGCTGACATTACTTCGTCCGGACGACACGCTTTGACCACTCCCAAAATGACAGGTGGGGATTGGGGCATCATCCTTTTCCTGTCGCTCCTATGGGGCGGTGCGTTTTTAATGATCGCGCTCGGCTTGCGCAGCTTTCCGCCCATTACCCTCGCCTTCATGCGCATGGCCCTCGCTGTGCCATTCATGTTGCTGGCGCTCAAATATCTGGGCCAGAGGCTGCCGACTGATGGCCGGAGTTGGCGGCAGTTGTTCGTCTTGGGCGGATTGAACGCCGCCTTCCCCTTCATGCTGTTTTTCTGGGGACAATCTTATATCAGCACAGGTCTTGGATCGATATTGAACGCAACCACGCCTTTATGGGGAGTGGTGCTGGCACATCTGTTTACGCGGGATGAAAAGGCAACGCCGTCGCGGATATTGGGCGTATTGCTCGGTCTCGCAGGTATCATTGTGATGGTCGGGACCGGCGCGCTTAAAGGTATGACCAGCGACGTTCTGGCGCAGATCGCCTGCCTCAGCGCGACGGTTCTATATGCCTTGGCGGCGATTTACGGGCGCACTTTGTCGCAGTCCACCATGACACCGATTGTTGTCGCGACCGGGCAGGTATTTACCGCCGCAATCCTGATCCTGCCCTTCATGATGGTGTTCGACCACCCCTGGACCCTGCCCTTTCCCCGATGGGATGCATGGATTGGCGCGATTGGCCTTGCCGTTCCATCAACCGCCTTTGCCTATTTCCTCTATTTCCGGCTTATCGACCGTGCGGGCGCATCGAACGCTATGCTGGTGGCCTTCATCATGCCCGTTGTTGCTATATTTCTGGGCGTCGTAGCCTTGGGCGAGTCGGTATCGGTCAAGGAAATGTTAGGAGCGACACTGATTGCGTTGGGTCTGGTCGCAATCGACGGACGGCTGTTAGCAAAGCTTGCGCCGAGGCGTTCCGTTCCCTAACTGTTCGCTAATGCCCGAAGCTAGCCTCCAAAATGATCCGCCGTGGTTGAACGGCCTTAATGCTCCACAACGTGAAGCTGTGCTGACGACCGAAGGCCCAGTCCTTCTGTTGGCCGGTGCTGGCACCGGCAAGACCGCTGCCTTAACTGCGCGTATGGCGCAGACACTCTATACGCGGTTGGCGTGGCCGTCAGAGATATTGGCCGTGACCTTCACCAACAAGGCCGCGCGCGAGATGCGTGAACGGATTGGTGCGATGGTGGGCGAGGCAGTTGAGGGTATGCCTTGGCTCGGAACGTTCCACAGCATCGGCGCCAAACTGCTCCGCCGTCATGCCGAGGTTATCGGCTTGCAGAGCAATTTCACCATCATCGACACCGACGACCAAATCCGCCTTTTAAAGCAGTTGATCCAGTCCGAAGACCTTGATGAAAAACGTTTCCCTGCCCGCGGCCTTGCGGCCTTGCTCGACAAGTGGAAAAACGCCGGAAAATCGCCATCGGACCTTGATGCAGCCGACAATGAAGCCTATGCCAATGGTAAGGGACAGCGGATGTACGCGCTGTATCAGGCGCGGCTTCTGGCCCTAAATGCCTGCGACTTCGGGGATTTGTTGCTGCACGGTTTGAACCTGCTCAAGAACAATCGCGATATTCTTGAGAAATATCAGGCGCAGTTCAAATATATACTTGTGGACGAATATCAGGACACGAATGCAGTCCAATACCTCTGGCTGCGTCTGCTCGCGCAAAAGCGAAAGAATATCTGCTGTGTCGGTGATGACGACCAAAGCATCTATTCCTGGCGCGGGGCGGAAGTTGCAAATATCCTGCGCTTCGAAAAGGACTTTCCGGGCGCGAAGATCATCAAGCTTGAGCAAAACTACCGCAGCACGCCGCATATCCTTGCCGCTGCCAGCGGCCTGATCGACGCCAACAGCGCGCGTCTGGGCAAGACCTTGTGGACTGAGCTGGACGAAGGCGAAAAGGTCCGCATCATCGGCGTGTGGGATGGTCCTGAAGAAGCACGGCGTGTCGGTGAGGAGATCGAAAGCCTGCAATATAAGGGCGAGAGCCTCGACAGCGTCGCTATCCTCGTTCGCGCCCAACACCAGACCCGCGAATTTGAAGACCGCTTCATCCAGATCGGCATGAACTATCGCATAGTCGGCGGTTTCCGCTTTTACGAACGGGCCGAAATCCGCGATGCCATCGCCTATTTGCGGATCGTAAACCAGCCTGCCGATGACCTCGCCTTTGAACGCATCGTCAATGTCCCCAAACGCGGGATTGGGGATAAGGCTGTGGAAAAGATCCACATTGTCGCCCGCGCCGACCAAACTCCACTTAGCGTTGCCGCCGCCCGACTTGTCGGAACGGACGAACTTTCCGGCAAAGCGCGCAAGTCCCTCGCCGACCTTGTTGTCGACATCGCCCGCTGGCGGGACGAGGCTTCGCGCATGACACCTGCTGACCTGACGCGCCTGATCTTGGACGAAAGCGGCTATACCGCCGTGTTGCAAGCCGAACGCAGCGTGGAAGCATCGGGACGGCTTGAAAACCTGAACGAACTTGCACGCGCAATGGAGGAATATGAAACCCTGGGCGAGTTTCTGGAACATGTCAGTCTGGTCATGGACAATGACCGCGGCGACCCGGGTGCCAGTGTAACGATTATGACGATCCACGCAGCCAAAGGCCTTGAATATGACAATATATTCCTGGTCGGTTGGGAAGACGGCATTTTCCCTTCGCAGCGCGCGTTGGATGAAGGCGGACTAGCCTCATTGGAAGAGGAGCGCCGCCTAGCCTATGTCGCGATCACCCGTGCACGGCGGAAATGCACGATCATCCATGCCGCTAACCGCCGCATTTATGGCCAATGGACGTCGAGCATTCCGAGCCGGTTTATCGAAGAACTACCGCTCGATCATATCGAGGCCGAACAGACGATGACCGGCGGAGCGTCGCTGTGGCGCGCCAACTGGTCAGAGCAGGCCGATCCCTTCGCTCATCTGGCTGCCTCCAACCAAGGCCGCAGCAATGCGCGCGGTCCCGGATGGCAGCGCGCCGCGACCAGCGGCGGCTTCAACCCCCGCCCGCAACGTATTGCCGAAAACACGCGCAGTGCAGTCAGCTTGGGCAATAAGGGGCGCAGCGACCTCTCCGTAGCCATGCGCGTGTTCCATGAAAAGTTCGGCTACGGTACGATCGCAGAGATTGAGGGCAACAAGCTGGAAATCGATTTTGAGGTCGCGGGTCGCAAGCGCGTAATGGATAGTTTCATTTCCATCGCCTGACGCCAAAACATCCACGCCATCATGGAACGTGAATTCGCATTCGGCGTTTCCTTCTTTTGAAAAGGAGAACCGACATGGCGATGATTGAAACCCGCGACGGCGCATGGCTTTACGTAAAAGACTGGGGAAAAGGCGATCCAGTTGTCCTGATCCATGGCTGGCCGCTATCGTCTGACAGTTGGGATCCGGTGGCGGATGCTTTGGCTAATGCCGGACATAGGGTCATATCTTATGACCGGCGCGGTTTCGGGCGTTCGGAACAGACATGGGATGGGGATGGGTATGACTATGACAGTCTTTCCGATGACTTGGCCGACGTGCTGCAAGCGACCGGTGCTACCGAAAACGTCACTTTAGTTGGCTTTTCCATGGGTGGCGGCGAAGTCGCCCGATATATGTCCAGACATAGGGGCGCTGGCGTCGTTCGTGCAGCGCTTATTTCCTCGGTCGTCCCATATATGTTGCAAACGGATGATAATCCTGACGGCGTACCACAAGAAACCTTCGACCAGATGACCCAGCAAATGCTTGATGATCGTCCAGCCTTCATGAAGTCATTTTTGAACGATTTTTTCGGTGTCGGCTGGTTCAGCAAGCCGGTTAGTTCGGCGGTCCTTGATTGGGCATGGCGCTTAACGATGCAGGCGGGATTGCGGCCAACACTGAAATGTGCGGAGGCATTTTCCACCACCGATTTCCGCTCTGATCTTCCCTCTTTTCAAGTTCCGACCCTAATCATCCATGGGACCGCGGATAAAACCGTACCGATCGAACCGACCGGGCGCATGGCCGCCTCGCTGATTGATGACGTCCAACTTGTCGAATATTCCGGTTCGCCACATGGGCTTTTTGAAACAGATAGAGATCGATTGATCGGCGATCTAATGGCGTTTCTAAATGGCGAAGAAGTTCGCGTTCACATCATAGAGGAACAGATGGTCGATCCCGTGTTGCCCATGGGCAGTTATTGAACCCGTCTTAACCACCTATCACTGCAGGGGACGGGTCATTTCTGTTTTCGATCCTCCTCTGCATAGCGATAATATGACCTATACTTTCGAATTTGTAACTTGCCGATAAAATGCTCTTTTTCGGGGTCCGAGCGCTAAAGTTTTGAAACCGATAGCCGTAATTCCATGAAATGCACGGTGACCATTTCGAAACACCCCAGAAACGGACCATTTCATGGAACTGAACTATTCGTTGAATACAGCTTCGAGCTCAGCGGTCGACGAATGCGCTCCGGCACGGGAGCGCCGGTCTGCCAACCGCCAGGTATCCGTTATGCTCACGGCGAAACTCGAAACATCCGGCCGCCAACAGCCGTGCCGCATCCTCAACATATCAAGCAAAGGCGCCAATATTGAGTCGCTGATCAGCTTGAAAGTAGGCCAGCCGATCGAGATCGAATTTCGATCCAATTTGAAATCCAAAGGTACCATACGCTGGACCCGGGACGCACAGGCGGGGGTCGAGTTTAACGAAGCCATCGACCTTAATGAAATCTGGAAGCGCTCGGAAGTGAGCATTAAGCGCATTAAACCGCGGCCTCCACGTTATTGCTGTTTTGCACCAGCCATGGTTGAGCATGGTGAAAAGCGCTTGCACTGCCAGATCATCGACATTTCGGCATCAGGTATGCGTGTCGTCGATGTGAAGAATCTGGTTCTTGGTTCAACCGTGATGATCGAACCAACGGGACTGCCTCGGCATCGTGCGAAGGTTGTCTGGTGCAATAAAGAGTCGGCCGGTCTCAAGCTAATAAACCCATTCAAATATCACGAACTGGAAATGTGGCTTCTGCAACAGGAGAGTTCGCACTTTCGGGACGGGACATGCTGATTGAAGTTGGGGCCGAACAGCTATCGGTTGGAATGTATGTCCATTCACTGGACTTGGCTTGGTATGAACATCCCTTTTGGAGTCGGCGGTTCCTTATCCGCGACCAATCCGATTTGGAAGCGCTTCTGAATGCCGGTCCCAAAGTAATAGTGATCGACGATAGCAAAGGCGTCGGGCTTTCCGCCGCGTCCAATACAAAGAACTCGGTACAAGCCGCAGGCGCGGATGCTTCTCTGGCACAAGATGCGACCTCCAATTTGGGGCCAGTGGAAATTAGCCCGCCACAGGCTAAGGCACGCAAATTGAGCACACCTCAAATACCAAGTTCTTTTTTTATTCCGGAACCGGAGATTAGGCGGGTACCATTACTTGGCGATGCGCGGGCCACAGAAATGCGGCGCGCCACAAAAATGCTCGAAAAATCCAAAGCAGAAGTTATCAATCTGTTTGAAGACGCTCGTTTGGGTAAAGCAATTACCACGGATAAAATTTCCAGCCTTGTCTCCCAGATTTCGAAAAGCGTAAACAAGGATCCGTCGATTATCCTCAACGTTGCGCGGCTTAAAACCAAAGACGAATATACTTACCTTCATTCAGTATCCGTATGCGCCCTTATGATGAATTTGGGACGGAGATTGGGCCTAGATGAAGTAGTTGTCCAGGACCTGGGTATGGCCGGTATGCTTCATGATCTTGGAAAGATGTCGATCCCGGACTTTATATTGAACAAACCTGGAAAATTGGATGACGATGAATGGAAGTTTGTCCGAAGCCATCCGGAAAAAGGCCACGCCATTCTATCGCAAGCTGACTGCGGTACCCCGACGGCACTCGATGTATGCCTGCATCATCACGAAAAAATGGACGGTACCGGTTATCCTTTTCGCATTCCCGGAGAGAATATCAGTCTGGCAGCGCGCATGGCTGCAATCTGTGATGTATATGACGCGATTACGTCACAGCGTAGCTACAACAAGCCATTGTCGGGTGCGATGGCTTTAGCGAAAATGATGAGTTGGCGAGGCCATTTCGACCAGAAGTTGTTGCGCGCTTTCGTCGAAAGCCTCGGAATCTTCCCAATCGGAAGCATTGTGCATCTGACGAACGAAACCTTGGCCGTTGTTATCGGTGAGGACCCTGAAGATTATTCCATGCCCTTGGTTCGTATCTTTTACGATCTTCCTAGCCGAAGTGCGGTCGAAAACCGGGACATCCAGATTATCCGAGACTCAGGCACCATCCAGTTTCACGCAACCTATTATGATCCCAACCCCGCTATTGAGGCATTGGCGAAAGAAGCCCTTCATCAAGGCGAATTTGCGTAGGTTGATTACATAAGCCGAAATCCAAGTGCGATTCCGCAGCGCAATCTTGCGCTGGCCAGCTGCGATAATATTTGGCAAGTCATTGGCTATGCGCAATCAAAGCCAATCTTTAGCGAACGAAGCCCGTGGTGCATTGCAGCGGCGAGATGGCGACACCGCGCGTAAGCTCCTTCTCGAAATCGACGAACAAGAGCGGCCGTGGCTGATGCTTGCGCAAGCCTGTAATATGGTCGGCGATACCGAAACAGAGGAAGCCGCCCTTCAAGCGCAATTGCGATTGAACACCCGGGACATACCCGCCCTCATTCTGACGGCAGAGCTTAAAGCACGGCTCGGCGACGACCGCGCTGCAAGTGCGTTTTTCCAAGCCGCTCTGAATCAGGCGTCCGTTCAAGGTGAAATTCCCTCAGCACTTCAACCCATGTTGCAACGTGCGGAAAATTTTCTGGTCGAGAGCCAAAGACGATTTGAGCAACACTTGCTCGATAGCCTTCAGAAAAGCGGCGTCACGGGTGAAGCGCGCATCGAAAATGCAATCGATCTTTTGTTGGGTAAGAAGCAGTTGTATCTCCAGCAGCCCTCAAGCTTCTATTTCCCTGGCTTACCCCAAAAGCAGTTTTATGAGCGGTCCGAATTTGACTGGATTGATGCGATTGAGGCAAAAATCCCAGAGTTACGCGCGGAATTGGTGTCGGTGCTATCGGACGGGGAAGAATTTGTACCCTATGTCGAATCAAGCGCGGATCGGCCGCATGCCGCCAATCCCTTGATTAACGACCCGAGTTGGGGCGCCTATTATTTCTGGAAAAGCGGCAAAATTGTCGAAGAGCACGCAACGCGCTGTCCGGCAACCATGGCCGCTTTAGAATTGGCACCGATGCCGCGGATCGACAAACGATCGCCAATTGCGCTTTGGTCTCTGTTAAAACCCGGCACCCATATCAAGCCCCACCACGGGTTACTCAACACGCGCCTGATTTGCCACATTCCGCTCATCATACCGGAAAATTGCGCCTTACGTGTCGGGAATGAAACGAGAGCATGGAAAGACGGGCAAGCACTCATATTCGATGACAGTATCGAACATGAGGCATGGAATCGCAGTCAGGAGACGCGGGTCGTACTATTGTTTGAGGTTTGGCGACCGGAAATCAGCATCGCTGAACGCGAAGCGCTGACCGCACTGTTCGAAACGATCAACCTCTACCAAGGTGTCCCCGAGGAAATCTGAAATCAATTCGTTGCAAATGCTAATTTGATAGCTAGCGAAAAAGTACCATCCTGTTTCCTTTTCAAAAAGCTGATGACCACCAAAGAAATCCATCCTCTCGCGATAGTTGATTTCCGCTTTTACTGGATAGCACGCTTTATGGCGGTGCTTGCCACGATGGGGATGGTCGTCGTGATCGGCTATCAGGCCTATGACATTGCGCGCAGCGATTACGGCATGTCGATCCGTGAAGCTTCGCTGCAATTAGGGTTACTCGGGCTATTCCAATTTGTGCCTTTGGCACTTTTGACACCCGTCGCCGGTTGGGCAGCGGACCGATGGGAACGTCGTACCGTGGCGCGAGTTGCCAATTCCATCGACATGCTTGTGGCGTTGGCCTTGGGTTGGTTCACCTACAGCGACACCCTGACATTACCCCTGCTCTTTGTATTCGCAGCGTTGCATGGGGTTGCGCGGGTGTTTGTTGGCCCGTCTATGTCGGCAATTGCGCCCAATATCGTACCGCCCACTTCCCTGCCCCGTGCGATCGCAATGAGCTCTATTGCTTGGCAGGTAGGATCCGTGTTCGGCCCTGCTGCTGGAGGACTTCTTTTTGCGGCGAACCCGTCGTCACCTTATTGGGTCTCCGCCGCTCTTTTGCTGCTCGCCTCTACCAGTCTCAGCTTCGTAAAGCCTGTTTATCCGCCCCCCATGGAACGAAAAGTACACCCAGTGCGGCAAATGATCGACGGCATACGTTATACGTGGTCCGAACGCTTTTTGCTGGGGGCGATTACGTTGGACCTCTTCGCCGTGCTATTGGCAGGGGCAACCGCATTACTGCCCGTTTATGCCCGCGACATCTTGCAGGTTGGGCCCGATGGACTCGGCCAATTGCGCGCCGCTCCTGCCATAGGCGCTTCGCTGGTCGCATTGCTCCTGACCTTTCGCCCATTGCGGCACAATGTCGGGAGCAAGATGCTGTGGGCTGTCGTTGCCTTCGGTTTGGCGACAATCGGTTTCGGATTGAGCCATGAGATTGGTGCGCACATATTCGGCGACGGCCGGATCGCTGCGTTGAATATGGGTGCGGGCATGGCTGTGGCGCTCATCATGCTTATCCTGCTTGGCGCTTCGGACATGCTCTCGGTATATGTCCGCTCGTCTCTGGTGCAATTGAATACGCCCGACGATATGCGGGGGCGTGTGAGTTCAGTGTCAGGCCTCGCCATTTCCGCATCCAACGAATTGGGCGAGTTACAGTCCGGTATCGCGGCGGCTCTGCTTGGTCCCGTCGGTGCCGTTGTCGCGGGCGGAGTCGGCGCAATTTTCGTTACAGGCCTTTGGACTTGGCTCTTTCCGGAGCTCAAAAATGCCCGGACGTTCGAACCGCAATACCGCAAGCAAGAGAGCTCAACAGACCCTGGTTCAGCATAGCGAATATAGCGCGCATTTCATCGCAACCCTATTGTCTACTATTTTGATTGAGTTAAAAGGTGCTACCCGTCGCAAACGGCCTAGCAACTTTATCCCCTTCAAAATTGCACAAGGAGCCGACGATGCCCAAGTCACCTCAAGAACCGATAATTCTCATCATTCCCGGTCTCAACAATAGCGGACCGGAGCACTGGCAAACCAAATGGGAGGAACGTCTGCCCCATAGCAGGCGCGCACAACTGGGAGGTTGGGACAGTCCCCGCAAGTCGGCATGGATCACGAATCTCGGAATAGCGATCCGCCAAATCGCCGGCCCCAAAATTCTCGTTGCACACAGCCTTGGCTGCCACGCAGTCGCATGGTGGGCGAAGCAAGAGCCGGAAGCCGCAGAACTGGGAATCGTGGGCTCGCTTCTGGTCGCTCCACCTGATGTCGACAACATAGCCAAGGGGTCTCCTTTGGCCGATTTCGGTCCTGCACCACGCACATTCCTGCCCTTTCCTGCTCTGTTGGTTGCGAGCCAGAACGATCCCTATTGCGGCATACAGCACGCGCAGAAACTAGCCCGTCGCTGGCGGGCGCGGTTTGTGAATGCGGGTCTGTTTGGGCATATCAATGCCGACTCGGGCATCGGCGAATGGCCTTATGGCCTATCGCTTCTTGACACCCTGATGTTTAAGGGCAATCCGATAAACAATCCGGCACTGGTCGCGCGTATCGAAACATTGCGGGCGCAGCGACAACAAGCCGATACTTTCGTCTGAGTAAGGAGCGCACATTATGAAAGCCCAATCCATCCTCGAGACCATCGGCAACAGCCCGCATATCCGGCTTGCACGTATGTTTCCCAATGCGGAGGTGTGGGTGAAGTCGGAGCGGTCAAATCCCGGTGGATCAATCAAGGACCGCATTGGGCTTGCGATGATCGAGGCAGCCGAAAAGGACGGAAGTCTGAAACCCGGTGGCACCATTATCGAACCGACGTCAGGAAATACTGGCGTCGGGCTTGCTATGGTAGCCGCGGTGAAAGGATATAAGCTGGTCCTTGTAATGCCCGAGTCCATGTCGCTGGAACGCCGGCGTTTGATGTTGGCCTATGGCGCGACTTTTGACCTTACCCCCCGTGAAAAAGGGATGAAGGGCGCGATTGAGCGTGCGATAGAGTTGGTGGCGGCGACGCCAAATTCGTGGATGCCTCAGCAATTTGAAAACCCGGCGAACATCAACGTCCACGTCCGCACCACAGCGCAGGAAATCCTCGCAGATTTTGCGGATACGCCGATTGACGCGATGATAACCGGAGTTGGAACCGGCGGCCATATTACCGGCTGTGCCGAGGTCCTGAAAAAGGCATGGCCGAACATGAAAGTGTTCGCCGTGGAGCCTACCCTATCCCCTGTTATCAGCGGCGGACAACCGGGGCCGCATGCGATCCAGGGTATCGGCGCAGGCTTCATCCCTGAAAACCTGCACACTGCACTGTTAGACGGCGTAATCCAAGTCGACCCTGACGTTGCCAAGGAAACAGCACGCCGCGCGGCACGGGAGGAAGGTATGTTGGTAGGGATATCCTCCGGTGCAACGCTGGCTGCAATCGCTCAGAAGCTGCCCGACCTTCCTGCAGGCAGCCGGATTTTGGGCTTCAACTATGATACCGGGGAGCGGTATCTTTCCGTCCCCGATTTTCTGCCCGTCGAATAAGGAAAATATGCCGGGGCATGTATTTGCCCCGGCACAGTTTTGCATGCCCCATTATCGGGCGCTGCTTGCGACCGTTCAGCGCTCCTATTTAGGCGTCATTGGTTTTTCGGATTTCTCATCCGGTTTCCCGTCCCCATCATTGTCGAATTTGTCAGGCTTTCCATCGCCGTTGACATCCCATGCGTCGGGAACACCATTGCCGTCCCGGTCCCAGGCATCGGCCTTGCCGTCTTCGTTCGAATCGATTGTGGGGGGCGGCACCGACCCTTCGGGCGCTGGTGCCGGTTGCGCGAAAGCCGCGCCGTGTAAAGAGACCGTACCCACTGCGCCGAGCAGGGCGGTCATGACCCATTTATGTGAATGTGACATTGGTTGCTCCTTTAAAGCCAACCCCCTGCCTGCATTCAGCGTCCGCTTTTTTGCCCGTAACCGCTACCGGATTGCGCTCATAAGAGACGGAAGAGAGGTTGTCCGAAAACCCCCTCCCCTCCGTCGCACGCCTCGTGCGTTTTATCTCTAAGCTACGGCGAACATTTCCGGTTCGAGCGCCATAATGGCCTCTGATCCAGCTTCAATCTTGCGCCGCAGCGCACCGCAGTCGGGCATGAAACGTTCTGCAAAATAGCGCGCTGTGACCAATTTGGTCTGATAGAACGCAGCATTGTCGGTGCCCTTGTCCAGCGCCACCTGCGCAGCTTCTGCCATCCGCAGCCACTGCAGGCCGAGCGCCACGATGCCCATAATATGCATATAGTGATGGGCGCCTGCGCCGACATTGTCTGGATTCGCCATGCCATTTTGCATGAACCACATCGTCGCGGCCTTCAATTCGCCGTTTGATTTTTCCAAACTATTAGCGAGATCTGCCAGTGGTCCAGCCTTCGCCGAGGCGCACTCCTCGTCAACTACCTTGAAAAATGCCTGCACGGCGCGGCCGCCATTCTGCGCGAGCTTGCGGCCTACCAAATCCATCGCCTGCACCCCGTTGGTGCCTTCGTAGATCATCGCAATGCGGGCATCGCGAACATATTGTTCCATGCCCCATTCGCCAATATAGCCATGGCCGCCGTAAACCTGCTGGGCATTTGTCGCCACGTCATAGCCTTTGTCTGTGCCATAGCCCTTGATGACTGGAGTCAGCAAAGACAGAAGATCGTCGGCCATTTGCCGCTCTTGCTCGGTTTGCGCATGGTGCAACAGATCGGCTTGCAAAGCGCCCCAAAGACATAAAGCGCGCATGCCTTCGGTGAATGCCTTTGAATCCATCAGCATCCGGCGCACGTCAGGGTGCACGAACAGCGTATCCGCTTTCTGATCAAGGTCTTTTGGCCCGGTAAGGGCGCGGCCCTGGCGACGATCGTGGGCGTAATGTACGGCATTCTGGTAAGCGACTTCTGCAATACCCAGACCCTGTTGGCCAACGCCGAGCCGCGCGATGTTCATCATGATGAACATTGCTGCAAGACCCTTGTTTTCTTCACCGACCAGATAACCCGTCGCACCGTCATAGTTCATCACGCAGGTTGAATTTCCATGGATACCCATTTTATGTTCGATTGAACCGCACGAAAGCGAATTGCGCGCACCGAGCGAGCCGTCGTCGTTCACCAGAAATTTGGGGACGATGAATAGCGATATACCCTTCACATTGTCGGGCGCATCCGGCGTTTTGGCCAAAACGAGATGGATGATGTTCTCGGTCAGGTCATGCTCACCGGACGAAATAAAAATCTTCATACCGGTGACGGCGTAACTGCCATCGCCATTGGGTACAGCTTTGGTGCGGATAAGGCCGAGGTCGGTGCCGCAATGCGGCTCCGTCAGGTTCATCGTGCCGCCCCATTTACCCGAAATCATATTGGGCGCATATTTCGCCTTCTGCTCTTCGCTTCCCTTTACCAATATTGCCGATACGGCACCGTGGGTAAGGCCGGGATACATCGCAAATGCCATGTTGGAGCTGGCCATATACTCTTCGAACGCCATCGACACGATATGCGGCATTCCCTGCCCGCCAAATTCGGCGGGGGCAGACAATGTGCCCCAACCCGCCGCGCAATATTGGTTATATGCGTCCTTAAAGCCTTCGGGCGTTGTCACGCTTCCGTCGGCATGCCTTGTGCACCCCTGCGCATCGCCAACCTGATTGAGAGGGAAAAGGACTCCTTCGACGAATTTCGCACCTTCATTCAGAATGGCCTCAATCATATCGGCGCTGGCATTTTCAAAACCGGGCAGATTTGCGAAACGCTCAATCCCGAGCACTTCGTTGATTATGAACTGCGTGTCGCGGACTGGAGCTTTATAGCTGGGCATGGGACTTCCTCTTTGAATTCGTGTCAGGATGGGGGCATTTAGACAACGCGGTCAGGCGGCGCTTTTATTCTCGGCGGCTTCAACATTTTCGACCATAGCGACGAAATCCGTCAATTCCTTGATCGCGCTTTCGATATCGTCCCGTTGGGCCTTCAGCAAATTGATGCGATCGCGGCACTTTTCGATTGTTACTCGGCGCTGGATATTGCGACCGTCATTCAAATCATAAAGATCGATCATCTCACGAATTTCGGCCAGACTGAAACCAACGCGCTTGGCCCGCAATATCCAGGCCAAACGGGCACGGTCCCTCTTGGAATAGATACGCGCGAGGCCCATTCGTTCCGGCGAGATTAAGCCTTGGTCCTCGTAAAAACGCAAAGCCCGTGCAGTTACATCAAATTCCGTCGACAAGTCGGATATTGTGAAGGAATCGCGATTAAATGCATCCGGCGTATCGATGGTGGCGTCCGCTCGCCTTTCATCATGTGTGAATTTATCCATGGCGACGCTTTCCCTCTTCGTTGCACTAACGTAACTACTTTACGTTAGCGTAAACGTCAACCGGGATTTTGCCGAGGCTTTTACGTTTTAATCGGTGTCGGCGGGGCGGGTGTTGGTGTTATCACCGGCTGCACCGGCGCCGGAACAGGGGTTACAGGATCAATCACGGGTTCAGGCTTAGGTTCTGGACGCTTCGCTGGCGTAGCTGTGTCTTTCAAAACCACCACTTCCTGGTTCATCTGCGTAACACCGAACAGAAGCTTGGCAAATTCATGCGGCAAGCGGATGCACCCGTGTGAAGCGGGATAACCGGGAATATGCCCGCCGTGTAAAGCAATGCCGTCCCATGTCAGGCGCTGCATGTAAGGCATTGGCGCGTTGCTGTAGAGGTTAGACTTGTGGTCGATATTCTTCTGCAGGATATTGAAATATCCGGTCGGTGTTTCCTTGCCCTTTTTACCGGCTGAAATAGTGCTAAAACCGATCAACTTGTCATTCTGGAAGATATAAATTCTTTGAATATCCAGCACGGCTACGATTTTCATCGGCCCTTCATAAGCTAATTGTTTGTCCCACACATACTGACCAGGCTTGAGCGAATCCGTCGGCCCCTTTTTCTTCACGACCTTCGGGGCGACAGGAGCCGCAGGCGCTGTCGTCGCTTTCGGCTGGTCAGCCGACACAGGATTTGTCGGTTGTGGCGCTGTCGCTGGTGGATTTGTACCAGGCACTATTACCGGTGTAGATGGTGCCGGCGGCGTCTGGCTTGTGGGCGTCTGGGGAACTGGCGCGTTAACAGGCGCCCCGGCTGCGGCCTGTGCCCAAAGGGGTGCTGATATCGACAGCAAAATGGTAGCCGATAAATTGCGAACACTCGCGCGGAACTGCATGTAAATGCCCCTGGAAGAAAATTAGCTTGTTTCCACCAACGGTGGTTCGGTCTGATATAGCAAGCATTGAACGTAGTTTCGACAGGATTTTACCAATAGCCTAAAGGCAACATGGAAATAATCGCGCTTAACTGCCTAGTATTTGCGCCCAAACGCTCCGCGTAAGTCTTTTGGCAACCTACATCAGCCATTATCTAGAATGTTATGACACATATGGGGCGCAGACAATTTTTTCATACGGCAGTCGCGGGGCTCGCAATGGTTGCCACGCCGTCGACGGCCGCGGATATCATCTTTCGCGCCGGCACCGGTCACACATCTGGTGACTCCCCTTCCCCCATATTGCTCAGCCGCGCCAAAGCTGCGCTAGACACGCATAAAGCAAGGGTCCGCAACCACGACCTTCTGGCGATTGCGGATTTTTCAAAGCCGTCGCGCGACCCACGTTTCTATCTGGTAGATTTGCGTAATGGCCATTCGACCTCTTTTCTTGTTGCACATGGCAAAGGATCAGATCCTGCACATAGCGGCTGGGTGCACAATTTTTCGAACACGCATGGTTCGGAAGCAACATCGGCTGGTGCCTATGCCGTGGGTGAAACCTACATCGGACAATATGGCGAGTCCCGCCGCCTGATAGGCCTCGAGCCTCAAAATGATCAGGCCGAGGCGCGCGCGATTGTGATTCACCCCGCGTGGTATGTAAACCAGACGCTCATTCAGGAACAGGGCAAGATTGGCCGTAGCCAAGGCTGTTTTGCGTTCGCCCAGTCAGATATCGCACAGATATTGCAACGAGTAGCGCCGGGCACGTTGCTTTACGCGGACAAAGTCTAACTCAGATCCGGTTTCCGGATTTGAAAACTCCGCAGATAATCCTCTTTCCGCTGTTTCCGCTGGGATCAGTTTTAAAGTCGTCGGCCTTTTCATGGATGATGATCGAACCTCCATCATTGTCCAAAAACCCGCCTTCACCTTCGAGTTGCATGTCCTGCAGCTTATACTCCAACGTCAACTTCTTGTCTGACCCCGCCACAACATTGGGCAGATCGCCACTATGCGAACCCATCGGATTGTCTGCTCCGTGCTGCTTCATGGACGGGTTCCAATGGCCGCCAGCGCTCGCGAAATCAGGTGCTTCACATTTACCAACGGCATGCAAATGCATTCCAAAAGTACCCGGCTGAAGAGATTGTCCCTCAAGGCTCAGAAATATCCTGTCACTGCGTTTGGAAATTGTCGCGACACCAGCCCACGAACCATCAGCCCGCGCCAGATCGGCAGAAATAACTTCCGAAACCGTCTTTCCTGCCGACGGCGTCATCCCAGCACAGCCAGCCATGACCGGAACAAGAAAGAGGGGAAGGAATTTCTGCATGATATACTCCTGTGCATTCGCCGGCCGCTATGTGGTGAGATAACCTTTAAAGACGAAATTTGTTTCGGGGGTCAATATATCCATTCTGCGCGGGGAACTCCCTGTGCATAGAGAAGGGACGTCAGATCATTATGGCGCACAGCAAAGTTAACCTGTGTCGCAAGTAGGGGGCGCGGATGGAAACCTACGCCCAAGCCACCTTGCTCAACTGCGGCAGCGATCATGGGTATGTCATTCGCGCCATCACCAACGGCCAACACATTATCGGACGCGATACCTTTAACTGTGCCCGCGGATTGCAAAACATTCTTCTTCGTGTTTGCGTCCACAATATCACCCACCAAAGCGCCGGTGAGCGCGCCATCGCGAATCTCTAAAACATTGGCGTGCACCTCGGAAAAGCCGAGCATTTCGGCGACGGGGTCGGTAAAGCGTGTAAATCCACCCGATACCAAGATGGCGTGCGCACCCCACCCATTCATAGTGCGCACCAATACGTCCGCACCGGGCATCGTGCGGACACGTTCAGCTAGGCATTGGGCAATGACCCCTTCATTCAGGCCTGCAAGCAATGCAACCCGGGCGGTCAATGCTTGCGCAAAGTCGAGTTCACCTGCCATTGCACGTTCTGTAATCGCGGCGATCTCCGGCTTTATTCCGGCATAGTCGGCAAGTTCATCAATGCATTCCACCATGATCATGGTGCTATCCATGTCCGAGACCAAAAGCATCTTGCGGCGAGTGTCTGAGGATTGGACCGCAATATCATAGCCCGCCTCGAGCGGACTCAATGCAGCACGGGCGTCAAACGATGACCCTTCGAACTGCAAATCGACAGCCTTGCCTGGCTCTATCCAGGCGACGTCACCGGTCACGCATCCACCTGCCACCAATCGGTCGCAGGCTTCGGAAATTACTCCGCTTTCTGTCGAATCTGCTGCTATTAACGTGGCGATGGGCATTTCGAATCCTGAAAACAAACCGAAGCTCGCGCTTATTGCGGGTCCGACCGCAAGCGGCAAGACCGCACTCGCGTTGCGCTTGGCAAAAAAGCGGGAAGTATTCATTATCAACGCAGATAGTGCGCAGGTATATTCCGATTTGCCAGTGCTGAGCGCGCAACCCACTCCGGAGGAGATGGCAGCGGCTCCGCATCGTTTGTTCGGATATCTGGATGGCATCACTGCCTGCTCGGCCGCACGCTGGGCCAATGACGCAAAACGCGCCATTACGGAGGCGCATGACGCTGGTGCTCTACCCGTTCTGGTGGGCGGTACTGGGCTATATGTACGCACTTTGCTCGATGGGATCGCGCCAATACCGGAAGTGGATGCGCAATTGCGCGCGGCCGTCCGTGACTTGCCAGTGGCCGATGCCTATGCCGCCCTCACAAAAAAAGATCCGGAAGCTGCAGCAGCTTTGGCGCCCACAGACAGCAGCCGGATTTCCCGCGCTCTCGAGGTAATCGAATCTACAGGGCGCAGCATCCTGAGTTGGCGCCGTGACAAGGTTGGCGGGATTGGGGGCGATGTTAGCTTGCAACCCATTATATTGCTGCCCGCAAGGGACTGGCTTTATGAACGGTGCGACCGGCGATTTGACTTGATGGTCAAAAGCGGCGCTGTGGAAGAGGTCGCGGCTCTGCTTGAACGGAAGCTTCCTGCCGATGCACCTGTAATGCGGGCCATTGGGGTGCGCGAAATTGCAGCAATGTTGGCAGGCTCGCTGGCGCGCGATGAAGCGGCTGCGTTGGGCAAGATTGCTACCCGTCAATATGCAAAGCGGCAGTATACCTGGTTTCGTAATCAAGCCCCCGCGACTTGGCCGCGATATGATGGCGATATTAATGGCGTAAATATCGACGATTTTGTAATATAATATCAATCATTATGATTGACACAGTATATTCTAACAACTAACGACGCCGCTCTTGCCAAACCCCCTGTCGCGCAGCATGGCCCGCTATCCCCGCTTCGCGGCGAATTTGACAAAATGGAACAGGATAAAAAAGTGCCCGAAAAATCCGGTGCAGAGATATTGATAGACTGCCTCATAGAACAGGGGGTCGATACCGTATTCGGTTATCCCGGCGGCGCTGTTCTGCCGATTTATGATGCCTTGTTTCAGCAGAAGAAAATCAAGCATGTTCTCGTCCGTCACGAAGCTGGTGCTGCCCATGCGGCGGAGGGCTATGCGCGTTCGACAGGAAAGCCGGGCGTTGTACTCGTCACCTCCGGTCCCGGCGCCACCAATGCTGTAACAGGAATTGCCGATGCTTTTCTCGATTCCATACCAATGATCGTCCTGACTGGTCAGGTTGCGACAACTCTGATCGGTACCGACGCTTTTCAGGAAGCGGACACGGTTGGTATCACCCGCCATTGCTCCAAGCATAACTACCTTGTCAAAGACCCGGCAGATTTGGCCGCGACCGTTCGCGAAGCCTTCACCATCGCGACAAAAGGCCGGCCTGGGCCTGTTGTCATCGACATTCCGAAAAATGTGCAGGTCGCGACCGCTCCAACAAATGTCATCAACAACGCTCCAAAGCGGTACCATCCGGCGGGAGAAGCCGACTATATCGCCATCAACAAGGCCGTTGAGCTGCTGGCCAATGCCAAAGCACCGATTTTGTATACTGGCGGTGGCATCATCAATTCTGGCCCCGACGCCAGCATTGCGCTGCGCGAATTAGCGGAGCTTAGCGGTGCGCCCGTCACATCGACACTGATGGGTCTTGGTGCCTACCCCGCATCGGGATCGGCATGGCTTGGAATGCTGGGCATGCATGGGACCTATGAGGCCAATATGGCGATGAACCAGTGCGACGTCATGCTCTGCCTTGGCGCGCGGTTCGATGACCGGGTTACGGGCCGTCTGGACGCGTTTTCGCCCAACAGCATCAAGGTTCATGTCGACATCGACCGCAGTTCGATCAACAAGACAATCCGCGTGGATTTACCCATCGTCGCCGATGTCGGCACTGCCATTCGCCAGATGGTCGATGTATGGAAAGGCCGGAAATACAAGGCGCAACCGTTGGATGAGTGGTGGTCGCGCATCAAGGGCTGGCGCGCTGTTGAATGTCTTAATTATCCGGCGAGTACAGCCGAGATCATGCCGCAGTTCGCCATCGAACGCCTATTTGCCGCAACCAAGCATAAGGCGCCGATCATCACTACCGAGGTCGGGCAGCACCAGATGTGGGCGGCGCAGCACTTCCATTTCGACGACCCCAACAAATGGCTGACCAGCGGCGGCCTTGGCACCATGGGCTACGGCCTGCCTGCAGCGATTGGCGCTCAAATGGGTAATCCCGACGCTCTGGTCATCGATATTGCCGGCGAAGCGTCCATCCAGATGAATATTCAGGAAATGGGCACCGCCACGCAATACCGCCTTCCGGTTAAAGTCTTCATCCTCAACAACGAATGGATGGGCATGGTCCGCCAATGGCAGGAACTGACGTATGAAAGCCGTTATTCCGAAAGCTATTCCGATAGCTTGCCTGATTTCGTCGCCTTGGCCGAAGCCTACGGCTGGAAAGGCATACGTTGCGAGAAACCGGAAGAACTCGACGCGGCTATAGCGGAAATGCTGGCTTATGACGGGCCGGTTATGTTCGATTGCCGGGTGTCCAAGACCGCAAATTGTTTCCCCATGATCCCGTCCGGCGCCGCGCATACCGATATGATCCTGCATTCGGATCAGGTTTCCGGCACCATGGATGACGAAGCGAAGGCGCTGGTCTGATGCATATCAAAGAAGAAATCTCCGAACGGCACGTCCTGACGTTGACGGTCGATAACGAAGCAGGGACACTCGCGCGAATTGCGGGCATGTTCACCTCGCGCGGATATAATATCGACAGCCTTACCGTGGCCGATATCAGCGAAGACCATGCGACAAGCCGGATCACGATCGTGACCAAAGGTCCGCCGCCCGTCATCGACCAGATCATTGCCCAATGCGAGCGTCTTGTCCCGGTTCATAAGGTGACAGACCTCACTGAAGCCGGCCCGCATGTCGAACGCGAACTGGCGCTCGTCAAGGTCAACGGTACCGGAGACCAGCGCGTCGAAGCGATGCGCCTCGCTGATATCTACCGCGCCCGAGTCATCGACGCGACGGTTAGCAGCTTCATTTTTGAAATTACCGGCGGACCGGACAAGATCGACACATTCGTCACTTTGATGCGCGAAGTCGGCCTTGTCGAGGTTGGCCGGACCGGAATTGTTGGCCTGATGCGGGGCAGCGAAGCGAGTTAATATTAAGGGAAAGCGAATATCATGAAGGTTTATTACGACGCCGATTGTGACCTCGGCCTCATCAAGGACAAAAAGATCGCGATTGTCGGCTATGGCAGTCAGGGCCACGCCCACGCACAGAACTTGCGCGACAGTGGCGTAGCCGACGTTGCCATCGCTCTGCGCGCCGGTTCGGCGACTGCGAAGAAGGCTGAAGCGGCTGGCTTCAAAGTCCTGGCGAATGCGGATGCGGCGGCTTGGGCGGACATTTTGATGATCCTTGCCCCCGACGAGCATCAGGCTGCCATCTATGCGGACGATCTGCACGCCAATATGAAGTCCGGCGCGGCACTTGCGTTCGCTCATGGTTTAAACGTCCATTTCGGCCTCATTGAACCGCGTGCGGACGTAGACGTCATCATGATCGCCCCCAAGGGCCCAGGCCATACCGTGCGTAGCGAATATCAAAAGGGCGGCGGTGTCCCCTGCCTGATCGCCATTGCGCAAAATGCCAGCGGCAATGCCCATGACATCGCCCTTGCCTATGCAAGCGGCGTTGGCGGCGGTCGCAGCGGAATTATCGAAACCAACTTCCGCGAGGAATGCGAAACCGACCTGTTTGGTGAGCAAGCTGTTCTGTGCGGCGGCATCACCCATTTGATCCAGGCCGGGTTCGAAACCCTGACGGAAGCGGGCTATGCCCCTGAAATGGCCTATTTTGAGTGCTTGCACGAAACCAAGCTGATCGTCGACTTGCTCTACGAAGGCGGCATCGCCAATATGCGCTATTCCATCAGCAACACCGCCGAATATGGCGACATCACCACTGGCCCACGTATCATCACCGATGAGACCAAGGCAGAGATGAAGCGCGTTTTGGCCGACATCCAGTCGGGCCGTTTCGTCAAGAATTTCGTTCTCGATAACCGTGCGGGACAACCTGAGTTGAAGGCAGCGCGCAAAGCGGCGGCTGCGCATCCGATCGAGGCGACCGGTGCGAAATTGCGCGCCATGATGCCCTGGATTGCCAAGAACAAGTTGGTCGACCAAGAGAAAAACTAAACGCTTTCGGCGCTTGACAGTTTGAGGGGAGGCATCGACATTGATGCCTCCCCTTTTTTATCAGGAGCATCCCCCATGCGTAAACTTTTACTCGCCCTTCCCTTATTGGCGGCGGTGCCGTTGATGGCCCAAAGCGCACCGCAATTGCCTGGCGTCGCTGATGTCAGCCGGGTAACTGCGGGCACCTACCAAACCGATCCCGGCCATACGTTGATAGGTTGGCGCGTTAGCCATTTCGGCTTCAACGACTATTTCGGAATCTTTGGTGACTCGACCGGCACCTTGACGCTCGACCCCAAGAATCCCAACGCCGCCAGCGTAGACATCACTATTCCGGTCGGGAAAGTCACAACCGCCAGCGCCGGCCTTACCGGCCACTTGCTGCGTGCAGGCAAGGATGGCGGTAAAGCCGACTTTTTTGGACCCGCTCCTGCGGACGCCAAATTCGTATCAACGAAAGTTGAAGCCAGCGGAACCAAAGCCAAAATCTCTGGTAATCTGACGCTAAACGGCGTTACGAAACCGGTCGTGCTCGACGCGAAGTTCACTGGTGCGGGTAACAACCCGTTCAACAAGAAGGCCACCGTCGGTTTCCATGCCACGACAACCATTAAGCGCAGCGAATTTGGCGTGTCCTATGGCATTCCGGTCGTGTCGGATGAAGTAGCACTCGACATTTCGGTATCTTTCGAAAAAACGTCCTAACAAAAATGGGGGCAGATCTCTTTCCGAACTGCCCCCAATCTAATCTCTTGATATCAAGTGCGTGCGGGATAACTTACCCCCGATACACCTTGTCCAAATGCGCTTTTGCTGCGCGATATTCGCTTTCAAGCTGGTCGATAAATTCACCCGCCGTCTGAACCTCTTTAATCGCGCCAATACCTTGACCGGAGCCCCAGATATCCTTCCACGCCTTGGCTTCGCTGTTACCCCCAGAACCAAAATTCATGGTTGAGATATCGCCTTTGGGCAGATTGTTGGGGTCCATCCCGGCGCGTTCGATCGACTGGCGTAGATAGTTACCGCTTACGCCGGTGAACAGGTCGGAATATACAATGTCTGCGGCCTTAGCCTCGACGATATTGTCCTTATATCCATCCACGGCATTGGCTTCCTTTGTGGCGATGAATGCGCTTCCAATGTAGGCAAGGTCGGCACCCATGGCTTGGGCAGCCAGAATGGACGCGCCATGTGCAATTGAACCAGAAAGCGCGACCGGACCGTCAAACCATTCGCGGATTTCACGCATCAGGGCAAAGGGCGACGTTACGCCAGCATGGCCACCAGCGCCCGCAGCGACCGGGATCAGGCCGTCAGCTCCCTTTTCAATAGCCTTATGGGCGAAACGGTCGTTGATAACGTCATGCAGGACGATGCCGCCCCACCCGTGCACAGCCTTGTTCAATTCTTCCTGTGCACCCAGTGAAGTAATGGTAATCGGCACCTGCCATTTGGCGCAGGTCGCAATATCTTCCTGCAGGCGGTTGTTTGATTTGTGGACGATCTGGTTGACTGCATAAGGTGCAGCAGGACGGTCTGGATTGTCGCGATTATGCGCCGCCAATTCTTCGGTTATTTGGTGCAACCATTCGTCGAGCTGGCTTGCCGGACGGGCGTTGAGAGCAGGAAAGGACCCGACCACACCTGCCTTGCATTGGGCGATGACCAGCTCCGGCCCCGATACGATAAACAGCGGTGAGCCGATGACAGGAAGACGTAGATTGTCAAAAATCGGTGGAAGGGCCATAGGTCGAATCCTCTTTTAACTGCGTGTTTAAATATCGGTTAGCCACAGGCAATTGGTCCTGTCAAATGGCGGCTGCATGGGCCGCCATGACGTAAGGTCAAACTGCGCTGCCGAAACCGTTATGCGCCATTTGCCGCGCTCAAGATCGCCCGGACGCTGGCGGTAGCGACGTCGCGGCTGATGCCAACCCCGAATAGCACAGGTCCGTCACCTACCCGGCATTCAACATAGGCCGCGGCACGGGCGTCTGTGCCATGGCCGATGGCGTGTTCGCTATAGTCGATAATATCAAGCTGCCCGCCCAGTGCGCTTTCCAGTGCGTTGGCAAGGCTGGAAATCAGGCCATTTCCACGGCCACTGACACTTTGCTCCACGCCGTCGATGCGGATTTTGCCCGCAAATATGCGTTCGTCCTGTTGCTTAGGGCTTTGGCTTTCCTGAAAATCAATGAGCCGGAACCGACCATCCCCTTTCAGGTGGTAGCGCTTCTCGAACGATTCCCAGATATCGGTGCTGGTCAACTCGCGGCCCGTGCTGTCGGAAAGCTCTTGTACGGTGGACGAGAAATTGGCCTGCATCCTCTTGGGCAATTTCAGACCATGGTCTTGTTCGAGAACCCAGGCGACGCCGCCTTTGCCGCTTTGCGAATTCACGCGGATCACCGCTTCATAGCTTTGGCCAAGATCGGCTGGGTCAATAGGTAGATAGGGCACCTGCCACAACTCGTCATTGCGCTGCGCCTGAGCGGCGAAGCCCTTTTTGATAGCGTCCTGATGCGAGCCCGAAAAGGCAGTGAAGACCAATTCTCCTGCATAAGGATGGCGCGGATGGACTGGTAACTGGTTGCAATATTCGACGGTCTTGATGACTTCGTCGATATCGGAAAAATCGAGTCCGGGGCTCAGTCCTTGTGTGTACATATTGAGCGCGACAGTGACTAAATCGACGTTGCCTGTCCGTTCACCGTTGCCAAACAGGCAACCTTCGACCCGGTCAGCACCCGCCAGTAAACCCAATTCCGTCGCAGCGACCCCGGTGCCCCGGTCATTATGTGTATGCAGCGAGATTATCACGCTGTCGCGGTTCGGGATGTTTCGGCCGAAATATTCGATTTGGTCAGCATAAATGTTCGGCATTGCGGCTTCGACGGTGGCCGGTAGGTTGAAAATGATAGGATGATCAGGCGTTGGCTTCAATATGTCCATCACCGCGCTGCACACCTCCAAACTAAAATCCAGTTCAGCAGTGGAGAAAGTTTCCGGGCTATATTCGAAATGCCAGTCGGTATCGGGCTGTGCGGCTGCATTATCGCGCAGCAGTTTTGCTCCTTCAATCGCAATCTGTTTGATCTCAGGCATGGTCATGTTGAACACGATTTGCCGCCAGGCAGGCGATACCGCATTGTATAGGTGCACGATAGCCGCGCGTGCGCCGCGCAGGCTTTCAAAGCTGGTATCAATCAGGTCTTTACGCGATTGGGTCAGCACCTGCACCATGACATCGTCAGGGACACGGCCAGTCCGCACGAGGCCGGAAATGAAGTCAAATTCGGTCGCGCCCGCGCTCGGAAAGCCGACTTCAATTTCCTTTATGCCGACCTTAACCAAAAGGTCGAAGAAACGTTGTTTCTTTTCCGCGCCCATCGGATCGATAAGCGCCTGATTACCGTCGCGTAGATCGGTGGACAGCCAACGCGGTGCTTGTGTGATGGTTCGGCTGGGCCACTGGCGGTCAGGCAAATTCACCTGAGGAAAAGGTCGGTATTTACGGCTTGGGTCGGATAACATCATGATTTGCAACTTCGCTAAGACACGCAAGTTTGCGCGCTGTGGGGTTTCTTGGGCTGGCTGTAAACCCTTAGGCGGGTGGTTCCGGGCACTACCGGACTATTCACACGCCTAAGGGCGTGTAAGTCGTAGAAGAAGCAGACAAGAAGCAGTCTTTGACATTATGTTGCGTCGATAGACGTATTGCGCAACATTCGTCCAGCCTTAATTTTGAAAGGCACTTATTTCCTCGCTCGGGATGGCCGTTAAATCTCGACCTGACTGCCCAGTTCGACCACGCGGTTACTCGGTAGTTTGAAAAACTCCATCGCGTTGGCGGCGTTACGCAACATCCAGGCAAACACCTTTTCACGCCATATCGCCATGCCCGGAATTTTCGAGGCAATAAGCGTCTGTCGCGACAGGAAGAAGCTTGTGTGCATCATGTCGAACTTGGGACCACACAGGTCGACCTTATCGAGTGTAGCCGGAACGTCGGTCTCTTCCAGAAAGCCAAAGCGCAGCTTCACACGGTAGAAGCCCTCACCGAGATCCTTGCAGAATACGCGATCTGCTGGATCGACGAACGGCATATCCTCAATCTGTACCGTCAGGATCAGGACTCGCTCGTGCAGGATCTTGTTATGCTTGATATTGTGCAGCAGTGCCGAAGGCACGCCGCTCGCCGATGAGGCCATGAAGATCGCGGTGCCGGGGACGCGGGTCGCACTGTTAGCGGCCGATTTGATAAAGATTTCCATCGGCATGGTACTTTCTGCCATCCGTTCGCGCATCAGTGCCCTGCCCCGCGACCACGTCGTCAGCAGGGTAAAAATTACCAGTCCGATCAGCAACGGCACCCAACCGCCCGACGGGACCTTCAGCAGGTTCGCGCCGAAATAGGCAAAGTCGACGATGAAAAACAACGCAAGGATCGGCAGAGCTTTCCACTTCGGCCATTTCCAGAGCGTCACGAGAACCACGGCGATCAGGCAGGTGTCGATGAACATGGCGCCCGTCACCGCAATACCATAAGCCGCCGCCAGATTAGATGATGACTGGAAGAACAATACGAGCAGCAGCACCATGACCGCCAAACCCCAGTTGATAGCGGGAATATATATCTGTCCCGCAGCTTTCTCACTGGTATGCTGGATACTCAGGCGCGGCATGAAGCCGAGTTGGATAGCCTGCTGCGTCAGCGAGAATGCGCCCGAAATCACGGCTTGGCTGGCAATGATGGCGGCAAGGATGGTGAGTATGATGACCGGCGTGCTGATCATGTCGGGGACCATAAGGAAGAAAGGATCGCGGATCGCTTCCTGAGCCTCTGCCGGGGTCATGGTGAGGATCATCGCGCCCTGCCCCATATAGTTGAGCATGAGCGCGGGCAGTACGAAGAAAAGCCAACTGAATTTGATCGGCCGGCGTCCGAAATGCCCCATATCTGCGTAAAGTGCCTCGGCACCCGTAACTGCCAGCACGACTGTGCCCATGGCCACAAAGGCTGTAAAGCCATCGACGTAGAAGAAATAGAGCGCATTAAGAGGGTTCAGAACATCGAAAACGATAAGTGGCATCTTGATCAGATGCATGATGCCAAGTCCGGACAAAGTCGCAAAATAGAGCAACATGATCGGACCAAACCATTGTCCGACTTTCGCTGTCCCGCGCGATTGGAAAGCAAAAAGCGCGGCGATAATGGCTATAGCGATCGGCACGATCCAAGGATCGAAGCCGGTGCTGACATATTTCAAACCCTCGGCCGCCGACAGGATCGACATGGCAGGCGTAATCATGGAATCGCCGTAAAACAACGCCGTGGCAAAGACGCCGAGCATGACGATAGGCGCGGTCCATTTTGCGCCTGCCGTCTGCCGGTTAATGAGCGCGAGCAACGCAAGGCTGCCCCCTTCGCCTTTGTTGTCAGCCTTCATGATGGTGAAGACATATTTAAACGTCACCACGATCATCATCGACCAGAAAACGAGGCTCAAAACCCCTTTAATATGCATGGGATCGGGGTCGATCGGATGGTGCCCGGCAAAGGTTTCGCGAAACGCGTATATCGGGCTGGTACCGATGTCGCCAAAGACGACGCCGATAGTTCCGACGCAAAGGGCAAGAAGCGACCCCTGAGGGGCGTGGCCGTGATGCTGGTCCTGGTCGCTGTGACCAAAATCATCTGCTGCTTGCGAAGCGACCATTTAAAACCCCTGACACAAGGCCCGAAAATGCAATGAATATATAAGCACGGGCGGCGGGCGATAGCACGGCCTGCACCCCTTAACAACTGCGCATTAGTTCGTGTATTTAACGCATATTAAGTATATAAATCAGTTATTTGTTTTATTAACTTGCGGCAATATCAGGGCCTGTGCTTGTAAAGCTTTCGCCGCCTGCAATTGCGACTCAAGCCGTGGCTTCCACTTCGCCTTCGGGGTAGCCAGCGTCAGCGCCTTTTCCCACAGCAAAATCGCCGAATTCAGATCACCGTCAAAAAGCCGCGATAGCCCTGCGAAATAATAAGGTGCCGGATAATTCGGCCGTATTTCCCTTGCTTTGTCGAAAGCCAATTGCGCAGGCGGGGACATCTGCCCCTGACTTGCCAGCATCAACTGCAGGCCCAAAGCCGACCACAGATCGGGATCATTCGGGTTTTGCCGCAAACCGGCCTGGATATAAGATGCGGACAACTGGTAATCCCCCTGCTTTGCAAAAGAATCCGCCGTCACTAGCCAGCGCTTTGCGCCTCCAAAACTCTGGTCCATATCCGAACGCATTTCGACCAACTGGACTGCTGCATCGGCTTTCCCGCCCAAGGATTTAGCCAGTGAAGCTGGTACCTCGGGTCGGCCTTGCAAGGCATAGCCCGTCATACCAAGCAAAATCGCAGCGGCGGCTATCTGCCACAATCCACCTTTAAACCGACCGATCGCCAACAATGCACCAAAGCTGAGAACCGCCAGCAGGCCAAGACTAACCCAACCGCTCATGATTTCCTCCGGAACAGACCGCGCGCCATAAACAGGCCGAGAAACAGCAAAAGCAATGGGGCCGCCCACAGCAACAATCCCGAGCCCTTCATATCAGGTTCAAAGCTCACCCACTCACCATAGCGCTCAATCATCCATTGGCGGATGGCATCGGGCTTTTTACCATCCGCGATTTGCTGCCGCACTTCAGCACGCATGGTCGCCGCCATTGGCGCGTCGCTGTCAGCAATAGACTGTCCCTGACACTGTATACAGCGCAAGGCGTGCATCACTTGGGTCGCCGCCTTTTCCTGTGCTGGGTCGCCTAGTTGACGATTGGCAAGTTCGGGCGTGGGACCACTGCCCTGACCAAAAGAAATTTGCGGGACCGCCACTAATAGTAGTGCACAAGCCACGATGAACGAAAATCGCATCACTGCGCCTCCCGCAATTTTTCCAGAAGCATCGGTACGTGCTCGGCACGAATATCGCCGATATGCTGGTACAATATCGTCCCGTCACCGCCGACGACATATGTTTCCGGAACACCCGAAGATCCAAGTTTCAACTGCACCGCCATTTCACTGTCGGAACCGATACGCCGGAACGGATTGCCGAATTCCGCTAGAAATGCCGCCACGTCGTCTGGCTTGTCACGAATGGCAATGGCGTCAATTTCCGCCCCAGATTTCTTGAGCGCCTCCAGATAGGGTGCTTCCGCCTTGCAGGGGATGCACCAACTTGCGAAAATGTTCAGTAGTCGCGGTCTTCCATCTGCAAGATCACGGTTTGACAGCCCCTCAATCCCCACGGTAGCGGGCGGCAGCGCAAATTCGGGGAGCTTGCGGCCGACCATTGCACTGTGCACCATATCGTCTTTCGGAACGACTAATCCATAGATGGCAAGACCGCCAATAAAAGCGACCACGGCCAAAGGCAGCCAAAGGAGCCAGGGTCGGCTCATGCCTGCGCCCATTTATTGACAGCAGCCTTTTTCGGGCGACGGAACATTCGGCCCAAAAGGGCAATTGCGCCACCGAGCGCAACAAGCAACCCGCCGAACCAGATAAATGTCACGAAAGGCTTCCACCAGAGGCGGACTTGCCAGCGGCCATCACCATTTTCATCGGGTTGGGCAATGACCGCGTAAAGTTGACCATTCCAGCGTGTCAGCAAAGCCGCTTCGCTCGTTTGTTGTTCGGGTCGGTAAAATTGGCGCGATTGCGGGCGGAGGGTAAATTTCTTGCCATCATTGAGAGCAATCAACTGCCCTTCAATTGCAACCCAATTGTCGCCGACAACAGGCCGCACATCATCCAGTTTGACCCGCCAGTCGGCGACCTTCGCGCTTTCTCCTGGTGCGAGCGCTGTCAAGGTCTCACGGGAAAAGCCGGACTCGGCAGCCATGCCAAACACGCTGACCGCAAGACCGAAATGCGCGATTACCATGCCGAAGACCGGCAGAGGAGTGCGCAGCAACTTTCGACCTTTGAGCGGTACCCAAGCGGCAACTGCCAACGCTAAAGACAAGGCCAATCCTAAAATTGGGAAGACGCCAACACCGGGAACAAAGCGCCATACGGCTACGCCGGTCCACAGGCTAATCGCGAAAAACCCGACAAGCCAATATTTATGCCGCTTCAAATCATCGCGCCGCCAGCGCAACATGGGTCCCAACAGCAAGGCGACCATTAAAAGCAATGCAATTGGCGCGGTAGCCTTGTTGAAATAGGGGGGGCCTACGGAAATCTTATCCCCCATCGCCTCGGCCGCAAGGGGGTAGAGCGTTCCTATCAGAACGATAGCCAGTATGACGCTCAAAAAGATGTTATTGGCAACAATGCCGCCTTCGCGGCTAACGATCTGGAACGGTTCACCCTGCTTTACGGTGCCGATGCGGGTGGCAAAGACCAGAAAGGCAAGGCTGGTATACATCAGCATAAGTGCAAGAATGAAGGACCCACGCTCCGGGTCGACCGCAAAGGCATGTACGCTGGTCAAGATACCCGACCGGACAAGGAACGTACCTGCCATTGACATGGCGAACGCTACCAACGCCAGCATGATCGTCCACGCGCGCAATGCGTTGCGCGTGGCCAATACGCTGACCGAATGCAGCAGGGCTGTCGCGGCAAGCCACGGCATGAGCGAGGCATTTTCAACCGGATCCCAGAACCACCAGCCACCCCAGCCCAGTTCATAATAGGCCCAATAGCTACCCGCCGTGATACCGACGGTCAGGAATATCCACGCACCCAGCACCCAAGGCCGCATGGCGCGGGCAAAAGCTGGCCCGACCTGCCGGGTCAGCATCGCAGCGACGGCAAAGGAAAATGCGACCGACAGTCCTACATAGCCGATGTAAAGCGTTGGCGGATGGAATGCGAGACCGATGTCTTGCAGCAGTGGATTTAGCCCAGCCCCTTCGACCGGCGCGGGGACCAAGCGCTCGAACGGATTCGACGAGAAAAGCAAAAAGGCAAAAAAGCCAAGCGCTACAAAGGCCTGCACTGCCAACGTCGCGTTCAACGTGCGCGTATCAATCCGCTTTTCCAACAACGCAATCGCTGCACCCGACAGCGACAATACCGACACCCACAGAAGCATCGAACCTTCATGATTGCCCCAAGTTCCGGCCAGCTTGAAAATCAGCGGCTTGTCGATATGGCTGTTGCTGGCGACCAGCAACACCGACAAGTCGGTGACATAAAATAGCCACATCAATGATGCGAACGACACCACACACAACGCGCCCTGCACAAGCGCGGCGGGCTTGATGAGCGGCGTCAACTTCCCTTCCCCACGCAACAGCGTCAAACCGCCAACCAATTGCAGCAGCGCCATCGCGGCCGCCAGCCATAGCGCTGCTAATCCGGTTTCGGCGATCATTTCGAAAGGGTGTCCTTGGTGTGCTCGGCGGTGCTCATATCGATATCGGCCAATTCCTTGGGCACGTAATTTTCGTCATGTTTGGCTAAAAGGCTGTCAGCTACAAAAACGCCGTCCGGTCCAAGACGGCCATCGGCTACTACGCCCGATCCCTCGACGAACAGATCCGGTGTTATGCCGCGATAAGCGACCTTCTGTGTTGCGTCGCGATCCTGCACTATAAAGGTTATCGACACTCCGTCGGCGCCACGTACGATCGATCCCTTTTGGACCATACCACCCAGGCGGATGGCTTTACCCGGTTCAATCGTCGCCTTGGCCATGGTGGCGGGGGTGTAAAAATAGGATGCTTCTTCTTTCAGGGCAGCAGCGGCGATAAAGCCGGCCCCGATTAAGGCGACGAAAGCCACAACGGCTAGCACCAGACGTTGATGTTTGGGTTTCATGGTTGCTGCCTCAAATCATCAGCCAAAGCTTCTGAACGGCGCATGGCTAAATAGCTCGACACGGTCAGCCATAGCATGCCGACTCCCGTGACGGAAAAAGCGGCGATGATGAAAGGCAGATGGGGCATCAGTCGTCCGCCATGCGGCGCATTCGCGCATCGATACGCATTTCCGCGAGCGCTGCGCGCATCCGCATCAAAACTAACGCGCCAAACAACAGGCTGAAACCAGCTACCGCCACAAATAGGGGCGTCAGATACGCACCGTCGATTGATGATCCGCCCAGCGTAATGCTTGCCTTTTGATGCTGGCTTTCCCACCAAATGACGGATCGGTTGATAATCGGGATATTCACTGCCCCGATGATACCGAAAACGGAGGCTACGCGGCTCGTGTCGCCTTTCTCGCTGCTCGCATTGGCGAGCGCAATATAGCCGAGATATAAGAAAAACAGGACTAGCATCGACGTCAACCGACCATCCCAGACCCACCAAGTTCCCCAGGTAGGGCGCCCCCATATCGACCCGGTCATTAGGCAAATGGCGGCAAACGTCGCACCAGGAACAGCAATGGCACGCGCCGCAATACCCGCTAGCGGATGACGCCAAACAAGCTGAACGAGACTGGCAATCGCAATACCCATCCATCCCCCCATGCCAAGCCATGCGGCAGGAACGTGGACGAAGATGATCTTGACGGTATCACCCATCAGCCGTTCGGTCGGCACCGCGAACAAGCCCCACAAACAGGCCCCGAGCGCCAAAACGAGACCCGGCCAGAACAGTGCAGGCGTCAGAGGCTTTGCAAGGCGCAGGAAACGGGCAGGATTGGCGAAGCGGTGCATATTATTTCCCGCCTCTAGCACCGCTTATGCGTTACGCCAATGGATTCACATCAACGGCCAATAAGCTTTTGCGCCATTTTGTCAGCGACTTCCGCAGGTGTGGAACCGCTGGCATCGCTTTCCTTCCAGATTTCTGAAAGACGGCCCGGAATCGCGTCGATGCGACGGTTGATTTCCACATCATCGGCGGAATCAATATGCCGCAAGACATTGATGATTCCACCTGCATTGATGATATAGTCGGGCGCATAAAGGATCCCGCGGTCTGCCAACATCCGGCCTTCGATTCCCTTCGCGAGCTGATTATTCGCGCCACCCGCTACGGCTTTTACGTTCAGTCCAGCGACCGAATCTTCCGTCAGAATCGCACCCAGCGCGCATGGGCTGAATATATCGGCCTCGATGCTCATGATCGCATCGGCAGCAACAGATACACCGCCAAGTTCGGCAGCAAGCGCCGCAGCGCGCGCGGCATCCACATCGGCAAGCGTCAGTTTCGCGCCCTGCTGCGCCAGATAGCGGGCCAGTCCGCCCCCGACACTGCCCACGCCCTGAATGGCCACATGCACACCGTGCATATCGTCCGTTCCGAACACATGTTTTGCCGCTGCCTGTACGCCCAGATACACGCCGCGCGCTGTATAGGGTCCGGGATCGCCGCCTTGGTCGGGCAGCCCTGCAACATGGAATGTTGTTTTCGACAGGTGCACCATGTCGGCCTCGGACATTCCGACGTCTTGCGCCGTCACATATTTGCCACCCAGCGAATCAACCGCTCTCGCAAAAGCGTCGAGCAGTTCCGCTGGCTTGGCTCGTGAAGGATTGGCGAGAATAACTGCTTTTCCGCCACCTGCGGAAAGGCCTGCCATGGCATTTTTATAACTCATTCCACGCGACAGACGCAGAGCATCCGTGATTGCTGACTGGCTATCGGCGTAATGCCAAAAACGAGTGCCGCCCGCGGCGGGGCCCAAATGGGTTGAGTGAACTGCAATGACAGCCTTAAGGCCGGTCACACGATCTTCGAAAAGATGCACGGCTTCGTGCGAATCAAAATCAGGCAAATCCCAAATTGCGGGCATCACTCATTCCCCTTGTGGTCGCGCAGCCGGAGCCGGTAGACGGAATCAAATTGCGAAGCCGCGTAATAATATTACGCAAGCTATTTGTCATCCTGAAATTCGAAGGAAAAATGGGGCGACCGAGGGGATCCGAACCCCCGACCTCTGGTACCACAAACCAGCGCTCTAACCAACTGAGCTACGATCGCCATAGCGCCACTAAGGCAGGCGCGTTCCTTAGGGGGTGCTCGCGTCCGGCGTCAAGCCTTGTCGACGAGTGCCCCATGGGGAACGGTCCCGAAAAGGACTTTTCCCTATGATGTGACGAGGGGAATAATCCCCACGCCCCCTTATTTCTTAAGGCTGAGTCCGCCGAAACGCTTGTTGAATTGTGCAACGCGTCCGCCGGTATCCAGCATACGGCCCGAACCACCGGTCCAAGCGGGGTGCGAGGTCGGATCAATGTCGAGCGCCAACGTGTCGCCTTCCTTGCCCCAAGTGGAGCGGGTTTCGAAGACAGTGCCGTCGGTCATCTGCACTTTGATCATGTGATAATCGGGGTGAATATCGGCTTTCATGTGTAATTCCTTTGTTCAGCCGCCGGTTTCCGACCGGAAGCCCTAAAATTCGGAAGCGCCGCCCTTAGCGGCACGTACCGCGCTTGGCAAGGTTGAAAAGCCCTGTCCCAGCGCAAACACTAGCATATGCTATCAGGCGGGCGGGTCGGCGATCATCGCCATAAACTCCGCTTCGGCAGCGACTGCATCGCCCATCAGCGCACGCCCGGCAAATTTACACACTCGGGGACGCTTCTGAGTAAAGGTTACATCAAGATGCAGGAGGCAGCCGGGTTCCACTGGAGCCCGGAATTTAGCATTATCGATGGCCATGAAATAGACCAACTTGCCCGAACCGGCCAAGCCGAGACTTTCCATTGCCAGAATACCAGCGGCTTGCGCCAGTGCTTCGACAATCAGCACGCCCGGCATTATTGGCCGTCCGGGAAAATGCCCTTGGAAAAAGCCCTCATTGATTGTGACGGCTTTGACCGCGCGGATTCGCTCGTCGACGACAAGCTCCTCTACGCGGTCAACCAAGAGCATGGGGTAGCGGTGCGGAAGCACCGCCATGACCCGGCGGACGTCATAATTGCTGAAATCTGCCCCCGACATAGGGTTTAGCGGCTGTCTGGCTGCTGCGCAGGTGCGACAGCAGGCTGTTGCTGGCCAGCGGCGGCCTGTGCGGCTTGCAGGCGGGCTGCATTATCAAACAGTTGCTGGATTTGCTGGTAAAGCGCTGCGACCTGGCGCGTAGGACGCCAGTCAGCGGGAGGAGTGGTATTCGCCACAGGGATCGCCTTATCGAGTTCAGCCGTGATCGCCGACGTCACGTCAACTGCATCGGGTGCCCAGACAAAGGCATCGGGTGCGAGGATGACGTTAATCTTCTTCGCGGTGATTACTGCCTGCTGGGCGGCTTCATACTTCAGAGCGATCTGTTCGACCGTATACAACTGAGCCTTTATGATCGGGTCCTGAAGCTGGTTGATTTCCTTCTGCTTCGTATCGATCTGCGTGAGCAGCGGGCTTTTCGCCTTGATCGCAACATCAAGCTCAGCTTGCGTCAGCTCTTTGTCCTTATTGGTATCAAGTTGCGTATTGATATCGTTGATTTCTTTACGCTTTTGCTGGATCTGCTGTGCGAAGGATGCATATTGTGTGCTGATCGACTGATATCCTGCACCAAGCGCCTTGGAACGGGCGATGGCAACCGAGGTATCTGCCGTGGCAATGCCGGCAACTTGTGCGCTAGCAGGTACGGCGATTGCGGTTGCAGCCAAAAGGGCAGCCGCAATTGCGGAGTTACGAATTTTCATTAGAATTGAGTCCCTACGTTGAATGTAAATAATTTGGTATCGTCGCCCGTCTCTTTTAATAATGCGCGGGCTATGTCGATCCTGAACGGACCAAATGGGGAGTTCCAGTTTACGCCGAAACCGACCGATAGACGGGGTTTCCACGTATCACCGAGGAAGCGTTCTTCAAACTGAAGGGCTGGCGTACGCGCCGAACCGTCAGTATTTGTCGCCGTTGTACTGGTGGCCAGTGTCGTTGTGGGGTTACCGGCCGAATCCAGTGTAAATGCGCCTGTATAGAACAGCGGGGCGCCGGCCGTGCCGTTTGCCAAAATTTCACGCTGCGGAACCGTCTGCAGGAGCGGTTTAGTCACGCCAAAGACGGAGCCAACATCCATAAAGACCGAAGGACGGAGCCCCAGTTCCTTCGCGCCGCTGCCCAAGGGAATCTGGACCTCTGCACGGCCCAGATAGTAGAAGCGGCCGCCAATGGCGTCGTCCTGAATCCGGTTGCGATCCAGAACCGGCACATTGACAACAACGCCGCTTTGCAGTTCTGGGTTGAAGGTAATTCTCTGCACGCGTGGACCAATACCGCGAATGTCAAAGCCACGCATCTGGGGTTCGCCCAGATAGAAACGGTCTGTTAGACGTATGTCGTCAATACCCAGTGCCTTCGATCCACGATTTTCCAGAGGGTGGATGTAGCCACCTTCCGCCGAAAGCCCCAGAATGAAGTTTGTGCCGAACAAACGCCAATATTTATCAGCGTTTACGCGTGTTTTGATATATTTGACGCTACCGCCCAAACCAGCGAAATCCTGGCTGATGCCAAAGCTTTGCCCACGGGTCGGACGAATGCGGTTGTCGCGGTTATCGTAAAGGAATGTATAGCCGATCGACGAGGTCAAGCGGTTGCCGATAGCATCGCATAGGAAGCGACCAGCAAGGATCGGATCACACGTTGCGGGTAGCGGGCCGGTGCCGTCCGGATCGGTGAAGAAGGTATTTCGATCGAGCGAAATATCATCTTGGCTGATCCCATAGCGCCCTTGGAAATAAAGGAATTCGTTGATCGGCACGCCGACACGAATTTGCGCACCGGTGGTCGCTTGTTCGTAGGTGGTATTGCGCTGGTTATTAAAGAAGTTGAAGCTGTTGAGGTCGCGGCGGAAGATATCGCCAGAAATCGCAATCGAGCGGTCAAATAGATAGGGCTCCGTAAAGCCGATTTCTGCGGACTTGGAATAGGAAGAATAGGAGATATTCGTCCGCAATTCCTGACCCAGACCGCGGAAGTTCCGCTGTTTGATAGAGCCTTGGAAAATGAAGTTTTCGATCGAAGAGAAACCAGCAGAAAGCGACAGTTCGCCGGTCGCCTTTTCCTCGACATTGGTGGTAAGCACGATCCGGTCAGGCGCGCTTCCCTGTGCCTGTTCAACTTCCAGATCTTCCTGGAAATAGCCCAACGACTTGATGCGGTCCGCAGTACGCTTAACTTGGATGCTGTTGAACGCATCCCCTTCGTTCAGACGGAATTCGCGGCGAACCACCTTGTCTTGAGTGAGCGTGTTGCCGTTAATGTCTATACGCTCGACGAACACACGCTGGCTTTCCGCAACATCAAAGGTAATGCCCATGGTGAGCGTTTCTTTGTCGCGGTTAAAGTTGGGGTTCACATCGGCAAAGGCATAGCCAAACAGACCGGCGGTTTCAGACAGGCTTTCAACCGTGTCTTCGACCATTTTCGCATCGTACCAATCGCCCTTTTTCATGCGGAGCGTGGCGGTCAGCTTTTCGGAATCGAAATCGCGGATCTGGCTTTCGACCTTCACATCACCAAATTTATAGCGATCACCTTCTTCAACCACATAGGTGATGATGAAGTCTTGCTTGTCCGGGGTTAGTTCCGCAACGGCCGAGACCACGCGGAAGTCGGCATAGCCTTGCGTCAGGTAAAATTGCCGAAGCTTCTGCTGGTCGAAGGCGAGACGATCAGGGTCATAGCTGGTGCCCGAGCTGAAGAAGCGGTAAAAACGCGCCTGCTTCGTCACCATTTCGCCGCGCAGGCGGTCATCGGAGAACTTGTCATTCCCGATGATGTTAATTTGCTGGACCTTGGATTTGGGCCCTTCTGTAATTTCAAACACAATATCAACGCGATTCTGGTCGAGCTGGACCAGCTTGGGTTCAATCGTGGCCGCAAAGCGACCTTGCCGCTTGTACAGCTCAACGATACGCGCCACATCGGCACGCACCTTGGACCGTGAATAAATCTGGCGTGGCGCGAGCTTGATTTCGGGCTCTATCTTGTCGTTCTTGAGCCGCTTGTTTCCTTCGAGGATAATGCGGTTCACAACGGGGTTTTCACGTACTTCAACAACAACAGCACCGCTGTTGTTGCGGATTGCCACGTCGGCAAATAATTCGGTCGCGTACAAGTCCTTCAGCGCTTGGTCAGCGGCCACCTGGCTCCAATTTTGGCCAACCCTCAAACGCATATAAGAACGCACGGTATCGGGTTCGAGACGCTGTGTCCCTACAACCGTTATCGACTGGATCTGTTCGGCCTGAACCACCGGCGCAGGCTGAGCCGATGCGGGCGTGCCTTGAGCAAATGCAGGCGTGACCAGCGTCATAGTTCCGGTCGCCGCCAAAGCGGTGGACCCCATCAAATATATGCCGAGAGCTTTGAAATTCATTGTCATCCGATCTGATGTCCGGCCCCCACCGGTGATTGGGCGCAGCGCCCGCTAGAGTAGATTGCGTCCCTGCCCCAAGCAGCCGCCGCAATCAAGTGTGCAGTGACCTCTATCCACCACCAAATAAGCCGAAGGATGCAAGGTCGTTGAACGTCACCATAATCATAAAGCCCACCAACATCGCAAATCCGGCCCTAAACGCCCATTCCTGCACTTGCGGTGTCGCAGGCCGCCTGCGGACTGCCTCAATCGCATAGAGCAGCAGATGGCCGCCATCGAGCATCGGAATTGGCAGGAGGTTGATGAACCCCAAGTTAATCGAAATGAGCGCGGCTAGGCTGATAAACGTCAAAATCCCCATGCTCATAGCTTCGCCGGAAACCTTGGCGATTTTCAGCGGCCCGCCGAGCTCCGACAACGGACGACGACCGGATAAAATCTGCCCTAGCCCGATCATCTGCTGCCGCAAAATATTTCCCGTCTGGACCACAGCGGCCCACGGAGCTTCCAAAAGGCCGACTTCGCGAACCTCGACCTCTGTGGCACCTATGCCAATGCGGCCAACGCGATATTTATTGCCGAAACGGTCGACTTCCTCGACAACGGCAACATCGGTTTCCTTTATCAACTTCTGGCCGTCACGTTCAATTTCCAGCACGGCACGCTGGCCAGGTATCATCACAATTTCGTTGGCCATCTCATCGAATGTCTCGATTTCACGGCCATTGAACGACAAGATGCGGTCGCCTTTTTCGATTCCTGCAATAGCCGCAGGACCGTTAGGCTGGAGAATATCCACGACAGGCGGCGTTACCGATTTTCCAAAGGCCAATAGAAACGCCATCGCAATCAGGATCGCCAGAAGGAAGTTAACAGCAGGCCCGGCGAAAACGATCAGCGCGCGCTGCCACAACGTCTTAGACTGGAACGTCTGGTTCCGCTCGGCTTCCGGCAGGGATTTCCAGCTTTCGTCGGCTTGGCTTGACGGGTTCATATCGCCTGCAAATTGGACATATCCACCAAGCGGAAGCACTCCGACGCGCCACAAGGTGCCGCGTTTATCCGTCCGTCCGTAAATCTGGGGTCCAAATCCTATGGAAAATTTTTCCGCTTTTACACCGAACCAGCGACCAACAAGATAGTGGCCTAGTTCATGTACAACGACCAACGTGCCGATCAGAATCAGAAACGCCAGCAGGGTGAGGAAAATATTGGGAGTTTCAACTTCCATGTGCGACCTTTTCTAGTTGCTCCTGCGCGTAGTGCCTAGCTTCTGCATCAATGCTGAACAAATCATCAAGCGAGACCGGTGAAGCGGGAACGTAGCTCATCATGGTCTGCTCAACCAACGTAGCGATATCGAGAAAAGCGATCTGCCCTTGCAGGAAGGCCGCAACTGCCACTTCATTTGCTGCATTGAGGATTGCGGGCTTTGCTCCGCCTTCGCTGATAGCTGCACGGGCAAGTCGCAGCGCCGGGAATCGTACGAGATCGGGCGTTTCAAAAGTTAGCTGACCAATGGTCGCTAAATCCAAAGGCTGACAGGTAGTTGCAATCCGCTCTGGCCAAGCCAGCGCGCTTGCGATCGGGATTCGCATATCAGGCGAGCCGAGTTGCGCGAGTGTAGAGCAATCCTGATATTCGACCATCGAATGGATCACCGACTGCGGGTGCACCAAGATGTCCAAACGGCCTAGGCCAACGGGAAACAGATGATAGGCTTCAATCAGTTCAAGACCCTTGTTCATCATAGTCGCCGAATCGACACTGATTTTCGCACCCATGTCCCAATTGGGATGCGCTATGGCCTGCGCAGGCGTAACATGGCGCATCGCGTCATAGGACAGGCTGCGAAATGGCCCGCCGCTCGCAGTCAGGGTGATCTTGCGTACATGTTCCAGCTTGCCACCGGCGAGGCATTGAAAAATGGCATTATGTTCGCTGTCCACAGGCAATAATGTGGCACCGGAACGCTCAACTGCAGCCATCATCAGATCGCCCGCCGAAACCAGAGCTTCCTTATTGGCAAGTGCGACCGTCCGACCCTGTTCAATGGCCGCCATCGTCGGGGGCAGTCCGGCACAGCCTACAATTGAGGCCATGGTCCAGTCCACATCACGTCGTGCCGCAGCAACCAGCGCGTCAGCCCCTGCCGCCGCCTCGGTCCGTGTATCTGCGAGTGCGGACTTGAGCGCTGGATAAGCTTCCTCTTCAGCGACTACCGCCAGATCGGCGTCGAACTCAAGTGCCAACTCGGCAAGCTTTGCCGCATTGCCGTTGGCCGTTAGTGCAACGACCCGGAACGAATCGCGGTGTTGGCGCACGAGATCGAGTGTGGAAAGGCCGACAGAACCGGTTGCACCGAAGACCGAAATGGAGCGGGTCATGGCTGGCCTGTCATCTGCAATATTACAACAAGCAAGGCGGTAATGCATAAAACTGCAACCAGCCCATCTGCCCGGTCAAAAAGGCCGCCATGGCCCGGGATCAGATTACCCGAGTCCTTGACCCCTGCTCGTCTCTTCATCCAGCTCTCAAAAAAATCGCCTGCCTGTGCCACAACTGCAAGGCCCGCACCGATCAGTGGTTGCCACAAAGCAAAGCCTTCGGTGTTGTGGCCCAAGATACTGAGAAAAAGCGCGGAAGCCGTCATTCCGCCAAATAGCCCCGACCAGGTTTTGGATGGGCTGATAGCTGGAGCGATTTTCGGTCCACCGAAAGTGCGGCCCGCAAAATAAGCTCCGGTATCGGTCGAGATAACAAGACCGATCAGCCCCAGAAGAATATAGATTTCCGCAAATTCCCGGAGGAAAACAAGGAAAGCTGTAGCCAGCCCTACATAGGCTAGACCACCTAATATCCAGAGAAATCTCGCAACAAGGTTTGGTGTTAGTTCCAAAACCAATTTGGTCCATTCAAATAATAACCCTACGGTAATCAGGGCTATGAAAATTGCAAAGACCGGTCCGCCGATCCAAATTGCTCCTGCGGCCACCAACATCATCACCACACCCGAAAGCGTGCGAATGCCGAGGTCGGAACGCGGTTTTGGAATCGGCGCTTCAGCTTCGTTCATCGGCCGCCAAAACGCCTTTCGCGGCCGGCAAATTCATCCAGTGCCCGTGCGAGTTCCGCTTTGGTGAAATCAGGCCAAAGCGTTTCAGTAAACCAGAATTCTGCGTAAGCCGCCTGCCACAACATGAAGTTCGACAGGCGTTGTTCACCGGAGGTGCGGATCAAGAGATCCAAAGGCGGCATATCCGCGGTGTCGAGATTGGCCTCAATCGACTGCGCCGTAATTGCCCCTTGTGCGGCAGCAGCTTGCGCCGCGCGCACTAACTCGTCCTGTGATCCGTAGTTCAACGCCACAGCCAATGTCGTTCTGCTGTTCTTCGCTGTACGTTCCAGTGCATCGTCGAGCATATCAACAATATCAGGGGCCAACGCACGGTAATTGCCGATAATCTTTAGACGAACGTCGTTAGCGGTAAATTCGTCTATGTCGGATTTGATAAAGCTGCGCATCAGACCCATTAAGTCACTGATTTCGTCCTCGGGCCGCTTCCAATTCTCACTTGAAAAGGCATAGAGGCTCAGCGCTTCCAAACCAAGTTCACCTGCCGCACGGACGATATTGCGCACGGTTTCGACGCCCTTTTTATGCCCCATGGCACGAGGCAACATCCGCTTTTTGGCCCAGCGGCCATTGCCATCCATGATGATCGCGACGTGACGCGGCATCTGGCCGGTGCCTGCTTCAACGCGGGCCGTGGTGGTGGCGGCAACGGCGCCCATTACCCGGCCACGCGTCCAAAAAAAGAGGAAGTTGAAGCCAAGATCACTGGCTCATGATTTCCTTTTCTTTGTGCGTCGCTGCATCGTCGACCGCTTTAATCATTTCGTCGGTCATCTTCTGTACTTCGGTTTCGAGGCGCTTGCGCTCGTCCTCGCTGATCTCTTTTTTATTCTCGTCAGTTTTCAGGCCATCATTTGCGTCGCGGCGCACATTGCGGATCGCGATTTTCGCCTTTTCCGCATATTGTCCAGCGAGTTTCGCCAATTCACGGCGACGTTCTTCGGTCAGATCGGGTATAGGTAGGCGTAGCGTTTGGCCGTCGGTGATCGGGTTCAGACCCAAGCCAGCGGAGCGGATGGCTTTTTCGACTGGTGTGATATTCGACCGGTCCCACACTTGAACGGTCAACATGCGGGGCTCCGGCGCGCTAACCGTAGCTACTTGGTTCAACGGCATGTTGGAGCCATAAACTTCAACGACGACAGGATCGAGCAGGGTCACATTGGCGCGTCCGGTCCGCAGACCGCTCAGATCGCTCTTTAGTGATTCCACTGCGCCCTTCATGCGACGTTCGACATCGGCTTTGTCATATTGCGGCATGATTTACTTTCCTTCGCTTTCTACCACTGTGAACGTGCCGCTTCCGTCGAGCACTTTCAGAATATTGCCTTGCTCGCGGATCGAGAACACAACAATTGGAATGTCATTGTCCCGGCACAAGGCTACCGCGCTGGCGTCCATGACTTTCAGATTGTCTGAAAGAACGCGGTCGTAAGATAATGTTTCATAACGGGTTGCGGTTGCAACCTTTTTCGGATCGGCATCATAGACGCCGTCGACCGAAGTGCCCTTGAACAAGGCATCGCATTTCATTTCAGCTGCGCGCAAGGCCGCACCGCTGTCGGTTGTAAAATAAGGCGCGCCAACACCGGCGGCAAAGATCACAATCCGCCCTTTTTCAAGATGGCGTTCAGCACGGCGGCGGATGACAGGTTCACATACCTTATCCATCTCGATGGCTGATTGCACCCGCGTGGGAACGCCCAGCTGTTCGAGCGCATTCTGCATCGCAAGTGCATTCATGACGGTTGCAAGCATGCCCATATAGTCGGCTTGAGCTCGGTCCATGCCTTTTGCGGCCCCGGCCATACCACGGAAGATATTTCCTCCGCCAATGACGAGACAGAGCTGCAGACCTGTGTCTTTCGCCGCCTTGACCTCTTCGGCGACACGCGCAACGGTGTCTGGGTCGATGCCAAAGGACTGCTCGCCCATTAAAACTTCGCCCGACAATTTCAGCAGGATGCGGCGATAGCCGGTTGCGCCCATATGATCCTCAATCCCCGATACGATAATGGCGTACAGCTATAGGAGCCGCACGCCACATCGCCAAGTGTATAAACCACCCAAATGCAAAAGGTGGACAGCCCTTGAAGGGACAGTCCCTATCCTTGCCTAGGCTCCAACAGCGGCCGCAACTTCGGCAGCAAAGTCGGAAACTTCCTTTTCGATGCCTTCGCCGAGTTGGAAGCGGACATAATCCTTCAACACGATCGGCTTGCCAGCTTCCTTGCCGGCTGCTGCAACGACATCGGCAATCGCGGTCTTGCCGTCGATAACGAACAACTGGCTGAGCAGTGCGTTTTCTTTGGCAAACTTCTTCACGGCACCTTCAACCATCTTTTCGACGATATCGGCAGGCTTGCCGCTTTCCGAAGCCTTTTCGCGTGCAATCCCGCGCTCACGCTCCAGAGTGTCGGCATCGAGGCCGCTTTCGTCCAGCGCCAGCGGGAATGCCGCGGCGATGTGCATCGCGAGTTGCCGACCGAGAGCATCGAGTGCCGACGCGTCAGCTTCGCTTTCAAGTGCCACAAGAACGCCGATACCGCCCATGCCCGGAGCTGCTGCGTTGTGGACATAGGAAACAACGCGGCCATTGCTAACCGACAGCGACTTAACCCGACGGATGACCTGGTTTTCACCGATGGTCGCGATATTGTTGGTCAGCTTTTCCTGAACAGTTTCGCCATTGCCATAAGGCGCAGCGAGAACGGCTTCGGGATCATTGGCACCCAGACCAAGCGCAACGCCGGTCACGGTGGTGACGAAATCCTGGAACTGTTCGTTCTTGGCAACAAAGTCGGTCTGGCTGTTGACTTCAACCGCGGTACCCTTTGTGCCTTCGACAGCAACGCCAACAAGCCCTTCAGCGGCCGTACGGCTCGACTTCTTTGCAGCAGTGGCGAGGCCTTTTGCGCGCAGAAGGTCGACAGCGGCTTCCATATTTCCGCCGGTTTCTTCAAGCGCCTTCTTGGCGTCCATCATGCCAGCGCCGGAAAGCTCACGCAGTTCCTTGACGGCAGCAGCAGTAATTGCAGACATGGTTTTGTCCTTTCAAATATGTGTAGCGGGGCACAAGGCCCCGGCTCTTAACACGTCATCCCCGACTGGACGGGGTCCTTGGCCTGAAGGCCAGACTAATGCTGCCACTTCAGGCTTTGGGTTGCCGCACATGCGGCAATGACAAATTCGTGTTACGCTTCGGTTGCAGGTGCTTCCTCAGCAGCTGCTTCGGCAACGGGTGCTTCTTCGACCAACGCAGGTTCTGCGTCTGGTTCGACTTCCGCACCCAGATCAACGCCCTTGGCAACCTTAGCACTGACATTGCCCTTGCTCGATGCGGTGGCAATAGCTTCGCAATAAAGACGGATGGCACGTGCCGCGTCGTCATTGGCAGGGACTGGGAACGCAATGCCGTCCGGCGAAACGTTCGAATCGAGGATCGCGATCACGGGAATACCCAGAACATTTGCTTCCTTGATGGCGAGTTCTTCCTTGTTGGCGTCGATCACGAACATCACGTCGGGAATGCCACCCATATCGCGAATACCGCCCAAGCTCATTTCAAGCTTGTCACGCTCGCGGGTCATTTGAAGGATTTCCTTCTTGGTGAAGCCATGCGTGTCGCCGGAGAGCTGCTCTTCAAGCGTTTTCAGCTTCTTGATCGAGTTGGAGATGGTCTTCCAGTTGGTGAGCATGCCACCCAACCAGCGATGGTTGACGAAATGCTGGCCCGAAGCACGCGCAGCATCCGCAATCGGACCCTGTGCCTGACGCTTAGTGCCGACAAACAGAACCTTGCCGCCTGAGGCGACGGTCTGTGCGACGAAGTCGAGTGCGCGTGCGAACAATGGCACGGACTGCGACAGGTCAAGAATGTGGATGCCGTTGCGCGCGCCGAAGATATACGGCTTCATACGCGGGTTCCAACGGTGTGTTTGGTGGCCGAAATGGGCCCCAGCTTCAAGCAATTGCTGCATGGTAACGACAGGTGCCGCCATGGTACTTCTCCTTCCGGTTGAGCCTCTGGGGAACGAGAACATCACACAACCCTAAAAGGGTGCGATCCGCACCGGTATGGTTGTCCCCCATGTGGAATGAGCGGGCCGTTAGAGAGCAATGCGGGATTCGTCAAGCGTTAAAGCCGATTAATAGGAGGTTCACCACCCGCAGCTACCTGCTGTTACCCCACCAAAAGGAGAATCACGATGGCCGTTTTAAAGTCCTTTCTAATGGCTAGCGCCTTTCTATCTTCGGGTTACGCGGCCGCTCAGGATGAGGTCGTTCCTTCCCCATCTGAAATGCCAGAGCGGATATCGTTTCTGGTCGCCATTGGAGACGAAAAGTGCCGCGAACCTGAAGGTGATGAAATCGTGGTCTGTGCCACGGTACCGGAAAACGAACGGTACCGCATACCTGTCGCTCTACGGAAGAAGGAACAAGTCGTCACGGACCGGTCTTGGTCTTCAGCGGTGAGCGCACTTGATTCGTTTGCCGCAGATCTTCGTCCCAACAGCTGTTCGGTAAATGGATCGGGTGGCTTTACTGGCTGCACACAAAAAATGTTGCAGCAATGGTTTGCCGAGCGGCGGTCGAAACAACGTGCGAATTGAACCTTTTCCGTCGAACTTAGTTATCCACAGGTAATCCACAAAGTATCCCCGATGATTGTCGGGACATAATAGCGCTTGACACAAAAGAACAAATAGAGAACATAGAACACAAGTCGTTCATAAAACAGCAAGCTAACCCCCTTTATAGACGACATGGGGGACAGAAAGGACCAGTGCCATGACCCTCATTGCTTCCCTCCTATTTGCTATCGCCCTTATTGCATCGGTAGCCGTAATCGCCCTCACCTTTTCGAATGCAATGCCGCGTATAATCGAGGTGATCGAAATGGAATTCGCTCCCTCAGTTGCCATTGAACGCCGCATTACATTCGGTGAAATCAGGGGCCGCAAGCCTCAACCAGTTGCAGAGGTAATTGTCTTTCCACGCAAGGCAACCGTGCCTGCGGATTTTCTTCTCGCCGCCTGAGCGGATACATTCCGAATTTTAAAAGAAGCGCCTTCGGGCGCTTTTTTTATGCCCGTACTCCGCAGCACCATAAAGAAAAGGGCGGAAGCTTACGCCCCGCCCTCTTCTCCAAAAACAGAAAGTGAAGCTTAGTTCACTGCGTCCTTAAGAGCCTTGCCAGCCTTGAATTTCGGCTGGGTCGATGCCTTGATGGTCATCGGCTCACCCGTACGTGGGTTGCGGCCGGTCGATGCCTTGCGCTTTGCTACGCCAAAGGTACCGAAACCAACGAGGCGAACTTCTCCGCCTTTCTTCAGAGCGCCGGTGATGGCGTCAAAAGTTGCTTCAACAGCTTTACCTGCATCCGCTTTGGTCAAGCCGCTTGCGTCGGCTACTGCATTTACGAGATCTTGTTTGTTCATACTGGGAACCCCCCTCTCAAAAAGAATATGTAGTAGACTCATTTATTGTTTAATTGAGTCGCGGCTTAAGCCGGTGGCGGGATAATGATGAGAATGTGCGCGCTGTCAAAGGAAATATCGGCATAAAACCGTCATTTTCTGTGAAAAACACGACGTTCTGACGTCACTTGCACTTCTCCGCCCCGGCAAGCGCCCTCAATGCGTTACCGATGCACCATTTTCGCCACCAATTGCCGGTGGCAAAGCCGCCGCCAATTCGTCTGCTTCGGTCCATTCGACAGCAATCAAGGGCGATACAAGTGCCCGTGCAAGCACCTGATCAACATGGCTCACGGGAATGATTTCCAGACCTTCCTTTATATTCGCAGGAATATCGGCGAGGTCTTTCTCATTCTCCTGCGGGATAAGGACGGTTTTGATACCACCCCGCAAGGCCGCAAGCAGCTTTTCCTTCAATCCACCGATGGGCAGCACCCGTCCGCGCAGAGTGACTTCGCCCGTCATGGCAACGTCACGGTGGACGGCAATTCCCGTTAGTGTCGACACAATACAGGTCACCATACCGACACCAGCAGATGGTCCGTCTTTCGGCACAGCACCTTCGGGAAGGTGGATGTGCACGTCCTTGCGGCCAAACAAGCTAGGCTTGATCCCATAGCTTGGCGCGCGCGCCTTCACATAAGACAAAGCAGCTTGGATTGACTCGCTCATCACTTCACCAAGCTTACCAGTCGTCTTGATCTGGCCTTTACCCGGAACGGTCACCGCTTCAATCGTCAGCAGTTCGCCGCCAACTTCGGTCCATGCCAATCCGGTCACGGCACCGATCTGGTTTTCTTCCTCGCCAATACCATGGCGGTATTTCCGTACTCCCGAGAAATCGGCCAGATTATCCGGAGTAATTTCAACCTTTTCGGCCTTGCCCTCAAGGATACGCCGCAACGCCTTACGCGCCAGCTTGGCGATTTCGCGTTCCAACGTACGTACGCCCGCTTCGCGAGTATAAAAGCGGATCAAGTCGCGAAGCGCATCGTCGGTTACCGAGAATTCGTCGGCCTTCAGACCGTGCGCTTCAACCTGCTTGTCCAGCAGATGCCGCTTTGCAATTTCCAGCGTTTCGTCCTCGGTATAACCTTCCAGACGGATAATCTCCATGCGGTCCAACAAGGCCTGTGGCAAGTTCATGCTGTTCGCTGTTGTCACGAACATGACATCGGACAAATCCAGATCGATTTCCAGATAATGGTCGTTGAATTTGTTGTTCTGCTCCGGATCGAGCACTTCCAACAGCGCGGAGGCCGGATCGCCTCGGAAATCCTGTCCGAGCTTGTCGATCTCGTCGAGAAGGAAAAGCGGGTTCATCGTACCCGCCTTTTTCAGATTTGCGGCAACCTTACCCGGCATCGAACCGATATAGGTACGACGGTGACCACGAATTTCAGCTTCATCACGCACGCCACCCAAAGACTGGCGGATGAATTCACGTCCGGTTGCCTTGGCAATGGACTTGCCGAGCGATGTTTTACCTACACCCGGAGGACCGACGAGACACAAGATCGGCCCCTTCAGCTTATTAGTCCGCGCCTGCACGGCCAGATATTCGACGATCCGGTCCTTGACCTTTTCGAGTGCAAAATGGTCCGCGTCGAGCACATCTTGCGCCTTTGCGATATCCCGTTTCAACTTGGACTTTTTACCCCACGGAATACCGAGCAGAGTATCCAGATAGTTGCGGACGACGGTCGCTTCAGCGGACATCGGCGCCATGCCTCGCAGCTTCTTCAACTCCGCATTAGCTTTGGCCTTGGCTTCTTTCGACAACTTCAGCGTGTCGATCTTGGTCTGAAGCTCGGCAATCTCGTCGCCGCCTTCACCTTCGTCATTGCCGAGTTCGCGCTGGATCGCTTTCATCTGTTCATTCAGATAATATTCGCGCTGGGTCTTCTCCATCTGGCGCTTTACGCGACCACGAATTTTCTTCTCGACCTGGAGTACGCCCAATTCGCCTTCCATAAAAGCAAACGCCATCTCCAGACGACGAAGCGGGTTCGCCTCTACCAAAAGGGACTGCTTATCCGATACTTTCAGTTGAATATTGGCTGCCACCGCATCTGCTAGCGCCGACGGCGTTTCGATTTCCGACAGTTGCACTGCGGTTTCGGCAGGCATTTTCTTGTTCAGTTTAGAATATTGCTCGAACTGTTCGGTCACTGACCGCATCAGCGCGGTGGCTTCAGGACCTTCGGCAACCTGCTCCTCAATCAGCCGAACACCTGCTTCGACATAATCGCTGCCGCGTTCGACAACTTCGCGCAGTTCGGCGCGACTTTTACCTTCGACCAGAACACGAACCGTGCCGTCGGGCAATTTGAGAAGCTGCATGATGGATGCGGTTACACCGATATCATACAGATCGTCCTTGCCAGGGTCATCTTCGGCGGGGTCGAGTTGCGCAACCAAAAAGATTTCTTTGTTGGCGGCCATCGCTTTTTCCAACGCGACAACAGATTTATCCCGACCAACAAAAAGCGGCACAATCATGCCAGGGAATACTACGATATCGCGCAGCGGCAATAGCGGGAGATTTAGTTCCATATTAACTCCAATGAGCTGTCCCGAATGCGGCAACAAGCTGTGTTGAGGTGCAATATGTGCGCTTTTCCTCTGCTTTCAATGAATTTACGTTGAATGCAGCCGATTTGTTGGGGAAAAGCTGGGTTTTGCGATAGAATTTGGCGCTTTCCCACTCTGCCGCCGACGAAATTTCGTAAACGGCAGAGGGAAATTCTGGACTAAAAGGGCAATTTGAACCCTGCGGGTAACGGCAGTCCACTCGACATTTTGCCCATTTCGGCATTGCTGGCGGCGTCTGCTTTATCGCGAGCGTCGTTGAAAGCAGCGGTGATGAGGTCTTCCAGCATTGTTTTGTCGGCGGGAACGATCAAGCTATCATCGATTGCTACACCTAATATACGACCCTTGGCGGTTGCACGTACCTTGACGAGGCCGCCACCAGAAACGCCTTCGACTTCGATTGTATCGAGAGTTGCCTGCGCTTGCTCCATTTGTTTCTGGATATTCTGCGCTGCTTCCTGAGCAGCTTTAATCATGTCTTCCATGCTTTTCATGCACGTTTACTCCATTGTGATTCACTCTCGTCGCTGTCGAGCAGTTCAGCTTCAGGAAAAGCTGCAAATGCAGCTTTTACTAGGGGGGATTCCAATATTGCACGTCGGCCCGCTTCGGCAGCCGCCTGTTCCTGCTCCAGCAGGCTAGGTTGAGCGTCGCCGCTTCTTTCTTCCAGATCCCATCGGGTTCCCGTAACCTTAGCTAAAGCGTCTCGTAGTTCCGGAACGAAAGACGGAGGTACCGGGCCGGCCAACTGATATGCGAGCAACGGTGGAGCATATTCGACCAACCGCATCACATCGCGCAAAGTCATTTCCAGACTTACAAATCCGTCACGCGCCAAACGCTCGAGCAGCGCCCGAAAGTCGGCGGGCATCAAAGATGCAACATTAGGTACCGCAGGGATATCGAGAGCGGTTGGGGCAGACGCCGGGGGCGCGGACGTAAAGCTGCCCTGCGCCAGCATTTTTACAAGCTCACTAGGATCGGGAAGCGTGGCCGCGTGAATAACGCGAAGCAGTGCCATGTCGGCCGCATCCAGCGGCACAGCTGCCCGAGCCACTTCCTCCTGCCCCTTTAGCAATAACTGCCACAAACGGTGCAGAATCGGGAAAGAGAGACGGTCGGCTTGATCTTCGGCCAATGCGGACGCCTCGGCGTCCAGTGCTCCGTCGCGAGGTGCGCCGACCTTGACCAATGTGAGACGATGCACTTCGGACAAAAGTCCTGCAAACATCGCAAGGGGTTCGACTCCCAAATTATACTGGTTCTTTGCCTCCGCCAGCATCGCCTGGGCGTCGCCCGCCAATATCAACGCAAACAGACGGCGGATTGCACCTCGGTCCGAAAGGCCCAGCATATCGCGAACCTGCGCGGCGGTGACCTTGCCGTCACCATCCATATCGGCGTGGGCAATTGCCTGATCCAATATAGATAAGCCGTCTCGCACCGATCCTTCGGCGGCTTGCGCAACGAGGTTCAGGGCGTCTGCTTCCGCTTCGACCGACTCCTTGTATGCGATATCCGCAAAATGGCTCGCGAGCAGTTCCGTTGGAATACGTTTAAGGTCAAAACGCTGGCAACGTGACAATACGGTGATTGGAACTTTGTTCACTTCGGTCGTTGCAAAGAGAAACTTCACATGGCCTGGCGGTTCTTCCAACGTCTTCAATAACGCGTTGAACGCATTTTTGGACAGCATGTGGACTTCGTCGATGATGTATATCTTGTAGCGCGCCGACACAGCCGAATAGCGCACCGCCTCGATAATCTCGCGAACATCATCGACACCGGTATGGCTTGCCGCATCCATTTCAATAACGTCGATATGACGCCCCTCGGCAATTGCGACACAGGGCTCGCATTGGCCGCATGGGTCAATCGTGGGACCTCCCTGACCATCGAGGCCGATGCAGTTCAAGGCCTTGGCAATCAGGCGCGCGGTCGATGTTTTGCCTACCCCGCGCACACCGGTCATCAAAAAGGCGTGCGCCAGACGGTCGCGCCTAATCGCGTTGCCTAGCGTTTGCACCATTGCATCCTGACCGATGAGTTCGGCAAATGTCTGTGGCCGGTATTTGCGTGCCAGCACCCGGTATGCCGCGCCACCCGAGGCCGCAGGCTTCGTGGGCGCGGGCACCGAAAGCCCTAGTCCCAATGCATCATCGGGCATATCCGGATCGCGTTCGGCGATTTCAGGTGTTGTGGAATCAGGCATCGACATAATGTTAGGCCGCTCTTTGCGGATTGTCGAAATGTTCTCAAGCGATTTGGAAAAATAGGAGCCGAATGACCCGCAGCGAATTCGTTGTGGCTGCTTCCGTCAGGATCTGACCAGGTTGGCGAGTGCCACGTCCATCCGACTCCCGCGGCGCATATGGCGGCAGATCGTCCGAAATGCAAGCGCGGCCCGCGCGAAAGATGGTAAATGGAGACTTTACCTTATGCCGGAACCCCTTGTTCACCCTGCCCGGCTATCGCCTATTATTCACAATGGGAGATTCGGATATGACCATCTCGCAAATATCGGGTCAAAATTACATGCGTTATGAAGACGCTGCACAGGAAGATCGCAGCGCGCCTCGCGTGAAGTTGCATATTCCGGCACAAATGCGGCCTTCGGGGTCGCCGTCCTTCTCCGTAATTGTGAAAGACCTATCGCTTTCCGGCGTTGCCTGTGAAGCTCTGACCGGAATGTCCGCTGGCACGCGCATTTGGTTAACTTTGCCAGGTCTGTCGGCTTTACAGGCGAAGATCGTCTGGAACGACGGCACCATGGTCGGTTGCGAATTTGATACGCTGTTGAACCTTGCCGTGATGGAAAATGTCCTCGCCCGTTTTCCGGTGCAGGGCTAACCTATTCCACCTGTTTCGAGCAAGGCCGTTAGGCGTTGCGGAGATACCAGTCATAGTCAATCGACGGCACTTGACCGAAATAACGGTCCTGTTCGACGCGCTTGACGATCGTGTACATGTCAACAAACCGCTCCCCCAAATAGTCCCGCATCAGCGCGGAACCATGGAACCGGTCCACGGCCGCAAACCAGTTGCTGGGTGGTTTGTCATCACCTGAGTTGTCCCGGTCATAGCCATTACCGACCACCGCAGGTCCGGGATGTATCTGATTGGTAATGCCGTGATGGATACCAGCCAATACGCCAGCCACCGCAAGATATGGGTTTGCGTCCGCTCCGCAGGCGCGATGCTCCACATGGCGGCTGGACGGAGGGCCTGCGGGTATGCGGAAGGATACGGTACGGTTGTTGACTCCCCAAGTTGGCGCAACCGGCGCATAACTATTCGCTTTAAACCGGCGGTAGCTATTGGCATGCGGTGCGAACAGGGCAAAGCAGTCGCCCACAGCACCGATCATCCCGCCAATGGCGTGGCGTAACATGGGCGTGCCTTCGGGGTCTTCAGAAGCGAAAAGATTTTTGCCGTCGGCGTCATTCATCGATACATGGATGTGCATGCCGCTGCCCGCTTGCTCGGCAAAAGGCTTCGCCATGAAGGTTGCTTCCAGTCCATGCGCCTGCGCGACAGCTTTTACGACGCGCTTGTACATGATGGCATCGTCACACGCGCGCAGAACGTCCGGTTTATAGCGCAAGGTCAACTCGCATTGCCCTGGGGCGAATTCAGAAATGGCGGATTCGAGCGGCAGGCCCTGGATATCGCAGGCTTCATAAAGTTCGTCGAAAAAAGGTCGGAAATCGTCAAGTTCGCGAAGGCCATAAACCTCGACCATCTGCGGCGTGCTGCCGCTATATTCAGGCCGCGCAGGACGTACCGAGCCATCACGGGCGCGTTTTGGATCAAGTAGATAAAATTCCAGTTCCACTGCCAACGCTGGGGTCAGACCCATTTCGGCAAAGCGATCGACAACCAATCCCAGCACATGCCGCGAATCTAGGTCATGCGGCTGACCATCCAGCTCATAAAAATCGACCATGAATTGTGCGGCATTTTCGCCTGCCCATGGGGTCCGCACCAAGGTGCCGGGAATAGGCTTCATCGAACGGTCGGCGTCGCCATCTTCCCAAACAAGTCCGGTTTCAACGGTATCCTGTCCTGTGATGTCCACCACAGCTATCGAGCCAGGGAAGAACCGGCCGATTTCATAAACTGAAAGCACTTCATGCTGCCGCAACCGCTTGCCGCGGGGGACGCCACCCATGTCGGTGTAGATCATTTCGATGGAATCGATATCCGGATTTTCCGCAAAAAAGGCTTCTGCCTCACTACGCGGGGCGATCTTTGCCGATGAAATGGCGCGTTTTGTCATGCTGTAATCTCCAAAAGCTCGCCTACACAGGAATCCAGCGCGTGCAAGAGGCGATCCACCTGCTCCGACTGCGTCACCGGGCTCAGCAGCATCATATTATGAAAGGGCGCGAGCAATATGCCGCGGTTGGTAAGGTAGAGATGGATCGCCGATTCAAGATCATGGTCCATCGCCGCACGTGCTTCGCTGCCATTACGCGGCGGTTGGGCAACGCAGACAAACTCAACTCGTGCGCCGACATGACTGACATGCCAAGGCAAGCCATGTGCCTCAATGATTTGTCGGAGACCTAACACCAGCCTGTCCGCCATAGCGAGCATATGGTCGTACGCCTTCCGTGTAATGACCTGCCCCAACATGGCATGCATGGCCGAAATCGCCAAGGCATTGGCCGAAAGCGTAGTGCCGATACCGCTATGCCCTGTAGGCCTCGCTTTGTTTAGGGCCTCCATGCGGGCCGATATCTGGGCCGTGAAGCCATACACAGCACATGGCACCCCGCCACCAATAGATTTGCCGATAACCATGATGTCGGGCATCGGTCCATGGCTGTTGCTGTGCCCGCCATAGCCGGACGAAATGGTATGCGTTTCATCAAATACCAGCAACGTGCCGGTTTCGCTGCAGAGCCGCCGCAAGGTTTCGAGATAGCCGGGCGCATCGCGGACCATGCCGATATTCGTCATGACCGGTTCGGCGAGCACACAGGCAACATCACCACTTCGTAACGCGCTTTCCAAAGCCGCCACATCGTTGAACTCAATTGCGACCGTCGTCAGCAGAATATCCTGCACTTGCCCGATCAAACTCGGACGGTTGACCGCAAGACCGTCGCGTAAATCAACAAAAACATCATCCACAGCGCCATGATAGCAGCCATTGAAGATCAGGATTTTGCTCCGACCGGTCAAACCCCGGCACCAGCGGATCACAGCCCGGTTGGCTTCACTGGCGGTTGTGGTGACCTGCCAATGTGGCAAGCCAAACATCGACGCCAGCATATCCCCCAATTCGGCACCCTTGATCGTAGGTAGCATATAGCTAAGCCCCTTCCCCGCTTGCTCCGCCAAAGCGGACGCGAGCGCAGACGGGGAATGACCAAACATGCTGGCGGTGTCGCCAAGGCAGAAATCGTCAAGCGTCTGACCGTCCAAACTGGTAAGCGTTGCGCCTGTTGCACAGGCCGCGACAATAGGAAATGGGCTGGGCCAGTCTAGCATCCAGTGGAACGGAACCCGCTGGAACCAGCCATTTGACGTTTCGAAATAATGTTTCGACTTCGGGTTAGCATCAACGAAACGCGTCAATTCCCGTTCGCGCAGTGCCAATATTGCCTTCGGATCAATCACAGCCGGTCTCGCAAGGCATAATAGAGAAGACCCAAGGTGGCGAGTGGCCGCGATAGAAATTTCCCACCGGGAAAGGGCTGGTGCGGAAGATTGGCCAATACATCGAAGCGTTCCATCGTCCCTGTCACTGCCTCCGCCAGTAATTCACCCGCCAGCGTTGTAATCAAAGCACCGTGGCCCGAAAAGCCATGGGCGAAGTAGATATTTCCATTGCGGCCCAGATGCGGAAGACGGTTCATCGTCACCCCGACAGCTCCACCCCATGCATAATCGATAGGCGCATTGGCGAGTGACGGAAAGACTTCTGCAATATGCTTGCGGACAAACAAAGCTATGTCGGCAGGCGGGGTCTGAACATATTTCTCCCCGCCCCCGAAGATCAGGCGTTTATCGGCGGACAGGCGGAAATAGTTGAGCACGAAACGGCTATCCGCAACCGCAGCGTCGCTGGGGAGAAAGTCCTGCCACGACTCCAATGGCGACGTTGCGATATTATAATTCATGATCGGAATGGTGTAGCGGCCGAGCCGTTGGTCAATATCAAGCGTCCAAGTATCGGTCGCCACGATTATGTTTTGGGCATCCACTTCTTCGGGACGCACAAAACTATTCTCGAATATTTCAACGCCTGCCACCTCTGCCGCTTCGGCAAGACCCAACGCATAGTTGAGTGGGTGAAAATGCCCGCCTTGTGGATCGTAAATCCCACCGTGATAGCCGCCGCCCCGGATATGCTGCTCCATATTCTGCGGCTGCACGAACTGCGCTTTCCAGCCAAATTCGCGAGCGAGAAACTCCGCATCGCGTTGCATCGCTTCGAAATGTGCGGGTTTATATGCGGCTTCGAGATGCCCGTTTTTCAGGTCGCACGAGATGCCGTGCCGGGCGATACGGCTTTTGACGCGGTCGACGGCGCTATAGGCCAGATCGAATATCGCCTGTGCCCGCTCGTGTCCAAATTCTTCGTCAAGTTCCCGCATTGACCAGCGCAGGCCCGGGATCAGTTGCCCGCCATTTCGGCCCGACGCACCAAAGCCGATGGTTTTCGCTTCAATCAGCGCGACTTTCAGGCCTTTTTCGGCGCAAACAAGCGCCGCGGACAGGCCGGTGAAGCCGCCGCCGATCACGATCACATCATATTTGTTAACTTGGCTGAAGCTTGGACGCGTTTTCCAGGGCTTGGCGGTCGCGCGGTAATAGCTGTTGTTGAGGGGATCGGTCATGGCGCAGAAACGGAGTTAGCCCGCGTCTCCTTCCGGCGGTCCGAGGTCGATGACATAGAGCTTTCGCACCGGCGTCAGATTCTCCCAAACCCCTTCAAATCCGGGCTCGATCACCAGATTGCCGCCAGGACCAGCCTCCGCCACGCTGCCGTCGTCGCCGGTCAGGCGCACATGTCCTTCCAATATCCGGCAATATTCCCATTCGGAGTAGGATACGCGCCAGGCACCCTCGCCGCAGCTCCATTTCCCGAAATATTTCCGGCCATCCGGGGATTCATAAGCGTTGCGGGTCTCGCCATGGGGATTGCCGTGGACTATCCGGTCGGGTGCGGGGAAAAAAGCTTCTGCTTCTGCGGTGTCGATATGGATGCTGCGCACCGTCACAGGATTATACCCGCAACAACAAATGCTCGCGTTCCCAGCTACTCACAACCGACTGGTAGTTGAATAGCTCATAATCTTTCACCGCATAGAAAATCTCGAAGAAATCCTCGCCCAGCAAATTCCGCACCGGCTTACAGGCCGAAAAGCGATCCAGCGCCGCTTCCAAGGTACGCGGCAAGGTCCGCGCGCGGTTATAGGCGCTGCCGGTAATAGCCTTCGACGGAACCATGCGCTCCACCATACCAATATAACCGCACACCAACGACGCAGCCATTGCCAGATAGGGATTGGAATCCGCACCCGGCAGCCGGTTTTCAACGCGGCGGTTTGCTTTGTCCGAGATAGGAACCCGAAAACCACAACTGCGGTTATCTTCACCCCATTGCACATTGATCGGCGCCGCGCTGTCCGGACGCATCCGGCGGAAGCTGTTGACGTTCGGCGCCCAGAGGGGTGAAATCTGCGGCATGAATTTAACCAGCCCTGCAATATAGCTGCGGAACAGCGCGCTATCCTTGCCATTGGCGTTAGAAAACAGGTTCTTGCCCGTTTCCGCATCGACCACTGATTGATGGATATGCATAGCGCTTCCCGGTTGGCCCGCCATAGGGTTGGCCATGAAGGTCGCGTACACTCCATGTTGTTTGGCAACAGCGCGCACGACACGTTTAAACAGGAAGACCTGGTCGGCCAGCTTAAGCGGATCGCCATGCAGGAAATTCACTTCCAACTGCGCCGCGCCCATTTCGTGGATCATCGTATCGATATCCAGCCCCATCAGTTCGCAATTGTCGTAGATATGATCGATGATATCTTCATACTCGTTCATCGCCTCCAGCCCGTATGGCTGGCTCGCAGTTTCCGCGCGTCCGCTTGATCCAGTGGGCGGAACGAGCGGAAAATCCGGGTCCGTGTTTTGCGAGACGAGGTAAAACTCCACCTCTGGCGCAATAATCGGCTTCCATCCTTTGGCCGCATAGAGGCCAAGCACCTTTTTCAATATTGTGCGGGGTGCCAAATCAACCTCTGTCCCATCGCCATTATATGCGTCGGCAATGACAAATGCTGTTGGGGATTTGAACCCGGGTGCGACACAAATGGTGTCGGGATCCGCGATCAGGATTTTGTCAGGATCCTTATCCCAGATGTCTTCGATATCTTCAGGATAATGACCGTCGATGGTGCAAATGAAAACACTTCCGGGGATGCGCAACGATTTGTCGCGGACCGAGGAAAGGAATTTCTTGGCCGGCAAAACTTTGCCGCGTTGAACACCATTAATGTCGGGAACGATACACTCGACTTCGTCGATTTTATGCTCTGCGATCCAATTCGCGAGATTGACAGACATTGTTTTCACCAGCTTTCTGTTCGCTGGATAAGGACATGCCGGGCTTGAAAGGTCAAGCCCGGCATGCAGATTCCGATAGGGAAATCCCTAGGAAAGTTACTTAAAAGAAGTAAGCGAGCGAGAAAACAACGCCAGCAGAACTGTCTTTGAACGCAAAGGTCGACTGACGGTCTGTATCAACATAGGATGCGCCGAGAGTGAAACCGGCAACGTTGGCAGTCAAGCCAAGCGACCAGTCAAGCTTCGAGCTGCCACCCGTGAAGGCGCCATCTTCAAGGCCAACTGAACCAACAATCGAAATGGGTGAGTCAGGCAACGCGATTGCAGCGTTGGTCGCCACATAAATATTATCGGTATTGCCGGTGTTATCCTGGCTTGGAACATAGCTCAGCTGACCGCCGATGGTTGCTGGTCCAACAGTCGTTCCCAACTTACCGGTGAACTCAACATAGTTGAAGCTCGAAATGCCGGGATAGACATAATAGGTTGCGCCGATGTCATAGGTGACTGTGTCGCCGCCCGAGAAGCCAGCATAAAGATCGACTTCAATATCGTCACCAGCATTGGCGGCGAGGTTCGAACCCCAGACGCCAACGTAAAAGCCCGATTCGTGCTTTACGGTAAGGGTTGGCTGGATCGCGAAATCCTTATCCGAAAGCGAAACGCCGCGGAAACGATAATCCGAAACGCCGGTGATACCACCTGTGATGGTGATGGGACCGGATTCTGCTTCTTCTTCCTGCGCAAATGCAGGTGCGGAAACAGCGAGTGCGCTCATTGCAACGCTCATCGCAGCCAGTTTCAAAATCGAGTTACGCATAAAATTACCCCTTCTTTAGGTGCGCTATTAAGTTAGCCGAAGACAAGGCGTACACCACCGCCACCGGCACATGCCGTCCTCTTCCCGCTAAATCTAATGCGCGCGCTGTGGTTAATTTTTATTTACCAGCGCCTTTATTGTGCAGGTGCACACAAACATCAATGGAACGCGCAATCAAGCAATTTTATGTCAGTGCCGTTGTCCTTTTTGACAAATGTGACAATTACATCACAGTTTTATGCCAGAAAGAAGCGCAATGCCGGGGTCCAAACAAAGGCAATTTCTGCATTCAAAAAGGGCCAATTCTAATGGAAAGGCGACCCTGTTCAGGGTCGCCTCGGTTTGTCAGACAGAACCGCCCAAGGAAGTTCCGTTATTGAAAAAGGCGTGCACTTCTTCACCAATCGCAAGTCCTAACGGCACACCACCGACATTGTCTGCCGGATCGCGCGGCAGCCCATCGAACCGCCAGTGAACGCCCAGGAAGATACGGCTGACCGAATTTTCCCAGATCGGCCTGACATAATTATCAAAGCTGATCGGCGTCCGATACCGCACAGAACCGTCGGAATCGACTGCGATGCCGTCGAGTTCATCCGAGACAAAGGTGAAACTCTCACTTGCAACCAGTCCCGCAGGTGCGGTTTCCTCGGCCACCACATCCGCCGTTGTTATCGGCCCGGCAGAACTGTTAAGTGCGAGACGTAGCGACTGAAACAACGCCGCGCCAAAGGTAGCATGGCCCGACGGATAAGCCGGGAAAGGTGGCGTAAAAGTTGAGCGCCCCACCACATTGGTTTGCGGCGCACCCATTGGCGCCCAAAAAGGGTCACCATCTGGTGCAGCTTCGGCACGGATACCGACCACTGGCCGCCACAGGTCGTAGAGATATTTGTAATACCATGCGTCGATCCCGGCGTCCGCCATCGCGACATTCACCTGCGCAAACAATTCCGCTGTCCGCGCCACGCTCAGATTCTTTCCGGCTACGATCTTCCGTGCGATCTGGTTATACAGCCTGGGTGGAACGCCCAGGTTCATAACACCATCATACGCCCAGTAAACGCCGATCCGCTCCTGCTCAGCCGTGCGGCTGCGGCGGTCTTCGGCACCGAAGGCGACAACTTCGTCATAATCCGCCTTATAATCTGCATCCGCGAGCAAATTAGGCAGCCCTTGCCCCGGATAAGGTGCCAGCGGCTTGTGCGCATTCCCGGTAAAGCGGGCTACATTGCCCCATGCTGGCCCAAGACGGGCTTGCCCTGGCGCATAGGGATCAGCGCGATGCTGCCCGTAAAAGGGAGAGACCACCTGAGGCGCGGTCAGCATCAGATCGGAACCATCATTGACCCGCGCCGCCAGCAAAGCATTGGCGATTTCCTCGCCATAGTTGAAGCGAGCATTGTTCGCGCCGTCATAGCTGTCATCGATGAAGTCGCCATAGCGTGGGTACATGGCCTTTAATGTGGTTACGGCCGCGCCTGCCACAATATCGTCTACTGCGCCCGCTGGAGGAGCAGCTACGGTGTGTGCTATGCCTTTCTTGTTCAAATAAGCGGCACCGGGAACGCCATTTTTAAAAGCTATGGCATCGTGGATCGCCAAATGGACTATCGCCATAGCGCGGGATGTGCGTATCGGCCCGGGTTGCTGGCTATTTGGGTAGCCACGGGTGAAGTCACGGCGCGAACATTCAAGTAATACGCCATTCCAGAAAAGAACAATATTCATGATATCCTCCAAAGCGGGATGAGCAAGATAGCCACGCGCCCGCATATCACGCGTCGCGACCCGTGATTTCAGTGAAGATATTTCAATTAGTTTATATGTAATATGTCGCGTCAAACTTAATCATTTGAACCGCGATAACATCTTATTAGGAGTGAATTTCCACAATTCATTGGACGTATTTATCATCAATAAAATATTAACGACATTTTACCGATAAATTTGCATTATTCGCCGCTAAATACTGCGCAAGGGCAATAGCGCCTACGCTACCCAAGCAATCTCGGGGGGACCGTACGGTTGACCACTTCGCGCAAAGCGAATGCGGTTTCGATCCGGGCAACGCGAGGTAAGCGTGCGATTTCCTGGCGGTGGATAATTTCATAATCCTCGATCGAGGCCGCCCGCACGACAAGAAGATAATCGTTACGGCCACTCATAAGGTGGCAGCGGATGATTGATGGGCTTTCGGCCACCGCCGCTTCAAACGCACCCATCGCCTCCTCACTTTGGCTGTCGAGCGTGATGGTGACCATTACTGTGGCACCCAGACCCAATTTACGTAGATTCACATCTGCGCGATAGCCGCGCACGATGCCGGCATCTTCCAGCGCCTTTTGCCGCCGTGCCGCCGCGCTAGGTGACAGCCCTGCCGCATCCCCCAACTCCTGCTGCGTCGCCCGGCCATTTGTGACCAAAGCGCGAAGTAATTTACGGTCAGCGCGATCGAGTTTCATATTTTCTTCGTCCTGTTGAATATTTGCGCGGAATACATGCGTCAAATAACCCATCTTGTCGAATCTTTGCGGATTAACCGCAGAAGGACAATGCTATTTCTCCATCACAGAGACTCAAATCAGGAGAAGAGAAATGCGTGTCGGCGTTCCCAGCGAGATCAAGGTTCACGAATATCGGGTCGGCCTGACCCCCGGTGCCGTGCGCGAATATGTTGCCCGTGGGCATCAGGTTGTCGTCCAATCGGGGGCTGGCGCCGGCATTATGGCAACCGATGACGCCTATCGCGCTGCGGGTGCCGAGATAGCTACCACGGCTGCCGAGATCTTCGCCGGATGCGACATGATCGTAAAGGTCAAGGAGCCCCAGCCTTCGGAATGGGTTCAGCTTCGCCCCGACCAGCTTCTTTTTACCTATCTTCACCTCGCGCCAGATCCTGAACAAGCAAAGGGCCTGATTGCTAGCGGCTGCACGGCCATCGCTTATGAGACCGTGACGGACGATAAAGGAACCCTGCCGTTGCTTGCGCCGATGAGTGAAGTTGCAGGCCGCCTCGCAATCGAAGCCGCCGGTGAAGCCATGCGGCGTAGCGAAGGCGGTGCAGGAATATTGTTGGGCGGCGTTCCCGGTGTTGCGGCAGGCCGCGTCTGTGTGATCGGTGGCGGTGTTGTCGGCACCCATGCTGCGCGCATGGCCGTCGGTCTTGGCGCGGAAGTCACCATCGTCGATCGTTCCATCCCACGCTTGCGCGAACTGGACGAACTGTTCCAGGGCCGCGTACGCACACGCTATTCAACGCTTGAAACAATCGACCATGAAATCAGCATTGCTGATGCTGTCATCGGCGCAGTTCTGATCCCCGGCGCCAGCGCGCCGAAGCTAGTGACGCGTGCCATGTTGAAACATATGAAGCCGGGCTCGGTCCTTGTAGACGTCGCCATCGACCAGGGTGGATGCTTTGAAACGTCGAAACCCACCACGCATGCAGAGCCTACTTATGTGGTCGACGGAATCATTCATTATTGCGTCGCCAACATGCCCGGCGCGGTCCCACAAACCAGCGCTGCAGCCCTGAATAACGCCACTTTGCCTTATGGTCTCGCATTGGCCGAAAAAGGTGTCGGCGCTCTGCATGCCTTGTCCGAAACGGGACGCGGCCTGCTTGCTGGGCTCAATGTCCACAAGGGCAAAGTAACCAGCAAGGCCGTCGCGGACAGTCTTAATCTGGAATTTGTCGCACCGGAAACAGCGCTCGCTGCGTGACTCCGGCGCGCGGTGGTGCTAACCGGCGCGGCATGGGTAAAGAGGGGCGGATTACAGCGCATCAAATCGCAGCGATGCTGGGGGTTTCGCAACCCACAGTTTCGCGCGCGTTGCGTGGCGACAAGAAAGTCAATGAAGATACCCGGGCGCGGATCGTCGCGCTGGCGAATGAGCTTAACTACTCAGTCGATCACAATGCCTTACGTTTGCGCACGCAACAGACCTTTTCGATCGCCCTCGTCATCCTTTGCCGAAGGGGAGAAAATAAGGCGAACATCAACCCTTTCTACCTCTCGCTGCTTGGCTGCATTGCTGCGTCCGCATCGGAACGAGGCTATAATCTGATCGTTTCTTTTCAGGATTCTCCTGCCAATTTCTTCGCCAATTATACCGGCAGCCGCCAGTCGGATGGCCTGATCGTTATCGGCAGCGGGCAAAATGTCGAAGGTTGGCAGTTTTTCGGCGAATATGCCCGACACAATACGCCTATGATCTGCTGGGGTGCGAGCAAGGAAGACCTTGTTTCGATCAAAAGTGACAATGTGATGGGCACAAAACTGGCATTAGACCATTTGCGTTTAAAAGGATGCCGGAACATTGCCTATATCGGCCCGATGAATAGTGAGCAGCCCCAGTTTCAGGACCGTATCAATACCTATATGGCGCTTACGCAGGAGCTTGGCCTGCCAGTCATCTGCCCTACTTTGCCTGAAAACGCAGTGCGCGAGGATCAGGGTTATGCTGCGGTCAAAGCTCTGTTGCGAGACAACACAAACTTTGACGGCCTGTTTTGCGCCAACGACTTCATTGCGCTAGGTGCACTCCGCGCGCTGGATGAAGCCGGTATTGCCGTAGGCAAGGACGTCCACGTGATTGGCTTTGACGGTATCGCCACAGGCGCATACGCCCAACCGCCTCTAACCACCATCGAGCAGGATTATTACAAAGCCGGCGAAATGCTGGTAGAGGCGCTTATTGCGATACTGAAAGGAAAAACGCCGGATACGACTCCAGTGCCGGTGCGCCTGCTGTTGCGCGAAAGTGCGTGATAGGAGTAATTGGACAGCACCGGTAACGCCAACTGCGGAAGTTAGACGTGCCTGCTTAAAGAACTGGTGCTCAATCTCAATTAGAACCAGTGCACGGAAAGCCGAACAAATTTACACTCTGCTGCCTGCAACCACTTGGCAACCTGTCGACGTAATAGGCAGAGCAAAATGCGCAACCTAAGTATCGGCTCAACTAAGGAAGCGGCCCGATAGCGAAACGGCACTTGCCTGTCAGTGACGCAAGTGGGAAAGGGAATGCTATAAATGCAATTTCTTTTCGGAACACACCTCAACCATGTCTTCGCATAAAAGCCATCGCCGCCGTGGCGCAGCACCCGTCAGTGGCAATCCCAAATTCTATGGCCGGCACGCCGTCTATGCTGCGCTCGACAATCCCGACCGGCGGTTGATCAAGCTGTGGGGTACACGCGAAGAGTTGGGTAAAATCGTGATTCCCGAAGGTTTGGCAGTGCAATTTGCCGATGCCGCCGATCTGGCCCGCTATGTGCCAAAGGATGCCCCTCATCAGGGTCTTGTGCTGGAAGTAGCACCCATGGAAGATGTCTGGCTGACCGACGCGCTGGCCGTGGACGAAGACGATACTCGGCCGCTACTTATATTGGATCAGGTAACCGACCCGCATAATGTCGGCGCCATTTTCCGGACCGCCGCAGCGTTCAACGCGGTCGCTGTAATAACGCAGGATCGCCATGCACCGCCCGAATCAGGAGCTTTGGCCAAGGCAGCGTCCGGAGCACTGGAAGTGACGCCATGGGTCCGCGTCGTTAATCTGGCGCGCGCATTGGAGGAAATTGCCGAGGCAGGTTATTGGCGGATAGGCCTTTCGGGCCACGCTACCGCGACCCTCGAACAGGCGCTGACTCCGGGGCGCAATGCTCTAGTACTGGGCGCCGAAGGCGACGGAATGCGGCATAACATCGAGGAGCATTGCGACCAATTGGCAAAGCTGCCAATCAGCGAGCAGATGGAGTCGCTCAACGTTTCCAATGCCGCCGCCATTGCGCTTTATGCGGCGACGGTACGCAGGGGCTGAATGCGAAGGGGAATCGCAATGCAAATAAGTCTGGTCACAACATGGGCAAAGGTGGCGGTGGCCACAGTCGCTTGTTTTTCACTCAGCGGGTGCCTGATCCTGCCCGGAGAATTTGTGTCGGCAATGACGGTGCGCAAAAATGGCGATTTCAATTTTACCTATAAAGGGCAAATCCAGCTGGTGGGCCTTGCCAATCTGTTGAACAATGACTTTTTGGGCAAAGAAGGCACAGCGGAGTTCAAGGCTGTTTGCTGGAACGAAACAATCGAACCTGCTGCCGACAATAGCGAAACGATGGAGATCGACCTGAAGCGCGACGATGTTGCTGCGGTCAGTGGTCCGGTATTCGGGATTGTGCCTGCGTCGAACTGGCGGGCGAATGTACTGGCGTTTCAGGACGAGCAGAAAGCGCAAGAAGAAGATGCGAATGTCGCCGCCGAAGCCGCGGCGGCAGCCGCAGCCGATGCAGCTTCTGCCGCAGCAGATGCCGCCGCTGCCACAGCGGATGCCGCTGCGGATTCGTGGAACAGCAACGAACGCGAGTGTACAGCTGCGGAGATCAAGCAGCAAAAGGCCGATTGGGACGTCGAGCAGGCCGAAAAGAAAAAACGCGACGAACAAGGCCGTAAGATGGCCGAAATGATGCTTGGCGGGATTGATCCAGAGAATCCCGAAACCATCAAACGCTTTACGCGCGAAGTCGAACGGCTAGCCGCGTGGAACAAGGTGGAGCATCTGGGCAACGGTGTCTTCATGATTGACTATAGCACCAGTGGCAAACTGGCGGACGACTTCGCTTTTCCAGTGATCCCGCGTTATTCGTTGGGCGAACCGATGATCCATATCACCCGCTGGGACAATGGCCGTTTACGCGTTGAGGCTCCGGCATTCCGTACCGACCCCGAAATGTCGCTTAGTTCGCTGATCGGCATGGGCAGCATGGCGGCTGGTTTCTTGGGGAAAGGCGGCGCTGACAAAATGCCGGCCGAGCCCGTTGCGATAAAGGGCACGTTTACCCTTACCACCGATGCGCGCATTCTGGCGAATAACAGCGAAGATGGGCCGGAAGAGGCTAATGGCCTCCAGACCTTGCGCTGGGATGTCGGCCCTGCCCTCTATGGTGCGCCCATGGCGTTATTGAAACTGGTCAGCTGATGGGCATTTCTGCCGAAGGACTAAAGAACGCGCTCGATTCGCTGGCGCAGATTGAGCCGCGCTTTGCCGATGCGCTTGCGGCCACCGGCTATCCAGAAGCACGGATTCGCGAGCCGGGATACGCAACCTTGTTGCGTACCATTGTGGGCCAGCAGGTAAGCGTCGCGGCAGCCGCCTCGGTATGGAACAAGCTGGAAGCATTGCTCGGCGAAGGCTGTGCGGCGCACAAGCTTATCGAACAAGATTTCGACGCCTTACGTGCCTGCGGCCTCAGCCGTCAGAAACAGGGATATGCCCGTTCGCTGGCCGAACTGGTCGTAACAGGTGAACTCCCGCTCGACGCCCTGCCCGCAGATGATGAGGAAGCCATCGCTTACCTCACCAAAGTCAAAGGCATCGGACGCTGGTCAGCCGAGATATATCTTTTGTTCGCTGAAGGCCGGACCGACATATGGCCTGCGGGCGACCTTGCCGTGCAGGAAGGTGTCGGACGCTTATTGAAGCTGGATTCCCGCCCATCCGAAAAGGACATTCGCGCGATCGCAGAAAAATGGCGCCCGCACCGGGGAGCCGCGGCGATCTTCACATGGCATATTTACGCCAAGGGCTTTCAGGCGATCTAAAGCTTCAGCCCAGGGTTGAGCTTCATCATTTCCAGGATAAAGCTTTTCGGCTTTTTGAAGAACTTGCTCTTCCGGTTCACGTTTAACCCAAGCAATGCCGCCGCCTCCATCGCGAAATGGACGCAATTACGGCTGTTCAAGCTATAGCTTTTACCAGGCATATTGCGCCACTTCTCGACCAGTGCCATCAACTTCGCATACTCCGCGTCCGTCAGGCGCAGTGAAAAATGCGGGTTGCTACTGGCGATATATTTTTCCCCTTTTGTTTCGATCATTCCCTTGACCGACCCCATCAGGATCGCAGGCGAAACACTTACGGCAGTAAAGCCATAATTGGTATCCACTTGCTCGCCGGTCGAATCAACTTTGCCCTTCAGCTTCACAAAAGCGTGCGGGAAGTGATCGCCAAAGTCATGGCTGTAGAAAGTTGCAACAACCTCCGCCTTGACCGCAACTGGGATCAGACTGGCAAAGAGGAGGAAAAGCAGGGGGAAAATGCGATACATATCTACTCCTTGGGAGCGCCGGATTTATCCAGCCTTTACCATCACGGCAAGAAACTGTTGACGCGAACGTCAAATTGATGTCGCTGACAACAGTGTAAACGGGAGAGAGAGTCGCCAATATGGCTGAACAACAGAAAAGCATGTTTGTCACCGGAGCTGCATCCGGTCTTGGCCGTGAAGTTGCCCGCTATTTTGCCAATGTGGGCTGGTTTATCGGTCTCGCCGACGTTGATATGGCAGGGCTCGCCGAAACGGCGAAGATGCTGCCCCCGGGCATGAGTTCAACGCACAAGCTGGACGTTACCGACCGGGCGCAGTGGACCAAAGCGGTAGCTGAGTTCGCGAAGCATACTGGCGGGCATATGACGGTGCTGTTCAACAATGCTGGGATAGGCTCTGGTGGACCTATACAGGACATGACCGATGAGGAGATCGACAAGATGATCGCGGTTAACCTGACCGGGGTCATCAGCGGCACGCGCGCCTGTTTCGAACTTTTGAAGAATACGCCTGATGCCTGCGTCTTGTATACCAGCTCGGCGGCGGGAATTTATGGATCTGCTGGATTGAGCGTCTATAGCGCGACCAAATTCGCGGTACGTGGCCTAGCCGAAGCGCATGACATCGAATGGCGGCATCTGGGCATAAAATCCCGCAGCCTTATGCCGGGCTTTATTGACACGAACATTATCGGAGCGGTCGACGCCGGCAGCAATATGTCCGGCAAGGATAAACTTCAGTCTGCTGGGGTTGAAGTCAGCCCCGTGTCGATTATTGGCCCGGCCGCATGGGAAGCAATCCACGGTTCCAATGTCCACACAACTGTAAACAAGATGGCGAAGCAACTTGCCTTTTCGGCGCGCTGGTTCCCGAACCGCTTACGCAAGACATTGGGTCTTATGGAAGGCTTAGGTGATGTCGTTAAGGCAAAGCCCTAAGCCGCGATTGCGTCAATAGCTTGCGCCAACGTGACATCCCGGTCGGACAATCCACCGGCATCATGCGTGGTCAATAGGATATCGACCCTATTGTACACGTTGAACCATTCAGGATGGTGATCGGCCTTTTCGGCCAAAATCGCGACGCGCGCCATGAATCCGAAAGCTTCTGCGAAGTCCGAAAAGCGCAGAGAGCGACGGATACCCAGCGCTTCGGGATCATAGGTCCAAAGTGGCAATTGGCTAAGCGCCATTGCGCGTGCTGCGTCGTCCAACTTTAATATGGCCATGTCTGATCCCGATTTTGCAATTCCTGATTTTCATGCCTATGTCGCAGCATGACATCCCGTCAAGCCTATGCCCCTTCGCTTCATCTGGAAAAAGTCGCTGTCGTCCGTGGAAACCGACTGGTGCTCAGCAACTTGAGCTTGAGCGTTTCGGCGGGAGAATTGGTTTGGGTTCGGGGCGCGAATGGATGCGGGAAGTCAACCTTGCTGCGCGTTATTGCGGGATTGCTCGATGCATATTCAGGCAAGGTGAGCGCTGAGGGCAAGCTGGCTCTGGCAGATGAGAATCTCGCCCTAGACCCTAATTTGACGGTCGGTGCAGCGCTGCAGTTCTGGGCGCATATGGATGGTGCATCACTATCGGATCGGGATGCTGCGTTAGCCGCTATGGATTTGCTCGCTCTTTCCGAAGTCCCAGTCCGCTATCTTTCGACAGGCCAGCGCAAGCGAGCATCAATTGCGCGCGTTCTGGCATCGAGGTGCGCAATCTGGTTACTGGATGAGCCCTATAATGGATTGGACAGCGCCAGTTGCGCCCATCTGGATAAGGCTATTTTATCCCACATCGCCACCGGTGGCATTGTGATGCTGGCCGCGCATCAGTCGCCGTCAATCAATGTCAGCGAAAGCCTCGTCCTTGATTCAAAGGGACGTAGTTTATGAAAAGCTTCGTCTTGTTGGTGGTGCGCGAAATCCGGTTGGCGTGGACCGGTGGCGGCCTATGGTTGCCAGTGATTTTCTACCTCGCGGTTGCGACGCTTTACCCCTTTGTCACCGGCCCTGACAAAATGCTTCTGGCGCGGACTGGCGGCGGCATATTGTGGATAGCGGCATTGCTATCGACATTGTTACCTATTGAGCGGCTTATACTGCAGGACCGCCAGGCTGGTATACTCGACCAATTGGCGATACGTGGCTGGACCGATGAACTGGTAGCGACAGTCAAGATAGCAGGCCAATTGGTTGCCTTTGCCGTACCGCTACTTCTGGCGTCCATTATCGCATCAGCCCTGATTGGATTGCCGGAAGCGAAATTGTTGACGCTTTTGCTCGGCCTTGCAGTCGCTTTACCTGCTCTAGCTGGCTTGTCCGTCACCATCTCGGCGCTGACCGCTGGCTTGAATGGCGCGAGTGCCCTGGGTGGCCTTCTGCTTATACCGCTAGCCATTCCGATTCTTATTTTTGGGGCAGGTACCCTATCTGATAATCCTGGCAACGCTATGCAACTGCTCGCTGCAACGTCGCTCGCCATTGCGGCGCTGTCGCCCTTTGCGGCAGGCGCCGCGCTTCGTGCCGGGCGGGTTTAACCGCCGTTTTTAGGTGCCATTTTTTGCGCATAGCCGTTCGCAACCATGGCTTCGACCATGTCAAACAGTTGCTCAGGATTCTGGGCTCGCAAGACCGGAATATTGGCCTCCATCCCCTCTGCAATCACAATCTCGCGCTTGCCTTCGGCTACGGCAGTCCAGATGATCTGCGCCACCACGTTTGGATCAATACCATTATCGATTGCTGCATCGCTCGCTCCGCGCACGGACCCATCCGCGTTCAGCGCATTGCGTGAAACATTGGTTCGCACGGAGCCCGGGGCGACAACAAGGACTTTGACCCCCTTCCCCGCAATTTCGCTACGCAACGCATCACTATATCCAACAAGCCCGTGCTTCGCAGCGCAATAGGCTGTGCGCAGCGGCACACCTCCTTTGCCTGCAACACTGGAGATCATGATTAACTGGCCTTCCCCATTCCCGAGCAAATGAGGCAACAATGCCTGCGTTAGTGCGATCGGCGCCATCAGGTCGACAGATACTATCCGTTCATAAACCGAGAAATCCGTATCGATTGCCAAGGAACGTTGGGAAATACCCGCGTTGTTTACTAGAATGTCGACCTTGCCTGTAAATGCCACTGCCTGCGCGACCATAGATGGAAGTGCTGCAAAATCTTCTGTGTCAAAAGGTAATATGTGGCAACGTTCAGGCGCTTGCGTTTCTTTCGCGACCCGTTCCAATTCGGCAATGCGACGACCGGATAATATGGCAGATCCGCCGTCTGCCACAAAAGCTTTCACCAAAGCCTCTCCGATTCCAGACGAAGCGCCCGTTACCCATGCCGTTTTCCCGCTTTGACCAACCATATTGTCCTCTCCATTCCGGTCCCACCGGATGACAGTTGCTTGTCCGCTGTCAAGGAAAACTCGCTTGCACTTTCACGCGCCGGGCACCACATACACCGCATGTTGATAGAAACCGAGCTTACACCCAACCCCGCGACCATCAAATTCCTTCCCGGACGAATCGTCATGGAAAGCGGGACCCGAGATTTTGCCGATCCCGAAGAGGCCGCCGCGTCGCCTTTGGCGGAGGCGCTTTTTAATCTGGGTGATGTTACCGGCGTGTTCTTCGGACGCGAATTTATTTCCGTTACCGCAGCGCCCGGCACCGAATGGGCAACGCTGAAGCCCGATGTGCTCGGTATTTTGCTTGACCATTTCAGCGCCAATATGCCGTTATTCCACGCTCCTGCCGCCGGCTTCTCGGTGCCATCCGCAGATGCCGACTATCCGTTGGATGACCCCGCGGACGAGGATATCGTCATACAGATCAAGGAACTGATCGAAACCCGCGTGCGACCAGCGGTTGCCAATGATGGCGGCGACATAGTCTACCGCGGTTTCCAAAAGGGCGTGGTGTTTTTGCAAATGCAGGGCGCATGTTCAGGCTGCCCGTCATCGTCCGCCACGTTGAAGAATGGCATTGAGCAATTGTTGAAGCATTATGTTCCGGAAGTCACCGAAGTCCGGGCGGCCTGAACACTTGAAATCCAGAAAGCTAAACTGACCATGAACACCCCTTTGAACGACGCAGCTCTCGATCAACTTTTCCGCACGGCGCGCAGCTACAATGGCTATCTCGACACGCCTGTCAGCGAAGCGCAATTGCATGCATTGTGGGAATTGATGAAATATGGCCCGACGTCGGCAAATTGCCTGCCTGCCCGCATCATCTGGTGTGTGAGCACGGAATCAAAAGAAAAGCTCGCCTCGCTATCCATGCCTGCAAATGGCGAGAAGATTTTGAATGCGCCGGTGACTGCCATAATCGGGATGGATATGGAATTTTATGAGCAGCTTCCCGAGTTGTTTCCGCATACAGACGCGCGCAGCTGGTTCGTGGGCAATGCGGAACTTATTGAGAAGACTGCTTTTCGGAATTCCAGCTTACAGGGCGGCTATTTCATTCTCGCCGCACGGGCACTCGGTCTGGATACAGGGCCAATGTCCGGATTTAACAATCAAGCGGTAGACGAAGCCTTCTTCGCCGGGACCACGATCAAATCGAACTTCATTTCTACTTTAGGCTATGGCGATCCCGCCAGCATTTTCGAACGTAGCCCACGTCCCGGATTTGAACGTTTTAACACTATCGTGTGACAACCTAATTGGTTTGCGTGCGGACATTGGTGATCGACACGGCAACGAAAGCCTGTTCCGTTGCCCTGTTCGAAGGCGAAACGCTGAGCGCATCGCGTTTCGAAGTCATAGGCAGAGGTCATGCCGAGCGTTTGTTGCCCCTAATAGCCCAGTTACCTGACAAAGGCAGGGCAGACCGGATCTTTGTAAATGTCGGCCCCGGCAGCTTCACCGGAATCCGTATCGGCGTTGCCGCCGCAAAGGCGCTTGGCCTGGCGTGGAGCATTCCGGTTCACGGCTATGGTTGCCTTGCGCTAGTCGCCGCAATGGCCCGCGCCGAACTTCCGGATACGCAGCATCTCGACGTATTGATGACGGGCGGGCATGGCGAATATTTCTTTGGGACTTTTGACAAGGCAAATGAGCCTTTGGGCGAAGTCATATCGATCAAACCTGCACAAATTGACGCCTACTCCCACGCGAGCGTCATTGCGGGTGACGTGCAAGTTAGCGGCACCGCGCGAAACTGGGTAGATCTGTTACCCGATGCGCAAAAATGGCATTTGCTGCGTGACGCCACACCGCTAAAACCCAGTCCTGTTTATGGGCGACCGCCCGATGCAAAGCCAGCATTGGTCGCGACGTGATCAGCGTCACTGAAGGCGAAGCCGCCCACATAGCTTCAATCATGCCTATTATGGAAAACGCATTTGACCCTGCATTTGGAGAGGCTTGGACCTCGGCCCAATGTCTTTCCGCTCTTGCGATGCCCGATTGCCGCCTGTTGATTGCGCGGGATGAACATATGGTATGCGGCTTCTCTATTAGCCGTTGGGTACTGGACACTGAAGAATTACTTATGATTGGTGTAGCAAAAGAGCGGCAAAGACAAAAAGTCGGCACTATTTTACTTCAGCAGACTATCAAAATGGCTGGTGCCGAAAACAGAACTCATCTCTTTTTAGAGTGCAGAGATGGTAATCGTGCTATCGAATTTTATAGCAACATCGGTTTCAAACCGATCGGGCGGCGCAAAAACTACTATAAAAGCCCGGATGGTGTCCGTCCCGATGCAATCACCATGGCTTACGCACTATAAGTTTCAAAGCTTTTGGTCCCATTGTTGACTCGTCATAACATCACCGATACGTGATTTTACGCTAGGAAAACAAAAATAGGGTCCAGGAGGCTAATATGTCCCAAGAAAGCAATGATGCAGCAGAATTGCTCATCACATTAACTGCCGATATAGTTGCAGCGCATGTCAGTAATAATAGTGTTGCTGTGTCAGATGTTCCGACTTTAATCGGAAATGTACATGCAGCACTCGCGGGTTTGTCGAACGACGCGGCAGCACCCGAAGTTGTGCTTGAACCCGCGGTTCCCGTACGGAATTCGATCAAGAGAGATTATATCATCTGTCTTGAAGACGGTAAAAAGCTCAAAATGCTGAAGCGCCATTTGATGACACATTATGGCATGACGCCGGATGACTATCGCGCAAAATGGGGCCTTGCAGCCGACTATCCGATGGTTGCGCCTGCCTATGCGGAACAACGCCGCGTTTTGGCGAAGGCCATTGGCCTCGGCCGTGCCCCCGGTTCGGGTCGCAAGAAAAAGGTGAAGTAAATCCACTTCTGCAGGGCCTATGGCCTTTTGATAAACATGTTGGAGACAGGCCGGGGTTAAATCCGGCCTTTTTCTTTGACGAATCATGCGCTGGCACTAAACATCCGCATCAATGGACACGAAAATCGATATCGAAGCGCTCTGTCAGGAACGTGGGTTACGTATAACCGATCAGCGGCGCGTTATCGCACGCGTGATTTCCGATGCCACAGACCATCCGGATGTTGAGGAACTTTACCGCCGTTCTTCCGCGATTGACCCAAAAATCTCGATCGCGACTGTTTACCGCACCGTTCGCCTTTTCGAAGAAGCGGGAATCTTGGACAGACACGATTTTGGCGACGGGCGTGCCCGCTACGAAGCATCACCCGAGGCGCACCACGACCATTTGATTGATGTAGAAACCGGTCGCGTTGTCGAATTCGTTGATCCCGAGTTGGAAGCATTGCAAAAAATCATCGCCGAACGGCTTGGTTATCGTTTGGTCGACCATCGTATGGAGCTGTACGGCGTTGCCATCGACCGCAAGGATTGAACGGCGCAATCCGGCCGCTTTCCTCGCCGGGCAGGTCTTGTTTTTGCTCCGGCTGCTGGTGATGGCGTGCAGCCTTATAGCGGGTCTTGTGCTTCACAATATTTGGCGCCTTTTCCGGCTGGATTCCCCGTGGCCGCGCCTTTTCCTGCTATCGATTAGCTGGACCAGTGGCATTGCCACAGCTACAAAAGGGACACGGATCCGCCGCAACGTCTTCTACGCCGCGAACCATCATAGCTGGATTGATATTCCGGTGATGTCCGGCGTTACCGGCTGCACTTTTGTTGCAAATGACGGGATTGAAGGCTGGCCACTGATTGGCTGGCTTTGCAAAATCAACAACACGATATTTGTCAGTCGCGAGAACAAATTGAGTGTCGGAAATCAGGTAGATGAACTTCGGGATGCAATGACGGGTGACCAGCCTGTCACAATATTTCCGGAAGGTACGACACATGATGGCTCCGGACTATTGCCCTTCAAACCCTCGCTCTTCGCCGCGCTGGTTCCCCCTCCTCCCGGCATGTTGGTGCAGCCTGTCTTTCTGAGCTATGGTCGACATACCCATCGGATTGCCTGGGTTGGCGATGAAAAGGTGACGGACAATTTCTGGCGCCTCCTTTCCTATTTGAAGCCAATCACGGCCACCTTGCACTTTCTGGAACCCTTTGACCCAGCACATTATCCTGACCGCAAAGCCATTTCGGCCGAAGTACGTGCCCGCATCGGTTCGGCGATGGAGGGTGGCGGCCAGAGCATGCCCTATGTATAGGCGCTCCGCATGAGTACCAAATCGCCTAAAACCTATTCGATCAAAAACTACGGCTGCCAGATGAACGTCTATGATGGCGAACGCATGGCCGAGTTGTTTGATGCCCAAGGCATGACTGCTGCCGACGACAAAAATGACGCGGACATCGTCGTTCTGAATACGTGTCACATCCGTGAAAAGGCTGCGGAGAAAGTCTATTCAGAGATAGGTCGCCTAGGAAAAACGAGCCGCGCCGAGGGTGGTCCGATGATTGCCGTTGCGGGATGTGTTGCGCAAGCGGAAGGCAGCGAAATCAGCCGTCGGGCACCCACGGTCGATATCGTTGTAGGACCGCAAGCCTATCACAACCTGCCTCAGATGATCGCCGATGTGACCCAAGGCAAACGCGCAGTCGACCTTGATTTGCCCGGTCTCGACAAATTTTCGCAATTACCTCCCAAGCGAAAGACGGGCGCTTCGGCATTCCTGACCGTGCAGGAAGGGTGCGATAAATTCTGCACTTATTGCGTCGTGCCGTACACGAGGGGTGCAGAGGTTTCACGTAGTTGGAGTGCCTTGTTGGATGAAGCCAAGGCGTTGGTGGACAGCGGGGCCAAGGAAATCACATTGCTCGGCCAGAATGTAAATGCGTGGTCGGGCGAGGATGACAAAGGGCGGATGCAAGGGCTCGATGGCCTGATCCGCGCACTCGACCGGATCGAGGGCGTGCGCCGTATACGCTATATGACCAGCCATCCCAACGACATGACCGACGGGTTGATTGCTGCGCATGGCGATGTCGAGAAACTGATGCCGTTCCTCCACCTACCGGTGCAAGCAGGTTCGGATCGCATTTTGAAAGCCATGAACCGCAGCCATAGCCGCGACAGTTATTTGCGCATTTTGGACCGTGTCCGGACAGTGCGTCCAGATGTCGCCCTGTCGGGCGACTTTATCGTCGGATTTCCGGGCGAGAGCGATGCCGACTTCGAAGATACAATGAGCCTTGTCCGCGCCGTCGGTTATGCACAGGCATTCTCGTTCAAATACAGCCCCCGCCCCGGGACGCCTGCCGCCGATATGGCAGACCAGATCCCGACATCCGTTATGGATGATCGGCTTCAACAGTTGCAGGCGCAACTGATGGCAGACCAGACCGCGTTTAACACACAGACCGAGGGTAAAATCTGCGAAGTCTTGCTGGAGCGCCCCGGAAAATTGCCCGGACAGCTAATCGGTAAATCCCCATGGCTGCAATCCGTGCATGTGCTTGCGCCGGGGCTAACTATCGGTGATATTGTCACCGTTACGATGAGTGAGTCTGGACCACTAAGTTTGAAAGGCGATCCGATAATGAGAGCAGCAGCCTGAATGGCAAAAAGGGCGCAAGCGCAAGCCGGAGATATGTCGCGGCTCGAAATGAGCTTTGACAAACCCCATCTGATCAATGCTGTTTTCGGGGAATTCGACCGAAATCTGGTCACCATAGAAAACCGTCTCGGCGTCTATATCTCCGCACGCGGTAATCGTGTGCAGATCGAAGGCGAAGCCGGAGCAACCGCAAGGACGCGGGATATATTGAACGATATCTACTCGCGTGTTCTGCGTGGAGAGAATATCGACGCTGAAGCTGTTCAATCCATTATCGCCATGACGGCTGAACCGACATTGGAAGGCATCGTCCGCAAGGAAGTGTCCGATGCGCCCGGTATCATGATCCGCACCCGCAAAAAGACGCTGGTGCCCCGCTCAGCAACGCAAATACCCTATATGGAAGCACTCGCGCGCGACGAGATTATCTTCGCACTCGGGCCGGCAGGTACCGGCAAAACTTATCTTGCCGTGGCGCAGGCTGTTGCGATGTTGATCACGGGCGCGGTTCAACGCCTGATCCTGTCGCGGCCCGCGGTGGAGGCCGGTGAGCGCTTGGGCTTTCTACCGGGCGATATGAAAGAGAAGGTCGACCCCTATTTGAGGCCGATCTACGATGCGCTGTATGATTGCCTGCCTGCCGAACAGGTCGAACGGCGCATAGCGTCAGGTGAAATCGAAATCGCACCCATCGCTTTCATGCGCGGTCGCACGCTTGCCGATAGCTTCATCATCCTGGACGAAGCCCAGAATACGACCGCCGCGCAAATGAAGATGTTCCTGACCCGTTTTGGCATGAACAGCCGTATGGTAATCTGCGGCGATCCCCATCAGGTCGATATTCCTGGTGGCGAGCGCATGTCCGGCCTGAACGATGCCGTCCAGCGGCTAGAGGGCGTCGAAGGCATCCAGACCATCCGGTTTAACAGCAGCGACGTTGTCCGGCACCCCCTCGTCGGGCGAATTGTCGATGCCTATGAGGGCGGGAATGATTGATGTCGATCTGACGATCGGACTGGAATGGGGCAATAGCGATTTCGGGCAGGTTGAAGTTGAGAAAGCGGTCGATGTAGCAGTCCGCTTTGCTGCCCTGCCGGAACTTGCCGACCCCGTGGTGCCGGTCAGCGTCAGTATCAAACTGTCCGAAAATGATGAGGTGCACGCGCTGAACCGCGAATGGCGAGAGAAGGACAGGCCGACAAATGTGCTGTCTTTCCCCATGCTCGACGACGACGAGCTCGATGCGTTGATTGAGGGCACCTATGATGCACCGGAAATCATGCTGGGCGATATCATTCTGGCATTTGGAATTTGCGAAGCGGAAGCGGCGGAGAGAGGTATTCCGGTTGCGCATCATGCGACCCATTTGGTGATCCATGGTATGCTGCATCTGCTTGGCTACGACCATATCGACGACGATGAAGCTGAAGCGATGGAAGCGCTGGAGGTAAAAGCGCTTGCATCGATGGGCCTTCACAATCCATATAGCGACTAATTCAGGGCAAAAAGAGGTACCGATTTTCCCCAATGCCAGAGGGTGACAGTTTTAGCGGTGTCAAAACCGCCAGCGACGACGATAGCGACGGACGAATATGGCAGCGGTTAAAGACGATGTTCTTCGGCCGCGACCACGAACCGACCCTACGCGAGCAGCTTGAAGAAGCGATTGCCGAACATGAAGAAGATAGCGACGATCGCGGGGAGCCGGACAGTGACGGCGACCTGACGGCCGTCGAGCGCACCATGCTGCGCAACTTACTGCATTTTTCGGAGCACCGCGTCGATGACGTCATGGTCACACGCAGCGACATCATTGCAATTGATGAAAGCGCGAGTTTCGCCGAATGCGTCGCCGCATTTGCTGAACATGGCCATAGTCGCCTGCCCGTCTATCGTGACAGTCTGGATAGCATCACGGGGATGATCCATATCAAGGACATATTTGCCGTTCTTGCCGAAGGTCAGGAAACGCCCGACAACCTTGAGGCGTTCATCCGGCAACCGCGCTTTGTTCCCCAGAATATGAGCGTCCTCGCGCTTCTTGATGAAATGCGCCGCACACGGACGCATCTTGCCATCGTGCTCGATGAATATTCGGGCACAGAAGGTCTGGTGACAATCGAGGATCTCGTCGAGGAGATTGTCGGGGAAATCGAAGACGAGCATGACGACGAACCCGAAGAGATGCTTCGCCAAATCAGCCCCGATTTGTGGGAAGCAGACGCCCGCGTGGAACTCGACGACCTCGCCGAAGCCATCGATGCAAAACTTGCTGAGGTGGACGAAGATGTCGATACCCTTGGCGGTCTTGCCTTTGTTATCGCGGGTCAGGTTCCGAACACAGGGCAGATGCTGCTGCACGAAGCAAGCGGCTGGCGCTTGGAAATCGTCGAGGCCGACGACAAACGAGTCTTCAAAATCCGACTATTCGCCCCCACGTCTCCGGAAGAAGACGACAACGCATAACATTGCCGAGTTCCTACCGCAGAAGTTTCGCCGCCCTGTCCCGCCAACTCTCGGCAAGTGTCGATAAATCCCTAAGTGCCTTTAAATCCGCGGCGGCATCGGGCGCACGGTGCCCGCCTCCGATCAGCAAATGAAAGACGCGTTGAATTGTCCAATCATGTGGTGCTTTTTCGACTTGCTCGATCCGGTCTGCAGGGGCAACTTCCCCTTCTTCGATGACCCGGAAATAGCCGCCGCAGCGACCCGTCTTGATGACTAACGCCGACAGTCCCAGAACGGAAAAATGATGGTCGATTTTCCAGCATGGCTGACGCCCTTGTGAAATCTCGACCAAGGCTTTGCCAATTCGGTAACGGTCGCCGATTCGAACCTTTTCTTCGGTCAGTCCAGAAGCGCTGATATTTTCGCCAAAAGCACCAGCTTTTTCCAACAACGGATGTCCCATGTCCTGCGCAGCAAAATGGGCGACCCATTTGGGGTAATGCTCGGCAGGATAAAAGTGCACAGCCTTGTCTATGCCGCCATGTACCGTCGGATCCGCCACTTGATCGCCGTCAAAGCCCAATTTGCGTAACATTACTGGACGGTCGACCGGATCGCGCGCCATTGCGCTTTTCGTCCAGTCAGAACGAAACTCTTTCGGCCCGCCGATAAGCAGGGTGTCTATCTGGCTTAAAATCATGGCATCGAGATAGCGTGCAATTTAACAAACCAAAACTCCATTCGGACGTTTCGGGCACGTGAAGGAAAATAATCTTGCACATTGGCAATCTGGAAAGCGCTGGCTAAAAGCCCAACGATGCATACGAGCAATCTTCGCATTGCGCTTTTCAGCGGCAATTACAATTATGTCCGCGACGGCGCAAATCAGGCCTTAAATCGTCTGGTTGGCTATCTTCTGCGTCAGGGCGCTGATGTGCGCATCTATTCACCGACAGTCGAAAATCCGGCATTTCCTCCGACCGGCGATCTCGTCAGCGTACCGTCGATGGCAATTCCCAACCGCCCCGAATATCGTATTCCATTGTCGCTTTCGCCGAAAGTGAAGCGCGACCTTGCGCAGTTTGCGCCTAACGTTGTCCATATCTCGAGCCCTGACCGCGTTGCGCGACAAGCTGTGAAATGGGCGCAAAAGCGAAACCTACCCGTGCTATGCTCGGTACACACACGGTTCGAGACATATTTCCGCTATTACAACATGTCGTTTGCGGAACCTCTTGTCGAAGCCTGGTTGCGAAGGCTCTACCGCAAATGCGATGCCCTGGTGGCACCGTCAGAAAGCTTTGCACAGGTTTTGCGCGAGCAGCGCATGAATTACGACATCGACATCTGGTCGAGAGGCGTGGACCGGGACATTTTCAATCCGCAACGCCGTGATCTTGAATGGAGGCGGTCGCAAGGTTTGACCGATGAACTACCAGTAATCGGTTTCCTCGGCAGGCTTGTGATGGAAAAAGGTCTGGACGTTTTTTCCGATACTATCGACCAGTTGAATCGGCGTCAGGTTCCTCATCAGGTTATGGTGATCGGCGAAGGTCCAGCGCGGGGATGGTTTGAAAGTCGTTTGCCACACGCACGATTTGTCGGTTTCCAAGGGGGCGCCGATCTGGGTCGCGCGGTCGCTGCGATGGATGTGCTGTTTAACCCCAGCGTGACTGAAACATTCGGAAATGTGACACTGGAAGCCATGGCCTGTGCTCTGCCTGTCGTTGCAGCAAAAGCCACCGGCAGCCAAAGTCTGGTCGAAGATAAAATGTCCGGGCGTCTCATCCTCCCCGGTGCCATCAACCAATTTGCCGATGTCCTGCAAATCTACTGCACGGACGAAAATTTGCGCCAGAAACATGGGTCGGTCGGCGAGCAGCGATCCTTGGAGTATAGTTGGGACGCCATAAACCAGACCGTCGCGGACACCTATGTGCGCCTGATACGGCAACGGGCTGCACGCGCTATGGCCGCTTGATGACCGATTTGTTCGGATCACAAGAACATCAAGATTACCCCAAAGCCAATGCGCCGCTTGCCGACCGTCTGCGCCCCGTATCGCTCGATGAGGTCATCGGTCAGGAGCATCTCACTGGCCCGGATGGCGCAATCGGGCGCATGGTTGCGGCGGGTTCGCTGTCGTCCATGATATTATGGGGTCCACCCGGAACCGGCAAAACAAGTATTGCTCGCTTACTCGCTGACGCCGTTGGCATGCATTACAAGCCTATTTCGGCTGTGTTTTCGGGTGTAGCCGATCTGAAGAAAGCCTTCGCGGAAGCCGAGACGATAGCGCGCACCGGCAAACAAACGCTGCTATTTGTCGACGAGATCCACCGCTTTAATCGCGCCCAGCAAGACGGGTTTTTGCCCTTCGTCGAAAGCGGGGTCGTGACATTGGTTGGCGCGACTACTGAAAACCCGTCCTTTGAGCTTAACGCTGCCTTGTTGTCCCGTACACAGGTCATGGTCTTGAGGCGCCTCGACGATACAGCACTCGCAACATTGCTCGACCGCGCCGAAGCCGCGGAACAACGGGAGCTTCCGATTACCGCAGACGCACGATCTGCTCTGATCTCCAGTGCAGATGGCGATGGACGATTTTTGCTAAATCAGGCTGCTACCTTGTTTTCCATTGTTCTGGAAAAACCCCTCGATCCTCCAGCGATGGCTGCGCTCCTGCAGAAACGCATGCCAGTTTATGACAAGGATCGTGAGGGTCACTATAACCTCATCTCCGCGCTCCACAAAAGCCTGCGCGGATCAGATCCTCAAGCTGCTCTCTATTGGATGGCACGTATGCTCGTTGCCGGCGAAGAGCCCCTATATGTCCTGCGTCGGCTTGTCCGTTTTGCGAGCGAGGATATCGGTCTGGCCGACCCACAAGCACTTGTACAATGTCTGGCCGCCAAAGATGCCTACGAGTTTCTCGGCAGCCCGGAAGGCGAACTGGCGATCGTTCAAGCCTGTTTGTATCTGGCGACCGCACCCAAATCCAATGCTGCATATAAAGCGCAAAAGGCTGCCTGGAAATTGGCGCGGGAGACGGGGTCTCTCATGCCTCCTGCCCATATCCTCAACGCACCAACCAAATTGATGAAGGATATTGGATATGGCAAAGGCTATGCCTATGACCATGACGCTGATGATGGCTTTTCAGGCGCAAATTATTGGCCAGATGAAGTCCCTCCTGCCTCTCTTTACCAGCCCGTCGAGCGCGGTTTTGAACGCAAAGTCAATGAGCGCCTTATCTATTGGGATAATTTAAGAAAAAGCATCAACGGCAATGGCTGATAAAGGCGAATTGTTGCGCAACATAAGTGCAGCACATCAGCGAAAATTCACCCGCTTCGCTTGCGTCGATTGGTCAGGTGCGAAGGGTTTATCCCATCCGGGAATCGCGCTCGCCGTGTGCGGAATTGGTTCCGATGCACCTGTTCTTGTTGCTCCGCCAGGAAAACACTGGTCGCGAACCGGCATAGCGCAATGGCTTCTAGCCCAAGAGGACGATCTCCTCATTGGCTTCGACTTCAGCTTCGCACCGCCCCTTGTAGAGCGCGGCAGCTATCTACCCGGCGACAAAGTGCCGGGAACAGGGCGTGCATTCTGGGATTATGTCGACTCTACATGCGCCGATCCTGATTTAGGCGCTGCATCTTTTCTGGAAACCCACCATCGGCGGCACTTTTACCTTGGCGCGGCAGACGGCCCAAAGGCGGACTATATGCACCTGCGCCGATGTGAAGCCCGTTATAATGCCCAAGGCGGCGGAAAGCCTTCGACTGTATATGACGCGATTGGAGCGGCGCAGGTTGCCAAAGCAAGCTTTGCCGGCATGCGTCTATTAAATTTGGTCGGCCAGAGGCACCCGGTCTGGCCATTTGATCCGTTGTCCCAGAGTGGACCGCAAATCGTCGAGATATATACCCAAATAGCAGCTCGCGCGTCGGGGCTCCGAAAAGGTTTGAGCAAGATCAGGGACGCGAACGCGCTAGATATGGCGCTAGCCAGCTTCGGATGCGGGCCACATGAGCCCCTTTTGCGCTATACCGACCACGCCACCGACGCTATTCTCACGGCGGCTTGGCTACGCCAGAACGCCGGAAATGCGTTGTTTTGGGAACCAGAACCTCTGAATCCGCACATTGCGCAAACTGAGGGCTGGACCTTTGGCGTTGTTTGAGGCTAAGGGGCGCTCAGCGTGCCGGCTTAGCTCAGTTGGTAGAGCACCTGATTTGTAATCAGGGGGCCACGGGTTCGAGTCCTGTAGCCGGCACCACTCCACCAAAAATACTATCGCGCCCGTCGGCACCGGTCCGAACAGTAGCGGACATTTTCCCAATCCTTCGCCCATTTTTTCCGCCAGGCAAATGGCTTTTGGCAGGCTGCGCATATCTTCTGGGGCAGGTCAGATTTTCGTACCATTTTTGGCATGCAGATGCGGCCTTCTTTGCGGCTTATGGTTAATTGCGGCGTATCATTTTTATCGCACTTTCAACAATATTTTCACGCCGCAAACTAATAATTGCTGCGCAGCATTTGTGCGGTTATTAATTCCCCAATGCTTCTTAGCAGCTCAGTGGGATGCTGGGGGCGATAAAATAAAAACATCCCCAAGAAAAGCCGGAAAACCGGCAGATAAGTTTAACAGGAGAGAGATTATGAAATTGGGAAATAGGTTGATCAAAGCGACCATGCTGTCCACCATCAGCATCGCTTCGCTCGGGTTGGGGACCGTCGCGATTGCGCAGGATGCTGCGCCACAAGCCGAAGAAGAAGCTTCGGAAGATAATGTCATCATCGTGACCGCGACAAAGCGGGAGCAAACATTGCAGGACGTGCCGATATCGGTTTCGGTGACCAGCGCGGAAACAATTGAACGGTCGCAAGTGCGCGACCTGATCGACCTGCAAACCCTCGTCCCTTCATTGAAGGTCGGGCAGTTGCAGAGTTCGGCAAACACGAATTTCATTATTCGCGGCTTTGGCAATGGCGCTAACAATTCGGGCATCGAGCCTTCAGTCGGCGTGTTTATCGACGGCGTCTATCGTTCGCGCTCCGCCGCTCAGATTGGCGACTTAGCCAACATCCAGCGCGTTGAAGTCTTGCGCGGACCGCAGTCGACCTTGTTCGGCAAGAACGCGTCAGCAGGTATTATCAGCATCGTCACGAAAGAACCACAATTCGAGTTCGGCGGCGGCGTTGAAGTTTCGTACGGCAATTATGATGCCATGGTTGTGAAGGCCAATGTCACAGGGCCCATTGCCGACACACTCGCGGTGAGCCTTGAAGGCAATTACAACAAGCGTGATGGCTACGTGAACGTGGTCAATCTTGGCACCAAGTCAAACGACCGTGACCGTTGGGGCGTTCGCGGCCAGATACTTTGGGAACCAAGCGACCTTGTGAAAGTTCGCCTGATTGCGGACTATGACAAGATTAATGAAATCTGCTGCGGTGTTGCTAACGTGTTCAATGGCCCCACTGGCGCCGCTATCGGTGCGCTGGGTGGCAATATCGACCGCAACGACCCATTCAGCCTTGATACCTTCCAGAATTTTGAGTCGGTCAACGACATCAAAAACTATGGTTTCTCCGGTCAAGTCGACTGGGACCTAACCGATGGCCTGTCGCTCACCAGCATCAGCGCCTACCGCGCGGTCCGTTCGTTCACAAACCAGGATTCGGATTTCACCAGCGCCGACCTGATTGGCAATAACCAAGCCGATACAGCGATCAACACTTATACGCAGGAACTGCGCATCGCGTCGGATTTTGACGGGATGTTCAACTTCTTGCTGGGTGGTTTCTACTTCAAGGAAGATATCGACATTGCATCGCAACTGCTGTTTGGCCGTGACTTCCGCAACTACGCCAACCTGCTAAGCGGCGGCGCCTATGTCGCAAACGAACCGCTTCTGCGCCTTCTGAACGGCATTCCCGCAACTGTGGCACCGTTCGGTTCGCAGGGCTTGGGTCGGTTCGAGAATTTTGCTTACAAGAACACGGCTTGGTCCATCTTCGGACAGGTTGATCTGGAGCTTACCGACGGCCTGACTTTGACCGCAGGGTTCAACTATACGAAGGACCGTAAAGCTGTTGCTTCCAACAACTCGACGACCGACACTTTCTCGACGATCGATCTGATCCAGACGGCTGCGAATGCGGGCATTCCCGGAACCATTCCTGCCGGTACTTTCCCGGGCCAGACAGCAGCGCTGTTCCCGCGGACCACAGCTTGTACAACAGGCGCACCTGCAGGGACATGTAACCCGTTTCTCGGCTTCCGCCCCTTGCAGTTTTTGCCAGGGTTCCTGAATTTCCCCAACGCGGTGGAAAGCGGCAAGACACGTGATAGCGACTTGTCGTACACACTTCGTGCAAACTACAAGTTCAGCGACCAGATCAGCGGCTATCTGACCTATGCAACAGGTTTTAAGGCAACGTCCTTTAACCTGTCCACCGACAGCCGCCCATTCCCTACCGACTTCATTGCCGGCTCGCCTGCTCAGGTCCCTGCACCTGCAGCATCGCCAATCCGGGGCGCGGGACTGGCTCTCAACAACCTTACCACAGGCACACGTTTCGCCGGTCCTGAAGATGCGGTTGTGTACGAGCTCGGCCTGAAAGGTCAGTTCGACGGATTTGGATTCAATTTGGCCCTGTTCAAGCAGGTTCTGAAGGGTTTCCAGAGCAACGTGTTCTCCGGAACCGGCTTCGTTCTTGGAAACGCTGAAAAGCAATCCACCACAGGTATGGAAATTGATGCGACGATCTCGCCAACACGCGATTTGAACTTCACCGTTTCCTACACCTATCTGGATCCGAAGTTTGACAAGTTTACCGGAGGCTCGGCCTTTAACGCGACCAACAATATCGCGCCGACCGACTTAACCGGACGTACACCAACCGGCATTTCGAAGCACAGTGTCTCCGTCGGCGGAACCTACAACATCGAAGTCGGTGGTGGTAACAAGCTGATCCTGCACACGGATTACCAACTCAACAGCGCCTATCAGATTGCACAAGGTCTACCTTTCAAGGCAGCCATCGAATCGCTCAATGCTTCGGTGTCCTTCGCCATGGAGAACGGACTTGAGCTCAGCCTGTGGGGCCGCAATTTGACCGAGCCGAAATACAACCCGGTTATCTTTGCCTCTGTGGCCCAATCGGGCAGCCTTTCGGGCTATCCGCCGCCGCCACGCTTCTACGGCGCATCGGCCAAGTTCAAGTTCTAAAACACTTAACTCTGGAGGGGAGAATGCCGGGGCAGCCATGCTGCTCCGGCTTTTTCTTTGCCCGTAGCATTATCAATCAGAACAGCCGAACCACATGTTTGATTCAGCGCAGACGATCGATTTGGAATGACACCAGAAAAGTGGTGCCCGAGGGCGGATTTGAACCACCGACACGCGGATTTTCAATCCGCTGCTCTACCCCTGAGCTACTCGGGCTTCACGGCAAAAACCGCGTGGGAGCGCAGCCTATAGAGAGGCGATATACCCCTTGGCAAGCGCAAAATCAGTCTTGTGAAAAGCTATCGATACTATCTTCATAATCGGCAGGCGGGCCGGGTACCCGATAGCCTTCATCCAGCCATTTCAGCAGATCGCGATCTTTACATCCCTGACTACAAAAAGGCCGGAAATCGGGGCTTTGCTGCTTATTGCAAAGGGGGCATTGATTAGCTCTGCGCGACATGGACATGTCCATAGCCGCTGCACTTTTCATCCGCAATGACGGTAAGCACAGCTCCGGCCAGTCGTTCACACTGGGCCCGGATCGACTGCCATTGCGGGGAAAGCATGAGGGTCGCCACCGACGTGCTGGTGGACACAGTGCGCAGGCCATAGCCATTTGATCGTGCGGCCTCCCGATAGAGCCAGAAAGCCTTCGTCTCGTCCGAAAGCGCCCCTATATTAGTACCAAACAGATGATCCAGTACGGAGGGACGAGGTCGGCTACGCACCACCTGCATCAAGCCAAAACCATTGATAGCGCTACGTTCAAAGGGACGACCATCGGCGCTAGCCGCTGCGTCGAATAATTCGGCGATTTCCTGACGCTTGGCTTTGGATTCCATCGCGACAAAATCGATCATCACCATGCCGCCTATTTGAAACAGTTGTAAAAGCCGTGCTATTTCGCGCGCGGCTGCGCTGTTGACGGCGAACGGATCGCCAGTTCCGTCAATATCGAACACCAGTCCAGCCTTGGTGCGTTGAAAATGCACTATCGCGTTTTCGACTGCTGAAAAACCCGCTTGCGCCAGATCAAACTGATCATCCAATGGATTTGAGACCAAGCCAGCAGTTGAGCCTAGCGCTGCCAAACGTCGCTGCCAAAGCCATTCTGCATCGGCATCCGATGACACTGCCTCGACGGCTTTTGCTTCGGCAATTTTCAACCGCCCTGGTTCGGCAATTTCCTCACGGCTCACCTGAAAGTCTAGATAGGCACCTTCAGTTTCGTCGATATGTCCGCGTATAAGCAGTTCCCGGCCAGAGCCATTTACCACATACGCACCTGCAGGCGTTTTTCGGTCAATCCGGCCCGTATCATATTGGCCCAGAACTGGTCGGAGGTCGCGCTGGAGATGAATTTCAACAATCTTGCCATTCTCGACCAAAGCCGCCCGCCGTTCGCCGGGGGCGTTATCAGTCCAGATTTCAATCAAGGTGATATCCTGATGCCCGCAATAGCGCGCGCGTCTCATAAAGGGGAAAACCAATTACTCCGGAATGGCTTCCCGCCATCCAGTCGATCAGAGCCTCTGCCCTGCCCTGAATTGCGTAGCCGCCCGCTTTGCCGAGACCTTCGCCACAATCAATGTAGCTCTGAATTTCGTCATTACCGAGACGTTTGAACCGCACGATACTGTCGCAAATCCGGCTGCGCATCCTGCCCTCGGCATCAATCACTGCGACGGCGCTCAGCACATGGTGGCGTCGCCCACTGAGAAGTTCCAGAAAGCCGCGCTGCATTTCAGCATCGGCAGCCTGTGGCAAAATTCGGCGCCCCACCGCCACGGTCGTATCCCCCGCAACGACTATCTCACCAGCATGGCGTGCCACAGCAACGGCCTTTTCCTCGGCCATCCGCAGTGCGTAGACGCGCGGCACTTCACCTTTGCGTGGATTTTCATCGATGTCGGGAGACGCGATCCGGTCTGGCACCACGCCAAGACGAGCGAGCAGATCCCGCCGACGCGGGCTGGAGGATGCCAGAACAAGTTTGGGGTCCAGACCCAAGGTCTGCGCCGCCTTATTTGAAGCGGTAAGTGATCCGGCCCTTGGTCAGATCATAAGGTGTAAGTTCGCACAATACCTCATCACCCACCAAAACGCGGATGCGGTTTTTGCGCATTTTGCCTGCGGTATGGCCCAATACTTCGTGGCCATTTTCCAGCTCGACACGAAACATGGCGTTGGGCAGCAATTCGCGCACCGTGCCACGCATTTCGAGTAATTCTTCTTTTGCCATTCGGCCCCTTAAAATGCTTGAAAATCTAATGTTGCAGCGCCCTTAGCTTGTCTGCGCGGAAAAGGGAAGAGGCACCGCACAAAAGCGGTATTGCGACAAAATGCTACAAAGTTCAGCTTTCGTGCAGCATTCAAGTGTCTATTAACGCACATAACAAAATCAAGAATAGAGTTTCTCCCCCATGCGTATACTCCCCCTAAGCGCCCTATTACTCGCATCTACCGCAATGCCCGTGATTGCGGCTACCGAAGATCAACCAGTCGGCAGCACAGCCGGCATGGATGTTGCCGATGAAGAACAAAGCGAAGAAGACGCATCGGACGAAATCGTCGTCATCGCCGAACGTATTCGTGGGTCGGTCGACACCGACGTTCCGCCTGTTGAACAGTTGAATGAAGCAGATATTGCCGCTGTAGGTGCTTCCTCGCTGACCGATCTCGTGGCGGCTGTCTCCCCTCAAACAAATTCAGGTCGTGGCCGTGGCGGCGGGCAGCCTGTCATTTTGCTAAATGGACAACGTATTTCAGGATTCCGTGAGCTGCGTGACCTTCCACCCGAAGCTGTGAAGCAGGTTCAGATTTTTCCGGAAGAGGTCGCACTCAAATATGGCTTCCGCCCCGACCAGCGGGTCATCAATTTCATCCTAAAAGATAATTTCTCGTCATTCGCCACCGAAGTTGAACATGCCCAGCCAGAAGACGGCGGCTTTGCGACCAATGAGTTTGAGGCCACGCTAACTCGGATCGGCGCCAAGACCCGCATTAATCTTGACGTGCAAATTGAACGCCAAACGCGCCTGACCGAAAGCGAACGTGACCTGATTTCCGCCGATAGCTCCCTGCTTGCACGAGACGGCAATATTAGCGGACTGGGTGTAAATGGCGAGATATCCCCAGCACTTTCGGCACTTTCGGGCACGATAGTAAGCCAGGCAGGCGTCCCTATCGGGGTGACCAATCCGACACTCGCGCAATTTGCATCGACCGCGGGACGGCTAAATGATGGCGATATTAGCGATTTCCGAACGCTATTACCCGAAACGGAACGACTAGAAGTCAACGGGACATGGAGCAGGTCATTAGGCCCGCAATCTGTCGTCTCGATCAATGCCAATTACGCCTTGAACGGTAGCCGATCATTGCTTGGTCTGCCCGGCGCAAGCTTCGTCCTGCCCGGAAGCAGTGCCTTTTCACCATTTGGAACGGATGTGACGGTTAGCCGCTATTTTGATAGCCCGCGTCCTTTGGAGCGGGAAAGCGAAACGCATCTGTTTCAGACCGGCGGCACATTGAATCATCTGATCGGTGGTTGGCGGTGGACGGTGACCGGGAACTACTCCCGCACCGACACCGAAACAACGACAACCCGGAATGTGGATTTTGCCGGGCTTCGTGCCGCAGTCTTAGCGGGAACAGCCAACCCCTTTGCTGCTGATTTCGGAAATGACCTGCTCTTTCTCTCACCGGATCTGGCCAATAGCCTCGTTCAAAATATCGACACGCGCAGTACCCTTGCAGGGTCACCCTTCGCTCTGCCCGCAGGTGACGTGCAGATCACATTTGCGTCGGGCTTTACCCGTCAGATGCTAGATAGCGATACCTTCCGGTCGGGGGTCGTGACCGACGTCTCGTTGCGCCGTAACATCATAAACCATTCGGCGAACGCGGAACTGCCACTAACCGGAAGTGATTTCGGTCTAGGGCGTGCAATCGGTGAATGGGCTATCAACGGAAATATCGGATTTAGTGACCTTTCCGATTTCGGTCGACTGACCGAATATGGAGCAGGTCTGCGCTGGTCCCCTGCTAAAAATCTTACATTTCAGGCTTCGATAACGGGCGACGAGAATGCGCCGGGAATCGGACAATTGGGCAATCCTCTCATAGTGACTCCCAATGTCGCCACGTTTGACTTTGTTACAGGGCAAAGTTCGTTCATCACCGTGCTTAGCGGAGGCAACCCCGCGCTTGTCGGGGAAAAGCGTCGTGACCTTATCTTGAACGCGAACTGGAACCCGACATTCATCAAAGATTTCGGGCTTCAATTCAGTTATTTCAAAAACAACAGCCGTAATACAACTGCGAATTTTCCACTGTTAACGCCTGAAATCGAGGCTGCCTTTCCCGGACGGGTTACACGTGATGCGAGCGGCCAGTTGCTGAGCATTGACCAGCGTCCCGTGAACTTTGATCAGGAAAAGTCACAGCGTATTCGCTGGGGCTTCAACGTATCCGGCGCGATCGGTAGCCAGCCACAAGGAAGAGGCCCCATGGGTGGCCCTCCAGGCGCTGGCGGCCCTGGTGGCGGGCGTCCTCCCGGCGCCGGCGGTCCGCGTGGTGGCGGTGGCGGCCGTGGCTTTGGCGGTGGCGGCGGCTTTGGTCCCGGAGGCGGGATGCCGAGCCGGTGGAGCCTTGCACTGTACCATACCTACCGCATTGAAGAAGAAATCCTGATCCGGCCAGGCGTTCCAGTGCTCGATTTGCTAAATGGATCGGCGGTTAGCAGCAATGGCGGGGCGTCTCGGCACGAGATCGAATTATCAGGTGGAGTATTCCACAAGGGCTTTGGCCTGCGCCTTCAGGGGACTTATAAGAGCGGGACAACCGCGGACGGCTCCGGTCTACCCGGAAGCAATGACCTTAGGTTCAGTGACCTTGCCGCAATCAACGCATTCCTATTTGTCAATCTGGATCAGCAAACCCGGGTTATAAAGGCTATGCCCTTTTTGAAGGGAAGCCGGATCACGTTGCGCGTGGACAATATCCTGAATGACGTCATCGATGTGCGAGACCAGAATGGCGATGTGCCATTGGGTTATCAGCCCGCTTACCTCGATCCGCGTGGTCGGGTGTTTGAATTGAGCTTTCGCAAACGCTTCTAGATTGCTGCTGGTAAGGCGCTGTGCAATTTGCGCAACGCCCGCCAGGCTATCGCTTTGGCTTTGTTTTGCGTCGGGAACCGCCCTGGTGCCTTTGGCCGCAACCCGATCTTGCGAAGCACATGGTTAAACGCCCGCGCATCAGCCTCGGCAAAACTCCAATCGCTGCGCCATGTAATAGAGAGAGAAATTGACACCGAGGGGCCATTTTTAACAAAGTGCGGAGCCATAACCGGCACAAACAGCCCCTGCCCTGGCGACAATGCCCATTCCGTTCCACCATCGGCCAACTCTTCTCGCCAGACCAAGTTGCGGTGCCCCCCGGTATGATAGGCCTCATGTGTCTGATCCCGAGCGTAACGCGAATCGCCTGCAGGAAACTGGGTCATCACCTTCGTTCCGACAAGTTGGAGCAGAATGTTGTGTTCGGGGTCGAAGTGATAGGGTGTCACTGCATTAGGGCTTGAGACGAAGATAAAGCCTTGTGGCTTCAACATCCTGCCCGTTTTGCTCTCTATATGGGGTTTCAACTCCGCGAGCAGCCCCATCAACAGATCTGCATATTCGGGCATTTGTTCGATGTTCTTCAGGACGGCCCAACTGCCATTCGTCTCTGCACTGCGTATAGTTTCACCGATTGTCAGGCCATTGGCCGGGACGAGTTCCGGGTCGATCCCGACGGGTAGATCCGCTTTGTTATACTCCACCGAGTGCGGAGGCAACGCGTCGCCTAACGCTGCGAGGGACGGAATGGTCAGCAACGGATGTTCGCGTAGATTATGCACCAAAATGTGCGGTATTTCGGGATAGTTATCGGCAAAAGTACGCCGGGCTATCGTATCAAAAATAACCGTCATGACTCGTCCTCGGAATCAGATGCGTCAACGGGCGGAACTTTGCGTGCGGCGCTGCGTGCCAGTTCGGTTTTCAGAAATGCACCGAAGATTGTTCGCCGGCCGGAACCACCAATTGCGATGGAATAACGTCCGATGCTGCGCCGACCGATCCAGATACTGTCGATCATGGGATGCCCTTGTGCCGCGCAGCTGTCGCACCACTGAAGGTCGCCGCGTTCGAGCAAAGCCAGATTTTCGATTTGCAACAACACACCGGGCGAATAGCGCGCGAAATCTTCGTCAAAAGCGGTCTTGAACGAAAAGCTACCCGGCGGCGCATGAAAGTTTACGAGCATCGCAAGCGGGCGGCCGTCCAGTCGGAGGTCCAACCGCTCGACTTTTCCCAGAGCAGCGCCCCCCCTTAGAACCTCTGCAAACAGCGCACGCGTCTCCGCAAAGCTAGCCAGTGCGGAACCGTTTCGCCCTTTCCAGCCCCGCTTTTCGAGCGCCAGAAACTCCTCAATCCACTCCATAATTCCGGTGGCGCTATCATCACGTGTAAAGGTCAGCGCACCTTCCTCGGCCAACCGGTTCTTCTGGCGCCGCAGTTCCTTGCGCTTTTTGGAACGCACAGCCTGCTCGTAATAAGCTTCGGGTGTCTTTCCATGCTGCAGCAAGGCGCGGTCGGTTTGCTGGACAAGCGCCCAACGGCGACGCTGATTTTCACAAAGGCGTTCTAATGCAGTGGCGACATTACTGCCGATCGTCAGGCCGTGCACATGCAGGAAAAGCCCCTGCCCGGGGTCGGAATCGAGGCCAGCCAGCAGTTCACGCCAGAAGTATTCGGCATATCCCGTGCGAACGAGTGGTGTCCCAAGAAATGCATTATGGTGAAGCCAATTCTGGATATGCGGCATAGGCCAGCGGCCATAACGTGGAAGTGTCGAAAGGGGCATCAGACCACATAATTGGTCGCCGTCCCACAGGGTGAACAGCCGCACCCGCTCCAGTGCGTCAAATTGCTCGAGCGCGGGGCGCAAGAACCAGCTTTCCGAAAATACATTTGGTTCGGCGGAAGACTGAGCTAGATCTTCCCATGCAGCAATGAAGGCGGCATCCGCCATCGCCCGCCAGCTCGAAAACTGATGGTGGATGTCCCCTGCCCTGTTGGCGGCATTGAATGCCCGTGTCGCCATTTCGCTCTTTGCCCCGAAATACGGAGACGGGCATAACAGGAAGCTGGAAACAAATTGCTAATAGGGAAACGAAAAAGGCCGCCCGGTCAGGACGGCCTTTTTTCTACTCTACGCGCCTCATTTGGAAGCGAGCGTTACCGATACCGGTGGTGCTTTATCGGGGTCGGATGCGATATAGGCCGGGTTGAAGCGTTCAGCCCATGCCTCTGCTTCCTTGAGCCATTCGATGTGCACATCTTCATAGGGAAGATTGTGGGTGCCTTTGGGCTGTTCCACATAACGAAAGTCAACGCCTTCCTTCTTACCAGATCCCTTTAAACGCGACACCAGTGTGCGTGATTGTTCGATTGGAATACGGGCATCGCGAAGACCAGCAACGATAAGAATTGGCGCCCATGGACCATCTGTGTTTCGTGCCGACGAAATACCGTTGAGGTCATTACTGGTTGCCTGAAAATTCGCGCCGAAATCACCAAATGCGCGCGTGTCATAAGCTTTCATCATCGGAAAATCATATACACCAGCGCCTGCAATCGCGCATTTCCATTTGTCTGGATCACGCTGGGCGCCGCGGGCGGTTGCATAACCGCCATAGGACCATCCCATGATGCACGCCCGTTTGGGATCGATGAGGCCCGACTGACCAAACCATGTGAGCACGTCGTTCAGATCATCTTGCATGCGCAGACCATACCCGTTTGGCTTGCGACCTTCTTTGACAAATTCCTTACCGTAACCACCGGAGCCACGGTAATTGGGCTGAATGACTACATAGCCCAATTCGGCCATCGCCTGGTGCCATGGGAAAAACCCGAATTCTTCCTGATCCCGAACACCGAATGGACCGCCATGCGGCATTACAATCACGGGCAAATTTTTTCGATGCGGACGATGACGCGGATAGGTTACCACCGCTTCTATCTCCATGCCGTCGGATGCCTTGTAACGCACTGAATCCGTTGGATTCATCTCATAGTCTTTCAGCACCGGATGATACCAACCCAGCAAATTCAAATTACCAGTCTCAGTGTCGAAAAGATAATAGCCGCCCGGTTCGCTAGGTTTGGCGACATACATCAATATTTTTGTGTCGCCATCGTTGGTAGAAATGATCTGAGCGTTACCTTTGCCGAAATCTTCGTCCATCAACTTTTGAACTTCCGCCAAACGAGGATCAAACCAGCGGGTACGGTCACGTGTGCTTGTATAAGCAACCCCTGCAAGGTTGTTGCGCCATTCATTTGGAATCAAGTTGCTGACATCATAACCTTTTACGCCAAATATAGGCTCGCCGACAATCTGCATGGTCTTCAAATTGACTTTGTACACCTTGCGATAGCCATCTTTATTGCTGGTGGCGTATGCCATGTCAGGCTCATCTAGGAAGATGTCGGGCGTGATCTGCGTACCTGTGAACGTGGTATCGGCTTCGTTAGCGATCGTCTTCATCGTCCCGTTCGCGTCCGACCGGTACATGAGCCGCTGCTTTCCACTGTCGCCGTCACCGCCGATACCTGCGCGCACAACACCTTTACCATCAACTAGCCAACCACCAACTTCGACGTTCGGACGCATGATTGTCTTGAATTTACCTGTCCGTACTTCGACCTCGATGACTTCGGGGTTGCTGCTGTATTTCATATCCTTCAGAACATCGCGTTCCACGAGCAACTTTTCATTCTCGTCATCGATAAATAGAATGTTTGCGCCATCGCCACCCGCGCCGTCCCAAGCCAGCGGACTGACTTTCTTTGTTTCCAGATCATAGGAAACCAGACGACGAACATCGGAGCGGCTACCGCCCAAAATTTCGCGCGACAGTACAGTGAATACAATCGTGCGGTTCCCGACAAAACGCCAGGAACCAATGGTCCGGTCACCAGCTTCGCGGAACTCTTCAGCCTGCGCAAAGAACACGGGAGCCGAACCGGGCTTTGTGACGTCGATATAACCCAAATTATCCACGCCATCCTTAGTCATCATGACCGCAATTTTGCTACCGTCGGGAGACAAAACGGGTGAGCGCATGAAGGGACGTTTGCCAAAAACGGCAGTGTCTACCTTGCCACGGGGCGCTTTGACTACAATGGTGCGACTATCAACATTTCCGGTTGCTGCTTGCGCGGCATTGAGAGCGGAACTTACCGACGCATCCTGGTCGCCCGCCACAACTGCAGTGGATGCTACCGAAAAAGTGCCCACAAGCAACGCATTCAAAATCTTGCTCTTCATCAATATTGCTCCCCGGCAAATAATGGTTGTGAATCGGGTTATAAGCGGGACAAAATGAGACGCAAGCGGGACGAAATATAATTACGGACCTTTTTGCGGAACATGCGCAATTTTGACAAAAAGAAACCCCGCCAGAATTGCTTCCGACGGGGTTTTCCCTTTAAACGAAGCGCGACGCTTACATTCCGCCGTGCGCCAATGCGGCGAGGAGGAGCAAGGCCACGATATTCGTGATCTTGATCATCGGGTTCACAGCAGGGCCGGCAGTGTCCTTGTAAGGATCGCCGACCGTATCGCCGGTTACGGCTGCCTTGTGGGCTTCCGAACCTTTACCGCCATGATTGCCGTCTTCGATATATTTCTTGGCATTGTCCCAGGCACCACCGCCAGAAGTCATCGAGATGGCGACAAAAAGGCCGCCTACGATAACACCCAAAAGGAGCGCTCCAAGTGCGGCAAAGCCTTCGGCCTGACCAGCAACAGCGGTAATGATGAAATACACAGCAATTGGTGCCAATACCGGCAGCAACGACGGGATAATCATTTCCTTGATCGCGGCCTTGGTGACAAGGTCAACTGTGCGGGCATAGTTGGGCTTCGACGCATAGGTCATGATACCCGGATCGTTTGCGAACTGGTCACGAACGTCCTTCACCACTTCACCAGCCGCACGGCCCACAGCGGTCATGCCCATCGCACCGAAAAGGTACGGCAGAAGGGCACCGAGCAATAGCCCGACGATGACATAGGGGTTTTCAAGGCTGAAATTGACCTGCAATTCCGGGAAGAATTCGCGCAAGTCGGTGGTGTATGCCGCAAAGAGAACCAGTGCCGCCAGACCTGCAGAACCAATGGCATAGCCCTTTGTCACTGCCTTGGTGGTGTTGCCCACAGCATCCAGAAGGTCGGTCTTTTCACGAACCGATTCATCCAGACCTGCCATTTCGGCAATACCACCTGCGTTGTCGGTCACCGGACCATATGCGTCCAGCGCCACGACCATACCGGCCAACGCCAACATCGCAGTTGCCGCAAACGCGATACCGATCACGCCGGCCAGCTGGAACGCGATAATGATACCAGCGCAGATGACGAGTGTTGGTAAAGCTGTCGATTCAAGGCTGATCGCCAGACCTTGAATAACGTTCGTGCCGTGCCCTGTTTCCGAAGCCTTCGCAATGGAACGAACCGGACGATAATTGGTCCCGGTGTAATATTCGGTGATCCAAATAATCAGACCGGTTACGATCAGGCCGAGCAGCGAGCAGTAGAACAAAGTACGGCCGGTAAAGCCACCCACATTCACTTCCATTCCGCCCAAAGCCGTGCTGATGGCGAACCATATTGCCGGTACCGACAGGATCGCGGTGACAAGGAAGCCTTTGTACATCGCGCCCATGACATTGGTACCACCACCCAGACGGACGAAATAGGTGCCGATGATTGAGGTAATGACGCACACGCCGCCGATTAGAAGCGGAAGGCTCATCAGGTTGAGGAACAGACCGGCATCGGTCACGCCCTTCACCAGCAGAGCGATCAGCACCATAGTCGCGCCGACGGTCACGACATAGGTTTCGAAAAGGTCTGCGGCCATACCGGCGCAATCGCCGACATTGTCGCCCACATTGTCCGCAATAACGGCCGGGTTGCGTGGATCATCTTCCGGTATTCCGGCTTCAACCTTGCCGACAAGGTCCGCGCCGACGTCGGCAGCTTTGGTGAAGATACCACCGCCAAGACGGGCGAAGATCGAAATCAGCGATGCACCGAAGGCCAGTGCAACGAGCGCATCCACGACAGCACGGTCATTTGGTGCAAACCCGCGAATATCGGTTAAATACCAAAAGAACACGGCGATTGCGAGCAATGCTAGGCCAGCGACAAGCATCCCGGTAATGGCACCGGCGCGAAACGCCATGGTCAACCCAGCTTGCAAGCCGGTCTGCGCAGCGGCAGCGGTGCGGACGTTGGCACGAACCGAGATATTCATCCCGATATAGCCTGCAACACCCGAAAGCACAGCGCCGATCACAAAGCCGATGGTCGGAATAACGCCCAAAAACAGCGCTACCAAGATCGCTACGACGACACCGACAATGGCAATCGTACGATATTGACGGCCCAGATAAGCCTGAGCGCCCTCTTGAATAGCAGCAGCGATTTCCTGCATTTTTTCATTGCCGGCAGATGCGCTTAGCACCTGGCGACTGGTTACAAAGCCGTACACAACGGCCAGCAACCCGCATAATATTGCGATTACTGTCAGAGACATGAAATGTCCTCTCCCCTCTTAGTTTGCTGGAACAGCATAGAATGGCACCCTCCTCCCAGAAGATGCAAGCCGCACGGCTATAGGGCGGCTTCAATCTGGAACGCAACCCTTAAAAGCGGCCTTTCGGGCCGACTTGCTCACTGATGCTGGTAGCCGAGCGACGGAGGCAAAGCTATTCGCCGTCCCCCTTCATAAAGGGAAAGGCCCGTGCCTTCACGCACATGTCCAACTTGAGTGGCGGCAACCGGCAACTCTATTTCGGGCGCCACAGCAAAAAGCAGTTGGTAATCATCCCCCCAACTTGCTGCTTGCATGCGGCTCTCTAATGAATCGCCACGATAGCTGATATAAGTCGGCGACAATGGTATGCGGGCAAGGTCTATCGCGATCTCGACTTTACTCGCCGACGCCAATCGTTCGGTGTCGAGCAGGAGCCCATCCGATATATCCATCATTGCATGTACCAAGGGAGCCAATCTCTCTCCTTCGGACAATCTGGGTTCGGGTCGACAATAGGCTGCGGCTAAAGGACCAACTTCATCAAATCCAGCCTCAATCAGTTCAAAGCCAGCCAATGCATCGCCCAAATTACCCGTCACATAGATAAGATCGCCTGGCCGGGCACCACTTCGCGAGGGAACCGGGGTACAGGTTGCTGCACCTATGGCGGTCAGCCCCAAGGCCCGCTTGTCACCGCGATTTGTAACTGTGTCACCGCCCAGCAATGTCACGTTGAAATGAACTAACGCATTTTGGAGGCCTGCTGCAAATGCACGGTCCCAGGAATCATCGCCCAACATAAAGCCGAGCAATACACCCAAAGGACGAGCACCTTTGGCCGCCAGGTCTGAAAGATTTGAAGCAACAAGCTTCCAAGCCACATCGGCTGGGTCGGCGCTCGACAACCAGTGAACACCTTCCGCCATCATGTCGTGGGTCAGGATCAAGGTCTCCGAACCTAGGTTTATAACTGCACAGTCGTCCAGCAAGTCCCGTGCGGCGGGATCGGTTGCCATTGCGCGCATAAGTGTAATGAAAGTAGATTCGGAGGTCATCGGGGAACACTAGCCCAAGCCGAGCGCATCCAGAACTGCTTTAAACGCAGCAAATGAGGCCGCGATGTAGCACAAATTATCCGCGAACGTCTTTTGCGACCGCGTCGAGTAAGCCGTTGACGAACTTTGCATCTTTCTTGTCGAAAAAGGCATGTGCAACGTCCATATATTCGTCGATCACCGCGCCCGTGGGGATGTCGGCGCGTGCAATCAGCTCATAGGTGCCGCAACGCAGAATCTGCAACATCGTCTTGTCGAGCCGACCCATCTTCCACATTTCGCCTAACTTGCCCTCAATCAAAGCGTCGATCTCAGCGCGCCGTGCGTTTACACCAGCCACGACATCATCGAAAAAATCGACCTCGGCATCCGCATATTGCGCGTCTTCGATTTCGGCCCCTAGACGGTGGGCGTGAAATTCATCGAGCAGGCGGGCCAACCCGACTTTTTCCATATCCATTTGATACAGAGCTTGGACAGCGGCCAGACGCGCGGCCGAGCGGGATTTGGAATTGCGGGATTTCATAGTCTTTTCCTGACGCTGGCGGCGTGTGCGGGTAAGCCTTCGGCATCAGCCAAGGTTGCAGCCGCCGGCCCAATAGCTTTAATGGATTGCGCATCGAGCGCGATGAAACTGGTGCGCTTCATAAAATCGAGCACGGATAACCCAGACGAAAAGCGCGCACGGCGCCCCGTCGGAAGAACATGGTTAGGGCCTGCAATATAATCGCCGATCGCTTCGGGTGTCATACGGCCGAGGAAAACCGATCCTGCGTGTCGGACGAGATCAAAAAGCGTTTCGGCGCGGTCATCATCGACGGCAAGTTCAAGATGCTCGGCGGCCAAACGGTTCACGAGAGGCATTGCATCTTCAAGATTTTTGACAACGATGATCGCGCCATTGGCCGACCAGCTTTGCTTCGCCACTGCACCGGTTGCTAATCCGGCGATTTGAGCATCAACCGCCAAGGCAACTTTATCTGCAAAGGCTGCGTTATCGGTGAATAGGATCGATTGGCTGGTCGGATCATGCTCTGCCTGACTAAGCAAATCGGCCGCAATCCATTCAGCTTTATTTTTGGCATCCGCGACAACCACAATTTCGGAAGGTCCGGCGACCATATCGATGCCGACCACGCCATATAATTGACGTTTCGCCTCAGCAACCCAGGCATTACCGGGACCGGTGATCACGTCGACAGGCCGGATCCGGTCCGTTCCATAGGCAAGCGCGGCAATCGCCTGCGCTCCGCCAACGCGCCATATCTCATCGACGCCAGCCAAATGCGCTGCCGCCATTACCGTTGGATTCACCTCGCCACCAGGCGTTGGTGTAACCATGACAAGGCGTTCGACACCCGCCACCTTGGCAGGAATAGCGTTCATTAGCACCGAGGAAGGATAGGCCGCACGGCCACCGGGCACATAGACGCCCGCTGCTTCCACAGCCGACCAGCGCGCACCAAGACGAACGCCGGCCTTGTCCGTATAATCACGGTCCTTGGGCAATTGTGCCTTATGATATGCTTCAATACGCTTGGCCGCCAGTTTCAGGGCGTCACGCAAATCGGAGGCGAGGCTGTCAAATGCGGCCTTGCACGTGCTGGCATCGACTTGCCAGCCTTCCTTGTTCAAATCGAACCCGTCAAAGCGTTGGGTCATCTCCAGCAGCGTCACATCACCGCGTGCGCGCACATTACGGATGGTCTGCTCGACGATGCTCGACACGTCGGAATCGGTTTCGCGCCGGTCGTTGACCAGCGCGTCAAAAGCTTCAGCGAAGCCCTTGGTCGAGGAATCAAGCCGCCGCACGTTCGCCTGACAATAACCGGAAGCGTTCAACCAATGCGGGCAAAGTTCCGCTCATCATCTTGTAAGCAGCCCGATTAACGATCAGCCGGGCAGACACCTGTGAAATGATATCTGTTTCAACAAGACCATTTTCCGCCAATGTCCTGCCGGACGACACAAGGTCGACAATCCGTCCCGCAAGACCGAGTGAAGGCGCAAGCTCCATCGCTCCGTTCAGCTTAACACATTCAGCCTGAACGCCCCGCGCTTGGTAATAACGGCTTGTCGTGGTCGGATATTTGGTAGCGACGCGTATATGCCCGCCATTGGCCGAATCCGGAGCACCTGCAGGCATGGCGACCGATATCCGGCAGCGACCGATACCCAGATCAACGGGAGCATAAAGTTCGGAGTAATCGAACTCGTCTATCACATCCGAACCGACAATACCGATATGGGCCGCACCATGGGCAACAAAGGTCGCCACGTCAAAAGCGCGCACGCGAATGATACTCATATTCGGGTTATTTGTGGCGAACAGCAGCGCCCGGCTGCTGTCGTCAAAAAAGGCAGCTTCCGGCTCGATACCCGCGCTCTGCATCAGCGGCAGCGCTTCGTCCAAAATCCGTCCCTTGGGGATTGCAAAGATGATGCGTTCGGTCACAATGGGCGCGCTTTAGGGGCCGAAGGCGGAAAGGGCAATATGGCAGACTCATTCGGTAAAGGTGTATTGGATGACCAAAGGGTCGCCGAAGGCATAAAGTTTCAAGCAGAACATTGCCGCCGAAACGGTGCGCCGGTCACCGCCCGTATCGTTGAAGCGCAGTTGGCCTTGATGGAAGGCGACACACAATGCGGCAAACGCATCGCGCATTGGCCGGGCTTGCCCTTGGAGGACGCGATGCCTTTAAGGCTTGCCGGCGGCTTCCACCATTTGCTGCTAACAGGCGCAGATTCCCGCCTTTTGCCCGTTTACAGCGGGCATGTGTCAAATCAGTCGGAGGTGGACGCCATTGTTGTGGCTGTCACCAGCGATCATGATCAGCGGCTTTTACCGTGGCTGGATGGACCGCCCCAGACCAACGAAGCAGGCCGATCGGCGAGCTTCATGGCAGGCCTGCTTTGGCTTTCGGATAAAATCGGGTCGCGCTTCGAACTGAACGAGATCGGCGCGAGCGCTGGCATCAACACAATGATGGAACGTTACTATTATGATCTGGGTGGCGTCAAAGCCGGTCCGAAATCCTCACCAATGCGAATCAAGCCGGAATGGCGGGGATCACCGCCGCCGGATGCAGATGTCGAGATTGTTCATATATCGGGTTGTGACCAGTCCCCAGTTGACCTGTCCGATTCTGACGCCGCGTTACGTGTTAAAAGCTATGTTTGGCCGGAAAATGCGGGAAGGCTCGAGCGAATGGACGCTGCCATCCTGCTCGCCGCGCAGAAACGACCAGATGTTGTCAAATCCGATGCGCTGGACTGGGTTCTGAAAAGGCTATCGGCACCTCAAGATGCGGGTGTGGCGCGCGTTTTCAACCACAGCATTGTCTGGCAATATATTCCTTCCGAACGCCGTGCCGCTATTACCGACGCGATTGAAGCCCATGGACGGAACGCAACAGCCGAACGCCCGCTCGTTTGGATGATGCTGGAAACAAACCGCGAAACATTCAAACATGAACTACAAATACGCTATTGGCCTGGGCCGCCGCAGTGGCATCTGCTCGCTGAGGCACAAGCCCACGGCACGTGGGTCGAGTGGCTAGAAGATTAGGCTTAAGCTAAAAACCGCTCCATTGCGGCATTCACGGCTTCGGGTTTTTCCCAGATTACGAAATGGCCGCAATCATAAACGGGCTCCACCTCAACAGCGGGGACAAGTTTTTCAATCCCCTCTATGTTGCTCGCGGGCAAGGCAAGGTCATCCATCGCCCACACCACTAGAGTAGGGATAGCCAATTGCGGAAATTCCCCAGCGGCAAATGCCGGTAATTCCGCATCCTCGTCCATTGCCGGAACATAAAGTGCAGATGCCCGATACCAGTTGAGCATGCCGAAACACGCATCTCTGTTTTCCCAATCCGCAAGCAATGCCGCGCGTTCGGCAGGCTCCATAGCGCTGGGCTTATCCCATTTGATGGTCTCCAGCAGAAGCCCAGTAAGCCCTTTTTCACGCACTAGCTTGTCATTGGCTGTGTCCCGGAAAGCCCGGATATACTGACTTGCCGCGCGCTGGTCCATGTCCGTGATCATCAATCGCTGGAATAGATAGGGATGCGGTGCATTCGCAATGATCGCTCTCGTCACCCTACCGGCCCACGCAGGATTAAACCCGCCTGCTTGTCCGTTAAGCGCGACACTCCAAGCAATGGCACCGCCCCAGTCGTGCCCAGCAATGATAAAGTTCTGCACTTCGAGTGCGTCTGCCAATGCGAATATGTCTGCAGTCAACTTATCGGCAGTATAAGCATCAACGTCCTGCGGTTTGGAGGTGCCGCGATAGCCGCGTTGGTCCGGCGCTATACAGTAAAACCGGTCCGAAAAGGTCGCAATTTGATGCCGCCACGTACGATGCGATTCGGGGAAACCATGTAGAAATATAATAGCCGGGTTTGACGGATCACCAGCGGTATAGGCATCCATTTCTATGCCCGTCGACAAAGACAGACGGCGGTGGGAGAGCTCGGTCATTCGGGTTTTAACCTTCTGTAAGCGATAGGAAATATGCATCGCCATAACGCTTCAAACAGAATTATGTCCATTTTGATTGTAAAAAATCGGCAACTCAGCTGCTTCTGGTCAGGGGGACTTCTGGAATAGGAATGGATTCCTTATCGTCACCGGGGACGAGCGGGAAGTTACCGGCTTTCCAGTCGGATTTGGCTTGATTGATTCTGTCGCGTGACGATGACACAAAATTCCACCACACATGCCGAGGTGTGGTAAAGGCTTCGCCGCCCAAAAGCATGACACGGCAATCGCTGTCCGCGCGCAATGTCATCGCCTGGCCCGGCTGCAAGATATACAGGCTGTGCGGTTCTAGCGCTTCACCGTCGAGGCTCGCAGATCCCAGAGCGACCAGTATCCCGCGCTCGTCCGCGTCAGCATCGATAGGAATCGTCGCGCCCGCGTTCATCAAAATGTCCGCGTAAATCGTTTCGGCGTGCTGGGTCGTGGGTGCCGTTGCACCCCAAAGAGACCCCATGATAACCCGCGCTGACACATTGTCGGTCTCAACCAGTGGCAAATTTTCCTTGGCTACATGCTCAAAGGCCGGATCGATTTCTTCCTTGCCATCCGGCAAGGCCAGCCATGTTTGCATTCCCGAGATGGGCGATCCGGTGGAGCGTTCGGGCAACGGGGTACGCTCGCTATGCACAATTCCCCTGCCCGCCGTCATGAGATTGAGCGCACCCGGACGAATAGTAGCAAATGTGCCTAAGCTGTCTCGGTGATCAATCGCCCCTTCAAACAGATAAGTAACCGTTGCCAGATTAATATGAGGATGCGGACGCACATCCATCCCCGCGCCTATATCGAAGTGCGCAGGCCCGAATTGGTCAACGAAGATGAAAGGCCCGACCATCGTCCGCGCTTTGCTAGGCAATGTTCGGCGTACTTCAAAAGCGCCAAGATCGTGGGTGGTCGGTGTGATTGTCAGCATCACCTAAGGATGCTTTGACCCGCCCTGAAATGTCAAGCGGGGATGGCCAATGCGATCCGAATCCTAATCTTCGTACCGGCTTTCTTCACGCAGCTTTAAGCCAGCAGTTTGCAAAGGTGTTGCGGCATTCGCAAATACCCGCGGCGTCATTCCCGTATATCGCCGGAATTCGCGGGTCATATGCGATTGGTCATAATAGCGCAGTGCACCCAGTTCGACTTCGCTCGGGCTACTGAAACCACGCAATGCGGTTGCAGCGTCCAAGAAGCGGCTACGCCGTAAAATGGCTTTTGGCGAAAGGCCAAAGGATGCGAGACAACGTCGTTCCAGTTGGCGGACCGACAACCCCAGTTGAGCCGCGGCATCCTCGATCCGAATGGTACTATCGGTACGCGCAATGATTTCAAACTGCGCCATCTGAGGGTCGGGCAAATGGCCCGGAAACATTTTTAGCCGTTCACGGATACAATTTTCCATGGCATCCAACTGCGCTTGGTCGTCTGTCGCCTGCGCCACACCTTCAATCATCTTGTCGGCCAAATCACCCCACAATTGTTGAAGTGGGCGCATATCGTCAGCGAGCAGATTATGCGGATCCGAAAACAGAGCATGCCATCCGCTTGGACGAATAGCGAAACCTGTGACAGCAAAGCCGCCTTTTACACGCACTTTCAATGGGCCGCTGTTGGCGCCAAAAAAAACGATATTTCCAGCTGTGTTCCATTCGCCGGGCTTGGTTTCGGCCGACCAGTCACCGCGCAAAAGGCATCGGACAAATGCGGTTTCCGCTAGCAAGAAATCTTCGACAACAGCTCCGTCGGGTAACGGCGCCTCAAATACATAAAAGCGGCGGATATAGGGTGCCAGATCAGCTGATGGCCGATAGGTGCGCGAAAGCATCAACCCCCCATTTCCCCGGCTGCGACCCTAGTCAGGACAAGCCTGCTAATCCGGATAGCTGGAGACTATGCCAAGAAAGCCTTTATAAGCAAGGACATTCCGTTACATGGCGTGACATTCAATCGTCAGGCGCGGTCGCCTTAATCGCAAGGGCGTGCACACGTGTGCCCGGAATATCCCCCAATGCCTTATTGACCATTCTCTGTCGCATAACCCGGCCAATCCCGGAAAATGCTTCACTTTGAAGTTCAATCGAAAAATGTGATTCTCCTGACCCATCGTCCCCGCTGTGGCCGTGATGCTTTGCGCTGTCGTTCGTCACGACAAGGTGCGTGGGTGCGAAAGCAGCAGTCAGCAGCTGCTCCATTTCCAATTGTGCAGGTCCTTTTTTCATTCCGAACTCTTCCCATATGGGACGTTTTTCGCCAAGGGAAATCATGGCTTCCGATCGATCGCACGACAGATTCCACGGCCGCGTACGCGGGTCGCGCCGCCCTTGTAACTATCCAGGCTGTCCGGAAACCGGCGAATTTCGCGCGCCGAATCCTTATGGTCAAGCGGCATCACCCAACGGCCCGGGCGACTATCAATATCTCTGCCTCGACCATGTTCGCGAATTTAATGCAGGCTACAACTGGTTTGACGGAATGACGATGGAGGAGATTTTGGAGGCACAAAGCCCCCTTAATGTCTGGCCGTCCGAAACACGGGCGTTCCGTTCAACTGCCGGCGTCGATTCGCCACCCAAATGGGCAGATTTCAAGGACCCTCTTGATGCCATTTCCGCACGTTTTCGCGAACGCATGCCGAAGGAGCGCGCCGATGGCCAGATACTCTCCCCACAAGACCGAAGCGCGCTAAAGACGCTAGGGCTTGGCGTGGATGCCGACAGGCGTGCACTGCGTTCAGCCTATTCCGAAAAGGTGCGGGCCTATCACCCTGACAAAAATGGCGGGAACAGGTCCTATGAAAAGGCTTTGCAAGACGTGATTGCGGCCTATACGCACCTTAAAACATCTCCTGCTTTCATTTGACGAGAATTTGCATGACCGACATTCCTAATATCCAGCCTGACAGCCGCGATGCGACCATTCTTGCTGCACCCGATAAAACAATCAGCGTGCGCGAAATGTTCGGCATCGATGTGGATATGGAATGCCCCGCATTTTCCGTTGCGGATGAACGTGTGCCCGACACCGACGACAGCTATGTATTTGATCCCGACACAACCTTGGCGATTTTGGCAGGATTTGCACATAACCGCCGTGTGATGGTGCAAGGCTATCACGGCACAGGAAAATCGACCCATATCGAGCAGGTGGCCGCTCGGCTGAAATGGCCGTGTATCCGGATCAACCTTGACGCGCACATCAGCCGTATCGACCTGATCGGTCGCGACGCAATTGTTTTGCGCGACGGCGTGCAGGTCACAGAATTTCGCGAAGGTTTGCTGCCATGGGCGCTTCAAACGCCCACCGCATTGGTATTCGACGAATATGACGCTGGGCGCCCCGATGTCATGTTTGTGATCCAACGCGTTTTGGAAACCGAAGGCAAATTGACGTTGCTAGACCAGAACAGGGTGATCCGCCCTGACCCCTATTTCCGCCTGTTCGCCACCGCCAACACTGTTGGCCTAGGCGATACCAGCGGGCTTTATCATGGCACGCAGGCGATTAACCAAGGGCAGATGGACCGTTGGAACATTGTCGTCGGCTTAAATTATCTTCCGGCGCAAGTCGAAAGCGAGATTGTTCTGGCCAAGGCATCAGGCACCGACGCCGAAAGCGTGGCCAATATGGTCAAGGTCGCAGAACTGACGCGCCAAGGCTTTATCAATGGCGATATCTCGACCGTAATGAGCCCTCGGACCGTCATCACCTGGGCCCAGAATACAGCAATTTTCAAGGATGTCGGCTTTGCGTTCCGTCTCTCCTTCCTGAACAAATGTGACGAAGCGGAACGTGCTCTCGTTGCGGAATATTACCAACGGGTATTCGGCAAGGATTTGCCGGAGAGCGTGGTTGGCAAATCCGGCTGATTTACGGGGCATTTCCCCCGCGCCTTGCTTCAGGAGCAAAACATGAAACGTCTCGCCCTCATTATCGCCCTCACCCTCGTAACCGCACCTGCTTTCGGTGCTTTGAAACCCGGTGTGCGTGCAACGGACTTTACCACACAGGCTGTTCTCGCAGGCGATACTTATACGTATAATCTCAACAAGGCGTTGAAACGCGGACCGGTGGTCCTTTACTTCTATCCCAAGGCATTCACGTCGGGCTGCACAGTTGAGGCACACGAGTTTTCCGAGGCAGCCGATGATTTTGCAGCTTATGGCGCGTCAATTATCGGAATGTCCGCTGACAAGATCGATACTTTGAAGAAATTTTCTGTGGAAGCCTGCCGAAACAAATTTACGGTGGGCGTGGCGTCTAAACCCGTAATCAAAGCCTATGACGTCAGTCTTCCAGTTATGGGCGGTTCAAACCGCACAACCTATGTGATCGCGCCGGACGGCAAGATCCTGTTTGCTTATTCGGAACTCAGCGTCAAAGGCCATGTATCCGGTGCTTTGAAGGCCGTTAAGGACTGGCGCGCGGCAAATCCCAAAGGAAAATGATGCGGCGTTTTCCATCTATTTTCCTTGCTCCGCTGGTACTTACCGGCTGCGGTGTTGCTGTGGAATATGGCGACATTCCACACAGCCAGTTGGCCGAGAATCCGCGGTGCAACCCTGCAACAAGCGACGCCGGTGCAATAGCGGGTAAAGACTATTTCGCGGTGACTAGTCGATTGCCCGATTGCCTTGGCGAAAATATGTCGTTGACAAATCACCGTACGGACCGGGTTCGATATGCACGCTTTGCACCACCAGAGGTCATTAAGCCTGCAAAGGGAAAAAAGCAGACAATCGTTCCGCTGGCATTCCAACCCGAAGCGGACTGGTGGAGCGGCCTGCGTGATGCGGCCAATTTGCGCAAGGGACGTGTGCTGCTGTACGTACACGGTTATCGGGAGACATTTCCTTCTACAGCGAAAGACACCGTCCAGATTGCAACACTTTCGCAGTTTGATGGGCCAATCATCCAGTATAGCTGGCCATCACAGGGCGAACTGCTCAGCTATGCGGTGGATGAAACCAACATGTACTGGGACGAGCGCAATTTCCGCAATTTCCTGACCAAATTGGCGCGGCAGGAATGGGTGAAGGAGATTGTCATCGTCTCCCACTCGCTTGGCGCCCGACTTGTCATCCCGGCGGTGGAATATGTCGACCGTACATCGACCAATGCAGATTCTAGCAACATTTCCAATATTATATTGGCATCACCTGATGTCGATCGTGAAGATTTCGAGCGCGACATTGCTGAAGAAGTTCTGGCCGCAAGGCGTGTGAATAACGACAGGCGCATTACCGTGTATGCGTCGCTCAACGACAAGGCTCTGGCGGTATCGCGCGCTTTGCATGGCTATCCCCGCCTTGGCTCGCCATATTGCTTCAATCCGTTTGAAGCCAAAGAACTTGTGGCGAAAGGTTTGCCGGCGCGGTGCTTTGCGACAAAAACCAAATATGAGACGCAGCCCAGCAAGACGGGCTTCACGATTATCGACACTACCGACGTCACAAGTGGCGGAAGCGGGCATAGCGATTATTTACGCAGCATGGCCGTCTGCCGCGATTTTGCTGCGGCCGTGAATGGCGCGCGCCAAAGCGCTGACCGTATTCCAACGCAGAACGCACATGTATTTAGACTGCAATCGAGCGCAAAGGTTACCAAGGAAGAGGTGGCCGCCGCGTGCAAACGGGCTGCGGAATGATGGCGAATGAATCTCCTCTGGAGCAATTCAAGCAGGTTTTGACCGGCACCGCCCGTGCGATTGCGCATGAGCCTGAGGTGGAGCTTGCCTTTACCGCTGATGCACCAACACAGGCAGGCAAGAATTTCAAGGTCCCGATGCCGGGCCGCCTTTTACCTCCGGAACAAGTTGCCGAGGCACGTGGCTTTGCCGATAGTTTCGCCCTCAAGCTGAAACATCATAACGCCGCCCGTCACGCGGCGCTTCGTCCATCCGAAGCAATTGCGGGGGCCGCCTTTGACGCTGTCGAAAATGCCCGTGTCGAAGCGCTGGGTTCACGCAATATGGCAGGTGTGGCAGCCAATCTTGCCCATTCGCTTGACCTGAAACTCCGCACCGACCCAATTAGCCGCGCACAATCGGCGGATGAAGTACCGATCTCCACGGCACTGTCGCTGATCGTGCGCGAACGCCTGACTGGCGCGGCGGTGCCCGATAGTGCCGCTGCAGGTGTCGATATGTTACGCGGCTGGATCGAGGAAAAGGCTGGTAGCGATCTTGATGCCCTCAGCATCGCTCTCGACGACCAAACCGCCTTCGCCGCACTGACACAAAGCATGCTGGAGCATCTCAATCTCACCGAAGGCGACATCGACCCGTCCGATGCCGACGACGGCGGCGATGATTCCGATGACCAGCAGGAGCAAGACGGGGAAAGCGAAGACGATGGCGAAGGGGAAGCCGGCCAATCCGAAGCCCGCGCGCAACCCCAGGACGGCGAAGGTGAAGAAACCGAAGCTGATTATGACAGCCAGGACATGGACGACCAAGACAGCGCCGACGGCGAAATGGGCGACGACGGCATGCAGCCCGTCACCCCGCAACGGCGCAACTGGGACCATTTGCCGCAAAGTGATTATAAAATCTGGTCGACCAAATATGACGAGACGATCACCGCGACCGAACTGGCCGACGAAGAAGAGTTGAATCGCCTCCGTGCATATCTCGACCAACAATTGTCGACCCTGCAATCGGTGGTTACGAAGCTTGCGAACCGCCTGCAACGCCGCCTGATGGCGCAGCAGAACCGTAGCTGGGATTTCGACCAGGAAGAAGGCATGCTGGACGCCGCGCGTCTGGCTCGTGTGGTTGTTTCCCCGGGGAGCTCCCTATCGTACAAGGTCGAGCGCGAAACCGATTTTCGTGACACCGTAGTGACCCTGTTGCTCGACAATAGTGGATCGATGCGTGGCCGCCCGATCAGCATAGCTGCAATCAGCGCCGACATATTGGCCCGTACCCTCGAACGTTGCGGCGTGAAGACCGAGATATTGGGCTTTACAACCCGCGCGTGGAAAGGCGGACAGGCCCGCGAAGACTGGCTCGCCTCGGGCCGCTCGCCTATGCCGGGTCGCCTCAACGACCTGCGCCATATCATATACAAAAAAGCCGATGAACCGTGGCGGCACGCCAAACGCAATCTCGGTCTGATGATGCGCGAGGGGCTACTAAAGGAGAATATCGATGGCGAAGCCCTGCTCTGGGCCCACAACCGCCTGATCGCCCGCGCCGAGGACCGCCGCATTTTGATGGTGATATCCGACGGCGCGCCGGTCGACGACAGCACCTTATCCGTCAACCATGGCGGCTATCTGGAACAGCATTTGCGCAAAGTCATTGAAATGATCGAGACACGGTCCCCTGTGCAGTTGGTCGCGATCGGTATCGGCCATGACGTTACGCGTTACTATCGCCGCGCCGTGACCATCATGGACGCCGAACAATTGGGCGGAACCATGATAGAACAACTGGCCGGGTTGTTTGACGAGGAATAGGCTTGCCTTTCGCGACACACATGGCATGAATTAATCGACCGATTAAATCATTGGAGCAATTGCCATGAACGTAACCGAAGCCGTCGCAACCCGTCGTTCGATCCGGCAGTTCCTTCCCACGGCCGTGCCGCAAGATGCTCTCCAACGCGTACTCCAAAAGGCGCAGCGGTCGCCATCCGGCGGTAATACGCAACCCTGGAACGCCGTGATCCTGACCGGGCAGCCACTTGCTGACCTGACGGCTAAAATCAAGGCAAAGGCGGCAACCGCACCGTTAGGTGAAGGCCATGAATATGACATCTATCCCAAGGGGCTGGAGGGCCGTTACGAGGACCAGCGCCGCGGTGTCGGAAAGGCCATGTTCGACGCCTTAGGCCTTGCACGTGAAGATGGCGCAGGACGTGTCGCGCAGATGATGAAAAATTGGGACAGCTTCGACGCACCAGTGCAGTTATTCACCTACACCCGCAAATATATGGGCCCGCCCCAATGGTCGGATATGGGTATGTGGCTACAGACAGTGATGCTGCTGCTTCGGGAGGAAGGCCTCGACAGTTGCGCACAGGAAATCTGGGCTATGTACGGCACCTATATGCGTGAATTGCTGAATATTGACGATGACCATATTTTCTTCTGCGGCATGGCCATTGGCTACCGCGACCCCGATGCACCGGTGAATGGTTTCACGGTGCCACGTGTGGAAATCGATCAGGTAATCCGATGGGAAGGCTTCTGAATCCTCCCCTCCGTCGTCCTAAGGAATGGATGACCCAACTCTTGACCTTATACCCCGCGTAAGCCATCGCCACGCCATGACCGAATTACGTCTCTTCAACAGCCTGACCCGGCAACTTGAACCCTTTGTTCCCGTCCATCCCGGCGAGGCACGCGTCTATACCTGCGGCCCCACTGTCTATAACTATCCCCATATCGGTAATATGCGTGCCTATGTGTTTGCCGATACGCTGGGCCGCGTACTGACCTATGCTGGCTATAAGCTGACCCATGTCATCAACATCACCGATGTCGGCCATCTGACAGACGACGCAGATGCCGGTGAAGACAAGATGGAGAAGATGGCGGCCGAGAAAGCCCAATCCATCTGGGATATCGCCAAGCACTATACCGAAGCCTATTGGTCCGACATCAACGCGCTCAATATCCGGCAACCAGCCCATTGGTCCATTGCAACTGATTATGTGCCCGCAATGATCGAGTTCGCGAAAAGCATAGCGGACAAGCATTGTTACGAACTGGAAAGCGGTCTCTATTTCGATACATCGACCGTCGCCAATTATGGCGCTCTCGCGCGCGCAAAAACCGAAGACGGTGAAGGTCGTATCGAAGAAGTCGAAGGCAAACGCCACGCCGCCGACTTCGCCATCTGGCGCAAGACGCCCGCCGGGGAAACTCGGCAGATGGAATGGGACAGCCCATGGGGCAAAGGCGCGCCGGGCTGGCATCTGGAATGCTCGGTCATGTCCGAAGCTCTCTTGGGTCTGCCCTTTGACATTCACACCGGCGGCATCGACCACCGCGAAATCCACCACCCGAACGAAATTGCGCAGAATCAGGCGCGGTGCGGCGGCGACCACAGCGGCGCAAAGATCTGGATGCACAATAACTTCCTGATCGAACGTAGCGGCAAGATGTCCAAATCATCAGGCGAGTTTTTGCGGGTGCAATTGCTCATCGATAAAGGCTTCCACCCCCTCGCCTATCGCCTGATGTGCTTACAGGCGCACTACCGCAGCGAATTAGAGTTTAGCTGGGAAGGGTTGCAAGCGGCGTTTGTGCGGTTGAAGCGGATGGTGATGGGGGTTGAGCAATTACGATCTAGCACTTCCCAACCCGCCACCAAGCCGGGAGAATGGTGGTTTGAAAGACTTTCGGCTTTTGACGATTCAGTCTTGGATGATCTAAATACTCCGAAGGCCCTCATTTGGATTGACGACGTATTAGGGCTAAAAAATGTCAACTCAGGCGAGCGGCTGGCCGTGATTAAAGATATGGACGCTGTCTTGGGCCTCAACCTTATGATGCTCAACCGCCAAGACCTCCGCGTTCGCCCCAAATCCACACTCATCACCGAGGAGGAAATCGAAGCCGCCCTCACCACCCGCAAAGAAGCCCGGGCGGCCAAGGACTTCGCCCGCTCTGACGCGATCCGCGATGACCTGATTGCAAAGGGCGTGGAAGTTATGGACGGCGACCCCCTCGGATGGGATTGGAAGCTGGATATATGATGCTGAAGATTGCATGGCTTGTTCTTGCTGCGGTGCATGCCACGCCCGCCCTCGCATTTTTCAGGCCGGCTACTCTCACAACATTGTATCGCCTAGACAACTCCAATCCGCTTTTCCTCTTAATGCACCACCGCGCCGCGTTGTTCGTTGCAGTATTCGCACTCTGCCTTTGGTCGGCGTTCGACAGCCAGCCACGGCGTGCCGCCGTGGTGGTGACCGGTATTAGCATGCTCTCCTTTCTTGCACTCTATTTCCTGAATGATAGCCCAAAACCGTTGAAGACCATTGCAATGGTCGATCTGGTGGGCATCCCGTTCCTTTTCTTCGTGGCATGGAAGGCTTTCTGGCGTTGACCAAAACCAAACTCGTAATGGCTGGCCTCGTCCGTCCATTGATTGAACCCCGCCTCCCTGAATGGGTGGAGCCGCACTGGTTCATGTCCAAAGACGAGGCATTGGAATTGGCGCCAATGGCCGAAATCGGATGGTTTGACATGTATGACAAGGCCGATATGGCCGCTGTTATCGGGGCTGCCACGCAAATGAAATGGCTTAACTCCATCTATGCCGGTGTCGATGGCATGCCTTTAGCCCAGTTGAAAAAGCAAGGCTGCATGGTCACCAACGGCGCGGGCATTAATGCGATTACCATTGCCGAATATGTGGTGATGGGCATGCTGACGGTGGCGAAGGGTTATCGCGACGTCATCCGTGCGCAGGAACGACATGAATGGTTGCAAGATTCGCCGGGCAAGGTCGAACTCTATGGTTCCAAGGCTTTGCTGCTGGGCTATGGCGCGATCGGCAAGTTGATCGAAGAGCGACTGAAGCCTTTTGGGGTCGATGTCACCATCGTGCGCCGGACACCGGGACCAACAAGCCTTGCCCCCGACGCGTGGCGTGCGCGTTTGGGCGAATTTGACTGGGTCATTCTCGCCGTTCCTGCCACCGCAGAGACCGACGATATGATCGGAGCGGACGAGTTGGCAGCGATGAAGCAAAGCGCTGTCCTCATAAATATTGCCCGTGGTTCAGTCGTTGAACAAAATGCGTTGGTAAAGGCGTTGCAGGACAAACAAATCGCCGCCGCTTTCCTTGACGTCACGACGCCGGAACCCTTGCCCGCCGATCACATCTTATGGACGCTCGACAATGCCCATGTCACAATGCATCTTTCGGGACGAGCGCAGGACAAGATGTTTTTACGGTCAGCCACACGCTTCTTCGAGAATCTGGAACGCTACCGAAAGGGCGAGAAGCTGGAACCCCTCGTAAATCTGGATCTGGGATATTGAATATGGCACATAATCCGGCTGAAATCTGGCATAAGGTAGCCCTGTCGCGCGATGTCGACACAATAGCGGCGATCCTGCATGACGACTGCATATTTGAAAGCCCTGTGGTGCATACCCCGCAACTGGGCAAGGCCATTACCGCCAAATATTTGGCAGCTGCTGGGCATACGCTTGGTAACAGTGATTTTAGCTATGTCGGGGAATGGCACCGGGAAAACTCGGCCATATTGGAATTTCAGACGGTCATCGATGGGATTGCGATCAACGGCATCGACATGATCAGTTGTAACGATGACGGGCTGATCACCCATTTCAAAGTCATGGTACGCCCGTTGAAAGCTATGAACATGCTTCACCAGAAAATGGGCGAGATGCTGACGAAGATGTCCGGCTAAATTGTGCAGCCGGAACGCACCTTTTCCTTTCGATTATTCGTACCCAAAATGGCGGGGGCCCGCCTGAATGACCGACTGGTTGCCTGTGTGGGCGCCGGACTGGGTGTGTTCATTGCAGCTGTTGCTGGGCTAGGCGTTCAGAATATGTGGCCAGCCCTCCCCTTTCTAATCGCACCGATCGGCGCATCTGCCGTGCTGGTGTTTGCCGTACCGACCAGCCCGTTAGCCCAGCCTTGGCCGGTCTTCGGCGGCAATGTCCTGTCGGCAGCGGTCGGGGTTACGGTGGCGCATCTCGTTCCCGATCAAATGCTAGCCGTCGGCTTGGCGGTGGCCATAGCCATTTTGGCGATGTCGCTTCTGCGCTGTCTTCATCCGCCAAGCGGGGCAGTTGCGGTTACCGCAATCATAGGAAGCGATGCCGTAATCGCTGCGGGCTATATGTATCCTGTAACACTTGTTGCAGCGAATTCCGCCGCGCTAGTGCTTGCTGGGTATCTGTTCCACCGCATTTCGGGGCATAGCTATCCTCATCGCGTTTCAGAAACTCCTGCCCCTTTACCGGCGGCATTAATGCGTGAAGACATCGAACTGGCGCTCGCGCAGACCAAAGAGACATTTGACATAAGCCCTGCGGACCTCGAAACCTTGTTGATGACGGCGGAAAGCTTCGCAGCACAACGCCGAAGTGCAGGCGGCTGATACCCTATTTCCCGATATTGCAGCGCCCTATGGCGTCAGGATGATTATGGTTTTGAAGGATTTTGACAGCGCAACGTTCATGCGCGACTACTGGCAGAAAAAGCCGTTATTAATTCGTAATCCATGGGCGGCATGGCAAAACCCACTTGAGCCGGACGAACTCGCAGGTCTGGCATGCGAAGCGGAGGTAGAATCCCGTCTAGTGGTGGGTGCGCAAGGAAGTTGGGCCGTAGAACATGGTCCCTTAGCCGAAGCGCGCTTTTCCCGGCTAGGTCAGGAGCCTTCAACCTTGCTGGTACAGGCGGTCGACCATCATGTTCCCGAAGTCGCGGCCCTGATTGCGCCGTTCCGGTTCATTCCCAATTGGCGGATCGACGATATCATGGTCAGCTATGCCACCGATGGCGGAGGCGTCGGGCCGCATTATGACCAATATGACGTCTTCCTGATCCAAGGGAACGGACGCCGACGCTGGCGCGTCGGGCAGTTGTGTGACGATGAAAGCCCGCTCGTTCCGCACGATGAACTGCGACTTCTGGCCGAATTTCATGCGACCGACGAATGGTTGCTAGAACCGGGCGACATCCTCTATGTCCCACCACGCATTGCCCATGATGGCGTTGCCGTGGGTGATGACTGTATGACCTACTCAGTCGGCTTTCGCGCACCTTCCCGCAGCGAATTGCTCACCCATTTTGTCGACGATCTGGTCGCTGAAATGGAGGACGATGACCGATATGCTGATCCTGAACTGGCCATTCAGGATAATCCGGGCGAAATTTCAAGCGCTGCTTTGGAGAAGTTACATCGGCTGGCCATCGAAAAACTGCAGGACCGGTCGTATTTTGCCCGTTGGTTTGGCAGCTACAGCAGCACCCGCAAATATCCCGAAATTGACTGGTCGCCGGAAGATCTGGTGAGCGAAGCCGATATAGCGGTCCAACTGAAGGAAGGGGTTTTGGTCTCGCGTAATCCGGCGAGCCGGTTTTCGTTTCTTCGGCAAGATGACACGACGATTTTGCTATTCGTCGATGGCACTGTGTTCCACTGCGCGGATGCAAGTGCACGTTTTGCAGAACACCTCTGCAGAACAGACGCTATCGCTTTGCCAGCTCAAGAAAAGCCCGATGAGCAGTTACAGCAGCTCGTAACCGCGCTGGTTAATCAAGGTAGCATTGCGGTGGACGGACCGGAACAAAGCTAAAATGCGCACGCGGTTAAGTATTTGCGCAAAAAAGAGAAGCTATTCTGCGCTAGATGATGCCCAATCCGCATCGCTTAAAGGCGGTGTTCCATTACGCACCTATCGATGCGACCGATGTGGCGCATATCATCTCACGAGCCGGACGAAAGGAAAGCGCATTCCTCGTCCGGTTGTCTAAACCTGAATAACGCGTGAAAGACCCTGTCCCAACCCTTCCAACGACCAGTCCCCAATTGACCAGCGGACGAGCCTGAGCGTCGGAAAACCTACCGCTGCGGTCATGCGACGAACTTGCCGATTCCGGCCTTCGCGTATGGTCAGGCTTATCCAGCAATCCGGAACCGTCTTGCGAAACCGTACGGGTGGATCGCGCGGCCATAGGTCAGGATCCGTGATCCGCTCCGCTTCAGCCGGACGGGTCATCCCGTCTTTCAACTGCACACCGGAACGCAATGTGGCCAAGGCTGAATCGGTGATAATGCCTTCGACCTGAACCAGATAACGCTTCGGCATTTTGAATTTAGGATCCGAAATGCGGGCCTGTAACCGACCGTCATCGGTCAACAACATCAGTCCTTCGCTATCCATATCGAGGCGACCCGCTGGGTAGACGCTGTCAATGTTGATATAGTCGGACAATGTGGGGCGTGAGGACCCGGCCAACCCGTTGTCGGTAAACTGGGGCAAAACACCGAAGGGCTTGTTGAATAGGACAAGGCGGGACATGGAGGATGCCCTATCTCGAATTGGATAAATTGTCTTGAAAAAGAGCAAAGCGGAGGTGGCCTCACGCCGCCTCCGCCCTGTACACTCTAAACCACCACTTGACCGCCTAGCGCGACAATGCGGTTGGATGGAATGTGGAAAAATTCCGCCGGGTTATATGCATTTCGCTGCAGGAAGATCAGAATGATATCCTGCCAGAACGGCAGACCTTCATCCTTGGATGCGGACAACACATTTCTGCCGACAAAATAGCTCGTTGTCATGTCGTTTATCGGCATATCCGACTTCGGGATCGCGTGTGCGAGTGCCTGTGGGACATCCGGCGCGTCCATGAAGCCATAGCGAAGGATGATACGCGCAAAGTTGGCATCGATCTTTTCGTAGGTTGAACGTTCTTCTTCCAGAACATGTGGAACGCCGGCAGTCCGGACGGTCAGAACCAGATTGCGTTCGTGCAGCACCCGGTTGTGCTTCAGATTGTGCAATATGGTGCCGGGAACACCTTCGGGATTTGCAGTTAGATAAACCGCCGTTCCTTCGACGCGTGCGACCTTGCTTTTGGAAAGCGACTTGCCGAGCTCGGCAAGCGTCATCGCGCTTTCATTTTCCTTCGTATCGATCAAACGTTTACGACGAACCCAAATCCAGATCACAAGGCAAATCAGCGCACCGACTGCAAGCGGCACCCATCCTCCGTCAACGACGCGCAGAATGTTTGCACCGAAGAAGATGAGATCGATGGCAAGGAACGGCACTATAACCAAAAGGGATTTTGCGAGGCTCCATTTCCAAAGTTTATGGACAACAACAAACGCGAGGCAGGTGGTTACAACCATCGTCCCGGTAACCGCGATACCATAAGCCGACGCCATGGCGGAGGAATTGCGGAACTGCACAACCAAAAGCCACACACCGAACAACAACATCCAGTTTATAGCCGGAATATATATCTGCCCTGCACTACCCGGCGAAGTTTGAACGATTTTCATGCGCGGCAGCAGGCCGAGTTGGATTGCCTGCTGGGTCAGCGAATAAGCGCCGGTGATGACTGCTTGGCTTGCAATAATTGTTGCAAGACCAGCCAGAATGATCATCGGAACGCGTACTGCTTCGGGCGCCATGAGGAAGAACCAGTCTTGGGTCTCCAAAGGCAAACCTGCCGCACGCGCCTGGTCCAAAGCCGCCATCGCAAAGGCACCTTGGCCGAAATAGTTTAGAGCGAGGGCAGGAAATACCAGCAGGAACCAGCCCAAGCGGATGGGAAAGCGTCCAAAATGCCCCATGTCGGCAGTTAACGCTTCGGCGCCGGTCACCGTCAGGAAAACCGAACCCAAGACAATAAGGCCGACGACCCCATTGTTCACCAAGAAGCTGATCGCGTGGTGCGGCGACAGGGCACCGACAATGCCTGGATAATCGGAAATGTGCAAAAGCCCCAAGGCACCAATCGCCAAGAACCAGAGGACGCAGATGGGGCCGAAAAGTTTAGATACCAACGCGGTCCCGCGAAATTGGATCGCAAACAACGCGACCAGTATGACCATGGTTATGTTGATGATCGTTTGCTGGGATATGCCCTCGCCAATGCCGGGAATAGTCTTTGTGCCTTCGACCGCGGAAAGCACCGAAAGTGCGGGAGTAATAATTGCATCGCCGTAAAAGAGGGCCGCACCTATCGCGCCAAGCGCCAAGACAGCGCCTTTACGTCCGCCAATGCCCCTGCCTGCCAATGCCAGCAAAGCGAGAACTCCGCCCTCGCCGTCATTATCGGCGCGCATGAGGAAGATCACATATTTTATGGTCACTACCAATATGAGCGACCAAAGCGCCAGACTGAGCACGCCGAATATCGCCGCCTCCTGTATGCCCCCGGTTGGTGCACTATGATGAAGTGCCTCACGAAAAGCATAAAGTGGGCTGGTTCCGATATCGCCGAATACCACCCCGATCGCACCAATAGTCAGTGCGGCAAGTGAATGTTTATGAATGTTTTGAGAATCAACTGAACCCGAATGCGTATTTTGCATGACCGGAAACCTCTGTTGTGGGGCGGCGGCAAATACGCCTTTTATTTTGCAGCGCAATAGAAAATTTGGTTCGAATAATATTTAAATATATCAATATAATATGACGCATTATTTCTCAATTCATCGAATTGAGAAAGCCGTAACTCGCAGTCGCACAATTGCGACTCGTTTTTTTCGCCACGAACTAGGTCGGCATCAAGATAGAAAAAAGGGTCGGAAAGTTTCCCTTCCGACCCTTCTCATTTGTTTCGACGGAGCAGATGGACTTAGAAGTCCATGCCACCCATGCCGCCCATACCACCGGGCATGCCGCCCATGGCTGGCGCCTTATCTTCCGGAGCGTCTGAAATGGTCGCTTCGGTGGTGATAAGCAAGCCAGCGACAGACGCGGCATCCTGCAGAGCAGTACGCACAACCTTGGTTGGGTCAACAACACCAGCCGCCACCAGATTTTCATAGGTATCGGTTGCCGCGTTGAAGCCCTGGTTCTGATCACCGACGCGCAGCAAGTTGCCAGCAACAACGGCGCCGTCATGGCCCGCATTTTGTGCGATCTGACGCAGTGGAGCTTCAATTGCCTTGCGGACAATGTCGATACCACGTGTCTGATCGTCATTTGCGCCTTTCAGGCCTTCAAGAGCCTTAGTGGCATAAAGCAGAGCTGTGCCGCCGCCAGGAACAATGCCTTCTTCAACCGCAGCACGTGTTGCATGCAGCGCATCGTCAACGCGATCCTTACGCTCTTTAACTTCGACTTCGGTCGCACCACCAACCTTGATTACAGCAACACCGCCGGCAAGCTTTGCCAAACGTTCTTGCAGCTTTTCACGGTCATAGTCGCTGGTGGTGGTTTCGATCTGAGCGCGAATAGCTTCTACGCGGCCCTTGATCGCTTCGGCATCACCCGAACCATCTACGATGGTCGTGTTGTCCTTATCGATGGTGACGCGCTTGGCTTGGCCGAGCATGCCGATTGTAACTGACTCAAGCTTGATGCCCAAATCTTCGCTGATCATTTCACCCTTGGTGAGGATAGCGATATCTTCAAGCATCGCCTTACGACGATCGCCAAAGCCAGGAGCCTTCACGGCCGCGATCTTCAGACCGCCGCGCAGCTTGTTGACGACGAGGGTTGCAAGAGCTTCGCCTTCAACGTCTTCAGCGATGATCAGCAACGGACGTCCCGACTGAACAACGGCTTCAAGGATCGGCAACATGGCTTGCAGGTTGCTGAGCTTCTTTTCGTGGATCAGGATGTAAGGGTTTTCCAACTCGACCGACATTTTTTCGGTGTTGGTGATGAAGTAAGGCGAGAGATAACCGCGGTCAAACTGCATGCCTTCGACAACATCGAGTTCGAATTCGAGGCCCTTGGCTTCTTCAACGGTAATGACGCCTTCTTTGCCAACTTTGTCCATCGCTTCAGCGATTTTCTCGCCTACTTCGATGTCACCGTTGGCCGAAATGATACCCACTTGGGCAATTTCAGCAGAGCCGGTAACAGGCTTCGAGCGCGACTTAAGGTCTTCAACAACCTTGGTGACTGCGAGGTCAACACCGCGCTTGAGATCCATCGGGTTCATGCCCGCGGCAACCGACTTCATGCCTTCGCGAACGATAGCCTGTGCCAGCACAGTAGCAGTCGTGGTACCGTCACCCGCAGCATCATTAGCCTTGGAGGCTACTTCGCGGATCATCTGTGCGCCCATATTTTCGAACTTGTCTTTCAGTTCGATTTCCTTGGCGACGGTAACGCCGTCCTTGGTGATGCGGGGAGCGCCGAAGCTTTTGTCGATAACAACGTTACGACCTTTAGGGCCGAGCGTAACTTTTACGGCATCGGCAAGGATGTCTACGCCGCGCAGGATGCGTTCACGCGCATCGCGGCCGAATTTCACGTCTTTAGCAGCCATGATATTATTCCTTTAAATAAAGCGCAGAAATCTGCGCATGTTCACACTGGTTTGGCGTTAGCCAACAATCCCGAGAATATCCGATTCCTTCATGATCAGCAGGTCTTCACCGTCGATCTTGACTTCGGTGCCCGACCATTTGCCGAACAGAATGCGGTCGCCAGCTTTTACGTCGAGCGGAGTTACGGTGCCGTCTTCAGCTTTCGAACCCGAACCGACGGATACGACTTCGCCTTCTTGCGGCTTTTCCTGAGCGCTGTCCGGGATGATAATCCCACCAGCAGTTTTTGCTTCGGCCTCGACCCGACGGACGAGGACACGGTCATGCAACGGACGAAATGCCATGTTGAACCTTCCTTTATTAGTTTCGCCATCCCGCCACGCCCACTTGGAAGCAGGGGACGGCAATGAATGTCAGTTAGCACTCATTTAGGGTGAGTGCTAACGAAGCCCAAATAGGAGCTTTTTGTGACCGGTCAAGGACAAGTCCGTAAAAAAAGTTCTTGCTTGTAACTATTGTCGCGTTCCCACCGAACCGGAGTTGTGCACGACAAACCTCGTGCCCTGAAATACCGACATGGGTTAAAAGAATTTTTAACTGCCGCAACGCAGCCCATTCAAAATCTAACGAGTATCAAATTGCAGAAACATCAAATTCTTCGCCTTTGTACCTCGCGGCTTCGCATATCGTGATAGCGCGCGAAGAAACAATGCGTGATTTGATGCGGCTCGCCCAATCGGGCGACAAGCAGGCTTATGCTGTGCTTCTGGAACAGGCGGGCCGTTGGCTAACACGCTTCTTTGCCTATAAAATCGCCGAGGATGCGGTCGAAGATTTGGTTCAAGATACCTTGATTTCCCTGCATCGCAAGCGGGCGAGCTACGATCCAACCCGCCCATTCCTACCGTGGCTTGCCGCCATTGCTCGATACCGCTGGGTCGATCGCTTGAGGCAAACCTACCGACATGCTGCTGATGAACTTCTGGACCAGCACAGCGAAGGAAGTCACGAGGACGAAATAGGTGCCAAAATAAGTATCGACAGGCTTCTCCATAAACTGCCAGAGGCGCAGGCCTTGGCCATCCGCCTGGTCAAGATTGATGGCCTTAGCATTAGCGAAGCTTGTGCGCGATGCGGTCAATCCGAACCGCTCGTAAAAGTGAACATACACCGTGGACTCAAAAAGCTGGCCACGCTGATTGAGAGTGAATAGCATGTCTAGCAACTTCAATATTTCCGCACTTGTACAGGACCTTGAACCAGTAAAGCCGCTTCACCCAAGAGTTCCGCTCTTAGTCTCTGCGTTGCTGACCGTCGTGGCCGTTACGGTTGTGATTTGGTCTCAAGGTATGCGTGCCGATCTTTTAGCAGGGAAACCGGATGAGATGTTTTTGATCCGTGCCGGAGTATTGCTGCTTTTGGGTGGGGCAACCGCACATTCGGTCACCTCAATGGCCAGCCCTGCCGTAGGACGCAGCCAAAATGGCTGGCAAATGGCACTTGCGGCCGCAGTCCTGTTCCCACTCGCGGCAATAATTGTGGCAACTACGGGAGACGTCGGGCCAGCCTTTACAGCGATGGAATCCGGCATGCGGTGCATGGGATATAGCCTTGTAGGCGGACTGGCCACAGCAGTGCCTATGATATTCTGGTTGCGGAAAGGTGCCCCCACTTCGCCTGAGCGTGCCGGTTGGTTGACTGGGTTAGCTTCTGGCGGACTCGGGGCCTTTGCCTATAACATACACTGCCCGTTCAACAATGTGGTGTATATTGGCCTGTGGTATAGCTTGGCGCTGATTATCTGTGCTGTGCTCGGTCGACTAATTGTTCCACGATTAATACGCTGGTGATCAACCGCGCGCCGGCAAACCTGCCGAACGTAACGCAGCATGCGCTTCCGCAATGCTGTGCTGGCCAAAATGAAATATCGAAGCTGCCAACACCGCACTAGCATGTCCCTCGCGGACACCTTCGACCAGATGATCCAGATTCCCTACCCCGCCGCTGGCCACTACCGGTACATTCACGGCATCAGCGATCGCCCGGGTCAGTTCCAAATCGTAGCCATCGCGTGTTCCGTCGCGGTCCATGCTGGTCACTAGCAGTTCTCCTGCTCCAAGATCGGCAAGTTTAACCGCGTGCTCCAATGCATCAATGCCAGTCGGCTTTCGGCCGCCATGGGTAAATATTTCCCATCGATCTCCGCTGCGCCGCGCATCGACTGATGCCACCACGCACTGGCTTCCGAAGCGTTCAGCAATATCGGCCACCACTTCCGGACGGGCAACCGCTGCACTATTTACCGCCACTTTATCCGCACCCGCCAACAGCAAAGCTCGAGCATCGTCCGCACTTCTTACACCTCCGCCCACGGTCAACGGCATGAAGCAAACTTCGGCGGTTCTGCGCACGACATCGATGATCGTGCCCCGTCCTTCATGGCTCGCACCGATGTCGAGAAAGCATAACTCGTCGGCACCGGCTAAATCATAGGCTTGCGCCTGCTCGACCGGATCACCTGCATCCCGAAGGTCTACAAAGTTTACGCCCTTTACAACGCGGCCATTTGCCACATCCAGGCAAGGTATGACGCGTATTCGAACCGTCACGATCGGCTCGCCATCGCGATTGCAGTCGCCAGATCGAGACGCCCGTCATAAATCGCGCGTCCTGTAATAACGCCTTCAATTCCGTCCTTCGCGTGCAAAGATAGCATATGGATATCATCGATACCTTTCACCCCGCCACTCGCGATAACCGGTATTTGTACCGCCCGGGCAAGATCAACCGTAGCTTCGATATTGCAACCGGTCAGCATTCCGTCACGTCCCACATCTGTGAAGAGGATCGATGCAACGCCAGCATCCTCAAAACGGCGCGCTAAGTCGACTACCGGCATGTCGGATGTCTCTGCCCAGCCTTCGGTCGCAACAAATCCATCGCGCGCATCAACGGCCACCACGATGCCATTTTCGAATTCGCGGGCCATATCTTTCACAAATTCTGGGTCTTTGAGCGCCGCCGTTCCGATGACAAGCCGCGCAACGCCCATGTCAAACCAGCGTTCGACGGTTTGCACATTACGAATGCCACCACCGAGTTGAATATAGCCAGGGAAATTTTCGATTATTCCCTCAACCGCTTCCGCATTTTCGGGACGTCCGGCAAAGGCTCCGTCGAGATCGACAACGTGCAAAAACTCAGCGCCCTGTTCCGCGAATAACAACGCCTGCGCTGCTGGATCGTCGGCGTAGACAGTGGCGCGGTCCATATCGCCTTCGGCTAGGCGTACTACTTCGCCGCCTTTCAGGTCGATTGCGGGAAATACGATCATGTTAAATCTCCCTTCACGGGTGCCACTCCAGAAAGCGTTTGAGGAAGTTTATTCCATAAGCTTGGCTTTTCTCGGGATGGAACTGCACCCCCATAATATTTTCGCGGCCGACGGCAGCGACAAGTTCGCCACCATGATCCGTTACCGCGCAAATATCCGCATGATCCGATACATCGAAATGATAGCCATGCAGAAAATATGCCTCGCCCTTCTCGATCAGAGGCGCGTCAGCGACAGGTCTCACATCATTCCAGCCCATGTGCGGTACTTTTAGATCACAAGATGGTTCAATCGCGCGTACCGTACCACCAATCCAGCCCAAACCTTGGGTCGTCCCATGTTCGACGCCAGCATTGGCCAGTAACTGCATACCCACGCAGATACCCAAAAAGGGTGCGGCTTCGTGCCGGACCTTGGTTTCCAAGGCATCAATCATCGATTCAATGGCCGAAAGCGCTTCCATGCAATGCGCAAATGCGCCGACACCTGGCAAGACTATACGCTCTGCTTTTGCGACCACTCTGGGATCGGCTGTGACTTCAATGTTCACGGCGCCCGCTGCCTTCAACGCGTTATGCACCGAATGCAGGTTTCCCGCGCCATAATCAATCAGCGCAAGGGACACGGCCTAAAGCATCCCCTTCGTAGATGGAATCGTGTCGGCTTTACGGGGATCGATCTCCACCGCCTGCCGCAAGGCGCGGGCCAGCGCCTTGTAACAACTTTCCACAATGTGGTGGTTGTTTGATCCGTACAGATTTTCGACATGCAGGGTGATACCGGCGGCGGTTGCAAAACTGTGAAACCAATGCTCGATTAGCTCGGTATCCCATTCGCCCAGCCGCGGCATGCCCAATGAAACTTTCCAGACGAAATAGGGTCTACCGGAGATGTCGAGTGCGCATCGCGTCAATGTTTCATCCATAGGTGCATAAGCCGTGCCGTAGCGCGTAATCCCGCGCTTATCACCCAAAGCCTGAAGAACAGCCTCACCAATGGCAATGCCCGTGTCTTCGGTGGTATGGTGCTGGTCAATATGCAGATCACCAACGGCGGTGACCTTCAGGTCAATCAACGAATGCCGCGATAGCTGTTCCAGCATATGATCCAGAAATCCGATGCCGGTCGAAACCGCATACACTCCGCTGCCGTCGAGATTAACCTCGACTTCAATCGACGTTTCGCTTGTCTTGCGGCTGATGTTCCCGGTGCGCATGGCGGCCGCTATACGGATAATATCGCGCTTGGCAAGTTGACATGACGACAACAAGCATCTTGATTTCAGCCGCTCCACGGTCCACCAAGCCCGCATGACCGATGAGCATATCGACAGCCTGATTCCCTATGACGACGTGGTGCAAGAGGCACTTCGTGCCGTGGTAGGGCGCGTTCTTGGCGATGTCGCGGTGAACGGCTTGCCCGGCGATCACCATTTTTACATTACTTTCAAAACCCAAGCACCAGGTGTTGCGATTCCTGTGCACCTGCACGAACGTTTTCCGGACGAGATGACGATCGTTCTTCAGCACAAATATTGGGATCTGAAGGTCGAATCAGACCATTTCGAAGTTGGCCTGTCATTCAGCCAGATTCCGTCACATCTGGTTATTCCTTATTCGGCTATTACCGCTTTTGTGGACCCTGCCGTCGATTTTGCTTTGCAATTCCATGTCGACGCGGGCGAAAGTGGCCCTGAGCCTCATGAGGAAGCGGGCAATGACGAACCCACTGTTCTTGTAGAGGACGGCTCGAACGTCGTCAGTGTGGATTTTGGACGCAAAAAGTGACGGGAAGCACCCGTGCTGAATATGACAGTTTTGGCGCAATAGACGTACCCGCAGACGCATATTGGGGTGCGCAAACCCAACGCAGCATCGCAAATTTCCCCTTCCCTGCTCATGAACGTATGCCTTTGGGGATTGTTTACGGCCTGACCCACGTCAAGCGTGCTGCCGCCCGCACACACAAGGCATCCGGCGCGCTCGCGTCGGATATTGCAGACGCGATCGTGGTTGCAGCAGACCGGATTCTCGCGGGCGAGTTTGACGATCAATTTCCGTTGGTAATTTGGCAAACAGGCAGCGGCACGCAATCGAACATGAACGTAAACGAGGTGATTGCCGGCATCGCGAATGAAGCCCTCACAGGGGTGCGCGGCGGAAATGCACCTGTGCATCCCAATGACCATGTAAACAAGGGACAGTCTTCCAACGACAGCTTTCCTACCGCCATTCATGTTGCCGTGGCACAAGCAACCCATAGCAAACTGCTTCCTGCTCTTGCGATTCTCACCGAAGCGTTAGGGTCCAAGTCCGTCGCTTGGGCCGAAATCATAAAAATCGGTCGCACGCATTTACAAGATGCAACACCACTGACGCTCGGCCAGGAATTTTCAGGCTATGTAGCCCAATTGATCGCAAACCGCGCCCGGATAGAGGGCACGGTCGTTCATAATGTCCAAAAACTGGCGCAGGGCGGCACGGCGGTCGGCACCGGACTGAACGCGCCGAGAGGGTTTGATCTAGCGATCGCTGACGACATCTCGGCGTCTACTGGGATCGCATTCGAACCAGCGCGCAATAAGTTTGAGGCGCTAGCGTCCAATGACGGATTGGTTCAGATGTCGGGCGTGCTGAACACACTCGCCGTCAGCCTCACAAAAATCGCCAACGACATACGCTTACTCGGATCCGGACCGCGGTCAGGGCTCGGAGAGCTTTTGCTTCCTGAAAACGAGCCGGGAAGCTCGATCATGCCGGGCAAAGTCAATCCGACACAGTGTGAAATGCTGACAATGGTTGCAGCTCAGGTGATCGGCAACCATCAGGCTGTGACCGTTGGCGGGATGCAAGGCCATCTAGAACTAAATGTGTTCAAACCACTCATCGGTGCAAATGTGCTGCGGTCGATAGAATTGCTCAGCATCGGCATGGACACATTTGCCAAAAACTGTGTCGATGGCCTCGAGCCAGATTGGGCGCGTATTGCAGGGCTCATGGAAAACTCGCTCATGCTCGTGACTTCTCTTGCGCCCGTCATCGGCTATGACAATGCCGCCAAGATTGCAAAGCAAGCACATTCCCACGGAACCACATTGCGCGAAGCGGCTTTAGCATCGGGACTGGTTGACGAAGCCACATTCGATACCCATGTCAGACCCCAGGATATGGTTTAGGAGACCCGAAATGTTGAAGTCCATTGCAGGAGCCGTTGTCGGCGAAGTTATCGGTCGCAAGCGCGGAAATGGGCTACTCGGTGCGGGCATCGGGTTGGTCGCCACGCGTATTGCCACTCGTTCGATCCCCGGACTTTTACTTGTCGGCGGCGCGATTGCAGCGAAAACGATTTACGACAAGCGCAAAGAACGTAAATCCTAATCCACCTTGCCCGTTAGCCAATAACCCGACCCATCCGACTGCCAATTTTTGACGGCTTCAGTCGGCGCGGCGAGCATCAATATATTCAGCGTCAAATTGTCCCGGATGAGCCATCCGGTAAAAGCCTCGAACAAAAGCGCCAATGCTAACGTCGCTTTCCATGGAAGGCGGGATGCGAGAAAAAAGCCCAGCATCATCCAGACCATATCGAACGAACTGTTGATAATACTGTCACCGGAATAGCCGTATGAAATGGTAACTTCGCGATAACGGTCGATAATCACCGGCGAATTCTCCAATATCTCCCAAGCGCCCTCGACAAATATTGCGGCGCACAAGGACAGCCCAAGCGGCCACTTGCGCAGGAGCAGTCGCCCCAAACCAAAGAAAATGAACCCATGGATAATGTGGCTCGGCGTGTACCAGTCAGCGATATGCTGACTGTTTTCCGATGATTGGACGACCCCATGCCACAGCTTAATCTCGCCACAAGCGCAGATCGGCGGCCGGTCCATGGCAAATAATATGGCTACTAAAAGTGCAAAAAGCAGAAGGGCAATCAGCGCACTGAACTTACTTACCCGCAATGGCCATTCCATCTCAGCTTACCCCTTGACGCATGCCTCTTCTTTCGCGCAGTAGCGGCTATGGCCGATAGCAACAACCACAAGCCGCACGAACTCGAACGCAGGGGACTGCTTTTTGTGCTTTCCTCGCCTTCGGGTGCCGGGAAATCGACGCTGTCCCGCATGCTTCTGGACGCCGATGAGAAGATAGCTCTATCGGTATCCTACACGACCCGGCCTCCACGCCCCGGCGAAGTTGACGGCGTCCATTATCATTTCACCGATGTGCCCACATTCAAGAAAATGGCCGCCGACGGCGAGTTTCTGGAATGGGCGCATGTTTTCGGACATCGTTATGGTACACCCAAAGCACCGGTAGAAGAAAAGCTAGCTGCCGGTTGCGATGTCCTGTTCGACATTGACTGGCAGGGTGCCCAGCAATTGTATCAAGAAGCCGGCCCGGATGTCGTTCGGGTGTTCATCTTGCCTCCTTCCATCGAAGAGCTGGAACGCCGGCTGCACACAAGGGCGCAGGATAGTGATGCTGTAATCGCTGACCGTATGAGCCGTGCCAAAGCCGAGATTGGCCATTGGGACGGCTATGACTATGTCCTGATCAACGATGACGTGAAGACGTGCTTTGACAAGGTTCGCCAAATTCTCGCTGCTGAACGCATGAAGCGTCGGCGGCAAAAGGGATTGATCGGATTTGTCCGCGATCTGGCAGCTACGTAACGCTTAAGCCAACGCAGCGAGCAGGAAGGTCAGGCCGCCCAATCCTAAAGACAGATGCCACCGCATTCTCATCCAGCCATCCGGCAGAAGACAGCGCGTCTTCAGCCATCGGTCGACCAGCGGTGACGCCATCAGGAACATTCCAATCCAAGCCAAAGATGGACCGGGCCAATCCCATCCCCAAATCCACGGCAGATAACTAGCGAAAGCGATTAAGCTGGGTGCGACTGCTACGATAAAGATTGGGCCAGAGGTGGCTCCTTCCTTCAGGGCAATCACGCCAAAACCCCACCAGATCCCGCCAAGAAAACTGAAAATAAAGGCCGCATATCCATAGGCTGCGGCGAGACCCGTCCATCGATATTCACTGTCCGAGAAGACAAGAATCGCGGCGATAATCTGCGGCAACAGGCCGGCATATCCGGCAATCAGTGCGGTGCGCGGCGATTCGGAAGGTGTTGAGGTCGAACTCTTAGTCATAACGGGAGTTTAGCCGCATGCGTATTTGACGGCGACCTAGGCTTTCACCTATGTCGACGGGCCAAGAAGGTCGAGAAACTGCACTGCCTGCAGAAATTCGCCTTCACGGTCGTTGCGGTTTTTCTGCGCCCAATAATCGGCGCCCCACAATTCTTCCTGCCATAATTCGTCAAGACACGAAGCGTTCCATATATCTTGGGCAGCGCCCGCACGTTCAATCACAGCCAAGGTCGCGATCAACGATCCCGATAAGTGGGCGAGTTTTGCCATTGCGGCCAGTTCAAACGTTCCACGCGCCGCCACTGCCGCGCGCAATTTTTCAAGGGTCGCAACCGGCTGCGGCTTGTGTATGATCCCTTCGACGATCACAAAGCTGACGTCATAACGCCCCTGCGCCCAATTCAGCCATGGGTCCCAGATTTCGGCCTGCCTGGCGGCGAGCGCATCACCCTCTTCTGCGCGGTAGCACATCAGGTCGGTTTCACCATAAGAAGCTATGGCTGCGGAAAAGGCTTCCCGGTCTGGTCCGACCCGATCAATTGCCGCATTGGCAAACCCCGTCATGGGCATCCGGGCCGGATCAATGCTTGCCTCGACGGCATTCCATTCTGCGACCACCGCATCGGCCAGTCGCTGCGTCGGCAGCGCAAGTTCATTGCGGGTTGGTGTTTTTACTGGTTGGCCGTCGAGCCGCACAGCGTAGCCGAACGTGCTCTGTTCGAGCGTCACTTCTTTCCAGAATCGCCTCATATTTTGGGCGTGCTTTTCCATCGTTTGGACAGGAATACCGGCACCATCAGAAAATCGACCATCCCCACTAGAAACAACACATAACCTGCCGCTTTGGGAAGGCCAAAGGCTTCACGTGCAATAACGGCAAGGCCGACAACCAACATGATCGCGCCGGTGATTCGGCATATATTGATCACCAAAAAGCGATATTGCGCCTTTGTTTCATCTTCGGGTGTCACGCAAATTCTCCCAAAAGGGCGGCAAGTTCATCCATGGATTCGGCGATCGCATCCGCGCCCGCTTCACGCAATTCTTCTACGGGATGGTAACCCCAGTTTACCCCAATGGTGCGTGTACCGGCGGCGCGTCCCATGTGGATATCATAGACGGTATCCCCGATGACAACAGCCTGCTGCGCTTCGACCCTTGCATCCGCAAGAGCCTGATAGACCATAGACGGATGTGGTTTCGACGGGTGGCGGTCCGCTGTCTGCAAGGTGACAAATAAACCCTTTATCGCATGATGGTCCAGGCAGCGCTCCAAGCCGCGATCCGACTTACCCGTCGCAACACCCAACATCCAACCGCTTTCGTCCAGAGATGCCAAAAGCGCAGCCATGCCGTCATAGAGCGGTTCATGTTCCAACCCGTTGTTGCGCAAAAGAAGATAGGATGACCTATATCGATCTGCCATTTCGACATGAAGCGAACCATCGGAATCAGGAAGCAATACGCGCATGATTTCGACAAGGCTTAATCCAACAATCCGGCGGATAGAATGGCGCGAAGGCGGGTTCATTCCCGCTTGTTCAAACGCATGCTCCATAGCCAGGCAAATGTTCGCTTGGCTATCGACCAGCGTGCCATCGCAGTCGAAAATGGCGAGCTTTCCCGTCACCGGCGATTCACTTCTTCACCACCGGCTTCTTGCCCACCGCCTTTTTGATAACGGGCTTTTTCGCAGCGATTTTTTTACCCGCCGCCAGTTGGCTACGCTTTTTATCCTTTGGCTTGTCGGTAACAGTGCCACGCGAGCGGCGCTCACCCTTGCGTTCCTTGCGCGAAGACTTGGCAATATTGGCGGCGATACGTTTCTTGCCCTCGGCCGTTTCCGAATATTTGGGCGCGTCGAGGACAAGCGCGTCGCCCAACTCAATATCGAACCCGAGGTCAGCAAAACTGTCCTGCATATGTGGAGGCAAATCTGCTCGTACATCGATCTGATGTCCTTGGGGATGATCGATCCGCAAACGGCGTGCGTGCAAATGCATTTTCCGACTGATGGTGCCGGTCAGAAACGCATCCTTCCCGCCATATTTGCCGTCGCCGACAATAGGATGCCCTATCGCGGCCATGTGTACGCGGAGTTGGTGTGTGCGTCCGGTATAGGGTTGCAACTCAACCCATGCACACGTGTTACCGGCACGCTCGACGATGCGATATCGGGTCCGAGCAGACTGACCATTTTGTTCATCGACATGCATCTTTTCGCCACCGCTTCCCGGCTGCTTGCCGATGGGAAGGTCAATGAACCCGTCCGCGATGTCGGGCACACCCACAACGAGCGCCCAATAAACTTTGCGCGCCGTGCGCGATGAAAATGCCTTGGAAAAATGACCTGCCGAACGCGAAGTTCGAGCCAAAAGCAGTGCGCCCGACGTATCCTTGTCCAGCCGGTGTACAAGTTTGGGCCGGTTATCCATTTCAAAGAACAGAGCATCCAATAGGCCGTCGACATGGTTTTCGGTCTTGGTCCCACCCTGCGTCGCCAACCCTGCAGGCTTGTTGATGACAAGTGCCGCGTCGTCCTTGTGAATGACCATGGACAGAGCGAACTCCATCTCGTCCTCGGTCAACTCTCTACGCTTGCGAACCGGCCGCGCGCTAGCCACTGCGGATGTGTCCGCAGGCGGAACACGGATCGCCTGCCCTGCCAATAAGCGATCGCCTGGCGTCGCGCGCTTGCCATCGACGCGCAACTGCCCGGTTCGCGCCCATCGCGAGACAATATTGAACGAGGCATCGGGCAAATGCCGCTTGAACCACCGATCTAGCCGGATGCCGTCATCGTCGGGTTCGACGACAAATTGCCGTATCCCTTTTTCGTCGTTCTTACTCATGCCCAAAATGCCTTTGCTGCCGTCATACCGGCAAATAATGCCCCTAACGCAAGAAGAACCGAAGCCAGCGCATACCCAGCGGCCAGTCCCGTTTGCCCTTGCTCTATCATCCGAGCCATTTCTAGGCTGAACGCGCTGAATGTCGTAAACCCGCCTAACACTCCGACGCCCACAAACAGTCGCAAAGGTTCAGCCGAGTTATCACCGCGCAATACCCATGCTGCCAAAATTCCCATCGCCAAGCCGCCCAATATATTGGCGGCAAAAGTTGACCACGGCCAACCCTGTCCTGAATAAGGTAGCGCTCGCGACAAACCAAAGCGCAACCCCGCCCCAATCGCGCCGCCCGACATGACAAGAAGGATGGAATACATCTCGCCGCCTTAGCTGGCGAAGGCCAATAAGGAAAGAGAGACGGTTAGCGGCGCGCTTACGGCTTCCCAACGAGCCAATATGTTAAGCGGACGATTGAGACGTAAGTAAATCGGACACCCTCAATCTGGAGGATTATGTTCCTTAAGGAACCGTTCGATTGACGATAGCAAAGTGACCCGATCTTCTTGCCGTGTGAAATAATGATCCGCCAGAGGCAATGAAACAAACTCGACCTTTTTGCCTGCTTTCTGCATTGCGTTAAACATTTTTTCGGACTGGACGTGATCGACGGTGACATCGCGTTTCCCGTGGATCAACATCAACGGTACCTTTATCCGCGCAATCGAGTTTATTGGCGAAACCGCATTAAAGTCAGGTGTCATTTCCTGCCATTGTTTCTTGTATAAGTTCCCTCGAAGGGACTCGCCAAAGTCGTTCACTTCTCGGCGCAGTGCCGCAACGCCAGATATGGATATTGCACACCGATATTGATCGGGGTCTTTTGCAATTCCCCACATAGCAGCGTAACCACCGTAGGAAGCTCCAACAATACAAACGCGTTTAGGATCAGCCAATCCTTGTTCTATGGCCCACTTTACACCGTCGCTGATGTCGTCCTGCATGGCGAAGCCCATCTGGCCTTTCCCTTTATCGAGAAATTCGGTGCCGTAACCGGTGGAACCACGGAAGTTAGGTTGCAGCACGATATATCCACGGCTTGCCAAAAACTGCGCCCAATAATCATATTCCAAACTATCATGCCCCCAGGGACCACCGTGAGGCATTACAATCAGCGGAAGCATTTTGGGCTCAATTCCCTTTGGGGTAACCATGACAGCTTCAATATCCAGACCGTCACGCGCTTTATATTGCACCATCTTGACGGGGGACAGTTTCTTGCTGCCGATCTTTTCATTTACGGAAGCGAAACGATGCAGCGTTCCTACCTTGGTATCGAAAAAATAGATGTTACCCGGTGTTTCTGCTGAATCTATCCGGACAAACATTTTACTACGATCCGCGCTCATGCTTTCGATTTTGACATTGGAATTGGGAACAGTTTTGTCGAAGTTTGCTTGTAGTTCCGCCAATGTCGGATCGAACCATTCCATACCGCCCTTAGGACCCGTAAGATAGGCACCAAGTAAAGAACCATCATTTCCGGTTTCGACCCCAACTACTTCGCCCACTTCCGGTTCATAGACCGTTTTAACGTCCTTCTGGGTCGACAAATCGACTTCAAATATGCTTGTCCTGCCTTGATCATTATCACGTAATATCAGAGCATTGTCGCTATTAGGCAAGAACGTGAAAGGTACTGTCAAAACAGAGCCTGACCCATAGGTTGCGCGATCCGCGGTCTTGAAAACAGTGGTGCCATTCGATCTGTAAAGTAGCCGCGAAGTAAGATTCTGGTCGTTGTAACCCAGTCCGATACGGACATTGCCAGAATGGTCCGCTCCCCAGTCAAAGACATCCTGACGGCCCTTTAGTACCATTTTCTTGCGGCCGGTTGTGACATCAACCTTGTAAACCGACGGCCAAAATTCCTCATAATTGGAGTAAATGCTGTTTTGAGCGGCAACGAGAATTTCATTGCTTCCGTCTGAAGGTATCCACAAAATATTGGCGGTGTTTTGACCGCTTAGATCCCAAAGCAATTTTGTCAGTTTTCGTGTTGTCCGGTTTATCGCGATTAATCGACTGACGTACCAACGCTGGGTTTCAACCGGAAGGAGTCCGGTCAAGCTGACCACAATATTGTCGTTGTTTACCCAACGAATAGTGCCCGGCTGCGTTTCATCCGGCACTGCCATCAAAATTGCTGACGTTTGATCACCGGCCAAAGGCATGATGACAAGACGCTGCTCGCCTTTGATGCCGAATAGACCTGCTACATGTGTGCCGTCAGGGGAAATTTCCGCACGTTCGACAAAAGGCAGACTCGCAAAAGTTTCGACTGGTAAAGCAATGGGTTTAGCAGTCGTCGGTGTAGAACCTTCCTGTGGTTGTGCTTGGATCGGCGCAACAAGTAAAAACGCAAAATAAAGAAATCGAACGACCATGAGGCCCCCTATGCAAATCTCATCTGCGACATTTAACCGCTGATTTGAAAAGAGCAAAAAAATAGGGCGGCATTTCAGCCGCCCCAGGCGCTTCGGTCTAAAAATTTGTTTAGCGGCCGTTGTTGGCCACAATATCTACGGCAGTACCGCCGCCGGAAGCTTTGTTAAAGGTAATGAAATAGGCTCCGCCGTCATTATCGCGGGTGCCACCCAGAACATGCTCGCCCCCTCGGATTTGGTGCTCGGCATTATAGCCGGATTTCCGGGCGCGGGTGTAATAATAGTCGATGACATTCTGAATCGCGGCCGATGTAGTGAAAGAAACCACTCGAATATCGCAGATGCCACCGTCGACCCCTCCAGCCTCTTTTAAGCGGCTGCGCGGATAGACAGGGAATTCAGGCGGCATTCGATTGGCCCATCCGGTGCCATATTGCAACTTTGCATCACAGGTGCCTTTACCGCGAGTAACGCCTTGGTCAGCCGCAAGGCCGCCCAAGGTTGCAGCGCGGCGTTCACCACAATTGGCGCAGTCTTCGGCAGCCACGACGGTCGCTTTGGGCGCCCGCATCAATTTTGCACTATCTAGGGTTTCGATCGAGGCATCACCGTCATATCCGCTATTTGCTGGCGCTGCGCCTGAAAGCGGTTTGTCCGATCCCTTGACGCTGTTCACATTTGCATTGTCGGTTAAATCGGGATCGACGAGAATACGGTCATTCAACGCAGCATTCGCTTCGGGGTCACTGCCTTTGCCTACAAGCTTGTTGTCCAAATCAGCTACTGCCGCATCATTCGCATTTTCACTGCTGCAGGCGGCAAGCGGCAAAGCAAGAGCCATGCCCAGCAAAAGTGGAAACGTAAGGCGTGGGAATGCACGCATGATGCTGACTCCTGTATACTTCATTGTCCGACGCTGCGTCCGCAATGTGTTAAATGCTAGCCATAAAGGTGGTTAATACACGCACCGAGTCGCATTTACCCTGAGCGTGAGATGGCTTTGTGCCAGCGCGGGACAGGCAGGGCGGAGAAATTAACGTTCGAATGGCACGCACCACGACCTACAGCCTGCATGTCAGCAGTTTATTAAATCTCATCCGCTAAGTGCCTATTATGACTTCAGGCAGCCATAACGATAACCAGTTAAGCTACGAACGCAGTGCGCGCACCGACCTTCGTCCTTGGCTCATGCTTATCGTTGGAGCCGGCTTCATGTTTGCAGGTGCGACGATTGATCCGCGGGATAATTGCAGCAACTCCGGCGAATGCGCCCCTTGGCTCGTCCCGCTCGCGTTTGTCGTGGGGGCGGTATTCGGGCTCAGCGGGTTCGCGCAACTGCTAGCCAACCCACGGCGGGGAAGCCGGATTGATCCAAACAGCGGTGCGTTAATATGGTGGCAAAACCGTGTTGGTTCATCCAAGGGCGACCATGGACACATTGCCCTTGCCGACATTGGTGCCATCCGCATCATCAAACAAAGCGAAGGGTCCGATGAAGTTCACTTGTATGACCTCGAAGGCAATCGCCAGTTCTATTTCGACGAAGAAGTTATTCCACACGATCAGGAGAAATGGGTCAACGTAATGACCGACCGTTGGCCGCATATCAAGGTTACGATCATCGAATGAAGGGTGGCGCACCTACATTGGTGCGCCCTCGCCTATTTCACCACACCACGATAGCTGATAGTTTTCTTTGCCCCAGCGGCAATCGGATCGACGAAAACCCAACGGACGTGTGTCACATCTTCAGGACCAGCCGCGCGTTCGACTTCGGCTGTGCCTGCTGCATCCTTTATTTTGACTTTTAAGCTTGCAAGCTTTCCCCAAGTCAGGCCTCCATCGACGGAAACGTCAGCCCAGCCTTCTGTAACCGACGTAAAGCGTACAGGTGCAGGCAGAGGATTGGTTGCAACAAAACCGGCTGCGGGCTCGGCTCCGGAATTCTGGACTTGCAACGTGAAAAGCACCTTGTCTCCGGGGACCACCGCCACTTCACTCGGGCTCAATAATTTAACCTTTTCGGTACCATTGGCAGCGACTTCGATCCGCTCAATCTTCACTTCGCTTGTCAACGATATCGGCGACCGGGCTACTTCCTGCGCCGCTACTTGAGCCGGATTTAGCCCAACACCCACAGCAACAGCCACTAAAGGTGCCAATCGTAAAACGGCTTTCAACATTCTCTTGTTCATTGCATTCCTGTCATTTCCGAATGATTACCAACCGGGTCGTTCTCAGTGTATCGCGGGTCAAGGGCAGAAGGGTAGCAAAATCTGCATCGCTCGTACCAAAAATGGAGATCCTATGTCAGCCCCGCCATCGTTCCAAGACATCTCGTTATTGTTGAATTCGGACGGAGAAATTCGTTTGCGGGTCGTTCCGGGGGCGAAAGTAGAAAAAATCGCGATCGAAAATTCCACCCTTAAGATCTGGGTCCGCACGGCGCCCGAAGACGGAAAGGCCAATAGGGCTGTGATTACATTTCTTGCAAAGACACTAAAGCTTCCAAAGGAGGCGGTGACTATCATTTCCGGTCATACAAGTAGGGATAAGCGGGCGAGAATAACCCTGTTCTGATGAAAATTACCCCGAAATCCGCCGTTTATTAGCGTTATGGTAACCAACCCGGTTTAGAGTGTATTTCTTATGAACCGGTTTCTTTTACCCTTGGCTGATGTGGATTGACGATGGCCGTCGCAAAACTCTTCCGTAGCTTTCCCGGTGTGGGCTCAAGCGAAAATGCGCGTTATGGCTCGGTAGCCGTAATTACGGCAACCGACGCGAACCGGCGGCTTGAAGTTCTGGATGACTTTGAACATGCCGGTATTGGTTGGCTTTGGGCGACCGACGCGGATTTCCGGTTGATCTATATCTCCGAAAATGCCGCCGAAAAGCTAAACCGCCCGATAGAGGAGTTATTGGCCAAACCGCTGACTGCCTTATTCGAAACCGATAGCAGCACCAGCGGAGAGCGATCTGACAGACCGCTTAATTTTCAGCTGACAGCACGCAACAAGATCATCGATCAGACCGTCCGCTTTGCCTTGAATTCCGAACAGAATGAGGGGCGTCACACATGGTGGTCTATCTCGGGCCATCCCAAATTCGATAAATCGGGCAACTTCCAAGGTTATCGCGGCAGTGCAAAAGATATAACTGTCGAATATGAACGTAAACTTGTTGACTCCCGTCTAGCCGAATTTGACTCGCTCACCGGCCTTGCGAACCGCCACCGCATGGACAAGAAGCTGGAAAGCATATTGTCCGCCTATAAATCGGCAAAGCGTAGCTGTACGCTCATCATGCTCGATCTCGACCGGTTTAAACATGTCAACGACACGCTCGGTCACCCTGCGGGAGATGATCTACTTTGCCAGGTTGCGCGACGGCTGGAGCGGGTAGTAGGCGCCCGCGGCGAAATAGGGCGTTTGGGCGGCGACGAATTTCAGATTATCCTACCCGACCTTGATGACCGCGGCAAATTGGGTGAGCTTGCGAACAAAATAATCCAGATCGTATCGCAACCATATACAATTGATGACAAGCGAGCGACCATCGGCACCTCTGTCGGCATAGCAATCTCGCCTTATGACGGCATCGATAAGCTGGACCTGATCCACAACGCCGACCTTGCGCTATACGCCGCAAAGAATGGCGGTCGTGGTCAATTCCGCTTCTATTCCGCCGACCTGAAGGACGAAGCCGAAGAACGCCGCCTGCTCGAAGAAGGTTTGCGTGATGCGCTCGCCAATGAGCTTTTGGAACTTCATTATCAGCCCGTCGTGCGTACCGAAGACAATATGGTGGTCACGTTCGAAGCGCTCATGCGTTGGGAGCATCCAGAACGCGGGACGATAGGACCCGATGTCTTTGTACCGATTGCGGAGGAATCCGATCTGATCAACCAGATCGGCGCATGGGCATTGAACAAAGCGTGCCAAGATGCGATGAAATGGCCAAAGTCGGTGCGGGTAGCTGTCAATGTTTCAGCCGCGCAATTTGCGCATTCGGATCTGATCAATATCGTCACTCACGCACTAGAAACCTCTGGCCTTGAGCCCAATCGCCTCGAACTTGAGCTTACAGAAAGCGTGTTCATGGGCGATGGCGAAACCATCGATGATATATTCCGGGCATTGAAAGAATTGGGCGTCCGACTTGCGCTGGACGATTTTGGAACCGGCTATTCCTCACTCAGCTATCTGCGCTCTGCTCCTTTTGACAAGATTAAGGTCGACCGTACTTTTGTTGATAGTTGCACACAGAAGGATCAGAACAGCGCAAAAATCATCGCCGCAATCATAGGTCTTTCCGATGCTTTGGGTATGGAAACCACAGTCGAGGGCGTCGAAGCTTTTGACCAGTTGGAAGTCGTCAAATCCAAGGGTGCGCGCTTCATACAGGGATGGATTTATTCCAAGGCACTAACCCAGGAAACGGTACTGCACCGCCTCAAATGTGGCGACTTGAGCATCGAACCCGATGGCCCCGAACGCCATAGGCCCGAACGCCGCTCCGTATTCCGGCGTATCGGCGTAATTCATGACGACCATCGGTATGATGCGCTGATGCGTAACTTATCGAAGACAGGTGCGTTGATCGACGGTTTGTTAGGTGTACCGGAAGGCACTGGTTTGGTGCTTGATCTGGGCGGCGGACAACTTGTTGTTTGCACAGTGACGCGTGCGCAAGAAGCAATGATAGCCGTGGAGTTCGAAACCCCGCTGGTAAGCGACGGTGCTGGCGGCCTGTGCACCCGCCATCGCGTTTCACCTTATATTTTGGCTGCAGCCACTATTCCCGGCTTACCGCAAACGAAGCCCCAATTCATGCAAGTCGCTGCGGTGTCTGGCCACAGCGTCATGGACTTCCAAGACTGAACAGCATTTGGTTTTGATCGACCGATTGTTGTTCTCTGATTGCAGAACAAATAAAGAACATTTATCCTGATGCTTCGAATCAAGCAAAAGGAGACCCGCCGTGCAGCACGACCCACAACTGCGCGCCGCCGCCCGTGCTATTTATGAAGCTGTGTATCCCGGCGAAGAATGGACGTCAGTAAATTTTGAGGAAGCGGAACGCTATGGCACAATTCACTATCGGAACGCCGTAGCCGCCGCCCAAACCGCTCGGGCGCAGCTCCGAATCGACGCGACTATGCAAATGATTTTAATCTGATGACCCACATATCTTCAAATGACCTTTTGTGGAGGTGACCGTGAATGATGAACCTTTGCGCCCTGCCCTCAAAGCTGCCAAGACGGTCTGCAGAGCAAAAAGGAACCAACATGATCCCTTTCGTCACCCTGACCGACACACGCGGTCAGAAAATCTCGGTAAATCCCGAAATTGTCCAATTCATCCGCCCCGCTGACAACGCGCATGACGAATGCCTTATCGTGTTCGGCAAGGACCAGCTGTTGCGCGTACGCGGGACGTTGGAAGAGGTAACGGACGTTTTGCGGGAAGGATGATTCTTGTGGTTTTCTTGGATCACTCTGGACCAAACGCACTTCCCTTTCTCATCACGTCGCGCTAAGCGCGCGGGCAACCGAATCTCCCGCTTTGACGCTGGCTCGCGGTCATTTAAGCCGACCCGTTCCCCATCCAGCAAAAAGCCCAACATCAAAGGGGTACTTACCAATGACCGCAATCGGATTAGACAGCCTGCAAACCCGCACTACCCTTTCAGCGGGTGGCAAGACCGTGGATTATTTCTCCATCAAGAAAGTGGCGGAAAAGCTTGGTGATGTTTCGCGTTTGCCTTTTTCGATGAAAGTGTTGCTCGAAAATCTGCTTCGCTTTGAAGATGGGGGTTTTACGGTTTCGGTCCATGATGTGCAGGCGCTAATCGATTGGCAGAAGGATCCAAAGTCTACCCGCGAAATCCAGTATCGCCCTGCCCGCGTGCTGCTTCAGGATTTTACCGGCGTTCCTTGCGTTGTCGATCTGGCTGCAATGCGCGACGCGATGAACAAGTTGGGCGGCGACGCGCAAAAGATTAATCCGCTGGTTCCGGTGCATCTAGTGATCGACCACTCGGTCATGGTCGACGAATTCGGTCACCCTAAAGCAGCCGAACAAAATGTGGAGATCGAATATCAGCGCAATGCGGAGCGTTATGACTTTTTGAAATGGGGTTCGAAATCCCTCGCCAATTTCAAGGCAGTCCCTCCCGGGACGGGCATCTGCCACCAAGTCAATCTGGAGCATATTGCACAGGCCGTATGGACCTCCACCACGGACGATGGCGCAACTATCGCCTATCCAGATACCTGTGTTGGTACCGACAGTCACACGACCATGATCAACGGCCTCGGCGTGCTCGGTTGGGGTGTAGGAGGAATTGAGGCGGAAGCGGCGATGTTGGGCCAACCTGTTTCGATGTTGATCCCCGAAGTCGTCGGGTTCAAGCTGACTGGCGCTCTCGCCGAAGGCGTGACCGCAACCGATCTTGTGTTGACTGCGACCCAGATGTTGCGCGCCAAGGGTGTGGTCGGACGCTTTGTTGAATATTACGGTCCCGGCCTTGCCTCGCTCAGCCTTGCCGACCGCGCAACGCTTGCCAACATGGCGCCTGAATATGGCGCGACCTGCGGCTTCTTTGGCATTGACGAAAAGACGCTTGATTATCTTCGCCTCACGGGGCGTGATGAAGACCAGATTGCATTGGTTGAGGCCTATGCCAAGGAACAAGGCCTTTGGGCTTACGCCGATATGGAAGACCCCGTATTCACCGACACCCTATCGCTCGACATGGGCACGGTTGTTCCTTCGCTCGCCGGTCCAAAGCGTCCGCAAGACAAGGTAATACTGACTCAGGTGGACGATGTATTCAACGGCGACCTTTCCAATGTGTATAAGCATGACAGCGCCAAGCGCGTCGCGGTTGAGGGCAAGACGCATGATATCGGCGACGGCGACGTCGTGATTGCAGCGATTACATCGTGCACTAACACTTCAAACCCATCGGTCTTGGTTGCAGCCGGTCTCGTGGCGCGCAAGGCCAATGCCTTTGGCCTCAAGCCGAAGCCTTGGGTTAAAACCTCGCTTGCTCCGGGAAGCCAGGTCGTCACCGACTATCTGGATCGCGCCGGTCTGACCGCCGATTTGGATGCGGTTGGTTTCAATCTGGTGGGCTATGGCTGCACCACCTGTATCGGTAACTCTGGTCCATTGGCCGAGCCGATCTCCAATGCTATCAACGCCAATGATATTGTTGCTGCCTCAGTCATTTCGGGGAACCGCAATTTCGAAGGCCGTGTATCGCCCGATGTGCGTGCCAATTTCCTAGCATCGCCGCCGCTGGTTGTTGCTTATGCTTTGAAAGGCACCGTCACCGAAGATTTTACCACCACACCGATTGGACAAGCGACCGATGGTAGCGACGTATTCCTCCGCGATATTTGGCCCACCAATCAGGAAGTGCATGATGTCATGACCGCCAATATCGATCGTTCGATGTTCACGGCGCGCTATGCCAAAGTCTATGAAGGCGATGCGCATTGGCAGAAAATCCAAGTCGAGGGTTCGGACACCTATCAGTGGCGCGCTGGCTCCACCTATGTCGCGAACCCGCCCTATTTTGAGGGCATGAGCATGACACCCGCGCCGGTGACCGACATCATCGACGCCAAGCCACTTGCGATTCTGGGTGATTCTATCACGACAGACCATATTTCGCCTGCCGGTTCGATCAAGGCGGACTCGCCTGCAGGCAAGTTCTTGATGGAGCATCAGGTCAGCAAGGCGGATTTTAACAGCTATGGCGCACGCCGCGGCCATCATGAGGTCATGATGCGTGGCACTTTTGCTAATATTCGGATCAAGAATGAAATGGTGCCCGGCATCGAAGGTGGCATGTCCAGCTATTCTGGTGAAGTTATGCCCATCTATGACGCCGCCATGCGCCACAAGGCCGACGGAACGCCTTTAGTCGTCATCGCAGGCAAGGAATATGGCACAGGATCAAGCCGCGATTGGGCCGCAAAGGGTACCAATCTGCTCGGTGTACGCGCAGTGATCGTCGAGAGCTTTGAGCGCATTCACCGCTCAAATCTCGTGGGCATGGGCGTACTTCCACTCCAGTTCATGGAAGGACAGGACCGCAACAGTCTTGGCTTGAAAGGCGACGACAGTTTCACGATTACAAGTGTGTCCAACCTTCAGCCGCGTCAGACGGTAACGGTGCATGTAACCCGCAACGATGGCTCGACCTTTACTTTCGACACGCTGTGCCGGATCGATACTGCAAACGAAATAGAGTATTTCATGAATGGCGGCATCCTGCACTATGTGCTCCGGAAGCTCGCGGCTTAAGAAACCGGTTTAGACTCTCGCGAGGATCGACAGCGCCGCTTTCAAATGCGGTGCGTCGATCATCTTGCCATCGAGTTGCAGCACGCCGGCGCCAGGATTGTCGGCAAATGCATCTACCACGGCCTGAGCATGCTCCAGTTGCTGTTCCGATGGGGTAAACCTCTCGTTGATATTTGCTACCTGCGACGGATGAATGGCAAGCATCCCGGTGAAGCCGTCGCGGGCAGCGCGTGCAACATATCTGTCTAAGGCATCGGCATCGCTGATATTTGGAAATACCGTATCGATAGCCGCGACACCTGCGGCATGGGCGGAGAACAAGGTCAGCGAACGGACTAATTCATAAGGTGCAGTGTAGCTACCGTCTTGTTCTCGCGAAGTAGCAGCGCCGACAGCAGCCGGCAGGTCTTCGGCTCCCCAGCTAACCCCGGCCAACCATGGCGCAACTTCGCGCAAAGTACCGAGGTCGAAAACAGCGCCGGGCGTTTCGGTGGCAATGGGCAAAATCGGCGGTGCTTCACCATCAGGGTTATCTGCGACCGCAGCCGCTTCGGCACGCAACCAGTTTATCGAGCGAGCCCCTTCCGCCTTTGGCAGAACGATACCGTCCGGTAAGAACGGCAGCACGGATGCGAGGTCATCATGCGTTAAATGGCTGTCTTGTGGATTGACCCGAACAAACACAGGCACTGGTCGGTCACCGGACAAATATTCCGCCGTAGCTTCACGCGCCATAACCTTTCTGTCTAGCGCGACCGAATCTTCTAAATCGATGATGATGGCATCGGCTCCGCTTGCTGAAGCCTTGGAAAAACGTTCAGGCCGGTCGCCGGGCACGAATAGGAGGGAGCGGAGCTTCATGGGTTTCAGCCTTATATATTTCACCGTTAGCAGCCTTATCGAAGAGCATTTCTGCAACGTCTTTCGTCGGCCATTGCAGCAAGGTTACGCTGTTTCGCTCCGCTTTAACAGTGCCGCGCGCTCGCAACTGCATACTAGTTCGACACGCTGATTGAGACAGCGATGAAGGAAGGTGACGACGCCCGCACCAAGACTTGATTTACTTTCTTTGAGCCCGACAACGTCGGTTTCCGCGCGCAGTGTTTCCCCGATGAAGACAGGCTTGGTCATGCTTAGCTTGTCGTATCCGGGATTAGCCAAAGCGTACCTAGCGTCGTATCTCCGACTGAAAGGCCCACCATCACACTAAATTTGAAGGTGGTGTTCCCAAGTAATTGCCCGAACTCACTGGCCCGCGCCGCTTCTGCATCGATATGCCGTAGTTGTGAGCTTTGGGTCATAGCCGAGAATAGCAAATTGTCGATTTTGGTTACCGTTCGGTGGATTTCATGGACAATAATATCATCTACCTGCCACTGATTGAAATAACGTACCGCTGTTAAGCCTACCTCATGAACAAATTTGATTTCATTCCCGCGAGCGTCGGAATGGCGAAAGGAAGGATTCCAGTCACGATTCAGCCAACGCTTCAATCCGTGCCAATAGTGCCTCGACCTGCACCTGCAAGCCTGCTTCCGCATTCAGCTCTGCTACTACCCCGTCGAACGGCGCGGTCAAGCTATGCTCCATCTTCATTGCTTCGAGGGTTAAGAGCTTTTGGCCCTTGGTCACCGACTGCCCAGCAGTAACGTCAACAGTGATAATGCGACCCGGCATGGGGGAAAGAATGGCGCCATCACCTACCGCCCCAAGACCAGACCCCCTCGACTGGGCCAACACGTAGCGACGCGCAAAGCCACCGGCAAAGGCCAAAACGTCGGCAGTCGGAAAATCGGCATCAATCTCGCTGAACACCACATCATGGGTTGCGCCACCATCGTCCAAGATACGAGCTTCTGACCGGGATGGCGCATTAAGCCGGAAGCCTAGCGCCGCACTAACAGGACCTTGACCCGGGCTTGCGCATAACAGAGCCGCTGCTTCGAGCAGTTCTTCATGCTCGGGCTCGGGCGGCGTGACGAGGGTATCGACTTCGCGCGCGATGAGACCCGTGTCGACATCGCCGGCCGCGAATTCCGGCAAATCCAGCAGTCTGCCCAAAAATCCGGCATTGGTTTTAACCGGCCAGACTTCGGTGCCGTCTATGCCTTTTCTTAACTCGGCTGACGCTTCATTCCGATTCTGACCCCAAGCAATCAGCTTGGCAATCATCGGGTCATAGAAGGGAGAGACCTCTCCGCCTTCTTCGACGCCAGTGTCGATCCGCAATTCTTCTGGAAAGGCCAAATGATCCAGCACGCCGATGGACGGCAAAAATCCAGTTGCCGGATTTTCTGCGTATAGCCGCGCCTCCATTGCCCAACCGTTGATGGCTAATTCATCCTGCCGCTTGGGCAAAGCTTCACCGCTCGCGACACGCAACTGCCATTCGACCAAGTCAACGCCCGTGATTTCCTCCGTCACCGGATGCTCGACCTGCAGCCGCGTGTTCATTTCCATAAACCAGATACGATCTGCGCGCAGGCCGTCGCTGGCGTCAGCAATAAACTCAATCGTGCCAGCGCCGACATAATCGACCGCTTGCGCAGCGCGGACGGCGGCAGCGCATAATTTCGACCGCGTTTCTTCATCCATTCCAGGCGCAGGCGCTTCCTCGATCACCTTCTGGTGACGGCGCTGTAACGAGCAATCCCGTTCAAAAAGATGCACGATATTGCCAAGTTTGTCGCCAAATACCTGCACTTCGATGTGCCGCGGACGCTGGATGTATTTTTCAATAAGGACATGGGCATTGCCAAAAGAGGAACTGGCCTCCCGCTGGCATGATACTAGCGCATCGACGAAATCTGCCGCATCATCGACTTTGCGCATACCCTTGCCGCCACCGCCGGCAACCGCTTTGATGAGCACGGGATAGCCGATTTCGATCGCCCGTTCGGCGAGGAAGCCCGGATCCTGGTTCTCCCCCATATAGCCGGGGGTGACCGGCACGCCAGCCTCAGCCATCAGCTTTTTTGCGGCATCCTTCAGCCCCATGGCCGTAATACTCGCTGGATCTGGACCAACCCAAATCAAGCCGGCCTCGATTACGCTTTGCGCAAACTCGGCATTTTCCGACAGGAAACCGTAGCCAGGATGGATAGCTTCCGCACCCGTGGCCTTGGCTGCTGCAATGATCTTCTCGCCGACCAGATAGCTCTCGCGCGCCGGAGACGCCCCGATATGAACGGCCACATCGGCTTGGCGTACATGTAGCGCAGATGCATCTGCATCCGAATAAACGGCAACGGTGCGAATGCCCATTGCGCGCGCAGTACGGATGATCCTGCAGGCAATTTCGCCCCGGTTCGCGATAAGGAGGGATTTGATCATCTTAGTCACATCCGGAACACCCCGAAACGAGGCGCCTCCTCGACCGGAGCATTGAGAGCCGCAGCAAATGCCAACCCTAGCACATCCCTCGTTTGCGCCGGGTCAATAATGCCGTCGTCCCACAGGCGAGCTGTCGCGTAATAGGGATTGCCTTCATCCTCGTATTTTTGCCGAATAGGTGCCTTAAAAGCTTCCGCTTCTTCCGGAGACCATTTGCCGGCATCGCGATGAACGGTGGCCAATACGGAAGCGGCTTGTTCCCCGCCCATGACACTGATCCGTGCATTGGGCCATGAGAAAAGAAAGCGCGGCGAATAGGCGCGTCCGCACATCCCGTAATTGCCCGCGCCAAAACTTCCACCAATCAGAACCGTCACCTTGGGCACACTGGCGGTCGCGACAGCGGTAACAAGTTTCGCGCCATGCTTTGCAATTCCCTCCGCCTCATATTTGCCGCCGACCATGAAACCGCTAATATTCTGCAGGAACAGCAAAGGTATCCGCCGTTGGCACGCAAGTTCAATGAGGTGGGCACCCTTGACCGCGCTTTCGGAAAAAAGGACACCGTTATTTGCGAGGATCGCGACGGGCATTCCCCAGATGTGCGCAAAGCCGCACACCAATGTGGTGCCATATAGTGCTTTGAATTCGTGAAACTCGCTGCCGTCAACGATACGCGCGATAACCTCGTGAACATCATAAGGCGCACGGACATCGTCCGGAATGATGCCATATAACTCTTGCGCATCAAACTTCGGGAGACGTGGCTCTTTCAAATCAATGTCGGGCTTATGGACAGGTCCCAGATGGCTAATAATGTCTCGCACGATCGTCAACGCATGTTCGTCATTCTCGGCAACATGATCGACCACACCCGATTTCCGGCCGTGAAGATCGCCACCGCCCAAATCTTCTGCGCTGATTTCTTCACCCGTTGCCGCCTTAACAAGCGGTGGCCCCGCCAAGAAAATCGTACCCTGATTACGGACGATCACACTTTCATCGGACATGGCGGGGACATAGGCGCCACCAGCGGTGCAGCTACCCATGACACAGGCAATCTGCGGAATACCCTTGGCGCTCATATTCGCCTGATTAAAAAATATCCGCCCGAAATGATCACGGTCGGGAAACACTTCGTCTTGATGCGGCAGGTTTGCGCCGCCACTGTCGACCAGATAAATGCACGGCAAGCGGTTCGCCTCGGCGATTTCCTGCGCGCGCAGATGCTTTTTAACGGTCATCGGGTAATAAGTGCCACCCTTAACCGTGGCATCGTTGCACACGATCATGCACTGGCGGCCCGAAACCCGTCCGATTCCGCAAATCAGGCCGGCGCCGGGGACCTCATCGTCGTATAGACCATTTGCAACCAGCTGGCCGATTTCCAGAAATGGGGAACCAGGGTCCAACAAACGTTCGACGCGATCTCGGGGCAAGAGCTTTCCGCGCGCCGTGTGCCGTTCACGCGACTTTTCATTCCCGCCTAGCGCTGCTGCGGCCACTTTGGACCAAAGGACATCTTTCAATCCTTTATTGTGCGCACTCCGCTTATGGAATTCGTCGGAATCGGGATTGATCTGGCTGGATAAAAGGGGTGCAGTCATAATGTCCGCTACCTTGCCAGAAAATTTAGTGCAACTGAAACCGAATTACGCAAAACGACCTTGAAGTTCGTAAAGAGCGAGAGCTGCCTTGGCCGCCTCCCCGCCCTTGTCCTTCTGCTTGGGATCTGCCCGCACAAGTGCCTGCTGTTCGTTCTCGACCGTCAAAATACCATTACCGATGGCGATGCCGTCCATCGTCAGCGCCATGATACCGCGTGCGCTTTCGCCCGCAACGATTTCGAAGTGATATGTTTCACCCCTGATGACGACGCCTATTGCAACGAAGCCGTCATATTGCTGGCTTTCGGCGGCCATCGCAATTGTACCTGGCAATTCCAATGCACCCGGAACGGTAATGACCTCAACCTCGTGCCCGGCCGACTTTAATGCCGCCTTGGCTCCCGCAACGAGCATATCGTTCAAATGGTCGTAAAAACGGGCTTCAACTATAAGGAATTTTGCCATTATTCGCCTCCTGTACCAGGTATCGGCCGCTCGCCTACAATGGAAAGTCCATAACCTTCAAGCCCCACCAATGTGTGATGCGTATTTGTGAGCAGGATCATATCCTGTACGCCCAATTCAGTAAGTATCTGGGCGCCACCGCCATAGTCGCGCAGTTCCTCGACCTCAGGCGCGCCCGCTTGCTTACCTTCAGCGCGCAATTGCATGAATCGCGTCACGATGCCTTTCATTGGTTTGTTGATGACGACAACAACGCCCGCACCTTCAGCAGCAATCGCCTCCATGGAACGCGACAAAAGACCAGCGCGTTCATTTTCTTCCCCGAAGACGTCCACGAACATGGACATGGTGTGCATGCGCACCAAAGTTGGTTGTTCCGGATCAACTCGGCCTTTAACCAGCGCCATGGTCTCGTCGCCGGTCGCTTTGTTATAGAAGGTCATCGCCGTCCATTCGCCACCCCAACGGCTATTGAATTTCATTTCGGCGCGCTTTTCGACCAAGTGGTCATGCTTACGGCGGTAAGCGATCAGGTCCCTGATGGTACCCATTTTCAAGCCGTGCAGCCGTGCGAACGACACCAGATCGTCCATCCGCGCCATCGTTCCGTCGTCTTTCATGATTTCGCAAATGACGCTGGAAGGGTTCAATCCGGCAAGACGCGAAATATCACAGCCTGCTTCGGTATGCCCTGCCCTTACCAGCACCCCGCCGTCGCGGGCAATCAAGGGAAATACATGGCCTGGGGTGACGATGTCGTCACGGCCTTTTGAAGCGTCAATTGCGACAGAAACCGTCCGCGCGCGGTCAGCGGCGCTAATCCCCGTTGTAACGCCCTCACGCGCCTCGATTGAAGTTGTGAACGCTGTCTCATGCCGTGTTCCATTGGCGCGGCTCATCAAATCTAGACCCAACTGCTCGACCCGGTCTTTGGTTAGCGTAAGGCAGATCAATCCGCGCCCATGGGTCGCCATGAAGTTGATAGCATCCGGCGTCGCCATTTGTGCGGGGATAATCAGATCGCCTTCATTCTCCCGGTCTTCGTCGTCGACGAGGATGTACATGCGGCCATTACGCGCTTCTTCAATGATCTCCTCAATCGGAACCAGCGCCGGCGTGTCGTCGTTCGAAAAGAGATAGCTTTCCAGCTTACGCAGTGTATCGGCCGTCGGATTCCAATCCGGTTGATCAAGGTCGCGAAGGGTGTTTGCATGCAGCCCGGCTGCACGAGCAAGACCAGAACGTGAAAGACCGCCATCATGGACGAGTGCGCGAAGTTTGGTGATAAGTTGTGTAGACATGAGTCGCTATTTTCACATTGAAATGTGATTGTCAAAAGAATAGTTCACATCGCGTTGCAACAAGAGCCCGATTGGCGACGCAACTTATCCAATGGCTTGCAACCGACCATCTCCCATTGCACAATGGCATTCTGAAAAATCAAACGGGGCATCGCGAACGATAACGCGCCGGACATTGTGTATCCTGCAATGAAAACATGAATTTACCCAATAATGAGGAGAGTAGCAGTGGCATCGACGGTCTGGGTAAAAAAGACAGCATTAACCGAAACCCATATTCATGAAGATACGCTGCCTCCATTAGGGGATGGCGAAGTCCGGCTTAAAATCGAGAGCTTTTCGGTCACTGCCAACAACATTACCTACGCCGTTATCGGCGATATGTTCGGTTATTGGAATTTCTTTCCGGCAGAAGGCGACTTTGGCGTTGTCCCCATGTGGGGTCATGCCATCGTCGAGGAGTCCCGCGCCCTGGAAATCTCTGTTGGCGAACGGATCTATGGCTATTTACCCATGGGCACACATCTCGATGTGCTTCCGGGAAAAATCAGCAGCGGCGGCTTCACCGACATGGCGGCGCATCGCCAACCGATGAGCCCAATCTACAATCAATATGCTCGGCTCAACGCCGATCCCGAACATGATCCCGCAAAAGAAGATGAGCGCATGCTTTTTGGGCCATTATTCAAGACAGGCTTCCTGATTGAATCCATGTTCCGTCGCGAAGGTTGGTTCGGCGCAAAGAACCTGATCATGACCAGCGCATCGTCCAAAACCGCAATGGGATTGGCCAGTGTCGCAAAGGATCTTTCACCGGACGTCAAACGTATTGGATTGACCTCGAAGAGCAATGTCGCCTTTGTCGAAAAAAGTGGGCTATATGATGAAACCCTAGCCTATGATGACGTCGCTAACCTAGACCAAGTGTCATCGGTATCGGTCGATTTTGCCGGCAATAGCGCGCTGCTGCATCAGATTCACTCCGTGCTCGGTGATCATTTGAAATATAGCTGCTTGGTCGGGGCAACCCATGTCGATGCCCGCGGCATAAGCGGGGGTGGCGGTGAAATTTCTGGACCAAAACCCATACTTTTCTTTGCGCCTGATCATGCGGTTGCAAGCATTCAGGAACTCGGACCAAAAGGCTTTGGTGAAGCGGTCGCCAAAAGCTGGAAAAGCTTTTTAACGGCTGTCGACGGCGTCGTCGCGTTTGAGCAGCGCCACGGCCTGAACAGCGCCGCGCTCAGTTTTGTCGAGACATTGGAAGGACGCACTGACCCGCAAAAGGGGATTATCATTCATCCTTGAAGACTTTGCCGTCCTTCATCACAAACTTCACAGCCTTTAACACAGTCACGTCGACCGTGGGATCGCCGTCTACTGCAATCAGATCGGCGGCTTTCCCGGGTTCAAGACTACCAACTTCCTTTTCCACGCCGAGCAGAGTTGCGGCGTTGAGGGTCGCTGCCTGGATAGCTGCGCTGGCAGGCATGCCGTGTTTCACCATCAGTTCGAATTCATCCGCATTGCGCCCATGCTTAGACACCCCTGCGTCGGTTCCAAAGGCAATTTTCACACCTGCCGGATAGGCTTTGGCTAGGCTTTTGCCGGTCACACCGATACGCCATTTCACCTTGGCAAGAACATCGGGCGGATAGGCATTTGGATTGGCCGCCAAGCGTTCGATGTAACCATTCACTGTTGACAAGGTCGGCACATAATAGGCGCCCGAGGCCTTAAAAAGCTTGATGCTCGTATCGTCGAGCATTGTGCCATGTTCTATCGAGTCCGCTCCCGCGGCCAACGCCGCGTTGATGCCATCTTCGCCATGTGCATGAACCGCCATCTTCTTTCCATAGAGATGGGCTGTATCAACCAATGCCTTGACCTCATCGTCAAACAGCTGGCGGCCAAGGCCTGCCCCGATACGGCTGTTGACGCCGCCGGTCGTTGCGATCTTGATGACGTCCACGCCCCTCCGGATCTGTTTGCGTACCGCCTGGCGGCAGCTTTCGACACCATCGCAGAGATTTTCCTGACCGATGCTGCCATGCAAATCTTCCGAAAGCGACAAGGTGGCATCCATATGGCCGCTGGTCGTTGAAATAGAGCGCCCCGCATCGATGATACGTGGCCCCGGGAGTTCGCCCGCAGCCACGGCGTCCCGCAGAGCGAGCGTTGCGCCGCTGCCGTCACCCAGATTGCGAACGGTGGTAAAACCAGCCATCAATGTCTTCTTTGCGTTCCCGGCTGCGCGGTATGCCGCGCGGGCCGGACTGTCCGTAACAGCCTCAATCAAAGCTGCATTACCGCCTGCATCGCTATCAAGATGGACATGGCTGTCGATCAAACCCGGCAGCACAAACTTACCCTTGAGGTCGATGATTGTCGCCCCCACTGGGCCAGTTTGGTGGCCACTAAGAACTTCCGCGACGCGGCCGTTACGAATAATCACTGTAGACGCACCTCGAGGTGCGCTGCCCGGTTTATCCAGCAGTTGCCCCGCATAGATGACGGTAACCTGCTCCGGCGTTTGGGCCGCAAGTGCAACGGGGATTGCCAGCATCGAAAGGCAAATTGCGGTAGCTATTTTCACGCGACATACTCCTCTACTCTGTGCACCTTCTAAGCCGTTGCAGACTTTGAGCAAGACGTCACATCACCTTTCGATGCCGAGCGCCGGGTACGGGCGGGTCTTGCGGTGGTCCAGCGAAGCATTGGGCAATCGCCATCCACTGCTTCGCCACGTCCCCTACGACCGACAAATTTGTGTCGGCGATATTGCGGCATTGCGTGACCACTTGGCAGAAATCGGATGCGCTTCCTTCAATAACACCGCTTTCCGAAGTTTCGCCATATTCCCACAGCGCACCTGATGGAGCGGTAAGTTTAAGTTGCGGCATCGGGCCGGGAGGTTCGATTCTGCGGTTCTTCCAGGTCCACCCCCATGTGTTGACGCCCAAGCGCACAATATTGCCGATCCGGTCGCTGTCATTGCGATCTGCACCCAGCACATCGTAAACCGCCTGTGCATGCGCCCATGTTTCCATAAGGCGCGCCGTCACAGAACTGAGGGCACTCATGTCGGGGCCCACCCATTTCAAGCGCTGCTTGGGATCTGCCTGAGCAAAATGTTCAGCCATATTTTTGGCCCGTGTGATCCAGGCCTCACGTAATTGCTGTCCCGCAAGACCCTTGAGGTAGGTCGACTCAAAATCGGGCAATCGCCCGCCCTTTATGCCGACAGCCATTTGCTGCAGAAATTCCGTAAAGGCAGCTTCGTCCTTGATCGATAAATCAGCGGCGATATTCCAGACGTGCAGATGGCGCACGATGTTGTTGATTGTCCATCCTTTGAACAGAGTTACCGATTCAAACTCACTTTCGGAAAGCGGTTCGAGCAGGGCGTTCAGCGCTAAGCTTTCGTCGTAAAAATCCTGTGCCTGTTGCATATTGCCCCTACCCCATAAATCCGAAGAGATGCCCGGCGACTTTGCGCATTTGAATTTCCTCGGCGCCCTCGGTGATACGGTACCGTCGGTGATGGCGGTAAATATGCTCAAACGGCTTATGCCGCGAATAGCCGATGCCACCATGGACCTGCATGGCGAAATCAGCGGCATTGCAGACTAAGCGGTTGGCTTTGTAATTGCACATGCTGACCTTGTCGGAAAGCCGAACCGCAACCTCGGGCTTGGACATCGTATCCATTTCCGCCGCCGTCTTGTAGATGAGAAGTCGGAGCATTTCGGCATCTGTCTGAAGCTCAACAAGCGGAAACTGGATACCCTGATTAACCGCCAACGCTTTGCCAAAAGGTTTGCGCTCCCGCGCATATTTCACCGCCTCGTCTATACAATATTGCGCGGCGCCAAGCGACGACGCGGCTTGCCGGATCCGATTTTCGTGCACGAAATGCTGCGCGACTGCCAATCCGTTGTCCAGCTCACCCAAAATTGCGCTTTCCGGGACCCACACATCCGTATATTTCACCTTCGGGTGATCAGTGGGCATATTGAACGTCCAGAGATATTCGCCAATTTCAAATCCGGCAGCATCGGTTGGTACAACGAAGCAGGTAATCCCGCGAGCCTTGCCGTTATCACCGCTTGTACGGGCGAATGTCATGACATGCGACGTGTAGGGCAAGCCTGTTGTCCACATCTTGTTGCCGTTTATAAGATAGCCCGCCACGCCATCGCGCATTTCCGGCACTGCCCGCGTGTCCATATGTGTGGCATCGCTTCCGTGATGTTCTTCGGTTAAACCGAAACTCCACCCCATTTTACCTTCGAGCATCGGCGGTATAAAGTCCCGCTTTTGCTGCTCTGTTCCAAAATCCCGAAGCATCAGCACCTGGACCAGATTGCCGACTATGCTGCTTTCATTTTGCAAGTCGTTATGGAGACCGAGCCCTTTATGGGCCAGATGATGCCGGATGACCGCCATCGCCAGATTGCTGCCATCCTGTCCTCCATATTCCTTTGGAATGGCATAGCGATAATGTCCTGCACGGTCGGCAACTTGGCGCATTTCGGCCAATAACGCCCACCAATCAGCGCGCGGATGCCCATCATTGTCCCAGTCGGTCCGGGCATTTTCACGACGATGGTCGAAAAAGCGGATGTTATCGTCCCGGTTTTCGATCGGCTTTATTTCCCGTTCGATAAACGCGTCGAGAGTGTGGAGATAGTCGGTAATTTCTGTTGGTATCGTGAACAACATTTTACTCTCCCACATCACGTAACGGACCGGTGTCTGCGTCAACTAACAGGTCGCTTCCGGTTCTCGATTTCTTCAGATTTGGTCCGGATTTATTCAACGTTACAAGTCCACACCTGCAATTCAAGCACATTTAATTGCCTGATTAAATCCATTGTTCCATTGCCTTCGCGAGAGCCGAATATTTCGGTTGGTCGACCATTAGTTTGTGGAGTGATTGCTGCTTCAACCGAGCTAGCAAACCCGGCGTAGACAAGGACTTTTGGCCGGTGAGCAACTCATCGGATAGCGATTTATCATGGATGGCTATGGGCCGTTCGGATTCTCGCCGCAACATGCCCAGTGCATTCAGCGCTACGGACGCCATAAAGCGGTCTCTGCCGTGGGCACTCGGCTTTACGTCGCTTTCGATCCAGCTTGAAAGCGCCTCAATCATTTCTGCTGTTGATGGCTCTCCATGACGGCTCGCTTGAGTGAAATTTTCGATGCTAATTCGACCGCGCTCTTCAACCGGTGCAAATTCTTCCAACAACATTAAAAGGTCGACTTCGGTTTCTGAAGCACGCCGTCCAATCACGGCCCGCTCTAGTCCCTTGTCCAGGCCCGTGCGCCAAATATCCGCCATTTGCAGGCAGCATATCCCCCACCATAAGGTGGCATAGACCAGCCACCAGTGAAAACGATCTGCTTCGACGACGGCAGCACCGCTTGCGGACTCATATTCGGTCCAGAATTGTTCAACAGGTCCAAGACCAAATGCGGGACGATCAATATTTCCGAAGCGCCAGCTGTTTATACAGCCGAATGCCAAGTCTTGATGCCGATCACCCACATGCGCGAGTTCCCAATCAAGCACCACCGCCAGACCATCGCGATCGGCCATGATGTTACCCATACGGAAATCGCCGTGCAGCAACACCGGATCGACCGCAGTTGGACATTGCTCCTCAAGCCAGCGCAATGTGAGTGCCATGACTGGACGATCCCCGCCGAAAGACAAAAAACGCGCCTTTAGCTCGGAAAGCAGGCTTTGCGCTGATGTAACCGGGAGTGTAGGCAATATATCGCGTGGCACATTATGGATAAGCGCGAGTTCGCGGGCGAGATCGGCCAGCAAAGAGGGCGGTGGTGCCGCCAAAATCTTGGACGGATTCACCTCGGCATTTATCCGCCGCATCAGATATCCGGTTCCTAAACCATCAGCAGCAATAATCTCAGCCACTATTTCAGGCGCTTTGACTCCGGATGCATAGGCGGCGCGAACCACTGCCGCCTCGACATCATGACCATAGGCCCGGCCTGCCATCATTTCCGCGGACGGGGAGAACCGGAGAACATAACCAAGCCCCCCATAGTCGAAGGACCAGCTTTCCATATTGGCGCCGCCCGATAGCCGCGTCAGCTCTTCGACTGAGCCCTCGCCATCCAAAACACGCTGCGCAAATTGGGAAAGGTTCACGGTGAAATCAGAGTTCATCGACCACGCCCCTTCCAATAGGCAAAAACCGCCGCTTGAAGCTTTGCTATATGTGCCTGGGCATCCGGTCCGGTCCATTGCCCCTGATAGTCTGTCCGTCCGGTCCACCATCCCTGTCCAGGTAATCCATCCCCTTCGCGAACGACAAGCACCGCGAGTGCGGGAGCGCCCTCCCGCTCGGTCAGCGCATCGATGCGATCAAGCGTTTTGCAGACCGCGCGCATCTTGGGGCGTGTGAAACGAAAGCCAAGGGTGAGCAGTAACTCGGAATAGCTGATCGCACGACCTTCCCGCGCGCAATTTTCCAAAAGCACCTTGATCCGATCGACATCGTGCAGTGCCGAAAGATCGGCTGCGGGATCACTCAGAAAGTCTTCAAGGATCGGGTCCAATGTTCCTCCTAAAGATAGGTCTTGGCCATCTGCTCCATGATGGCATGAAATTCCGATATGACTTCGTCGATAATGTCTTTGGCGGATTTGACTTCGTCGATGCGCCCCGCAACTTGGCCCGACAGTGCAATGGCGGCCTCCATATCCCCTCCAAAATAGAGATCGAGAACGCCGCGCATTTCGCCCATGATATTATCGGTCGGTTCGCGATCAAGTTTTGTGGTCCGCTCGGTTTTGAGCGCCCGCAAAGCAGGACCTGGCCCGTGACGGTTCAGAAACAATGTGTCTGTTTCCTTCGCGTTGATGATGGCGTCTTTCCAGTTTTGGTGGACCGGAGATTCCGCAGCGCTGACCATGCGGGTCCCCATCTGCACACCTTCGGCACCAAGGGCGAAGGCGGCTGCCATTGTGCGTCCGCAGACCATACCGCCTGCGGCGATGATTGGGACGTCAACTTTGCTGCGGATCAGCGGCAAAAGTACCATCAGGGCAACGTCTTTGGGGTTTTTGAAACCACCACCTTCGCCACCCTCAACCACCAACCCGTCCACACCGGCTTCGATCGCTTTCAAAGCGCCGGCAAGCGTCGGAACGACGTGGAAAACTGTCAAACCTGCCGCCTTTAACGGGCCGCAATATTTGTTGGGATCTCCGGCAGAGGTGGTGACAAATTTCACGCCCTGATCGACGACGAAGTCAACTATTCCCGGATCCCGAACAAAGGCCTGGGCAATATTTACGCCGAATGGCTTGTCGGTCAGCTCGCGCATTTTGACGATTTCTGCCCGCACTTCTTCCAGTTGGCCGGACGATGTTTCGATGATTCCCAAACCTCCGGCATTGGAGACTGCCGACGCCAATTGGGCTCGGGCGATCCAGCCCATGGGGGCCTGGATGATCGGATATTCGACGCCCAGTAATTCTGTAATGCGGTTGCTGATCTTGGTCATGCGGCTCTCCTCTTTGCAGAGGCATAAGGCCCGCGAACCGATTGGCAAGTGCGCGTTTAATCAAGCGACTAAATTTGCGCTTTTCCATCTGGAATAGATTGGGAAAATGGTGGGCGATACAAGGTTCGAACTTGTGGCCCCACCCGTGTGAAGGGTGTGCTCTACCACTGAGCTAATCGCCCGTCCGCAAGGACAGGCGGGCGCTTTGCCAGAGCGCGCCGGTGTTGGCAAGGTTCAGGATACGATTTTGATATGCGGCTCTTTTGTTAATTTGGCCGAAGCCTGAGAGCCTAGTCCGTTAAAGATAGCATCGACGATCAGGGCCAGCTTTTCGACACGCAACTTGTTGATACCTATATATATTATCGCCTCCGGGTTGGTGTAGCAATGCACCATCTGGTTAATCAGCGAAACTGTCTCGTCAATCGACAGGCCGGTGAAATAGCCCTGCTCCATTGCCTCGGCGACGATCAGCGCGAGATAGTGGTCGCCAAGGTCCACATAGCCGCGCACGACTTCGAAATATTGCTGCCCGATTTCGAGATAGCTTTTGAGCAGATCGGGCTCTGCCTCATATTTTTCGACCATCACCACGAAGCGGCGGGCGAAATATTCGTACATCTTGTCGCGTACCGGAAGGTCGGATTCGGTGACCTCCACCATGATACGGACTTTCTCGTCAAAGAACCGCTCCGCCACCGCCTCCAGCAAGGCCTCTTTGCTGTCAAAGAAACGGTAGAGGTTGGAGGGCGACATTCCCGCCGCTGCGGCAAGGTCCGACATGGAAATATCGACCGCCCCGCGCTTGCGGATCAGGTCGTCAACGACTTCAAGCAACTCGGCTCTTCCAGCCTCAATATCGGTTTGGGGGCGGGCCATGGGGGGATCCTGTATTATCGATGCATAACAGTTTTGTGATATATGTTGGAAATCTTCAATCTTCAATGGCGTCGAAAGCAAAACGTTGTTGCCCGGAACCGGTGTCGGGGCTTCCACTCTCATCGACCAGACTGCTAAGCGTCAGGCCCAACAACCTTATCCCCATTTCCGCCGGCAATATCTGGTCCAGCAAGGCATGGCCCAATTGCGTAAATTCGGCCCGATCGGCCAATATATGCGGGACAGTCCGCGACCGGGTGATGGTCCGGAAATCCGAATAGCGCGCCTTCAGCACCAATGTCTTGCCCTTGGCCTGATAGCGTTCGATCCGGTCCCACACGATGTCGATAATCTCGTCCAGCGCCTCGCGCAGCTCATCCTCGCTGCGCTTGTCGTCAAAATAGGTCAGCTCTCCGCCCAGGGACTTACGCACGCTGTTGGCGTTGACCGGCCGGTCATCTATCCCCCGCGCCGCCTTGTGCAGATAGCTGCCCCAACTGCCGAAATAATGTGCCAACCATGCCTCGTCTTTCTGCGCGAGGTCGGCGCCGGTATGCACGCCAAGCTTTGCCATCTTCTCCGCCGTGCGCGGCCCCACACCGTGAAAGCGTCGCACTGGCAGACCGGCCACAAATTCGGCGCCCTGTTCCGGCAAAATGACACAGAGCCCGTCGGGCTTGTTCTGATCACTCGCGAGCTTGGCGATGAATTTGTTGTAGCTAACCCCTGCACTCGCCGTCAGGCCGGTTTCGGCGCGGATAGCGGCACGGATCGCCTTGGCAATTTTGACAGCCGAGCCAATGCCCTGCTTGTCATTGGTCACATCCAGATAGGCCTCGTCGAGGGACAGCGGCTGGATAAGGTCGGTGTGCCGGGCAAAGATATCGCGGATCTGCCGCGACACTGCGCGATAGGCTTCGAAACGGGGTTTTACGAAAATAAGGTCCGGGCATTGCCGCTGCGCCGTAATCGAAGGCATGGCCGACCGTACGCCAAAGGCCCGCGCCTCATAACTCGCCGCCGCCACCACGCCCCGTTTGGACGACCCGCCGACCGCAACGGGCTTGCCCCGCAATTCCGGATTGTCCCGCTGCTCCACGCTCGCGAAAAAGGCATCCATGTCGACATGGATGATCTTGCGTACAGGTGGCGGGGCGTCGGGATTGGACACCGGTTTGGATTATGGGGAAGTTTTGGGGATTGCTATGGAAAATCGACTGCGGGATTTTTGGACGAAGATATTTTGCTAGAAGGAAGAAGGGGTAGAAGGAAGAAGGCGTGGGCTTTGGCCTTCGGCCACGCTCTAAATATACGGGAACTGCCTATCCTAATTCGTCACCCTGAACTTGGTTCAGGGTCCATCGTGATGCTACGATCTACAGCTGAAAAAGAAAACAACCGTGCGTTACTGCATGGCTGTTCACGGATACCGCAGACAAATTCTGAAAAATGGACCCTGAAACAAGTTCAGGGTGACGGCGGTAGGATAGTTCAGGGTGACGGGGTTATAATGGTTCGGGGTAACAAATTAGGAGAGGTAAGGCAGTAAATATCGAGCGGAGCCGAATGCCCGCCCCAACGCCTTCTTCCTTCTACCCCTTCTTCCTTCTAGCGAAAAAAACCTAACACCCAATCTCCGCCCGCAAAGCCTTCCGGTCCAGCTTCCCGATCATCGTCTTGGGCAAAGCCTCCCGCACCACAACGGCCTGCACGCGCTCATGCTTGCCCAATTGCGGGTTCAGCCATGTCATCAGCGCCGCGCCGTCTTCCGTGGCACCGTCTTGCAACGTCACGAAGGCGCGCGGCATTTCGCCGTGATAGGGATCGGGTACGCCGATCACGAGCGCCTCTTTCACCGCCGGATGCTTGTAGAGCACGTCTTCGACCTGGCTGGGGAAAACCTTGAACCCGCCGACCGCGATCATGTCTTTCAGGCGGTCGACAATATGGATGAAGCCATCTTCGTCGATTGTCGCCACATCGCCGGTACGCAGATATTTGCCGACGAACACTTCGGCATCGGCATCGGGCCGCTTCCAATAGCCGCACATGACCTGTGGCCCTGCAAAGACCAACTCGCCCGGCTCGCCCGGTGGTGCGGGCTTGGTGGGGTCTTCCTTGTCGAGCAATTTGACATCGGTCCCGGGAATAGGCTGCCCGATGCTGCCGAGCTTGTTCAGCCCCTCATAGGGGTTACAGGAAACCACGCCGGAACTTTCCGTCAGGCCATAGCCTTCGATTACCACCGCGCCGCTGCGTTCTTCAAAGCGGGCCTTCAACTCGGCAGCCAAAGGTGCGCCGCCGGAAATGCAGGCGCGCAGGCTGGTGAAGTTGGTTTTTGCAATATCGCGGCAGTCAAGCAACGCCTGATACATGGTTGGCACACCGGGCAGCGATGTCACATGGGTCCGGTTCACCGCCGCCAGCGCCGCTTTCGCTTCGAAGCGCGGCAGCATGACGATTTCGCCGCCATTGAAAATGGTACGGTTCAAAACAGTCGCATTCGCAAAGACATGGAAGAAAGGCAGGACGCCCAAAATCCGGTCTTCTGCGGGATTGTCGGGCTGGTTGATCCGGCTGTGCGGGTCCAGCATGTTGATCTGCCGCGCGTTGGCGGTGATATTCTGGTGGCTCAACATCGCGCCTTTGGGCACGCCTGTGGTGCCGCCCGTATATTGCAACTGGGCAATGTCCTTTTCAGGATCGCACGGCTGAACCGCATAATCCCCGCCATTGGCGGTCAGGTCGGCATAGGAGGTGATGCGGCTATCCGCCGGAATAGCCGCGATATCCTTGCGCTTGAACAGGCGATAAGCCCAGCTTTTGGCGCGCGGCAGAGCCTCGGCCACACTGCCTACGACCAGTTCCTTCAGGTTCGACTTGTCGAGCACCTTGATGGCGGTCGGCAAAAGCGCCGCAGCCGACACGGTGAACAGGATAGAGGTCCCGCTGTCGGCCACCTGATGCGCGAGTTCGTCCACCGAGTAGAGCGGAGAAAAATTGACCACCGTCGCCCCGGCGGCAAGCGCGCCATAATAAGCGGCGATATAATGCGGCACATTGGGCAGGAACAGGCCGATATGATCGCCCTTCCCTATCCCCTTGTCCTGCAAGCCCTTGGCGACGCGCCGGACGCTTTCGGCCATTTCGGCATAGCTATACTTGCGGCCCATAAAATCAGCCAAAGCGGCCTTGCCCATCCGCTCGGCGGATTGGAAAAACATGTCGTGCATGGCCAGCGGTGCAAAATGCTGGTCCCATTTGGTCGGGTGGAGATAGTGGCTTTGCCAGATGCTCGAGGTCATGGGCTGCTTATGCCGCGTGATACCAGCCAACGCCATCGCGGATTTCGCATTTTATGCGTCCCGTGAAGTGCAGATGCCGCAGATGCGCCTGTGCCTCTCCGGTGGCGAGGCCGTAGACGCTGTCATCAATTTCGCGATCAAAGAGCAGGTCGAAGGTATCGACCGCGCGCATTTCTGTATCCCGCAAGGCGACTTCCAGTTTTTCCAGCCGTTCATGATGGCCGGACGCCAGCTTGTCGAGGCGCACATGGACGCCTGTGAACGGCTCGCCATGGGCGGGCAGCACGAGCATATCGGCAGGCAGGGCCGCGCGGAATTTGGCGATGGAGTCGAGCCACTCACCCAAGGGGTCAGCCTCCGGCTCGCTGTCCATGACGGAGACGTTGGAGGTGATCCGCGGCAAAATCTGGTCGCCGGCGATGATCATGCCATTGTGGAAATCCACGAGGCTCGCATGCTCAGGGGTATGCCCGCCGCCTGTCATAACGGTCCAGTCGCGCTGCCCGATGCGGACCACTTGCCCATCATCCAGCCGGACATGCCCGGTCGGCAACCGCGACACCGCGCGGGCGAATTTGCCCCAGCCGCTCTTGCGCATTTCCTCGATCCGTTCCTCGTCATAGCCGGCAAAGCGGCGGCTGTTGAGGACTTCTTCGGGCGGGTGATCAAGCTGTTCATTGGTCAGCATCCGGACCATCAGCCATTCGGTGCGGTTCATCCAGATCGGCACCTTGAACTTATTGGCCAGCCACCCTGCGCAGCCCGCATGATCGGGATGGAAATGCGTGACGAAGATCCGCGTCATCTGCCGGTCGGACAGCACGCCCGCAAACATCGCCTTCCAATGGTCGATCGTCCCCGGCATGAACAGTCCGGTATCGGCGATCGCATAACCGTCACCGTCGTCGAGTATCCATAAATTGATATGCGCCAGATTTCCCGGCACCGGCATCCGTGTCCAGCCAAGGTCCGGCGCCAACGGGTAAATCTCCCCATATTGCGGGGCATGGTCGCCCAGGGGATAGGTCAATCCCTTGAGTTCCTTCGCTTCAAAGCCGTGGTCGGCGAGCGAAGCATCATAAGCGGGGGGTGTTTTGGGTGCCATTGCATAGCCGTGCCTTAATCACGCGATTAAGGCAATGCTGACGTTAGGGAAGGTTCGACGAGACAAGCATCAATTTTAAGCAGCCGTCACCCTGAACTTGTTTCAGGGTCTATTGGTAAGCCCTCACCCGACCTGTAGTGACAAGCCATGCTGCGACGCGAGGTTGCTCTTAGCTCATACCGACGGAGCCGCTGCACGATGGACCCTGAAACAAGTTCAGGGTGACGGGTATGGGATTATCGAATTCCGGACACCCCTCTCCCGCTGGGAGAGGATACGAAGCCTTGGCCGACAGGCCTAGGCGTAGTTGGTGAGGGGCGCGACGGTGAAAGGGGTATGCGTCGGATGTTGGGGACAGTCCCTGAAGGGACAGTCCCCATAACCTGTCCGCCGAACCTCGAGGCCTAGGCGGAGGAAGAAAAAACTTACTCGCCCGCTTTTTTGAACAGCGTATCCGCGGTCAGTTCCGGCTTCACGGCCGACTCATCTTCGCCGTTCAGCGCGGCTTCTGCTTTGCGGGCGGCTTCGGTGCGTTCGGCGCGGAGTTCTTCGATCAGGGCTTCGCGGTCGGTGCCGAGACGTGCGTCGTCCGCAGCGCTATTGTCGATGCCGGCTTTCTTCGCCGCACGGTTGACGATGGCGTCGAGTTCACGCTGCGACGTCAGGCCAAGGGTTACAGGATCCTTTGGCTGGATTTCAGCGATATTCCAGTGGCTGCGCTCGCGAATGGCGGTAATCGTATTGCGGGTGGTCCCGATCAGCTTGCAGATCGCACCGTCCGAAATTTCCGGATGGTTGCGTAGCAGCCAGGCGATGCCATCGGGCTTGTCCTGACGCTTCGACACCGGCGTGTAGCGCGGGCCCTTGGTACGGCGGACCTGCTCGGGGCCCTTGCTCATCTTCAGGACATAATCTTCGTCGGCCTGACCCTTTTCGATTTCATCCATCGACAATTCGCCGGCATGGACGGGATCGCGTCCGGTATATTTCGAACCGGTCATATCGTCGGCCATCGCCTGCACTTCGAGGATGTGAATTCCGCAGAACTCGGCAATCTGCGAGAAGCTCAGGCCGGTGTTGTCAACAAGCCATGCGGCTGTTGCATGCGGCATCAAAGGGGTGGCCATCTACTCTACTCCAATAATAAGGGCCGCCCCTTACCGGAGCGGCCTGAATTTGCTGGAGAGCGGTTTAGGCCAAATTGACGGCGGCGTCTAGTCGCTGTTTTGCCGCTTTATGGGACAAATTTGTCGGCGCTCAGCGTTGGATCGGAAAGACACGCAGCCGGGGCTTCCCGACGTCCAGGCCCGATTGTCCCGTCACCGAATAGGCGATCGACATATCGGTACAGGGATTATCCTTCGGCCATTTGCACCGTCGGGCGCTCAGTTTATCGCCTTCGCCACCACTCCATTCCTGGTCTTTGGTGGCGGCACCGTTGAATATTTCCACCATATCTTCCCACCGCTGCGCACCGCGTCCCTTGCGCACTTCGACATGGCTGTTGTCTTCGGAAATTCTCAGCAAAGGATAACTCATCGAATGGCTCCCTACAGCATAGCTTGCTTTACGCCTTTCTTTGCAGCATTTCAACGCCACGAGGGGAGAGAGATGTAATGAAGAAATTCCTGAAATGGCTGGCTGCCTTGGTACTTGTCGCGGTCGCCGCGCTCTTTATCTGGGGTTATGCGCCGGACACCGATGCTGCGGCGATGAAGGCCAAATATGGCAATGACGCGTCGCGCTATGTCGAACTCGAGCCGGGCCTGACGGTCCATTACCGCGATCAGGGCAAGCGCGACGGACGTGTTGTAGTGCTGATCCATGGATCGAACGCCTCGCTGCACACATGGGAACCTTGGGTCGCGGCGCTGGGCAAGGATTACCGCATCGTCTCTCTCGACCTGCCGGGCCATGGCCTGACGGGCAGCCATCCGGGTGGAGTGTATGACTATCCGGTGTTTGTCGATGTCGTCGACAAGCTGATGACGCGGCTGGATATTCCCAAGGCCGTGATTGGCGGCAATTCCATGGGCGGCGGCACGGCGTGGATGTTCGCCCTCGCCCGCCCCGGAAAGACCGAAGCCGTTCTGCTGGTCGATGCGGCAGGTGCGCCGCAATGGCAGGCGCGAAAAGTGCCCATCGGGTTCCGTCTGGCGCGGATGCCGGTGGTCAAGGAACTGACCCGCTTCATCGCCCCACGCAGCATGTTTGAATCGAGCATCAAAACATCGATGAGTGTGCAGTCCAAAATCGACGACGCGCTCGTTGACCGCTATTGGGAACTCAACCGCTATCCCGGCAATCGCGAGGCGACGATGAAGCGTTTCTCCCTGCCGCATAACAACAGGCAGGCGAGCAAGGAGACACTTGCGGCGATTAAGGTGCCGACGTTGATCCTATGGGGCGAAGAGGACAATCTGATCCCGGTCAAATCGGCGAACTGGTTTGCCGAAGCCATTCCAGGGTCGAACTTGATCATCTACCCTGCGGTCGGGCATATTCCGATGGAAGAAATTCCGGAAAAGAGCGCGGCGGACGTCAAGCTGTGGCTGGACGCGCTTCCGACGCCTTAGACCTCGAGTATAATTTTGCCGACATGGTCGCCCGATTCCATATAGGCATGGGCGGCCGCGGCTTCCCGGAGCGGGAAGATACGGTTCATTTCGGGGCGGAGCGCGCCGTCGGTGACCATGGGCCAGACCGACTGATAGATTTCCAGCGCCAACAGGGCCTTGAACGCGGCTGTGCGCGGGCGCAGAGTGGAGCCGGTCAGCGTCAGGCGGCGCATCATGACCTGCGCCATGTTGATTTCCGCGACCATGCCGCCTTGCACGGCGATGGTGACATGGCGCCCATCTTCGCGCAGGCATTGCAGGTTCCGGGGGACGTAGCTGCCCGCGACCATGTCGAGCACGATATGCACCCCGGCACCGCCGGTGATCGCCTTCACTGCCTCGACAAAGTCCGTGCTGTTGTAATTGATCGCATGGTCGGCGCCGAGGGTTTTGGCAGCGTCGCATTTAGCGTCCGAGCCGCAGGTGACGATGACCTCCAGCCCGAACAGCTTGCCCAGCTTGATTGCCATGGTGCCGATGCCGCTGGTCCCGCCATGGACAAGGATCGTCTCCCCGTCGCAGGCATAGCCGCGCTCGAACACATTGTGCCAGACAGTGAACAACGTCTCTGGCAAAGCCGCGGCTTCTGCCATGCTGAGCGATGCGGCTACGGGCAGGCACTGGTCGAGGCGGGCAATGCAATATTCGGCATAGCCTCCGCCAGAGACCAGCGCGCAATAGCGGCCGCCCATCTCGCCGTCATCGACGTCCGGGCCGGTCGCAACAACGGTTCCCGAAACCTCCAGCCCCGGCAGATCGCTCGCGCCCGGTGGCGGCGGATATAGCCCCTTGCGCTGGACGACATCGGGGCGGTTGACTCCGGCATAGGCGACCTTCAGCAGCACCTCGCCGGGCCCCGGAACCGGCACGGGACGTTCGCAGGGCTTCAGCACTTCGGGACCGCCCGGCGTGGAAATTTCGATTGCGGTCATATTATGTGGCAAATCTGCCATGTCAGTCCCCATTTCCGCCCCTGTTCCGGCGGGAACTTATTGACAGCAACCGCGGTCCAGTCAACACTGCTCACCATGGAAAGCGACGAGAATTTACCGCTGCGCCGTGACGACCCGCTGGCCCTGTTGGTCAGACAGGATCTCGATCCCCTGTCGGTCGACGAACTGGAAGCGCGGATTGCCGCCCTAAAGGCCGAGATTACAAGGTGCGAAGGCAAAATCGCCTTCGCTACCCGCCACCGCAGCGCCGCCGACGCGTTATTTAAAAAGTGAAAAACCATGGCACGGCATGAATTTTTCACCCTTTTGCCGTTAACTTCAGAAATGCAGTTGAAAGCGCAAAAGACGAAACCGATATAGAGTGAACTGACCCCAGCGACCCCAGTTTAAGGAACAACACCATGCCATCATTTGCGGAATCGCTGGAAGCAACGCTCCACAACGCGCTCAAGCATGCAGGCGACCGCGCCCATGAATATGCGACTCTGGAGCATCTCCTGCTTGCGCTGATCGACGATGCCGATGCCGCCAAGGTGATGCAGGCCTGCGGTGTAGATCTCGGTGAATTGTCCGACGTCGTCATCACCTATCTCGACAGCGAGCTCGAAAGCCTGCGCGTCGAAGGCAAGGTTGACCCCTCCCCCACCAGCGGATTTCAGCGGGTGGTGCAACGGGCAATTTTGCACGTCCAAAGCTCCGGCAAGGATGTCGTGACCGGCGCAAATGTGCTCGTCGCGCTCTTTTCCGAACGGGAAAGCTACGCCGTCTACTTCCTGCAACAGCAGGATATGAGCCGCCTCGACGCGGTATCCTATATCAGCCACGGCATTGGCAAGGACGGCAAGCTGGCCGAACCGCGCCAGGTGCAAGGCAGCGAGCAAAAGGGTGAAGAACCCGAGGAAAGCAAGACCAAGAAGGACAAGAAAGAAGGCGCGCTTGACCAGTTCACCGTCAATCTGAACGAAAAGGCAAAGCAGGGCCGCATCGATCCGTTGATCGGACGCACGGCCGAGGTCGACCGCACGGTGCAGATCCTGTGCCGCCGGTCGAAGAACAACCCGCTCTATGTGGGTGAGCCCGGCGTCGGCAAAACCGCCATTGCCGAAGGACTTGCGCGGCGCATCGTCGAAAAGCAGGTTCCCGAAGTACTGTTGCCCGCCGTCATCTACTCGCTCGACATGGGCGCGTTGCTTGCGGGCACGCGCTACCGCGGTGACTTTGAAGAAAGGTTGAAGGCCGTGGTATCGGAGCTTGAAAAGCTGCCCGACGCGATCCTGTTCATTGACGAAATCCACACCGTCATCGGCGCTGGCGCAACCAGCGGCGGCGCGATGGATGCGTCGAACCTGTTGAAACCGGCTTTGTCGGGTGGCACCATCCGCTGCATCGGGTCGACGACCTACAAGGAATTCCGCAACCATTTCGAAAAGGACCGCGCCCTGCTGCGCCGGTTCCAGAAGATCGACGTCAACGAACCCACAATCGACGACACGATCAAGATCCTAGCCGGTCTCCGCAGTGCATTTGAAGACCATCACAAGGTCAAATACACGCCCGACGCGCTGAAGGCCGCTGTGGAACTGTCCGCGCGCTATATCAATGACCGTAAATTGCCGGACAAGGCTATCGACGTCATCGACGAAGTCGGCGCGATGCAGATGCTCGTTGCGCCGTCCAAGCGCCGCAAGCTGATCACCGCGCGCGAGATTGAGGCGGTCATCGCCACAATCGCCCGCATCCCGCCGAAAAATGTGTCGACCGACGACAAGACCGCTTTGGGCACGCTCGAAGCCGATCTGAAGCGTGTGGTCTTCGGGCAGGACAAGGCCATCGAAGTGCTCGCCAGCGCGATCAAATTGTCGCGTGCCGGTTTGCGCGATGGCGACAAGCCCATCGGCAACTATCTGTTCTCCGGCCCCACGGGCGTCGGCAAGACCGAAGTTGCACGCCAGTTGGCAACGATCATGGGCATCCCGCTCAAGCGCTTTGACATGAGCGAATATATGGAACGCCATTCGGTCTCGCGCCTGATCGGTGCGCCTCCGGGCTATGTCGGGTTTGACCAAGGCGGTCTGCTGACCGATGCGGTCGACCAGAACCCGCATTGCGTGCTGTTGCTCGATGAAATTGAAAAGGCCCATCCGGACCTGTTCAACATTCTGCTGCAGGTCATGGATAATGGCCGCCTGACCGATCATCATGGCAAGACGGTTGATTTCCGCAATGTCATCCTGATCATGACGACCAATGCCGGCGCCAGCGATATGGCGAAGGAAGGCATCGGCTTCGGCAATAATATCAGCAAGGAAGATGCAGGCGACGAAGCCGTGAAGAAGCTGTTCGCCCCCGAATTCCGCAACCGTCTCGATGCGCAGGTGCCCTTTGGCTATCTGCCAACCGAGGTTGTGGCACGCGTGGTCGACAAGTTCATCCTGCAACTCGAGCTGCAATTGGCCGACCAGAATGTCCATATCAAGCTCGATGACGAGGCACGTGCCTGGTTGACCGAGCGCGGATATGACAAGCTCTATGGCGCACGCCCGATGGGCCGCCTGATCCAGGAAAAGATCAAGCAACCGCTGGCGGAAGAATTGCTGTTCGGAAAGCTGGTGCACGGCGGCGAAGTCGCAGTGCACATGAAAGACGGCGCCCCCGCCTTCGAAATAACCCCCGCCCCGCCCAAGGCCGCCAAGCCCAAGGCACCCAAAAAGGCAACGGGTAAGGCCAGCAAGGCGAAGTGATTGATGACGGGGAATTGTCCTGTGAAGGGCAGTTCCCCGGTTCGCTATGCTGACCGTTACGTCGGCACGACCGAACTCAACGTGCAATCATAATCTGTTCAGGTCTCTCGATAGCCCGTCACCCTGAACTTGTTTCAGGGTCCATTTCTCAGCCCATAACCGCCCAGTCAGCGACAACCCAAGCAGCGACGCACGGTTGCGTTTTCTCGCGTAAACTTGTCACCGCTTCACGATGGACCCTGAACCAAGTTCAGCGTGACGGTGTGGTGTAACTAATTGGTGCACGCGCATCTTATTGCGAAATGCGTTTTGGGCGCTTCCAAACTTCAACCCTCCCCCGGAACCGCCACCAAATGCGCCGCCGGGCCGATGGCGTCGAACAACGCGGCTTCGGTTCCGGTCATCCAGACTTGTGCGCCCGTCTCACCCAATCGCGCGAACAACGCCGCGCGGCGGTCGGGGTCGAGGTGGGCGGCTACTTCGTCGAGCAATAATATCGGTGGCGCGCCGCGCTGCGCGGATACCAGTGCCGCGTGGGCGAGGATGAGCGAGAGCATCAGCGCCTTCTGCTCGCCGGTCGAACAGCGGTCCGCCGCCTGGCCATTTGCGCGGTTATGCACGACCAGGTCGGCGCGGTGAGGGCCGGTCAGGGTGCGCCCTGCCCCGGCATCCTTGCGCCGTGTCGTGCGCCAATAGGTTTTGAGATCGTCGACCGAAACCGGACCGTCCATAGCCAGAACAATTCCGGGCACCGGAAAAGGGTCCGTCGGCGCATGATCCAGTTGAACGGCCAGCGCCTGCAACATGCGCGCCCGCGCTTCGATGATCGCCGCCCCGCTCTCGGCCATTTGCGCTTCGATCGCATCGAGCCAAAGGGGATCCGCGCCATCCGGCGACGTCAGGATACGGTTGCGCTGCTGCACGGCCTTTTCATAGCGGCTGCTGTTGCGGGCGTGGTTCGGCTCCAGTGCGAGGACCAGCCGGTCCAGAAACCGCCGCCGCGCACCCGCACCATCGACAAAGAGCCGGTCCATCGCCGGGGTCAGCCAAATCGCCGAAATCCACTCCGCCAGATTGTTGATCGTGGCATTGGCGCTGTTGATGCGCACTTTGCGCCGCTCGGGCTGGGCGGCGTCTATACCGGTGCCGATGACAGTACCGTCGAGCTCGGCCGAAATCGAAAAGCCGCCGCTCCCCCCGCTATTTGCCATTTCGGAAAGAGCCGCACGGCGCAAACCCCGCCCCGGGACTAGCAAGGATACCGCTTCCAAAATATTCGTCTTGCCTGCCCCGTTCGCACCGTAGAGCGCAATGAACGGCGCTTGCGGCGTCAACGTCAGGTGGACGTGATTGCGAAACTCGGTCAGGGTCAGTCGGGAAAGGGCCATCTGCCGTTTCTGCTATATCATGGCGGGCTAGGGTCAACCCGATTATTTGGTGAAATCCACTTACCAAATATTGGGATATTTCACCATTTTATGAAATGTTACAACACTGACGATTGCTTCATAATTCTCTTATATAGTTGTTATTTATATCTTTTTCAAAACTGGCACACCCCGTGCAGAGTAGTCTGCATAGCCGGAATGGTTCGGCACATTGAAAAGGAACTTAAAATGACACAGTCTTCGCGTAATCAAATCGTATCGGTCTTTGCAGCAGTTGTATGCGCATTCATCACCATCGGCATGAGCGTTGCACCCGCTGTTGCTCCTGTTGCAAGCCTCGTTGCTTAAGACGCGACAACCCACCCACAATCATCTTGTTTAGGGAGTTATAAAAATGGCACGTTTGGTTCTGGATAAAGCCAATAAAAAGATCCTCGGCGTATGCGCCGGATTGGCAAACTGGTCCGGGATTGACCCGATGATCGTTCGCCTGATCTTTGCGGTAGCCACCCTCATTGGCTTTGGTTCGCCGATCCTGATCTACATCCTGTTGGCCATGGTCTTGGATTGATCGCCTCCTGACTTAAAGAACGCCTCTTGCTGCCGTTAAGGTTAATAGAATTCCATCGAGCAGGAGGCAGCCATTGGCTGGAGACGAACATCTCTTCAACTCGCGCCTGTTTCGACGGGACGAGGTCCGCATCGCCGGAGAGGTCCGGGAAAGGGGCGGAGGGAAGCAGAAAATATCCGTGATCGATCTGTCGCAGGCAGGTTTCCGGATGCACTGCGTTTTCCTGATACCCACGGACCGCACCATTTTTCTAAGCATGCCCGGTCTGGAAGCAATGGAAGCCCGGATCGCCTGGCATCAGGACGATTATTATGGCTGCGAGTTCGCGCGGAAATTATATCCCGCCGTCTTCGAGCATATCATTAAGACAAATCCGGCGCTGGCCTTGCACCGCTGACATCAGCGCCGGACGGAAAAAAGCAACGGGTGCTCAGGCAACCTTGCGCACGAACACAGTGCCGGCAGAATAGCCCGCACCAAAAGAACAGATCAGCCCCACATCCCCCGCCGCAAGATCGGCATTATGCTTGTGGAAGGCAATGATCGAACCGGCACTTGATGTATTGGCATAGGTATCGAGCACGGTGGGGCTTTCATCTTCGCTGGCTTCATGTCCCAAAACCTTATGCGCGATCAGGCGGTTCATGCCGGTATTGGCCTGATGCAACCACATGCGGCGCAAATCCGATCCGGACAGGCCCAGACTGTCGGCATGCTCCAGGATCATCTGCCCGACCATCGGCACCACTTCCTTGAAAACCTTGCGACCTTCCTGCACGAAAAGCTTGTCGTTGCGCGGGCCGCTCTGGTCGACAGGACCGTCGCCATGCGCGCGGTTCAGGAAGCCGAAATTGTTCCGGATATTGTTGGAAAACTGGGTCTTCAGGCGGGTGCCGAGAATTTCCCAATGCTGGGCCGGGGCAATATCGCGTGCCTCGACCAGTATCGCTGTGGCGACATCGCCGAAAATGAAATGACTGTCGCGGTCGCGCCAGTTCAAATGGCCGGAGGTGATTTCCGGATTGACCACCAAGACCGACTTTGCATTACCGCTGCGGATATAGTCGGCCGCCGTCTGGATGCCGAAGGTTGCGGACGAACAGGCAACGTTCATGTCAAAGCCAAAGCCGCGCTGCATCCCCAGTTCATGCTGTATTTCGACCGCCATTGCCGGATAGGCGCGCTGCATATTGGAGGCTGCGCATAAAACCGCATCGACATCGGCCACATCGCGTCCGGCGGCCTCTAGTGCCTGCCGGCAAGCGGCGACGCCGATTTCCGCCATCATCGAAATCTGGTCGTTGGGCCGTTCGGGATAGCGTGGTTCCATGATATCGGGATCGAGGATCGCGCGCTTGTCCATGACATGACGGGATTTGATACCACTCGCCTTCTCGACAAATTCGACCGAGCTGTAGGTCAGTGGCTCCGCATCGGGATGTGCCGCATTATAGCGGTCCGCATAGGCGTTGAAGCTGGCGACGAGCTCTTCATTGCTGATCGTATCGGTCGGTGTGAACAGACCCGTTGAGGATATAACCGGTATTGCAGCCTGCGCGTTTTGCGACATTATTTTTCCCGCTTGTATGTTGTCATTGCGTCCGGATGCCTAGCGCCTGCGTATCTTTGAAACAAGCCGTTTGCAGCAGGCGGTAACTTCGTTAAGCAGAATGCCGGGGAGGACACGAATGTCATTTGAAGAACGGAATCCAAGCTGGATTTCCCGGCTTTTCCGGAAAGCACTGGTGGGTATCTACCGGCGGCACGGCTGGCGCGCACATGGTGTTGTGCCGGAACCGCGGAAATTCGTGCTGATCGCCGCCCCGCACACCTCCAACTGGGACTTTGTCTATTTTCTCGGGCTGACCGATGAACTGGGTATTCGTCCGCATTTCATGGCTAAAAGCTCGCTCTTTCGCTGGCCGTGGAAGAATTTTATGCTCGATATGGGCGGCGTGCCCGTCGACCGGTCGTCGAGCAAAAATTATGTGCAGCAGATGATCGACGAATTCCAGCGGCGCAAAGAATTCATGCTGACCATTGCGCCTGAGGGGACCCGTGATACGGTGAAGGCGTGGAAGACCGGTTTCTACCATATCGCGATGGGCGCGGGCGTGCCGCTCGTGGTCGGGATGATGGATTATCCGTCCAAATCCGGCGGACTCGGCCCCGCAATATGGCCGACGGGTGACTATAAGGCGGACATGGCGAAGGTGGCCGAAATCTATGCCAAGGTGACGCCCAAGCATCCCGCAAAGGGCATGACCGCAGTATTGGCGAAGGACGAAGAATGACCGATGTTTTTTCTACTCTCGCCCTGAACGGCGTCGCATTATTTGCAGCAATACTGCTGCTCTGGGCTTATTCGGTGCGTATCCGCGACGTGTCCTTTATCGATGCCTTCTGGGCATTTGGCATGGTCGTGCTGGCGTGGGCGACATGGGCGCAGTCGGCCAATCCCGGCGCGCGCTCGCACCTGATCCTGGGATTGACGACGCTGTGGGGGATGCGGCTGACGATCCATCTCTGGGTGCGCTGGCGCGCACATGGCGAAGACCCGCGCTACACCAAGATCATGGCCAGCCGGATGGAGAAAAAGGGCTGGAGCTGGGCAAAGACGTCGCTGATCGCGGTGTTTCTGACGCAAGCGCCGCTGCTGTTCATTACCTGCCTTCCGGCGCAGCTTGGTATCTGGGCGAGCGAGGGTGGCCGCACCGTTATCGGCCCGCTGGGCGCCGTTGGTGCGGCGATCGCACTGATCGGTATCGCCTTTGAAACCATCGGCGATGCGCAGCTCAACGCCTTTCGCAAGGATCCGGCCAACAAGGGCAAGGTGCTCGACACCGGACTGTGGCGCTACACCCGTCACCCCAATTATTTCGGCGATGCCTGCACCTGGTGGGGCATATGGCTGATTGCTGCGGAATCGGGCCTGCCCGGCTGGATCAGCATCGTCGGCCCGTTGTTCCTGACCTTCACCCTCACCAAATGGTCGGGCAAACCGTTGCTGGAATATGGCATGAAGAAAACGCGGCCGGGCTATGCCGAATATGTGGCCCGGACATCCGGCTTCTTTCCGCTGCCGCCTAAAAAGGGGTAGCGGTTACTTCACCAGCCAGATTTCGCCATAGCCGTTAAAGGCAGGTGCGATCTTGTGCTTGACCTCACGCTCCGGCGCAAAGGCGAGGTCCGGGAAGCGTTCGAACAGCATCGGCAGCGCAATCTTCGCCTGCGCCTTGCCCAGCCCCGCGCCAAGGCAATAATGCGCACCGCCACCAAAGGCGAAATGCTGGATATTGGACCGCTCGATGTCGAACTTTAGCGGGTCGGGGTTGACCTCCGGATCGAAATGCACGCCGAACAGCGACATGTGGATCGTGTCGCCTTGCTTCACCTGCTTGTCCGCAACCTGCATATCCTGATGCGCGCTGCGCAGCACTTGCGTCACTGGCGGTTCGACACGCAGGATTTCGTCCATCGCATTGTCGTGCAGGTGGGGGCGGGCACGGAATTTGACGAGCTGGTCGGGATTTTTCAGCAACTGCACAACCCCTGCCCCCAGCATGTCGGTCGTGGTCGAATTGCCCGCGATCAACAGCAAGCGGATCAGCAACACGATGTCCTGCGTAGTCAGCGTATCGCCCGCCTCCTCGGCTTGCGCCAGGCGGGTGATCAGGTCATCGCTCGGGTTGGTCCGCCGCAGATCGACCTCGCGCGCCAGATAATCGGCGAGCACTGTTGTCGATTCTTCATATAACGCCGTCTGCTCGGGCGTGCGAAAGGGGTTGAGCGCCTGCATACAGCCTAGTGACCAGCGGCGGAAATCCTTGCGGTCCGCAGGGTTGATCCCCAGCAATTCCGCCATCACCGTGGTCGGCAGGGGCGACCCGAAAAGCTGCACAAAATCAAACTCGCCATCCGTAGCGGCGATGTCGTCAAGCAGGTCACGCGCGATCTGTTCGATCCGGGGCAGCAGCGCATCGACCGACCGCTTGTTAAACGCCTGCAACACCAACGTCCGCTGCCGCTTATGCTCAGGGTCATCGAGCATCAGGATCGAAAGCTCTTTGCTGTTATTCCCGTACAGTGTCTTGGAAAAACTGCCGTCATTGGCCTTGCGCGGGTCGGCATTTAGTTCGCGATTCTTGATCAGCTCCGACACTTCCGCGCCACGCGTCAGGAAATAGCGGCCCAATTGCTGGTCATGATGCACGGGATCTGCCGCGCGGAGCCGGTCGAGCGGAACCCACGGTGTCTCACGATAGGTCGGATCGAGTGCCGAAAGCTGGTAGCCGGTAGGAAGCGGATTATCGTCGGACATGAGGGACTTTCGGTTATCGGGTTTCGCTCCGACTATCCCAGATGTTTTTTCGCGGCAAGCGGCGTGTGGCGCGGAGGGTTGGAAAGACCCGTCACCCTGAACTTGTTTCAGGGTCCATTTTTCAGCCCATTACCGCCCTGTCGTGATACACCCAGCAGATACGCACGGTTGGGTTTTGCTTTACCCGAAGGGTGCCGCTGCGCGATGGACCCTGGAACGAAGTCACCGAAGGTGAAACAAGTTCAGGGTGACGGGGAACGAGATGCAGCGGTTGAAAAATTATCGTTTGGAACGCAATCGAACGAGCGGCTGAGAACCCTACCCCGCAATCACCCCAAACAGGTCATGCTCATCCGCATCCTCGATCGCGACCGAAACGATATCGCCTTCCTTCACCGTCGCTGCGACGTCGCGCAGATAGACATGTCCGTCGATTTCCGGCGCATCCGCCTGGCTGCGGCCCGTGGCGCCAATGCTGCCGTCTTCATCGGGTTCGCCGACTTCATCGATGATGACCGGCAAAGTCCGGCCCACCTTTGCGGCCAGTTTCGCCGCGCTGATGGCGGCGGTTTTCGCCATGATCCGCTGGAAACGCTCTTCCTTCACCTCTTCGGGGACCGGATTGGGCAGCGCATTGGCCTGTGCGCCTTCGACCGGTTCGAAGCGGAACGCACCAACGCGGTCGAGTTGTGCTTCGTCCAGCCATTCGAGCAAATATTCAAAATCCGCCTCGGTTTCGCCGGGGAAGCCGACGACAAAGCTGGATCGGATGGCGATATCAGGTGCGATACTGCGCCATTTGCGGATGCGCTCGAGCACCTTGGCTTCATTGGCCGGCCGCTTCATCGCCTTCAAGACATTGGGTGCCGCATGCTGGAACGGGATATCGAGATAAGGCGTCAGCAAACCTTCCGCCATCAACGGGATCACATCATCCACATGCGGATAGGGATAGACATAGTGCAAGCGCACCCATGGCGCGACGCCTTCGCTTGTCCGCAGACCGCCCAACTCGCGAGCCAGATCGGTCATGTGCGCGCGAACATCGCGACCTTTCCACTCCCGGCTTTCATGGCGGGTATCGACGCCATAAGCCGATGTATCCTGGCTGATGACCAGCAATTCCTTGGTCCCTGCGGACACCAGCTTTTCTGCTTCACGCAACACGGCATCAATCCGGCGGCTGGCGAGTTTTCCGCGCAGCGAGGGGATGATGCAAAAGGCGCAGCTATGGTTGCAGCCTTCTGAAATCTTCAAATAGCTATAATGGCGGGGCGTCAGTTTCAGGCCACCCTCGGGCACCAGATCGACAAAGGCCCCGCGCGCAGGGGGCGCAGCCGCGTGGACCGCCGACACCACATCTTCATATTGATGCGCGCCGGTAATCGCCAACACGTCCGGAAAACGGGCGCGAATGACGTCGGCCTCATTGCCCATGCATCCGGTAACGATAACGCGGCCATTTTCGGCAATCGCTTCACCAATGGCTTCCAGGCTTTCCTCTTTGGCAGAGTCGAGAAAGCCGCAAGTGTTCACCAGCACAACATCTGCACCCGCATAATCGGGCGACAGGCCATAGCCGTCGGCCCGCAGCTTCGTCAGGATGCGTTCGCTGTCGACCAGTGCCTTGGGACAGCCGAGGGAGACCATGCCCACCTTGGGCGCTGCTTTGATTTGAGTTGCCATGATGGCGGCGCGCATAGCGGGTTTATGCACGCTTGTCACGGCGCCAGTACAATGGCATCCGGCGCAGGTTTTTCGGGAAAGTAGCGACCATGTTGAAGATTGAATTCACAAAGGGATCGGACCGGGACTGGATTGTCGCGACCCGAGACAATGGATCAATGGAAAAACTGAGTTTCCCGAAGAAGGGACCGACGTTGCACGATGCTGTTCATTTCTTTGTCGAGCAGGCTCTGGCGATGCGTGATGCATTTTGGGGCAAAGTCGAACAGGGCTTAAATCCTGAAGAAATTCAGGCGTTGGCTAAATCGGGTGGCCATGCCAGCGCGGCGCGTGCGGAAAAGCCCGATGACGGAATCACCCAGTTGCTGCAAGCCGAACGCTTGGTTGAATGTTTCGAAGCCGATGCCTGGGGACAACCCGCCGAGCCCGAATCCTTTTTGGACATTGCCCGATCGGCTTGCGAAGCCTCGCATGTCCCGATGCCCGATATGGACACGGCCAAGGTCGAACAAATCCGCAAAGACATGGCCGCTTTTCATGCTGACTGGATAAAGGCACCTGTGGGGTATACAACCTGCCTTCTATGGAGGAGGTAATCATGGCAAATGCAAATTTACTGGCGATTTTAGTCGCCGCCACGGCCGGATTTCTGGTCGGAGGGCTTTGGTACGGGCCCTTGTTTGGCAAAATCTGGATGGCCGAAAATGGCTTTACCGAAGAAGAGCTTAAAAAGGCCAATATGCTGAAGATTTACGGGCTAACCTTCGCCTTCTCAGTACTTTCGGCGGTGTTTTTGGGGCATTTGCTGGCGTTCTTCGACACCAATACGCGGGCAACGCTGATGATTTCGACCGGAATTGCGCTCGGCTATATCGTGCCGGCCATTGGCACCAATTATTTGTTCGCGCGCAAATCGGGAAAGCTGTTCGCGATTGATGCGGGCTACTGGGTGGTGTTTTACGCCGCGATGGGGCTGGTTTTCGTTTTTCTGGGCAGTTGATGTTGGTTGGGGAAAGTCCCCGTAGAAACTCGGGGACTGTCCCCAACCCCGTCAGCCCCCATAAGCCTGATGCAACGCCGCAAGCGACTCACGGTGCGTCAGATCGAGTTGCAAGGGCGTAACGGCGATATAGCCGTCCTCGACCACTTCAAGGTCAGTGTCATGTCCCGAAGTGTGCACCATGCCGTGCAATCCGAACCAGTAATAATCATAACCGCGCGGGTCGGTGCCCTTGACGATCGAGCCGCGGCTATAATCGTGGAAACCCTGGCGCGCGACCTGGATTCCTTTGACATCCTGCGGCAACAGCGCGGGGAAGTTAATGTTGATCAGCGTGCGCGGTGTGACGGGCATATCGAGCAATGGCCGAAGAACCCGTTCACCCCACGCCTCAGCCGCGGAAAAGGGCACGCTGTCGGCCATGCCTTCCTTGCTGTAGACTTGGCTCATTGCAATTGACCGCACGCCGGCAAGCGCGCCTTCCATGGCGGCGGACACGGTGCCTGAATAGGTGATGTCATCGCCCAGATTCGCGCCGCGATTGACGCCGGACAGGATCAGGTCCGGCTTCGCGTCTTTCATGATGACGCCCAGCCCGAGCATTACCGAATCCGTCGGTGTTCCCGAAACCGAATAATGCTTGTCCCCATGTTGCCGGATGCGAACCGGACGGGTCAGCGTCAGCGAATGCCCCGCACCCGAATTTTCTTCGGCCGGGGCAACAATCCAGACATCGTCGCTGATGGTGCGTGCAATCTGTTCGAGCGCCTTTAGCCCCGGCGCATTCACGCCGTCGTCATTTGTCAGCAAAATACGCATCAGGCCATCGGCTCCAATCGGGTAACTCCGCCCATATAGGGCAGCAAAGCCGAGGGAATTGAGACACTTCCATCGGCTTGTTGATAATTTTCGAGAATGGCCACCAATGTACGACCCACCGCGAGGCCGGAGCCGTTCAGCGTGTGCACGAACGCCGTTCCCTTGCTGTCGGCAGGGCGATAGCGGGTGTTCATCCGGCGGGCCTGCCAATCTCCGCAATTGGAGCAGCTCGAAATCTCGCGATACAGCCCCTGCCCTGGCAACCAGACCTCAAGATCATAGGTCTTGCGCGCGCTCGCACCCATATCGCCGGTGCACAGCAGCATCTTGCGATACGGTAATTCCAACGCCTGCAGGATGCCTTCGGCCGACTCGACCATCCGTTCATGCTCCGCAACACCATCTTCGGGACGCACGACGGAGACCAGTTCGACCTTTTCAAACTGGTGCTGGCGAATAAGCCCCTTGGTATCGCGTCCTGCGGCACCTGCTTCCGACCGGAAACAGGGCGTCAGCGCCGTCATACGAATGGGCAATGCAGCATCGTCCAATATCTGTTCACGCACGCTATTGGTCAACGAAACTTCTGCGGTCGGAATAAGCCAACGGCCATCGGTGGTCTGGAAATTATCCTCGGCAAATTTGGGAAGCTGGCCGGTGCCGAACAGCGATTCCTGTTTGACCAGATAGGGCGTCGCACATTCCGTATAGCCGCGCTGCACAGTGTGGTGATCCAGCATAAACTGGCCGATCGCCCGGTTCAGCCGCGCCATCTGTCCGCGCATGAAGGTAAAGCGCGCGCCCGAAATGGCAACGCCGGTTTCGAAATCCAGCCCCAATGCCGGACCAAGGTCTGCATGGTCCTTGGGTTCAAAATCAAAGTTGCGCTGCTGGCCCCAGCGGAGTTGCTCGACATTCTCCGTCTCATCCGCACCGTCAGGGGCATCATCGGACGGCAAATTGGGCAGAGCAGCGAGCAGCGCGTCGAGTTCCGACGCCAAAGCGCGTTCCTGCTCTTCCATCTGCGGCATGCTGTCTTTCAGCGATGCGACTTCGGCCTTCAACGCCTCTGCCGTGGCGGTATCGCCCTTGCCCATGGCCGCACCAATGGCTTTCGACGCTTCATTGCGCCGTGCTTGCGATGCCTGCATTTCAGTCTGGACCGCCCGCCGTTTTTCATCGAGCGCCAGCAAGGACGCCGATACAGCCGTCGCCCCGCGCCGTTTCAGTGCCGCGTCAAAAGCCTCGGGATTTTCGCGTATATATTTCAAGTCGTGCATGGCGGCAGGCTATGCCGACGCGCCGGAGGTTTCGCAACGAAAAAGGGTGTGTGAGGGTATGTGTTGGGGACTGTCCCCGACATCAACAAACAAAAAAAGGGCGGCTCCGAGAACCGCCCTTTTAACAGATACAAGGCAGCACCCCCTATGCTGCGATTGTATCCTTGGATTTCTTGGCGGCGCGGCGGCGGGCGAACAGGCCGGCTGCGGCTGCACCGAAGAGCAGAACCATGGGCGGGGCCGGAACATCGGTGCCGCCAGTGGAGCCGCCGGTCGATCCACCGCTCGACGAAGACGACGAACTGGAGGACGAGGAAGAGCTGCTGCTCGACGAAGACGCACCCGAAGATGTGCCGCCGAACGAGGAAGAAGTGCTGCCGCCGAAGCTCGACGAACCGCCCGTAGACGAGGACGAGCCAGAAGACGACGAACTCGACGATGACGAACCGCTGCTGGAACCCGAGCTGCCCGACGAGCCGCTAGAGCCGGAGCTGCCCGAAGAACCGCTCGAACCGTTGCTGCCGCCCGAACCGCCGTAGCTGGAAGAACCGTGGCCGCCTGAACCGCCCGGCTTGCCGGAGCTTCCGCCCATGCCGCCCGAAGACGAGCTGCTGCTCGACGACGAACTGGAGGATGAGGATGAGCTGGACGAAGACGAGGAAGACGAGCTGCTGACGGCACCACTAGAGGTGCTGACATTGCCCGACGATGTGGAGACGCCACCGGTCGAGGTCGAAACGCCACCGGTCGAGGTTGAAACGCCGCCGGTCGAGGTGCTGATTCCACCGGTCGAGGTCGATACACCACCGGTTGAAGTGGATACGCCGCCTGTCGAGGTCGAGGTGCTGACACCGCCGGTCGAGGTCGATACGCCGCCCGAGGTGCTCGAGGTGCTCGAACCACCTGTTGATGTGCTGGAGCCGCCGGTCGAGGTGCTCGAACCGCCCGAAGAGGTCGAGCTGCTGATACCGCCGGTGCTGCTGGAGGTGGACGAGATGACTACGGTGCCGCTGCTTCCGCCGCCGCCGCCCGAGAAACCGCCGAAGAAGCCGCCGCCGAAACCGCCGCCAAAGCCGCCCGATCCGCCGATGATGACAGGAACGCCGCCGCTGCTGCCGCCTTCATAAGGTGCAGGTGGCATGAACGGAACGGGAATGGGGGGCATGCCCTGGCTTGCAACCGTCACAACGCTAGGTGTGCAGGTGCTCGTCGTTGTTGTGCGGACAACCTTGCGAACGCGCTTAACCTTGCGGACGGGCTTATGGTGCGCGATCTTGCGTACCTTGTGCTTTTTCTTGGCAACCTTGTGCACTTGAGCAGGGGGCGTATCGGCGACTTGCATCGCGCCACCACCGATCAAAGCGCCGCCGCACGTGCAGGCACATAATTTCGCTAAAGCCATGCGTACTGACATAATCTCGACCTTCTTCAGCATTGGGGCTGGTAACGGGATCTGGAATACAGACCCTTGTTCACGCCTCCTGATGTAGCGAGAAAGGCAGAACTATTGGTTAAGCTCAATTGTATTAACCCTGTTTCGAGACCCCGCTTTGTGAAAAATGCGGAATTTCAGTGGGGAAAAGCCAAAGCGTCCCGAACTGGAACTGTTTACATTGGGACTATTTACAGGCCGGAGCCATTTCCACAGCTTTTGCGGCCCCAAAATGCGGTTCGGCAATTTGCCGCTTGTGTGCCTATAACCCCGAGTCTATATCGCCGCCCGAGAGTTGTATTCATGCGGGTCCCCGGGTTCCCGCCCGGGCCGCAAGAGGTGGAGATTACATAATGGGCGCCAGCGCCAAGCCTCAAGATAATAGCAGTGAAACCAGTGGTTTAGACATTGATCTAGACCCGTCATATGTGCCCTCGGACGACGAGCCATTTATGAATGAAAAACAGCTGAAGTTCTTTGAACGGCAGCTGATGGATTGGAAGAACAGCATCCTTGCCGAAGCGCAGGGTACTTTGAACCAGTTGCAGGACGGTCCGATACGCGAACCCGACCTCAATGACCGCGCATCGAGCGAGACCGACTGGAGCATCGAACTGCGCACCCGCGACCGCCAGCGCAAGCTGATTTCCAAGATCGATGCTGCTTTGCGCCGCATTACCGAGGGCGAATATGGCTATTGCCAGGTCACCGGCGAACCGATTTCGCTGGCTCGCCTGCGCGCCCGTCCCATCGCGACGATGACGCTGGAAGCACAGGAACGGCACGAACGGCAGGAACGGGTTTCGCGCGACGATTAATGTCGTCCGCGTTCCGGACAAATCTATCCAACATGTTGGCCTTCTTGGTTAACGGAAGCTTGGTCTCATCCTCTAAATTCGGTGGCCATTAACCTTTTGGCTACATTTTGATGCCAGTAATAACGCGTAACAAAATAGGTAACTTAGCCTCCTGGGTACGCGATATGAACGATCTGCTGAAAAATGATAATCCTGCTTCAGCCAAACGTGGGACCAATCGCGATAGCCTGCTTCTGAAGGCGGTACTGCGCTTTGCAAATATCAGCGACGACCGCGAGGTTCGGATCCGTAACCTATCGGCAGGCGGACTGATGGCCGAAGCCCCGTTGCGCGTTGCACGTGGCGAGCCTGTGGAAATCCACCTGCGCAGCATCGGCTGGATCAGCGGCCATGTGGCATGGGTCACCGAAGGCCGCATAGGCATCGCCTTCGACCATCCGATCAATCCCAAGGATGCGCGCAAACCCGTCGGCCAGGCCGATCTGGAAATGCCCAACTATCTGAAAAAACTAAACGAGCCGAACACGCCCAACAAGTTTCGCCGACTCTAAAGTCAGGCGTCCAGACAGTAGATGTCGACCGGGATGGTGATCTTTTCGAGCACCTGACCCACCGGATAGCTGGACTTCGCACCGTCCTCTATTGCCTGTTCCAGCACCTCGCGCTTTTTCGCGCCGGCAATCACCAGCATCGTTGTACGCGCAGACGCAATCGCGGCGGCTGTCAGGGTCACGCGGTTGACGGGCGCTTCTTCCGGCAATGGAACGGGCGCAACGCCCACGGCACGCACATCCTTGCCACCATTCAGCGCATCGTCGAGATCGGGTCCGGGAAAGATCGAGGCCGTATGCCCGTCCGCGCCCATGCCCAGCCATACCAGATCAGGCGGCCAATGCAGGTCTGCAAGCCGCGCATTTGCGGCATTTCCGGCGAGCTTATGATCCGCCGCATCACTCGTGATCGGAAGAACGCGCGCGCCTTTGGGAATGAAAATCTTCGCGATCATCGCGACATTGGACAGCGGGCTATCAACCGGGACGAGCCGGTCGTCGGTCGGAATGATCGTTACACTCTTCCACCGAATTTTCGATTCGGCGAGCTTTTCCAAAATGGGCTTGGGCGTCGATCCACCGGGAAAGGCCACCAGCGCTTGCCCGCGCGCGTCGAGGGCGCTTTCGATAATGAAACTGACATCGCCGACCACCGCATCAATCAAATCCTCGGCGGCATCAAATTCCCACCATTCAATCTCTTCGGCCATCTGCTTGTTACTCCATCATGTGCGTAGCGCCGCGGCGGCGCGCGCTGCGGCCTCTATCGCCACAACATCCGGTGTCCCTTTACCAACAAGCCAGCTACCGCCAACACATAAAATTTCAGAAACGGCCAACCAATCGGCAGCAGTTTCCTGTTTGATGCCACCCGTGGGGCAAAATTTGCACTGGCCAAAGGGACCGATGAGCGATTTCAACGCCGGAAGCCCGCCATTCGCCTCAGCCGGGAAAAATTTGAAATGTTTGAGACCCAGATCAAGCCCGCGCATGATATCGCCCGCATTGGCGATGCCAGGCAGGAACGGAATGCCCTTGGCCACCGCAGCCTTGCCGAGATTTTCGGTCAGCCCCGGCGATACAATGAACTCAGAACCAACCGCAATCGCGCTTTCAAGGCCCGGTATGTCGACTACGGTCCCTGCCCCCACAATCGCACCGGGCACTTTCTTCATTTCCGCTATGACATCCAGCGCCGCGGCGGTGCGCAAGGTGACCTCCAAAACGCGAAGCCCTCCGGCAACCAGAGCTTCGGCAACCGGACGCGCATGGGCGACGTCTTCGATGACGAGCACCGGAATGACCGGCGCGGTGCGCATGATGGTTTCGATTGCGTTCACTGCGCATGCTCCTGTGCATAAGCCGCCGCCGCGCCGAATAGGCCGGGTTGCGGATGGGTAATGAGTTTGACCGGAATTCCGGCCATCAACGATTCGAAGCGCCCCTTGGCGCGGAAGCGCTCGGCAAAGCCGGAACGGACGAGAATGTCCTTGATCCGAAGCCCGAGGCCTCCGGCGATAACGACACCTGCAAATCCGCCCTGCGCAAGGGTAATGTCGCCCGCGACGCTGCCCAGCGACAGGCAGAAGCGGTCAACCGCCGCAGCGGCAAGACTATCCTCACCCGACATGCCCAATTGCCAAAGCTGCTTGTCGTCCAGTTGCTGGACCGGTTTGCCTTCAAGGGCGGCCAAAGCTTCGTAAATTTCCACTAGCCCCGGCCCCGACACGACGCGTTCCGCCGACACACGGCGGTAGCGTCGGCGCAGCCGGTCGAGCAGCGCGTCTTCGATACTGTCGAGCGGCGCAAAATCGATATGCCCGCCTTCGGTCGCCTGCACATGATAGGAATCGCCCTTGCGCCAAACATGCGCCACACCCAGACCGGTTCCGGGCCCAATGATGCTGATCGTACCGCTATCGGCCAAGGGCTGTTCCGGTCCGGTCAGGTGCAGAAAATGCTCCGCCCCTGCCTGTGCGACCGCATGGCCCACAGCGCCGAAGTCGTTGACGATGACAAAGCTGTCGACGTTGAGTTTTTCGCAGACCAGAGACCGCCGGATAATCCACGGATTGTTGGTCAGCTTGATAACATCGGCATCGACCGGCCCTGCAATCGCAATTGCAGCAGCGCGCGGCAAAGGCTTTCCGGTGATCCGGCCAAAATCTTCCCATGCGGTTTGAAAGCTCGCATGCTCTGCCGTCTTGAGCGTTACCGCTTCCCCCAGCGAGACAACACGCCCGCCGGAAACCTCGGCAATGGCGAAGCGGGCATGGGTGCCGCCGATATCGACCGAAACAATCTCCATCACAGACCTGCCGCCGCCAGCATCGCCGATCCGCCCTTTTCCGCCTCATCTGCAGTGGCGCGCATCAGTGCGAACAATTCGCGTCCCGTGCCGACATGTGCGGACGGCATGGGAACGGCCATCCGGCCTGCCCATTCCGCTTCGTCGACCAGCACATTCAGCGCCCCGTCATTGGCGCACAGCCGGACCACATCGCCATCCTGCAATTTCGCAATGGCACCGCCGCGTGCCGCTTCGGGACTGAGGTGGATCGCCGCCGGGACTTTGCCCGACGCACCCGACATACGGCCATCAGTAACGAGCGCGACCTTGAAGCCCTTGTCCTGCAGCACACCGAGAGGCGGGGTCAGCTTGTGCAGTTCGGGCATGCCATTGGCGGCCGGCCCCTGGAACCGGATAACGACGATCACATCGCGATCGAGTTCACCCGCCTTAAACGCAGCCAAAGCGTCGTTCTGGTCGTGGAAGACACGCACTGGCGCTTCAATGGTCCACCGCGCGGGGTCCACTGCGCTGGTTTTGAACGTAGCGCGGCCCAGATTGCCGGTGACCAGACGCATCCCGCCATCAGGACTGAACGGGTTGGATGGCGGGCGGAGCATCGATTCATCGGCCGTAACGGCAGGTGCCTCGCGCCAACTCAGTTGCTCATCCTGCAAAACAGGTTCTTGTCCATATGCGGTCAGGTCGTCCGCCGCGACGGTCATGATATCGCGGTGCAACAGCCCTGCATCCAGCAACTCGCGGATGACATAGCCCATGCCGCCTGCCGCGTGGAAATGGTTCACGTCGCCCGAACCATTGGGATAGACACGTGCAATCAACGGCACTGCGGACGACAATTGGTCGAGATCTTCCCAATCGATCATGATGCCTGCCGCACGCGCGATGGCCGGAATATGCAAGGCATGGTTGGTCGATCCGCCCGTTGCGAGCAATCCGACGCAAGCATTCACAATCGCCTTTTCATCGACGCAGAGGCCAAGCGGACGGTAATCGTCGCCTTCCGAACCAATTTCGGCAAGACGGTGCACCGCCGCGCGGGTCAATTCGGTGCGCAATTTCGAACCCGGATTGATGAAGGCCGCGCCGGGAATGTGCAGCCCCATTACTTCCATCATCATCTGGTTGGAATTGGCCGTACCATAAAAGGTGCAGGTCCCTGCCCCATGATAGGACGCCGCTTCCGCATCCAGCAATTCCGCGCGGCCGACTTTGCCTTCGGCATAAAGCTGGCGGACACGCTGCTTTTCCTTGTTGGCGAGGCCCGACGGCATGGGGCCAGCGGGGATTAATATCGTAGGTAAATGGCCGAAGCGGAGTGCGCCGATCAGCAAGCCGGGCACGATCTTGTCGCAAATGCCGAGCATCGCGATGCTTTCGAACATCCCGTGGCTCAGGCCTACGGCGGTCGCCATGGCAATCACGTCGCGGCTGAACAGCGACAATTCCATCGAATCCTGCCCTTGCGTCACCCCGTCGCACATGGCCGGGGTGGCACCGGCGACCTGCGCCGTGGCTCCGACTTCGCGGGCGAATATCTTCATCTGTTCGGGGTAGCGGCCATAGGGCTGATGCGCGGACAGCATATCATTATAGGCGCTGACGATGCCGATATTCATCGCCTTGCCGCCACGGATTGCAGCCTTGTCTTCACCGCTGGCGGCGAAGCCATGGGCGAGATTGCCACAGCTCAACGTGGGCCGGTTGACGCCCGCATCACGTTGCCGCGCAATCAGGTCCAGATAGGCAGCGCGTCCGGGCTTTGACCGTTCAATGACCCGTGCGGTCACCGCTTCCAAGGTGGCGTTCAGCTTACTCATGCCAGCTTACTCCATCCCGTTCGGCAAGTGCGATGGCGGCATTGGGCCCCCAGCTACCTGCGCCGTAATTTTTGGGCTTCAATCCGGTCGTCTTCCAAAGTTCGCGGATGGCATCGACCCATTTCCATTGTGCCTCTACCTCGTCGCGACGCACGAACAGTGTCTGGTCACCCTCGATCAGATCGAGCAGGAGCCGTTCATAGGCGATCCGGCGGCGCGACCCTGCAAAAGCGGTGGTAAGCGACAGGTCGAGCGGCACTTCACGCAGCGTAACCCCGCCGCGATCGAGGCCCGGTTCCTTTGCCATGACCAGCAGACGCACATATTCCTCCGGCTGCAACCGGATGATCAGAGTGTTTGCCTCCAACCGTCCGCCGCGTGCGCCGAACACATTGTGCGGCACCGGCTTGAACTGGATCACAATCTCGCTCCGCCTTTCAGGCAGACGCTTTCCGGTGCGCAGGAAAAAGGGCACGCCCTGCCAGCGCCAATTGTCGACATAGGCCTTGATGGCGACAAAGGTTTCGGTGTCGGATGGCTTGCCCAGATCGGAATCATAGCTTTTCACCGCCTCGCCCTTGACTGCGCCATCGCCATATTGGCCGGTCACAACATCGCCTTCGGCAACGGGCCGCAAGGCGCGGAGGACCTTGACCTTCTCATCGCGGATTGCAGTGGCGTCCAGATTGGCGGGTGGCTCCATCGCGGTTAACGCAACGAGTTGGAGCATATGGTTCTGCACCATATCGCGCAGCGCACCGGTGTCGTCGTAGAAGCCGGCACGTCCTTCCAGACCGACCGTTTCGCTGACGGTGATCTGGACATGCTCGATGGCGTTGGCGTTCCACAACGGCTCGAACAGCATATTGGCAAAGCGCAGAGCCATCAGGTTCTGCACTGTTTCCTTGCCCAGATAATGGTCGATCCGGAACGTCCGCTTTTCCGGGAAAACCGCGTTAACTGCATCGTTGATCTGGCAACTGCTGGCCAGGTCATTGCCGAGCGGTTTTTCCAGACCGATACGCACATTGTCACCCGCGAGCCCTGCGCTGTGCAGCCCCCTGATGGTGGGTTCGAACAACGAAGGGGCGGTCGACAGGAAGATCGACAGGCCGCCCGAAATGTCACCGATCTTCTCGGCCAGCGCGGCAAAGCCGTCGGGCTGTGACGCATCTAGCGCCTGATAATGGAGGCGCTGCAAAAAGGCATCGATCATGCCTTCCGCCTTGCGGTCTTCCGGCAGAAATTCGCAAAGTGCAGTGCGCGCAAATTCGCGGAACTCGGCATCGCTATAGGCGCTGCGCGCGGTGCCGAATATGCGCAAGGCGGGATCGATCAGCTCGTCGGCGTGCAGCGCATAAAGGGAAGGTAGCAACATCCGCCGCGAAAGATCGCCGGTCGCGCCGAATAACAAGAGGGTCGAACTATGCTCGCTCATGCAGCCTATCTCCAACAATCGGCGTCCTGCGCGTCGATTATGCGCCATCCCTTAGCTTGCCGACCCCTCCCGTCTAGCGCTTATTCGTATGCACCGCCCTTAACGGACCACCTGCGCCCGCTGTTCCGCGATACCCATCGACAAAATGACCGGTTTTTCTGCCTGACGGGCTTGAAAATCCGTTTTTCCGGAAAGGCCGCGCCAGTCAGACGCAATCAGCGCCTGCGCGGTAGGTGCGCCGAGCGTTGTGCCGGGGCCCAGGACAATGATCTTGTCCGGCGCAAATTCCGCCGCCGCGACCTGAACCGCGCGGGTGAAATCATAGGTCCGGTTCAACTGCGCACCAAGGGTATAGTCATAGATTGCCGCAGGATCGAACGCCTTGGGCGACCAGACCTTCCCCTTCCCGTCCACCGCCGCAATCCCACCGGCACCGAAATCCGCCAGCGGATTGGCGGCGCGTGCCATGGTCGGGATATGGTCGAGCAGCGGGCTGTGGAAAGCCGCATGGTGCATCAGGCGCATGGGGAAGCGGTCATCCTTGGGCAAACGCTCCGACAACCATTTCAGCCCCTTATCGTCCGCTGCGAAAACCACCATGCCGCCCAAATTGATGGAATTATGGACTTCTATATCAGATAGAGATGCAGCCTCTTGGCATATCTCACTGACTAATTGTTCTTTTTCGGGATCGATACGCCAATCGGCATCCACAATCGGCCAGACGATCTGCCCACCGACGCCATGCTGGTGCATCATTCCGCCCATGGTGTTGACCAACCGCGCACCACCTTTGAAATCCAGAATTCCGGCGCAAGCCAACGCCAGATACCAACCCATCGAATTGCCCGTAACCGCAACAATATCGTAGCGTTCCCGGTCAATCGCGGCGAAATCGGCCAAGGCGCAGGCGTAGATCAGCAAGGACGCGTTATCGCCGGTCATATGCACCGACGGCGCATATTTCTCGGCACCGTCCAGCTCTGAAATCGGCACCTGCCCCAGCGAACGGCGCAGCGCGTCGAGTTGTTCGACCATCGCCCAGCGGTCGGCATGATGGGTTTTCAGATAACCCAGTTCCGGCGCATTATATGTGCCACGTCCGGGGCAGACGACAAGTGCAGTCTCTTTCATGCGACGGCCGCCTTTGCTGCTGCGATGATTGACTCGCGGCTTGGCAACACCAGCTCTGCGGCGGGGCCTAGCGGTATGAAGCAATCCTCGGCGGTGATCCGGTGCGTCGCATCGCCGCGTCCGGCTTCGGCCAGGATCGTCATCAGCTTCTCGCTCAAGCTGCCGGTCCGGCGGCTTTCATCGACGATCAGGATATTCCGGCAGTCGGCAACGGCCTCCACTATGGCGGAATCGTTCAACGGGTGCAGCCAGCGCAGGTCAATGATCCGCAAATCAATCCCCGCTGCACGCAATTCAGTCTCTGCCTGCCGCGAAAGAAAATAACCATTTCCGTAGGTTATGATCGCAAGTTGCGAACCAATCCCATGCTGGTGCAATTCGCCAAAGCCGATATGCTCCGACTCTGCGGGCGCAACATAAGGCGCCGTCCACGCCCCGTCATTGGCCTCCACCAAATCGGTTGTGTGATAAAGCGCGATGGGTTCGACAAATACCACCACCTTGCCATCCTCATGCGCCATCCGCACACATTCGCGCAGCATGGCGGGGGCGTCTGCGGCATTTGAGGGACAGGCGACAACGATCCCCGGAATATCGGTCAACACCGCAAGGCTGTTGTCGTTGTGGAAATGCCCGCCAAAGCCTTTTTGATAGGGAAGTCCTGCGATGCGGACGACCATAGGGTTACGGTATTGGCGGTTCGAGAAGAAGGACAGCGTCGCCGCCTCGCCGCGAATCTGGTCTTCGGCATTGTGCAGATAGGCCAGAAACTGGATTTCCGGGATCGGAACAAAGCCATTATGCCCCATGCCGATGGCAAGGCCCAATATGGTCTGTTCGTCGAGCAACGTATCAAACACTCGCGCCGCGCCGAATTTATCCTGCAAGCCCTGGGTCACCCCATACACCCCGCCCTTGCGCGCCACATCTTCGCCAAACAGCGCGATATTGGGGTAACGCTGCATCAGATCGGCAAGCGCAAAGTTGATGGATTTCGCCAGCGTTACCGGCTTGGCCAAATTGCGCTGATCCTTGGCAAACAGCGCGTCCCGGGCCGGTGTATCCGGCAAAGGCGGCGATGCTTTGAAACCTTGTATGGGGTCAATCGACGACATGACGTCAGTCGCCGTCTCGATCCGTGGCTTGGCCAGCGCGTCCTGCGCCACATGGTCCACGCGGGCACGCATATCCTGATAGCGTTGGACGATTTCGGCACCCGAAAGTCCCGCCTGTTCATGCAAAATGCGGGCGCTGTGCAGCAATGGGTCCTGCGCCTCGGCAGCCTCGATATTGGCGAGCGCGGAATAGCTTGCCTCAACGTCTGCCCCGGCATGGCCCATCAGACGGACGGTGCGCATATGCAGGAACACAGGTTTGCGCCGTCCCCGCGCATAGTCGACAGCCTCCCGGCACCCGCGCACGGCGTCGTTCAGGTCAGCCCCGTCGCACTGTATATAATGCAGCGCAGGCCGGTGCGCGAAATTCGCTTCAATCCAGCCGCCCGGCGTGCGCACCGATATCCCGATGCCATTATCTTCACACAGGAAGATGATCGGCATCGGCAAATGCTGATACGCCGCCCAACAGGCGGAATTGAAAGCCCCTTGCGACGTCGAATGGTTCGCCGACGCATCACCGAAGGAGCACAGGATTACCGCATCATGCGGCAACACCGCGTCCTCAAGTTTCAACCGCTGCGCCATCCCAAAGGAGTGCGCCGCGCCCACGGCCTTCGGCAGGTGCGAGGCGATGGTGCTCGTTTGCGGAGGCACGAAAGTATTGGCACAGCCCAATACCTTGTGCCGGCCACCCGAGATGGGATCTTCGGCAGAGGCGGCAAAGGACAATGCCATATCATAAAGCGGGGTCAGGCCGCCAAACTGCTTCTTACGCTGGATCAGGAACGCGGCGTCGCGATAATGGAGGAACGCCATATCGGTGTGCCGCGTCGCCGCCGCCATTGCTGCGGTGCCTTCATGGCCGGAACTGCCGATCGAATAAAATGTCTTTCCCTTGGACCGCCGCGCCCACAAATCGAGATGGCGGCTCATGATCTGGCTGTCGAACAGATCGACCAGTTGATGCGCGGGAACGGACAAAGGCGCCGAATTGCTGCGCTGTGCCGGAAAGTCTTGTGCGGCAACGCGGCGCACAAAGGCTTCGTCAATGATGGTGGGGCGGTCAAACATAGCCAAGGGCTATAATATCCTGCGCGACGGAAAAGCCACAGTTATTTGGCAAATTCAATCGCGCGATTAAATTGCTGGATTTGCCAAAAATCGTTGATAGGATGCTGCTCGAGAGAGAGCTTGTTCCCCAGGAAGATATCCTAGTGAATTTGTAAATGGCGGTTTGGTAAAGATGAACAGGAATGTCGCCAACCAAATCGCCGGTTAAGGAGGAGAGAGAGTAATGCGTCGATTTAATCATATACTGACGGCTGCGCTGTGCAGCACGATGTTCGTTCCCGCCGTTTATGCCCAAGAAGCCCCACAGGCCGAAGAGGATTCCGGCAACGAACCAATCATCGTGACGGCAACCCTGCGCGCGATGGATGTTCAGGACATTCCCCTCGCCGTTACCGCGGTCGCCCCGGAAGCCCTTGAGCGCGAAGGTGTGTCGGACATCAAGACGCTCTCCTCGATTTCACCGAGCTTCAACATCCAGTCATCACAGACCGAAACCCAAGGCACGTCGATCAAGATTCGCGGCGTCGGCACCACCGGTAACAACACCGGTCTGGAAAGCTCGGTCGGTGTGTTCATCGATGGCGTCTATCAATCGCGCCCCGGCGTCGCCCTCGGCGATCTTGTCGATCTGGAGCGCCTCGAAATCTTGCGCGGACCACAGGGCACATTGTTCGGCCGCAACACGTCGGCAGGTGCGCTGAATATTTCGACCAAGCGCCCAAGCCTCTCGGAATTCGAAGGCTTTGCGAACGCCAGCTACGGCAATTACAACTTCATGAATGTGCAAGGCGGCATCAGCGTTCCGATTGCACAGGATGTGGCCGGTATCCGCCTGTCGGGAACATGGCGCAAGCGTGATGGCTTCCTGAAAAGCACGACCGGCGCGGAAAGTAATAACCGTGACCGCTACATGCTGCGTGGACAGCTTTATGTCGAACCCAATGCCGATGTCAGCATCCGGTTGCTTGCCGATTATTCGAAAGTCGACGAAAATTGCTGCGACGCAGTGGTCGTTCGCGAAACCGAACTTGCACCCTTCTTTGCGTTCCACGGTCTGACAAGCGACGGCGTGGATGCATCGGGGCCAAGCGCGCTCAAGAGCCTCACCACCAACAGCCAGTTGTTCAAAAACGGTGCCGAACAATGGGGCGTTTCGGGCGAACTGAAATGGGATTTTGGCGGCGTAAAGCTGACCTCCATCACCGCCTATCGCGATTTCAAGTCGAGCTCGACGCAAGAATCCGACTTCACCAGCCTGAATATTTTCACGGCTGGCGCAGGCGGTTCCAACTCGCGTCCGGGCATTTTGCCCAATGGTGACAAGATCAAGACCTTTACCCAAGAGCTTCGCTTGCAAGGCACGGCGTTTAACGACCATCTCGACTGGCTTGTCGGTGCCTTCTATTCAAAGGAAGACATCACATCCAACCAATCGATGACATTCGGCACCGATTACCAGCGCGCCAACAGCGCGTTCAACTTTGCCAATGCGCTGGGCGTCAATCCGCTCTTCACGCTGACGGCGTTGGGTAATGGCGGCATTCCGGTCAACTCGGCCGGGTCCTTCGCAGAAAATGTCTTCACGCAAAGCGCAAAGAGCTTCTCGGTCTTTACGCATAATGTCATCAACTTCACCGACAAGCTGAGCCTCACGCTCGGTGCGCGTTATGTTGATGAGAAGAAGACAGCCTCGTTCGACCAAATCAATGGAAGCAACGGCGCGTGCCAAGCCAGCGTCAACGGCGTTTTGAGTGGCGCATTTGGACTCGCCGGACTTCCAGGTGCTGTCCAGTCGGGTGTCGTCGGTCTGAACTGCTTCCCGTTTGCGGCACCAGTCACATTGACTGCACCAGCCGGACTCGGCGGCGGCCTTGCCAGCCGCTTCCTGCCTTTGCCGCGGGAATGGGCGAACGTGTTCAAGGATGACGAAATCACCTATACCGCGCAGGTTGGCTACAAGGCCAATCCAGACCTGCTGATTTATGCCGGCTACAGCCATGGCTTCAAATCAGGTGGTTTCAACCTTGACCCGACCGCTGCTAATATCACTAACTCCGCTGCGGTTTTGGCAGGGGGCGGCACAGTTGCTCCAATCTTTGCCGATCCACGCTTTGAATCGGAAAAGGTCGATCAGATCGAAGTCGGCGTTAAAGCCACCTTCGGTCCGATCAAGGCAAACCTAGCCTTGTTCGACATGAAGATGAGTGACTTCCAGGTCCTCGAATTCACGGGCGTCCAGTTCCTCACCTTCAACGTCAATTCGGCCCGTTCGACCGGTGCTGAATTGGAACTGTTCGGAGACTTCGGTAATTATGTGAAGGGCAATTTGGCCATGACATATGCCGACGCCCGTTATCCCGGAAATTGCGCAGTTGGCGTTGCTCCCGGCGCACTTGGCTCGGTGACCCGTCTGTGCGGACAGGATCTGACCAACGCACCGAAGTTCACCAGCGTGGTTGGCCTGACCTATGACGGTCCGCTCAACAGCTCTGGCTGGGGACTGCTCGTCAACGGCAGCATGAACTATTCGGACAGCCGGACCACACGTACGATCGACCTCGACACCAATGGTCTTCCCATACCGCTCGCGCGGCAGGAAAACTATTTCAAGATGAACGCGCGTATCGGGCTCACCACGCCGGATGAGCGCTTCACCTTTGAATTGTGGGGCACGAACCTGTCGAACGAAATTACCCGCGGCATTACCGCCAACACCCCGTTGCGTGGTGGCGCGGGCACCCGTTCGCTGATCGGCTTTATCGAAGAGCCACGCATGTACGGCTTGACCGTCCGCGCGAAATTCTAAGAAGCTAAATCGAAAAAGGGGCGGCCTTCCCAGTGGAGGCCGCCCCTTTTTTGTTCCTACGATCCAGAACCCAGCTTTAACCGGTGTCACCCTGAACTTGTTTCAGGGTCTATTCCTGAGATGTCCCCGCACTGGCGTGGCCCGCCATAACGTTACGCACGGTTGCTCTCATCGTAGCGCTTAGGGGGCTGCTGCACGATGGACCCTGAAACAAGTTCAGGGTGACGGGGATATAATGTGAAGGGTGGGGAGAAAGACGGGGCTTTGAAACCCGCCTCTCTCCCGTATGCAGAAAGCTTACGCTGCCGCCTTATACAGCGTCGCGCCCTTATCGGCCATTTCGCGGAAGCTTTTGGGCGGCGCGAAACGGCTGCCAAAACGCTGTGCAAGACTGTCGGCGGTGCGGACGAAGTTTTCGAGACCCAAGGTGTCGATATAGCTCATCGGGCCACCGGTGTAGGGCGCAAAACCCCATCCGAAAATCGCACCCAGGTCCGCACTTTGCGGATCGCGTACGACTTCTTCCTCATAACATTGCGCCGTGGCAATCAACTGAATGTAGAGAAGCCTCTGCTTGACCTCTTCCACCGTTGGCTGGTTTTCCGCCAGCGGATAATGATCGGCCATTCCCTGCCACAAGGACAGGCGCTCGCCCTTTTCATCATAGTCGTAAAAGCCGGAGCCGAAACGGCGGCCTTTGCGACCCAGCTTGACGACCATCAGTTCCATGAAATCTTCGGTACCGCTTGGTTGGTAAGCGTCGCCCAATTCCTTCTTGGTCGATTGCATCACGTCATAGCCAAGCTGCAGCGTGGTTTCGTCGAGCAACGCCAGCGGACCGATGGGCATACCCAGCGACTTGGCAGCATTTTCGATCAGGGCAGGCTTAACGCCTTCGGTCACCAGCTTCATCGCCTCGCCCATATAGGGAGGGAACACGCGGTTGGTGAAGAAACCACGCACGTCTTTGACGACGATTGGGGTCTTTTTGATCTTCGCATTATAGTCAAATGCTGCGGCCAAAGCGCGGTCGCCCGACAGTTCGCCGGGAATAATTTCCAACAGCGGCATTTTTTCGACCGGCGAGAAGAAGTGCAGACCGATGAACAGTTCCGGGCGGACCGAATTTTTCGCAAGGCCGGTGATGGGCAAAGTTGACGTATTGGACGCAAATACGACGTCGGGGCGAATGACCGCCTCTGCCTTTTTGATGACGTCGGCCTTGACGTCGGGGCGTTCGAACACCGCCTCGATGATCAAGTCGACATCTTTCAGATCGTCATAATTATCGGTCGGGGTGATGCGGGCCATAAATGCCTCGCCCGCTTCCTTGGACATTTTGCCACGACCCACAGCCTTGTCGATAATCTTGCGGCTGTAATCGACCGCCTTGTTGGCGTCTTCCAGACTACGATCGAGAACAACGACATCCATGCCGCCCTTGACGGTTACGTGGGTGATGCCCGACCCCATTAGGCCGCCGCCCAAAACACCGACTTTCTTGATTTCGACAGGTGGTACATCCTTGGGACGGCCTGCACCCTTTTCTGCAGCCTGCTTGTTGATGAACAGCGTGCGGATCATGTTCTTGGCCTGGCTGCCCGAAAGAAGCTTGGTGAAATATTTCGATTCCACGCGAAGCGCCGTGTCGAACGGCAGGATCGAACCTTCATACAGGCAGGACAAAATCGCCTTCACGGCATCAAAATTGCCCTTGCTTTCCTTGTGCGCCATAGCGTTGAGGCCGATGAAAAGCTGGACCGAGCGCGGGTCCATAGCGCCTGCACCGCCGGGGAATTTGAAATCCTTCTTGTCCCAGGGTGCAGTCGCCTTCGGATTGGCTTTCACCCATGCCTTGGCATTGGCGATCAGGTCGGCAGCCGGAACTACGTCATGGACCAGACCCTGCGCCTTTGCCGTTGCGGGGTCGAGCGACTTGCCCTGAATGATCATCATGGCTGCATTTTGAAGGCCAATCAGACGTGGTGTACGCTGCGTACCGCCGCCACCAGGAAGCAAGCCAACCATCACTTCGGGCATGCCGAGCTGGATTTTCGGATTGTCGGCAACAACGCGATAATGACACGCGAGCGCGAGTTCCAAGCCACCGCCAAGCGCGAGGCCGTTAAGGGCACATGCGACGGGCTTTGCCGAGGCCTGACCGCTGGTCAACGCCTTGGCGGTCTTCCCGCCAGCTTCCATCTTGCGCAGCAAGGCGTTCAGCGCAAACGCTTGGTCAAAGGCTTCTTTCGTGCTGTTCGCCTTTGCCCCGCCAAGCATTGTGAGGTCTGCGCCCGCCAGGAATCCGGTGGCTTTGCCGGATGTGATGACGGCACCCTTGACCGCGTCATTGGTTGTGAAGTCTTCGACCCACGCGCCGAATTCGGCAATCAGGTCGCCATTCCAGACATTCATAGTTGCGCCGGGAAGGTCGATGGTGACGAGCGCGATGCCGTCGCTGTCGATGTCGACGGAAAAAGTTTTGTAAGTCATGTATTAAATCCCGATCAATTCACGCGTTCGATGATAGTCGCAGTGCCCATGCCTGCGCCGATACACAGGGTGGTGAGCGCGGTCGATTTTCCGGACCGTTCCAGTTCGTCCAGAACGGTGCCCAAGATCATCGCGCCGGTTGCGCCCAGCGGGTGGCCCATCGCAATCGCGCCGCCGTTCACGTTGATATCGCCATGGTCGATGTTGAGTGCTTCCATGAAACGCAGAACGACCGACGCAAATGCCTCGTTCAATTCCCACACATCGATGTCGCCCTTGTCCATCCCTGCCCGTGCGAGCGCCTTCTGCGCGGCAAATTCTGGGCCGGTGAGCATGATCGAAGGTTCGGACCCGACGGATGCCATCGAAACGATGCGTGCACGTGCTTTCAGGCCGTATTTCTCGCCCGCTTCCTTTGTGCCGATCAGGACGGCAGCCGATCCGTCGACGATGCCCGAGCTGTTTCCGGCATGGTGGACGTGGTTTATCTTTTCGACGTCGGGATAGCGCATGATCGCGATATCGTCGAAGCCGGGCATCATCGTGCCCATCATCTGGAACGCAGGGGCCAAGGCACCCAGCGACTGCATGTCGGTTTCAGGACGCATCAGTTCGTCATGGCCCAGGATGATTTCGCCGATGACGTCATGGATCGGCAGGATCGACTTGGCGAAGCGCTTTTCGCTCCATGCCTTGGCAGCGCGCTTCTGGCTTTCGACGGCATAGGCGTCCACATCGTCGCGGCTGTAGCCATATTTCGTCGCGATCAAATCCGCCGAGATACCCTGCGGAATGAAATAGTTGGCAATCGCCGAACGCGGGTCAATCGGCCACGCGCCGCCATCGGAACCCATGGGAACGCGGCTCATCGACTCAATACCGCCGCCAATGGCGAGGTCGCACTCGCCCGACTTGACCTTGGCCGCCGCGATATTGGACGCTTCGAGGCCCGATCCGCAGAAGCGGTTTACCTGTATACCGCTGGTTGTGTGGGGATAGCCCGCAGCCAGCACCGCGGTGCGGGTGATGACCGCACCCTGTTCGCCGACGGGAGACACGCAGCCGAAGGCAACATCTTCGATTTCTTCGCCCGACAGACCATTGCGGTCGCGGATCGAAGCAAGCACCTGCGCGGCTAAATCAATCGGCGTAATTTCATGCAGCGCACCATCGGGACGCCCCTTGCCCCGGGGGCTGCGCACCGCATCATAAATATAGGCTTCGGTCATGGTATCTTCCTAGTTGGCAATCACGGCACCCGCCGCGATCAGTTGGGATATATCGCTCTCGCCAAGGCCAGCCTCGGCAAGAATGGCAGCATAATCGCCGCCTTTTGTTGCAATTTCGAAATGGGTAGCCAGCGGCTGCGTTGCAAGGCGCGGCGCGATTTGCGGGTGCAGCCAGCGGCCGTCCTGCAGGACAGCCTGCCGTTCGGCATTGGCCGGGTGCGCCGCGGCTTCGACATAATCCAGCACCGGCGTGACGCACGCATCGGTCCCGGCAAAAATCGCTTCCCACTCATCACGGGTTTTGGTCGCGAACACATCTTCCAGCATCTCGTGCTGCTTTGCCCATGCCGAAAAGTCGTGCTGGCGCCCAAAGGCCTCCGCTTCAATGGGCAGGCGTTCCATCATCGCAGCGAAAAACTGCGGTTCGATGCAGCCTACCGCCATGAATTTGCCGTCCGCCGTCATGTAACAACGATAGAAAGGCGCGGCGCCATCGAGCAGATTGGCCTCGCGCTTGGTCTGCCATTGCCCGAGACCCGCCATGCCGTGAACGAAGCTCATCAGACTGTGTGTGCCGTCGATGATCGCGGCGTCCACGATATTGCCCTTGCCGGTCCGCCCACGCTCGACCAGCGCGGCCAATATGCCGGTCAGCAAGAACATCGAACCGCCACCAAAGTCGCCGACCATGTTGAGCGGCGGGACGGGCGGTTGTCCGTCCTTGCCAATAGCGTTCAGGACGCCGGTCATGCTTATGTAGTTGATGTCGTGCCCGGCCATGTGGCTCCACGGCCCGCTTTGGCCCCAGCCCGTCATACGCCCGTAGATAAGGCCCGGATTGACGGCGTGGCACGCCTCTGGCCCGACGCCCATACGTTCCGTAACACCGGGACGCAAACCTTCGATAAGGATATCAGCAGTCTCGACCAGCTTCAGCAATGCCTGAACAGCATCCGGCTTTTTCAGATCCAATATGATCGAACGTTTACCCCGAGCGTCGATACCCTTCGGGACAATCGCGCTGCCAGGTCGATCAATAACTGTAACATCCGCACCCAGATCGGATAGCAACTGCCCCGCATATGGGCCGGGGCCAATACCAGCGAGTTCGATGACCTTGATACCACTCAACGGTCCGGTCTGAGCACGGGAAATAGTCATGGCATCCTTCCGCATCGGAATTTACGAAAAATATATTTAATCGGGCGATTAACTATGCGCTTCTAACCTGTCCTTTAGGTTGACGCAAGCGTCAACTAGCGGTTTTGCCGCCCCTCGATCAGCGCATCAACCACACTGGGATCCGCCAGGGTCGATGTGTCGCCGAGTGCGGCAAAGTCATTTTCCGCAATCTTGCGCAAGATGCGCCGCATGATCTTGCCCGACCGTGTCTTGGGCAAGGCGGTGGTGAAATGGATATGGTCGGGCGATGCAATCGGTCCGATTTCGATCCGCACCTGCTGCCGCAATTCGGCGTGCAGTTCGTCCGACGGCTCCTCGCCCATGTTGAGCGTGACATAGCAGTAAATGCCCTGCCCCTTGATATCATGCGGAAAACCGACAACCGCTGCCTCGGCCACCTTGTCGTGCAGCACCAACGCGCTTTCGACTTCAGCGGTGCCCATGCGATGACCGGAGACATTGATAACATCGTCCACCCGGCCCGTGATCCACCAATAGCCGTCTTCATCGCGGCGACAGCCGTCGCCGGTGAAATATTTGCCCGTATAGGTCGAAAAATAGGTCTGCACGAAACGGTCATGATCGCCATAAACCGTGCGCGCCTGCCCGGGCCAGCTATGCGTGATGCACAGATTGCCGCTCGTCGCGCCGCCAACCTGCTCATCTGCGAGCACGGCACCTTCGGCATCGACCAGTTGCGGGCGGATGCCGAAAAAGGGTCGGCCTGCACTACCCGGTTTCATGCCATGCGCACCGGGCAGCGTTGTGATCATCACCCCGCCCGTCTCGGTCTGCCACCATGTATCGACGATGGGCAGTTTTCCCTCCCCCACCGTGGCATGATACCAGCGCCATGCTTCGGGGTTGATTGGCTCACCCACCGTGCCCAAAAGCCGGAGCGATTGCCGCGAACGTGCTTTCACAGGCCCGTCGCCGTCGCGCATCAAGGCCCGTAAGGCTGTGGGCGCGGTGTAGAAAATGTTGACCTGATGCCGGTCAATAATGTCCCAGAAGCGTCCGCTATCGGGGTAGCTCGGTATTCCTTCAAAAATCAGGCTGGTCCCGCCATTTTGCAGTGGACCATATACGACATAGCTATGGCCCGTGACCCAACCGATATCCGCCGAGCAGAAAAAGACCTCGCCGGGCTGGTAATCGAACACATAATGGAACGTTGCCGCGGTCCATACGGAATAGCCCCCGACCGTATGTAGGACGCCTTTGGGCTTTCCGGTCGAACCCGACGTATAGAGAATGAACAGCGGATCTTCGGCATTCATGGGCTCGCAGGGACATTCACCCGACACCTGCATGTCGTGGAACCAATGGTCGCGCCCCTCGCGGATCGCAACGGCTTCGCCCGTGTGCCGCACGACCAGGACCGCATCCACGCCGCCAACCTTTTCAAGCGCGGCGTCGATATTGGCTTTCAATGGAACTGACTTGCCACCCCTGACGGCGGTGTCGGCGCAGATCACGAACCGGCTGGCGCAATCTTCGATCCGTCCGGCGATGGCTTCGGGCGAGAAACCGCCAAAAACAACGCTATGCACCGCGCCAATCCGTGCGCAGGCCAGCATCGCAACCGCGCCTTCGACACACATGGGCATATAGATTGTCACCCGTTCGCCCTTGGCAACGCCCAGTTGCTTCAGGGAATTGGCCATGCGAATGACGTCGCCCTGCAGCTGGGCATAGCTGACGCGGCGGGCATCCTGTGCCGGATCATCCGGTTCAAAGATAAAAGCGATGGCATCTCCGCGTCCAGCGGCAACATGGCGGTCCACCGCATTGTGGCACAGGTTCAGGACGCCATCTTCATACCATTTGATCGACACGGGATCATAGGACCAGTTCGCGATTTTCGTGGGCGGCGTGAACCAGTCGATACGCTCGGCCTGCTTCGCCCAAAAGGCGTCGGGTTCGGTGATGCTTTCGGCATAAAGCCGGTCATAGTCCGCAGCGGTGCAATATGTGTGCTCGGTTGCGCTTTCGGGAACGGGAAACCAGTCCTGTTGCTCACTCACTTGCTCTCTCCTGCGCTGGGCCTTATGCTGCATCCTGCTTAAGTGGAGTATGTCCGGTGATTCAAGGGTAAAGAGCAGAACGCCTCTCGAAATAACGTCCGTTGGCCTGAACCGGATTCAGCATGACGTTCGCCTTGAAGTCCATTTTACAGGATATCCCCTATGCCCAAATTACAGAATAAATCCGCCCTCGTCACGGGCGGCGCGCGCGGAATAGGCGCCGCCATTGCCCGCCGCTTTGCCCAAGAAGGCGCCGATGTCATAATCGGCGATATCGACAGCGACGCGGGTTCGACCCTCGCCACCGAAATCGGCGGCCGCTTTTTCCCGCTCGACGTCGCATCCGAAGCAGATTGGCAGAATCTGGCCAGCGCAATTCCCGAAATCGACATTGTCGTCAACAATGCGGGTATCACAGGATTCGAAGGCAGCCCCGGCCCGCACGACCCCGAACATGCCACCCTCGCCGAATGGCACCGTGTCCATGCCGTGAATCTGGACGGCACCTTTTTGGGGTGCCGCTATGCAATCGGTGCAATGCGGGCGAAAGGCGCTGGCGCAATCATCAATATGTCGTCCCGCTCCGGCCTTGTCGGGATACCGGGCGCGGCCGCCTATGCCTCGTCAAAGGCCGCCATTCGCAACCACACCAAATCCGTCGCGCTCTATTGCGCGCAACAGGGGCTCAACATCCGCTGCAACTCAATCCATCCGGCCGCCATCTTGACCCCAATGTGGGAGGCATTAATCGGCGACGGTCCGGACCGCGAGGACCGCAAGGCGGCAATGGTTGCCGATACGCCACTAAAGAGGTTCGGCACTGTCGAAGAAGTCGCCGCTATCGCGCTGATGCTGGCGTCGGATGACGCCACCTATATGACCGGCAGCGAGGTTCATCTCGACGGGGGGTTGTTGGCCGGTTCCGCGGCGTCTCCGGGTGGGTGAGCACTTTTAATAAATCGTCGGGAGGGAACTACAATCGTGCAGCCCCTCCCACCGGCTAGAACAGATGGTTATTCCATACGCTCAGCGAAGCATTTTTTCATTGCGGCCTGTTCTTGTTTCGCATCGCCCAAGCCTTTGGCTGAAGCACGGCATTTGCGAAAGGGCGTGCTTGCCTCAGCCATTTTTATGGCTGTTGCAGAGTTGTAACTCGGCGATAACTGGCCATTTGCGCCAAAGGGCACGTTCTGCGCGACTTGTGCCATCAGTTCGCGGCCAACAGGAAGGCGCGCGCGCTTTCCGGTTATGAAGCCAGCGAACACACCGATTGCGATCACGCCAACACCGGTGGCGACGGTGTTACCCTCACCTTCCTGCCGGAAGCTGCCGGTTAAAGGAACCTGCGTGCCGTCGAGATAGATGCTGCGGAGTTCGAATTCCATTTTGCCTGATTTTCCAAAGGCGCCCTTGCCAGTCCGCCAAGTAATTTCAGCTGTCGCCGGTGTGCCACGCGGGATCACAACGGTTTGGCCAACGGTAACATCATTAAGGACGGTCAAACGAAACTCGTCACCTTCTTTATGGGTGCTGCTGTTGACTTCTTCCGAAACGGCAAGCGTAATTGGCGTTCCCGCATTAAGGATAAGGTCCTTTGGCGGCTGTGGCTCGGCAATTACTTCAGCCGGAACCGAGGTCGCTGGTACGGTACCCGGATTCACTTCTTGGGCGGAAGCCGTTGCTGACAATGCACAAAGACTAACCGCGCACAAATACTGTGCCGCAAATGTGATTTTCATAATGTTCCCCATTTTTTACACTGGATGATCCAGATATTTAACGGGATAAACAGCCCCTCTTAGCTGTCAACAACAGACTGTTCGGGTTCTGTGTAAATTAATCCACATCCTCAACAGCGACCGCCTCACCCGTCACACGCTGCGCTAGCGCGGCTGCGATAAAGCTGTCGAGGTCGCCGTCCAGAACGTCTGATGGCGTTGGCGATGTGACGCCGGTGCGCAGGTCTTTCACCATCTGATAAGGCTGCAGGACATAGGAACGGATCTGATGGCCCCAGCCGATTTCGGTTTTGGCCGCATATTCGCCGCTTGCCGCTTCTTCGCGCTTGCGCAACTCCGCTTCGTACAGACGGGCCTTCAACATACCCATCGCTGTGGCGCGGTTCTTGTGCTGGCTTCGATCGTTCTGGCTGGCTACCACAATGCCCGAAGGTTTGTGGGTGATCCGGACCGCGGAATCGGTGGTGTTAACGTGCTGTCCACCTGCACCCGAAGCGCGGTAGGTGTCTATTTTCAGGTCGCCTTCGTTGATTTCGATATCAATATTGTCGTCGATAACGGGATATACCCAGACGCTGGAAAAGCTGGTGTGCCGCTTGGCCGCGCTGTCATAAGGCGAAATGCGAACGAGACGGTGTACGCCGCTTTCGGTCTTGGCATAGCCATAAGCGTTTTCGCCCTTCACCAGCATGGTCGCGGACTTGATGCCTGCCTGATCGCCCGCCTGATAGTCCACCATTTCGACTTTGTAGCCGCGCTGCTCCGCCCAGCGATAGTACATCCGCTGCAGCATTTCGGCCCAATCCTGACTTTCGGTGCCACCAGCACCTGCGTGGATTTCGATGAAGGTGTCGTTGCCGTCGGCCTCACCCGACAACAGGGCCGAAACCTTGTCGCGGTCAGCACGGTCCGCCAAAGCCTTAAGCGAAGCAGCACCTTCGTCGCCCAGAGCCGTATCGCCTTCCATTTCTGCGAGTTCGATCAATTCGACCGTGCCACTTTTGTCGGCGTCGATTTCGCGCACGGTAGCGATGGCCGCATCCAGACGGCGACGTTCGCGCATCACTTCTTCGGCGGCCTTGGGATTGTCCCACAGCGTCGGATCTTCGACCTTGGCGTTCAACTCGTCCAGGCGACGCAGCGCGCGGTCCCAATCAAGCGACATCTTGACGAGATTAAGGGCAGCATCAATGCGGGCAACATAGCCTTCTGCGTCGGCGCGCATGGGGAAACTCCAAAGGGAATGAAATCAGGTTGGCGGCCTTTAGCCGATTAGCGGCCCAAGTCAAAGGTGGCTTGGCTAATGTCGAGGTCTTTCATTGAGTAGTTTGACCAATTTCGTGATCGAACCGAATTGCGCGATTGTCTTGCCAAGTAATTCACGGTCACGCTTGGGGCTGAGCGTTGCGCTTTCAAACATATTGCCGGTGTGCAGGGTAACAATCAGGTCACCGCCCAAGAACAGCGCCGCCAATTTGTCGCCTTCAAATTCCTGCTCCATTTCGATCAGACGCTCGCAATAGGCGGGGTGCACCAGATAGCGGGCCTCAACCTGGTCGGTGCCATAGACGTCGAAGGCGTCTTCGAAGCGGGGATCGACCATCTTGATCCGCTCCAGCGTCTGGCCGTTATAGGTTTTGTTGTCGCCAAACAGGGTGAACTTGAACCCGTCGCGGCGGACCAGCGTCGTGCCCAGAAAGGGCCGCGCGAACTGGAACCGCAACACGACGCCTTCGAATTTGGTCACGGTCCGCCGGTTCTTGCCCGAACCCTGCTCCTCCGTCAGCTTGGCTTCGTATAAGAGGAAGTCCGTACCATCGATTGACCCATGCCATTGATCCTGCAGATATTTGTCGTCATAGGTCGGCAACAGCCCATAGGTGCGGGCGTTTTCAAATTCCTGCCCCGAAAATGCGGAGACCGAATAGTCCACCTGCAAACTGCGGGCGAGCGCGCCGTTCATTTCATGCTTCAGGGAATCGATCATTTTCTGCCGGATATTGCTGGCCCAGGCCAACGCCCCGCCGCCGACAACGCTGGCCGCGAAGTAGCCGATTTCTTCCAGCCCGAAGGTGTAGAAAATAAAGCCGACCAGCACCGCAGAAACAATGCCGCCTGCACCGGTCCAGATCATTTTCTCCTTGGCCTTGGCCCGATCCGCGATCAAGGAATCCAGCCGGTCCTGCAAGCCACCCGCCATAAGCGTGTCGACATCAGGCAATGCTATCATCTTTGCTTTCCCCTTCCCCCGTGATAACCAATGCTATCGACCGTTACAGGGGGAGTAAAGCGATGGGTTTGGTCATCATTGGTATCGTTGTTTTTTTAGGCCTGATTGCGATCCTGATCTACAATAGGCTCGTCGGATTGCGGCAGAATGTCCGGCAGGGTTGGGCCGATATCGATGCCCAGTTGCGCCAGCGGCACGATCTGATCCCCAATCTGGTCAACACGGTCCAAGGCTATGCCACGCATGAAAAATCAACGCTGGATGCCGTGATTTCCGCGCGCAACTCCGCCTTGGGCGCATCCAGCCCCGCCGCCGCGGCAGCCGCGGAGAATGGACTTTCCGGTGCATTGAAAAGCCTGTTTGCACTGGCGGAAAATTATCCGGACTTGAAAGCCAACCAGAATTTCCAGACGTTGCAGCATGAACTTGCCGATGTGGAAGGCAAGTTGGCAGCATCGCGCCGGGCCTATAATGCGGTCACGGCCGACTATAACGGCGCGCGGCAGGCTTTCCCTGCGGTTCTGTTCGCAGGCGCCTTCGGCTTTGGCGAAGAGAAATTCTGGGAATTGGGCGCTGAAGAACGCCCGACAATCAGCGCCGCGCCTGAGGTGAAGTTCTAGCTCATCCCTGCGTCGGGGCGGTAATCAGTAAATCCCGCCTTCTTGCTGGATAAACTCCTGATCGCGCTTGGTTGCCGAGCTTGGCCCTTGCCCTGCGTTGGCATTGCTCGACCCGCTCTTGGAGTCCGATGAATCCTTCTTCTTCGGCTTGTCGCCGCGCGCCGCCAATTCGTCCTGACGGATCGAACGCTTGGGCTCGGTCTCGGCCTTGAACGCTTCCCAGATCACCGCGCTTTTGGGATCATCGCCCGGCCATGCGCCATAGACGCGCTTGCCGCTCTTGCGGTCGATACGCACGAGACGTGTTCCTGCCGGGGCAATAAACGGCGTCTTGGGCATATCGGCCATCGCCGCGCGGGCGAATTGTTTAAAGACGGGGGCAGCCAGCGAGCCGCCCTGCGCATAGCCACCCATGTTGCGAGGCTGGTCAAATCCAAGATACAGGCCAGCCACCAACTGCGGCGATCCACCAATGAACCACACATTTGTGGGGCCCGTCGTCGTTCCGGTCTTGCCGAAAAGTGGACGGTCAAGATCGCGCAATATCGTCGCTGTCCCGCGCTGGATGACGCCTTCGAGCATGTGCACGGTTTGATAGGCTGTAATTGGATCCATCACTTGCTTGCCGGATGCAGCGAAGCGCGGCATCGGCTTGCCATCCCAATCCTTGGCCCGGCACCGGTTGCACGGTTTCCAGTTTTCGGGGAAGATGACCTTCCCTTTACGGTTCTGCGCAAAATCGATCAAGGTCGGCTTGAGTTCCCGGCCCTGATTGACGAGCATGGAATAGGCGTTGACCATTTTCAGCACGGTCGTGTCACCCGCGCCCAGGGCGTATGACAGATAGTCTGGATAGTCGCCAATCCCCATCGCGCGGAACGTGTCGGTCACATTGTCCATGCCCGAATCCGCTGCGGCGCGTACGGTCATAAGGTTGCGCGACTGTTCCAGACCCCAGCGCATCGTCTGCGGCCCTGCCCCGCCCCCGCCGAAGTTGCGGAAACATTTCTGGCCGAGCGATGCGCCTTGCCAGACGCAATAAGGGCCATCGACTATGATCGATGTCGGCGTCATGCCGTTGTCGAGTGCGGTCGCATAAACGAAGGGCTTGATGGTCGACCCGGGCTGGCGCTGTGCCTGTGTTGCCCGGTTAAAACTGGAAATACGGTTGTCAAAGCCACCCTGAATGGCGAGAACCCGGCCATTGAGCGGGTTCTGGACGACCATGCCGCCGCCTACTTCGGGAACCGAACGGACAGAGAAGCTGTTCGCACCATTGGGAACAACGGCGATTACGTCTCCAGCCTTCATCGCGGCAGGACCGCCGTTCAGCAAGCCAACGGTGCTATCGGCAAAGCCGACGCGGCCCTTGCCAAGCGCGACCCCTGCCCGCCAATTGGCGTAGTCGATGCTTATATTGGTCGATGCAAAGCGTGATGCCCATTTGTCGTCGGACACATCGATCGTACCCATATTGGCCTTCCACGCCTTGCCCGCATTGTAGCGGAGCAAGCCATCGCGCAGTGCCTGTGTAGCGGCCACCTGATATTCAGGGTTCATTGAAGTGCGGACCCACAGACCACCGGCATAGACGCTGTATGGGCCATCCTTGTCGGTCTCGCCGAACTTCTCGATCAATTGGCGACGGACTTCCTCGGTGAAGTACCCGCCGATATTCTTATACCCCGTCCCGCGCTGCGCGATCAGGCCCAATGGCATGGCGCGTGCCTCGGCCATTTGCTTTTCGGTAATCCAGCCATTGGCGAACATTTCACCGAGCACCCAGTTACGTCGCGCCATCGCGGCGTCGGCGTTTTTGGCGCGGCCATAACGTTCGGGCGCTTTGGGTAAAATCGCCAGAAACGCCATTTCATGCAGTTGCAACTGGTCAACGCTCTTGCCGAAATAGGCCTGCGCCGCCGCTTCAACGCCGAAGGACTGGCGGCCAAGGGCAATTTCATTGAGGTAGAGCGACAAAATCTGCGGCTTGGTCAGCGCATTCTCAATACGCTTGGCAAGGATCGCCTCCTTGACCTTGCGGGTATAGCTATATTCGTTGGTCAGCAGCAGGTTCTTGGCCACTTGCTGCGTAATGGTCGAAGCCCCGCGCGAACGGCCGCTGCTGAAAATATTATCGAAAACAGCCGATGCGATGCCCGGATAGTCGATGCCGCCATGGCTGAAAAATGTCTTATCCTCTGCCGCCAGATAGGCGCGGATCAGCAAGCGCGGGAAATCGGCATATTCCAGCTGGACGCGACGTTCGCGCGCATAGCTCTGAAAAGGCTCGCCATTGACATCCCGCACCACCGTCGGCAGCGGCGATTCATATTCGATCAAAGCCTCCGCATCGGGAAGGTTGCGGGCGAATATGGCCCAGAAGAGCAACAGAAACAGAAATGCAGCACCCGCAGCGTAGACCACCCAGCGGAAGCGCTTGCGCTGCCACCAGATCTGCCACTTGCCGACAAACCCATCGACATCGCGCTTCAGCTTATAGCTGATGTTTGTCGGTTCTTCGGGCGGGGTCACGGCGTCGGTCATTACGGGCTCTCTCTAACCGATTTGTTGCCAAGGTCCAGAATGTTAATAGGCGGCTCCGCCTGTTTTTACCTCTATTGCGAAGCGAGACGGCGGGCAAAATGGACCTGGATGGCGCTCGCGACACTGCGCGCTACCTTTTGCCGGCCGGATTCGGAGCCCAAAAACTCCACATCATCCTCATTGCTGAGATAGCCTGTTTCAAACAGGACCGATGGCGTATCCGGTGCCTTCAGGACAATGAACGAGGCGAAGCGGTGCGAGTTGGTCCGGATCCGCATGTTCGGCCGCGATTCGCGTAGGAGCAATTTGGCAAACTCCGCCGACACATTCATCGTTTCGCGCTGGGTCAAATCGATCAGGATCGAAGACACATCCGCATCCGCGCCGCCCAGATTGACGCCGTTTATGATATCGGACTTGTTTTCTCTGGACGCCAGCCGCTGCGCCTCGCGATCCGACGCGACTTCGGACAGGGTATAGACCGTTCCCCCGCCCGCTTCGGGGTTTTCGGCGCTGTCGGCATGGATCGATATGAACAGGTCTGCGTTCATTTTCCGGGCAATTCCGTACCGGTCCTGTAGCACCAGAAATTTATCGGAATCGCGTGTCAGCGCGACACGGACACGCCCACTTTTCAAAAGCTCGCTGCGGATCGCCCTTGCAATCGCCAACGTCACATCCTTTTCGCGCTTCCCTCCGTGCGGACTAATCGCACCGGGATCATGCCCGCCATGTCCGGCATCAAGCACAACCAGCGGCAAGCTCTCGTCCTTCGGGCCGCTGATGATCGGCAGCCCTTTTCCAACGCGCGATACAATTGGCGCGGATACTTCATAGCGCCGCTTGGGCGGATCGGCCCGAAATGCTTGCTTTTGCGGGACGAGCAACGATTGTGCCGGCAGTGGCGCAGCGTCGTTCCGGACAGTGTTCACCACCGGTAAAGACAGGGCCATATAAAAGGCCGGCAGGATCGCCACAGACAGCATGTCGGCCTTATGCGATTTTGACAGGCGCGCGGTCCAGAAATTTCTTTGCGCCCCGGCAGCGTGGCGCGAAATTCTCCAAAAGTGACAGGCTTTTGCGGACGCACGATGACGAAAGTTGGCGCAATCGCGCGCGCTATCCTTTTAACGCGCAGGGATTTCACGCATTCCCTTGCCGTTAGGGCAAACGGGTGCTAGCAATGCTCTGTGGGGCTTATATTTTTTGGTCCCTTTTATCGGGGCCACATTGTTTCGTGGCCGTTTAACAGGTTGACGCTGCATGAAGCATGATATTTCCGCCACCGCCGCCCTTCAAGGGAACGGCGTATGGGCTGGAAATCAAGCGCGCGCGAAATTCGCCCGCCATGCACAAGCAGCAGACGCAATTTTTTCTTATCCACCATATCGCCATGCCGACGCCGACGCCCCGCGTCCGATGCGGCTTGGCACCAACAATAGAGCGGGCGGCCTACGGCTGACAACCGGAGCGGTCACCCGCTGGAGTAAATTCAATGACCACGCGTATGCTCATCGACGCGCGTCACCGGGAAGAAACCCGGGTCGCAGTCGTAACAGGAAACCGGATTGAGGAGTTTGATTTTGAATCGGCCGAGCACAAGCAGCTCAAAGGCAATATCTATCTCGCAAAAGTAACCCGGGTCGAACCGTCGCTTCAGGCGGCTTTCGTCGATTATGGCGGCAATCGCCATGGATTCCTGGCTTTTGCCGAAATCCATCCTGACTATTATCAAATCCCCAAAGAAGACCGTGAACGTCTTTTGGCTGAAGAAGCCGAGGCTGCCGCTGAAGAAGCCGCGCTTCGCGAACAGGAAGAAGAAGAGAGCGAAGAGCCCTCCGACATCATGCAAGGCTCGGAAGAGCGCGAAGACGAAGTGTCCGATTTCATCGAAATCGACAGCGACGACAGCGTCGACACCATCGATATGAGCGAAGGCGAAGAGCCTGACCTCAGCGCCAATGGCGATGATTCCGCCGAAGAAACGGCGCGGGATGACACCAATTCGCGCAACAATCGCCGTCGTCGTGGCCGTGGTGGCCGCAATGGTGGTGAAGGCCGTGCGCCCAAGGCCAGCGACGAAGTTCGCGCCAAGCGCATGAACCTGCGTCGCCGGTACAAGATTCAGGACGTTATCCACCGCCGTCAGGTTTTGCTGGTGCAAGTGGTCAAGGAGGAGCGCGGCAATAAGGGCGCGGCTCTGACCACCTATCTCAGCCTTGCAGGCCGTTATTGCGTGTTGATGCCCAACACGTCGCATGGTGGCGGCATCAGCCGCAAGATCCACAGCGCAGCGGATCGCAAGCGCCTGAAGTCGATCATTTCCGACCTCACCCTGCCCGCGACCATGGGCTGCATCATCCGCACCGCCGGACTTGCCCGCACCAAGCCTGAAATCAAACGTGACTTCGATTATCTCGCGCGTTTGTGGGATGAAATCCGCGAGCGCACGCTGCGCGGTGCTGCGCCGATGCTGATCCACACCGACAGTGACCTGATCAAGCGCGCCATCCGCGATATCTATAATAAGGATATCGAGGAAGTCTTCGTCGAAGGTCCGGAAGGGTATAAGGCTGCCAAGGATTTCATGAAGCTGCTGATGCCAAGCCACGCCAAGCGCGTGCAGCATTATGCCGACCCTGTGCCCTTGTTCCAGCGCTACCATGTCGAAGACCAGTTGAACGCCATGTATCAGCCGATCGTACAGCTGAAATCGGGCGGTTATATCGTGATCAACCCGACCGAAGCACTGGTGTCGATCGACATCAACTCCGGCCGGTCGACCAAGGAACATGGCATCGAAGCCACCGCGCTTTCGACCAACCTCGAAGCCGCGCGCGAAATTGCCCGTCAGTTGCGTTTGCGCGACATGGCCGGTCTGGTCGTCATCGACTTTATCGATATGGAGCATCACTCGAACGCCCGCAAAGTCGAGCGTGCGATGAAGGAAGCCCTGAAACATGACCGGGCCCGGATTCAGGTCGGTCGCATCTCGGGCTTCGGCTTGATGGAAATGAGCCGTCAGCGCCTGCGCACCGGCGTTCTGGAAGCATCGACACGCCAGTGCCCGCATTGCGAAGGTACGGGCCTTGTCCGCACCGCCTCGTCGGCTGCATTGTCCGCATTGCGCCTGATCGAAGAGGAAGCCGCAAAGGGCAATGGCAGCCAGATCGTGCTGCAAGCGAGCCAGGAAGCGACGATTTACTGCCTCAACAACAAGCGCAGCGAATTGGCCGACATTGAGGAACGCTATCATGTCCGCATTTTGATCGTCCCCAATGGCGAAACCGAAGGTGCGAAATTGGCGGTCAGCAGCTCTGGCCCACGCCCCGAAGCACCCGTTGCCTTGCCGCCTATCATCGATCTCGAAGAAGATGATTTCGAAGACGAAATCGACGACACCGAAGTCGAAGAGGAAGAAGTCAGCGAACCGCGCCGTGCACGTGAAGACCGTCCCCGCGACGACAGCGAAGGTGGCGAAGGCCGTCGTCGCAAACGTCGGCGTGGGCGTCGCGGCGGCAAGTCGCGCGATCGTGACGAACGTCCTGAAAATGGCGAAGGCCAAGGCGAAGTTGCGGCAGAAAGCGCCGAGCAAAATGACGCTCCCGAAGCACCAACTGCCGACGAGACCAAGCCCAAAACACGCCGTGGCCGCCGAGGTGGTCGTGGACGCGAACGTGGCGAAGCGGAAACCGCTGAAGCCGCCGCAGAAGCTGTTGTAGTCGAAGCGGTTGCTCCTGCCGAGCCGGTAGCGGACGAACCAGCTGCCGCAGAAAAGCCGAAGCGTCGTAGCCGGGCAAAGCCAAAGGCCGAAACGGTAATGGCTGTCGAAGCCTCGGTTGAAGCCGAGCCAACCGCTAAGGCCGCACCCAAAAAGCGCGGCAAGGCGAAAGCAGAAGCTCCCGCCGCTGAGCCAGAAGCAGTTGCGGAAGAAGCCGCCCCTGCCAAAGCCAAGGCGTCCCGTAAAAAAGCCCCTGCAAAGGAGGCGAAAGCAGAGCCCGCCGCTGAATCAGCGGCAGAGAGTGACGCACCGCCCCGCACAGGCTGGTGGCAGCGCACTTTCGGTTAAGACAACCGACCTTGCATAAAGATTACCCCGCCCGTTTCGACCGGCGGGGTTTTCTTTGTGGTCCGCAAACCGATTCTTCATTGCCTGTTCACTTTGTTAACGCCACAACGGCGCACATGTTGAGCATATCATTTCGCCACCTGCGGGCCGTCATCGCGTGCGTTCTTGCCCTTACCTTGTGCGTGCAACCGGCGATGGCGCAATCCGTTTTGCGCGATGCCGAAACCGAAGCCTTTTTCGAAGAAATTTCAGCGCCTCTGATCCGGGCGGCCGGTCTTGATCCGGCGAATGTCGACATTGTCCTGATCAATGACCGGTCAATCAACGCTTTTGTGGCAGGTGGGCAGATTGTCTACATCCACAGCGGCCTGATCGAGGCAGCAAAAACCGCCAATGAAGTGCAAGGCGTCATCGCCCATGAATTGGGCCATATCGAAGGCGGTCACGTCATCCGCTATTCGGACGGCGCAAGTGCCGCAGGCGGGATCAGCATTGCAACACTGATCCTGGCTGCAGCCGCCATTGCCGCTGGCGCTGGCGAAGCGGGCATGGGTATCATGGCGGCGGGGCAGCAGGCGGCGCTAGGCAAGTTCCTTGCGTTCAGCCGCGCACAGGAAGGCACCGCGGATGCTTCAGGTGCGCGCTATCTGTCCGCCGCCGGGATTACCGGCAAAGGCTCCATCAACTTCTTCAAGACGCTCCAGAATTACGAATTCCGCCTCGGCATTCCGCAGGAAGACAGCTACGGTCGGACCCACCCGCTTTCGGGTGAGCGTATTTCGGTCTTGGAAGATACCTATTCGAAAGATGCTGCCTGGACCAAGCCGCTCAACCAGAAATGGGAAGACGATTTTAAACGCATAAAGGCCAAGCTGACCGGCTTTTTGGCCGAACCCAAGGCAACGTTGCGTGATTATCCGGAAACCGACAAAAGCGTCCCTGCCCGCTATGCCCGCGCCTATGCCTGGCATAAGGGAGCCTATCCGCAAAAGGCGCTAGAGGAGTCGTCGACGCTTGTCGCCGGTGCGCCCAATGACCCTTATTTTCTGGAGCTTCACGGCCAGATCCTGCTCGAATCCGGGAAACCTGCCGAAGCGGTGACGCCGCTCCGAAAGGCCGTCGAACTCACCGGAAACCAGCCCCTCATTGCGGCAATTTTCGGTCATGCTCTGATTGCTACCGAAGATAAGTCGAACCTCGATGAGGCCGCGACCGTTTTGAAAGCCGCGGTGACCAAGGACAACCAAAACCCGTTTGCCTGGTACCAGCTTGGCGTTGTCTATGAACAAAAGGGCGACACCGCACGCGCAGCGCTTGCCAGCGCGGAACGCTATCTGATGGAGGGCGCACCGCAATTTGCGTTGCCCAATGCGCAAACCGCGATGGCGGGCCTGCCTGAATATACGCCCGACTGGATCCGTGCGCAGGACATCAACATGGTCGCCGAAGCGCAACTGGCCCAATTGAAGAAGCGTCGGCGTTAAGTCCCGTTGCGTGCAACCACTGTTCAATTTCTCCTTTTCGCGTAAAGCCCCCGATCATGAACGACACCGTTAAAAACAACCGCATCCCCCTCGTTATCGCGGCGCTGGGGACAATATTGCTGATCATTGTTGGAATTTACGTGTTTGAGCGGCAGTCACCTGACGCATCGTCTTCGGACGGCGGGGAAAATGCCGAACAGGCCGCAAGCGCCGCCGATTCCGCTGTCGCCGCCGCCGGAATGTCCGATGCACAGCGCAAGGCTACCAAGGCGCTGGTCCGGGCAACGCTGTTGGAAAATCCCGAAATCATCACTGAAGCGGTTGAAATCCTGCAACAGCGGGAATCCGCGAAACGACTTTCATCGGTTCAGGACAAGGTGACTACACCCTTTCCCGGTGCCGAAGCTGGTAATCCGAAGGGCGATGTTACGCTTGTCGAATTTACCGACTATAGCTGCGGCTTCTGCCGTGCGAGCGTCGCCGATGTGAAGCGCTTATTGAAAGATGATGGCAATATTCGCCTCATCTACCGCGAGCTTCCGATTTTATCCCCTGCAAGCCGTGAAGCCGCCGCCTGGGCCCTTGCCGCCGCACAGCAGGGCAAGCATCAGGCGTTCCACGACGCCATGTTTGCTGCAGGTCCACCCAATGCCCAGAGCATCCGCGCTGCAGCGACTAAAGCCGGCCTGAACATCGCCGCTGCGGAGGCTTTTGCTGCATCTTCCAAAGCCAAAGCCGAGATTGAAAGCAATTTGGCGCTGATGCAGCAGGTTGGCTTTAACGGGACACCGACATTCGTGATCGGCAGCCAGATCCTCGAAGGCGCATTGGGCTATGATGCGCTGAAAGACGCCATTGCCAAGGCACGCAAACAGAAGTGATCCCAGCAATCAGAGCCTGAAATTCAGGCTCAGGCTTTCTTTCCCTGCGCAATCACATACCATTCGACCGAGCCTTTCCGGCTGGCGGGCGGCTTTGCGTGCTTGACCGTCGTGAAATTGCTTTTGAGGATTGCCAGCAAGGCTGGATCGGTTCCGCCCGCAAACACCTTGGCGACAAAGTCACCGCCGGGTTTCAGGACATTGACCGCAAAATCCACAGCCGCCTCAACCAGCCCCATGGTCCTGAGGTGATCGGTCTGCTTATGGCCGACGGTATTGGCCGCCATATCCGACAGGATCAGGTCAGGCGCACCGCCCAAAGCCTCAATAAGGCGATCGGGCGCGCTGTCGTGCATGAAGTCCAACTCGAACAGGATAACGCCGTCGAGTGGCTCGACAGGCAGCAAATCGATGCCAACGACGGCGGCTTTCGGAATTTGCCGGCGAACGACCTGAGCCCAGCCACCGGGTGCGATGCCCAGATCGACCACCGCACGCTTCCCGCGCAGGATATGGAATTTCTCGTCCAGCTCGACCAGCTTATAGGCGGCACGGCTACGATAACCTTCCGACTGCGCACGGCGGACATAGGGGTCGTTCAGCTGTCGTTCTAACCAACGGGCCGATTGCACCGTACGCCGCTTGGCCGTCTTGACCTTTTGCCGTCCGGCAAGGCTGCGGCCTGAATTTTTACCGCCAAAGAGATTGTCCGCCATATCAGTTACGCCGATTGCGACGTTTGGCATCGCTCGCCATCAGGGCGCGCAAGATACCTTCGCGAATACCGCGATCCGCGACACCCAGACGTTCGCCGGGCCAGATGTCGAAAATGGCCTCCAATATAGCGCATCCTGCCACGACAAGATCGGCACGTTCATGGCCGATGGTGGGAAATTCGGCACGGCCTTTGACGGTCCGGCTTGCAAGCTCGCGGCTGATGGCGCGCATCGCTTCTGTCGGCAAATGCAAACCGTCCACGGCACGGCGGTCATAGCTTTGCAGTTTCAGGTAAACGCTCGCCAGTGTGGTAACGGTGCCCGATGTCCCGAGCAACCGGTGATGCCCGCCATCCTTGGGTAGCCGCGCTGCAAATTCCGCAAAGCTTGCGTTCACCTTGTCGCGCATCGCCTGATAAGTCGCAGCCAGGCTCTCGGCATCATCCGAATCCTGACGCTCGCTTTCGGTCAGCGATACGACGCCCCACGGCACACTGACCCAATCGAGAATTTCCGGCACAACGCCATCGGTCGACACCAGAACAAGCTCGGTCGAACCGCCGCCAATGTCAAAAATCAAGGCAGGGCCCTCGCCCTCTTCAAGCAGCGCGTGGCAACCCATAACGGCGAGCCGCGCCTCTTCTTTCGGGCTTATGATGTCTAGATGTATGCCCGTTTCGCGCTTCACGCGTTCGATGAACTGCGCACCGTTGACGGCCTGACGGCACGCTTCGGTCGCAACCGACCGCGCGAGCACCACATTTCGTTTTTTCAGTTTTTCGGCACAGACCGTCAGCGCTTCGACCGCCCGGTCCATGGCTTCATCGCTCATCCGTCCGGTCGATGTCAGCCCCTCACCCAGTCGCACCACGCGCGAGAAGGCATCGACGACGGTAAAATCATCACCACCTGCCTTGGCGATCAGTAACCGGCAATTATTCGTGCCGAGGTCGAGCGCGGCATAGGCCGTCCGCTCAAACCAGTTGCGCCGCGAAAACGCGCTGTCGTTCGCCTGCGCTGCACCTGCCATTTCCGGATTGGCGGTCGTGCCCGCATCTGCAGCGGCGCGTGCGTTTTGGGATGGTCGCTTTGCGGAACGCGCAGCGACATTGGCCGAAGCCGGCTGCCCATTAGCAGCCCTTGGTGCCGCTTTCTTGCGACGGGGCGACTTTCTATTTTTACGCCCACGTGCCTTATGCGGCGATGGTGCGATATTTTCGCCCATGGCCGTAACTCTCTTCTTATTTTCTATCCGGTTCGGATAAGCCGCCGGTACCTGTCGTCCGTGCTACGCCGAACGGGTTAAAATATCAAGATTTTTGCAAATCTGATGCAAGGCCTGCGATTCGGCGGGTTGACCACCCCACAGCAGCGGCATATAGGCCCGCCCACTGTTCCCCGGTCGTCTAACGGTAAGACTACGGACTCTGACTCCGTCTATTGAGGTTCGAATCCTTACCGGGGAACCAGTTTTCACTCAGATTTATACTGTTTTTCCAGATCCTTAATAGGATCCGGGAACCTCGCGCTGTGCGACATTAGGTGCATCTGGCAAGGGTAATACCTGGCGTTCCTTTTGCGACGTCGCGCTTTGTGCGCTTTGGCCGGCGATTACCGGGGTGCAGCTTCGTCCGGCCAAGAAATCAAGCGCGGAGCGCAGGGATGCTTCCTGCGGGTCGCCAAGCGGGCGTGTTATGTCATCGGCGGCGGCGCAGGTCGTGCGCATGGTTTGTGCCAGACCGTTATAATAATCTCCCTGCCCGGCCGCATTCTCCTTGGCAAAGGCGACGACCCGGATGCGATCATCGCAGGCCGTTTGATCCAGCGCGATCTGGCCGACAGGTTTTCCGAATGTGTTGCTGCCCACCAAAGCTGCATTCACGCCCAAAAAGGGCACGAAGCTGTTCATCACCAACTCGCTGGCCGAGGCTGTGGCGCTGGTCGAGATGAAGGCAATTTTCACCGGCGAGACTGACTGCGACTGGGCGATGAACCGGCGGGTTTCATTGTTGGACGACTTGGATGGCCGGAACCGCGTGAACGTGAAGACATCACTGCTGAGGCGGTTGCCCCCGAGCAAATCCCCCATCAACTCGGCTGTAGATACAAGGCCGCCGCCATTATAGCGGAAGTCGATCACAAAATTGGTGATGCCCTGTGCGCGGAAGTCGGCAAATGCGGTCCGTAACTGGTTGTCGGCCGTCGTAATGAAGGTGCGCATATTGATATAGCCAACACGTTGTCCGCCATTATCAATGGTCTTGACCCCATAACGTGTGGACAGGGGATCAATGTTGAAGTTGGCCTTGGTCACGGTCACGTCCCGCGTGCCTGAGGCATTGGAAATACGCAGAACCCGACTCGTGCCCGCGGTGCTCGGACCCAATGCATCGGTCACGCCATTGGCCCCTTGGGTTGCCAAAATATCGCTCACATTGGTCAGATTGGCACCCGTCGTACCGATGGCAAGAATTTCCGTCCCGCGATCCAACCCCGCCGCAAGAGCAGGCGCACCTTCAAACGCTTCGATGACAAACAGACGGTTGCCTTGGTAGGCGAAACGGACACCAAAACCGGCGGTCGAACCGGACGAGAAAAACGCATTTTCTTCCTGGATCGACGTCACATAAGTGAAAAACCGGTCCTTGCCTTGTCCCCGGGCTGTTGCCGTTAGCGCATCTATATAGGCCTGAACGGTTGTATATGGCGCTGGGCTAAGGCTTGAAGGTAGCAACTCTGGAAAGAGATACCATTCGTTGAGAACCGTAAAGGCGAAATCCTGACGGCTGCGAAGACTGCACGCCGCCGTTGTGGGCGGAGGCGGTGGAGGAGTCGTGCTCGTGGGTGGAGCCGATCCGCCCCCGCCACCAGAACCGCCGCCGCCGCAGGCTGTGGCACCCGCAGCCAGAATGATGATGACGTTTTTGAGCTTCCCCAATTTCATACCAGAACATCTTTCGCGGTTTTAGTTGAATCCAGCGCCGGGACTCAACCCTGCCGAAGGCGTTCATACAATATGCGGGTCTCCAGCAAATTGGAAATCCGTAATGCAACTTCGATGACGTCGAACGGTTTCGCAACAAAATCTTTTGCGCCAAGCGCCAGAGCGCGTCGGCGGGTTTGCAGGGTCGTATCCGCGGTAAGAACAAGTACCGGCCGAAATTCGTCGGGTTGATCATGCCGTGAGAAGGCTTCGAGCAACTGAAACCCGTCGACTTTCGGCATCATCAAATCCAGCAGCACCAGATCAGGTGATAGTTTAATATACATTTCAAGTGCCTGCTCGGGGTTTGTCAGGCAATGGACATCCCGATAGCCTTCGCGGTCCAGCACATTTGCGAGCAAAAGGACGTTGGTTTCCTCGTCATCAATGGCCAAAATGCGTCGGCTAAGAAGTTCCTGATTGTTGATCAGTCTTGCAGGCATGTATTTTCGTCTTCCTTAATGACTTTGGCGACGGGCAGTGTGAACCAGAAGCACGCCCCCTTTTCTCGGGCGTCAAAGCCGATTTCGCCGTGCATGGATTCCACGAGCCGTTTGGAAAGGGCCAGCCCGAGACCCGTTCCCTCGACCTTCGCGCGCGTCTGCTGGCCGAGGCGGTCGAAGGGCGTGAACAGGCGGGGAATGTCAGAGGCATCAATGCCTTCGCCGTCGTCTTCAACGAAGACCTGCACCATGTCGTTCAGGGGTCGGCAAGATAAACGCACCATCGAACCGCTTCGATTATATTTCGCCGCGTTCGCGACCAGATTCAAAACCACCTGAGTCGCGCGCCGCCGGTCTGCCTGCGCAAAGAGGTCTGGCGCGGGCAGTTCGAGCACGAATTGCAGCCCCGCGGATGCAACGATCGGCGATGCAAATGCATGCACCTCCTGCAGCAAATCACTCATGTCGACATCTTCGATGGAAACCTCGGTGCCACCGGCTTCAATACTGGAAATGTCGAGAAGGTCGTTGATAAGCGACAGCAAATGCCGTCCTGCTTTCATGATTTGGTGCACCGCCTCCTGATGGCGCGGCGAGAACTGGTCTTCGTCCAGTTCGAGCAATTGCCCGAAACCTAAAATCGCGCTCATCGGTGTGCGCAATTCATGGCTGGTACGTGACAGGAACTCGCTTTTTGCAAGGCTGGCCGCGACAGCTTCCTCACGCGCAATGCGCAGCGCCTCTTCCGACCGGCGCCGCTCTGTCATATCGCGCGTGACTTTGGCAAAACCCCGCAGTGCGCCGGTGTCGTCATGGAGCGCGGTAATCACGACATTGGCCCAGAACCGCGAGCCATCCTTGCGCACGCGCCAACCTTCATCCTCCGCCGTGCCCGAAGCGCTGGCGCGTTCCAGCATGTTTATTGGCAGAAAATCGCGCGTCTCTTCGGGGTAAAAGCGGCTGAAATGCTGCCCCAAAATCTCTTCGGCCGTCCATCCTTTGATACGTTCAGCTCCAAAATTCCAACTCACCACCACCCCGCTGGGGTCGAGTGCAAAAATTCCATAATCGCGAACCCCTTCGATCACGAGGCGAAAACGTTCCTCGCTTTCACGCAGCGCTTGTTCGCGTGCCCGCAGAAGGGCACTCGCCCTATCCATCCGTTGCCCCAAGGTTCCAATTTCGTCGGCATCATCCGGCATGGGCGTCAGGGCTTCGCCCCGCGCCAGCAGTTCTGCATTATGTTCGAGTGTGCGGACGCGGCGAACGATGCCGGTCGAAAACAGATATACTGCGGCCAGACTGCCCAGCAATCCGATCATCGCGCTGATCGCTGTCAGAAGCAGAAAGCGGTTGCGCACCTCATCGACCTTGGCCTGCCTCTGGTCGAGAAGAACGCGTTCGCGCCGTTGGATATTTTCAATCTCCCGCCGCATTCCGTCCAGAACGATCTTGTTCGAAATAAGTGCTTCTTCGATCGCGAGTGCATTTGAAGACCGGACGGCAGGCGATCCGGCGAGCGCAACAATTTTTTTCAGACCTTCGCGTTTGCGCACTGTGGCCTGCCTGATGCGTTCAAACCGTTGCCGCACTTCCGCGTCCCGGATTTCCGCATCGAGGCGCGTCATGGTCGCGGGCAGTTCCGCCTCCGCTTTACGATAGGGTTCCAGAAAGCGCGACTGGCTCGTGAGGACATAGCCCCTGACACCTGCCGCCGCTTCCGCCAGCAAGGCATGCACCTGATAGGTGTCACGCTGTATTGCAAAGGCGCGGCGAACATCGTCCTCGGCACGCGATTCCGCATTACTTGCCAAATAGAGGGAAATGAGCGCCCCGAACAAAATGCCGAGCGGAAGCGCCACAACAACAAGGCCTTTGAACGCGAGCGGACGGTCGGTCCAATAGCTGGTTATAGCCCACCCGGATTTTGCAGCAGGCATTGCTTAAGCGTCCTTCGCGCGATCTTGGGTGGCAACCACCGCGGCTTGGGTGCGATCCGAAACGCCGAGCTTGGCAATAATCCGCTCCACATGCGCCTTCACTGTGGCCGGACTGATAGTCAGGGTCCGCGCGATTTCCTTGTTCGTCATACCTTGGGATACGAGCATCAACACTTCGTGCTCGCGTTCGGTGAGAACCGCTTTCGTATCTGTCGGGCGCAGCGAGCGCTCCGGCGCGCGCAGCGCCGCGTTCATCAAATCGAGCGGCACCGCGGTCTGCCCGGCCAACACCTGGGTCACTGCGCGCCGCAGGTCTTCAATCGCGGTGTCCTTGAGTACATATCCGGCAGCGCCTGCCGCCAGAGCTTCGCGCACATAGGCGGGCATATCGTGCAGTGTGAGCATGAGAACGCGGGTTGGCAGATCAAGGGCCACAATCGCCCGTGTTGCCTGCAACCCGTCCATTCCGGAACCGAGCCGGACGTCCATTAGCACAATGTCGGGCAGATATTCTTTGACGAGCGCAACGGCTTCTTCCCCCGTTGCAGCCTCACCGACAATTTCAAAGCCTTCGCCCGCCAGAACCGCCTTCAAACCTTCCCGCGCAAGCGCGTGATCGTCGACAATCAATATTCGTGCTAGCGCCATAATCAGAAGGTGACCGGAAACTGGGCAACGACGCACACGCCACCTTGCGGCGGCGACGTCCAGCGTAAGCTGCCACCGACAGCGGTCATTCGTTCACGCATAACCTCTATCCCGACATGGCTGCCGGCATTTTCCGATGGGCTTTCCATCATCGGTGACGGGCAGCCTTTGCCGAAATCCTGAATACGCAGGAAGGAACCATCGGGCTCATCCGACACCGCCAGTTCCACCACAACGCGGCACGACGGACCGGCATGTTTACGGATATTCGCAACCGCCTCTTGCGCCACGCGAAACAGGGCGGTTTCGAGATGTGCGGGCCATGTGACCGCGCGTTTAGAAAGATCGACAGCAACGTCATATCCGTCGCCGCGAAGGGCGTCGGCCAGCGCGACCAGCGCCGCTTCAAGCCCCAGATCATCCAGCAATGTGGGCCGCAGCCCGCCGATGACGCCGCGCAACTCCGTCACCAGATCGCGCGCAATTGCCGCAAGCTTGACGCGTTCCGCAGCGGGAATATCGGCGTTGGGTTGTGTTGTCGTGCCCTCAAGAATACGCACCAGCGCCGTTGCGGTCTGTGCGACCCCATCGTGCAGTTCCTGCGACACGCGGCGGCGTTCTTCCTCCTGTGTGGAGAACATGCGTCCCACGAGATATTCAAGCCGAAGCTCGCGTTCTTGCAATGTATTTAATAGCCGGTCGCGATCATGGGCGTCATTCATGCGCGCAATTGTCGCGCCCATAAGTTCCAGATGCATCCGGAAAGCTTCGGCATCCTCACGGTCGACAATTTGCTCCATGCCCATCAGGCCATCGATAATGATACGCCCGACGATGCGGTTCCCCTCGCCAGGGGCTGGTATGGGGATACCGGTATCTTCCGGTCGCAAACTGACCTCGGCATGTGATTTGCCTACAAAAAAGGCCAGCCTTTCCGCGCAGCGCCGCAAGACCTCTGCGCTATTCTCCTGCGTGGCCTGCGCCATTTCACGTCCACTTGTCGACAGCAACCGCAACCGCGCACCGCGGGCTTCGGATGCACGATAGAGCTCGCGCAATTCCGTGATCGTATCGATCTGCTGGTCGAGGAGCGGTGACGAGATTCGCATCGCGCCGTTGTAAACATTCGGGCGCGTAGTGCATAGGCCAACCGGCCTAGGCCGCGCGGCGGGCCATCCGGCCAATTTTAGCGCCTCGCGAATAACTCTATCTCTTCGTCATGGGCACCAAGTCCATTGTTCATGCCGCGCCTCCTGCACATCCGCAGAGTTGCAGCGCGGCTTCAAATCGGGAGTGCAGATTATGAAGAGTTTTCGTTTGAAGATAGCAGCCGCAACGCTGCTCCCCTTGTCGCTTATGGCCTCGCCTGCCGTCGCCGGAAACCATGCATCGCATGCCGTTTCGGCACCCTATGCGCCGATTACGCTTGCCGAAGTCGAAGCCGCCCAACAGGCTTGGGGCCAGGCTCTGGTTGCCATTTCCACCGAATATGACCGCAAAGGCTATGCCGCCGCGAAACGCCTCGCTGAAACCGTTCTCGATACCGCTTATGGTTACAATATGGGCCCTGTCCTGTTCAAGCCAACGTTGACCGTTGCACCGCAGACATTCCGCACCCAACGTGACGGCGCCCTGGCCTATTTTGTTGGTGGCGACAAAAACTATCCCAAGGACACCGGCTTCGCGCTGAAGGGCTGGCGCTCGTACAAGATCGAAAACGCGAGCGTGCTGATCACCGGCAATTCGGCAACGTCGATGGGTAATGTCATGCTGACCGACGCCAAGGGCAATGTGACCACGGTCGACAAGACCTGGGGCTATGTCCGCGACGGTGAAGGCAAATTGCGGATCGTTCTGCACCATTCGTCTTTGCCCCACAAAGACTAATACCCCCCAGATGGTCGCCCTTAACGGGCGGCCATCCCCTCCCCCCAAACCGGGACATTCCTCCCCAGAATTCCCCAAAAGGAAATACAACGATGAAAAGGCATAACCTCCTTTTTGCGGCTTGCTGTGCTGCCGCAATGTCTATGGCAACACCCACATATGCCGGAGACAGTGAAGGCAAAATCCAGCTGAAAGCGTTTGCTACCGGCGTACTGCCCGACGGCGCTATCACCGACGTCAAAACCGACCTGATCGGCTTGCCCGCAGGGTCTCAGACACGCGCCACGGACTCATACGTCCCTACCATCGCTGCGGAATATTTTCTTTCGCCCAATCTCTCGATTGAGACCATCTGCTGTATCACTCCCCATGATGTGCGCGGAACAGGCGCGTTGGCCGGTGCTCGTTTGATTGAAAATGCGATTATCCTTCCCGCCACCGTTACTGCGAAATATCATTTCAATCTGAGTGAAGGTGTAAAGCCCTATCTCGGCGCAGGCCCCACCCATTTCTTCATCTTCAGCGAAGATGTGGGCGCTGACGCCGCCGCCTTGGGCGCAACCGATGTCAATCTGTCCGATGAACTTGGCTTCGTTCTGCAAGCCGGTCTCGACCTGAAGCTGAACGACAAAGGCCTTGGTCTTTCGGTAGATGCAAAACGCTATTTCGTGGGAACCACCGCAACATTCCGTGCGGGCGCTGCGACGGCCCTACAAACAAAACATGACCTCGATCCGTGGGTCATTAGTGCCGGTTTGGCGTACCGCTTCTAACGGTTCACCAGACCGTCGCGTGGAGGCTGCCTGCAACCGTCGATCCCACCGCAGGCAGCCAAAACGCTGGATAGATCTTACAAAGCATCTATCCGGCGCGCGTTTTCGTCCGCAAGCTGTTCCAGCTCGCATCGCCGGTCCAACCGCCATCAACCGGCAAGCTCACGCCATTAATGAAGTTATCCTCCGACGCCAGAAAAGCGATGGCGGCCGCCACATCTTCCGCTTTGGCAAAACGGCCCATGGGGACCCGGTCAATGATGTCATCATCATTATAGGCGCCCGTGGCCTGTGACATGACATCCATGTCCGTTTTTATCCAGCCGGGGCATACAGCATTAACGCGCACGCCGCGTCCGCCCCATTCGGCGGCTAAAGTCCGGGTCAGACCGATCAAGCCATGCTTGGAGGCGTTATAGGCCGCCCGGTGGATGATCCCGTAAAGCCCGGCGATTGACGCGACATTGACGATGGCGCCGCTGCCTTGCGCCAACATCTGGCGTCCAAAGGCTTGCGACAGGAAAAATGCGGCCTCTAGGTTTATGGACATCACTTTGTGCCATTCGCTCCGCCCGATTTCTTCGGCGGGGACGATCATGCTGATCCCGGCATTGTTGACCAGAACATCGGCGGCGCCATGTTCCGAAGCAACCTGACCGGCAAGCGCAGCGACAAATTCTTCCGAGGCGATATCGCCGCTAATGCCCTGAACGGATAGTCCGGACGCCGAAAGCTCCGCGATTGTGCTTTCCAACGGTTGCAGGTCGGTCAAAACCACATGAAAACCGTTGGAGGCCAATTTGACCGTTGTTGCCAGACCGACCCCTTGGGCTGCACCCGTCACTACTGCTGTTTTCAAGACCCCGCGCTCCTCTATTCTTCCGACAATTGTTGCGCTTTCACGCCTTGGCGACTTTCAATATGCAGTCAACAAATCCTTTGGGATCATCCTCCTGAATGAAGTGCCCGCCTTTTAAGGTCGTGTGCGGCTGGCCTTCTGTTCCCGGCACGCGGCCAATCCACTTCGCCTCGCCTCCTCTGGTGACAGGATCGCCGTCGCTGAAGCAGCAGAGAAATGGCTTGTCGAATTTCTCGAGAACCGCCCATGCCTTTTTCTGGTCAGGGATCGCGACATTATTTTCGAAGGGAACGAAGGACGGGAAAATTCGTGCGGCAGCCGTATAGCGGCTATCGGGAAACGGAGCATTATAGGCGGCGATTTCGGCATCGCTCAAACCACGCTTGGTTCCCGTGCTCACAATCTTGCCGATCGGGAAAATGGGGCTCCATTTCGAAAAAGCGCGCCAGATCGCAAAGGCCCGCGGCGCGGGGCCGCCTTCAGGCAAGCCCCCATTTGACAGCACGACGCCAGCGAAGCGGTCCGGCATTTCGCCCACCAGACGCAAACCGACCAGCGACCCCCAATCCTGACACACAAGGGTGATATTGCGCAAATCAAGCTTCTCGAGCCAAGCCCGCATCCACGCCACATGGCGCGCATAGCTATAATCGCCTTTCTTCGACGGTTTGTCCGATTTTCCAAATCCGATAAGATCGGGTGCCACGACGCGAAGGCCCCTTTCCGCTACCGGGGGAATCATATGCCGGTAAAGATAGGACCAGCTCGGCTCGCCGTGCATCATCAAAACCACCGGTGCATCCTGTGGCCCTTCATCGATATAGTGGACACGCAAAGCGGTTCCATCCTGCGGATCGGATATCTCGGTATAATGCGGCTGGAACGGGAAATCCGCGATATCCGCAAAGGCGGCATCGGGTGTGCGCATGACTTTCATTTCTATCTCCGCCAATCTATTGGCACAAGCGGTGCCATATTATATTTCTGTGGTCAATCTGATGCGCCAGCGCACTTACTGGTCGGGCAGATTCTGCAACGCTTCCGCCAGCATTCTGGTGATGACGAGGCCGGCTTCTTCGGTCGATAAACCCTGATCATGGCGCAACAGACGCCAGGTCTGGAAACTGAGGATGACGTTGAGGCCGCGTGCACCGACAATGTCTTCTTTGACGCTTCCGGGCAAAAGCGCCTCTATTCCATCAATCTCTGCCTTCAGCAGGCGCTGGTAATCCTGCATCAGATAGGATGACTGGAAACGCTTCAAATTGGCGGAAATCCGAAAGGGAAGAATTGTTTCAAAAACGATTGCCCGCCGGTCCGCAATCTCGGACATCCTGGCTTTCCAGTTTGGGCCCTTCAATGGCTCTGCAATAATCGGCGACACCCGTTCTTCGATCACTGCACTCATTTCGCGGTAGAGCATGTCCATATCGACAAAATGGCGAAAAACAGTCCGCAGACCGACACCCGCAATGTCGGCAACGCGGGCTGCACTCGGCGCGACATCGCCGCTCCCGACCAGCTGCAACATTGCCTCGACAATTTTGGAGCGGCTGGACCGGCTTCGGGCATGCCTGCCATCAAATGGCGTGGCTTCCGCTTTTTTGTGTGTCGATGTCATAGGCATCCGTCTCGTTTCATGTTCCGGTTATTACAAGGCAATACCCGACTTGCCAAACTCTATTGGCATATATAATGCCAATTTAATGGAACGGAGATAAGGGAGCCGGAACGATGCGGAATTTGGGCGTTTCGATCATATCATGCGCGACACTGTTGGTCGCCACACCTGTCGAGGCGCAAACAAGCGTCCGCGAAGCCTGTATGCCGGATATCCAGAAATTCTGTTCGCCGGAACTGGCCACATTTAGCCGCGATAAAGTCCGGGCTTGTCTGATCCGCAACATCCAGAAAGCATCACCCGTATGCAAGGAAGCGGCCAAGGCCCAGCGCGACCGTCAGCGCGCCCTGAAATCAGGCGCAGCGGGCAAAGAATGATGGCCGTAGCCGTCATCTGGGGATCGGCGCTGGCGCTCTATCTGCTGTTCCGCCTTTGGTACGACAATTGGTCAGGGCCCCTCAAAGCGGACGAGATCGACTCCTTTATCGATGCAACACAAGATCGCTTCGAAGCATCGGGTAATAACGTCTCGGTTTTACGTGCCTTTCTGGAAGCGGATGACGGCCGCGAATTTGTGATGCTCAATCTGGTCAAAGCACAGATGGACGACGTCAAGGACCCTGTAACCGGCCAGATGGTGCAAGGCCTGAGCCTCCTCCAGCGTTATTCGAAGCGGTTCATGCCGGTACTTTTCCGGAACGGTGGCCATCCGGTCATGGTAGGGCGTAAAGTCGGCGGATACATCGATGCGTGGAATACCGAGGGCGATCCCGGCTGGACGATCTTCGGTCTGATGCGGTACCGAAGTCGGCGCGACATGGTGAAGCTGGTGATGGATCCCGCATTCAAGGAAGGCCATCCAGACAAGATGCTCGGCACGCTAGCGACATTTTCATTCCCGACCCAACGGGTGCTGTCGCTTTATCTGGGGCCAAGAGTCTCGTCTGCGCTCGTCATCGCACTAGGTGCCGCAATTGCGCACATCATCTGGCTCAGTGTCTGAGTTCTGCCGCGACAAGATTACCGGACCAGAAACAGCTCCGCCATCGCATCAATGACGGCATCGGCGTCGAGCCTATAGCTGCGGTAAAGATCGGGTAGATCACCGGTTTGACCGAAACGGTCGGTGCCTAGCGGGCTGACCCGCATGCCTTTGACACCGCCGATCCACGAAAGCGCCCCAGGTGAGCCGTCGATCGCCGTTACGATTCCCGCATGGGGCGCAAGGTCGGACAACAATGACTCGATATGGCTGACGGCACCATTCTGTCCCGTCCATCGCGCCGCTTTTTGCGCGGACCATTCGCGGTGCAGGACATCGGGCGAAGTGATATTCAACACCCCGAGCCCGGGGATGTCGTCTACCAATTGCTCGTATGCCGACAGGATTTCGGGCGCGATTGCTCCGGTAAAGGCAATCGCGGCCTGCGATCCCGGTGCGGGCTTCCGCAACCAATAGCCGCCTTTCAGGGCGTCATCCTCCCACTGCGAATCTTCGCGGGTGACTTGCGGGATTTGCCGGGTGCTGAGCCGCAGATAGACCGAGCTGCCGTCAGGCTTCTGCAGATATTCAAAGGCCCAGCGCATGAACAGCGCCACCTCATCCGCATAAGCGGGTTCGAAATAGGCAAGGCCCGGTTGCCCCATGCCGATCAGCGGCGTGTTGATCGACTGGTGCGCCCCACCTTCCGGTCCCAAGGTCAAGCCCGATGGCGTGCCGACCAGCAAAAAGCGCGCGTCCGAATAACAACCATAGTTCAACGCATCGAGCCCACGGGAAATGAAGGGATCGTAGACCGTGCCGACCGGTATCAATCGCGTTCCGAAATGCGGGGCAGCAAGGCCAAGTGAGGTCAGCAACAGGAAGAAGTTATTCTCTGCAATGCCAAGCTCGATATGCTGGCCAGCGGCATGCGCAGCCCATTTCTGGGCCGACGGGATTTTGGCTTCGCGAAAGATGTCCGCAACTTGGGACCGCCGGAACAGACCACGTTGATTGACGAAACCGCCCAGGTTCGTCGTCTGGGTGACGTCGGGCGCAGTTGTGACAATATGGTCCGCCAAAAGCTCGGACGATTTTGCGAGGTCAAGCAGGACATGTCCGAACGCCGCTTGGGTCGACTGCGTTTCACCGGTCGGAACCGGAAAGCGCGCCGGCACGGAGATGGCTGGTGCCGCACTTTCCTTGTCCTTTTTGGCAAGGACGCTCTGGTCGACAAAATCCTTCAGCCGCGCCGCCATATTGCCGCCGAGACCGGCGAAAGGCTCCCACTCCTGCCCGGCTTCGATGCCCAAACTTTCGCGCAATTGCTCTATCTGCGCAGGGTTCATCATGCCCGAATGATTGTCCTTATGCCCGGCCAGCGGCAGGCCATAGCCTTTGACCGTATAGGCAATGAACAAGGTGGGCCGGTCGTCGTCCGCGCTGTCAAAGGCTTCCATCAGCGAAGCGATGCAATGCCCGCCCAAATTGGTCATCAAAGCGCCCAGACCATCATCGTCAAAACTGTCGAGCAGCTTTTTGACATGGGGTTTGTGGCCGATATCGTCGATCAACCGCGCGCGCCACGCGGCACCGCCCTGATAGGTTAGCACAGCATATTCGGCATTGGGGCAATTTTCGATCCAGTCCTCAAGCGACTTCCCGCCGGGCCGCGCAAATGCCGCGCGCAGCAGCTTGCCGTGTTTCAGAGTAATGACGCGCCAGCCGCAGGTTTCGAAAATATCATCAAAGCGTCGGAACATGCGATCCGCGGTCGTGCTGTCGAGCGACTGGCGGTTGTAGTCGACCACCCACCAGCAGTTGCGGATGTCGTGCTTATAGCCTTCGATCAGGCACTCATAGATATTGCCTTCGTCGAGTTCCGCGTCGCCCATCAGCGATATCATCCGCCCCGCATCCGCTTCGGCCATGGAGCCATGGGCGACCAGATAATCCTGAACCAAGCTCGAGAACGCCGTGATCGCGACGCCGAGACCCACGGACCCGGTGGAAAAATCGACGGGGATTTTGTCCTTGGTGCGCGATGGATAGCTTTGTGCGCCGCCCAATGCGCGGAACTGCTGCAACTGCTCAAGCGACTGGTTGCCCAGCATATAATGGATTGCCTGCAGCACCGGTCCTGCATGCGGTTTTACCGACACCTTGTCATTGGGCCGCAGGGCATGGAAATAGAGTGCCGCCATGATGGCGGTCATGGAGGCGCAGCTTGCCTGATGGCCGCCCACCTTCAGGCCATCACGCTTTTTACGGATGTGGTTGGCGTTATGCACCGTCCAAGACGAAAGCCAGCGCAGCCGCGTGTCCAGTGCCTCGATGGCCGCTATCTTCTCTTCGCGCGCATCCGCAAACTTGGTCGCCATGGTGATTTGTCCCGCAATCCTGATCGCGCGGAGTTTAGCCAGCGGACGTTAGCATGTCCTTGCGTATAGCCGGGTTATCCGGCATATTTTTGGCAGATAATCCCATTATTGCTAAAAATTGAGAAATTATATGCCAGAAAATGCTTTGGACGCGATAGACCGCAAAATCATCGATTTGCTTCAGGCCGATGGCCGTATGTCCAATCAGGAGCTTTCCGACCGCATCGGCCTCTCCCCTAGCCCGTGCCTGCGCCGCGTCCGGCAGTTGGAAGCCAACGGCACCATTGCGCGCTATGTGGCACTGGTCGACCCGGACAAGGTAGGTCTGTCCGTCACCGCCTTCGTCCGCGTCCGCCTCGACCAACAGGACGACCGGCATCTGCAGGAATTCGAAACGGCGGTGGCGGGCTTTCCCGAGGTCATGGATTGCTATCTGATGACGGGCGAAGCCGACTATCAGCTTCGCATATTGGTCAGCTCGCTCACCCAGTTCGAGGACTTCCTTCGCAGACGTCTAACCAAGGTCAGCGGCGTCGCAAATGTCACCACCAGCTTTGCCTTGCGACCCGTCATTTACAAGACCGCCGTACCGACGCTACAACCCCTTTGAACCAGGGGGATATTTTAATGGAATCAAGCATTGCGGCACCGAATGAGCTGAGCCGGTCACTCAAATCGCGCCATGTATCGATGATCACGTTTGGCGGTATCATCGGCGCGGGGTTGTTTGTGGGATCATCCACTGCGATCGGCAATATCGGTCCGGCTGCGGTGCTGAGCTATGCCATTGCCGGATTTCTTGTGCTGCTCGTAATGCGGATGATTGCGGAGATGTCTATCGCCATGCCGGGCACGCAGACCTTCCCCGATTTCGCGCGGCAGGGCGTCGGCGACTGGGCCGGTTATATGGTTGGCTGGCTTTACTGGTATTTTTGGGTCGTGGTGATCGCGATCGAGGCCATTGCAGGCGCCAAAATCATCAACGGATGGTATCCGCAGCTGGAGGTCTGGCAAATCGGAGTCGTGCTGATGGCGGTGTTGACCGCGATCAACCTGATGTCCGCAAAATCCTATGGCGAATTCGAATTTTGGTTTGCGTCGACAAAGGTAGTCGCGATCATCGTCTTCATTCTTGTGGCCGGGGCCTATGCAACCGGGGTGACGTCGCCATCCGGATCGACCTTTGCGAACCTGACAGCGCATGGCGGTTTTGCGCCGGCTGGAGTGGCCGCGATATTTGCGGGCGTTGCGACGACGATCTTCTCGCTTTGCGGGGCTGAAATCGCGACGCTGGCTGCGGCGGAATCCGAAGAAGGCTCCAAGACAATCGCGAATATGACCATCTCGGTTTCCTTGCGGATCCTGATCTTCTTCGTGCTTTCCATTTTCCTCATCGTCTCGGTTGTTCCCTGGAACGAGATCGAGGCGGGAACCTCGCCTTTTGCCCATGCGCTGCGACAGATGGGCTACCCCGGCGCTGACCTGATCATGGAGGGCATTGTTCTTGTCGCGGTCCTTTCATGCCTGAATTCGGGTATATATATCACTTCGCGCGCCATGTTCGGCCTCGCCCGCAATGGCGATGCACCTCAATCCTGCGTGAAGCTGAGCAGTGCCCGCGTTCCGGCCAGAGCGATATTGATCGCCAGCCTCTTCAGCTATTTTGCCCTCGCGGCATCCATCCTGTCTCCCGACCAGGTGTTCAACTTCCTCGTCACATCTTCGGGCGCCATCATGCTTTTCATCTATATTCTGGTGGCCGTGGCCCAGCTTCGCCTTCGCGCGCAATTCGAGGCGGAGGCGCCGGAGCGGTTGCAGGTTCGGATGTGGCTATATCCCTTTGGCACATGGTTCGCGATTGCCGGTATGGGCGGTGTCCTTGTAATGATGGCATTGTCTCCGACAAGCTCCAAAGAATTGTGGGCCAGCATGATTGTGACCGCAGCTTTCCTGTTCGGTTATTGGGCGAAAAACTATTTTGTTTCGCGATCGAAAGATGCGTGACCGAAAGCAAAATTTTCCAGTCGGAATAAAGATTTGAGTCGCACCAAATTCACTGACCATTGCATAAGCGGCAGACGCGAAGTGCCGGAGTCCGATTATGAAACTTGAGAATGATCCTTTAGCCGCATTCTGGATGCCCTTCACGGCAAACCGGGCGTTCAAGGCGACGCCGCGGCAGCTGAAGTCCGCAAAGGATATGCACTATACCAGCGACGATGGCCGGCAAATCCTCGACGGCACCGCTGGACTTTGGGCCGTAAATGCAGGCCATTGCCGTGCGCCGATTGTGGAGGCAATCCAGAAGACCGCGGCTGAACTCGACTATGCCCCACCCTTCCAACTGGGCCATCCGCTGGCGTTTGAGCTGGCGTCGCGGCTGGCAACACTGATGCCGGAGGGGCTCGACCGGATTTTCTTCACCAATAGCGGATCGGAATCGGTCGACACCGCGCTGAAGATCGCCCTCGCCTATCAACGTGCCATAGGCCAGGGCACCCGCACCCGCCTGATTGGCCGGGAACGTGGCTATAATGGCGTCGGCTTTGGCGGCATTTCGGTCGGCGGTATCGTCAACAACCGGCGACAGTTCGGAACGCTGCTGACTGGCGTCGACCATTTGCCGCACACGCACAATATGGAGCATAATGCCTTTACCAAGGGGCGTCCCGAATGGGGTGGGCATCTGGCCGATAATCTGGAAGCCATTGTTGCGCTGCATGGGGCCGAAACCATCGCGGCCGTCATCGTCGAGCCGATGGCCGGATCAACAGGCGTCCTGGTGCCGCCAGTCGGGTATCTCGAAAAGCTGCGCGAAATCACCCGCAAGCATGGCATTGTCCTTATCTTCGACGAGGTCATCACCGCCTTTGGCCGCGTCGGCGGGGCGACCGCATCGGGAACCTTAGGCGTAACGCCCGATATCATCACCATGGCCAAGGGCCTGACCAACGCCGCCGTGCCGATGGGCGCTGTCGCGATCAGCCGCCATATCCATGACGGCGTGGTCGAAGGCGGTCCCGATGGCATCGAGCTGTTCCACGGCTACACCTATTCCGGCCACCCTCTGGCCGCCGCCGCGGGTCTCGCGACGCTGGACCTCTACAAGTCCGAAGGCATTTTCGAACATGCAGCATCCCTGCATGGCTATTGGCAAGACGCCGTCCACAGCCTGAAGGGCAAGCGCAACATCATCGACATCCGCAACATGGGCATAGTCGCCGGCATCGAACTCGCACCGCACAGCGCCGGGGTCGGCAAGCGTGGTATGCAGCTGTTCCACAAATGCTTCGACAACGGATTACTGGTGCGCGCAACGGGCGACATCATCGCCCTGTCGCCCCCGCTCATATTGGAAAAGGCGCATATCGACGAAATGATCGGGCGGATCGCGGAGTTGGTGGAAACCGTCGACTAGGTTTCGCGCGATGCTGACGGGTGTGTGGGTTGGAGGATGAGTTGACGGCAGCCAATTAGTGTTCGAAACTCTGGTTGGTGTGTCGAGAAGCTAACCGTCCCGTATTCTATTATATCCCTCTTGTCGTTTCTTGATCATGATCCCAAGAAAGAGGACACCAAGACAAGTCAGCACAACTTGCACCATGCCGAATCCGTCTGCGCTAAAAATTGCCGCTGCGAGACAACCAATGAATAGCGTACCCGCCCCGTTCGAAGCCACAAATTCCTTCTTAAGCGCGCATTCTTTCCAGAAATAGTTGTAACGTGGGCGACCGAGCCGCAGCCGTTCTTTGTTCAAGGCATTGAATTCATTTTTCAAGGAAGCCACGGGCAGCAACACAGCGATTACAGTAGTCCAAAGAAGAGTTTCGTTCATCGTGAGGTTCAACTCAGAGGCCATGTTTGAGCACGGCTATGTAATGCTCCATCCGCTCTCGTTTGAAGCTTGCATAAGGTGCGTCTTTTTGTCGAATGTCCGCATCATCAGCCCATTGACTGAGCTGTTGCCAAGCAGATTGTTCCACTGAACTAAGTTCAAGAGGTTTTGGCACAGTGGCGGATAGCTCATCTGGATCTACATCACCGCCGTCTACGACGCGTTGGAGAGTATCCAATAGATAAGATCGCAAGGCTGTCATCACGTTAGCATATGGATTTCTGAGACGACCGCAATATTGTCGTGTCCGAACGGCTGGAATGTTGTGGCAAGCGATCCATAGGCGGTTATAGTCGTCTCATGCCTGACTACTCAAAATTCGGCTAAGTCGTGCCCATGTCCAAATTTGGCGTCGCTTTTTTGGCCCTTTTATTACTTTGCGCTTCTTCGGCTACAGATGGTCAGGGCTCCAGCGGGAAATGTTCCAAAATCAGCCACTGGATTTACAATGAGATTGAATTCTCCGAATTGGAATCCTTTACAGAAATAACTGTAAACAGAGATAGCTATGTGTTTTTTGGGCACAAAATTAGAGACGACAAGGCATTCTCCGAGGCTTTGAATAAGCAAATTGTGGAAGACAAGAAGATGTCTTTCAATCCTAGACACATATTTCTTCGATCCAGTCAGGATATTAGCTGTGGACGATTTGTTCACGCAGCGAATGTTGTTGATGACCATTATCCCTGTACGAATGGTAACTTGTGTATCTGGGCCTACGGCATGGGTGATGGCGCCATGCCGCTAGGCATAGACCCTCCGCCGGGGGCTACGGAGACCGAGCTAAGACGGTAGCTGCGAGTGGACAAGGCAACCCCGTTTCCCCTAGCAATGTTGGATAAGATTTGAGAGCGTCCAATCACTCCCCCGCAAAGGGAGCATGGCTCTTTGAACTGTTGAAGATAGGCGCAAATCCACAACCTGGCCGCGTTAACTTAAAGCAACAAAGGATACATTTTCAGTACGTCTTTGCGTATCTTTTGTATCCTTAGGTTTAGGACCGCTTAAAGGACCAGGACAATCTTTCCCACATGGCGCTTCGTCAGAAACGCCTCCTGCGCTGCGGCGATGTCGGTGATGGGATAGGTGGCGGCGACCACGGGTTTGATTTCACCGCGTTCGATATAGCCGATAAGATTGGGGAACACTTCAGGCTCCAGCACGGTGCAGCCGATGAGGCGGAGGTCTTTCAGGTAGAGTGTCCGCAAATCGAGATCGACCACCGGACCGGAGATCGCGCCCGACACGCCGTAACGTCCGCCACGTTTAAGCGCATTCAGGATGGGCCCGAACTGCCCGCCGCTGACGATATCGACCGCTGCATCGAAATATTCGGGGCCAAAAAGCGATTCCAGATCGGCGTCGCGCGGGACGACCTGGCTTGCTCCAAGGCCGCGCACCGTCTCTGCTTTTGCATCGGCGGCCATGGCCGTCACTTCGGCACCGCGCCGCTTTGCGAGTTGGACAGCAGCAGAACCGACGCCGCCCGATGCGCCGGTTATTAGCACGCGTTCGCCTGCCTGCACCCCGATGCGGGTCAGGATGTTCTCCGCGGTGGCATAAGCGCAGGGAAAGCTTGCTAGCTCCACATCGGAGCAAGAGGATTCGATGCGATGCGCGTGGATAGAGGGAACCCGGGCATATTCGGCAAAGCCCCCGTCTACTTCGGACCCGAAATAGCGGATGTCGAAAGGGCTGCTGCCCCGAAAGACCGGTTCGACCAGCACCCGCTGGCCTATGCGGGAAGAATCTACGCCCTCACCCACGGCGACAATCTGGCCGCAGGCGTCCGCGCCCTGAATCCGCGGAAAGGTGAACGCAGCGCCCGACCAGCCATCGTCGCCTGCGCCTTCAATGCCCGTTGCTGCCCCCGCATCGGTGGCTTCTGCAACCGCTTTCGAATACCAGCCGATACGGGTGTTGATGTCGGTATTATTCACCGCCGCCGCGCCGATCCGGATCACGACATCGCCCACTTCAGGAAGGGGCACGGGTACATCGGTTCGCCATTCGAGCTTGTCATAACCGCCATAGCCGGTAAGCAGAACGGCACCCATGACAGCAGGCACGGTCATTCGGCCCGCGCAAGCCCGAACTGGTTCAGATACCATTTCTGGAATTTGATGACGCTGCCTTCCTGATCGGAATAGCGCCCGGGACGATAACGGGTGGACATGATGCCGGTCTGGTTATTCTCGGTAATGACCTTGTCCTGCGTCGTGGTGGCGTGATAGCCCCAGGTCATCTTGGGGATATCGACCTCGTCCTCCCCTGCCCGGCCGTCGACAATCCAGATCATCTCGACATCGGTTTCCAGCGCGCTACGCGGTGTGAACTGGAAAAGGATCGCGAAATGATCGTCGGCGACGATCTGGCTGAAGGGGCTGAAGCTCAGATGCATTCGCCCGCCATCGGCTTTGCTGCGCTTGCCCATCAGGGGCGCTGGCGCCGATCCGTCCTGCGTTTCCGATGACCAGCCGTCCTTGTTCATACGCTGCATCATCAGGCGCAAATGGCTGCTGTCGGGGGCATCGTCGATATTGCCAATGGGACGACCCGCGGCGGCAGCGCTTGTCTCCCATGCCTGCAATTTGGGGGTGAAGCTGGCAATCGCATCGGCAGGTCCGGAACTTGGCCCTGCCCCCACCGCCACAATCGATTCCGCCGCATGCATCGAGCAGAATTCGGGGTGGGACGGGACGCAATGATAGCATTCGAAAAAATTCTCGACCACCAGCTTCCAGTTGGCCGTCGTGGGGTAGCTTCCCGCATGGGCGATGCGGGCCGTATCAAAGCCGTGATAGTCGAGGATCGGGCCCATTTCGCCAAAGGTTGCGTCAAAATCGACCGGTTCGTCCTCACTCATATTGATGAAGATCAGCCCGTGGAAAACGCGGATATGGCAAGCGAACAGGCTGTTTTCCGCCTTGTCGAAATCCTCTGGCATCAGACGCGCGGAGAGAAGCTTGCCGTCAAGGCCGAAGGTCCACGCATGGTAGGGGCACACAAGCCGCGGCGCGTTCCCGCTTTCAGCTTGGCAAATGGTCGAGCCGCGATGGCGGCAGACGTTGAAATAGGCCCGGACGCTGTCGGCATTTTCGCGGATGACGATGATCTGTTCGGCACCGACGCGGAACAGGAAATAGTCGCCCTTGTTCGGGATGCGGGAGACGTGCCCGGCCAGCAGCCATTTCTGGCTGATGATGGTGTCCATGTCGGCCTTGAACACCGCGTCGCTGGCATAAAATTCTTGGTCGAAACTATATCCCACCCGGGTATTGGCGGCGAGCCTTTGCATCAGTTGGCTTTGGGTTTCGGTCATCAGATTTTTATCCGTGCGTTGCTGGGGTCGTAAAGGGGTTTGAGCGAGGCCAAGGCGGGATAGCGCACACCTGCGATCTCGATTTCATAATCGTCGGCTCCAATTGCGCCGACAACGCCATCGTCCGGCGCGGTAACATAACCAAGTCCGCACGCACCGCCCAAACCATGGGCATACATGCCCGACCGGATATAGCCGGCAATCCGGTCGCCCTGCCAGATCGGCTCATTATGGTAGAGCATCGGCTCTGGTGATTTCAGCAAAAACTGGACGAGCCGCTGTTTCAGCCCCGTCTCTTTCTGCCTCAGCAAAGCCTCTCGCCCGATAAAGCCGCCTACCTTGTCCATTTTGACCGCAAAGCCCAGACCTGCCTCAAGCGGGGTGTCTTCATCGGTGATATCATGCCCCCAATGGCGATACGCTTTTTCCATGCGCAGCGCGTTGAGTGCATGATATCCACAATGCTTCAGCCCGAAAGCAGCGCCCGCCGCGACAATCTCATCGTACACACCGGTCATGAATTCGGTCGGAATATAAAGTTCCCACCCCAGTTCACCGACATAGGTAATCCGCGATGCCCGCACGAGAGCGTACCCCAGTTCAATTTCCTGCGACGTCGCAAAAGGAAACGCCTCATGCGACAGATCATTGGGGCAGATTGACTGCAGCAGATCGCGTGCACGCGGTCCCATGATAGAGATAACGCCCATGGCCGAGGAGATGTTGGTGAGGACAGCATGGGCGTCGCCCGGAATATGCCGTTTCAGCCAGTTGAAGTCCTTCACCTCTGTTTCGGCGCCTGTGACGATCAAATAGGCGGTTTCTGAAAGGCGCGTGACCGTCAAATCCGCTTCTATGCCGCCCTTTTCGTTCAGCCATTGGGTGTAGACCAGGCGTCTAGGTGCGACGTCAACGTTATTGGCGCACACCCGGTTCAGCACGGCCATGGCGTCACGGCCTTCAAGGCGGAATTTCGCGAATGAACTTTGGTCGAACAGCCCTACCGCCTCACGGACCGCTTTGCATTCTGCGGCATTGGCCTCAAACCAGTTCTGTCGTCCGTAGCTATATTCATAACGCGGGCTGCTGCCCGGTTCGCCGTACCAGTTAGGCCGTTCCCAGCCAAAAGCCTCGCCATGGCAAGCGCCGGCAGCCACAAGCCGGTCGTGGATTGCAGACCGGCGCACCCCCCGCGCGGTTTCATATTGTTTGAAGGGGTAATGTGTTGCGTATAGCAGCCCAAGACTTTCAGTCACCCGCTCCCGCAGATATTTGCGGTTGATCTGGAACGGCATGTTTCGGCGGATATCCACCGTCCATAGGTCCGCAGGCGGGATGCCGTCGCGGATCCAGTCGGCCATTACCTTGCCCACGCCGCCGGCGGATTGCAGGCCGATGGAATTCAAGCCCGCAGCCACGAAGCAGCCCTTCAGTTCCGCGCTTTCACCGAGATGATAGCGCACGTCGGGGGTAAAGCTCTCCGGTCCGCAGAAGAATTTCTGGATCCCCGCCTTTTCCAAAGCAGGTACACGGCGCATCGCATCCATCAACAGCGGTTCAAAATGTTCAAAGCTGCCTGCGATTTCATCGAAGCAGAAGTCTTCGGAAATGCCGTCCATTCCCCAAGGCCGGGCATTGGGTTCAAAGGCCCCGACCAGAAGCTTCCCGGCATCGTATTTATAATAGCCGCAATAATCATAGTCGCGTAAAACGGGCAGCGTGGAATCTATCCCTTCGACCCCTTCGAACAGTACATAATAATGTTCGCACGCATGAAGCGGCGCGGCCACCCCGACGCTAGCGGCCAGATCACGGGTCCACATGCCACCGCAGATGACAACATAATCCGCATCGATTGATCCGTCGTCCGTTTCGACTCCCGTCACCCGTTCGCCATTGTGCCGGATTTTGGTGACCTTGGTGTTCTCAAAAATGCGTGCACCGCCTGTGCGAGCACCCTTGGCCAAGGCCTGTGTAATATCGACGGCATTGGCATAGCCATCGCTGGGAATATGGATCCCGCCGACGACATCGTCGACATTTACGATATGGGCGAGGTCTTTGATTTCTTGCGGTGTGACCACATGGACCGGCAAGTCAAACACCTTCGCCATGGATGCGCTTCGCTTCAGTTCCTCAAAGCGCTCTGCATTTGTCGCCATGGAGATGGAACCGCATTGGCGATAGCCGGTTGCCTGCCCGGTTTCCGACTCCAAACCGCGATAGAGTTCGCCGGTATATTTGGCGAGTTTCGTCATATTGATCGACGGCCGGAGCTGTCCGACAAGGCCCGCAGCGTGCCATGTTGTTCCACTCGTCAACTGCTTGCGTTCGAGCAGGACAACATCTTCCCAACCGATTTTGGTCAGGTGATAGGCAATCGAACAGCCGATGACACCGCCACCGATGATGACGACCCGCGCCTTTTTGGGAATTTCAGCCACGTCTTAAACCTTCATTTTCGCATTGTCGGGGTCATAGGCAGGATGCTCCAGCACCGTCGCCGAGCGGCGCTCGCCTTGCAGATAGATGTCGAACGTCGATCCTGGCGTTGCATACTCCAAGGGAACACAGGCGAAGAACAAGCTTTTTCCGACGCGGTGGCCATAGCCCCCTGACGTCGTCAATCCTATACAGTCGTCGCCCATCAAACAGGGTTCGGCGCCGCGCACATCCACATTGCTGGCATCAACCGCGCCATAGACAATACGGAACCGGTCCGGCGCATCCAGTGTCGCCTGCTTCCCGACAAAATCATCCTTCGTGAAGTTGATGAAGCGCGGCATGTCGGCCTCGATCATCGTAAGCTCATTGGTCAGTTCGCTGCCCCAGGCCTTGTAGCCCTTTTCCATCCGCATCGTGTTGGCAGCATAGAGGCCATAGTTGACAATCCCGAACTCCTGCCCCGCAGCCCACACGGCATCGTACAGCGCAGCAAGTTCATCCATCGGGGGATGCAACTCCCAGCCGAGTTCGCCCGCATAAGATACCCGCAGCGCGCGCATCTTGATGCCTGCGATCGTAATGTTCTGACCGCTCAGCCAGCGGAACCCCTCATTACTCAGGTCTGCATTTGTTAGCTTTGCCAGCACATGACGGGATTGCGGGCCGTTGAGAACCAGCACCCCAAAATCCATGGTCATGTTGCGAATGGTCACATCCTCATCCGGCAACTTGCTCTGGGTTAAAAAGTCCCAATCCCTCTGCTCGGCTGCGGCTGCGGAAAGACAGTAGAAATGATCGTCGGCAAAGCGCGTGACGGTCATCTCGCCATAGATACGGCCCTGACGGGACAAGGGATGTACAAGCCCGATTCCGCCCTGCTTCTTCGTCATGCGGTTGGCACAAATTCTGTTCAGAAATGCCTCGGCATCCGGTCCGGTCACATCATATTTGGCAAAGCCGGACAGGTCGAGCACACCGACCCTTTCCATGACGGCCTTTACCTCGCCCGAGACCATTTCAAAACTATTGGTGCGCTGATATCCGCCCTGTTCCGGGGCACCATCGAGTGCAAAATATTTGGGCCGCTCCCACCCGTAGGTTTCGCCATATACCGCACCTGCGGCCTTCAGTGGTTCATATAGAGGACTGGTTTTGCAAGGACGGCCATCCGGCTCTTCTTCACCCGGCAAGCGGGTCGTGAAGGTCATGCGATAGTCGAGAAACACCTTCTCGCGGCTATAATCCTCATCCGCAAAGGCCCCGTAACGGCGCGGATCAAATTCGGTCATATTGATGTCGGCATCACCATAGACCATCCACTGCGCCAGATATTTGCCGGACCCGCCACCCTGCGCGATCCCGAAGGATGTGCCGCAGCAGTGCCAGAAATTCTTGAGGCCTGCCGCCGGTCCCAGCAATGGGCCTCCATCCGGAGTATGTGGTATAGCTCCGTTAACAATCCGCCGGATACCAACCTCGCCAAAAACGGGCATCCGTTCTATGGCGCGCTCCAGCCATTTGGAGATGCGGTCCAGATCGTCGATAAACAATTCGCTGGTCGATTCCCATTCCGGCTGGCCCTTGGGGGCCCAAGCTTCGGCAAGTCCGATATTCTCATATACGCCGATCAGGCCGCTCTTCTGCTCCTGCCGGAAATAGCCCGAAACATAGGGGCAGCGCATGACCGGTATTTCCTCATCCCGTTCCAGAAAGGCTGGAATGGGATCGGTGACGATATAGTGATGCTCCATATTGGTGACTGGAATGTCGATTCCCGCCATTTGCGCCACTTGGCGGGCGTAGCAACCCGCCGCATTGACCACGATCTCAGCACGCACAACGCCTTTTTCGGTCGCCACATCCCATTCACCCGACGGCAATTGGGTCAATCCGGTAACACGATTCTTGCGAATTATTTTCGCGCCCATATTTTTGGCACCGATGGCCAACGCATTGCAGATACCTGACGGATCGGCGTGGCCATCGCTCGTTGTACGCGCGCCCGCGATGACGCCGTCGGTCGTCAGAAAAGGATTTATCCGACGGATTTCTTCGGGATCAATAATTTCCATGTCGAACCCGACGATTTTGGAAAAGCCGTGGATATATTTGAACCACGCGAGTTCGCGTTCATTGGTCGCAAGACGAATACCGCCGGACTTGTGCCAGCTAACATATTGGCCCGTCAGTCCTTCGAGGCGTGGATAGAGATCATTGCTGTAGGCGTGGATTTTAGCGAGGTTGAAACTGCCGGTGATACTCGGACATTGTCCGGCGGCGTGCCATGTGGACCCCGATGTCAGCTCGTCCTTTTCAATCAGCAGGCAGTCCGTCCAACCAAGTTCGGCCAGATGGTAAAGCAGGGAAGCCCCCATGATGCCGCCACCGATAATGACAACTCGCGCATTGGTTTGCATTTAAACTCCGTCTCTCCAGCGACATCCAACTTTTGCGATATTTGAAGGTATCCCGGATGAATGACAAATGTGCAATTCGCCGCGACTGGTTCAAAAAATTTCATCGTTGCACAGAAGGCGCTTACCGACGGCAACGTAAAACGTCACAGCAGAGTCACAGACCTGCTGCATCAATCGTTTGATAGCTCAACAATCCCACGCTAGGGCCGAATCGAATGACTACAATCTCCATTTCGCTCCCGAAGGCAGAGCCTCAGGCCTATTTGCTCTGCGCGATGCGGATCATATGGATTGCGGTCCCGTTACTGTTCTTGCTGCCTTTGCATCTCGTCTGGCACCTGCTGAAGCTTCCATCGCCATGGGCGATGCTCTTCTTGCGTATCGCTGCCCGCGCTTTGGGAGCCCGTGTAAAGGTCCATGGAACCCCTTTGCGTCGTGATGTTTTCTTCGTTGCCAACCATCTGTCGTGGCACGATATTCCCATATTGGCAGGTATCACCGGAACGGCCTTTGTGGCGCAGGACGGTGTTCGCGATTGGCCGATTATCGGATGGCTTGCGACGCTCAACCGGACCATTTTTGTCAGCCGGACCGAAAAGCAGAATGTCGCGGGGCAAGTGGCCGAACTGCGTGAGGCCATTGCGGAAAACTGGTCCGTCACCCTGTTTCCGGAAGGTACAACCTCGGACGGGCGTCAATTGCTGCCTTTCAAACAGTCGCTATTTGCGACGCTGGCCCCGCCACCAAAGCCGATGCTCATTCAACCCGTGCTTCTCGATTTTGGCGATGCTGGCCCGGATATCGCTTGGCTTGGGGAAGAAACGGGCTGGGAAAGCGCATGGCGTGCCTTTACGCGTCCCGGAACCTATGACGTCGGCGTCCATTTTCTAGAGCCTTTCAACCCGGCCGAAATGGCTGACCGTAAAGTAGTCTGCGCTCTTTCCAGAGCACGTCTTGCATCCGCCTTGTCCTCGACACTCGGCTATACAGTTACGTGAGCATCGGATTTGGCTAAGACCTAGCCGCCACTCTGGTTGAAAAATATTTCACCCGATAAGCCAAATTTTTCAATTGTGGTCTGCCCCGGCTGACGCTCTAACTTTGCTTCAAATTGCACAATTGCCGTGCCGTCCAGCATCGTTCTGACACGACGTACAAGGGCGACATTTTGGGGGATGGACGGGGCACTCACATGAAAATTGGATTTATCGGCCTTGGTAATGTCGGCGGAAAGCTCGCCGGAAGCCTCATCCGGAACGGCCATAACGTTACCGTTCGCGATCTTGATGACAGTCTCGTCGCCGAATATGTCGGGCGCGGAGCAAGGTCGGCGGCGTCTCCCAAAGAATTAGGAGAGATGGTCGATCTGATCGTGACGTGCCTACCGTCCCCCGCGGCTAGCTCTGCCGTCGCCGAAGGCGACGATGGTTTTCTTCAGGTCATGCACCCGGGCCAAGTCTGGCTGGAAATGAGCACCACCGATTATAGCGAGATTATTCGCCTTGGTGCTTTGGTCGAAGCGCGTGGTGCGATGTTTATGGAATGCCCTGTTTCGGGCGGCTGCCATCGTGCCGACACTGGGAATATTGCCATATTCGCAGGTGGCCCACGAGCAGCTTTTGAATTTGTGCTACCCGTTTTGACAACTATGGGCCGCCGGATTTTGCACACAGGTGATTTGGGGACGGCTTCGCAATTGAAGGTAATGACCAATTATCTATGCACCGTGCATTTGGTTGCACTGGCGGAAGCATTGACGACATGTAAGGCCATCGGTCTTGACATGAACACAACCTATGAAGCGATCCGCATTTCTTCAGGGAATAGTTTTGTCCATGAAACAGAAAGTCAGGTCATCCTGAACGGCAGCAGAGACATTAATTTCACGATGGATCTCGTCAGCAAAGATGTCGGTCTGTTCGACAAGATTGCCCATGAAGCGAAAGTGCCGGTCGAACTTTCTCCCCTGATTGTAAAAATTTTCAAGGAAGGTGAAGCGGCCTATGGCTCGCGCGAGTTTTCGCCGAACATTATCCGCCGTTATGAAGAGCCTCTGGGTATCAAGGTGCTCGGAACAGGCTTCCCTTCCGAAATGGTCGACGATGAACCCGAAGAACCGGGATACGAAGTCGTCGCCAAGCGCTAGGCCATAGTGGCTATTCGGCTAGCCTCGACATTCTGCGTGATCCAATCCATGAACGTACGGATACGCAGATTTTCTTTCATATCGGCACGGCAGATCAATCCCCATGCGCCAGGGCAGATTGCCTTATGAACGATCGGCTGAACCAAACGGCCAGCGGCGAGGTCTTGATCGACAAACGGACCATTTACCAAAGCAATGCCCTCGCCATTTAACGCCATTTCGAGCGCAACCGCCAAGGTGTCGACCATCAGGTATGGCACCGACGGTTTGAACATTTCGCCTGCCGAAACAAACCATGTTTCCCAATTCTGGACCTCGGTATAAATCGCGACAAGCGGCTTTGCCATGAGTTCGCGCGCGCCGGGATTGGGCCCTAGGGTCTTTGCCACATCCGGACTGCACACCGGGAAAAGCGCATATTCGTAAAGCGGCACCCAATGATATTTGGCCGGGTCCGGCGCCGTTTCGCAATAGACCAAGCCGACATCGGCATGGACATCATCAAATTCCCACTCGACCGCGCAGGTGTTGAGCGTCAACTTTATCTCGGGATGATCCGCCAGAAATTGAGGGACGCGCTTTGCGAGCCAGCGAATGGAAGCCGTGACATAAGTCTGCACGCGCAAAGGTTTATCAAGCGCACTCCGGTGTACTTCTTCGACGCCCTCCAAAAGGGATTCAAAGGCGGCGCGTACATAGGGATAAAGTACCCTGCCCTCTTCGGTCGAAACGATGTGCCTTCCCTCTTGTGCAAAGAGGCTGACGCCCAAGGCATCCTCGATCAACTGGACCTGGTGGCTCACGGCGGGGTGCGTCAAACATAGCTCATCCGCGGCATCCCTGATGCTCTGGTGCCGCGTCGCTGCCTCAAAGCCTTTCAGCGCTTTGAGCGGCGGTAATTGTCGAAGATCTATCTTTGGATGCATCGCCCTTCCCTCCCCGGACTCGCCATATGTCGGGATTAGCATAGCCGGGAAGGACTGGTAAATTAATTTAACGCATCATTTTGCGTCCGCGAGGACCATCGCCGCGCCCTTTTCCGCAACCATAACAGTCGGCGCATTTGTGTTGCCCGATGTAATCGTCGGAAATACCGACGCATCTATCACGCGCAACCCCGTGGTGCGATGGACATTCAAACGCGCATCGACAACGGAATACGTTGGGTCCGGACCCATCATGCACGTGCTCGTCGGGTGGTAGACAGTATCCGCGCGAGCACGGAAATCGGCGAGTAGCGCTTCGTCGCCTTCCACACCAGCACCGGGAATGAGCTCTTCTGTGATGATATCAGCAAGTGGACGGGTCTGTACAAGCTGACGCAACAATCGGTTCCCTGCTAGAACGTCATCGATATCATCCTGGGTCGCCAAATAATTGGGATGGATGACCGGGTAGGTTTGCGGGTCGGAACTCGCCAGCTCGAGGTGCCCCCTGCTCGTAGGGCGGCAGGGATTATGCGAGAGCAGAAAGGCCGAGAACGGGTCGGGGTTCAACAGCTTCCGTTCCGACAGAGGGGTTTTGGTATAGCTGACGGGGCTGAAATAAAGCTGCAGATTGGGATGCGCTTTTTGCGGATCGCTGCGGACGAAGCCGCCGCTCTGATTAACACTCAACGATAATGGTCCGGCGCGGTCCGCCATGTAACGCAATCCTGCGCGTATCTTACCCAGCAAGGGATGCAGCAGATCGTTCAGCGTCGCTGTGCGCACCTTATAGAAATAGGATACGGCAATATGGTCCTGCAGATTCTGCCCCACAGCCGGTGCATCCACAACGGATTCAATACCCAAATTCTTCAATTTCTGCGCGTCACCGACACCCGACAACATAAGCAATTGCGGCGAGTTAATTGCACCGCCAGATAAGATCACTTCCCGCCGCGCCTTGGCTTGGAAGACACTTCCCTTATGCGCATATTCTACACCGACGGCACGGCGCCCTTCAAAAAGGATACGCCGCGCATGCGCATGGGTCTGCAACTTGAGCGAGCGCCGCTTTCGCGCTGGATGCAGAAAAGCATTGGCCGTCGAAGCCCGCCAGCCACCCTTGGTATTGATCTGGTAATAGCCCACACCTTCGGGCTTGCCCCCGTTAAAGTCGCTGCTGGCGGGAAATCCCAACGCTTGCGCGGTCTCCACAAAGCTATGGCATACAGGGTGCACATAGGGCGATATATCGGTCACATGCTGCGGACCGCCACGCCCGTGATGTGCGCTGTGCCAGTCGAAGTCTTCCGATTTTTTGAAATAGGGCAATACATCATCCCAGCCCCAACCAGGGTTGCCCAGCTTTTTCCAATCATCAAAGTCACGCGGCTGTCCACGCACATAGACCATGGCGTTGATCGACCCTGACCCCCCAATCACTTTACCCCGAGGCCAATAGCTGCGCCGTCCGCCCAATGCTTCCACAGGTTCGGTATCGTACATCCAGTTGATGCGCCGATCAAAAAAAGTGCGCCCATAGCCAATGGGCATCTGAATCCAGATGGAGCGGTCGCTACCTCCGGCTTCCAGGAGAAGGACGGTAAAACGTCCATCTTCGGTCAGGCGATTGGCGAGGACGCATCCCGCCGTGCCTGCGCCGACGACGATAAAATCATATTCGTCTGTCACTGGACTGGATGCTGCGTCATTTCGAGGTGGAGCATGGTTCCGGTGTAAGGGTTCGCGTTGGCAACATCTTCGTTCAGTTCGACGCCCAGACCCGGATCATTGGAAGGAATAACATGGCCTTCTTCAAAACGAATAGGGGTTTTCAATATCTCGCTATGGAAACCGCCCCATGTTTCTATGCTTTCGAGGATCAAGAAATTGGGCGAGCAGGTTGCAATCTGGATGTTCGCCGCGCCGACAATAGGACCGCAATAAAGATGCGGTGCGATTTGCACATGATCGACCTCGGCCATGGCGGCGATTTTCTTCGCTTCCAAAATGCCGCCAACGCGTCCCAGATTCATTTGGAGAATGGCCGCAGCACCGGCCCGCAGTAAGCGCGCAAAATCATATTTCGTTGTCAGCCGCTCCCCCGTCGCAATCGGTATAGAGGTCGCGCGTGCCACCTTTGCCATTTCTTCGGGTGCATCCGGAGGGACAGGTTCTTCCAGCCATAGCGGGTCGGACGGCTCCAGCCTTTTGGCAAGACGGATCGCGCCGGCTGCCGTCATTTGTCCATGGGTGCCAAAAAGCAGATCCGCTTTCATGCCTACTGCCTCGCGTAACTGGCGCGCAAAACGTTCGCTCAGATCCAACGCCTCAAGCGATAATTGCCGGCCGTCAAAGGCCGAATAGGGTCCGGCCGGGTCGAATTTCAGAGCGGTAATGCCCTGGTCCAGATATTCGGCCGCCCGCGTCGCAGCGAGATCCGGGTCATGGTAGACATCGCTTTTGTCGCCGGGTCGCGGATAGATGTAGGTGTAGGCACGCAACCGCTCGTGCACCTGCCCGCCCAGCAATTTATACACCGGCTTGTTGGCCTCTTTGCCGATGATGTCCCAGCATGCCATTTCCAACGCGGACAAAACGCCCATCAGGGTGAGGTCGGGATGCTGGGTAAAGCCGCTGGAGTATACGCGCCGCCACATGTTTTCGATATCATGGGGATCGTTTCCGGCGACATAACGCGCAAAAACATCCTCTATCATCCGGGCGACGAGATGCGGTTCAAAGGGAACGCAATAAGCCTCGCCCACACCCGACACCCCGCTGTCGGTCGTCAATTTCACAAATACAAAATAGCGTCCACCAAAATGGGGTGGCGGATTACCGACGACGAAAGTCTGGATGTCGGTAAGTTTCATCCTTCGAAACCGTTTATGACCTTGATTTCGAGGAAGTCATGTAGACCCCACTCACCCCACTCACGACCGTTGCCCGATTGTTTGTAGCCGCCGAAGGGCGATGCGTAATCCTGACCGGCGCCGTTAATGCTGACTCCGCCTGCACGCATCCGGCGGGATACGCGGCGCGCACGCTCCATGTCACCGCTCTGCACATAGGCGGCCAATCCATAGGGTGTGTCGTTGGCGATTTCGATGGCTTCCGCCTCATCCTTAAATGGGATCATGACCAGTACGGGACCGAACACTTCTTCTTGCGCAATCGCCATCTTGTTATGGACGCCAGCAAATACGGTGGGCTTCACATAATAGCCACGATTGAAACCTTCGGCACGACCGACACCGCCCGCCACGACTTGAGCGCCTTCGTCAATGCCGATTTGAATCAGGCGCTGTATCTTATCAAACTGCAATTTGCTTACGACGGGGCCGAAATGGCGACCCTTCTCCATTGGATCGCCAAGCTTTGCCGCTTTTGCCGTTTCCGCTGCGATCGCGACCGCCTCATCATAGACCGATGCCTCTACCAGCATGCGTGTTGGCGCATTGCACGACTGTCCGGCATTTTCGAAACAATGCAACACGCCCCGCTTCACCGAAGCTGGCAGATCGGAGTCCGCAAAGACGATATTCGCCGATTTGCCACCAAGCTCCTGCGACACGCGTTTGACGGTATCCGCAGCAGATTTGGCGACTTGGATGCCAGCCCGCGTCGACCCAGTGAAAGAAATCATGTCCACTTCCGGATGGCTGGTAAGGGCATCCCCTATCGCTGGGCCTGTGCCGTGCAACATATTGAATACGCCCGCCGGGAAACCGGCTTCGTCGATAAACTCAGCAAACAATTGAGCAGACAATGGTGCCACTTCGCTTGGCTTCAAAATCATCGTGCAGCCAGCAACCAAGGCCGGACCGATTTTCGCGGCGAGTTGATTGACCGGCCAGTTCCATGGTGTGATAAGAACGCACACGCCAATGGGTTCGCGCACAAGCCGCGCATTGCTTCCGATCTTGCGTTCCCATTCCATTTCGCGGGCGGCTGTAATTGTTTCCTTTAAATGACCGGGACCGCATTCCGCCTGCGCATTATAAGACAAGTCGTAAGGCGCACCCATCTCGGTCGAAATGGCTGTGACCATTTCATCATAACGCCGCTCGAATATCGCGATCAGCTTTTTGACAAGCGCGATGCGATCATCAAGAGTCAAGGCGGCATAGCCATCAAAGGCCGCACGTGCTGCCCGCGCAGCGCGATCAACATCATCACGGCCGCACACAGCTACAGTGGCGCAGATTTCTTCCGTCGCGGGATTCGTAGCCGTTACGATGTCCGTCGACGTCGCGGGAAGGACCCATTCGCCGTTGATATACGACTTCAATACGTCTTCAGACATAACCACATGCTCTCTTTTGATCTTCGACAATATATTTTTCGGCGCGCCAATAATGCCATGCGGCCCACAGGCCGGTGGGTGCCAAAATCAACTGCGCCATCCGCAGAGAGTCAGCATCAGCGCCGGCAGGACCTGCGAAAAAGTCGCTCAGCGATCCGACAATCCATGGGGCAACGATCAGGTTCAGGACGTTGGCAACGAGTAGCGAGATCGCAATTGCCATTGCCCGCATCTTGGGTGCAGCAAGATTTTGGCACAACGCCATAGCCGGACCGATGTAGAAATAGATGGCCGGAATAAAGAGCCACCACATGAACTTCGCAAAAGCGAGATCATGGGTGTAATAGGCCAAAAAGGACGGCAAAGTTGCAGCGGCTGTTACTACCGCCAAAAGGCGCGAAATTTTGCGCGGATCGGTGTAGCTCGGCCGTGCGACGACATATGCTGTGATGAGCGAGGCTCCGATCCCACCGACAAGATAGATCTCGCCCAGCAAGGAACCCGCTGCGCCTTCGTCCATCCCATAGGTGCGTTGCAGAAACAGCGGCGTAAACCACATCAAGCCCCAGCCCCAGAAAGCAGACAGTCCGCTACCGGTCATGGCATGCACGGCCGATTTTTGCGACCAGAGGAATTTAAGCGTTTCCATGACGGTCGGCGCTTTTTCCTCACTGACAATGTCGAGCCTCCCGCGCTTGGGTTCTTTTACGGTCACCATGATAATCAGGGCCAGCAATATGCCGGGAATGCCGAGCACCATGAACGCGGAGCGCCAGCCGTGAATAGTTGATACCATACCGGCAATATCGGTCCCCAACCACGCACCAATAGGCGCGCCCAGCGCAAATACGGTCATTGCCATCGACCGGCGGTTGGCCGGAAAATAATCGGCTATGATTGAATTGCAGGCAGGTGTGCCGCCTGCCTCACCGATACCAACACCAATACGCGCCAAGAGCAGGTCCATATAGCCGCGCGTAAACCCGGTCAGTGTCGTCATTAACGACCAAACTGCGACTGATGCTGCCAACAAATTACGACGGTTTGTCCGGTCACATAACCACGATAATGGGATGCCCATTGTGACATAAAACAGCGCCAACGGTATCCCCAGCGACGCAGCTCCCGTATCGGTGAGGTTCAGCTCTTCACTGATCGGACCGAGCAAAGTGGAAAGAACATAGCGGTCGGCAATACTGATCGTGTAAACCAGCATCATGATGATGAGAACGTACCACCGTTGCCCTAATGTCGAGACTTCGTCGGCATTGACCGGTGTGGTCGGTGCATTACTCGCCATCTAAACTCCCCTCAAGTTGATGCCAATTGCGGCCCTAAAATTGTACGTAATGGGTCAAGATGGGTGCTAAAATTCTCCCATTGATCCACACCGCTTTTGAAAATCGGTTGACGCACCTGTTCCGAACTTGCCGTGCGGACAGCGCGCTCTGTCTGGTGGAAATTGATGCATGCGTCTTCGAAAGGCAGCTCGCAATAATCGAGCAAGCGGCGCACCTGCATTTCCAGATCCGCGACCACATCTTCATAGCGTACACGCAAGATTCTGCCCGGCATCACACGATCCCAGTGATCCATCAAGTCGACATAATCTCTGTAATATTGGCCAACTTCGTTCAGGCCGTAGGTAAATTCCTGTCCTTCGGCAAAAAGCTGTTTGAAGCCTGAAAAACAGCACCCCATCGCACCGCGCCGCGCATCGATAATTTTCGCGTTCGGCAGGATCATGTGGATCAAGCCGATATGGCGAAAATTGTTCGGCATTTTATCGATGAAATAGGGTGTGCCCTCTTTGCGATATACGCGGGTATCACGGATAAATTCTTCACCGAACTGCAACAGATTTTCAGGCGTCAGGGTGCCTAGATTGCCCGGATATTCCGGTTCTTCGCCGACAAGGCGCTGCCGATCAAGACGATAGGCAAGCGCGAAAATATTCGGCAATTCCATCGTGCCTTCGACTTGGCTGTGCGATGCCAGAATCTGTTCAAGAAGCGTCGATCCCGCCCGAGGCAGACCAACGATAAAAATCGGGTCGCGCGACGGGCATCCCGCCCCAGCATAACGCTCAAGCAATTCGGCAGTCACCCATTCGCGCTGCAACCGCATTTCTTTGGTCAACCGAGCCGGATCATATTTCAGCTCTTCGCGCTTCAGGCGATTGCCCCGCTCATAATATTCGAAGGATTGGTCAAAATCGCCCCTGTCCTCCAACGCTTTCCCCAATGCAAAGCAGAGATGGTAACGGTCGTCCAATGCGGTCACAGGAGACGATTCCCGCGCCTGCATCTGGGCGATTTCATCATGCGTGAACCGGTAGGTTTTCAGATTAGCAAGACTCCAGAATGCATCACCACAATCGGGGCGCGCTTCATAGGCACGGCGATAGGCAGAGATTGCATCGTCCTGACGACCTACAGTTTTCAGGGCATGTCCATAGGTCAGGTTGATACCGGGGTTGTTCGGCATCGAACCCAATAAAGCTTCGTAGACGAGCATCGCCTGATCAAAATTGCCCACCGCCAGATTTTCGTTGGCAAAAAGCATCTCGAATTCGGGATTGCCCGGTTCTTTGTCCCGCAGTTCGGAAGCTTCAGCGAGCGCCTGTTCAAACTTCTGCCGTTTGCGCAAGACTTTGACATAGTCAAAATGCGCGCTGACATTTTCAGGTTCCAACACCTTGCAGGATTCCAGCAGAAATTCCGCCTCGTCATAAGCATTGAACTTCATGCCGATTTCGGCAAGCAACCGCATCGCTTCGATATGGTGGCCGTTTTTTTGGAGAAACGCGCGGCAGAGCTGCTCGGCCTTAAAAATGCGACCTTCTTGAATGAAACTCGCGACACTGAGCAATTCGGGCGGCAGTTGGGATAGATGGGTAAATTGCGCGCGGGCGAAATCGGCTGGACCATCGCGGCCCGCCGCACCGTGCATCTCGCTCAACATGCGCCAGCTGGCCACTAGCGCACCATTATGTGTCACCGCGCGTTGATAGGCGGCAATTGCATCCTCACGTCTTCCGCTGTCGCGCAGGCAATGTCCCCGCTCCTGCCAGGCACGGCCGTAGCTGGGATCGATGGCAATAAGCTGATCGAGCGTCACGATTGCCGCGGGGATATCCCGCGTCATCCGTTGCGTCACCGCCATGGTATATAACGCGTCGATGTTTTCAGGCGCGGAATCGAGAACCTGACGGCACGCTGCCATTGCTTCTGCCATCCGGGCATTCTGCAAATGCGTACGTGCTTCGCGCAAAGTTGCGTCGATTGTTTCCGGCGAAGCCTCCGCCAATATTGTCACACGACCTCCTGTGTAGTGACGAACAGTGGTGGGATTACTGCCGCACTTCGTGCATCGGACGCAATGCCGAAATGGGATTGCGGCGGAGCACCTGCGTTTATAGCAGGTGCTCCGTCTTTGTCGTTAGATCTTATACGAGAAACGAAGACCAATGGTACGTGGCCGCGATGTGGTGGTCCGAAGTTCACCATCATTTCCGCTCTTGTACAGTTCGGGCCGCTCGTCGGTAAGATTGTCACCGAACACTTCAAGGCGCCACTCATCCTTCGATACGCCGAACGAGGCGGAGAAGGTTGCGTAGGAGTCGAGCTGTTGCGCCGCGGGAATTGGCGCGATGACGTCACCGGGACGGACAAGCACGCCGTTATATGTGACCGGGATTGAAGGCGCATAACCCAATGTCGGGTTAGATGCCTGATACCGGATGTCGACATTGTCGATCACGTCCGAGATGCTCTTGCCAACATAGTGGAAGCCAACTTGCGCAAATGGCGCGAGACCTGATGCCAGTTCTTTTTCCCAGAAGAGACGGGCATTGAACTGGAACTTGGGGCTCAACGCCAACGGTCCGCCAAGAGGACGAAGAACCGTGGTGTTCTTGCGATACTTGGTCAGTTCCGAGTCATTGTACGAGAAGGCGCTGTTAAGCGTCAGCTCGTCCGTTGCGCGCCATGTAACGTCGCCTTCCAGACCCCGTATCCGGGCATCCACCAGGTTGGTGGTGAATGTCTGGTTCGAGATGTTCTGGTCGAACACAGTGATCTGGATGTTGCTCCAGTCAATCTGGTACGCAGCAACATTGACCTGAAGGCTACGGTTCAGAAGTGCAAACTTGCCGCCGATTTCGTAGTTCTTCACCTTATCGGGCACATAGGTACCCAAGCGGACGAAGTCTGCGTTGGTGGGGCAGATCGCACTTGGGACGCGGCACGGACGACGGTTGAAACCACCCGGACGGAAGCCATCCGAATAGGTTGCATAAACCAGCGAACCATCACCGATACGGTAGGTCAGGTTCCCCTTGAACAATACGCCGGTATACTTCGCCGGCGACGCATCAGCATATAGAACGTTCAGGTTTGCGCTGACGTTGTAGAATGCAGGTGGCGTTGCCGAAGGCGAGTAAGTGCCAGTTGCAGGGTTATACACCCCACGTGCGCCACCGAAGCTGCCGTTCGAGGACCCGTTAATCGAAGCCTTTTCATTATAATAGCGCAGACCGCCGGTGAGTATCAGCTTTTCAGGGACAATATCGAAAGATGCCTCACCATAAGCGGCGAACTGCTTATCCTTACGCTGGATATCGTTGAAAAAGCCGACCTGTACCGGACGAACACTGGTATCATTTGCATTGACCGACGCGTTAGGCGCGCGGCGGTAGATAAAGCCGGCAGCTTCCTGCAAATAGGACCAGTCGGTGTTGTCGAACAGTTTGTTGTTATCATAAAACAAACCGAACGTACCGCGGATACGCTTGTCAGCAGGCGTCGTGATCCGGAATTCCTGCGTGAAACGCTTGGTCCGGTTGCGGACCTGATAGCTCTTGTTCGGAGCGTAGCAAGTGTTGCCGATGTTACCGTTGTACGCTGCCGTGTAATAAACGCCGCGATCGCACTCATAATATGGCAGATACAGACCGATATTCGAATAACCGGCATAGTCTGCAATCTGAGTTGCGCGATGGTTCATGTATGAACCGGTGTAGATCAGATCGAGCGCGCCCAAGCGGCCATTGATTGTCAGTGTCGACAGGTCGACCTTATCGCGCAATGAGTTTTCGTTGAACTTTGTGACCTGCAGATCGCCTACAGCAGGTTCGAAGTCGAACACGCCATCGGTGTCGAGTTCCTGACGGACATGCATCAGGTCCAACGACCAATCATCGGTCACTTTCCAGGTTAGTGCGAGACGACCACCGCGATAGGTCGCGTCATTGTAGTTTTTCTCTACAAATTTGTCGTTGTTGATAACTTGACGTGTTGGCGGCGTGTAGAGGCTGCCTGTGCAGTTTGGAACTGCCGTCGTCGCCGTTGCCTGACAGGACTGGATAGCCCGCATCACGAGAAGCGGGTTACCGGTTGGCAGGCGCCCTGCAATACCCACATTTCCGTTGAAGGGCATCTGAAACGTTCCAGCTACGTTATCGATATAGCCGCCCTGACGGTCGGTGTAGAATACCGCACGAAGCGCCAGCTTATCCTTGACGATCGGAATGTTGATGAACGCATCACCGGCAACGCTCTCGTCACCACTTTTGGTGAAAGCATAGCTGGCGTTGAAGCCCGCGTGGAATTCGCTCACGTCCGGCTTGTTGGTGATATAGCGGACGGCACCGCCCATTGCGCTCGCGCCAAACAGCGTGCCTTGCGGCCCTGCGAGGACTTCAACGCGCTGCAGGTCAACGGCATAAAGGTCAAGGTTACGACCAACCAGCGAAGCCGGCGCGTCGTTCACGTAAAGTGCTACGGTCGGCTGGGCACCCGCAGTACCAGCAATCTGAAGACCCGGAGAGTCCGTCGACAAGCCGCGGATGAAGATGGAAGAGGCACCAGGGCCACGCGAGGCTGAACGCACATTTGGCAGATATTCGATCAGCTTGTCGAATTTGGTGATGTTAAGATCACCCAATGTGTCGCCGCCCAAAGCTGTGATCGCCAGAGGCACCTTGTTGGCGGACTCTTCGCGCCGCGTCGCGGTAACGACAATGTCTTGAATGCCGCGATCATTCTCTTCGGCCGTTTCCTGTGCAAAGGCGGGTGCGGCACCTGCGCCGGCACCAAGCGATGCAAGCACAAACGCCGCAGTCGATATCTTCAAATAGGTTTTCAATTTTCTTCCCCTCAACCACCCCCGACAATGCGGGGTTTGCAAATCTCCGCAGGCAGACTGAAACTGGAGTCCCCCTCAAGCAACTGACCAAATTTTCATGATTGGTAAAATAAATTCCTTGATCAATCACATCATCTACATGTTGCGATTAGAAGGGCTAATATATGCGGCGGGATATAGATAGCGCGTAAAGGCGGCGCTAGGCGGTCACCGGATTTGAGAGGGTTTAGACAATGGTGCAAACGGGGGCGGACTTTGTTCTTCTGATAGCTTGCGAAGACCGCAAGGGAATTGTTGCCGCGGTGGCCAATTCCATTGCGAGCCAGGACTGCAATATCATTGAAAGCTCCCAATATGGCGACGCGAGCACCGGTCGCTTCTTCATGCGGGTCGCCATATCCTGCCCGGAAGAGATGACTTCCGAGCGCTTTACCTCGGCATTCCTTCCGGTAGCCACCGCGTTTCGCCTCGATTGGCGGATCCACGACTTACGCAAAAAATTGCGGGCCATGATCATGGTCAGCCAGGGCGGTCATTGTCTGAACGACCTTCTGTACCGGACATCGACCAAAAGATTGCCGATGGAGGTCACGAGCATCGTCTCCAACCATATGACATGGAAACGCCGGGCTGACCATGAGGGCATCGACTTCCATCATTTGCCGATCACGCCTGAAAACAAGTTGGAACAAGAGGCCAAGTTGCTCGCCATGGTGGAGGAACAGCAGGTCGATCTGATAATACTTGCACGCTATATGCAGGTGCTGTCCGACCAGCTGTGCCGCAAGCTGGATGGACGGGTCATCAATATTCACCACAGTTTTCTGCCGGGCTTCAAGGGCGCAAAGCCTTATCATCGCGCCTATGAGCGCGGCGTCAAAATGGTTGGAGCAACGGCCCATTATGTAACGCCCGATCTGGATGAGGGTCCGATCATTACGCAAGACGTCTCAATCGTCGATCATGCCGATACGGTCGAAGACCTCATCGCCCAGGGTCAGGATACCGAAAGCCGGGTGTTGGCTCGCGCAGTTAAACTACACCTCGAACACCGCGTTATGCTCAACGGGAACCGCACAATTGTTTTCAAATAGTTGAATCACGTTTATGCAAATGTGAAATCGCAATATTCGAATTGGAGAAGACAGAAATGAAGACCCGCGCCGCTGTAGCTTTTGAAGCCAAGAAGCCACTGGAGATTGTCGAGCTTGATCTCGAAGGCCCGAAGGCGGGTGAAGTTCTGGTCGAGATCATGGCGACGGGTATTTGCCATACCGATGCCTACACGCTCGACGGATTGGACAGCGAAGGTCTGTTTCCCAGCGTTCTGGGCCATGAAGGTGCCGGCATCGTGCGCGAAGTTGGCGCAGGCGTCACGAGCGTGAAGCCCGGGGATCACGTCATTCCGCTGTACACCCCCGAATGCGGCAAGTGCAAAACCTGCCTGTCCGGAAAATCCAACCTGTGCACCGCGATACGCGCAACGCAGGGCAAGGGCTTGATGCCCGATGGCACAACACGGTTCAGCTACAAAGGCCAGCCGATCTTCCATTATATGGGCTGCTCGACCTTTTCGAACTTCACCGTTCTGCCGGAAATCGCCGTCGCGAAAATCCGTGACGACGCGCCGTTTCAGACCAGCTGCTATATCGGCTGCGGCGTAACGACAGGCGTGGGCGCAGTAACAAACACGGCAAAGGTCCAGCCGGGCGACAATGTCATCGTCTTTGGTCTGGGCGGCATCGGCCTCAACGTGCTTCAGGGTGCAAAAATGGCGGGCGCAAACATGATTGTCGGCGTCGACATCAATCCGGCCCGCGAAGAATGGGGCAAGAAATTTGGCATGACCCATTTCGTCAATCCCAAGGATGTCGAGGGCGATATTGTCCAGCATCTGGTGGCGCTGACCGATGGCGGTGCGGAATACACGTTCGACTGCACCGGAAACACCACCGTAATGCGCCAAGCATTGGAGGCCTGCCACCGCGGTTGGGGCACGAGCATCATCATTGGCGTCGCTGAAGCAGGCAAGGAAATCAGCACACGTCCGTTCCAGCTAGTGACCGGCCGCAACTGGCGCGGGACTGCCTTTGGCGGGGCGAAAGGCCGTACCGACGTGCCGAAGATCGTCGATCTCTACATGGACGGCACGATCCAGATCGACCCCATGATTACCCATGTTCTGACGCTCGATGAAATCAACAAAGGCTTCGACCTCATGCATGCAGGTGAGAGCATCCGAAGCGTCGTCGTTTATTGAATGATTTCGCTTGCCGACATTTTGGCCGAACATGCAGAGCGCGAAGGCCCTTTGCTTCCTATCCTTCATGATGTGCAGAAGGTGTTCGGCCATGTCAGCGAAGAGGCGATGCGGGAAATTGCCCATGCCCTGAATTTGACCCGTGCCGAGGTTTATGGCGTGGTCAGTTTCTATCATGATTTCCGGACAGAGGCCGAGACGCGACCGGTCCTCAAACTTTGTCGCGCAGAAGCGTGCAAGGCCCGGGGTGTCGAAGCTCTGGTACCGGTCGCCGAGGGCCAAACCCGCGTGAAGGTGGAGCCCATTTATTGCCTCGGGCTATGCTCGGTTGGTCCTGCCGCACTGGTCGGTGAGACCGTACACGCCCGTTTAGATAGCACGCGGCTGACTGCGTTGTTGGCCAGCCTGTGAAAATCCGCATTTCCGATGACGCTCTTGCGATAGCTTGCGGTGCCGACGCTGTTGCACAGGCGTTCATACACGCAGGTGCAGAAATCGAGCGCGTGTCGAGTTGGGGCATGCATTGGCTCGAACCGCTGGTCGATGTCGAAGGCGTCGGGTACGCAAATGTAACACCCGATCAGGTTGGAACGATTTTGGCAGGCGCAGCGGAGTCAATTGGTCCGATTGCCCAACACCCGTTCCTCACCCGTCAATCGCGCCTGACTTTCGCGCGGGCTGGCAAGACCCGGCCGATATCGCTCGACGATTATTACGCTCGCGAGGGATGGCTCGGCCTTGCGAAAGCGCGGGCCATTGGCGCGGATGCAACCATTGAAACGGTGCTTGCATCGGGATTAAGGGGGCGCGGAGGCGCAGGCTTTCCAGCGGGCATTAAATGGAAAACCGTCGCGTCGGCTCAAGCGGACACTAAATATATCGTCTGCAACGCCGACGAAGGTGACAGCGCGACATTTGCGGACCGCATGGTGATGGAGGGCGATCCCTTCATGCTGATCGAAGGCATGGCTATCGCCGCGTTGGCGGTGGGAGCACATAAGGGATATGTGTATATCCGGTCCGAATATCCGCACGCCATCGCCAAAATGGAAGCCGCCATCGCCGCATCGGCACATCTAGTGGCACCCTTTGTGGTCGAAGTCCGCGTTGGGGCTGGTGCCTATGTATGCGGCGAAGAAACATCCTTGCTGAACAGCCTTGAGGGTAAACGCGGTGAAGTGCGCGCCAAACCTCCCCTTCCCGCGCTGGAAGGGCTTTTCGGTCAGCCGACTGTTGTCAACAATGTGCTGACACTTGCCGCTATTCCGTGGATATTGACGCATGGCGGCGAAGCCTATGCGACCTATGGCATGGGACACTCCAAAGGTACGATGCCTGTCCAATTGGCGGGTAATGTTAAATATGGCGGATTATTTGAAGTCGGATTTGGCATAACATTGGGCGAGCTGGTCAACGATATTGGGGGCGGCACCGAAAGCGGACGACCGGTACGTTGCGTTCAGGTCGGCGGGCCTTTGGGGGCGTATATTCCCCCATCCCGTTTCCACCTGCCTTTCGACTATGAAGCCTTTGCCACCGCCGACGCCTTGATCGGTCATGCCGGAATTACGGTTTTTGACGATACCGTGGACATGGCGCAAATGGCCCGTTTCGCTATGGAATTCTGCGCAGTGGAAAGCTGTGGCAAATGCACTCCCTGCCGCTTGGGCAGTACGCGGGGTGTCGAAACGCTGGACCAGATTATCGCTGGCAAAAATGTCGAGGCGAATTTGGCGCTTTTGGCCGACCTTTCCGAAACCATGAAATTTGGTTCGCTATGTGCGCTTGGCGGATTTACACCCTATCCTGTTATGTCAGCCATCACCCATTTTCCGGAAGACTTTCGGTGATCCGGTTGGGCGCTATCCTTGCCGGGGGGAAGTCCACCCGCTTTGGAAGCGACAAAGCAGCCGCATTGCTCAATGGCCGTCCCTTGATCGAGCATGTTGCCGAAGCTCTCACCAAGCAGGTTGATGCGGTTATTATCTGCGGTCGCGAGTGGCCAAGTATGAAGTGCGTAGCCGACCGTCCCCATGCGGATATGGGGCCATTGGGTGGCCTCAACGCGGCTTTGCATTTCGCCCTGGACAATAGGTTCGACTATGTCCTTTCCGCAGGATGCGATATGCTGCCGCTTCCTCAAATACAGGCCACTGTGGAACCTGAAACTGCCAGTTTTGTCGATGGCCATTACCTGTTTGGCCTTTGGCCTGCGTCGCTCGCCCCCGTTCTGGATCGGCATCTCGAACAACAGTCCAATCATTCAATGCGGCACTGGATTGAAACAATCGGCGCACATGCGTTGCCATCAACCGCTGCCCATGCAAATTTCAACACGCCAGCCGATTTGGAAGAATATGCTTATAAATTGGCGGGACAAAGGTGATGACTTTCCCGATTTGGTGTAAGGTGGACTTATGACGTATCAGCCGCAGAAAGATTTCGGCACGCCGGCGAGCGGATCAAGCGATCTTGTGACGTGCACCATTGATGGGCGGCAAGTCACCGTTCCGGCAGGAACGAGCGTAATGCGTGCGGCGGCGGAACAAGGCACGTCGATCCCCAAGCTGTGCGCCACTGACAATATGAAGAGCTTTGGCTCGTGCCGCCTGTGCCTCGTCGAAATCGATGGCCGCAGGGGAACGCCAGCCAGTTGCACGACGCCCGTCGAACAGGCCATGGTCGTCCACACCCAAACGCCGCATCTGCAGAAACTGCGCAAGGGCGTGATTGAACTCTATATTTCAGACCACCCGCTTGATTGCCTGACCTGCGCTGCCAACGGTGATTGCGAACTGCAGGACCAAGCAGGCGCGGTCGGGCTTCGTGATGTGCGCTACGAGGTTCAAAGCACCCATTTGGGGCAAGAAAAGGACCATTCGAACCCCTATTTTGATTTCGATCCCAGCAAATGTATTGCCTGTTCGCGCTGCATTCGCGCATGCGACGAGGTTCAGGGAACACTTGCCCTCACCATGGAAGGCCGTGGATGGGATTCCAAAATTTCTGCAGGTTTGGCGAGCGATAATTTTCTGGGATCCGAATGCGTTTCCTGCGGCGCCTGTGTGCAAGCTTGCCCGACCGCCACTCTTGTCGAGAAAAAAGTCGTCGAGATCGGCACACCCGAACGCAGTGTGGTCACCACATGCGCTTATTGCGGCGTCGGCTGCACCTTCCGTGCGGAGATGCGTGGCGAACAATTGGTTCGCATGGTGCCTTACAAGGATGGCAAGGCGAACCGCGGACACAGCTGCGTCAAAGGGCGTTTTGCGTGGGGTTACGCTCAGCATCAGGACCGCATCCTGAAGCCTATGATCCGCAAATCGATCAACGACGCATGGCGTGAGGTCGAGTGGGATGAGGCATTCGCCTATACAGCTTCCGAACTTAAGCGCATTTCGGACACCTATGGCCGGCATGCCTTGGGCGGAATTACCTCCAGCCGCTGCACCAATGAAGAAACCTTCTTGGTCCAGAAACTTGTCCGCGCCGGGTTCGGAAACAACAATGTCGATACCTGCGCCCGCGTCTGCCATTCGCCGACTGGATACGGGTTGAAAACGACCTTTGGCACCAGTGCAGGCACACAGGATTTCGACAGCGTTGAGGAATGCGACGTCATCCTCATCATCGGGGCAAACCCGACAGACGGACATCCGGTGTTTGCCAGCCGCATGAAAAGGCGACTGCGGGGACAGGATGGACGTCCGCCTGCAAAGCTGATCGTGATCGACCCGCGCCGCACCGATATCGTAAGATCACCGCATATTGAAGCTGAGCATCACTTACCCCTTCGTCCTGGTACCAACGTCGCTGTGCTGACGGCCATGGCGCATGTCATCGTCAGCGAGGGGCTCGCCAATGAGGCCTTTATCAAGGAACGTTGCGATTGGGATGAATATCGCCACTGGGCCGAATTTGTTGCGCAGCCCCGCAACAGCCCCGAAAGCCTGCAACCGGTAACGCTGGTCGATGCCGAAGAATTACGCGCCGCAGCGCGGCTTTATGCAACCGGCGGCAATGGTGCGATCTATTATGGCTTGGGCGTCACCGAACATTCGCAAGGCAGTTCGACCGTCATGGCCATTGCCAATCTTGCCATGGCAACCGGCAATATTGGACGACGCGGCGTCGGCGTGAACCCCTTGCGCGGGCAGAACAATGTCCAAGGTGCCTGCGACATGGGCAGCTTCCCGCACGAACTGTCGGGATATCGCCATGTCAGCGATGGTGATGCACGAAAGCTGTTCGAAAATGACTGGGGCGTAGCGCTTGATCCAGAGCCGGGTTTGCGCATCCCCAACATGCTCGACGCCGCCGTCGATGGCGTGTTCAAGGCGCTATATGTGCAGGGCGAAGATATTTTGCAGTCAGACCCGAACACGAAACATGTGTCGGCAGGCCTTGCGGCCATGGAATGCGTCATCGTACACGATCTTTTCTTGAATGAGACTGCAAATTACGCACATATATTCCTGCCCGGATCGACCTTCCTGGAAAAGAACGGCACGTTCACAAATGCCGAACGCCGGATCCAGCCTGTGCGCAAGGTGATGACACCTCTCAATGGCCTTGAAGATTGGGAGGTCACACAGCGCCTCGCCCAAGCCATGGGGCTGGACTGGAGTTACACGCATCCGTCCGAGATCATGGACGAGATTGCACGGCTGACCCCCACATTTGCGGGTGTTTCCTTTGCCCGGCTCGACGAAGAAGGTTCGCTGCAATGGCCAGTAAACGATGCCGCGCCGGACGGATCGCCGATCATGCATGTCGACGGTTTTGTGCGTGGCAAGGGCAAGTTTGTGGTGACGGATTATGTCCCAACCGATGAAAAGACCGGACCGCGTTTCCCGCTATTGCTGACTACTGGACGTATATTGTCGCATTACAATGTGGGTGCGCAGACGCGGCGGACCGACAATGTCGCATGGCACCCGGAAGATTTGCTCGAAATACATCCGGTCGATGCCGAAGATCGCGGCATAAAGTCGGGAGATTGGGTCAAACTGGCCAGCCGCGCAGGAGAAACGACGTTGCGCGCGACAGTCACGGACCGTGTCGCACCAGGGGTCGTTTATACAACTTTCCACCATGCCGTGACACAAGCGAATGTGGTCACAACCGACTTTAGCGACTGGGCCACCAATTGCCCTGAATATAAGGTTACTGCGGTCCAGATCAGCCCGTCCAACGGCCCCACCGATTGGCAGGAGGAGTATGAGGCACTTTCCGAACGCGCACGGCGGATAGCGACCGAGGTGCCCGCCGAGTGACAAGCCTTGAACGCCTTGTGTATATGCTCAACCAGATCGCAACCAATCTGGCGACGGACCCGGACCCTGTGACCGCAACGGCTGAGCATGTCCACTTGTTCTGGGATCCGCGGATGAAGCAGATGATAGTCGAAAGTAGCCGCGAAGGTCTTTCTGCGGTCGCGGCGGCTGCGGTGCAGCGTTTAGCACAAGCACATGCCTCAGCCTGAAAATGGCGCGACCCCGATCGATTTTGCCGTCATCAAATCGGATGGCAGCAAAAATGCGCAAATCGTCCGGCACACCATAATTGAGGCAGCAATCGCGATCGAGTATAACGGCATTGGCTATGCCGTCATGATGGCAACGCCTGTTGACCTTCATGATTATGCAATGGGATTTAGTCTTTCCGAAGGGTTGATCGACAGCCCCGACCAGATTCTGGCGATTGATATACACCAAAGCGAGTTGGGCTGGATTGTCCGAATACAGCTACCAAATGCGAACGCCGAGAAAGTAATCGAGCGCGCAAGGCAACGTGTTTCGGAGAGCAGTTGCGGGCTGTGCGGCATGGATAATCTGCAAGAGGTTATGCGCGCCCTGCCCCCTATAAAAAATTCTCTTGATGTGCCTGACAGCGCCATATTCGCGGCACTGACTTTATTGCGCGAGCATCAACGGCTGAATGCAGCGACAGGGTCAGCGCACGCGGCGGCTTTTTGCCCGCCTGATGGGTCTATACAGATGACCAGAGAAGATGTCGGCAGGCACAATGCGCTCGACAAGCTGATTGGCGCGCTCTCCATGGCCCAGATTGCACCGTCGTCGGGATTCATCCTACTAACAGCGCGCTGCAGTCTGGAGCTGGTGCAAAAGACAATAGTCGCCCAATGTCCGATGCTCGTGACAATTTCGGCGGCGACCGATCTGGCGCTCCGAACGGCAGAAAAGAGTGGATTACGGCTTGTCAGCCTTGCGCGTCCAGACGCGGCTCTGGTCGCAATGCCCCGAACCGGCTGATTAGCCAGCTCCGGATCATCGAAATGGCCGGATCGGCAAGATCATCCGCATGCAGTTTCAGATAATAGCCGTAGCCGTCTTCGATGATGGCATCATAGGGCATCACCAACCGACCGTCGCCTATTTCCTGCGCGAACATATCCACGTCGCCGAGGAACACGCCATTGGCGGTCATCGCATATTGGGCTGCCGCAATCGTGGTATCGAACGCGAGGCCACCTTGCGTCGGAACGGCAAGGCCGCATTGCCGCAGATAGGCCAGCCAAAGCAGGTCGCGCGGTTCACCATCCAGTTTCAGATGCAATAATTCTTCGCTGCTGAGAAACTGCTCCAATGTTTTCCCCGCACTGGATTTGGCGGTTTCAGCCGAGCAAAGCGGAGCCACGCGCACCATCCACAACAAATCAGTAACGCGGTCATCAACATTGGGCCGGTCATAGGCGATGGCCATATCAAAATCCGTCGGCGGCAGACCTGTGACATGGGCGCTTGAAACATCGAGGCGGATATCCGGATGTTCTGCCCGAAAGTCGCGCAGCATTGGCAGAAACAATTGCTGTAACAAAGACGGGGGAACATGTAATCGCAGCGAACGTCCCGTCATTTCGTCATCGCGGATCGAATTCATCGTTTGCTCAAGCCGGTCCAGACATTTGCTGACGACGGGCAAAAGCTCTTCACCGGCCGGTGTCAGAGTCAGCCGCGAGGCATCGCGGACAAATAGCTGTTTTCCCAGCAATTCTTCAAGACCACCCACATGCCGGCTCATGGCACTTTGGGACACGGACAGAGCGGAAGCGCCTCCGGTAAAACTCAAATTTTGTCCTACGGCCTCAAACGCACGAAGGGCATTGAGCGGTAACCAGCGGCGGTTGATGGTGCTACGGTTGGAAATGATCTCGACCTTTCAACGTAACGCTACAGAACAGCGTGAGTGGTGCCCGACATTTTGACATAGGGCTATGCGAAAATGCGATTTTATTACACCGCTCAACTGGACCATTCCAGCATTGGAGAGAATTGAGCAAGGGTCAAATCATGGATTTGAAGCGGATAGAGTCGCTGTTCAGGCAGCGTCGCGAAGGGCATACTTTGCCACAAGGTTTATACACCGAACAGAATAGTTTCGATTTCGACATGACCGCGATTTATGGCCAGAGTTGGTTGATGGCCGGTCTGGAATGCGAGCTACCAAAAGCGGGCAGCTATGTTTCGATGATGGTCGGGCGTTGGCCGGTTCTGATTACCCGTGACCGGCAGGGTGAAATCCGTGCATTCCATAACAGTTGCCGCCATCGCGGGTCGATGATCTGTGCGCCGGGAAGCGGCACTGCACCCAAGCTCGTTTGCCCATATCACCGCTGGACCTATGATCTCGACGGTTCGCTTTTCGCAGCAGGGCGCATGCCGGACGATTTTGACAAGAGCGAACATGGCCTGAAACCAGTGGCGATCGAGTGCATTTCTGGCACAATCTTCATTTGCTTGGCCGATACACCGCCGCCGATTGACGACTTCCGTGAAAAGCTGGAGCTATATGCCGCGCCACATCATCTGAAGGATGCCAAGCTCGCTTTCCAGAGCGTGTTGGTCGAAAACGCCAACTGGAAACTCGTCATGGAAAATGGCCGCGAATGCTATCACTGCAGCACCGGGCACCCCGAACTTTCCAAAACCTTCCCGGTCGGAATGTCGAAGCATTTCGACAGCGGCCATGATGAACGTGTAATCGCTTTCGAGAAGGCAATGGACGCTCATGGCCTGCCCCAAACACCGGTTGAGGGGCATTGGTGGCAGGTGGCACGCTTCGCACTGAACGAAGGTTGCGTGTCAATTTCAAGCGATGGCCAGCATCTGTCCAAAAAGCTGATGTGCGAAGCCAATGGTGGCGACATCGGTTCTATGCGTTGGGCGGTCGATCCCCATTGCTTTGTCCACTGCACCTCGGATCATGTTTTCATGTTCAGCGCGATGCCCGTCGGCCCTGAAGAAACACATGTGACCGGCAAATGGTATGTCCACAAGGACGCCGTGGAAGGTGTCGATTATGATGTCGAAAAACTGGCTGCACTTTGGACTGTCACCAATTCGGAAGACAAGCAACTGGCGGAAAACAACCAGATTGGCGTCTTGAGTCCCGGCTACACACCGGGCCCCTATTCGCAGGAAGCCGAGATGCTCGCGCAGCGTTTTACAGACTGGTATTGCGACAAGGGACGCGCTTATATTGCGGCCCATGCCAATGGATAAACCCAAGGGGATGCGCCCCGAAACGCTTGCTGTCGCTTATGGTTATGACGCCCAGATGGGCATGGGATCGGTAAAGCCGCCGATCTTCATGACCTCGACTTTTGTGTATCCTTCGGCACAACATGCCAAGGATGTGCACGAAGCCTATTTCGACGGCACCGGGCCGCTTGTCGGGCAGACCAACCATATCTATTCACGCCTTGGCCATCCCGGCCTGGACTTTCTAGAAAAGCGCCTTGCCGCGATTGATAGTGCCGAAGAAGCGGTTGCGTATTGCAGCGGCATGGCCGCCCATTCCAGTATTGCTCTCGCTCATGTGCGCGCGGGCGATAGCGTTTTGCATGGCCGCCCCATCTATGGCGGTGTCGATATGCTGTACAACAGCATAATGCCCCAATTCGGATCGCACGCCGCCGCATATCTCGACGGAACGGACGAAGCCGATGTGCGCGCTGCGGCGCAGGTAGCAATGGCTAAAGGCACACTGAAACTGATCATTGCGGAAACGCCCGCCAATCCGACCGCAGCAATGGTCGATCTGGATCTGATGGTCCGGATGGCGGACGAAGTAGGTTCGCTTCAGGGGCACCGGCCGCTGGTCGTAGTCGACAACACCCTGCTTGGTCCTTTTGCACAGCGCCCAATCGAACATGGCGTCGACTTGTGCATGACGTCGCTCACTAAATATTGCGGCGGGCATAGCGATTTGCTCGCCGGCGGTGTCAGCGGGAGGAAAGATTTGATCGAACAGTTGCGGATGCAGCGCACAACATGGGGCAATCATCTGGACCCCTATACATCCTGGCTGGTCCTTCGCTCGCTCGAGTCCGTCGCCGTCCGCACCGAACGCGCCATGACCAACGCCCAATTGGTCGCCGAATTTTTGCGCAGCCACCCCAAAGTCGCCGGCGTCACCTATCTTGGCTTTTTGGAACAGGGAACGCGGCCACGCGCCGTATATGACCGCCAGTGCAAGGCTGCCGGGTCGACTTTCTCTTTCCATCTGCACGGCGGCGAAGCGGAAGCATTCCGCATGCTCGATAATCTGCAACTTTTGAAAGTGGCGGTCAGTCTGGGCGGTTCGGAAACGCTGATCTGCCACTCGGCGAGCACGACACATTATGCTGTTGCGCCCGAACAACGATTGGCTGGCGGAATCACCGACGGGACGATGCGTCTGTCGGTGGGCCTTGAACATGTGGATGATCTGATCGCCGATTTGGCGCAGGCACTGGAGGCGGTGTGATGGAATTGAACTTTACCGGAACAGATATATGCGCGGTGAATGGCACCCGCAGCGCGCCCGAAGCGCATTATGAACTCGTTGTGGTAGGGGCCGGCCCTAGTGGCGTAGCCGCCGCCATTGAGGCGGCAAAGGCAGGCACCAAGGTTTTACTCGTTGACGAAAACCCCGTCTCTGGCGCGCTGATGGGGAACGACGTGCCGCTTTACTTCGGTGGCCGAATGACGGCGGCGACACAGAATAGCGAGCGCATGCTAGAAGCTATTTTCATGAGCATGCCCGAGCTGGAAACAGCGATGGAGGCCGGGGTCGAACTTTTGTTGGGGACAACTGCCTGGGGTGTTTACCGGAACGGCCCCGGCGTCGCCAGCTTGCCCGAGCAGGTCGTTGGCCTTGCCGATGCAGAACGGTCATGGCTGATCGGCTTTGATCACATCACGCTCGCCACCGGTGCGCGGGATCTTGCCATGGCCTTTCCGGGCTGGAACCAGCCCGGTGTTATGGGTGCCGCGGCGTTGCAAATGTTGCTGACGCGCTATGACGCCTTTGCCGGGCACCGCATTTTGGTCCTCGGATCGCACGATCTCGCCATCGAAACGGCGCTTCTGGCGCACGCGCGGGGGGTCCAAGTTGCGGGACTTGTGGAAGTGCGCGATGCACCGCAAGCTTCGGCCGAATTGCAGGCAAAGCTCGCGGAAACGGGCATCGCGATCCATTGCGGCACCACCATCACATCGGCCAAGGGCGGCATCAATGGCGTCGAATCCGCAACACTTTCCAATGGCGAAGAAATTGCGTGCGATACCATTTGCGTTGCAATTGGTCTGATCCCCTCAATTGAGCTGGTCGACGCCATGCACGGCGGACGCTCGCTGAACGCAACACGTGGCGGTTATGTGCCGCTTGGCGAAGCTACAGTCTCCGCCGTGGGCGATTGTGCTGGCTTGGCTGATACAGGTTTCGACCATGTGGCATACCGTATGGAGTGGATGCAGGCCCTGACCAGTATCAGTGCTGACGACACCATCATTTGCCAGTGCGAAGAAGTGACACGCGCAGATCTGATCGGGATACAACCGCCCAACTATCTGTCGCGTCCCGGCCCCATGTGCGCCCGGTCACTGGACACATTGTTGCAAGATGGCCCTGCCAATCCCGACCAGATCAAACGCCTCACCCGCGCTGGCATGGGCGTGTGCCAGGGCCGCCGGTGCCGCGATCAGGTGGCCATGCTGCTCGCGCTCGAGGCCGGAAAGCCTTTCGGTAGCATTCCCTTGGCATCGCATCGCGCCCCGGTCCGTCCGCTACCTCTGAAAATCATGGCGGACTGGAATGAGCCGGAGGCCATGTCGGCGGCTTGGGACGTCTGGTTCGGTATCCCGACCCAATGGGTCCCGGTCGAGGATCTCGGCACGCAATATGAAGAGGACCATCGCCAGATGCTCTACACGGGGATGTACGAATGAGCGGGTCGGAAGTAGTCATCGTCGGTGGCGGCGTCACCGGACTAAGCGCAGGCTGGTGGCTGGCGCGGTCAGGCGTCAAGGTAACCGTGCTCGACAAGTTCATCGTCGGCTGGGAAGCGTCGGGTCGCAATGGTGGCGGGGCATCCCATTACCAAAGCCCGTTGTTTGATGAAGAACAGCGCATGTGGCCGCAAATGGATGAACTGCTCGGCTATCCGACCGAGCATCAGAAAGAACGCATCATCATCGCGATGACCGAACGGCAGTGGGAGCAATATCGTTTCGTCGCTGAACGCCACCACCGCTTGGGGCATCCGGTCGAGGTGCTGGATGTCAAGCAAGTGCAAGAGGCGGTACCTTTGGCAGGCGATAATTGCTTCGGCGGTGTGCACTATAAATTCGGCGGCCACGCGAACCCGCAACGAAGTGTGCAAGCCTATGCCTGGGCCTTGCAGGATCTGGGCGGAAAAATTGTCCAGCATAGTCCCGTCACCGGCTTTGAAACCGCAGGCGGAAAAATCACTGCGGTCAAAACGGCGACGGCGACCTATGGCTGCGATGCCGTTGTGGTCGCGGCCGGGCCGCAGATACCGCAATTGATGGCGCAGTTCGGCATAGATGTTCCGCTTGCCCCTGCCCGCGCAGAAATGATCATTACCGAGCCAGCGCCCATGATGCCCATTGGCGGCGTCGACGGGCACAAGCTCTATGGACGCCAGACCATGCGCGGCAATCTCGCTTATGGCGGCGGGCCGCATGAGTGGATCGATGTTGATGCCACGGGTCCAAAGGACCGTCCGTCGACGCCGCTGATGCGCAACCTCGCCAGCCGTTTGGCGGAGCTTTTGCCCAAGGCGGCCCATCTGAACATCATCCGCAGCTGGGCGGGGGTTATTGAAAACTCCCCCGATGGTCGCCCGATCATTGATCGCCTGACCAGCCCTGACAATGTCGTCGTTGCATCCATGTCAGGCGTCGGCTTTGGCCTGTCACCCGCATCGGGTCACGCCATCCGCGATCTCGTCATCGATGGCGCCTGTTCCTTTGCGAATATCGACATATTGAAACTGTCGCGCTTTGATAATCTGGAATCCGATTGGCGCAACAAGCGCGGGTGGATGCCGATTTCATGAATCGCTACTCGGCTTTCGGATTGCTGCGCGGGGCCCTGAACGGGCAGAAGCATTGGCAGCCTGCGTGGCGCGATCCGGAACCGAAGGCGCATTATGATATCATTATCATCGGCGGTGGCGGGCACGGTCTGGCGACTGCCTATTATCTCGCCAAGGTGCATGGCCTGCGCAATATTGCCGTGCTGGAAAAGAGCTGGATCGGGGGCGGCAACACGGGCCGTAACACAACCATTGTGCGATCAAACTACCGTTTGAAGCCCTTGCACGACTTGTTCGAGTTCGGCCTTAAATTATGGCATAATCTGAGCGACGAGCTGAATTATAACGTGATGTTCAGTCCGCGCGGCGCGATGTTTTTGGGCCACAGCGATGCCGATATGGTCAAGCTGGCCGAGCGTGGCGATGCCATGCGTTGCGATGGAATTGATGCCGACCTGATGACTCGCGACGAGGTCGCAAAACTCGAGCCCTTGCTCGACATGTCGCGCGGCGCCCGCTTTCCCATCGAAGGTGGTTTGATCCAGCGGCGCGGCGGAACTGCGCGGCATGATGCTGTCGCATGGGGCTATGGACGTGGCGCGGACTCCTTCGGTGTAGACATCATCCAGAAGTGCGAGGTCACCGGATTTGTCCGCGAAGGCGATGCGGTCGTTGGCGTCGAAACCACACGCGGCCGGATCGGTGCTGGCCGGGTTGGTATCTGTGTCGCAGGACATAGCGGTCATGTCGCAGGGCTTGCCGGCCTGAAATTGCCAGTGGAATCGCAAACCTTGCAGGCTATGGTGACCGAGGGCGTAAAACCGATGATCAACAGCGTCATCATGTCGCAATCGCTGCATTGCTATATCAGCCAGTCGGACAAGGGCGGCGTTGTCTTTGGCGGCGATCCCGACAATTGGCCAAGTTACGCACAACGGGGCCACCCGATGGTGATGGAAGGTGCCATTGCGCAAGGACTAGCGCTCGTCCCTGCCCTGTCGCGTTTGCGGATGGTTCGCACATGGTCGGGGGTTACCGATATGAGCTTTGACGGATCGCCCATCATCGGCGAAACACCGGTGCGCAATCTCTACCTCAACGGCGGATGGTGCTATGGCGGTTTCAAGGCGACACCGGCGTCCGGATGGACCTATGCGCACACGCTCGCCACAGGATCGCCGCATCTCTTGAATGCACCCTTCTCGCTTGAACGCTTCATGACCGGCGCGACCATTGATGAAACAGGGACCGGCCCAATGCCGAACAGCCGCTAATGATGTTGATACACTGCCCCCATTGCGGCCCGCGCGCGCAGACCGAATTTGTCTATGAACGCACGGTCGATTCCGTTGCAACGGCAGGTGCCAGCAATGAGGAGGCCATGCAGACGCTCTTCACCCGAGGCAATCCGCGTGGCGTCGACGACGAGATTTGGCGTCATACCTTCGGCTGTCGTGCGTGGATGGTGGTCACCCGCCACCGCGTTACAAACGAGATTTCGAACGTCCACGCCGTAGGACCGGAGGCTTTGCCATGACCGGCCCTTCGCGCCCAGATTCAGGGCAGGACATCAGCTTCACCTTCGATGGAACGCGCTATCCGGCACGCTCAGGCGATACGCTGGCGGCAGCGTTGCTGGCCAATGGCATCGGCCTTGTCGGGCGAAGTTTCAAATATCACCGCCCCCGCGGGATCATGACCGCCGGTGTGGAAGAACCCAACGCCCTGGTGACGGTGGGCGAAGGCGGGCGGGCCGAACCGAACACACGCGCCACCGACGTCTTTGTCTATGACGGTTTGGTGGCTCAGAGCCAAAACCGCTGGCCCAATCTGTCGCTCGACTTCGGCGCGATATTCGGGCTTGCTGGGCCAGTTTTCTCGGCTGGCTTCTATTATAAAACCTTCTTTGGCTCGGCGAAACGCTGGATGTTCTATGAACATTTCATCCGCAAAGCCGCTGGGCTGGGAAATGCACCACGCGAAGCAGACCCGGACCGTTTTAGCCAGCGCGCGGCCTTTTGCGATGTCTTGGTCGTGGGCGCTGGCCCTGCCGGAATCGCTGCCGCACTCGAAGCTGCCGAAGCAGGAAAGCGCGTCATCTTGGTCGAGCAGGATGATATCCTCGGCGCCTCGCTCATCCGCGATCCACAAGATCTGGATGGTGCATGGATCAAAGAAAGTGCGGACCGCATTCGTGCTGCAGGCGGCCATATTCTTACCCGCACAACGGCGTCCGGTTATTGGGAACATGATCTGGTCACCCTGACCCAAAGGCTTGCTGAGCCCGGACAAGTGCCCGCCAATGGCGTTGCACAGCGGTTATGGCATGTCCGTGCAAACCATGTAATTTTGGCGACGGGGTCCATCGAACGCCCCATGGCCTTTCCCCATAATGACCGTCCCGGCGTCATGCTGTCACAAGCCGTGCGGACCTATATTCGGCGCTTTGGTGTATGCCCCGGCCAGCGTGTCGTGATTGCCACGAATAATGACGACGCCTATATGACCGCGCATGCCCTGAAGGAAGCAGGCGCGCAGATCGTCGCCATTCTCGACGCACGTCCTGCTCCGGTCGGTCAGGAGCATGGCTTTACGACCTTTAACAATGCCCATCCTTCGGCAACCAAAGGTTCACGTCACTGCCTCAAAAATGTGTCGGGCATTGTGGATGGCATAACCAAAAGCTGGGATGCCGATTTGCTGGCCGTCTCCGGCGGGTTTACGCCTGTTGTCCATTTGCATTGCCAGGCCGGTGGAACGCTGGAATGGAATGATGCGGCGCAAGCCTTTGTCCCTGCGCAATCACGCCAGAATGTGAAAACCATCGGCGGTGCTGCGAGCCCCGCCCCTGTCTTCTCAGCAGCGCCTGTCGTTCCGGCGAAAAAGAGTTTTGTCGATTTCCAGAATGACGTGACCCTGGCCGATGTCGATCTGGCCTGGGCCGAAGGTTACCGGTCGGTCGAGCATCTCAAGCGTTATACGACGCTGGGCATGGCAACCGATCAGGGTAAAACCAGCAATATGGGTGCGCTGGCTAGGCTCGCCGAAAAGCAGGGCGTTGCCATTCCCGAAGCGGGGCTGACCACTTACCGTCCGCCCTATACGCCCGTGACCATGGGCCTGTTCGCAGGCGCAGCGGCGAAGGATGCGGGGGCACATAAGCGCCGGTTGGCCCTTTATGATGTGCACGCGGCCAAGAACCCGATCTGGCAGCCGCTTGGCTACTGGTTCCGGCCGCGGGCCTATCCAATGACGGGCGAAAGCCTTGCCGAGGCAGCCATGCGGGAGGCACGGTCGGTGCGGACTGCGGTGGGCATGACCGATGTGTCCACTTTAGCAAAATTTGAAGTGAGCGGACCCGACGCAGTGAAACTGCTCGAAACCGTTTGTGCCACCACCGTAGGGAAATTGGCGGTCGGGCGTGGGCGCTACACCTTCATGTTGCGCGAAGATGGCTTCGTCTTTGACGACGGCACCGTCTGGCGGATTGATGAAAATCGCTATCTGCTGACCAGCTCCACCGGCGGAGCGGACCGGATGGCGACGCATCTATCTTATGTACGCAATTATCTTCATCCGGAATTGCGCGTTTCTGTCGTGAATGTGCAGGAACATTATGCGGGGATCGCTATAGCGGGTCCGAAGGCCAAATCGGTCCTTGCAACACTCATTGGCGAAGAACCGCCCCGCCATATGTCGACGATCGCAACCAGAATTGCGGGCGTCGAAGTCCTCGTGCTCGCGGCGAGCTATAGTGGGGAGCGAGCCTTCGAAATCTACGTGGATGCGCGCAACGCGGAGCTGGTTTGGGCAGCCTGCGAAGCTGCTGTCGTCGGAACTGGCGGATGTCGCTATGGCCTCGAAGCCATGGAGTTTTTGCGCATCGAAAAGGGCCATCTGGTGGTGGGCGGCGAAATTGACGGCCGCATGACGCCGCAGGATCTCGCGCTCGACAAAATGCTCAACAAAGCAGGTGGTTTTATCGGTGCAGCGGGTCTTGCGCGCCCTGCCCTTTCCGAAGCGGGACGCCGGCAACTTGTGGGACTCGAAGCGGTTGATGGCTCCATTCCCGAAGGAGCCATGCTGGTCACCGCCGACGGAAAATCGCCCGAAGGTCATGTCAGCGCATCGGCTTTCCGCATCATGGACGGCGGGTCACTCGCTTTGGGGCAATTGACAGACGGCTTTCTGCGCCATGGGGAGGAGCTGACCGCAACCTCGCCAACCCGCGGACAAAAGGCGCGCGTGCGCGTTGTTGCGCCCCATTTCTATGACGTCGCGGGGGAACGCTATCGTGACTGAAGTAACCGTTTCCACCCTACCCTCTGCGTCCCTTTGGACCTTCGAAATTTGGAGCAATCCGGAAGCGGTAGCGACACGTTTCTTGGAAGCCACCGGTATTGCTTTGCCGAAAATGGGGACGTCCGGCGGCAACGATGCACTGCGCCTGATCCGTTTTGAGCCAACAGTCTGGTTGGTGGAAGGCGATGTCACGCGACTTCCCTCCATTCTGAATGATGACGGTGCTCTGACAGCCGTTGGCGGCGGCGTGACCCGGGTATTGCTATCCGGTAACGGCTGGCGTCGTTTGTTGATGGAAGGCGGCGTGTTCGATGCAGAAAACCCCGCCTTTGCCATTGGCTCTAGCGCCGCAACCATCATCGACCATGTCAACATCAGGCTGCATGTACTGACCGAAGATAGCTGTCTCGCTTACGTACCGCTCAGCTATACCCAAGGCATCGTCCACTTCTGGCAAGAGGCAGCGAAAGCTCTGAATTAACCCGCTATTTTACAGGCGACGCATGGCGCAATTCCATGCCCCGCGCATGGCGTCTCTGGAAGCCTTTCCACAAGGTCGCCTCTGGTGCGCCGGGACTATATGACCCCCAAGGGGTGCCCGCTGGCGCATTCCATTCGCCCCTATCGGAATCGGGATCGGAAACATCCAGATAGCTTTTCTTCGCTGCATCCCCGCGCAAATGGACCGCCAAAAATGCGGTGATGAAATGCAGGTTGATGCCGTTGATGCGATCCTGCCGCCAGATCGGATCTTCGAACCAGTCCATATCCCACAGCGATCCGCGCATTTCATCAGGAACGGGATTGAGCGCGATGGAGTGCCCGGCCTGCTTGTAGGTTAAAAGATAGCGTTCCGCATTTACCGCCGCGCCAAACACCGCGAGCGCACCGCTTTTATAGTCCACAACCGGATCCTGATCGCCTTGGATGAGCAGCAGCGGGGCGGTGATTTCCTTGAGACCTTCGGGTCCCCATGCGCTTTTGGGAAAGCCGCCGCCCGGTGCGAGCGCAACGATTGCTTGGACACCGGGTACTTTCAGGCTCCCTGCATCCTTGCCCCCCCGTGCAAATTTCGTGAGCCATCCGCCCGCGACCAGCGACATATTCGGACCGTCCGGATCCAGACTGGCGCCTCCGGCCGTCAGAACGCCATAGCCGCCCTGCGAATAGCCGATCAGGGCCACTTTATCGGGATCGATCTGGTCGCCCAACTCGGCGCGAAGCCGCTCGGTCACGAACACAATGTCGCGCGGCCGGTTGAAATTGGGCGCCGCCCGCGTGGTGGCGGATGATACATAGGGATTGGGATCCTGATGATGGATCGCCGCCACTACATAGCCTTTCGACGCCAGATTTTCGGACAGCCAGGTCATTACTGCCGGGTTGTTGCTATAGCCGTGGCTAATAACAATCAGGGGGTGCCGACGCCCTTCGGGCGCAGCATCGGCAATTGCCATTCCTTGTTGGGAAAAGCTTACCGGCTGGCGTGGCGGTTCACCCCATAAAGTATCGCGGTACACCATAGGTGTCGCACCCGTTTTGGACGCTTGGGCGGGATACCAGATCGATACCTGCAACCGGCGATCCCGCAGAGCGACGGGTGCGTCGAAACCGGCAGCTTTTTCGATATCGGGTTGATTTTTATGGGTGAATGTCAGCGTTCGATAGCCGACAGGCGACGGCCCGATAAAGGCCAGTTCGGGTGCATCCACACCAGGCTTACTGGGGACGTCAGCTTGGGCCGGCAGTGCGCATAGCAGCAATGCCGACCACAAAAGGGATCGCATCATGCGATCAACTCATGATCTTCGACATTCATATTGGGCCAGCTTAACTGCTGCGCCATCCATGGATATTGCTCAAATACCGGCGGGAATGTCTTTTCCTGTAAGACCTGCTGGCATAAGCTGGCGGTCAGACGCGGGATATCGCCGAGCTCGTTCGTCCGTGCGACGACCTGCACCGAACGGGAAAAACGCCCTCGCCGCATGGGCTCGGCGCGCAATTGCGGAAATAGTTCCTGCACCGATGCGAAGCAGACCGGTGTCGTGATCGTCCAACCAAGGCCCGCTGCCACCAGTGCCATTTGCTGGTGCGAGGATTCGACCTCCACGATTTGCGGAAGCTTCAGCTTCATCCGGACGATCTGCCGTTCAATCTGCTGCCCTGTACCCGTCAAACGGGAAAAGCGGATGAATGGAAGGTAGGACGGCACGCCAACTAGATCGAGCGGCTCATTGAAGTCCTTCGGGAAGACCAGAATGAAGCTTTCCTCAAAAATAGGATGGAGCTCGACGGTATCCCGATGCTCCAGATTGAAGCTGCCCGTTACCAGCATATCAATATCGCGCGCCAGAAACTCGCCCTGATGCTCCAGGGAAATTCCTGAACGGATATTCCAACGGTCAGCGCGCGAGCCGAGCTGGCTTAAAATCGGGGCGGTTAGCTGGTTGGCGAGGCTGAACGACATCGCGACGGTCACGCTCGAAATGGGCAGATTGGCGCCCTCGCGCACTTCATCATAGGCCAGACGGGCATGGGCGATCAGCTTCTGCCCACGCGCGAAAAGCGACTTTCCGCTGGCCGTTAAACCCAAGGGCCGCATGGTGCGATCAAAGAGCGGAGCGCCGATACCGGTTTCGAGCTTTGCGATTGTCTGCGATACAGCCGACTGTGTCACCTGAAGATGGTTGGCGCATTGCGACATACCGCCAAGCTCGACGGTCATCACGAACACCTCTAACGCATGTAAATCAAATTCCTGCGGCAATTTCACGCGGCTGCCCTCCCAAGCGCGCTCGCCAGAAGTCTGGCTAGCATTACCTCGGCTAATGGCTAATGGACAGGGTTGGTAATAGTGTCATGCATTTTCGATATACGCCCAACATTTTTCAGTGGCGTTGCAAGGATACATCACTTTGCAGGATAATACGGGCTTCTATCCCCTTCCCGGGCTGCCGCCGTTCGCGAACCAGCAGCAGCGCGGTCGAGACAAACGCAATCAGGCTTAGCAGCGCGAACATCAGCAGCATGGCATCATAGCCTTCGGGATTATCAGGTCCTGCATCCAACAGGTCGTTGAGATGCCCTGCGCCATAATTGGCCGCCGCCAGACCAAGTGACTGGATCATATTGATCAGCCCGAACGCCGTGCCCACGCGGTGTTTCTCGACAAGCATCGCGGTCGAAGGCCAGATGACCGCAGGGATTACGGAGAAGCTCAGCCCCATCAAAATGGTCGTCACCCACAAGCCATAGTCAGTTGCCGCCAGCAGGATGAAAGTCAGCGGCATCAACGCCGCGGCGAACGTCAGAAGGCTTGCCCGCCGCCCGATCCGGTCGGCGAGAAGGCCAAACAGCGGTGTGGCGAAAATCGCGGCTGCAAAGACATAGGAATTGGCGGTCCCAGCGTCGGCCAGATTCATGCCCTTCACGTCCATGAAATACTGGATGGAAAAGGTTGATCGAAAGGGAAAAAACACGCTCGCGAACAGAACATTGAGCCACAATATGTACCAAAAAGACCGGCTGAAACCGGTCAGGTCCTTTAGCCGGAAACGCTCTGACTTTTGGCCGACCGCGCGAAGGTGCGGCAGTTTTTTGTCGATCATGAAATATAGGACCGCCGTGATCACTCCGGTCGCCGTCAATCCAGCGGCCAGCCATAAGGGCGCCTGCCAGCCTTGCGCGTAGATATCCGCAAACCAACTTGTCGATTTATCCGCGCTATAAGATCCCACGCGCGCCATAGAGAAGAACAGCGCAATCGCGAGCGCCCCGCCGCCCAGATGGAACCATTGCGCGATCCCGACCAGCAAGGCGATGTACAGCGTTTCATTGCCCAAACCGAACAGCAACCGGCCCACGAGCATCAATCCATAAGGCTCGCCGACCGCCGTCAATGTCGCGCCAATCGTGCAGATGACAGCCGCGATCAAGATTGCTTTGGCCGCGCCGATACGGTCAATCAAAATGCCACCAATCAACGCCAGCGCTATGTTTGGCAAATTGAAAACGGCGTTGAGCAGGCCGATTTGGCTCTGCGTAAAGCCGCGCTCATCACGCAATAGCCCCGCAACCGGCGCGATGGAATCATAAGTGTAATAACTGCCCATGATCGTAAGGGCAGCCAGCGCCAACATGACCCATTTGACATGTTCTTCACGCATGATCCCGCCCTTATTCAATCCGCGCCCCTTGCCGGCGCAATTCCTGTTGCAGCATCGCAATATCGAGTTCGGCAAAGCCACGTCCTGTTTTAACGCTAAGCGCAGCCGCTACGCCCGCCCCCTGGCCCGCAACGGCGCAGCACATCATGTTTCGGACGGCGGCATGGCTGACTTTGTCCCCGCCAATCGTCCGCCCCGTCACGATCAGGTTCCGGACCTGTTTGGGAAGCATGGCGCGGTAGGGCACATGAAAATAGCGGCCCGTGGTGGGTAATATCAGATAGCCGTAGCCGTCGATGAATTCGGGGAAGATACCGATGCTATCGCTGAAGCGGGCTTCTCCCTGCACATCATCCGCAGTCATATTATAGGCGGCTTCGATCTTTCGCGTATCGCGTATACCAAGCGTCATCCCGAAATTGCGGAGCTTTGCATCCTCGCACCCCGGCATGAACGCCTTCAGCGCATTTACCGCGTGAATTGCCTGTTTCCGTCCTTCCATTTCCCCGCGGGTAAGCGCGTCAGGATCGGTCCCATCCAGATAGAGATGACACATGTTCAGATAGGTCAGATCGCCCTGGTCCGATACCGTCCCCCAAGTGCCTGCCATGGTTTTTACGCTGTCCGGAATTAGCCCGGCCTCCAGCGCTTTTTGAAAGGGCTTGCGCAGGAATGGCGAGAACATCGCGTCTTCTTTACCCGATGTCGTTACCTCCCACTCGCCGCCTACCGCCCAGTCGCCATAGGTTTGCGGGTCCGATTTGACCGCATCGATGAAACGCGTCTTGTTCACGCCGCACATCGAAAACATGACGGACACCGACATCATCTCGTCCACCGGATGCTTGTGTGTCGGGGCACCCGCCCGGTAGGCGATGTCGGCATCGCCCGTCGCATCGACAACCCGTTTGGCGAGTATCGCCTCACGCCCTGCTTTACTCTCAACGATCACACCCTTGATCGTTTCGCCTTCCATGATGGGGGCCACGAAGAGGCGGTGCAGCATCGGGATTACCCCAGCTTCTTCGACCAGCGTGTCAGCCACATATTTGAAGCTTTCGGCGTCCAGACTGTGACTGATCGATTGCGGTTCGGGCATCGCTGCACCCATTTGTTTGGCGCGTTCCTCAAATTCGCGGCCGATGCCTTCGCTGTCGATCGTTTGCGGATGCCGGTACCAGGCGAAGCCTTCGACACCGACCTGCGTTATGTTGCCGCCAAAGCATCCATAGCGTTCCAGCAATATCGTTTCGACACCCGCCCGTGCCGAAGCCAGTGCCGCGGCAAGTCCGCCGGGACCGGAGCCGACGACCAGCACATCCGTTTCGCGTATAACGTCAATCTGGCGGGCGGGCTCATGAATGACCGGCCTCATCGCTGGGCCGTTTCCCAATTGTCGGCGACATAATAGGGTGCGTTTGATGGGGCGAGGAGCGGCTTGCCCAAAATATGATCGGCACCTTTTTCACCAATCATGATGGTCGGGGCATTCAGATTCCCTGTGGTGATCGACGGCATGACCGAGCTATCGACAACACGCAATCCATCGACACCGATGACCCGCAATTCGTTATCCACAACCGCCATAGGATCGGCGGCATCCCCGATTTTGCATGTCCCGCAGGGGTGATAGCCGCTTTCGATTTTCTCCCGAATGAAGGCATCTATTTCATCATCCGTAACAACATCTGCGCCGGGTGCGATTTCTTCACCGCGAAAGGGATCGAACGCAGGCTGTGCAAAAATCTCGCGCGTCAAACGGACACCTGCGCGCATTTCGGCCCAGTCATCGGGGTGGCTCATATAGTTGAAGCGGATAACCGGCTTGTCCTTCGCATTCCCCGACCGCAACGTGATGCTTCCCCGGCTTTTGGAGCGCATGGGGCTGACATGGGCCTGAAATCCATGCCCCTCGACCATGGATTTTCCATCGTATCGGACGGCAAGCGGGAAGAAATGATATTGGATATCGGGATATTTGATACCCGCCCGGCTCCGGATAAATCCACAGCTCTCAAAATGGTTGGTTGCCCCCAAACCCTTGCGGGTCAATAGCCACTGGGCCCCGATCAGCCCTTTTGCGAACCAGTTCATATAGGGGTAAAGCGACACAGGCTGCTTACAGGCGACCTGAAAATAAAATTCCAGATGATCCTGCAAATTTGCTCCGACACCGGGGCGGTCGGTGATGATTTCAATGCCATGACGGCGTAATTCTTCAGAAGGACCTATTCCCGACAGCATGAGCAATTGGGGGGAGTTTATCGGACCGCCCGACAGAATGACTTCGCGACTGGCGTAGGCGACATGCGTCTGCCCTGCCCGTTGATAGCGGATGCCGACGGCCTTGCGCCCTTCCATCACGATTTGTTCGGCCATAGCGTGCGTGACAACGGTCAGATTGGCGCGCTTCATTGCAGGCCGCAAATAGGCCTTGGCTGCGCTGCACCGCGCACCGTCGCGCACGGTCATATCCATCCGGCCAAAGCCTTCCTGCTGCTCGCCATTTATGTCGGATGTGATAGGATAGCCTGCTTGTGCAGCGGCATCGATCCATGCCTTATATAGCGGATTGCGCATCGGCCCATATCGTGTGTCGAGCGGACCGTCCCCGCCCCTGTAGCTATCGCCGCCTTCATCGCGTCGCTCGGCCCGCTTGAAATAGGGGAGGACATTAGCATAGCCCCACCCCTGCGCGCCCTGGTCCTGCCAAAGTTCGAAATCGAGCGGATTGCCACGGACATAGACAAGGCCGTTGATCGACGACGACCCGCCAAGCCCTTTACCCCGCGGCGCGTGCATCCGGCGTCCGTTCAAATGGGGTTCCGGCTCGCTTTCATATTGCCAATTATACTTGCGCGTGTTCATCGGGATCGAAAGCGCGCTCGGCATCTGGATAAAGACAGACCGGTCCGATCCGCCATATTCCAGAACCAGTACCCGGTTTTTACCATCGGCGCTTAACCGGTCGGCCAGCACACATCCTGCCGACCCTGCGCCGACAATGATGAAGTCATAATACTCAGCCATCGAGAGTTTCTATTGCCCCCGGTTGCGCGGGCAGGCGGTGCAATGCGAGCAGGCCTTTCAAGGTCCCGGCACACATCAAAAGCAAGACCCCTGCCAGCGGCAAGCCTGTCGCAATAGCGCCCGCTTGTAACGATGTGAGGCCACCGCTGAGCAGCAGGACGATCCCAATTCCGCCAACGGCAAACAGCCAGATTGTCTTCTGTCGCAGCGGCGTATCGGTACGCCCGCCCGACGTCATGGTGTCGATTACAAGGGTGCCCGAATCCCATCCGGTCACAAAAAAGATAAGGATCAGCGCAATCGCGACGACCGAGGTAAATTGCGCCCAAGGCAGCGATGCGAGCAGGACGAACAGCTGGGTATCCAGTGATGCCTTCGTCAATTCTGCGCCGTTCCCTGCCACAATATGCGCAATGCTGGCGTCGCCGAAAATGGTCAGCCAGATGATGCCCAGCAATGTCGGCGCAATCATGGCCCCTGCAATGAATTCACGGACAGTGCGGCCGAGCGAAATGCGTGCCATGAACATCCCGACAAAGGGCGCCCAGCTGATCCACCACGCCCAATAATAGACCGACCAATCATTATAGAAACCCGTATCGGTCCGGCCGACCGGGTTGGAAAGTGCAGTCAGAAGGCTGAGATAGGTGACAATATTGCGCCCGAGATCGGCCAGCAATTGCAGCGTGGACCCGGTCGACAACACGAAGACCAGCAACGCAAAAGCGACCCACATATTGACCTCGCTCAAGATGCGAATGCCCCGGTCAATGCCGCCCCGGACCGACAAGAAAGTGACCGCAGCCATTACGGCGATCAGTATCAAAATCGTCGTCGAGGAACTCGCCACACCATAGAGATAGCTGATCCCTGCCATCGCCTGTTGCGCACCTAAACCCAGGGAAGTGGCGAGACCGAATATGGTGGCCAGCACTGCCAATATCTCGATCACATCGCCGGCCCTGCCCCATACAGCTTTACCAAATAGGGGGTAAAATGCGGACCGCATGGAGAGTGGCATTTTATAGTCGAAACTGAACACTGCCAGCGCAAGGCCCGTGACCGTGAAGATCGCCCATGGATGGAGCCCCCAGTCGAATATCGTGGCCGCCATCGCCAGCCCTCGCGATGCCGCGGCGTCACCGGTCGCGCCGCCCAAAGGTGCGCCTGATCCGCCCGCCATCGAAGTCGTGAAGTGGGTCACTGGCTCACCCACGCCGTAGAAGACGAGGCCAATGCCCATCCCGGCGCCAAAGAGCATCGCAAACCAGGACAGCCGGGAATAGTCAGGCTTTGCTCCCTTGCCACCCAGCCTTATATTGCCGAGCGGGGAAAGCGCCACAATCACGCAGAACAGCAAAAGCACATTTCCCGCGGACATGAAGAACCAATCGAAATGGGCCACGGCCCCGCTCCGCAAGGCCGAGAAAAAATCTGCCGATGCCTGGGGCGCGATAAGGCTGAACAGGATCACGACGAGCGAGATAAAGGCGGTGGGCAGGAAAACTGCGGGGTTGATGTGCATACCCAGCCAGTTACGGTTCGACTTCCCGTAATCCCCCAGATCAATCGCTTTATCCCAATCCGCCAATATATCCCCCTTGATATCGACTTGCTGCTAGTGATGCGCCGCTGTCGTCAGCGCGGTCCACATCCATGGAGCGAAACTGCGCCAGACTTCGACATGGAACCGGTCCTCGGCCAACCGCAGCAGAACGATTTCGACGGTTTCGAATATCGTCCGCGTCGCCCGTCCGACCGCAAACTTATCCAGATCAAGCGGGCATCCTGCGTTCAATATTTCCGCACTGCGTGGTCCCTCCACCACAAGACAGATCGCCCGTTCGCTGATATCGACTATCGACACAGGCAACCCTGCGCCGCCGACTATCTTGGAACCTATTGGCGCGCGCAGCAACCATTCATCGGGTCCAAGGCACGCAATCCCCTCTTCCGTCGCGCCTATCTTCTTGGGCACCTTGACCCCGAGCAGGGTTTCAAGCGCCTGCGGCTGACGCGCGCGCAGAGAATAACGCATCATGGGTGCGGCCAGAGAAATGGAAATGCCTTCCCCGACAAAGGGAGCAGATGGGACGGGTTCAACGCGCGTGAGAGTGTCAGACATGCAGACGCGCTCCTTCCGGATCGTAAAAGACCATCGAACTTATAGCCGCCTTATGGGTGCCGTCAGGCATCGGCACATAAATTGTCTCACCCGTCATGGCATGACCATTTGCAACCAGCGCCATGGCGATCGAACGCCCGAGCGTTTCGCTCCAATAGGAGGAGGTGACATGACCGATCATAGTCATGGGGACGGGCTGATTTGGATCCGCCACAATTTGCGCGCCTTCTTCTAACACCATCTTGGGGTCTTCGGTCAGCAAGCCGACCAACTGCCTGCGGCCAGCGGATACAATATCGGGCCGCGCAAGCGAGCGCCGACCGACAAAGTCCGGCTTCTTTTTGCCGACCGCCCAGTCGAGCCCAGCATCGTTAGGCGTAACCGTGCCGTCTGTATCCTGCCCGACAATGATGAAGCCTTTTTCGGCGCGCAAGACGTGCATCGTTTCGGTGCCATATGGTGTAATTCCATAGTCCGCTCCTGCCGCCATCAACCGTTCCCATAGGGCGCGGCCATAGGCGGTGGGGACGTTGATCTCGAAACCCAGTTCGCCGGTGAAGCTGACGCGGAACAGGCGCGTGGGAATGCCGCAGATCAGGCCCTCGCGGATTGCCATGTGCGGGAATGCCTCTAGCGACAGGTCAATGCCCTCCACCAGCGGCTCCAGCAGCTTGCGGGCGTTGGGTCCCTGCAGCGCGATGACCGCATATTGCTCGGTCGTGCTCGTCAGCCAGACGTTGAGGTCGGGCCATTCGGTCTGGAGATAATCCTCCATCATATTCAGCACCCGCGCCGCACCGCCGGTGGTGGTGGTCAGGTGAAACCGGTCGGTCGCCAGCCGCGCGGAAACGCCGTCATCGGTGATGAAGCCATCTTCCTTGAGCAATACGCCATAGCGGCAACGCCCCGGCTCAAGCGCCTTCCACGGATTGGTGTACATGCGGTTCAAAAACTCGGCCGCATCCGGGCCGACGACTTCGATTTTGCCCAAGGTCGATGCATCAAATATGCCGACGCCGCTACGCACCGCGCGGCATTCGCGATTGACTGCCGCGTGCATATCTTCGCCGAATTTCGGGAAGTAACGCGCCCGGCGCCATTGCGCGACCAGTTCGAAAATCGCCCCATTTTCTTCGGCCCAGCCATCAATATTGGTGGTCCGCGTCGCCTGGAACAACGCTCCCTTCGCGTGGCCTGCCAACGCCCCAAAGGCCTGCGGCGTATAAGGCGGACGGAATGTTGTGAGGCCGATGTCGGGCACAGCCATTGCCAAAGCGGTCGAGGCGATTTGCAAGCCATTCAGGTTCGACGTCTTCCCCTGATCGGTGGCCATACCGTTGGTCGTATAGCGTTTGATATGCTCAATCGACCGGAAGCCTTCGCGCACCGCGAGGTTGATGTCCTTTGCGGTCACATCATTCTGGAAATCGACAAAGGCCTTGATCCGCGCCTGATCCTTCGGTGTCGGCAACACATCGAACACGGCGCCTTTGCCGAAATCCCAATCGCCCGAGCATGCCCCGATGCTGCGGCAATTTTCGTTGGGTTGATCCGGCACATACGCACCCAGATCGTCGCGCCATTTCAGACTGCCCTTGCTGTGCGACCAGAGATGAACACTCGGCGTCCAGCCACCTGCCATCAACAACGCGTCACAAGGGATGCTGCGACGGACATCGTCACCATTGGCGCAAATGTCGATGGAAGCGACCTGATGCCGGCCTTTGACACCGATCACACTGTGGTTGAGATGGACGTCGATGCCCAGCGCGGCTGCCTCTGCCAACAATCTTTCGTCGACCGCATCGCGCGCATCGATAATCGCTGCTATGCCCAAACCGGCTTTTTTCAGGGCGAATACATCATGCCAACCGCTATCGTGCACGGCCATAAGGGCGAGCGATTTGCCGACGGCGACACCATAACGGTTGGCGAATATCTTCGCCGCCGATGACAGCATGACGCCGGGCGTATCATTGCCATCGAACACCAGCGGACGTTCAATCGCGCCTTGCGCCAGCAGCACTTCACCCGACCGGATGCGCCACAATTTTTCGCGCGGGGCTTCCGAATTTACAGGCAGATGGTCCGTCAGCCTCTGGACAGCCCCGACGAAATTGTCGTGATAATAGCCAAAGGCCGTCGTCCGCGTCAGGATCGTCACATTGGCCGCCGCGTTCAACGCCTTCATGCTGCGGTCCAGCCAGGGCCATAAAGCCGGATCGGCCAAGGCCCCGCCGCCAGTTTCATCCTGTTCGTCGATCAGGATAACACGCTTCGCCGTCCCAGATGCCTCCAGCGCGGCATCCACACCTGCGGGCCCTGCACCTACAATCAGCAGATCGCAATGCGCATAGATCGCGGCATAGGTATCGGGATCGACCTCGGTCGGTGCGTCGCCCAATCCCGCCATTTTACGGATGGCAGGCTCATAAAGCCGGTCCCAGAATGAGCGCGGCCACATGAAGGTCTTGTTGTAGAAACCGGCGGGAAAGAACATGCCCAGCCTGTCATTGATCGCGCCAAAATCGGTCTTGAGCGATGGCCAGCGGTTTTGGCTGCTCGCATTCAGCCCATCATGAATTTCCACATTGGTCGCGCGCAAATTGGGGGTGAACCGCCCCGGCCCGCGATGGACCGAAACCAGCGCATTAGGCTCCTCGCTTCCCGCCGCCAGAAGCCCGCGTGGCCGGTGATATTTGAACGACCGGCCAAAAAGCGTGACGCTGTTTGCCAGCAAGGCCGACGCCAATGTGTCACCGGCAAAGCCCTGATAGCGTTTACCGTCGAATTCGAACGCGACCGGCTTGCTGCGGTCGATACGGCCACCGGCAGATAAACGATAGCCGCTCATTTGCGAGGCTCCCCTGCCTTGTAGGTTGTTTCGAACTTGTCGGTCACCGTGTCACGCACCGCATTGAAAAAGCGCCCACAGCCATGGGTGTGCCGCCAGCGTTCATGATGCCGCCCGCGCGGGTTGGCACGGATGAACAGGAATTTCTCCCACTCCTCATCGCTGTAGCTGTCGGGGTCGACGGGACGGGCGATGTGCGCTTGACCTGCATAGGCAAATTCGATTTCGGGACGTTGTTCGTCGCAATAGGGGCAATGGATCAGGATCATCAGTGTGCCACCGCCGCTGCCGCCGCTTCGTCAATCAATCGCCCATTGCGAAACCGGTCGAGATTGAATGGCGCGTTGATCCGGTGCGGTTCGTCCTTGGCCATGGTATAGGCCAGCAAGTCCCCCGCCCCCGGCGTCGCCTTGAACCCGCCTGTGCCCCATCCGCAATTAACATAGAGGCCCTTGACCGGTGTCTTTCCCAATATGGGTGAACGGTCGGGCGTGACATCGACGATGCCGCCCCATGTCCTCAACATCCGCACCCGCCGGTAAATCGGAAAAATCTCGCAGATCGCGGCCAGAGTATGCTCGACAATATGCAGCGCGCCGCGTTGCGAATAGCTGACATATTGGTCCGTCCCCGCACCGATCACCAACTCGCCTTTGTCCGACTGGCTCATATAGGCATGTACCGTGTTCGACATCACGACACAGGGGAATGTCGGCTTGATCGGTTCGGATACCAATGCTTGCAGGGGATAGCTTTCGAGCGGAAAATCGAGACCAGCCATTTGCATGACGACCGAAGTATTGCCTGCCGCAGAGACGCCAACCCGTTTCGATGCGATATAACCGCGCGTCGTCTCCACGCCCTCGATTGCGCCATCGGCACCCCGACGGATACCGGTTACGGCGCAATTCTGGATGATATCCACCCCCAGTGCAGCCGCCGCCCGCGCATAGCCCCACGCCACCGTATCGTGCCGCGCCGTACCGCCCCGACGTTGCAACGCAGCGCCCAGCACTGGATAGCGGGCATCGGCCGCGATATTGAGCGGCGGGCAATAGGCTTTGGCTTCTTCGGGGGTCAGCCATTCATTATCGACCCCGTTCAGCCGGTTCGCATGGATATGCCGTTTGAAGCTCTGGATATCATGGACGTTGTGCGCCAGCATCATCACGCCGCGCTTCGAATACATGGTGTTGTAATTCAGTTCCTGGCTGAGCCCGTCCCACAGCTTGACGGCATGGTCGTACAGATGCGCGCTTTCGTCATAAAGATAGTTGGACCGGATAATCGTCGTATTGCGGCCGGTATTACCACCGCCAATCCATCCTTTTTCCAGCACCGCCACATTGGTGATGCCATATTTCTTGGCGAGATAATAAGCCGCGCCAAGGCCATGTCCGCCGCCGCCGACGATGATTGCATCATAGGCTGCTTTAGGTGCGGCGTCGGGCCATTGCTCGGGCCAATCCTTGTGCGCGCCCAAGGCTTTGGCAAACAGGCTGAAGGCACTGAAGCGGGTCATCGCGAACCTTCCGTCAACGGTGCATAGGTGATTAGCATGGTGCAGCCACCCTTGCTTCCTGCACTGTGCATAGCGCCCGGCATCCTGAGCAGGAAATCTCCGGAACCATAGCTTTCGTCGTCGTCGAAAAAGTCGCCCTCCATGACGTAGATCTGTTCGATTTCGTCATGCGCATGCAGGATTCCCAATGGACCAGGTGCAACTTTCATCAGCATTGTCCGATATCCCCGTGGATCATCTACAAGCGATCGGATCATTTCGCCTGGCCTTTCACCCGGTTGCCAGTCACCGGCAGCCAGCTTGACGGAGCCTTTTGGGGGTAATTGTGTCATGCCCCCTCCCGCGCCAGCGCTTTTAAAGATGCGGCCACATAGAAATCCTTGAAATCCTCAACCAGCTTTTCCTCCACGGCATAAGGCCCCTGCTGGTAACCGTCGGAGCTTATCCCCTGATGGTTCAGCATCGAAAAATGTCCGTCCTGTGTGTTGGTTGTGCGCCACAAGGCGGCGATATGATCGGGGTCATAGTCCACCCCTTCAACCGCATCTTCATGCACCAGCCAGCTTGTACGCAACAACGTCTTGTCGGCCGCAACTGGCGTGAGCGAGAAGGTAACGACATGATCGCAGCAGAAATGATGCCAGCTGTTCGGCTGGGTCCATACCGACAGGCTTGAGCTTTCAGGCTCGGTAAAAGGTCCGATCAGCTTCTTGCAGGCCAGCTTTCCGTCGATGGATTGGGTCACCGCGCCATTGGCGAGCGGCAGCCGCGCCATCCGGTGCCACCATCCATCGGGAAATTCGATGAGCTCGCGGAAAATACCCAGATCCTTCCACTGCGCCCGCTTGGCCTCTACCATCGCGTCAAAGGCGGCGTCATCCACCACATCCGCCTCGCCATCTTCGGGCAGGCCTTTGCCAAAGCCATAGGTGCCCAGCACGCTAATCAGTTCCGGATGCCCCGCGTCGCAATGATAGCATTCGCGGTTATTCTCCATCACCAGTTTCCAGTTGGCGTCCTCGATATAATTGTCCTGCACGACGACCTTCAGCCGTTCGATGTCATATATCGCGATCTGATCTTCAATATCGGCCTTAACCCGTTCAATCGACGGTGGATTATCATCCATGCAAATGAAGATCAGCCCGCCGACATTTTCCAGCGCGACTGGATTCAACCCGTGATCCTGCTTATCGAAATCCTCTGCCATACTGCGCGCGGCGAGCAATTTTCCATCAAGGCCATAGGTCCATTGATGGTAGGGACACATGAGCCTTGGGACCCGCCCGCGCTGCTCCACACAGATTTTCGCACCACGGTGGCGGCAACTGTTCCAGAAAGCGCGGATTTCATTGTCGCGGCCCCGGACAATGATGATCGCATTATGCCCGACCTCGAAGACAAAAAAGTCGCCGGCATTTTTGACGTGCGCCGCGGTGCATGCGTAAAGCCAGACCGATTTCAGCATGACCTGCGTGTCGAACTGGAAAGCGTCTTCGCCGACATATAACTCACGCGGGAGGGTATGCCCCTTCCGGTCTTGCTGCAAAAGTGCCTGTATGGATTCAAAGCGCGCCATTGGCCTAGCTCCTGAGCGCCGTGTTTTCAGGATCGAAGGGCGAATCTTCAATAATCGTGGCACGGTATCGCGTGCCCAAAATGGCGATTTCCAGTTCGACTCCCGTCACAGCCAGATCCGGCCGCACCATCGCCAACGCGAGCGATTTGCCCACCCGCCAGCCAAAGCCACCGGAGGTCGCACGACCTACGATCTCACCGCCCTGATAAATGGCTTCGGAGCCGCGTGCATCGGCATCCGTCACGCCGTGCACTTCCATCGTGACCAGCGCATTGGCAAATCCCTTGGCCTGCCACGCAAGCAACGCATCTTTCCCGTGAAAGCCGGCTTTTTTCAGGCTGACAAAACGGTCCAGTCCGCTCTCAAAGGCGGCATATTCGACCGACAGTTCGCGTGGGATCAGTTTGTAGCTTTTTTCGAGCGCCATCGACGTCATCGCCCGGATCCCGAACGGCTTGATGTCAAACTCTGCTCCGGCGGCCATCAATTCGTCAAAGATATAGTTTTGCATTTCTATGGGATGATGGATTTCCCAACCCAGTTCGCCAATGAAGTTGACCCGCAGTGCCTCGACCTGCGCAAGGCCGATGCTGATCTTCTGTCCGGTCAACCAGGGAAAGGCTTCGTTCGACAGATTTGCGTCAGTCAGTTTCTGCAAAAGTGCGCGCGATTTAGGACCCGCCAACACCAGCACGCCCATCGACGTGGTGAGCCGTTCGAAGCTTACCGAACCGTCCTTGGGCATCGCTTTTTTCAGATAGTCATGGTCGTGCCGCTCATAAGCGCCTGCCGAAACCAGATAATAACGCTGGGGTGCCATTTTGTAGACGGTGAATTCACACCGCACCCCGCCCTTGTCGGTCAGCAAATAGGATAGCGTGACCCGGCCTACCTTTTTGGGCACGGCGTTGGTCAGTAACTGGTCGAGCCATGCCTCCGCCCCAGGGCCGGAAATCTCGCATTTGGCAAAGGCGCTCATATCCTGAATACCAACATTTTCATGCACATGGCGGCATTCATTGCCAACATGTGTGAAATAGTTGGACCGGCGGAAGGACCATTTCTCCCGAACAGCTTCGCCCACAACAACAGGGTGATTATCGTTCAATAGTACATCCGGCTTATCCAGATCGGCCTCGGTCAGGGCATAGCCCTCTGGCGCAAACCAGTTGGGACGTTCCCAGCCAAAAACGCTGCCAAAGACCGCACCCAAAGCCTTCATCCGGTCGTAACAAGGTGTCCGCCGCAAGGCGCGTCCGGCCTCCCTCTCTTCGTCGGGATAGTGGACGGTAAAGACTTTGGCGTAAGCTTCCTCGTTCTTTTCGATCAGGAAGCCGCGGCCGGCATAATCGCCAAATCGGCGCGGATCGACGCCCATCATGTCGATGGTCGGTTCACCATCGACAATCCAGTGGGCAAGCTGCCAACCCGCGCCGCCTGCGGCCGTGACCCCGAAACTATGGCCTTCGTTGAGCCAGAAGTTTTTGAGGCCCCATGCCGGACCGACGATGGGCGACCCGTCGGGCGTATAGGCGATTGCGCCATTATAAACTTTCTTGATTCCGACTTCACCAAAGGCCGGAACACGTTTCATTGCGGCCAATATATAAGGCTCCAGCCGTTCGAGAGCGTCGGGAAACAGTTCATATTCGCTGTTCGCCGCCGGGCCGTCGACATAGCAAGCAGGTGCGCCGACTTCATAGGGGCCAAGAAGCAGGCCGCCTGCTTCTTCGCGCATATAATAGCTGGCGTCGGATTCGCGCAGCACGCCCATCTCGGGCAATCCGGCCCTTTTGCGGGCCATGATATCGGGATGCTGTTCGGTCACGATATACTGGTGTTCGACCGGGATAACGGGGATATCCAGCCCGACCATCGCCCCTGTCGCCCGCGCAAAATTGCCAGAGCACGAAACGACATGTTCGCATGTTATGTCGCCTTGATCGGTCGACACGAGCCACTCGCCATTGGGCTGCTGCGTAATCGCGGTCACGGTCGTGTTGCGGTAAATGGTCGCACCACGCTGCCGCGCGCCTTTGGCTAAGGCCTGAGTCAGGTCGGCGGGTTGGATATAGCCATCGTCCGGATGCTGGATCGCGCCGATCACGCCATCCATATCGGCAAGCGGCCAGATGTCCTTCACCTGATCAGGGGTAAGGAAATTGACGTTCACGCCAATCGTGCGCGCAACACCGGCATAATAATGATATTCGTCCATGCGATCGCGCGTGGTTGCCAGACGGATGTTGGTGACTTGCGAAAATCCGGCGTGCAGGCCGGTCTCGGCCTCTAAGCTGGGGTAAAGTCCCACGGAATATTGATGGAGTTTTCCAACCGAATAGCTCAGATTGAACAGCGGCAGCAGACCCGCTGCATGCCAGGTCGACCCGGATGTCAGTTCCTTGCGTTCCAGCAGGACAACATCGCTCCACCCCATTTTGGCCAGATGGTATAATGTGCTGACGCCCACGACGCCGCCGCCAATTACCACTGCCCGTGCCGTCGTTTTCATGCAATCCACCCCAACCTTCGATGGATTTGCTATGTCAGAACAGTCCTGCGCGCAGCAATGCTATTGAACCGGTTGGGGGTCTGTATCGGCTATTCTAATAGCAGCTATTAGCTATTATGAATTCGAAGCGGGCGGCTAAGCGCTTGACGCGTCGGTGTCGTATTTCAGTTCCAGATAACGGCCACGCACCGCCAGCTTGTCGAGTTCGCCCCGTGAAATCTGGCCGGTCATCGTTTCGATTTCGCGGTCGATCAACTTCAAGCCATCCAGAAGCTGCTGCTCAGGGGTTTTGCCGCCATGTTCCTTGCGTTTCAGGCTGTCGGGTATCCGTTTGTAGCCGTTGATAAGCTCCGGCAAATGTTCACCCACGAGCTTGCGGACCTCGCGTGCGGCCGGGTCGTTGTCGTCCAAAGTTTGCAATTGCGGCGCCAGTTGATCTAGCCGGATACCGATATCCTGCATCACCGTAACTGCCGGTGCCGGCAAGGCAGGTCGTTGCGACTCCAGCCAGATTTCGGTCTTCCCGGCCAATGTGCCCAGATCTGTCTGGCGCAGACTTTCGGTCGTTGGCATCGGCATATCGGGATAGCGCATCAGCAGATAGGCCGCCGCAGCACCAACAAGGCCAGTAATCATTACGCCCCAAAATCCGATGCCGTCGATGATCGCGCCGACAATGCCAGCCCCGACGAGAACAGCCCCTACCGCAAGCGCAGCCTTGCTGACCTTGCCCCAGAAATGCGCACGCCGCAGCGCCTGCGACTTGGTACCGATAGGCGGCATACGCACATTGCGCAGCGCGCGGCGGCTGCTTTCAAGGATTTCGTCGGATTGCGAAGCGGGGCTGGTCATTCAAATCCTAAAGTTTCAGTTTTCCAACGAAGCGAGAAGTCCGCTGTCCTGTGTGGATTGCAAGGCCTGTGCCTGCCCTTCGGCGCGCGCAATATAGCCTTTCGACTTCTGCACTTCCTGCTCCAGCGCTTCCGACGTCTGCTTCATGCTGTCGAGCGCCTTCAGCTTGAACGTGTCGATGGCATCCATGGTGTCATAGATATTCTGGAACGCACGGCTCAATGTTTCGAGCGGGATGGTTGCGCCTGCCGCCTGCTCATGGATGCGCGCCGTATTGTCGCGTAGCAGCTGGCCGGTAGAATCGATGATGTTCGCCGTCGTCGTATTCAACGCGGTAATCTGGTCAAGCACGAGTTTCTGGTTCGTCATGGCCTGCGCCACCGTCACCGCCGTCCGCAATGCGCCAACGGTGGTGGTCGAGGCGCGATCCACGCCCTTCACCAGTTCGACATTGTTCTTTTTGACGAGATCAAGCGCCAGATAGCCTTGCACCGTCACCGCCATCTGGGTCAGCAAATCCTGTGTGCGCTGGCGCACGTAGAATAGCGCGCTTTCCTTGATGGCGCGCGATTTTGCCGGATCGGACAGTTCCAGTTCCGCCGCCTTTTCCTCCAGCTTGGCATCCAGCTGTTTGGACATGACGATCATCTGTTCCAGCTTGCCCATGGCAACCCAGAGATTCTGCCGCTCCACATCAATGGCAGCATTGTCCATCAACAACTCGTCCTTGCCATTGCCCAACCGTCCGAGGATCGAACTGATATGGGTTTGCGAGCTTTGGTAGCTATCGAAATAATTGCGCAGCTTGCTGCCCCAGGGAATGATGCCAAAGAGCTTTTCCTTGGTCATCAGATTGCCCTTTTTCGAAGGGTCCAGATCTTCAACCACGCGGCGCAATTCAGCAAGGTCGGCACCAACGCCTGATCCCTCGTCCATCCGCCGGATCGGTTTGTCGAGGAAACGGTTCGATTGCGCCGAAGCCTCCATGATTTCCTTGCGGCCCATATTGGTCAACTGGTCGACGCGTTTGCCGAATTCCGGGCTGTTCACATCCTGTGCGATCAGATCGGCGACATAGGCCTCGACGCGTTCTTCCAGCTTCGACTTCTGTTCATCGGTCACCGGGACCAGTCCCATGGCCTGTTGCGGGGCAACGGTGGGCACAGGATCAGGCGGTGTCAGCTTCAGTTCGCTGACGGTCTGGGTAACGGTTTCAGTCGACATGGTCACTTTCCTCTGTCTATCAGATACGCAACAGATGGAACGAGTGCCTGACCTTTTCAAGCACTTACGTCCCCAGCTGTATTATTTTTCTAATACAGCACTCCGATTATCCATCAATGTGGCTTCGACCAGAGGCGATAATCCTTCGACAACGCGCGTCACACCCTTGGCATTGGGATGAACATTATCTTTGAGCATCAATGATTTATCCATAACGACACCTTCCAGGAAAAAGGGATAAAGCTTTGCGCCATATTGCGCGGCCAGTTCCGGATAAAGCGGATTGAACTCGCGGGCATAATCGGCCCCCAAATTCGGCGCGGATAGCATGCCGGTCATGACCACCTTGATTTTACGCCGCTGCAACTCTTGCAGCATGGCTTCGAGATTGGCCCGCGTCTCCTGTGGCTTGATCCCGCGCAGCATGTCGTTGCCACCTAGGCCGAGAACGACCAGATCGGGCTTGCGATCCAGATTATCGAGCACGAAGTTCAGGCGTGTCCGGCCTGCTGCTGTGGTATCGCCCGATACGCCGGCATTATGCACGCGGGCGTTAATCCCGTCTTCTTTCAAAGCCGCCTGCAGTTGGGGTGCGAGCCCTTCATTGGGAGCGAGTTGATATCCGGCAAACAGGCTATCGCCAAAGGCGACGACCAGCTTTTCACTGCCCCCTTGCTCGCCAGCAGCCATTTCAATGGGTTCATCTTCTACAGGATTATTCCCGCATGCCGCCAACCCTTGGATTGCGACAAGAAGCACACCATATATCCAAAAACCTCTGCTCATAAGGACATCTCCTTGCACGCTCCTGTTAACTTGGCATCTGATATGGCAATCCGCGCATCAAATGTCACCCTAAGCCTTGGCAGTAATGATGCCGCCGTGTCGATTTTACGCGGCGTCGACCTTGAGATACCCTATGACAGCAGCGTTGCCCTGCTCGGCCCGTCGGGTTCGGGCAAGTCGTCGCTGATGGCCGTACTTGCCGGACTGGAGCAGGCAAGCGGCGGCACCGTGCTGGTCGACGGTCTGGACTTCAGGCAATTGAACGAGGACGAACTGGCCCGCGCGCGCCGTGGACGCATTGGCATTGTGTTGCAGGCGTTCCACCTGCTCCCCACCATGTCGGCGCTGGAAAATGTCGCCATACCCATGGAACTCGCCGGAATTGAAGATCCCTTCGGCCGTGCCGAGGCTGAATTGCGTGCGGTCGGACTGGGGCACCGCCTGACCCACTATCCATCGCAGCTTTCGGGCGGGGAACAGCAGCGGGTGGCCATCGCCCGTGCCATGGCCGCTGCGCCGAAGATCATCTTCGCCGATGAACCAACCGGCAATCTGGACGGCACCACCGGCGCATCCATTATTGATCTGTTATTCGAACGGCGCGCCGCGCTGGGTGCGACATTGCTGATCATCACGCATGACCCTGAACTGGCGCGCAAATGCGATCGCGTCATCGCCATGCAGGACGGCCATATCGTGGAAAGCGCTGCATGAGCCTTTCTCTTGCCGCCATTTGGCGCATTTCCCGGCGTGATCTGTCGACCCGGATCCGCGGACTGCGGCTGCTCGCCATCTGCCTTTTCCTGGGAGTGGCCACGCTTGCCGCAATCGGCAGTCTGACCGCCGGGATCAGCGAAGAGCTGTCCCGCCGTGGCCAGACCATATTGGGCGGCGATGTCGAAATCGGGATTGCCCAACGCCAGGCCAATGCCGCCGAACTCGCCGCCATGCGCAAGGCGGGCGCAGTATCCGAAACGGTCCGCCTGCGGGCCATGGCCATAGGCGAGGACAGCCTGCTGGCCGAACTGAAGGCCGTCGACGGCCTCTACCCCCATTATGGAAGCCTGAAACTGGCCGGCACCGGCACCGCAAAGACACCCCAAAAGGGTGAAATCTACATCGGCCCGACCTTGTCCGACCGTCTCGGCATCAAGCAGAATGAGACAGTCCGCTTTGGCGAGGCAACGTTCAAGGTCGCCGGTATCATATCAGAAGAACCCGACCGTCTTGGTGAAGGCTTCACGCTCGGCCCCGTGGCCATCATCAATATGGCGTCGCTACCCGACACAAAGCTGATCCAGCCGGGCAGCATGTATGAGGCGAAATACCGGATCAAACTGCCCCCGCAACAGGATGCCACGGCGGTCGCCAAGACGCTGGAGGCGCAATTTCCGTCGGCAGGTTGGGAAATCACCGACCGGTCGAACGGCGCACCCGGCACGCGGCGCTTCATTGAGCGGATGGGCCAGTTTCTGACGCTGGTCGGCTTGGCCGCACTCGTCATTGCAGGCATCGGTGTCGGTAATGGCGTCGGCAGCTATCTTGCCAGCAAACGCGCCAGCATCGCCACGTTGAAGGTGAATGGCGCCGATAGCGGCGTTATCTTCCGCATCTATATGCTCCAGATCCTCACCGTTTCCATTGGTGCAATCCTTGTAGGGCTTGCGGTCGGAAGCGTCATGCCGTTGGCAATCGGCTGGGTCGCGGGCGATATATTGCCCGTTGCGCCGGGCTATACGGTGCATCCCATTCCCTTGGCGGTCAGCGCCCTTTACGGCCTGCTCATCGCCATTGCCTTCGCACTTCCGCCTTTGGCCCGCGCGCGGACTGTTCCGGCTGCGGGGCTTTTCCGCTCGATTGTCGAGGGGGATTCCCGCATCGACCGCCGCAGCCTTGCCTGGGTGATTGGCGCCATAGTCGCCATTATCGCCATTGCCGTCGGCACAGCGCGTGAGCCCCTCTTTTCGCTCGCCTTTGTCGGCGCCGCGTTTGGTCTGCTCTTGCTGTTGACCGGCATCGCATGGCTGCTTCGCTTCATCGTCATCCGCTTGCCACGTCCCAAAGCACCGCTGCCCCGTCTCGCGCTTGCCAATTTGCACAGGCCGGGTGCCCAGACGCAGGCTCTGGTCGTGGCGCTCGGATTAGGGCTGACGCTGTTCGTCACGCTCGCGGCAATCCAGACAAGCATCGGCAATGAAATCAAAAACAGCATCCCCGAGCGGGCGCCCAGCTTTTTCATTCTCGACATCCCGCGTGACGGCACGGAACGTTTTACCGAAATGGTCAAAAGCGCCGACCCCAAAGCAACGGTCAACATGATCCCCGCGCTGCGTGGCACCATCGTCGAATATGGCGGGCAACGCGTCGACCAGTTGAAGGAACTCCCCGAAGGCGCATGGGTATTGAACGGCGACCGCGGCCTGACCTACAGCGCAGAACTGCCCAAGGGCAGCGAAGTGGTCGCGGGCAAATGGTGGCCCGCCGATTACAAGGGACCGCCCCTGATCAGCCTCGAAGCCGAAGTCGCGGCGACCTTGGGCCTGAACGTCGGCGACAGCATGACGGTTAGCCTGCTCGGCGTCGAAGTGCCCGCGAAGATCGCCTCTCTGCGGACCGTCAAATGGGACAATTTCGGGCTGAATTATGTGATCGTCTTTTCGCCGGGCAGCCTGGATGCCGCACCCCATAATATGGTCGCGACATTGACCGTTTCAAAACCAGCCGAAGCCGTTCTGGCAAAGGCCCTGCCCCCTGTCTTTCCGTCGGCCTCACTAATCGAAGTGGGTGAAGTGACGGCGCAGATAACGACACTCCTGTCGCAAATGGCGCAGGCCATTGCCGCCGCCGCGTCCATCGCGATTCTGGCGGGTATCGCCGTTCTGGTAGGTGCGATCGCCGCGGCCCGCCAATCGCGGATTTACGACAGCGTGATTATGAAGATGCTCGGATCGTCGCGCGGCCAGATTTTGGGAGCGCAGGCATTGGAATATGGCATCCTCGCGCTGGTCCTTGGCCTGCTGTCGCTTGGTCTTGGCATGGCCGCCGGATGGTATGTCATCGTCCAGATATTCGACTTCAGCTTTTCGCCTGATCCTGCAATCCTTGCGATTACCTTGATTGGCGGCGCAGGGATAACCTTCCTATTGGGGATTGTAGGGTCGCTCCCGATCCTCGCCGCACGTCCGGCGGAAGCCTTGCGCAGCCTTTAATCCGTGACCCGCGCGAGGCGCTTCGCCAAAGGGGCGGAAGCGATTAGTTGCAGTTGGTGGTACAGGATAGTGGGCACGATCATCAATCCCGCGAGCGTGGGCGGAAATAGCAGCGCTGCCATAGGTGCGCCGATCGCAATGCTCTTGTGCGCGCCGGCGAAGAGCAGGCTGATACGGTCCTCGTGCGAAAAGCCGAAGACCCCACCGATCAGCCAAGCCGCGCCAAATGCTATGGCCAGAAAGACGCCTGCAAAAAGCAGCAAATAGAGTAGCGACAGGACCTCGATTCCCGCTAATGCCCCGCTGGTGACAGCTGCGCCAAAGGCCACATACACCGCGAGTAAAATGACGCCACGGTCGAAAAAGGTCAGCAAATGCCGCTGGTCTGCCGCCCATTTACCCAACCATTTCTGCGTCGCCTGCCCGATCACAAAAGGCAGCAACAGCATGGTGATGATCTTGACCACAACATTTCCACCAATCGCCACGCCCGATGCGCTGCCCAGCAGCAGCGCGAATAGCAGCGGGGTCAGAAATATGCCCGACAGGTTGGACAAGGCCGAACCGATGACCGATGCAGCAATATTGCCCCGGGCAAGCGATGTGTAGCTGACGGCCGACTGCACCGTGGAGGGCAATATAGCGGCGTAGAGCAGGCCCGCCGCCAGAGCAGCGGGAAGAAACTGGGCGGCGATTTTCGATATTCCGATCCCGAGCAACGGCATCAGAATGAAGGTGAAAGCAAGCATTGTGCCCTGCAATCGCCAGCCGACCATGGCCCGGGCAACTTCCTGGCGTGGCAATCGCAAACCATGCAAGAAAAACAGGCAGAAAATTCCTGCAAATGATATATTCTGCGCCCAAGGAAGCGCTTCTTTGGACAGCGGGAACATCCACGCAACCAGCAGCGTGCCGAAAAGCATCAGTACAAAATTATCGGGAAGGAATTTTCGGAGCACGTCGGGCCAGCACTGTTGAAGCAGCCGCCTGATGGCTCAAAATTGGCAGAGCGGCAAGCATACACTTTACCGGCCATACAAAGTTATGCTATGTATATTGGGAATTTTTGTAAAAAGGACTGATTCAATGGGCATCTGGAACCGTAAACTTGTGCTGGTCACATCGTCGGCCATTTTGGCGTTTGCCGCTGCGCCTTCTTATTCCGCTGGTGGTGGCGGTGGCGGTGGGGGCGGCGTTCCGAGCCAGTCAGCGCCCGAATATGATCCCGCGGTCGACTATCAAAAGGGTGCGACCGCATTTCGCGCCGGACAATATGCCGACGCGGCAAAGTCCTTCAAAAGAGTGGTGGGTGCGATGCCCCGCAATGCGCAGGCACAATATCTACTAGGCGCCAGCTATATGGCGCTCTCGGACTTCAAAAAGGCCAAGGGTCCATTGACGGCTGCTGTGCGCTATGACGATAAATTGATTGAAGCACGGCGGGATCTCGGGATTGTGCATGCCAAGCTTGGCGCCGCCGATAAGGCAGGGGAGCAGGTTGCTGCGCTCAAGGCCATGGCGTCCAACTGCGGCGCCGGCTGCCGCGATGCGGCGCGCTTGAATGACGCGATCGCCAAGGTCGAGGCTGCGGTTGCGGCCGGCAAGACCGCGATGGGTCCGGTCAAGCCAGATGTGGATCTGGCCCAAGCCATCACCGCCGACGCCGTGTATGTGCAGGCCGTAAGCCTCATCAACGAAAAGCGGTATGAAGAGGCGATTGCCCAACTCGACAACGCCCTCTGGGCCGCAGGACCACACCCCGATATCCTTACATATCTGGGCTTCGCCAACAGGAAGCTGCATAAATATGATGTCGCCGAGGGCTATTATCAGGCGGCGCTTTCCATTGCGCCAAAACATCGCGGCGCGTTGGAATATTATGGCGAGCTGAAGTTGGAGCGTGGAAATGTGGCCGGGGCCAAGGCACATCTCGCGCAGCTGGAAACAATCTGCGGCTTTGGCTGTCATGAGGCCGACGAGCTTCGCCGCTGGATCAAGGAGGCGGCCACATCCGCAGGCTGATTGCAGCTTTCGTAACCGCATTGTTGGGGGGAGCGGCCTTGGCGGCCGCTCCGTCCGATGCCCTGCAATTATTCTGGTGGACAGCGCCCGGCCATGAGCTTGCCGCTGCCAGCACGCAACCTTCCGCTTGTATCGCCGTGGACCCGCAAGATGCGGATCGGATGTATGCAGGGCAAGCTCTGTTCAACACCCCTGCCCTTTTGGGCGGACAAGCAGCAAAAGCGAACCTCAGCTGCGCCAGTTGCCATAGCAATGGCCGCGACAATATGCATTTTTTCGTCAAAGGTCTGTCTGCCCAGCCGGGGACAGCCGACGTCACGACGGCATTTTTCAGCACGGCGAGAGCGAATGCCGTGCAGGACCCGGTAAAAATTCCTGACTTGGCCAAACCCGGAAAAATATCCCGTGCGGCGGGGGACCCTGCGTTGGAGCGTTTTATCCGCAAGCTGATTGTTGACGAGTTTTCGGGGAAGGAGCCGAGCACCGCAACCTTGTCGGCATTAGGCGCTTATGTCCGAGCGATTAAAGCCTGCAAAACGGATGCGCCGCAAAATCGCGGTGTGGGAGACCAGTTCACCTTGATTGCGGCTGCGGTTCTGGGCGCTCAAGATATGCAAGAAAGTGAGGACCGCGCTACGCTCCATTTGCTGGTCCGCGCGATCCGGCACCAACTGGGCCTGATCTACGAACGCTACGATGCCCCCCGCCTCGCCACCGAGCGCCAAGCGTTGCTTGATAGTTCGCGAAAGATAGAGATGCTTGAGGATCAGTACGATGTGGCATCCATCGCGCCTGCCCTTCGCAACTGGCAACGAGATTTCAATGCGACGCTCGTGCCAAAGCTGATCGCCAGCGAACGCCATTCCTTATACGCGCCGAAGCCTCTGCGCACCGCGTTGCCAAAGCAAGCTACCCTTCGGCAATAACGCCCCCATTGAGCTTGATTTTGACAAAATGCTTCCACAGGCACCCGAATTCGGGTCGCAAGGCGGTTCGAATGTTGCGCCGCAACACATATTGCGTTAAGGGCGCGCCAGAATCTGGTGGCATGTTGCTGCCAAACTGACCTCCCAAAAGGCCTATTGCACATGTCTTTGCGTAACATCGCCATCATCGCGCACGTCGATCACGGCAAAACCACCCTTGTTGACCAGCTTTTCCGCCAGTCCGGTACCTTCCGCGACAACCAGCGCATTGAAGAGCGCGCCATGGATTCGAACGACCTCGAAAAAGAGCGCGGCATCACCATTCTTGCCAAGTGCACCAGCGTCGAGTGGAACGACACGCGCATCAATATCGTCGACACCCCCGGCCACGCCGACTTTGGTGGCGAAGTCGAGCGTATTCTCAGCATGGTCGACGGCGTCATCTTGTTGGTGGACTCGTCCGAAGGCGCAATGCCGCAGACGAAATTTGTGACCGGCAAGGCCCTCGCCCTCGGTTTGCGCCCCATCGTCGTCGTCAACAAGGTCGACCGTCCCGACGAGCGCATCCAGGAAGTGCTCGACGAAGTGTTTGACCTGTTCGTCTCGCTCGACGCGACCGATGAGCAGCTCGACTTCCCCGTACTCTACGCATCGGGCCGTAATGGCTACGCATCGATGGACCCGAGCGCGCGCGAAGGCACGTTGACGCCGATGTTCGAAACCATCGTTTCGCACGTTCCCGAGCCCAAGGCCGATGTCGATGGCGAATTCAAGATGCTCGTCACCTTGCTCGACCGCGACAACTTCCTCGGCCGTATTCTGACCGGCCTCGTGCTTTCGGGCACGGTCAAGGTCAATCAGCAGATCCATGCGCTGAACCCCGATGGCAAGATTGTCGAGGCGGGTCGCGCGTCCAAAATCATGTCCTTCCGCGGGCTGGAGCGTATTCCGGTCGAGCAGGCACAGGCGGGCGACATCATCTCGATCGCAGGTCTGACCACCGCAACCGTGGCCGACACCATCGCCGAACCAAGCGTGACCGAGCCGCTGCACGCGCAGCCGATCGATCCGCCCACGCTGTCGATGCGCTTTTCGGTCAATGACTCGCCCATGGCCGGCCGCGAAGGCACCAAGGTCACGAGCCGCATGATCCGTGACCGTCTGCTGCGCGAAGCCGAAAGCAATGTGGCCATCCGCGTCACCGAATCCGAGGACCGTGACAGCTTCGAAGTTGCCGGCCGCGGCGAACTCCAGTTGGGCGTTCTCATCGAAACAATGCGCCGTGAAGGCTTTGAACTTGGAATCTCGCGTCCCAAGGTGCTGTTCCGCGAAGACGAATCCGGCAACCGGACCGAGCCGTACGAAAGCGTCGTGATCGACGTTGATGACGAGCATTCGGGTACCGTCGTCGAGAAAATGGCGCTGCGCAAAGGCGAAATGACCGACATGCGTCCTTCAGGCGGCGGCAAGACCCGCATCACCTTTAGCGCGCCTTCGCGCGGCCTGATCGGTTATCATGGCGAATTCCTGTCCGACACACGTGGCACAGGCATTATGAACCGCCTGTTCGAAAAATATGGTCCCTATCGTGGTCCGATTGAAGGTCGCAAAAATGGCGTGCTGATTTCGAACGGCAATGGTGAAGCGGTGGCTTACGCCCTTGGCCCGTTGGAAGAGCGCGGCATTCTGTTCGTGTCGCCCGGTGAGGCCCTTTATGAAGGCATGATCATCGGCGAAAATGCAAAGCCGGACGACCTGGAAGTCAACCCGATGAAGTCGAAGCAGCTCACCAACTTCCGTTCGACCGGTAAGGACGATGCCATCCGCCTGACACCGCCAAAGGTGATGACGCTGGAACAGGCCATCGCCTATATCGACGACGATGAAATGGTCGAAGTAACGCCAAAGAATATCCGCATCCGCAAATCTTTGCTCGATCCCAATGAGCGCAAGAAAGCATCACGGAAAAAAGAAGCAGCCTAACCCGCAGCCTCGGATAACCAAAACACAAAGGGCGCCGGAATTCCGACGCCCTTTGTTTTTGTCTGACGTCCGTTCGGATTAGAAGCGGAACGCTGCGGTCAGGCGGATATTGTGCATATCGAAATCGCTGTCATCGCGCTTCATATTCGTTCCCGCTGCGTTGGTGAGCAGGAACGGATTGGTTGCGGCTGCGGTTCCCGGACCAACGGCGACAACGAAATCATCGTCGACATAATTGGTGTAGAGATATTCGAGACCAAGCGAGAAATTGCGCGAGATCTTCACTTCAGTACCACCGCCATAGCTGTAGCCCCAGCTGCTGGTCTTGCCATTGGTTGAAAAGCTGTTCGCGCCGTTGCTGGTCGCAAAACCGTTATCGATCTTGGCGTAAGCGGCACCGCCGGTTGCATAGAACAACGCTCCGCGTGCGGCATAACCGACGCGTGCACGCGCACCGAGCGAATAGTCGAGCTCACGGGTGAAAGTGTAAAAAGCAGGGGTCGTGCTGTAAGCGGTTACGCTGTCGCGCGACTTTGACTTACCGCCGTCCAGCACCACACCGAAGACGATGTTGCCGTTTTGCACGTCATAACCGGCACGGCCATAATATTCGAGGCCGTCCTTATCACCACGGCAGCCGTCAATCGGTGCGGTACCATTGGCTGCACCACCGCAGAAACCGGGCGAAAACGCATTTGCGCCCGCTACGGTACGAACGGTGTCGCTGTAATCACCGTCCAGATTTGTGTCGAAGGCAACGCCCTCATTACGGTCGTTATTCTGCGCACCGATACCAATGGAGCCGCCAATATAGCCGCCTTCCCACTGTTCATCTTCAGATTGTGCAAAAGCAGGGGTGGCGAGGAGCGCGAGCGATGCCGTCGCCAGCATCAAGGGAGAGGAGAATTTCATAAGCTTGTCCTTTTCGTGTCAGTAAATGACGCCGGACAAACACGGCAAAGCCGCTTTGGTGCCAGAAATGGGCAAAAAATTTTGCCTTGTGTCGCAAAAGACACGCCTAAAAAGCTGAAATTGTTCCTTAATTGCGACGAACCGAGTGCCGGGACGCAACAATAATGACTATCAACGATTAGAGGGACGAGCCCGCTGCGACACCGCTAGCCCATGCCCATTGGAAGTTATAGCCGCCGAGCCACCCGGTCACATCGACCGCTTCCCCGATGCAAAACAGACCCGGCACCGTGCGCGCTTCCATAGTCTTTTGTGAGAGGCCGTCGGTGCTGATCCCGCCTGCAGTGACTTCGGCTTTGGCATAGCCTTCGGTGCCGTTGGGGGTGAAGGGCCAGTCGGACAATTTCCGTTCGGCCATTTCCAGCCGGCGGTCCGGCCAGTCGGCCAGATTGCCCCCATTCCCGATCCGGTCAGCCAAGATGTCCGCCAGCCGCGAGGACAAGGAAGCGGAAAGCGCGGACTTGATTGTCGCGCGCGGCTTTTCCCGTTTCAGGTCACGCAACCAACCTTGCGGCTGGTCGGGCAGAAAATCGACGCCGATCGGCTGCCCGTGCCGCCAATAGGAGGATATCTGCAGAACAGCGGGGCCCGACAGACCCTTATGCGTCAGCAAAGCCGCCTCGCGAAAGCGGACCTTGCCGCAGCGTGCCTCCACATCGGCCGAAACGCCCGACAGTTCCCGGAACAGCACGTCGTCACCGCCCAAAGTGAACGGAACCAGCGCAGGACGAGGTTCGACGATTTTCAGGCCGAATTGGCGGGCAAGATCATAGGCAAAGCCGGTCGCCCCCATTTTGGGAATGCTCGGACCGCCCGTCGCAAGCACCAGCGCAGGCGCGGATGCCTTCAAACCATTATAGGTGACATTATAGATATCATCGGCGCGGCGGACATCCGAAATGGGCGCGTGGAAAGCAAAATCCACCCGACCACCTGCGGCTTCGGATTTGTCGCACTCGTCCATCAGCATTTCGACAATTTGCCGCGCGCTGTCGTCGCAGAACAACTGCCCCAGGGTTTTTTCGTGAAAGGCGATACCGTGCGCCTGCACCATTTCGATAAAATCGGTCGAGGTATACCGCCCTAAGGCCGACTTGGCGAAATGTGGATTGGCGGACAGATAACGTTCCTGCGCATTGGCGCTGGTCGCGTTGACATTGGTAAAGTTGCACCGGCCCCCGCCCGAGATCAGTATTTTCTTTCCCGGTCCGCTCGCATGGTCGATCACGAGAACGCGCCGCCCCCGCTGCCCCGCCGTCAGGGCGCACATCAGCCCTGCCCCGCCTGCCCCGAGGATGATCGCATCATAATTACCGGATTTTGCCATAGAATGCCTCTGCACTGCTCAGCCGATATTGCCAAGTGCGAAGCTTTCCGGCAAAGGCGCGGCCTATGACCGATAAAGCCGATACTCCACCCGATCACCTCTCGATCAATCCTATGAGCCCCCATTTCGATGGCGACCTTCTTTCGCGAGGCGTGGGCATTCGCTTCAAGGGCGAACAGCGCACCACGGTGGAAGAATATTGCATTTCCGAAGGTTGGATCAAGGTTCAGGCTGGCAAGGCACGCGACCGCAAGGGCAATCCTCTGCTGATCAAGCTGAGCGGACCGGTCGAAGCCTGGTTCGAGGATTTGGGCGACGACGCACCGGTCGCCAAGGCCTAAACGCCTTTTTTAACGCCGCGGGAAAAGCGCGATGAGCTTGGCGAACTGATTGTCGAGCGGATCAAGCTTGTCGTCTTGCGTCTTCCCTAACCGCACGATCGTCAGGCGATGTTGCGGCGAAACGATGACGAACTGGCCGAGATGCCCCAATGCGGCAAAAACGTCCGACGGCGCCTTTCCGGGGAAAAGCACCTGATCCCGCCCATCGTTGCGCGGACGGTTCAGCCAGATATGCGCACCATAGCTTTGGTCATTCGGGCTCGGTGTTTTCATGAACCGGGTCCAGCTTGTAGGCAGAAGCTGCGCGGCGCGTACCGAGCCATTGTTCCTCAAAAACTCGCCGAACTTCGCCCAATCGCGGGCGGTGGCATGGATCATGCTGCCGCCGAGCATGGTGCCGTTGCGGTCAAACTGGGGAACGGCGCTGGTCATGCCCAACGGTTCAAACAAGCGCCCCCGTGCATATTCAAGCATGGCGTCGCGCCGAACTTCGGGGTCTTTGCTTTCCGTGAGCGAGCGCGTCATGATGTCAGCCAATATGTTGCTGGTCGCGCTGCTATATTCGAACTTCTTGCCAGGGTTGGCTTCCAACGGCCGTGTTTCGGCATAGCGGGCGACATTTTCGCGGCCATCCAGAAACAGCATACGCGGCGTATCCGCATCGAAAATCTCGACCTCACCTTCCGCCATTTCGGTATGGTCGAGGCCGGACGACATGTGCAGCAAATGGCGCAGGGTAATCGCAGCCCGTCCGTCGCGCGGGGTTTGCCATTCGGGAACCGGCGCGGGCTCATCAAGCGCCAGCCGTCCATCCGCAACCATCAACCCCACCAAAGTAGCGGTGACGCTTTTCGCCATAGACCAACTGGTCAGCCGCGTGTCGGGGCCATAGCCGGGTGCATAGCGTTCGGCAATGACCCGTCCGCCCTGCATGACAACCAATGCCCGTGTCTCGGACAGCGCGGGATCTTCAAAAAAGGGTGCAATCGCAGCCGCCAGGCGATCTTTGCTGACCACGGCGTCATCGACAATGTAGGTTTCACCGGGTCCGGCGGCCGCTTTGGCAGTTGGCTCTTGGGCACAGGAACCCAAGGCGATTGACGCGATGGCACAAAAAGCGGTTGCGGCGGTGGTAAATTTGTTCCTAGGCATGGCGCGTACCGATGCACCAGATGGAGGCCATATGGCAACCGCAACTTCAAAGCCGACCGCGAAAGAGCCGAACATCCTGATGCGCAGGCTGCGTCTTGCTGTCCTCGTCGTTGCGGCGTGTGTAATAGCGTGGGCCGTCTGGAATTGGGGAACCATCAAGGGACAGGCCAAGGTCGGTGCGGCCTATGGCGCGCATATCACCTGCTCATGCCGCTATATTGAGGGCCGCAGCATGAATAGCTGCGAAACCGACAAGGAAGCTGGCATGGGAATGGTCCGGCTGTCCGATGACCCGGAAAACAAGCGCGTCTACGCACGCGTTCCCTTTCTGGCCGAAGCGGTCGCCGAACGGCGCGGGACTTTCGGATGTGTGCAGTTGAACGCGAAAGAGATTGAAGCGCTCTGACCGTTACCGTCAGGCGGCGTTGACCAGTTCGACCGCCATTGTTTCTTCAATCCAGCCGCCGCCCAGCACGCGCTCGCCATCGTAAAAGACCGCGGCCTGCCCGGGGGCAACGCCATATTCGGGCGTATCAAAGCTCAGCCGTTCGCCATCCATCCGCGCAGCCACCGGCTTAGCCATCGAACGCACTTTGGCGAATATGGCGCGACCCTGAACATCCGCCAGCCAGTTTGCGTCCACAATGCGCGCCGCCTGCACGGCCAAGGCCTCGCGTGGTCCGACAATCACCTGCTGCGTCGCGGGATCAAGGCGGATGACATAGAGAGGCACTGGCTGTCCGCCGACTTCCAGACCTTTGCGCTGTCCGACGGTATAGTGGATCATGCCTTTGTGCTGGCCCAGCACGCGACCGTCGAGATGGACGATATCACCGCCCAATTCAGCATCGGGACGCACCTTGCGGACGACGGACGCATAATCGCCATCGGGTACGAAGCAGATATCCTGACTGTCGGGCTTCATCGCGACTACGAGACCCAGTTCCTGCGCGATGGCCCGCACCTGTGGCTTGGGCATACCGCCCAAGGGGAAACGTAAATAGTCGAGCTGGTCTTGTGTCGTGGCAAACAGGAAATAGCTCTGGTCCCGCGCGGGGTCTGCCGCGCGATGCAGCTCAGCGCCTGCGGGGCCTTCGACGCGGCGAACATAATGGCCGGTGGCGAGGCAGTCCGCACCCAATTCCTTGGCCAGCCGGAACAGATCGGTAAATTTGACGCCCATATTGCAGCGCACGCAGGGTATCGGTGTGCGTCCCGCCATATATTCGTCGGCGAAATGGTCGATCACGGATTCGCGAAAGCGGCTTTCATGATCGAACACATAATGGGCGATGCCCAATTTGTCGGCGACCGCGCGGGCATCGCGGATATCCTGTCCGGCACAGCAGGCCCCGGCGCGCTTTACCGCGCTGCCATGATCGTAAAGCTGCAGGGTAACGCCAACGGTTTCGGCGCCGGAACGCGCCGCCAAGGCTGCCACAACAGACGAATCAACGCCGCCGGACATAGCGACAACGATCCGTTTTCCCGCCAAATCGGGGCCAAGTTGAAAATCGTTCAGATAAATATCGTCAATCATTTGACAGGCCACATAGGCGCAGCGGAACGAAAAGGCCAGTTTTCCGTCGTTACTTCTCAATATGAAACAGCATTGGGGGCAAAAAGATAATTACCGTTAACCTCGGCTAACATCCTCTGAATGGCGCCTTTACCCCATGTTATAAAATGCTGCGCTAGGGGGGTGTCATGGAAATGACATTCCCCCACACGGCACCGCGTCAAGATTCGGTTGACCGCAAAAATGATTATGTGGCGATGTTGGCGATGGCTTCGGCGCGCCAGGCGAATAGCCGTACCGTGCGTGCCGTGCGACGGGCTGCAAACGGTATGGAAGCGAGTGGGGACTTTATTACCCGTCGCATCAGTTTTTTTGCCACCAAGGACCGCGCGAAAGTCGCGGTATGCGGTGCTTTCGGGCACAAAAATAAAGCGGAACCAATGTGTGAAGCGGACGTTTACCAATCCGATTCAGGCTATATCAAAGACCATCACCTACAAGACGAAGCAACCGGGGTACAGTTAACCCATGCGGGGCATGGAGTATCGAGGACGTTATGATTGAGAACCAAAAAATTCGCCCGGCACAAGTCATCGGCCCGTTGGGAGAGCCGTTAACATTGTCGAGTCTTCCACCGGCCGGGACCACACGCTGGGTTGTGCGGCGCAAGGCTGAAGTGGTCGCAGCGGTCAATGGTGGTCTCTTGTCCATCAACGACGCCTGCGAACGCTATGGCCTGACGCTGGAGGAGTTTGCCTCTTGGCAACGTGCCGTCGACCGTTCGGGCATGCCGGGTCTGCGCGTCACGCGTATCCAGCATTATCGTGACCTGTACGAGCGTCAGCAAAAATACTAAGCAATGCACGCTAAGCATATGAAAACCCCTGCGCTTCGGTGCGGGGGTTTTTCTTTTGCCCGATAAGTTTACAAGACTTTGGGCTATTGCATGTAGCGTTCCGGCCCGACCGCGTTATTATCTTGCCGCGCCCGTTCCTTTGGAGAACGGCCGAGAGGAGGTAAAATATGGGTTGGATAGTTGCAATTATCGTGGGCGGAATCGCTGGTTGGCTCGCGAGCAAGGTGATGAACCGCGACGCGTCGATGGGCATTTTCTGGAATGTTGTTGCCGGATGCGTCGGATCCGTAGTCGGAAATCTGATTGCCAACCGCTTCGGAATCATGGGCAGCGTGCAGCAGTTTTCGCTGACCGGACTGATCGTCGCCTTTATCGGCGCAATCATCGTTTTGGGCATTTTGAACCTGATTCAACGCGGCCGCGTCCGTTAAATTCCTTTTTGCAGATTATACAGGCCGCGCAGAGATTCTGCGCGGCTTTTCTGTGCGACGTCGTTTGTCGAATAGTGTAGGTAACAGGCTGTATTGTGGTTCAACCGCAATGACGGTACGGTTAATGAAAATGGGTCGTTAATCGAAACCTAAACGCACGCCTTGCAGGCAGTGACTTATTAGGGTAACACAGTTCTGCAAACGTGCTGGCACTGTGTATCATTGCCCCGCGATCAAATTTGGAAAGCCGATATGAATTACGAAACTACAATGACCGGAACGCTGGACGGCGGAGTGCTCGAGGAGCGCGAAAACACGAGCCGTCGTCGGGTCATCATCGCCTTGATCGTCGTGGCCATATTGGTTGCCATCGGTGCAGCCTACTACTTCATGGGCGGAAGCGGCGCTGCAGCGCCTGCAGGTGGGGACAAGGATTCGCAGGCGCAGACGGTGACTGTCGTGGCCCCCGGACGCGACACGGTTGTCCGCGCGATTAACGCCACCGGCACATTGGCCGCCCGCCGCGAAATTCCCGTTGGCGTCGTCGGCGAAGGTGGTCAGGTAACGCGCGTTTTTGTCGACGCAGGCGACTGGGTCCAGCGTGGCCAGGTTCTCATTTCCGTCGACCGTTCGGTGCAGGTTCAGCAGGCCGCCGCGTTGGAGGCCCAAATTGGTGTCGCCCGTGCCGACCTGTTGCTGGCACAAAACGAACTGGACCGCGCACTTCAACTGGTGGAGCGTGGCTTTATTTCGAAGGCGGATGTGGATCGCAAGACAGCCACTCGTGATGCCGCTCGCGCCCGCGTCAACGTCGCCAACGCACAATTGGGTGAAACCCGTGCACGCAACGCTCGGCTCGATATTCGCGCGCCTGTTTCGGGCTATGTTCTGGAACGCAATGTCGAAACCGGCCAGACCGTCTCCGCCGGCAGCGGCATCCTGTTCCGCTTGGCTCAGGACGGCCAGATGGAATTGCAGGCACAGCTGAGCGAAAATGATCTCGCGCTCGTCACCGAAGGCGTGCCCGCCAGCGTTACACCCGTCGGCACCGACCGCGTGTTCAATGGCACAATCTGGCAGGTTGCGCCAATGATCAACACGCAGAACCGCCAGGGCATTGCCCGCATCTCCCTGCCCTTTGACAAGGCCCTGCGTCCGGGCGGCTTCGCCTCGGTCGAGATCAAGGCCGGATCGATGTCGGCACCTGTACTGCCCGAATCCGCGGTCCAGACCGGTCGCGAGGGTAGCTTTGTCTACATCGTCGGCAAGGACAACAAGGTGAAGCAGCGTCCGGTGAAGGTTGGCGACACGACCGCTAATGGTCTGATCATCTCCAGCGGTCTGGACGGAACCGAACGCGTCGTTCTTTATGCAGGTGGTTTCCTGAATCCGGACGAAACGATCAATCCGAAGCTTCTGAAAAAGCCGTAATAACATTGTACAATCGGGACCCTCGCCCATGAATTTCAGTAATATCTCCGCATGGTCCATCCGTAATCCGGTGGTCCCGATTGTATTGTTTATGGCGCTCACTCTGGCGGGCATCATGTCGTTCCGGAATATGGACGTACAGAACGACCCGGATATCGAGTTTCCGGTTGTGGTAGTTTCCATCTCGCAACCCGGCGCTGCGCCGTCCGAAATTACCACCCAGATCACGCAAAAGGTCGAATCCGCTATCCGCAGTGTGCAGGGCGTGCGAAACATCGACGCGTCGGCTAGCGAGGGCAACACGACCGTCAGCGCGGAATTTGAAATTGGCGACGACATCAATGCCGCCGTCAGTGAAGTCAAAAACGCCGTAGACCAGATCCGCAGCGATCTGCCCGACGGCATCCTCGAACCCCAGATTTTCAAGGTCGCAACCTCCAGCGACCCCATCGCCTATTTCGCCGTTGAAGCCAGCGATATGACGCTGGAACAACTAAGCTGGTTTGTGGACGACACGGTTGCCCGCCGCTTGCTCGCGGTAGAAGGCATGGCCTCGGTTAGCCGTAATGGCGGGGTGAACCGCGAGATCCGCGTCATCCTTGACCCAGCCAAGATGCAATCGCTGGGCGTCACCGCAAGCCAGATCAATGGCGTCTTGCGCCAACAGAATATAAATGCATCGGGCGGCCAGTCGCAAATCGCAGGATCGCGCCAGTCCGTACGCGTTCTCGGTAACGCCGCCGACGCATATGCCCTCGGCCAAGCCCAGATCAGTCTGGGCGGCGGGCGCAATATCAAGCTTGCAGACGTCGCCGAAGTTACCGACAGCTTCAGCGAGCAGCGCGCCATGGCTTTCGAAGGTGGCAAGCAGGTTGTCACATTTGGCATGTCCCGCGCAAAAGGGGCGTCCGACGTAACCGTTTTTGATGAAGCGATGAAAAAGATTGCGGAGATCGAAAAGGAAAATCCAGGCGTGAAGTTCACGACCCTGTTCAACAGTGTCGACTACACGAAGGCACAGTATAAGAGCTCTATGGCAGCGATGATCGAAGGCGCATTGCTCGCTATCGTTGTCGTGTTCCTGTTCCTGCGCGATTGGCGCGCTACGGTCATTTCGGCCATCGCGATCCCGCTGTCCGCTATTCCGACCTTCTGGTTCCTCGACCTGCTTGGCTTTACGCTCAACAGTTTCACACTGTTGGCGCTGGGTCTGGTGGCGGGTGTTCTGGTCGATGACGCGATCGTGGAAATCGAAAACATTGTCCGGCACATGCGCATGGGCAAATCCGCCTATCAGGCATCCATTGATGCCGCAGACGAAATCGGCCTGGCCGTCGTAGCGACCACATTTTCGATCGTAGCGGTGTTCTTGCCCGTCGGCCTGATGCCGGGCGTTGCGGGGCAGTTTTTCAAGAATTTTGGTCTCACCGTTGTCGCCTCGGTGCTGATGAGCCTTGCAGTTGCGCGTATGATCACGCCGATGATCGCAGCCTATTTCCTTAAATCGGGTGGCATTGCCGAACATGGCGAAAGTGTATGGATAGAAAAATATATGAAAATCCTGCGCTGGTCGCTTGGCCACCGGCGCTGGATGATGGGTATCGGCGCGCTTTCTCTGGCTGCAACGATTGCGCTCCTTATCGTATTGCCGAAACAGTTCTTCCCCGATGGGGACATGGATTTCAGCCGCGTCCGCATCGAAATGGTCCCGGGCACCACGTTGGAACGGACACGCGAAGTCACGAATGAAGCCGCGGCAATCATTGAAGCGCAGCCCGAAGTCAAAACGGCACTGCAAAGTGTGCGTGAAGGCAGCGCAAATATATTTATCACCCTGCATAAGGAGCGCGAACGCACCAGCCAGAAGTTTGAAGAAGCCCTGACGCCGCAGCTTACCAAGATCGCCGACGCCCGCGTCACCTTCCAGGCCAATGGTCCGGGTGGTGGAGGATCGGGGCGTGACGTTTCGGTCATGCTGTCCGGTTCAGACCCCAAAAGGCTGGACGAAACGGCCGCAACCCTGGTCGAGCAGATGAAAACCCTGCCCGAACTGCGCGCACCACGTATCTCGGCTGACCTTCAGCGTCCCGAACTGCTGATTACTCCGCGCACCGATCTTGCTGCCCAATTGGGCGTTACGACCGTCGCGCTCAGCCAAACGATCCGCATCGCCACCTTGGGTGATATTGACCAGAACAGCGCGAAATTCTCGCTGTCCGACCGTCAGATTCCGATCCGCGTGATGCTCGCGAAGGAATCGCGTGAAAGTCTGGACGTCATCCGCAATTTACCGGTGCCTCTGGCGAATGGTGGATCGGTACCCCTGTCGCGTGTTGCGGATATTAGTTTCGGCGCTGGCCCGACCTCGATCCAGCGGCGGAACCAGAATTTCCGTATCTTTATCGGTGCCGACTTCGCTCCGGGAATCGTGTCTTCGATGGCAGATACAAAAATTAACAATCTGCCCATCATGAAGAATCTGCCAACCGGCGTGTCGCGCGCACCCTTCGGCAGCCAGGAATGGGAAGAAGAAATGCAGCGCGACTTCACGACCGCTCTGATTTCGGGAACGTTGCTGGTGTTTGCGGTTTTGGTGCTCTTGTACCACCGCTTCATGTCGCCGCTGGTCAATATGGGCTCGCTGCTGCTCGCACCGCTCGGCGGGATGCTGGCATTGGCAATCGTCCAGCAGCCAATTTCGATGCCGGTGTTTATTGGCATATTGATGCTGTTCGGTATCGTTGCGAAGAACTCCATCCTGCTGATCGACTTCGCGATCGAGGAAATGGCGCGTGGTGTTCCCAAATTCCAGGCGATTATGGAGGCCGGTCACAAGCGTGCCCAGCCGATCGTCATGACTACGGTCGCCATGACCGCAGGGATGGTGCCAACCGCGCTGTCGCTGGGTGGTGACGGCCAATGGCGTGCGCCAATGGGAACGGTTGTGATCGGCGGGTTGATTGTATCGACATTGCTTACCTTGCTGATCGTTCCTGCAGGGTTCAGCCTCGCCGACGGTTTTGAAAAGCGTGTCGGACCCTGGTTGCGGACGCGCCTGTTGACCTATGATCCCGAAAAGCATGGCGAAAAACCGGTCACTCCGGCTACCACCGGCAAGAAATCGGGCAAGGATGCGGGCGATCTTGGCGGTTTGCAGCCTGCCGAGTAAGCGAGCCTTTGCAGCACGGCGTGCCTTCGTCTAAGGCATTGATGTGAAGTCAGCCAATCAACTGGGGCAGTCCGAAAAGACGCGCTATGCGGAGCGTGATGCCGAATTGCGGCAGATGCGGATCATTGCGACCGCGCTGCTGCTGTTCATGGTCGCGCTATTCGTCGCCGGAAATTATCTCGAAACCCGTTATCAGGGGCATTGGGGCTTTTTGCGGGCCTTTGCCGAGGCGGGTATGGTCGGCGGCCTTGCCGATTGGTTTGCCGTCACGGCGCTGTTCCGGCATCCGCTGGGGATCCCTATCCCGCACACTGCGATCATCCCGAACAACAAGGAACGGCTTGGCCGCACGCTCGCCAGCTTTCTGCGATCCAACTTTCTGACCACCAAGGTCGTCGCCCGCCGGGTGCAGCGCATGGATGTCGCAGGCGCGATGGGTAAGTTTTTGAGCGCGCCATCGGGTGGCGAAGGCCGGATGCGTATGGGCGCATCGCGCCTGATGGGCGACATCATCGCGGCACTGGATGACGAACGGCTTGGCGGCGTGGCCAAGGGCGCGATCCGCAAACAACTCGACAAGCTGGATATTGCTCCCCTGCTCGGCCAGTTGCTGACCGCGATGATCCGCGAGCGGCGGCATATTCCCGTTCTCGACGGCATCATCAAATGGGCGTCCAAGACGTTAGAGGCCAACGAGCATCTCATCCGCGAAATGGTCGAGGAACGCGCCAATACCATCATGCGCTGGACTGGTCTCGACGACCGGCTCGCCAATGCCATCGTTAATGGCCTGAACAAGCTGCTCCACGATATGGCGGAAGATCCCGACCATCCCTTGCGTGAAAAGGGCGAAGAGGGTTTGGCCAGCCTTGCCCACGACCTGCGCCATGACAAGGAATTGCAGGCGAAGGTCAATCATTGGAAGGGCCAATTGCTCGAAAATCCGGCGATGAGCAAATGGATCAACAGCCTGTGGGATCAGGGACGCAGCGGCTTGCTGAAGGCGGCGCGCAATCCCGATGCCGCACTTGCGGGCAGCTTTGGCGACGCGCTGATCAAATTGGGTGGCACCTTGCAGGAGGACGCCCGGCTGAAGCACCAGATCAACCGCTTCGCGCGCCGCGCGATTGTCGGCACCACCGAAAATTACGGCGACAATATCGTTGCGCTTGTGTCCGACACCATTAAGGGCTGGGACGCATCCACCATCACCGACCGCGTCGAAAATGCCGTGGGCAGCGACCTTCAGTTCATCCGCATCAACGGAACATTGGTGGGCGGCATGGCCGGGATCGTCATCCACGCCGTCGGCCTGCTGATTTAGCCGCCGATAAGTAATATCATCCGTTCGGCGGCATCGGCGGCCCGCTTGGCCCCGCGTTTCAAATTGCTCTGGAAATCCCCGCTGCTCGACCCGTCGGCATTGTCGGTCGTCGCCTTGATCGCGGCCCAGGGCAGGTTCATCCGTGCAGCCGCCTGCGCCACGGCGGCCGTTTCCATATCGATGATATCGCCGCCTAGCGCCTGATGCAGCCTGCGCCCATGGTCAGAGCTTTCGACAAAGCAATCACCGGTAATGACCCGTACCTTCGGCAAGCCGATATCGGGCGTCGCCATCGCCCGGAAGGGTTCGATATGCTCCTCGCCTATGGGCCAGGCACCAGCGCTATAATGTGCGAAATGGTCGTGGCGGGACGCGCCATAGTCGCCCTGCACCGCCTCGGTGATCTGGAAACAGTCCCCGTCAATATCGGAGAGTTTTCCCGCAGTCCCTACGACCAGAAGCATCTGTACATTATAATGTTCGGCCAGCATCATCGCCGCCATGGCTGCGTTGACCTTTCCGATGCCGCTGCAGGTGATGGCAATATTCTTGCCCGCAAATTGCACCTGCCGGACCAGAAATCCGTGCAGTGGTTCCGCATCTTTGCTTTGTCCGGGGAAAAGCGCCGCTGCTTCGGCATCGACGCCCGTAATGATACCAATATGTTGAATCATAAAAGCCTTCTCTTCGATCACAAAGAGGCCTTAGCGGTGCTTTGATGTGATTATGATGACAGCGCCGAAATTATCCACCGGCGGCGATCATGTCTTCGATCCGCACAAATTTCTCGCGCGGCGCGCCGTCTCGGGCACGGGCGATTTCGGCTTCCTCGATCTTTTTCCAGTCGCTGAACTTCACCACCTGCACCCCGCGCTTTTCCAGCAGCGCGTCCAGCCCGGGCCGGCCTGTCTTGCCGTCCCCTTCCCCGATATCTTCGGCGACGGCGTCGATAATGGTATAGCCATCGGGGCGGTTCGTGCCGATCGTGCCCGACGGACCGCGCCGGGCCCAACCGACGCAATAAAGCCCCGGCAAAATCCTCCCCTCGACATTGGCGAAACGGCCGCGCCCATGTTCATAGGGCACGCCCTCGATGGACGGGGTCTGGTACCCGATGCAGCTGATGACCATGGAGCATGGAACGGCATAGGTCTCGCCCGTGCCGACGCTGCGCAACTGGTCATCCAGCTTGGTGCGCTCGACCACGATCCGTTCCACCTTGCCTTCGCCTTCGACCCGCACCGGTGCGGCGAAGAAATCGAAGTTGATGCTGATCTGCTTGTCGGCGCGATAGGCTTCTGGGATGGCGGCGAATTCGCGTAAATGGGTGACCGACTTGCGCATGCCGGGTTCCAGAAGGGCATCTTCACCAACTTCGGGTAAATCGAGCTTGTCCACACGCGGCGTCGCACGGTCGAGGTGGGCGAGTTCGCCCAATTCTTTAGGCGTCATCGCAATCTGGTGCGGGCCACGGCGGCCCAATATGGTAATTTCCTCGGTCGCGGAGGTTTCGAGCACGTCCAATGCATGGCTGACAATATCGGACCCGCCAAATTCGGCGCGGGTCTTGGACAGGATGCGCGCGACATCCAGCGCCACATTGCCGTTACCGATGATGGCAACATGCTTGCCGTCCAGCGGCGGTTCGAGGTCCGCGAAATCCGGATGGCCATTATACCAGCCGACAAAGGCGGCGCTGCCATAGACGCCGGGCAAGTCACCGCCGGGTATATCGAGCTTGCGGTCATCGGGTGCACCGGTCGCCAGCACGACGGCGTCATAAAGGTCCTGCAGCTCATCAACGCTGACATCCTTGCCGACAGTCACATTGCCGACAAAGCGCACATTTTCGGAAAGGGCCACTTTCTCATAACGGCCCGACACCGCCTTGATCGATTGATGGTCGGGCGCAACGCCGAAGCGGATCAGGCCGAAGGGAACCGGCAGCCGGTCGATGATATCGACGCGCACATCCTCCCCGAACTTTTTCTGCGCGGCCTCGGCGGAATAATAGCCTGCCGGACCCGAACCGATAATCGCGATATGCCGCATGGGTTTCTCCCTGCCCTCGATTCGGCAGGCTAACGTCCTTCGCGCAAAAGAAAAGGGCCGGAACGCGATATGCGCTCCGGCCCTTCGGCTCCAATTCTACGAGTGCTTAGAACTTGGCTCCGACCTTCACGCCATAAAAGCGTGGAGGCGCAGGATAAACGGCAAAGCTGTTCCCTTGTTCCGGAATCGGGAATGCCGTGATGTTGTAATAGGTGTCGAACAGATTCTCGACATAGCCTTCGATGCTGTACTTGCCGTCGCCGAAATTGACGCCTGCACGCAGGTTCACAATTCCGAAGCCGTCATTCGCCGTAAAGCGACGACCCAAGGGATCGTTCAGCGGGAATGCATCGCTGTTAACGCGGTAATCCAGATGGAACAGACCGCCTACACCTTCGCTGATTTGCGGGGTCCAGGTCACAGCACCGGTAACGGTGTGCTTGGGCTGGTTCGACGCCTGGCGACCATTGTCGGCACCCGCCAACGGGTCGGTTACCTTGGCGTCCACATAGGTGTAGCCGAGGTTGAACGCCAAGTCCGGATGCGGACGGATGATGCTTTCCAGTTCGACGCCCTTCGACACCAGCTTGTCATAGTTCAGCACGACGAAGCTGTTTCCGAGGAAGCGGTTGGACTGATAGCCCTTGAAGTTCGAGTAGAAGAGCGACGCGTTGAACTGGAACTGACGCGTGAAGTTGGTTTTGATACCGACTTCATAGGCGTCCACCGTTTCATTGCCGAACTCCAGATCGGTCATCTGCGCGCCGTCACCGCCGAGCAGGACGGAATCGAAGCTGCCACGGTCGAGGTTGTAACCACCTGACTTGTAGCCGCGATCATAGCCGCCATAGACCAGCACATCGTCGTTCACCTTGAACGACAAACGCGCGGTTCCGGTGAATTCGCTTTCCGAACGGTCATCCGAACGGACGCCGTTGAATTCGCTGTTCACCGTGGGGTTGCAGGTCAGAAGGAATGCCGAGTTAAGCAATCCTGCACCCTGCAATGCTGCGCGGTAAGGCGCCGTTGCCGGATTCTGGAAGAAAGCACAGGCAGGAACCGACGAGGTCAGGTCGCTGTCGATGTCCTTGGTCTCATGGTTGTACCGCAGACCCAATGTCAGCGACAGATTGTCGGTGAAATTGATGATGTTGTGCGTGAACAAGGCATAGGCTTCGGTATCGACCTTATACGCGTCATTCTGCTGTCCGGCGCCATTTGGCGTGCGGGGCAGCGGGCTGTTGAACAAGGCGAACAGGGCCGGGTTACCCGCGGCTGCAGCGGCCAGTGCCGGGTTGGACGCCAAGGCGACCTGACCGAACAAAGGCGTTGCCGGGCCGAGGGTTCCGAACAACTGCAGACCGCTCGGCAATGCCGCGCTGCGCGTCAGTTCACGGATCACGCCGTCCACATATTGGTCCGCCTGGTTGCCGAAACGCACGGTATCGTTCAGCGTCAGCTTTTCATTCAGGTAGAAACCACCAACGAGCCAGTCGACCCGGTCGTTGAACGCGGTGCCCTGCAAGCGGATTTCCTGTGTGAAATCCTTGATGCCGGTGCGGTAGTTGTCACGATAGGCGCGGTCCAGACCCGAAAAATCGATGTCCTGGTTACGCCGTGCGTCCCAGTCGCGATATGCTGTGATCGAGGTCAGCGTTGCGCCGCCAAGATCCCAGTTCAGTTCGCCCGAAACACCCCATTCGCTGACCTTTTCCGAAAGGTCACGACCCGGCGAAACCGCCATGGTGCGGCTGCCGCGGCTATATGCGGGAATACCAACAGTGCCTGCGGTTCCACCCAGCGCCGGAACGCCGGCAAAGCCGTTGATGATGTTGGTGGCAACAAGCGCGAGCGCCGAGTTGCTGGTGGCATCAATGCCGGGGAAGATCTGCAGACCGCTCAGCGTGTTGACCGCGCCGCAGCAGACTTCGTCCGTCTTGGCATAGTCACCGATGAAGCGGAAGCTGACCGAGTCATTTTCGAACAAGGCCTGGCCGCGCACGAAATAACGGTCGATATTGTTGATGCGGTTGTCGCTGTTCACATCGACGATGTAGCCATCGCGCTTGTGGTAGCCGCCGTCGAGACGCAGAGCGAGCTGTTCCGAAACAGGGCCGGTCACGCCAGCCTTGACTTCGATCTCGTCCAGATTGCCGTAGCTTGCCTCGACATAACCGCCCAGTTCGAACTTGGGCTTCTGCGTGGTGATGTTCAGCGCACCAGCCGAGGTGTTGCGGCCAAACAGCGTGCCTTGCGGTCCGCGCAGCACTTCAACGCGCTCGATAGGGGGCAGTTCGGCCAGTGCAACACCGGCGCGCGAACGGAATACGCCGTCGATGAACACGCCAACGGCAGGTTCAAAACCGGGGTTGTCGCCAGCGGTACCGATACCGCGGATCGACAGAACTGCGCCGGTTGCCGACGATTGGCCAGTCGTGGTCTTCAACGACGGAGCAAGCTGCTGGATGCCGCGAATGTCGACGACACCGGCATTGGCAAGCTGTTCACCGCCGACAACACTCACCGCCAGCGGCACATCCTGTGCGGCCTGGTCACGGCGGGTTGCGCTAACGATAATCTCGTTATCGGAATAAGCATCTTCGGTCGCTTGTTCGGCCTGGACTTCGCCATCCTGGGCGAACACAGACGTTGCCGGCGCGACAAGCACGGCAGTGCTGACAAGCAGCATATGAATCGATTTCATGATGTTCCTCTGTAGACTTTTTGCGGTCAAACCGCTTGGGGGAGATAAACTTCAGGCTCGGGCCCGAGGTCCTCTCTAGATAGAGGAACTTAACAAATCACACCAAGAAAATAACGAATTTCCGTGCGTTTACACCGGTAGCTGTGACTCAAATACCACAATCGGCTGCTCGCAACCCTTTCGCAATCCTTTGTCAGGCAGCCTGACGCGCCTCTGCGGCAGGGCGATCCAGAAATTCCACGATCGCCGCAATGCTTTCCTGCACATGGCTGAGCAGGAACAGGTGGCCGCCGTCTTCGATGACGAACAATTCGCTGTTCGGAATCAGGAAATCGAGGAACTTGCCATTGGCCAAAGGTACGATCTGGTCGTCGCCGCCCATCATGATCAACGTCTGCGTTTTCAGGAACGGCAGGAACGGCGCGCTGGTCCAACCCATCATCGCCATCAACTGGTAGAAATAGCCTGTCTTGGACGGTGGTTTTAGCCGGTTGATATGCTCGGCCTTATTGCCCACCATTCCGCCGTACAGCGTCTTGAAATGCTTGGCCATGAATTCGGGGTCGATGTAGCGGCGCGGGTCCGCCATTTTGATCAGCGCAGCCGGATTACCGGGCAACATCAGCATACCGGCGCTGGTCGCCACAAGGATCAGCTTGTTCACGCGCGCATTGTTCTGCAGCGCAAATTGCTGGGCCATCGCGCCACCCCAGCTGACGCCCATGACGTCAACCAGCGGCATTTCGAACCGGTCAAGCAACAGGTCAGCGATCCGCGCCATCAAAATAGCGTTATAGGGCACCACAGGATCAGGCGAACCGCCGATGCCGGGCATATCATAGGTAATGAAGTCGCGGTCATCGATCAGCTCCGCCATCGGGGCCATCGCCTCGATATTCGCGCCAATGCCGTTGAAAAACAGGATCGGAAGCTTGCCCGATGCCTTGCTGGCCCGCCACACGGCAACGCGCAAGGTGCGGCCATCAACGGTTTCCATGCTGTAAACTGGTTCGCGGCCCTTTGCCATATTCGTTCCCCTGCCCTTATATACGGGTCGCTGAGCTGTGGTTTAACCGAACGGTTAGATGGCGCAAGAGGGTTTGTGGACGGCCTGCCTCATCCCGGGAAGAGCAGCCGGGCTGTGGTGCCGCCCCGTCCTTCCATGTGCAGCGTACCGTTGAGCTGCTGCGACAGCGCCTGCGTAATCAGCGTGCCAAGGCCGTTGGTGCTGAGCGGATCATAGTCGGCGGGCAGTCCATGGCCGTCGTCGCGCACCGTCAATTCAAGCTTTTCCCCATCAACAGGATGCAGTGTCAGCCAGATATTTCCGCCCGGACGTCCCGCAAATCCATGCTTGAGGCTGTTCGTCACCAGTTCGCTCACCAACAGCGACAATGTCATCAACCGGTCCATATCCAGCTTGACCGCCGCCGCATCGACCGTGAACTGGACATTCGCCTGTTTCTTGGCAGCACGCAGCAAATCCGTGCCGAGTTCATCGAAATATTGGTGGATGGGCAGTTCCGCCGATGCCGGATCGTACAGGCGGCGGTGGATGCTCGACATGATGCCGATACGCTTTGCCGCCTCGTCCAGCGCCGACGATGCGGTGGCAGGATAGGCGGCAACCTTGCGCTTCTGCATATTCAGCAGGGCGGCAACAACGCTCATATTATTCGCCACGCGGTGCTGCAGTTCCTGAAACATCGTCCGCTGCCGCTCATAGAGCCGCGCCGTAACCTCGCGTTCGGACCGCAACTGGTCCGCCGCCTTGAACATGAAATGGAACAGCGCAATATCGACGCCGACGATGAAAGTATAAAAGCCCAGCGCAAAGGCGGTGGGCACATCCATGCCGAATGCACCCACGGGCGGAATGAAATAATACCAGGCGGCAACCCCGGATAAAGCCGCGCACACGATCCCTGGCCGCGTCCCGGCCACGAAAGCGGTCAATATGACGGCCGGAAAGAATGTCAGAAACGGAAAGCCGGGCGGCAATACGTCCTGCAACGCAAAGCGCATCAGCAATGCCATCGCAAAAGCTGCGACGGCAATGATATAGCCAATGATAGCGTTATTCCGGATCTGGTTTATTGTCTGGGCAATAGAATGCATGCCATCCCCATTAGCACGTGTAGGAACAGCGCGCGTAGTTTTCCTGTGTCCGCGGCGCAATACCTCACGTATATTTGCACCTGAGATGAACTGTTTTCTACAATTGGATCAACCGATGGAAAAATCGGACCAGCGGAAATCCGATCGGACAGGATTACTCCAGAACATAAAGTCCGGGCGCAGCCTCCTTCGGCGGATAGGCTTTGCTTCCGAGCGCGGCGGGTGCGTCGACTTCCTTGCCTGAGCGGGCGTGGAGCCATTCCATCCAATAGGGCCACCAGCTTCCGGCGACTTCCTCGGTCCCCTTCATCCATTCGCCCACATCTGCCGGGGTCTTGCCCTTGCTGTGCTTCCAATATTTCGCCTTGGGGTTGCCCGGCGGGTTCAGGATGGCCTGCATATGGCCGGCCTGGCTCAGGATGAATTCGACATTTTTCGATCCGAACAATTGCGTCGAACGATAGCAGGCGCGCCATGGCGTGATATGGTCGGTCGTGCCGCCCAATATGAACATGTCGCCAGTCACCTTGGTCAGGTCGAGCGTATGATCGGCAATCTCGAATGTTCCCGGCGCTGCATAGGCATTTGCTTCGAACAGCTCGAGGAAATCGCCCATGAGGGCCGACGACAGGTTGGTCGCATCGGCATTCCAGAACAAGATGTCGAAAGCCGGGGGATCATCGCCCAGCAGATAATTGTTGATCACATAGTTCCAGATCAGGTCATTGGGCCGCAGCCATGCAAAGCCCCGCGCAAGGCTGGAACCTTCGATCACACCCTTTTTCTGCGCCCGCTGCCGCGCGAGCGCGATGCCATTGTGCGATACCAGCGACGATGCTTCGGTATCACCCGGCTTGGGTTCGAGCACGCATACCATCATGGTGATGGCGTTGGCGCGGGTGTCACCCATCGATGCAAGCTTCGACAGCAGAACCGACATGGTCTGCCCGCCGGAACAGCCGCCCGATACATTGACCTTGTCGCTGCCGGTGATGTCGCACACGACATCCAGCGCCTTGATGCAGCTTTCGATATACTCGTTCATGCCCCAGACGCCCATTTCGTCCGTCGGGTTGCGCCACGAGATCATGAAGGGCTGGATACCATGATCCGTCTGCCACTTGATCACCGACTTTTCGGGTGAAAGGTCGTTGATATACATTTTGTTGATCTGCGGCGGGATGGTCAGTTGCGGGATCGCATAGACCTTGTCGGTGGTCGGCGCATATTGGATCAGTTCGAACCGCTCGTCGCGATAGACAACCGAACCCTTGGCGGTCGCAACATTCTCGCCCAGTTTGAACGGCTTTTTGTTGACCTGGCTCACCATCATGTCGTTGTGGACCATGTCGTTATAGGCGTTTTTCAAGCCCTTCACGAGGCTGAGGCCGCCTGAATCCACCAGCCGCTTTTGCGCGGTCGGGTTGCCGATCAGGCTGTTGGTTGGCGACAGCGCGTCGATGATGATCTGCGAAATGAAGTTCGCGCGGTCACGTTCCAGCGCGTCGAGTTCCAGATCTTCGATATAGCTTTTGACGCCCTTCTGCACCGCCAGATAATATTGCGCGCCCGCCTTGAAAAAGGGATTGAACCGCCATGCGGGGTCCATGAAGCGCTTGTCCTTGGGATCGGGGGCCAGATCGGACTGGCCGGTCATGATCTTGACCACATCCTCGCTGAAATTCCCGGCGGCCTTGAACGCCTTGTCCGGATTGGTCGCCGTCTGGCGCAGCATCAGTCCGATCGCGCCAATAAAATCCTCCCGCGCCAAACCGGCCAACGGCCCGAGCGCCATGGTGGCGTCATTGGCGGCGTCAAAGGCGCCTGCCATCCCGCTAAAAGGTGCGCCCTTTTTAGGCTTCTTCGCGCCTGTCTTCTTGTCGGCGCTCTTGTCTGCTTTTGCAGCCATGTTTCTCTCCTCTTCCCGGACGAGAGATTGCACGGACTTTCGCCGACGTCAATTGAGGTGACAGCGTAAAATGATCACTGTTCCAAATCGGAAGGCTCCAGCATCTGCTTCGCCACTACAAGCGCAGCGAATGCCCCCAGAAGTTGCGCGGCAACAAAAGGTGCGACATCCGCAGGCGCAATGCCGGCGAAACTGTTGCTCAGGCTGCGCGCCACGGTGATCGCAGGGTTGGCGAAGCTGGTGGACGATGTGAACCAATAGGCGGCGGTGATGTAGAGCGCGACGCTGACCGGCACGGCCTGCGGGCGGGTGCGCAGCGTTCCCAATATGGTCAGGACCAACCCGAAGGTCGCAATAAACTCGCCAGTCCACTGGCCCAGACCGGTGCGTGCCTTGTCCGAGAATTGTAGGACCGCTTCATCGAACATCAGATGCGTCATCCAGACGCCCAATATGCCGCCCGCCACCTGCACCAGCATATAGGCCAGTGATGCCTTGGCCTTCAGCTCCTTACGCAGCCACATGACCAGCGTCACCGCCGGATTGAAATGCGCGCCCGATATCGGCCCGAGCATCGTGATCAGCACATAGAGCATCGCGCCCGTCGCCACGCTATTGCCCAGCAGCGCCACGGCGACATTTCCGCCCGACAGCCGCTCGGCCATGATGCCCGAGCCGACCACGGTCGCGAACAGCAGGAAGGAGCCCAAGGCTTCGGCGACAAGAGGCCGCCATAGGGCCGCCGTCACGCGGTCACCTGTGCAGTCGCGCCCTCTTCCCGGCCGATCTGGGCAAGCTTTGCCTTCAGTGCCAGGTTATCGATGGAGGCGAGCGGTAAAGCCAGAAACAACTCGATCCGGCGCCGCAAAAAGCGCAGAGCCTGCACAAAAGCGTCCCTTTGCCCGTCGCCTTCGACCGCTGCGGGGTCTTCAATGCCCCAATGGGCGGTCATCGGATGCCCCGGCCAGATGGGACATGTTTCCCCAGCGGCATTATCGCAAACAGTGAAGATGAAATCGATCTGCGGCGCATCGGGACCTGAAAATTCGTCCCAGCTTTTCGAACGGAAGCCTTCATACGGAAAGCCTAAGCTCTCCAGAACTTCCAGAGCCATCGGGTGCACCTGCCCCTTGGGAAAGCTGCCCGCGCTGAAGGCCCGGAAGCGGCCAGCCCCGTCATGGTTCAGCAAGGATTCCGCAAGGATCGAGCGCGCCGAATTGCCGGTGCACAGGAACAACACGTTATAGACACGCTCTGCCATGGCTCAGCAGCAGCCCTTCGGTGCCGCCTCGACCTTGGGGGCGCAGCAGGCGGTGGCGGCGGCATTGTCGCCGCTGAGTTGCTCGAAATCGGGGCTATCGCCATAGACGGTGGACTCGCCTTGGGTCAGGAACGCTTCCCACACCACGCCATCGGGATCGGCGATCCAGCTTTTTTCCGATTTGGCATAGCAGCAGGTCGTCGCGCCTTCTTCCAGCACGGGGCCGCCCGCGACCTTCAACCGACCGTAAACGTCAGCGAGTTCCGCCCCGTCCTCGACCTGGATACCCAGATGCTCCACGCCCTTGGCGGCGCCTTCCTTGCAGGAAATGGCGAAATTGACGCGGGGGTCCTCCAGCATCCATTTGGCGTAGTCGGACTTGGTCACGCTCGGTTCAGCGCCGAAAAGCGCGGAGTAAAAACCGATCGACTGGTCCAGATTGTCGACGCCGACATGCACATGCAGCCTTTTCATGCAGCATTCCTTTCTGTGTCTTTGGTGGTTTCGCACGATGCCGCAGGCGCGCAGCTTTGCCCGCCGCAGCAATTTTCGGTGAGATAGGCCATCAACCCGCCCATCGCGGCGTAGTCCGCGCTGTAGATCAGCGACCGGCTCTGCCGCCGTTGCCGGATGAGTCCGGCATGGCTGAGTTGCGCGAGATGGAAGCTCATGGACGAGGCAGGCGCGCCGACCGCTTCGGCGATGGCCCCTGCCGGAAGCCCCTCTTCGCCCGCCTGTACCAGCAAGCGGAACGCGGCGAGACGATGCTCCTGCGCTAGGGCGGCCAAGGCACGGATGGTGGTGTTACTGTCCATTACGAATCCATATTTCCATAATTATCGAATCATCGAATAAAGTGCCGTCCCCATTTTGTCAACAGGCGGGCTGGATTTTGCCGGGCCATGCTGCCATCACCCCTGCCCATGTCGTTGATCGAACTTGCTGCCGTCCTACTCGGCCTTGCCAATATCGTGCTGATTATCCGGCGGTCGGTGTGGAATTTCCCGGTCGCTGTGGTCATGGTCAGCCTCTATTTCTTCATCTTCCGCGATGCGCGGCTCTATAGCGATGCGGGGCTTCAGGTGTTTTTTCTTGTCGTCAATCTCTACGGCTGGTGGAACTGGCGCCGCAGCAAGGGCGACGATGGCGCGGTCGAGGTGCGCCGACTGCCCGCTACCGGCTATACCTTGTGGATCGCCGGGTCGGTCGCGGCGATCTGGGCATGGGGCAGCTTCATGGGCAGCTATACACAGACCAGCTACCCCTATTGGGATGCCTCGATCGCGATGCTGTCGGTCGCGGGCCAGATTTTGATGGCGCGCCGCTTTGTCGAAAACTGGCACTGGTGGATTATCGTCAATCTGATCTCCATCCCGCTTTATATCGCCAAGGACCTGCACCTGACCGCCGGACTTTATGGCGTGTTTCTGGTGCTCGCCATTGGCGGGCTGGTCGCCTGGCGCAAGGCGGAGGTCGCGGAATGACGACGTTGCGTATCTGTCTCCATGGCCCTGAGAGCACCGGCAAGTCCACACTCGGCACGCGGCTCGCGGCGCATCTGGGGTGCGAGGTCGTGCCCGAATATGGCCGCGCTTATTGCGAGGCGCATGGCACCGACATCGGCATGGCCGAACTGGTCCATATCGCGCAGCAGCAGGATGTGATGAACCGCGCCGCCGCAGCACGGGCGGCCGAGCTGGATATCGGACAGGTGCTGTTCGACACCGACCCCCTGATCACGGCCGTATGGGCCGAGATGATGTTCGGGCAGCGCGATCCGTGGTTCGACAGCTTTTCGAGCTATGCGGATCTCTATCTGCTGCTCGATATCGACCTGCCCTTTGTCGACGACGGCCTGCGTGTCTACGCCAGCCCCGAACAACGCCAGCGCTTTTTCGATCTGTGCAAGGCTGAACTCGACCGCCGCGGCGTGCCCTATGCCCTGATCCGTGGTGCAGGCGATGCGCGTTTTGATTCAGCGTTGCGGGCGCTGGATAACCCATCCAATTCCTAAAACCCGTCACCCTGAACTTGTTTCAGGGTCTTAGTACTGCAGCGTTGAAAAATAAGACCCTGAAACAAGTTCAGGGTGACGGGGATTTAAAGTTCAAGGTGACGGGGTCTTGAAGTTCAGGGTGACGGGGACTTCAGACTCAAGGTGACGGGCAAATACGCCCCAACCCTCGAAGTACCCTAAACCTTCTCCAAAGCCTCGCTCGCCGCAACCCATCTGGCCTCGGCGGCTTCCTGCGCGGCGACGATCTTGCCGCGGCGTTGGGACAGTTCGCCCATGGTCAGGTTCTTATACTCGTTCGCCGCTGATGCAGGATCGAACATTGCGCGGTCGATGGCGGAAAGGACCACCTCGAGCTTGGCCAGATCCGCCTCGGCATCGCTGACCTCGCGTTTCAGCTTGGCCTGCGCCTCACGCGCCGCGGCGGCGGCTTTCTTGTCTTCCTTGCGGTCGGCCTTTGACACCTTCTCCTTTGCGGGGCCCTTGCCCAGGATGAAGTCGGTATAATCCTCGATCGTGCCGGAAAATTCGGTTGCCGTCCCGCCATCGACCAGCACCAGCCGGTCGGCAGTCAGTTCCAGCATATGGCGGTCATGGCTGACCAGCACGACGGTGCCTTCATATTCGTTCAGCGCCTGCACCAAAGCCTCGCGCGCATCGACGTCCAAGTGGTTCGTCGGTTCGTCGAGGATCAGCATATGCGGCGCATCGCGGGTGATCAGCGCCAGCGCCAGCCGCGCGCGCTCCCCGCCCGACAGCTTGCCGACCTTGGTCGTCGCCTTTGCGCCCGAAAAGCCGAAGCGCCCCAGTTGTGCGCGCACAGCGCCCGGGGTTGCCCCCTTCATCTGGCGGGTCATATGCTCCAGCGGGGTGTCGTCGCCGTCCAGCTCCTCCACCTGATATTGGGTGAAATAGCCGACGCGCATCTTGCCCGACGACTGCATCGCGCCGTCCATGGGCGTCAGCTGCGCCGCCAACAGGCGTGCCAGCGTCGTCTTCCCGTTGCCGTTCCGCCCCAGAAGCGCGATCCGGTCATCGGGGTCGATCCGCAGGTTCAGCCGCTCCAGCACCGGATTGCCCGCGCTATAGCCCACACTGGCCAGATCAAGCGTCACCAGCGGCGGCTTCAACTCATCGGGGCTTGGAAAATCGAAGCTCAGCGTCGGGTCATCGACCATCGCCTGCACCGGCTGCATCCGCGCCAGCGCCTTGGCGCGGCTCTGCGCCTGTTTCGCGGTTGAGGCCCGTGCCGAGTTGCGCGCGATATAATCCTGCAGCTTGGCACGCTGCGCATCCTGTGCCGCCTTTGCCGCCGCCAGTTGCGCCGCGCGTTCGGCGCGTTGCCGTTCGAAACTGTCATAGCCCCCGGCGTAGAGCGTCACCTGCCCGTTTTCGAGGTGCAGGATATGGTCCACCACATTGTTTAGCAGGTCGCGTTCATGGCTGATCACGACCATCATCGCCGGATAGCCCTTCAGGAAGTTTTCAAGCCACAGCGTCGCTTCCAGATCCAGATGGTTCGACGGTTCGTCGAGCAACAGCAGGTCCGGCTGCGAAAACAGCAGGGACGCCAGCGCAACGCGCATTTTCCAGCCGCCCGAAAAACTGTCGAGCGGACGGCCCTGCATCTCTTCGTCAAAGCCAAGACCCACCAATATGCGCGACGCGCGCGCAGGGGCGGTATAGGCGTCGATGGCGATCAGCCGTTCATGCACCTCGGCCATGCGGTCGGGGTCCAGTCCCTCCTGCTCGCTTTCGATCATCAGCGCCGCACGTTCGGTATCGGCGGCGAGCACGGTGTCGAACGGCGTCGAGTCCCCGGCCGGAGCCTCTTGCGCGATATAGCCGATACGCGTGCCCTTGGGCATTTCGAGCGAACCGTCATCGGCCTCCAGCGAGCCGATCATCACCTTCATCAAGGTAGACTTCCCCGCGCCATTGCGCCCGATCAGGCCCACCCGCCCATAAGGAGGTAGGGCCGCCGTGGCGCGGTCAAGGATAGTGCGTCCGCCAAGGCGCACGGTGATACCGTTCAGATTGAGCATGATGCGCGGCCCCGTAGCAGGGACAGCGCCCTATGTCACCGCATTACGTACAGCGAATTCCGGCCGGCGATATTCGCCGCTTTCGACGATCTCGACCAGCATCTGCCCGGCGCGCCAGATATCGGCGTGGCTGCGGGACAGCGGGGTCAGGCCGAAGCGCAATATGTCGGGGTCGCGGAAGTCGCCGATGACACCGCGGGCGATCAGCGCCTGGACGATTTCATAAGCGTGCGCGTGGCGGAAGGAGATATGACTGCCGCGTTTCGCCGGGTCCTGTGGGGTCACGCATTCAAGGCCCGCGGCGGTTCCTGCGGCGTGGAATATGTCCCACAAGGCCGCCGACTTTGCCGTCACCTGCGCGATGTCGATCCCGTCCCACAGCGCGAGCCCGCTTTCCAGCGCACCGAGGCCCAGCACCGATGGCGTGCCGGTCAACCAGCGCTTCATCCCCGCCGCTGCCTCATAGCCGTCGGCAAAGCCGAACGGCGCGGCATGGCCCATCCAGCCGGATAGCGGATTATGCAACGCATCCTGCCACCGCTTCGCCACATAAAGAAACGCAGGCGCACCGGGGCCGCCGTTGAGATATTTATAGCCGCACCCCACCGCCAGATCGGCCCCCGCCGCGTTCAGATCAACCGCCACCGCACCGGCACTATGGCTGAGGTCCCAGCAGACTAGCGCCCCCGCATCCTGCGCGGCCTTCGTCCAGCCCGCCATGTCGAACCGCTCCGCCGTCTTGTAATGCACTTGGGTGAGCAGCAGCAGCGCCGTATCCGCGCCCAGCGCCTCCGCCAGCGCGCCGCGCTCCACCACGCGCAGCTCGGCCCCTGCGACCGCCGCCACCGCGCCCTCGGCAATATGCAGATCGGTCGGAAAATTCCCCGCCTCACTGACCACGACCTTGCGCGCCGGATCAAGCCGGAGTGCCGCGACGATCAGTTTGTAGAGATTGACTGACGTTGAATCCGCCACAATCACCTCGTCCGCCTCCGCCCCGATCAGCGGCGCGATCATCGCGCCCACACGGGCTGGCGCGTCGATCCAGCCCTCATTCCAGCTGCGGATCAGCCGCTCGCCCCAGGCCTTGGTCACAAGCTCCGTCGTCGCGGCGATCGTCGCCTTGGGCAATTGCCCCAGCGAATTGCCGTCGAGATAGATCAGCCCCTCGCTCTGCACAAAACGATCACGCAAATGCGCCAGCGGGTCCGCCGCATCCAGCGCAAGGGCCGCCTCCAACGTCACTTCTTTGCGTCCTTCAGGCCAAAGGCCTTCAATATCACTGCCCGCTGCTTGCCCCATGATATCGTGTCGGGCGCGATCAGCTCGGCATGCCCCTCCCCCGCCGTAGTGACCATCTTGGCCCCATAGGCCGCCCCGAACGATGGCGGAGCGATGCTGTCACGGGCATTGTTGAACTGCAGTTCGCGCGCGCGGCCCTTGGGCATTTCGGGCGGCGAGGTGCGCGCAAATTCGCCCCGCGCCATCTGGACCGCCGCCTCCGCCCCGCAGCCATGATCGGGCAACGTCGTCTGCGCGCGCAGATCGGGCAGCCCGCCCTGCGATATCGCAAGGTCGACCTTTAACGGCTTGTCCCCACGCAAGGCATCCCCCTTCGCCAGCCCCCACCGCCGCGCCAGCCACAGCGTCAGATGCCCGCCCGCCGAATGGCCGATGACCACCACAGGCGCGCCGGTCTTAAACCCATATTCCCGCCCGCGCAGCGCGAACATATCCGCCGCAGTCCCCACATCGAGATAGGTCCCGGGATAGCCGCCGCCCCGGTCCACGCCGCGATATTCGATATTCCACACGCCCACACCATGCGACCGCAGGTCACCCGCAATCCAGTTCATGATATCGCGCTCGGCAATCCCGGTTTGCCAGCATCCGCCATGGATCATCACCACCGCCGGATGCGGACCCGCTCCCGCCGGTTTCCACACATCCACCACCTGCAAGGCATCCGCGCCATAGCGGACCGTCGCATCGGACATTGGCTTTGGCCGCGAAAGCAGGTCCTTCCAAGTCATCAGCGGCTTGCCCTCATCCGCCGTCATCTCCGCAGCATGCGCCGCGTCCGCCGCCGCATCCGCAGCCCGCGGCCCAACCGCCTGCCCCGCACACCCCGCAACCGCCATCGCACCCAGGAACAGCCCAGCAAAAATCGCCCGTTTCATGCCCAAAACTCCCCATATCCGCCGTGGCCCAAAGCGAAGGTGGATACCCCACTGGCGCAATAGCCAAAAGAGCACGCCCCCGATCCGCTTAAGCCGAACCTGTTCCCGCCGTCCATAAAAGGGACCGCCGGTCCGACCGATAAAATGTTGATTTTAAATTAGCAAAGGAAACCGCTTATGCCCCGGATATCGCGAGAGAGCCAAGCCAAGCACGCGTCCGCCGAGCACAAGCCCGCCGGAGGTGAACGCTTCTGGAGGGACGAAGAAGGCGCAACGGCGATTGAATATGGCCTAATCGCCGCGCTGATCGCGCTGGCGTGTATTATAGCGTTTACGTCGTTGGGGCTGAATTTGGCGGGGATTTTTAATACGATTTCGGATGCTTTGAGGTAGGGGGCGAGCCATCCGATAGCCCGTAGCTGACTTGGCCGGATGAGGATGAGTGGAAGCGGTTTGCTAGGGGGCACCAGCGTTAGGCGGTGGCGAACTGGACATTGTTTATTGGTAGCCGTCCCAATGTTTTCGGATGATCTCGAACGGCTGCCCATTGCTGGGTTCGCCGGTCATGATTCCAATCCCGAAGGATTCGCTATCGTCGGGATATAGCCCCATGACATGCTCCAGAAAGTAGCGGTAACGACGACGATGCTCTTCATTCATCACCCATACAAATTCTTCGGGCGGCCCCGTGACAGTCGAAACCACACCAGTCATCTCACGATGATAGTCGAACATTTCGTCTTTATCGTCCATTTCTAACCCTTCTCAACCTGATCTCTTCTGCGCTTTTGCAAATAGGTTAGGTCCAAATAACGTTCAACATTCGCCGTAGTCACGTGGTTTCGGGTGGCGCAAGTCGGGCAATCGGGTAGCGGTTGGTCTGCCGAAACAACCACTCGCGAAGCATGTCCGCGAAATTCCAGGTTCGGAGTGGGAGGACGCATACCCGTCGCTGCGGCCATGAATTCAGTTGCTGCAAGTGATGCAACAACTCCATTTATTGGTGCCACAGCCGGTCCCCGCCCGTCCAAGTCTTCGGTGTCGATGCCGTAAATTTTGCGCTTCGAATCTTTTTGGTCATCAGTTTCAAAATATGCGGCAACATCCTTGGGATTCAACACGCCCCGGCAGGTCAAGCAGCCGTGTTCAGCCAAAACGAACGTCACCCGACCTCCATACACACCAGGCTCTGGAACATCTGAAGCGAGATCCACATACGGTCGATCATAGGCAACGCAGAGTTCGTTCAAAATTGCCCTTGAACCATCATCATCGAGGCAGCCGAAAACCCAGTCAGCGCACTGTATTGCCGCAAAAGCGTCTTTGCTGAGCAACTGGTTCGTGATTTTGGTCACCTTGATTTGTGGATCGATATCTTTGATCAGGCGCTCTGCAATATCGACCTTGACCATGCCGGGAACCTTATCGATCGCCCGTGCGCCGACATATCTGTTCCGGTTGGACTCACTTAGTTCTTCGTCTTCAACAAGGATAATGTGCCCAACACCAAGAAACGCCAGTTGCTGTGCTAATGCGCTCCCCAGCCCGCCAACGCCGACAATGACGACGGTAAGCAATTGCAAACGGAACTGACCTTGCGCGCCAAACAGGCGAATGTTGCGATCATCTCTTTCACGAACGTTTTTCATTTCCAAAGCTCCATTGAAAGATTGGATGGTGCATGTCGCTGGCTGCCAACAACCATCGCATTAAGTGGCTCTGGGGTCTCAAAATTGTTGCTCCACAGCAGCCCATCAAACCCGGTAGGTGCAGCAACTAATGCGACATAAGGACGAGACGGCAGACGCCAGAGCATGTGAGGAACAGTCTCTCGCAACCCCAAATAGTCTGCATAGGAAAATTGCGCTGGCCATGGGAACGGATGCGAGTGAATTTCGATCAGCACTGTATCGCGAACATGCGCTTCCTTGATTACCGAGCTTCGGCAGCTATCAGCCAATTCGATTTGGTCGCCACAGTGAACTAGAAAATCGCCATGACCAAGAAGCCTGATGGCTTCCACAACAAACTGCGGACCGCCAGCCAGATTCGCAGTCTTCGCGAACATGAAGGCTGCCTGCTCACGCTCCGTATTGTCAGGGAGCAAATGTGACCACAGCATTTTGTGGCTTTCGGGATCGATAACAATCGATGCCATTACACTCCCTCCTCTAGTCGGCGGCGAAAACTGCGAGCCCAGTGTAAAAGGTTGGAACCGTTTTCGACGGTCGCCGCTGGTCTCCAATCTTGATCTGGAGCCCATGAGAATTTCGCCCAGCTTCCGTTGAAGGGCGGCTGTTCACCTATAGCGACATTGCTTGGTGCATTTCCCTCGAAGTTCAGATCGCTTGGCGCGAAGAAAGCATATGGCTCGCCAGTGGGGTGAGAAGGACCGACGAGAAACGCGATTGGACATTTGGTCACAGGATCGGTTCCCCGCCTCCAACCGGTCGGCAAAGTATAGTGCGGAAGGAGAAACCAGTTTTCTCCTTCGCGCGCTACAAACTGCACACCTTCGAAAGCGCTTTCCAAAAGCTGCTGCTCTGACTGGAGGCGGGGCAACATCAGCCGCGCTTCCAGCGATGCTTTTTGCCAAAGCCGAGACCGGGCTTAAGCTGAATGACTTCATTGGGTTGGAGAGTGCGTTCGTTGTTATCGGCATCGACTTCGACAACGCCTTGGCCGGGTTCCCACCCACCGAGCGCGGCGATTTGTTCGGTCGTGATCGTGTCTTCGTGCCAATCAACTAGCCCAACACCTTCAATGTTGAGCTTGTATTTGGCTTTATCGCGGCCGCCGTTCTCGTCGTGACGACCGCGCTCTTCAGAGCCGGGATCACGATCCTTTGCTTCAATGTCGTTTTGCATTACATTTATCCTTGAATTGCCAAAGCCAATGCGGCATTGGAGCGTATAGTCTGATCGAACGATCTGTTTTTGTAAAGATGTATTTTTACGATTAGTTCATTTAACCTATATGGAGAGTTGGTGAATATGCCCGTTGGGGACCAAATCAAGCAATTGCGCCTGCGGAAACAGGAATCTCTTCAACAAGTTGCCGATGCGGTTGGTGCGTCAAAGGCACATATCTGGGAAATAGAGAGCAATCGCAGCCGTAATCCGTCACTGGACCTACTCCAACGACTCGCATCGCACTTTCAAACAACTATTGCTTTCCTAATTGAAGAAGATGTAGGCGAAGACACCAAGGCTGATCAGTTCTTTCGCAAGAACAGTCAGAAATTAGCTGCAATGACTGAGGAAGATTTTGATCTTTTTGAGCGCCTTTTGAACCGGATATCGGATGGCGACAAATCCTGATCCTAATATCGACTTGATGGCGCTCGCTGACATTGGAGGTCAACCTCGAAAATTGGCGATGGAGATTCATCGCCAGTTGCGCATTCAATTTGGGTCGGTGCCTACATTTGTACCATTGGAGGGAATTGCCCGATCTGTCGGCATTAGTGAAATCGTTGATCACCATACTGAATCCTTTGAGGGCACATTGCTAATAAAAGGAAGCAATGGGGCGATTGTACTGCGTAAAGGTATGAAAACTGGGCGTCGGCGGTTTACCCTCGGCCATGAGTTGGGGCACTTCCTAAATCCTTGGCATCGGACAAGCAGCCAACGCTTTGAATGCAAAAGGATGGATATGCATCAAAAGCGAGACCGGTCGATTGACTGGGACAGCAAGCCCGCTGTCTTGCGCATGGAAATAGAAGCAAATGAGTTTTCTAACGCGCTGCTGTTACCTGGTCCGGAATACAAAGTTGAGAGACAAAAGCTAGGACGCGATCCGAGCATTAAAAGCGTCCATAATCTGGCGAGGCTTTTCGGTGTCTCACTTGAGGTTATGTGTCAGACGTACGTAACGACCTCCTTACAGTCTGTTGCTATTATCATTTCACATAATGGTTTGGTTGTTCGAATAATACCTAGGTCAGGTTTTCCGTACCTTGGTCTTCGTAAAGGTTCGCCGCTACCGCACGACAGCTTGACAGCCACATTTCGAAAATCGGCAGAACCGGGAGAAATCACCGATTTTGTTGATGTGTTGCATTCTGGCTGGCTCGACGGCGGCCGCAATGTGACAGAGCTTTTGGAGCAGACGATGGTTCAAAACGATGGCTATGCTACAACTTTGCTTTGGGCTGTGGAAGACGAGGTCGATGACGAGGCAGATGATAGAAACTGGAACCGACGTTCGAGCAACTCCTATTGAGAACCCTCTACTGATTACTCCTCCCCCATCCTAAGCGCCGCAATAAACGCATCCTGCGGAATGCTCACATTCCCGTACTCCCGCATCCGCGCCTTACCCTTCTTCTGCTTCTCCAGCAGCTTCTTCTTGCGCGAGATTCAACTTTTTCAAATGATTTTTAAGAGTTTGTCGATTTTCAAAGCAATCATAACTGGTACTGCTGATAACAACGGAAACAGGCGGGAGCTAACCGCCAAAGCCCATGCTCCCAAGACGGCTTCAATGTAAAACAATATATCGGCTGCCAAAACAATTCCGACATCCAGCGCTACAAACTCGGCCATCGATATGGCGATCAGAAATATAATCAATACTCGCATTTTTGGGAAAGCTGTCTTTGAGACAAGGCCCTTCAGCCGACACGCATACCTCTGAAACGGACTTAAAAACGACATATAATATCCTTACAGCGATCAGACTAAATGGCTCCTCGAAAGTTACCAACCAACTGCTTTTAAAAACAATTATCTATCAACGTGATAATCAAAACAGTTTGCCAAAGCAACTTAATATAGCTCTACTATGTAAGTTGCTTTCAGAGCATTGTAAGGTGTTAATATGTTGAATTCGAAACTTCCAAAGCTACCGCACACTTTGGTTTGAGGAGGAACCATCTACTCAGCGCTATCGCAATGCGGCGATTATCGCCTCCTGCGGAATGCTCACATTTCCATACTGACCTCTGGTCGCCTATCGCCCCCCGGGATCCGCAACGATCCTTCGACAAGCTCAGGACTATCGGAAATTACTCTTCGCCCATCCGTAGTGCAGCGATGAAAGCTTCTTGAGGGATCGAAACATTCCCATACTCCCGCATCCGCGCCTTGCCCTTCTTCTGCTTCTCCAGCAGCTTCTTCTTGCGCGATATGTCGCCGCCGTAGCACTTGGCCGTCACGTCCTTGCGCATGGCGGCGATGGTTTCGCGGGCGATGACTTTGCCGCCGATCGCTGCCTGGATGGGGATTTTGAACAGGTGGCGGGGGATCAGGTCTTTTAGGCGTTCGCACATGCCGCGGCCGCGGGCTTCGGCGGTGCCGCGGTGGACGATCATGCTGAGCGCGTCGACGGGGTCGCCGTTGACGAGGATGCTCATCTTCACAAGGTCCCCTGCCCGATGCCCGATCTGGTGGTAATCGAACGAGGCATAGCCACGCGAAATGCTCTTCAACCGGTCGTAGAAATCGAACACCACTTCGTTGAGCGGCAGTTCATAGACCAGCTGCGCCCGGCCGCCGACATAAGTAAGCTGTTTCTGCACCCCGCGCCGGTCCTGACAGAGTTTCAGGATGGAGCCGAGATATTCGTCGGGGCAATAGATGGTCGCCTCGATCCAGGGTTCCTGAATCTCGTCGATACGGTTGACGTCGGGCATGTCGGCGGGGTTGTGCAGTTCCATGCTGCGCGCGTCGTCGGTTTTGGAGCGGCTGAGCTCGAGCTTGTAGACCACCGACGGCGCGGTGGTGATCAGGTCGAGGTCGAACTCACGCGTCAGGCGCTCCTGAATGATCTCCAGATGGAGCAGCCCCAAGAATCCGCAGCGGAAGCCGAAGCCCAGTGCGGCGCTGCTTTCGGTCTCGAAACTGAACGATGCGTCGTTGAGGCGCAGTTTGCTGATGCTTTCGCGCAGCTTTTCAAAATCCGCGGCGTCGGTCGGGAACAGCCCGCAGAACACGACCGGCTGCACTTCCTTGAACCCGGGGAGCGGTTCGGCGGCGGGGCGCTTGGCATCGGTGATGGTGTCGCCGACGCGGGTCTGCGCGACTTCCTTGATCTGCGCGGTGATGATGCCGACTTCGCCCGCGGCGATTTCGGTCAGGATCTCGAGCTTTGGCCGCATACAGCCGACGCGGTCGACCAGATGCTTGGTGCCCGCCGCCATGAACTGGATTTCCTGGCCCTTTTTGATCACGCCGTCGATGACGCGGATCAGGATGACGACGCCGAGATAGGGGTCGTACCATGAATCGACCAGCATCGCCTTCAACGGCGCGCTGCGGTCGCCCTTGGGCGGCGGAATGCGGGTGACGACCGCCTCCAGCACCTCGTCAATGCCGATGCCGGACTTCGCGCTGGTCAGCACGGCGTTGTCGGCGGGAAGGCCGATGATTTCCTCAATCTCGGCCTTCACCTTGTCGACCTCTGCCGCGGGAAGGTCGATCTTGTTGATGACGGGCACGATTTCATGGTCATGCTCGATCGACTGGTACACGTTGGCGAGCGTCTGCGCCTCCACCCCTTGCGCCGCGTCGACGACCAGCAACGCGCCTTCGCACGCGGCCAGACTGCGCGATACTTCATAGGCGAAGTCGACATGGCCCGGCGTGTCCATCAGGTTCAGCTGATAGGTGATGCCGTCCTTTGCGGTGTAATCCAGCCGCACCGTCTGCGCCTTGATCGTGATGCCGCGCTCTTTCTCGATCTCCATATTGTCAAGCACCTGGCTCGTCATTTCGCGCGCGGTCAGGCCGCCCGTTTGCTGGATCAGCCGGTCGGCCAGCGTCGATTTGCCATGGTCGATATGCGCAATGATGGAAAAGTTACGGATGAGGGAGAGTTCAGTCATGGACGCGCCTCTAGCAGGGCTGCCCTGCCCCATCAAGCATGGCGGAAAGCCCGTAATATTTCCCCCTCACCGCCGTTCAAATTTGCTCCAGTCCTGCGGCCCGTTGATCAGCTCCCACGCCCTGCGCTTTTCCGGATCCTGCGCGATTGCCATCATGCGGGGCCGGTCCATCGCTTCGCATTTGCGGATGATATCCGCCTTCGCCGCCTCGACATCGACGGGCTTGTGCCATTTGGCGCGCTTTTCCTGCCATTCCTGCTTCCATTCCTTTTTCCATTCGCGCTTCAGCCGTTTCATCCGCGCCGCACCCGCCGCGCCGCCATAGACCGCATGCATCAGGCCGCCGGAGACCGCATATTTCCGGGGATTGTGATGCGCGACGAGCCACATCATCAACCTGTGGTCAAAACGCCGCCGTTCGCCCACCAGATGGCCATTATGGTAGACATATTCGGGCGTGCCGTTGATCGCATGGTCGACCAACAGGTCGATCACCCGCCCCACCCCGAAATCCAGCGCCCGCGCCCACGCCTTGGCAAAGCTGCCTCCTTCGGGCCGGTTCCGCAGATAGTAAAAGGCTGCCTTCGTATTCCCCGTCGCCCGCGCCGCCAGCGAAACCCGCCCGGTTTCGGCGAGCACGCGGATAAAGACCCGCTGCTTCATAGCCGTAATCTGCCCCCGCCCCCCGCGCAGCAGCACAGGTTCGAACTCCAGCTTTTCCGGAAGAGTAATATCCGCCGCATCCCCCGACCACTCCTCGCCTTTGGGCAAGGCGGGGAGGATTTCGATTTCGAGATCGGGGGTGGAGGTGCGCGGGGCGGGGGTTGTTTTGGAATGGTTCGTCATTTGACGGTTTGTAACCGATATGGTTAGTTGTAGGAAAGCTGTTTTTGGACGCCGCATATGGAAGACCCATCACCAGCGCCGAATACAGCGCAAGCCAAACGCTGACCGGATCGAGAAGCGATTTGCGGGAGAGGTTGGAACTAGTATGCACTTCGTGAGGGTCAATCACGAACGACAGATTTCAACGTAAGGAAATAGCTGCCTAGTTGCCTAGATTGTTGTGTAGGGGTGACGGTCAGCAGTTCACTAGACAGATAAAAAAGCTACCACTCCGAATTACATAAGAAGCTAGACGATTGGGCATTGGCATTGCTACCAATACGCGATGGTAGATGAATGGCTTAAAATATTTGATGATTTTGCGACGAAAGTCGTTAGCAAAACCGACAAAAAGAAGGGTGCCTATGTCGTGGACAAGCCGCAACAAGCGGTATTGTTGGCCGCTGGTATTTTGCCGACCAAAGGCCCTTCGGATCGTACTTTGGAAATTGATATCCTTGGAACCGAGAATGGCCGGCTCTCGGTGTCTTATTACAATTCGCTTCGTGAAGGCGCAGGTCGCACTCCAGAAACAAGAATGGGGAAGGGAATAGTTGCTTGGGTCGAGATCGGCGACTTGCTTACAATCGGTCGCATTGGAAATAGGGCATTCTTTGCCAAAGAAAAGCCACAAGCGACCGCACCTATGCCCGACGAACTTGGGCGACAACTAGCACGATCGGTTGATCGAGCAAAAATTTTTGCCAAAGCCAAGTTAAGAACGGGGCCTCCGCCAAAACGGACTCGTCAAATAAATGATTTCATCCGTGATCCTTATATTGTGGCTGCTGCACTTGCTCGAGCTTTAGATCAATGCGAGATGCCAAACTGCAAATCGGAGTTGTTCAAACGAGATGACAATCGGTCGTACCTCGAAGTCCATCATGTTGTTCCACTCGGTGAGGGGGGCGATGATAGCCTAGTTAACGCTGCCGCACTCTGCCCCTCGTGCCACCGCGAACTACACTTCGGCAAACTTCGATTGAAAAAGCGCGCACTTTTGAAGGGTGTCATAGACAAGAAGCCGGTCTGATTGTCCTAAGCCGACAACTCGACGATCAACAGAATTCTGGCGTACGGTCTTTTTGACTGTCCGTGACATTAGAATCGCTTAAACTTGGTTTGGTCAGAGCTTTTCGGATATGTGGCTTCATCGCTTCCGCCAGAAATTCAACAACTGGCACTACTACGGCGTTACCAAACTGACGATAAGCTTGTGTATCGGAAACAGGAATATGCCAAGGCCTTCCTCCACGCTCAAATCCCATTAGCCTCGCACATTCCTGAGGCGTAAGCCGCCTAGGTCGATTATTGGGCTGATCGATAAGAATTTCCGAGCCATCCTTGTGATATCGAGCCGAAAGGGTTCGTGAAACATCATCGGGTCCGCACAAGCCGAACCCGAAGCCATTTCCTGCTGCATTATGCTTCTCCTTATAGCCCTGCAAATATTCCCAGAGTTTTGGGGTCAATGTGTATTTAGGGTCAACGTCTTCGTGGCGATCGAGGATACTGTTCAACTTTGGTCCGTCGTCGGCGTCAGGGAGCTTAAGGTTAGCCAAATCAAACTCCGTTGGTTCCTTAAACCCCACAATGAAAACACGTTGCCGCTTTTGAGGCACCCAAGGCGCAGAACTAATAACCCTCGCTTGGACATGATAACCTAACTCATTCTGCAAAACGTTCATGATCGTAGCGAACGTCTTTCCTTTGTCGTGAGTCTCTAAGTTCTTTACATTTTCCAGCAAAAAAGCGGCAGGCCTGTGATGGGCGATAATTCTGGCGGTATCGAAAAACAGTGTTCCTTGAGTATCGCAAAGAAACCCATGCGGACGACCAAGTGAGTTCTTTTTCGAAACGCCTGCAATTGAGAACGGCTGGCACGGGAAACCGGCCAGCAACACGTCATGATCAGGGATTAAGCTTGGATTGTCTGAAAACTCCCGAACATCGCCGTGTACCGGATGATTATCCCGGAAATTTCGGCGATAGGTCTCTTGCGAGTGTTTGTCCCATTCTGATGTAAAGACACAATGACCACCGATGCCCTGAAAGCCAATCCTCAAACCACCAATGCCCGCAAAGAGATCAATGAAACGAAACGCCGTGTGAATATCATTTGCGGAATCCGCTGGGCTCTCTGCAAACCGTGCTATAACTTCCAGTGCGCGATAGACAGCGGCCTTTGGAGCGGTCTCACCACGTTCCCAACGGTAAATGGTACTTGCGGAATAACCTAAATCTTCCGCCAGTTCTTCGACGCTCATACCAGTGCGTTGGCGAAGCTCAGTAAAAGAAAGATTTTTCAGCATTTGATGTCCTCTGGGTCAGTTTTTGGCAAAATGCACGACATTGACACAGATGACAAGAACAAAAAGAGAATAAACCAACTGCATTACAGCGCAAGCGTGCAATCGAACCATATGGGATGAGATGAGTGGTTGCTTGGCGTTTCGGCGTTGCTGGTGCCTTCTGCGTTGGGGACAGTCCCTGATGGGACAGTCCCCGTGGTCGTTATGCCGGGACTGTGCCCAACATTTGCAACCCGACGAACCGATTGCGGGCAGTGGCGTCGACTGATAGTCCCGGGCATCGAACGCGTTGCGGAGGTGGATACATGTGCCCGGCAAATCTAAGGCCAGCCTGTGTTGCTGCATCACTAGTCATGCTCGTGACGGGTTTTTCTGAGGCATTTGCGCAAGCGGGACCGGCGGGTGCGGGGGACGCTTCTCCTTCAACGCCATGCGAACTGCATGTCTGGCCTACGGATAAATTCGTCGTTACCGAAAATCTGGGCGGCGCCAATTTGGGGCTCGCTGGCGCGTTGCTGGATGAGGCTATGCGGCTGAAATCTCCCGAGGGAGTCACAGAACAGCTAAAGCATCAACTTGATCCCGCCGAACAATCGAGGATCATTACAGACGTCGATCTGGCCTTACTTTTCAAACTCAAGGGCTTTCGGGTTGTGATGGAGCCGGTGGCCGATCAACCAACCTGGACTTTGGACCGGATTAAGAGCGACGAGCCAATCTTCAAGGCACGCACGGCCTGCCATGCCGAGATGGCCATCATTTCCCACCAATATCTGCATCAGGCCGTAGGGACACGTTTAAGAACGTTCATATGGTACCGCGAGTATGACGGTGCAAAGCCCAAGGTGCGGGTGCTGGACACGACAGCGACAAAAGCGGCCGACTTCCCCGCCAAACAAACCGACCAGATCGCGGCGTCGACGGCATCGGTGCAGGCCGCCTTTCTCGAAAATCTGCGTAAGTTCGCCAAAGACAAGCTGAAGCGGTAGGTTAGTGGGCGGTCTCGCCGTTGGGGACAGTCCCTGATGGGACAGTCCCAAACACTTGCACCGTTCCCCGATCCGTTCGTGTCGAGCGTAGTCGAGACACTTATCGGTGGCGCGCAACCTCACGGCATCTCGACTTCGCTCGATGCGAACGGAATCTCGGGACCGACACCCTCCCTCAATAAGCTCCGGACGCCCTTGACCCCCACCCCCTCGCCCTCTATATGAAATCCAACATCCAAACCGTCGGGAACAGGTGCGTCATCGCGTGGGCGTAGCTAAGGCATTGGCGGAACAGGATTTTCACATCGCGAAACGGCTGCACGGCAGGACCCGAATCCGGGGCCATCGCCATGCGGCCTTTTCTCGTCTTGTGGAGCCCCTTACGCGCCTGACATTTTGAAACTGAGGCAAATCACCTTATGGCATCTCGTACCGCTCCTGCGACACTATCGCGTCAAAAGCGTATCCGTAAAATTTTCGGTGACATCCATGAAGTCATCGACATGCCCAACCTGATCGAAGTCCAGCGCGAAAGCTATGAACAGTTTTTGCGTTCCGACCCGTCGATCGGTTATGTATCGGGCCTCGAAAAAACGCTGCGCAGCGTTTTTCCGATCAAGGATTTTGCCGGCACTTCGGAACTGGACTTTGTCCATTACGAACTGGAAGAGCCGAAATATGACGTCGAGGAGTGCCGCCAGCGCGGGATCACCTATGCGGCGCAGATGAAGGTGACATTGCGCCTGATCGTGTTCGAGGTTGACCCCGACACCGAAGCGCGCTCGGTCCTCGATATCAAGGAGCAGGACGTCTATATGGGCGACATGCCGTTGATGACGCACAACGGCACCTTCTTCATCAACGGTACGGAACGCGTTATCGTGTCGCAGATGCACCGTTCGCCGGGCGTTTTGTTCGACCATGACCGTGGCAAGACCCACTCATCGGGCAAATATCTGTTTGCCGCGCGCGTTATTCCCTATCGTGGTTCGTGGCTCGACTTCGAATTTGACGCCAAGGACATCGTCAACGTGCGTATCGACCGTAAGCGCAAGCTTCCGGTGACCACGCTGCTCTATTCGCTCGGCCTGAACGACGAAGAGATCCTCAACCATTTCTATGACCGCGTGACCTTTGAACGTGGCAAGGGCGGATGGAAGATTCCGTTCAACGCCGAACAATGGCGCGCGTCGAAGCCGATGTTCGACATTGTCGACGCGAAATCGGGTGAAGTCATTTTCCCGGCTGGCCAGAAAGTCACGCCGCGCGCTGCCAACAAGGCGGTGAAGGACGGTCTTGATACGCTGCTGATCCCGACCGAGGAAATCTTTGGCCGCTATTCGGCTTTTGACCTGATCGACGAAAAGACAGGTCGCATCTATGTCGAGGCGGGCGATGAAATCACCGCCGAGAACCTCGAAATGCTGGACAAGGCGGGCATCGATGCGATCGAACTGCTCGACATCGACCATGTCATCACCGGCGCCTGGATGCGCAATACGCTGAAGGCCGACAAGGCCGAGAACCGCGACATGGGCCTCGATGCGATCTACCGCGTCATGCGCCCGGGCGAGCCGCCCACGCGCGAAACGGCAGAGGCGCTGTTTGCCGGTCTCTTCTTTGATCCTGACCGTTATGACCTGTCGGCTGTGGGCCGCGTCAAGCTGAACATGCGTTTGGGCCTTGATGCCGAAGACACACTGACCACGCTGCGCACCGAAGATATTCTTGCGGTCGTCAAGGAGCTGGTAAACCTGAAGGATGGCAAGGGCGAAATCGATGATATCGACAACCTTGGCAACCGTCGTGTGCGTTCGGTCGGCGAGTTGCTCGAAAACCAGTATCGCGTTGGCCTTCTGCGGATGGAGCGTGCCGTCAAGGAACGCATGTCAAGCGTAGACGTCTCCACTGTGATGCCGAATGACCTGATCAACGCCAAGCCGGCGGTGGCTGCGGTGCGCGAATTCTTTGGTTCGTCGCAATTGTCGCAGTTCATGGACCAGACCAATCCGCTCTCCGAAGTGACGCACAAGCGCCGCGTTTCGGCCCTTGGACCGGGCGGTCTGACCCGCGAACGCGCCGGCTTCGAAGTCCGCGACGTCCACCCCACCCATTATGGACGCATCTGCCCGATTGAAACGCCGGAAGGCCCGAACATCGGTCTGATCAACAGCTTGGCAAGCTTCAGCCGGGTTAACAAATACGGCTTCATCGAAACCCCCTACCGCAAAGTTATCGACGGCAAGGTAACCGATGAAGTGGTCTATCTGTCGGCAATGGAAGAGCAGAAGAACACAATCGCCCAGGCCAACGCTGAGCTGAATGACGACGGCAGCTTTGCCGAAGAACTCATCTCGGCCCGCGAAGCCGGCGAATTCCTGATGGCACCCCGCGACCAGATCACCCTGATGGACGTCAGCCCCAAGCAGCTGGTTTCGGTTGCTGCGTCGCTGATCCCCTTCCTGGAAAACGATGACGCCAACCGCGCTCTGATGGGATCGAACATGCAACGCCAGGCTGTGCCTCTGCTCCGCGCAGAAGCTCCGTTTGTCGGCACCGGCATGGAAGAAACAGTGGCCCGCGACTCCGGCGCTGCCATCGGCGCACGCCGCACCGGCATCGTCGATCAGGTGGACGCAACCCGTATCGTGGTCCGCGTCACCGGCGAAGTCGAACCTGGTCAATCCGGTGTGGACATCTACACCCTGCAAAAGTTCCAGCGCTCGAACCAAAACACCTGCATCAACCAGAAGCCACTGGTTAAGGTCGGTGACGTGATCGAAGCCGGTGATATCATCGCCGACGGTCCTTCGACCGAACTGGGTGAACTGGCACTGGGCAAGAACAGCCTCGTCGCGTTCATGCCCTGGAACGGCTACAACTACGAAGACTCGATCCTGATTTCGGAACGCATCGTTAAGGACGACGTGTTCACGTCGATCCATATCGAAGAATTCGAAGTGATGGCTCGCGACACCAAGCTTGGACCCGAAGACATCACCCGCGACATTCCAAATGTCGGTGAAGAAGCACTGCGCAGCCTTGATGAGGCAGGCATTGTCTACATCGGCGCCGAAGTCCATCCGGGCGACATCCTCGTCGGCAAGATCACGCCGAAGGGCGAGAGCCCAATGACACCGGAAGAAAAGCTGCTGCGCGCTATCTTTGGCGAAAAGGCCAGCGACGTTCGCGACACCTCACTGAAACTGCCGCCCGGCGTTGCCGGTACGGTTGTTGAAGTGCGCGTGTTCAACCGTCATGGTATCGACAAGGACGAGCGTGCGATGGCCATCGAACGCGAAGAGATCGAACGCCTTGCCAAGGACCGCGAAGACGAGCGTTCGATTTTGAACCGTGCAACCTACAACCGCTTGAAAGACATGCTCATCGGACAAACCGCCGCGGCGGCACCGAAGGGCCTGAAAAAGGGCGACAAGATCACGGAAGAAAACCTCGCCGAAGTCGAGCGTCACGAATGGTGGAAAATCTCCGTTGCGGACGACAAGGTTCAAGGCGATCTGGAAGCGGTCAAGGTTCAGTATGACGACGCCGTCAAGCTGATCGTTGAAAAGTTCGAAGACCGTCGTGAAAAGTTGGAGCGCGGTGATGAACTCGCTCCTGGCGTTTTGAAGATGGTCAAGGTCTTCGTCGCAGTGAAGCGTAAGCTGCAGCCAGGCGACAAGATGGCCGGACGTCACGGAAACAAGGGTGTTATCTCGCGGATTTTGCCGCAAGAAGACATGCCTTTCCTCGCGGACGGTACGCCGGTCGACATCGTGCTGAACCCTCTGGGCGTTCCATCGCGAATGAACGTAGGACAGATCTTCGAGACGCACTTGGGTTGGGCCGCACGCGGTCTCGGCATGCAGATCAAGGATGCCCTCGAAGAGTGGCGCCATGCAAACCCGAACCCCGAAGCGGCAGCCCCGCCTGAAGCGGTTCGTGAGCGTCTGGTTCATGCCTATGGTGAAGATTACACCAAAGAGATCACGGGCCGTAGCGATGCGGACATCCTCGAACTCGCTGGCAATGTCATCACCGGTGTACCGATGGGCACCCCTGTGTTCGACGGCGCGCGCGAAGCGGATGTGACGACCATGCTGCAACTCGCTGGTCTAGATGGTTCGGGTCAATCCGACCTCTATGACGGGCGTACAGGAGACAAGTTCGACCGCAAGGTGACCGTTGGCATCATCTATATGCTCAAGCTGCACCACTTGGTTGACGACAAGATCCACGCACGCTCCATCGGACCCTACAGCCTTGTTACCCAGCAGCCGCTGGGCGGTAAGGCCCAGTTCGGTGGCCAGCGCTTCGGGGAAATGGAGGTCTGGGCACTTCAAGCTTATGGTGCCGCCTACACCCTGCAGGAAATGCTGACGGTCAAGTCGGATGACGTGATTGGTCGTACCAAGGTCTACGAAGCCATCGTCAAGGGTGACGACACCTTCGAAGCCGGTATTCCCGAAAGCTTCAACGTTCTGGTCAAGGAAATGCGTTCGCTGGGTCTGAATGTAGATCTGAAGGCGTTCGACGCGCTTGTAGACGAAGACGGCAACGATCTTGCGGAGGCTGCGGAATAAGCAGTGCTGGGCGGACGGAAGTCCGCCCCCTGCCACCCTGCTCCACGGATTTCATGGGCTTAGCCCAATGAGGAAATGAAGATGAACGAACTATCCAAATTCAACAATCCGATCGCCAAGGTCGAAACCTTTGACCAGATCCAGATCGGGATCGCGTCGCCGGAAAAAATTCGTAGCTGGTCTTTCGGCGAAATCAAAAAGCCGGAAACCATCAACTACCGTACGTTCAAGCCCGAGCGTGATGGCCTTTTCTGCGCCCGTATCTTTGGTCCTGTGAAGGATTATGAGTGCTTGTGCGGTAAGTATAAGCGCATGAAATATAAGGGCGTTGTCTGTGAAAAGTGCGGTGTTGAAGTTACCGTTACCAAGGTACGTCGCGAACGTATGGGCCATATCGAGCTCGCCGCCCCTGTTGCACATATCTGGTTCCTGAAATCGCTGCCTTCGCGCATCGGCCTACTGCTCGACATGCAGTTGAAGCAGCTTGAGCGCGTTCTGTATTTCGAAAACTACATCGTCACAGAACCAGGCCTGACCGCGCTGGAAAAATTCCAGCTGCTCAGCGAAGACGAATTGCTGGATGCCCAGGACGAATATGGTGAAGACGCCTTCACCGCGTCGATCGGCGCCGAAGCCGTCAAGACGATGCTGATGGATCTGGATCTGGAGCAAGAACGCACCGATTTGCTCGACGAGCTTGCAACGACAAAGTCCGAACTGAAGCCGAAGAAGATCATCAAACGGCTGAAGGTCGTCGAAAGCTTCATTGATTCAGGCAACAAGCCTGAATGGATGATCCTCGACGTCATTCCCGTAATTCCGCCAGAACTACGCCCCTTGGTGCCACTGGATGGCGGCCGGTTTGCAACGTCCGACCTGAACGATCTTTATCGCCGCGTTATTAACCGTAACAACCGTTTGAAGCGTCTGATCGAACTGCGTGCGCCGGATATCATTGTTCGCAACGAAAAGCGTATGTTGCAAGAAGCCGTCGATGCATTGTTCGATAACGGTCGTCGTGGCCGCACCATCACGGGTGCCAACAAGCGTCCGCTGAAGTCTTTGTCCGACATGCTCAAGGGCAAGCAGGGCCGCTTCCGTCAGAACCTTCTTGGTAAGCGCGTCGACTATTCGGGTCGTTCGGTTATCGTGACCGGTCCTGAACTGAAGCTCCACCAGTGCGGCCTGCCGAAGAAAATGGCTTTGGAGCTTTTCAAGCCGTTCATTTACTCGCGTCTCGATGCGAAGGGTCTGTCGATGACCCTGAAGCAAGCGAAGAAGTGGGTCGAAAAAGAGCGCAAGGAAGTTTGGGACATTCTGGATGAAGTCATCCGCGAACATCCCGTTCTATTGAACCGCGCCCCTACTCTTCACCGATTGGGCATTCAGGCGTTCGAGCCGGTTCTGATCGAAGGTAAGGCTATCCAGCTTCATCCGCTCGTTTGCTCGGCCTTTAACGCCGACTTCGACGGTGACCAGATGGCTGTCCATGTTCCGCTGAGCCTTGAGGCACAGTTGGAAGCACGCGTTCTGATGATGTCAACGAACAACATCCTGTCGCCCGCAAATGGCAAGCCGATCATCGTGCCGTCACAGGACATGGTGCTTGGTCTTTACTATCTGTCGATGGATCGTCGCGGCGAACCAGGCGAAGGCATGATGCTGTCGGATATGGCCGAAGTGCATCAGGCTCTGGAAGTTGGTGCTGTAACGCTGCACTCCAAGATCATTGCCCGCGTCCCGCAGACCGGCGAAGATGGTGTTGAGCGCATGGTGCGTTTCGACACGACCCCCGGGCGTATGCTTCTTGCAGAGACCCTGCCAAAGAGCCATCGCGTGCCCTTCGAAACCGTCAACCGTCTTCTCACCAAGAAGGAAATCGGCGACGTTATCGACCAGGTCTATCGTCATACAGGTCAGAAAGACACGGTCCTTTTCGCCGACGCGATCATGTCGCTTGGTTTCAAATATGCGTTCAAGGCCGGCATTTCATTCGGCAAAGACGATATGATCATTCCGGAAGAAAAGACCGAAATGGTTGCCGAAACCAAGGCCATTGTTGCCGATTTTGAGCAGCAGTATCAGGACGGTCTGATCACGCAGCAGGAAAAATACAACAAGGTCATCGACGCATGGTCGACATGTGGTGACAAGGTCGCAAACGCCATGATGGACAAGCTGAAGGCATCGCCTTTGGATGAACATGGCCGTGAACTGCCCGTCAACTCGGTGTATATGATGAGCCACTCCGGTGCGCGTGGTTCGCCAGCGCAAATGAAACAGCTTGCCGGCATGCGTGGTCTTATGGCCAAGCCGTCAGGCGAAATCATCGAAACGCCGATCATCTCGAACTTTAAGGAAGGCCTGACCGTTCTCGAGTACTTCAACTCGACTCACGGTGCCCGTAAGGGTCTCGCAGATACTGCACTCAAGACTGCAAACTCGGGTTATTTGACCCGTCGTCTTGTGGACGTTTCGCAAGATTGCACCATTGTCGAAGTCGACTGTGGCACCGAACGTGCGCTGGAAATGCGTTCGATCGTACAGGGTGGCTCCACCATCGCATCGCTTGGCGAGCGCGTGTTGGGTCGCACCACGGCCGAAGACATTCTCGGCTTGGATGGTAAGGTTCTCATCCCGTCGGGCACGTTGCTCGACGAAGCCATGGTTGCGGCAATGGAAGAAACTGGTCTGCAAGCGCTCAAGATCCGCAGCCCTCTGGTCTGCGAATCCAAGGTCGGCGTGTGCGGCACCTGCTATGGTCGCGATCTGGCGCGCGGTACACCTGTGAACATCGGTGAAGCAGTCGGTGTTATTGCTGCCCAATCCATCGGCGAGCCGGGTACCCAGCTAACGATGCGTACCTTCCACATCGGTGGTGCAGCGCAGTTGAATGAGCAGTCCAATCTTGACGCCACGGCATCAGGTAAGGTCATGTATCGCGATCTTCCTACAATCGTCGACAAGCGCAAAAAGCGTTTGGCAATGGCACGTAACGGCGAATTGGTTATCGTCGACAAGGATGGCCGTGAAATGGAAATCCACCGTCTGCCTTATGGTGCGACGCTGGCATTCCCTGACGGCGCCGAAGTCAACGTCGGTGATCGCCTGGCAGAATGGGATCCATTCACCATGCCGATCATCACTGAAAAATCGGGTATCGTGAAATATCAGGACCTGATCGACGGCAAGACGCTTACAGAGCAAACGGACGAAGCGACCGGCATCGCCCAGCGCGTCGTTACCGAAGATCGCGCTGGCAGCCGCAGCAAAAAGGAAGACCTGCGTCCTCGCTTGACCCTTCTGGATGACCAGAGCGGTGAAGCAGCACGGTATCTTCTGGGTGTCGGTACCATGCTTTCGGTCGAAGATGGTGCCGAGGTTCAGGCAGGCGACGTTCTCGCTCGTGTCACCCGCGAGTCCGCTAAGACCCGCGATATTACCGGTGGTCTGCCACGCGTTGCGGAACTGTTTGAAGCTCGCAAGCCGAAAGATTGCGCGGTTATTGCAAAGATCTCGGGACGCGTCGAATTTGTCCGTGATTATAAGGCCAAGCGTAAGATTGCGATTGTTCCGGAAGAAGGCGATCGAATTGAATATCTCATTCCGAAATCGAAGGTTCTCGACGTGCAAGAAGGCGACTTTGTCCGTAAGGGCGATAACCTGATTGCCGGTTCGCCTGATCCGCATGACATTCTGGAAGTAATGGGCGTCGAAGCGCTGGCTGAATATCTGGTTGCAGAAATTCAGGAAGTGTACCGTCTGCAAGGCGTGAAAATCAACGACAAGCACATCGAAACGATTGTTCGTCAGATGCTGCAAAAGGTTGAAATCACTTTTGGTGGTGACACAACCTTGCTTCCCGGAGAACAAGTCGACCGTGAAGAAATGGATGCGATCAACGCGAAACTCTCCAAGGGTCAGGCTCCGGCGACGGGTAATCCTGTTCTGCTGGGCATTACCAAGGCGTCGCTTCAGACACGTTCGTTCATCTCGGCGGCATCCTTCCAGGAAACCACACGCGTGCTCACACAAGCAGCGGTCGAAGGTAAGAAGGACGTTTTGACCGGGCTGAAAGAAAACGTGATCGTTGGGCGCCTGATCCCGGCCGGTACCGGTTCTGCCATGAACCGCATGCGCGTCACGGCAACCAGCCGCGACGCCGCACTTCGCGCCAGCTACCGTGCGCTTCAGGAGAGCCTGATTGCGCCGGAAACTGCCGCTGAAGAACATGCAGCCGAACTCGCACAGGGTCCCGAAGCCGCGATTGGCGACGATGTTCTGGCGAAGGTCATTGCAGATGATCTGACCACAGAAGACGCGGCAATTGATGACGTCATCGAAATCGGCGACGAAGAAGAATAATCTTCCTCACCACCGACAAGCAAAAGCCCCGCTGGAAGCGATTTCGGCGGGGCTTTTCTTTCCGAATCTTCAATGATCTAACTAGCTTATGTCTCTGCCCCCTCCTATAATGGACGCCTAACAGCGGGGCAGAATTAAATGGTTCAACGCGTCACGACTTGGATGAAGCGACATCCCATTTGGTCGGGTATCATTTTGTTGATCCTGCTGTTCATAGTGTATCGGCTCGTTCGGCCTGCGCCGCATGAATATGAGTATGTCAGTGAACCAGTCACACAGGGCGAAGTGCTCCGCAAGGTTTCGGCCAGCGGCAAAGTAAGGGCTCTGAACACTATAAAGGTCGGGACCGAAGTTTCGGGGCAAGTCACGAAAGTCTATGTCGATTTTAACTCGCCTGTCAAAGCTGGACAAATTCTTGCAGAAATAGATCCCACACGCGTCCGTGCCAGAGTACAGCAATCCGAAGCCCAAGTGGCTCTTGCCCAGGCAAGTTTGCAGCAGACTGTCGCCAATGTAGCGCGTGCCCGTGCCGAGCTTGAGATACAGGAACGCGACTTCGCCCGTCAAAAAGGGCTTGCGGAGCGCGGTTTCGTCTCAAAAGCAGGGCTCGATATTGCGCAGAGCAAACTAAACAGCGCACGTAATGCCCTGCAAGTGGCGCTTGCCCAGACGCAAAGTGGAAATGCGCAAATCCGGCAAGGCAATGCGGAACTATCGTCGGCGCAACTTGATCTAAGCCGGACCGTAATTATTGCACCGGCGAGCGGCGTAATCATTAACAAGCTGGTAGAGCCGGGGACCACTGTTGCTGCCAGTTTTCAGACACCAAATCTTTTTGAAATCGCTGCTGATACAACGAAAATGCAGGTAGAAGCGTCTGTCGATGAAGCCGATATAGGTCAGGTTCGCGAGGGCCAGGACGTTACATTCACGGTCGATAGTTATCCCGATGACGTGTTTAAGGCCAAAGTAAGACAGGTCCGCAAAGCGCCGGTGGAGACCCAAAATGTCGTCAGTTACTTGGTCATCATCGATGTCGATAATCTCGATGGTAAGCTTTTACCCGGGATGACGGCGAATGTGGAAATTGTGACCGGCGCTAAAGCGCGTGTCACGCGCGTACCCACCAATGCGCTTCGCTTCCGTCCCAAAGCGGCAGATCGTGCATCAGAGCAGAAAGAACCCGAAGACCTCAATCGTAAGACGGTACCGAAACAAGCGGTGTATCTGGTTTCGTCCGATCCATATCTTCCAGTTCGCAGAAATATAAAAATTGGACTTCAAGGTGATGAATATACTGAAGTCACGTCAGGTCTAAAACCCGGTGAAAAGATATTAGTGCGGACAAAATCGCTGAAACCTAGAGCACCGGCGGACGACAGCGTGGACGAAGATGACGATTCCGCTAATTGAAACCCATGATCTCGTCAAAGATTACGAGATTGGCGGTGAAACTGTGCACGCGGTTAACTATGTCTCGCTATCCGTCGAACGCGGCGAATTTGTCGCCATCATGGGGGCCAGCGGATCGGGAAAATCGACGTTCATGAACCTGATCGGCTGTCTCGATGTACCCTCGTCTGGAACACTCCTTCTCGACGGGATAGATACAAAATCACTCGACAGCGACCAACTTGCGGAAATTCGGAACCGTAAAATCGGATTTGTATTTCAGCAGTTCAACTTGCTCGCTCGCACAAGTGCGCTCGATAATGTCGCCGTCCCGCTCATATATGCCGGCATTGGCTATGCCGAACGGCGCCAACGGGCGCAGTTGAAGCTGGAAGCAATGGGTTTGGGCAATCGTCTGGAAAATACGCCTGCAAAGCTATCCGGCGGGCAGCAGCAACGTGTAGCGATCGCCCGCGCGTTGGTTACCGATCCGTTGATGCTGATTGCGGATGAACCCACCGGTGCGCTCGACACGCAGACATCGCTCGATATCATGGGAATATTCCAAAAGCTGAACGACGACGGGATTACATTAGTTGTCGTAACGCACGAGCCTGACATCGCGGAATATGCCGCGAGACGCGTGGTATTTCGCGATGGTAAAATCATTGAAGATCAACCGGTAAAGTCACGCCGACGGGCGGTACATCGTGCATAGCATAGTTGCCTCGCTCGCCGGTTGGGGCGTCAACGTCGCTATCGCTTTAACGGCATTGCGTACCAATTTGATGCGATCCATTTTGACGACCCTAGGGGTCATGATTGGCGTTTTTTCAGTCATATTGGCAGTAGCAGTCGGGAACGGTGCGCAAGTATCGGTGACGCAGCAGATTGCGACATTGGGGTCGAACATGGCCATCGTGGTTCCTCAACCCGATAGCGGCAGCGGTCCTCCGCGCCCTAATGATCGGGGGCGACTGACGGAACGGGATGGCCAGGCTATATTGCGCCAAGTATCCGGCGTCCGGGCGGTGGCGCCTCAAATACGGAACAGCGTTCAACTCGTCACACCGGGCCGGAGTGCAACTACTCAGGCTACGGGTGCAACGCCTGAATATGGTATCGTGTCGAAAGTCAACGCATCGGAGGGTCGTTTTCTTTCAAAAAACGATGTGAGTTCGGCGGCGCGGGTGGCGATTATTGGACAGACGGTCTCAGATAAACTATTTGGCGACGAAAATGCCGTTGGGCAGACAATTAGAGTGAATCGGGTGCCCTTCACTGTGGTGGGCCTGCTTGAAAGCAAAGGTAGTAATTTAGGTACTGACAATGACGACCAGATTGTCGTCCCGATTACAACCTTACGCCAAAGGCTTTTGACAACTCCTACACAAGGCCCAGACGATGTAGCTCTACTCTTCGTGGGTTTCGAAGATGAAGACGCGCTACTGGCGGGGCAAAGAGAAATCAAAAGCCTTTTGCGGGATCGGTATCGTGTACAAAAGGGCAAGATCAATCCCTTTTCTGTCCGAACAACGACAGAAATTGCCGAAACAACAGGTCAGGTCACGCAGATCTTCCAAGCGGTGCTCGTGGCCATTGCCTCTATCTCTCTCTTGGTTGGAGGGATTGGCATTATGAATATCATGCTGGTCAGCGTCACCGAGCGGACCCGCGAAATTGGCTTGCGCATGGCACTCGGCGCAAAACGCAGCGACATCCGCAACCAATTCCTCGTCGAGGCAGCGGTTTTATGCATCATCGGCGGCGCCATCGGCTTATTCCTTGCAATGCTGGCCGCTACTATTTTTCAGAAAGTCGCCGATTTCCCGGCACCCGTTGGCATTGACACGGCGATATTTTCCGTAGCTTTTTCCGCCTTCATTGGGCTCCTATTTGGTGGATATCCTGCAATTCGGGCTTCACGGCTTTCGCCGATAGAAGCTCTTCGAAGCGAATAGTCAGAATTTTCCGCTCAGGGTTATTTGGAACAGCGGATCAAGATAACGCCGACGGTTGACGATCTGCGTAACGGGCCCGGTTGCCCGCGTACCGGCATAGATAAAACGATCGCGTCCGAAATCGGGGATACTCGTGTATTGTACGCGCAATGTGCCAAACTTAAACTTAGAATACTCTACGAACACATTTGTGCGTACGCCTTCCTTCTGGCGTCGATATTCATTGAAAAAATAGGCATTATTCTGGGCCTGCACATAAGCTGTGACACCATACACAAAGCCGCTCTTCGCGATATCATGCCGCAAAGCCCATTCCTGATGCCAAAGGGGCCGATTGGACATACGTCGCGATTGCCCGGTCACTGGGTCGGTCACGCGGCTGTCGTGGTAATGACCGGTGTATTTTACTTCCATGCCGCCGAACCCGACACTCTTCGTGAGCCAATCGAGCGGAAAGGTAATTTCCAGCTCCCCATTCCACCTTTTGCTGTCGCCAATGTTTCCTGCACCATCGAACTGAGCTGTGATATTGCCTGCAGCGTCGCGTAAAGTTACCGGAACCAGATCCTGCGTATCGTTGATCATCTGATATTCGCCGCGAAACTGTATGCTTCCACGCTCCAGGAATTTATGCCGTATCTGAGCTGCCAAGGTTGTAACTTTCTCCGGCACCAAGTCCGCATTACCCGCGTCAACCTGATTTCCCAAAGCGACATCAATCGACGTAGCGAACTCGCCAAAATCCAGCTGCGCGACCTGACGGTCCGCCCTGACCTCTACGGTGGTCGATGGGTCCAACGTCCATGTTGCTATCACGCGAGGCTTTAAAAACTGAAAACTGCGCGACGCGGTGCTGTCTCCAGCCAATGTCAGTTTGGAAAACTCAGCAATTGCTCCAGCTTCGATTTTCCATTTTGAACTTACTGTCCAGACATCGGTTAAAAAGGGTTCAATTCTCGTTTCTTCAACCAACACATTAGATGCCGGAAAAACTGTAACTGCGCCAGCGACGGAACTAGCAGCAGAGAAACGCGCATCGAGTTGGTTATAGGCGACCTCTCCACCAAATTGGATGGCGTGGCTTGACAATGCGCTCCAGTCGTTTTGGATCCTTCCGACAATTTCAATCGGCTTATTTCGGCTCTGCGTTTCAAAGAGAGTAGCTGGCTGACCTATCCGCGCAGTTTTAATGCTGGAGTCATTGCTTTCCGTTGCTGCACGGTAGAGGCCTATGATCTTGGTGGTTAGTTTGGGTGACATTTTAAACTCGATGTCGCCGCCAAACTCGAAGTTTATATCGCTTTTCGGTCCACTGCGCAGCAAAAGCTCATCGCCAATGAACACGTCTGCGGCATTAGAGTAGACGCCCTTGCGATGATCGAAACTATCATCAAGATGGACGCGGCCATTTAGATTAACTTTCGCACCACCGATTCTGGTCTTTATCGCGCCACCAAGACCAGCGCCGTCATATCCTCCCGTCCCTTTATAGTAACGACGCTCTATCAAGCCACCATCGCCCAACTTGAAATCTTCCGGGCCATAGCCGTATACTCTTTCAGAATATGAGGTGACGTTAAACTCATAAGTAGTTTTACCCCGCCGAAGCGTAGCAGACCCGTTCACTGATGGTCGAAATCCATAGCGATGGCCGAAAACGAGGTTGCCCTCATAGGTACCAGTCAACTTGGAAGAAATTCTCCGGACGACGTTGACAACCTGTCCTTGCCCCTGCGTTTCGGCATCGGCACCCGCCTGTTCGGTTAGCTCGACATAATCAACTTCACTTGCTGGGATGCGAGAAAGTATTGTGAAAATGTCATCGGATTTGCTCGACGGTCGGTCGCCGTCAATTAAAACGTTACCTGCGTTTTCGCCGAATCCACGCCGACCCTCTCCTTCAGCGATTGTAAACCCGGGAATACGGCGTATCATGTCCAAAGCAGTCACCGGTGCATAGGCTTCAAAATAATCGGCGCGAAATTGCCGTTTGCCCTCATTCGCCGTCACATTGACTGTATCGCCGGATTGGTCTTCAGCATGCGCAAGTACTGGGCTGATAATGCAAAATGTGCCGGTTAGCGCCATCGCAATCTTGCGTCGAAAAAATGTCATTTATCCTCCCGAATGACCCCGCCGCATGCGCTTGGTCTTTCGAAAAACCGATTACATCTGTAGACAAATATTTGGAATCTTCGTTCGACGAACGAAGCGCAGATTCGACCAAGCGCAAAAACACAAGCGTTACAGTTGTTTGTCGAACTCGATCAGTATTTCACCGAAACAAGTCGGTCTAATTTGGGTTTGCCAGTTTGGCTTCAAGCTCTTCGTCAAGTTGTTGCAACTTCGCACAAGCATCGCTGTTGCCGTCATCACATTTTTCGCGGGCTTTGTCGCGCTGACGAGCAAGTTTCCCTAAGGCCTCTTCACGCTGTCGAAGTTCACGACCGCGCTTCTCATCTGCCTCCGACTGGCTGGTTGTCAGGACATCCGCTGTCTTGGAAACAATTTTAACGGGAGCTGTAACGACGTCTTTAACGACCGATGCAACACATCCAGGAAGAGTAAGCACAATGATGGCGGACAACAATAAGCGCATATCAACTCCCTGGCAAAGATCATCGCCTGAATTGCCGCCTATCATATGAGTAGAAGCTTAACGTGCCTATCCCTACTTCAACAAATCAACCGCAATGGCACGCACTTCATCCGCCATATCCGCGCGGGATAATGCTACTGCGAGGTTAGCCTCAATATAGCCGACTTTCGATCCACAGTCGTAACGGCTTCCATCAAAAGTCACAGCGTGAAAAGGTTGCTTACCGATCATCTGAGCCATGGCATCCGTTAGTTGAATCTCGCCCCCCGCACCTTTTTCTTGATGCTCAAGGACACGCATGACTTCAGGCTGCAGAATGTAACGACCCGATATTATCAAGTTCGACGGAGCATCTTCAACTTTTGGCTTTTCGACTAAGCCCATCACCTCGGTTACCGCACCATCACTCTTGCCCGGTGCGATCACACCATAGCTCGAAACTTTTTCGTGCGGAATTTCGAGAACGCTGATCATGTTCCCGCCAATATTATGGTAGGCGTCGACCATCTGCTTCATGCATCCGGGCGAGCCGTGCATAAATTCATCCGGCAGAAAAATGGCAAAAGGCTCATCGCCAACGATGTCACGTGCGCACCAAATTGCGTGCCCAAGACCAAGGGGCTCCTGCTGCCGTACATAAGCACAATTGCCCGGTCCTAAGCGTGTAGGCTCCAGGACCGATAAATCCTTGCCCCGTTCCGACATCGTCTTTTCGAGTTCATAGGCGATATCAAAATGATCTTCGATCGCGCTTTTCCCGCGGCCGGTAACGAAGATCATCTGTTCGATACCAGCTTCTCTCGCTTCATCGACAGCGTACTGAATCAAGGGGCTGTCAACAATTGGCAGCATCTCCTTAGGGATGGCCTTGGTAGCCGGGAGAAAACGAGTGCCAAGCCCTGCAACAGGGAAGACGGCTTTGCGTATCGGTTTGATTTCCATGCCGCATCAATACCCCTGTTGCAGATTTTGTCGATTACTCGGAAGGATAATTATCTGGCAATTTGGCGAGTACTCAATTTGACAACTTTTGAGCAAAACTCTTTTTCAACTTCGCGAGTTTTGGTGGAATAACCGCCAGACAATAGGGATTACGTTGCCCCTCACCTTCCCAATATTCTTGATGATAATCTTCAGCAGGGTACCACGTTGCAGGCCCTTCAATCGTAGTCACGATGGGCGCCGGCCAATCCGCAGAAGCCCTCACTATTCCTTGCGAGGCGAGTTGTTGCTGGTCATCGTCCAACGGGAAAATTGCGGAGCGATACTGTGTTCCGATATCGTTACCCTGCCTGTTAAGTTGAGTAGGATCGTGGGTTGCGAAAAATATGTCGAGTAAATCGGCATAGCTTATTGCAGAAGGGTCGTAGGTAATCCGGATGGCTTCGGCATGTCCTGTGTCTCCGCCACAAACCTGTTTGTAGGTGGGGTTTTCAATAGCGCCGCCTATATATCCGCTTTCAACGCTTTGCACACCTTTCAGTTGCCCAAATACGGCCTCCGTGCACCAGAAGCATCCTCCGGCAAAGATTGCCTCTTCATGTGGCATTCAATATTTCCTTTGTGTCGTTAGAGGGCATTACAGCCTTATTTTCATCACTGCGAACAACCAGCAAATACATTGCGGGTGTTACAATACGTGATAGCAGTGTCGACGAAATCAAGCCCCCGATTAACACTATTGCCAAGGGACCATATAAGCTACCGCCGAAGAGTGCCAGTGGCATCAAGCCGCCAATGGCGGTAACCGAGGTCAAAAGAACGGGTAGGAAGCGAACTTCACCAGCTTGTTCGATGGCCTCGCGCAAGGCCATTCCCCGTTCGCGCAACTGGCTTGTGAAATCGACAAGTAATATCGAGTTTTTGATTTCAATGCCGACCAGCGCAATGAAACCTATGACAGCCAAAAAGGATAAGTTGTTTCCTGTAATCAAAAGCGCGATCAGACCGCCGAACGTCCCCAGCGGAATAACGCCGGCAACGACTAGTGCTTCTTTGAAGCGGCCAAACTCTGCGACGAGGATGGCAAAGATACTAAACATGGCAATCATGACGATTGGTCCAAAGCCAGCAAAAGTATCGTTTATTTTTTCCGCTTCTCCGCCGATTTCAATCGAATAACCCGGCTTAAGCGGAATGGAGTCCATTTTCTGTTGTGCGTCGCGATTGACTTTAGAAACGACAGCACCGTCCGAAATCTGTGCAGTTACGCTTATGTTTCGTTCCAGATTATAACGATAAATTGCTGCAGGTGTTGATTCCAATATTGGGCTGCTAATTTCGGAAAGCTGTACGGATTGACCACTGCGGTTCGAAACGTAAATATATTCCAGCGCGGAAACGGGTTGCGTTTCCGCCAAAGGCAACCGAACGACCACGGGGTAACTATCACCCTCGCTATCCCGAAACGTTCCGGATCGCTCTCCCGAAAGGGCAAGCCTTATTGCCCGCCGAGGCGCACCGGAAGGCACGTCGAGTAATGCCGCCTTCGCGTCGTCGATCCTAACATCAAGGTCTACGCGATCAAATGCGACGGGATTGTTCACGTCGCGGGCACCGGGCGTATCCCTTAGGATTTGTTCCATCTTGTTAGCGATATTGCGAAGTTCTTCTTGTTCTGGCCCATAAACGCGAAACTCGACAGGCGCATTGATTGGTGCGCCATTCTGGAAAAGAACGATCTTAATGCGTGCTCCCGGAATGAGGTCAAGTTTTTGTCTTAGGCGGTCGACCATAGCCCGGGATTGCGCACCCTTCCATTCATCCATGATGGCTAAGACTTCGCCATGGGTCGGGTTTTCACCCCGCTGGAATACATTATAAAATACGGGGGGGTTATACGCTCCGACATTCTCTGCGCGTACTGTTATGGCCGGTTCCGACTTGAGCACTTCTGATACCTTGCGCACGATACGACCGGTCTCATCAATGCTGGAGCCTTGTTCCGCTTCTACGGTAACCCGAAAATAGGACGTGTCAGCATTGGGAAAAAGGCTGAAGCCAAGGACGGGAACCAAAGAAAACGCGGCGCACGTCACCGCCAATGCACCCCAAACGGTCCGACGAGGCCGATCCAACGCCCAATGCAACATCGGATGGTAAAAGCGGTCGATCTTTCCCATCAACCACCGGAGCAAAGCGTTCCCCCCTTCTTCTTCATCGCGGCTTAAAATCCGGCTTGCCAAAAAGGGGACGATAGTCAGCGAAACAATCATTGACGCGGTAATTGTCGAAACAATTGTTCCGATGAAGCTCTGTGTAAATTTCCCGGCACCCTCAGGTAGAAAGAATAGCGGGAAAAAGGCAAAAACCAGCACGCCAGTCGAACCCATTACGGCCATTGTGATCTCTTTTGTGCCGTCGATTGCTGCCTGATCGCGGCTTTTGCCCATGCGCAAATGCCGCGCAATATTCTCTACGACGACGATGGAATCGTCGACCAGTAGCCCTAGAGACAAAATGAACCCTGCCACGACGAGCTGGCTTAGATTGAAACCCATGGCGGAAATTGCGAGCAGTCCCGATGCGATAGACAGCGGGATCGAAATCATCACGATGATTGACGCGCGCCAGCCGAGCGGAAGTAATGTAAAGAGAACCAGAAAGAGAGCGATGCCGAAGTCTCTCGCGAGCTCTTTCAAACGCTTAGTGATGTCTCTACTTTGATCAAACTGTACAACGGCCTTTATGTCGGGGGGGAGCAGTTTTTGCTGTAGCGCCAATTCTTGCACCAGCAAGTTGCGTAATTTCGTCGCGTCAGTTCCCTGCTTTTGATTTGCCGTTATCCAGATCGCCCTTTTACCGTTATGACTCACTTTGACGCGTTGTTCGGCGGCGCCGTATTTGATATCTGCTACGTCGCCAACACGTAGCAATGTTCCGTCATTGGTGCGCAATGGCAGATTTCTGATCTTCTCCAGGTCGCGAAATGCTCCGCCTGCCTCTACATTGAACCTCCGGGTTCCGCTTGTGACAGCGCCCGCAGGTACATCTGCGCCACCCAATCTGATTGCATCTGCTATAGCGCTTGCGGGAACTCGTAACGCGGCAAGCCGGCCAGCATCAATTGCCACGCTAATTTCAGGCTGGGGCAGACCGTAAATTTCGGTTTGCCGAACTTCCTTATAGCGGCCCAGTGCCTCACTGATATCCCGGGCATATTTCTCCATTCGGTACCAACTGGCTGAATCGCTCAGCAGAGCGATCTGCAAAATGGAGGTATTTGTTGTACGAATTTTTTCGAATGTCAGTCGCTGCAGGTCCGATGGCAACTGGCTCCGGATGGCAGTAACTTCGCGAACCGTATCGTTGAAATATTGATCCGGATCTCCCGACCAGTCGAATTCCGCACGGATGACTGCACTGCCATCTGTGCTGGTTGACGCCACATTTTGCACGTCTTCCAGACCTTGAATCAGTTCTTCGATTGGTTTGGTAATTGTTTGTTCGATTTCCGCAGGATCAGCACCCGGTTGAAGAGCAACAATCGAGACGACCGGCATTGAAAAATGGGGATCTACAGCCCGCGGCACTTGCTGAAATGCCGAAAATCCCAAGGCACACAGCAATGTAAAAAGAACCAGCGTTAGCTGCCATCTTCGAATTGCAACTTCTGCGATATGCATTGGTCAACGCGCCGCTTGAATGGCGCGAACTTTTGAGCCTGGCCGCAGCTTTTCAAGCCCGGACGTCACGATCTGATCTCCCGGCTGGAGACCTCCCGAAACGATAACGAACTCGTCAGTTAACCGTTCAATGGCAACGTTGCGCGTTTCGACCTTGTTTTTCGCGTTCACGACATAAACCAAGCCCTCCCCTGTACGCACGCCGAACAACGCGCTGGCAGGGATTTGAAGCGAGCCATCTTCCGATGCGGGTAACTTGATATTGGCCGTTCCAATTTGACCCGAGCGCAGCTTCGAGTTGCTCGGCAAGGTGAACTGGACTGTGAACGCGCCGGTGGCTTCATTTGCACGGCCGTCAATTTCCGAAATAGTTGCTTGAATTGGACCACTTGCAAGAGACTCGATGGAAATTTCCGCCGCCATGCCGACACGTAATTTCGTGGCGTCACGATCAATGATGGGCACCCGGAAAATGAAACCGGAGTCGCCTTCACCCAATATGAGCGCCGGTGTGCCGGCGGCGATTACTTGCCCTGACTGCACATTCCGAGCCAGAACGATACCATTTGATGGGGCGTAAAGCTGGGCAGTTCCGGATGCAAAACCAGCTTGCCGGACCCGGGCGTCAGCAGCCTTTAGTGCTGCTTCGGCAGCTTCAAATCGCGCTTTTGTAATCCATCCGTCAGCATAAAGAGATCGAACTCTTTCAAATTCCGAACGGGCACGGTCGCGTTCGGCCGTGGCGACACTGACATCGGCTCCGACGGATGTAGTGTCCAAAGCTGCGAGCAGCGCACCGCGCTTCACGGTGTCGCCTTCTTCAAAGCGGACGGTGGCGACTTTTCCGGCCGTCGTGAAGCCAAGAGGTGTCTCACGACGAAAGCGGACGGTTCCTACGGCATTAATTGTTCGCTGCAGGCTCTCACGTTGCACAGTGTATACTTGGACGGGATGCACATCATTTACGATAGCCTTCGGTGCGCTACTCTCCCCGCTGCAAGCGGCAACGAGGCTGAGGGCTCCCATCAGTGGCAACAATCTCACTAAACGCGGCAACGCCTGCCCTCCCCTAGATATCTCTTTGACCCGTGATAGGACAAACCGATGCAAGATGAAACAACATCCTAATATGCAACTGAAATCAGTTCATCTCCTTGAGCAGTGGTGGCGGTAGCAGTCCGTTCACCTTCACAGAATTGCTTATGCTGCTGATTTCGGATTGCATTATGTCAACACGACCACGCCAGCGCAAATGCGTTCCGTCCGAAACAAGCGCGGGGTCTGTGGCCCGACCGAAGCGTTCAATAAACCGCACGGCGGCTAAGGGATCGTAGCCGGCATTTGCCATCAACCATACCGACAAGCGATCCGCTTCTATTTCGGTTGCCCTTATATTGCCCGCGCTCTTTCTCATTTTTCTCAGCTTTTCACGGTGCTCCAGCAAGTTGTGCGACAATTCGTGCGCCACCGCTGCCGCTAGTTCATCATCGTTGGCGGCAAAGCTTACCAACGCCTCGGTGATCCTGACATTATAACCATCCGCCCCGGCATCGAGCTTCGATTTGGTGTCGATCCAGAAGCGCGAGGCGCAGATGGGTGCGGGGTTCAATTTAACCGTCCTAGAACCAGCGGCGGTTTCCAACCCAAGCTCGATAATGTCGTTGGACATTAATGCCGTCCGGAATTGCGCCTGAACTTGCTCGATCCGCTGCGCACTCCTTGCCTTTGGTGCCCGGGTCGACCAATTCCATGCCACGCCATTCAAACTGAGCAATCCATCACCAGCCATTATCCCCGCTCTGTCGGCAGGACCGGCAGGAACAATACCGACCACAGCAACTGACTGGCGAAATGCCAGAGCGGTGCGGGCGGTTTCGAGATCGGGATATTGTCGCTCGTCTTGCAGCACCCATCCGGGGTTCCGCTCCAGCTTTTTGCAAAAGGGGGCATTGGCGGCGGCCAGCCGATATCCGATGGTCGCGATCCGGACATCCAGCTGTACCAAAGCCTGATAGGCTTTTACTTCGGCAGGGTTGGGACCGGCAGTCGCAATGGTCGCGAGTCCGAGGACAGCGCAAAATGCGATCGACTTCATCGTGTCGCAGCTCTTTTCAAACGGTCGTTTATGGCCACTCCTATGCCTTTGTCCGGAATATCCGCCACGGCTATCGAACGATATGGGCTGGCGTCGGCGCGGTGCAAGGCGTCGAAGAGATGGGCTGCCGCTTGGGCAAGGTCAGCGGTGGGGGACAGGTTGTCGTGCCCTGCCACCTTCCCAAAACCGATGAGCCATTCGCCGTCTTCGGCTGTTTGGGCATTTAGCCGGACCGTTTTGGTGGGGGCATAGTGGCTGGCGAGTTGGCCGGGGGCTTCGATTTTTTGGCCGGTTTGTTGACTTGGCTGAAGCTTCGAGAAGGTTTGGAGGGATTCGGCGGTTACCGGTCCAGGACGTAATATTTCTATATTATTCAAACGTATAGCAGCTATAGTTGACTCCAAACCTTCTTTACAGGGTCCCGCGTCCAAAATCATCGGAACCGCCCCGCCCAGGCTCGCCAGAACATGCTCGGCTCGTGTAGGACTGATCCCTCCGCTTTTGTTCGCCGATGGTGCCGCAAGGTTCAGTCCGCTCTTTGCCAATACCGCCTGCATCACCGGATGCGCCGGGCAGCGTAGCGCGATCGTCGGGAGGCCAGCGGTCACCGCCGCCGCAACTTTCGCCCCTTCGCGCAACGGCAAGACAAGCGTCAATGCCCCCGGCCAGAACGCCTCCGCCAGTTGCCGCGCCAGAGGTCCAAACTCCGCCAGTTCCTCGGCAGCGGCCAGATCAGGCACATGGACGATCAGCGGATTGAAGTCCGGCCGCCCCTTCGCTGCATAAATATGCGCCACGGCGTCCGCATTGCTGGCATCGGCGGCAAGGCCATAGACCGTCTCGGTGGGAATCGCCACGATCTGCCCACCCCGCAAAAGGTCGGCAGCCGCCGTAATCGCAGCGTCATCGGCGGGCACAACCCAGCCATTCCCCAAGGTATTTGAGCCTAGCATCGGTTCGGTCTATAGGCGCTGTGCAACCCGCTTTCACAGGAAATTTTTCGTCCCATGACCTTTGCTGCCCCTATCGCCGAACAACTCTTCGTTTTGAAGCATATCACCGGGATTGATGCGCTGGCCCAACATGGCCGTTTCGCCGACGCAACCGCCGATGTGGTGCAGGCAATTGTCGAAGGGATTGGCGAATTTGCGGCCAATGAATTCGCCCCGCTCAACCGCATCGGTGATGTTGTCGGGGCGCGGCTGATCGACGGAAAGGTCGTCATGCCCGACGGCTTCGTCGCCGCCTACCAGTCTTATGTCGCCAATGGCTGGGGATCGATCAACGCACCGTCCGACTTTGGCGGACAGGGCCTGCCCTTCAGCATGGCGACCGTCGCGCTTGATTCCCTTGGCGCTGCCAACATGGCCTTTGCGTTGTGCCCCATTTTGTCGGTCGGCGCGATTGAAGCCATCAACCACCATGGCTCGGATGCCCAGAAAGCCGCCTATCTGCCCAAATTGTCCACGGCGGAGTGGAGCGGCACCATGAACCTGACCGAGCCGCAGGCCGGATCGGACGTCGGAGCTCTGCGCGCCACGGCGACCCCCTTGGGTGATGGCCGCTACCAGATCCGCGGCCAGAAAATCTACATCAGCTTCGGCGACCATGACATGGTCGAGAATATCGTCCACCTCGTGCTCGCCCGCACACCCGATGCACCCGCCGGTACTAAGGGCATTTCGCTGTTTCTGGTCCCGAAATACCGGCTGGCCGCTGACGGAGGCATCGGCGAAGCAAACGATATCAAGGTTGTGTCCATCGAACATAAGATGGGCATCAATGCATCACCCACCTGCGTCCTTGCCTTTGGCGAGGAAGGCGAATGTGTCGGTGAATTGATTGGCCCCGAATTTGGCGGGATGCGCGCCATGTTCACGATGATGAACAACGCGCGCCTCAACGTCGGGTTGCAGGGCGTGCAAATCGCCGAAGCCGCGACGCAAAAGGCGATCTGGTTCGCGCGCGAACGGGTGCAGTCGGCCAAGGCGGGTGGTGCATCACGGGATTCGGTCGCAATTATCGAGCATCCCGATGTTCGCCGCATGCTTTTGCGGATGAAGGCCGGAACGCAGGCCATCCGCGCTCTGCTCTACTTCGCCTCGGGCTATGTCGACCGCGCCGCATTAGGCGAAGATGGCGCGCGCGAGATGGTCGACCTCCTCACCCCGCTCGCCAAGACCTATGGCACTGACCTCGGCAGCGAAATCGCTTCGCTTGGCATACAGGTGCATGGCGGCATGGGCTTTATCGAGGAAACGGGTGCAGCCCAATATTATCGCGATATCCGCATCGCCGCGATTTACGAAGGCACCAACGGCATCCAGGCGGCCGACCTCGTTGGCCGCAAACTGGCTATGGAAGGCGGCGATGTCATTCGCCGTCATCTGCAAACCATCGCCGCCGACGCGGGCGACAATGCCCCCCTATCCGCACTTGCGGGGGCCTGCGCCGAGGTAACCGAGTGGATGCTGGGCGCCAGCGTCGATGATCGTCTCGCCGGAAGCTATGCCTACACCCAGATGATGGCCATTGCGACGTCCGGCTGGCTGATGCTGCGCCAGTTGCGGGCCGCACAGGCGGAACAGACCGCCAATGGCACCAATGCCTTTCTGGATGGCAAGGTCGTGGCCTGCCGCTATTATCTCGACGTCATGGTGGCCGAAGCCCTCTCGCTGAAGACCAGCGCGATGGCCGGTTCCGAATTGCTGTACGCGCTCGACGCAGAAGGGATGGCGGCTTGAACACGGATATTTTGAAGCGCATCGCCGAAGCGCTCGAAAGACTGTCGCCCCCGCCCGCCCCGCCGATGGACCTGTCGGCCTATCCTGCCTATCATTGGGATGGTAAACGGCTTGCGCCGGTTCACCATTTCCGGCCGTTGCCCATCGATCTGATCGTTGGCGTCGACCGCCAGAAAACCGATATGCTCGAAAACAGCCGCCGTCATGCCTCCGGCGCGGCAGCGCATGATGTGCTTCTCTGGGGCGCCCGCGGCATGGGGAAATCGGCGCTGGTCAAATCCGTCGTCGGGGAATTGCAGAAAGAGGGGCTGTTTGTCGCGCTGGTGGAGGCATCGTCATCCCACCTGGCCTCCCTGCCCCAGCTATTCGAGGAACTGTCCGTTTCCGGGCGACGCTTCATTCTGTTTGTCGATGACATCGCCTTTGACACGCACGACAACGGGCCGCGCCTGCTCCGCTCGCTGCTAGAGGGCGGTGCCGAGGCGCGCCCGAACAATGTGCGGCTTTATGTGACATCGAACCGGCGGAATATCGTCGACCGGACAATGACGGAGCAAACCGATGCCATCAACGCCCGCGACAATATCGACGACAGCCTCGCGCTCGCCGACCGCTTCGGGTTGAAGCTTGGTTTTCAATATGCCGATCAGGAAGCCTATGTGTCGATGGTAGCGGCCTATGCCAGCCATTTCGACCTCGACTGGGACGAAGCCGACGCCCTCGCCTTCGCCCACCAACGCGGCGGCCGATCCGGCCGGGTGGCGTGGCATTATACGGTGGAACTTGCCGGACGTGCGGGGCGAAAGATTTAGGCGGATGTTTATCTGATTTACGTCCGCCTTACCCCTTCCCAATTGCGGGAGGGGGATTGGTTGGTGCGACGATTTGGCGAACGGGCGAAGCCTCTAATCTACTCTCTCCGCGAACTCCGCGGTCTCCGCGAGACCCAAATAACTTACGCTAGAAGGGTTCACGCGGAGTTCGCGGAGAGCGCGGAGAAAGTAGACTTCATCCTGAACCCTAGTTCCGTTCACCCTGAATCCTACTCCCCGTCGAATCCCACACCCGTCACCCTGAACTCGTTTCAGGGTCTTAGTTTTCAACGTCGCGGTACTAAGACCCTGAAACGAGTTCAGGGTGACGGGGTAAAAGGAATAAAAGGGACAGTCCCCATGGTAACTTTACACGAGGACTGTCCCCAAAACCTCAGCCCTTGGCCTTCACCCGCCAGACAATATTGCCGACATCGTCGCTCACCAGCAAGGAACCGTCCTTCGCAACCGTCAGCATCGTCGGCCGACCCTGCGCATTGCCGTCCTTGTCCAAGAAACCGGTCAACACGCGCACTGGCTTGCCGACGGGCTCGCCCTTGGGAAACGGCACGAAGATCACGTCATAGCCCGAGGCAGGCTTGCGGTTCCACGATCCGTGACGGGCGACAAAAGCACCCTCGGTCAGCGATGCACCGAGCTTTGCATTATAGCCGAAGGCCAGACCCAGAGGCGCGGTGTGGGCACCCAAGGCATAGTCCGGACGGCGTTCATATTCGCGCTTTTCGGGCTTGGGCGGCGACACGCGGGCGTCGGTAAAGCCGCCCCAATAATGTTGCGGCCATCCATAATCGGCGCCAAATTCAACAAGGGCCAGATAATCAGGAACCAGATCGGAGCCTAGCATGTCGCGTTCGTTAACGACGGTCCACAGGCGTCCCGACTTGTCCCAATCGAGGCCAACAGGATTACGCAGGCCCGACGCGTAAGGCATCTTTTTGCCTGACGCCAGATCGAGTTCAAGAACCATGGCGCGGCCACGTTCGAATTCCATACCGCGCTCGGCAATATTGCTGTTCGAGCCGACCGAGATGTAGAGTTTCTTGCCATCAGGCGACGCGGCGAGATTGCGCGTCCAGTGGTTGTTGGGGGCCAAGGCGTTAAGCTTGGTGATTTCGCGGCCTTTGGCGGTGATGCTCGTCGCGCCTTCCTTATAGGGGAAAGCCAGCACGGCATCGGTATTGGCGACATAAAGCGTCTCGCCGACCAGAACCATGCCGAAGGGCGAGTTAAGGCCGGTGATATAGGGTGTCTTAACCTCCGCCTTGCCATCACCATCGGCGTCGCGCAGCAGGCTGATCCGGTTGGCCGACGGTACGCCAGCCCCCGCCTTACCCAGCAGCCAGCGCATCACCATACCTTCGACACCGCCACCGTCGCGCGGGGGCGAATTGGATTCAGCCACCAGCACATCGCCATTCGGCAACACATAGAGATTGCGGGGATGGTCGAGCCCTTCGGCAAAGCGTTCAACGACAAGGCCGGGCGCCGCGACCGGCGCTTCGCCGGCTTTCCAGCGATCGACATCGGCCACGTTGATTGTCGGAAACATCTCCGGCCGGGGTTGGGTCAGTTCGGGCTTGGGGCCTTCAAGAGCCGCAAGTGGAAGCTTTGCTTCGTCCGGGCGGGTCAGGAACCATACACCGATCAGGCCAAGGACGATGAAAATCAGAACTATATTACGTACATGTTTCCACATGGCTTATATCCTCTCAGGCCCGTTTGCGGTCGAACAGCCAAACCACCAGCGCGATCGAGACGCCGGCACCGAAGCCGATCATCATACCTGCAGAAGGTTCATTCAAGGCGATGCCACCAATGGCGCCAAAAAGCAGGCCGAGGGCAATGAAAATGCCGCCAGCAAGGCGGGGTTGGCTATTGTTCGTTTCAGACATGCCGCCCCTTTGCCACCAATGCCGCCTGACAGGCAAGCGGGAACATCGTGCTTAATTTCCGCTAACCAAGTGCTTTGACGGAACGGCCACGCCCCTTCGCTATCACTGTGCCTGCAGACAGGCCGTTTCACCCGGGCCTGTCTGCCACCCGAAACCTTTGCGAAAGCCTGACCAGCCTATGTTTTTGCCGCTCTATGTCGAACCACGCGATGTTGTCGAAGCAGAAGCGTTGATCGACCAATTTGGTAAAACCGCCGGACTGGAGGCGGCTGACCGGGCCGAGGCGAGCCGCAATGTGGGCAACCATTTGCATTATTGCCGCTGGCGCCAGATCGAACGGCTGATCATCATGCTCAGCATCGAAACGACGCTGGGCACTATTCACTAAACGGCGTTTCTGGCCGGACTTTTAGTCGGGTTTTTCAAACAAATGACGTGAAAAGTAGCCGTCACCCTGAACTTGTTTCAGGGTCTTATTCTTCAACGTCGCAGCACTAAGACCCTGAAACAAGTTCAGGGTGACGGTTAGGGTTTACCGGAGAATTTGCTTCCCTAAACCTCATCCTCCAACGACAGCAGCGACGCGTTACCGCCGGCACTTGTCGTGTCCGTGCTGGTCGTGCGTTCGGCGCAGAAACGGTAAAGATAATGCGGACCGCCTGCCTTGGGCCCGGTGCCCGATAGCCCTTCCCCGCCAAAGGGCTGGCTGCCCACGACTGCGCCGATCATCGACCTGTTGATGTAGAGATTGCCGACACGCGCCATTTGCTCGACCGCCTCGCTGCTGCGCGCGATGCGGCTGTGGAGGCCCATGGTCAGGCCGAAGCCCTTGGCATTTACGCGCTGCACCGTTGCGTCCAGCGTTCCGGCCTTCCATGTCGCCACGTGGACAAGCGGGCCGAACCATTCATTTTGCAACTGGTCGAGGTCGTCCAGCCGGATGACGGTAGGCGGAACGAACAGGCCCTTGGCCGGAACCGCAACGCTGTGGAAGATGCGGTCTTTCACGCTTTGGCGATAGGCCATCAGCTTGTCATAGGATGCCTGGTCAATCACCGGGCCGATGTCGGTCGCCGGATCGGAAGGGTCACCGACATTCAGGCAATCCATCGCACCGCGCAGCATTTCGAGCGTATGATCCGCAATATCTTCCTGCAACAAAAGCAGGCGCAGGGCGGAACAGCGTTGTCCGGCGGATTGGAAGCCGGAGATGATGACATCGCGCACGACCTGCTCCGACAATGCGGTGGAATCGACGATCATGGCATTCAAACCGCCTGTTTCGGCGATCAGCGGCACCAGAGGCCGGTCGTCGTCGAGCAAGAGGTTGCGGGCAATTGCCTTGGCCGTGGGGACTGACCCTGTGAACACGACACCGGCAATCCGGCTGTCGGAGGTCAGTTGCGCACCGACATCGCCCGCGCCGGTTACCAATTGCAGCGCGTCTAAAGGCACACCGGCCTGATGCGCGAGCGAAACGGCAAAGGCGGCGATGGCGGGCGTTTGCGGGGCGGGCTTTGCAACCACCGCGTTGCCGGCCACCAAAGCGGCGGCGACTTGTCCCAAAAAGATAGCGAGCGGGAAGTTCCACGGGGCGATGGCAACCCAGACACCACGCCCTTCATGGCGCAGCACATTGCGTTCGCCCGTCGGTCCGGGCAGTTCGACCGGCACCAGATCGGCAATGGCGCGGGCGGAATAATAGCGGCAGAAATCGATGGCCTCGCGCACTTCGGACAGCGCGTCGGGGATGGTCTTCTTCGCCTCCTGCACCGCAAGCGCCATCAGCTTGCCCCGGTTTTCTTCCAGCAGATCGGCCAGACGGTCCAGACATTCGGCGCGGGTGTAGAGCGATGTCGACGACCATGCCGGATAGGCGGCCAAAGCGCGGCTGACGGCCTCTTGTGGGCCGGGACCTGCGGGTACGGCGAGCTTCGCGGGGATGGCGATTTCGGCTGCGGTTGAGGCCAATATGGCGGCATCGTCCAGATCAATGCCCTGGCTGTTCACGCGCTCCGGTTGGAAAAGGTCAGCTGGCAGAGCGATGGCGGGGTGGCGCGTGCCGCCCACCGCCATGACCTTTTCAACCGGATCGGCGAGCAGTTCTTCTTCGCTGACCGATTGATCGGCGAGTTGGTGGACAAAGCTGCTGTTCGCGCCATTTTCCAGCAGGCGGCGGACGAGATAGGCAAGCAGGTCGCGGTGGCCGCCAACGGGGGCATAGGTCCGGCAATGATAGCCTTCCTCCTGCACCAGCCGCTCGAAAAGCCCCTCGCCCATGCCGTGCAACCGCTGGAATTCAAAATCACGCCGGTTACCCGCCCAATGCACGATGGTCGCGATGGTCAGCGCGTTGTGGCTCGCCAGCGCGGGGCGGATGTGCGCGGCGTCGAACATGTCGCGGGCGCAGGCAAGGTAGGACACGTCGGTCGCAGGCTTGCGCGTGAAGAGCGGGAAATCGCTCAGCCCGCGCTCCTGTGCGTGCTTTATCTCGCTGTCCCAATAGGCGCCCTTCACCAGCCGCACCTGCATGATCCGGTGCGTTTCCGCGCCTAGCGCATTGGCCCAGGCGATGGTCGGCCGCGCGCGCTTGGAATAGGCCTGCACCGCCATGCCCAGCCCGTCCCAGCCGTTCAGCGCGGGATCGCGTGCGACGCGTTCGATGATATCTAGGCTCATCTCCAGCCGCGCTGCCTCTTCGGCGTCGATGGTCAACTGAACGCCGAGCGAGGCCGCCTTGGACGCGAGTTCGCGCACCATGGCGGCAAGTTCGGGCACACAGGTCGCCGCCTGCGCGGTTTCATAGCGGGGGTGCAGCGCCGACAGCTTCACCGAAACGCTATGCCCGCGCGCCGCATTCTGCCCGACCGCGGCAATGGCGTTGGCATAGGCTTCGAAATAGCGCTCGGCATCGGCACGGGTCCGCGCGGCCTCGCCCAGCATGTCGAAGCTGGCGGTAAAGCCCCGGTTTTCCTTGGCATCCATGCGCTTCATGGCTTCGTCGATGGTCCGGCCCATGACAAAGACCTGCCCCATCAACCGCATCGCTGCACCCACGGCCTGCCGCACAAAGGGCTCGCCAGCACGCGCGATCAGGCGCTTCAGGCTGCTGTTGCTGTCGCCCAGCACCGCCTTGCCCAGCACCAACCCCCATGTCGCACTGTTGACGAGCAGGCTCGACGATTGCCCCTTATGCCCGCGCCAGTCCGCATCGGTCAGCTTGTCGGCGATCAGCAGGTCGGCAGTCTCCGGATCAGGCACCCGCAAAAACGCTTCGGCCAGCGACAAGAGCGCCGTCCCCTCTTCCGTCCCCAGCCGATATTCCTGCAAAAACTGGTTCACCCAACCATCCGATTGCGCAGCACGCAGGTCCTGCAGCAGGTCGCGGGCAATCGCCACAATCGCATCCCGGTCCGGCGCGGCCATTTGCGCGCTGACCACAAGAGGTGCCACCACCTCGGGCTCCGCCTTGCGATGATAGGGACGGATGGCGGCGCGGGCGGAGTCGAGTGTCAGTGTCATGCCCCGCGCTTTGCCGGATAATGCCGGGCCAGACAAGTTTCACTTGTAACGAAAAAGGCCAGCACCGTTTTACGATGCTGGCCCACCCCCGAAGAGGTTCGTCTTCAACCTGCGGCTGAGAAGGTTCAGGGACGCCGCAGGCTGAAAGCCTTGGAAATTAGCGGTAACGACGGCGGCAGTTGCTGTCCGACTTGTCGATCGCACGACCGGCCAGCGCGCCTACAGCGGCGCCGATGATGCTGCCTTCGGTCTTGTTACCGCGACGGGCGACTTCGTTACCCAAAAGGCCACCGGCAACCGCACCGATGATGGTGCCGCCCGTACCCTTGTCGCAACGTTGGTTGCCGCGGTAATAACGGTCACCCCGGCGATAATCGCGGCGATCATAGCGGTCATAATTGTCGTCGCGGCTGTAATAGCCATCGTCGTCATAGTGACGACCGGCTTGTGCAGGCGCGGCGGCGAAGCCCGTTACGGCGGTGGCTGCAAGCACCAGTGCGCCAATGCTCTTGCGGAATTGTGTCATATCTGTTCTCCAGCTTAAAAGGTCAGGGCGATGTGTTTTCCCAACGATGCTGTTATGCAATGACGCTATTGACCCTAATCTGAATGTAGTTGTTATCGTCTGTTCATGTTTATGCCGTTTAAGATTAACAGCAATGGGGTCCCATGATTTCGCGACTGAAGCGCCCTTTACTCCTTGTTTTGCTAGCAGTCCTGTCCATCGGCGGCGTTCGCATTATCGAGATTAACAACAGCCAGGACATCGCGTTCAAGCCGCTCAACCTCGATCCCGCACATCCCGGCAAACGCCGAATCGGCGAACTGATTTTCGAAGGCGCATGGCAATTGGACAGCCGGAACGAGAATTTCGGCGGCATTTCAGGCCTAACGCTTCTGCCGGAACGACGATTTGTCGGGATTAGCGACGCCGGAACATTGATCGGATTCGGGCTGTCGAACAACGCGCAGATGGATCGCCCCTTCATTGCCCCCTTACCGGGTTCGACCGGGCCGGACCTTGATTACAAGGACCGGGACAGCGAGGGCATCGCGCATGACGCGCAAAGCGGACAGTTTTGGGTCAGCTACGAAGCGAACCATGCGATTCGCCGATTCTCCCGCTCCTTCTCGCGCGTAAGCGGCGTCGCCCGCCCGGCAGAAATGCAGGACTGGCCCGAAAATCGTGGTGCAGAAGCATTGATCCGGCTGCGCGACGGCCGCTTTGTCGTCATCGCCGAATCTGTGGACGACGGCACGCATCAGGCACTGCTTTTTTCAGGTGACCCTGTCGAAAAAGGTTCGGTCGTCAGCCGTTTCACCTATCGCCCACCCGCAGGCTATCGCGTGACCGACGGCGTCCAGTTGGCGGACGGGCGCCTGGCCCTGATCCACCGCTCCATCGGCCTTCCCGACGGTTTTGCGGCGAAGATCGGCCTGCTTCCGCCTTCCCTGATCGCCAAAGGCAAGATCGTAGAAAGCCGGATCATCGCGACGCTGACGTCGCCGTTGCTGGTGGATAATCTGGAGGGGATCGCCGCCGAAGAAAAAGGTGGAAACACCTATATCTGGCTGATTTCCGATAATAATTTCTTCGTTCTGCAGCGGACTATCTTGATGAAGTTCCGCCTCGCCGAAAAGGCAGACACGAAAAAACCGGAAGCGGAACCCGCCCCCGGTTTTGAATCTCTGTAAAACAGCCGCCGAAGCAGCCGTCCGAAATCAGGCCGCAGCCTTCTGCTTCTTGGCGATTTCTTTCTTCACCTTGCGGGCGTTGGTCGAAAGCTTTTCGTCCGAGGTCTTCAGCAACCAGTTGTCGAGACCGCCAACATGTTCAACCGAACGCAGACCATGGGTCGATACCTTGAACTTGTAACCCTGTTCCAGCGTATCCGACAGCAAGGTAACATTCTGCAGGTTCGGCAGGAACGTGCGCTTGGTCTTGTTGTTGGCGTGGCTGACATTGTTGCCTACCAGACGGCCCTTGCCGGTGAGTTCGCAAATGCGCGACATGATATCTATCCCGTTAAAAAAGATGTGGTGCGGAATCACTGTCCCGCGAAAGTCGCTGCCCCTAACCTTCCGGGCCCGAAAGGTCAAGTCGCAGATATAGCCAAATGCGCCATTGTCGGGTAGCGGAAGGCCATGTCTTTGTCCAATGCCCGCAAAATGATGGAAGAAGCGCTGGCCCTCGCCCGTCAGGCAGCGGAATCAGGCGAGGTTCCGGTGGGCGCCATCGTGGTCAAGGACGGCCGGATCATCGGCCGCGGCGCAAACCGCCCCCTTAAAAACCACGACCCCACCGCCCATGCCGAAATCATCGCGCTGCGGCAGGCAGCAGCGGCGCTGGGCAACGACCGGCTGACCGGATGTGAGCTATGGGTCACCCTTGAACCCTGCGCCATGTGCGCCGGCGCCATCGCCCACGCCCGCATCGCCCGCCTCTATTACGGCGCCGACGACCCCAAAGGCGGAGCCGTCACCCACGGCCCCCGCCTGTTTGACCAACCGACAGTACACCACCGGCCGGAAGTTTACGCCGGAATCGCCGCCGATGAGGCAGCGGCTTTGCTGAAAGCCTTTTTTGCGGAGCGGCGGTAGGGTGGATAGCGTGGCGTTTGCTTGAAGGCTGGGCTGATTTTTTCGCTAAAAGGAATAAGACAAAAAGGAAGAAGGCGTCGTTTACGCCCAACCCGTCACCCTGAATTTCAAAACCCCCGTCACCCTGAACTCGTTTCAGGGTCTTGGTTTTCAACGTCGCAGTAGTAAGACCCCGAAATGCAGTCACCGAAGGTGAAACAAGTTCAGGGTGACGGTTATATTAAAGCTGAAAAGCCCCTCTCCCATGGGGAGAGGATACAGAGCCTTATGAGCGCAGCGAATTAGGCGGCGTTGGTGAGGGGTTGTGCCCTGTCGATAGTGCGCATCCCCGCGCCCAGCTACAGCTAGGCAGCAAGCTGCCAAGCTTGCGCAACCCTCTCCCAACGGGAGAGGGGCCGGCTTGAAGAAAATGATGCGCCTGTCCACATTGCCTTGCGCTGGCGGATGGGTCGTGCCGATTTTTTCGTCAGAAGAAAGAAGAGAAAGAAGGGAAAAAGCAGGTTGAAAGACATCCCGCATCGGGCCCGTCTTTCTTCTTTCTCTTCTTTCTTCCAGAAAATCCTCTGGCACTAAGATTTAGTCAGACTTGAGCTGAATGGGTGGCCGCTTTTAATGTGCTGGGCGGGCAGCAGAAATGACCGGAATGTTGTGGAAAGCGGACCTAAGCGTTGCGACCGTAAATCGATTCGACAGAGGGGTCTTGTTCCATCTGGAAGATCAGATGACACGGATGATTTCGCTTTTGCCACCCCGGCAACTGAAGCACCCAGACAGTGATGAGTTCGAACACCCACGATCTGGGATCGGCGAAAAGATTTGCCGCGTTATTGACGACAATAACCATGCCCGGCTCACGCTGGCTCAACGTTTCAAGGTCATCCATGAATCGATACCACCCCAATATCCCCGTAAGAGGGTGCGGTTCATAAGGCAGATTGTCCGTCCGCAGTTGCCGCCCAAGTGAATTTAGCGCTTCATATTCATTCACTTTGGTAGCATCGAGATACGCCCACACTATGCCCCGCTCCGCCAGCTTCTCGGGGCCTACATAGTCGGCCGGATCATCATCCGACGCGGCGCGCCGAAAATGAACGCGTCCGCCATGGTCAGGTTGATCTAGATGCTCGTATGCCATCTATTACGCCCACTACAGCATCTTCCGAACGTCCGCTACGTTGTCGTGTCCGGAAAGTCCGCTTTAGTTGCATATTTCCCGACAGCCGCCGACGAACAGCAAAATAGAATTTAGTTCAGTATCTTCCCCCGACAGCCCATGGGGTGAGATTCAGCGCGAAGTCGCCAAAGGCACGGACCGGCCCTATGTTCGGCGAAAAGCGATTGACGAAAACATAGCCTTTGTAATCGACGCCCTCCACGATCCACTGGCTACCATCTGTTCCGCCATCGCAGTTTGTTGCACGCATTTCGAGAATTTTCGTTTTGGATAAGATTAAGTCAAGTTTCGCTAACTCCAAAGATGTAAGGGGGCGATCTATTTCCCGCTCGATGGTTCCCGGTTCATATCCGCCTTGACCGGACAGCTTCTTCGCAACCAATCGGGCGTTACTGCCCGACCGCTCTATGCGGACAATCACAGGATGGTCAAAAGTGGGCAGCCAAGTAAACCGCAGCGTCGATGCTTCTGCCGAAATAGTTTTGGTGGATCGCTCGTAAAGCGAAGGCTCGCCAGCCGCATCCCAGTGCTTGGAATACCATTCATTTTCGAAATCATAAATTGTAGGGAAACACTCGGGGTAACCTTTGTGTTCGCAAACCTGTGCTGCCTTCCCAAAGGACTCTGGAAAATAGTTTGTCCCGCCTTTGGAAGGCTTAATGGTGAAATCCTCCCCCGGAAGCTTCGCACAACGGCGATCAATTGCAGGCAAACGTTGTTCAATATTTTGCGGCAACACTTGTTCAGCAGTTGGCGGCAGGACGTTATCGGAACCGCAGCCGGTCGAAAATAATGTTAAAATGATTGCTGCTGATCTCATTCGTAAGGTTCTATGCTTCAACAACATTTGGTTCAAGCAGCTATGAGGGGCGACAAGGCAAGCGTTCGCGTTATGTCAATTCGGGCGCTTTCAAACCGCTATTCCTATGTCCGCTATGTTGTCGTGTCCGAACAGTCCGCTTTAACGGATTTGTTGCCGGAAGCTGCCAACTCGGGTGTAGTGTTAATTCCCCAATAGCGGACGTCATTTAAATACAGGAATGCCAGTCTAGTAGCTAGCCAACCCTGGATATTCCCAATGATATGGGACGCCCGTTTCGCCAAGAATGCTCCTGACCAGCATTGGAAACGCCCGCTCTGACCTGACGTCGTTTGACAAGATAAGCACGCAGCGTTTGCGCCGCTCGATACAGACCATGGTGTTTGCCGTCGTGTCGTTATGGCCGCCTTTATACCAGCCGGGACCTTGCGGTCCGGCAAAAGCAATGACGCCAAGCGCCGCAGCGGCAGATGGTCGTGCGGCGGGCTCGGCATCGGGCAACAGAGTGGGGAACTGCTGAGCAGTGGTGATTGGACGCGTACCTTTTGTAAATTCGACGCGCCATTTGTTTTTAAGGCCATATCCACGCACCATTGCGGCGGTCATTATGGCAAAGTCTGCAATGGTCGTGTCCATCGAACCCGCCGCACGGACGCGGCTTCGTTCGTCATGCGGCTCCACTTTGCCTTGTTCATCCCAACCATCAGCAAGGTTTTCGGAAAAAGAAGGCCGCCAGATCAGGCTGGTATTTCGCATAGCCAGCGGACCGAAAAAGCGGCGCTGAAGCTCTTTGCCAACGTCAATTCCACTGCCTTTTTCCAAAGCAAACTGGAGCAACATTATACCTTCGCCCGAATAGGCATATCGGGAGCCAGGCAGAAAATGGATGCGAAGTTTCCCGTCCGGCTCCAGAAAGGAAAAATTGGCAAATCCGGTAGAATGGTTGAGGACCATTCGTGGCGTGATCAACTTCCAACGTTGGTCATCCGCGAGATCACCCCAATTCCCATAGGCATCGAGATTGCCATATTCGGGCAGCGGGCGAGGGAGCATGTTGGCAATGGGCACGTCGAGCTGGAGCTTATTCTCCTGCGCAAGTTGTGTCGCGAGGTAGCCGAACACTGCCTTGGTAAGCGATGCACCATACATCACCGTATCGGTAGTAAGAGGCGCCCCAGCAGCATTGCGCGCACCGAAAGCACGAACCGACTGCACCTTACCGTTTTCAATGACCGCGATAGCCAGACCCCTGGCTCCCGTGTCCTTCAACGCACGTTCAACAGCGACCTCTACATGGTCCGCATTTTTTGCTTCGATCCTTTGACTTTGCGCCGAAATGGCCAGCAGACCAAGAGCAATATATGCGCGTTTCATCCGTCGGCCTCCTGAAGATCGTGACCAGCACGCTATTACATTACAGAACCGGATGAAAGTGCGGCGGTTGTGGGACAGCTGTGCAATTTGAAACATTCGCAATGTTGTCGTGCCCGGGCAGTCCGATCTCAATTTTCATGTTGCAGATATATTCCCCTTTTCCCCTAAAGGAGAGAGGGGAATCTTCTTGCCTATTCCCTTCTTCCTTCTGACGAAAAAAGAAACCGCCCGCCTCAGGCTGTCAAATTCGCTTTGAAAAAGGTCAGAGTCCGCGACCAGCTCAACTCCGCTGCCGCCTTGTCGTAGCGCGGGGTGCTATCGTTGTGGAAGCCGTGCTGCGTGCCCGGGTAGAAATGCACTTCGTAGCGTTTCTGGTTGGAAATCAGCGCCGCCTGATAGGGCAGCCAGCCTGCGTTGATGCGCTCGTCCGCTTCGGCATAGTGAATCAGCAACGGGGCCTTGATCGCGGGGACTTCCTCGGCCTTGGGCTGGCGGCCATAATAGGGGACCGAGGCTCCGAGGTCGGGATAGGCCACGGCGAGTGCGTTGCACACGCCGCCGCCATAGCAGAAGCCGACCGCGCCGACCTTGCCCGTGCTTTCCTTGTGATCGCGCAGAAATTCAAAGCTGGCGAAGAAATCCTCCAGCAATTTTGCCGGATTGAGCTTCGCCTGCAGTTCGCGGCCCTTGTCGTCATTGCCGGGATAGCCGCCGACCGAGGACAGGCCGTCGGGGGCGAGTGCCAGATATCCGGCCTTGGCCAGACGCCGCGCCACATCCTCGATATAGGGATTGAGGCCGCGATTTTCGTGGATGACCAATACGGCCGGCAATTTGCCCTTGGCCTTAGCAGGCCGCGCGAGCAAGCCATTGATGCTGCCATGGCCTTCGGGACTGGGCACCGTAACCCGTTGCGTGATGATGGCGGGGTCGTCGGCCTTCACCTGCTGCGCAAGTGCATAGTCGGGCGCGAGTTGCTGCAGGATCATCAGGCCCGTGACACCGGCGGCGGCGAACTTTCCCGCCTCCCGGATGAATTCGCGCTTGGTCAGCTTGCCGTGCACATAGCCGTCAAAGATTTCGAGGATATAGGGATGGAAGTCGCTGGCTTTCATGCGCGGTGAAGCGTCGGCTTCGGCCATCCCTATTCTCCTTTTTTAATGTACGAAACGTGCGACGACGTCGCGGTAGGACCGGCTAACCTTTACCTGCGCGCCCGATTCCAGCACGAGGAAGCATTCGCCGTTGGTGTGCGGTTTGACCTGACGCACCTGGTCCAGATTGACGATGGTGCTGCGGTGCACCCGCTGGAATGTGCGCGGATCGAGACGCTTTTCCAGATCCTTCATGGTTTCGCGCAGGATCAGCGAATTGTCCGCGGTGTAGATGCACATATAATCGCCCGCAGCGTCGATCCGCTCAATGCTTTCCACGTCGACGCGGAAAATCTGGCCCCGGTCCTTGACGTTGATCAGCTTTTCAAAGCGCGTGGACGCGACATCGTCGTCCATTGAGCCCAGATTGTCGGCGGCATTGGGCGCAACTTCGTTGATGACGGTGCGCAGACGCTCCAGCTCATCGGTGTTGCGCTTGTTCGCTAGCCGCGAACGGACGCGTTCCATGGTGTCGGCCAACCGGTCGGGCTCGACGGGCTTCATCAGATAATCGACCGCCTGCGCCTCAAAGGCTTTGATCGCATGTTCGGAATAGGCGGTGACAAAGACAAAGAGCGGCGGATCAATGTCCATCACGCCCTGCACCACCGAGAAGCCATCAAATCCGGGCATCTGGATATCCAGAAAAACCAGATCGGGTTTCAGTGTCTTGATCTTCCGGATTGCTTCGCGACCATTATGGCACGTGGCAACGATTTCAATATCGTCAAATGCCTGAAGCCTCAATTCGAGGCCCTGAATGGCCAATTTTTCATCATCAACCAATATTGTACGAATGCTCATGCGGTTTTCATTCCTTGTAATGTTGCCCCCGCTTGATTGTCTTCGACCGGTATAATGCGCGTCTGATAAGGCAGTTCCAATAAAACCTCAAATCCGCCGCTTGCTTTGACATAAAATTCGAAACGCTGGTCATCTCCATAGGCTTGAGATAACCGCTCGCGCGTGTTCGCCATGCCTACCCCTGTGGACAGGCTGTGGTCTTGCTGACCCGGCTGCAAGCCCGGGCCGGTGTCGGAAACGGTGATGCGAACTCTTTGGCCGACGAGTTGAGCGTTTACCGAGATATCCGCGCCCTCTTCTTTCGGCGTGACCGCATATTTGATGGCGTTTTCCACCAGCGGTTGCAGCAATAGCGAGGGCACCAGCGCATTTTCAACCGCCGGTTCAATGTTGAAAAAGGTGCGCAACCGCTCTTCGAAGCGCATTTTCTCGATATCGAGATAGAGCTTCAGCGTCTCGATTTCCTGCGTCAGCGGCACTTTAGCGGCGGCCTCGTTAATCAAGGTGAAGCGCAGGAAAGACGACAGGCGCGACAGCATCGCGTTGGCCTGCTCGGTCTGTTTCAGCAGGACCAGCGTGGAAATACTGTTCAGCGTGTTGAACAGGAAATGCGGGTTGAGCTGATACCGCAGCATCGTCAGCTGCGCACTAGTTGCCTGCGCCTCCAGCCGCATCATCTGGTCCGCCTGCTCTTCGGCGCGGACAAAATAATTGATCGCGTAATAAAGCGCCGACCAAGCCGCCAAAAGGACCGAGTTGATATAGATCGCCGCCAGCCAAAGCTGCGCGAAGGGCGTTTCGTCGACCCCGTCGCGGATGGTCTGCAGCACCCATACATCGATATAGGCATAGCCAATGGTCGCCACGGACATGGCCACAAAGGTCAGGCTCCACGTGATGAACGGGCGCTGGTCAATCAGGAAACGGTAGACCACCGACAGAACGAGCGTGATGGAATAGCCGGTAACCGCGGAGATCAGGATGGGGACAAGGAAGCTGACAGGCTGACCCTGCGCAATGCCGGACGCGGCGCGCAGGATAACGGCCCCTGCCCAACCGGCGGAATGCAGGTTCCAGAAAGCCCGGTTCTTGTCCGCGAAAAAGGGTTTATCAGTAAGCTCTAGAACCGCCATAATTTGGGTCTAGCCGCATTTTGCGCGCGCATGAAGCCCTTGTTTCACAGAAAAGCCATGATAGCATAGCTGACGAGAGGAAGAGTCACATGGACAATCAAGACGATCGCGCCAGTTTTCACGACATGTCGCTGAGCACGCAAGAAGATTGGCAGATCATCATGCGGCACAATATTCCGTTCGCGCAAAATGGCGGGAAGCGGATATTGGACCATTTGAAGCTGCTCGACGGCGACTTTGGCGGCTTTGCGGTAGACCGGCTGACCCATTCGTTGCAGACCGCAACCCGCGCCTATCGCGACGGGCGGGATGAGGACTATGTCGTCATGGCCCTGCTGCACGATATCGGCGACACGCTCGGCGCGGCAAACCATCCCGACATTGCGGCGGCGATCCTGAAACCCTTTGTGTCGGAGAAGATCCTCTGGATTGTGCAGCATCACGGCATCTTCCAAGGGCATAATTTCTTCCACCATCTCGGCCTTGACCGCGACATGCGCGAACAGTTCCGGGGGCATGAATGGTTTGCTGATACCGAAGAGTTTATCGACAAATATGATTGTCCGGCCTTCGACCCCGAATATGACACCCTGCCGCTCGAATTTTTCGAACCCATGGTGATGAAGCTGTTCAAATATCCGCTGAACAGCATCTACAAGCGGGCAATGGAGACCGAAGCCGCCGAATAATCCGCGGTGGGGCCTTATATAAAGGCGCTTTCATCCCTATATAGTAGGGACTGACAGCCGCCCCGCCCGTGCTGGCCAGTGTCTCTTTCCGGTCGAACTTTCTTTCGCTTGGCGTCCCGAGACGGGTGATACCCGCCGCGCGTCGTCCCTGCAGGTCCGGTGCGCGCACATGGAGTGCGCCTTTTGATCGCCTATTTCATTCTCGTCCATCGCTTTCCCGAACAGTTCAAACGCATGTTCCGCGCCATCTATGTGCCCGGCAACCAGTATCTCATCCACATCGACCGCACTTCAGGCCCGGAGATACGTCCGACATCACCGCCTTTTTGAAACCCTATCAGGGCACTGCCATATTGGAACCACGCCCCATGCTGTGGGGTGGATATAGCCTGGTCGACGCAGAACTGCGCGGAATGGCGACGTTGCTGAAGATGAGCAAAAGCTGGACCCATTATATCAATTTGAGCGGACAGGATTTCCCGCTGAAGTCGCAGGAATATATCCGCGGCTTTCTCCGGTTAAACCGCGGCAAACAATATATCCGTGCCGTAAACCAGCATCTCGTACGGCCTGACACCGTCAACCGGATCAGCCATTATTTTATTGAGGCATTGGGCCGCATCTTCCGCACCGGCGTAAAACGCCGCCCCATGGCGGGTGTCACACCCTTTATCGGCACGCAGTGGAAAGTCGTCACCCGCGCTTTTTGCGAATTTGCCTGCACCGACGCCCGGGTCAAGCCGTTCCGTACCTTTTACCGCCGCTCGCTGATCGCCGACGAAGGCTTTTTCCAGACCCTGATCATGAACAGCGGTAAACACGGCGAAGTCGTCAACGACGACCTGCGCACGATTGACTGGATTCCCGACGGCGACATCAAGCTGCGCCCGCGCACCTTTGTCAAAGCCGATGCCATGCGCCTGAGCCTCAGCCCCGATTTCTTTGCCCGCAAATTTGATGCGGACGAAGATTCGGACATCCTCACCTTGCTGGAGGCGCATCTGCTGACGCCAGCCGCCAGCCAATACCGGCCAATTGCGAACACCAGCCCCCTCACCCCCAAGCCGGCATTAGCCGCCTAACCATAGGAGAGACGATATGGCGAAGAGCCAAAAGAAAACGAACCGCGAAGCCCGCAAGCCAAAGGCCGAAAAGCCGAAGAAGCAGAACGCCTCCAATCCGTCGACAAAGGGTAGTGTCGCCGGATTGATGGCATCCAAATCCTAGCCGCTTAACGCCCCAGCAGCACCCGCGCCTGCCCGGCAATCTGTGCCAGCATGGCGGGTGTGGGCAATCCCGCCATACGCGCACGGTCGACCATCGCCTTGAAGGACCGGACCCGGCCTTCATTGTCGGCAACCCAGCCCTGTGCATCTGCGAGCGGCTTCTTCGCGGCGCGGCGGCGGAGGAAATCGAGGCGCATTGCCTGGAAATCACGCGCCAGTCCGGCCACGAGCAGACGCTCCCACGGGTCGTGCGGATCCATCTGCATCGCTGTGCCCTGCGCCCAGCCAATGCCCAGCGCGTCGCCCAGAGCGGTAAACGCCTGCGTCAGCGCAGTCACATCCGCCTTTTGTGTCGCCGACAGCGCTGCAAGGCCAATCGCCCCGTCAAGCTGTGCCATCTGCACCAGACGATCGCCAATCTTGCGCGGTGCGCCATGCTCGACCAGACGCGCGCCAAAGCTTTCGGTCTGGTGACGGACATCCGCAGGCAGCAAGCTGTCGAGCGAGGTCGACAATTTCTGCACGACCGGAGTGTAGAGCGCGGTCGCAGCCCCCACATCGCGGCCTTCTGCCGCATTCCGGATCAGGTCGGCCATTTGTGCACGGACCTCGACAGCGGTCTGGTTGAACAAGAGCAAACGCGTCGATTCGGGCATTTCGGCCGTATCGATGGCGCGCCAGAGCGCCGGCAGATCGTAAATCCGCTCCGCAATGGCAAAAGCTGCTGCGACATCGCCGAGGCCACAGCCTTCTTCTTCCGCCAGTTCGAACGGATGGAGCAGACCGAGCCGGTTGATCATGCGATTTGCAAGCTTGGTCGCGATGATTTCCTTGCGCAACCGGTGCGCCAAAATCGCCGACTTGTGCTTTTTGACCATCGCATCAGGAAATGCCGCAAGCAATTCGCCATCCATCGAAGGATCTTCGGCCAAGGGAGCTGCTTCCACGCCATCCTGCGTCGCGAGCTTCGCCGTCGATAGCAAGACCGCCAGTTCCGGACGGGTCAGACCCTTGCCCTCGCTTGCGCGGCGGAAAAGCTCGTCATTGGGTGCGATGCCCTCGACCACGCGATCCAACCGGCCGGTGCTTTCGAAGGTTTCGATCAGCCGGACATAGGCCGGCAAATCCCCTGCCCCGCCAGTTTCGGCAATGGACAGCGCCAGCGTCTGCAGGCGGTTATCCTCCAGCACCAGATGCGCAACTGCATCGGTCATTTCGGCCAGCAACTTGTTACGGACGGGTTCTTTCAGTTTGCCCGCACGCATTTCGGCATTGAGCGCGATCTTGATGTTGACCTCATTATCCGAACAATCAACGCCCGCGCTGTTGTCGATAAAGTCGGTGTTGATGCGTCCACCGCGCAGGGCAAAGCCGATGCGTCCCGCTTGCGTGACGCCCAGATTGGCACCCTCGCCAATGACCTGCGCGCGCACATCGGCGCCGTTGACGCGAATGGCATCGTTGCCGGGGTCACCTACATCCAGATGGCTCTCGCCCTTGTCCTTGATATAGGTTCCGATCCCGCCGAACCAGAGCAACTGGACAGGCGCTTTCAAAATGGCCGTCATCAGTTCCGAAGGTTCAATATCTTTCGCATCTATGCCCAACAAGGCCCTGATTTCAGGTGTTGTCTTGATGCTTTTTTCATTGCGTGCAAAGACGCCGCCACCTTTTGAAATCAGCTTTGGATCATAATCCAGCCAGCTTGACCGCGGCAGGTTGAACAGCCGCTGGCGTTCTTTCCAGCTTATGGCAGGGTCCGGACTCGGATCGAAAAAGATGTGCCGGTGGTCAAAGGCCGCAACGACCTTCAGCGTTTTGGACAGCAGCATACCATTGCCGAACACGTCGCCTGACATATCGCCGACACCGGCAACCGTCACAGGCTCTTTCTGCACATTGATGCCCATTTCGGCAAAGTGCCGTTGAACCGAAAGCCAGCCACCCTTGGCGGTGATGCCCATTGCCTTATGGTCATAGCCCACCGAACCACCACTGGCGAAGGCATCGCCCAGCCAGAAATTGCGTTCCAGCGCGATGGCGTTGGCCGTGTCGGAGAAGGTTGCGGTTCCCTTGTCGGCGGCAACCACGAAATAGGGATCGTCGCCGTCATGGATCACGACGCCATCGGGATGCACAACCTTGTCGTTCACGATATTGTCGGTGATCGACAGCAAAGTGCGGATGAACAGGCGATAGCTTTCGGTGCCTTCCGCAAACCAAGCATCGCGATCGACCCGCATGTCGGGCAGCTTTTTGGGATAGAAACCGCCCTTTGCGCCCGTTGGCACAATCACAGCGTTTTTGACGCGCTGCGCTTTCATCAGGCCCAGAACTTCGGTGCGGAAATCGTCCCTGCGGTCGGACCAGCGCAGTCCCCCACGCGCGACAGGACCAGCGCGCAAGTGGATGCCCTCGACGCGCGGCGAATAGACGAACACTTCGCGCCAAGGCAGAGGCGCGGGCAGACCTGGAACTTTGGCGCTGTCCAGTTTGAAGGCCAACGCCTCGGCACCGGCAGGCGCAAAGGCATTGGTGCGCAAGGTGGCGCGCACGACGCCCATATAGCGCCGCAAGATCCGGTCTTCGTCAATGGCGGAGACCGCAGCGAGTCCGGTTTCAATGCTCTTGATGAGTTTGGCGGACTCCTTGTCGCGGTCGCCCGAGAACGCAGGATCATGCGCGGCGTTGAAGAGGCTGATAATGTCGCGCGTCACGCCGGAATGCTTGGACAGTGCGGCAACGGCAGTGGGCATGCCATAGGTGACACCCGTCTGCCGCAGATAGCGGTACCAGGCGCGCAGCAATATCACCGACTGCGGCAACAGCGCAGCCACGGTGACCAGCTGGTTGAATACATCATTTTCGGCCTTTCCGTCGAGAACCTGGCTCAACGCACCTTCGAGAATTGCGGCACGTGCCATCACGCTGGCAGCATCCCCACCACGCAGACCCAGACGGAAATCATGAATGTAATTCCCGTCGCTCAAGGCGGTCGGGGATTCTTCCAGAACGTCGAAGCCGAAATTTTCCAGCGCGGGGACCATGTCGCTCAAGGGCATGGCACCGCCTTGGCTGAACACTTTCAGGCGCAGCATGTCGCCATCGGCGGAAAGGCGCGTTACCTTGCTTTGGTCACGCTCCATCTGCAGCAGGCCAAGCATATCGCGCGCGGCTTGGTCCGAGCTGTAACTGGTGCGGTAATTGTTCGGGAATAATGCGCCATAACGAACGATCATCGCAGCGGCGCGTTTTTCATCGGTCAGGCGGGCAAGCGACGCCTCGACCGCAGGCTCCCACCCGCGGACCATCAGTTCGAGCTTATCGTCGAGCTGGGCTTCATCGACCTTCTGGTCACGATCCGGCAGGTCGAGCGTGTAGCGCAGCAGCGCGATACCGCCATCTTCGAGACTGATCGACCAGCCAAGCAGACCGCCACCGGTCGTTGCGGTCAACATATCCTCGATCTGCTTGCGCATACCGGTGGACACATCGTCGCGGGGCAACCAGACAAATATATACAGATGGCGTCCAAGCGGCGACCGGATCGCCAGCAATTTGGGACGTGGCCTGTCGGTCAGCGACATGGCGGTCAACGTTACGCGCTCCAACTCCGCCAGTTTCAGCGACACCAGCAAATCATGCGGCAAGGACGTCAGCACATGAGTCATCGCCTTTCCGGCATGTCCCGACGGGTCAAATCCGAACCGCTCCATCAATGTGGAAAGATGGGTGCGCAATACCGGTATCCGGTCTGGCGCTGTTGCCAGTGCGGCGCTGGTCCACAGACCGGCTGTAATCGACAGACCTGTGATCGTGCTGCCCTCACGAATGGGGACAACCACAAGGTCCAACTGCACATTGCGGTGCACGCTCGATACGCGGTTGGCTTTCAAGATCAGCGGCGCGCTGCCGCCTTCTTCGAACCATTTGATGGCAAGACCGATGCTCTGTTCCGACAGGATCGCGTCGTTGCTGACCCGCGACAGGCCCAGCCGCTTCGACCTTTTCCCGTCGCGCGCCAGAACTTCATGGCCCAGCACGGTCATATTGTTTTCGAGGAACCAGCGGACCAAAGCCGCGCCCTCGCCATCCGGCAGGCTGTCGGCATCTTCGGACATCGCGCCCAGCATCTTGCGCCAGTCGGTAACCGCGCCGCGCACATCGCGCAGCACGGCGTGCAGATTTTCTTCGAGCGTGCGCCGTTCCTTGGCGTCCACCCGATCGGTTTCAAGATAAATGAACGATTCGCGTGTGGCCGACGAATCCCGTTTCCGGCTGACCGATTGCAGCACCGCCTGATCATCCCGCACGGTGCTAAGCACAGGGTGGATCAACCGCTTTACGCCAATGGCTTTGGAGGCAACGGCGGCGGAAATCGAATCCACCAGAAAGGGCATATCGTCATTATTCATGGCAATCCGCATCGCCAAACGGCCATGCGCATCGGTGAAACTGTCTAGCGCCACCGCGGCGTTGCCCACCTTGCGCTGCGCTGCAACCTGCAAGGTGAAGCGTGCCGCTTCTTCGCAGGCTTTGGCATCAAACCCCTCATTCTCTCCCGGAAGGGCGCTGTCCGCGAAGGCGGATGCCATCGCTTTCAACAAGGTGGCATCTGTTTTTGCGGCAGTTTTTGATGCTTTGGCAGCAGCCATGAATTTTACTCCTGAGCCCACGAAATTGGGGATTGGTCATGGTTAATACGACACAATCCATTGTAATTTTATTTCAACGCTTATGCCTTCGTTCGCCGGGCTATTCAAGTTACGTCGGTAGCGGGTTGCGGTCATCATTTTGCCTGTGTAGCGTCACCCGATGCCAAAAGGGCCGGAGGGAAGTTTATGGATAAGCGTCTGACATTATGGATTTTGGTCGGGATGATCACCGGTATCATCGTCGGCTATGCCGTCCATATTGGCGTCGCCCCCGACAGCGCAGCCTTCGAAAATCTCAGCAAAACCTTCAAATTGCTGTCGGATATCTTCCTGAATCTCATCAAGCTTCTGGTCGCGCCGCTGATCCTGTCGACGATTGTCGTGGGCATCGCGCATATGGGCGACAGCAGCGCGCTCGGCCGCATCGGATTCCGCGCGATCACATGGTTCATCCTCGCCAGCTTCATTTCCATCGGGTTGGGCCTGTTGATGGTCAATATCTTCCAGCCGGGCATTGGCGTTCCCCTGGGCGCTGCGGCGGATGCGGCTGCGACCGTCGGTGAGGTCAAGAAACTCGACGTATTCGAGTTCATCTTGTCCATCTTCCCCAAAAACGCGTTTGAGGCGATGGCCACGAACAATATTCTACAGATACTGGTCTTCTCGCTGTTCGCAGGTGTAGCCCTCTCGGCGCTCGGCGAAAAAGGCGCGCCGCTTGTCCGTGCCGCAGATGCGCTTGCCGAAATGATGCTGCAGATAACGCATTATGTGATGCGCTGCGCACCTGTCGCGGTGTTCGGGGCGTTGGCCAAGGTTGTGGCCACCAGCGGTCTGGCGATTTTGGGCAGCTACCTCGAACTGCTTGCCGAGTTCTATATGTCGCTCGTTATCCTCTGGGTGCTGTTGCTCTCCATCGGCTGGATATTCCTGCGCAACCGGATCTGGACGCTGATCCGGTATATCCGTGAACCGCTGCTGATTGCATTCTCGACCGCATCGTCCGAAGCCGCGTTGCCCAAGCTTTTCGAACAGCTCGACCGCTTTGGCGTGCCACGCCGCATTTCGGGCTTCATGCTACCGCTGGGCTATAGCTTCAACCTTGACGGCTCGATGATGTATATGAGCTTCGCGACGATCTTCATCGCGCAAGCCTATGGAATCGACCTTCCGATCATGACGCAGATCCTGATTTTGCTGACGCTGATGATCTCGTCCAAGGGCGTGGCGGCGGTTCCGCGTGCTTCGCTGGTCGTGATTACCGGCACGCTGGCGATGTTTGGGCTACCGGTCGAGGGCGTCGCCCTGATCCTCGCGATTGACCAATTCCTCGACATGGGCCGCACCGCGACCAATGTTGTCGGCAATGCGGTCGCGACCTCGGTCATCACCAAATGGGAAGGCATGCTGGAGGTCGAGGAGCCGGAATTTGTCGAACCCCCGCACGCCCCTGCCCACACCGCAGCCGCAGGCAAACGCGGGCTGGACCTCGCCGAAGATATGGTCAGCGATACGCGCAGCACCAAAAGCTGAGTTTAGGCGGGAAGCTTGTGTCCGATCAGGGTGCCTTTTGCGCCCTTGCTATCGAGCGTGAAACGCATCGTGTGATGTTCCCGCCGCCAGCGCCGCGCAACCACGCGCTCGCCGGGGCGGGCCGCATCGTCAAGCAGCACCCGGCCGCCGGGCCGGATTCGCGGAAACAGGCTCGCCGCCGCACCGCGCACGTAAGGATGGATGGCCCAAGGCGGGCCGTCGACGATCAGCAAATCAATATCGGTGGGCACATCGCTCAGCTGATACCAATGCCCGGGCCAGCCCGCAGGCGATGGCCCCAAGGGCGCATGCCGTATTTCTGCGGACAGACCGTTCTCGCGCACCCATTGCTGCGTGATCGAGGCAAATTCGCCATGCTGGTCATAGCTGACCAACGATCCCCCGCCGAACTTCTGGAGCGCGCGGGCAATGATGAATGTCGACGCGCCGCAGCCCAGTTCCACAACCTGCGCTGGACGCATTTCTTCGATGGCGCGGGTGATATGCCACAGGAAATGCGTATCGGCTTTCCAGCTTCCCAAATTGGGCAAGGCATCGGCCGGCAAGTCCAGATAATCCAGCAACGCCGCCTTGTCCGCTTTGCGTCCGCCATGCAGGCTGCGCAACAGCCAGGGCCATTGGATCGCACCATAAGCGGTTACCATGGCACGGTCACCCAGAGTGAGATCGAGCCCAATATCGTCAAGCGGCAGCAAGGCCGTAGTTTCGCGCGTTGTCATGTCCCTCGCCCATGGGCGCACGACGGGCTTCGGGCAACACAGCATTTCCGCCCTGCCGCGTTTCCAGAACGGTTCAAAGCGGATGCATCCCGAATATTTTCGGCAAGCCCCCGACATTCATCGCGAACGCTTTGACAAAGCAAAAAATTGCCGGATAAACGCGGTGAGAGAAGAGGAGAGATGAATGCGTGATGCGGCATCGCGTGCGGGCGAGAGCGGTTTCGATTCGGGGGCGTCCCCCGCAGCAATCGAAAGGGCATCGACCACCCCCCGCCTGATGCTGTGGACCTTGTTGATTGTCTACACGCTGAACTTTCTCGACCGCCAGATCGTCAACATTCTGGCCGAACCGATCAAACGCGACCTCCAACTGAGCGACACCGCACTGGGCTTGCTGGCCGGCCCCGCCTTTGCCGTTTTCTATGCCGTGCTCGGCATCCCCATCGCCCGCTATGCCGACCGCGCCTCCACCAACCGCGTGGCGCTTATATCGGTGTCGCTTGCCCTCTGGTCTGCCATGACCGCGCTCTGCGGCGTTGCCCAGAATTTCGTTCAGCTCCTACTGGCCCGTATCGGCGTCGGCGTCGGCGAAGCGGGCTGCACACCTTCGGCCCATTCGCTCATCACCGATAGTGTCCCGCCCGAAAAGCGTTCTTCGGCCATCGCCTTTTTCGGCCTTGGCGTGCCCATTGGCAGCCTGTTTGGGCTGATCATCGGCGGCATCGTCAACGATCTTTATGGCTGGCGCGCCGCGCTCTTTCTGGTGGGCACACCGGGATTGTTGCTGGCGCTCATCCTGCCGATGATCATCCGTGAGCCCCGCCGCACTGATGGCCCTGTCCGCGACGCGGCGCAGAACGGGCCAAAGAAAGTCGAGCTGCGCGTCGGCGAGGCGTTCCGCGAAGTATTCGCCTCCCGCGCCTATCTCTACATCTTTATCGCGGCGTCCTTCACCGCCTTTCTAAGCTACGGCAAGGGTCTGTGGACGATCAGCTTTTTCATCCGCAGCCATGGGCTTTCGACGACCCAGGCCGGTCTCGCTATGGCGGTTGCCTTGGGTATTGCCGGGGTCATCGGCACCCTGCTCGGTGGGAAAATGGCGGACAAATTCGGCAAGGATAACAAGCGCCATCTGCTGACCTTCCCGGCCTTCGGCATGGCGATTGCCGCGCCCATCCTGTTCGCTGGCTATTGGGTGGATGACTGGCGCATTGCGGTGGCGTTGCTGATCGTGCCGACCATCCTTAACTCTGCCTATTACGGCCCTGCTTATGCCTGTGTGCAAGGCCTCGTCCGCCCCGAAGCCCGCGCCATGGCCGCATCTATGGTCGTGTTCGGCCAGAATCTGATCGGTCTGGGCATGGGCCCGTTGCTGTTCGGCATGCTGTCCGACGCGCTGATTCCTGTGGCCGGCCAGGACAGCGTCCGCTGGGTCCTGTTCGGCGCGGCATGGCTGGGCATCATCCCCGCCTTCTTCTTCTGGCGCGCAAGCCTGCGTCTGAAGGCAGAGTTGAAAAGCGGTTAGTCCGAGGCTGGTCGCTTACCTTGCGCCTTCGTCACCCTGAACTACTCGTCTTCTTACCTTTTAGTCACCCTGAACTTGTTTCAGGGTCCATTTGTCAGCCCATTTCTGCGCGCTAGTGACACAGCAAACGGTGCCGCACCGGGGTGCTGCCACTGCGACATTGGAACCAACTGCACGATGGACCCTGAAACAAGTTCAGGGTGACGAGCCCAAAATACTCAGGATACTAAACTAGGCCACAAAACGCTTTAGCTTCTGGCGTTGATCGAGCCTTAATCCGCAAACGGATCGCGCACCAAAATCGTGTCTTCGCGTTCGGGCGAGGTGCTGACCAGCGCCACCGGCGTTTCGATCAACTCTTGCACGCGGCTGATATATTTGATCGCCTGCGCCGGAAGGTCGGCCCAGCTACGCGCGCCTGCGGTGGTTTCCTGCCAGCCGGGCATCTCTTCATAGATCGGCTCGACCGAGGCCTGATCGGCCGCATGGGCAGGCAGATAGTCATAAACTTTGCCGTTGAGGCGATAGCCGGTGCAAATCTTGATGGTTTCAAAGCCGTCGAGCACGTCCAGCTTGGTCAGCGCGATTCCGGTCACGCCCGAAACGGCGCAGCTTTGCCGCACGATGACGGCATCGAACCAGCCACAGCGGCGCTTGCGTCCGGTGACGGTGCCAAATTCATGGCCGCGCTCACCCAGACGCTGGCCGGTTTCGTCTTCCAACTCGGTCGGGAAAGGCCCCGATCCCACCCGGGTGGTATAAGCCTTCACAATGCCCAGCACGAATCCCGCAGCACTCGGCCCCAGACCTGACCCTGACGCAGCAGTGCCCGACACGGTGTTAGAGCTTGTGACAAAGGGATAGGTGCCGTGATCGACGTCGAGCAATACGCCCTGCGCGCCTTCGAACAGGATGCGAGCGCCTGCCTTGCGCACCTTGTTCAATCGCTTCCATACCGGCTGCGCATATTCGAGAACGAAGGGCGCAATTTCCTTGAGGTCCGCAATCAGCCGCGCCCGGTCCACCGGTGGCTCGCCAAAACCGGCACGCAGCGCGTCATGGTGTGCGCACAGACGGTCAAGCTGCGAATCCAGAGCATCGAGATGCGCCAAATCGCATACCCGGATGGCGCGGCGGCCGACCTTGTCTTCATAAGCCGGGCCAATGCCGCGTCCGGTCGTGCCGATCTTGCCGGAACCCGCGGCAGCTTCACGCAAACCGTCGAGGTCGCGGTGGATTGGCAGGATGAGCGCGCAGTTATCCGCCAGGGCGAAATTTTCTGTGGTAATCGATACGCCCTGCCCGCGCAGCTTCGCCATCTCGTCGCGCAACGCCCATGGATCGAGCACCACGCCATTGCCGATGATCGACAATGTGCCGGTGACGATGCCCGACGGCAGCAGCGACAATTTATAGACATTCTCGCCGACCACCAAAGTGTGTCCGGCATTATGTCCGCCCTGGAAACGGACCACGGCATCGGCCCGCTCGGCCAGCCAATCAACAATCTTGCCTTTACCTTCGTCGCCCCATTGGGCGCCGATCACGGTTACGTTCGCCATTCAAAATTCCCTGACTGAAGGGCCTTTTTCTGCGCAGAAGGATTTTTCTGCGAAGGGATTCGCCGTGCGTCCCGTTATGACTATGGACGCAAAACGTCCACCCTAAAGCGTCAATGGAGGCAAAAGATGCGTAAATGGATTTTAGGTGGCGTGGCACTGGCCATGGTCGGCACCTGTGCAGTGGCCCAACGCGGGCAGCGCTTACCGGCAGAATGTCGTCAGGAAGTTGTGCAATTATGCGGTATCAACCGCGATGCGATGCGCGGCTGCCTGCGCGAAAAATACAGCCAATTGTCGGAAATTTGCCAAGGTGAATTACGCGCCCTGATGGCGCAGCGCAGCGAAGGTGGATCAGCCGGAGCGCGCGCCGCCGGAGGAACCGAAATGTCCTATGGCAGCGACGCCTTACAAAAGCTCGATTTCTGGCGCGGCCCGCAGGACAAAGCCCCGCTGGTCATCTTTGTGCATGGCGGCGGCTGGAAACGGGGCGACAAGAATAACGCCACCGGCCAAAGCAAAGCCCCGCACTACCGTGCGCAGGGCTATGCCTTTGCCAGCATCAACTACCGTCTGGTCCCAGACGCGACGGTCGAACAGCAGGCAAGCGACGTCGCCGCCGCTGTCGCCTATTTGCGCAGCAATGCCCGGCAATTGGGTATCGACCCTGACCGGATTGTCCTGATGGGCCATAGCGCAGGCGCGCATTTGTCGGCGCTGGTGGGAACGGACCCCGCCTATCTGCAAAAGGCGGGCCTGCCGCTATCCGCACTGAAGGGTGTTATCCCGCTCGACGGCGCCGCCTATGACGTGCCCGCTCAAATGAAAGAAGGCGCGGCGATCATGGGGGACACCTATGTGCAAGCCTTCGGCGTCGACCCCGCACGTCAAAGGGCACTGTCACCCTATTGGCACGCCCCCTCGCCCAATGCGCCTGCCTTCCTGATCCTCCACGTCGACCGCGAAGACGGCGCCCGCCAATCCGCCGCCCTTGCCGATGCCCTACGTAAAAGTGGCACAGCGGTGAAACTGCAGGCGTTCGAAGGAAAGGGCCTGCGCGGACATATGGAAATCAACCGCAAGCTGGGGGACGCGGACTATCCCGCGACGGCGGTTGTGGATGAGTGGTTGAGGGAGGTTTTTGGGGCGTAGGTATAGAGAGGCTTCGGGGTGCCTTCTGCCTACGACGTCGGGATAATTTTGCTCACACAAAGACACGAAGACACAAAGGCGCAAAGGGAAGTGAAAAGAAGCGAATCACCTAAAAAAGCACCGTCACCCTGAACTTGGTTCAGGGTCCATTTGTTAGCCCATAACTGCACCCGTTGTGACAAGCCAAGCCGTGACGCGCGGTTGCTAGTTCTCTCACCCACTGGATGCCGCTGCACGATAGACCCTGAACCAAGTTCAGGGTGACTGCTGGGGGATCTCCGTTGTTCTTCTTTCCGCCTTTGTGTCTTCGTGCGAACAAAATCCGGCTTCGCGCCCTGTGCAAAGGGCGATACACAGCCCTATGCGAATCGAAGGTAATTATAGGGAAGACGGCTACGCCACCATAAGGGGCCTGATCCCGCCGGAAGTGGCGGCGAACCTGTTTCGGCAGATCCAGATCGACCTTGAAGCCGCCGGGAAAAACTTCAACACCTTTGCCAAGGAACACCAGCTGTCCAATCGGCATACGGTGGATATTTCGGGGCATTTCTATCGGCCGCTGACGACCTTTTTGTGGGGGATGACCCCGATTATGAGCGAGCTGACGGGTGCCGATCTGCTGCCGAGCTACGATTATTTCCGTATCTACCAGAAAGACGATGTGTGCCGCGTCCATTCGGACCGACCGTCGTGCGAGCACAGCGTATCGCTGACACTGGTTTATAGCGATGACAAAGCTTGGCCGCTGGAAGTCGGGTCGGTCCCCGTCACCGGCGAAGGGCCGTGTGTCGATGACTTCGGCGACGAGCCCTATACCGCCGTGGCCATGCAGCCGGGCGATGCGGTCCTCTATCGCGGGATGGACTTGCGCCACGGACGCATGACGCCCAACCCCAATCGCTGGTCCGCGCATCTCTTCCTGTTCTGGGTCGAACGCGACGGCAAGTTCAAGCAGCATGCCTTTGACGAAGAACGGTTGCGCTCCGAATTAAAGCGGGTCAGCAATCTGGACGTGTAGCCGCGTTCCGGTAAATCCCGGAATTGCGCCGGTTAAACCGGCTCCGCCCGGCCATTTGTCAGCACATAAGCGCAATCCAGCGCCTGTGCATTGTCGCCTTCATCGAGCGCCGCGACCGTGATCCAGCCTTCGCTCCGCATCTGCGCCGCTTTTGATGCCAGCGTTCCTTTGGGCAGGAACAGGCGGCGGTTTTCGTCTTTTTCGGCGACGACGTCGATCAACGGATCAGGGTACAGCGAAAAGCCGGTGGCGACTTCTACACCGCCGTCCGTCCGCGCGATGGCATAGGTGCCGCCGCGTCCGAGTGCAGCGGTATAGCCCTTGGCAAACAGCGTGAATCCGAACCAGCTTTGATATTCAAAGCCATGCCGCTCGGTAGGGTCGAGGGTGATGGTCGCGCGGTCGCCGAGCGATTCCGCAATAGCTTCCAGCGCGCCAATCCGCGACGCCAGCGCACCCCCCGCATCAATAGCGCGCAGCTTCTGCACCGCTTCGGCAAATGGTCCGGTTGCAGCGAGCAAAGGCAGATAGGCATCCGCCCCCAAGGCGCTCAATCCGCCTGCATCTTTCATATCCAGTTCGGACCGTACCGCGTCGATCTTGTCGGACGAAAGCGGCAAGGCCTTTGCGGCCAGCGTTTCGACCAGATCGGGCAAGGTGAAATCGACTGTGATATCCTTGACCCCCGCCGCCTCAAGCGCCTCGACCGCAACGGTCACGATCTCCGACGCAGCCGCAACGCTGTCATTGCCGATCAGTTCGGCGCCCAATTGGGTAATTTCCCGTTCGGGGCGCAACTGGCGCGCGCGCAGGCGCAGGATTTGGCCATGGTAGCACAGGCGCAGCGGACGCGGTGCATCCGCCATACGGGTAGTCGCGATGCGGCCGACCTGCACGGTGATATCCCCCCGCAAGGCAAGCGTATGCCCCGAAACCGGGTCGGTGAAGCGCAACAGGCTGTTGCGTGTTGCGCCGCCGCTGCGGGCCGACAGGCTGGCTTCGAATTCGGCGATGGCCGGGCTGACCCGACCATAGCCGTGTGACGCCATGACATCGAGCATGGCGCGGGCAACCCGAACGGCAGCCTCCGCCTGCACAGGCAGGCGGTCGCGGAATCCTTCGGGTAAAAGATCGGGCGATATGCTGGTCATGCGGGCTCTTTACGCGAAAACGCCTGTCGGGAAAGCCCCGATCAGAATTTAAGCGCCTTTACCGTTTTCACGCCGGGCAATTTGCACAACTGCCACAACACCGGCTCTTCGATTTCGGAGTCCATCGACAGCAGCAATACCGCCTCGCCACCGGCGCTGCGGCGGCCGAGATGGAAGGTGCCGATGTTCAGCCCCGCCTCGCCCAAAGTCGTTCCGACGCGGCCAATGAAGCCGGGCGCATCTTCGTTGACGATGTAAAGCATATTGCCTTCCAGCTCCGCTTCCAGGCTGATCCCGAAGATCTCGACAAGACGCGCTTCACTATTGGCAAAGAGGGTCCCAGCGACCGAACGAGGGCCTTGGCTGGTGTTGACGGTCACCCGGACCAAGGTGTGGTAGGCACCGGGCTTGTCATGGCGCACTTCGCGGATGTCGAAACCGCGTTCTTTCGCCAGATACGGCGCGTTGACCATGTTCACCGCGTCGGAGAAGCGGCGCATGAAGCCCGACAGGACAGCGGCGGTAATCGGCTTGATATTCAGTTCCGCCGCTGCGCCTTCGACTTCGATCGCCATATTGTCGAGATCGTCATGCGCCAACTGGCCAACCAGCGAACCCAGCTTTTGCGCGAGGTTCATGTAGGGCTTGAGCTTCGGCGCTTCTTCGGCGGACAGGCTGGGCATGTTGAGCGCGTTGGTAACGCCGCCATTGACCAGATAATCGGCCATCTGCTCGGCCACCTGCAGCGCGACATTGACCTGCGCTTCGTTGGTCGAAGCACCCAGATGCGGGGTGCAGATGAAGTTGGGCGTGCCGAACAAGGGCGATTCCTTCGCGGGCTCGGTGGCGAACACGTCCAGCGCCGCGCCTGCAACATGGCCGCTGTCGAGCGCTTCTTTCAGCGCCGCTTCATCGATCAGGCCACCGCGCGCACAGTTGATGATGCGGACGCCCTTCTTGGTCTTGGCGAGATTTTCCTTCGACAGGATGTTGCGGGTCTGGTCGGTCAGCGGCGTGTGCAGTGTGATGAAGTCGGCCTTTGCCAGCAATGTGTCGAGGTCAGCTTTCTCAACACCCATTTCGACAGCACGCTCAGCGGTCAGGAACGGGTCGAAAGCGACAACCTTCATCTTCAGGCCCAGTGCGCGGCTGGCAACGATGCTGCCGATATTGCCAGCGCCGATCAGGCCCAGCGTTTTGCCGGTGACTTCAACACCCATGAAGCCGTTTTTCGGCCACAGGCCCGCCTGCGTCTGGGCATTCGCCTCGGGCAATTGGCGCGCAAGGGCGAACATCAGGGCGATGGCGTGCTCGGCGGTCGTGATTGAGTTGCCGAACGGCGTGTTCATCACGACCACGCCCTTGGCCGAGGCGGCTGGGATATCGACATTGTCGACACCTATACCGGCACGGCCGATAACCTTCAGATTGGTGGCAGCATCCAAAATGGCCTTGGTCACCTTTGTCGAGCTGCGGATGGCAAGACCGTCATAGTCACCGATCATGGCGGCCAGTTCTTCGGGAGTCTTGTCGGTGATTACGTCAACGTCACAGCCACGCTCGGCAAAGATCTTGGCGGCGTTGGGGTCCATTTTGTCGGAGATAAGTACGCGAGGTTTTGTCATGTCATGTTCCTGATCTTGGGTCGTCGTCATCCCCCGCCAAAACAGGGGAATCGGGATTCCCGCTCTTGCGGGGACGAAAATGCGTGGGGTTTAAGCCTTGGTCTCTTGATAGGCCCAGTCGAGCCAGGGTCCGAGCGCCTCGATATCGGCGGTGTCGACAGTCGCACCACACCAGATCCGCAGACCCGGCGGTGCATCGCGGTAGCCCGCAATGTCATAGGCAGCACCTTCGGCTTCGAGCAGTGCGGCGAACTTCTTGATGAACGCCTCATCCGCGCCTTCGACGGTCAGGCAGACCGAGGTTTTCGAACGCGTCGCTTCGTCGGCGGCAAGATGGCCAAGCCATGTCCGGTCGGCAACAATCTTGCCAAGCGCGGCGGCATTGGCATCCGAACGGCCCATCAGACCTTGCAATCCGCCAACGCTTTTCGCCCAATCCAGCGCGAAAATGACGTCTTCGACTGCGAGCATCGAGGGGGTGTTGATGGTTTCGCCCTTGAACACGCCTTCAGCCAGCGCGCCTTTCGACATCAGGCGGAACACCTTGGGCAACGGCCATGCGGGCGTGTAGTTTTCCAACCGCTCCACAGCGCGTGGGCCGAGGATAAGTACGCCATGCGCGCCCTCACCGCCCAAAACTTTCTGCCAGGAGAAGGTCGTTACATCGAGCTTGTCCCAAGGCATGTCATAGGCAAACACGGCGGAGGTCGCGTCGTTGAAGGTCAAACCTTCGCGGTCATCCGCGATCCAGTCGCCATTGGGAACACGTGCACCAGAGGTGGTGCCGTTCCAGGTAAAGACGACATCATTGCTGAAATCGACCGCCGACAGATCGGGAATTTCGCCATAGGGCGCATTCAGGACGGTGGCGTTCAGCTTGAGCTGTTTGTTGACATCGGTAACCCAACCTTCACCGAAGCTTTCCCACGCAAGCATCGTGACCGGCCGTGCACCGAGCATGGTCCACATCGCCATTTCGATGGCGCCGGTGTCCGAACCGGGCACGATGCCGATCCGGTGCGTATCGGGCACCTGCAGCACTTCGCGCATCAGGTCGATGGCAAGTTGCAGACGCGACTTGCCGATCTTGGCGCGGTGCGAGCGGCCCAGTGATTCGGTTGCTAATTTGGAAGCTTCCCAACCCGGCGGCTTCGCGCAGGGACCGGAAGAAAAGTACGGACGCGCCGGCTTAGCGGCGGGTTTACTGATAGTCATGTAAGCGTCTCCTTGCAGAGAGCAGCGCGGCGTTGGGACCGCGTGGCCCGGAGCCGCGTTTAAGCGCGGCCCCGGTTTTGTCAACGACTATCGACGCAGGCGCTCAATAACCCTGCTTGCGGAACAGCACCTCACCGCGACGTCCGACATAGAGTTTTTCCAGCGTGACGGGGTGAAAATAGGCTTCAACCCGGTCGCCTTCGGGGGTGGTGCCATAGACTTCATAACAACCGCCATCGACCTTGGACTTGCGGACGGTCCAGCCTTCTTTCGTCAACTTCTTGGTCAGTTCGTCCTGTGTTTTCCAGCCTGATACGGGGCCCGCCTTGCATTTGATAACACCGGTGGCCGAAGCGGGTGCGGAAACCATCGCAACAGCGGCTGCGGCGGCTAGGGTAAGGGGGATAAAGACGCGCATATTCATGCTCCTTTGGGTTGGGGTTTGGGGGAAAGAAAAAAGCGTGCGGCCACCAAAAGCACCAAAGGCACAAAGTGGACGAGCGCAGGAACGAGGTTGTTGTGGATGAATATCCAATGGACCAGAACGAGGACCGCCGCGGGATAAACCAGACGCTGGAGTTGTTTCCAACCTGCCTTCAGCTTCCGCATCGACGCGTCATTGCTGGTCACCGCCAGGGGCACGAACAACAGCATTGCGGCCCAGCCCGTCCAGATGCCAAGCGCCCAGAATTCGGCAAGGATGTCGTCAAGATTACCCATGTCGATCAGATAGAAAAGCAGATGGAGCACCGAATAGGCGAAAGCCGCGACACCCAAAGCACGGCGGCGTTGTAAGAGCCAATTGAGCCACGGCTTTGGCCCTAGCAGCGAAACCAAAGGGCTCAACACCATCGCAAAAATCATCAACCGCGCCGCCCACTCGCCGGTCGGATGCAGCATATCCATCGCAATCACGTCGCCCGATGCGTAGCGGCGCAGCATCAATAAAGCCGGGATTGCCAGCAACAGCCAAAAGGCGGGCTTCTTGTTAAGAATGATTCGCAACACTCATCGGCGTTACGGACTGTCGTTCCGGCTTGCAATGGCGAATTTGTAACAAACTATCCCATCCAGATTGCGGCCAAAGGTTCGTTTCCCGCGCCCACAGCCTGAGAGACCTCCATTTTCCAGTTCGCCTGTCCGGCGAATAACGCTAAATAGCGTTACAATGCAAAGGCGCTCTTTTCTTATCTTGGCCGTCCTCGTCGCCACGACGGCGCTGTCCGCCTGCGGTGGCCGCGACGAACGCGACATACCGCGCGTCACCAACGACAGTTTCAGCAGCAGCGAATCCCGTAAATGCCTTGCCGATTTAAAAGCGCAATCGGTACGCTTTCAGGTTTTGCCTAACCAGTTGCGCGGTGGTGGCTGCCGGACAATCGACACGATCAAGCTATTGGATCTGGGCACCGAAACCGCAAATCTCGGCCCGATGACTTGCCCGCTCGCCGCTAATTTCGCCGCTTGGGCACGCCATGCCGTACGACCTGCGGCCAAGCAATATTTGGGGTCCGATGTCGTGCGCATCGAAACCTTCGGCACCTATAGCTGCCGCAATGTAAATGGCGGGCGATCCGGCAAATTGTCACAGCACGCTTTCGCCAACGCTGTCGATGTATCCGCTTTCATCCTGCGTGACGGACGGCGGATATCCCTGCTGAATAACTGGAATGGCCAGCCGCAAGAACGCGCCTTTTTACGCCGTCTCCACCAGTCGGCGTGCAAGCGCTTCGGAACCGTTCTGGGCCCTGAATACAACGCCCAACACGCCAACCATTTCCACTTCGATATGGCCAAATCGATGAAAGATGGCACCGCATTTTGCCGATAAGGGGTGGCAAATTGTCGCTGGCGGGAGTAAACCCGCGCTAATGAACGATACAAAAATAACTGATCGCCGCTTCTACAAAGCACAACAAGAAGCGGATTTCGCGGAACAACAGCTTTCCACCCCCCAGACACGCAGCAAGTCTTACCGGCTTGCTTTTCAGGACACCGACTTCCTGCTGCGCGAGGATTTGCGTCCGGTGCGGTTCCAGCTGGAACTGCTCAAGACCGAGATGCTTCTCGACGAAGCCAATATCGGATCGATGCTGGTTATCTACGGATCGGCCCGCATACCTGAGCCCGACAAGGCCGATGCCCTTTTGACCAATGCGACGGATGACCGTTCGCGCATCATTGCCGAGCGGATGAAGGAAAAGTCGCGCTTTTACGAAGAAGCGCGGACGTTGGCGCAACTCGCGAGTCAGGCCAATGTGACCGACGAAGCAGGACAGCGGCATTTCGTCGTCTGCTCCGGTGGCGGACCTTCGATCATGGAAGCGGCCAATCGCGGCGCGCATGATGTCGGCGCCGAATCTGTCGGCCTCAACATTGTCTTGCCGCATGAGCAGGCACCCAATTTGTTCGTCACCCCGCGCCTCAGCTTCCAGTTCCATTATTTTGCTTTGCGCAAGATGCACTTCCTGTTGCGCGCCCGCGCGGTCGCTGTGTTTCCCGGCGGCTTTGGAACGTTCGATGAATTTTTCGAACTCCTGACGCTGGTTCAGACCGGCAAGATCAAGAAAATGCCTATCCTGCTGTTCGGCAAGGATTTCTGGAACCGCGTTGTCAATTTTGAAGAATTGATGCTCGAAGGCGTAATCAGCCCGCCTGACCTCGAACTTTTCCGCTTTGTGGAAACCGCGGACGAGGCATGGGCCGCCATTTGTGATTTTTACGAGGTCGCGGTCTAACCCCCGACCTCGTCAATCATTTCAATGTTGCGAGATAGTCAATGAGCGCCTTGCGCTCAGCGGCATCGTTGACGCCTGCAAACATCATCTTGGTTCCGGGTGCCCATTTGGCGGGTGCTGTCAAAAACGCATCCAGACTGGCTTCGTCCCAAACGCCACCTTTGGCCTTCAGGCCATTGGAATAGGTGAAGCCGGGCGCGGATGCGACAGCGCGTCCGCTTACGCCATGCAATCCCGGGCCAATACCATTACGGCCATCGGGCGTGACAGTGTGGCAGGCCGCACATTTTTTGAACACGTCTTCGCCTGTTTTTGCAACGGTTGCGACAGGCTCCGTCGCGGCAGTCTGCCCGCCTGTGTCAGAGCCTGTAGTTTCAGTACCACCGCAGGCGGCAACAGCGAACAGCAGCGGCAATGCCGCGAAAGCTGCACCCTTCATATGCGACCCGTGCTTACTTTGCAGGTGCCGGAGCCGCTGCTGCAGGCGCAGCTGCGGCATCGGCAGCAGGCGCCGCCGCACCGTCGGCAGGTGCAGCGGCAGCGTCCGCAGCAGGTGCTGCTTCAGCGGCAGGCGCAGCTGGCAATGGCAGATTCGAACCTTGCGCGTTCAGATATACGATCAGATTGGCGCGATCGACGGGGTTACCCAGGCCGGCAAAGGTCATCTTGGTGCCCGGTGCATATTTCTTCGGGTTGGCCAGCCATTTGTCCATGCCTTCCCAATCCCAATTGCCGGGAACCGATTTCAACGCATCGGAATAGGCAAAGCCGGGAACATGGCCGTGCGGCTTACCCATGGCAGCCCACAAATTCGGTCCGATGCCGTTGGCACCGCCTTGTGCGATCGTGTGGCATGCCGTGCACTTTTTGAAGACAGCTTCACCCTTTGCCGCATCGGCAGATGCCAGCAGAGTTGCGAGAGGAACGACAGGACCTGCTTCGCCACCGGCCTCAACACCCTCGATCGCATAGCCCGGCTCGTGCGGAGCGGGGCTGTGAAAATACATGCCCGAAGCGATGCTCAATCCCAGCGCGGCGATGCCACCTGCCAAAACCCAGCCTGCGATTGTGTTACTGCGATCATCCATCGATTGTCTGCCCTGTTATGCGGTTTGATGCATGCGGCTGTGATAGCCGCCAGATTCCCTGCCCCTCTAATAGCGCAAGGGGAGCCGTGCAAGAGCGGAAATCCGGTCTTGCCCGATATGATTCCGTCCCGTAACGCGACGCCATTATGGATAGCTATCCCGCCCCTGCCCTCGCCAAGGTCAAAGAGATGACCGCCGTTGCCACCGCAGACCCTGCGCGCGCCGTTGCATTTCAGGGCGCTCCGGGTGCAAATTCGCATTTGGCGGCGCTGGAATATGACCCTGAATGCCATCCACTTCCGTGCTTTTCCTTTGAAGACGCCATCGACGCGGTGAAGGACGGGACAGCGGCCCGGGCGATCATTCCCATCGAAAACTCGCTCCATGGCCGCGTGGCCGACATCCACTTCCTGCTGCCCGAATCAGGTCTCAGCATCGTTGCCGAACATTTCATGCCCATCCGCCACTGCCTGATGGCCAAGACGGCTGACGCAAAACTGACCACGGCGATGAGCCATCCGCAAGCTTTGGGCCAATGCCGCCACTATCTGCGCGCGCATGACATCATTCCCGTTGCCTATGCCGATACGGCCGCAGCCGCAGCCTTCGTCGCGGCCAATGACGACCCTTCGGCAGGCGCAATCGCGCCGCCCATTGCTGCCGAAATGTACGGGCTGGTCGCGATCAATGATGGCGTGCAGGACGATGCCAGCAACACGACGCGCTTTGTCGTGTTGTCACGCGACCCTGCGGACCGTTCCGCGATGGACGGAACCCTGATGACGACCTTCATATTCGAGGTGAAGAACATCCCTGCTGCGCTTTATAAAGCGATGGGCGGTTTTGCGACGAACGGCGTCAACATGACGAAGCTGGAAAGTTACCAAAATGGTGCCAGCTTTGCGGCGACCGAGTTTTTCGCCGACATTGAAGGCGCGCCGGGCGATGCCGCCGTCGACCGCGCGCTCGATGAATTGCGCTTCCACTGCAACTCGGTGCGGCTGCTCGGAACTTATAAGCAGACCCGCGAACGCGGTTAAGCGAGCTCAAGAGCCCTTTCGCGCGCCACATAGAGGGCGGCCAGAAACTGGTCTGCGGCACGATCCCATGTAAATTGCGCGCCATAGCGGGCGGCGGCTGTTCGGCTGCAGCTCAGAGCCTGGGTGATCGCAAGCGATGGGGATTCCGATACCGACCCGACGGGTTCCGCCAGCTCGTCAAATGGTCCCATGCCCTGCGCCCCGATGATATCCAGCGGTCCGGGCACCGGATAACCCGCGACAGGGACGCCACAGGCCAGTGCCTCGATCATGACCAGTCCGAAGGTGTCGGTTTTGCTCGGGAAGACGAAAACGTCAGCAGCAGCATAAGCCTGCGCAAGTTCCGTGCCGCTCAAGCTGCCCATGAACAGCGCATCGGGATATCGCCGTTTCAATTCGTCGAGTGCCGGTCCATCGCCCACGACCACTTTGGTCCCCGCAACCGCTGCGCCAAGGAAACTCTCCAGATTTTTCTCGATCGCCACGCGCCCGACGGAGAGCAATAGGGGTTTGGGCAATGCTGCAAGCGCCGGATGCGGGGCGAGGCCGGGTTTGAAAATCCCCGTATCGATCCCGCGGGTCCACGGACGAGTATGCGGGATACCGCGGCTTTCCAGTTCCGCACTCAAACGCGGCGTCGCCGACAGAACGGCGCGCGATGATTTATGGAAGATCCGCATCACCGGCCAGAAATAGTCGGGAGACAGACCCGTACGCACCGATGCATAATCGGGAAAGCGGGTGTGGAAGGCCGTGGTGAAGGGTATCTTGTGCACCATGCACCAGCGCCTTGTGCTCCACCCGATCGGCCCTTCGGTCGAGATGTGGACAATGTCCGGCGCGAAATCGGCCAGTTTTTTGCGCAGTCCAAAGCGCGGCGCGACGGCCAGGCGTATTTCGCCATAGCCCGGACAGGGCACGGTGCGAAATTGGTCGGGGCTCATGACGCAGACTTCGTGGCCACGTTCGCGGAGAAGCTTTACGGTCATCTCCAAGGTGCGCACCACGCCGTTGATCTGCGGACGCCAGGCGTCGGTCGCTATCGCGATCCTCATGCCAAGGCCTTTTCGCGCTTGGCCGCTTGTTGGCGCTGGCGGTTATGTTCGGCCCAGTCGACGATCGACATCTGCCCGAACTTGTCTTCGACCAATGCGGTGCAGCTTTCGACCCAGTCGCCGTCATTATAATAAGTGACACCATCGATGTCGCGGATTTCGGCATGGTGGATATGGCCGCAGACAACGCCGTCGACACCGCGATCCAGCGCCGCACGGGCTACGGCCTCTTCATATTTGCCAATGAACGATACCGCATTCTTGACCCGCATTTTCAGGTAAGAGGAAAGCGACCAATAAGGCAGATGCAACCGGCGGCGGACGGCGTTCAGCCAGACATTGGCTTTCAGCAGGAAGGTATAGGCTGTGTCCCCGAGGAAGGCTAACCATTTGGCGTAGAGCACAACGCTGTCGAACATGTCACCATGGGTAACCAGCAGCAAGCGGCCATCGGCGGTTTCGTGGATGGCTTCATGCGCCAGTTCGACCCCACCAAAGCCGAGGCCCACATAATCGCGGAACATCTCGTCATGATTGCCAGGCACATAGACAACGCGCGTTCCCTTATGCGCCATTTTCAATATGCGGCGCAGAACTTCGTTATGGCTCGATGGCCAATACCAGCCTTTGCGAAGCCGCCAGCCGTCGACAATATCGCCGACGAGATAGAGCGTATCGCACTGGATGCTGTGCAGAAAATCGAGCAGCAGCTCAGCATTGCATCCCGACGTCCCCAGATGGACATCCGAAATCCAGACGGTGCGGTATTTCTGCTTGGGTTGAAAACTACGTGGTTCCTGTTCGTGGAACCAATCGGGCATTTTCGGATCGAAGATACTGCCGAGCGGGTTCTTGGTCAAAACGTCTGTCATGATTTTCCCAGTTATTGCCTTAACTGGAACTGCCGGATAGCCGCCATGCGTTACGCGTTCACGTCGTGCGCATGACAGTTTCGAGTCAGTTCCAGTTTTTCTGTGACAATCAGAACTTTGCGCCGACCCGGATGCCATACAGGCGTGGTTCGGCTGGAATGAAGGTCGGAATGCCAAAGGCCCCACCCGTGTTTCCGGCATCGAGCAGATAGTCTTCGTTCAACAGATTGCGGGCGAAGGCCGACACTTCGAACCGGTCGCCGCCGAAGCGGAACCCTGCGTTCACATTGACCAAAGTCACGGCCTCCTGGCTGATCAGATTATTGTTCGGAATTTCGAAGAAAATCTTGCTGCGGTAGGTAACCGAAGGTGTGGCAAAGAAAGTGATGCCGCCCATCGGGGCGTCGATGGTGAAGCCTGCGGCGGCCTGGACATCAGGCTGCAATCGGAACTTCGCGCCACGGAAGTTGGCCGCAATCGTGGGCTTGTCGTCAATACCGCCGTCGATATAGCCGATATTTCCGAACACGCTCAGCCAGCTTGCCGGCTTGATCGTCAGTTCGGCCTCAACCCCCTTGTTGGTCGCGGTCCCGGCGCTCTGGGTCTGTGTGGTGCCGTTCGGTAAAACGACGCTCACCTGAAAATTATCGTAGGTCAGATAATAGGCGCCAATGGACCCCGAAAACATGCCCGAAGAACCCTTCACGCCGATTTCATAGTTCCATACATTCTCCGCCAGAACGGGCGTAAAGTTGGGGACCGGACCGGTTGCCGTTGCCCGCGCACCCAATTGCACCGTCGCGGACCGGCGGCCTTTAGATACTGTCGCATAGGCATTGAAATCGTCCGAGAAGCGGTAAAGCAAATTCAGGCGCGGCAAGACAGCGGCGAAGCTATCCTCGGTCCGGAAGGTTTGCCCGCCGGTATCGACCTGACCCGGAATAAGCGAAGCGCCGCCGGAAATCAGCGAACGCGGCACCTGGGCATAAAAGCCCGAGCGGCGCATTTCGATCAACACGCGTGCGCCCGCCGTAATTTCAAGGGCCGGGGTCGGAATCCATGTGCCATCGGCAAACATGGAATAGCTGTCGTTGCGCCCCTGATTTTCAAAGACCGAGCTGTATGGAACTTGGGTGAAGCGCCCGCCGGTCAAAATCGCCGTTGCACCCGCAGCGGAAACGGTGCCGTTTGCCGCAATACAGGGCAACCCCGGAATGAGGCGAGCGGCGCATTGCAGGAACGTGCCTTCTTCGCTGGAGAAAGGCACATTCTGGATGCTGTTTTCATGGAAATAGTTGAACCCGAACGAACCGCGGAATTTGTCATCGGTATAGGCAAAGCGGGTTTCGTGGTTGAACTGGTCGCCTTTGGCAAGCTCGGTGAATTCCAGATACCATGCGGCTGAACCGTCGGCGTCGAAAACCTCAAGCGAGTCAAATTTGCGATAGCCATTGACTATGGTCAGTGCCCAATTATCGGCAAATTCCCAGTTCACGGTGTAATTGGCGTCATAGACGTCGCGGGTGAGGCCCAGCTTGTCCTGATATAAATCCTGCAAGGAACGCGGCGATCCGCCGAGGGAGGCATCGCCGAATGGATTGCCCGGTCCCGAGGTCGTCGGCAAGGCGCGCGAGACAAAGGCGGTGCCGGGGTTGCGTTGGCGATCATAGGTGAGGATCAGGTCAGCCGTCAGCTCGTCGCTTGGTGTAAAGCGGAGCGAACCGCGGACGCCCAGCTGGTTCTGGCCATTAAGATCTTCCTGACCGGGGGCCAGATTGTTCACATAACCGTCGCGCTTTTTGAACGCGAAGGCCACGCGTGCGGCAATCTCTTCCGACCCGATGTTCAGGTGGCCGCCAAGTTGGCGCTGGTTGAAATTGCCGATACCGCCGGTGACTGATCCGGAAAATCCGGCTTCGGGGCGTGCCGAAATGATGCTGATCGCGCCAACGGCCGATGCGGTTCCGAACAGCGTCGCCTGCGGTCCCTTGATGACCTCGATCCGTTCAATGTCATAAATGTCCTGATAGGAACCGCGCGAACGGGAAATGTCGACGCCATTATAATAGAGCGTGACGCGTGCGGCCTGCTGCGCGGAGCCTGAATCCGATGTGATACCGCGAATGACGACGCCAGGGTTGTTCGCGCTCTGCTCCTGGATATTGAGGCCGGGGATATAATTGGCAAGCTCGTCCAGGTCGCTGACGCCCAGTTCCTTCAACCGCGCTCCGCTAACGGCGCTCAGGGTTACGGGAACATCAATCAGCCTTTCTTCGCGCTTTTGTGCGGTAACGATGATTTCGCCTTCATAAACTTGCTCTTCATCGTCCGCTGTTTGCGCAAATGCCGGAAAAGCGGTTGATGCCAACAAAAGAGAGATTGAAATTGGGAGAGAATGTGAACGCATGGTGGGAGACTCCAACGGTGTAAGACGCTGGCGCTATGGCGGTGCTGCGCGTCACTATTGCGTCGTCTGTGCGACAATTCGGCTATGTGAATGCGAAGGAAAAAAGACATGTCCTGCGGCGGCCCCGTCCATGGACCTTCTGCCGCTGTCGGGTGTTACCCTTTTCCCACTTCAGGAGAAAAAATATGGCAGACCTTTCCAACATCAAGGAACATGCAGAAGTCATCGGCGCGGACGGCGTGCATGTCGGCACCGTCGACCGCGTAGTTGGCAACCGTATCAAGCTGACCAAAGAAGATGGCGGTGAAGGCCATCATAAGGGGCATCACCACTATATCAGCGGTGGTCTGGTCGCGACCATCGAAGACGGCACCGTGCGCCTGTCGGCAAATGCCGACGTAGCGATCACATTTGAAGAAGAGGAAGAAGAAGGCGAAGAAGCCGCCAACTGATACCCAGCGGGGCGCGGCAGCCTTGGGTTAAACCCTAATGCGCTGCGCCCCAGCTTGCGCCTGTTCCAATTTCCACGCCCAGCGGAACGGTCAGCTTTACCAACGGTTCGGCGGCATCCGCCATCACCGCCTCGATCACCTTGCTGGCGGCGGCGACATCACCTTCGGGCAGTTCGAAAACCAATTCGTCGTGCACCTGCAATAGCATCTTTACATGGGATAGCCCCGCTGCCTCCAACGCCGGTCCCATGCGGACCATGGCGCGTTTGATGATGTCCGCGCTTGTCCCCTGAATTGGCGCATTGATCGCAGCCCGCTCGCTTCCTTGCCGCTCTGCCTGGTTGGCAGACTTGATGCGCGGGAACCATGTCTTGCGGCCGAACAAGGTCGTGGAATGGCCGCATTCCCGCACCGTTGCCAGAGTTTCCTGAATATAGTTGGAGATACCCGGAAAGCGTTTGAAATAGGCGTCGATCAGGGCCTGCGCCTCATCCGGCGTCGATTCCAGCCGCTTGGCAAGACCCCAGCGCGAAATGCCGTAAAGGATCGAAAAGTTGATGGTCTTGGCGCGGCCGCGGGTGTCGCGATTGACCTCTCCAAACATTTCCTGCGCGGTGCGCGCGTGAATATCCTCACCCTTTTCAAAGGCATCACGCAAGGGTGCGACATCGGCAAAATGCGCTGCAAGCCGCAGTTCGATCTGGCTATAGTCAGCAGACAGGATGACGTTGCCCGGTTCCGCCACAAAGGCGTCGCGGATCTGGCGGCCCATTTCGGTGCGGATCGGGATATTCTGCAAATTGGGGTCGGTCGAGGACAGCCGCCCGGTCTGCGCGCCGACCAGTGAATAGCTGGTGTGGACGCGACCCGTTTTGGGGTTGATCTGTTCCTGCAGACTGTCGGTATAGGTTGATTTGAGTTTCGCCAATTGCCGCCAGTCGAGCACCTTGCGCGCGATTTCGACACCCTGCCCCGCCAAATCCTCGAGCACGGTCACATCGGTCGAATATTGCCCGGACTTGCCCTTTTTGCCGCCCTTATGCCCCATTTTTTCAAACAGGATATTGCCCAATTGTTGCGGGCTACCAATGGTAAAGGGTTGCCCCGCCAGTTCGTGGATTTCCTTTTCTAGGCTTTCCATCTGCGCAGCGAATTCACCAGACAGGCGGGCGAGCACGGCCCGGTCAACCTTGATGCCGGTGCATTCCATTTTCGACAGCACAGGCACTAAAGGCCGGTCTACCAGTTCATAGACCGTGGTGACCTTGTCCGGGCTCAACCGCAATTTCAGATGGTGCCACAGGCGCAACGTAACATCGGCGTCCTCCGCCGCATATTTTGTCGCATCGGATAGCGGCACTTCCGCAAAGCCGATCTGGCTTTTGCCGGTGCCGGTCACACTTTTATAGCTGATGCATTCATGCCCCAGATGCAAACGCGCCAGTTCGTCCATACCATGGCCATGATCGCCCGCATCCAGTGCAAAGCTCATGACCATCGTGTCGTCATAGGGCGCGATCGTCAGGCCATGCTGCGCCAGAACGCTGATGTCATATTTGAGGTTTTGGCCAATCTTCAGCACGCTCGGTTCGACCAGCAACGGCTTCAACCGCGCGAGGGCGTCGGCAAAGGGAATCTGCTCCGGATTTTCGGCAAGCAGGTCGGTGCCTCCATGCCCCAGCGGCACGTAGCACGCCTCGCCCGGTGCCACGGCGAGGCTGAAGCCGACCAGCCGCGCCGTCACCGCCTCCAGACTGTCGGTTTCGGTGTCAAAGGCCACCAGCCCCGTTTCCATCGCCCGCGAAATCCAGTGATCGAGCCGGTCGGCCGTCGTCACACATTCATAGGCATTTACATCAATCGGCGGCATTGCAGGCGGCAGTGCGGCTTTCCCGGCAACCGGTGCGCTGGCGGCACCATCCCCTTTGCTCGTTGCCTTGGGGTTACCTGCAATCGATTTGTTTGCCGCCGCGGTATTGGCCACTTGGCCTATGCGCTTCAGAAGCGAGTTGAAGCCATGATGTTGCAGGAACGCAGCCAGGGGTTCTTCCGGAATCGCACCCAGCTTCATGTCCTCGATCGGAATCGGCAGCGGGCAATCTTCTTTCAGCGTCACCAGCACTTTTGACAACCGCGCCTTGTCGGCATGTTCGATCAGATTGTCGCGCATCTTCGACGGCTTCATATCGGGTGCGGCGGCAAGGACGCTTTCGAGGTCGCCAAATTCCTGGATCAACTTCGTCGCTGTCTTCGGGCCCACGCCCGGAACGCCCGGGACATTGTCCACGCTGTCGCCCATCAGCGCCAGCACATCGCCAACCTTTTCGGGACCGACGCCGAACTTCTCGATCACTTCTTCGGCGCGGATGCGCTCATTTTTCATGGTGTCGAACATGTCGACGCATGGTTCGACCAACTGCATCAAATCCTTGTCGGACGAAACAATGGTCACATGCCATCCCGCAGCGCACGCCGCCTTGGCATAGCTTGCGATCATGTCGTCCGCCTCGACATTGTCTTCTTCAATCATCGGCAGCGAAAAGGCGCGCGTGGCGTCGCGGATCATCGGGAATTGCGGGCGCAGATCTTCGGGCGGCTCGGGCCGGTTGGCCTTGTAGAGATCGTAGATTTCGTTTCGGAACGACTGCGAACTTTTGTCCAGAACCACCGCCATATGGGTGGGGCCATCGGCCTGATGAAGATCGTCGGCGAGCTTCCACAACATGGTTGTGTAGCCGTAAACGGCTCCCACCGGTTCCCCATGAATATTGGTCAATGGCGGCAGACGGTGATAGGCGCGGAAGATATAGGCGGAGCCATCGACGAGGTAGAGATGCTTCTGTTCGGACATAGCCCAAGCGATAGCAGCGGCACGCCGCCGCGACTATCGTGAAATGCGCCGCACGTGCGGAAAAGCTGTGGTCAAAACAATGATCGCACCTCCTAGCAAAGCCCTAAGGCTCAAGCGCAGACAGTTGTCTGCACAGGGCTATCCATGCGCAAATCTGCCGCCTTTCCACCGTGCATGCGCACAAGCCGGGGTTTTCCTTCGGCCATATAATGCCAGCGGAAAAAGCGGAACGTCATAATCCGGCCGACCGTCACAGCCCCCATGCGTTTGTGCGACAATATCGACGGCAGATTATAGTCGGCGATCCAGCTCATCGACCAGTTTTTATCATGGGCATTCAGCCATTGCGCCGTTCCCGCCCACAGCGCGGCAAAGCCCCTGCCCATCCGAAACTGTGGTTTGATCCAGAGCCCTGCATCCCATCCCGCATCGGCGGGGACATGGAAGCGGATCGGCATGGCATCTTCTTCAAACGGACCTTCGCCGACCCAGGATATGCCGACCAGTTCGTCCTTGCGGTTGAAGGCAGCAAGACAGGTCATGCCCTGTGCAAAGCGGAGGCGCTGGACGGCGGGACTAATGTCGATGCTATGCTTTTCTAATTCAGCGGCCGGCATGGGTGAAACCCGAAAGCCGCGCGGCATTTCGGGCATGCCTGAAACCGGCACAGCAACCAGCAGTAATCGGCTATACCCGATCATCCCCGCCTTCGCCGCGAGCCGCGCTGCTGCGTAAGACAGGATGCCGGCGGCACCTAATAACTTCAAACTGCTAATATCCGGCACAGGGGGCTCCGTCGGTGATGGAGGCGATCATAGCGCGATTTCGAAAATAAAATCTGAACGCCGTGGCATTTGTCCGATTTCGAATTCAGCTTGTCGCACGGCATGCTTTATGAGAGCGATGCGCACCGATGGACTATTTCAATCATATCGACATGATGGCGCGCGGGGGTGCCATTTCCCTGCTCGCGCTGTGGAGCTGGATTCTTCTTCGCGATCATGGTCCGTCTTTGGCTGCCCGTCTGGCCGTGCTGATGAACGCTGCGATCTGCTGCTATTTGCTGGTCACGGCGGGCTGGTATCGGGAACCCAATATATTCGGCCTGTTCCTCGCTCTGGGAGCCGGTGCGACGCCAGGTCTTTTCTGGCTGTTCACCCGCGCATGGTTCAGCGACGAAGACAGGGTGAAACCAGGTGCCGTTCTTCTCGTCGCCCTATCGGTGATCAACACCGGCGTTACGCAATTGTCCTTCCCCGAAGATGGCCCGTTCAATGCTGTCTCGGGCGTTCTGTTTCGTGTGGCTATGCTCGCCTTCGCTGCCGCCGCCTTTTGGGAAGTGTGGAAAAGCCGCGAAGGCGACCTGGTCGAACCACGGCGCAAAATGCGGCCCCGCATTATTGCTGTGGTTGGATTTTATGTCGTTGTTATCGCCTTTGCGGAGGTTGCCGCACATAATGAGATCGCCGACAAGTCGATTATCCGTATCGTGGGAAGCACAATCATTTTGGTTGTCCTCGCCTTTTGCGCCGCCCTATTCCAGATGCGGCAGGCCGACCTGTTCGGTCCGACCGCGCCTGTACAACGGAGCAACCTTCCGAAAGCGCAGCCCGATGACGGATTGTCCGAAAAACTGCTGGCGCATATGGCACGCGAAATGGCGCATCGGGACGAAACTCTCTCCATCGCCAAACTGGCGCAACAACTGGGCGAACAGGAATATCGCCTGCGCCGGACGATCAACCAGCAACTGGGCCACCGCAATTTCACGTCCTTCCTAAACGGCTATCGCCTTGCCGAGGTAAAAGCGGCTCTCTCGGATCCGACGCAAAAGGACGTACCGATCATCACCATCGCCCTTGATGCAGGTTTTGGGTCGCTGGGCCCCTTCAACCGCGCCTTTCGCGAGGCCGAAGGCATGACGCCCAGCGCCTTTCGCGCATTGAAAGCTGGTTGATTTCAGAATCGGCTAGCCAGTTTCGGAAATTGAAGGGCATAGTCGTGGTCGAACAGGCAGTTGGCGGATATCAACAGCCCAAGGATACATAAATGAACACCGGAATTCCTCCCCTCGATATATTGCTGACAAAGGGGCAATATGTTTTTGCCTTTGACTTCGGCCGCTATCTGATTGCAGCGACGGTCACATTTTCCATCGTATGGCTGTTACGGCGCACGACTTTGCGCCAGCGCAAGATCCAGACGCGCGAGGCGACGCCGGCCGATATGCGGCGCGAATTTTTGCAGTCGATGCAGTCCGCTATCGTCTACACGGTGGGCGCTGCATTCCTTATTTGGGGAAGCCAGAACGGTATTTTCAAACGGTTCGACGGCAGCTTCGGCATCGGAACCGACCTCCTGATACTCGCCGCCATCATCATCGCGCATGATGCCTATTTCTACTGGGCGCATCGCTTCATGCACCATCCCAAATTGTTCAAGCATTTCCATTATGCCCATCACCGGTCGATCACCCCGACACCTTGGGCCGCTTACAGCTTTGCGATACCGGAAGCTGTGGTGATGTTCATGTTCGTGCCCATCTGGCAGTTTTTCGTACCAACGCCGGGCTGGGTTATGTTCACCTGGCTGAATTTCCAGATCATCCGCAACGCCATGGGCCATGCAGGCTTTGAATTTTTCCCGCGCTGGTGGCTCGCGACGCCCCTGACGAGCTGGATCAACACCACGGTGCATCATGACTTGCACCATCATGGCGGTTTCAACACCAATTACGGCCTATATTTTACGTGGTGGGACAAATGGATGGGGACCGAACACCCCAAATATCATGCGAAATTCGCCGAAGTCGTAAATCGTGGCAAGGAAGATGCACCCCTGCCCGAAGCGATCCACGCCTAAAGCGCTTCGTCGCCCCACAGCCGGTCGGTTTCGATAAATCCGTAGCGCCCCGCATTCTCGAAGCGGCACCAGCCTTTGTCGCATTCGTCGATCTTGCCCACAACGCCGGGTTCCACTCGCCACGCAATGCGCGCGGTCTGCTGCGGGGTCTCGCGTAAGGCTGCTATGCCGCTTCCGACCACAAGCGCGGTCCGCTTGGGGCTGAGCAGGCGGACATGCATCCAGCCCTGATCGCCATCGGGATCTTCCACCTTGCGCCACACGCTGTGCACCGCGACGACTTTAACCGGCATATTCTGCCGCTTGTAGACCCACTTCACCGGAAATTCGGTGCTCGGCCCCGTGCGCATCCGTGCCTCGGACTCTTCGATGGACGCCCAATAGGGTGTTTTTTGCTGTGCCTGTGCGTCCAGTGCGACCGCGCCGAAAAACGCAGTGCACAGCGCAACGCCTTGCCAAATGATTTTTGCCTGATTTGCCATTATCTTACCCCAGAGCCTTACTCTATACTGTAAGGTACACCGACAGTGCAACCATCCTGTCTTGACGTCAGCCCGAAATCCGCTTTACTCGCCGCATGCCCGAACTCAGCCGCATCGAACGACCCCGCGTCCGCGTCACCCGCCAGCTTCTTCCCGCTGTCGAACAGCGCATGGCCGAACTGTTCGACGCGACATTCAACGCCGACGACACACCCTTCTCGCCCGAAGAACTGGCGTCGGCGATGGCGGATTGCGATGTGCTGGTACCAACGGTCACCGACCGGATTGATGCCGACCTGATCGCTGCGGCACCGCCCCGCCTGAAGCTGATTGCCAACTATGGCGCGGGCGTGAACCATATCGATCTCGCCGCCGCCAAAGCCAAAGGCATCATGGTGACCAACACCCCCGGTGTCTTCACCGACGACACCGCCGACCTCACCATGGCCCTCATCCTCAATGTCCCGCGCCGACTGGGCGAAGGGCACCGCCTGATGCGTAGCGGGGGGTGGCAGGGTTGGAGCCCGACAGGGATGCTCGGCCACCGGATTGGCGGCAAGACGCTGGGCATTATCGGCTTTGGCCGGATTGGTGAGGCTGTGGCAATCCGCGCCAAAGCCTTTGGCCTGAACATCATCTACAACAAGCGCCACCGTTTACCCGCCAATGTGGAGGAAGAACTGGGCGTGAGCTTCGAGCCGGATCTCGATCGATTGGTGGGCCGTGCCGATATTATTTCGCTGCACTGCCCGTTAACGTCGGAGACGGACAAGATCATCAATGAGGACCGCATCGCGCTGATGAAGCCGGATGCCTATATCATCAACAGCTCACGCGGCGAGTTGATCGACGAGGTGGCGTTGATGGACGCGCTTGAATCCGGGCGGATCGCTGGCGCTGGACTTGATGTGTATACCCATGAACCGGCGGTCGATCCCCGCTTGCTTGCCATCCCGAACGTGGTCCTCTTGCCCCATCTGGGCAGCGCAACCTTCGAAGGACGCGGCGCGTCGGGGGAGCGGGTGATTGCCAATATCCGGATGTGGGCCGATGGCCATCGCCCAGCCGATCAGGTCCTTGAGGGATGGTCCTAAGCAATTTTCGTTCACTAACGGCCCGTAAACCGTAATTTTTGGCATTGAGCATCCGCGCCGCCTGTCTTAGGACGCGCTACAGAAAAAATGGGGGCGGAGCGGACATGGCCAATAAAATCCTGAGTGCAGTATGTTTTGCCGGTGCTTTTTTGGCAGCGCCTGCCTTTGCGCAGGATGCCGTCGTCGCGCTGCCTGAGCCCGATAGCGGCGACAGCGCGTGGATTTTGACCTCGTCGGCACTGGTCCTTTTGATGACCCTGCCTGGCCTCGCGCTCTTTTACGGCGGCCTTGTGCGCGCCAAGAACTTCCTGTCAGTACTCGTCCAATGCGGTGCCATCGCGGCGCTCGCCTCGGTGATCTGGATTGCCGTCGGATACAGCCTCGCCTTCTCGGTAAACGGGAACAGCTACATCGGCTCGCCCGAAAATTTCATGTTTAACGGCCTGCTCGATTCGGTCCGTGAAGACCAGACAATTGGCGAGCTCGCCTTTGCGCTGTTCCAGATGACCTTTGCGATCATCACGCCCGCGCTGATTGTCGGCGCATGGGTGGAGCGTGCGCGTTTCGGTTGGGTTGTCGCCTTTAGCGCGCTCTGGTCGTTGCTTGTCTATATCCCCGTCACCCGCTGGGTATGGGGTGGCGGATTTCTCGCGGAACAGGGCGTGATCGACTTTGCGGGCGGCATTGTGGTGCACACCACGGCGGGTATCTCGGCGCTTGTGGTGGCGTTGATGCTCGGCAAGCGGATAGGCTTTCCCAAGACCTTGATGTTGCCGCACAGCCCCGCGCTGACCGTGGCAGGTGCAGGCCTTTTGTGGGTGGGCTGGTTCGGATTCAACGGTGGCTCGGCCCTTGCAGCAAGTGACGCGGCGGCCAGCGCGATTATCAACACCCATGTTGCCGCATCGGTTGCGGCGCTGGTCTGGATCCTGATCGAGCGGTTCAAGGTCGGCAAATCCACGGCGGTCGGCTTTGCCACCGGCGCGGTCGCAGGACTGGCCACCATCACACCTGCCGCTGGTACGGTCGGACCGGGCGGAGCAATCATTATCGGGCTGCTCGCCGGATTGGTCTGCTTCTGGTGCGTTGGTCTGGTGAAGGGCACGCTGAAGATCGACGATTCGCTCGACGTCTTTGCTGTCCATGGCGTCGGCGGAATGCTGGGATCGCTCCTGCTCGCCATCTTCGCCAGCGAAAGCTTTGGTGGCGTCGGCTATGCGGAAGGTGCGGGCATGGGCTCGCAGTTTTGGGTGCAGCTAAAGGGTGTCGCGATTGTCGCGGTCTATTCCGCAGTCGTCACCCTGATTATCGGCTATATGGTGTCGATGGTCCTGCCCATGCGGGTCAGCGAAGATCAGGAGCGCGACGGGCTGGATATCTCCAGCCATGGCGAACGCGCCTGGGATCTGGACTAGGTCCGAACGTTCAGCAGTTTTGCAGAGTTAGCTGCCGGAAAAGCGCCCGGTCCAGCATCTCGTCAAATTTGCAGCCGAGCCGGTTGCCTTCGGCCCAGACGGCGGTCGCGGTAATGGGCTGGCTTCCGGCAAGACGTAGCCAGATCCGGTCGCCGACATTGATGCCCCCGTCGATCAGAACGCGGCAGCCATAGACCGACAGGTCAACGAGGCTGGCTTCCAGAGGCGGTTTAGTACGATTGCGGACGGTTGCCTTACCCAGCAACACAGGGTGCCGCTGCGCCTCCCGCTGCTCCAAGCGCGCGGGTGCTACCTTTCGATATTGCGACGTCATGTACCCCATCAACATCCCCTTGCCGAAAAAGATAAGGGAATAAGGTCAATAATCGGTAAATGACCGCTGCAATTAGTCTCCGGTCAGGATGCGATCGACCAGCTGTTTCACCGTCGGAACGAAGCCATTGGAATAAAATGGATCCTTGCCGAACAGATAGGCGCTGTGCCCTGCAAACATCAGATTTTCATCAATGGGCGCGCCATGTGCGATGTTCTGAAGTGCCTTCTGGATGCAGAAACTGCGCGGATCGGCGAGACGGCCGGTGCTGTTATTGTCATGGTCTTTCCACGACGAAAAACCGCAATGCGACAGACAGCCCATGCAGTCCTTCTGATCCTTGCGGATGACTTCACCCGACGAAGGCGTAACGAAGACCAGCGTATTGTCGGGAGTCTTCAGCGCAACGGTAAAGCCACGCGCATCCCATTCGCGCGCCTTCATCAGGTCCGCCGGTGTCACCCAGAAATTCTTGCCCTTAACACCCACATCAAGCTGGAGCGTATGGTCCAGATCGGCGGTTTGCGTATAGGAAATCTGGCGGTCGGAACGGTCCTGCAATTCTTTCAGGAACGGGTTGATCACGGCGCTCGAATAAAATCCGGTCGGCGAGAATTGATGCAGCAAAACCCCGTCTTCCGGGATTTTCGTCAACGCATCTTTCCAGCCATCGGGTATCGGGCTTTCCTGCGTCAGCAGGGGACGCGTGCCGAACTGGAATGCAATCTGCCCCAATTCCGGGTTATCGATCCAATTGTCCCAATCGCGCAAATACCAGACGCCGCCCGCCATGACGATGGGCACCTCGTCGGAAATGCCCTCTGCCCGCATGACGTCGCGCAAGGCTTTGACGCGGGGATAGGGGTCCTCGGGGCTGCGTGGGTCTTCGGCATTGGACAGGCCATTATGACCACCCGCCAACCAGGGGTCTTCATAAACGACCGCACCCAACCATTCGGGTACCTTGTGATAGGCGCGCTTCCACAAGGCGCGGAACGCACGGGCGGAGCTGACGATTGGCAAATAGTAGACGCCATATTGCGCAGCAATTTCCGACAGCTTGTAGGGCATCCCTGCCCCACAGGTCACGCCGGTCACCATGCCACGCGTTTCTTCCAATATGCCGTGCAGGATACGCTGGGCGCCGCCCATTTCCCACAAGACATTGATGTTGATCGCGCCTTTGCCTCCGGCGATTTCATGCGCCAGTTTGACCTGCGCAATGCCGCCCTTGATGCCATAGGCCACCAGTTCCTCATGGCGTTCGGCGCGCGTTTTGCCGAAGAACACCTGCGGGATCATATTGCCATTTTCGTCATAGCTATCGGCATTGACTGCCGACACCGTACCAATGCCGCCAGCGGCAGCCCAAGCACCCGAACTTGCATGATTTGTTGCGGCGACGCCCTTGCCACCTTCGACCAGCGGCCAAACTTCACGGCCGCCGTAGATAATGGGTTTCAGACCCTTGAACACAAACACAACCCCTATGTATTGCAATCGGCGCACAATAGCGCCTTCCCCTACTCCATTAATTCGCCGCTAACTGAAACATTCAGGCTTGTCGCGCAAAATCGGCGCGTTTCATCGCAGAGCCATATAGCTGCCGGTAACGGGCAAACATGGTTTCCTCGTCATATTGCGAACAGGCAATAAACCGGTTCGCTTCGCCGACTTTGCTGCGCAACACAGCATCCTGCGCCAAAACAGAAATGGATTTGGCCAACCCCGCTTCGTCTTCACGACCCACGATAAAGGGACGATTTTCCTTGGAAACCATGTTGCGTACATCCCCGACATCGGTCGAAACAGCGGCAATACCGCTCGTCATCGCCTCAACCAATGAAATCGGATATTGTTCACTGTCCGAGCTCAAGGCAAAGATATCGAACAGCCGGATATAGCGTGACGGATCCTTCAAAAAGCCCGGCATCATGACCCGGTCGGCGATGCCCAAGCGTTCGGCCTCGGCCATGATTGCCGCCCGCTCCGGCCCCTCCCCGGCAATGGCCAGACGGATATTCGGACCCGCTGCAGCAACAGCGCGGACAAGGCGCGGCAAATTCTTGATGGTGCGAAGTCCCGCAATCGTGCCGACCACGATTTCGCCCTCCCGCTTCTGAAAGCCCGGGAAAGATCCGCGCTGCGGACGGCGGTTATAATGGTCGGTGTCGATGCCGTTGGGAAAGCGGCAAATCTTGTCGAGCGGCTGGTGCCACTGCGTCCGCGCGATTTTCTCCAGCGTTTTGGACGGCACCACCAGTGTGTGCGCTCGCTGCAGCGCGATGGTGCGGAACCAGTTACGCCGCTTTTTCAGCCGCTCGATCTCGTCATGGTTGAAGCCGTCTTCATGGTGGATCAACGGCGGCAAACCCATGGCCTGCCCTAATAAAGTGCGCGCCATCACGCCGTCCATCGATCCCCAATTATAACTGAGCACCAGATGGAATTTCTTCATATAGGCGGCCAGCTTTCGATAGCGCCCCATGCCCGGCATCCCCGCAAGCGACGGCGCGGCGTCTTTGGGCAGGTTAAATTTGATCCGCTTGTCGATGGCATCCGCGGCACCAAAGGCGTCGGGGACAGCCGACAATATCGTATGTTCCGCCTGATCGCCGAAATGGTTGATCAAACGCACCGTGCGCGATTCCTGTCCGCCCAGATTAAAACTGCTGTGCAAATGAAGGATGCGAACTGCCGCCATACTTGCCTTTCTAGTGCGTCCCGCTCAAACGGGACCGATGCATATTAACGTCTTGCCCTCCCCCTATCGCCCCGATCCGAAAATCGCCAGCCTTGGTGCAAAAATTGGCGATCCGGTCCAGTCTGCCGACTTTCCCCAGACCATCTTGCGATACCGGAACGACCGGTGGGCAGCGACGGTCGGGCTGGATTCGCTCAGCGACGCCGAATGGGTTCAGCATTTCGGACGATTCGTGCCCCTGCCCCATAATACGCCTGAGCCGTTGGCGCTGCGGTATCACGGGCATCAATTTCGCGTCTACAATCCGGAAATCGGCGATGGCCGGGGGTTTTTATATGCACAACTGCGCGACGGACTGGACCGCTTGCTCGATTTCGGAACCAAGGGATCGGGCACAACCCCCTATAGCCGGCGCGGCGACGGACGCCTGACGCTGAAAGGCGGCGTCCGCGAGATATTGGCGACCGAGATGCTGGAAGCGCTGGGCGTCAACACGTCCAAAAGTTTTTCGCTGATCGAAACCGGCGAGGAACTGATGCGTGGGGACGAACCGTCACCAACACGGTCGGCAGTGCTCGTCCGCCTGAGCCACAGCCATGTCCGTATCGGCACCTTTCAACGTATGGCAGCGGAGGGCGACAGCGAAAGCATGGAGAGGCTCCTCACCTATTGCTTGACGATTTTATACAATGAAACACCCGGCGAGAATCCGGCGGCACAATTGCTCCACCTCGCCGTTGAACGTATCGCGGACCTCGCCGCATCTTATATGGTCGCCGGGTTCGTGCATGGCGTGCTCAATACCGACAATATCAACATCACCGGCGAGAGCTTTGACTATGGCCCTTGGCGGTTCACCGAATTCTGGGACCCGCATTTCACTGCCGCCTATTTTGACGAAACGGGGCTTTACGCATTCGGACGGCAGGCGGAGGCGATGCACTGGAATCTCGGGCAATTGGCCGTCTCGCTGCGGCTGTTGTGTGAGGCACCGCCGTTGATCGAGGCGCTCGAACGCTTCCCCGCGCTTTTCCAGGCCGCCATCATCAAACGCTTTTTGTGGCGGCTTGGCCTGCAACCGCAGGACACCGGACGCGATCGCGAGCTTGTCGAGGCGGCCGAACGGGCGATGGCGCGCGGCAAGATTCCGATCGACATTTTCTTCTACACTTATCGTGGTGGACGACTGGCCGATACACGCCAACAAGACGAATTTAGTGCAGCATTCGAAGCCGTGCTGGCCGACTATCACCCTTCCGGAGATATCACGCATCCCTATTGGACGGCCGACGCACCCTGTTCCATGCTGATCGACGAGGTCGAACAAATTTGGTCGGCCATCGCGCGAGACGATGATTGGGCGCCGCTGATGCAGAAAGTCGATGCCATCAGATCAATGCGGGAGGCCTTGTCGGCAGTAAAGGGATGACGAAATTTGCCGTCTAGATTTACCCGATGTAAAACTATTTCAGCCATTTCATGGTAAACCGGCATTAACCATAAGAGAATAAGGCGCATTTTGTCCGAATTGATATCCTACGAACCCGCTACAGGTGCCGAGCTTTGGCGCGGGCAGACGAGTGATGTCGATACAGAAGTGGCACTAGCGCGGTCCGCATGGCCGAAATGGGCTGCGGCTCCACTATCGGAGCGTATTGAACGCATCCGGGTCTTTGCAAACCGGGTCCGCGCCGATCTGGAGCAATTTGCCGACACCATTGCCCGCGAAACCGGAAAACCTCTTTGGGAAGCCCGTACTGAAGTCGAGTCGGTCATCAACAAGGTCGATATTTCGGTCCGCGCCTATGCTGACCGGACATCGCAACGACGGCTGGATGGCAAGGTAGGAACGCGAACCGCCCTGCGGCACAAGCCCCATGGGGTGCTGGCTGTCTTGGGACCGTATAATTTTCCGGCGCATTTGCCCAATGGACATATCATTCCGGCGTTGATCGCGGGCAATGCGATAGTGTTCAAACCATCGGAGAAAACCCCGGCAACCGGCGCAATGCTGGTCGACTATTACCATAAGGCGGGTATCCCGCAGGACGCCGTGCGCCTTGTGCAGGGCGGCCCCGACACCGGAAAGGCGCTGTCCACCCATCCCGACATCGATGGCCTGTTGTTCACCGGGTCGGCACAAACCGGAATCGCCCTCAACCGGCAATTCGCCCATCGCCCCGACAAAATTCTCGCGCTGGAAATGGGTGGCAATAACCCGATCATCGCGTGGGACACCCGCGACATCCACAGCGCTGCCGTCCTGATCATTCAGTCGGCTTTTCTGAGCGCGGGGCAACGCTGCACCGCTGCCCGCCGCCTGATCGTCAAAGATACGCTTTATGACCAGCTAGTCGGCGAGGTGAAAAAGATCGCGGACCGCCTGATCATCGGTGACCCGCATAGCGAGCCGCCGCCCTTCATGGGGCCGGTTATCGACAAGGATGTGTGCGACAATCTCATTGAAAGTTACCTCGCCTTGATGAGCCGGGGTGGCCGCCCGATCAAACATCTCAGGGTCGCCGAACAGGGTCGGCCCTTTCTGACCCCTGGCATCATTGACGTCACCGACGTCGACGATCGACCGGATATCGAGCTGTTCGGCCCGCTTTTGCAGGTCATCCGCGTGCCTGATTTTACCTCTGCGATCATTGAGGCGAACAATACCCGCTTTGGCCTTTCCGCGTCGCTGATCGGCGGAACGCCGGAACAATATGACGAATTCTGGGCGAATAGCCGTGCCGGTATCGTGAACTGGAATGCCCCCACCAACGGTGCCTCCTCATCCGCGCCATTTGGCGGGGTTGGACTGTCTGGCAACCATCGGCCCAGCGCCTATTATGCCGCCGATTATTGCGCCTACCCCGTTGTGTCTTCGGAAAATGATGTGCCCAAGGCGATGCTGGGGATTGGCCTGAAAGACGAGGAAGTCGCGGCTGTCCTGATCGAAGAATAGAGCGCTAAAGTTCTTCTAGGGCAAAGCCAATATATCCTGATTTGATGCTCTTCGGCCTGCACGCCATGTTGCGAGCATGGAAAAAGCTCATGTCTATCTGGTCGGTGCGGGTCCCGGCGACCCCGAATTGCTGACACTCAAGGCCGCGCGCCTGATAGCGACGGCGGATGTCGTCGTGCATGATGGCCTCGTCGACGACGCAATCATGGCGATGATCAATCCGGCCGCGCGTCTGATCTCCGTCGCGAAAAGCCGGTCCAAGCACACGGTTCCGCAGGACGGAATAAACGCCATTTTGGTGCGCGAGGCGCAGGCGGGGCATATGGTTGTCCGGCTTAAGGGCGGTGATCCGTTCATCTTCGGTCGGGGCGGGGAAGAGGCCGAAGCCTGCCGCGAGGCGGGAATTAACGTGGATGTCGTTCCGGGCATCTCTGCCGCCATGGGCGGTGCCGCTGCATCAATGATGCCCCTCACCCACCGCGACGCATCAAGCGCGGTCACCTTTGTCGCTGGACAGTGCAAAGGCCTGACCGACCAGAATTGGGCGGGACTTGCTGGCAAGGGCCGCACGCTCGTCATCTATATGGGCATCGCGACCGCCGCGGACATTACCGAAAAGCTGATTTCGGACGGCCTGTCACCCGACACGCCCGTCGCTGTGCTCGAACGCGTCACGCGGCCCAATTCGCGGGCGGTGCGGACCATCCTGACCGATCTGGGCGATATGATTGCACGCGAAAAGGTCGCCTCACCGGCGATCATCGTTGTGGGCGACGTCGTCCTGAAATCCGATGCCGAAGACCGGCTCATCCATATTGCTCAACAGGCGGAGGCACTGGCGTGAAATTACTGACCGGAAATGAATTGGGATCAGGTGCCGTTACCTGGTGGACCGGCAGCGGCTGGTCAATCCATGTCGAAGATGCCGTCGACGTCGGTGAAGGCGGCGAATCCATCCTGCATGCCGAAGAAGGCGCACGACGGGTGAACGCGCCCTATATAATCGACGCGATAGCCACACCCGAAGGCCCTCGCCCCGCGCACATCAAGGACCGCGTCCGCGCGCTCGGCCCCACGGTCCGCCCCGACCTCACCCTCAAACCCGCCGACCCGGCCGCGGGCGATTGGATCATTTGATATGTATAAATATGACAATTACGACCAAGCCATCGTCGACGCCCGCGTGGCGGAGTTTCGCGATCAGGTGAACCGCCGCATGGCGGGCGAAATCACTGAAGACCAGTTCAAGCCCCTGCGTCTGATGAACGGTCTCTACCTGCAACTGCACGCCTATATGCTGCGCGTCGCCATTCCCTATGGCACGCTCGACAGCCGCCAGATGCGGATGCTGGCGCATATCGCGCGCAAATATGACCGGGATTATGGCCACTTCACGACCCGGCAGAACATCCAGTATAACTGGATCAAACTGGAAGAATGCGCCGACCTTCTGGAAGAATTGGCGAGCGTTGAGATGCATGCGATCCAGACCAGCGGCAATTGCATCCGCAACATCAGTTCGGACCAATATGCAGGCGCTGCGGCAGATGAAGTCGCCGATCCGCGTCCTTGGGCCGAATTGCTGCGCCAATGGTCGACCTTCCACCCCGAATTCAGCTATCTGCCCCGCAAGTTCAAGATCGCAGTGATTGCATCTCCCGAAGACCGCGCCGCGATGCGTCTGCACGACATCGGGCTGGAACTGGTGAAGCAGGATGGCGAACTGGGTGCCCGTGTGTTCGTGGGTGGCGGCATGGGCCGGACGCCGATGATTGCGCCCGAGATTAATCCCTTCGTCAAGGCGGACGACCTGCTGAGCTATATCGAGGCCTGCCTGCGCGTCTATAACCGCTATGGCCGCCGCGATAATATCTACAAGGCGCGGATCAAGATCCTCGTGCACGAAATCGGTGCCGACGAATATCGCCGTCAGGTTGCCGAAGAATTCGCCCATGTCAAAACGCTGGGTATCGACCCACCGCTGGCCGAACTGGAGCGGATCAGTGCCTTTTTCGCTGCCCCCGCCTTCGATGCGGCGGACGTGGAACCAGACCGCAGCGACCCCGATTTCGCTGTCTGGCTCGACCAGAATGTGAAGCCGCATAAGCAAGCCGGTTACGCCATCGTCAATATCAGCCTGAAACCCATTGGCGGCATCCCCGGCGATGCGTCCTCTGCGCAGATCGACGTGATGGCGGACCTGGCGGAGAAGTACAGCTTTGACGAACTGCGCGTCACCCATGCGCAGAACATCGTGCTTCCCCATGTCGCCAAGCGTGACCTTTACGCGGTATGGCAGGCACTGCGCGAAGCCGATCTGGCCAATGCCAATCTCGACCTGATCAGCGATATTATCGCCTGCCCCGGCCTTGATTATTGCAGCCTCGCCAATGCGCGTTCCATCCCCATCGCCCAGAAGATCGCCACCCGTTTCGCCGATGCCGAACGGCAGCGCGACGTGGGCGAGCTGAAGCTCAAAATCTCGGGCTGCATCAACGCCTGCGGCCACCACCATGCCGGCCATATCGGCATTTTGGGCGTCGATAAGAAAGGCGTCGAAAACTACCAGCTCACGCTGGGTGGATCAGGCGCCGAAGATGTGTCGATCGGTAAGATCACCGGCCCCGGCTTTGACGAGGACGGCATAGTCGATGCGGTCGAGAAGGCTGTCGAAAAATACCGCGAATTGCGCGAAGTCGACGAGCGCTTTGTCGATACCTACCGCCGCGTTGGCATGGACCCGTTCAAGGAGGCGATCTATGGTTGAGTTCCGTTATCGTGACGATGAAGTCACCGAACAGCCTTCAGTAACGCTTGATGCCTTTCTGGATCAGTCGAACGCTACCGCAGTCCGGCTGGAACCCGATGACGATGCACGAAAGCTGATTCCTTTTCTGGACCGGCTCACGTTGATCGAAGTCGCCTTCCCGAAATTCCGTGACGGACGGGGCTACAGCTCGGCCCGCATATTGCGCGAGGCAGGCTACACCGGCGAATTGCGCGCGCAAGGCGACGTTCTGGTCGACCAGATCGCCTTCATGCGCCGCTGCGGGTTTGACAGTTTTGCGCCCGAAGGTTCGCTGAACCCGGACGCGGTGGAACGCGCGCTATCAACCTATGACCAATTTTACCAGAAAGCGGCCGATGCGGCTGTGCCTGTTTGGAAATTGCGTCATGGGTGAACAGGTCCGCATCATCGACCGTATCGACACAAGCCCCCGTTACACAGAGGCGGATGCCGTTCGCCTCAACAATATGTTCCGGGGCCGCGATACGGTGGAGATGCTGACTGTTTTGCTGAAAGAAAATATGCTGGGCGATGCGGCGATCGTGTCGAGTTTCGGCGCGGAAAGCGCAGTACTGCTGCACCTGATCGCCAGCGTTGACCCGACTGTGCCGGTCCTGTTCCTTGATACCGGAAAGCATTTTCCCGAAACCATCAGCTACCGCGAAGAATTGCGGGATCTGATCGGATTTACCGACCTGCGCAACCTATCGCCCGATCCCGCTTTGCTGGCGGAAAAGGATGGCACAGGCCTACGCTGGTCCTATGATCCGGACGGCTGCTGTGAAATCCGCAAGGTATTGCCGTTGAAAAAGGCTCTCGCCGGATTTGACGCACAATTTACGGGCCGGAAAGCATTCCAATCATCCACCCGTAAGGCGCTGCCACGCTTCGAGATTGAAGAAGGTCGTCTGAAGGTCAATCCGCTGGCCGATTGGGACAAGGCCCGGCTGGATGCCTATATGGCCGACCATGTTCTTCCGCCGCATCCGCTGGTGGAACAAGGCTATCCTTCCATTGGCTGCTCACCCTGCACCACCAAGGTCGCACCGGGTGAAGACCCTCGGTCGGGGCGGTGGAAAGGCTGGGACAAGGTCGAATGCGGCATTCACAGCGACGTGTCGACGCTGGATGATGGCGGGGCGAACGATCCGATTTTCTGATGGGTGGTTGTGAGGTGATCAGTCCACGACTTCTCCGCCCTGTCACCCCTCTTCTATACCGTCACCCTGAACTTGTTTCAGGGTCTATTTGTCAGTCCATTCCGCCCTGTCGTGTCACGCCATACCGTTCCGCTCTGCTGGTTTTCCCTTCATACAAAGGGTGCAACTGCGCGATGGACCCTGAACCAAGTTCAGGGTGACGTTGTCCATTAAAAAATCTTGGCCGTAAGGCCTAGGCGCGTTTGGAGAGGGGCACCCTCACCTCAATCCTTGGGAAAGAAATATTCCTGAATTTCCGCTGCAATCCGCGCAGGACGCAGGGTTTCGGCATCGATGCAGCACCAGCTCGACTTTACCTCGGCCAATACTTCCTCGCCGCGCTTAATGACCGTGTCGTAAAAAGAACGGGCACCCTGCACCTTTTCCAGAACAACGGTGGCGATGACATCATCGTCGAGAAACGCCGGCTTGCGGTAGGTAATTTCGTGCTTCAGCGCGACCCACAGATATTTCGCTGCGGTTTCGGGCGGCGCAAGCTTGTTCCAATGCGCGAGCACGGCTTCCTGCACCCAGTTCAGGTAGCGGGCATTATTGACGTGCCCCATGAAATCAATGTCAGCGGGCAAAACACCGATACGGTGCAAATGGGGGAGAGCGTTCGGCATGTTACCCTTGATATGGCGGTTTTTGCCCCATTTTAAAAGGGCGATGCGGCTACTTTCCATGAATTTGCTACGAATTGTTTACAGTGTTGTAAATTTGTGCGCCGCTTCGTGCCGTTTTTCTTCAAAGACGACAGGAACTTGCAAGTCGGCACGCGCAAACCCACATCATGGGTATGACCGAATCCAAGAAAGCCCGAAGGACCGATTCATCCGCATATCGCTGGGTCATGGTGATTCTGGGCTGGATGCTGATCGTTTCGGCACCGTTGGTCAGCTGGATGCCGGGACCCGGCGGACTGGCGCTATTCATAATTGGTCTGGGCGTTATTCTGAAACATTCGCTCTGGGCCAAGAAGCGCTATTCCCGCCTATCGAAACGCCATCCCGAATATGGCCGCTGGGCGGACTGGGCTTTGCGGCGGAGCAAAGTGCAGCACAGGCCACCTTTTCCTGACATCAAACGCGACATCATGTACCTGTGTCGGCGTGATGATATTGGCATGAAACTGCCCTGAGCGTGTTGACTTTTACTCGCCTCACGCATAATGGCCACGTCAACAAAGGCGGTCGCTGGACAGATTCGGCGGCCCTTTTCATTTCATACCGACTAAAAACTAAGGATTACAGTCATGAAGCGCACTTTCCAGCCGAGCAATCTCGTGCGTGCCCGTCGCCACGGTTTTCGCCTGCGGATGTCGACCGCCGCTGGCCGCAACATCCTGAACGCACGCCGCGCGCGTGGCCGCAAGAAGCTGTCGGCCTGATCAAGACGACGGCGGACCGCGATATGCGCGGTTACAGCGTCATCAAAAAACGGTCGGATTTTCTGGCCGCCAACCGGGGGAAGCGTTACGCAACTCCCGGTTTTGTTTTGCTGGTAAAGGACCGGCAAGACGAGCAACCCGACATCCGGCTTGGAATCACCATCACCAAAAAGGTGGGCAATGCCGTCGTCCGCAACCGGATGCGCCGCCGCTTTCGCGCACTGGCGCAGGAAATGCTGGCCGAAAAAGGCAAGCCGGGTGCGGACCATATCCTGATCGGACGCGATGGCGGCATTGAACGCGACTTTGGCGCCTTGCGCGCCGATATGGCAAAGGCTTTGGAAAAGCTCTGCCAATGATCGCGCGGGTCCTCATCTTGGTGGCGCGCGGTTGGCAATTGGGCCCTTCGCGCATTCTGCCGCCAAGCTGCCGCTACAGCCCGAGCTGCTCGACTTATGCGATAACCGCACTTCAGAAATATGGCGCAATTAAGGGTGGCTGGCTGGCCATCAAACGGCTATTGCGCTGCCAACCTTGGGGTGGTCACGGGCACGATCCCGTACCATGAACCGCCCAAAAGCTTGAATAACGGGGAAAGTTAAACGTGGACGATAAGCGTAACCTGATAATTGCAGTATTGCTGACAGGCCTCATCCTGTTCGGCTGGCCCTATATCGCCAGCACTTTCTTCCCCACTCCCGCCGCCGTCACGGCCCCGGCCAAGGCCCCGGCGTCACCCGCTGGAGCAACCACAGCCGATGTGGCCGTTGGTTCGCCGGCAGCCGCCGAAAAGACGGTCCCGCTTGCGGACGCCCTGAAGTCCTCGGGTCGTGTGCGGATCGAAACCCCCAAATTGCGCGGTTCGGTAAATCTGGAAGGCGCAAAGATTGATGATCTGGTCCTGCTTACCCACCGCACCGCGCTTCCAAAAGATTCTCCACCCGTCCGTCTGTTTTCGCCATCCGGCACAAAGAAAGCCTATTTCGCCCGCTTCGGCTGGGTCGGCACCGGCGTTACCGTCCCGGATGACAAAAGCGTCTGGACACCAAGCGCAAGCGCGCTGACACCTTCGACACCGGTCACGCTGAGCTGGACCAACCCCGAAGGCCAGAAGTTCGATATCGTTTTGTCGATCGACGAAAATTACATGATCAGCGCCAAGCAGCGCTTCACAAACGCCGGAACCGCACCTGTCGAGATTGCCAGCTTCGCGCTGCTCAGCCGCACGGGCAAGCCAGCCGACGCAACGACCGGCGGCTCCATTTTCACCCATATCCACATTGGTCCGATGGGCGTGTTCGACGGAAAGCCCAACTATGATTGGGGCTATGTCGACGTCGATGAAAATGCCGGCAGCGAAGTCAAGTTCAACACCAAGGGTGGCTGGCTTGGCTTTACCGATAAATATTGGCTCGGCGCGATGATCCCCGACCAGAAGGTACCTGTGGCAACGAAATTCCGCGCCAGCGGCGACGTCTACCAGGCGCAGTTTATTCCGACCCGTTACACCAGCGTTGCCCCCGGCGCAGCCACCGACAGCACCGCGCGCCTGTTTGCAGGTGCCAAGGAGATGGCGGTGTTGACCGATTATTCGAAGAAACTGGGCATACCCTATCTCGATTATGCCATCGATTGGGGCTGGTTCTGGTTCATCGCGATCCCGTTCTTCTGGATCCTTCACTGGCTGTTCGGAATGTTCGGCAACTTTGGTGTCGCGATTATCGGCCTGACGATCATCGTGCGCGGTTTCATGTATCCGGTCGCGCAAAAGCAATTTGCGTCAATGGCGCAGATGCGTGCGGTACAGCCCAAGATGAAAGCCCTGCAGGAACGCTGGAAGGACGACAAGCCACGCCTGCAGCAGGAAATGATGAAACTGTACAAGGACGAAAAGGTCAATCCGCTTGCCGGATGTCTGCCCGTCCTGCTGCAGATTCCCATCTTCTTCGCCTTGTACAAGATCTTGCTGCTTTCGATTGAAATGCGTCACCAGCCCTTTGTTCTGTGGCTTAAGGATTTGTCGGCACCCGATCCGTTGACCCCCGTCAATCTGTTCGGTCTGCTGCCCTTTGATCCGCCGTCGTTCCTCGCAATCGGCGTTCTGCCGATCCTGCTGGGTGTGACGATGTGGCTGATGCAAAAGCTGAATCCGCAGCCCATGGATGAGGTTCAAAAGCAGGTCTTTTCGATCATGCCCTGGTTCCTGATGTTCATCATGGCACCGTTCGCAGCAGGGCTTCAGCTCTACTGGGTGATGTCGAACCTCGTGTCGATCGCACAGCAGAAGTGGCTCTACTCCCGTCATCCTATCCTCAAGGAACAGATGGCGAAGGAAGCCGAAGCGAAAGCGCGGGAAAAGGCGAAGGCGTCGACGTGACCATCTTTGGTGTCAAAAAGACTGTCATGCTGAACATGTTTCGGCATCTTACTTTCGGCCGCTTAAGTAAGACCCTGAAACATGTTCAGGGTGACGGTTTGTTGGCTCAGGGTTTCGGCTTTTGACATGAACGACATGTCGTCCAAAATCTTCTCAGGCCCGGTTACCTTTCTAAAATCGGCCCCGAAACTGGAATTTCTGCCGGATCCGATTGTCCCTGAAATCGCCTTTGCCGGTCGGTCGAATGTCGGCAAATCCAGCCTGATCAATGCGCTTGTCAACCGCAAGGACATGGCACGCGCGTCGAACACACCGGGCCGCACGCAAGAACTGAACTTCTTCGATGTCGGAACACCGCCGCTGTTCCGGATCGTCGACATGCCAGGCTATGGTTATGCGAAGGCACCGCTGAAAACGGTGCAGCAGTGGCGTTATCTGATTAATGACTATCTGCGTGGCCGTGCAGTGCTGAAGCGCGTCTTCGTCCTGATCGACAGCCGCCACGGCATCAAGGAAGTCGACCATGAGATCATGAAAATGCTCGACACCGCAGCAATCAGCTACCGTATTGTGCTGACCAAGACCGACAAGATCAAGGCCAGCGAGCGTGAGGCGGTTGAGGCGGACACGATGGCAAAGCTGCGCAAGCATGTCGCGGCCTACCCCGACATATCTGTCACCTCTGCCGAGAAAAAGGGCGGGATTGAAGATTTGCGGGATGCGGTGTTAGAAGCAGTCGCATCATGACGCTGAAACTGATCACCGGTAACAAAGTCTATTCGAGCTGGTCGCTCCGCGGTTGGCTGGCGGTGAAGCAGTCCGGTCTTCATTTCGAAGAAGTTGTGGTTCCGCTGTTCGATGACAATTGGGAGCAGCGCAAGCGCGAGGACGATCTGGCACCGTCGGCGGGCAAGGTTCCGATCCTGTGGGATGACGACGCCGTCGTCTGGGACAGTCTGGCAATTATCGATTATCTGGCGGACAAGGTGGGCCGCGACCGGTATTGGCCCAAGGACAATGTCGCGCGCGGTATGGCGCGGTCGCTCTGTGCCGAAATGCACAGCGGATATATGGCGCTCCGCCGCGAATGCCCGATGAACACGCGCAAGACATTTGAAAATATTACCGTCTCCGCCGAGACCCGCGCCGATGCGGTCCGCATCCTGCAAAACTGGGCCGAGGCGCGCTCCCGCTTTGGACAGCAGGGGCCCTATCTGTTCGGGACTTTCAGCGCAGCGGACATCATGCTGGCGCCCGTGGTCACTCGCTTTGTGACCTATGGCTTCACCCTGCCCGGCTTTGCCCAAAGCTATGTCGACGCCATGATGGCGCATCCCTGGATGGAAGAATGGTACGCAGCGGCGGATCAGGAAACATGGATGATCCAGCGAATCGAGGATGCTGTTCAGCCCTGACGAACGGGCGCTAGGGACCTGCTATTTCAGCCGCTGCGTCGGATAGGGCGTCCCGTCCTTGTGAAAATAGCCGTCATCGCCAAAGGTCATGTCGATATCGGAATAGACCCCGCCTGCAACGCGGTCACCGGCACCGATGGCGATGAACACGCAATCCTGATCGCTGCGGTTGACCATATGATGTCCGTTCCGCACGCCTGCAGGCCAGGCCGCGACGTCACCTGCCCGCATCGGTGTTTCACCGCCATCCTCGATCAGTACAGCCTCACCCGACAGGATGACGACAAGCTCATCCTCGTCTTCATGCCAATGCCGGTGCGATGACCAGCCGCCCGGTTTCAGCACGACATGACTTGCACCCATCTGCGTCAGGCCCGCTACAGGGGCGAGCCTGCGCCACCATCGGCCTTCTACTTCGCGGTTAAAGGGTTCGGGGTAACCCGTGGCGTTGGTTTGCGGGATGCTTTCGATATCCAGCTTGGGCACGGTCCCTCTCCTATCCGCATTGGGCGCGGTGCAGCAGTTTCTGGTCGGCTAGCACAAGCGCCATCATCGCCTCCACCACCGGCGCGCCGCGGATGCCGACGCAGGGGTCATGGCGGCCCTTTGTCACGATATCGGTGGCCTCGCCCTTGCGCGTCACCGTCTCGACCGGGGTCAGGATGGACGAAGTCGGCTTGAACGCAACGCGCACCACGACCGGCTGTCCGGTAGAAATACCGCCCGCAATGCCGCCGGCATTATTGGCGAGAAATTCAGGCTGGTTGGACCCCGCGGTCGAGGGCCGCATCCTGTCGGCATTTTCCTCGCCGCGCAGACGGGCGGCTTCAAAGCCTGCACCGATTTCGACGCCCTTGACGGCATTGATGCTCATCATCGCGGCGGCCAGTTCGCTGTCGAGCTTGGCATAAAGCGGCGCGCCCCAACCGGCAGGAACGCCCGTCGCGACACATTCGATCACGGCGCCTAACGAAGACCCGGCCTTGCGCGCCTCGTCCACCAGCTTTTCCCAGCGGGCAGCCGCCGCCTCGTCGGGGCAGAAAAAGGGGTTCTTGTCGATCTGCGCGACCTCGAAATTGTCGCGGTTGATTGCATCGCCGCCGATTTCGGCAACATAGGCGATGATCTCGACATCGGGGATAACCGCCCGCGCCACGCCGCCTGCGGCAACCCGCGCGGCTGTCTCGCGCGCACTTGACCGGCCGCCACCGCGATAGTCGCGGAAACCATATTTGGCGTCATAGCTGTAATCGGCATGGCCGGGGCGATAGGCCTTTGCGACGTCCGAATAGTCTTTCGACCGCTGGTCGACATTTTCGATCATCAGCGAAATGGGTGTGCCGGTCGTCCGGCCTTCGAAAACGCCTGACAGGATGCGCACGGCGTCGGGTTCCTGCCGCTGCGTCGTAAAGCGCGACGTGCCGGGGCGACGCTTGTCGAGAAAGGGCTGGATATCCGCCTCGCTCAGCGCCAATCCGGGAGGACAACCGTCCACCACCGCGCCCAAGGCAGGCCCATGGCTTTCCCCCCAAGTGGTAAAGCGAAAGACGCGGCCAAAGGTGTTAAAGCTCATGTGTTATTCCCGTCCCGGTTGCCATTCATGGCCGTTGTCTTGCGATACTTCACCTGTTCCTTGCCAATCCATGTCCGCACTGCGCGGTACACAATCACGGTCATGGCAAGGGCCAATACGCGTGCCGCGTGGGGATGTCCGAAGGCGGTGCCGATGCGGCCACCCCAGACAAAGGCGCCGATCAATGCGCCAAATCCCGCCATGGATACAAAGGCATCCAGAATCGGCGGCAATCCTTCCCAATAATGTTTGGCGTGCCAATATCCGTGCACACCCACCAGCAGCGCACAGCCAACGAGGAGGAGAACCAGCTCGTTGCTATGGCCGATGACCATCACGACAGGGCGATATCAGGAGCATCCTCCTGCTTCATGCCGACGGTGTGATATCCTGCATCGACATGATGCGTCTCGCCGGTCACGCCCTTTGACAGGTCGGACAGGAAATAGAGCGCGGAGGCACCCACATCGTCGATGGTCACATTGCGCCGCAGGGGCGAGTTATACTCGTTCCATTTGAGGATATAGCGGAAGTCGCCGATACCCGATGCGGCCAATGTCTTGATGGGACCAGCCGAAATCGCATTCACGCGGATGCCGTCTGGACCCACATCATTGGCCAGATATTTGACCGATGTTTCCAGGGCCGCCTTTGCAACGCCCATGACGTTGTAGTGCGGGACGACCTTTTCGGCGCCATAATAGCTGAGCGTCAGCATGGAACCGCCGCCCTCGCCCGTTTCCGGATCAAAGGGCTTCATCAAGGCGGCGGCGCGCTTGGCGACTGCGGTGAAGCTGTAGACGCTGATGTTCATGGTCATCAGGAAATCGTCGAGGCTGACATCGAAATATTTGCCGCGCAGCGCTTCCTTGTTGGTGAAGCCGATGGCGTGGACGACAAAATCGATCGTGGGCCATTTGTCGGCCAGTGTGGCAAACGCACGGTCGAGATTGGCCATGTCCGCAACATCACAGTCGATCAGAAAGTCGCAGCCCAATTGTTCTGCCAGCGGACGGACCCGCTTTTCCATGACCTCGCCCTGATAGCTGAACGCCAGTTCTGCGCCTTCGGCCTTCAAACGTTGGGCAATGCCCCAGGCCAGCGACTTGTCATTGGCAAGGCCCATAATCAATCCGCGCTTGCCAGCCATCAATCCGCTCATAATATCCTCATTTATCCAAGAGTTCGCTTTGGCGGTCTCTTAATCCATTTTCATGTGTGTTGGCCAGTGCCGCGTTCAATTGTGCGCCAGTTACCATCCCCAGTCCGATCAAATAAAAGAAGATCAGCGCCACCATCACGCCAGCCAGGCTGCCATAGGTCACGTCATAGTTGCTGATCGTCGACAAAAACCACGGCAGGAGTGCCGTGCAACCCAGCCACCACAGGCTGACCAAGGCTGCCCCCGGCCATTTGGGGTAGATGCGGCCACGGTATTTTTGCGGCGTCAGTCCCCGGAAGATAAGATAAATCGCTGCAAACAGGATCAGGAACGGCACGAACCGTCCCAGTGCAAAATAGCCGGCAACATTTTCCGCCGACGGGATGAACCGGTACACCAGTTCCTCAATCGCAGTCACCAGGACCTGGGCACTAAACGCGACCATCGCCAGAAAAACCGAGAAAACCACGGTGCCCAGCGACCCCAGCCGATATTGCCAGAAATAGAGGTGCGGTTGCGTGCCATAGGAGCGGTGCATCACATCGCGAATTGTCTCGATCAGGCTAGCCGTCGTCCACAGGCTGACCGCTGCGCCGAACCACAGTAACGGACCGGACCGCGCGGTCATCGCGCTCTCGACAGGACCGCGCAACGCATCCGCAACTCCGGGCGGAACAGTCTGGAAAAACGCGTTGATCAGCGCAATCCCCGACTGCGTTTGTCCGAATGCCCCTGCAATCGCGGCGGCAACAATGCAGAAGGAGAACAGCACGACGAGTGAGAGGTAGGCAAAATTGCCGGCATGGACAAAGCCTTCGCTATAGACGCCCACGAAGACACGCTTCACCACCTCCCATACCTGTTGGGGGGTGTTGAGATGCGAGAACCATCGGGCCTCGCTCTCGCCATGCAACGTCGAACTGTGCGCACGGGCCTCTGGAGAGAGGGGCGAGTGCTCAGACACCCATATTTACCCCGACATTTTCGCCCGAAACACATTCCGCCAATTTGGCCAGTTCGGCGGGATCGGTCGGCAGATGGATCATCAGGCTCACAAGCTGGTCACCGCGTTCGCCATGCTTGGTTGTAAAGCCGCGTCCCTTGATGCGCATTGTCGTACCCGAGTTTGTTTTCGGCGGAACGGTCAGCATCACTGCGCCATCAACCGTAGGAACCTTCACCTTGCCGCCATTGATCGCAACCTTCAGCGATATTGGCAGATCGATGCGGATATTGTCTTCGTCGCGCACCAGATGCGGGTGACGGCCGATTTTCAGGGTGACCATCGCGTCGCCATTTCCGCCCGGTCCCGGCTGTCCCCGTCCCGGTATACGGATCTGCTGGCCTGCAACAACGCCCTTGGGCAGCTTGAATTCAACCGTCTTGCCATCGCGCAGCGTGATCCGCTGCGGCGTCAGCGTGGCCGCGTCAGTAAAAGAGACAAGATGTTCATATGCGATATTTGCACCGCGTGCAGGCTGCGCCTGCTGGGCACGTCCGCCGCCACCGGGCCGGGCACTGCCGCCCGGACGGGGACCAGCGCCGCCGCCGCCGAAAATGCCGTCAAAAATATCACCCAGATCGATGCCAGCGCCGCCAAAATCAAATGTCGCGCCGGTCGGGCCGGTGCTGCTGCCGCCAAAATCATTGCCGCCATAGCCGAACGGCGCACGGGCCTGGCCATTTTCGTCGATTTCCCCACGGTCATATTGGCCGCGTTTCTTCGCGTCCGACAAAAGGTCATAGGCGCGCGTTACTTCGCTGAAACGCTCGGCTGCCTTGGGATTATCCGTATTTTTATCGGGGTGCAGTTCCTTGGCGAGCTTGCGGTAGGCGCTTTTAATCGCCTTTTCGTCCGCGCTCTTCGAAACGCCCAAAATGGAATATGGATCGGCCATGCTTGTCCCTGTATTAGCTCTCTACCACTCTAAATCGGCATTGTTGCCAATAAGTCAACTCGGGACCGTTGAATTTTCGGGCCTTCCTGTGTGTGTAGCCCTCAAAATCAGATATAAAAGCAGTCCAAAGGGACCGGCCATCAGCACAAAGAACAGGATCGGGATCTGGACCAGTCGCGAATAGCCGTGCCGGTCGGCATTGCGCGCGACCCATAATCCGACAAACAGATCAAAGGCGAGATAATGGATCCAGCCAATTGTTGTCCCGCCCGGACTTGAAAACAGCGCCATTACACCAGCCAAAGTCGTCAAACTGGGCTGTGGCCCGCTGGCGGTTCCGCCGTCATCAATCCAACCCGCCATCAGCGGAAGGATCAACGAAGCATAGGTCAGCGCGAGCAATCCGCAGCCCATGTAAAAAACATAAGGCAGCACCTTGTCCCGCTGCGGCGCGAAGGCGAGGATCAGCCAGCCGAGCATCGCCCAGCTATTTGTCCAACCGAATATGTTTTCCCATGGCATTGTCATGCCTTCCCCCTTTTATCCTCGGGCAGTCTAGCCTATCGCTGCGATATGGAAAGACCTGATCCCTTTATGTTGTTCGACGACTGGTACGCCGAAGCGCGCGCCAGCGAAATAAATGATTCGAACGCCATGGCGCTCGCCACGGCGGGAACCGACGGCTTGCCCTCGGTCCGCATGGTGCTGTTGAAAGGCCATGGCGCGGACCTGGGCGACCATGGCGGTTTCATATTCTACACCAATTTCGAAAGCCGAAAGGCGGGGCAATTGCTGCAAAATCCGAATGTCGCCCTGCTCTTTCACTGGAAATCCTTGCGCCGCCAAATCCGTATTGAGGGAGCCGCCAGCCCTGTCGAAGATGCTGTCGCGGACGCCTATTTCGCCACCCGCTCGCGCAACTCGCAATTAGGGGCATGGGCATCGGACCAATCGCGTCCGCTGGCGGACCGCGCCACATTCGAGGCCCGCTTTGCCGATGTCGAAGCACGGTTCGAGGGGCAAGACGTCCCTCGCCCGCCGCATTGGTCGGGGTGGATGGTCAGCCCGAAGCGGATCGAGTTCTGGCAGGACCGCGAATTCCGTCTGCACGAACGTTGGCTCTATGAACGCACAGCGGACGGCTGGACCAGCGGAATGCTCTATCCGTGAGCCTTGCGCATAACCATCATCATGAAATGCATGGTTCGCTGACTACGCGCGCGGCGATTGCCAGCGTTTCGATGGCGCTTTTTTTGCTCGCGCTTAAAATATTCGCAGCGGCCGAAACAGGATCGGTGGCGCTTTTGGGATCGCTTGCCGATACCGGCTTTGACGTTCTTGCATCGCTGCTGACGCTGTTCAGCGTGCGCTATGCGGCCCGTCCTGCGGACGATAACCACCGGTTCGGCCATGGCAAGGCCGAGGCGCTATCGGCGCTTATTCAAGTCGTTCTGGTTATTGTGTCGGCGATATTGATCGGTTGGCGCGCGGTGGATCGTCTGGGGTCTGGCGAAACGACCGCGCATCCCGAATATGGCATCGGCGTTTCCATCATCGCGATTGCCGCGACGCTCGGCCTTTTGGCGTATCAGCGTTATGTTGTGCGCAAGACCGGATCGGTCGCGATCCATGCGGACCATGTGCATTACCAGTCGGACTTGCTGCTCAACATTGCGGTCATCATCGGCATTGCACTGGAAACCTTCCTGCATGTGCGCGGTGCCGACCCTGTTTTCGGTATCGCCATCGCCTTCTGGTTGCTCTGGGGCGCTTATCGCGCCGCGCAATTGGCGCTCGACCAGTTGCTCGACCGCGAATGGCCGGAGGAAAAGCGGCAGCGTTTTATCGATGTCGCCATGCGCCACCCCGAATTGCGCGGTATCCACGATATGCGCACCCGTTCCAGCGGCGCGCATGATTTTTGCCAATTCCACGTCTGGGTCGACCCCAATATGACGGTATTGCAGGCGCACCGCATCATGGATGAGGTCGAAGAAGCGCTCATGCACGAATTTCCGGGTGTCGAGGTGCTGATCCACCCCGACCCCGAAGGACATAAGGATGAGCTTGGCTACATCCCGTCCGAAACAATTGAACATCAGGATCACGACCATGACTGACTTGCCCTATTATCATGTCGACGCCTTTGCCGACCGGCCCTTCACCGGAAATCAGGCGGCGGTTATGCCCTTGGACGCATGGCTGAACGACGCGGTGCTGCAGGCGATTGGCGAAGAGAATAACTTCGCCGAAACCGCCTTCACCATTCCCGATGCGACGGGTGAGGCAGATTACGAACTGCGCTGGTTTACGCCAGCGGTCGAAATCCGGCTGTGCGGGCATGCGACACTCGCCAGCGGGCATATTTTGCTTCAGCAATTTCCGGACAAGGACCGCATCACCTTCCGCACCCGCAAGGCAGGCATATTGGAGGTTCGCCGTGAAGGGGATGGCTATGCCGTCGCCCTGCCCGCGATCCTGACCGACGCTGTAGATATCCCCGAAATGATGGCAGCTATGGGCGGCAAGCCTCTGGCGATGCGCCGTAATCCGGATCATTATAATGTCTTCCGTTACGCCACCGCCGCGGAGATATTGGCGCTCAAGCCCGATATGAAGGCTCTTGCCGCCTTTGGCGACGATAGCTTTACCGCGACCGCCCCGGGAACCGACACCGATGTCGTCAGCCGTGTTTTCGTGCCCGGCGCAGGTGTCGATGAAGACAGCGTAACCGGCAGCGCGCATGCGGTGCTGACACCCTATTGGGCGGCAGAACTCGGCCGCAACGACTTCACCGCCTATCAGGCATCGGCGCGCGGCGGCTATCTGGGTTGCCGTCTTGACGGGGACAGGGCATGGTTGTCCGGCAAATGCGTCACTGTCGTAAAGGGCACATTCAGCTTGGGATGAGCACCAAGCAGGTCTTACTAGGAAGAAGGAACTTTTATGTTGAAATCAATCGCTGTCGGCGCGTCCCTGTTGTGCGCAACCGTTGCATTCGCACAGCAAGCGCCACAGCCCCCTGCAGGTCCGGGTGGCGGCATGCCCAGCCCTGACCAGATTTTCGGATTTCTCGATGCGGACAAGGATGGCTTCATCGCCAAGGAAGAGGCCCGCGGTCCGATGGTGCAGCATTTCGACCATATCGACGCCGACAAGGACGGAAAGATTTCGCCCGTCGAACTGAAGACCGCCATGGAAGCCATGCGGCCACCCGAGCCCGCCAAGGGCGACGCGGAGTAACAATGAACGTTGGGGACAGTCCCTAAAGGGACTGTCCCCAACACTTTAACCGACAGTTGCCTTGCGGATAACGCCCGGATTTGCGGGTGGCTCGCCTTTGGGCAGGGCATCGACATGTTCCATGCCGCTGATCACCTGACCCCAGACCGTATATTGGCGGTCGAGGAAGGTCGCATCATCAAAGCAGATGAAGAACTGGCTGTTGGCGGTGTTCGGATCATTGGTCCGCGCCATCGAGCATACGCCGCGCACATGCGGTTCGGCGTTGAATTCCTGCGCCAGATTCGGCTTTGACGAACCGCCCATGCCGGTACCGTTCGGGCAACCGCCCTGCGCCATGAAGCCGGGGATTACGCGGTGGAATTTTACGCCGTCGTAAAAGCCTTCGCTGGCCAGTTCCTTGATGCGTGCAACGTGGTTTGGCGCCAGATCGGGGCGCAGCTTGATGACAACGTCGCCGTCATCCAGGCTTAAAGTGAGGGTTTCGTCTGACATGATGGCTCCTTACGATGATATTGTGGGTGCCCTAGGCGAAGCAAACGCTGTGGCCAAGCCAAAAACATTGCATTTTGAACTTGGACGCTTAGGAGGAGGCCAGTTCCCATCCAGCAACCCAAGGGGAGGCCGCACATGACCAGCGAACCAGCCGATCCCGAATTCCTTGACAACGATGTCATGGAGACACTGGACGAAGATAATAATCTGACCCGCGACTTTGTGGATCGTGTCCTCGACGCGGTTGAATCAGGTGATCACGACGAAGTGCGGCGTTTGGTCGAGCCGTTGCATGAGGCGGACATCGCCGACCTTCTGGAGCAGACCCCGTCGGACCAGCGCGGGATACTCGCGGTTGCGATGGGCGATCTGATGAGCGCCGATGTGTTGGCCGAGGTCAACGACTATGTCCGCGAAGACATTATCGATGCGCTGCAGCCTTCACAGGTCGCCGATCTGGCCGGACAGCTCGACACCGATGACGCCGTCGCCATCATCGAGGACATGGAGATCGAGGACCAGCAGGCCGTTCTGGCCGAACTGGACCCCGAAGACCGCGCCGTCATCGAAGACGCGCTGTCCTACCCCGAAGAATCCGCCGGACGCATCATGCAGCGCGAACTGGTCGCGGTGCCGGAGCATATGACAGTCGGCCAGCTCATCGACTATCTGCGCGACCATCAGGATCTGACCACCGAATTCTGGGAAGTCTTCGTCGTCGACCCGCAGCACAAGCCGGTGGGCACCTGCAAACTGAGCTGGATCATGCGCAGCCAGCGCAAGGTGCCGGTCAGCGAGGTCATGAAGCGCGAGCAGACCCTGATCCCTGTCGACATGGACCAGGAAGAGGTCGCGCTGCGGTTCCAGAAATACGCGCTGATTTCCGCCGCTGTCGTGGATGGCAACGGACGGCTCGTCGGGGTCATCACCGCCGACGATATCGTCCACATCATTCAGGAAGAAGCCGACGAGGACATCTTGCGCCTGTCGGGTGCCGGCGAAGGCGACATTAACGAGCCTATCGCCGACAGTTACAAGGCACGCGTCCGCTGGCTGATCGCCAATCTCGGCACGGCCATGGTCGCCAGCTTCATCATCGCGCAATTTGGCGAGGCAATCGAAACGATGGTGGCGCTCGCGGTGCTGATGCCGATTGTGGCGTCGATCGGCGGTAATGCCGGGACGCAGACGCTGGCCGTCACGGTGCGCGCGCTGGCGACGAACCAGTTGACTCAGTCCAACACCATGCGCTCGATCGGGCGCGAGATTCGCGTCGCGCTGCTGATCGGGGCGACGATAGCGGTCATCGCCGGACTGGGCGCTGGCTTCATCTTCAGCAACTGGCTGCTTGCGGGCGTTATCGCGGCGGCAATCCTGTGCAATATCGCGCTCGCCGGCCTGTCGGGTGTCGCCATTCCGGTGCTGCTCGACCGGCTGGATCAGGACCCGGCGGTTTCAAGCTCCATCTTCGTCACCATGATCACCGATTCCATGGGCTTCCTCATTTTTCTGGGGCTCGCGGTCTTCAGCGGGCTTGCGGGCTAACCCTCCCCTCCCCAGATAGCGTTGATGCCACTTCACATGACCAAAATCGCCTTTGGCGCGACCAGTCCCGCCGATCTGAAGGCGCGGCTGACCCATTATGCCGAGGCGGGCGAGGTGCGATTGACCACCCGCTACCTACCAAAACGCGTTGAGGAAATGACCGGCGGTTCACTTTACTGGATCCACGCTCACACCATCATCGGCCGTAGCCCGATCCTCGGCTTCATGGAAAATGGCCAGGGCCGCCACTGGATCCGCATTGAACCCTACCTCATCCCCGTCCGCGGCGTACCCAAACGCGCGCATCAGGGCTGGCGCTATCTTGAAGAAAAGGACGCCCCGCCCGATCTCGGCGACGGGGAAGCCGACGCCCGCGACGTGATGCCGTCCAAGATGCTGGGCGATCTTATGAAGATGGGTCTGGTTTAAGCAGCTTCGCGTTTGGCCAGCACCTTGCCGATCACGCCGGCAAATGTCTCCGCGCTCTGCGCACCGGGAACCACGAATTTCTGGTCAAAGATGATCGCCGGAACGCCGGTGATATTCTCGTCCAGCCATTGCCGCTGTTCTGCCCGCACGCCTTGGGTCAGGCTTTCGTCGAGCATCCATGCGTGCGCGACCGACGCCTCCATACCCAGTTGCTCGGCGATTTCCGCCAGCACCCCCATATCGCTGACATCGCGGCGGTCCTGGAAATAGGCCTTGAACAAGGCCATTTTCAACGCCGTCTGCGCTTTCCAGCCACGCTCGGCCCCGAACACGGTCAACAGCTTATGCGCCTTGAACGTGTTGTAGATCCGCATCCCCTCGCCATAGTTGAAGGCAAAGCCGACGCTGTCGCCAATGTCGGAAAGCCGCTGCCGGTTGGCGCGGCTCTGCTCGGGCGTGCTGCCATATTTGCGGGCGATATGCTCGGCGGTATCCTCCCCCTCCGGGGCCATATTCGGGTTGAGTTCGAACGGATGCCACCATGTTTCGGCCGCCACAGGCTGTTCCAGCATATCCAGCGCCATCTGCACCTGCCGATAGCCAATGATGCACCAGGGGCAGACGACATCCGAAACAATGTCGATCCGCAACGGGGTCATGCGGTTACCCAATGCTTCAAAAGGCTGTGCGCAATCGCAAAAGGTGGCGGTGCGTTGAAACGCCGGCCCTCTTCATTCGCGAGCGCGGCCTGCGCCTCCTCCTTGGTGACCCACATAGCATCCTCAAGTTCGTCGGTATCGAGCGTGATGGCGTCGTCCTTGGCATCGGCAACACAGGCGATCATCAACTGCGCGCCGCCGAAGGGCCATGGCTGGCTGGTGACATAACGCACCGCGCCGCAGGTTACGCCCGCTTCCTCATGGATTTCGCGGCGGACTGCCTCTTCAATGCTTTCCCCGGGCTCCAGAAAGCCAGCAAGGGCCGAGTAATTGCCGGGTGGAAAGCGCGACTGGCGGCCGAGCAAAGCCTTGCCCTCATATTCCGCGAGCATGATGACGACAGGGTCGGTGCGCGGAAAATGTTCTTTCCCGCAATTGCCGCATTTGCGACCCCATCCGGCGCGGAACATCTCGGTCACATTGCCGCATTTGCCGCAGAAACGGTGGCTGTTATGCCATTCGATCAGGCTTCGCGCCGTGCCGTAAATGGCGGCATCCTCGGCAGGAAGCATGGTCAGCGCCCGCCAGATCGCAGGCGACCGGAACATACCGCCATCCGCTTCGACGAGCGGAACGAAATGCGGCTTGCCATCGGACAGCCCCAACAGGATCAATTCTTCCGATCCGGTCAGTTCGGCAATCGAGTGCCACAGTAACCCACCTTCGGACGCAACCATCGGGTCGAGCCCGTCCAGCCCCAATATCCGGGCGCGCCAATCGCCCAGCAATGCACCATAGGCTTCCGCATCGTTCCGGACGCGGTCGGCCCGGTCGAGCGGGGAACCTGTGAAACCCGGGTTCATGCCTTAAGCGGCCTGAATGCCCAGATCGGTGAGGACCCATTTGGCGAAATCTTCGTGGAAGGGATACACATTGCTGGGCACATATTGCGCCATTAGCACGGCCCGCACCTTGCGGCGGGAGTCGACGAATGCAACGGTACCTGCCGCGCCACCCCAACCGAAGGTGCCTTCAAATGCGCCTTTGCCGACGCGGCCACCTGCGCCAAACCCGGCGCCCGATGCAAAGGTGCCATCGGTCAATACGCCCGCCGGCAACAGATCGGACATTGCAAGAGCGGCGGTTTCCTTTGCCATGACACGCACGCCATCCAGTTCCCCGCCATTTTGCAGCATATGGAGAAACCGGTCATAATCATGCGCAGAACAGACCAGACCTGCACCGCCAAAGGCGAAGGCAGGCTTGTCGAGATAGATGCTGGTTGGACCTGGATCGATCGGGATGAGGATGCCATTTGCAGGCGCATAGTTGGTGACAAAGCGCTTGGTTTCCGATGCTGGCACCTGGAAATAGCTGCTCGTCATCTTGAGTGGATCGAACAGGCGCGCTTTCAGGAACGCGTCAAATTCCATGCCGCTCGCTACTTCAATTACGCGACCCAACAGATCGAGCGAGATTGAATAGCTCCATTTCGTGCCGGGCTCGGCAATCAGCGGCAACTTCGCGACCCGCTCCGCAAAGGTCTTCAAATCCGGCGTGGGGGCGGGAGCAGCAAAACCCGGAATGGGAAAACGGCTCATAATCGCAGGATTGATGCCATTTTCATTATAGGCGTTGAGCAAAGGCCCTTTGGTGATGATGTTATAACCCAGACCGGCGGTGTGGGTCAGCAGGTGGCGCACGGTTATCTGGTTCTTCGCAGGCACTGCCGCCAAGCTGTTATCGGGATCGGTCAAAACCGTCATCTTCGCAAATTCAGGAATGAAATCGGCGATGGGCTGGTCGAGTTTCAATTTTCCATCGCCGACCAAGAGCATCGCGGCAATGCCGGTGATTGGCTTGGTCATCGAATAGACGCGCCACAATGTATCGGCATCGACGGGCGTTGCATCGCCCTGTGCAATGGTTCCCATGGCGATGATATCAGTGGGAAGGTCGCCCTTCCCGATGGAGGCGAGAAGGCCGGGCAGCTTTCCAGCGGAAATATAGCTTTCAAACTGCGCCTTGATGGTTGGATATTTGTCCGCCGCGGCACGTGCCCATGCGGCGGAGGGTAGAAATGCCGTTGCGGCACCCGCCATCGCCATCGCGCTGCTCCAGCTTAGGAAGCTGCGTCTGTCTAAAGTCGACCGGACTATTACGCTGTGTTCCATCATCTCTCTCCCGATGCCAATGCCACTTTTGTTGCCTTGATGAATAGGGTTGGCAACCCTGCCTTGTCGAGCGAATTTACGTCCCACCATTCGCCCTCTAGCGGCGGATTGGGGCCATCCGGCCATGCCGTAACGGCAATCTGCATTTCGAGCGAAAAATGCGAAAAAATATGGGATATGGCGACCGGTAGTTGGGCCCACTTTGCCGAAAAAGGCGGGCACATATTCCCATCGGATTTCGCACTCCAGCCATCGTCGGGCAAGGCGCGCATCGCGGCGAGCATCCCGCTATCCTTACGCCGCACCAGCCACACGTCATCGCCCCGTTGAATCCAGAACGCAGTGCCCGTCCGCACTGGCCGCGCCTTTTTGGGCGCCTTGACCGGAAAGGCCTCCGGATTTCCGTCGCGATAGGCCTGACATGCCGATTGCAAGGGACACCGAACGCAAGCGGGTGCCTTTACGGAACAAATTCCGGCCCCCAGATCCATCATTGCCTGCGCAAAGTCGCCGGAATTCTCTGCAGGCGTGATATTGTCCATCCGCAACGCAATTTCCGGCTTCGCCTGCGGCAACGGTGCTGAAATGGCAAACAGGCGGGAGACGACACGTTCGATATTGGCATCGACCACGACCGCGCGACGGCCAAAGGCAATCGAAGCAATTGCGGCGGCGGTATATGGCCCGATACCGGGCAGTTTTTTAAGCGCGTCCTCATTGTCCGGCAACCGGCCGTCATATTCCGCCACAACCGTACGCGCGCATTTTAGCAGATTTCGGGCACGGGCATAATAGCCAAGCCCAGCCCATGCGGCCATCAGGTCGGCGTCCGCACATGCGGCGAGCTCGGCGAAATTCGTCCATCTGTCCGTAAAGCGCGCAAAATAGGGAATGACCGCCATCACCGTCGTTTGCTGCAGCATGATTTCGGACAGCCAGACATGATAGGGATCGGCACGCCCCTGCCCCGGACGTTTCCGCCACGGCAGATCCCGCGCATGAACGGCATAATGGGCCAGAAGAAGGGCGGCGATATCCCCAGTTTTCTGGTCAGAATGTTGGACGTTGGGCATTGGAAATGGCATGGATGAGGCAATGGACAAAGGCAAGACTTCAGGCGGCGGCGATAAGAAAACACGCGTGCTCAAACCCTATCAACGCCCGCGCGGCGGGGAGGCACGGCAGGTGTCCGCCCTGATGCCAGAAATCGGACGCGCCGCCTTCCGCAAATTCGGCTTTGTCCAAAGCTCTGTGGTCAGCCGGTGGGACGAAATCGTGGGTGCACGCTATGCGGCCGTATCGGCACCCGAATCGATCCGGTTCCCCATTGGCAAAAAGTCGGACGGGACATTGGAACTGACGGTGGAGGGCGCGCATGCCACGATGATACAGCATGTTTTGCCCGAAATTATAGAACGGGTGAACCGCTTCTTTGGCTATGGCGCCGTCGCGCGGGTAAAGGTACGCCAAGGCTCTGTGGTAAAGCCAGCCGCACCAAAGCCTGCGGTGCAGCCGATGTTGAAACCTGTCCCGCTCGAACTGGGCGATTCCTTGCGCGAAATCGGTGATCCCGAACTCTTCGCCGTGCTGGAAAGCCTCGCAAAAAGCCTTGCCAAAGACGACGAGTAATTCCAGATGATTGCGCCTCAATTTTCAACTAAACGGATAACCATGTCGCACATCATGAAATCGGGTAGCATCCTAGTCCTTGGCGCGTTTGCGCTCGCCGCAGGCACTATGGCGGCGCCTGCCAAAAAGAACTGGTTGTTGACCTTCTCCGTCACGGACAAGGGCGCCCATATCATGGGCAATCCGGCGGCACCCAATAAGGTCGTCGAATATCTCAGCTATACCTGCGGGCATTGCGCCGATTTCGAAATGAACCATTCGCCCGCGTTCAAAACGCAATTTGTTGCCACGGGCAAGGCGAGCCTTGAAATCCGCAACATGCTGCTGAACCCCATTGACCTGACCGCCGCCATGCTGGCGCGCTGCGGCGGGAAAGACCGCTTCTTCGGCAATCAAAAGCATTTGTTTGCGACCCAAGCGACATGGCTGGGCAAGGCAAAGAATATTTCCGCAGCCACACAGGCGCATCTGAAGACGGAAAATTATACCGCCTATATGACGGGCGTCTATAACGAGATCGGCCTTGGCCCCATCATGCAGCAGCGCGGCATTACACCTGTGCAGGCCAAGGCCTGCCTTGCCGACAAGGCGGCCCTGAAAACCGTTCTGGACCTGACCGATGGCGGAGCCGCCGCCGGGGTGACCGGAACACCGACATTCATGATCAACGGCGTGCTGCAGGACCATGTGCACAGCTTCGCCGATCTGAAAGCCAAAATGAAATAAGCCCCTAGGGAAAATGAAGGACATTTTATGCGTATCAAGTCACTTTTCATAACCGCCGCAGCAGCCTTGGCCCTCGCGGCCTGTGGTTCGGGCGATAGCGCTGGCGCGCCAAAGGGCGAGCCCATTGCAAAGGTTGCCGCACCTGCCGGTAAGGCATGGACCGATGTGGTCACCAAGACCGAAGCCGGTGGCTATAAGATGGGCAACCCGGATGCGAAGCTGCAGCTCGTCGAATATGGTGCAATCACCTGCCCCGGATGCGCGCAGTTTTCGGTGCAATCAACCGAAGAGCTGAACGAGATTGTCAACACCGGCGTGGTCGCGATGGAATTCCGCCCCTATCTTGTGCATGGGGTGCAGGATATTCCGGGCTTCCTTTTGGCCGCGTGTAGCGGACCAGAAGCATTCTTCCCTCTGACCGAGGCGCTTTATGCCGAACAGCAAAGCTGGCTGAGCAAAATCAGCACGGTGACCGAAGCCGACCAGCAGGCGATGCAGAAAATGACGCCTGCCGAGATATCGACCTTGCTCGGCACCAAGATGGGCCTCATCGATTTCGTCAAATCGCGCGGCATTAGCGAAGATCAGGCAAAGTCCTGCCTTGCGGACAAGGGCGCTATCGATGCGCTGATCGCGGGGACCGAAAAGGGAACGAAGGATGACGGTGTCTCCGGGACGCCTTTCTTCATTCTCAACGGTGCGAAACTGGATGCCAGCTCCTGGAATCAGGTGAAGGGCAAGCTGGTCGAAGCCGGAGCACGCTAAGACTGACCGCGGGGGGTGGTTGACATGCACTATACTGCCTTGGGGAACACCCCTTGCGTATAAAGAAGCTGAAACTTGTCGGCTTCAAAAGCTTTGTCGAGCCTGCCGAGCTGAAAATTGAAACGGGACTCACCGGCATTGTGGGTCCCAATGGGTGCGGCAAGTCCAACCTGTTGGAGGCCATCCGCTGGGTCATGGGCGAAAGCAGCCCGAAATCCATGCGCGGCGCCGGAATGGAAGATGTCATCTTCGCCGGCACCGCATCCCGCCCGCCCCGCGACTTTGCCGAAGTAACCATCTCGGCAGAGCGCGGCTTTGACGATGCAGCGAACGACGAAGACCATGAGCTGGAGGTCACTCGCCGGATCGAGCGTGGCGCAGGCTCCGCCTATCGCTCCAACGGCCGCGATGTGCGGGCCAAGGATGTGGCGCTGATCTTCGCCGACGCGGCAACCGGCGCGCACTCCCCGGCCCTTGTCAGCCAGGGACGGATCGGCGCGATCATCTCCGCAAAGCCGCAGGAGCGGCGGCAAATGCTGGAAGAAGCTGCGGGCATTTCCGGCCTGCACGTGCGCCGCAAGGATGCGGAGCAGAAGCTGCGCGCGGCTGAGACGAACCTGTCGCGGCTGGCGACGATCCTCGCCGACATGGACGCGCGCGCCGGGCAATTGCGGCGGCAGGCCAAACAGGCGGAACGCTACCGCAAGCTGAGCCGCGAGATTTTGCAGGCTGAGGCGCAGTTGATCTACGTGCGCTGGCAGGAGGCGAAAGCCGCCGCCGACGCCGCCCGCGCCGAAGCCAATGCGGCGACGGCAGAGGTCGACAAGGCCGGCGCGCAGCAGCGCGACCTGAGCGCGGCGCAGCAAAAGGCGGTGGGCGAGCTCGCCGAAGCACGCGCCGTCGCCATGGCTGCACGCGATGCGGCGAGCGATCTGTCGAACAGGCTCGTCCAGCTGAAAAGCGACCGTGACCGCATCATCCAGCGGCAGGCGGATCTTGCGGCACAAGCGGCACGCATGGCCGATGACGGCGCGCGCGAAGACCGGCTGACCCACGATGCCGCCGACGCCCTCGCCCGGCTGCAGAGCGAGAATGCGGAACTGACACAGGCGATCAAGACGCAGGAGGAGGAGCGCCCCGCGCTCGTCCGTCTCGCCGAAAACGCCGAGCGGCAGGTGCGCGAGAGCGAGGTTACGCTGGCCAAGGCGCTGGCCGAGCAGGCGCGGGCGGATGCCGAATTGCGCGTCGCCGACGCAGCGCTTGCCACCGCCGCGGCACGGGTCGAGCGGGCCGAACGCGACGCTGCGCGGCTGGCCGAGGAACAGGACCGGCTAGGCAGCGAGGCCGAATTCGCTGCGGCCAAGCAAGAGGCGGCGGAGACCGTCGTCCGGCTCCAACAGCAGGCCGAAGAAGGTCTCGCCGCCATCGCCGCAGTCGAGGCCGAGCGCACCAAATTGATCGCCGAACGCGACACCATCCAGAGCGCCTTTGCCAGCGCCAAGGCTGAACTGGCCGCGCTGCAATCCGAACAGAATGCACTTTCGAGAGCATTGAGCAAGACCAGCGGCGACCGTGCGCTTGACCGCATCAAGGCCGCCCCCGGCTATGAACGCGCGCTTGCTGCGGCGCTGGGCGAGGATGTCAACGCGATGATCGGCGGTGCAGCGGGCCGTCGCTGGCTGGGGCGCAGCACCGAACTGCCGTCCATTGCGGGAACACGGCTGATCGACCATGTCGAGGCCCCGCAGGAATTGCACGCGCGCCTGTCGATGATCCGCGTCGTCGACACAGATGAAGGCGCTGCCCTGATGCCCGGCGAGCGGCTGGTGACGAAGGACGGCAAGCTGCGCCGCTGGGACGGATTTGCCGCCGACGATGACGGCGCAACCACGGCGGAGCAACTGATACGCCAAAACCGGCTGAACGAACTGGAAAAGCAGATTCCTGTCGCCGAAGCCGCACTTCAGCAGCAATCCGAAACCGCCGAACGGATCGCCGCGCAGATTGCCCAAGCACAGGAAAAACACCGCGCGACGACCGGACAGCAGCAGCAGGTCGATACCGACCTGCGCCACGCCCTGCGCGCGGCCGACCAGGCCGAAGATGCCTTGAACCGGCTTCAGCAGGCGCGCAGCGCCTTGCAGGAACGCATCGCGACCGCACAGCAGGACATCGCGACCGCGCAGGCCGAACGGGATGAAGCCCAAAAGGCGCGCACCGCCCTTCCGGCGGGCGATCACCATAGCGAACTGGTCGACAAGCTGACGGCCGAGAATGAAGCGCTCCGCCAACTGCTCGTCCGCAGCCAGGCCGACCTGTCGGCGCATGACCAGCGGCTGGCGCAGACGCGTGAACGCCGCGCCGTTGCCATGGCGGAAATTCGCGGCTGGCAGGACCGCGCAGGCGAAGCCGAACGCCGCATCGCCGAAATGAACAAGCGGTCGACCGAAATCGCGCAAGAGCTGGAAAGCCTCACCGGACGTCCCGAAATATTGGCACGCGACATCGCCGCACTGGAAGGTGATCGCGAAAATATCGCCGAAAAACTCGCGCAGTTGCAGGTTGCCGAAAGCAACAGCGAAGCATCGCTCAAGGCGCTTGAACGCGACCTTGCCGCCGCTGCCGAAGCTTTATCCGTCGCCCGCGAAGCCCGAGCAGGCGCCGAAGCGCGCGCCGAAAATCAGGACCAGCGCCGCATCGAGATGGGCCGTATTTCGGGCGAGCGCTTCGAATGTCCGCCGCCGGTATTGCCCGAAAAGCTCGAATTTGACGAAACCGAACTGGGCGATGCCGCGACCCAATCGACACGTCTGGAGCGGCTGCAAAGCGAGCGGGAGCGCATCGGCCCTGTAAATCTGATCGCCGCCGACGAATTGGCCGAGCTCGAGGAACAGCAAGGCACCAGCCTGAAAGAAAGCGAAGAGCTGACGCAGGCCATCCACCAATTGCGCGGCTCGATCGGCAGCCTGAACCGCGAAGGCCGCGCCCGTCTGCTGAACGCATTCGAAGCGGTCGACGGCCATTTCCGGCGTCTATTCTCGACCCTGTTCAACGGCGGGCAAGCACATCTCGCACTGATAGACAGTGACGATCCGCTGGAAGCCGGCCTCGAAATCTTCGCGCAGCCGCCAGGCAAAAAGCTGCAATCCCTGACATTGCTGTCGGGTGGTGAGCAGGCCCTCACCGCTGTGGCTCTGATATTCGGTCTCTTCCTGACCAACCCGGCCCCGATCTGCGTCCTCGACGAAGTTGATGCGCCGCTCGATGATGCCAATATCGAACGTTTTTGCGACCTGCTCGACGCCATGACGCGGGAAACGGACACCCGCTATCTGATCGTGACGCACAATGCCGTGACGATGAGCCGTATGCACCGCCTGTTCGGTGTGACGATGGTCGAACAGGGCATCAGCCGGCTTGTTTCGGTTGACCTTGGCGGGGCGGAGCAATTACTGGCCGCGGAATGACTTTACACGGCCCCATCACCAATAGCTTCATATCGCAGCGCCTGCGTCTAAACTATGTCGACTGGGGCAATCCCGACGCACCGCCGCTTTTGCTGGTGCACGGTGGACGCGACCATGCGCGCAGCTGGGACTGGGTCGCCGAAGAATTGCGCCACGACTGGCACATTATCGCGCCCGATCTGCGCGGACATGGCGACAGCAGCTGGTCGCCCGACGGCAATTATGAAATGTCGGCCTTTGTCTATGATCTGGCCCAGTTGATCCATCAGTTGGGCTTGGCCCCGGTATCTATCATTGCCCATTCGATGGGCGGCAATGTCGCCACGCGCTATGCCGGTATCTTCCCCGAAAATGTCCGAAAAATGGTCAATATCGAAGGACTGGGCCCGTCGCCCAAGATGCAGGCCGAACGCGACGCCATCGGTATCCAGAAGCGTTTCCGCCAATGGATCGAGGATAAGCGCAACGCGGCGGGACGCACCCCCAAACGCTACCCCACTATCGAATCCGCCTATGACCGGATGAAGGCGGAGAACAGCTATCTGACCGATGAACAGGCCCGCCACCTGACCGTCCACGGCATCAGCCGGAACGAGGACGGCACCTGGAGCTGGAAGTTCGACAATTACCTCAACATCTGGGCCATATTCGATATGCCGCGTGAGGAATTGCTGAGCATCTGGCAGTCCATCACCTGCCCCATGCTGTTGCTCTATGGCGAAAAAAGCTGGGCCTCCAACCCGGAAAAAGACGGCCGGATTGAACATTTTCCCACTGCCAAGGTCGTCGAATATGCAAATGCCGGCCACTGGCTGCATCATGACCAGTTTGATCGGTTCATGGCGGATGTGAAGGCGTTTCTTTGAGAGCGTTTGTCAGGTTGCCGGCAAATATTTGCTGAGATTCCTGAACAAATACACCCCGTCACCCTATTCCCCAACCGTCACTTTATTCTGCAAACGTCACCCTGAACTTGTTTCAGGGTCCATCGTGCAGATGCACCCTTTGTTTGAAATAGCACCCAACCGTGCGTCACAGTTTGGCTTGGCACGACGGACGCAGGAATAGGCTGATAAATGGACCCTGAAACAAGTTCAGGGTGACGGGGGTTGGAGTTGGTGCACCTTACTCCCCTCCCGCATGCGGGAGGGGCTGGGGGAGGGTGTGTCGGTGAAGTCGCAAGGCCCGCCTGCGGCGCGCCCCCTCCCCTAACCCCTCCCGCTTGCGGGAGGGGAATCGACACACCACAGCTCACCCAATCATCGCCTTCAACGTCGCAACCTTATCCGCCTCTTCCGCCGGTTTATCACGCCGCAATCGGGATATGCGTGGAAAGCGCATCGCGATACCGGACTTATGCCGCTTCGATTCATGCACCGCGTCAAAAGCAACCTCCAGCACCAGGGATTTCTCAACCTCACGCACCGGGCCGAAACGGGCGACGGTATTTGTCCGCACGAAACGGTCCAGCCATTTCAGTTCGGTATCGCTGAACCCCGAATAGGCCTTGCCGACCGGCAACAAGGTCCCATCTTCGCCCCAGCAGCCAAAGGTATAGTCGGAATAATAGGACGAGCGTTTGCCGCTGCCGCGTTGGGCGTACATCATGACGCAGTCGGCGACCAAAGGTTCGCGTTTCCATTTATACCAGAGGCCAACCTTTCGACCCGCCAGATAGGGCGCATCCCGCCGTTTCAACATCACGCCTTCGATCGCCGCCTTGCGCGCTGCGCCGCGCAATTCGGCCAGATGGTCGAAATCGCGCGCCTCGATCAGCGCAGACAGGTCAAAACGCACAGGGTCCAGCCCTGCTACAAAGCGTTCCAGCCGGTCGCGCCGCTGGGTCCAGCCAAGGGCGCGCATATCCTCGGTGCCGTCGAACAATATATCGTAGAGGCGGACAAATACCGGATATTCGGCCTGCATGGCGGCGGTTACGGTCTTTCGTCCCAGCCGCTGTTGCAAGGCGTTGAAGCTTGCCGCCTCCCCGCCCTGGACATCGCCGCGAACCAGCAATTCGCCGTCAACCACGCCAACGCCGGTAAAGGCGGCCGCAATTTCGGGAAAGGCCGCCGTCACCTCGTCCCCGCCCCGGCTGAACAAACGGGTTTCCCCGCCAGTGGCGGCGATCTGGATGCGGATGCCGTCCCATTTCCATTCGGCGGCAAATTCGGAAAGGTCGACAATCCCGTCGTCCAGCGGATGCGCCAGCATGAAAGGCCGGAAAAAGGCGCTGTCCGCCAGATTGGGTCGTTCCGCCCGCCCCTCACCCCAGGCAAAGAGCTCGGCATAAGGCGGGCGCAGGGCGTGCCACACCTCTTCGACATCATCGACCGACAGGCCGAAACCTTGCGCAAAGGCGGTCTTTGCCAGACGTGCCGAGATGCCCACACGCATCCCGCCAGTGGCGAGTTTCAGCAGGGCATAACGTCCGTCGGCGTCCAGCCTGTCCATCAATTCGGCCAGCACGGAAGGCGCGCGCGCACGGCTGGTGGCATTCAGGAGATCGATGACCTCGGCCACGCTGGGCGGCGCTGTTCGGGCGGGATTGTCGGGCCACATCAACGCGACGGTTTCGGCAGTATCGCCCACATAGTCGCGGCTCATCCGGAATAGGAGCGGGTCAAACCGTTCTTCGGCCATCGCGCGGATGGCGGAGGCTTTGACGGTGGCGATGCTCAAGGTGCCGGCCAACGCAGCCAATGCCCAGCCGCGATCAGGATCGGGGGTGACGCGCAGATAATCCGCAATCAGGCGGATTTTCGCGTCGCGCGAACGGGTGTAGACCAGTGCATCGACAAGGGCGGCAAAGGCCTGCATCAGCCTTCATCCTCATCTTCGCGTCCAACCAGATCGAGCGCGCGCGCCTTCAACTGGTGCAGTTCGCACCACCGGCCCAGCGCATCGGTCCGGCCATGGGTGATCCATGTTTCGGAAGGCCGCAATTCCAGCAAGGTTTCGGTCAGTTCGTTCCAGTCGGCATGATCCGAAATCACCAGCGGCAATTCGACATTACGCTGCCGCGCGCGCTGGCGCACGCGCATCCAGCCCGACGCCATGGCGGTCACAGGCTCGGGTAAACGGCGCGCCCAGCGGTCGTTCAGCGCGGACGGCGGGGCCACCACGATGCCGCCCCGCAATTCGCCCTTCGCCAAACCTGTGGCGGGGATCAGCTCGCCCAAGGGTACGCCATGTGCTTCATACAGGTCGCACATTTTCTGCATCGCGCCATGGATGAAGATGGGCGCGTCATATCCCGCCCGCCGAAGTTCGGCGATAACCCGTTGCGCCTTGCCCAAGGCATAGGCCCCCACGACAACGCAGCCATCCGGATGGGCTTCGCGGGCATCGAGAAGTTTGCGGATTTCGTCTTCAATCGGTGGGTGGTTGAACACCGGAAGGCCGAATGTCGCTTCGGTAATCAGCACATCGCAGGCGACAGGTTCAAAGGCTGCGCAAGTCGGGTCATGCCGTCGTTTATAGTCACCGGTGACAATGACCCGTTCGCCCGCATGTTCGAGCAGGATCTGCGCCGAGCCCAGAACATGGCCGGCGGGATGGAAGCTGATCTTTACGCCATTGGCCTCAAACCCGTCGCCATAGGGCACGGGTGTTCCCATTTCGGTGCCGTAGCGCAGCGCCATGATGGCCAGCGTCTCGGGTGTAGCCCAGACCGTGCCATGGCCGCTGCGCGCATGGTCCGCATGGCCGTGCGTCACCAGCGCACGCGCCACCGCCTGCGACGGGTCGATCCACATGTCAGCGGGGCGAACGTAGATGCCGTGTGGGTGCGGTTCTATCCAGTGCTGGGCGGCGGTACGAGGGATCGGGCGTTCCTTTTTCTAATGATCATATGGTGGCGTGTGGGTGGAAATCAAACCGCGCAGCGCCCGGAAGGTTCACCTTGCTTCCAGCAATTTCTCAACACCGCATTTACCCCTATCGATTCCGCCCCAACTGCGCGTTCTGCCGCACTTTCATACATGGGGTATAGACGGGGCGACATTGCGAACATATACAGAACAAATGACCCAATTACAAGTGACCGAGAAGCTCTCCATCTTGGCGGATGCCGCCAAATATGACGCATCCTGCGCCTCCTCCGGAACCGTAAAACGCTCCAGCTCCAAATCGGGCGGGATCGGATCGACCGAGGGTATGGGCATTTGCCATGCTTATGCGCCCGACGGGCGATGTATATCGCTGTTGAAGATCTTGCTGACCAACAGCTGCATCTTCGACTGCCATTATTGCATCAACCGCAAAAGCTCCAACGTCCGCCGTGCGCGCTTTACGCCGAAGGAAGTCGTCGACCTCACGCTCAACTTCTACAAGCGCAATTATATCGAAGGGCTGTTTCTTTCGTCGGGGATCATCAAAAGCTCCAACTATACGATGGAGCAAATCGTCGAAGTCGCGCGTAGCCTGCGGGAGGATCATGACTTTCGCGGCTATATCCATTTGAAGACCATTCCCGATGCCGATCCCGAATTGCTGGAGGCGGCGGGGCGGCATGCAGACCGTTTGTCGATCAATGTGGAATTGCCGACGCGCGAAGGGCTGAACCGTCTTGCCCCCGAAAAGTCCGAGGAGCGCATCGAGGGCGCCATGGGCGGGTTGAAGACGTCGATCCTCGATGGCCGCGACGCCAAGAAGAAATACCGCAGCGCGCCGAACTTTGCCCCAGCCGGTCAATCGACGCAGATGATCGTTGGGGCCGACGCCGCGACCGACAGCGATATCGTCCGCCGCGCCAACGGGTTGTACGACCGTTTCGGCCTGCGCCGCGTCTATTATTCGGCGTTCAGCCCGATCCCCGATGCGAGCGCGGTCCTGCCGCTGCAACGCCCGCCGCTGATGCGCGAACACCGGCTGTACCAGTCCGACTGGCTGATGCGTTTTTACGGTTTTGCCCCGCAGGAGGTGGTCGATGCGGCGCAAGCCGATGGCATGCTGCCGCTCGACATCGACCCGAAGCTAGCCTGGGCGCTGAAGCATCGCGGGCAGTTCCCGGTCGACGTCAACCGCGCACCGAAGGAGATGCTGTGGCGGGTGCCGGGGCTCGGGACGAAGGCAGTGAAGGCTATCCTGAAGGCGCGCCGCTGGCGGAGGCTGCGGCTGGAGGATGTGGGGCGGTTGACGGTGTCGATCGCGAAAATCCGGCCTTTCCTGATTGCGGATGGCTGGACGCCGGGGGCGCTCACCGACCTTGAGCATTTACGTGCCAGCGTTGCCCCCAAGACGGAGCAGTTGGAGCTGTTCGCATGATTACCGCGCGGATTGCGGCGGAGGATGATTTTGACGGCTGGCGCAACCAGTGCCGCGGGCTGATGCGGCTCGGTGCGCGGCCGGTGGACGTGGTCTGGCAGGTGGGCGAGCAGCGCACCGACCTGTTTGCCAGCGCAGAGGCCAGTTTGGAAGCGGCGCCGATTGGCGTGCCCAAGGGCTTTGCCGAACTGGCGCGGTCGGTCATCTGCCATTCGGACCCGGAACGTTTTGGCCTGCTCTACCAGTTGCTGATCGACCTGAAGGCGCGGCAGCGGCACATGGGGGACGAGGCCGACCCCCTGCTCCGCAAGCTGGAGATGATGGCGAAGAATGTCCGGCGCGATATCCACAAAATGCGTGCTTTTCTGCGGTTCCGCCGGGTAGAGGAGGCTGGGGGAGAGGAGCATTTCGTGGCCTGGTTCGAACCCGAACACCACATCGTCCGCACCAACGCCGCCTTCTTCGTCCGCCGCTTCGCCGGGATGAAATGGTCGATCCTGACCCCCAGCCTGACGATCCACTGGGACCGCCAAACACTGCTTGAAGCGTCAGCCAGGTTAAAAACCGACGCCCCCACCGAAGATAGCGTCGAGGATCAATGGAAGACCTATTACGGCTCGATCTTCAACCCAGCCCGGCTCAAGGTAAACGCCATGCTGAAGGAGATGCCCAAGAAATATTGGCACAACATGCCAGAAACGGCGCTGGTGACCGAGCTAATCCAGTCGGCGCGCAACAGGGAGGTGGCGATGATCGAGAAGGATATCGTGCCCATGGTCGCCGATACACTCGCCACCCTGCACGCCGAAGCCGACCGCTGCCGCCGCTGCCCGCTCTATGGCCCTGCGACCCAATTGGTCTTTGGCGAAGGTCCGGCCGATGCCCGGCTGATGTTTGTCGGCGAACAGCCCGGTGATCAGGAAGATCGCGCCGGACGTCCATTTGTGGGTCCGGCGGGACAGATATTTGACGCAGCGCTGGTGCAGGCCGGCGTGGATCGGACCCAAAGTTATGTGACCAACGCGGTCAAACATTTCAAATTCCGGCCCGAAGGCAAAAGGCGCATCCACGAGCGGCCCAATGTCGCTGAAATCAACCACTGCCGGTGGTGGTTGAAACGCGAGATCGAATTGGTGAAACCAGAGCTGATCGTCGCGCTTGGCGCCACGGCAGCGCGCAGTCTGACCGGGCGGTCTTTACCCATCACCGCCAGCCGCGGTCAGGTCTTTGAAAGCCTCGAAGGTGTCCCGGTCCTCGTTACCATCCACCCCAGCTATTTGCTGCGCCTACCCGACGCCGAGGCAGCAGCAAGGGAGCGGGCACTATTTGTCGCCGACTTGGAGAGCGCGCAGAGGCATTTATAATGATGACCAGTAGCGCCTATACCGCCTTCAAATGGAACAGCAGGCATGTCTCCGGCTGGGCATGGGGCAATTGCATACCCGCCTGCATCAAGGCTGCCCCGTTGAACACAGCGCCCGAACCGGAAAGATCGAGTTTCTCGATAAGGGATGGAGCCTTCACCGCCTGCCATCCCTCAGGCCAGATGAGCGAAAGATGATAGCTGCGCGCCGGATCAAGACCTGCAAATTGCAGCCTTCCCGGCAAAACATGCTGGTCACCTGTAATATAACTGAACGAAAAGAGGGCTTCCGATTTGTCCCGCGCCACAACCCCGCTGGCCAGATGTTGCGGAGCCGTGTCGAGGCGGTAGATATCGCCATCATGCAACAGACTGCGATGCTGCTTGTGCAGGGCAATGGCGGCTTTGAGCTGGATAAGATCCGCCTCCCGCTCCGTCAGCAGGTTCAATTCCAATCCCATATGGCCGGTCAAAGCCGTCGCTGCACGCATCGCCATCGAAATGCGGCGCCCCGTGACATGGCAACGGGCTGGCCCGACATGGCAACCCAAAATCTCAGGCGGCAAAAAGAAGCTCGCGCCGCGTTGGATATTTTGGCGGTCCAATGCGTCATTGCTGTCGGAAGTCCAAACCCGGTCGCTATGCGCCAATACGCCCATGTCGGCCCGCGCCCCGCCCGACGAACAGCTTTCGATTTCAACCCGAGGATGGGCGGCGCGAACCAGGTCCAACAACGCATAAAGCGCGTGCACCTGCGCCACCGCCCTTACCGTGCCACCCACGCCGCCGGGGTGACTGAGATCACGATTCATATCCCATTTGATGTAGCGGATGTCATGGTCTCGCAAGACGGCATCGATCCGATCAAACAAATAGTCCGCCACTTCGGGCCGACTGATGTCGAGCACATATTGGGTGCGGAACGGGACCTGATCGACGGACTCAGCGCCGAGAACCCAGTCCGGATGCGCGCGGAAGAGATCGCTGTCCGGATTGACCATTTCCGGTTCGAACCAGATGCCCATTTCCATGCCCAAACTGGTGACATGGTCGACAAGCGGGCCGAGTCCGTTCGGATAAACGTCGTCCGAAACAACCCAGTCACCCAGCCCGGCAAGATCATTGCGCCGTGCGCCGAACCAGCCGTCGTCCAACACAAAACGTTCAACACCCAGCGCAGCCGCCTTTGTTGCAAGCTCTTTCAGCCTGTCCGTATCATGGTCGAAATAGACGGCCTCCCATGTGTTATAATGGACCGGCCTTGGCTTGGCGCGCATTTCTGGGCGCAACAGATTCGTGCGGACGTGCTGATGAAATTTCCGGCTCAGCGCGCTGAATCCTTGTGCGCTGTAGGTGCCGACAATTTCGGGGCTGGCGTAGCTTTCTCCGGGGGCCAGGCGGATTTCACCGGGAAAAAGCAGCGCCCCCAAGCTTACAATGACGCGCCCATCGGTCAGCGTGTCGACACGCAACCGGTGATTTCCGCTCCATGCCAAGTGCAGGCCATAGACTTCTCCGACACTTTCGTTGGTGCCCGCTGTGGCAAGCAAAAGAGCGGGATAGCTGAAATGCGACGTCCGCCCGCTTCGATTTTCACGCATATAGCTACCCGACGTTCGGGCAATCCGTTCCCGACCAAATTCCTGCGTCCATCGTCCCGTAAAGCCGACAATATCGGTCATGTGTTGCGGCAGTTCGATGCAAGCTGTCGCCATCTCGTTCAGGTCAAGCGGGGTTGCGCCATAGTTGGTCAGGGTCGACGCAATGCGCAGCACACCGGTTTCGGGGTCGAGATCTATTCTATATTCGAGACCCAGCCGGGTTTGTTCGTCGCGGCAAATTATCTTCGCGCCATGTGGCAGCGTCTCGACTTTGCCGACATGGAAAAGGCTGCCCCAGTCCTTACCTTCGCGATGCGCGGACAATCCTTGCACCATTGGGTGCCCAAGCCCCGCCTCCATCGCGAGGGACATAGGCAAGGCAACATCGGCGACGCCATGCATCCCCTGCCGAAGGGCAAGTTGTTCAACCTCATCGCCCGACACATCGTCGCCAAGCTTAGCCCCCCAATAAAGCAGCGATGGCGTTGCTCCGCGTGCGCACGCGATCACAATGGTGCAGTCGACCGCATCGAGGCGCAGATGGTGCAAAGAACTCTCCTGTGTATTTTGAACGTTTGTAGCAATTTCTGTTTTGTCGCATTGTCTTTTCAAAGACAGGGACTAGTTTCGCAAACAAATAATGCGTGCAAGTCTAGGTTTGCATACGAAATCAGGGCGGGGAGAGCGAATGTTTGAAACCACAAACAGTGTGGGGCAAATCGGCATATTTGTCACTCTTACCATTCTCATCGCTGTTCTCACCTATTGGAAAGTTCATGGCAAAGGTGCCAACCGCTCGGATGACGCAGGTTCGACGAAGGAAGTCTTTCTCGCAGGCGGCGGCCTGACATGGCTTTTCGTAGCGGGATCAATAACTTTGACCAATTTGTCGACCGAACAGTTGGTCGGAATGAATGGAAACCAGATGCTCCTTCTTGCGTGGTGGGAGATTTCCGGTTTTGTCGGCTTGCTGATCCTCGCCTTCATCTTTGTGCCGATATATTATCGGAACAACTGCACAACGGTGACCGAACTGCTTGAACGCCGCTATAATGGCGGGAGCATCCGTACCGTTATTTCCGCCCTCTTCCTCCTCGGCAACATTTTGATCTACCTTCCCGCTGCCCTTTATTCGGGCAGCCTTTTCCTCAAATCCATGTTCGGCGTCGATTGGTCGCTGCTTTGGTTTGCTGCGCCGATGGCGATTATTGCGGCGATTTATACAATCACCGGCGGGCTGCGCGCCGTTGCGGTGATGGATACCTATTCCGGCATTGGCGTTCTGGCGATCGCCTTTTTGGTGGTCATTTTAGCCTTGGCAGCCGTCGATTTCGACTTGTCCACCGTTCCCGCCGAGCGAACATCGATGATCGGCAGCATCGAATCCCCCATCCCTTTCCACACATTGTTTACCGGGATGATCTTCATCCAGATTTTCTACTGGTCCACCAACCAGAACATCACCCAAAAAGCCATGACCGCCCCCACCGTTCGTGAAGCGCAAAAAGGCGTGATGGCCGCGGCGATTGTCCGAATCCTCATTATCCCGGCCATCGTGGTTATTCCGGGCGTAGTAGCCTACAAGCTGTTCGGCAGCCTAGGCGATGCGGCCTATGGTAAGCTCGTTGCGCATGTCCTGCCCGGGTGGATGTCAGGTGCGTTTGCCGCGATGATGATGGCGGCGGTGATTGCCCATACCAGCGCGATATTGAATAGCTCTGTCGCGCTCTATTCCGTCGACTTTCATGACAAGTTTATACGTCCGGTGGCAAACCACTGGCGGCTGGCGGCGGTTGTTTCGGTGGTTCTGACAGTTACCTCTATTCTGCTTGTGCCGGTATTCGAAAACGCGAAAAGCATTATCAACCTATTGCAGCAACTTAACGGCTTGTCTTCAATGCCCATTTTATCGGCATTCATCGCGGGTTTGCTGTTCCGGAACATGGATGCCCGTGCTGCAATCGCAGGGTTAATATGGGGCGTTGCGCTTTATGCGTTCCACAATTTCATTCTTTATGTTCCAGACACCCTTTATGATGGGGAAACATTCTACCAGCATATTGGCATCGGCTGGCTGCATTATATTGATGTCATGGCCATCGTTTTGGTTACATGTGTTTTGATGGCTCTGGCCGTCAACCGGTTCCTACTCGGGAACAGGGCTGTTTTCATCTGGAGCAAGGAGGGACGCCGTCTCGCGGCGCTTGAGGCATGAGCAAAAACATATTGGTCATTGATGAAGGGACTACTTCGACCCGCGCAGTGCTGTTCGCGGCCAGTGGCGAGGCACTCGGCAGTTGCCAGCGTCCACTGACACAAAATTATCCCGCCCCGGGGCTTGTCGAACATGATGCTGAGGAAATCTGGAACCTCACGCTCGAATGTGCACGCGAAATGGTCGCAAGGGCCGGTGGAGCGGACCAGATCGCAGGCATTGGCATTACAAACCAGCGTGAGACCATTGTGTTCTGGGATGCGCGCACCGGAAAGCCGCTTGCTCCTGCGATCGTCTGGCAAGACCGGCGCACTGCGGACCAATGCATGACCCTGCGCGAGCGAGGCGAAGAACCGGTTGTGCAGGCGAAAACGGGGTTGTTGCTCGACCCTTATTTTTCGGGTTCGAAAATTGGTTGGGCGCTCGAAAACTGGCCGCAACTGACCGAAGCCGGTGCACATTTGCGTGTTGGTACTATCGAGAGCTACCTTGTCTTTCGCCTAACAGGTGGCGCGCATATCAGCGACGCGAGCAACGCATCACGAACCGCATTGATGGCGATTGGCAGCGGCGGCTGGGATGACGGCCTGACCGACTTATTTGGGGTTCCCCGTGAGATATTACCCGAAATCACCGATTGTGCCGGCCAGTTGGGAGCCACTAAAGCTGACATATTCGGGAGTCCTATTCCCATTACCGGGATGGCCGGTGACCAGCAGGCCGCGACAATTGGTCAGGGTTGCTTTGCGATCGGCCAAACCAAGGCCACGTTTGGCACAGGCGCTTTTGTCCTGACGCAAACGGGCACGACGCTCCGGCAATCAAAGCATCGACTGCTATCGACCGTGCTATACCAGATTGCGGGCGAGCGGCATTATGCGCTGGAAGGTTCCGTCTTTGTGGCAGGCAGCTTGGTGCAATGGCTTCGTGATGATTTAGGATTAATCGGCAGTGCGGCGGAGACAGAACCTCTCGCACGAAGCGTACCCGACAATGGCGGAGTTTATCTCGTTCCGGCGCTATCCGGGCTTGGTGCCCCGCATTGGCAGCCCAATGCGCGCGGGACCATCGCAGGGCTCAGCTTTTCGGCAAAGAAAGCGCATATTGCCCGCGCCGCGTTGGAGGCAATGGCACACCAAACGCACGATCTGAAAACCGCCTTCGCCGCCGATGGTGCCGATTGGGCCGAGCTGCGCATCGACGGCGGCATGGTCGCAAACGACTGGATGGCGCAGGATCTGGCAGACATATTAGCCATTGATGTCGAGCGACCGGCATTCATTGAAACAACAGCATTAGGCGCGGCCATGCTCGCTGCGGTGGGAGCGGGTCTTTACTCGTCGCTTGAGGCCGCGACTGTTATGCGCGGGGGTGTAAAACGGTTCCAACCATCAATGGCCAATGCAGACAGGCAATTAAGGTTAAACGGCTGGGGAGATGCACTGTCGCGCGTCTTGGCTCCGCTTTCGTAGACAAAGCCATGGTTCTCCAGCGGTCACAATAGGAGTGACGGCAAAAGTTTACGCCATTTTAACCATCCTTGGGCATTCTGTACCCGACTAAAAAGTCGCGACGTACATCGACAGGACCCAAAGATGGATAATTTGCGCGGATTTGAGCCATATGGATCGGACTACCAGCCCGACGTCCCCGGTTATGCCGTATTCGACGATGAGGACGTGGCGATTGAAGCGCCACCTGTCGTGTCGACCGATGAACGGCGCATGCAAGTGCGCGCCTATAATTTCTGGACCGCGCAGCTAAACGACAAAAACTATCCCTCAATCGAAGAACTGGATCCTTCGTCGGTCGAGGATTTCCGGGATTACAGCGTCCTTCTCGACTTTACCTCGGGCATTGAGAATCCTTCCATCGAATATCTCGGCGATAAGCTGCGTTCCGAATGCGGGCTGAGCGATGATGTGTCATACCTCGACCAAGTCCCTAGCAGGTCCTTGCTTTCGCGCATTACCGACCATTATCTGCAAATCATAGCCAACCGCGCACCGATCGGATTTGAAGCAGAATTCATTAACGATCGCGGCGTCAACATTATGTACCGCGGTATCTTGCTGCCCTATTCTTCGGACGACGATACCATCGATTTCATTTACGGCGTCATCAACTGGAAAGAGGCGGTCTCGGTGGAAATCGCTGCGCCATTGCAGTTGGAGGTCGAACAAGCCTTGGCTGCCGCGCCGCCACGGCAGGAACATGTTCCGGTATGGGCCGATGGTCCTACTGCGGGACATCTCGACGACGAGCCATTAGACGAACCTATGGTCGACGAACTCGAACTTGGTGAGGCCTATGCAGTGGTTGAGTCGCAACCCGACGAGAATTCGTCACTCGCCGATTGGTTGGATGCTGCCCGTCAAAGCGCAGACAGCGCCCGCGATGCTGATATGCGGACGCGCGATGCTCTGTATCAGGCTATTGGGCGTGCACATGACTTTGCACTTGTGGCAGCAAAATATCCTGCGGATTACGCTGAATTGCTGAGCGATGCAGGACTTGTTACGCAAGAACGCGCCCGTTTCACACCCATTGTGAAGCTGGTGTTCGGCGTAGGCTATGACAAAACCCGCCTTACCGAATTTGCCACAGCGTTGCAGTTTGCTGATCGCAATGCGGTGCCAATGGGCGGTCTTGCCGATATCTTGTCAAAGCATGATGGTGGCCTGAAAGGTATCATTGCCGCCGAGCGCCGTGCGAAAAAGGTCGCCGCAGGCCAGCATGTCGCCGCACCTGCCGTTGATCCACGATCGCGCCTCCGTTCTGCTCGCGTGCGTGATCTGAGCGAATTTGCAGGTTCGGGTGAAGAATTTGTGCTGCTCGTGGCCCGTCGCGATGCAGACGGCAATGTTGCGATTGTGGGCGCGGTTGATGCGGACGCCGCATTGACGGAAAAGGCACTGCGTAAAACTGCTGTCTGACTTGTTTCACGCTGCATAAGCACGTAACGCTGCAGTCCGATGACTGACAGCCTTGCCCTCACTTACGCCCAAAAACTGATCGCCTGCGAAAGCATCACCCCGGCTACAGGTTCGGTGTTTGATGCATTGGAGGAGATACTCATCCCCCTCGGCTTTTCGGTCGACCGTTTCCTGTCCGGGGAAGATGACCAAAATCCGGCGCACGGTGCCCCGGTCGAAAATCTGTTCGCCATCCGCTTATCGTCGGGCCGCCACTTTGCATTCGCGGGACATCTAGACGTCGTTCCACCCGGCGATGGATGGAGAAGCGATCCCTTCGTTCCGGAAATACGGGGCGATCTCCTCCATGGACGTGGTGCTGTCGATATGAAGGGTAGCATCGCTGCTTTTGTCGCGGCGCTGCACAGCATTCCCGAAGACGCCGGCACTATCAGCCTGATCATTACGGGCGATGAAGAAGGCCCTGCCATATATGGCACACGTGCGCTGATTGACCATATGCACGCACGTCAATCAGTTCCGGATTTCTGCCTCGTTGGCGAACCCACTAGCGTCCATCGCCTTGGTGATATGATGAAAATCGGACGACGCGGTTCGGTAAACATCTGGATTTCGGTGGCAGGAACGCAGGGGCACGTCGCCTACCCACACCTTGCCGACAACCCTATCCCAAGACTGATCAAGATATTGGCGGAAATTGAAGCCATCCACCTTGACGACGGAACCGACTGGTTCCAGCCGAGCAATATCGAGATTACCGACCTGCAGGTGGGAAACAAGGCTACCAATGTCATCCCCGCTAAAGCGGAAGCACGCCTGTCCATCCGCTTTAACGACCTACAGCAGGGCGATGCCTTGGTTGAACGTCTCCGCACGCTCGTCGAAGCCGGTGGCGGAACATTGACGGCGATGATTTCAGGTGAAGCGTTTCTCACACCGCCTGGCGAACTGTCCGCCGCGATTTCCGAAGCGGTTGAGGCGGTTACCGGGATCCGACCCGAAGCATCGACGACAGGCGGGACATCGGATGCGCGGTTTCTGACGCGAATTTGTCCGGTTGTGGAGTTCGGTTTGTGTAACGCCACCATGCACAAGTTGGACGAAGCCGTCGCCCTTGACGACTTGGAAGCGCTAACCGAGATCTATCGGCGGGTTGCCCTGAAAATTCTGGGTTGATTGGAGCCGGGGCTAACCCGTCAACCCTTCAAGATGATATACAAGGCACCCGCACCCCCGTGCCGCGAATGGGCGTTGCGGACAGCCGATATATGTCGCGCATGACGGGAAGCGCCCAGCCAATCACGCACAACCGCTGCGATAGCACCCCTGCCCTCACCACTGGCTCTATCATGGGTCCGTGGTTTCCCGGTCACAAGAAGAACAACCTTCAGCCTTTGCGCTATAGCTTGCTCTAAGGCACCGTCCAAACGGGCATAGGCCCGCGATAAATTCGCATCGTGCAAGTCTATGCTGATGTCAGGAACGATCGCACCGCGATGAATACGCCGGTCCCAATGGCCATCTAGATTATGATGCGGGGGCGGCAATTTCCGTTCGCTCCGTTTATCGCGCGTTGCCACTTTTGTGACAACTGCCGCGGGCGGTGAAAGCTTCTGTGATTTTGCCACAGGCTTTGCGGGAGGCGTCGCAGCCTTGGCTTCTACGTTTGGCTTTACGATATGCAGCGGTTTGACCGTTTCGATCACCCGTCCCCAAAGCGCCTTTTCAACATTGTCCAGCCGCCGGGCCATAGCACCCATTACAAGCCGAGCCGGGCGACCGCGGCCTTGGGTAGAAACAAAAGCGCCGAGCCGCGCGCGGCCATGCCGCCAGCGATCCCACGCGCCCGGTCGCCTGCACCCCAGAAGGTATCTACACGGTTTGCACCCTTGATTGCGCCGCCCGTATCTTGCGCTATCCAGATACCGTTGGGTTCTGCACGGTCCATGGAAAGCCATAGCGGTGCGCCAAGCGGAATAAATTTCACGTCAACCGCAGCGCTTGCCTCTCCAACGACGGGATAGCCCATCGCGCCCAAAGGTCCAGCACCTGTCAGTTCCCGGAAAAACACGAAACTTTTGTTTTCCTGCATGAACTTGCGGCCTTCAACGGGGTTGGCGCGCAAATAGGTGACGATACCTTGCATTGATCCATCCGTGATGAGCCCTCGATCCTTCATCAAACGACCAATGCCCGTATAGCCCCGTCCATTCTGCGTTTCATAACCTATCCGCATCACACCGCCATCTGGCAGCCTCAAGCGCCCCGATCCCTGAATTTGCAGGAAGAAGAAGTCGACCACGTCATTTGCATAGGCGATTTCAAGGCCGCGCCCGAGAAGTGAACCATTTTCGATAGCGGCGCGATCATCATATTGAACGAGTTTGGACCCTGTGACCTTACCGCGGATATTCTTGCCTTTTAGATCGTCGCTAAAAAGTCCCAGATCGACATCAATCAAATCTGCAGGTCTTTTGTAAATGGGAACTTCGCAGCCGGGTTGGCGTGTGCGGCACCCGAGAATTTCAGGCTCATAATAGCCAGTCGCGAAAGCCTTGCCATCCCCAACCTGCACCGCATCCATATAGGCAGCAAAAAAGGAAATTGCATCGCCGGTCCATGTTTTGACGGCATCACACGCTGGAGCCCAGTCCGCGCCTTGGGTCAAACCACTATTGTCTGTTCGCCGCACAAGTCCAGGGCAACTGGCCCGAAAACTGTCCATGGCCAATTTGGATTTGCGCGCATCTACCTTAAGCGATCCAATTTCTGGACCCCGTACGACACCTAACGTAGCCGCAGTCGTCCCATCGCCAGGTTGCGCCGCCGCGGGCAACGCAGGCTCAGCGGTCGACGGAATCGGCTTTGCAGGTCTGTCTACCGACGTCGGTTGTGGAGTCGAAGGCGATGCGACACCGCCATTAGGAATGATACCACCGGAGCATGCCGACAGCATCAATGCCGAAATCGAGAGAATGAAGAGCGCGCGTTTCATCGCGCCGGTGAATCAGACCGAGTCGGTTTCGTCAAGCTTCCAGTTACGGTCGCCCGATTTCACATCACGCATGAATGTCCAAATATCATGCGTTTCAACGGCATCGGTCATCGAACCGCCGATGATATTTCCGTCGGCGTCCTTGACAAGTGCTGCGATATCGGCGTCAAAGCGGACGGTCACGCGCGCCATCGGGTGATCAAACGTCGCATCCAATATGCGCGCTTCGTCAATCCGTACCAAACGGTTCTCTAATGTTTCACCGCGTTCCGTGCGTCCGTCGATGGCTTCGGCGAAGCTTTGATACACATCGTCGTCACAGAGAAAACGAAGTGCGTCCTTGTCGCCTTTCCAATAGGCTTCCAACACCATCTTATAAGCTGATTTCGAACCTTCCAGGAAGAATCCCGCATCAAAGGTGCGGTCCGCATTTGCAATGGCACGAAGCCCACTCTGCGCAGCCAAGTCGGCAACGCTGACATCGCTTTTGGGAAGCGCAGCGCCCGAATCGCCAGATGGCAGGGGTTGGCGCACCATAGTGGGTGTGCTCTCGATCGGTTGGCGTGCGACGGGCTCTTGTTCATGTCCGGTGCGTTTACCAAGCACCGAGTAGAGACGAAGTCCCAAGAAAGCTGCAACAAGAGCAAGCAATACGATAGTGAAAGTCACAACGCCTCCATGCGCGAAAAACATGGACGAATGATTAGCGCTGAACCCATAAAATCCGGTTTCAGCTCCGCCCTGTTCTGCATATAAGCATTATACGGGATAGTTTCAAAGGGCTTTACCCAAAGAAACTTCCGTTCTGCCGCAACAAAACACAGCGATTGCCCTTTTTCCATGCCCCTGCTAGGCGCTGCACGCAATCGCGGATGCGGCAGCGCATCGAAAATCAGGCTCAGGCCCCAAACAGGAAAGCACGACAGAACATGGCCGAAGAAGAAGGCACCATCGTTTCGGAAAACATCAAAGCGAATGGCGAGGACACGGCACCTGCCGTCGGTATGCTCAATCAGTATATCAAGGATTTATCCGTCGAAAATCCGCAGGCGCCACATAGCTTTCAGTGGGATGCACAGCCGCAAATCGATGTTCAGGTCAATATCCAGGTCAACGCGATCAATGAAGAAATTCATGAAGTCGGCCTGAAGCTTGCTGTAAAAGCCGAAAGCGACCAAGGCGTCCATTTTTCCGTCGAACTCGAATATGGCACATTGTTTGGACTGCGGAACGTATCGGACGAGCAGGCCCATCCGTTCCTTTTTGGTGAAGCTCCACGCTTGATGTTCCCCTTTGCACGCCGCGTGGTAGCAGACGCGGTTCGCGATGCGGGATATCCTCCGCTCGTTCTTGAGCCCATCGATTTCAACGCTCTCTACGTTCAGCAAATTGCGCAAGCTGCGCAGATGGCGGAAACCCAGCCGGCTGGCGAAGCCTGAAATCCGGACTTAGGGGAGCGGTGATTTGAGCCTGCTCAAGCACACGTCGACGATTGCTGGATTCACCCTGCTTAGCCGGATTTTCGGCTTTGTTCGTGACATTATGCTGGCTCGTGTGCTTGGCGCGGGACTGGCTGGTGACGCCTATCAATTGGCGTTCACCCTGCCGAACACATTCCGACGTCTCTTTGCCGAAGGCGCGTTTTCAGTCGCTTTCGTGCCGATGTACTCCCGCAAATTGGCGGGCGAAGGTGGCGAAGCGGACGCGGCGCGATTTGCCGACGATGTGTTGTCGGTCTTTATCTGGGTATTGCTGGGCTTCTCCGCTCTGGCAATGATCGCCATGCCGATAATCGTCCTCGGTCTGGCGGGGGAATATCAATCGGTACCGGGCAAGTTCGAGCTATCGGTGCTCTTAAGCCGCGTCACTTTCCCTTATCTGTTCTTCATCAGCCTTGTGGCCATGCTGTCAGGATTGCTTAACGCCCGGTCACGCTTTGCACCGGGGGCCATTGCCCCTGTCCTGTTCAATCTTGTTTTGATAGGCGGCATAATCGCAGGCTATTCCTGGCGCGGGGAAAGCGGTGATGATCGGTATGTTGTCTATGCCCTCAGCGCCGCGGTGTCGTTATCCGGTTTTGTCCAGTTCCTCTATTTATGGTGGGCGGTCCGACGCGCCGGACTGAAGCTGCGCATCAAAAAGCCCAAACTGACACCCGAGGTCAAACAACTAGGTATGGTCATTCTGCCAGCGACATTTGGCGCGGGCATTTACCAGATCAGCCAATTCGTAGACACATTCTTCGCGACATCCTTGCCGCAAGGCTCGCTGACGCTTCTGAAGATGGCCGATCGATTAAACCAAATGCCGTTGGGCATCGTTGGGATCGCCTTAGGCACGGCTATTCTTCCTATGTTATCCCGCCACATTCAAAGCGATGACAAGGCTAAGGCGCAGAATTTGCAGTCTGACGCCTTTGAAATGGCGACGCTGCTGACATTACCCGCAGCGGCAGCTTTGGCGATTTGCGCCCCCGCATTCGTAAATGCGTTTTTTGTCGGCGGCAAGTTCAAGCCCGAAGACGGTGTAATCATGTCCTACATCACAATGGCGTTGGTTGCCGGATTGCCCGCCTATGTCATTGTCAAAATCCTCAACCCTGGCTTTTTTGCTCGATCCGATACAAAGACGCCGGTTTACACCGCGCTCATTTCTCTGATTTTCAATATCATCCTGAATGTTTGGGTGGTCCGTTCCTATGGAATTGTGGGATTGGCGGGTGCGACGGCTTGTTCGGCAACACTCAACTGCCTGCTGCTCTATGCCGTCCTTCATAAGCGGGGCTGGTTTCATTTCACAGCGCAATTAGGCAACAGAATTTTTCGGCAGCTTATTGCGACAGCAGCTATGTCGGCGGCACTCTGGTGGATGATGGGCATATTGCTCCCCAATTTTTCGAGCGATATTCTAACCCGCGTCAGCTCGCTCATCCTTTTGGTGGGCGGCGGAATGGCGATCTATTTCGCCGTGGGCTATCTTGTCGGCGCGCTTGACAAAGACCGGGTTAATCGCCTGCTACGTCGTAGCAGTCCCGCAACAGGAGAGGCTTAAGAATATGCGCGTCGTTTCCGGCATCCAGCCAACGGGAAATCTTCATCTCGGCAATTATCTGGGTGCCATCCGCAATTGGGTAAAGATGCAGGACGAAATGGAATCGCTCTATTTCCTCGCGGATCTGCACGCCCTGTCGATGCCGCATAATCCTGCAGAGCTGACCGCGAACACCCGGGAAATGGCCGCCGCATTGATTGCCTGCGGTCTCGACATTAATAAAGCGATCCTGTTCAATCAAGCGCAGGTACCCGCCCATTCCGAATTGCAGTGGCTGCTGAACGGAACGGCCCGCATGGGCTGGCTGAATCGCATGACACAGTTCAAAGATAAATCCGGTAAGAATCGCGAAGGCGCGAGCATTGCCCTCTTCACTTATCCGGTGCTGCAGGCAGCTGACGTCCTGCTGTATCAGGCAACCCATGTGCCCGTAGGCGAAGACCAGAAACAGCATCTGGAGCTTGCCCGCGACATCGCGCAAAAATTCAACAATGACTATGGCAATGGCACCGAAATTTTTACGTTGCCTGACCCCATCATACCCAAGGCGACCGCGCGCATCATGTCGCTTCGTGACGGCTCGGCAAAAATGTCGAAGTCCGACCCAAGCGACATGAGCAGAATCAACTTGTCCGACGATGCGGACACCATCCTGTCCAAGATCAAAAAGGCCAAGACAGATCCAGAGCCCCTGCCGTCCGAAGCGGCCGGGCTGGAAGGGCGTCTAGAAGCGCAAAATCTGGTCGGCATTTATGCAGCATTCGCAGAAGAAAGCGTCGATGCGACGCTTGGCCGTTTTGGCGGTCAAGGTTTTGGGGCATTCAAGCCCGCATTGGCCGAACTCGTCATCGAAAATTTCCGACCCATCTCGGAACGTTTTACCGCACTGAAAAACGACCATGAGCAGATTGACGCCGCTCTTGCCAAGGGGGCGGCGAAAGCCCGCGAACTTGCTGCTCCGACTCTAAAAGCCAGTTATGAGGCTCTTGGGCTGTTGCGTTAAGCGCGGAACATAGCGTTCCGGAATGGGTTATGGCATGAACGCGGAAACGATTTTGGAGGTGTCCGGCACCGTCGGTTTTGGCGGGATTATTTCTACCGCTGTTAAACAACGGTTCATCGACATGATAACAAAATGCGATCATAACGACTGAGTGCAACGTCGAGGATTTTAAGATGAAAAAATTTGTGTCGCTCCTTCTCGTTCCTGCCGCCATGCTTGGGCTTAGTGCATGCGCAACTCCGTTCAAGGCGGATGTATCGCGCTTTCAGGAACTGCCCGCACCTCAAGGACAAACTTTCACAATTCGCGCAGCAGATCCTGCAAACAATGGTGGCATTGAATTCGGGCAATATGCTTCCTTGGTGTCTACCGAACTGCAAGAAATCGGATATACTCCAGCCGCATCAGGTTCTTCAGCGGACATGACGGTAACTCTCGGCTATGCCGTAGATCAGGGCAAAGAGCGCACGATCGTTCGCCAAGACCCCTTCTATGATCCCTATTGGGGATTTGGCGGCGCATACCGTCCATACGTGGTCCGTACGCGCCGGGGCGGTCGTTATGTCGTCGGCTATTACGACCCTTTTCTCTACAGCGGTTTCAACCGGCCATATGACGTCGATAGTTTCACCGTCTATACTGCCAATATCGATTTGAAAATTGATCGGGTAAACGACGGCAAGCGCTTGTTTGAAGGTAAGGCTGAAGCGAAATCACGCTCCAACAAACTGCCTCATTTGGTACCGAATCTCGTCGAAGCCATGTTCACGGGATTCCCTGGAAACAGTGGCGAGACCGTCCGTATCTCGATAGCGCCTGAAGAAAAACGTTAGGCTGTTAGACGCCGCAACCGAGCTCTGACTTGCCGTAAGCTGCGCCTTCTCCCCGCGTCGCACTGATACCGGCATAGAGCTCGGTAGACGGGAATGTTCCGTCGGCGCCTACACGATATCCTTTGCTGCGAAATGTTTCGATAACCTTGGCAGCCGGATCAGAGAAATAAAGCGATTGGGCCTCATAATGCTGTCCGATCGCGGTAAGTGACAGCCCTTCAAACGAGCGTTGCAGTTTGACATAAGTGCTTTTGCCCTCAGCCGCAGCATAGGCTTTATCGCGAGCCTCTTCGTCGACAAACTCCTTATTCTCCAGCTCTGCCCATTGGGCACGCAGACGGGCAGCGATCTTCGCGAATTCGGCGTCAATGTCGCCGCCGAAGCTGCAGGTTTGGGGATTGAAGCGGATCGCCACAGGCTTGCCACCTAGCCGCGCCAAAATTGCCGCACCATCGGCGAGATATCCGACGCCGCCTTTGCCAAGCTTGACTTCGATAAAGTCATTCGCCGTTAAACCGGCCAGCGTCAGTCTGGTCCCGGTGCTTACCCGTTCCAGAAGTCCGCTAGCTGTATCTGGCTGAATCCAAATATCGAGCGCTCCATCCGCGGTCCACACACGGTCATTTAGAGGCTTGGTGATTTCTGGTGGTTGGAATTCAGCGAGATTTATCACTGCGATAAAGCCTTTGCCATCCGACAGCTCCAGCCATTCGCTGCTGCCATCCATTCCCAATTTTACTACGCCTGTTACGGCACTACCGCGTGGTAGTTTTCCGAGAATTTGGCTGCCGACAGTTGTCGCACGATCACGTATATTTGCTTCAGTCATGGCGAATAACTGTTTCGGTTCCAAAGTAGCGCCGACTGAAGTGCTTGGCGTTGTTTTCTCGCCGGGGGTGCTCCCGAGATCGTCCAGAATGAACAGCCAGAAATACAAGGCACCCACAACCAACGCGCCGCCTGTGGCCGCCGCGGGAAGTAGCCAACGCCTAGTTTGAGTGTTCGACTTAGGAATGGTTTCGACCTTCTCGGTGTTAAGTATCCCTCCTAGACCGCCCACCGTTAGGGACGCAAGCGGCGGATCGGCAGAGGTGGCGGGCTCAGCATTTGGATGATCGACGGCGGCCAATTGTGACCCGCATTTGGAACAATAGCGTGCATTCGGTGGATTGGCTGCGCCGCAAGATGTGCAGAATGTGACCATACTTATCCCCCGACTCCGGATAAGACAGTGGATAAGCTGTGGAGTTCTCGTTGAAAAGCGGTGTTTAAAACAGGAATTCCGATATCACGCCTCTAGCTGACGCAAGAGAGCGCGGACATCATTGTCCATATCGCTATCTTGCTTCCGCAAATCCTCGACCAGCCGTACGGCGTGGATGACGGTCGAATGGTCACGTCCGCCAAATTTCCGGCCGATTTCGGGATAGCTGCGCGGTGTCATTACCTTTGCCAGATACATCGCGACCTGACGCGGACGGACCACGGCGCGTGCCCGGCGCTTGGACGACATTTCACTTCGGTCGATGCGGTAATATTCGCAAACGGCGCGCTGGATTTCATCGATTGTGATGCGCCGACGGCAAGCACTGAGGATGTCTTTCAGTTGCTCTTCAGCTAAAGTCCTGGTCACAGGCTTGCCGGTCAATTGGGCATAGGCAAGAAGCTTGTTCAAACCGCCTTCCAACTCACGGACATTACGGCTGATGGTGCGGGCGAGAAACTCGACGACATCTTCACCCACTTGCGCTTCAGGCATCTGGGCCAGACGCTGTTGCAGGATCAAGCGACGCAATTCAAGATCAGCCGGCTGAATATCGGCAACAAGTCCCATTGACAGGCGGGAAAGAATCCGCTGGTCAACGCCGTCCAGAGCCTGCGGCGCGCGATCTGCAGCCACAACAAGGCGCTTGCCGGCTCCGATGATCGCGTCGATCGTGTGCAGAAACTCTTCCTGCGTAGAAACCTTGCCGATGATGAACTGGATATCGTCAATGAGAAGAACATCAACCGCGCGAAGCCGGGCCTTGAATTCCATAACTTCCTTGCGCCGCATTGCGGTTACAAATTCCATCATGAATTTTTCGGCCGACATATAGATTATCTGTGCGTCGGGATTAACTTCGGCATAGGCGTGGCCAATGGCGTGCATCAAATGGGTTTTACCCTGCCCGGTCGCCGCCTGAAGATAAAGCGGGTTGAAAAGTGGCTTGTCCTTGGCAGCCACGCGATCTGCAGCGCTGAGTGCCAGTACATTTGTTTGCCCTTTGACGAAGTTGGCAAAGGTCATGCGCGGATCAAGTGCCGAGCGAACCGGCAATGCTTCAGCGATGTGCTGGGCTGCAGGCCGTTCCGTTACGCCTGACGGGCGAAGCATTTCAACGCGCGCGGTACCGGGTCGGGTACGGATTTTAAGTTGCTTTACGCTCTTGTTGGTCGACACCCAAGCAAGACGCAGGCGATCTGCATAATGGTCCGAAACCCAGCTTGCGGAGAAATCGGACGGAAGAAGCAATTCCAACGTTCCGGTCAGGTCACAGAAATCGCCCAATGTGATTGATCGAATCCACTGGCCATAAATCTGTGCGCCCAAGTCGCGACGCAACCCGGAGGAAATGATTTGCCAGTCGGCTTCAAAGCGTGAGGTCAGGGCAGCTGCGGCGTTGCCGTCTGTCTGTTGACCGGAACTGTTCTGCGATACAATAATATTACCGGTCACCTTGTGCGAGCCCCTCTTTTCCACCCCTTGCCAGCACATCGTAACCGCGCGCTATATGCCGCCACATGAAGCCACAGAAAACCCCAGCCCATTTGCTGCCAAATGAAGCTCAATCTGCGTCCAAATCTCAATGTGAGGCACTGCCCGACTGTCGTCACGCGATGCTGGAAGTCTTTTCTTAGACGTCTCCAAACGAGTCGAGCAAGGGGCGCATTGCAAAAAAAGTGAAATAAATGCTGTTGACTCTCTGCAAGCCAAGCAAAAGCGTAAATTTATTTTTAATCACCTGTTTTAGCAGTTTTTTCTGAACCACAACGCGAACACACGCCCCCGAATCGCGGGAAATCCTCGGGTTTGCATTGTGACATTCGACCCAAAGAAAAACCCGCCTCAATTGGGGCGGGTTTTGCCTAGATGCATCAGATCGCTCTGACGAAATTTAACGGTGCTTAGGCGAGCGCGCCAACAGCCTTTGTCAAACGACCAAACTTACGCGAAGCCGTGTTCTTGTGCAGAACGCCCTTGGATACGCCCCGTGCCAGTTCAGGCTGTGCAGCAGCCAAAGCTTCAGCGGCAGCGTTCTTGTCGCCTGCTTCGATTGCTGACTCCACTTTCTTTACGAAAGTACGGATGCGGCTGACGCGAGCGCCATTAACTTCGGTGCGACGCGCATTGCGACGGATACGCTTTTTTGCTTGCGGCGTATTGGCCATTTTAGTCCTCAAATTTCGTTAGATACGAGCCCCATCGTGCGATGCTTGCCCGTTGAAGGTGCCGCCCTTACCCTCGGGTTTCAGATTCGTCAACCTGCAAAAGCCCCAAAAATGCTGCTTATCGTTGGCATTTCGCACAATAAAAGGTGGAACGCCCCGAATCGACCCGCCGTTTGACCGGTGCGCCACAGCCGCAAGCTTCCCCCTCACGACCATATACCCGCCAGTCCTTCGTAAAATATCCGAGCTCGCCGTCCGGCGCAGCAAAATCGCGTAAGGTTGAGCCGCCAGCCGCAATAGCCGAGGTTAGCACTTCTTTTATGGCCGTCACCAATTTCACCAACCGCGGCTTGGATATCGTCTCCGACAGCACGTTAGGCGCTATGCCAGCCATGTGCAGCGCCTCGCATACATAGATATTGCCGAGCCCTGCCACGATGTTCTGGTTGAGAAGCATCGCCTTGATTGGAGCTTTGCGACCCTTTAGCGCCCTTTGAAGAACGTCAGCGTCGAATTCGTCCGACAGAGGCTCGGGGCCCATCTTCGCGAAAAAACGGTAATCGGCCAAAGTTCGGTTCGCTACAATATCAAGCGATCCAAATCGTCGGTGGTCGTTTAGCGCCACAACCCGACCTTCATCGGTCTCGATCAGAAAATGGTCGTGCTTTTCCAGTTCAGCAGGATCAACACGCCACCGGCCGGACATCCCCAAATGGAATATCAGAACGTCGTCACGGTTCGTATAGATCAGCCCATATTTTGCACGCCGTCCAAGATCTGTAACTGTTGCACCCGTCAAACGCTGACGCAAATCTTCTGGAATGGGCCACCGTAAGTCAGTGCGAAACGCTTCGGCGCGCGTTATCCGCTGGCCATCCAGGACCTTGCGCAAACCGGCAATGGTTGTTTCAACTTCGGGAAGCTCAGGCATAGGCCAACGCTATGAAGGCGAACCCCGCCGTCTGTCTATTTCTTTATGACAAAGGAATAGCGAGTATAGAGAAACAATTCTGTCATCCGCAGCGATGCTTTTTGCACGCATCAGCCTTTGCGACATCCGCAACTATCGGCTAGGGACTCGCGCGATGACTGAAACTGTATCTTTCGGCTACGAACAGGTAAGCCCCGAAGAGAAGACTGCACGCGTCGGCGGCGTCTTTTCCAATGTTGCACGCAAATATGACATTATGAACGATGCGATGTCCGGCGGGATGCATCGTCTGTGGAAAGACAAATTTGTTCGGCGGGTAAAACCACAGGCAGGCGAAGACATATTGGATATGGCCGGCGGAACCGGTGACATCGCATTCCGGATGGAAAAATCGGGTGCCCAGGTGACAGTGTCCGATATCAACGAAGACATGCTGGAAGTGGGCATGGATCGCGCGATAAAACGCGGCATCGATACGTTGATCTGGTCGCCGCAAAATGCGGAAACACTGACCTTTCCGGACAAGCATTTCGACGCCTATACCATTGCCTTCGGTATCCGGAATGTAACGGATATCCCTGCCGCGCTGAAAGAAGCGCATCGCGTGTTGCGCTACGGTGGACGGTTCTTCTGCCTTGAGTTTTCGACGGTCGAATGGCCCGGACTGGCGCAGGCCTATGATGTCTATTCGGAACGCCTCGTACCTAAACTCGGTAAAGCCATCGCCGGGGATGAAGATAGCTACCGCTATCTAGTCGAATCGATTCGTCGGTTCCCGGATATGCAAAATTTCAAACGGATGATTGGCGAAGCCGGATTTGTTCAAACCAAGGTCGAACCGATCATGGGTGGGCTGGTGGCTATCCACAGCGGTTGGAAAGTGTGAAAATGCACTTATCGGGATATCCCCTTCCCCATGCGGGAGGGGTCAGACGAACATGACCCGTCCGGCGACCCATATCCTGCGCCTATTGAAATGGGGACGGATACTCGCCCGCCACGGCGCCTTGCGCGCAATCGAAGCGGACCGCAACACGCCGCCACAGGTCAAGCGGCTTTGCCGGATTGCCCGTTTCGGAACGGTCCAGCCCAAAGCGCCGGACTATGCAGGTGCCTTTCGCGCGATCGGCCCAGCGGCCATCAAGCTAGGCCAGACATTGGCGACCCGGCCGGATATTATCGGTGTTGAGGCGGCGCATAACCTGCTGACGCTTCAGGACCAGCTTCCGCCCGCCCCTTTCGAAGCGGTCTATGCCCAAATCGATACCAGCCTGAATAAACCTGCCGACGAGCTATTCGAATACATCAATCCCGAAGCGGTGGGTTCTGCGTCCATCGCACAAGTCTATCGGGCCCGAACCACCGACGGCAAGGATGTGGCCGTCAAGGTTTTGCGTCCAGGTATTCGCGAACAATTCGCACGCGATATCGAAACCTATGAATGGGCAGCCGCGCATCTCGAAGCGCTTGGTGGTGAAGCTGCGCGTTTGCGGCCCCAACTGGTCATTGCCAATCTGAAGAGATGGACTTTGCGCGAGCTGGATTTACGTCGCGAAGCCGCCAGCGCATCGGAGCTTAAAGACGCCATGGTGGCGGTGGATGGATATTCCATACCAGCAATCGACTGGGATCGCACTTCGGGGCGAGTACTCACGCTGGAGTGGGTGGATGGCATTAAGATATCCGATATCGATGCGCTCAAGGCCGCGGGCCATGATCTCAATAAAATGGCCGAAAAACTGGTCCTGACCTTTTTACGTCAAGCGATTTCCGAAGGCTATTTCCACGCCGATATGCACCAGGGCAACTTGTTCGTGCGGGCGGATGGCACCATCGTTGCCATCGATTTCGGCATCATGGGACGTATCAACCGGCAAGCACGCTTCTGGCTGGCCGAAATTTTATATGGCCTTACGACCGGCAACTATAAGCGGGTCGCGGAAATACATTTTGAGGCGCAATATGTGCCCAGTTACCACAATGTGGATGAATTCGCGACCGCATTGCGCGCCGTCGGGGAACCGACACGCGGCAAACCGGTCAGCGAATTGTCGGTCGGTCAAATGCTCGACAGTCTTTTCGCAATTACCCGTGACTTCGACATGCAAACCCAGCCCCATCTGCTGCTGCTTCAAAAAACGATGGTGATGGTGGAAGGAATTGCCACATCACTCAATCCCGCCATTAACATGTGGGATGTGGCCGCACCCTTCGTCCGCGACTGGATCAGGGGCGAGCTTGGACCAGAGGCAATGCTGGCCGATGGTATCAAAAAGCAGGCGGATACATTGAAGATGATCCCCGACATCATCCGCAGGCTCGACGAACAATTGCCGCGAAAAGGCGGCGCGCCAGAACCGCCTCCCCTGCCCCATGTAGAGCTCATTTGGGAACGGCGTGCCGGTGGCGGTTGGTGGCGTTACGCCTTGGTTGCTATCGTGGCTGCGGCCTCGGGTGCTGCTGGAATGTGGGCACTGTAATGCCCGCGCGCCGTGCCTATCGCATGGTACGTCACTGCACCGGGAAGCTAGTCTTAAATGCACAATTTGCTTTGACGGTTCCCGATACGGAATTAAGCGGATAATCATGGAAACCAAACGCATCCTGCTGATCGTGTCTGGAGGCATTGCTGCCTATAAGGCGCTTGAACTTGTGCGGCTTATCAAGCGGCAGGGAATCGCTGTCCGTGCGGTCATGACGAAGAGTGCGACGGAATTTGTAACGCCACTGTCGATGGGCGTGATGACCGAAGATCAGGTCTATGGCGACATGTTCGACCTGAAAGAAGAAAGCGAGATTGGGCATATCCAACTCAGCCGTCAGGCCGACCTTATCGTCATTTGCCCAGCGACAGCGAATATCCTTGCCAAGATGGCAGCAGGGATCGCCGACGATCTCGCTACTACGATATTGCTTGCCACCGATAAACCAGTGTTAGCCGTTCCCGCCATGAACGTCCGCATGTGGCAGCACGCCGCGACCCAGCGCAATCTGGCACAGCTGCGCGCCGACGGCGTGACCATCATGGAACCGGATTCGGGCGCAATGGCGTGCGGTGAATTCGGACCAGGACGTTTGCCGGAACCGCCCGCAATCGCCGAACGGATTTGTGCAATGCTTGGGCATAGTTTCGATTCAACCCTCACGGCCGGACGCGCGCCTACAACATTGGAAGCACAGCCCGATTTCGCGGACATCACGCACCGGCCGCTATTTGGAAAGCGCGTTCTGGTGACGGCCGGTCCAACGCATGAAGCCATCGATCCCGTCCGTTACATTGCCAACCGCTCATCGGGACGACAAGGCTTCGCGATCGCGGCGGCGGCTGCGGAAATGGGTGCCGAGGTTACCCTTATCGCCGGTCCGGTCCATTTGGTGACACCACCTGGCGTAATACGTATTGATGTCGAAACAGCACTGGAGATGCAGTCGGAAGTCGAAAAGGCTCTTCCCAGCGATGTTGCCATCATGGTTGCCGCTGTCGCTGACTGGCGCGCCACCGAGGCGCCGGACCAGAAGATAAAGAAAGATGGCAAAGGCATTCCGCCCCTCACATTAACCGAAAACCCTGACATCCTCGCAAGTCTTGCACAGCATAAGAACAGGCCGGGACTGCTTATCGGCTTTGCTGCGGAAACCGAAAAGATTGTTGAACACGCACAAGCCAAACTGGCGAAAAAAGGGTGCGACTGGATTGTGGCAAACGACGTATCCGGCGATGTCATGGGAGGCGCAAACAACGCCTTTCATATCGTGACCACGGACGGAGTTGAAAGCTGGCCCGATAGCCCGAAGGACGTTATCGCCCGCAAATTGATGGAAAGGGTTGCCCATGCGCTCGCCCAAGGTTGAAGTTCAAGTTAAGCGGCTGAATCATGGTGCCGGTTTGGCGATGCCCGATTATGCCACGGCCGGTGCCGCTGGTATGGATATTTGCGCTGCCGAAAGCCTGACGCTGCGCGTGGGTAAACGGCACGCGGTTGCTACTGGTTTCGCCTTTGCCATCCCCGAAGGGTATGAGGTTCAGGTTCGCCCGCGGTCTGGCCTTGCTCTTAAACATGGCATTACCTGCCTCAACACACCCGGAACGATCGACAGCGATTATCGCGGAGAAGTGAAAGTCATTCTGGCCAATTTGGGCGAAGATGATTTCCCCATTTCAAAGGGCGACCGTATCGCGCAAATCGTAGTCGCGCCTGTCACCCACGCCGCGATGGTGGAAGTTGAAGAATTGGACGATACCGCTCGCGGTGCCGGAGGTTTCGGTTCGACCGGAGTATGACGGTCGCCTCATTTGTCCGACCCGCTCTCATATAGATTTGTCGCAGCTTTGCTCTATACCCCCCAATAATGGCTGAACTTTCCGACCACCAACTGGACCGTTATGCGCGGCATATCGTCTTGCGCGACATTGGCGGTGCCGGACAGGCGCGTTTGTTGGAGAGCCATGTCCTGCTGATTGGCGCGGGCGGCATTGGTAGCCCCGCGATCCAATATCTCGCCGCAGCCGGTGTCGGCACCATCAGCGTTGTTGACGATGACGCGATATCGCTCTCCAATCTGCAACGGCAAGTGCTGTATAGCGCGACCCAAATTGGCGAACCCAAAGTGGAGGCTGCAGCCGCTGCCGTGAAACGGCTGAACCCGGACGTAACTTTCCACGCGATCCAGCGTCGTATCGACCATCTCACCACATCGGACATTCTGTCCGGCGTCGACGTCGTTATCGACGGCAGCGACAATTTTACCACCCGCCTGACTGTCAACGATCTCTGCCTATCGGCTCGCGTTCCGCTCGTCAGCGCCGCCATCGGGCAATTTCATGGGCAGATCGGCACCTTCACCGGTTGGCAGAATGAAGCGCCCTGTTACCGATGCTTTGTCGGTGATGCGCACGACCCTGATGATTGTGATGACTGCGCCACACAGGGGGTATTGGGGGCGATGTGTGGCCTGATGGGCAGTTTCGCTGCGATGGAAGCGATCCGTGTCCTCACAGGCTTTGGTGATAGCCAAAGTGGCAAGCTGCACATCTTTGACGGCATGACCCCATCGATGCGCAGCATCAAGTTGCCGAAAGACCCGGCGTGCAGCAGTTGCGGTTCGTCATCGTCCTAACCGGATTTCTGGCGCAATAACTCGTCTACCCACTCAGGGACCACTTCCGTTGCAGGGCCATGACGTGCCTCGTCGAACCAATGACTTCCCTGGCTTGGTTCAAGATTCAGCTCGAGAGTGCGAACGCCTTGCTCGCGCGCGTCCCGGACAAAGCCGGCGGCAGGATAGACCGCGCCAGACGTCCCGATACTGACAAACAGGTCGGCCCGGTTCAATGCGGCATAGATTTCGTTCATCCTGTACGGCATCTCGCCAAACCAAACGATGTCCGGCCGCATCTGCCCGGATACGCCGCAAGCTGGACAGGAAGGACGATCCAATAGCGTCCCGTACCAGCGATGCCGCCCGTCGCAGGCAAGACACCACGCATTCAAATGTTCGCCATGCATATGCAGCAAACGTCGGGCGCCGGCGCGCTCGTGCAAATCATCGACATTCTGCGTGACGATCAAAAGGCCACCCTTCCACTCCCTATCCAGTCGCGCCAAAGCCTCATGCGCCGCATTGGGCTCCACTTCTTGAATTCGGGCACGCCGCATATCGTAGAACCGTAAGACAAGTTCCGGATCGCGAGCGAAAGCTTCAGGCGTGGCAACATCCTCGACGCGATGCTGCTCCCATAATCCGCCTGCACTGCGAAACGTATCGATTCCGCTCTCGGCGCTGACACCCGCGCCAGTCAGGATTACGATGTTGCGTATCTCTGTCACCCGATGATCCAATCTTATGCTGAACTTGTTTCAGCATGCTAATCTAGTAAGACCTTGGAGTGAAATCACCAGCGGTGAAACAGGTTCGGGAAAAAGAGATATGAAAATTGGCATAATTGGCAGTGCGGGACGCATGGGACAGGTGTTAGTGGCAGCGATTGCCGAGGCCGGACACGATTATGCGGGTGGCGTTGATAAGGGCGATGATCTGGCCGCACTGGTTGCCACGTCCGATGTGCTCGTTGACTTTTCCAGTCCTCATGCTCTCGAAGCCAATCTGGATGCCTGTGTTGCGGCGGAAAAGCCCATAGTGATTGGGACGACCGGTTTGGAAGAACGCCATCATTATCTGATCGATGATGCTGCACGCGACATTGCGGTTTTGCAAACCGGCAACACATCGCTGGGCGTCACCATGCTCGCGGCGTTGGTGCAACAAGCCGCAGCACAACTCGGCGACGACTGGGATATTGAAATTGTTGAAATGCACCATCGACACAAGGTGGATGCACCTTCCGGTACTGCGACGCTGCTGGGGGAAGCTGCTGCGAAAGGTCGGGCGATCGACCTCAAATCACATAGCGAAAGTGGGCGCGACGGCATTACGGGGGAACGAAAAGCAGGGAATATAGGCTTTGCCAGCTTGCGGGGCGGAAGTGTTGCCGGCGACCACAGCGTCATCTTTGCGTCCGACAATGAACGTATTGAGCTAATCCACCGTGCCGAAAACCGGGCTATTTTTGCCAAGGGTGCGGTGAAGGCAGCTTTATGGCTGACGCAACAGAAAGCTGGACGTTATAGTATGCCCGAGGTTTTAGGCGTCTGATGGGATTAAACCAGCGACACCAATTGCTTATAGACATTTGTTTTGGAGACATTACCCATAGCCAAGGGCTTCGGGGGTTGTCTTGTGGATATGGAAATCGAACCAGAGCAGCGCTTTGGCTTTAGCGGAAACTGGCGTGAATTCGCGCCGATCGCCTTATCAAATGCATTGCTGACATTGGTAACCTTGGGAATCTACCGTTTCTGGGCCATCCGGCGGGAACGCGAATATCTCTGGAGCCATACGTGGTTTCTGGACGAATGGCTGGAATGGACCGGCACCGCAAAAGAGTTGCTTGTCGGGTTCATCTTTGCCGCGATCCTACTCGGCGGACCATTGTTAATTTTGCAGTTCGGCATTCAGGCACTTGTTTTTCGGGGCTATGGCACAGCCGCTATTGTAGTCAGCGTCATTACACTCCTCTTCTTCAACTTTGTCGTCGGCGTCGCGCGTTTTCGGGCCCTGCGCTACCGCCTGAACCGCACCTACTGGAAAGGGATAAGAGGCGGATCTGACGAACCGGGATGGGCCTATGGATTTTCCAATCTGTGGAAATGGGTCGCAAATTATCTCAGCCTCGGCTCCGCCGTTGCATGGTCCATGACAACATTGTGGAACGACAAGTGGAACCAGATGAGCTTCGGGAATATCCCCTTCCGGTCTGCGGCAAAGGTGCGACCTGTGCTGGTGCCCTTCATTTGCCTCTATCTGACGCCGATCCTGCTGATGATCGTCACGGTTACTTATGTTTTGGTGCAAGGTACGATGGTTCAGGGGGTTTATGTGTTTATTGACGCCCCGCCAGCGATCAGGCTCGCCTTTTTCCTGTTGATCACCTTCCTGATCTACACATTGATCTCGTTGATCTTTGTCATCTACTACGCCGCTTTTTTCCGTAACGCGATTTCCCAATTGTCGTGGGGTGACCTCCGTTTCTCGTTCGAAGCGGAAGGTGGGGAATGGTTCATGTTGTTTCTTGTCGATGCCTTGATCATCATTGCAACACTCGGGATCGGCTCCTTTTTTCTCGGCTATCGGCACTGGGCATTTTTTGCGAAGCATATGGCTGTCCATGGCGAACTGGATGAAGCGGTACTGCAACAAACCTCCACCCGGAATGAGAAATATAGCGACGGATGGCTCGACGCGATGGACATCGGAGCGTTTTGATTTTCCGGAAATCGGCTATGGGTCGCTGCATTCCATAACACCGCAAGGCAATACATGAAAAAGGCCGATATCTTCGAATTTTACCGCCGCCTTGCCGATGCCAACCCGTCGCCCGAGACCGAGTTGGCCTATGGCAATGTCTATCAGCTACTGGTTGCGGTCGTATGTTCGGCGCAATCCACAGACGTCGGGGTCAACAAGGCAACACGGCGGCTGTTTGAAGAGGTAAAGACGCCCGCGCAAATGGTCCAATTGGGCGAAGACGGCCTGAAGGAGCATATCAAGACTATTGGCCTGTTTAACGGTAAGGCCAAAAATGTCATCGCATTGTCCGAAATACTGGTGCGCGACCATGGCGGGGAGGTTCCTGCCGATCGAGATGCGTTGGAGGCGTTACCCGGCGTCGGGCGTAAAACGGCAAATGTCGTCATGAACACCGCCTTTGGAGCAGAAACCTTTGCCGTCGATACTCATATATTCCGCGTCGGGAACCGGACGGGTCTGGCGCCCGGAAAAACCGTGCTCGCGGTTGAAAAAGCGCTCGACAAGCGCACTCCACATCCCTTTCGGATCGGCGCGCACCATTGGCTGATCCTTCACGGTCGGTATATTTGCAAGGCGCGCACGCCGGAATGCTGGCGCTGTCCGGTTGCCGATTTGTGTCGCTTCAAACTCAAGACCGCAGCACCTAAAGGTAAGTCAGCCCCTATTCAGGTGGACTGAGATACTAAAAAGTCGCGGCCTAGATAAACTCGGGAGAATCGAGATGAGAACATCAATCATAGGAGTTGCAGCTCTCGCACTGTTGTCAGGTGGCGCAACGGCGGGCCTGTCCGCAAAGAAAGAGCCTGCCCCGGTACGGGCCGTCGGCGAGCCGGTGAACTGCGTATCCCTGAACCAGATCCGTTCGACAAAAGTCATCGACAACAGCACCATCGATTTCAAAATGGCAGGCGGAAAAACCTATCGGAACTCTTTGCCCAGCAGTTGCCCGGGCTTGAAGTTTGAAGACCGCTTTTCCTATCGCACCTCGCTAAACCGACTGTGCAGTGTGGATATCGTGCGTGTGCTCCACGATTATGGCGGCCGCTTGACCGAAGGCGCGGGTTGCGGGCTTGGAAAGTTCCAGCCGGTCGAGAAAATCAGCGCCGCGCCTTAAGCAACCTGCTTATTTCCCTGTCCACTTGCCTGGCCGCTTTTCAACAAAGGCGGCCATGCCCTCTTTCTGGTCTTCCGAACCGAACAAGCCGTGAAACAGGCGCCGTTCAAAAACAACGCCCTGCTGTAATGTTGTTTCAAAGGCTGCGTTGACCATCTCTTTGGTGGCAAGGGCAGCGAGTGGCGCCATCGCGGCAATCGCTTCGGCCGTCTTCACGGCTTCTTCAACCAGCTCGGCAGCGGGAACCACCTTGGCTACCAAACCAGACCGCTCGGCTTCAGCCGCATCCATCATCCGGCCGGTCAGGCACATTTCCATCGCCTTGGCCTTGCCGATTGCCCGTGTCAGACGTTGCGATCCGCCCATTCCGGGGGTCACGGCCAGCTTGATTTCGGGCTGGCCAAATTTGGCATTGTCCCCTGAAATGATGAAATCGGCCATCATCGCCAGTTCGCAACCACCCCCCAGCGCAAACCCGTTGACCGCAGCAATCCACGGCTTGCGCGTTGCAGTTACGCGGTCAAATCCGGCGAAGAAGTTGCTGCCATACATGTCCGCAAAGGACTGGGATGCCATTTCCTTGATATCCGCACCCGCCGCAAACGCCTTTTCACTGCCCGTGAGCACGGCGCAGCGCTGGCTGTCATCGGAATCAAACGCAGCGAAGGACGTAATGAGATCGGCGAGCAACCGGCCGTTCAGCGCATTTAGCGCCTGTGGCCGGTTCAGTGTGATGAGTGTGACTGCGCCACGTTGCTCAACGAGCAAGGTCTCATAGGTCATAGGGCTTTCCATTCTTCATCAGCAGGCAATGCCGCAAATATGGTGTCGAGCAGCGCGTCGGTGACATCCTCAGGTCGGGCCGGATCCCATTTGGGCGCATTATCCTTGTCAACGATCACAGCGCGCACGCCCTCGGCAAAATCGGGGCGGGTCAGAACGCGGCTGGCGATGCGATACTCCATCGCCATATTATCCGCGAAATCCTGCAGTTTCGCGCTTTCGGCCAATTGGCGCATCGCCACCTTGCAGGTCTGCGGACTTTTAGACCGCAGCGTCGCCGCCTCCCGCATTGCCCAGTCGCTGTCGTCTGTATCAAGACTGGCGAGTATATCTTCGAACCGGTCCGAGGCAAAATGGCGGTTTATCTGGAAAAGTGTTTCCACAACTTTGGACGGCGGCGGGGTCACTGCCAATGTTCCCAATATGCCGTCGATCCGCTCGACATCTTCAACCGCAATGCGTGCCTTGGCGTCAGCCAACGCTTCACTGGGAATATAGTGCGAAGCCAAACCGAGCGCGAGGCACCCCGGTCCCGCAATCCGCGCGCCTGTCAGCGCGAGGAATTGCCCCACCCTTCCCTCAAGCCGCGACAAATACCAACCACCGCCGACATCGGGAAAAAGGCCGATACCGGTTTCCGGCATCGCAAAACGGGTATTTTCAGTCGCCACCCGGAAACGTGCAGGCTGGCTGATGCCCACGCCGCCGCCCATGGTGATGCCGTCCATGAAGGCGACCACCGGCTTGGGATAGGTGAACAGCAAATGGTTGAGTTGATATTCGTCGTGGAAGAACTGTCTTCCCGATTGCCCTGCATCGTTCAGGGCTGAGTTGCGGAGAAAGGCGATATCGCCTCCCGCACAAAACCCGCGGCCTTCGGCATGATCGATGATGATGCACTTCACCTTTTTCGACGTCTGCCATTTGACGAGAACGTCGGTCATGGCATGCACCATATCCAGCGTAAGGGCATGCAATGCCGAAGGTCGGTTGAGACTGATTATCCCGGCATGACCATCGATCCGCGTCGCGATGTCCTGCGTCATTGGCGCAACAGGTCCCGGCCGATGATCATGCGCATGACTTGATTGGTGCCTTCCAGGATCGAATGCACCCGCAAGTCGCGCCAGAAACGCTCAATCGGGTAATCGCGGAGATATCCATAACCGCCGAAAAGCTGCAGCGCCTTGTTGACGATTTCACTGCCGCTGTCCGTCGCAAGCCGCTTGGCCATCGCCGAAAAGCGTGACTTGTCGGGGGCGTTAGCACTGACCTTCGCCGCAGCCATGTAAAGCAGCGCACGCGCTGCTTCGAGGTCGGTCGCCATGTCGGCCAGCATGAACTGTGTATTCTGGAAATCAGCAACAGGTTGTCCGAACTGCTGGCGTTCCTTGGTATATCTGACCGCTTCGTCAAGGCAACGCTGCGCGCCACCAAGCGAACAAGCGCCGATGTTCAGCCGTCCGCCGTCCAGCCCCATCATGGCAAAACGGAAGCCATCCCCTTCTGCCCCGACACGGTTCGCCACAGGAACACGGCAGTCTTCAAAAATGACCTGCGCGGTGGGTGAGGAATTCCAACCCAGTTTTTTCTCGGGCGCACCAAAGCTCAGCCCCGGTGTATCTTTTTCCACGACAAGGCAGCTAATCCCTTTTGCACCGTTGTCGCCCGTACGGACCATCACAACATAGACATCATTATAGCCCGCGCCGCTGATGAACTGCTTTGTGCCGTTCAGCACATAATGGTCCCCATCAAGCCGCGCGGTCGTTTTCAGCGCAGCCGCATCCGATCCACTGCCCGGTTCGGTCAAGCAATAGGACGCAATCTTGTCCATTCCGATTAGATCCGGCAAGAAACGGGCCTTCAGTTCCGCACTGCCAAAACAGTCGATCATCCATGACGCCATATTGTGGATCGAAATAAAGGCGCTTGTCGAAGGACAGCCATAGGCCATCGCCTCCATGATGAGCGCGGCTTCGAGCCGGCCAAGTCCTGTACCACCGGATTCTTCGGAGACATAAATGGCCCCGAAGCCAAGCTGACCGGCGGCCTTCCAGACATCAACCGGATAATGGCTTTTTTCGTCCCATTCCGCCGCAAAGGGCGTAATGGCATCTGCCGTGAATTTGCGCGCCATATCCTGGATGGCAACCTGATCTTCGTTAAGGTCAAATTGGTTCTGCATGGGGGCGCCCTAGCACCCCGAATTTGACTTATCCAGCCATTAGCTTGGGACAGCGGACATAATGATAGGTCATACCGCTATCGCCATCCGTACGGGTCAGTTTTTCGCGGTTTTCACTCATCTCAAATCCGATAGTTTTGGTCCATTTCTCGCCTTCACCGACAAAATCAAACTCTGCCTGGATCGTTTTGGAGGTCATCCGTTTACCGGCTGTCATCGTTCCCGCCGATTCGTGGAATTTCAGCAGCCTCCCTTGAAGAGAAATGACATTCTCGCTGTGCTCCGGATCGATTGGGCAGTCGGACGCCGTTTTTGCCCACCGCCCCTGGTACCCACTGGGAAATTGGTTGATGGCAATTTCAAGCGGCACCTCCGCTACGGTTGCTGCTGTGGATGGTGAAGCGGTGACCGTTACCGGATCGGTTTTGGCTTCGGCTTGCTGTTTCGAGGCGACCGGCAGACACGAGCCCACCATGACACCCAGTAAACTTGCACCTACACATATCAATCTGGCCGTCATTTCGCTTACCTCATTTCGTCTCGGAAAACGGTCAGAAAGGCGATGAGTTCCCTGCTTGATTGAATATCTCCACCGTCACCCGGACGCGCCTTAAAAAAAGCACTTGGCGGAAACGGCCGGACCCTGCTACTCGACCGCCATCCGCACCCATAGCTCAGCTGGATAGAGCGCTGCCCTCCGAAGGCAGAGGCCAGAGGTTCGAATCCTCTTGGGTGCGCCAATATTTCTATAATTATTCAAATTTAATAATACTCTACACTGCTTGCAGCACGGGAAGTGCTGAACCGCGCATTTCAACTGCTGTGCAAAAAACGTGTTAGGATCTCACCCGTTGGGGCTTAAATCGAACGATGGCAGGTTCTTCATTTTTGGGCTTTGATCTCATTTGGCGTCTCTGAGAGACGCCGACTCCGTGTCGGCTCCACCAGCTTAAACCCCAACGATAGATCGACCGGGCCGATATTGCGTTAGCAACTCGTCGTCAGGCTAATGTACCCGTCGGACAGATGGAAGTGCATTTTGAAAATGTACTGACTCTTCCAGGAACGAGCCTCTGAATTGCCGCGCACTACCACGCCCGCATAGTTCAACAGTGAGTACTATTCACTTAGATAACCTGAAGTGGTCAAGCCAAAGCATTGTAACGCGACCGTTTTGCAAAAGCCGCCGTCCTTGCAGCGGAAATCGCCTGATCCTCGGTTGCAAAAAGCAAGCTATCGAGGACAGCACTCAAATGCGCTCGCATCGCCTCGCGGGCAGCAACTGGATCGCGGTTCCACAAGGCATCGACAATCGCTCTATGTTCATCGACCACAGGCTTAATATTGGCGGTGCGGGCTTTTTCATGCAGCAGAGCACTTTCTGGCGAATTGGCGCGCAAATTCCAGAGCTCTTCGATTACATTGACAATAGCGGCGTTGCGGGTAGCCCTTGCGATACTGAGATGAAACGCGCGGTCGGCCTGCTCTGTACCACCTTTTGAGAGGTTTTCGGCGGCAATTGCGCGCACAAGCTTTTCAAGCGCTTTCAACTCTTCATCTGCAATCTGTGTCGCAGCAAGCGCGGCAGCCTCACCTTCAATCAGCAGTCGCGCCTCGGTTAATTCAAAGGCGGTAATGTTGAAGCCGGGAACTTCCTCTTTACCTGGCAAGCGTTTCACATAAGCGCCGGAGCCAACCCGAACCTCAACAAGACCCTGCACTTCCAACGCGATGATCGCCTCTCGAACCGTAGGGCGGCTGACATCATGTTCGACGGAGAGTTCACGTTCGGCAGGAAGCCGATCCCCTATGGCATATTTTCCGCTCGACAGGTCAGCTATCAGAGTACGGGCAACAGTTTGGTAGAGGCGGTCAGTGTTGGAAGTTGGCGAAGGTGCCGCGGCCATGCATATTGTCCTTGATTTTGGTCAGACCAATTTCTATTGCGCTGGCGTTGAATTGGCTGAATATTAAGCAATTGCGGCCAGATAGCAGGATAACAGCGCGTAATGAAGATCGCATCTGCCAAAGTCATTGTTACATGCCCAGGGCGCAATTTTGTAACATTGAAAATTGAAACCGATCAGGGTGTGTATGGCATTGGTGATGCAACTCTCAACGGGCGTGAGCTATCGGTCGTTTCCTATCTCGAAGATCATGTTATTCCCTGTCTTATCGGCATGGATGCGCGCCGGATCGAGGATATATGGCAGTATCTCTATCGCGGTGCTTTCTGGCGGCGCGGACCGGTAACGATGCGGGCGATTGCTGCGGTCGATGTGGCGCTTTGGGATATCAAGGCGAAATGTGCCGGGATGCCGCTTTACGATCTGCTCGGCGGGCGTTCACGCGACGGGATCATGGTCTATGGCCATGCGAATGGCAGCGACATTGAAGAAACTGTAGATGCTGTCGGTCAGTATATCGACCTGGGCTATAAGGCGATTCGCGCGCAAACCGGCGTGCCGGGTATTAAGGATGCTTATGGCGTAGGGCGCGGCAAGCTTTATTACGAACCCGCCGATGCGGCACTGCCCAGCGTCACTGGCTGGGATACGCGCAAGGCGCTCAATTATGTTCCCAAAATGTTTGAGAAGTTGCGAGCAACCTACGGATTTGAATATCATCTGTTGCATGACGGACACCACCGATACACTCCGCAGGAAGCCGCAAGTCTCGGCAAGATGCTGGAGCCATTTCAGCTGTTCTGGTTCGAAGATTGCACCCCTGCGGAGAACCAAGAAGCGTTCAAGATCGTCCGCCAGCACACCACGACACCGCTCGCCGTAGGGGAAATCTTCAACACCATCTGGGACTGTAAAGACCTTATCCAGAACCAGTTGATCGACTATATCCGCTGCACTGTCGTCGGCGCTGGCGGCATCACCCATTTGCGCCGGATTGCCGATTTGGCGAGCCTTTATCAGATTCGGACGGGCTGCCATGGTGCAACCGATCTGTCGCCCGTTACCATGGGCGCGGCTCTTCATTTTGACACATGGGTGCCCAATTTTGGCATTCAGGAGTATATGCGCCACACGCCCGAAACGGACGAAGTATTCCCGCACGATTATCATTTTAAAATGGGCGAGATGTTTGTCGGCGGAACGCCTGGACATGGCGTCGATATCGACGAGGCGATCGCCGCCAAATATCCCTATAAGCCTGCCTATCTACCGGTCGCCCGGCTGGAAGATGGCACGATGTGGAGCTGGTGAGGTGAGAGACATGCGCAAGGCAATGATAACGGGCGCGGCGCTGATGCTCGCCGCGACAGCGGCGGCTGCACCGCCGCGCGCCACCATGGCACTTTCCAGCCTTGCCAAGCTGGGAACTGTCGATGAACGCTTCCAGTCGTATAATATCGAAATGGTCGAAGTGACCGGTGGGCGTTTCTGGGCACCCTATGGCGGCCCTGCCGGCGAGATGTACAGGATGCGGGCACCTGCTGATCTGGCTGATCCACGATTGCGCAATCTGGCGCGCCATTTGGGGCCGGTCTATCTACGTGTCAGTGGCACATGGGCCAACACCACCTATGTTCCTGCCGATGGGGAAAGACTCTCCAATCCGCCCGAAGGGTATAAGCAGATACTTACGCGTGACCAGTGGCGCGGTGTTGTCGCCTATTCAAAGGCCGTGGGAGCAAAGATCGTCACCAGCTTTGCAGCTGGCGATGGCACACGTGGACCAGATGGCGTGTGGAAGCCGGATCAGGCGCAGCGTCTGATCGATTTGACGCGTTCCGCAGGCGGCGCAATTTACGGCGCTGAATTCTTCAATGAACCTAATATTCCCATGCATGGCGGCCTGCCCAAAGGATATACTACGGCCGATTTTGTTCGCGATTTTGGCGTCTTCCGAGACTGGGTAAAACGCGCTGCACCGGACATGAAAATTATTGGCTATGGCGGCGTTTCTGAGGGATCTATGATGAAGGCCAGCCCGCAAACGGCCTCGCGCGGCTTCCTTTCAACCGAAGATTTCATGAAAGCAAATCCCGGCGCGCTGGATATCGTTGCTTATCATTTTTATGGTGGTGTTTCGCAGCGCTGTGGCGGACCAGGCGAAGTCAAAAAAGATGCAGCTCTCACACCGGGTTGGCTCAACCGAACGCTCCATGACCAAGCCCATTATGGCAGTTTGCGCGACCGATATGAACCCGGCAAGCCGCTGTGGTTGAATGAAACCGCACAGGCAGCATGCGGCGGCAGCCCCTGGGCCACAAGCTTTCTCGACAGCTTCCGCTATCTCAACCAACTGGGCTTGCTGGCGCAGAAGGGTGTCCAGTCGGTACAACACAATACGCTTGCCGCGTCTGACTATGGTCTGATTGATGGTGATACACTCGCGCCGCGCCCCAATTACTGGGCGGCGCTGCTCTGGGCAAAAACCATGGGGACAACGGTTCTTGCTTCCCCCGCCTCCCCCTCGCCAGACATGCGGATTTATGCGCACTGCCTGAAAGGGAGCAAAGGTGGCGTCGGGCTGGTTGCCCTCAACACCGGTAGCGCACCGCAAAGCTTATTCTTTGGCAAAACTGGAAAAGCCTGGGTGATGAACGCCGCTTCGTTGGATAGCAAGACGATCAGTATCAACGGCAAATCCCCGGCTATCGATGCCAAGGGCAGACTTTCCGGACTGAATGGCGTCACCGCATACGGTAGCATCTCGCTTCCCGGCCAGACTATTGGTTTTGTTTCTGTACCGGGCGCAAACAACACCGCCTGCCGCCTCTTGTAGACGATAAAATAGGGCAAAAAGCCACCCAATATCGAAAAAAAAGGCCGGTGGCGTGAACCACCGACCATAATTTGTGCTGGGCTATCCCCAACGCAGGAGATTTTTCAGAATTTCTTGGACACACCGAATTTGAAGACACGGCCCAATGTGTAGCCAGCGTAGCCGATAAAGTTCGGAGTTGAGCGGAGGATGACTTGCGGCTCTTGTTCAAAAAGATTGTCAATACCGAGACGCAAAGAAGTGCCTCCCAAAATTCCACCCTCGTCGAACTCATAACCCAGTGCGAGATTTATCACTGTGAACGGATTTACCACTCGTCCAACGACACCTGTGTTGGTGCTGTTGGGGTCTCGGTACTTGCCCGTGTAGTTGATGGTCACCCGTGACGAAAAACCGCCTGATTTAATACCAAAATTGGTGCTAGCGGTAAACTCCGCAGAACCTTGCCCCAATTGATTGACAAAAGTACCAAAGTTTGTGGTCGATTTTGTCGCTTTGGTACCGGAAATGCCGGCACTCAACTGTCCAAAGTCAAAATCGTGGACATAATTCAGATGGAAATCAACACCTTCAAGCTCCGCGCTTCCGATGTTCGATGTGCGCCGATCAACGATGAATGCAATGTTGGAAGATGGCTGCAGTGCTCCAAGTTGCGCTCCATTAGTCAACTGCGCCAAAATAGCGGCATATGTTGCCGGAAACGAGCCCGGACCGGAATTGTAGATGTATAGTTCCGGATTGGTGGTGTAGGTGGTGAGGTTCTGTGGATCGACCGCAGCCAGAATATCATCAAATTTCAGTGAGTAGAACTGCGCACCGAAGTTCAAACCATTGGCTGGTGTTATTTCAAATCCAACCGCCCAGTTTTCGGAGGTCTGTGGTTGCGTCCCGACATTCGTCCCATCCAATACCATGGCATGGGTGCCAAAACCCAGATCGTTAACAGGTGCCGGATCGGTAGGGCGCTGCGCCGGATTGGCACTATTCGCAACATATTGGTTCAACGCAAAGCGACCTGTCGCGATCGCCAAACCATCGATTGCAGTGGGAGCGTTGAACGACTTGCTCCAATGCCCATATACTTTCAACCAATCAGTAGGTGTAAAGCTAACACCTAGGCTGGGATTCGTTGTAGAACCAAAATCGCTATAATCATCGAAACGCAGCGACGCCGAAAGATTCAGCCATTCCATGACCGGTAGCGAAAGTTCGCCAAAGGCCGATTTCGAATTACGGCTATATTCCAGATATGGTAGAGCATTAACCGAACCAAACCGGCCAGTGTTCAGACGGCTTTCCGCATGGTTGCGCTGATATTCGACGCCGACTGCGACCTTAGCTTCGCCACCCGGAAGTTGAAAAATCGGACCGTCGGCTACCAACCGTGTCACGAACAAATTTTGTTTGGACTGTTGAGCGCTCGCGAAATCAGTCACGTCGTTGATAACGGCAGCACTTGCGGCAGCGACATTAAGCGGGTTGAGTTGGCCGGCAGCGATGGCTGCACCGGTCGGCGATGTTACCGCTGTACAGCCGGTAATATAGCATTGTGCAAGTGCGGTGTTGACGCTTGGAAACTGTTGGTAATTGTCCGACTGACCGTAATGTGCGGTCGCCCGCAGCTGCCAGTCGTCACTTACTTTGAAAGTCAAATCCGGAGTAATGCCCCATGTTTCGATCCCGACTGTGTTCGGAACATTTACATAGGCCGAATTGGGTGCAAAGCGAAAACCGATCCCTTCGGTAACCGCAAACCGCCCGCCAGGTGCGGTCGCCAAAGCTGCTGGGAAAGCCGCCGTTAGGGCTGCAGCATTGGTAATACCGCTACCAGCTGAGGTAAAACCGCGCGGGACTATGGGTAATGTTGTGTCGCGCTTGGCCCAATAGCCCGTAACGCGCAGATCAACGCGGTCACCGAATTCCTGCGTTACCGCAGCATAAACGTTATAACGTTCAACTTCGGGTGAATAGGTTGCCTGACCAATGGCATCACATCCAGTTCCGAGCGAGAAGGTGCCAGCACCTGGTGCCGCGGGATTGTTCGTAAACTGGGTGGCGCCCGGGCCGAAACGGAACCAGCGGGTTTCTGTTGCTTGTGGAGTGTCGCACTGCGTGCCTGTAAAGCTACCAACTCCAGCGGCGTTGAATACACGACTTTGCGACCAGGTGGTCTCATTGTTCAGTACGGAGTTGCGGTGCGAATAACTACCGGAAATCCAAGCATTGCCGGAATCCCAACTCAATCCTCCAGTCAGCGAAGCATCCCAATAGCTATAGCCGGAGATTGTGTCGCCTAAGCCATAGTTAACATCAGCCTTGATCCCGTCAAACTTGCGCATGGTTCGGAAGTTAATAACGCCCGACACTGCGTCGGCACCGTATAGCGACGAACCACCATCGGTAACGACTTCGAGACCAGCTAAGACCGCAGCCGGAATGATGTCGACATCGACAGCTGACTGGTTAACGCCTACTGGGGTGACGCGGAAGCCATCGACCAACACCAAAGCGGTGCCGCCTGAAGCCGAGTTGGCGCTTGGAAGATTGCGCAGATTTGGACGGTTGATTGAAAGGCCTGAACTAACACCACGCGGATCGACCTCGAACCGGCCGTTGAATGTATTTGCGATTTGCGGAACCAAGGACAGCAGTTCATTTGTTGAAACAGCACCTTTGTCTGCGATGGCATCCGAACTGACACTAAGTGTCTGTGAACCATTCACCTCGGTACCACGAATCAAAGTTCCGGTAACAACAATGTCTTCATCGTCAGTGGCGCTATCTTGCGCTGGAATTGAATCCTGCGCGTGGGCCGGCAAGGCTAATGTTGCATACAAGGCTGTCGCCGCGAATAACGACAATTTTACGCTACTCTTTTTCATAGATATCCTCCCTAGAAACTTTGACATCCGGTTCGAAGATGCCGAATTAAGAGAATGCGTAACTGACTTGATGGCGAATTACCATCGCGCCTCCCCACGACATCGCCCCTGCGAATTTCTACTAAGCAACGTTGTTGATTATGAAGCTGCAACCGAGACAAAAATGCCAATAATGTGAATTTAATTCAACATTTTAAATGCTTATGTGGCAGAAATAGCACGATGCTCAAGCGATAGTGATATAGTGCCGTAATGTTGTCTACGAGATGGACATCATAGCATTCGATTGTCATCATCTGGTGGTGAAAATGACTGTAGAAAACATGCTCGACCACGAGCACATCCGTTGCTGCATCGCCAGACTGGCACGTGGTGAAGACCGCCGAGACGCAGCCTTAATTTCGGCAGCCTATTGGCCCGACTCTGCGACGGACTATGGCGTCTTTGCCGGACCGTTTGACGAGTACCTTGCTTGGGTTGTTCCGGGTGCGGATGCGATCACAAATACACAACATCATATAGGTCAAAGCCATATTGAACTCGATGGCGACACAGCAAAAGTCGAAACACAGGTCATCTCCTATCACCGCATCGATTATGCAGCGGGTACCGGTACAAGCGATGAGCATGATACAGTCATTGGGGGCCGTTATCTGGATGTATTCGAAAAACGCGATGGCAACTGGCGTATTGCATCACGCAAGATGTTATACGACTGGTATCAGGATTGGGGCCAATCAATTGACTGGTCGCAAGGGGTTATGGGTATGCCATTTAGCGATCCCCGCTTTTCAGGTCGTGCCAAGAACGACTGGAGCGCCGAATTTTTCGATAAGAACTAAGCGATGCGCGCGCCTCAGAACGTATCGCTTGAACGTAAAGCAACGACCTTGATACGGTAAAGCTGGAGCGATTCTTTCTCTGGCGAAATCCGGCCACCGCTGGGACGTGGTTGGCGTGTACACTAACCTATGTCCCTAAGGGGCGCGGTCACCGTTGAACACACGCTAAACGAAGCATTAAGGCATACGCTTTAGAGTCCTTCAACTAGGAAAACGCGGTATTGGCTGGATTCCAATCGTAGCGGCAATGCAGCCTGATATTCCGGACTACCATACCATGCCCTAGCATCCGCCATAGTTGGAAACTGCAAAACAACTATGCCATCAGGTGCCGTCCCTTCCAAAGCTTCAATGGCGCCATATACCACAAGAGGCTTGATCCCATGCGCGAGAAAGGCTGTAACATGCCCGCTATTCATTTTCTGGTACGTCGCAAAGCCAACCGGATCATGCGGCGGAACATTACGGATGAAAATGGCATAGGCTGTCATGAACTGCTTTTCCTTTAGGTGAAGTAGGCCAAAGCCTGCGTATCAAACGGGGTCAACTCATTCAAACGCCCATCCTTGACCTTCGCCGCCCAGTCGGGATCAACAATTAGCGCGCGGCCAACCGCGATCAGATCAAACTCCTCACGCTCCATTCGCTTGATCAAACGATCGAGGCTTGCGGTTTCTGAACGAACGCCAGTAAAGGTGCCAAAAAAATCGCCGGATAATCCCACCGAACCGACGCTGACAGTGGCTGCACCGGTCAGCTTTTTTGCCCAGCCCGCAAAATTCAGACCATCCGCGCCATCAACTTCCGGAAATTCAGCTTCCCAAAAACGGCGCTGCGAGCAGTGTAATACATCGACCCCCGCCTCGACCAAAGGCATAAGCCAGTCGTGCATCAAAGCGGGCGTTTCGGCTAGTCGGACGGTGTAGGCCTGTTGCTTCCACTGGCTGACACGCAAAATAATCGGATAGTCTGGACCTACCGCCGACCGGGTCGCCGTCACTATTTCCGCGGCAAAGCGCGATCGCTCTTTCAGAGTCGAGCCGCCATATGGCCCACTGCGCTGGTTGGTGCCGTCCCAGAAAAACTGGTCGATTAAATAGCCATGCGCACCATGAAATTCGATCGTGTCAAAGCCCAACTTTTTTGCATCCGCCGCCGCTTTGGCAAACGCCGAGACTGTGTCAGCAATGTCCTCATCGCTCATCGCCACGCCCCGTGCTTCATCTGGAGTGACGAGGCCAGAAGGGCTTTCAACCGGCGCATCAGGCGCCCAATTTGCGGTTTTGCTTTCAATCGAAGAAGAGTGCCAAATTTGCGGCGCAATTGCGCCTCCCGCATCGTGAACCGCGTTAGCAACTGCTTGCCAGCCGTCCAAAGCAGTCCCATGGAAAAAGGGGATGCCGGGCTCATTGCGCGAGGCAGGACGGTCCACGACTGTGCCTTCGGTCAAGATCAAACCAACACCTCCAGCGGCGCGGCGCTGGTAATATTCGACATGCGATTGTGCAGGTACGCCATCAACAGCGAAACCCCGCGTCATCGGCGCCATCACAATCCGGTTTTTCAGATTGAGTGATTTCAGACGGAATGGCTCAAACAGTATGTCAGTAGATGCGGTCATGAAGTAAAAGCTCCGTTGTTGAAAAATAATTAGGCGTTTTGTTCGGGCTAACCGCAGCCATCAAAAAGCCTTCCATCCCATTGACCAATACACCGTCAATTTGCAAAGAATGCGCCCGTAAAAGCGCCTTGTCGTGAGCAAACAATGGTTCTTTGTCTCCTATCCCATGGCTTTAATACCAAATTATTGGGCTTAAAAATTCGATAGATGGTTCGAACCTGAGCAAATCGCACACACGATGGCGGAGGCAGTGCTCAAACCTATTTCTTACCGCACCGGCGATTTCGCCGTTCGCTTTAGGCTTAGCAGTGGATTCGATTACGCAGAGGATTATCAAAAGTCTGTTGTAATCCGCATCAGGAACCCAAATGAGCTGCAAACCCACTCAAACACCGCCAATTGAAGCTATTAATATCCCTGCGCTACGCGAGAAGTACCGCGTCGAGAAAGAGCGGCGACTGCGGCCAGAAGGACAGGCGCAATATGTTCGGCCAACGGGTGATATCGTTGACGATTATGCAATCGATCCCTTTAAACCAGTAGCACCACGAGCGCCCGTAAACGAGGAAATCGACGTACTTGTTCTTGGCGCTGGCTGGGGCGGAATCAAAGCAAGCTATTATTTTACAAAAGAAGGCGTGACCAATTTCCGCAACATAGACACAGCAGGCGATTTTGGTGGCGTATGGTATTGGAACCAATATCCTGGCGTGCAGTGCGATAATGATGCCTATTGTTACCTGCCTTTGCTTGAGGAAATGGGCTTTCTGCCATCCAAGAAATTCGCCGATGGCTCCGAAATTCAGGCCTATGCCCAATCTATTGCCCAGCGTTTTGGCTTTGCTGAAAAGGCTTTGTTCCATACGCAAGTTACCGGCCTAAAATGGGACGAACCGACAAAGCGTTGGCAAGTTAGCACTAATCGCGGCGATGCAATTCGCGCTCGTTTTGTGATTGTCGCTTCGGGCGTGCTCAATATGCCCAAACTGCCATCGGTTAGAGGAATCGAAAAGTTCAAAGGCAAAATATTCCACACATCGCGTTGGGATTATAACTACACAGGCGGATCTTATGGCGATCCAGTGCTCGACAAATTATTCGATAAACGTGTCGCTATTGTCGGTACGGGCGCGACAGCTATTCAGGCCGTCCCGCCACTTGGCGAATATGCAAAGCAGTTGTACGTCATTCAACGCACGCCATCGACGGTCGATGAACGTCCCAATCCACCGACAGATTCAGATTGGGCAGCTTCGCTAAAATCTGGCTGGCAGAAAGAACGCATGGCCAATTTCCATCGCGGCGCACAGGAAGTATTTCAGCCAGGCGAGGAAGATTTAATTTGCGACATCTGGACAGAGATAAATCGTAACCTGTCGACCGAACTTGCTGCCGCCGGTAAAGAAGTCACCATGGAGGAATTCATGGCCAAGCGCGAAGAGATGGATTTCCGCGTTATGGAACGCTTGCGCGCCCGGTGCGATGAACTAATCAACGATCCCGCGACTGCAGAGGCACTAAAGCCCTATTATTATCATTTATGTAAACGTCCACTGTCTAGTGACACCTATTACCCGACATTCAATCGTAACTCAGTAAAGCTTGTCGATGTGTCTGATACGCAGGGCCTGCAAGAAATGACTGAAAAAGGCTTTGTCGCCAATGGTCAAGAATATGAAATTGACTGCATGATCTTTGCAAGTGGTTTCGAAGTTACCTCTGAGCTTGAGCGACGCTGGAGCATCAGCACCTTTGAAGGTCGCGAAGGCGTATCAATATATGACCATTGGCGTGAAGGGCCACGCACTTTGCACGGTATCACCACTCATGGTTTCCCGAACATGGGATTTATTGGCTACATTCAGGGCGGCATCAATTCGTCTGTGACCGAACATTTCGGAAGGCAAGGCGCGCATTTTGCGTGGATAGTTGCTCAAGCGTTGAAGCAAGGCATTAACGTGGTCGAGCCAACACAAGAAGCTCAGGACGCATATGTCAAAACCTATAATGAAATCAAATTAGACGTTTCTGAAATGCAAGGGCGATGCCCGCCAGGTTACTTCAACAATGAAGGTGCGGTGAACAACAAATGGGCGTTGTTCCCAGGTTGGGGCTATGGCTGGGACCATTTCGAAGCCATGCTGGCGGATTGGCGCGCCAACGGCAATATGGAGGGTATGGAGCTTCGGTCATGAGCAACAGCAACATTACTGCCGACGACCTCGATGCAGAACGTCCTGTGACATATGGCACAGAGGCATTCCTGTCGGCTGACTATGCCAAAGACGAAAAAGAACTGCTATGGCCGCGTGTCTGGCAACAAGCAGGGCGCTTAGAAGATATTCCGAATATCGGTGACTATTTCACGTATGACATTTGCGATGATTCTATTATCATCATCCGGACATCTGATGACACGATCAAAGCTTTCTACAATGTATGTGCCCATCGCGGACGAACTTTGATTGATGTACCTGCGAATTCCAACGGCGTGCGGGGCAACGCACGAAGCTTCACCTGCGCGTTCCATGGCTGGACTTATGATATGGAAGGTCGCAACAAATATGTCCATGACGAAGACGATTGGGGCGGAGCAATCAATCCCGATTGCACCTCGTTAACCCCCGTCCGCGTCGATACATGGGCAGGCTATATCTATGTTGACCAGCGTGAAGAAGAAGCCGAGACGCTAGCGGAGTTTCTAGGCGATGCAGGCCGCGTTTTGTCGCATTATGAAATCGACAAAATGCGCTATAAATGGCGGCAATGGTGCATTTACCCAGCCAACTGGAAAACCTCTATCGAAGCATTCATGGAGCCGTATCATACCACAGCGACGCATCATCAGCTGACTGCCTATGCCGAATTTTATGCCTACTCCAAACAATATGGCCTGCATTCGGTGTCAGGTTTCGACCAACGCAAATCAGCAGAAGCAACTACAGAGGGCGGCGGTGTCAGCCGCGCCGGCAAAGGCGCTGACCCGCGTGTTTCGACCTATGAACTGGCACGGGAAAACTACACAACGATTAATTATGCGGCCTCGACAGATACTCTTATTAACGCAGCGTCACGGCTGAAGGACGAACTACCTGAAGGCACGACGGTAGGTGAAGTGATGGCGCATTGGATGAAATCGGCGAAAGCTGATGATGCCGCACGCGGCGTAAAATGGCCAGAAATTCCGCCCGAAATCATGACTGAAGCGGGCCTTGCCTGGACTATATTTCCCAACACCAACATTCTGCAGGGTGTAACCTTTGTTTTGGGCTATCGCGCACGGCCCTTTGGCAACGACCCCGACAAATGCATATTCGAGGCCTATGCGCTGGAACGCTACCCCGAGGGGGAAGAGCCCAAGACCGAATGGGTGCATGCCGACCCCATGACCGAACGCGACAAATGGGGCCTCGTGCTGAGCCAGGATTTTGACAACATGCAATGGGTGCATAAAGGTATGAAGTCGCGTGGTTTTAAGGGCGCCTTACCCAACCCGCATCAAGAACAGAAGATCATCAACGCGCACCGCAATCTGGCAGAGTTCATGGGACGCGGAGCGCCGAAACTTTTGCGCTGAGCACATCTCCCCCGCGATACTCTCTCGGCTCACACAATTTGCCGTTGCCGCTACCGGCAATCGTCGGCAGTCGGTATGCTTGAAATTAAAAAAGCCCCGATGCGGGCAATTGCAAACCGAGGCGTAAAATCATGAGCTATGACGATCCCAAACCTGTTACCGCAACGTCCGACCTGAAGGTTAAAGAGGGTGGGATACCAGTATACAAACGTATTCTCGATCTATTTGAGGCTGAGGGCATCAAAACGCTGTTTGGCATTCCTGATCCCAATTTCGTCCATTTATGCCTTGAGGCAGAAGCACGTGGCTGGACGGTTGTCTCGCCTCACCATGAAGCCGCTGCCGGATTTATGGCAGAGGCTGCATCGCGCATTACCGGCAAGCCTGCTTTGTGCTTTGGCACTTTAGGCCCAGGTCTTGCCAACATGATGCCGGCCATTCAATGCTGCAAAGTAGAAAACAGTCCGGTCATTTTTCTTGGCGGTCAACGGGCCCGCGTTACCGAACGTCGCGTGCGGCGCGGACGCATACAGTTTGTCCGGCAAGAACCTATGATCGAAGATAGCGTAAAATATTCCGGCGCGATCGAATATGCTGACCAGACCGATGAGGTCATCCGCGAGGCGATCCGCGTTGCTATGTCAGGTACACCTGGGCCGACCTATGTCGAATATCCATCACATGTCATTTTGGAAGAATTGGATGCGCCGCCGGTATTGCCGCCGCACCGCTATCGCCTGACCAACCAAGGCGCAGACGGCGATCGGATTGCCGAAGCCGCCGAGCTGATCCTGAAGGCCAAAAATCCGATTCTGCTTGTCGGCCATGCGGTGCACACGACCAAATCGGGCGAAGCTGTGAAAGAGCTGGCACTGAAAATGAACTGCCCGGTTATTCAGACCTCGGGTGGGACCAGCTACATCAAAGGTATTGAAGACCGCACTTTCCAATATGTGTTTTCCGATGCATCCATTGACGCAGTCGAAGCTTCCGATTGCGTCGTCGCACTCGCGACCGAACTGGGCGAACCTGTCCACTTTGGTCGCTGGCGGCATTGGCATGCGGGCGAAGCGAGCCGCAAATGGATTTATGTCCAGCAAGACCCGACCGCGATTGGCGTAAACCGCCCCATTGATGTGCCGTTGGTTGGCGACGTCCGTGCAGTCGTACCACAATTGACGCGCGCCTTGGGCGCTGGTCGTCAGGCAGGCGAAGACCTTGCAAAATTCATGAAGCATGGCCAGGCCGAATTGGATGAACTGGCGATCGAGTCGACGACGCGTAGCGATGGTACGGGCAATGTCGGAATCCACACATCGCGCTTTATAGTTGAAGCAACCAAAGCATTCCCCAGGGATGGAATTATGATCCGCGACGGTGGAGCGTCGGTGGTGTTTGGTTGGACCTATAATCAGTGCAAGCCCAACGACGTAATCTGGAATCAGAATTATGGCCATATCGGCACCGGCCTGCCCTATGCGACCGGCGCCATGCTTGCCGATATCGCCGAAACCGGCGTAACCCGTCCCGGCATGTTAATCACATCTGATTCCAGCTTCCTGTTCCACATTGCCGAGTTGGAAGTTGCGGTACGCCGCAATCTGCCTTTGGTCTGCGTTGTGGCGGTAGATTTTCAATGGGGTCTAGAGGTCGGCGTCTACAAACGTACTTTTGGTCAAGGAACAGCAGAAACGGGCACGCATTGGAGCGATAAGGTCCGAATGGATATAATTGCCGAGGGTCTTGGCGCACATGGCGAATATGTGACTACCGCAGATGAAATTGGCCCGGCGATCGCACGTGCGTATGCACGCGGGGGCCCAGCGGTTATTCATGTTAAGATCGATCCCAAAGCAAATTCCGAAGAAATGCCAAAATACGACAAATTCCGCACTTGGTATGCCGAGGGGCAGCAGTAGGATCTGATCCACCCCGAGACGGCATCGGGAGGATCTAAAGGAGAGAGAGCATGCGCAAATATACCCAATTCTACATCGACGGGAAATGGGTTGATTCTGTTTCTCCGAAAACAGCTGAGGTCATCAACCCGGCGACTGAAACAGTTAGCGGTACGATATCGCTGGGCAGCGAGGCTGATGTCGATCTAGCCGTCGCTGCCGCTCGCCGTGCTTTTGCCAGCTGGTCACAAACCACCATCAAAGAACGGCTAGACTTGCTCCGAGCCATTCAGGCCGAATATGCGGCACGGATGCAGGAATTGGGCGAAGCCGTTACCGAAGAAATGGGCGCACCATTGTCGCTGGGCTGCGGGTTCCACGTCGGCCTTGGCGCTGGTCATTTGCAAACCACAATTGAGGTTCTGGAGAATTTCAAATTTGAGGAGCAGCGCGGCAACACGATCATTTTGAAAGAGCCGATTGGGGTCTGCGGCTTGATTACGCCGTGGAATTGGCCGCTTAATCAGGTGACTGTAAAAGTGTTCCCTGCACTTGCCACTGGCTGCACCTCGGTTTTGAAACCGCCGCAACTGGCACCGTATAGCGCGCAGATACTTGCCGAAATCATGGACAAAGCCGGCACACCTGCGGGCGTATTTAACATGGTGCAAGGCCAGGGCAGCGTCATTGGCGCGGCGCTTTCCAAACATCCTGATGTTGATATGATTAGCTTTACGGGCTCCGAACCGGTGGGCGTTCAGATTACAAAAGATGCAGCCGACACTGTAAAACGCGTTGGCCTTGAACTTGGCGGCAAAAGCGCTTGGGTTATTCTGGACGATAGCGATTTGGCGGCAAACGTCATCGCAGCGACGGCAGGCATGATGGTCAATGCCGGCCAAACCTGCTCCGCGGGCTCGCGCTTGTTGGTTCCTGCTTCACGTTTGGCCGAAGCCGTTGAAGCGGCAAAAGCAGGTGCAGCCAGCGTTACCGTTGGAGATCCAAACGGCAATGTCGGCATGGGCCCGGTTGTGTCCAAAGCACAGTGGAATATTGTGCAGGGCTATATCCAAAAAGGTCTGGACGAAGGCGCCGAATTAATCGCCGGCGGTCTTGGCCGACCTGACGGCCTCGACAAGGGTTATTACGTAAAGCCTACTGTATTCGTGACGACAAATGACGCCGTCATCGCCCGCGAAGAAATCTTTGGTCCCGTTCTGGTTATCATTACCTACGACGATATCGATGATGCAGTAGCGATTGCCAATGACAGCGTTTTTGGTCTTGGCGGCTATGTCAGTGGGCAAGATAGAGATACAGCTTTAGCCATTGCACGCCGACTTCGAACTGGAGCAATTTGGATCAACGGTGGCTTTGATTTCCATGCACCCTTTGGCGGATATAAGCGCAGTGGCAATGGCCGCGAATGGGGCGAGCATGGCTTTGCTGAATATGTTGAGGTGAAAGCGATCATGGTGGGCGGCGAAGGCTGATGGCGGAGTTGCTAAGCCGCTACACTGGCCCTGCCCCTGCAACAGTAGCTAAAGGTTGGAGCATCAGCCGCCTGACACCGCCCAGTCGGCTTTCCGGCGCAAATGGCATCCGCAACGGGGCCGATGGACGCATCTACATTGCATCGGTACCATCAAGCAGCATTAGCGCGATCAACCCCGATACCGGAGTCATCGAAGTGATCAGCCCGCTTGGTGGCGATATTGTTGCTCCCGACGATTTGGTTTTCGACGAGGCGGGCAATCTTTACGTTACCGAAATTACGCTCGGCCGCATCACAATGCGCGAACCCAACGGGCGCACATCAATTGTCTATGGCGATATGCCCGTCGCCAACCCGATTACGTACCACCAAGGCCGCCTGATCGCAGGCGAATGCCGGATGGATGCGCGGATTATGGAGTTGGATCGCAATGGCGGTGCTCCACGCATCATCAAGGATGGCATTCCGATGGCCAACGCCTTTGAGGTTGGACCCGACGGCAGGCTCTATGCGCCGATCATGGGAGCCAATGAAATCTGGGCGATCGACATGGCGACTGGCGCGCATGAAGTCGTCGCAGGCGATCTGGGCGTGCCCGACTCGGTCAAGTTCGACAGCAAAGGCCGGATGGTCACCACGCAGGTTGCAAGCGGCGATGTACTGCGTATTGATTTGCAGAGTGGCAACCGCGAAACGCTCGCCAATTTAGGACCGGGGTTGGACAATGTGACCTTTGTCGGCGACCGGATTTTTATCTCTAGCATCAACAGCTCGATCACCGAGATATTGGGCAATGGCGATGTTCGCCCGTTGGTGCAGCGCGGCTTGCAATGGCCTCTGGGTTTAGCCGTCGATGGCGAAGGCACCATCTTTGTCTGTGATGGCGTCTATGGCTACCATCTGCGCGCAGGCGGAGAAATTTCGGTCGATGCACTGCAATTGGCAGGTATGATTTTCTGGCCCGGCTGCCCCGGCTATCTGCGTGGCGTGACGGCGGGGTACGCAACCGGTGAATGGATTATCACGACCGGCCTAGGCAGTATCGCCCGTTACCGCCCTGCGCTTGGCGAAAGCGATTTCATCGGCCATGGCTACGACCAATTGATGGGTGTTGCCACGACCGGAGGCGGCGCGATCATCTTTGCCGAATATGGCACCGGCAAAGTACACATAGCAGATGGTGGCGAAATGCGCGTAATCGCTACCGATCTTGATAAACCTATGGGCATTGCGGTGATGGGTGATACGGTTTTTGTTGCCGAGGCAGGCGCTGGACGTGTCCGCATTTTGCGCGAAGGCAGCGCGATCGCGACGTTGGTCGATGGCCTTAGTCGCCCCGAGGGGTTATGTGTCAGCGGCGAGATACTTTATGCTGTGGACACTCTTGCCAAGACATTGGTTTCTATTGATCCGGCAAGCGGAGAGGTCAGCATTATCGCACGCGACCTACCGGTCGGCGCACCTCCGGGAATAACGCCCAAATTCCTTGGTCCCATTGGTGACATGTCTGGCCCAATGGTCAATTTTGCCGGACTTGCAGCGGGAGCAGATGGCACGCTTTATGTCTCTGGCGACGGTGAGGGTAGCGTAATTGCAGTGCGGCAGGCCTAAAGACCTGCCGCCGCAAATCTTAGAATGGCAAGCGGTAAACCCGCGAGGCATTATCTTGAAGCACCTTTTTCTTAGTCGCAAAGTCATAGCCACCAAGCACATCTACGATATGCGCCTGCACACCAGGGTATAGCGAAGTAGGATGCGGGAAGTCGGTTTCGAACATGACGTTATCGATTCCGATGGTTTCCAAAAGCAGCTTTGGCCCGACTTTCTCAAACCAGAATGTGCAAAAGAAATGGTCGCGGAAATAATCCCAAGGCCGCTTGTTCAGCAGGCCCTTTTTCGAGGGCAACATTTCGTCAAACTGATGCTCCAATGCCTCGATTGCAAACGGCAACCAGCCCATGCCACTTTCAATCAGACCGATTTTCAGACCCGGATGACGATCCAGCCGCCCCGACACCATCCAATTGCCAAGCGTTGCTGCGTTACCGATGGAGAACATCGTCGCGACCACGGCAAGCGTCTGTTCGAAGCCAAAGCCTTCCCAGGTGATCGTGTTCGGATCAACGCCGCTGTTCAGGTGAAAATTCAGCGAAGTCCCTGTGGCATCGCACAGTTCCAGCACCGGCGTCCAATAATCATAAAAAAAGCTTGGCACGCCGACACGCTCTGGCGTGTCGGGAAGTACAAATCCGCGAATACCACTATCAATGCAGCGCTTTGCCTCGATCAGCATTTCTTTCTGATCCCAAAACGGCAGATGCCCCATGTTAAAGATACGGTTGCCCGAATCCTCCATATATTCCATCGACGCGTCGTTGTAGATTTTGACGATATTCAGCGCGAGGTCGTTGTCACCAAGGCTCATCAACGAGCCAGCCTGTGTAACCCCTGAATTCTGGTAGCAAATCTGGGCATGAACGCCCATGTCGTCCATCGCCTTTAGCCGCTCCTTCATCAAATGGCCGCCAGGATGCGCTTGTTCCAATTTCGGGAAAGCCAGTCGGCCGAGAAGCTTGTTATTATCCTTGCGGATTACATTACCACCCAACGAACCAAAATTTCGATCGCCGACATACCAGCGTTCGACACCGTCATTGTCCAGCTTCACATAGGGAACCTTGTCCTTATATTTTGCAGGCGCACGGCTGGTGAACAGATCGGGGGCTTCGGTGATATGGGTGTCGGTATCAACGATCTTGATGCCTGCAAGCGACGGGTCCAATCCGCCCGATTGTGAAGCATAGTCTACCTCGCGGATCACGCCACCTTCGGTGTAGCCCTCGGCTGACCAATATTTACGTGCGTTTTCGGCAATGTCCTGTGTGTCGGCGTCGGCCATAACTCGTCTCCAGTTGAATATGACTCAATTTTCGCAGGGTTGGCTCCATGGAGCAACCGCTGCGCCAAATTATCGCGGCGGCGGTGAAGCCGTTGCCTTTACGCAGGGTCACTCCAGACCGACGTCAGCGCACGGGGCGACAGATATTTGGTCTTCGTCCAACCACCATCGACCGTCAACGTTTGCCCATTCATCATCTCGCCTGCTGGTGAGCATAAAAATGCGATGACGCCCGCGACATCTTCAACTTCGCTGATGCGGGGATAGGGCGTCGTTTCCACATTCACCCGCTTAAACGTCTCATCTGCAAACCGGTGCTGAACCATTTCGGTCATCGTCACGCCGGGGGCGACGCAATTGGAACGGATTCCGCGTGGACCATATTCACACGCCATATGTTCGGTCAGTGATTTCAAACCGCCCTTTGCCGCTGAATAAGCCCCGCCGCGTTTGCCGCCGATCATCGCGTAGGTCGAGGTCACATTCACCACGCCCGACCCCGCCTTCATATGCGGAATAGCCTCACGGCACAGGCGAAACGGCGCGCGAAGCATTACGCCCAAAAATTCGTCGAGCATCGCATCGTCGGTTTCATCGAGTGGTTTTGGGCTGCCAAGGCCGGCATTGTTAATCAAGAAATCAATCCGCCCAAAGCGTTCAAGCGCCAGCTGAACGATCCGTTTCGGCGCATCATCGGCCCCAATATCAACTGAAACCGTTGCCAGTCGTGCTGAATCAGCGATACCGTCTTCCAAAGCCTTCAGCTTTTCCGCACTGCGGCCGACGCCCACTATCGCCATGCCCTGGGCATACAGCATGCGGGCTGTTTCAAGCCCAATGCCGCTGCCTGCCCCGGTGATGATCGCAATTTGCATATTCATACCTTCCCCAAATCAGTTACAACCTCGCAGACTGCGTGAAATCGCGTCTTGTTACGGTCAAAAAGGTTCAATTCATCGGCAATGACGTCCGCTGGCATCGCATCCGTTTTCATTGTCGCGATAATCGCATCAACAGGCTTGCGCGACGCGAACCACAATTCGGTTATCACATCAAACTCCGGTTCTGGCATTCCGTCAACGGGATCCAGATAGCGGCGGGCATAATGTTGGGCACCCTGCATATATTTCATGCACAGCGGCATGTGTCGGTTTTCGTAATAATCCCGAAATTCCCTGACACTCATTCCCGACTTGCGCTTCATGAAAAGGAGGATCTTGTGCACCTCCTTTTCTGAATCAAAAGTCATAGTCAAAGATTTTGCCATCGAAATTGCCGCCCAGCGTATGTGTTGCCGCAGCCAACTTATCGGCGGGTTTGCCCTCTAGATGCCCGTCGATGATGCGATTATAATTACTGATCAACCCTTCAATGTCTTTCGACAAGCGCATGAAATCAAAGCCCTTAGCATGCAGGCCTTTCTGCTGGATTGGGATGTTAGAGTAGTCCTGACGAGGGATTGGAGGGAAATCCTGGCTATCATATGGCAGTACCGTCGGTTCCATGACAGGTGCTGGCTCTTCGCCCGGCGCGAAATGGGTCAGCGACCAGATTTCGAACTGACATGTTTCAGGCCCCGTCGGGCGGATGCGATAAGCCGATGTGCTGGTCATAAATGGCAGCAAGAAATAATTGGGAAATATGAATTCCACGGCGTTCACCGGATCAGAAACTGCCACGGCATTCAAATCGGGAACATTCTCACCCCGCGCGCGCAACTGTTCGGTTAATTGGTGCTGGACGATGCCGTACCACATCATCACGCCCTGCTGTGGATCGTCCGGCAACTCGACCTCGAGAAGCTGCCGCGCAATCTCAACTTCCTTGGCGTGGAGCATTCCCGACATACCTTCGCTCAGCAACTCCATATGCTTGAACTGAGCATAGACATTTTCACGCACGGACAGATTGGGATTGATCGGGACACCGATGCCGCCGGTGTCCATACCGTACATCATGTTATAGATCATCGGCGCAGCCTGTTGCAGCTGCGGATGGGTTTTCATTACATGATAGCCTTCCATGAAGGCCTCCATGGCGATTTTCCAATTGGCAGGGATTTCGGTTGAAAACAGCCACTCGGCGCGCTGTCCGCTTTGCCCCTTTTTTTCAAGTCGGCCGAGTACGGGCCCGATCGTGTCTGCAAAGCTTGGGGCTTCATCATCAAAGTTGATGAAGACACAGCCCAACGCTTCCTCGGCGCGGCACGGCACCAAGGCCAAATCGCCGGCATCCAATTGCCGCTCGTCAAACATGTGGCGGCCATAGACAAAGCTGTTTTTGCCCTCCCCGTCCCAGCGCCAGCCGTGAAAGGGGCATATGAACCCTTGGGTTTTGCAATTTCCATGGCCGCTGACCAGTTGCACGCCGCGATGGCGGCAGGCGTTATGGAATGCACGAATGCCTTCTTTTGTGCGGGTGACGATGACCGATTGGCCTAAATTACTATATTCGATCCAGTCGCCAATTTCAGGGAGCTGTTCGATACGGCACGCCATTTGCCAGACATGCGGCCATAATTTCTCGCACTCCAGCTTGTAAAAATCTTCGTCATAATAGCGCGGGGTCGGAATACGATCCGGCTCGGTTACCTTGAACGGAATGGATGTTTTCGAATCAGCCTCGGCCATGGATTATCTCTCTCATTTTCTATGTTGGGCGAAGCCTAGCGGTTGGAGCGCATTGCTGCAAAACGCCATGGCGATAGCTGGACTAAATAATCCCCGCGGCTGACAATTCCGCAATGCGCGTATCATCATAGCCGAGGTCGCAGAGTATTTCAGCATTATGCTCGCCCAGCATCGGCGGCGCATAGCGGATCGTTGCAGGAGAGGCTGACATATGCGCAAGTGGGCTGGCGATCAGATCGACCGATCCTGCCTCGGCATGGGGATGTGGCGTGGTCGCGCGTAAACCCCGGTGTTGCACCTGCGGTTCGTTCCAGACATCGGCCAGTTCGTTATACTTGGCCGCCGGGATGCCGGCACCGTCTAGGCTGGCCAACAGATCGTTAACAGACAGCGTGCGGCTCCACATGTTAATGATTTCGATCAGCTCGGCTTGCCCTGTGCGCCCGCGTTTGAAATTGGTGTCAAACCGCGGATCGGTGAACAGTTCGGGCTGCTTCATCAAGACCGTTAAGCGCCGGTAATGCTCGTCCGTTCCAGCAGTCAGATAGACGATTCCGTCGCTTGCCTCGATTAGGTCGGCAGGGCCGCCACCATTGCCGCCATTACCAAGACGCGGCGGTGGAAAGCCAGAGATCAGATAATCCTGCATTATATGGCTGACCATCGCGACCGAAGTATCTAGGAGTGCGATGTCGATATATTGCCCTTCGCCCGTTTTTCCTCGATGAATAAGCGCCGCCATGATGGCGAGCGCTGTGTTATGACCGGTCACGAAATCGACTAGGCTTGGTCCTGCCTTTAAGGGGCCAGCGCCGGGTTTTCCATCAGGAATGCCAGTCACTGCCATCATACCGCCGGTGGCCTGGAACAACCCATCATAACCTGGCAGCGCGGCCATGGGCCCGCTCTGCCCAAAACCAGTAACAGAGCAGTAAATCAACCGCGGATTGATGACCTTCAAGCTCTCATAATCAAGTCCAAAGCGTTTCAGATCGCCAACCTTGAAATTTTCGATGAGAACATCAGCGCTTTCCACCAGCTTGCGAATAATATGCTGCCCCTCGGGCTTTGAATGGTTGATGGTGATCGAGCGTTTGTTGCGGTTGGCAACTGTGAAGAAACTGGACTGTCGAGTATCAACGCCATCTTTGCCTTTAACCCATGCCGTGCCATAACCGCGTCCGTCATCTCCGACCACAGGTCGCTCGACTTTGATAACATCTGCCCCAAGGTCACCCAATATTTGCGCTCCAACAGGAGCGGCGAAAACCCGGCTCATGTCGATTACACGAATACCATCTAAAGCTGCTGTCATTTTTTCATTCCTATAAAGTCGGCCTTTAGGGTCCGGACCCTGACCTATCAAATTCGCACTGTCCCCGTCAGACCTATGTTCAGCTATCGCAGGCGCGATAGCTGTGGCTTGACAAGGCGAAAGCGCACTGCTGAACACTAGTTCAAAATTTAACGTCGAGGAGTTATCTATGACACGTTCTTTGCAGGGTCGCGTAGCCGTTGTAACCGGAGGTGGTTCCGGAATTGGCCGCGCCATCGCTATCCGCCTTGCCGAGGATACCGCCAAGATTGCAATCTGGGATATAAATTCTGAAGGCGCTGAGGAAACGGCGCAAATGGTCCGTGATGCTGGCGGTACCGCCATTGCAATCAGCGCCGATTGTTCTGACAAAGCCGTCATTAAGGCCGCCGCCGATCGGACACGGGCCGAACTTGGCCCGATTGCCATTTTGGTCAACAATGCCGGCATCGCGCCTTTTACGCCATTTCTTGATACCGATGATGATCTGTTCGACACTGTCATCCGCATTAATTTGCGCGGACCATGGCTGATGACCAAAGAATGCTTACCCGATATGTTGGCCGCAGGCTGGGGCCGTGTCATAAACATCACCTCTTCTTCTGTGCAAACAGGATCGCCAGCGCAGGGCCATTATGTGTCGTCCAAGGGCGGCTTGATGGGCATGTCTAAAGCCTTGGCGTTGGAATTTGCTGCCTCGGGCGTGACGTTCAACATCATTCCCCCTGGTTTCATTAATACGCCAATGCTGCGTGCAGCCCCCGTTGATGCAGAAGCCTTTGCGCAGACACTGCCTATGAAGCGTATCGGTCAGCCAGAGGATATTGCCGCCGCCGCCGCCTATCTAGCATCCGAAGAAGCGAGCTATATCACCGGCCAGACAATCAGTACCAACGGCGGTCGCTATATGGGTTCGCACTAAGCCATGTCAGTCGCTGGGCGGCTAGCTGGCAAAATAGCCGTCATCACCGGTACAGCAGGCGGCATGGGGCAAGCCTCCGCTGTCTTGTTTGCACAAGAAGGTGCCAAGGTCGCCTGCGTTGATTTAAGCGAAGCGGCAAATGCTGAAACGATGGCAAAGATTGCCGCCATTGGTGGCGATGCCATTTCTATCGCTGCGGACATCACGTGTATCGTCGACATTGAGCGCGTCGTTGCCCGTACCGTCGCTGAACTAGGCCTGCCCAATATATTGTTCAACAATGCCGGAGCCGACACAGAGAATAAGCAATCGATCCTGAAAATTGACGAGGCCGCGTTCGACCGTGTGGTAGAAGTCAACCTGAAAGGCCCGTGGCTAATGATAAAGCATGTCGCGCCGAAAATGATCGAGGCGGGCGGCGGATCGATTATTAACACTGCCTCCATTGGCGCCTTTATCGCCGCAAGTTCCGCGGGCTATTGCGCGTCGAAGGCGGGGCTGGTTGGCCTGACAAAGGTAGCCGCTGTTGAGTTGGCGCGGCACAATATTCGCGTCAATACGCTGTGCCCTGGGGCCACTGAAACGCCTATGGCAAAGCATCAGCGGATGGAGATGGAGAAGGCCGGAATGCCAACATCAAATAGTATTGTCGACCGAATGGGCGTGCTTGGGCGTCTGGCACAGCCCGTGGAAATGGCCAAAATGGCTTTGTTTCTGGCCAGCGACGAATCAAGCTTTGCCACCGGTGCCGATTTCATCAATGATGGCGGCTGGCTGGCCATGAGCGGACTGCCCACGCAAAGCTGAAGAGGTCTTGATGTCAGTAGCCGCACACGGAGCCACCAAACGCAGGATCGGTGCGGAAAGCTCGGAAACCCGCGCGCTGATAATCGAGGCAACCGAGTTAGTTATCCGAGAAGAAGGCTATGCAGCCGCCAGTACGCGGAGGGTAGCGCTGCGTGCCGATTTGAAGCCGTCACTTGTACATTATTATTTCCCGACGACCGATGATTTGCTGCTTGCTGTGTTCGAACGCGGCGCGGCACAAAGCGACACGATGATTGCCGCGGCCATCGCAACAGGCGATCCCGTTCGCGCATTGTGGCGGTTTTTTTCGGACGAAAGCCGGACCGCATTGTCGGTTGAATATCTGGCTCTCGCCATTCGCCGACCAGCGATCCGCGAGAAAATTGCGGCGCACAGTGAGGCTATGCGCACCGAACAAATAGCTTTGTTCCAGCGCCTAATCGGTGAAAAGTTAGCGGGTCCTGATGGCTGCCCCCCCGCTGGATTAAGCGTGATTTTGGCGGGCATAGGGCGGGCAATTTTTATGGAGGGCGCCTTGGGCGTCACAGCGGGTCATTCTGAAGCTATTGCATGGGTTGACCAGTGGCTTGATCGGTTACTGCCGCCCGTGGATTGACAATGCATATATGTTATGCTGAACAGGTGTTCAGCATCGCTTTTGAAGCCATTTTTGATTCGTAGGAGAGAAGCATGTCTGTCGCTGAATTGACCAAAACCCAATTGCGGGCCGAACCTATTAAGGAAAAAATTGGTACGCGTGTTTTCAACAGCAAAGCAGAGCTGTTGACGGGCGATTTAAGCGAACAATTGCTTGAGCGGTTGGAAAACACGGGAATTTTGGTTTTTCCCGAACTGAATCTGACCGATGACGAACAGGTTGCCTTCACCGATGTTCTTGGCGGCAGCGTAAAGGAAATAGGCGGAGCAGCGACCAAGCAAGGCGTGTTCAAAGTCAGTCTGGATAAAAAGATCAACTATGACGTAGCCGAATATCTGATGGGCAGCATGTATTGGCATATCGACGGCACGATGAACCCGGTTCCGATCCGTGCTTCTATGTTGACAGCCAAAGTGTTAACCGATGAAGGTGGTGATACCGAATTTGCAAATACAGCAAGCTCCTATGCCGATCTGGACGAGGCGACCAAAGCGAAGATAGCAGACCTGCGTGTGGTGCACTCGCTTTGGCGTTCTCAGTTATTTCACACCCCAGAACCAACGATGGAACAGCTTGAGCGCTGGCAAGGTCATGGCGAGGCGGAGCTGCCCTTGGTCTGCAAACACAAATCCGGCCGCCATTCCCTTGTTTTGGGCAATACGGCGCATTATGTGATCGGTGTTGACCCCAAGGAAAGCTATCGCATTCTTCATGGACTGCGCAATTTCGCAACGAGCGAGCCTTACATGTACACGCATAAATGGAATGTCGGCGATACCATCATCTGGGACAACCGCACGTCGCTACACCGCGCGACACCTTACGACCCGGATGCTGGAAGGATGATGCATCGTACTATCCTGCAAGGCACAGAAGCTTGGGAGAATTAAACATGGCAACCGCTGCACTGTCACTATCAACATTGCAGCACGAAGCGATCCGTCCGGCCATTGCAAGCCGGATTCTCAACTCGAAAGAGGAGCTGCTTGCGGGAGATCTTGGTCCCGCAATTCGCGATCTTTTGGAGGAACGCGGCGTGCTGGTTTTCAAAAAGATTGGCTTTACCGATGCCGAACAGATTGCATTTACTAAAACGCTAGGCGAATTTGCGCCTGAAGGGATGGACGGCGAAAATGTCAGCAAGATTACCGTCAATCCAGAACTGAATAGCGAAGGTGCCGAATATCTAAAAGGCAGTCTGTATTGGCATATCGACGGCACCATGAATGACGTGCCTATTTTGGCATCGCTGCTATCGTGTCATACGCCTGCTGCGAAAGGCACCGGGAACACCGGCTTTTGCAACACCTATGCCGCATGGGATGCACTGCCGGATGATCGCAAAGACGCCTTACGCCATCTGCGGGCCATCCACGCTGTTTGGCCAACCATCTTTTACTACGAACCCGAACCGCCGGTTGCCAAATTGCAGGGAATGTTTCGCGTCGGCGAGAATGAATTGCCGTTGGTTTGGAAACATCAGACCGGCCGTGAATCCTTGGTGCTCGGCTGCACCACCTTGCGGATTATCGACAAGACACCTTTTGAAAGCGCGGAGATCATCCACGGTCTTCGCGAATGGGCGACACAGGAACAGTTTAGTTATAGCCATGAATGGGACGCGGGCGATCTGGTTATCTGGGACAATACGGGCACAATGCACCGCGCAGAATGGTACGACCCGACCAGCGACCGGATGATGCACCGCACCAAATTGAAAGGCGAAGAGCCGTTCGAATAGCATCGTCAAAGCGATTTGCGCGAGTGCCTTGTTGCTAGCCGTTAAAGTTTGCCGCAGCATCTATGATGATGTTGCGGCCTTCTTTTTCTCCCAATCTATCTTCCGGCCTGCTGTGTGCAGAACATTTTCAGCTTGCCTGGGCCACTAATGATATTGGCGCTGCACAAAACAGCTTCGCACAGCGCTACGGTGTCAAAAACTGGACAAAGCTTGCCGGACAACTTGCGGCAGGCGGACATATCCATGTCGAACTTGCATGGGTAGGCGGCGTCATGGTGGAGTTGATGACCGCTAGTGGCGAAGGCTCAGCCATTTATATGCACCGTCTGCCGACAAACGAAGGCTTTCAGCTGAAGCTGCACCATTTCGGCTATATGCTGGGTAGCGATGCTGAATGGGACGCTCTGATGATGGAAGTTGCGGCGAAGGGTCACGTCATGCCGCACGTCAGCCAGAATGACGGCTTTATGAAAAGCTGTTTCATCGATGCCCCCGACCTTGGCCATTATCTGGAGTTTATCTGTCCCGAACCGTCGGGGCGTGTCTTTTTCGAAACTGTAGTGAGGAATTGACTATGCGACTGCCTGAATATGATTTTTCCGGCCAAATCGTAGTCGTTACGGGCGGCGGGACAGGCATAGGAGCAGCGACAGCAGCGCATTTTGCAAACTCCGGCGCGCAGGTAATCATTGCAGCCCGCAATGCTGATAAATTGCAGGAACGCGCCAATACCATCGGCAAGGGTTGCATCGCCATCACAGCCGATGTGACCGACGAGGCGCAGTGCCAGGCATTGGTCGCACAAGCGCTGGACCGTTTTGGCAGGATCGATATCCTTGTGAACAATGCAGGCGGGGCGCGTCATGCTGGGATCACTAAATTTCGCACTGATAAATGGCTGGCCGAATTTGATTTGAATCTGCACAGCGCCTTTTACTGCTCTCGCGCAGCAGCGGAGCCGATGATTGCAGCAGGCAGGGGTGCTATCGTAAGCATCTCGTCCCTTGCCGGGGTCAATGGCACAATGGGGTGCGCACCCTATTCCGCCGCAAAGGCTGGTCTTCAAAGCTTTACCCGCGTCGCAGCTGCCGAATGGGGACCAAAGGGCGTCCGAGTCAATTGCGTGGCGGCCGGGATGATCGCTACCGAACTGGCGCAGGCCAATTGGGCCAAGGTTGGGTTCGATGCCGCAGGTGCCTGCAAAGATTTCCCTCTGCGCCGACCGGGCAAGCCAGAAGAAGTCGCCAACGCTGTGCTGTTTCTGGCAAGCGATGCATCAAGCTACATTACAGGTGAAACTTTGACGGTCGGTGGCGGCCCGCGATTGGGAGGCATGGTTGATGTCTGACCAGTCCATTCTGCCACTGCTTGCCGATCTGGAAGATGCGGTTGCCGAACTGGCGCAAAGCTGGTCGCCCGATGACCCAGCCTATAGGGCCGATGGGCTGCGGCAAACGATGACCAGCCTAAGCTATGCTTACTTCGCCTATTTTCATGCCGATGCCGAACATCCAGATTGGGCGCCATTGTGGAACCCTGTATTCACGTTACAGCCCAATCCTGACGACATCTATGTCCAGTCGCCGATACGCGGCGACCTAAGCTATCGCGTTTCAGGCAATCGCGGAACGTGCAAAATATTGTCCTTCACGTCCCAAAAGGCGCTATCTGGCACTGTTGACCAAATGCCCCAACCCAGCGGGCATAACGAATTGGACACTAACGACCTTGGCATAGACTTGGGCGCGGATTTTGAAATCCTATTCAGTGCAGAGCGGCCCGCGGATTATAGCGGCCATTGGGCAAAAATCGATCCAGAGGCCAGCGGTTTGTTTACCCGTTACCGCATGGTAGACTGGGAGAATGAGGTCGATCCGACCCTGTCGATCGAATGCCTCAACGCGGTACCACCAAAGCAACGCCTGACCCCTGACGAAACCTTAGCGCGCATCCGCGAGATGGCGAAATTCCCGGCGCGCAAGACTCGGCTTTACTACCCCATGCAAAACGGTGTGAAGGATCGGGTTGGCTTTAATGTCTTTGAACCTGTCCGCTATCCTGGCGCTCTGGTCAAACAAACCTACTGGCCTGCCTGTTTCCAATTCGCACCGGACGAAGCGTTGATTATCGAAACCGACATTCCGCAGCGCGCCCCCTATTGGAATATCCAACTGAACGATCCGCTCTTTAACGCACTCGATTATGTTTATCATCTGTCGAGTACCAACAGCCATATGGCCCAGCTTTCTAGTGATGGAAAATATCGTGGTGTCATTGCCCTTACCGATCCAGCCGTGCCCAACTGGCTGGACCCGGCGGGCTACACCGAAGGCGGAATTTACGGGCGCTGGTATGATTGTAGCGATGAACCGGTGCCGACGATCAAGCGCGTAAACTTGGCCGAATTGCGTGATCACTTGCCCGCCGACACTCCAATCGTCACTGCCGAGCAGCGCGCTGAAGAACTGCGCCGTCGTGTCCGCGCTTGCCAACGGCGGCGCCGATGGTGAGCCTGCCACCTACTTGTTTTGCGACCGCGTTCGATCAACTGCACGAAGTTGTTACGGCCGACACCGGTTGCGACGATTTCGGATCGCCAGACTATCGTGCGGGGCTAATCGTCCTGTTGCAGTCGATGGATTACGACCCGCATTTTACCGATGCCGGGCGGCAAATCGCTTGGGATCATGCGCTTGGCGTATTGCGCAGCCGGGCGCTAGCAGTCAAAGCCATGAAGGCTAATCCGGGGTTCGATGGCCAACCGATATTGGCACCTGTTGTCATCACCGGCGTGCCGCGTACTGGGACCACCGCACTGCACCGCCTGATGGCCGTCGATAATCGGTTTCAGGGGTTGCAAAGCTGGCTGCTCGATTCGCCCCAACCTCGCCCCCCAAAAAACGAGTGGAACGGCAACCCCGATTTTCAGCGCAGCGTTGCCGCATTGGAGGCGCGTTATGCCGCAACGCCGCAAAAACGCGCCGCGCACAATATCATCGCCGAGGATGTGCATGAATGCTGTATGCTGTTGCGGCAGAGTTTTGTGTCGAACATCCTGTCCTGCCTGCATTCAGCGGCAACCTATGATGCCTGGTGGCAAAGCCAAAGCGAGGCAGCGGCCTATGCCCATTTCCACCGCTGCGTCCAATTGATCGGTAGCACTGCACCCGAGAAACGCTGGCTTTTGAAAAACCCGGGTCATATCGAAAATCTGGATTTGCTGTTCGCCATTTTTCCCGATGCTAAAGTCATTCAAACACATCGGGATCCGGCCAAGGCTGTGCCTAGCCTCGTTTCGCTGTTGCTAACTGCACACGAACGGATTGAGGCCGGCAGGCGCGAAGAACGCAGCCACATCATGATGCGCCGCGAAACCGCCAAATGGGCCAATGCGGTCCGCAAAGCAGATAGGGTGCGAACCCAATATACCAATCAAGTGATGGATGTGGCGCATCTCGATTTTCATTCCGACCCGATGGCTGTGTTAGAGAATATCTACCGCTTTATCGGCATAGATATTCCCGACACGCTGCGATCTGCCTTTCAGCATCGGATTGAGGAAAAGCCCGAAATGGCGTTTGGCGCGCACCGGTATTGCATTGATGATTATGGTATGACCGAACACGAGGTGCACGAAGCCTTTGGCGGTTATATGGCGCGATTTGATTTGCAGGAGAAGCAAAGGTGAAGGCCGCCATATATCTGGGCGGTGGCAAGCCTATGGTAATACAAAAGGTTGCCGACCCCGAACCCAGCGCCTGCGACCTTATTATTAAAGTCCATCGCTGTGGCATATGCGGCACTGACCTGCACATGACGCAAGGCCATGATTTCCAGTTTCCAGCCGGCTCTACGCCCGGCCATGAATTCGCAGGCGAAGTGGTGGCGATTGGGCGCGATGTTGTGGGGTGGAAGCTGGGCGACCGCTTGACCGCCATCCCATCAAACGGCTGCGGCGCATGCATCAACTGCGACCATGGTAACTGGACGTTATGCCGCAATGCCCCCGGACAAATGGGCGGTTTTGCCGAGTATATGCGTGTTACTGCCGCCAGTGCCGTGCGGCTATCGTCGTCTTTATCCTTTGCCGATGGGGCGATGGTTGAACCTTTGGCGGTGGGGCATTATGGTGTGCGGCTATCCAGCATTGGACCGGATAGCAAGGTTTTGGTGCTCGGCGGTGGATCGGTTGGGCTATGCGCAACCTGGTGGTCACGAGTGCTGGGAGCATCAAAAATTGTTGTCGCCTCGCGCTCGCCCCGCCGTGCAGAATTGGCGCTTGCTATGGGAGCAGATGCCTTTGTGATTTTTAGCGAGAATGAGGCAGCTGAGATCGAATTAACACTTGGCGGGCCACCCGACATTGTTCTTGAATGTGTAGGTAATCCGGGCTTTCTTGCAAAAGGGATTGGCCTAGTCCGCAACTTTGGTGAAGTTATCTCAATGGGTTTCTGCACGGCGACCGATGCCATAGTACCGGCGACGGCGGCTTATAAAGCCGCCACATTGAAATTCGCCGTTGGCTACGGCCCCACAGATTTTGCCCGATCAGTCGACGAACTGGAACGCGGACATGCCGACCCGAAAATGCTTGTTACCTCCACGGTCAGTTTGGACGATTTTCCCGCAACGCTGGAACATCTGCGTGGGCCCAATCAGGAAACCAAGGTGCATGTCGTCCTCTAGGTTTCCTGCAAAACCGGCGCGCCTATACCCATAAAGGCCGCCAAGTTCATGTGCAAACTAGCAGTCGACCGCTCCATATAGGGGTTGGGCTGCGTGCCAGCGAACCCTGCACTTTTCATGCCCTGTTGTACCGCCGCCATATTGGCAAAATCCTGTTGCAAAACAGGCGGCCACTCATCGGGCTGGGTATAGGCCCACTCGGTTTCGGGTGCTTCACCTTCTGGATACAGTTCATATACTGCCGCCTCGAAAATGCATTTGTCTGGGTCGTTGCCAACAGGCCGTGCCATATAGCAGAGCATATTGTTGACCGCATGGCCAATCTGGAAATTGGGAAATATCTGCCACGCCGTTCCGGCTTTTCCGGTATGCGACGGATCGACCGTGGGCCAAATGACGCCGCGCTTTTCATCATCGGCACGAGCGCTCATGATCCAGTGCTTTGACACCTCTGTTGCAGGCGTACCTTCAGGCAGTTCATCGACCAGCCTATTGGCCGCTGCAACCAGCGTCTCGGTCGTGTTGGTGTTGGCAGCTTCCCAAGTGAAATTCTGCATTTCGGCGGTCGAGATGCGCGCGTCGCCGATGCCGGTACGCATTTTTCCAGCGTCCTCCTCCAACCCCTTTGCCGTTTCATAGCCAATATGGCTGTGCAGTCCCTGATTACGCGCCCAACCGCGAAACTGGCCGAACGCGTTAAACTCAGGGTGCGTAGTGGCAACGTGATAGGTTTCATTGAAGGCCTCCATTGCAACTTTCCAGTTACAGTCAAAGACAACCCATTTGCGCCACCGCGGCCGCATATTTTGCAAGCCATAGGGATCAAGCATTTCGGGTACCACCCCCAGCCATTCGGACAGAGAAACGCTATCGGCGTCCATATTGATCCAGACCCATCCGCCCCAGCTTTCGCATTGCACGCCACCCAGCGTGGTTCGGTCCGAAGTCAGGCTGCCCCGCCAATCCTCGTAGTGAGGGATATGTTTGCACTGGCCATTGAGCCCGTATGTCCAGCCATGAAAGCCGCAGGTGAAGTTTTTGGCAGACCCGCGCGCATTGCGCTGACCCGCCGGGGTGTCAACCAGCCGACGCCCACGATGGACGCAGACATTGTGGAAGGCGCGGATACTGTTGGCCGTTTCGCGGACAATGATGATCGAATCATCATGAATGTCGAAGGTGATGAAATCGCCTTCGCCTTGTATGTCCTCTAAGCGTCCGGCTTGTAGCCAAGATTTGCGCCATAGTCGATCGCGCTCTGCCTTAGCGTAGTCAGCCGATAGATAGGCATCGGTGCCGATTGTCACCGGCATTTCCAATTGATCGGCGGACGCAACGATTTTGCCGGCATCGTTCATCACAAAATTCTCCAAATCTCAACAAGCCCATATAGTGCCAGCAAGCACAAGCTACACTCAAGCGGATAATGCGACGCCCGTATCGCTGTGGCGCTAATGCACGGAGAATATACAGCCCGATGGAGTCATCCTACAAATCTGATGCTAAAGCCATGTTGGAGGAGCATAGACGGATGACAGATTTAATCGCCGCCGATGTCGGCATTCGACAATTACACGCCCGTTTCGCTGACGCAGTGTGGCGACAGGATGATGTGGAATTTTCCGGCTGTTTCGCCAGCGATGGATTGTGGAAAATCGCCGGCATGGAAATTCGTGGTCGGGAAAAGATTGCCGAGGCGTGCCGCAACATGTTGGGCCGTTGTTCGCATATTCATATCATCACCGGCCTACCGATTTTGGAATTGGTGACGGGTGGCGCCAAGGGCCGGTTAAACATGACCGAATTTGCCCGTATGCAGGACGGCAGCACCGCAATGACCATAGGCTGGTATCATGACGATTATGTAGAGGAAAATGGCCGCTGGTGTTTCAAGAAACGCCATTGGGGCATGAAGTATCGTGGCGCGCCTGACCTGACCGGGCATTTTGCCGATACCCCTAATTATGGCGCTTTCCCTGATGGGCCTACTGAAGATGAAGCCACGTACGTCCGACCCGCCAATGTCTAAGTCGCTGGCCGGCAAAGTTGCGCTGGTCACAGGGGCCAGTCGCGGGATTGGCAAAGGCATCGCGATCGCACTCGCACGCGAAGGGGCGACAGTTTATGTAACGGGTCGCACCGTTAACGAAGGTGATTATTACCTACCAGGTACTGTTGGGCAAACCGCTGCCGATTGCGATGCAGTTGGCGGAAAAGGCGTGGCGGTCGCATGCGATCATGCCAATGACGTGCAGGTCGCGGCACTGTTTGCACAAATCCGCAAGGATCAAGGACGGCTCGACATCTTAGTCAACAACGCCTTTTTGCTGCCCGACGATCTGTTGGAGCCATTAGGATTTTGGGAAAAACCGCTGTCGAACTGGGATATGATGGATGTCGGCGTCCGCTCCAATTATTTTGCAGCCTGGTATGCCGCGCAAATCATGGTACCACAAAAATCGGGACTGATTATCAACATCTCTGGCTATGCTGCGGTTACCTATACCTATGGTGTCTTGTTTGGTACATCCAAAACCGCTGTCGGCCGGATGAGTCACGACATGGCGATCGAACTTAAACCACATGGAGTTGCATCGGTCACACTTTGGCAGGGACTGACGCTAACTGAAAAGGCCAAGGATAATTTGGCCAAGGTCGCGGCTAAAATGACAACGTCGATAACCGGGCAAAAGGGAAGCTCGGTTGAACATCCCGGTCGGGTGATTGCCGCTCTGTATAATGATCCTGACCTGATGAAACGCAGCGGCGGCGAATTTATCACCGCCGAAATCGCACGGGAGTATGGCATCACTGACGATGATGGAACTTGGGTTGCATCGATGCGAGAGACCCGCGGGTCACCGATATGGCAGCCGGTTTAAGGAGGAAATAATGTCTGAATTGCGCTTTGATGGCCGTGTCGCCGTTGTTACCGGAGCAGGTCGCGGATTGGGCCGTTCCTACGCATTGTTGCTTGCGGCTCGTGGATGCAAGATTGTCGTGAACGATAATGGCAGCGCGACGCGCGGAGATGAGATTGTTGCCAATCCAGCGGACGAAGTCGTAGCCGAGATCAAGGCAGCAGGAGGCGAGGCCCTTGCTTGTGCAGAATCGGTCGCAACCCCCGAAGGATCTGCGGCCATTATCCAAAGTGCTATCAACGCCTGGGGCCGGATCGACATCTTAATCCATAACGCCGGTAATGTCCGTTACGGTATGATCGCGGATTTGAGCATCGATGATTTCAATGCCGTCACCGACGTGCATTTCAAAGGCGGATTTTATCTCGCCAAAGCCGCGATGCCACACATGGTTAAAGCCAAATATGGCCGGGTCGTTTTGACGGCATCGTGCAGTGGGCTTTATGGCAGCCAGACGACCGTCAATTACGGAATGTCAAAAGCGGGGCTGATGGGCCTGAATAATGTGATTGCACTGGAAGGCGGTGATCATGGAATCCATTCCAACACCATCATTCCAGCAGCGGTAACGCGCATGGCCGACGGGCTGGATACCAGCGCCTATCCACCGCTTGACCCCGAACTTGTCGCACCGATGGTAGCATGGCTATGCCACGATAGCTGCCCTGTGACAGGTGAGCATTATGTCGCTGGCGGCGGACGTATGGCGCGCGCCTGGACGATTGAAACCAAGGGCCTATGGCAGGAAAGCTGGTCGATAGAAGACATCGCCGCCAACAGCGATGCGATCCGCCATGGCGAGGAGAAATGGGTCTTCCCGCCCTATCCATCGGGGATGATGGATCATCTGGGTCAGACGTTCAAATGGGCGCATAACAAAGGTAAAGACGTTTGACCGGTGAACGGTTGCGGGAACTGCTCGACCGGCAAGACATCCATGACTGCCTGCTGCGTTTTTGTCGGGGCATGGACCGGTTCGACCGTGATGTTTACCTCTCCGCATTTTGGGACGATGCCGAGATGGCAGCGGGGCCCTATGTTGGCGATGTGCCGGGATGCTGGGACTGGGCCAAACCGATGCACGAAGCAGGTCAGATTTTAACGCACCATCTTTTGCTGAACCACCATGTTGAGATCGACGGCGAGACTGCACACAGCGAATGCTATTACCAGTTCGTTGCGCGCAACTATCCTTGGGGAGAGGGCGACAGCGAGACCGTGATGCTAGCCGGCGGTCGCTATATCGACCGGCTGGAAAGGCGAAATGGTGAATGGAAAATCGCCTTGCGCACCAACATTATCGAATGGAGCTGTTTGCAACCGTCAATGCCCCCACCCTTTGACTATGTGCCAGATATTGGGCTGAACGGTGTGTCTGCGCGAGACCACAGCGATCCGTCTTACCAGCGACCATTAGTCAACAAGCGTCAACCGAACCGCCCCTAACGCCCCGACCAAATAGGCTTACGCTTTTCGGAAAAAGCACGCGGACCTTCTTGCGCGTCATCGCTGTTATAGGCCGTTTCATGCGCTGTCCATCCGGCATTTAGCGCGTCGGCACGTCCCATTTCGGTTGCCAACATCACCGTTTCACGCGCTGCGGCGACCGAAAGAGGCGCACCTTCGATCACTTCCCTTGCCAATTCCAACGCAGCATTCATCAATGCATCAGGTTCAGCCAACCGATTAACCAGACCAATTTCGTACGCACGCTGTGCGGTAATCGGCTTACCCGTCAGAACAATCTCCATAAAAATCCGTTGCGGGATCATATGGATTAATGGTGCAGCCCAAGGCGATCCGCGCCCGACCTTCACCTCGGTTATCGCAAATTTTGCTGTCGTTGAGGCGACGCACAAGTCGCATCCCTGCGCAATCATCCAGCCGCCTGCAAAGGCAACGCCGTTTACCGCTGCAATCGTCGGTTTCGAAAGCTTGATCGTTTCATAGGGCACCGGAAACATATCACGCGGCGGCACTTTCAGGCCGGTTTCGACCATCTCCTTCAAGTCGCCGCCCGCGCAAAAAGCTTTCTCGCCACTACCGGTTAGGATCGCAATGCGCGCCGAGGCGTCCTGTTCAAACCGGTTCCATGCCGCAAACAACCCTGCGCGCACTTCTTTTGACAGGCAATTTCGTTGTTCGGGGCGATTGATGGTAATTGTGGCGATGCCGTCGCTATCGACTGCATATAGTACAGCGTCGGACATGGTTAGAACCCTCTTTTCTGAATAATATGCGCGGTCCGATCCAGCTCTTCGCGAAAATCCGGGTGCGCAATCGCCACCAATCGCCGCGTTCGCTCGGCCAGAGTTTGCCCGCGCAATTGCGCCGCGCCAAATTCGGTTACTATGATGTCCGCCTCGCTGCGCGCTGTGGTGACCGGTCCTGAAAGCGAAGCGACTATTTTACTGATGGTGCCGCCTTTTGCAGTTGAGGGAAGCGCAATAATCGAATGGCCGCCAACCGAACGCATACCGGCACGGACGAAATCCACCTGACCACCGGTTCCGCCCATATAGGCCGCGCCCGATTGTTCGGCATTTGCCTGTCCAGTCAGATCAACCTCCATCGCAGAGTTGATCGTCACCAACCGCGACAGCTGCGCCAGCACCGCACTATTATGCGTATAATCGGTGCGCGTCATGCGCACGGCAGCATTGCGGTGCGCGAAATCATAGAGCCGCTTGGTCCCGATCAATGCGCCGTTAATCGAGACACCGGCGTCAATTTCTTTGCGCGCATTGGTCAGCACGCCCGCCTCAACCAGATCGACAAGCCCGTCGCCCAGCATCCCCGAATGCACGCCTAGGTCTTTACGATCATGCAACAGCCGCAAAATCGCATCCGGCACTGCGCCGACGCCGGTCTGGATCACCGCCCCGTCGCCGATAAATTCCGCACAATGGCGTGCGATAGCTTCATCCGTTGCCGAAACCGCCGCCGCTGCGACCTGCGCGGGCGCCCGGTCGCTTTGCACTGCGACGGTAATGCGTGATGCAGGCAACAATTCGCCATAAGTGTAGGGGACCTGCGGGTTCACTTCGGCAATCACCACCCGCGCCATTTTTACGGCAGCCTGCACATAGTCACTGATGAGGCCGAAACTGTGATTACCATTCGCATCTGGAGGACTCACCTGCACCATCGCTACATCGCAACCGATGTGCTGCTGTTCGATCAGCGGCGCGACCTGCCCGACATGGCAAGGAATGATGCCCAGCGCATGCGCTTTGCTCATAGACCGCAATGCGCCGATCGCCCCCATGCTGGAAAGCGCAAAGCTTGATGTTGTTTCAGGTGTAAAAATGCCGGAAAAGCTAGTGGCGATAAAGGCGGATAACTCCCCAATATCGCCGCCTTGTGCAATCATCGCCTCAATTAAACTGGTTGGTTCGCCGCAGGCTTGCCCGAAAACAATATGGTCGCCTCGGTTAAGGTATTGGGCAAGATCTAGCCCCGCCGCATCGATGCTGATGGTCACGTCGCATCCACCTGCGCCAGCAATTGCAAGGCCCGTGACAGATAGGGGCGATCCAGCATTCCGCCTTTATATCCAATTGCGCCGACCCCCGGATTTGCTTCAAAAATTGTTACAATCTCGCGCGCTTCGGCAATTTCCTCGGTGCTGGGCGTAAACGCCGCATTGATCACATCGACCTGCGCCGGATGGATCGCGAGCATACCGCGAAAACCATCGCGACGTACCTTTTCCGCGCGCAGCCGCAATGCTTCAAGATCCCTATAATCGGCGGAAATAGTCTCAACCGCTGCAACGCCGGCCGTTGCCGCACCCAAAACAGTCAGGCTTCGCGCCAGTTCATAGGTAAAACCATAACTGCCGTCGGCATTTTTGTTCGAGCTTGCGCCAATAGAATCGGCCAGATCTTCCGCACCCCATGTCAGTGCTACAACACGCGGTGCGCCTTTATAACTACCCGTGTGAAACATGGCTTCAGCCGTTTCGGTAATCAAAACGATAACGGGGGTTGAGCCCTCTTCGATCCCGTTCGCGACTTCCAGAGCCGAGAGGCAATGGTCCAGTTTTTCAACATCGGCGCGGCCATAAACTTTGGGCAACATGATACCGCCGGGATGCGCAGGCATAATCGCGGCGAGGTCAGCCAGCGTATAGGGGCCGTCAAAGGGATTGATCCGCACCCACAACCGCGCGCGCTGCGCTGCATTTGCCTTTAGGAAATCATGGACTATCTGCCGGGCAAGCGGTTTGTTTTCAGATGTGACCGCGTCTTCCAAATCGAACAGCGCAATATCTGCGCTGCCTTCCATGGCTTTGGTCATTTTCTTTTCACTGTCGCCGGGGGCAAACAGCCAGCTTCGCATCTTCAGCGCAATTTTGGGTTCGGTACTCATCAATAGGACTTTGGCAGATCGAGTACTTTTTCGGCAAGGAAATTCAAGATCATGTGCGGGCTGACCGGCGCCGTGCGCGGAATTAAAACCTCGCGCAGATAACGCTCGACATGATATTCCTTGGCATAGCCCATTCCACCCATCGACAGCATCGCAGTGTGGCACGCCTCAAAACCGGCCTCTGCAGCTAAATATTTGCCAGCATTGGCTTCGACACCGCATTCTTCGCCCTTGTCAAACAAGGTCGCGGCTTTCAGCACCATTAGATTTGCCGCCTCCAACTGAGCCCAGCATTTGGCTAGCGGATGCTGGATGCCCTGATTTTGGCCGATAGGTCGACCAAAGACGATGCGTTCGCGGGCATATTTCGCGGCGCGGTTAATCGCCGCACGCCCGATTCCCACTGCCTCGGCACCCAACAGGATGCGTTCGGGGTTCAGGCCTTTTAAAATGATTTTAAAGCCTTCACCCTCTTCGCCGATCCTGTCTTCTTCGGGAATAAAAAAATCATTTATGAACAGCATGTTGGAGCCAACGGCAGCACGGCCCATTTTGGGAATTAGCTGATGCTCAATATGCGTACGATCAATAGTGGTGTAAAACAGCGATAGTCCGTCAGTCTTTCGCTTTACTTGGTCGAGTGGAGTGGTGCGAGCCAGAAGCATCATCTTGTCCGCGACATGCGCGTTGGTGATCCAGATTTTTTCACCATTGACCAAATAGCCGCCCTGTACCGCTTCTGCTTTTGTTTTTAGGCTCGTCGTATCCAGCCCGACGTTGGGCTCGGTTACCGCAAAACACATTTTTTCGGCACCCGACAGGATCGGCGGGATCATGCGTTGCTGTTGCTCTTCATTACCGAACAGGATCATCGGTTCCATACTGAATACCGGCCCGTGAATCGTCGATGCCGCCGCCATGCCGCCACCCGCCTCCGCCACTGCCTGCATCATGATCGCGGCTTCGGTAATCCCAAGTCCAGCACCGCCAACAGCTTCCGGCATGGCAATGCCCAGCCAGCCAGCATCCGCCATGGCGCGGTGGAAGTCCACGGGGAATTCGCCGTCGGCATCGCGTTCCAGCCAATAATCATCTGGAAACTGACCGCAGATTCCAAATACGGCGTCCCGGATTGTTTGTTGGTCGGGTGTGAGCGAAAAGTCCAAAATAGTTTCCTGACTTGAATAGACATTTTTGCGCTAGCACCCCTGCCCTTCTGCTTCAACGCACCGCACCAACGATATCGGCACAGCGAAGGCCTTCGCAATTGGCTTGCCGGAACTGATGCGATAGCGAAAAAATGGACAGGAGACAAAATGGCGAAAAAGCCCAAACATATTGGCCCTATGGCAGGCGTTCGGGTGATTGACCTGACGAGCATGGTCTTTGGCCCCTATGCCACGCAAATCATGGCGGATATGGGCGCGGACATTATCAAGATTGAGCCGCCCAGCGGCGATGATACACGTAACATTTCGCATGGCCCGGTACCAGGCATGTCGGGCGTGTTTGTTAACGTCAATCGCGGAAAACGTAGTGTTGTGCTCGACATCAAAAGCGACGCGGGCAAAGCGGCGCTGGTCAAATTGATTGAGGGCGCTGATGTTTTCATCCACTCGATGCGGTCCAAAGCAATTGCGCGCTTGGGTTTTGACTATGCCGCTGTTGCGGCGATCAAACCCGATATCGTTTATACCAATTGCTATGGTTACAGCCGTCGCGGCCCCGATGCTGACAAGCCCGCTTATGACGATACGATTCAGGCCGAATGCGGCATTCCACATGTTCAGCAGCTTATGACTGGAGAGCCCGGGTTTGTTGCAACAATCATGGCAGATAAGGTAGCAGGCCTGACGGCGCTATACGCCACGACCATGGCGCTGTTCCATCGCGAACGTACGGGTGAAGGGCAAGAGGTCGAGGTTGGCATGTTTGAAACGATGGCGAGCTTTATGCTGGTTGAACATGCCAATGGTGCGCTGTTCAACCCGCCGCTTGGCCCGGCGCATTACCATCGCGCTGCTTCACCCAATCGCAAGCCCTATAGAACTAAGGACGGCCATATCGCGGCTCTGATCTATAATGACAAACATTGGAAGCTGTTTACCGAGGCTGTGAAGCCGGCATGGGTGACGCCCGAAATGGCGACGCTGGCGCAGCGCGCGCAGCAGATTGACACAGTCTATGCGTTTCTTGGCCAGACCTTCCTTGAACGGACAACGGCGGAATGGCTGGCGCTACTTGGAGAACTTAACATACCCGCAGCACCGCTACGTACCACCGATGAGCTGATGAAAAATGAGCATTTGAATGCCATCGGCTTTTTCGAAACCGTTGAAAGCAGACAGGGTCCGATCCGCTTCCCCGGCGTGCCGACATGGTTTTCCAAATCACCCGGAAAAGTCGCTGGACCGACGCCGTTAGTGGGCGAGCATACCGATGAAGTGCTCGCGGAAATTGGTCTCGGAGGTACTAGAGCATGATCCAAAAAGACAGCACAAGTGCCGGCAGCGAATGGCGAAAATATGGTGTGCTGCCCTTTGCCGCGATGTTCGGCTATTCTGTCAGTGTTATCCATATATATGGCATCAATCCCTATATCATTCCAGTCACAACCGAGTTTGGCTGGAGCAGGGGCGAGTTCACGGGCGCTTTCACTTTTGCTATTTTGATTCAGGCTTTGCTGGCTGTCCCCGTAGGTATGTTGGTCGACCGTTTCGGTTCGCGCAAGCTGGGGCTAGCCGGAATTATCATGGTCTGTTTAGCCTTCACCACTTTAGGTACCTCGACTGGGGATCTGAGCAACTGGTATCTACTATGGGGCCTTATTACGCTGGTCGCATTGCCTGTTCAGGCAACGGTTTGGACCAGCGCGGTCGCATCGCGCTTTACTGCATCACGCGGGCTGGCGTTTGCGATTACCCTTTGCGGGGCGTCGATTGCCCAATTCGCCTTTCCGCCACTGGCGACCAAGTTGATCGCAACTTATGGTTGGAAAACCGCTTTTCTGTGGCATGGCTTGATCTGGCTTGCGATTGTTTTGCCATTCGTGTTCTTTTTCTTTCGCGGTGCGCGTGACGGAAGTACAGGCGGCGACGCCATGTCTGGAATACCCACATCCGTTTTAGGCGGCATGAGTTTTGCAGATGGCTTGCGGTCGTCAGTCTATGTCCGCCTGCTTTTGGCGAGCTTGTTTTTCACCTTCACCATTGTGGCGCTGAATTATCAATTCATGCCGATATTGTCCGGATGGAATATCGAGACTTCTGACGCTGCATGGCTGGCATCGTTAATCGGCCTTGCTTCGATTGTGGGCCGGTTGGTGACGGGGTATCTGATCGACCGGTTCAGTGCATCGCTTGTCGGCGCACTGGTGTTTCTGTTGCCGGTCGTGGCTGTTCTGTTACTGCTATTTGGACAACATTATGCCCCGGCTCCAGCGCTAATCGCCATCTTACTGGGCCTGACTTTGGGAGCAGAAGTTGATGTTATCGTCTATTTGACCACGCGATTTTTTGGCCTGAAGAATTTTGGGGCGCTCTATGGTGGGCTTCTCGGCGCACTCTCCATTGGCACCGCCATTGGCCCTTTGGTCGCTTCCATGATTTTTGACAAGACCGGCGGCTATGCGCCATTTTTTTGGTTAGCCATCGGACTGCTTTTAATCAGCAGCTTCTCGCTGTTGACTCTCCCTAAACCACAAGAAATTGAGGAATAAACGTGCTCGATGATTTTCTAACGGGTGAAAAAGCGCTGCAAACATGGCTCATCTTATTTGTAGTTGCTGGGGTAATCGCAGGTCTTTTAACGGGCTTTTTTAAGGCACGCAAAATACAGCCAAAGGGCTTCAAGTGGGCAACATTCCGCAACGAAGCGCTTTTCACCGCCATCAATCTGGCAACTGCCGGTGTTTTTCTGGGCTGGTTAAGCGGTTGGCTCGTCACCAATGAATTGATCGTTGTTCAAAAAACGCAGGTTAATTGGTGGGTACTAGCATTCGAATATGCGCTTTATTTCTTTCTGTTCGACACATGGTTTTACTGGTTACACCGCTGGATGCACAAGGAACCAGTCTATAGCTGGGTGCATAAGCTGCATCACAAATCCACTTCGCCAAATCTTTTGACAACTGCATCGGTCAATCCGCTTGAGTCTTTAGTCAATGGCGGTTTTGTTCCTTTGTTCCTCACAGTAATGACTTTTATCTCGCCGATCCACGAGCAGTCGATGGCGCTTATAGGGCCAACTAATGTCATTATGGGGCTATATGTCCATTCGGGCTATGAATTTTTCCCGCGCTGGTGGAACAAAAGCTGGGTGACAAAATGGTTCATCACGACAACCTTTCATGACCAGCACCACAAATATTTTACGATCAATTTCGGCGGATACACGACTATCTGGGACCGACTATGCGGCACGATGCGGCCGAAATATGAGGCTGATTATCTCAAAATCAAAGACCGGTCGCGTATTGCGTCAGAAATCGAACCGGCCGAATAAAAGCTATCCCCACAGAGTATTGGCGGCAGCAAGTGCATTGGCTCCGCGTCCGCCAATTTCTCCCGTCAGCAGTTTCAGCCGATAGGTCCACAGGTGCAGTGGATGCTCCAAAGTCATGCCCATACCACCTAGAAACTGATGGAAATCATAAACAACAACCCGCGCCGATTCCTGGGCATGGAATACCGCCAACGCTGCGTCTGCGGGATCGCGCGTCGCTGCGGCCTTCATCGCCATCCAATAGACGCCGTTACTGCGCACCTGCGCCTCGGCTAGGCGGTGGCGCATCCCCTGAAAACTAGCCAGCGGGCGACCAAATTGTTGGCGTTCCGATGTGTATTTGCATACGCTTTCCAGCGCAGCAGCAAGCAAGCCCGCAGCTTCGGCGGCAACTGCAATCCGCCAATATGTGCGAAGTTCGTTGACGGGAATTTCATGGGCGTTGCGCTCGACAGGCAGTGACAGCAATGTTGCCACTGGATAGCCATAAAGCGCATCCGGTTCAGCGCGGATTTGGCCTGCAGTGGCAGTAAAACTGGTCACTGAATCGCCCACCACAACCACGGTCGCGCCTGGTGTTAAAAAACGGACCGGGCGATTGGTTTTGTCGTCTTCGACGATACAAACGGGCCCATTTATACCCTCGCCCAAAAAGGGCCGAACTATTGCAGACAGTGCAGCTTCGGTCGCTTGCGGCAATCGCGCCAGCCGTTCGACGATCACTGCCGCCGTTCCGATTCCCAAATCAGGGTCGAACGCAACATCCAGAAAACCGCCTGCCGCCAATTCACGGTCAAGCCCAGTGTCGGTCAAAGCAAAGCCGGTTTCATGCAAGGAAACCCCTGCGTAGGGCTTTGCCAGTGAATCGAGGGCATCAAGGATCGCTATTTGATCCGCATTTAGGGACAGATCCATCAGCGCGGCTCCCTTGGTAATTTGAGCACATCATTGCCGATAATATTCAGTTGTATTTCTGCCGCTCCCGCCGCAATCCCTGCGACGATGCCGCGCTGGTGGTGCATTTTCAAATAGGGGTGCGCATCGGCCAAAGCCTGTGGCAAATATTCAACGACAAACTCAGCCACCCGCCGCTCCGCCATTACCGTTGCAAAACGGGCAGAGGAACTTTCCGGTCCGACCTGTTCACCATGCGCGCGTTTGGTAACAATGGCATAGCTTGCCGTCCGCGCGGCTTCGCACAGCGCCGCTGCATGGGCGGCCTCAATCTTAATCGCCTCGCCGGTCCAGCCGCCTTGCTCTTTCAGAACCGACACCGCACGATCCAGCGCGGCACGGGCCAATGAATAACGTGGGATGCCGAGCCGTTCATTGACCAGTGAGTAAGCAATAATCTCCCAAGCCTGCCCTTCGCCGCCGAACAAAGCTGTCGCCGGAACCAGCATATCGTCGAAAAATACTTCGTGAATATCGCCCTCGCCAATCAACGATGGGATTTGTCGTACTGTGATGCCCGGCGTATCCATCGGCACCAGCAGGATGGAAATCCCGCCCTTGCGCTCGTCAGACGTGCGGCACAGAAGAAAGCAAGTGTCAGCTAGCCCCGCATAACTCGTCCAGATTTTCTGACCATTAACGCGGTAATAGTCGCCCTCCAGCACCGCACGGGTGCGCAGCGAGGCAAGGTCAGAGCCTGAGCCAGGTTCAGAAAACCCTTGGCACCATAAGGCGCGCCCCTCCGCAATGGGCGGCAAATACCGTTCTTGTTGGGCTTTGCTGCCATATTTGATCAGCGTCGGGCCGATCCAATTGACATTCATATATTGTCCGCCGCGAGGCTCGCCCGCGATCCACATCTCCTCGGCAAGGATCGTCTGATGCCATGGGTCCAGCCCCTGTCCGCCAATTTCCTTGGGCCAATGTGGCGTTAGCAAATCATCATCGGCCAGCTGGCCGCAAAAGCTTTCTGCATATTTGGTCAGCGCAGGCGAGGCTGGGCCATGTTGCGAAAACCGCTCCCAATCCTGTGGCAAAGTTGCAGCCAAAAAGTCCTTCAGCCGCTGGCGAAAGGCCTGTTCCTCGGCGGTCCATTCAAAGTCCATAACTAGCGATTAGCGCGTTCAATGCCGCAGCGACAAGAGACGGATGGCAACAGCGGTTATAGATTGCCGGGGCGATGGGAACCTAGGCCCTTAGCGCTTTCAAATAGGCAAAGCCCTTTGCTGCAGAATCGATCCGCGCCATTGTAAACGGGGCCTCCTGCTCGACATAGAAATGTTCGCAGCCCGCCTGATATGCGGCAGGCAGGATTTTGGCCCAATCTTGTTTGCCCGATCCCACCTCGGTCGGATCCATTTGCAGCGCATAGTTGGCTTTTGTGCTGGGCTGCACGTCCTTGACATGCAGCCAGCGAACGCGGCCTTTATGTTTTTTCAGAAAATCAACCGGATCAAGACCAGCTGCTGCAACCCAGCCAACGTCGATTTCAAACTTGACCAAGGAAGCCTCTGTTTCGCCGCTGAGTACCTCCCAGCCACTTGTGTTGCCGATGGGTGCAAATTCCATATTATGGTTGTGATAACCAATTCGGATTCCATGCGACTTCAATGCCGCTGCCTTTTCATTCAGCAAAGCCGCCGTGCGTTTCCACGTATCCAACCCGTCTTCCCTTAAAGCGCGGGCAAGCGCCGTGCGGAAATCCTCACCCTGCCGCACAGAAAAATCTTTTGGGAACAGCATGATTGGCATCACGCCGCCCGTGACACCCAGCGCGCCCAAATCATCAACGATACGTTGCGTCTCGCTGAGCATCGACAGAGCTGTTGCAGGCGTATTGGGTGTTGCAGCAAGGTGGATGCAACTAAACTTCACCCCTGCCCGGTCTGCAGCGGCTTTCAAAGCCGCCGGAGATTGTCCGTACAACTGTGGCAGTTGCAAGTCGCGAAAACCGATGGTGGCGACGTTCGCCAGCGTCGCATCGATGTCTTTGGCAATATCTTCACCCAAAGTATAAAGCTGCAATCCGATAGGCTTGTTGATCCGTTGAAAAAATGGCCTGCTTTTTCCTGCGGCCACTGGGCTTTCATGAAGGGCCATAACACCACCAGCCGCCAGTGCCGCCAATATCCCTCGACGACTTAATTGATAGGTCATGCATTCTCTCCATAGAACTCATACATCACAGCCTATCTCCTAAGGCAGTGCCTCGCAATGACGCCGTGGCGATTGATTATCTGGCACTTTGCGGGCGTGCGTCCAGTCGATTATGCGATGGACCATGTCTGATCCGATATTCATTCCCGTGCTATCTTTTACCGATATCGCAAGTGGCACCAGCAAGCTGGTTGAAGTCGCTGGCACAGCAATACTTCTATGCCATGATGAGGGCCAGATTTTTGCAATTGAGAACCGCTGTTCGCATCTGGAGGAGCCTTTGACATGCGGTAAGATCAAATGGGGCTGGATTGCTTGCCCGGCCCATGGTGCCAGATTTGATTTGGCAACTGGAGAAGCAATGAATCCGCCTGCGACTGAGCCGATAAGGACATATCACGCACGCATCGTAAATGGCATGATAGAGGTAGCGATATGAACAGCGAACTGGATAGCCTCCGCACAGAGGTACGCGACTGGCTTTCTGCGCAAGCGCCAAAGGACTGGCGCGCGGCGGCCACACATAAGGCCTTTGTCGCTGGTCAACGCGACTGGTTCGCCAAACTGGTCGACGCCGGCTTTGCCATACCCCATTGGCCAGCCGAATGGCCGGGCGGCGGACGCACTCTTGCCGAGCAAAAAGTAATTTACGAAGAGCTGGCTCGCGCTGACGCACCCCGATTATTGCTGTCCTTTGTATCAACCTACCACGCCTTTGCTACACTTCATGAATGCGCGAATGAACAGCAAAAGGCACTTCATCTGCCGGGCATATTAAAAGGCGAAACCTGGTGTCAGGGCTTTTCCGAACCTGGCGCGGGCTCCGATCTTGCTGCGGTCAAATGCAAGGCAGAAAGAATGGGTGACGTTTATGTCGTCAACGGCCAGAAAATCTGGTCCACCATGGCCCAGTATGCCGACAAATGCCTGTTGCTGGTCCGCACATCGACCGAAGGGGCGAAGCAGGCCGGCATGACCTATTTGCTGATGGATATGAAATTGCCAGGCGTCACTGTCCGGCCGATCCACCAAATTCAGGGTGATGAGGAATTTGCCGAAATCTTTCTGGATAATGTCGAGGTCCCTGTATCCGAACGCGTCGGCGAAGAGGGTGATGGCTGGAAAGTTGCACAGGCAACGCTGTCATCCGAACGCGGACTGACATTGATGGAATTGGGTTACCGGATGCGCGGCAATATGGCACGATTGACTGCGCTGATCCGTTCCGCCGGTCGGCAAGATGATGCAGGATTGATGCGTGATTTGGGCCGATTATCGACGCAAGTGGATGCAGTCTGTGCATTGGCCGACCAATTTTTGGAAAACAGGATGCAGGGCGTCGAACGGATCGGCGATGCCTCTATCGTGAAGAACAGCTATTCGCGTGCCTTACGCGCATGGGCTGATCTTGGTGTTCGTGTTGGCGGAATGGATGAACAATATCGTAGAGCCATCACCTTTGGCGATTTGAACACCGGCAACTGGATGGCAGATTATATGAACAGCTTTGCCTGGACCATCGCTGGCGGCAGCGAGGAGGTGCAGCGCAATATCATCGCTGAACGGATGCTCGATATGCCCCGCGAACCAAAGGGATGGGTGTTATGAGCATTAACCGCGTAGAACTGCAGGACAGCGCCCGCAAAGCTTTCGGTGAAAATGGGCTGGTGCCTGATGCCGCGCAAAGTTGGACGAACCTGTCTGACATGGGCTGGTTCATGATGACAGTGCCAGAGGCGCAAGGTGGGCTTGGCATGGGCGCCGACGCGGCGGCAGCAATCCATTTTGAGCTAGGCAGAGCTTTGGTGCCGGGCCCGGCCATCGCGCATATGCTGGTGATCGAGGCGCTCGCAGCCACTGGACAGGACGAACTGCTTGAGCGAGCGATGAGCGGCGAGGTGATGACAACTGACCTGTGCCACGCACTTGATGCCGATACAGCGAGTCACATATTGCTGGTGAGCGATGATCGCATTGCAATTGCCCGCATAGTAAGTGTTGCACCGCAGAGAAGCTGGGATGAGACGCGTGGTCTTTTTCACGCCGTAGCAGATAACGAGACGGTCCTTGCCACCGGCAAAGATGCAAAAGCATTGACTGATAGGCTACGGGCAAGCCTGTTGCTGATGCTGTCCGCTGACTCATTGGGTGGTGCTGGCGCGGCGCTTGCCATGACCATAGACTATCTGAAAACGCGCCGCCAATTTGACCGTCCACTAGCGATGTTTCAGGCATTAAAGCACCGCGTAGCCGATCTTAAAATCGCGCATAGCGCCGCAGAGGCTCTGTTGTGGAATCGTGCCATTGGCGCGCCGACACTTGCCGAAATAGGCGCGCTAAAGGCGCATTGCACAACGACTTATCTCCGTATCGCTGAAGAGACAATCCAGCTGCATGGTGGAATCGGTCTAACACAAGAACATCCCTGCCATTTGTTTTTGAAACGCGCATTTCTTAACTGCGCGCTTGGTGGCGATGCCGATTATTGGGAAGAACAAGCAGGTCGTTTTGCAATGGAGAATCTCATATGAAGCACTTCGTATTAGCCGCATTGCTCGCTGCCGCAACAATCACGCCGGCCTTTGCTGAACTGGCAACCTCCGCTGGAGCCGAAGATCCGCTTTTCACCGAGCCCTATGTCGATATCGATGAATGGCGCGATACGCCTGTCCGCCACCGCTATGTCCATGGCGGGTTCAAAGGCACCGACATGCGTTTTTCTTTCTACATGCCACCACCTGAAAAATTCGAGGGTCGGTTCTTTCAATATGTGACGCCGGTGCCTGATAGCGAAAACCTGTCGCAGACAGTGCAGAAGGGCGATGACAATATCGGATTTGCCATTAGTTCGGGCGCCTATTTTATCGAGACAAATGGCGGCGGAACGAGCGCCACTGCAGGCCCGGCATTTCGGGTCGATCCGACCATCGGAGCCTTTCGCGCAAACGCCGCAGCGGCGCAATATTCACGTAAATTGGCGCAAGAAATGTACCGCGCGCCTCGCATCTACGGCTATATCTATGGTGGCAGTGGTGGCGGCTATCGCACGATGGGCAGCATAGAGAACACCAATATATGGGACGGTGCCGTACCATTTGTTCTCGGTACACCGATGGCATCGCCCAATAATTTCTCGATCCGGATGCACGCCATGCGTGTGTTGAAAGACAAATTCCCACAGATCGTCGATGCAGTGGACGCAGGTGGTAGCGGCGATCCGTATAAGGACCTGAATGCCGAAGAAGCCGCCGCCTTGCGCGAGGCGACACTGATGGGCTTTCCGACCAAGAGCTGGTTCGGGCATAAAACCATGGGTGTGCATGGCTTTACGGCCATCTACCAAGGGATGACGATGGCTGACCCGACCTATTTCACCGATTTCTGGACGAAGCCTGGCTATCTTGGTTTCAATCCCCCTTATTCGCTTAAAAAGGCGCGACTGCAATATGTGACAACGGTGAAGCGCCCCCTTTCCGCCGAAGAGCTAGAGGAACGCGGTCTGACACCGAAGCGAATATCGGGGCAGCCGCGCGAAACTGGACGCGGTTCCGCCGACCTTGCATGGCAAAAACTGGTGGACAATGGCACCTCGCGTCCCATAGCGTTTGAGCTGGAAAGCACGCCTCCCGATGTCGGATTTATCGGCGGTGATCTGTATGTGTTATCTGGTGAAGCCAAAGGCAGCCGCATCGCTTTGCTAGCCCTAGACCGGAATGTCGTGTCGCTTGGCGTGGTCGCGGATGTTGCGGCCCTGGCTAAGATCAAACCCGGTGATGAAGTACGGGTGGACAACAGCAATTTCTTGGCCGCACAAACCTATCATCGGCATCAGGTGCCCGATGTTAGCTACACCAATTATGACCAATTCAGAGGCGTAGATGCTAAACCCCTCTATCCGCAACGCCCCATGCTGCTTGGCCCTATGTTTACCGCGGGCGCTGCCGGCACTGTGCCGTCGGGCAAATTCAACGGTCGGATTATCCTCGTTCAATCCGGGCTAGACCGCGAGGCGTTTCCTTATCAAGCGGATTGGTATCAGCGGAAATTTAACGACATTTATGGTGCAGAGGCAGATAATAAATACCGGCTTTGGTTCACCGAAAATGCGTTGCACGGCTATACCGAGGATAAGGATGTCCGCACCCGGGTCGTCAACTATTTGCCTGTCCTGCAACAAGCACTGCGCGATATTTCCGCGTGGGTAGAAAAGGGGACACCGCCACCTGCCAACAGTGGCTATCGAGTAAAAGACGGGCAGATTATCCTCGCTGCGACGGCCAAGGGCCGGGCTGGCGTTCAGCCAGTCGTCACTGTCACGGTCAATGGCAAAAGCCGTGCCGTCGTTAAGGCAGGAAAGCCGGTACGACTGACAGCAAAGGCGATTGTGCCACCGGGCACAGGCAAAATCGTTGCAGCTTCTTGGGATTTTGATGACAGTGGCACCTATCCCGAAAAGGCAAAACTGCCCGCTACGCCATCCGCGGCAGCAAAGATTTCAACACTGCACAGCTTTGCGACACCCGGTACTTATTTCGTCACCATTAGGGTCGAGTCCGAGCGCAATGGCGATGCAAATAGTGCTTATGCCCGCATACCCAATTTGGCGCGAGTGCGGGTGGTTGTGCGCTAACGCAGCTTTTTGATCAACGCCTCGGCAACAGCAGTCATACCTGCCAGATTGGGATGGTAGGGAACAAATCCGGTAGCCGTTGCGGCTGCGGTCGGCACAAACCCTGTGACCCATGGTGATGCTGCGCAAGCATCATGTCCCGCGGAAATGTCGGCAACGCGCAAGACCTCGGCACCTGATTTCAGCGCAACTGCTGCGGTTATGTCCGCGAGCCGCGCCGCTGTTTTACGCGCCTGCTCAGCCGCTGCTGGGGAAAGCGGCATAACGCCACACAGGGAACCAACTGGGACCAACGTCAGATATTGAACAAACACAAGTCGCGCCTTTGGTGACCGTATAGCGACTTCGGCGGCGATCGCAGATAGTCCGGCCTCTGCCGCTTTCCATTTTTCGTCATCTGATAGTGCGGCGCTTACGACTGGTCGTCCGCTGCCCCTCTGGCGCAGCGCCGAGCAGGCGGTTTGAACTGTCTCGGTCACAGCAGGACTATCACTACAAGAACCGGCAAAAAGCCCCGCAACATAGCCGACATCATTACCGCCTATGGTCACTGTCACTAAACGTGTATCTTGCGTCAATGCGGCAACCTGTGGCGGCAGCTCATTCCATCCATTCAGGACATGATCGGACGTGGCGCCACCGCACGAAACATCGACCAATTCCAGTTGCAACTGGCGTGCCGTTTGGCGGGCATAATTGTCATAAGAACGAGTGCAGCGCGGGTCGCGCTCGTCCGCCAACCGTGTTACACCGGGACCAGAGGCAAAGGAGCTGCCCATGGCAACATAGCGCGCGCCGATCGGCATTCTATTAGCATGAACATCGGGCGACGGTGCGCAGGATGCGCTGAATACGGATAAAAATGCTATAACTGGAAATGTCTTCACGAAGTTACCCTATCGCTGCCTTGGACATTAATAATCTCACTAGTGCCTCTGGTTGCGTGTTCATCGCCTGATGCCCAGCATCTATATGCAATTGCGCCTTGCATCGTAGACGTTCCGCAAATCGAAGCTGCCAAAGAGGTGGCAATATTCCGTCGCGATCACAAATGATATACGCAGAAGGACAAGCATCCAATCCCGCATAATCCCAGTCTGCTGCATAAGTGACGCCCAGCGGCCAATGATCCAAATCGAGCAATTTCTGCATCGCCGCTGCTTGCGCTGCGTTCATATCATTGAAAAAGGTTAATTGGCGCATTTCGTCAGTGCTGGTCGTTTCGGGGTCTAACGGCCAACCAACTTGATCGACAAATTGCCCGTGAAGCCCCCGTCCCATCATGTCTATGACACTTTGGTCGGGCAACGGAGCGCAGGCTGAGAGATAGACCAGCTGGCGAAACAGTGCTGGGGACGTGCGCCACAATATCGGCAGCATTGTTCCTGCTTGCGAATGGCCAACGAGAATAACGTCGGATAGCCCTGCCGCTTTGATGTCCGAGATCAGCTCATCGACGGTTTCATCAACACCGTATCCAATAGAATCGATGCCTCGTTTTCGCCCGCATCCCGGCACATCTAGCGCCAGCGCTATTGCGCCATGTGCTTCTAAAATTGCCTTCGTGTCGTCCCACACCCAACTGCCCTGCCCTCCACCATGGAGCAATACAAAGGTAGTTTGGCGGGTCACGTTACTATCCCATCATCGATTTCGCCACCGCAACAATATCGTCGGGCTGCGGCACAAAGGCATCCTCCAGAACCTTGGCAAAGGGTACCGCGCAATAGGCTCCGCCCAAACGCTTGACCGGTGCCTTCAACTTGCCGAACAGTTCTTCGCTGATGGTCGAGGCGATTTCCGCTCCGGGACCAAAATTGCGGACAGCCTCATGCACCACCAAAGCACGCCCCGTTTTGGCAACCGAGGCCAGCACCGCTTCTTTATCCCAAGGCGACACAGTGCGCAGGTCGATGAGTTCAGCCGAAATCCCGGCCTCAGCCAAACCGGCGAGCGCCATCTGGCAACGCATGACCTGTCCTGACCAGCTGATAATTGTCAGGTCGCTGCCTTCAACCATCACATTGGCTTTACCCAGCGGGATCGGCCCCTGATCGTCGGCGACATCGCCCGGCGCAAACAAAGTCATGCCGTTTTCAACAAAAATGCAAGGATCGGGGTCCTGGATGCAGGACATCAACAGGCCCTTCATATCTGCAGGGTTTGATGGACAAACGACTTTGATGCCAGCCGAATGCGCGAACCAGCCTTCTAGATGGTCGCTATGCTGGCCTGCGGTTTGCCAACCTGCACCGGTCAGGGTGCGGATAGTGATGGGCACGCTGGTTTGCCCGCCGCTCATGAAACGCAGCTTTGCGGCGTGGTTGAAAATCATATCCATCGCAACGGTGGTGAAATTCATCAGCATAATTTCGGCGACGGGTTTATACCCCGCCATCGCCGCACCAATGGCCGCACCAATGATTGCCTGTTCCGAAATCGGCGTAGTGCGAACGCGGTGTTCGCCAAATTGAGTGGAGAGACCCCGCATCGTCCCGGTAACACCACCGCCCTGCGGGTCGGCAATATCTTCGCCTAGAACCAATACTTTGGGATCGGCAGCCATTGACTCGACCATCGCGGCGTTAATGGCCTGAATGCCATTCATTTTCTGCATCCCGCTCATGCTGCAATCTCCTCGGCAAATACATCGCGGCGAAGTTCGTCGACAGACGGTAACGGGCTGTTCATCCCAAATTCCTCAGCATCAGCGATTTCCGCCTCTAAATCAGCTTGCATCTTTGCCAATTGGTCTTCGCTGGCATGGCCCTCAGCAATCAACCGCGCACGCAAGGCAGGCAGCGGATCTTTCGCAATGGCGGCTTCTTTATCTTCCTTGGGAATGTAAAAATCATCGTCACCCAAAACATGGCCTAGGAAACGGAAGGTTTTGCATTCCAGCAACGTCGGGCCTTCGCCTGCGCGTGCGCGCTCAATGGCCACGCTCATATGCGCATACATGTCATCGGGGTCATTTCCGTCCAGTGTGAAACCCGGCATGCTATACGAAATGGCGCGGGTTGAAATCTTGTCCACCGATGTCGCCAGGGCATAGCTCGTATGTTCGCCGTAGCCATTATTGGGGCACACAAAAATCACCGGCAGCTTCCAAAGCGAAGCCAAATTCAATGCTTCGTGAAACGCACCGATATTCGATGCTCCGTCACCAAAGAAAGCCACCACGACGCGCTTTGAACCATCCAACTGCGCAGCCCAGCCAAGGCCGTTCGCAATCGGCATAGACGAACCGACAATCCCTGTCGTGACCATGATTCCCATATCGGGATAGGTCAAATGCATCGGCCCGCCCTTGCCTTTGCAAGTGCCATCAACCCGACCCGCAATTTCGGCCCACAATGGACGCAGTGGCATATCCTTTGCCACCATGTCCTGAATACCACGGTAAATGGTGCAAATCTGATCTTCATCGTTCAGCAAATGCCCGATGGTCGCAGGGATCACTTCCTGTCCACGCGCCGAATAATAAGGCATGGTCAGCCGACCGCGGCGAATGGTTTTGCGGATCGCATCGTCGTTGCGCTCAACCCGCAACATCCGTCGGTAAATGTCGACCAGTGCTGCGGAATCGGGCTTTGGGGCATTGCTTTGCTCAGCCATGATGACCTCTCGATAGTTATTTGAATTTGGCTGTGTGTCGTGCGTTCACCGCACAAGGTCAACCGCGCCATGGCGATATTTGAAAAACCTGCGCGCCATGGCGCAATAGGCGCACTATCATGTCCGCTATGAACGATAAAATTGCATCACAAGCCGAACGCGTTGTCGCGTTAGAGGCTGAATTGGAAAGCGCAGGCGAAGTCTCGCTGGAGGCAGCAGCGTTAACACTATCGCGCGCAGCCTTGCACGATTGGGTCGATAGTGTGGTGGGCGTGGTTTCGTCTCCGGGAGTGGGTCGGGTTTCGCTCATCCACAAAGATGGCAGCCAATCCAGTATTGCATCATCGCGCCTACCGTTTTTGCTTTCACGCCCCGCACGGTTCGAGCGTGAAGGAGGTTAGAACCCGATGAAAAAAGCAGTCGCTGTCGTCACTGGGGCCAGCCGCGGTGCCGGCAAAGGCATTGCTATCGCCCTTGGTAGTTATGGCTGCACTGTCTACGTCACAGGACGAACGACGGCATCAGACCTAGCTACGCTTGGCGGCACAATCCATGAGACTGCGGCGGCGGTAACAGCGGCGGGAGGACACGGTATTGCGATCGCCGTCGATCACGGCGATGATGCCCAAGTCCGCGCCTTGTTTGATCAGGTCATGCTCGAACAGGGGCGGCTAGACATACTCGTCAACAATGCGTGCGCGTTGCACAACGAAATGACCGCACCAGGTAATTTCTGGGAAAAACCGCTGGAAATTGTCGACATGCTCAATGTCGGCTTGCGCAGCAGCTATGTTAGCAGTTGGCTTGCGGCACCCATGATGGTGGGACAAGGACGGGGCCTCATATTGTTCACGTCTGCATCGGGTGCGGTGCATTACGTCTATGGGCCTGCCTATGGCGCACACAAGGCAGGTATGGACAAATTCGCTGCCGACATGGGCGTCGATTTTGCCGGAACGGGCGTCGCAGCGATTTCGGTTTGGATGGGAGCACTACGCACCGAGCGCCTGCAGCGTCTCATTGCCTCAGACCCAGAAAAATTGGGTTATCTGGACGGGCAATGCGAAACGCCGGAATTTACCGGTCATGTTGCTTGGGCGCTGTATAACGATCCTGAGCTTTCCGATTTGAACGGTCAGACAGTGATTGGCTCAGAAATGGGCCTCAAATATGGTATAAAGGATGAAGGCGGTCGTCAGCCACAGTCCTATCGGGACACACATAAGGTTGCCCCTTATGTCGCCTATCCGAATATCATCCGCTAAACCTTACCAGCGCAACCCTTCGGTTCCCGCGACAAAGGGCCGGTTGTCGGACGGGTCCTGCCCATCCCAGCGCGCTTTTAAAAAGCCTTTTACATTGTCGGAAAATACCCAGCTGCCATTGGCATCTGCCGACATTTCAATAGTACATTTCCGCGTGTGCAATCGCCATTCGCCATCGCGCCGTTCCAGCCGGTCAAGATAGCGACCAAAGGCCATAGTTGTGCGTTTATTGTCCTGCCAAAACAATCCGCCGATGACGTAGGATTCGCAATGTGCGGTATCACCATCAATATCGCACAGATGGTTGGTGATGTTGTGGCTGGTCATATTGAAAAGCATCTGGTGCCCCATATTGGCCCGCGTGGCGTAATCAGGTATGCGGGTAATGACAGCGCCATGTTCATCCACGCCGTCCGGCCACCAACATGCCGTAATCTGTGATTCGTCCTGCCGGTCGCGCGCGCGGCATTCGCGCTGGATACAGTCCAATATGTCCTGCCGGTCTTTCAGATGTCGGACGGTGTCCAGCAGCTCCGATAGTTCTGGCAGCATCTATTAAACTCCTAAACCGAATTGCCTACACCGGCCGCATGCTTTGCCGCCACATAACCAAACGCCATGCTGGGCCCGATGCTGGCCCCTGCCGCTGGATAGACGCCGCCCATAACGCTGGCTGTTGAAACGCCGCAGGCATAAAGCCCCTCAATTGCTGAACCGTCGGCACGGGTGACGCGGCCTTCTGCGTCTGTTACCGCCCCGCCATAAGTGGAAACATCCCCCGGCACGACATCGACCGCATAAAAGGGGGCCTTGTCGATCCGCCCCAAAGCGGGGTTGGGTCCGTGAAAGGGGTTGCCTAGCCATTGGTCATATTTACGATAGCCGCGATTGAAATCCGCATCGTGCCCATAATCCACGAAGCTGTTCCATCGGTCAATCGTCGCCCGCAGAGTTTGAGGATCGCAATCCAGCTGTAGCGCAAGCCCCTCGATCGTATCCGCCTCTTTCAAATAGCCGCTGTCGCGCCACATCTGATAGTATTTCTTAATCTTAACGCCGCCGACCGGATATTTCGCTGCATATTGTGCATCAAAAATTGCCCAGCTGGGAACTGCGGGAACCGTCTTGTTCCTTTGCCACATATTCTGGCAATATAGCTCGTAACTGCCGCCTTCGTTCATATAACGCACACCCGATTGATCGACGAGGATCGCGTGCGGTTTCCCCGTCATGCTTTGTGCAGGCGGACGGACGTAGCCTTTTTCCCAGCCAGGCATTTGAGTCATCTGATAGCCAACCATCTGGTCCATCTGCCCGAGCACGCCGCCAACCCTTTCAAATTCGCCATGCAGATCACCAGTGTCGCCTTCGGGGACATTGGACCATATGGACTTCGTGCCCGGCATATAGCGGTCGCGCATTTCCTGATTTTGCGCAAAGCCGCCTGCGTTGACCAACACGCCCAAGCGTGCACCAATGCGGCCTTTATCGGTAACAACACCAACAACTTTACTACCTTCTAGGATCAGCTCTTTAACCGGTGTGTCTGTGCGCACCTCAACGCCGGCCTTTAACGCTGCGTGCAGCATCCGACCCTGCAAAGCGGCCCCAGCCGCGACCCAGCGTTGCCCCAATAATTTACCCAGCACCATACCGACACCGGTTTTCAGGAACGACCAAGTGATCCCCCAGCTTTTACCGACATAGGCAAATTTCATGCCGTCATCGAGCTTCACCTTCATATGCATAAAGCCTTGCCGCAGTTTTGGCTCCCACTCGCCCAATTCCTTTGTGTTAAACGGCTTAGCAACAACCGAACGGCTGGTGCTACAACCGCCGGGCGCATCGTCATAATAATCAGGCCAAAACGCTGATGCACGTTCCAGCGCAATGCCTTCTTCGAGCAGAAAGTCGATCATCTTTGGCGCTTCCGTAACGTAAGCAGTCCGTTTTTCAGTAGTCGACCCAGGCAAATCTTCACACACCGATTCCATGTACAACATCGCCTTTTCGGCACTTTCATCCGGTTCGGCAGCGCGGATGAAACGATTGTTAGGAATCCAGATCATACCCCCCGATTTCGCTGTCGTACCGCCAACAAAGGGTGTTTTTTCAAGAATAAGAACGGACTTTCCTGCTTTGCGCATAACCAAAGCCGATACAAATGACCCTGCGCCACTGCCTGCGACGACCCAGTCATAGCTTTCGTCAAACCTGTTCATATCTTGCTCCTGTTCATGGCAGGAATAGAAAGGCGGACGACGCTCGGCACAAGTGGTTATCGCCACAGCGGCATAGGCATATCGCCATGGCGTGATATGAGGGTGGTATGACTGACCTACCACATTTTAATACCATCCTGCTGGAACGGCGCGGACGTTTGCTACGTGTAACAATGAACCGGGCCGACGCGATGAATGCGTTTAATCTGGAACAGCATAATGAACTACCCGACGCACTGGCTTTTGCCCGCGATGATAACGGGTCGGATGTTATCCTGCTAACAGGTGCCGGTCGCGCTTTTTCCGCTGGCGGTGACATATCGCATATCGAACGAAACGCCGCCAACCCGGAGCTATTCGATCATGAAGTTGAGAAAGCCAAAGCCATAGTCTTTACCTTGCTCGACACAGACAAACCGATTGTGTGCAGAATGAACGGTCATGCTGTGGGGCTTGGCGCAACGATTGCCCTGTTTTGCGACATTATTTTCGCAGCCGATACCGCCAAAATTGGTGACCCACATGTCGGCCTCGGCCTCGTCGCAGGCGATGGCGGCGCAGTAATCTGGCCGCAACTGATTGGGCTTGCGCGGGCGAAAGAATTTCTCCTGACAGGCGACTTGATTCCAGCAACGCGAGCTGCGGAAATGGGTTTGATTAACTATGCCCTGCCTTTGGCCGAACTGGACTCGGCAGTCGATGCATTGTGCGACAAGCTGTTAGTCGGCGCACAACAAGCCATACGCTGGACCAAGCAGCTAACTAACATGGAACTGAGCCGCGTCGCCGAAAGCGTGATGACCGTGGGCCTGAACTATGAACGGCAATCGGTCCGCACAGCCGATCACCGCGAAGGTATCGCGGCGCTGAAGGAAAAACGCAAACCCCGTTTTGGCGGCTGACAAGCAGTGACGCGCGCTGATGGCTAGAGATTTTTGACGAGCCTGCCGCCGTCGACCGCCAACGTCGTGCCCGTCTGAAAACGGGACGCATCGGATGCAAGATAGGCCGCAGGTCCCTCTATGTCCTGCATATTTCCGGGTCGGCCAAGCGGCGTTGCGGCGCTCATTTTTTCGATTACTGCGTGGCTTTCGGGCCGGCCGTCGGTCAGGCTGGTCAAGATGAAACCGGGGACCAACAGATTGGCACGCACCCCATAAGGCCCCATCTCCACAGCCAACCCCTTTATCATTGCTGCCAGCGCCCCTTTTGCCGCTGCATAATGCTGCATCCCCGGGATACCGTGGAAGATCGACAGACTGCCGCAAGCGACCAGTGACCCGCCCGGGTCTCCCGCGGTGCCCCTCGCTTTCATATGAGCGGCAACGCTGCGCAGCGTAAAAAATGCGCCATCAAGATTGACTGCCATCAGGGCGCGCCATGCGTCGCTCGATGTCTCTGTAAAAGATGGCATACGCCCACCAATGCCCGCATTGGCAAAGGCGCAGTCGATCCGGCCATATTCAGCGATGACCGCAGCAATAGCGTCGTCCACAGCCCCCTCATCACTGACATCGGCAGTGGCATGGAACACCCTTGCCGCTCCCAATGCCAATAAAGCTGCGGTTAGTGCATCAATGCCACTACAATCCCTGTCGATAATGGCCACTTTCGCGCCTTGCCGTGCGCAACCAGACAGGAAGGCACATCCTATACCGCGCATGCCACCGGTGGCGACAACCACTTTATCGGAGCAGTCGAATAGATTCATCTTTGTCCCCCGTCACAGCGGATTAGCGCCCCCGTCACATTTACCGATGCGGGGCTGGCGAGAAACAGCATGGCCGTCACGACGTCCTGTGGCATTGCTGCGACACCGCGTGCATTACGCGGAATATCTGTGGCGCGGGTCTTGGCTTGGTCGGTTACGAAGGGTCCTGGCGACAAGCTGTTGACGCGTACATTGGGGCCATATTCATGGGCCAGACTTTCCGTCATTGCGTTCAACGCGGCCTTTGCCGACACATATGGCACCACTCTTGGTACCGGCATCAGTGCGCCTGATGAAGAGACATTGATGATGCAGCCGCCCTGCCCTTGTGCCATCCGGTGCGCCGCTTGCGATGCCAGCCGGAATGGGCCTTTGAAATTCAGTCCGATTACCGAATCAAACAACTGTTCGCTGACGTCATGGCTGGGCATTGGCGGACTCATGCCAGCATTATTAATCAAGATGTCGAGCTGGCCATATTCGGCATAAACCCTATCAAGCAAAACATCACATTCCGTCCATCGACCGCAATGCGCCGAAGCTGCCAAGGCGCGCACACCGAATGCGCGGCACTCTGCGGCCACCGTTTCGCAATTTTCCAGCTTTCGGCTGGCGATAACAACATCCGCGCCCCGCTCCGCCAATGCCATCGCCATTGACCGCCCCAATCCGCGTGACCCGCCGGTGACGAGAGCGACTTTGCCTGCAAAGTTGAACAGCGGATCAGGTGTCATCATCCCCGCGCCTCTGGATAACGTTTCATCGCCACCGCAAGCCGGGTTGGGCTATGGTCGGTGGGGAACAGTCCCGGGGAAGGCACCACATCCTTCATCAAAGACCGCGCTAGTTGCGAACGATGGGCATCGGTTGGACCATCAGCGAAGGCGAGCGCCTGTACACCCGCCCAAAATTGCGCCAACCATGTTTCGCTGGTCAAGCCAAGGCTGCCATGCATTTGTTGCGCGCGGCCAATGACGTCGTGCAGCACTTTCGCCATAGCAACCTTACTCATTGCGATAAGATTGCGCGCGGCACCATTGGGTAGGCGGCCAGCCTCAATTTCATCGATGGTCCATGCGGTTTTGAGAACCAGCAAACGCAACTGTTCCAATTCAATAACCGAGTCCGCCACCAGCCCTTGGGCAAATTGGTGGTCGCCCAATTTGCGCCCGCGGGTCTGCCGCGAGACAGCCCGTTCCACCATCATATCAATGGCACGCTGGCACCGCCCGACGCTGCGCATGGCATGGTGAATACGGCCGCCTCCAAGCCGCGCCTGCGCCACTTTGAACCCGCCGCCCGGCTCGCCCAGCATTGCATCCAATGGCACACGGACAGCATTGTAACGAATATAGGCATGGCTGCCTTCGTCCGCTGGCTCGCCAATCACAGCACAGTTGCGGATGATTTCGATCCCCGCCGTGTCGCTGTCGACTAGGAACATGCTCATCCGGGCGTGCGGTGGGTTATCAGGGTTGGTAACCGCCATGACAATCTGGAACGCGGAATAGCGGGCGTTGGAAATGAACCATTTTTCACCCTCGATAACCCATTCATCGCCGTCGCGCGTCGCCTTGCAGGTGAAATGCGTTGGATCGGATCCGCCCTGCGGCTCTGTCATCGAAAATGCCGAGCAAATCTGGCCGTCCATCAGGGGCTGTAGATATTTGGCCTTTTGCCCTTCTGTTCCGAACATGGCCAATATTTCCATATTGCCTGTGTCGGGTGCAGCAGTCCCAAACACAGTGGGAGCCCAACTCGATCGACCTAGTATTTCGTTCATCAATGCGAGCTTGACCTGGCCATAGCCGGGTCCGCCCAGATGCGGCCCTAGATGGCAGGCCCAAAGCCCTTGCGCCTTTACCTGATCGCGCAGTGGTTTCAAATGCGCACGCGCCTTGGTATGTTCCATATCGTACATGATGCCTTGCCCAGGAAACAGCAAATCCATCGTTTCGCACTCATCGCGAACGAAGCTCGCCATCCAGTCGAGCTTGGCCTGAAATTCGGGTTCGACGGTGAAATTGATCATGATATCCTCCGGATTTGCTCGGCTGCATCGGTGAAGCATTGCGCAACGATGCGTGCGAAAAAACGACCTGTTTCTTTTGGCATTAGGCCAGCCTCGGCTTGCGCCACTTTATATTCCATCATGCAGCCCGATTTGAATTTGGCCAGGATCGAAAAATATTCGAAATCGGCCATGTCCCGCCCTGTGCCTGCGCAATAATAGCGCGCCAGTTCTTGCCGGGTTGGGAAAAGGCGCGGGTCGTTCAGTGCCGTTGCGCTGATCCGGTCAGGTTGCATTTCGTCGCGCATTGATCCGGTAAACCAACCAATGTCGAGCATCGGATCGCCAATGGTAGACAGCTCCCAATCGATCATCGCGGCAAGCCTTGGCGGCGGGCCATGCCGGAACATCATATTGGGCGTACCGACATCGCCGTGAATAATTCCACGCACTTCGTGCTTAAGAACATTATCGCGTAACCAGCGCTCTGTTTCAGCATAACCGGGCAGATCGCGCCCCGCATAACCATAACGGTCTTTGTAGGATGCCAGCTGCCCAGCCCAACGATCCACCTGCCGTTCCAGAAAATTGCCAGGTTTCCCATAATCAGCAAGCCCGATGGCTTCATAATCCACATTGGCCAGCGCGATCAGGCCGTCTACAATCGCAAACGGCAACCCATAAATATAAGGTGTTTTGTCAAAGGGCGGTTGATTGTGGATTTTCTCGTTGCGCAAATTGGGTGCCCAGCCATCGACACGCTGCATCACGTAAAAGGGCTGACCGATCACCGACGCATCTTCGCACACGCCATAGCAGGCCGGATGTGGCACGTCGGTCATGTTCAGCGCCGACAATATCCGCGCCTCACGCAATACGCCCCGTTCGGCACCCGGCGGCGGAACGGCAGGCGGGCGCCGCAGAACCATTGATCCTTCGCCACGATTGAGCGTCAACACGACGTTGGTCTGTCCGCCAGACAACACAGACGCATGCAGCGCGCCATTACCAAGTTGCGGTACGTGTGCATTGAGCCAATCCGTTAGAGGCCCGAGCGGAGCAAGCGCCTCCATGTCATGCTGTATGTGGGTCAAGGGTAATCCAGTGCACGCATGCGTTGTTCCAGATTTTTACGGACTTCGAGTAGATGGTCGGCGACATTGGCGATTGCAGCCATGTCCATCCCCTCGGCTAGCCGTGCAGCGATACTGTCGGCGATCTCATCGGCCTCCGCCTTGCGCACACGCCCTTTGTTAGTTGCAACCAACAAAGGTGCGCGTTTGTGATCGGGGTTGGACATTGTCGCAATCATCCCATCGGCAACCAAGGCATTGGCCGCGCGCTGCACAATCTGGCGCGGATAACCCAATGAACGGCCAATTCTTGAAACAGTCGGCGCATGATCCGCAGCAACCACAGCAGTGAGCACCATTAACTCGGTATCCCCAAGCGCCACCGAACGCCGCGTTTCGGCGAAGGCGGACCGCAAACGTCCATGCAGGCGGCTTACCTCATCCACCAGCGCCACAAGAGCGTTACGCGACACAACATCATTGTTCATGGAACAATGATGTCATATTGACATAATTATGTCAATTATCCTGTAAGCGCGCCGACACTGCCTGCTGTACCGCCATAGCCCGGCTCGGCAGACGTGCCGAACGCAGCGATGATATCGGCGTGCCGTTGCTCCAGTGTTTCGCGATGGTCAGGATGGGTGATTATGTAAGGATTGTTCGCCGCCACGGCCTGAACCACGGCGCGCCCCATCCATAACGGATCCATCATATTGGCCGCAATCGTGGCAAAACGTGTGTCATCCATTCCTGCTTGTTCGCGAATCGCCATCGACATGCGGCTGCGGGTAAGGCCCGGAAACAACACCGATACGCCAACCCCGAAAGGCTCCAGTTCTTGTCGCAGAGAATCTGACAAGCCCAGAACCGCAAATTTACTGGCGCAATAGGCGCCAAATGGGCCGTGAGGCAGCAGCCCATTCATCGAGCTGGTGTTGACAATATGCCCGCTACCACGAGCTTTCATGGCCGGTGCGAAGGTACGGATACCGTTGTAAACGCCGGTCAGGTTGATCCCCAGCACCTGTGAAAACACCTCTGGATTAGTATCGAGCAATGATTGAAACGGAGTAGAAATACCGGCGTTGTTGCACAATATATCCACATCACCGATCACGCCATAAACCGATGCCCAACTGTCCAAAGAGGTAACATCAAGCTGAATCGCACGCGCCGCCGCGCCAAGTTCATCCGCCTTTGCCTGAGCAAAGCCCAAATCAACGTCGGCGAGCACCACTTGCATCCCCGCCTCGACAAATGCCTCGGCCATGCCGCCACCGATGCCTCCGCCGCCTCCGGTGATGAAAGCGGTCTTCATTCCCCCGTGTCCAGCATCACTTTTGCCAGTGCCAAAATCTGGTCTAGATCCTTTTGAGACGAAGGGATGGCTTTGCGGTAGGTTGCAAAGCCGTGGATATTGCCCGCAGCTTCATAATAGCTAACCGGCACCCCGGACTCTGCTAATTTCGCGGCAAAGGCACGGCCGCCATCACGCAGCGGATCGAGCGATGCAGTTGATAGGACGGTCGGCGGAAAGCCCTTCAAATCAGCAAGAAGGGCCGAATGACGGGGGCTTTGCTTATCAGCGGCAAGAGATTTTTCAAAGAATTCAACATCAACGCCATTCAAGCCATAGCCTGATCCAAAAGCTGCGCCCGAGGGGTAAGGCTTTGAAGCATCCGCCATTGGGTAGAACGGGATGGTCAGTTTGACGGGCACCGCCGCGGGTTTGTCGCGCAGCGCAAGCGCCGTAACTAGCGTCAGGGTTCCGCCTGCGCTATCCCCCGACAGGATTAGGCTGGTTGCCTGACGGCCAAGTGCAGGGCCATTGGCCGCAACCCAGCGAGCCGCGGCTTCAGCATCATCGGGCGCTGCAGGCCACTTGTTCTCAGGCGCCAGTCGGTATTCGACCGACACAACTGGCACATCCAATTGCCGCGCCATTTCAGCAGCCAATGCTGCATGCGTACCAATACTGCCCACAACAAACCCGCCGCCATGGTAGAAAACAAGAACTGGCCCTGGCGCGCGTTCGGCCTTTGCATCGAAAAGTCGTAACTCAATTTCGCCTCCAGGCCCTGGCATCGACAAGATCTTGTCTACGGCCAGTGCGCCTATCGGCTTTTCTGCACCACCCATCATCGCTGCAATCTGCGCTGGCGGGATTTTACGGATAAAAGCGATGGTCTGATCATTCATCGGCGGGCGCGGGTTTCTCTCCATGCCATCCAGATAGGCGCGCACATCGGCGCGCTCGAAAGGAACGGTTTTTACCAAATCAGCAGGTTCCGCAATCGCAGCCCCCGCAGCCGCAACTCCGCATATAAGCGTCAGCGCCGATAGCGCACCCCGAAACCTTGATGTCATCCTGCCGCTCCTCACATAAATTCTGAAACTTTAACCCAGCGCCGTTCTTTACTCGAAAGGCGGATTGCTTCCTGCAGACGCTCAATCTCCAGCGCCCGCACAAAGTCAGGGGAAGCCTTGCCCTGACCGTATATCGCACGCACCATTGCGCACATCGATAGAGCCATAGGATAGCTTGGCTGCACCTCTGCCTGCCAGTCAAGCTCGACATCCGGATCGGTTCGGAAAATGGTAGGCGGCACAATCTCCTCCATAGCACCACCCGTTTTACCACCAAACAACCGGCAATCGCGCGCCGTTGGAAAGGTTGGCGCCTCTGCCCGCAACCGGCCTTTGGTACCATAGACATCCAACAACCAGCCATCATGCAACGGCAGACTCCAGCTAATTTGCATCGTCATCGTTAAGCCCGATACAAATTTCAGAATCACATTGGCATAGTCGTTATTCTGGGGAATTGTGACATCGCCATCAGGAAAGACCCATTGCTGTAGCACCAGCGCATCGTCAGCGACCAGTTCCGCCACCGGACCGAATAAATGCGTCAACATATACAGCGCATGGCTGCCATTGTTGCGCACCGCACTGACCCCTGCATCGCCATCGGCAAACCAATTATAGGGAAAACGCTTGTCCGGCTGATTGAACAGCGAGATGTTCAAATGGCAACTGCCGCCCAACAAGTCGCCGACATAACCATCATCCAGCATTGCTTGCATTTGCCGATGTGCGGGTAGATATTCGCTGAAGGCATCTACCACGCCGATACTGCGACTTGACGCAAGGGTTGCTGCAATAGCTTTCGCTCCAGCCCAATCGGGCGCGTGCGGGCTGGCGTTATAGATATGCTTATCTTGCTTCAGCGCCGATAACACCATCGGTAGCCGCACCGATGGCCGCGTGCCCAGATCAACAATATCAATGTCGGGATCGGCGCACATGGACTCTGCATCCCAAAAGGCACGAGACAGACCAAGCCGCTGCTGCGCGGCTTTTGCGGTTTCTTCACGTGATGTGCAGATCGCGGTAACCTCTACGCCGGGGATCGCGCGCCACGCCGGTAAATGTGCAAATGCGCCCCATCCCGCGCTGACAATACCGACGCGCAGCGTCATATGAATTTATTCAATGGTGCCAATGACGGTGCCAACTTCATAGGTTTCACCCTCGATACCGCTGATCCGCAATATGCCAGAGGCGGGCGCTTCAACCTCGTTGGTCGATTTGTCTGCCTCCAATAGATACAGCGCCTCACCCTCCACAACCTCTTCGCCATCAGCAAACAGCCATTCAGCGATCTGCCCTTCGTTCATCGAAAAGCCGATTTTCGGGAGGAGGATTTCGGTGGCCATCGTCGTCATCTTTCAGTAAAACAGTTTCTGCGGTATAAGTAATCTGCCTGCGGCTTGGGGCAAAGGCATTGTCGCCTATGCGCTGCCCATATCGTTGTTGCGATGGAGCAGAGGCAATCAATAGCCGCGTGTGTCTGTCCAGTTCTCTACTTCACCCGGTTTATAGGTCTTGCCCGGAATGCGACCGGATTGTGTGCGTAGATCAAAACCGACCGCATCCGCACCACCCTCTATTGGTACGCCAAAGGATGATAATGCCCAGCTTGTCATCACATAATGGCCAATCGTGAAGGTCAAATCCATCATCTGTTTTTTGTCGAATGTTTTCGCCAAGGTGGCCCAAGTTGTGTCGCTGATAACGTTGCCATCAATCAGATCATCGACTGCCTGCATCAGGCCTGCCTCTTCTTCAACCCAGTTGCCGCCATCGGGAAAATCGCGGATTGCCGCTATTTCTTCGAGTGAAAGCCCAGCATTCATGCCGTAGCCGACATGGTTGTGCCACTCATAGGCCGATTTCACCCGCCAGCTGACGCGCAGGATGATGATTTCCAACTGACGTGTATTCAGGCTGTTCGCCATCAAGAAATGCTTGCCCCACTGGTTATAAATTTTACCTAGCGAGGGATGATTGCCCATGACCATCATGATGTTGGTCTTGCTGCCTTCTTCCCACGCATTGGGTTCGCCCCAAAAGGCAAAAACCTCGCGGGCATCATCGGTCCACTCTTCTTTCGGGCAATGTGGTATTCGTTGGACGATGTCTGTCATGTCAGTTCCTGGTTTATCGAGTCAATTTCAGTGCAGCTTTTTCAGCAGAACATTTGGGTTTATCGAGCTTTAACGCCTTAGCTTCGGCTTTGGCCGCGGCCAGATCCGCTTTAAATGTAGCGTCGGCCAGCAGTGCCTTAAACACCGCATTTGCCATGATCCCGCCTGCCTCTACATCGCTTTTAAAGTGAACGTTACAGACACGGCGGCTGTCAGCAAAGGAAGCGCCGCGCGCCAGCAACAGCTTTTTGCGTTTCGGAATGATTTCGCCAAGAATCATTCCCCATCCATAACCAATCGCCGAATGGCCCGACGGATAGGAGCCATCGCCGCGCAATTGCTTCTCATACTCCGGCGTACATATAGGCTGTCCATTACCTACAAAGGGACGCGGGCGCATATACTTGTTTTTGACAGGGTAGGTAGACAAACCAAAGTCAGCACCAACCTTTCGCATCAGCGCGTCAATCTTTGGCGTTTCGACGGGGCCGATCGCCAATCCGGCAGCACAGGAAAAACTGGCTGTCGCTTTAGGGGTGAACAGGTCCGCATCAACAATCGCTTGTTGCCAGCGGATGGTGCCATGCAGTTGCAGCGCCTTTGTCTCTTCGGCCCGATCCAGGGCCAAAGCCTTTGATCCTTCAGCGGGCGGCGGCGGCAACAGCAAAAGTGCATCGGGCACCATTGCAGGTTTCAAATAGCCCGCACCCAGACGCGACTGAACCTGAGGTTTAGTTGTATCATCAGCGCTGACGGCAACCCCAAGCGACATTCCCGCCGCGAGTAGCAGAATTTTTCGCATCGCCTGTCCTCCCAATCAATGCATCGCGGCAGGTTGCGCCTGTGCATCTCCTACGCTGGTGATACCAACTTTCGCGAAATCGGCCACTACCCGTTTAGCCGCAATCCACGACAATATTGTGCTGGGAATGCAGACCAGCAGAACCGCTTGCATGGCCATCCGCAGCGATTCTTCGCCGAACTCCGGACGCAGCATATCGCTTAGCCAGCCGACAAAAACCGGAACGGCACCAAGACCGATAACATTGATCGCGACCATAAGCAGCGCGACCGCAGTTGAACGGGATTGCGCGGGCGGCAGACCTGCAACAACAGCAAGCATAGGCGCTGCCGACATACCACCGATCATCAGATTGACGCCGAACAACGCCAGCACCCATTCCTTTGGTCCATTCAGTGCCACCAGCGCAATGGCGGTTGCCAACAGGCCAGCGATCAGCATGATCCAGACATACCAGCGCAAACTGCGCCGCCCCAATACATCGGCAAGTGGTCCGCCAAGTGTATGGCCAACCGCCGATCCAATCATCAGAAACAGACCAAGTTGTGGACCAATTTCTCGGGCCGGCATGCCATGGGTGCGTTCCATGAATGCTGGCGCCCAGCCGATAATGCCCAGCGTCAACAATGTGTTCAAACCTGCTGCAAAGATTAGAGGCGGAAAGGTCGGAATAAACCAAATCTGTTTTACGGTATCCCAAAATGGCAGCACATCTGCTGGCTGCCGGTGGTGGCCATCGGCAAGGCCAAGCGGCACATCACGCAAGGTAAAGAATACTATAGGCGCAAGGATAAAACCGGGGATCGCGCCAAGCAGCAAAGCCGTTTGCCAGCCATATTCCGCCGCAGCCCACCCACCAAAGCTAGGCCCGATAAACTGACCTGCAGAGGCGCCCAGCAGAAAAATTGCGAGCGCTGTCGCACGCTGGTTAACTGGAAACAGGTCGGCAATCCAGCTCTGCGATGGGGGAGTGAAGGCTCCTTCGCCAAGGCCAATGCCAGCACGCCCCACGAGCAGCATCCAGACGCTCTGCGCCTTTCCGCAAATCAACATCGCAACGCTCCACACGACAGCCGCTATCGCTACCATTTTTCGTTTCGACCAACGATCCGCCACGCGGGCCAGCGGAATGACGGCAAGGATATAAACAAGAGCAATCGCCAAATCCTTTACCAAGGCAATCTGTGTGTCGGTCAGACCCAAATCCTTCCGGATGGGTTCAACCAGAACCACCATCATATACCGTTCAGCAACGACCGAAGCCGACACCAAAGTCATGACCAGCAGAAACCAGCTGCGGTATCCCATCCCGGGAAGTTCCATTGTTTTATCTGTTGGATTCATACCTATGTCCTATTTGCCGATTACATTGGGGCGACGTCGATGGTAGGGCGTATCAGAATTTGAGATACATTGGCCCGCCTTGGCAGGGAGACAATGAACATAATCGCATCTGCGATGTCACTGGCTTTCATCGCGCCACCTTTGGTGACGTGCTGTTTTATCGCCGCGCTCCAAGTTGGATCGCTGATGCTATCGGCAATCTCTGACTCTGTCGCGCCGGGTTCAACCACCGATACGCGAATATTGTCGTTGCCCAATTCCTGCCGGATCGATTCGGTAAAGCCGTTCACACCATGTTTGCTGGTGGCATAAGACGCGAACAAACCAGCTGCACGGCGGCCTGCAGTCGAACTGATATTGATGATATCACCGCCACCCGCTGCTTTCAAATGCGGAACAGCGGCTTTGCAGGTATAGATGGTGCCCCACAAATTGATGTCGATGACTTTGCGCCAGCCATCCAAATCGAGTGACTGGATGCCTCCTGCCTCGTTTACGCCAGCCGAATTGATGACAATGTCCAGCGAGCCAAAGGCAGCGGCCGTTTGCGCAACGGCACCAAAAGCGTCCGCTTCGGCACTGACATCGCTTTGAATGGCGATGGCCGATCCGCCGCTTTCCTGTATTGCAGCAACAACCGTCGCCAGCCGTTCCAGACGACGTCCGGTAATTGCAACTTGCGCACCTGCCGCCGCCAACGCAAGCGCCGCGGCTTGACCAATACCTGTTCCACCGCCGGTTACGAGCGCAACTTTGCCGCTGAGCGAAACCATCCGCAAACCTCCTCTCGCTCCAAACAGGTCGAAGCGTCATCCTTGGACCTGCTCAGCACGAACGGACTGCAACGGTCAAACGATCCAGCCCATTATCGCCCCGGCGTCACGCCGCGCCATCCTCATGCACCATCCAATGGACGAACCGGTGCAGCGGATACATGGCATCGTGCGGATTGCCGATGGTTGATGGACCCGCCTCACCAAGATGAACTACGCGCTGTGCCCCGCCTGCGGCCAACCGGTCGCGATAGTCGCACATCCGGTCAAACGGGTAAAAGCCGACGGTCTGCGTCGCGACATTCACCCATTTTACCGCATCGTCCAGACTATCGACGCGCACGACATTGGCAGTTTTATTGATCGGATGAAAATCCACGGGTTCTTCGGAGCGGATGACAAGACCCTTGCCGTCGGCTCGGCCCCAGACACCATAGTCATCATCCATCATCATCAACGCTTCAATTTCTTCTTTCAATTCCATTGCCATTGGGCGCACATCGCCTGACTCAGCGGCGCGACGGGTAATATGCTGATGCAGGGCAGCACAAAAGCGATCAACTTCAGCAACCGTACCCTCGACAAACTGATAGCGACTGGCAACGCAGGCTTCTTGATTCAAGGTCATCACATCCACCGAGGCAAGGTCGGCCACGGCATCCATTTCCGCTTCGTCAGCCAAGGCTTCGCGGCCCACCATCGAGATAGAGGTTTTAGGATCGAAAGACACAAGCTGGAACCCTGGCCCGAGATATTTGACCACATTGCTGATGGCATCGCCTCCGCCCCACGCGACGATCTTGTCAAAATATTGCGGGCGATACAGCACACGCTCGACGGCATCATCGCCGCCGCGCCAATAGGCGGCTGACATGGATTGGACGATAGGATGGGTGGCATCGATTTCCGCCATGATCCGCAAAATGGCAACCATGGTGAAGGGATCGGACGATGACATTTTGAACAGATTAATGGCCTTTACCATCGCCCCCTGCGCCACAGATTTAACCGCGACACCTGGCGAGTTACCAGGCAGGACGTGAATCAGCCGCGGTGCAAAAGCGCGGACAAAGCTTTTACGACCTGTGAAGTCCTCTTTGGGCACCCATTCGTCAAGCGCACGCGGATCGGGGAAATTTTGCTCAACCTCCGCCATCAATTTTCGCCGGTCTAAATAGCTTGCCGCATACATGGCCTGCGCCCCTACAACCTCACGCGGTAATATGTGCGTCGAACACATGCGGTCGATGCATTCGGCCATAAACTGGTTTTTCGGATCGCGAATCTTCTCACCGGTCAAAACCAGAAAGTCGATGATTTCCGATAACGGTACGTTCAGCAGCGGCGGCACTTCTGTCCGTGGCGGCACCAGACGATCAAAAGGGATGTGGGGCGTCGAAAAGGTCACACCCAAATCGCGCGACCGTTGTATCACATCATCGCCTTCAATCAGCTCGCCGCGCACAAAGAAGGGGGCAGAAACATTTGGTTCAACATCGGCCATCACGACATCCCCCTCACATAGGCATCGACGGTGCCTGCACAGCCAATTTTGTCGTCGCCCTTTATATCGGCGAAGCGTACAATGTTATCGCGCACCGATGCCCCCCTGTTGCCGCATGTGCAGGGACCGAAATCGATGCTGATTTTGTCCCCAGTAATCACACCGCCCCAGCGGCCATCGAGCGAGAGATCGAAAAATGCTGCACGGCCTTCAACCTCGCCGTCTCCCATCGGCAGCAATTCGTCACCTTCTTCGTTCAGCAAAAATGGCACGATCCATGGCGGCAGATGGTAACGTCCGCCTTCGCGGCATTTCGGCATGCCGCTATTCAGTTCCTGCATCGAATAATTTTGGAAAGTCCGCTGGGCAGGAATATTGAAAGTCTCATGAACAAATTGCTGATAGTCGTCGGGCAGCCGTGCACGTTTCAGTCCGCCGCCAACATAGATGCAATTATCAGGATCAAAATCCTTGGCGCTATAACCTTTGTCACGCACAATTTTGGCAACGGCGTAAAGGCCAGACCATAAGCCTGCCACCATCAGTTTCTTGTCACGACTTGCGATGATTTCGTCGGCGGTTTTTTCAATTGCGCTATCGAGAATAGCCTGCCGTTCTTCGGACGTATTTTCAAAATCGGCAAGTTCCTGAGGCATGGCCGTACCGTCAGCAATCTTTTTACGCATGACCACCATCTTAGTCAGTGCACCCACCGTTATCGGAGGCACAGGATAGACCCATCGTGGCCAATCGGGGTTAGCAAAGGCGGCATATTGCGCTTCGGATATGACGACGTTTTTTGGCACGGTTGCGACCGGGGCGCAGCCGATCAGCTTGCGATCCTGCCGCGGTTCAACCCCTGAACCCCATGCAAAGACGTTGACGGTATCGACGCGCGACCAGTCCATGTCTTTTTCCGAGGCAATCAGCATGGCTGATTTGCCGGTGGTGCCACTGGAACAACTGATATAGTTGCCCTTGGCCTGCAATTGGTCGATCCAATCGTCAATATCGACAATTTGATCCATGTCGATGGAGGCAATGGTGTGCGGCGAAATTGTGCCAAGCCATTTGCTCAACCGATCCCATTTCTCTTCGACCAAAAAGCTTTCGGGATAGCTTTTGTAGGCGGTGTGCGGAAACAGCAGAGGGACCATGTCCTTGAGGGTTTTGATCTGCGTAATCTCCGCTTCGCTAGCCCTGTGTGCTAGCAATTTGATCTGCTCCTTCCTCTCAACGAACCGCTCGTTCAAAGCTGCAATCTGATCCACTTGCAAGTCCGTCCAAGGGATATCGAAACGCAATGGATTGCTTTGATAAGCCAGTAATTTTTCGGTTACCTCACCCATCGGCTACTTTTCCTCTTCCAGAATCAATAATGGCACCTTATACGTTTCATTATGAGAAGTCGAGTCCACCCGCCAACAGCCGGCCGTCCGACACGCCAGCAGGCCGAGGCACGTCATGCCCAGATGCTGGATTCCGCACTTAGCCTGTTTCTTGAAAAAGGATTCGAGCAGACAACGATTGACCTGATCGCTGCGTCGGTCGGCATGACGAAGCGCACAATCTATGCAAAATATGACGACAAGGCCGCCCTCTTCCGCGCTGCTGTCGAACGCGCCATCCAGCTTTATATCGTTCCCATTGAAACGGTCCGCGCCAGCGAAAGCCCCAATTTGGAAGAAACTCTAATCCGCGTTGCGCATATCCGCATTGCCAATTTGATGACGGCAGAAGGATTGCGATTACAGCGCGTATTGAATTCAGAATCCTATCGCTTTCCAGAAATATTCGAATTGTTTTCCGCACGCTCTGTACAGCCTACGATTGCCTATCTCGCAGACTTGCTGCACCGCCGTGCCGGTGCAGGTTCAATTGCCGCCGCCGAGCCAGAGCGCGCAGCAGTCGCCTTTATGGGGATGGTCGTCGGCCCGGCCGCGCGTAGCATTGTGGCAGGCAGCGCCATCGCCCCCGCGGAATTGGACGCACGCATTTGTTTTTCGGTGCGGCTCTTTCTTGATGGCGTATTGCCTCGTTGAAGAGGACGGACAATATGCACACGCAACCTGGTTATCTGAAAGAATTGAAAGCGCATATCCGGCCGTTAACGGCCGCCACAATCGGCATCGCCTTTGGCCTTTCGATCAACAACTATACCGCCAGCCTGTTTGGCGCACATCTTGTGGAAGAATTTGGCTGGGACCGTGCCGATTTTGCCAAAATCACCGTTTTTGCACTAGTCCTGCTGCCGCTGTTTCCTCTGCTTGGGCGACTGACCGACGTCAAGGGCGTGCGCTTTGTCGCTGCGCTGGGGGTGATTGGGATGCCGCTTACGATGGTCGCATTTGCCAACATGACCGGAGACATCAACCTGTTCTTTGCCATAAACTTGGCGCAACTCATTTGCGGTGCCTGTCTGACCTCGACGGTCTTCAACCGAGTAGTGGCGGAACGTTTTACGCTGGCACGCGGGATTGCATTTGCAATCATCATGTCAGGTCCGCCGCTGACGGGTGGGATAGCCGCCTGGGCGTTAGGCCCAGTGATCGGCGAATATGGCTGGCGCGGTGGCTATCTGTTCATGGGAGCATTGGTTTTTCTATTCGGCTTGCTGTCGCTGATCTTATTGCCAGCGAAAACATCGCGGACAGCACAGCCTTCGACGGTGAAGCGGGATTACGGGTTCATCGTACGCAGCCCGGTTTTCTGGCTGGCATCGCTGGGCATGTTGTTGTGCAATATGCCGCAGGCTCTAGGGTCAAACCAGCTGATGCTGATGCTGCACGAAAACGGCGTGCCATTGACGGCGTCGATTTATGTCTCGCTCTATCCGTTCGGCGTGTTTGTCGGCCGCTTCATAACTGGCGCAGCGCTCGACCGGTTCCCGACGCATATTGTCGGCGCCATTGGGCTCGCGCTGCCTGCAATTGGTTTTGCAATTCTCGCAAGCCCTTATGATGGTGCGCTGATGCTGGGATTCGCAGTGCTGCTGATGGGACTGGCGCAAGGCGCGGAAGGCGATGTCGCCGCCTATGCGGTCGCTCGCCATTTCCCACTGGCGATCTTCGCAACTGTAATGGGGCCGGTTAACGCCGCGACCGCGGTCGGCGCTTCGCTGGGTGGGCTGGTGTTGGTTCCCATGCTGGGGCATTTCGACAATTATGTCCCGTTCCTGATTTTTTCTACCATCGTCACGCTGCTTGGTTCCATCGCGCTGTTTTTGCTCGGGCGATACCCAACACTTAATCAAGAAAGCCTAATGTCATGAGCATAATCGGTACTGCTGTCGTTACCGGCGCAAGTTCGGGAATTGGCAAAGAAGCTGCAAAGGCGCTCGCGGCCCAAGGCTGGCATGTTATCGCCCAAGGTCGCGACGCTGAACGCACCGTTGCTGCCGAGGCTGAAATTCGAAGCGTCGCCACCGGCCAAGTAGATATGCTTAACTGTGACTTGGCGCTACTGTCGGATACAGCACGCATGGCCAATGAGATTGCAAAGCTCACTGACCGGGTTGACGTGCTTTTATGTAATGCGGGTGGGATGCGCCGGGAAATGGTTATCACCAGCGAAGGTAATGAGGAAAGCTTTGCGGGCAACCATCTGGGCCATTTCTTGCTGGTTCAGCGGTTGATGCCGCAACTGAGCGCAGCCAAGAGCGCGCGAGTTATCAGTACCACGTCCGACGGGCATTTCTATAGTAAGGCGATCAATTGGGACGACTTGCAGCTCATCGGAAACTGGGATGCCGGCGCATCCTATTGTCTGGTCAAATTGTGCAATGTGTTGTTCACTCGCGAATTGGCCAAACGCGGAGCCGCCGATGGCATCGTAACGCACGCCTTCCATCCCGGTGTTGTGGGCAGCAATTTCACCAGCCATGTTCCCGATTCAACGCGGGCCTATATGGCTACGCTGGATGCACAGTCGCCCGAAGTAGCAGCGCAGCCTCTTGTCTGGCTCGCCACCTCGAATGAAGCTGGACGGTCAAGTGGGCTCTATTGGAACAAGACGGTGGCTGAAGACCCCAATCCGCTTGCCCTTGACGATGGCAACGCAACCCGACTGTGGAGCGAAAGCGAAGCGTTGCTGGCAAAGGCGGGTTTTTAAGCCTCAGAAACGCGCAACAACCTGCTCCATATCTACCGTTGTTCGTATCCCCGCCGCCGCCGCGCAAAGCGCCGGAATAGCATTCACCGCACGATGCGCTGTGAAGCCTGGGGTGACATTGGGGTAATCCTCTGGACTGACGGGAAAGGTGATGTTCACCTCCATCGGCGTGTCACCCTCAACACAAATACGCCAGCCAGACTCGCGCAAATTCCAGTCTGTTGCTTCTATCGCGCTGGACACATACCAATTGGCGCGAAAGCGAAGACGGGCTTTACCATTCTGGCGGCCCTCGATTGTAATGCGTTGTGCAGCGACCGTGCCTGCCGGGATCAACCCTGCTGCGATCTGCACGTCGTGTGTAGCTGCCGATAATTCACCAAAGGCATACCAATCGTCAATGTCTATCCCCATAGCATCAGCGACCTGCGCCAGCGAACCGGCAAAATCATGCTTCACATAATCAATCTTGCGCTGGTCAAACTGGCCCAGTGAAACACCATAGCCCATAATGTTGAACAGCAAATCGGGCGAGTTGCGGCTGGTCATATCGGCAAATTCGTCAATCGTTAGGCAGTCAAGCCGACGAGACATGGACACCAACGGGATTGCCAAAGCTTCAGTCACAAAACCGGGGCTGGAACCGGTCGAATAAATGGAACTATTTCCTGTGCGACATGCTTCCTCAATCCGCTCACGCATTTGCGCATCCATTGATGCCGGATGATGAAAATCGCCACGTGTTGTAACCACATTTTTGCCACTGGCGAGCAACGCGCACAGCTCATCCATATCCGTACCTTGCCGCATGTACAGGACACAGTCGGCAGGAGTTGCAACGATATCGGCAACGCTATTGGTCGCCAACACACCCGTCGGCAGCAACCCACACAGCGCGCCTGCATCTTTACCGGCCTTGTCCGCCGAATGTACCCATAGGCCAACCAGCTGCATATCGGGATGCTCGATCACCCGTTGCAGCGAACGGGTGCCGATATTGCCAGTGGCCCATTGGATGATACGCAGCGGCGCGCCCATGGTCTAGAACTTCACCCCAGCAGATAGCCCCCAAGTCATAGGCGGTGCCCATACCGAACCAATGCCCAGCGTGTTAAACAGCACCTGCGACTGATAGCGTTTGTCCGTCACATTATCCCCAAACACCGCTAGGCTAAAACGGTCTGACGCGTCGGTCCATTCGGCACGCAATGACAACAGTTCATAGCCATTTTGTTTGAACTGCTGCTCGGGATCAAAATAGAAGGACGAAGTGAGATAGAGATTGCCAGACAGTGTCAGTTTCCCACCGCCCACATCCAAACCATAGCTTGCCCCGATATTTCCGGTCAATTCCGGCGCACGTTGCATCTTAAAGCCCGATGCATCGGTAAATGCCTGCACTAAGGCACCCGCACCTAAACCACCAAAAGCTGGCGGTACACAGAATAGCGGGCTTGTCGGCCCTGCGGTCGGATCGCAATAGCTATAAAAGGGTGCGTTGGTGAATGATTTATAACGGGCATGCGTCCACGCTGCGCCGCCATAAACGTTAAAAGCATCACTGACCCGGTATCGCAATTGCCCCTCTAGGCCATATATTTCAGACGAAGCTGCGTTGCGGATTTGCGCCGCACCGCTTTGAAAGCTGGAGACCTGCAGGTTTTTATAATCATAATAGAAACCCGAGAAATCTGCCGACAGGATACGATTGTCAAACTTATAGCCAAGCTCGAACGCGCTTATCTTTTCGGGCTTGACCGGTTGTTGCGACAGTCCTCCAACATTCAATATCCCAGCCTTGTACCCGCGTGTGTAGGACGCATAGAGGCTGCTGTTATCACCCGGCTGGTACCGCAAGACAAAGCGCGGGGTGAAGCTGTCATTCTTTAACGTATCCACCGGTATGCGCGTGCCTGGCGTACCTGTGAAGGGAATCGTTTGGCCCGCAGGACCGGTATAGGATGTTGTGAATGGATTGGCGGTAAAATAACTGTCAGCAACGCTGTCTCGACCATAACGTCCACCGACAGTTGCGAACAATTTATCGCTGACTTCATAAGTAAAATCGACAAAGGCTGCATAAGATTTGGTCGTCGTACTGGACCCCCCAAAATCGAAGAACGCGCCGCCGCCAAAGGAGGCATCTACATCCCATGTATCGCGCACCTGAAAATAGTTCAGACCTGCGGTCCATTGCAGGCGCGAACCCGGTTTCGAATTGAGCAAAAATTCCTGCGACCAGGTTTCATCGTCAACGCCAACGAAAATGTTGAAAATCGGAATGGCTGTCGCGTCCAAATCGCCAAAATAGGGTGATTTATCGCGACGATATTGCGAATAGGATGTCAGCTCGGCAAAACCCAGATCTGCCGTTATCGTCGCCTGCAATGTATCCGAATTGGTTTTGAAACTTTGCGGTGCATTAAGGTTCACCTGTCCAGGTGCTGTGGCATAGGTTGCCGGCGGAGCGAAATAATAGACAAGCGGCCTACCCTGCGAACTGGACGCGCCGCCATAGGTTGCGCGGCCGGCAGGTGACACCAATCGGAAAAAGTCAGCATCGCCCGACCGGTCAATATAGGCATTCACCAGCTGAGACGCGGGATTATCCGTTTCCGCATGGGTGTAGCGCAACAGCACCGTTACCGCATCGGACAGATCGGCTTTCAAACCGGCGCGTATCGACCAGTTTTTATAACGTCCGATATCGTTATCGCCGGTGAGAACATCCGTATAATGACCATCACCGCTGCGGTACAATCCTTCCAGATCAACTGCGACCGTGTCGGACAATCCCGTTGTGACGTAGCCTTGTAATGTCAGCGCATTAAACCGGCCATAGCCAGCCTTAAACGCACCGCCGGATTCGGTGCTGGGATCCGCCGTTGTTACCAAGATCGCACCACCGGTTGTGTTGCGGCCGAACAGCGTTCCCTGCGGACCTTTCAGCACCTGAATATTCTGCACCTTCAGCAGTTGAAAGTCGGAAACATAGGTGTTCGACTGAAAGAAACCGTCCACATAGATACCGACATTTGGTCCACCGCCAGAGGTTGTGACGGCGGTACCAACACCGCGAATGCTCGGCTGTACCGCTGGTCCCTGACTGTCGAAACGAAGCCCTGGGCTAAGTTTTACCGTGTCGGACAATTGCGTGACATTGGCGGTAGCCAGCTGGTCGGCATTCAATGTTGTGATAGTAATCGGCACATCGACGGAGCGTTCTTCACGCCTTTGCGCGGTAACAATAATTACTGACGCCTCATCATCTTCTGCCTGCGGTTCATTCTGGGCAACCACTGCTGAAGGTAAAATCGACGCAAAGGCGGCAACGGCAAGGGAAATACCGGAATAGAGGGATGTGTGACGGCGCATAGCGGGCTCCTCTCATTATTGCCAAGCGTCCAATTTGGCGCTTGTTTCTTGCTTTCATGATAGGAGAGACTTGCCGTTGGACAAGCCGTCATAGGCCGATTTGCTATCGCCGGAACGATAATTTGCGTGTCATCAAGGCCCGATATAACCCACAGCATCCTGCCGATCGTCGGGTGAATCAGTCCGCCAGCGGACCGAACCAAATGGCCGTTCAAGCCGTCTGCGTATAACCTTCGTCGCACCCGCAATCAGATAGGCATCGGCAGCCGTCTGCGCCTGCAAGTCAGCCTGGGTATAGCGATCACGGGTACGCAGATAATCGCCCCAAGTTGGAAACTGATACCGTTCGGTCCAGATAGCCGGATCAGCAATATCACGCGAAAGCGACCAGTTGAAACTGCCGTTTCGCAACCGCACCCGCTGCAATTTCAACATCACATCGTAAAATGCACGAGCGTTATCGGGATCGACACGATATTCTATGGCAATAACAATAGGCCCTGACCGCAAAGTCAGCTCCATACCAATTTCCGGATCTTGCTGCATTCCCGCCATTTCGGAGGCAGCTTCGGCATGTTTTGGCAATGGGAATAGCAACATGAAGACGGGCATTGCCAATAGCCCGATACCAGATGCAATCACTGCAAATTCAACCGAAGAGCCTTTAGCGACAACGCCCCAAATCGCAGCGCCAACCGCAATGCCGCCGGTCAGCGCAGCGGAAAACAAAGACAATGCCCGTGCCGTAACCCAACGTGGCGCGCCAAGCTGGACCGCAATGTTAAACAAAGCGATACACAATATATTGGCGCCGCCCGCAACGAACATGCCGATGCAGGTCAGGATCAACGATTGGCTAAGCCCCACCACGATAAGTGCTAGCCCCGCCAGCAACATCAGCAGGCGCGTGGCAGTCTCCACACCCAGGCGGCTATAGAACCAGCCGACCATAAACGCTCCTGCTACAGCCCCCGCACCGCTGGCCCCCAATAAAATACCAAAAATGCTAGCGTCGCCGCCCAGCATTTCCTTTGCGATCAAAGGGGCCAATGCAGAGGCTGTTGCTCCGACCATTCCGAACAGAAAGGCACGGATCATTACTTTGCGGATTGTCGCCGAATGGAAAACGAAGCGGGCGCCCGAAACGACCGCACGGTCGATGCGTTCTGGCGGCAGCCGCGATGGCACATGCTGACGGCGCCACACCAAAAACGCCAACAGCAAAGGTAGATAGAATAACGCGTTGATCGCAAAGGCAGCATGTGCACCTGCAACCAGAACAATCAAACCACCAATTGCCGGGCCAAAACTACGTGCGACATTATAGCTGATAGTGCCGAGCGCGACTGCAGCTGGTAGCTGCGCCGATCCGACTTGTTCCCCAATAGAAGATTGCCATGCCGGACTATATAGCGCCACACCGGCACCTATCATTACGCAAAAGCCCAATAGCACCCATGGCGTGGCAAGCCCAAGCCATGCCAGCAGTGTCAGCACCGCAGCACTAGACGCCGAAAATGCTAGACCCACCATGGCAACCTTGCGTTTATCAAACATGTCCGCGATGGCCCCGGCGGGTGCGGATACCAGCATCAACGGTAACATCATGGCTGTCTGGACAAGCGCTACCATGCCCGCATCATCGGTCTGTTGCGTCATTTCCCACGCAACACCCACACCTAGGATTAACTGCCCGAAGTTAGACAACAGACTGGCTGTCCAGATATTGCGGAACACAGGTTCGCGCAGCGGGGTGAACATGCCCGTTTTCGCCGCGCTATTTGTTTCGCCGGATGGCTTCATAGGGCAACCCTAAACAGCTTTGACGGAACCGAAAGCGATTTGCGTATCTTTCCGCCTTGCTTATCGCCTGCACGATTGCCGAAAACTGGTGCAATGCCGCTTGAATATGCAATAGCTGGTACCACCTTGAATAAAGCACAGGAGAACCGCCATGGCCGAAGCCTATATTATCGACGCCGTCCGAACGCCGCGCAGCATTGGAAAACTGGGCAAAGGCGCTTTGTCGACTATGCACCCACAGCATGTCGCGGCGACCGTTTTGAAAGCGCTAAAGGACCGGAACAATCTGAATACTGCCGAGGTGGATGACATCATCTGGGGTTGTTCAGCACAAAGCGGTTCTCAGGGCGGCGATATGGGCCGCATGGCGGCGTTGGATGCAGGCTATGACACCAAAGCCAGCGGTGTCACGCTCGACCGCTTCTGCGGATCGGGCATTACTGCGACCAGCCTTGCTGCGGCACAAGTCATGTCGGGTATGGAAGACTTGGTCATTGCAGGCGGCACAGAGATGATGAGCCAAGTCACCGATTTCGGCATGAAAATGCGAGAGGCCGGATTGGGCGGCGCGGGCCTGGGAACCGGCAATGCTCGTTTGCAAGCTGTCCATCCGCAATCCAACCAAGGCGTCGCCGCCGATGCGATTGCATCCATGGAGGGCATTAGCCGTGCTGACCTTGAGGCTTTTGGCGTGGAAAGCCAGCGACGCGCGGCCGTTGCGATTGCAGAGGGCCGGTTCAACAAATCGGTGGTTCCAGTGCTTGCTGATGACGGCAGCGTGATATTGGACCGCGAAGAATATCCCCGCCCTGATACCACCGCTGAAGGGCTGGCGGAACTAAAGCCCGCCTTTGCCATGATTGGCGATTTGCCATCAACCAAAGATGGCCCAACGTTTAAACAGCTTATTACTCAAAAATATCCCGATCTGGACATCATCCCTGTCCATCATGTCGGCACATCGTCGGGCGTCGTTGATGGCGCAGGTGCATTGTTGCTGGCTTCGGAAGCCTATGTTCAGAAAAGCGGACTGAAACCCCGTGCGCGCATCGTTGCCACAGCGAATATCGGCGACTGCCCGACATTAATGCTAAACGCACCTGTACCTGCGGCAAAGAAGGTGTTGGAAAAAGCGGGGCTGACCAAGGACGATATCGACGTCTGGGAAGTTAACGAAGCCTTCGCCGTGGTAGTAGAAAAATTCATCCGCGATCTGGGACTGGACCGCGCCAAAGTGAACCCCAATGGCGGTTCGATTGCCCTTGGTCACCCCATTGGCGCGACCGGAGCGATACTAGTTGGTACCGCATTGGACGAGTTGGAGCGTACCGGCGGTCGCTATGGCCTAATCACCATGTGCGCCGCCGGTGGCATGGCTCCGGCTATCATTATCGAACGGGTTTAAGGCATATGTTAACGCGGCGGCATGCGGATGCCGCCGTCGAGACGGATGCACTGGCCATTAAAATAGATATTGCGTGCCAGTTCCAGCACCAGACTGCCAAATTCGGACGGATCGCCCAAACGCTTTGGAAACGGAACGGCAGCTTCTAGGCCGGCATAGATCGCAGGCGCACGCTCTTTAACGCCCAGCATCGGTGGCGTTGCAAAGGTACCGGGCAGGATTGCATTGACGCGGATGCCAATGTCCATCAGGTCGCGGGCCATTGGCAAGACCATCGAATTAACCGCCCCCTTACCCGAACCATAGGTCACTTGCCCTATCTGCCCGTCCTGCGACGCCGCCGACGATGTCAGGATAATCGCTCCGCGCTCGCCATCTTCGTTCATTGGTTCAGCGCCAGACATACCAAGCGCGGATATCGAGGCCATGCGATAGCTGGCAACTGCAATGCCCAGCATGCCGCGTTCAAAGCTTTCAGTAGAAGCCCGTTTATAGCCACCATTTTCTTTGTCCCAGCTCAGCGTTTTTCCGCCGCCCGCAACCATGGCGCAATGCACCATCAGACGTTCTTGACCATTCGCAGCACGCGCTTTTTCAAACCCGGCTAGCGTGCTTTCCTCTGACATTATGTCCACTTTGCAGAATGTCGCACCGAGTTCGGCGGCATATTTTTCGCCCGCTTCTTCGTTCAAATCAAAGATCGCAACTTTAACGCCTGCTGCGCACAATGCTTTGACCGAGGCAAGGCCAAGGCCAGATGCGCCGCCGGTAACAATAGCCGATAACGAAGAGTCGAGTTTCATGGGATGCCTTTCCTATTTTCCAGCGTCCGCTATCGCCACCGAGCAAGATTATCGCAAGCCTCAACACCATAGCGCGCAATCGTCGCTGCGATGGATTGCAAGGGGCGGTTTTCTCCGAACGAAGCCGCGCTAAGACATAAGGCATAAAGGGGTTTGATATGACCAAAGTGATGCAGGGCGTTCGTGTCCTAGAAGTAGCGCAATTTACCTTCGTACCCGCAGCAGGCGGAATTCTTGCCGATTGGGGGGCTGATGTCATCAAAGTCGAGCATCCCGTGCGCGGCGATACCCAGCGCGGATTTCTGAATATGGGCGGGGTCACGCTTGACCCGCTGCGTCACACACTCATCGAACACCCCAACCGCGGTAAACGCAGCATTGGCATCGACACGTCTACACCTGAAGGACAGGAGGTGCTCTACGAACTTGCTAAGACCGCTGATGTCTTTCTGACCAATTATCTTCCGCAGGTGCGTCAAAAGCATAAGTTCGATGTGGAGCATATTCGCGCGGTCAATCCGAACATCATTTACGCGCGCGGATCTGCGCATGGCAACAAAGGGCCAGAGCGGGAAAAAGGCGGATTTGACGGAACCTGTTTCTGGTCACGCAGCGGCATCGCCCATGCCATGACTCCCGAAGAGTTTGAAGCACCCCTTACTCAGGGCATACCTGCATTTGGCGATTCTATCGGCGGGATGTTCATTGCCGGTGGGATCTCCGCCGCCCTGCTACACCGCGAAAAAACGGGCGAGGCAACTGAGGTCGATGTTTCGTTGATGAGCAGCGCGTGGTGGGCATCCGGCGCCTTAATCTCTCAGGGCATGGAAACCGATGTATGGATGCGTAACCCGATGCCAAAATCGGGCGGCGGCGCGCGTAGTCCATTTAATGGCAATTATGTAACTTCTGATGGCAAGACGATTAACCTGTGCATCAACAGCCCGACAGGATTGATCCGCGACACGTTTGAGCATCTAGGCCTGCCCGAGCTGGCCGATGATCCGCGTTTTTCTGAGCCGCTAAAATTGTTCGAGAATGCAGGCGCAGCCAGTGACTATATGGTCAAGGCGTTCGCAGCCAAACCCTTTGCCTATTGGCGGGAGCACCTACAGACGATGAAGGGGCAATGGGCCCCTGTGCAAAGCTTTAAGGACCTGTTGTCAGACGAAGCGGCGCTGGCCAACGATATGATTATCGAGGTTGAGGGCGCGGATGGCGGAAAGCCGATGCGGCTGGTTCGTGGGCCGGTTCAGTTTGACAATGAACCGCTGGTCACAACGCGCGCGCCGCAAGCATCTGAGCACACCGAACTCGTTCTGATGGAATTGGGAATGGAATGGGATCGTATTGACGCATTGAAGGAAAAAGGTGCGATTGCCTGACACCAATCTGTCCTTAGCCGAAATGATAAAGCGGGCCTTGTCCCGCGAAGCTAGTAGGCCGGCCATTGAGTTTGAAAGGCGCTGGCACAGTTGGGGTGACCTGCGTCGGCAGGCCGATCAGATCACGGGGTTGCTCAGAAACAGCGGTATCGATGATGATGCTCCGGTCGCGTTCATACCCCGCAATCGCCCTTCGTCTGTAGCCGCATTATTCGCATTGCTGGCTACGGGGCGAACTGTGCAAATGATCTATGCGTTTCAATCAACTGAAGCGATCGCCCGCGAAATAGCAAGACTACAACCCGCAGCCGCCATCGTTGATGCGGCCAATCTGGACATACACATTGCCGAAACATTGATTCGCGAAGGCATCGCGGGGATTGTCCTGACCGATGATGCCGCCCATACAGTCGAAGGTGCCGAAAAGGCGACAGGCCAGGCCGCGGCACGCAAGGGTCCCGTCGAACCACTGATCCAGATATTAACCAGCGGCACTACCGGACCACCCAAACAATTCCCTATTCGGCACCAGATGATTGCCGAAAGCCTGATCGGCAATGCTGCGTTTCACGAACAAGCGCAGGCTGCAGCAGCGGCGATGCCGCCCTATCTTCTATATTTCCCGCTGGGTAATATTTCCGGCGTATATTCGACGATACCGACGCTGATACGCGGCCAAAAAACCACCTTGCTGGACCGGTTCAGCATATCGGAATGGCATGCCTATGTCCTACGACACCGCCCTGCACATAGCGGCATACCACCGTCCACCATGCAGGCGCTTTTGGATGCAAATATTCCTGCGGCAGACTTGGCGTCAATTAAAGCCATGGGCGTCGGCGCAGCCCCGCTTTCTCCGTTATTGCAGCAGGCATTTGAGGACCGCTATGGAATTCCCATCCTGTTATCTTATGGCGCAACCGAATTTGGTGGACCGGTGTGCGCCTGGTCACCTGAATTACATGCCGAATGGGGTCGGACAAAATTAGGCAGCGTAGGCCTTCCGATTTTAGGTGCGCAACTGCGTATCGTTGATCCAGACAGCGGAGAATTATTGGGTCCGGATCAAGAAGGGCGCCTGGAAGTCATTTCTCCACGCATCGGCCCGGAATGGATCAGGACGGCAGATATCGGACGAATTGATAAGGACGGGTTCCTGTTTCTGCATGGCCGCGCAGACGGTGCAATCATGCGCGGCGGTTTCAAGATTTTGCCTGAAACAATAGAACGGGCTTTGCTGCTGCATGACCATGTCTCCGCCGCCGCCGTTGTTGATGTCCCCGATCCGCGCGTTGGGCAAGTGCCCGCGGCAGCTGTCGTTTTGAAAGCATCAGCGGGTGATGTGAATGCCGCAACACTCGAATCACATCTGAGGAACATACTGCCCGCAACGCACATCCCAGTTTACTGGAATTTTTACGACACATTGCCATGCAATGCATCAATGAAGATAGACCGGCCCACTATCCGAATGAATTTCAGCGACATAACGGCAATGAAATGAAAAAAAACTACATGCTATCATTTTTCTATTGACTCCCCTTGGCATAATCAACAACTATGTTGACTAACGAAAAAGAAGATGATCGAGGAGAGAGTCAATGCCGACTGCGGAGTCAAATAAGGCCAAAATTGCAAATCGTGTAATTGAAGTGCTTGATTTCTTTGATGATAATCACCCTGAGGCGACGGTTATGGATATTGTCCGCCGTTATAACCGGCCCCAGTCGAGCACCTCGGAATTGCTTTCCAGCTTGGTCAATCTCGGACTTTTGTACAAAGATCCGATCAGCCGCTCTTATTCGCCGACCCCGCGTGCGGCTCTGCTTGGCGCGACAACTCAGCCCGATATCATCCGCGATGGCCGCCTCGTTTCGATTATCGACCGCTTGGTTGCGCAAACCGGTTTGGGTGTCGCTGTTTTCGGCATGGTCGGGCTTAATGTTCAGATTTTTAGCTGGCGCGGCGGCAACTCAGCGCTCGGTACGTCACGCACACAAGGGTTCAACAGCGGCATGCAAGATCGCATGTCCGAAAGCGCTGCGGGCCGATTGTTGCTTTCCACAATTGCACAGCCCCGCCGCGATGGCACCATCCGCCGCCTTAATGCCGAGGCTGCCGAAGACAGAAAATTCGCCTTTGCCGACATGGCCGCAGAGATCAATCAGATTAAAGCAGCCGGCTTTGCGACCGGCGTAGCCGGGTTTGGCTCGATTGCAGACACAACGGCTATTTTGCTGCCCGACCAATGCGCAAGCCGTCCGATCGCGCTTGGTTTTGTATACGAGCCATCGGCACATGTCGATCCAGAGGCGTTGCATCAGCTGCTGGTTGAGGCCGTGTCACGCTGCAACGAACAGCCGCCAGAAACAGCATCGGTACTACCGATATCATCCGCAGCCTGAACGATGGCGGCTCTTTGCGGGGCCGCAGGCAGATGCTTCCATGAATATCGAGCAACCGGCGTTTACGGCTGTACCGCAGGGCGATTTGGCCTTCCTTGGCACTCGCCCAATTCCGGCAAAGCCCTATTATGACCCTGCTTGGTTTGAGCTGGAACGCGAGGCTGTGTTCCGGCGCAGCTGGATACAGGTCGGCCATGTCTGTGAACTGACCGGCAGCGGCAGTTTCATTCGCCGCGAGCTGGAAGTTCTAAATGCATCGCTATTGATTACACGCGGCAAAGACGGACAGATCCGCGCATTCCACAACGTCTGCACCCATCGCGGCACCCAGTTGGTCGAGGAAGCATCGGGCAAACGCCCGACATTTTCGTGCCCCTATCATATGTGGACCTTTGGCGGCGACGGCGCTTTGATCTCTGCGCCCGATTTTGGCAGCTTTGGTCTCGATAAAAAAGACTGCGCGCTGAAACAGGTAGCGCTGGATGTTTGCGCGGGGATGATCTTCGTCCATCTTGGCAAAGACCCTGCACCTTTGCGCGAATGGTTAGGCGACCTTGCCGAACAAATGGAGACGCTGCCAGTTGCGCGAGCCACATGCTTTAGCGAATATAGCTATGATATCGCCGCCAACTGGAAAATGACATACGATAATTTCCAGGAAAATTATCATTTGCGCTTCATCCATCCGCGCAGCGGCCAAAGCGCCTGTTCGCCGGACAATCCCTTCGGCTATCCGCTGGAATATGCATTTCACAATCCACACAGGACGCAGACGATCTGGACCAACCCCGATCCCAAACCTGCGCCAACGCTAGCCACAGCCTTTGCACGCCTTGTACCCCGCGCCATGGAAGAAGGGCTACTGGCAACACCGTATGGCCGGAAATATTTCGCGCTGTTTCCTAGCTTTTTCATGCTGGGAACGCCGCTGCAAAATTTTGTGCATGTGGTTTATCCTATAACCGCAACATCATCGCGCGGCGTGATCCGGCTGTATTGGGTTGGAGAAGACGCCAATGCCAGCGAACGTTTTGGCCGCGAAGCAATCATGGGGACCGCCCGCGATGTGCATTCAGAGGACATTTCGATTATCGAAGCCGGGCAGCGCGGATTGAACAGCGGCGCATTGGAATATATCCATTTCCAGACACAAGAGGTGCTGTGCCGCCATCTGTTTAACATGGTCGAGGCAGCGGTTACGACATATCAAGCAGAGCAATCTACATGACATTGCCTGTTGGTTTTGAATCGCTAGAACCGTTTGTGGCCGTATGGGCGGCGGACAGCGCAGCCGCCCGCGATGGACTACGCAGCCATCAATCCGCCGAGGCACGACAAGCTTTTTATGACGCGATGAACCCATTGCTAATACCGGCGTTGGACCGGCTGGATTCGGTTTCGCTCGCCGACCATAGTAGTCACGAGAAAAACCTGATGCTGCTGACGCTAAGCTATGCGCATGTCGCCTTGGCAGTTGAAGTCATGGGTCCCGATGAAACAAAACATGCCATCAACCGCCAAAGACTGCCCATTTTCCGTGCACCCGCCGACGCTTAAGCACCCACTCGCATAACCATTATCTTGTTACCATCACGGTCGCGGAAATATGCCGCGTAAAAACCCTGTGGCCCATCTGGCCCGCGCAACCCCGGCGGGCCTTCACACGTACCGCCCAACTCTATCGCTTTGGCATAAACCGCATCGACGACTTCACGACTGGGTGCGGCAAAGCCGACTTGCGATCCGTTGCCAACGCTTGCGTTACCGGTAAAAGGCAGGCCGATCAGAAACATGCCGCCGTCTGCACCTTTGTATGCAACCAGATTGTCGCGCTCCATCACACGCCGCGCACCCAAAATCCCGGCAATCGCATCGTAAAATTCAGTGGCACAAGCTAGGTCTTTGGTTCCGTATCGAGCTACTGTCAGCATAGTTATTTCCTCTATTTTCTTGTTTGTGACGATAGGGCTCGAGTCATGGTTTCAACAGCCTGCCGTCTGGGCATGGTGCGCATCGCCTGAAAGCCTGCCTCTAGCTCGGGAGGGACCAGCACCGGTCCATTTGTCAGATTGGCCAGCGCAAAACGGGCAATGTCATCGGGCTCCGCGGCCGCGACATCGCTATTTTGCCCATATTCGGACCGTTCGAGCGCTGGCGTTCGAGTGCGTCCGATCATCAGCGCAGCGACATCGACACCAGCTGGCTGCATTTCAGCCCATAATCCTTCGGCAAAGGCCATAGTATATGCCTTCACCGCCCCATAGACCGCCAATTGATAGCATCCGGCATTGGCTCCCATTGATCCCAATAAAATAACGCCGCCCCGCCCGCGCTCCGCCATTGCCTTTCCGAAATGCCGTGCCAGCATCGTTTGGCTGACCGTGTTCAGGCGGATCAGGTGCATAATTTCGGATTCGCTCTGCTCTACAACCCGCTTTGGCCCGGTCGCGGCGCCGGCAATATGGATCAGCAAACCGACCTCTATGTCGCTGCTATGCGACGCTACTAGGTCAGTGACATCTTCGGACGCCAAATCAACCGCGGCGGTCCGGACTTGCACGTTATACTGGCCAGTAATCAAGGCCGCAGCAGCCACCAGTTTTTCGGCATTGCGGGCAATCAGCAACAGGTTGATACCGTGTGCTGCCAGTTGCTCGGCAAAGGAAATACCTAGCCCTTCGGAACCGCCAGCTATGACTGCCCAAGGACCATATCTTTGCACAAGATTCATGCGACAGGCCCGCCAAGCCGAGGCCACATTTCATCGGTCATCCAGGTGAATTCCAAATAGTGACCGCAAAATGCGCGCCCATCGAGATAGAGAAATTTTAGCTGATCGCCTTCGTTCGCCCGTTCAAGCACCACCGGCAATTCCTGCGCGGAGACAGCAGCGCGAAACGCTTCCCAATCGGACACGCGCGCGCAGCTATGGTGAAAATGTAAGACGCCGCCATTGTCCTGATAGTGGGAATAAATGCCGGTTTCGTCAGCAGTCACCTGAATCAGTTCATATTGCAAATCGCCGATCCAGATAAAAGCTAAACGCGTTGCTACACGTTTCATCCCATCGGGAGTCCAAAGCTGTTGCTCGGTATCGAAAGGCCGCACATCGCCGATGTCGGCGCGCTCGGCGAATGCAGCAATTGCGGCCTCGATATTGTCGCAGATATATGCATTTTGGAAATGATGGCCAGTAATCATGACAGGTTTTTCTCCGCTCTAGGGTTTGAGCGTAGCAGCCTGTTTGCACACCTGTCCTCCCTGCCCTGTGACTAATCGCTGTTGCGATTGTCGGCGATATATAGGGGCAAGGGCTGGAAAGCTTGACCGCGCTCCGCCATGCTCTGCGGGTAAAAGAGGAGATTGAAATGCGTAGAGGTCTATTTGACTGCACGGGCAAAGTAACTTTGGTGACAGGCGGCAATGGCGGCATCGGCCTCGGCTTTGCCACCGGCATCGCCAAAATGGGAGGCGACTTAGCGATCTGGGCACGCAATGCCGAAAAGAACGAAGCGGCAAAAGCAACATTGCTAGAAGCAGGTGCGAACCGCGTCGAAACCTACATAGTCGACGTTTCGTCAGAGGATGCGATCCTTGCAGGCTATGATCAGCTGATTACCGATTTTGGCCGTATTGATTGTGTTTTTGCCAATTCGGGTGCCAGTCCCCGTTACAAGTCAATTTTTGATATGCCGAGTGAGCACTGGTATGAGTTTCAAAATACGGCACTTCACGGCGCATTTTTCACTCTACGCGAGGCTGCGCGCCATATGAAAGCGCGGGCTGAAGCGGGCGAACCAGGCGGAAGTCTTGTTGCGTGCGGCAGCTTGTCTATCTTTCAGGGGCTACCCGGCAAAGCCGAATATGCGGGATCCAAAAGTGCAGTAGCTGCTGTCATCCGTTGTCTCGCCGCAGAAATGGGCGAATTTGGAGTGCGCGCCAACGTTGTTGCACCGGGCTTGATCATCACCCCTATGATGGGGCCATCCGACGGCCCCGCAGTGCAATATCTGCACGGTATTTATGCACCAGTCACACCGATGAAACGCACCGGAACGGTCGAAGATTTTGAAGGCATCGGCGCGTTCCTGTGCTCAGACGCATCGGCATTTATTTCCGGCGAGACCATCAAGGTCGACGGCGGCTACATGATCCGCGGATAGGGACACTATATGGGGCATTTGCTTAGAATTCATGCGGTTAACGACGTTCGACTCGACGCATATGAACGCCCGGAACCGGGACCAAACGATGTTATAGTCAAAATGAAGGCTTGTGGGATTTGTGGCAGTGACCTGAGCTATATTAAAGTCGGCGGGATGCCTCGCGAGCCTGGCGGCACGACGGCGCTGGGCCATGAAGGTGCAGGCGAAATCATCTTCGTTGGCAGCGAGGTTGCGGATATTCGAGTTGGCCAGCCGGTCATCGTCAACCCGATGAACACCCCCAGCTATATTGGCAGCGGCGGACCAGAAGGAGCCTTCACCGAAGAATTGCTCGTTCGCGAGGCACGTTTGGGTGATTCGATCCTGCCGATTCCCAACGGAATACCCTATGACATCGCCGCGATGTGCGAGCCGCTGGCGGTAGCAATGCACGGCGTGAACCGCGCTGAAGCGAAAGCGGGAACGAAGCTAGTGGTATACGGCTGCGGTCCCATCGGGCTTGGCATGGTGCTGTGGGCCGTCGATCGCGGATGCGACGTAATCGCGCTCGATTTGGCCGAAGAACGGCTGGAACGGGCGAGGGCACTGGGCGCTAAAACCATCAATCCCGGCCGGGAAGATTCGATTGCCCGGATTAAGGAAATCCACGGAAGCGAAATCTATTTCGGCCGCGAACGCGCCTCTACCGATGCCTATATTGATGCAGCAGGCGGGCCTTCGATCCTGACAGACGTGGTATCGATGGCCAAGCAACATGCCCGCCATGTCATCACCGCCGCCTATATGAAACCGATTGAGTTGCCCGCGGGCCCGATGCTGACCAGCGAAATGACAATTACCACAGCGGTGGGCTATCCCTCCGAATTTCCCGATGTGGTGGCCGCTATGCCGCGACTGGAAAAGGAAATCCGGTCGATTATCAGCCATCATTTGCCCTTTGAGCGGATAATGGAAGGACTGGAAGTCGCTGCTACGCCACAATCGGCTAAAGTCATGATCCAGTTTGAAGGCGCCTGAAATGAATAAAGAGAAAACGCCCCCACTTGCATCGCTTACACGCGCAGGGGAAACCCAGGCCGAAGCGGTCGCAATCACGCCCTTTATCTTCATGGCGCGCGATATTTCCAACGCCTATCTGGTCACCACCGCCGACGGCGACGTCATGGTCAACACAGGATTCATGGACGATGTCAATCAGGCGCGAAATGTCGCCTTGCTTGCCCCCCATCGTACAGGACCGATGCGGCACATCATTTTGACGCAAAGCCACGCCGACCATTTTGGCGGGGTTCCGGTATTCCGTGATGCAGACACTAAAGTTATCGGTGGCCCCGGCTATAATGAAGCCTGGGGCGACATGAAGCGTCTGCAGCCCTTTTTTGGACCGCGCAGCAAGAAATTATGGGGTTCGACACTGCAACGCAGTGCCGCGCCAAAACCAGCGCCGGAGGTAGTGCCGGACATATTGGTCGACCGCACCTACAGCTTTGATCAGGGCGGAAGGCGATTTGAACTGATCCATGCACCAGAGGGCGAAACAGTCGACAATCTGATCGTTTGGATGCCCAACGAGAAAATCGCTTTTACCGGCAATCTGGTAGGTCCAGTCTGGCTTTCGATGCCGTTTTTCTGCACGCTACGCGGCGATAAGCCCCGACTGGTTTGGAACACGCTGAAAAGTCTGGAAAAACTGAAAGCCCTGAACGCTGAAATCATCATCACCGGCCACGGCGAACCCATCAGAGGCGCAGACCAAATCCGCGGCGACATTGAAAAGATGATCGGTGCGATTAGCTATGTTCGCGATTACACGCTTGACGGGATGAACGCAGGAAAGACGGTGCACGAGCTGATGCGAGATGTGGCACTGCCCGACTATCTGAAAATCGGAGAGTATCACGGCAAAGTGACATGGGCTGTAAAAACCATCTGGGACGAATATGCAGGTTGGTTCCATTATGAAGATGGCACCACAGAGTTATATCATGTTCCCCGCTCGGCAGTGCATGCCGATCTGGTGGAGCTGACCGGCGGAGCCGCTGTGCTTGCACGCCGTGCCAAAGTGCATGTTGATGCCGGAAGACCGTTAGAGGCGATCCATTTGCTGGATATTGCCCTTGGCGTTGAACCCGCGCATAGCGATGCTTTAGAAGTCAAGAAATCGGCGCTGGAGGCCTTGCTTGTTACAAGTGGGTCGAAAAACCTGTCCGAAACCATGTGGTTGAAGTCGGAGATTGCCGAAACCGTGGCAAAATTGGAAACAAGATAGTTGTGAACATGCTGACGCTCTCCCGTCCAGAATTGCTCGAATCGCGTTGTCTGATTGGCGGCGAATGGAAGGATAGCGAATCCAAGATAGAGGTTCGCAATCCCGCAACAGGCGCAGTGATTGCTTCGGTGCCTCGGTTCGGTCGCGCCGAAGTAGAGGCCTCTGTTTCGGCGGCTGAGCAGGCGATGCCTGCATGGGCCGCGCGGACGGCGAAACAGCGCGCGGTCATCTTGCGCCGTTGGTTCGACCTTATGATGGCCAACATCGACGATCTGGCCGCCATCATGACCGCTGAGCAAGGCAAACCCTTAGCCGAGGCGCGGGGTGAAATCGTTTATGCGGCTAACTTCATCGAATGGTTCGCCGAAGAGGGGAAGCGCATTTATGGCGATGTAATCCCCTCGCACGATGCGAGTATGCGGATTGTTGTTTTGAAACAGCCCATTGGTGTCACCGCCGCGATTACACCGTGGAATTTTCCCGCAGCGATGATCACCCGCAAGGCTGGCCCGGCCCTTGCCGCCGGTTGTCCAATGATAATCAAACCTGCCAGCGCCACCCCTTTAACCGCGCTCGCATTGTGCCGTCTTGCCGAAGAAGCAGGCATTCCCAAAGGCATCCTTTCCTGCATTACAGGCAATGCGGGCGAAATTAGCGACGCATTCTGCACTGATATGCGTGTGCGCAAAATCAGCTTTACCGGATCGACTGAAATTGGCCGTCAGCTCATGGCCAATGCTGCACAAAACATCACGAAACTCAGTCTTGAACTGGGCGGCAACGCACCCTTCATCGTGTTTGATGACGCCGATCTTGACGCGGCGGTCACAGGTGCGATGCAATCCAAGTTTCGTAATGCTGGACAAACCTGTGTGTGTGCCAACCGTATCTATGCGCAGGCCGGAATTCACGACGCCTTCGTCGCCAAATTGACTGAGGCTGTGCGCGGGTTGAAGTTGGGCGATGGGACTGCCGAGGATACCACTACCGGTCCGCTCATCAACATGGCAGCCGTAGAGAAAATCGAACAGCATATCGCCGATGCTGTCAGCAAAGGCGGCACCATCATCACCGGCGGCAATCGGTCAGATTTGGGCGGCAGCTTTTTCGAACCCACGATTATCACCGGTGCGTCACGCGATATGCTGGTCGCGGAGGATGAAACCTTTGCTCCCCTCGCCCCGATATTCCGTTTTGACAGCGAAGAAGAAATAATCGCGCTGGCCAATGATACTGTGTTTGGTCTGGCATCCTATTTCTATGCCCGCGATTTAGGCAAGGTTTGGCGCGTAGCCGAAGCTTTGGAATATGGCATTGTCGGCGTGAACACGGGACTTATTTCAACAGAAGTCGCGCCTTTTGGTGGGGTCAAGCAAAGCGGGCTTGGCCGTGAAGGATCCAAATATGGTGTCGAAGATTATCTTGAGGTCAAATATGTCTGTATGGGCGGCATTTGATCGCTAACTAATCGCCAGCACATTGGTGCGCATGATCGATACCTGTTCCACAGGTAACCGTATGCGCTATTTTGACGGCTATGCCTGGCCCCTCGGCTGCCGATTGGCGATCTAGAGCCAACCCATTTTCAACCGGTAAAAAAGCCCGTCCCGTGATCGCAAAACTAAACCGCTCCCGCTCAAGGGCAGCATAGCTGCGCAGCGCGACATTCTACAATCAGGCCGGTGGTACATACCCGACATGCCGATCTGTCGTTCCGAATGGGTGGGTACGACTTGACGTTGCCTTGTTAGGCGGCAATCGCACGAAGACAGAATTGCCAGATTTCATCGGCTAGCTTTGTTCGGTCGCCTAAATCGGGCGTCGAACTTTCCTCGGCGATCAACTGGCTGTGCACGGTCGTCGATACCAGATTGTAAACCAGCAATCCCATCCGCTCCACATTGGACTCGCGCACAAGTCCAGCCTTGATTCCCGCGTCAATCTGCGTTGCGATCAAACTGACAAGGGGCGCAATCGCGCATTGCAATTCCAACGGTCGCGCCTCAGCTAGGCGTAAATGCTCGCGGCTGAGCGCAGCAGCTCTGCGATTGCCGGTCCATTTTTTCTCACTGCCGTTTGACCCATGGCCGACAACGATGGCGGTAATGATGTAGCGCAGCCGTTCTATAGGATTTTCCATGTCCGCAATATGGGCTGTAAAAATCGCAGCTGCCTCGGCCAAAGTATGTTGAAAGACGGCGAGAACCAAATCATCCTTGGTCGCGAAACAATCGTAAAAGGCGCGCCGCGCAAGCCCAGACCGGGCAAGCACAGATCGGATCGTCAGGCCTTCTAATCCCCCATCCGCCAACAAGGCATAAGCCACATCAACGATTTGCTTGCGCTTTGCATCCACCAATAACGCCCCAACGATTGACCCGATTGAAATCGGGTCTTCCTTTTCAAGAATAGCGCTATATAACATGCTTGTCGAGAACGATGTTCTCAAAATATTCAAAGCGAGGACGCCTATGCCAACCGTCACTTATGTCGAATATGGTGGAGCCCAACATATTGTTGATGTTGCCGAGGGTGACAATGTCATGCGCGGTGCGCTGAATAACGACTTGCCCGGCATCATCGCTGAATGCGGCGGCGGCCTCGCTTGTGCCACTTGCCACTGTTATGTTGACGAGGCCTGGGCGGATAAAGCTGGAACGCCTACGTCGCAGGACGAACGTGACATGCTGGAATCTACCTCGTCAGAGGTGAAATCGAACAGCCGTCTATCGTGCCAGATAGTGATGACCTCAGAACTGGACGGTCTGATCGTCCATATGCCCGAATCCCAATATTAAACGCCCAATAACAGTCGCGAGGAATAGCACCATGCGAATCGACCCCGCCAATCCAGTTGCCCCAACCGGCATTGTCCGCCGTTTCGGCATGGACCAAATTCCCGACCATGTGCCCGCCGATCTGGTAAGGCAGGCTGGACTGATCTATAGCCCTGATTTCCTTGCCGACCCATATAAGTTTTTTCCGGCAATGCACGAAAAATTCCCCCCGGTTTTCTATGATGTGGGTCCGTTCGGCAATGCATGGGTGCTAACCAAGCATGAGGATGCGCTGTTCGCGTTGCGCCATGCGGAATATTTTTCCAACGAAGACGCAACGCCTTTCCCACGTGATCCAGAGGATTATTTCTACTTCATCCCGATCGAAATCGACCCGCCAGATCATCGCAAATATCGCAACATTGTCGATCCCATCGTCAGCCCACAAGGTGTGCTCAAACTGGAAACCCGTATCCGCGCACTAGCCAATGAATTGATCGATGAATTCATCGACAAAGGCGAATGCGAATTTGACGAGGTTTTTGGCCGCCCGTTGCCGGTACTGGTATTTCTGGACCTGATGGGCTTGCCGCGCAATATGTGCGACACCTTTCTCAGCTGGGCGATGGCTTTGCTCCACTCCAACGACCGCCAGATTATGGGCGATACTCTGAAAACTATTGGCGATTATCTAAAAATCGCGATTGCCGAAAAAATAGTCACTCCAGATGATGGCTTGATCAGCCGCATCGCCCATGCCGAATTTGACGGCAAACCGATTTCAGAAAAAGAGGCTTTCGGTTTTGTCACATTCCTGTTCATTGCGGGGCTGGATACAGTGTTCGCAACACTGAACAATATTTGGTTATGGCTGGCGCGCAATCCGGACCGTGTTCAGGAAATCATCAACGATCCTGACAATATCAACGCACAGGTCGAAGAATTGCTGCGCGTATTCTCGGTCACTTTCTCAGGCCGCACCGTTGCGCAAGATGTCGAGTTGCGCGGTGTACAGTTGAAAAAGGGCGACAAGATCACGAGTATATTGCCCGCCTGCAATTACGATCCAGAGGTGTTTCCCAACCCGACCGAGATAAACTTCCACCGCCCCAAAAAGATCATCTTGGCCTTCACCGTTGGCGTGCATAGCTGCATGGGGGCACATCTTGCGCGTTTAGAAATCAAGATAGCCTTGCAAGAATGGCTGAAGCGCATCCCTGAATTCAAAATGAAACCGGGTGCTGAAACCATTTACCGTCCTGGCGGTGTCATAGGACCGGAATCAGTACCGCTGGTTTGGTAATTCCAAAAACCGCTCGCCATCAAATGCGGCGAGCGGTTGGATACCGCTTTCACTAAACTCTTTGATCGTGTTCAGTCGTGTGGCGTTCTGCCGTCGCTCTTCCTGAAAGGTATAACAGCTGGTCGGTGTGCGGCTGATATCGCTATGCTGCTCCAGTGTCATCGCACGGCCATGGGCGATAATCGTTGCCCATTGCAATAGACGTGCGGCTTCGCGGTCGGTGGCATCGGGCATAGCCGCAATCCAATCGCGCAGATCAAAAAGGCTACGGCCAGCAACTGCTGCGGGAACGCTGACGACATCGGCTTCATGAGCAATCGTTAGGACCGTTTCGCCGTTGCGCCGAATTTCGGAACGCACAACGCCGTCAACCTGATCACAGACAGCAATGTCATAGAGGATCGCCTCGCCTTCCTGCGCATGCGCTGCTGCAAGTAAGGTCAGGTCATAAAGATGCGTACAATTTATCCGTTTTTCCCCGCGAGAAACAACCGCGTCCAGCGCCACACCGGTGAAGGTGCGCGCAATCATGTCGGCGGCACCCGGGCATGGTGTCCATGGCACTCGCGCCATTTCACCTGTAAGTGAGGTAATCACTACGCCGTCATGTAGCAGCGTTACTGCCATAGCGTGATAATCATCCTCCAACGCGGCTGTGCATTGGCCAGATTCCGGAGTGACCAAAATACGGCGACGATAGCCCGGTAAGGTGAACGCATCGGCCGCCATCGCCTATTCTAATCCCTCGCCAGCAACAGTGCCGCCGCCATCGGCCCGCCACCAGAGGTCGCCACAGCCAGTTTGGGATCACCTTTAATCTGCCGCGCACCACCTTGACCGCGCAGTTGCACAACGCTTTCATAGGCATAGCCAAAGCCATGCAATCGGCCCCAACCCAATTGCCCGCCGCCCGTATTCATCGGCAATTCGCCGTCCAAAGCAATACGTGAACCGCCTTCAATAAACTTATGCCCCTCCCCAATTTCGCAAATGCCGAGGCCTTCTAACCATGTAATCGGTTGAAAGGCAAAACCGTCGTATAACTGGATTGTGTCCAGATCTTTCGCCGTATAATCGGTGTTTTCCCATAGCGCGCGGCCGGTGGGATAGGCCGATGCCCATTCGGCCTGATCCCAGCTGTAGCGCTCCACGGACCCGGCTGAAGCGGCGATGCGGATGGGTGTTGCGGTCACTTCGTCTAGCGCATCGCCCGCCGAAACAATCACTACTGTCGATGCATCGGTAAAGCGGTCACAGTCGTAAAGGCAGAAGGGCGTCGAAATCAGCCGCGCCGACATATAAGTGTCCATCGTCAGTGGTTCTTTGACAATGGCTCGCGGATTGAGTGCGGCGTTACGGTGATCGTTAATGGCCACCTGCGCCAATTGCTCGCGCGTCATGCCATAACGTTTCATGTGCCGCATTGCGAACTGAGCGGTCCAACACGCCGCTGAAAAAGCGCCAAAAGGTGATACCCATTGCGAATTGCCAGTCACATCCTTGCGCCGTTCCAGCGGAGGATATTCGTCGGGCCGGGATAGCGCCGCAGCCTCGTAAACAGTGCGGAAACAGATGACATGCCGGGCCATGCCCGAACGGACAGCTGCGGCAGCATCGGCAATCGCGCCGAGTTGCGCGGTCGATTCTGCCGCGCCGGTATGCCAGCGGGTATTTAGCCCGCAAGCCTCGATCACCTCGTCGACACCAATGGGAGAAAATCCCAGAAACTGCTGCATCTTGCCCGGATATGTCGAAACGCCGTCAATTTGCGCCAGCGTAAGGCCCGCATCGGCCACCGCCTCTTTAATCGCGTCCATGGTCAGACCCATTGCCGACCGCGTCAGGCGGACACCAACTTCGGAAATGCCAATCCCACTAATATAGGCCTCGCCCTTCATGCCGCATCCACCTTTTCAAACAAAGGATACCAGATGCCGTCCTGTTCCTCGAACGTCACACGAACAGTGTCGTCGATATCGACAGCTTCGACCGGACAGCCCACGATATTGGTCGTAAGATAGACACCGGGCGCATCGTCCAGCTTCACCCGCGCAATGACGAAGGGCACTTCCATGTCGGGGGCCCATTTCTGATAATTAATCGTGTAGGTATCGATAGTCCCCGTGCCCGAGACGGCAAAAGGCGCCACATTTTCCGACTGGCAGTGACGGCAAAATTCACGCGGCGGATGGATGAAGCCACCGCAATCGCCACATTTGTGGATATTAAGCTTCCCCTCTGCCCCGCCGGTCCAAAATGCACGGTTGTCCTTATCAAGGCGGATGCGCGAACGTTGCCATGTCATGCGGCTTTTCCTTTAGTCGTTGCCCAATCCTTAGCGCACCGTCTGTGCAAGCCAAGGGCATATCCGCCTTATCGCCGAGACGATTTGGCAGCGATACAGTTGCTAGGCATCGCTCAGCCTGCGAAAGCTGGGCCTAGGAATAGATTCAGGAGTTCAGGATGAGCGATCTTTTAGGGTATAAGGGCAAGCGTGTAATCGTCAGCGGCTGTTTTTCGGGCATGGGCGAAGCAACGGCAAAAGCGTTGCTCGAATTGGGTGCCGAAGTGCACGGCCTTGATTTCAAGGAATGCGCATTGCCGCTAGCGTCGTTCAATCAGGTTGATCTGCGCGATCCCGCCACGATCGAAGCAGGCGTTGCGGCAATCGGTGGCAAGATCGACGCCTTGTTCAACTGCGCCGGGCTACCGCAATCCTTCCCGCCTATGGACGTGATGAAAGTGAATTTCATTGGCTTGCGCCATCTTACTGAGCAGGTTTTGCCATTGATGGGAGAAGGCGGTGCTATTGCCAGCATCGCGTCAACCGGCGGGCTAGGCTGGAGCCGCCGTATCTCCACAAACATGGAATTCGTCACGACCAAGGGATGGGATGCTGCGAATGCGTGGTGCGAGGCCAATCTGGAAACTGTGCGCGAAGGCTATAGTTTCTCCAAAGAAAATGTGATCGTCTGGACTCAATTTATGGGCGCGCACTTGATTAAGAAGGGCATCCGCATCAACTGCACGCTGCCATCGCCGACACAGACACCGATGATGGATGTTTTTCAAAAAGCATCGGGCAAAGCCGTAATCGATGCCGCCGCCGAACCGATGGGCCGATATTCCACTCCGGACGAACAGGCCAATGGCCTACTGCTGCTGAACTCGGAGCTGGCCAGCATCATCAACGGCGTTGTTCTTCCTGTCGATGGCGGCTTTATGGGTGGTGTAGCAACGGGTCAGATTGACCTTAGTGTGATGATGAGCAACGCAAAGCCAGCGGCTTAAGGAACTTCGCATGAATTTTGACCTGACCGAAGACCAGGAAATGATGCGCGACATGTTCGCACGCTTTTTGGACGAGAATAGCAGTATGGCACGGGTACGCTCCGCAGCTGCATCGGGTTTTGATACGGATTTGTGGCGTGGCCTGGCCGAACAGGGCGCTCTGTCGATCCGCGTGCCAGAGACAGCAGGCGGTCTAGACATGGGGCTGTTCGACGCAGCGTTATTGATGGAAGAGGCTGGGCGGACCCTGGCCTCTGGACCCTTGGCAGAGGCGTTAGTTGCGGCGCGGCTGTTGTCAACTTTGGGCGGCGTTGATGCCTGGCCGATGGACGCGGTGCTGAGCGGCGAGTCAGTTGTAACCTTAGCCCTGCACGATATTGCAGAGCGCCCCAAACAATGGGTTACCGGCGGCGCGGTGGCAGACGCAGTTGTAGCGCGGCGCGGCAATGACGTGGTGATTATCGCCCTTTCTGAAAATGCCCGTCAGGCGGAGGCGACATTGGCGGACAATGCGCTTTGCGAAATCAATCTAGGCGCGCTGGACGCCAAAATCCTTGCCACAGGTGCAGACGCTATTGCCGCATTTCAGGCTGGGGTAGAGGAATGGAAACTGCTCATCGCCGCTGCACTTGCGGGGCTGGGACGGCAGGCACTGAAACTGGCATCTGAATATGCCTGCGAGCGAGCCCAATTTGGGCAACCCATTGGCCAATTTCAAGCGATCAGCCATCCGTTGGCAGACTGTCTGTGCGACATCGATGGCGGCAAATTATTTCTATGGAAAACGATCCGCGACCTGGCCGATGGCGCGTCGGATGCGGGTGCCAATATCTCCGCCGCGCTGTGGCAGGCCTCACAGGCGGCATCCACAACAGTCAGTCAAGCGCTGCAAACCTTTGGCGGCTATGGCCTGACCACCGAATATGACATCTATCTGTTCAACCTGCGCGCCAAAGCTTGGCCGTTGGTCTTGGGTGATCCGCAGGCGCTGCTCGAAGAGGCTGGTCGTCGACGCTATGGTGGCGAGACGGTCGCGCTACCCGATGCGGGGGAGACGCCTATTGAATTCGACATTGGCGAAGAAGCCAGGGAGATGATGGCCGAAATTGACGCGTTTATGACGGCTAATGTCACCCCTGAAATGCGCCAGAAATTCCATTATAGTTGGGAAGGCTGGGTACCCGAACTGCACAAGAAATTGGTCGAGGCCAAACTGCTGTTCCTTTCCAGCCCTGAATTGGGCGGCCGCGGCGTCGGTGCCTATGCCAAATCGGCGGCGCGACGCGCATTTGACAAGCATGGCTATCGAAATCCCGCTGCTGGAGTGGCCGAAATGGTCGGGCTGATTATTGCACGCACGGGCACCGAAGAATTGAAGCAAGAGGTGTTGTCACGGATCGTCGCGGGCGACGCAATCGCCAGTCTCGGCTATTCAGAACCGGGTTCGGGTTCCGATGTATTTGCCGCTCAGTGCAAGGCGACGCCGGACGGTAATGGTTGGCGCATTGACGGTACAAAGATGTTCACCAGCGGGGCGAATTTGTCGGACTATGTGCTGATGCTGTGCCGTACCAATAGCGACGTGCCCAAGCATAAAGGGCTCACCATGTTCGTGGTACCGTTAAAGGCCGAGGGCGTAACCGTTCAGCCTGTCTATACCTTTCAGGACGAACGCACCAACATCACCTTTTACGACAATGTGAAAATCCCTGACAGTTGGCGGCTGGGCGAGGTTGATGGTGGCGTGCGGACTATGTCGGCGGCACTCGAACTGGAACATGGTGGCGGCTTTGATGGCCCGATGCACGAAAATGCCGAAGCGGCAGAGGAATTGTGCCGTGAACTGGGGCTGATGGAGCAGCCACAAGCCTGCGCCCGCCTTGCACGTGCGCGGTTGAATGCCGACATCGCCTTCCTGCTTGGCTCGCGCGCAACTTGGGCGGGGGTTAACAAAAAACCCAATCTGGCCTATGGGCCGATGGCCAAAATGCATTCATCCGAAAAGTTCATGGACGATGCACGCGACCTGCTCGATCTGACTGCACCATTGTCGCTTTCCAAACGCACAGGTGCTGCGGCATTGCTGAACCAATCATACCGCCATGCGCATGGAACGCGGATCTACGGCGGCACGAGCCAAGTGCACCGCAGCATGATCGCAGAACGCGGGCTTGGCCTCCCGCGCACACGGGCGTAGGAGTATCGCATGACTGACGAACCGCATCTGTTGACCCGCGAACAGGATAGCATCCTGATCGTATCGCTGAACCGCCCGGACAAGCTGAACGCGCTGTCGGCCGAAACGATGCAGTTGTTTGAAAAGGCGTTGCTGCATTTCCGTGATTCCGATGATCTGCGGGTCATGCTGATCCGCGGCAATGGTCGTTATTTCTGTGCTGGCGCTGACATGCGCGGCGGTTCGCCCAAACAGCAAAAGCGGACGCCTACCGCCATCCGTGAGAACCACCGTATTGGCCTACACGGCATGCATCGCATCTATGACGAGATGGAGCATATCGAAAAGCCGATTGTCGCCGCTATTCACGCCACTTGTGTTGGTGGCGGGTTGGAATTGGCGCTTTCATGCGATTTCCGCTTAGCCGCAAAAAGCGCTGCCTTTGCCTTTCCGGAAGGGTTGTTCGGCGTATTGCCCGCCAGCAATGGTGTTAGTCGCCTGACCCGTATCTGTGGGCCGCATTGGGCGCGTTGGCTGATTATGGGAAATCAAAAAGCCGATGCCGACAAGGCACATATCATGGGGCTCGTGCACGACGTAATGCCCGATGAGGGCTTTGACGATGCCGCGATGGATTTCTGTCGCCACCTGACAAAAAGCGATGCCGAACAAATGGGTGCCGCCAAAATCGCCATCGAACTCGCCACCGAGCTAGGCCCCGAAATGGGTCGTCATGTGGAACGCATGGCAAACAGCGCCCTGATGTTAAACCCCGCCTATTTGGCGCGCATTGAGGAATATGTGAAGGGTATCGGCGGTAAGAAGTAGGGGTTACGCTGCACGCTTTGCACGGTAATCGGCAATCGCGAGTTCAAACAATCGGGCCTCGGCCTCCAAATAATGCTCGATGTCGGGTGCAAAGCGCTCCCCCATCGCGTCACCAAAATGCCGGTCGGTCGCAATATTAACGGCGCGTTCAAAGCCCATATAGAGTACGGTTGCCATGCCGACGGCAGCAGAGCCGCGGGCGTTGGGATCATCTCGCATCTGTTCCACCAATAAGCCAATCACTGGGCGGGCCGAGTTGATGCGATGCTCAGTCATCCGGCCATCCTTGCGATCTGCCATCGTGTTACGAAGGTGAAGAATTTCGGAATTCCTCTGCCAAAACCGGAAAAAACCCTGCACAAATTGTTCGCAATGCTGGCCAAGTTCTGTATCGGGCCATGGCGTGCGCAACAATTGCAGATAGCTGGTTTCAGCCTCAGTCATCACTGGCTCTAGCAAGGCGAGGCCTAACTCCGTTAGGTCAGAAAAATATACATAGAGCGAGGCCATGCGCAAATTAGCACGTCGTGCCACTTCGCTAATGGTGATTTGTGCGGCGTCGTTTTCGGCCAATATTTCTTTCGCCACGGCCAGAATTCGATCGCGCGTGTCGCGACCTTTACGGCCAAGCCGCTGGCCGTTGAGATTATGGCTGACCTCGCGGAGCGACGTACGCCGTTTGCTAGCCGATGCTGTTTGCGCTGCAACCATAAATGACTTTCACATATCCTATACGCGCCAGGCGATCAGTTTGGTTTCGAGATATTCCTCAATCCCCTCGACCCCCCATTCGCGGCCAACACCACTGGCTTTATATCCACCAAAAGGAATGTCGCCCGAAATACTCATCCCGCCATTGACGCTCATTGTTCCGGTCCGCACTCGGCGCGCAATCTTCATGGCACGGTCAAGGTCAGCAGAAACGACGCCGCCCCCTAGACCATAGTCGCTGTGATTTGCAATACGCACGGCGTCATCATCGTCTTCAAACGGGATAACAACCAGGACAGGACCAAAAATCTCCTCCTGCGCAATGCGCATATCGTTGGTCACATCGGCAAAACATGTCGGTTCGATGAAATAGCCGCTGCCTTTGTCAGGACGCATTTTGCCGCCCGCAATCAAAGTTGCGCCTTCATCCTGGCCCAATTTGATATAGGACATCACCCTTTCTTGTTGCCGCTGTGATACAACGGGTCCCATGATATGCGCGGGATTATCAATCTCGCCCCAATTTTCGCCAAAACTGGCATAGCTATGCGCCAAAATGGCTTTCGCCTCTTCATAGCGGCTTTTGTGCACGAGTAAGCGTGATTGCACCGCGCAACCCTGTCCCGCATGGAAAACCAGCATTGATTGCGCGATCTCCATTGCGAAATTGGGGGCATCCTCCAGCACGATTTTGGCCGATTTTCCGCCAAGTTCCAGAAAGACTCGCTTCATCGTCGCTGCGCCCTGTTCCATGATCCGTTTGCCAATACCAGTTGATCCGGTGAAGCTAATCAGGTCAACACGCGGGTCAGTAACCAGCATTTCACCAGCCAGTGCCGGATCGCTGCCGAACACCACGTTCAGCACACCTGCCGGAAACCCAGCTTCAATCGCCAATTCACCAAAAATGGCGCCCATGCCGGGTGTGTTTGGGGCAGGTTTCAATATAACGGTGCAGCCTGCAAGCAAAGCAGCAACGACTTTGCCGACATTAACGTAAAGCGGCACATTCCATGGTGTAATCGCACCAACCACGCCCACCGGTTCATGTACAGCTTTGCGATGGCTTTCAAATCCATAAGTCATGCGCGGTGGATAGTTGGTTTCCCAGCGTACCTGCGGGAACACCGCCAGATAGTCTCTCCACCCGTCCATCGCCATATCGACATGGGCACGGCCAATTGCTCCCATAGCAGCGCCCGCTTCATGTTTAGCCAAAGCAGACAGCCGGTCCCGGTTGGCGTCGAACAGATCATAGAGTTTCTGCACCAATTCTACGCGTTTTTCGACATTGGTTGACCAATAGCTTTCATCAAATGCGCGGCGGGCCGAGGCGATGGCGGCGTCGACATCAGCGGCTGAAGCGTCCGCCGCTTTGCCTGCCGGCGCACCTGTCCAGGGGCTGATGACATCAAAGGTCTTGCCGCCTTCGGCATCGCGCAACTGGCCATCGATGGTAAGCTTGGCAATCGGGAGAGTGGTCATTGAAATTTCCTTATTAAGCTTTGCGGTGTCCGCGCAATGTTACCATCTGCATATGTAAGTCCGGCGGCGTATCGACAACGGCACGAAACGCAGCTGCCGCGCTGTTGTAATGTGAAATTGGTCGCTCGCGCAGATTGATGCCGACTTTCGCATTTTCCATACCGAAACGCATAGAGACCTCTTGCGGCCAGCTGGTGCCGGTTTTGGTTTCGTCCATCATCATTCCGGCTTGAACAACCGTTACGCGCACGCCTTCAGGTTCCAGTTCGCGGACCCACATGTCGGATATGAGCTCAAGCCCCGATTTAGTTCCGGCATAAAGCCACAGCATCGGCATTTTCAAGGATACTGATTCGCTGGTGACATTTATGAGATGCCCGCCGCCACGCAAAAGAGGCAATGCCTCGCGCGCGCAGTAAATGGGGCCAGCCAGATTGATATTCAGCTGTGCGGCAATTTGCGCGTCGGTCACTTCTGCTAGAGTGAAAGGCTCATAGACAGCAGCATTATTTATGAGCACATCTATTTTCGGATGTTTTGTAGCGATCGTCGCGAAGGCTGCGCGCACCGAATCCGGGTCGGAGACATCGCAATGAATTGCAAAGCTAGGAGCACCGATCTCGTCAGCCACGCCCTGCACTTTGGAAAGCGTGCGGCCCAGCAAAATGACGGTTTCTCCGTCCTTAGCAAAACGACGTGCAAGAGCGCGTCCTAGCCCGTCGCCCGCACCGGTAATGACTATAGTTTTTGCCATCTTTTTCTCCTTGATATCTTCCTATCGTGGACGAGACCAAAGAGCGAGACAGACGCCAACGCAATCGCAGATGCGATACACTATGCGGCCTGCATCCGACGCGCAGCCTCCAACTGGTCAGGGAAATTGTGCTCACCAATCGCCACGCGCTGCAAAATGCGGGATCCTGTCGAAGGTGGAGAGGCTACCGTCCGGGCATGCTGCAACGCCAGATTATCCCAAACGACCAAATCCCCCAATTGCCAAACATGCACATAATGAAGCGTAGGGTCATACAATGTGTCAAACACCACTTTAAGCATGGCGTCGCTTTCTGACGATGACAGGTCATCGATTTCAGTGACATAATTTTCGCAGATATAGGCAAAGGACCGCCCGGTGCGCGGGTGCCGCATGCAGGCAGGATGGCGCGCGGTTAGCACCGGCCAATCTAGCTGCATCTCTGGAGGTGCTTCATAACGGTGCTCTACGGTGCGGTCACGCAGATGATCCTGAATGTCTTTCGGCAACCGGTCCCAGCCGAGTGCGTTGCTGATGAATGTTGTAGATGTCTCAACCTCTGGCAGGGCCAGCGGATGGAGGCTTAAACCCTCTAAAGGATATTGTGTGAAACACATGTCCGAATGAAAGGGCAAGAGCAGACTGCCCGTCGGCTCGCTGTTATCCAGTACCGTCCAAGGGTTACCATTGGCATCACTATTGGCACCGATCGGACCAAACCAACCAACAATCTCAACCTGCCGCCGAGGAGTCATCGCCTCACATCCATCAAAGATCAGCATATGATGCAGGTCATAGGCATCACGCAATGCCGCTATCACCTGATCCGACCGTTCGTTCTGTGAATCAAAGCCACTGACTCGCGCGCCAAAGCCTTGCGAAAGTGGCTCAATGTGAATCATGATTTCATGCGCCGGTATCGCGAAAATTGGCCGGATAAACTGACAAGTCACCGGCATAGGCAATGCCGCCATCCCAGTGTTCGGCACCACTAATCCGCCGAAAGAAATGCACGGTACGGGCAAAACTGCCGGCCTTTGATCGCGGCTCCATAGCGTCGCCGCTGGGACTGACGCCGCGGGCACGGGCGCTGAAATCCTTTACCGAAAACAACAGGTCGTCGGTTTGATGCGCGCACATAACAATTTCGCTGCCAGGGCAGAATCTCTTGGGTTCAATCTGCACCTGCGACAGTCGGCCACGCTTCATCGCAACAAAACCGGGGACGCGGCACACCTCAGGGATATGCACTTCGTCGTACCATTTATGATATTCAGCCTCCATACCGGCAACAAAATTGGCAGGAATGATGAACATAGAAGAAAACGGCTTGTCCTGTTTGTGGTTCGGACCCGACCGCCAGTCATAATACATGGCGTAGCTGAAAATGCGCTCTGACTCGTTTGCATCATCAATCAAACCCGCATCACGCGCGTTCGCGAGCAACGGACCAAGTGCTGGCAAATCAATTTCCGGCGTGCCCGTTTCAAATTCATAAACACTAAGATATCGCCAAGGTTGCGCTATGTCGGGCATGACCTGCTCTGGCGTTATTACATAGCGATCTGCAGAGCAAAAACCGCGCAACCTTGAAAGATCTTGCGCATGGGGTCCATCAAACCATGCTGCATAGTCCGCCGTACGATCCGCGGGAACATTATAAAGATGGGTTGTGGTGTAAAGGGCCATAGACCTGTCGCTTTCTGTTTAGTGCCCGCTATCAACAGGAGAGGTGCCCGGCGAGGCGGGGCGTCTTACAATCCATGCCAACGGGGCAATGCACAAAATCAACCAAAACAGCATGTAGAAATTGTCGATATACGCAATCATCGCAGCTTGCCGGTTGACCTCTCCATCCAACATATAAAGCAGGCTCGCCCCGGGTCCGCCAAGAATTTCCGCAGTCGAGGCGGGGTCTATCGCCGGGACGTTGAACGAGGTTATATTTGCCCCAATATCGGCATGGCTGGTCTGGATATTGCGGGCAAGAACCGTGATAATTACCGATATTCCGAAACTGCTGCCAAGATTGCGAAACAGCGTCATCAAGGTCGTGCCATCGGTACGGTATTGGGGCGATAAGGATGAAAAGGCGATCAGGTTGATGGGGACAAATACCAAACCAAGGCCCAACCCCTGGATGAAACCGGATAGCGCAATCATGTGATAATCCATGTCTAGTGACCATGTTGTCATCGTCAACAACGATAACGCGGCCAACAAATAGCCAAGGGTGATCATGATGCGACTATCGACTTTGGCGATGATGCGGCTGGTGACCAACATCATCAGCAATACACCGCAACCCCGCGGCGCCATGAGCAGGCCCGTGTCCATCACATCATAGCCATAAACCGTCTGGTACATCGTCGGCAAAACAGCCGACAGGCCAACATTGGTAATGCCCAATATCACCATGAAGCCGATGCCCACCAGAAAGGCCCGATCGCGGACCATTTCGCTTTTGAACAAAGGATAACTAATCGACCGGGAATGAATGAAGAAAACCCACAAAGCGGACAGCGCTATAATCAGCTCAACAACGATCTCGGTCGATTCAAACCAATCCTTGTGCTGCCCCCGGTCCAGCATCAATTGCAATGCGCACAAACCAAGCCCCAGCATAATTGCGCCAAATATATCCAGCTGACGCTTGATGATTGGCCGCGACGGCAGCAACCACCATAGCAAAGCAAGCGCCGGGATACCGATGGGCAAATTGACATAGAACACCCAGCGCCAGTTTAGTGTTTCCGTTAAAAATCCGCCGAGAAAAGGCCCGCTGATCGGGCCAATCATCACGACCATGCCCCAGATGCTCATCGCCCTGGCCTGTTTACTTGGCGGATTGATGTCGAACATAATTGTCTGCGACATCGGCCCTATAAAAGCGGCGGCAATGCCCTGGATAGCGCGGAACACAACCATCTGCGTCAACGATGTCGCCGTGCCGCATAGCATAGAGGACAGCAAGAACAGGGCAGTCGCACCGATAAACAAATTGCGTGAACCGATACGGTCCGAGAGCCACCCGGTAAGCGGCAGCACCAACACCCCTGCGATAATGAAACTGGTCATCACCCAACTGATCGTTTCAAAAGACGCGCCCAGGTTGGTCTGCATATGCGGCAAGGCGACATTCGCAATAGTGAGATCTAGAAACTGAATAATGGAAACGCCCATCACAGCGACCATCAACAGCCCCGTATGGCGCGATTCCAGCGTTGGTTCGTCTGCAGAGGCGGTGATATTATTTACCGGTGTCGATACGGACATGCGTCGATAGTCCAGCGAGCAGCGGGCGACTCGGTTTGCCAATAATGGCAATCCGTACGGGTATGCGTTGCGTCACCTTGACCCAATTTCCATTAGCATTTTGTGCTGGAAGCACTGAAAATTCCGACCCGGTGCCTGCGCCTATACTGGCCACTTGGCCGCGCAGCCGCATTCCCGGATAGGCATCAAACCACAATTCCGCCGGTTGCCCGACGCGCATCTTGGCAAGATCGGTTTCTTTGAAATTGGCTTCAATCCAGCTGCTGCCATTCACAACGATAGTCACCGCAGGCAAACCTTGCGTCATCATCTGCCCAACCTGTAGCCGATCAGACTGACTAACAACGCCAGCCACGGGTGCGCGCACCTCGGTTTTTGCGAGATCGAGAAGCGCCTTATCACGCTGCACCTGTCCGGACAAAATCGCCGGATTAACGCGACTGGTGGAGGAACCAGTGGACATAGCAGCGCGCGCCTTTCGCGCATCTGCATCGGCATTGGCCAGTTTGCTACGTGCTTCGGACAATGCGTGCTCCGCTGCCTGCAACCGCGCCTTTGTTGTAAAACCACGCTCCATCAAAGCCGACTGGCGCTTATACTCCTCGGCAAAAAATGCCACGTCTTCGCGCGCGCTGGCAATATCGACGCCGGTTGTCTCCAACTCGGTGCGCATTGTGACGACCTTAACCTCGGCGGCAGCAATGGAAGCCTCAGCCTGTGCCAGTGCTATTTTATTCGGTTCTGGGTCAATGCGAAACAATAAAGCTCCGGCCGTGACAGTTTGGTTTTCTTTGACTCCGACCTCTATGATCCGGCCGCCAATTTCGCTTGAAATCGAAACCTTGTCCTGTTGTACATAGGCATTATCCGTCGACACATAATGGTCATTCGCGACATAATAAGCAAAACCACCACCCACCAGCAGCGCCGGAACAGACAGCATTAAAACCCATTTCGCGAGACGCTTTGCCAAAGTCGGTTTTGATGCACCAAGTTCAGCCTGCTGCATCATTGCAATCGGAATGTCCGGATCACGTTCAGCCATGCGACACCACCTGCTGATGGGGTTTTCGTACAAGGTTGCGACGCATCCGGTCTAACAAAAGCGCCAATATCCGACGTTCGGAGTCGCTCACACCTTCAAGTGCTTCATCCAGCATTTCTTCCGCAAGCGGACGTAGTTGACCCACAAGATGCTGTGCCTTTACGGTCAGGTAGAGCAACCATGAACGGCGGTCTTCTGGGTCAGGTCGTCGCTCCACCAATCCTGCCTCTTGTAGACGGTCCACCATTCTGCAGACGGTAATGGGCTCTACTTCCAGCAGTTCTGCCAACCCGCCTTGATTAATTCCCTCAAAGCGACGCAGCACTGAAAGCACGCGCCATTGCGGTCGCGTTACCCCGATCTGACGCGCACGCGCATCAAAAGATTTGCGCATCAAACGCGCTGTATCAGCCAACAAAGCCGCAATATTGTCTTCCATAGCTATAGTTTTAATAACAATGCTTATTATTGTCAAACAAAGCACGTCCGGTTACGCGCGCTGATACTATTATCAGCTTTCAATCCGTACTGAGTTCCATGTTGATCCGGGTCAACCGGCTTTCGGCGATACGCCAGGTCCCATCGATACGGACATAGCGTTCGTGATAGTGGCCAAAGCCGAGCAGTTTTCGTCCATTTGGCCAGATGTTGCGATCCTGCATCGCCCAGATACCGGTGGCGGTATCACCGTCTATTTCAATTTCCGGCGCGTGCACATGGTGTGTCGTGATGGTGTCTTCGCTGATCGACGAACGGACGTAAGCTATCGCAGCATCGCGCCCCTCAACCCGCAGTCCGCCTGAGGGAGATGTGTCGAGAATGGCATCCTCGGTATAAACAGCGGCATAACCGTCCCAGTCCTTTGTATCGAGGCATCGGCAATAGCGTGCCTTTAAATTACAAATTTCCAGCCAGTCGGCGAAGTTCGGCGTGCTCATATCCGGAATCCGCGCAACTGGTTGCCGCCATCGCAGAGAAGCACTTGATTATTGATAAAGCTGCCCTCTTCTGACGCCAGAAAATAGCCCAGATTGGCGATGTCGTCGGCTGTCCCTTGCCGCTTGACCGCCTGCATCGATTTCAGCTTTTCCCAATTGGCTGCATCAACGCCACCCTGTGCCGCAGGCGTTTCCATTAAGCCGGGAGCAATCGCTACACAGCGGATTTCGTCCGCGCCAAATTGCGCCGCCATGGCATGGGTAAAAACATTCAGCGATGCTTTCGTGATGCCATAGGCTGTCTGCGGTTGGTAACTGGCCATCGAGCTTTTGTTGATAATCAGGCCTTTGGCCTTTGCAAGCGCTGGCCGCAGCGCTTCTGCCAGCAACAGCGGACCGATGGTGTTGACGGCGAAATAGTGTTGCCATTTCGCCTGCCCCAGCCCGAAAAAGCCGCGCGCGATTTCGCCCAGATGCAGGCCAGCATTGTTGATCAGAACATCCAGCGTTTCATGGGCGGCCAGCACCGCCGCGCCTAAAGCCTGAATCTGCGCCTCATCGCTCATATCGCACAGATGGCATTCGGCTGATCCGCCCTCGCTCTCGACCAGGGCTTTGGTTTCGTCCATGCCATCCGCATTGATGTCCGCCAATATCAGATGCGCGCCTTCGCCGCCAAATTTCAATGCATAGGCCCGGCCAAGCCCCGCCGCGCCGCCGGTGACCAAAACCGTCTTCCCTGCAAATTTGTCCATCAGCCCAACCTTTCGAAACCGACGCGGCAGATTTTCCAGCCGCTGTCGGTACGGATAAATTCATCCGAATAACGGCCAAGGACAGTATCAATTTGGCCGCTTTCGCGGCGCTTCATCTGGCTGGATACGGTCCAGTCACCGGTTGCCCGGTCACCATCGACAACGATGCAAGGCGTATGGAGCATATGCAGCATCCATTCCGAATTGCCCGCAACGGCAGTGGTCATAAATCCGGTCAAATCATCAAAGCCAGTAAAAACGCGAAAACCATAGTCACCTACGACATCATCGGTGAACACTTCGCGAAAACCAGCCAAGGCGGCAGCCGCATCTGAGGGCGTCTTGTCTGATGCAGCGCAATAGCGGGCCTTTACGTTAGCGATTTCAGTCACGTCATTCATGCCATTTCCTCCAGCCGGTCTGCCGCTAGTTTTTTGAGATCGGCAGTTTTGATCTTGTTGGTGCCGGTGGTTGCCAATTCATCCTCGGCAAAGAACAACACATTGCGCGGCACTTTGAAGCTGGCCAGCTTCTCTTTGGCAAAAGCTTTTACCCCGTCCTCGTCCAAATCCGCGCCATCGTGCGGCACAATACAACTGACCACCAACTCGCCCAAGGTCGGGTGCGGTACACCAACGGTCTGGCTGATCTTGACCCCCGGCATGGTTCGCAGCAACGTATCAACCTCAACCGGCGAAACATTGGCACCGCCCGTTTTGATGATATCGTTCAACCGGCCATGCCAGAACATCCGGCCTTCGGCATCGACATGCCCACCGTCACCGGTGCGCAAATAGCCATCAGCATCAACCGAGTCGGTTAAGGCTGTACCGATATAGCCGAGCATCAGCGTCGGTCCCTTGACACAAATCTCGCCCTTTTCGCCTTGCGGGACAATGTCGCCGGTCAACGGGTCGATGATTTTCACTGTCACCCCGTGGCACGGCACGCCGACGCTGCCTGCGGTCACATCATCTGGCGTGTTGGCTGGATAGGCGGTGAATAACGTAAAGGTTTCGGTATTGCCAAAAGCCGCAAAGGGCTCTCGCCACGTCGAATGGACCGTCGGATGCTGCGCTATCGGCGATTTAAAATCTATATAGATCAACGACGACAAATCCGCCGTCGACCAGTTAGAGGCAGCAATAATCTGTTCCCATTGGTGCGGCCATGCATTGAGGAAAGTCGCTTTTTCGGCCTCCATCAATTGCAGCGCTTCTTCGGCGTTGAAACTGGTTTGCAGCACCAGACTGCCACCTAGGGTCAGTGCGCCGCCAAAGGCCATTGAAAAATTGCCCGACCAGAAAAAGCCATTGGCAGACCACATGCGCACCTCACCCGGCTTTGCTGCATACCATTTAGGCCAACGCCAAAGTTGCAACGTCACGCCGCGATGAGCGGACAATATCCCCTTGGGCATGGCGGTCGAGCCAGACGAGAAAAACAGCACGCCAGGATCCGACGGACTGTTCGTTGCCGCGCGCGCATCGACGCGGGCCTGATCGACATATGCGCCGCGCGCTAGGAATGCAGTCCAATCTTCAATGGCGCCCACCGCTTCGCCCAAGGCAGCGACATGCGAAAGGAAGGGATAGCGGGTTGAGGCAATCGCGCCTGGGTTGCTTACACCAATGGCCGGATCAAGCTCAATCAAGATGTCCGCAAAATCCTTTTTCAGGATCTGCCGCTCCATCAACAAAACCGATATTCCCGACGCAGCAACCAGATGGTCCAACTCGGCGGGCGTGGAAAACGTGCTCAATGTGGTTGCAACGCCGCCCGCCAGCGCCGTGCCAAAAGTCGCCGCCAGAAATTCGGGCCGGTTGGTCATCAGGATACCAACCCGCGTCCCCTTTCCCACGCCACAAGCGATTAAGGCGCGCGCAACCTCATTGGCGCGCGCCCATAGGTCGGCATAGCTCCAGCTGATCCGCACACCATTCGCAAAGCCGCCTTCATAGAAAACCAACGCTTCGCTGGCCCCGCCATTTTCGCAAATGGTGCGGAACCAGCCTGAAAGGGTGAGGTCACCCAACCCTTCTTCTTCAGAAAGCGGCGGTCCTTCGATGATGGATAGCGGCCGGTCGGGCATCATATTAGCGGTTCACGTCAACGATGATGCGCCCGCGCACCTTTCCGGCAAGCAGATCAGAGGCAGCGGCGATGGCTTCGCCCAAACCGATTTCCGCACCGATCACATCAATCAACGCTGGGTCCAGATCACGCGCCAAACGCTCCCATGCGGCAAGCCGCGCTGCCTTGGGCGCCATCACACTATCGACACCCAACAAGCGAACACCCCGCAAAATGAACGGCATCACGGTTGCCGGAAAATCCGCGCCCTGCGCCAGTCCGCAAGCCGCAACGGCACCACCATATTTCACAGCAGCGCAGGCGTTGACCAACGTATGGCTGCCCACAGAGTCAATCACGCCAGCCCAACGTTCTTTTGCCAGTGGGCGGCCTTTTTCGGATAGTTCGGCGCGGTCGATGATCGAGTCAGCGCCAAGCTGGGTCAGATAGTCTGCTTCCGACGCTTTACCTGTCGATCCGGCAACGGTGAAGCCTGCCTTTTTCAGCAAAGCCACCGCCACGCTGCCAACGCCACCGGTCGCGCCGGTGACCAGTACCTCGCCCTGATCAGGAGTCACGCCCGCCTTCACCAGCGCCTCGACGCACAAGGACGCCGTATAGCCAGCGGTCCCAATGGCCATTGCCTGTTTCTCGGTAAAGGCCGCCGGCAATGGCACCAGCCAATCGCCTTTCAGCCGGGCAACCTGTGCCAGACCGCCCCAATGCCCTTCACCCACGCCCCAACCGTTCAGTACAACCTTGTCGCCTGCTTTCCAGTCAGCATGCGAAGACTCGCGCACTGTTCCGGCCAGATCAATTCCTGGCACCATCGGGAATTTGCGGACAACAGGCGAAGAGCCTGTGATCGCCAGACCGTCTTTGAAATTCAGCGTTGAATAGGCGACATCAATTGTGACATCGCCTTCGGGCAGTTGCGCTTCGTCCACTTGCGACAATGAAACATTTTGGACGTCGTCGGTTTTATCAATCAATATGGCATTGAACATGGGAGAGTATCTTTCTTTGTTAAAGGCTTAGCGCACTGCATGCAGGCGCGGTGGTGGGGGTGGCGAAGCGCTTTCCAGCTGCGCCGCTACATGGGGAAGATTTTCCGCCTTCAACGTTCCGTACATGCAAAGACGAACCACCTCTTGTGCGAAACGATGGGCCAGCGCCTTGCGTTCGTCATCGCTTTGCGAATGCGAACGCGCCCAAACCGGCCAAAGGAAATTGGCTGCCAAGGTAATGACCGAAAACACCTCGATATCGATATTGGGTTCGGCAAGGTCGGTCGCGGCAAAACGACCAATGGAACCAGCATATTCGCGCCAGAAAGGATCTTGCGCCGGGTCTGGCGCCGACAAGACCTGCAACAGCCATATCCGTCCCAGTTCCGGGTTTTCCATCGCAAAATTGGCAAGCCGCTCAGGCACATCAACCATGTTGACCTTTTCGACATCACGTTCGCCAATGGTTTCGGGGTCGCCAAATACTTCACGGAAAATCGTGTCAGATACCGACTGCACCGTTGCCGCGATCAAATTTTCCCGCGTGGTGAAATGCTGATAGGCAGTGCCGCGATTGACTTTAGCTAACACTGCGACTTTTGACAGGCTCAGCGCCTCTTGGCCGTCTTTGGCCAATATCGTACGTGCCGCCGCAAGTATCGCCTCGCGCGTTGCCGCTGGATTACGCGCACGCCGTTTTGGTTTCGTGGTCATACCAGCCCTTTTCCTCTTCTCCATGTTCTGCATGCCCTTGTGCTTTGCGAAGCGCAACTGCTGCCCCGCAACCTATCGCCCGCGCGAATATGTGATAGTCCACCGTCATCCACATGTCTGTACAAACTATGTCACATTACCGCCTAACAGCGTCAAGTGTACGGGATTAGCCTCTACGTCATCCTGCAAGCGCCGGGCCCAATCGCCATCCACAACACAGCAATCCGCCAGCGCCCCCTTTGCAATCGATCCCGTTCCAGCAAACAGCGCCAAGGCGGCATCACCATCCACCGCCTCATCTACACCCAGAATCGCCCCTTTTTGGGTTTCCCTCAGCATTGCCGCACGCATAGCCGCCCATGGGTTCGCAGGGCCATAAGGCGCATCGCTGCCCGCCAGCATATTGACGCCTGATGAAGTCAGCGAAGCCAGACGCTGCAAATCGGCTAGCTCGACCTGATCCATCTGCGCCAGATAGCGGTCGCCGCGGGCGGCAATAAAGCCCGGATTGGCAACGACGGTCAGTTGTTTTGCGGCAATCTCGGCGATCATACCGCTCGGAATCATGCTGCCATGTTCGATCCGGTCGCCTGTCTGCGCCCCGCCAGCTTGTTCCAGCGCCGCAAGATAGGTGACCAGCTCAGCTTCGGTCACGCAATGTGCGGCAACCGTTCGGCCAAGACGGCGGGCAGCGTTAATACGGTCCGCGATGCTATCCAGATCAGGCAAAGCGCGCTCATCAAATAGCAGCTTTACCGGTCCAAGCTGATAGGCAGGCCCGCCGGGCAAATCTTCACGGCCCATCAGGCTCAACCTCTGACGCAGTTCTCCCTTTTGGATGGCGGCGGAAAAGATGGCGGCCTCTGCCGGACCATTATTCGCCCCTGCATCTGTCACTGATGTGACTCCCCAACGCGCCAATTGCAGCGATAATGGAGCAAGCGATGGAACCTTGCTACCAAGGCGTTGGCGCAACCAATCATCACCGCGCCAGATTCGGCCGGTGGGGAGATGATCCGCGCCGGTTTCAACCGATTCCGGCCATGGTCCAGCGCCCAGCGCTTCTAGGCCTGCGCTGTTTAACAGCCACAACGCACCCGTGCGATCCTGAACCCGCAACAGATGATGCGGCAGCCATTGGTCAAGCTGACGGCGGTCTGGAATGCCGGCGATTTGTTCGTCATAGCCGGTAGCGCGAAGCCATTCTCCTTCCGCTATAGTTGCAGCCTTGGCACGCAACGCGGAGATGATGGCATCAGAGTTGGTACAGCTAGACAAGTCCACCGACTGAAGCCGAGCTGCTGTAGCAAATAGGTGGATATGGTGATCGTGCAGACCGGGAATGAGCTGCTTGCCCGCGCAATCGATATCATTGTCAAAAGGCGCAAGCTTGGGTGCGATTGTGGTATAGCAGCCATTAGCGACCGCAACGTCGGTGATAGCGCCATTCGGCAATTGCGCGTTCCGCAATATAAGGTCGCACGCGCCGGTCAACATAGACCCGCCCGCTTTGCAAAGTCTGCTGCTGTTCGCGCCAATGCCGCATCAATCAGGCCTGATTGCCCAGTGGCGAGATGGTCAAACACATGATGCGCCGCACGTAATCCGGTCAGGGGGTCCGCAAGGGCATCGCCCAGAAATTGCGGTCGCCCCGCGTCCCAGCCGACCAGACCACCCGCGGCTGCGCAATCATCACCAAAGCCGACACGCATCGCTGCCGGACCTGAAAATCCATGCGCCGTTATCGCCACCCAGATCAGGCGCGGATTGCGCTGAAACACTGCATTCGGCGTCAGCCCCAGCCGCGCCAGTGCAAGTGGGCGAGCGCCGGTAATCAGCACATCCGCCTTCCCGATAAGATCTAACAGCGCAGGGTCAGAGATGGCCATGCGCATAGGAATTTTGCCAGCATTGAGACGCCTGCTATGTTCCGGGGTTGCCAGCGGTGTAGGGTCGGGCCGGGCGGGATCCTCTATCTTCGTGACAGCCATACCGGCCTGCGCCAACAACGCGCCACACAGCGGCCCCGCCCATAAAGCCGAAAGGTCGAGCACCACCATCTCGGCAACAGATATATGCGCGCCGTCTCCGGTCACAACAGGCGGCATAATTGCGTCAGCTTCCCCCAGTTCCGCGACCGGCAGACCCAGCAAGGTGGCACGCTCAATCCATTGTCGGGAGCCGAAATTCCGTACATGCGCTGTAACCGCTTGCCATGGGTCAATATCCACGGGACATTCCAGCCAAGCCGATACTGCATCGCGATCATCTGCGCGGGCCAGATTGACGGCGATCCAGCCATCAGCGGTTTCGACAAGTTGGCAATGGCGGTTTGGAGACCATGTGGTCGGCACTTGCAGTTCGAGATCGCGATGGAGCAATGCTAGTGGGTCGATGGCCACCGAGGCACCCAGCCGCGCAGCAGCGCGAACTACGGCCTGCGCCTCATCCGCTATCACGGACATTAACGGCGCGGGAATCATGGGACAATCTCGTCAATCAAACCCCATATCAGCGCCAGCTTTGCCGAGATGCGCTTACCAGACAGAAGCATCCAGGCTGTGCGATGGCGGCCAATGGCGCGGCGGACACTGACGGTACCGCCCGCTCCGGGAATCAGCCCCATATGCAGTTCGGGCAGTTGAAACCATGTGTCCGGCGTTGCAAAGCGATGGGCGGCAGCAGCGGGTATCTCCAATCCTGAACCGATACAGGCACCCTGCAAATGAACCGACGCCCTATCGCCAAGCCGGTTGAGTAAGGCAGCACAGCTGCGCAGCGTGCGCACGACATGCGCCTGTGCCAAATCGGTGGCGGTGCCAAATTCTCCGCGCGCGCCCCCTGTTGAGAAACATTTGCCTGCCCCGCGCAAAATCATTTGCGGCGCGGTCGGATCATCAAGCACATTGGCCAGCGCCGCATATAACGCATCGCGCATCGCCGCTGTCATCGCATTTTGCGCCTGCGGATGATTGATCGTCACCATAACACTGTCGGATTCGCGATCCACCAACACCAAAGGATCACTCTGCACCGCGACCGGCTGGGGCGGATGAATACCGCGCCACCCAGCAAATTCAGCACCCCCCAAAAGCATCGAATAGGCCATCGACTCAATCTTGAGTCCGTCATCGAAAGACAGATGTTCACCGATCCGCAGCACGCTGCACAATGTAGTCGCCGCCACGGGCCTCGCGCGCACAGACTCAACCAGCCGCTCCAGTTCCGCATCCAAGCGGTCTGGCAGAACCGACACCCAAGGCGCTGGCGCACCCACAGCGATGGTCAGCAACAGGTCATATGCTTCAGCGTCGATCACCGGCATCGTGCCGGTTCGATCCACACCAATGATCACAGCCTGAACATGAACTACAGGGGATTCCCAGTCGCCGACATCTATAATGACAACCGGCGTAGCACCCATCGCGGAGAAGCGATCGGCGTTCCAATAGTCGATATCGTCCAAAAGGGCTGTGTCGCTCATATCTTGCGACTCTATCGGGCTCAGTCGGGGTTGGCCAGTTCGGCCTTCAATATACGACGCAGCAATTTGCCGGTTTCATTATAGGGCAGCTCTTCGCGAAAAAACCATGCTTCGGGTGTCTTGGTCGACCGCAATTGCGCCTTTACATAGGTAGCCAAATCCTCGGCACCCGCACCACCTTCCTTCGGTACAATTACTGCAGCTACCTTTTCTCCCCATTGCACACAGGGAAGACCCAGCACAGCTACATCGGCAACCTGCGGATGCCCGCGCAGCACATCCTCTATTTCGCCGGGCGAAATATTCTCGCCGCCGCGCACAATCACATCGTCCAGCCGTCCTTCGACAAACAAATAGCCATCGTCGTCCAGCCAACCTGCATCATTGGTGGCAAACCAGCCGTCGTCGGCAATCGCCTTTTTATGCAGATATTCACCCGACACCTGTTCGCCGCGCACATAGATTTCACCTGCCTCTTGGCGGTCACAGCAACTGCCATCGTCGCGGCGGATTTCCAGTTCCAGACTTGGCAGCGGTTTCCCAACAGAGCCCAGACGTCGGCGCACCAGCGGATCGTCGCTGGCAATTGCGATGCGGTGGTCATCTGCACTTAACAAGGCGACTGTCGAGCTGGTTTCAGTCAGCCCATAGGCATTGACGAAATCGACATGAGGTAGCGCCTTTAGCGCACGGGCAATAACCGGTTCCGGCATCCGCCCGCCACCGTAGGATAGCGCCCGCAGTGCCGGTAAAGTTTCTCCGCTTTTATCCAGCACATCCAAAATTCGGCCCAACATAGTTGGCACCACCATCGCATGCGTTATGGCTTCCCGCGCCGCAACCTCAACCCATTCCTCCGCCGTAAACGCTGGAAGATAAACAATCCGCCGCCCACCATAGGCAGACGTCAGCACCGCCGATATGCCTGCGATATGATAGGGCGGAACACTGACCAAGGCGGCCTCGTCCTCATCCGCGCCCAGAAATTCGACAGTGGACATCACATAGGATGTTAGGTTCGCATGACGCAGAACCGCTGCCTTGGGGTCACCGGTGGTGCCGCTGGTGAACAACAAGACAGCAATGTCATTTTCACTGTCAGGCAGCGGGTCACATTCATCCGGGACTGACAGCAAAAATCGCGATTCAAAATCGCTGCGCGTGACCAGATTTGTGCCGTCGATACCCGTGATCCGATCCAGCATATCATCATCGACGACAACCACGGACGGCGCCGTTCGGGCAACCAGTTTGCGCAAGTCGGCATCGGGCAACCGGTAATTGACCGGCACAAAGGAAAGCCCTGCCATGCCGCTGGCGAACATCAATACAGGCACCACATTGCCGTTTAGCCCGACAAAAACGGCGTTTTGCGCCTTGCTGCTTTGCAGCCATCTAGCCGCGGCCCGCGCATTGCCTCGCATTGCAGCAAAATCAACACCATCCGAAAGCGCGCCAAGCGCTTTGCGGTCACCGCAGACATCGGCGGTCAATTCCAAAAGAAGTGGGGTATGCACGAAAACTCTCTGTCAGTCCGAAGCCGGAAGCGGCTTCGCGTCTTTCAACTGCATAGGGCGCCCATCAAAGGACAACGATCCTTTCCCAGCCTTTGCGCCCAGCACTTCGATGCCGCTGTCAATATCGGTATAGCGTTTACCAATCAGCACCCCGCCAGCATGGTCGGGATGAACATCACCATTAGGTGCGGTCGTATCAGTCAGCTCGAGCACCGGCGCACCGCCGCATTGCAAAACACCCGCTTGCTTTGGTGGGCGAACCACCACAATTTGCGCATCGCATACCGCACTTTTCCAGCGCGATCCGGGTTTAATATCCATTTCAACGACTCCTTGATTCATCCAGCGTCCATGCAACGGTGTCGAACTGCAAATCAAGCACCGCAAACAACAGCCTGTTCATTATCGCCACCACGGACCTGTGTTGCGCAGCGCAGCGCTGGAGCGATATGGACGATATAGGGCTTTATTCTCTATCCGTAGCGATTACGGAAATGGCAAATCGTGAAACGCGCTGCAAAGAGGAAGCCTGATGACAACACCCAAACTCGATTGTTCTGACCTGGACAATTATATTGGCAAGCCCATGCAACCTGCACGCATGGTCGATCCCTTCGCCAATAACGACATTCGCCGCTGGGTGCAGGCGATGCATTATCCCAACCGCCTGCACTACGATCACACCTATGCGATGCAGAGCCGATTTGGCGAACTGATAGCGCCACAGAGCTTTCCAGTCACCATGGATGACGGCCACGGTTCGGCCCCCAGTTGCATTGGTTTTATTCCTGATTCACACATGCTGTTTGGCGGCGATGAATGGTGGTTTTATGGCGTGCCGGTAAAAGGCGGCGACCGAATCTGGAACGAACGGATTCCCTATGACTATAAGATAAAGGACACATCGTCCTTTGGCCCGACCTGTTTCCAACGCGGCGACAATTTCTATTATAACCAGCATGGCGATTTGGTGGCGAAACAGCGTTCGACCTCGATACGCTATTCCCAATCAGCAGGCGAAGCAGCGCAGCATGGCACCACCGAAGGCCATGATGATCCGGTATGGACCGATGACGAACTGGAAGCATTGGAGGCACGTAAGTTTACGTGGATCCAAATGTTGCATGATCTGGGACATAGCCCGCGCTATTGGGACGATGTGTTGGTGAATACGGCACTGCCAGAGCGCGTTTTTGGCCCACATAGTATCGTCAGCTTTACCACGGAATGGCGCAGCTATACCTTTACACAGTGGGGCAGCATGCACCGCCGCACGGATCTTTCGATGGAGGGTCTGGGCTTTACCGGCCCAATGGCGGGCCCAGAACAAGACCCGACCGAAGAGAAAATCAATCCAGAAAACACCGATGGCGCCTATATCGGCCCTTCGCGCGGACATTTGTTTCCCCGTTGGGCCCGCTTTATCGGCATGCCGCGAGGCTATGGCTATGGGGCATCAATGGGTGCTTGGGTGACCGATTATTTTGCGGGTTGGGCCGGAGAATGGGGCATGGTGCGCCACTCCACCGCCAATTATCGCAGCCCGGCACTGACCGGTGACATCACGGTTATGACAGGTAACATCCTTGACAAATATGTAGATGAGGACGGGCGCCACATGATTGCGGTAGACTGCAAAATGGCAAACCAAAATGGGGCCATCTTGGCGACAGCCAAGGCCGAAATCGAACTTCCCAAAAAGCCAGTTTGAGATTGATGATGCTCAATAGTGAACACTTGATTACGACCGCGATCGAACAGAGCGGCCTTTCCGATTTCGGTGACCCGTCTTTTCGCGAAGGGTTGGACATTTTGGTGGCTGCGCTCAACAGCGAAGCCAAATTGACCGAAGCCGCATCTGGCCGTGTTGGTGCCAGTATCATTGCGACGTTGGTCAACCGGCTGCAGGTTGAGGATTATCTGAAATCCCATCCAGAACTGCTCGATGCACCTATCGAAAAACCAACCTTTGTTTTCGGGTTGCCGCGCACAGGCACGACATTGGCAATTAATCTGCTGACCGCCGACCCTGCGCGGCGCAGCTTTATGAGGTGGGAGGCATTTTCCACCGCACCACCGGCAGCCGCAGGGGCTTTGCGTAGCGACCCGCGTTATCATGCCGAGCAGGCCAAACTCGATATGAGCCTGAAATATGTGCCGCATATCTCTGCAATGCATCATGAAGATGCGGATTCATCCTGCGAATGCCAGTTTGCCATGTCACCTACATTCATCGCGCAGGTTTACGACTCGCAATATCATGTGCCGAGTTACAGCGACTGGTTTTTGAACACCGACTATCGCCCAGCCTTTCGCTACCACAAACGGCTGATGCAGCTGCTGCAGCAGAATAACAAAGGTCATTGGACGTTTAAAAATCCTTGGCACCCGCTATATTTGGACGCGTTGACCGATGTCTATCCTGATGCGCAGTTGGTGATGACGCATCGTGACCCCGCCAATGTTGTCGCATCCGCATGCTCGCTCGTTTACGCTGTCCGCAAACTATATAGTGACGATGTCGATCCAAATGCTGTGGCGGCGGTTTCGCTAAAAACCTTTGATGCGATGATCGCACGGGTGACAGCCTTTGAAGCTAAATATGGTGCGGGCTCGGTTTATCATATCCAGTATAGGGATCTGACTAGTGATCCGATTGGCCAGATGGAAAAACTCTATTCGCACTTTGGGGAACAACTGACTGATACAGCTCGGGTTGCTATGCAGGCGATGCTGGATGCTAATCCGCAGGGCAAACATGGCAAACATGAATATCGCCTTGAAGATTATGGTCTGACCCGCGAAGGAGTCTATGCGCATTTCGCCGATTATATCGACCGGTTCGGGATAGATCGTAAGCGGTAACTCTCGGCCTAGTCCTGATTTGATCTTTCGGATAGTATGCGGGCGGTTGCAGACAGGTCATTTCCGATACGTATCAAGCCCGTCCGCTCCATTGCGTCGGAGATGCCCACAGCAACAAGGGCATGGGCCGGACGTTGCCTGCCCTTTAAAACAGGCGCGGCGATAACTGTTACGCCGCTTATATAATTGCCTGCGTCAACAGCATATCCCAAAGCGCGGGCTTCGCCGATCTGCTCCATCCAGTCCGCATAAGTCGGGGGGTTGTCCCAGCGCAGAGTTTCAAATCGTTGGTGCAACTCATCCGCAGGATAGCCACCGAAAGCTGCGATGCAGCGCCCAGTGGCGCTAATGAGGGCCGGAAAGCGGCTTCCGATCTGTGCCGAGATCTGAAAATGCGCTCCAGCTTGTGCGGTTGCCACCACGACCATATGCTCAAGCCCGACAATCTGGACAGCTAGCATCGTCGTGCCATGGTCGCGCGCAAGCCGGTCTATCAGCGGTTGCGCCATATCGGCAAAATGGTTTCGCCGAAGCCAACCCCGCGCCAGTGTTAAGACGCCAGCATCAAGGCTATATCTTTTGGTGTCGGGGTCAAAGGCGACCAGTTCCTCCTCAGCAAGCGCGCGCAAGACGTAAAGGCAGGTTGACGGCACCAACCCCAACGCCCGGGCGATATAGTTCACGCCAAGCGGCGTCTCACTTTTCCCCAACAGCCGCAGAATCGCGGCACCTCGGGCTATGGCAGGGGCTTTACCTTTAGTCATTCTATATATTGAATATCATTCATTATTTACAATAGCAAGTCTTGCGTGCGATATATCCAACCATGGAGAAGTTAACTCAATTCAGCTCTTATGCAGACGCCCAAAAACATGCCTCAATGGATGCTTTGTGGGACTTGTTTGACGGCGACCGCGAGCATCTGAACATCGCGCATGAGGCGATAACGCGCCATGCTAAAGGTGATGGCCGCGCAGCGGTTCGCATTGCCCATAGCGAAGGACATGACGAAATACTCAGCTTCGACCAGATTTCGAAAGGGGCTGCCCAATTCGCTCATTGGCTGGATGCAGAAGGTGTAAAGCCCGGCGAACGCATCGCATTCATGCTTGAACCCTCTCTGCCCTTCTATGTTTGCCTTTTCGGAGCGATGCAGACGGGTGCCATATCGGTACCGATGTTTACGCTTTTTGGTCCGGACGCGCTTAAGCTACGGATCGGCGATTGCAATCCAGCGATGCTGATTACCAACAGCGAAAAGGCTGAATTAGCGCGGAGTATCGACGGCCCTCGCATCGTTGTTGCAGACGATGGACTATTGGACGTGATCGCCAAATATCCTGCAACCTACTCACCTAAAACCAAAGCCGGCGACCTTGCGGTTTTCCAGTATACAAGCGGCACCACACGTGAACTGCCCGAAGCAGTCAAGCACACACATAAGTCGCTCGTCACGTTGATGTTTGCCGCCCTGTACGGCACGGGTGTTCGCCCGGGAGACGAATTTTTCTGCCCATCCTCCCCTGCATGGGGCCATGGTCTGTGGCATGGCACGCTGGCGCCGCTTGGTTTAGGCGTCACAACCGGGACGTTTGCAGGTCGTTTCGATCCTGTCCGTTTAATGAAGGCACTGGACGACTATGGCATAACCAATATGTCTGCTGCCGCCACCCATTACCGCATGATGAAGAACAGCGGGAAAGGCGATGACTTTGCCTTTCACTTTAAAAAGTTGTCCTACACGGGCGAACCCATCGACCCTGCGACGCTCGACTGGATCAGCGCCAATTTCAAAGTCCCCGCCTGCTCCATGTACGGAACGACAGAAATCGGCGTCGTTCTGGTCAACTATCCCGGAGCTGATGACTTTCAGGTCAAACCCGGTTCGCTTGGCAAAGCGGTTCCGGGGCAGCAACTTCAGGTGCAACGCCCCGATGGCAGTGCCTCACCGGTGGGCGAAACGGGCGAACTCATGCTTTGGCGACGTAATCAGTGGGAAACCACCAAAGACCGCGCGCAAATAGACGAAGACGGCTATTTTTATCACAAGGGCCGCGCCGATGATGTCATCATTTCGGCAGGCTGGACAATGTCTGCCGTCGAAATTGAAAACACGATGCTGAAACATCCCAATGTCATGGAATGCGCCGTCATCGGAGCACCTGACGAAGCACGCGGACTTGTAGTGAAAGCCTTTGTGATCGCCAATGTCGACGGCAGCGATGCTCTCACGAAAGAATTGCAGGACTTCACCCGCGAAAAGCTGGCGCAGCATGAATTCCCGCGTATCGTCGAATTTGTCCGCGAGCTACCCAAAACCCCCGCGGGCAAGGTCAATCGCAAGGTCTTGCGCGACCAGGAAGCGGCAAAAGCATTAGCCCTTGGAGATGCGCGGTGACCTCGCGCCTAACCGTTTCGAATGTCGCACCTTAGACGATCAATCCAATTACCAGCATCACATAAATCGATTTTTATCAGGAGAAGACCAAATGGCCGAAGCCAAATTTCCCAAAATCACTGAACAGGGTCTCGAAGACCTGCGCCAGCGGATTGGTGTTAAAGTTGAAAACACCATTGAGCCGTGGAACTACGAAGCTTCGCGCGACGCAATTCGCCATTACGCGCACGGCATTGGCGATGATAATCCGCTGTGGTGCGACCCGGAATATGCCAAGAATACCAAATATGGCGACGTCGTTGCCCTACCCAGCTTTTTATTCACCACCAGCCGTCTAATCTCTGGCTATTGCGGCGGTCTTTCTGGCGTGCATGCTATGTGGGCAGGCGCTGACTGGACCTGGCACAAGCCGGTAATGCGGAACGACACGATCCGCACCGAAGCCTATTTGAAAGATCTGATCGAGCACCAGACGAAATTTGCAGGCCGCTCTTTCCAGCAAATCTATCATGTCGATTTCTATAACCAGAACAACGAATTGGTCTGCGAAGCTGACAGCTGGGTGTTCCGGACCGACCGCGATGAAGCTCGCGAAAATGGCACAAAATACACAGAAGCGCGTGGCCGCGTTGAGCAACTTTCCGACGAAGACCTCGCCGAATGGGGGAAGCTGTATGCCAATGAAGAAATTCGCGGCAGTACCCCCCGCTATTGGGAAGACGTAAACGTTGGTGACGAGCTACCGCGGATGATGAAAGGGCCAATGACGGTCACAGGATTCATCTGTTATGCACAGGGATGGGGCGGGCTGTATATTCGAGCGAACAAGCTGGCGTGGAAAATGCAGCAGGCGCATCCAGGCCTCGGCATTAAAAACCGTTTCAACGTTCCCGATTGCCCAGAGCGCGTCCATTGGGACGAAGAGTTCGCGTTGGAAGTCGGCGCGCCTGGTGCCTATGACTACGGTCCTGAGCGCAATAGCTGGCTGACACATCATATAACCAACTGGATCGGGGACGATGGATTCCTGCACAAAAGCAAATGTCAGATCCGCCGCCACAACCCTGATGGTGACGTGATCTTCATCGACGGTACGGTGATCCGCAAGTTTGAAGAAAACGGCAAAAAATACGTCGAAATCCAGCAACAGGCGACCACACATCGCGGCGAGATGTCAGCATTTGGCACTGCAATTGCGGAGTTACCGAGCAAAGCCGGCTAAATATAGAAAGCTGCATCGTTATCCCGGCTCCAGATGATACTGGAGTCGGGATTTTTTTTAGTGCTTCAGCACCCAGTTGATTCCTTTCGTCGCTGAACCAACACCATGTTGACGCCCGGTAGTAGCTGTTCAACCAGATCATCGTGATGATCATGCAAGGGTTGTTTTTACCGTGACCTTTTGCTCTTAGGTGCGGAAGTGCTCTTTCATTTGACGACGTTCATATTCTGATTTTGAGCGATGAATGACATCATCCCCAGCATTTCGGCGCTGATGCTTGAATTGACTTCGAACGTACATATTTATAAAATATGTCGTGAAAATCGTTTTTAATCGATCAAATCGATTACTCTTTGCAAAAACAGTTGCTGGACGATTGCCACGCAATCGGCTTGGGGGCTGTCATCAAAATTAATTCACATTCGAAAGGACAGAATATGGGTATCATAGGTTCGACCATTAAGCCGTTTACTGCGCAGTCTTATAAGGCAGGCAAGTTCGTTGAAGTTTCCGACGCGGACGTAAAGGGCAAGTGGGCCGTATTCTTTTTCTATCCCGCCGACTTTACCTTCGTCTGCCCCACCGAACTTGAAGATCTGGCCGATCAATATGCCGATCTGCAAGCCATGGGCGTTGAAGTTTATGCCGTGTCTACCGACACACATTTCAGCCACAAGGCATGGCACGACAGCTCGCCTGCCATTGGCAAGATCAACTATCACATGCTGGGCGACCAGAATCATGTGATCAGCAACAATTTCGGCGTGCTGCGTGAAGGTCAGGGCCTCGCCGATCGTGCGACGTTTGTTGTCGATCCAGACGGCGTTATCCAGGTTACTGAAATCACCTGCGAAGGCGTTGGCCGTAATGCCGTGGAATTGGTCCGCAAGATCAAAGCTGCCATCTATGTGCGCGAACATCCCGGTCAGGTTTGCCCCGCCAAGTGGGAAGAAGGCAGCGAAACGCTTGCTCCTTCCATCGACCTGGTTGGCAAGATCTAACCAGTAAGTGACAGACGCCGCGCCGCCTTCGGGTGGCGCGGCGCTGCCCCAAAAATCCATTCTTGTCGTACCGCAATTTTTGCGGAACGATGCCGCTTGTTTTGAAGAGACACAGCCATGCTTGATGCCGCAACAACAGCCCAGTTGAAAACCTATCTTGGAAACCTGCGCACGCCGGTCGAATTGGTGGCGACACTGGACGATAGCCCGAAGGCGGCAGAAATGCGTTCGCTGGTCGAAGACGTGGCGGCGCAATCCGATCTTGTTACCGCCCGCTTCGACGGACAAGCAGACCGCGTGCCGTCTTTTGCCATTCGCCGTGCCGATGGTACTGCTGAAACCCGGTTTGCCGGATTACCTCTCGGCCATGAATTTACGTCACTGGTATTGGCGCTGCTCCATATGGGTGGTCACCCACCCAAGGAAGAGGCTGAACTGCTGGATTCTGTCCGGGCGCTGGAAGGCGAATTTCACTTCGAAACCTTCTATTCGCTGACCTGCCAGAATTGCCCGGATGTTGTGCAGGCCATCAACATCATGGCGGCGCTCAATCCCAATGTGCGCCACGTCGCCATCGATGGTGCCCTGTTCCGCGAAGAGGTTGAAACGCGCAAGGTAATGGCCGTTCCCGCCGTCTATCTGAATGGCGAACCATTCGGCCAAGGGCGGATGGACCTTGCCCAGATCATGGCAAAACTGGACAGCGGCACGGTCGCGCGTGCTGCCGAGAAGATTGCTGCCAAAGAGCCCTTCGAAGTTCTGGTAATAGGTGGCGGCCCGGCCGGCGCCGCAGCGGCAATCTATGCCGCGCGCAAGGGGATCCGGACCGGTGTGGTTGCCGAACGTTTCGGCGGTCAGGTGCTGGATACAATGGGCATCGAAAACTTCATTTCAGTTTCGCACACCGAAGGCCCGAAACTCGCGGCGCAACTGGAACAGCATGTTCGGGACTATGAGGTCGATATCATGAACCTGCAAACCGCAAGTGCCTTGATACCGGGCGAAGCGGGCGGATTGCATGAGGTGAAGCTTGCGAGCGGTGCCAGCCTGAAAGCAAAAACAATCATTTTGTCCACTGGCGCGCGCTGGCGGCAAATGGGTGCGCCGGGCGAAGATATGTACCGCAACAAAGGCGTTGCCTATTGCCCGCACTGCGATGGTCCACTTTACAAGGGCAAGCGCACCGCTGTTATTGGCGGTGGCAACTCGGGTGTGGAAGCCGCCATCGACCTTGCTGGTATCGTCGCGCATGTCACCTTGATTGAATATGATTCCCAGTTGCGCGCCGACGCAGTGCTGCAGGCCAAGCTGCGCAGTATGCCCAATGTCGCCATCATTACCTCTGCCCTCACTACCGAAGTGCTTGGCGATGGAGAGAAGGTAACGGGTCTGCAGTATAAGGACCGGACGACCGAAGAGTTACATCAGGTCGATCTGGAGGGCATTTTTGTACAGATCGGTTTGGTCCCCAACACCGAATGGTTGCAAGGCCCCCTCGCCTTGTCCGGTCGTGGAGAAATCGAGATAGACTCGCATGGCGCGACAAATCTGCCCGGAGTATTTGCCGCAGGCGATGTGACTACCGTACCCTACAAGCAGATTATCGTCGCCATGGGCGAAGGCACGAAAGCAGCCCTGTCCGCCTTTGATTATCTGATCCGGTCGTAAGGGCAGGAATTATCCCGCCCTTATCCGAGCAATAGATGACTCAGTTTGGCACGCTGCCATGCGGCGTCGCCAAATTGCGATGCCTGAAAAATGGCGGCACGGCGATGCAGGCCCGCGTCGCAATCATGCGTGAACCCGAAACCGCCGTGAAACTGGATCGCACGATCGGCGGCAAAACTGTAGACACCATCCGCCGCCGCCTTGGCCATGCGGACTGCGATTTCGCCCAGGCCCTGATCGCTGAAGCTGCTCGCGGCGCTGTAGAGATGCGAGCGCGCCTTTTCATAATCGACATAGGCATCGACCGTCGGATGCTTCAGCGCCTGATATTCGCCAATAATCTTGCCGAACTGCTTGCGCGTTTGCAGATAGCTGATCGTATAATCGATTACGCTTTGCGACCCGCCGCACATTTCGGCGCTCTGCAACAAAGTCGCCGCCTGTTCGATATGCGCCAGTGTTTGCGCGCTATTGCCTACATCCAACAGAGCCGATGTCTCGACTTCGAGACCGTCGAGCGACAGCGCAAAGCTGCGCTTGGTTTCGTCGATGATTGCTTCGCGGCGTAAGCGCCCTTCGACCTGCGCACGCGTCAGAAGCAGCAGCGCGGGCTTGCCGTCCAGCATGACGGAAACAATGATGCAGTCGGCCGATTCCGCCCAGAGCGCAAAGAGCTTTTCGCCCGACAGATGCAGTTTTCCGCCATCGGACCGGGCGGTTGCGGTGATATTGCCGAGATCCCAATCGCCATGGGCTTCATACAGCGCCACCGTACCGATGGAGCCCTCTGCGATTTTAGGGAGCCACTCCGCTTTTTGGGCTTCCGTTCCGCCTGCAATCAACGCCTGTGCGGCGAGCGTCGAGGCCACGAACGGCGATGCCATCAGATGCCGGCCCATTTGCTCCACGACGGGAACAACTTCCGCCAAAGTAAGGCCAACCCCGCCATGTGCTTCCGGAATGGCAATGGCCGACCACCCCAGCGCGGCCATTTCCGCCCAGATGTCGGCATCATAGCCAAGGTCGCTTTCCATTAGCTTGCGCACTTTATCGATGGGGGATTTGTCGCGGCAAAATGTTGTCGCCACGTCCAGCAACTCGATTTGCTCTTCGCTATATCCAAGCCCGGCCATCTGCATCTTACTCTCCCGTCTTTTATTTGATTCTCTTTGACGCGATGCCGTGCAAGAAATCAAGCTCGTTTAATCGGGCGATTAAACGAGCTTGATTTGGATGGGGTGCCGTGAAGCTTGCGCTTAAGCTGATTCAAGTACCTTGCGGCCGGGACGCACTTTCATGCGGTGGCTTGCTTTGGTCGCCAAGGACACATCCTTGACGGTTTGCATGAACACCCACTCGTTTGTTGCGGCCTGCGGGGTCAGCGACAAATGCATATAGCCGCGGTTAGAGGTATCTACCCAGCGCAGTTCCTGCTTGCTTGCCTCTTGCAGGTTTCGGGCGATGACCGCCGGATCGACGCCCACCGTTGCGCTTTCGAAGCCGGGCGAACTGACGCTGTGGCCGCCAAATTCGACGCCTGCCGGTTTGCCGCCTTCGGGAAGGTCGAAGGCCCAGCCATTGTGGCTGTCGCCGGTGACCACGACCAAGTTCGCATCGGACCGCTGTGCTGCCGCAAGAACCCGGGACCGGGCCACGGGATAGCCACCCCAGTTGTCGAGATTATAGGGAAGGCCAGCCTTTGCCGCTGCGATTCCTTGGCGTACGAAATTCTTGGTGCGTTCCGGCGCATCCTTGGGGAACCAGTTCATCGCCTCTTCGGGCGTGAAATTATACCCCATATTCGTGCCCGTTCCGAGCACCGCCCAGGTGCCCTTGTTTCGCGCAATTGCACTGAACAGCCAGCTTTCCTGCTCGGTCCCGAACATCGTCATCGCCGGATCGCGCCAAGCGCCATCATGGAATTCCGCGAACGCCTTGGCGGGATCCGCCGCGCGTGCCAGATCGCCATGCGAAAACGGCTTGGACCGTGCAACCATGCGGGTATCGGTGCGGAAATAGGTCGCGAGGTCACCAATGGGATATTCCTTCCAAGGCTGTTCACCCACCGGCAACCATTCACGCCACACTTGCATCGCGGCATTCCGGCGGACACTGTAATCGCCCTCATCCGCGGTATGATTTTGGGCTCCGCCTTCCCAAGCATCATTGGCGCCTTCATGATCGTCGGTGTTTGGAATCACCGGGAAGTTAGCATGCAAGGCCTGCAATTGCGGGTCCGAACGATAGCTTGCATAGCGCAGGCGATAATCCGCCAACGTCAGGATTTCATCCGCCGGGAATATCCGCGCCGCAAATTTCGCGCCGCCATCATAGCCGCCACGCCCATATTCATAAATATAGTCGCCCATGTGCAGGACCAGATCAATATCCTCACGCGCCGCAGCATGGCCATAGGCGTTGAATTCGCCAAAGCCGAGGTTGGAGCAGGAGAAGATCGCGATATTGAATTTGCTCGCCTTGCCGACCGGCAGCGTCTTGGTGCGGCCAACCGGCGACATACTGCCATCGGGCGCAATGAAGCGGAACCAGTGCCACTTGCCGGGCGCGAGATTGTCCACGGTAATCTTCACCGTATGGTCACGCCATGGGCCCGTCACCATCTGCCCGCCGCCCGCTATTTTCACAAAATCACGGCTTTCGGAAATTTCGACCCGCACCTTGGATGGCCCGCCCGTCGGATTAACGTAGCGCGTCCACAGCAAAACCGAATCCGGCCCCGGTTCACCGCTCGCCACATTATGTGTAAAGCCGGTCAATCCGAGCAGAGCCTGCGCCATCGCCGCGCCACCCGGAAGCATCAGACCACCAATACCAAATCCAGCAGTAGCGAGAAGCGCACGGCGGTTTATGAAAAATGACATCCCTATTTCCTTTTTTATCAGCCTATTGTTTTTAGTATTTCAGTCAATTGGTCAACATCATCCGGGTCCTGATACAGACCAAATCCAAACCGCAAGACATCGCCGCGCACATCCGTCACAACCTGACGACGCGCCAATTCCTCATGCAATTGCACCGCCCGCACACCCTTGAACGCCAGAAAACGAGCATGGGGTTGGTCCGTCATGGGATTGAGCAGATGCATATCCGGCATGTGCACCGCGCTAAGAAATTGCTGTTGCAGCCGTGTGACATGGGCGGAAATAACTTCGGTCGTCAGACCTTCTATCTCCAGCATCGAACGGATGGCGCAGAAGCGGTAAAGGCCCGACGGATCGAAAGTGCTCCCTAAAAAGCGCCGTCCATCTGGGGCGTATCCGACACTGCCTGCCGGTAGGGCCAGGTCGTCAAATTCGGCATACCAGCCGGTAATCTGCGGTCGAGGCGCAAATCCGGGTGGCGCGTGCAGGAAGCAAACCCCTTCGCCCGCCATGGCATATTTATACCCACCCGACAGATAGAATATCCGGTCGGCAACATCGCTCAAATCGGTAGGGACAGCCATGAAGCCGTGATAGCCATCCACAACAACCCACGGCCCCTCAGGCTTTGCCAGCGCAGCCAACGGCGCGATATCGACAACCCGGCCCGAATTAAACAGCACATGACTTGCGAAAATCAGGTCATATTCGTTTCGGGCTGCTTCGGCTGCCACGGCATCCGGCGGCACCTGGTTCCAGATGATTTTCCCGCTTTCAACCCAGCGCGCCATTTGCCGCCGGAAACTGTGGAATTCCCCATCCGTCGATAAAATGCGCAGCGTTGGACGGTCCATGGCGGAAATAATGCGCACCAGGAAATCATGCGTGTTCGGGGAAAAACTGATCGTCGACGGATCGGGCAAGGCCAGTTCCGAGGCAACGTGACCCTGCGCCTCTGACCAGAGACTGCCCATGATAACGCCCCATTTATGATCCGCCATATGGGCGGCGTCCGCCCATGCCGCCATCTGACCGTCATGGCTCGCATCCGGCCAGAGATGATGGCTATGCGCGGCAAAATGCAGGCGATCGGGCGCAGCGGTCAGCGACCGGCTGAAGAGATGCTTGAAACTCACAACTGGGTCCGCAGCGACCACAATTCGGGAAAGGCGCGCTTGCTCAGGGTGCTGCTCAAATAGCTGACACCGGCGGTTCCCCCCGTACCGCGCTTGCCGCCGATGATGCGCTCCACGGTTATCACATGCTTGTGCCGCCACGTCGCCATGGCATCGTCCAGATCAACCAGCTTCTCGGCCAACTGATAGAGCTCCCAATAGCGTTCGGTATCGCGATAAACCTGCAGAAATCCGGCCTCGACTTCGGGCGAAAACACATGGGGCTGCGCCCAATCACGCGACAATTGCCCCAAGGGAACATCAATCCCTGCCCTCGCCAACGCGATGATGGTGTCGTCCCAGATGCTGGGTTCTGTCAGCGCCGTCATCATCGCCGCGCGCGCTTCGGGGCGATCCTCCTGAAACTTCAAATGCGTGCTGTCTTTCAGGCCCAGCATGAATTCGACGGTACGAAACTGGTCTGACTGGAAACCGGAGCTTGGCCCTAATACGTGCCGGAAGCGGGTATAGTCAGACGGCGTCATAGTCGACAAAACGTCCCAACTTAGCGTCATAACTGCTTGAATACGGCTCACTCTTGCCAATGCCTTGTACGCTGGAACAAGCGCATCGCTGCGAATTTGCGACTGCGCGAGCTGCAGTTCGCGGATCATCTGCTTTAACCAGAGTTCCTTTGTCTGGTGGATGATAATGAACAGCATCTCATCGTCCAGTTCCGACTGGGGATGCTGGCAGGCTAGCAATTCGTCGAGCGCGAGATAGCGCGCATAGGTCATGGGGGCATCGCTCATGCCGCAACATTAACGTTGCATTTGAAACTATGCCAGCAAACTATCCAACCACTTTTCCGCAAGCGCCCCTGCCTCATCGACACTGAAGGGCGCATTGCCCAGACTGAGTTCGAGCCAGAGTCCATCGACCAAAGCCGTCAACGCCACCGCCATCAGGCGCGGATCATCGGGCGCGCCGGGACAGGCTGCAATCAACTGCTCCATATCGCGCCTATTTTCCGCGTATATCTCGCCATGGATTTGCCCAATCACGGGATCTGTTCGCGAAAGGCTCCAGAAAGCAATCCATGTCGCGAGCAATTCAGGATCGGCAATCGGCTCCCGAAAACTGGCAGTCACAAAAGCCAGTAACCGGCCACGCGGATTATCGGCAGGCACCCCCTCCACCGCATCATGCAGGGCTTTCGCAACTCGTGCTCCGGTTGCCCGGTAAGTTGCCGCGACCAGTGCATCGATGCCGTCGAAATAATGCCGCAGCAAACCCGGTGACACGCCAGCCTCAACACAGATAGCGCGCACCGATGTGCCCTGCGCACCGAATGTCGCAAGACAATGCGCACAAGCCGCAATCAACGCTTCCTTGCGGATATCGGCGCTTTCGCGGGTAAAGACTTGTCGCGCGCTCATGCTGTTGTTATACACTCGTATAACAAGGGAATCAACATGTCCGTTCAAACCGCTCAGGATCATACACACGCACTGGAAGGCTGGAGCCTTCCGGCATGGACGTACAACGATCCCGAATTTGCAAAACTTGAGGTTGAGCGCATCTTTCGCCCCGCATGGCAGGTTGTTTGCCATATCAGCGACATTCCAAATGCAGGCGATTGGCACAGCCTCGACTATGTTGGCGAGAGCATTATCGTTGTGCGCGGCGCAGACCAAATATTGCGCGCCTTTACCAATGTTTGCCGTCACCGCGGTTCGCGGCTCGTCGATGGATCGAGTGGTTGTGCAAAAAAGCTTGTATGCCCCTATCATGCGTGGACCTATGACCTTGATGGTCGGCTGACCGGTGTTCCGGACAGCGCATCCTATCCCACTCTGAATAAAGACAAGGCCGGGCTGGTTTCGGTGGATATGGAACTCTGGCGCGGCTTCATTTTTGTCCGGTTGGAAAGTGGCGGACCATCGGTGGCCGAGATGATGGCCCCTTATGAAGATCAGGTGGCACCGTATAAATTCGAAGAATTGAAGGCCTTGGGCCGCGTTACTTTGCGCCCACGCGCGGTGAACTGGAAAAATGTCGGCGACAATTATTCCGATGGTCTTCACATTCCGGTCGCGCATCCCGGACTGACCCGGCTTTTCGGCAAAAGCTATGGCGTCGAAGCCGAGCCCCATGTCGACCGCATGTGGGGCGATCTCGTTGACCGGACATCGTCCAACTGGTCGGAGCGTGCCTATCAAAGCCTTTTACCGACGGTCCCCTATCTGCCCGAAGCCAATCAAAAGCGTTGGCTCTATTTCAAGCTTTGGCCATCTGTCGCCTTCGACATTTATCCTGATCAGGTCGATTTCATGCAATGGTTACCGACCGGCCCCGATAGCTGCCTGATCCGCGAGATTAGTTATGTTCTGGACGACGAGCGGCGCGAAATGCGCGTGGCGCGGTACCTCAATTGGCGTATCAACCGGCAGGTAAACGCCGAAGACACAGAGCTGATTACCCGTGTTCAACAGGGTATGGAAAGCCGCAGCTTTTCGATGGGCCCTTTGTCGGACAAGGAAGTCTGCCTGAAAAGCTTCTGCCGCCGCGTCCGCCATCTTATTCCTGAAGCCTGCCTCGAACATCGCCCCGCGCCGGGCTGGAGCCAAAAATGACCAAAAAATATGATGCCCTGATTATCGGTGCTGGCCACAACGGCCTTGTTTGCGCTTTCTACCTTGCACGTGCCGGATTGAAAGTCCGCATTGTCGAACGCCGTGACGTCGTTGGCGGTGCTGCTGTGACGGAAGAATTCCACCCGGGTTTCCGCAACTCGGTCGCGAGCTACACCGTCAGCTTACTTCAGCCCAAGGTTATTTCCGATATGCGGTTGGCCGATCATGGCTATCGCGTCATCGAACGTCCGATCAGCAATTTTCTGCCACAGGAAGATGGCGGCTATCTGAAGCTGGGTGGAGGGCTCGAACGCACGCAAGCGGAATTTGCCCGGTTTTCCAAACAAGATGCGCAGGTTCTGCCCGATTATTATGAAATGCTGGAAAATGTCGCGGATGTCCTGCGCGACCTGGCCCTCAAATCCCCACCCAATGTTGGAGACGGCCTGAAGACATTTATCGACGCCGCCCGCCAGGGACGCGGCCTGATGAAATTGTCGCTCAGCCAGCAGCGCGATGTGCTCGACCTGTTTACGAAATCGGCGCGTAGCTTCCTAGACAACTGGTTCGAAAGCGAAGCCGTAAAGGCCGCGTTCGGCTTCGACGCTGTGGTTGGCAACTATGCCAGCCCCGATACTCCCGGCAGCGCCTATGTCCTGCTGCACCATGTCTTTGGCGAGGTGAACGGAAACAAGGGTGCTTGGGGCCACAGTGTCGGCGGGATGGGCAACATCACGCAGATCATGGCCAAGGTGTGCCGCGAACTCGGTGTCGACATCAGCTTGGAAGCTCCTGTTGCGCGCGTTCTTGTTGACGGCGAAAAAGTTGCGGGTGTGCGGCTCGAAAGCGGCGAAGAAGTCATGGCCGACCGGGTCATTTCCAATGTCGGGCCGAAGATTTTGTACGAACGCATGTTTGGCGACGGTGACCTGAAGCCGGAATTCAAGCGCCGTATCAAAGGATTCAAGGCAGGCAGCGGCACCTTCCGCATGAATGTCGCCTTGTCCGAATTACCGAAATTCACTTGCCTGCCCGAACCCGGCGAGCATCACCAATCCGGCATCATCATTGCTCCGACATTGGACTATATGGACCGCGCCTTCCTCGACGCAAAGCGCGGTGGCTGGTCGCAAAAGCCGATCGTGGAAATGCTGATACCGTCAACGATCGACGACAGCCTTGCCCCGGCAGGCCAGCATGTCGCATCGCTATTCTGCCAGCAATTTGCGCCCGAACTGCCCGATGGGCGGGATTGGGATGCCGAAGAGGGCAAGGCAGCCGATCTGATTATCGATACGGTAGAGGAATATGCCCCTGGTTTCCGTGCATCGGTTCTGGGTCGGCAGATATTGTCGCCAAAGGGACTCGAACGCAAATTCGGCCTCGCTGGCGGCGACATCATGCACGGTAATATGAGCCTCGACCAATTGTGGAGCGCGCGGCCTGTCCTTGGCCATGGCGCGTATCGCGGGCCATTGAAGGGGCTGTATATGTGCGGCGCTGGCGCGCATCCGGGCGGCGGCGTGACCGGCGCACCGGGCCATAACTGCGCCGCCGAAATATTGGCGGACCGCAGCTTTTTGGGCCGTTTGTTCGGCTAATCGCACATGAAAAAGCCGGGCCCGAACAGACCCGGCTTTCCCCCCTGTCACCCACGGTGATGAACCGTGGTCGTGACTAACTCTTAAAAATCACGCGAGAATTTGATCCCGATGATGCGTGGTTTGATGATGGTGTCGTAGAAGGCGCCGCCAGTGGGCGTTGCAGGCGTCACACCTGTACCGCAGACGGTTTCAAGACATTGCACGCCGGTGTTCACGATGCCACGCTCGTCAAACAGGTTCGTCGCGAATGCTTCGATATCCCAGTCATCTTTCTTGATACCAAAGGAAAAGTCGACGGTGGTGTAAGCGCCCAGATTGCCCTTGATGGCGTTTTGTGCGGGACGCAAATCGCTGCGTCGGCTACCGATATGGTTCACGGCGAACTGCACATGGCCATCCCAATCGGAAATCGGGAATTCGTAGCGGGCAATCGCATTGCCTTTCAGCTTTGCAGTAACCGGTAAACGCGATCCGGCGGGAGCCAATACAGCGTTCACTTCGCCTGCTGGACCAGGCAGTGTGCAATCGAAGGTCGGGTTGGCAATGCGGCAGAAATCGCGACGGATTTCGGCATCATTGTAGCTAAAGCCCGCATTGATCGAGAAACCACCGGCGCGGTAACCCACGTCCATTTCGACACCGCGAATACGGGCGATACCGGCGTTGCGGATTTCAGTGAGACCGTTGGCACCGAGGAAGGAAAGCTGGATGTTATTCCAGTCTTCCTGATAGACCGCACCGTTCCAGCGGAACGCACCGAAGGTGGTTTTCCAGCCCAGTTCATAGTTGTCGAGCTTGTCCGAACCATAAGGCGGCAAGGTGCCGCGACGGTTGATACCACCTGGACGGAAACCGCGCGACCAGGTCGCATAGACTAGCGCGTCATCGCTGAACTTGTAGGTCGCGTTCAGCTTGTGAATGAAACCGTTGTCGGACGTCGACTTGTCGACATTGGTGCAAGGGCTGCCTGCAACAATGATGGGCACGGGCGTGCCGGCCGGGTTGGCGCGGCGCGTGGTGCCATCGGTGTTCAGACACGCAGCTTCACCGGTACGGCTGGAATAGCCGTCGGAGAAACCGAAGAAGCCCTGCAACGAGTTGTCGAACTTGTAATAACGCAGACCGCCGGTCAGCGAGAGCTTGTCGGTGATGTCGTACGTCATTTCACCAAAGGCGGCATAGTCGCGGTCGATGCGCAGCTGCTTGGTCAGCCAGATATTGCTGGCTGTGCCAGTGACGGTGATGGCATCGGCGATGTTATCGATGATATAATTCTGTTCAATATTGTGCGATTGGCGCTGGTAGAACAATCCACCGATGAACCGCAGCGGAGCGTCGGCAGGACTTGCGATGCGCAATTCGCCGAACGTCTTCTTATAGCGGTCGATACCTTGAATATACTGGTTCGGGTTTACGAGGTTACCGGCATTGTCGTAGAAATAATTGCCGTATCCAGCCAATGCGTCATAGAAATAGGCATAGTCCGAATAATCGCTTTCGGTCTCTGTCTTGCGACGCAGATGTCCGCCGGTGACAGTGAGGTCCCAGTTGCCGATCTTGCCTTCGATGGTCAAAGCGGCCTGGATCCATTTATCGCGGCTGCCTTCGGGGTTGTACTGAACCACTTGAAGCTCGTCATTTGTTTGGCCCGAGCGTTCCTGCGAGTAGCTGCCTTCGGTGTTCTGAACCTGGCCCATAACGGTGGGCTTGATTGTCCAGTTATCGTCAAGGTCGATACCGAGGGCCAAACGTGCGCCATAGGTTTCGGCGTCGTTATAGTTTTTCTCGACCAGTGCACCGTTGTTCTGGGTAATCCCGGATGATGCATAGGTGCGTGCGCCGAAGATATTGTCGATATAACCGCCATCATCGCGGTACCAGCCGACCAAGCGCGCAGCCGCGCCTTCGCTGATGGGAACGTTCAGGAAGCCTTCGTAAATCGCACCAAAGTCGCCATGGGCAACATTGTTGATTTCCACACCGGCGCTGCCGTAGAAACCGGAAGGATCGGGGGCGTTAGTGACGAGCTTCAGCGTACCAGCCATCGAGCTCGCGCCATATAGCGTACCCTGCGGTCCGGCCAAGGCTTCCACGCGGGCCAGATCATAGGCGTGCAGATCGAGCGCACCCTGAATGGTCGTGATCGGCATTTCGTCGAGATAGGTACCGACAGTCGGCAACGATGCGGAGTGGTTCGCGTTTTCACCCGAAGCGACGCCGCGGAAATAAACTTGTGCAAAGCCGGGGCCACCCTGCTGGATCGTCACAGACGGCAGAAACTTCACAACGTCCTGCAGTTCGCTCACCTGCAGTTGGTCGAGCTTTTCGTTGCCGATGGCGTTGATCGCGATCGGCACGTCCTGCAAATTCTGTTCGCGCTTTTGCGCCGTAACCACGATGACATCGCTGTCTTCGTCGGCAGCATCCTGCGCAAGAGCAGGCATTGCGATGCTGAGCCCTGTCGATGCGAGCAGCATGGACAAAGTCGTGCGGACTTTCGATTTACTTTGCATTTGGCGCATGTAGCAACCCTCCCTTATTACACTCTTGTGAATAGACACCTATTCCTTGCCGCAGCGCAATATATTTTCGGTTAACGTCACTTTTTTGCACTATTTTGCAATCGTGTGTTGCAATGCCGCAACTATCAGAGTGCCGGGTAAGTGATCCAAGTGGAGCCCAGCGCCGTTTTCAGGGGGTCGAGATGGTGCTCGTACGGCTTCCATTGATCCACGCCGTCCCGATTGATCGGCCTTCGAACCTGTTCGCTGGAGGCGGTACGGACTGCGCGTGTGTTGGCGTGGAAGTTCAGGCAATCCTCCTCGAATGGTGCGTCGAGAAAGGCGAGCAACCGCCGGATTTCTCCCTCGGGGTCTTCGAGTAGCTCTTCGTGGATGACACGGTGGACATAGCCCGGCAGCACCGCATCAAAATGGGCCATCGCGCGCACATAGTCGGAATAATAGCGGCCCATATGGGTCAGGTCATAGCTGAACGCTTGCCCCTTGGCGAAATGCTGGCGGAAATTGGAAAAACAGCAGTCCAGCGGATGACGGCGTGCGTCGATGATCTTCGCGTTGGGCAAAATCAGGCGAATAAAGCCGAGATAGGCCCAGTTGTTCGGTAACTTATCGATAAAGAAGGGCTTTGCTGTCTTCCGCTGGATCTGTGTCCGCTCGATATATTCGGCGCCCAAAGCACTAAGCCGCTCCGGCGCCATATCCTCCACCGCAGCCAGCCAAGATGCGCCAACGTCCTTGCCCTTCCCGCCCTCATGCTCCCGCGCTTCGCGCATCGCCATGGCCGGAATGTCGGGCAACTCCATCGTGCCTTCAATAAGCGAGTGGCTGGATAGAATCTGCTCGATCAGGGTGGACCCGGCACGCGGCATTCCAATAATGAAAATGGGGTCTGCCGCACGATGCCCCGCCCCTTTTCGCGCCGCGAGAAATTCGGGTGTCACGGTTCGGATCACATGGTCCACCTGCGCTGCAACAGTGTCAGGGTCATGCTGTAATTCCGCGCTGCGCAGGGCATTTCCTGCCGCGTAATGCGCAAATGCCTCCTCGTAAAAAGCGCGATCTTCGGATGCTTTCCCCAAGGCAAAGTGCAGATGGAATTTATCTTCATCCGATAGCCCGGCGGTTGAAAGGGCCGCCTGCATTGCGGTCATATCCTCGTCGGAAAACTGCACTGTCTTCAAATTGGCAAGGCTCCACCACACCTCACCCAAAGTCGGTTCTACTTTCAGCGCACGCCGGTATGCCGCAATTGAAGATTCCTGCTCCCCAACGGTTTTGAGCATATGGCCAAAGCTCATCCACAATTTGGCATGGTCCGGAAAGCGTTCGATCAGGTCCCTGTACAATCCGATCGCTTCGGCATATCCGCCGATGCGTCCAAGCGCGGCCGCCTTGAGGTTCTGCTGCGCTGGATTGTCGCCCTCCTCCGCCAAAACGGCATCCAGTTGCTCCAACGCCTCAGGAAAACGGTTTTGCTTATAGAGCACCGTCGCCAGATTTGCGCGCGCTGCGCCGAACGATGGCGCGAGTTCAAGCGCACGCCGCAGCAAGGCCTCGCTGTCCTTTAGCCGTCCAATCCGCGCCGCAAGTTCGGCCATCATCCGTATTGCCGCCACATCGGTGGGATCTTCACGCAACCGTCCGCGCAGCAACGGTTCGGCGTCGTGCAGACGGTCTTCGGACAGAGCCAGAGCCGCCTCAATCAACTGCGGATTGCGGAGGGCGGCGTCTATCGATTGGCGTGCGGTATCAACGGTCATGCATCTGCGGGTCTAACCAAATCATCCGGCACGTCAATGTCGCGCAACTGGGCCGCCGACGCTTCTACCTTTTGGGCAGCATGCAAAAGTGAACGGCCACCTGCATCACCCTGCATGTTTAACAGGGCGGCCCAATGAGAGCGTGGGAACAGGACAGGGGGCATCGCATTCCGCCCGTTGTAGGACGCTGCCATCGTCGGGCACGCGGCAATTTTCCGCAGCAGGCCCTCGGTGACAAAAGGCATATCCGCCAAACTCACCAATAGGGCCTTAGCATCGGTGTCCTCTGCCGCCCTTATCGCCAAATGCAGCGAATGGGCCTGCCCCGCTTCGGGATTTGCATTGTCGATGACCGTAAAGCCATATTCGCAATAGCGCGGCGTCAAGGGCGAAGCGGGGCTGCAAATCGCAAACCGCCATCCGAAATCGATGCTGTTGCTCGTGTGCGCAATGTGCAGGCCGACCGGCAGGCCATCAAGCGGCACCGAAAGCTTATCTGCGCCGAAGCGGGAGCCAAGTCCCGCAGCCAGCACTATCAGGGCAATGTCAGCGCAATCCATTGTTAAACGCCCGCACCATTCCGCCCGCAATCGACAAGGCGATTTCCGGCGCACTTATCGCATTTATGGCGACGCCGGCAGGCCCTTCGATCCGCGCCAGTTGGTCGGGCGAAGCCCCCATCGCGGACAAACGCTCTTTCCGCTTGATCTGTGACGATTTCGAACCAAGCGCGGCGATATAGGCTGCGGGAGTTTGGAGGGCGGCAAGCAGCGCCGGATCATCAATCTTGGGATCATGGCTCAACGTCACAATTGCTGTCCGCGCATCGGGTGCCAGCGCGCGGATTGCATCATCGGGCCAGCGGTCGTCCAATTGCGTATCGGGAAAGCGTTCCGCCGTCAGGTAACGCCCACGCGGATCAATCAGGACCACTTCTATACCCATGGCGCGCGCGACATTGGACAAGGTTGACGCGATTTCGACGGCGCCGACGATAATCAACCGGCGGGGCGGCAAGTAGCTGTTGATGAAAAGACCCGCGTCTTCTCCATCCACTATGGCGCTTGATCCATTGTCCAGATTGGTGCCGATATGAAGCACCTCGCCCGCAGCTTGCGCGTCGATGATCGCGCCGAACAGAGGACCGGGGAAAAATTCGGGCGACACATTTTGCACGAGTACGACAATGTCGCCACCGCACGGCAAGCCAACCTCCCAAGCGGATCCATCGGCAACGCCGTAACGGCGCAGTGCAAAGCCGTTGTCGGCAATGACCTGACGGGCAATTTCCAGGACGTCACCTTCGACACATCCACCCGAAACCGACCCTGTAAAGCGCCCATCCGCGTGGACCAACATGTGGGTACCCACAGGACAAGGCGCGGATTTCCACGTTTCGACGACGGTCGCCAGCGCCATTGGTGCGCCGCGCCACGCCTGCACACTCGCCAAAATACGGTGATGGTCTGCAGCGCCTGTTTTCATGGGGATGGGCCTAGCAAAGGGTTTAACAGGTTGCTATATGAAACGTATCAGAGGGCGGGAGCTTCACAACATGACGATATCGACGACCGTAAACGGCAAGGCCGTGACACTGAATGCGGAGCCGGATTCCCCGCTTCTTTGGGCCATTCGCGAAGAACTTGGACTGACCGGAACCAAATTTGGCTGCGGTATCGCAGCCTGCGGTGCCTGCACGGTCCATGTCAATGGTGAGCCCGCCCGTTCGTGTAGCCTTCCGGTGAGCGAAGTCGCTGGAAAGTCTATTACGACCATTGAAGGCATCAAAGGGGCTGACGGAACATTGCATGCTGTGCAGAAAGCATGGATCGCCGCACAAGTTCCACAATGCGGTTATTGCCAGTCCGGTCAAATCATGGCCGCCGTCGCGTTGATCCAAAAAACCGGCAAACCCTCGGACGACCAGATTGACGAGGCGATGACCAATATCTGCCGCTGCGGCACCTACCCCCGCATCCGCAAGGCCATCCACGCCGCCACCGGCCAAGCGGCCACCGCTGTCGAAGGAGCTGCATAATGGCCGATAATCCCACATTGGAAATGGAACAGCCGGCCCCCACAAAGCGCAAGGGCGTGAAACGCCGCGCCTTCCTGATCGGCGGCGTCGCGATTGTCGGTGCCGGTTTATTCGGCATTTCGATCATGGACAGCAATGCCGTCAAAACAGCCGCGAAATTGACCGCCGGTAAAGGCGAGCATAGCTTTGCAACCTGGCTGAAAATTTCCGAAGACAATGTCGTTACCATCTATTCCCCGCACACCGATATTGGGCAAGGATCGAACACAGGTCTTGCCCAGATGCTGGCCGAAGAGCTGGATGCGAATTGGGATCTGGTAAAGCTGGTATCGGCACCTGCCGAATCCGCTTTTGCAAATGTCGGTCTCGGCCGGGGTTTCCTGGGCGAAATGACGGGACAGCCGGGCATTATCAATGGCGTTCCTCAATCATTCCTGTCGTTCATTGCACGGCAAATGAATTTGCAGATTACGGGCGGTTCCTCGGCGCTCCGCTATACCGGACAAGTAACATTCCAGAAGGTCGGCGCAGCAACCCGCCTTGCGTTGATTGAAGCAGCGGCCAAAAGGCTTGGCGTTCCGGCGGCAGAACTGACCACACAGGACAGCCACGTCATTCACGCCAAATCCAGCCGTTCGCTGCCCTATGGCAAGCTGGCTGCCGAGGCGGCTACACTTTCGCTGAATAACGACCCCAAGCTCAAGGACCCCAAAAACTATCGCCTGATGCGCCAGTCGGTCCCACGTCTGGATATCCCGGCGAAGGTCGACGGAACCGCGCAATATGGAATGGACTTCTCGGTCCCCGATATGCGCGTCGCAACCATCATGGCCGCCCCTGCCCGTGGAGGAAAACTGACATCGGTGGATGAGGCCCCTGCCCTTGCCGTTAAGGGTGTCGAAAAGGTCATCAAGCTGGACGACGCCGTCGCTGTCGTTGCCAAAGGCTATTGGGCGGCCATTAGCGGTTTGCGTGCCATGACGCCGCAATTCACCGATGGTGGTAACGGAGCCATTTCGACTGCATCTATTTTCAAAGCCTATGACGATCTGATTGCCAAGGGTGAACCGGCCGGTGAAGCCGGCGAAGGCGACGTGAAAGCCGCCATGGGATCCAAACCCGTCGAGGCAAAATATCAGGTCCCTTACCTGCACCACGCGATGATGGAACCCTTTGCCCTGACCGCCCATTATAAGGACGGAAAGCTGGACATCTGGGGCGGCATGCAAGACCCGCTTGCATCCAAAATGATGGCCGTCGATGTTTCCGGTCTGGACAGCGACAAGGTTACATTCCACCCGATGCTAATCGGGGGCAGCTTTGGCCGCCGACTGCCCATGTATATGGAAATCGTCAGCCAGGTCACAAAATTGGCCATGCAATTGCCCTATCCGGTGAAATTGATCTGGAGCCGTGAGGAAGAAATCGCGCAAGGGGCCTATCGCCCGCAGAGCGCGGCTGTTTTGAAGGCGAATGTTACCGCCAACAAACGGATTGCGGCCTATTCCAACGATTATGCACAGACCGAAAGCGCTGAATCGGAAACGACATTCATCTACAATCTTCCCGCCGTCGCGCGCCGGAATTATGAACATAAATCCAACCAGATCACCGGCGCGTGGCGTTCGGTTAACTCGACCCAACAGGGCTTTTACAATGAAAGCTTCATGGATGAGCTAGCCCATGCCGCTGGTGTGGACCCCGTCGAGTTTCGCCGAAACCATTTAAAGGCGGACTCCCGTCATCTGCGTGTTCTTGACGAGTGCGCACGCCTTGCAAATTGGAAAGCGCCCCTGCCTGAGGGCGTTGGTCGCGGCGTGGCGATTGTCGAAAGCTTCAAGACCATCGTCGCCCATGTGATCGAGGCATCGGTCAAGGAAGATGGCATGCCCAAAGTGCACAAGATCACGACCGTCGTCGACGCAGGCAGCATCGTCAATCCGGACGCCGCCAAGGCGCAGATTGAAGGCGGGACCATCATGGGCCTTTCATCAGCGATCGGTGAAGCTGTCACGCTGGAAAAAGGCGCGGTGCAGCAGAGCAATTTTTCCGATTACCCCTTGCTGAAGCTTGCCGATGCTCCGTTGGTGCACGACATTCATTTCATCAACAGCGGGGCCTATATGGGTGGTATCGGCGAACCCGGCGTGCCACCGGCAGCTCCGGCGCTTGCCAACGCACTGTTCGCTGCCACCGGAAAGCGTGTCCGTAATCTGCCCATTTTGACGCAGGCAAAGGCTTGAGCAACAGCAAAGCAAGGCTTCTTGCCCCGACCGACAATCTGGAAATCGCAGAGACTTTGGCGCGCGCGTTCCAGACGGAAACGGGGTGGAGCTATGTCATCCCCGACCCGAAGCTACGCGCGCAGCGGCTTGCTGGTGCCTTCCACCTGTTTTTGCAGGACGAGCACCGCAAGGGCGCGGTATTTGGCACGGACGGGATTGAGGCGGTTACCTTGTGGCGTGGCCCGGGTCAGGCCCATGACAGCCTGTGGGATCGCGCCCGTTTGATCATTCCCTTTATACAGCGCCTGCGCTTTTCGATTTTTCGCGGGCTGGAGGTCGCTGACCTCATTGAAAAGCACCTACCCGAAGAACCGGTCTGGTATCTGCATTATGCTGGCTGCGACCCCGCACATCAGGGCAAGGGGTTTGGCGGAGCGGCAATCCGGGCAGGCCTTGAACGCGCCGACGAAGACGGCTTGCCTGCCTATCTCGAAACCGCCGACGAACATAATGTGCCGCTTTACCAAAGCTTCGGATTTCGGGTGAAGCATATGTGGCAGGTTCCCGAAGGCCCGCAATTCTGGGGTATGCAAAGGCCGGGTAAAACGAGGCATTAGCCCCAACACATGTTTGTCAGGGGCCCTTAGCCCCCCGGCATCGTCCCGGGCCGGATAAAGGGGAACATGTGCGGGATATAGTCAACCTTACCGAGAGCAACGCCCTCGCTGCGTAAAATCGCGTAGGCTGTCATAAGGTGAAAGTAGAATTGCGGCAGAGCCCAGTCGCGGGCATATTGCGCTGCGGTCAGGTCGAAGATCATGCCATTGGGTATCTCATGCGCGACCGGCCGGTCTTCATCCCCGTCAAGCGCATCCGGCGCCAGCGTGCCGAGCAATGTCAGGGTCTCTTCGATACGCGATTTTGCGGTGGCAATTGTTCCGGGGTGGTCGGCAGCGTTTCGACCTTCGTTCACCAGTTCGTCGAACGACGCTGGAAATGCCTCGCCCCGAAGGCGGAACACGGCTTCCTGCGCCTGCAAGCACACGAAACGGATCTGTGTAGACAGCGGAAACATGTCTGGGGCGAGACGTGCCAACAGCATGGACTCCGCTTTGTCGGGCATCTGCGCCTCGGCCTTTGCCAGCCAACCGGCGAGGGTCTTCAGCATCTGGCCGTAAGTCGGGACAAGAAGGTTGGTCAAAGTCATTGCGGCTGGCTCCTAAGTTTTTCGGTCGTCGCGCGGCATTGCATTAGGGCCGTAATCGACGTAATAGCCTGTCCACGCAACAGGTCTTTGTGAAAGCAAGGATAATAGGGAAGCCGGCGGAAATCCGGCGCTGTTCCCGCAACTGTAACCGGCGAGTTTGGCCCCTTATGCCACTGGGAAACTGGGAAGGCGGGGTTTGGATTTTGACCCGGGAGCCAGGAGACCTGCCTGTTTGCGGTCTGTCCTTTGTGCTTGCGGGACACTGGCGCAATCGGGGTTTTCCTCCGCGTGACGACATTTGTTTGGACGTCATGTGAAGGATATAACTATATGACATTGCTAAAATTTTCGGCAGCAGCACTGGCGCTGTTGCCTGTCTCTGCCTTTGCGGAGGACGACATTGTCGTCACGGCAAGCGGTTTTGAGCAACCGCGCTCTGAAACCGGGCAAGCGATTTCGGTACTGGATGAAGAACGGCTGGAGGAATTGCAGTCCGTCAGCATCAGCGACGCGCTCCGGACATTGCCCGGCATCGCGGTTGCGACACGCGGCCCGGTGGGAAGCCAGAGCAGCGTTTTCATTCGCGGCGGCAACAGTTCGCAGACCTTGGTGCTGATCGACGGGGTGCGCATCAACGACCCTTCCAGCCCCAATGCGGCGTTCGACTTCGGTGCGCTGTTGACCGGCAATATCGGACGCGTTGAAATATTGCGGGGACCGAATTCCATCATCTGGGGCAGCCAGGCAATTGGCGGGGTCATCAATGTGCAGAGCCTGACGCCCACCGAAGATCTGGTGGCACGTGCCGGGCTGGAATATGGCTATGCCGACAGCTTTCGCGCATCCGCCAATCTGTCGGGCACAAGCGGCATCGTCGAAGGCAGCTTTGGCGGCGCGTTCTACCGCACCGACGGCATTTCCGCTTTGGCGGGGGGAGCCGAGGAAGACGGCTTTGAAAACTGGTCGGCAAATGGCCGGTTGAAGGTCAATCTGGCCGAGAATGTCGCGCTAGATTTCCGGGGTTATTACAACCGCGGGACCATCGAATATGACTCGCCTTTTGGCGCAGGTGCAAACGCCTTGCCGGTGTCGCGCAACCGCCAGTTTGTGGGCTATGTCGGCGCGCTGTTCGATCTGGCCGACGGTCGTTTGCGCAACCGCCTGTCTTATGCCCGCACCGACATCACGCGCATCGGCACGGATCCGGTGGTGTTCAGCTTCAACAATTTTGATGTGAAGGGTACGATCGACCGTTTCGAATATCACGGGTCCTTCGACATCGCCGACGCGGCAACGCTTGTCTTTGGCGCAGAGCATGAACGGACGTTCGCGCGCACATCCTTCGAAGGCGCCCCTGCCGACCGCGCCCGCAATCAGGTTACCAGCGGCTTTGGGCAAGTCATCCTCCGGCCCATCAAAGGCCTGACCCTGACCGGCGGGGTGCGTCATGATGATTATAGCGACTATGGCGGCCAGACGACCTTGGGCGGAAACATCGCCTACACCCCCAATGACGGGGAAACCGTAGTGCGGGCAACCTATGGCGAAGGCTTCCGCGCCCCGACACTATCGGAAGGCCAACCGCCCTTCGGTAACCCCAATTTGAAGCCCGAAACCGCACGCAATTTCGATGTTGGTGTCGAGCACCGCTTTCTGGGTGGAAAGGCGCAGGTCTATGCCACCTATTTCAACCGGAAGAGCACCGATCTGATCGCCTTTTCATTCACGACATTCCAGTCGGAGAATATCGACCGGGTGAACAGTGAAGGCGTTGAACTGGGCTTTGCATTACAACCGACCGACCGTCTGAGCGTGCAGGCAAATTACACGCTCACCAATGCAATCAACCGTTCGGCAGGCGCCAATTTCGGCAACCATCTTGCCCTCCGGCCGCAACATGCGGGGAGCCTCACGGTCGATTGGCAAACGCCATGGAGTTTGAAACTTGGCGCAACCCTGCTGCTCGCCGGAGACAGTTTCGACAATGCGGCCAACACAGTCCGCCTCGATGGATATGCCCTCACCCACCTGCGCGCCGCTTTTCCCGTCAGCGACCGGTTCGAACTGTACGGCCGCGTCGAGAATGTCTTCGATACCGACTATGTGCAGGTGGCGGGCTATAACAGCTATCGCCGCAACGCACATGTCGGCGTGCGGGCGACATTCTGATGAAATGGGTCTGGCCGCTTATTCTGCTTCTTGGCGGGTGCAGCGGCCAGCCCGGCATTGCGCCGGGGGGGATTGTATCCAACAACCCGTGTATCGATGCCATCCTCGCCGAAATCGCCGCCCCCGGTCAGGTGGCGGCGGTCAGCGTCTATTCGCATGACGCCGACAGCGCCTCAGCCCCGCTTGCTTGGGCACGGCAATATCCGGCACTTGGTACGGGGGCGGAAGATATTCTGGCGGCCAAGCCCCGGCTGGTCCTGACGGGTAATCTCGCCTCGTCCGGCACCAATGCCGCCTTGGTGAAAGCCGGAATCAAGGTCGTGGCCGTGGGCGTTGCGGCCACCTTGGAAGAGGATGTCGCGCAAGTCCGGCATATCGCCAAAGCCATTGGCCGGGTCGACGCCGGCGAAGCTCTGGTCGCGCAAATGCAGGCGTCGCAAGGCGACGCGCGAAACACCCTTCCACAAGACCAAGTCCCGTCGGCAATCATCTGGCAAAATGGCGGCTTTGTCGCGGGGACAGGAACGTTGCAGGACGAACTGCTGCGCCGGCATGGGTTCCGTAACGCCAGCGCCTCCTTTGGCTTGCAATCCTGGGGTGTGCTTCCTTTGGAAAGCCTGATCCGCAACCCGCCGCAGGTCATCTTCATGCCTGTCACGCCGCAGGGCGATGCGGACCGGGAACTTGCATCGCGCCAGAAATTGCTCAAACATCTGGGCGGAAAGACCCGGATCGTGCCATTTCGCGACCAACTTCTGTTTTGTGGGGGACCGACCGTCATCAAAGTTGCACAAATTTTTGAAGATGCGCGAAAGGCCGTCCGATGACCACGCGCTCGATAACAGCCTTATTGCTGCTTCTGACAATTGGGGCGTTTTTGCTGTCCCTGATGGCGGGTAAAGTCTGGATTTGGCCAACGGCATGGCTTTCCAACGCCCCAGACGGCTGGATTTTCTTCGAACTCCGCCTGCCCCGCGCTCTTCTGGGTCTGGGCATAGGTGCAGTGCTCGGCCTGTCCGGCGCGGTTCTGCAGGGCTATTTGCGCAATCCTCTTGCCGATCCTACCGTCCTCGGTGTCTCTTCCAGTGCCGCTCTCGGGGGCGTGACGGCGATATTCCTCGGCCTCAACACGCTGCCGCTCGGCCTGTTCAGCTGCGCCATGCTGGGGGCGGGCGTGAGTATCCTCCTGCTGCTGACACTCGCACGCGGCGGCGGGCCATTGGGTTTCATCCTCGGCGGAATGGTGCTGTCCACACTGGCAGGATCGCTGACCGCTTTTCTGATCAGCATTGCGCCCAACCCCTTTGCGGCCAGCGAGATTATCAACTGGTTGATGGGCGCACTGACCGACCGGTTGATGGAAGATGTTGTCAAAGCTTTCCCGCTGATGGCCATCGGCGCGGCGCTCTTGCTTACGACGGGACGTGCGCTCGACGCTCTGACGCTCGGCGAGGACGGGGCGCGCAGCATTGGCGTTAATCTGAACCATTTGCGTTGGGTGATTGTGGTCGGCGTCGGTTTATCCGTCGGGGCTTCGGTCGCGGTATCGGGTGTTGTTGGATTTGTCGGACTGATCGTGCCGCACCTTATCCGCGGCATGATGGGAGAGCAACCTTCGTCCATATTGCTGCCGTCGGCACTTGGCGGCGCGATATTGACACTCGTCGCAGACAGCATGGTCCGCCTTACCCCAGGGCCAACGGAAATTCGGCTGGGCATTGCCATGGCCGTTTTGGGCGCTCCATTTTTCTTCATGCTCCTTTGGAAACAAAGGGGACGCGTGGCATGATCCTGCAATGCGACAATATCTGCTTCGCCCATGATACACGTCCGGCGCTGGAGGATGTGTCGGCGCACCTCTATCCCGGTCAATTCAGTGTCATTCTCGGCCCGAATGGTGCGGGAAAGTCGACATTGCTCAACTGCCTTGCAGGCTTGCTGAAGCCCCGCTCAGGCTCGGTGCAACTGGATGGCGATGCGATCGTCGCATTGTCCGACGCCGCACGGGCAAAACTGTTAGGTTTACTCCCCCAGGGTGCGCAAACCCACTGGGCAATCACAGCGCGTGCCCTTGTGGCGCTCGGTCGCTATCCGCATCGAAAGGGCTACGGCCTTTCTGCCGAAGACCATTCCGCGATCGATGCAGCCATCACCGCGACTGGGACAACATCTTTTTCAGACCGGCTGGTGACAGAACTTTCGGGCGGAGAACGGGCGCGGGTGTTGATGGCGCGTGTTTTGGCCGGACAACCACAGTGGATTTTGGCTGATGAACCGCTCGCCAATCTCGACCCCGGTTACCAGATCGACATGCTCCATCTTTTGCGCGATCAGGCGCACTGCGGTAAGGGTGTCGTCGCGGTGCTGCACGACCTCCACCACGCCGTGCGCTTTGCCGATCATGTTATATTGCTGCATCAGGGCAAGGTCTTTGCCCAAGGTTCCGTTGCCGACGTCTTGACGTCATCCAATCTCGCTGCCGTTTACGGCATTGACGCGAAGCTCTTCTCGGACGAGGAAGGGGCGATCCAGCTATTGATAAAAGGTAAGACTGCCCCATGAAACGCGCTCTCCCCCTTGCCATCCTGTTGCTGTCTGGCTGCGCCGCCAATGGCGGTGGCACGACTGCGGCGTCAACGCCCGCTGCTCCGCAAAGCGCTCAGGAAGCGTTGCGGCCTTATTATGCCGGTCTGGCGACAAAGCTGCCCAAGGCGCCCGCTAATCCAGCGTTATCTTCGAACAGCATCATTACGCGTTTTGCCTTCGGATCGTGCGTCAATGAAAATCGCGACATGAATTTCTGGGATGTCATTGCGGCGCAGAAGCCTCAGGCATTTCTGCTGATCGGCGACAATGTCTATGGCGACACACGTCCGACCAACGGCGCGGACATTCCGACATTGACCGCAAGCTACCGCAAACTCAGCAGCCGCGTGGAGTTCGACCGTTTCCGCCGCAGCGTGCCCATGATGACGACATGGGACGACCATGATTATGGCGCGAATGACGCAGGGGGCGCCTTTGCCTTCAAGGAATGGGCGGAGAAAGTCTACGAAACCTATTGGAGCAGCAGCGACGAGGTAAAGGCACGACCGGGCGTCTATGAAAGCCGCATCGTCGGCCCGGAAGGCAAGCGCGTGCAGTTCATCATTCTGGATTCGCGCTTTTTCCGGTCCGACCTTGCCGTCATGCCCTATCGCGACCCCGGTCCGGCACTGGGTTGGTATATCCCGAATATGGACCCCAAAGCGTCGATTTTGGGCAACGCCCAATGGGACTGGTTGGCGCAGGAACTATCAAAACCGGCGGAATTGCGTTTCATCATCTCGTCAACGCAGGTCATCACCGACGCGCATAATTTCGAAGGATGGACCAATTTCCCCAAAGAGCGCGACCGTCTCTATGCCCTGCTGGCCGACAAGAAAGTCAGCAACGCGATATTCCTGACGGGCGACCGTCATTCTGGCGCATTCTATAAAACGCAGCTTCCGGGCCTTTCAAAGCCCTTATGGGATTTCACATCCAGCTCGCTTAACTTTGCCTTCGGCAAGGGCGACGGCGGCGAACGCGAACCCGACCCGCGCCGGACCGGCGGTCTATGGGGCATCCCCAATTTTGGCCAGATCGATATCGACTGGAGCGCCAAGACCGTGAAGATGACGCTACGAAAAGAGGATGGGAGCGTGATCGAGGAACAGGTCGTTCAGGCTATCGATTGAATTGCCCATGCTGCAGAAGCGCGTAAAGTTTACGCATTCGAGCTGAGACGCGCTTCACCAGCAACCACCGCGTAATCCACGGCGGCAACCTGCTCCATGACCGCGTCCCGGATGGCCTGGGCCGTTTCCAGCGGCAAGGCGATCATTTCCAATGACCCACCGGAAATACCGAAATTGACCGAGGCAAGCCCTTGCCGCCGTGCAATGGGGCCTTGGTAGATTTCAACCGTCTGCACCTTGACCTGAGGCGCAATGGACAGACGTTGCCGCCACCAGCCCTCGCGGACATAAATCTGCTTTCCGTCGATAAAATCGCCGTAGCAGCGCCATTCAAACCACCAGAAAAGTCCGAAGAGAAGTGGGACGAAGAGCATCAGTCCCGCCTGCTGGAAAGGTGCTCCCGCGAAATATATGGTCGCCCAGATCGCAACGATTATTGCTGGGATCAAAGCGACAAAGCGGATCAGCCACCATTTTGCGATACCCTGCCGGAAACGCACCGCTGCATCCGGCTCCTGGATCAGAGCGGCATGGGCAATTGGCCAGATCTCCGCAAGCGTCGCAAAAGGTGCGGCGACGAAATTGGTTTCTTCCTTGCTGTCCTGCGCGAGACTGACGAATTTCAGGCTGTGCCAGCCACGGCGCTTGCGGATCGGCCCGGTCTGGATCACCGCCGCCTGCACCCGATGCGCAGGCATCACGGCGTCGGTCAACGTCAGAAGGCCGCGACGGCGCCGGAAACCCTTGGCCGTGCGTTCCAGCCGGAACCCATATTCGCGCAGCATGGTGCGGATGATGCCTGTAGCAAAGCCGACGAATATAAGGCCCCCAAGCGCCACCACCGCCAATATAATCTGTGTCGTCCAGCCGATCCCGTTCAGATTTTCAACGGTGACCCCGCGCTCTTCCGCCATGCCGATCCAATGCCGGAAATCCCAGATTTCGAACGGCAGCAGAAAATCAAATTGCTGAGCCAGACCGCCGAGAACCGCAAAGATAACGAGCGAGAAGGAATAGAGTCCGAAAACGAAAACTCGTCTGCTATCCATCGCAAAAATCGGGGGCGCATCAGCATCCGGGACGTGCTGCTCTACATGGTGGGCGATCGCCTGCCCGCTTTTATGGGCCTTTACCAACTCCCGCAGACGGTTGGCCTCTTCAATGCTAACGAAGCTCAGCTTCGCATCATCCCCGTCACCGCCGCCTGTTTCGAACTTGACTTCCCCGAGCGCAAAAAGGCGCGCCAGCGGTTTTTGTTCAATGCTGACATCCTGGATCCGCTCGAACGGAATGGATCGGGCGTTTCGGCTGACAATTCCGCTTTCGATGCGAATATCATGCTCGCCAATATGGTAGTGGAATCGCATCCACGACAACCATCGGAAAAAGAGGCTGAACAACAGGATCGCGCTGACGGCGGCAATGGAAATCAGCGGGTTGTCAGTTCCCCTCGTCCCGAAGAAGGCAGCAAAGATCGGGAAAATGAGCTGCGGCAATCCGGTGACGAAGCCCACAAACAGGCCGAGAATATGGAGTTTTATTCCTTCGTCTCCGGTCCTCCCGACGTTCGTATCTTGGAGGTCGGAATCGGTCAAATCGTGTCTGCCCGGATTGCCGCGCGAATGGCTTCGCGCATGGCCAAGGCATCGGCATGGAGCAATCCCGGCAACGTAACCGTGCTGTTGTGGTTCCCCGCCGTATGCACGGTCAAGGTGGCAAGGTCATAGCGGCGGTCGATCGGTCCCTGCTCGACATCGATATGCTGGATACGTCCGAACGGCACGACGGTATCGCGGAAAAACATGTAACCGCGCACGATCCGCAGCCGGTCGCTGCCCATGTCATAACCCCAGTAGCGGTATTTCCGTTTCGGAACGACAAAAGCCATGAACAGATACAGCAGGAATACCGGAACAAAAAAGCTGCCCGGTGGCAACAACTGGGCGACTTCCAGAGCGCCTGCGCCGATCAGGAACGGCAGATAGCCCAACGCCGATGCGATGCGCGTCGTCGTGACATAGGCGGGGTGAAGAGGCGTTATATCCGGTTGGGATTCGATGGTCATTCCGCCGATATGCGCAGACTGTGTTGCATTGGCAAGACGGTTTCGCGCCTGTCCTTATGCAGGTTGGAACTTACCGGGCCAGAGCCTCGTCGGCTTCGGCCACCAGCTTTGCGATAATATCGACAACAGGCCGTTCGACATGGACCATGCCGACCGACTGTCCGGCCATTACCGAGCCATATTCAACGTCCCCGTCGATCACAGCGCGGCGGAGAGCCCCTGCCCAATAGCGTTCGATTTCAAGCTGCGCGGCCTCCATATCGATTTCGCCCGCGTCGAGCTTGGCGGCGACCTCGACCTGCTTGCGCGTGAATTCTTCGGTGCCCTTGTTTTTCAGGGCACGGACCGGAATGACCGGCAGGCGAGGGTCGATCTGGACACTCGCGACCGCGTCACGGGCATTGGCGCGCAGAAACGCGGCCTTGAAATTGGGATGGGCGATGCTTTCATGCGCGCAGACAAAGCGCGTGCCCAACTGCACGCCCGCCGCACCCATTTCGAGATAGCTTGCGATCAAGCCGCCGCGCGCAATGCCGCCCGCGACAAAGATCGGTAATTGCTCGCCTAGTTCGGGCAGAATTTCCTGCGCCAGCACGGAGGTCGCGACCGGCCCGATATGCCCGCCAGCTTCGCTGCCCTCGATAATCAGCGCATCGACGCCGGACCGTGCGAATTTTTTGGCGAGCGTCAGCGCAGGGGCAAAGCACATGACTTTGGCGCCAAACTCCTTGATCGCCTCGATACTGCCCTTGGGCGGCAGGCCACCGGCGAGGACTACGTGCGTCACCCCATGCTTGGCACATATCGCGATCAACTCAATGATCTGCGGGTGCATGGTGATCAGATTTACGCCAAAGGGCTTGGACGTCAGCGCCTTGGTCGCGGCGATTTCGGCATCTAGCAAATCCGGCGTCATCGCCCCGCAGGCAATCACCCCGAAGCCACCAGCGTTGGAAATGGCCGACACCAGGTTCCGCTCGCTCACCCAAGACATGGCCCCACACATGATCGCCACCTCGCATCCCAGAAATTCGGTACCGCGTTGCATGAGGTGGGCGAGTTTGGTCATGGTATCTCCGTCATCCTCCCGCGCAGAAGGCGGAGGAATGCATAGCTTTCACCGGAGACAACCTCCAGCCTGACCCGCCTACGCGGACGCGGGCCATTTTTCAAATGGTGAAGTCGTTATTCCGCATCCAACCCATAAGCCGTGTGCAACACACGCACGGCGAGTTCGGTCTCGTCCTCGTCGATCAGGACGGAGACCTTGATTTCCGATGTCGAGATCGCCTGGATGTTGATCTTGCGATCGGCAAGGCTGCTGAACATGGTGGAGGCGACACCGGCGTGGCTCTTCATACCAACGCCGACGACGGAGATCTTGGCGACCTTGGTGTCGGGGATCAGGCGGTTGTAGCCGATGGCGTCGCGCTGGTTTTCCAATATGTCGGTGCAGCGCGCAAGGTCGGCCTGCGGACAGGTGAAGGTCACGTCGGTCTCGCCCTTGTCGCGGCCAACATTCTGGATGATCATGTCGACGTTGATATTCGCGTCGGCAAGCGGCGCGAATATATGCGCCACCGCGCCGGGACGGTCGGGGACGCGGGTCAGAGTAATTTTCGCCTCATTCTTGTCGGCGGCGATGCCGGTGATCAGCTGGCGTTCCACTTGGGCATTCTCCAATTCTTCGTCGGTCACGATCATCGTGCCGGGGATGCTGTCTGCGTCGGGGGCGTTTTCGTCGATGAAGGAGGACAGCACCTGCACGCGCACCCCTGCTTTCATCGCGAGCCCGACAGAGCGGGTTTGCAAAACCTTCGACCCGACCGAGGCCAGTTCGAGCATTTCTTCATAGGTCACCGCCTTCAGCTTGCGCGCGCGGGCGACGATGCGGGGGTCGGTGGTGTAGACGCCGTCGACGTCGGTATAGATATCGCACCGGTCCGCCTTGACCGCCGCGGCGACCGCAACCGCCGATGTATCCGAACCGCCGCGCCCCAGGGTTGTGACGCGGTTGTCGTCGGTCAGCCCCTGAAAGCCCGGGATGACCGCGATGCAGCCAGTGCCCATGGACGCCAGCAATTCGTCGGTATCGATCGAGCCAATCCGCGCCTTTGCATGGGCGTCATCGGTGTGGATCGGCATCTGCCAGCCCAACCAGCTTCGCGCATTACAACCCAGAGCCTGCAACGTAATCGCCAGCAGGCCAGACGTAATCTGCTCGCCCGCCGCAACCACCACATCATATTCCGCAGGATCGTAAAGCGCATTGGCTTCACGGCAGAAATTCACGAGCCGGTCGGTATCGCCCGCCATGGCCGAGACGACCACAGCCACCTCGTCCCCGCGTTCGGCTTGCCGCTTGACGAGCTGGGCAACGCGGCGGATACGTTCGGTTCCGGCCATAGACGTGCCGCCAAATTTCATTACAATGCGCGCCATGAAAACCTTACAAAGTCGCTATATTACAATCGGGCGCCCTGATAGGGACAGGATATGACAAAGGCAAGCACCGCAACGACAATAAACGCCGCCGAAGCGGCACATTTCGGCGCACTGGCAGCGGACTGGTGGGACCCGAAGGGCAGTTCGGCGATGCTGCATAAGCTGAACCCGGTGCGGCTGGGCTTTATCCGGAACGCCATCGACGCCCATTTCGGCGGCGATGGCAAGACACGGACGCCGTTGGCGGGCAAGAGCGCGCTGGACGTCGGCTGCGGCGCTGGCTTGCTGTGCGAACCCCTTGCCCGCATGGGCGCGGCCGTCACCGGCGTCGATGCGGCACCAGAAAATGTCGAGGCCGCCAAGGCCCATGCAGCGTTATCCGGCCTTGGCATCGACTATCGCGCCGGCGAAATTGCCGCACAAGGATTGGGCACATTCGATGTCGTTTCCTCGATGGAGGTGATCGAACATGTCACCGACCCCGCGGCCTTCATTGCCAAACTGGCTCGCCATCTGAAACCCGACGGCCTGCTCCTGCTATCGACCCCCAACCGCACGGCGGCGTCACGCCTGTTTCTGGTCGAGGCAGCCGAACGTCTAGGGCAAGTCCCGCGTGGTACGCATGACTGGGACCAGTTCCTGACGCCCGAAGAACTGACCGGGCTGCTGCACGATACTGGTCTGGAAGTATTGGATATGCGCGGGATCGCCTTTTCACCGCTGAGCGGACTGCATCTCAGCGATAATAAGGCGCTCAACTATATTTTGTCAGCCAAGGTTGCCTAAACCCCTCAACTGCAAAACCCCTCTCCCGTTGGGAGAGGATACGAAGCCTTAGCCGCCAGGCTTAGGCGCAGTTGGTGAGGGGCGCCGCGTCATCGGTAGCGCGCTCCCCCTCACCCAGCTACAGCTAGGCAACAAGTTGCCAAGCTTTCGCAACCCTCTCCCAATGGGAGAGGGGTAATTCATTTAATCATACCCCGCATCGGCATATTGGTCGTCGGCAAGATCGCTGAAGCGCGTAATCTTGGCCTCGAACTTCATGCGCACACGGCCGGTCGAGCCGTGACGTTGCTTGGCGACGATCAGTTCGGCGACGCCGAAAATCCGCTCCATCTTTTCGCGCCATGCTTCATGTGCGGCTTCGTTGGCGGGGTCAGGTTGCTTGGCGGCTTCGTAATAATCCTCACGGAACACGAACCAGACCATATCGGCGTCCTGCTCGATTGAACCCGATTCACGCAAGTCGGACAGTTGAGGGCGCTTGTCGTCGCGCTGCTCCACCGCACGGCTGAGCTGCGAAAGCGCAATCACCGGAACGCCCAGTTCCTTGGCGAGCGTCTTCAAGCCACGGCTGATTTCCGAAATTTCGTTGACACGGTTGTCGTTGGCACGGCTCGACCCTTGCAAGAGCTGCAAATAGTCGACGATGATCAGGCCAATGCCATGACGCCGCTGCAACCGTCGTGCGCGCGTCCGCAACGCGGCAATGGTCAGCGCGGGTGTGTCGTCGATGAAGAGTGGCAATTCCTGCAATTCGCGGCTCGCACGCGACAATTCACGGAAATCTTCGCGCGAGATTTTACCCATGCGCAGCAATTCGGAACTGATCCCCGATTGTTCGGCCAGGATACGCGTTGCCAACTGGTCGGCGGACATTTCGAGGCTGAAAAAGGCGACCTTGGCCCCTGCCCCCTTGGCCTCTTCGATCCCGTCTTCGCGTTCCCGGATCCAGCGGCGCGCGGCGTTGAAGGCAATATTGGTCGCAAGCGAGGTCTTGCCCATACCCGGACGTCCGGCGAGAATCACGAGGTCGCTGTTATGCAGACCGCCGCATTTGGCGTTGATGCTATCGAGGCCGGTGGTCACACCCGAGAGATGTCCGCCGGACTGAAGAGCCTTTTCGACATTTTTAATGGCTTCGGTCGACGCAGCCAAAAAGCTCTTCATCGAGCCTGTTTCGCCCTCGCCCTCGGCAACCTTGTACAGCGCGCTTTCCGCGGCTTCTATCTGGCCCTTGGGATCGACGCTTTCGCTGGTGTCGAGGGCATTGTCGACAAGGGTACGTCCGACCGTCACAAGTTCCCGCAACAAAGCCAGATCGTAAATCTGCTGCGCAAAGTCACGTGCACCGATCAGACCGGCACCATCGGCGGTCAGCTTGACCAGATAGCCCGGCCCGCCCAGTTCCTTCATCGCCTCATCGGCTTCGAAAAAGGGTTTCAGCGTCACGGGCGTAACCAGCATATTCCGGTCGATCAGGCGCAGGATCTGTTCGTAAATCCGGCCGTGCAGCGGTTCGAAGAAATGGTCAGGCTGCAACTTGATCGATACATCTTCGATGATGCGGTTATCGATCAGGATCGCGCCCAGAAAAGCAGCCTCCGCTTCGATATTGCGGGGCAAGCGTTGAGGTTCAGCTTCGTTAACAGCAGCAAGTCTAATCGGTTCGGCCATGACGCCCTATCCTTTAGCATGAACGGCTGCGCAAGCCCTGCAAAAAATAGAATCGGGGACAGGGCTGTGGACAACCGCGTTACCCCTTATTCACCCGTCCTAAAGAGGATTCACTTGCCCCAAAATTATCTCAAGCTAACACAGCAACATGAGCGACGCGCGCATCATCAAAGTCCAGTTGGACGAAGCCACGATCCTCCGGCGCAATGCCGATATCGAGCAAGAACGTCGCGTCGCGATCTTCGACCTGATCGAGGATAATGTCTTCAAGCCGTTACGCGATTTCGGCGATGGCTATGCCGGACCCTATCAATTGCATCTGAGTGTCGAGGAAGGACGGCTGATTTGGGATATCCGCCGCGAAGACGGAAGTCCGTTCGAGATCCTGATCCTCGGGCTCGGTCGATTCCGGCGTGTGGTGAAAGATTATTTCGCCATTTGCGACAGCTATTATCAGGCGATCCGCAAGGCGAGCGCTTCCGAAATCGAAACCATCGACATGGCGCGGCGCGGCATTCACAACGAAGCTGCCGAAATTTTGATGGAACGGTTGGAAGGGAAAGTCGAAGTCGACTTTGCAACAGCCCGCCGCCTGTTCACCCTGATTTGTGTGCTACATATCAAGGGGTGAAAATGGGCCGTTGTTTTTTTCGCGCTTCACACCACTCTCACATTACCGGCATTGTCACCCTGAACTTGTTTCAGGGTCTTAATTTTCGACGTTGAAGAACTAAGACCCTGAAACAAGTTCAGGGTGACGGGAACTCAAATCACGGCAGTCCGGCGTAAACGCCCGTAAAAGCATCTACCTACCACACTCCCTTTCCAATCAATCCTCGACTCCGCGCATGGTCGGCGGCATTGCAGGGCGTGATTCGGGAAAGGGAAAATCAGTCGCATGTTTGGTGGTAAAAGCCGCTTTATTCGATGGGGGTCGATTGTGGCGGTGGTGCTTTTGGGTGCCTTTGGTCTGTGGTATTTTGTCACGGGATGGACACCGGCGCGCGACGAATATCCGGTACAGGGAATCGTCGTCACTGCCGCCAATGGTAAGCCTGTGTGGTCGCGCCTTGGCGCAACGGGCGTTGATTTTGCGTATCTGACCGCTGTCGAAGGCGCGCAGACACGCGACAACCAATTCGAGGCCAATCTGGAAGGCGTCAAGCAGGCGGGCATCCGCTACGGCGCGCTCCACCATTTCGATATTTGCCGTCTGGCGTCCGATCAGGCGATGCTGTTCATCACATCGGTTCCCCGCGATCCCGCTGCACTGCCACCTGCAGTCCAGCTCGACTTTACCGAAAGCTGCACCAGCCGTCCCAACCGTGCACTGATCCTTTCGGAACTCGCAACCTTCCTGAATTTGATTGAGGCACATAGCGGTTCGCCTGCGATCCTGTTACTGACACCCGAATTCGAAAAGGAGTATCAGGTGAGCAGTGCAATTGACCGCACCGTGTGGCTGGAACGCAACTGGATGTTACCCGACTATTCAGCGCGACCATGGGTGATGTGGACCGCCAATTCGGAACGCCGTGTCGACGGGATCGATGGACCCGTCCGCTGGGCCGTGGTGCGCAAATGAGCCAGGAGCTTGTAAATGCGGCAATCGCTGCGTCGGCCAATGCCTATGCGCCCTATTCCAACTTTCATGTTGGTGCGGCCTTGTTGCTCGATGACGGGCAGATTGTCAGCGGCGCCAATTTCGAAAATGCCAGCTATGGCATGACCCTGTGTGCCGAAACGGTGGCGATTGCGAAGGCGAACAGCGACGGTAGCATGCGGAAAATCGTCGCCATTGCCGTTGCGGGCGGCCCCGCCGGACTGGTCGCCGCAAATGCAGAGGCTATCACGCCGTGCGGGCGATGCCGTCAAATCATCAAAGAGGTTGCAGACCTGACCGAGCGCGATATTCCTGTCCATTGCGCGCATGCCGGCGGTTACGACACCTACCATCTGTCCGAACTGTTGCCGCATGGGTTCGGACCGGCAAATCTGAAGTAGAGGGAATATATGTCCATTCTTTCCGACATCTGGATACGTGAGCAAGCCAAGGCAAATGGCATGATTGAGCCCTTTGTCGAGGCGCAGCGCCGCGACGGATGCATCAGTTACGGCCTGTCCTCCTATGGCTATGACGCGCGGGTGGCCGATGAGTTCAAGATTTTCACCAATGTCGACAGCTCGATTGTCGATCCCAAGGAATTCGATCCCAAAAGCTTTGTCGACCGCAAGACCGATGTCTGTATCATTCCGCCCAACAGCTTTGCCCTTGCCCGCACGGTCGAATATTTCCGCGTCCCGCGCGATGTGCTGGTCATCTGTCTCGGAAAGAGCACTTATGCACGGTGCGGCATCATCGTGAACGTCACACCGCTGGAACCCGGCTGGGAAGGCCATGTGACGCTGGAATTTTCCAACACGACGCCGCTGCCCGCCAAAATCTACGCCAATGAAGGCGCATGCCAGTTCCTCTTTTTAAAGGGCGAGCAACCATGCGAAACAAGTTATGCAGACCGCGCGGGCAAATATATGGGCCAACGCGGCGTCACTTTGCCGAAATTATAAATGTCCGGCGCAGCCAAGCTGCCGGCGTATAAATGAGAGGAATGTCCATGCCAAAGAACCGCGAATTCGACATCATCGTCTATGGTGCCACCGGATATACCGGCCGGCTTGTCGCCGAATATCTGATTGGCAAAACCGGCCTTAAATGGGCCATGGCCGGGCGCAGCGCCGACAAGCTTGCCGAAGTGCGCGATCTGATCGGCGCGCCTGCCGATACGCCTCTGGTTGTTGCTGACGCGTCCGACCCCGCCACGCTTGATGCGATGGCGAAGCGGGCCAATGTCATTCTTACGACGGTCGGCCCTTATCAGCTTTATGGCAATGAACTGGTTGCCGCCTGTGTTGCCAACGGAACCGACTATACTGACCTGTGCGGGGAACCGGCATGGATGCGGCAGAAGATTGACGAACATGACGCGGCCGCCAAAGCCTCGGGTGCGCGCATCTGCTTTTCGGCCGGATTCGATTCCATCCCCTTTGATCTGGGCGTGTTGATGCTGCAAAAACATTGCATCGAAAAATTCGGTGCCCCTGCCCCCCGCGTCAAAGGACGTGTGCGCGCCATGGCCGGAAAATTCTCCGGCGGGACGGCGGCCAGTTTGAAAGCGACCATGGCGGCCGCGGCCAAAGACCCTGCGGTCATCGGCTATCTCACCAATCCGTTCAGTCTTGCAGGCGGCTTCGAAGGCCCGGCACAGCCTGCCGGGAACAAGCCGGAATATGATGAAAGTTTAGGGAGTTGGGCGACAAACTTCGTAATGGCTCCCATCAATACCAAGAATGTGCACCGGACGAATGCCTTGACCGGTCACCTTTATGGCACCGATTTTGTCTATGACGAAATGATGCTGACCGGCCCTGGCGATGCAGGACAGGAGGCGGCAGAATATGTCGCCAAGACCCCGATGATCGGCACGCCCGATGATCCAGAACCCGGCGAAGGCCCCACCAAGGAAGAGCGCGAAAACGGCTTTTACGATGTGCTGTTTGTGGCGGAATATCCCGATGGCCGGACCGCACGGCTCAGCGTCAAGGGCGACAAGGACCCGGGCTATGGCTCCACATCCAAGATGATTTCGGAAACCGCCATTGGCCTGAGCGAAATCGATGGCGCGGGCGGCGTGACAACGCCCGGGGCGGCACTTGGCGAAGCGTTGGTTGACCGCTTGCAGCAACATGCCGGCCTCACCTTCACTGTTGAAGGGTAAGCCCTTTCAAAGAGGGGACCTTGCGCCTATATCGCGCGGACCATGTTAGGTCGCCTCTTTAAAAAAGCCGCTGCTGCGCGGCCGATCGATACCGCACGGGTGCCGGACGGAATGCGGGTCTATGCCATCGGGGATGTGCATGGCCGGGCCGATCTGCTGCACGAACTGCTCTTGAAGATCGAAGACGATAGCCTCGCACGGGGTGCCGCCGACACGCACATCATCTTTCTGGGTGATTTGATGGACCGCGGGCCGGACAGTGCCGGGGTTATCGAAACCGCCATGGCCCTGCGCGCTGCGGGCCGTAAGGTGCGCTTTCTGATGGGCAACCATGAAGAGGTATTCCTGCGCGCCTGCCGGAAAAATGACGCCAAGATCACGCGCTTCTTCATACGGATCGGGGGAGAGGCAACGGTTCTGTCCTACCCCATCACCCGCGCCGAATATATGGCGCTCGACATGCACGAACTGTCCGAACGGCTGCAAACGCTGGTGCCGCAAAGCCATCTGGAATTTATCGACAGGTTCGAAGACCAGATCGTCATCGGCGACTATGCCTTCGTCCACGCGGGCATCCGCCCGGGCGTGCCCCTCGCGGAGCAGAAGCCCAGCGATTTGCGCTGGATTCGCGAGGAATTCGTCGAGCACCGGGGCGACCTCGAAAAGGTCGTCATCTATGGCCACACCATCTACGACAAGGTCGAAGAGCGGGGGTCCCGGATCGGCATCGACACAGGCGCCTATGCGTCAGCCGAGTTAACAGCGATCGGATTGGAAGGCGGCGACCGCTGGTATTTGCAAACCTGATGCGGTAGCCCCATTCCATGAAAACACGCTTCCTTCTGGCAAGTCTGCTTGCCCTCGCCGCCACTTCCCCCGCAATTGCGGAAGAAAAAGCCAATCCGGAACGTTTAAAAGCTGACGTCGAAAAACTCGTCAGCTTCGGCACGCGCCACACACTTTCCTCCGCCACCGATCCCAAACGCGGGATCGGCGCAGCGCGGGCTTGGGCGAAAGCGGAGTTCGAAAAAATCGCGCAATCCTGCAAAGGATGCCTGACGACCGAGCTGCTCGAACGCACCATGTCCGGCCCCCGTGTTCCAAACGGCGTCAACATTGTCGACGTCCTTGCGATCAAGCCCGGAAAAATGGGCTGGAATCATGTCATCATTATCGCGGGCCATATCGACAGCCGGGTTTCCGATGTCATGGATTTCACGAAGGACGCCCCTGGCGCGAATGACGATGGTTCCGGCAGCGCGCTGGTGATCGAGGCTGCACGACTGATGGCCAAACAGCCGCAGAGCGAAGCGACCATCGTGTTCGCACTTTTGTCTGGCGAAGAACAGGGCCTGATGGGCGGACGGTTGCTCGCCGAAACTGCCAAAGAGCGCGGCTGGAAAGTCACCGCCATGCTCAACAACGATATTGTCGGCAATACGGTTGGCACCGACGGACGGAAGGTTGATTCGATTGTTCGCGTCTTCAGCGAAGGCATACGCGCCTCCGAAGACTTAACCGCCCAGATGGCGCGGCGTGGCAGCGGTGGCGAAGACGACGGACCAAGCCGCGGCCTGATGCGTTACGCCGATGGCGTTGCAGCTGCTAATCCCGGGATTGGCCTAGATGTGTTTGGCGTTCGGCGTCCCGACCGTTTTAGCCGCGGTGGCGACCATCTGCCGGCGCTTGAACTCGGCCTTCCGGCCATCCGCTTCACGGTTGGTGTCGAAAATTACCACCACCAGCATCAGGATTTGAGAACTGAAAACGGCATCGAATATGGCGATACCGTCGACACGATGGACTTTGCCTATTTGGCCAAGGTGACTGCATTAAATGTCGCAACGGCGACCGCACTTGCCAGTGCCCCTCCCGCTCCTGAATCGGCAACGCTCGGCGGAGCCGTCTCATCGGACACAAGCGTGACTTGGCCAGCTACGCCCGGTGCGGTGCGTTATCGTGTCTATCAACGTCGCGCGGATGCGCAGGACTGGACGTTGGCGCAAGAGGTTGAGGGTACGGAAATACTTTTAAAGGGCTTAATCGTCGATGACCATTTCATCGGCGTGAGTTCGGTAGGGAAAAACGGCACCGAAAGCACGATCACGTTCGGCGGGCTACCTCCAAGGAAGTAGTACTCATATCAAAAAAAGGGCGCAGCCTCCTCAGACTGCGCCCTTTAGATACTCGCGGGTGAAAGCAGAAAATTAGGCAACCATAGGTTGTTCCATATCGTCGAGATCACGCAGCACATAGCCACGGCCCCAGACGGTTTCGATATAGTTCTCACCGCCGCATGCCAGCGCCAATTTCTTGCGCAGCTTGCAGATGAAAACGTCGATAATTTTAAGTTCGGGTTCGTCCATGCCACCGTACAGATGGTTCAGGAACATTTCCTTGGTCAACGTGGTGCCCTTGCGAAGCGACAGGAGCTCAAGCATGGCATATTCTTTGCCGGTCAGGTGGACGCGGCTACCGTCAACTTCGACGGTCTTGGCATCGAGGTTGACCGACAACTTGCCGGTCCGGATAACCGATTGCGAATGCCCCTTGGAACGACGCACCACGGCATGGATACGCGCAACAAGTTCTTCGCGATGGAAAGGCTTGGTAACATAATCGTCGGCGCTGAAGCCGAACGAGCGCACCTTGGAATCCATTTCCGAAATGCCGGAAAGTATAAGGACCGGGGTCTGCACTTTGGCGACGCGCAATTTCTTGAGCACATCGTAACCGTGCATGTCAGGAAGGTTCAAATCGAGCAATATGATATCATAATCGTAGAGCTTACCCAGATCGAGGCCTTCTTCGCCCAGATCAGTGGTGTAGACATTGAACCCCTCGGTCGCGAGCATCATTTCGATGGCCTTCGCCGTGGTAGGTTCATCTTCAATCAAAAGCACACGCATTGGGCAAACCCCTCTTTGCTTATTGCAACCCCGAAACACGAACGGACCGATCCGGCTGTGTGTCGGGCTTTATTAACCATAAGGGAAATGAACTGAAAAGGTTAATTTCATCTTAACGCAGGGAATCCGGCGAGTCGCGAGGTCAACAGCTGTTAAAAAATGACTCAATTCCGCGGATTTAAGACTCGAACGGGTCTCGCAAATTTTTTTGAAAATTAAGACTTCGATCACTCCACAATGGTGCGAATTTAAGAATTTTGCGATTTAATGAAGCCTCTCGGTCAAAAATTCGATTAACGCCGTCACCCGCTGCGGGCGAATTTTCCCTGGCGGCGTTACAAGGTGAAGAGCCACCGGCGGCGTTTTCCAGTCTTCAAGAATTTCTACAACCGCCCCGCTAGCCAGATCATCTTCGATAATAAAATCGGGCACCACCGCGATGCCATGGCCTGACCGGATACTGTGTAGCATCACGTCGCTGTTGTTTGCACGCAAGCGACCCTGCGGACGGACAGCAGCCTCCTCACCCTTGGAATTCACGAAACGCCATAATTCGGGGGTTGGTAACAATGAATAGCGCAGGCACTCATGCTCGCCCAGCTCGGCGGGATGACGAGGGGCTCCCTTGATATCGATATAGGATGGCGCCGCGACGATATAAGTTCTGACGTCGCGCAATTTGCGTGCCCTCAAACTACTGTCCGGAAGGGCCGCAATACGCAATCCGATGTCAAACCCCTCTCCGATCAGATCAACCTTCGCATCGCTTAGATGCATATCGATGCTGACGCCGCGGTAGGCGCATAAGAAATCTGCGACCACCGGACCGACATTCGAAAGGCCAAAGCTCATCGGCACTGCTAACCGCACCAGTCCTACAGGCTCGGACGCCTCGTCTCGCGCGGCCTCCTCTGCTGCTTGCCCCTCGGCCAAGATAGACTTGGCATGCTCGACCAATTTGGTCCCACTGTCCGTGAGCGCAAGGCGGCGGGATGTTCGGTGAAACAATGGTGCGCCAACCTGCGTTTCTAAGCGGGTGACCGCTTTTGAAACAGTTGCCTTGGACAGGCCCAATGCATCGGCAGCTCCCGTGAAGCTTTTATACTCCACGACGCAAGCAAAGATGCTCCAGGCTTCGAAATCAGGTAATCGCATATTTGGAAACAATATGTTTCTAACGTTTCTATTTCAATCCCAATTCGGAAGCTTATTTAAAGTCCATGACATCCACCCTTTTAAAGGAGTGAAATTATGACCGATACCAAAACCAAAATTGAAGTCCGTCCATTTGAAAGTCTGGGCGCTGCAAATCATGGATGGCTTGACGCGCACCACCACTTTTCGTTCGCAGACTATTATGATCCAGCCCGCATGAATTGGGGCGCGATCCGCGTCTGGAATGACGACATCATCCAGCCTCAGTCCGGCTTTCCACCACATCCGCATGCCGACATGGAAATTGTAACCTATGTCCGCACCGGGGCGATCACCCACAAGGACAGCCTTGGAAATGAAGGCCGTACCGAAGCAGGGGACGTTCAGGTAATGAGTGCCGGAAGCGGGATCCGCCATGCTGAATATAATCTGGAAAGCGAGGCGACCACGCTGTTCCAGATTTGGATCATGCCGAACCGAACGGGTGGTTCCCCAAGTTGGGGGGCAAAACCCTTCCCCAAAGACAGCCGGTCTGGTGCTTGGCAAGTGCTCGCCAGCGGCATGGAAGGCGACAGTGACGCATTGCCGATCCGCACAAACGCTCGCGTGGTCGGCGCGACGATCAAGGTCGGCGAGAGCTTGTCCTATGAAGTAGGTGCAGGTCGCTATGCCTATTTGGTTCCTGCTACGGGCGCGATTGAAATCGACGGACATCGCGCAAATGCCCGTGATGGCGTCGCGATCAAAGAAGGCCTCATTACGGTAAAGGCTCTTGAAGACTCAGAAATCGTCCTCGTCGATTCCCAATAATTTCAACTAGCCCCCGACCCTATCGGGAAGGGGGCGCCTATCCAAAAAGGACATCTCCCATGACCAAAGTTCTTGTTCTCTATTATTCCAGCTACGGCCATCTTGAAACCATGGCAGAAGCAATTGCCGACGGCGCACGCAGCACCGGCGCGGACGTAACCATAAAGCGCGTGGCTGAAACAGCGCCACTCGAAGTCGCTCAGGCAGCGCATTTCAAGCTCGACCAAAAAGCCGAAGTTGCAACGGTCGATGAGCTCAAGGAATATGACGCGATTGTCGTGGGCACTGGAACCCGTTTTGGCCGGTTGTCCAGTCAAATGGCCAGTTTCTGGGATCAGGCAGGCGGCGTCTGGATGCGTGGCGAATTGAACGGGAGGGTCGGCGCTGCCTTTACCTCTTCCGCAACCCAACATGGTGGGCAGGAAACCACCTTGTTTTCCATTATCACCAATTTGCTGCACTTCGGCATGACGATCGTAGGACTGGACTATGGATTTGCAGGCCAGATGCGTAACGACGAAGTAACCGGCGGCGCCCCTTACGGCGCCACGACGATTGCAAATGGTGATGGTAGTCGCCAACCGAGCGAAACCGAACTTGAAGGCGCGCGCTATCTTGGAAAACGCGTCGCTGAAACAGCCGCTAAACTGTCGGCCTGATCCATGTCGGAACGGCAGGGGCATTGGAGTGCGGTAGCGTTAGCAACGTCCGCCTAGCAATGTCCTTGCCGTGACGCATTCAGCGTTTCGACTAGATTGATCACCATATGGCGCTTAGAGACGGCAACTATGGCGTACACCTTGTCCGAAGATTTGATTGAAGAGACCTTTCTCGCTTCCACTGGACCGGGTGGGCAGAATGTGAACAAGGTCGCGACCGCCTGCCAGTTGCGGATTGATGTCTTTGCGCTCGGCCTTGAACCCTATGCCTTTCGGCAGCTGAAGCTGCTGGCAGGGAGCAAAATGACCTTAGGCGGCGAATTGATCGTTACCGCGCGTAACCACCGCACACGCGAAGCAAACCGGCAGGAAGCGCGCGATCGCATCATAGAACTGATTGATCGCGCCCACATCCGTAAGCCACGCCGCGTCGCGACCAAGCCCAGTAAAGCGGCCAAGGCGCGGCGTGTTGACGCAAAAAAGGGTCGGTCCACAATCAAGAAAAATCGCGGAAAAGTAAGTTACGATTGAACCCGCCATCTCGCGAAAATCGAAATGGGAACGTTCGATATCGGTAGGCAATTATCGGCGTTTCTTTTAGAGGTATCGCCATGTTTGAATTTGAAATCAATTCCGCCGCCCCGAAATATGAACTTTATCGCGAACTGGTTCGGTCGGCAGACGCGTTGACAGATGGTGAAACCGACGCCGTTGCGAATATGGCAAATGTCGCGGCCCTGCTTTGGGAATATCTCCCGGACGTCAATTGGACCGGTTTCTACCGGATAGTTGACGGCGAATTGGTGTTGGGGCCGTTCCAAGGCAAAGCGGCTTGCATCCGCATTGCCTTGGGTGAAGGCGTTTGTGGCACGGCGGCGGCCAGCGGCGAAACTCAGTTGGTTGAGGATGTTCACGCCTTTCCAGGTCACATTGCCTGCGACGCCAATAGCGCATCCGAACTGGTCGTTCCGATCAAACGCAATGGCGAAGTTATCGCTGTTATCGATCTGGACAGCCCGTCGCTGATGCGGTTTGATGCGGACGACACTGCGGGCGTCGAGGCATTGGCAGAAATGCTCGCCAACCGGATTTAATTCAACTGCCTCATTTTGGAACAATGCCTTGTTAGAGCAAGCATTTTACATGCGTGGGATTCGCCAGCAGGCACAAAAAATGTTAATAGCCCTTTAACCATTGGCACCGGCATTTTCCGGCGCACACGATGCTTGGGGAGTCGTTAACTATGAGAACCATTCTATTATCAGGCGCTGCAGCCATCGGACTATTGTCGGCGGCACCATCCTATGCGGGCGAATCGCCGGCGCCAGCCGCAGCATCTGTGCAGAAGAAGTCGACGGTTATCGTGAAACAGGCCGGACCTGACCGCACCAGCGATTTTCGTGAACCAGAATATAGTCCCGAAATGCGCCCCAATACGCAGGTGTATAACTGGAGCGATGATGCCGTATTCGCAGCACCAGATGGATCCAGCTATAAATATGATGGCGAATGGGACGGAAAATATGTCGATCCGCAAGGCCGGGTCTTTGAAGGCGACTGGAGCGGCCGTGTAACACGCCAGTCAGGAGCGACCGCAGGCTTCCCCGCTCCGCCCCCCCATGCACAAATGCCACATGGCGAACCGGACTATGGTGACGATGGCGAAAGCTATGAAGAAGAATATTATGAGGACGACGCATATTCTGTTCCTCCCGGCTATGAAAATTATGAGCGTTGCCTGAAAAGCAATGGCGTCAAAGGCGCGGCCATCGGCGCGTTGCTGGGCGGCGCACTCGGCAATCGCATTGCTGGACGCGGCAACCGCACCGGTAGCACCTTGGTCGGCGCTGGAATCGGCGGTTTGTTAGGTGTGGCGGTCGAAAAGGCCAATGACAAGTGCAAGCAGCACCGCCCGCGTCATCCCGGATATCATGGACAGCAATATTATGGCTGGGGCGGCGGTTATTATTACTACCCACAGGCGCCCGTGGTAACGATCACCATGCAACCTACGGTAACCACCACAACAACGGTGACCGAAGAAATCTACTATGAAACGGTGCGTGCGAAGCCGCGCAAAAAGGTCGTCCGCAAATGGAAACCGAAACCACGCTGCGTGTGCCGGTAAAATGACATAGGTTGCTGCTGCTGCGCAGCGGCAACCAAATCAATATTCGTCAAATTGAGTTATGCGGTCTGTTCCAACATGGCCGGCTCGAACCGTTCCCATCCTTCTGGGCCAAGGCGCTCGAGCGGCGTGTAGCGGATTTTATACTGCATGCGTGCCGCACCTTCGACCCAATAGCCCAGATATACATAAGGCAATCCTGCCGCCTTGGCGCGCATGATGTGGTCGAGAATTATATAATTGCCGAGACCTAGCCGACCCTCGGCATCCGGATCGTAGAAGCTGTAAATCATGGACAGGCCATCGGCCTGCTGGTCCGTCAGACAGGCACCGACCAATTCACCCAGTCGGCCAAAGCGGCCAGGAGTACGATATTCAATGACGTTGCTGCGGACGGGTGACTGTTCGACCATGTCGGCGTAGTCCATGTCGTCCATATTGGTCATTCCGCCTACGGGATGCCGCTTGCCGAGATAACGGCGTAACAGATCATACTGTTCGGACGTTGACCAGGGACGGCAGGCGCTGACAACCAGATCGGAGTTGCGACGGATAATCCGGCGCTGCGTCGTATTAGGCTGAAAATCATTTGTGAGGACGCGCACCGACACACAGGCTTTGCAGTCGATACAGCTGGGCCGATAAGCGACATTTTGGCTCCGCCGAAAACCGATACGGCCAAGCGCATCATTTAGTTCGTCGGCATGCGGACCGTTCAGCTCCGTAAAAACCTTACGCTCTGTCTTCCCTGGCAAATAAGGGCACGGACCCGGGTTAGTGACAAAAAAGCGAGGAAACCGAACGGGTGCGCTCATCGAGTAAAGATCCCCAAGACCTAAATGTTGGTGAATTATTTACCCTGTATGCACTGATGTCAGTATTGTGAAAAGAGCATTTACCATGAAAGTTGCAAACAGCCCGTTACTTGTTGAGTTCGACGCGTTCCACAAGGTAACCGGCTCCATTCAAGCCATCCACAAGCCCTTGTAATTGCTCGGCGTCTCTCGCTTCGCATTCAATGTCTGTGATTAAGCCTTTAGCGGGGAGAGTCGTGAATATCCGCTGGTGGTAGATCTCGATTATGTTGACGTTATGCTCATTAAATAGACGCATCACTTTATACAGCGCACCCGGGCGATCCTGCAGTGTGAGCCGCAAGCGTGCAAGCCGTCCGGATCGGGCAAGATCTCGCAAAAGGACATTCGCCAGCAACCTTGTGTCGATATTGCCACCGCACAAAACGACGCCAACATTCTTGCCTTCAAAGATGTCGGGGTTGGCCATTACCGCTGCCAGCCCCGCTGCGCCGGCACCCTCCACCACGGTTTTTTCAATCTGCAGCAGCAAGCTGACGGCCGTTTCAAGCTGCGCTTCGCTGACCAGCACAATATCATCAACCAGGTCACGTATGACTTCGCTGGTAAAGCTGCCGGGTATTTTGACCGCAATACCTTCCGCCAGAGTATCGCCTTCACAGGGCAATTGCTGGTTTTTCAACAATGCGTACATGGACGGATATAATTCCGCCTGCACGCCGATCAGGCCGATATCAGGTTTCAACGCGCGCGCAGCCGTTCCCATACCGGACAACAACCCGCCACCGCCGATCGGCACGACCAGCATATCGAGCGAAGGGATGCTTTCAAGCATCTCGAGCGCCACAGTCCCCTGCCCTGCGGCTACATCGGGATCATCGAAAGGATGGACAAAGGTCAAACCCTGCTCGACTTCTAAAAGGCGGGCATGCTTATAGGCATCGTCGAAGGTTTCGCCGTGTAAGACGACTTTGCCCCCCACGCTTTCGGTCTGCATTACTTTAACGGTCGGCGTAGGAATCGGCATTACGATCGTCACCGGAATCCCGAGACGCGTGCCATGGTAGCTGAGGCCCTGCGCATGGTTTCCAGCCGACGCCGCGATAACACCTTTGGAGCGCTGTTCATCGGTGAGCAGCAACAAAGCGTTCAAAGCGCCCCGCTCTTTATACGCGGCCGTGAACTGAAGATTTTCGAACTTCAAATAAATGTTCGCACCCGTCAGTTTGGACAGCGTCTGGCTGTGCAAGGTGGGGGTAGCCACAATGGATTCACGGATACGTCCATGGGCGGCGCGGATGTGATCGAGCGTTAGTAAGTCTGACATGGTGCCCGCGCACTATCCTATCTGGCGCTTGCTGCAAACACAGATTACAGCACACCCATGACTAGAATAGCTTTCATCGGTTTGGGCGTCATGGGCGGCCCTATTGCGCGGCATTTGAAACAGGCAGGGCATGACCTGACGGTGTACAACCGCTCGCGTGCAAAGGCGGAAGCTTGGGTTGCTGCCTATGGTGGCACGTTGGCTACGTCCCCTGCAGAAGCGGCGCGCGAATCTGAGGTCGTAATTTCCTGCGTAGGTACCGACGATGATCTCGCTGGAGTCACGCTCGGTCGTGATGGTGCATTTGCGGCTATGGCCAAGGGAAGCCTCTATATCGACCATACTACCGTGTCGGCGCGCATTGCCCGGCAATTGGGCGTCGAAGCCAAGTCGCGCGGACTGTTGGTTGTCGACGCGCCATTGACGGGCGGACAGATTGGCGCGGAAAATGGCACATTGTCCATCATGTGCGGTGGCAGTGAAGCATCTATGGATGCCGCCCGCCCGATTATGGAGCCTTATTCGAAACGCATCGTCCATGTCGGCGGCCCCGGCACCGGACAAACGACAAAGATGTGTAACCAAATCGCATTTGCTGGCGTGATCCAGTCGCTTTCTGAAGCGTTGCGTTTTGCACAGTCGGCAGAACTGGATGTCGGCAAAGTGTATGAGGCGATCTCCGGCGGTGCTGCGCAAAGCTGGCAAATGGATAACCGCTGGGCCACGATGGCAGAAGACAAATTTGATTTCGGCTTCGCCGTAGACTGGATGCGCAAAGATCTGGGTCTGGCCTTTGAAGAAGCTCGCGCCCTGGGCGCGACGTTGCCGATCACCGCATTGATCGATCAATTTTACGCCGATGTGCAGCAAATGGGCGGCGGTCGGCTGGATACTAGCGCAATTGTGAAAAGGTTACCCAAGGGATGATGAAGGCTGTGCGCACCCGATATTTATTAGGCACTTTATGCGCCCTGTTAACCGTTGCGGTTACAGCGCCTGCTCATGCTGACGGACTTGTCGAAAATGTTAACGGCATTACGCTGGATGCCGAGGGTAAGGTCATCCGTTTCAACGCCGTCCTGATCGGCAAGGACGGTAAGGTGACGGAGTTGCTCACCAAAAAGGACAAGCTACCCCCGAGACTTGATTTCCGTCATGATGGCAAAGGCGCCACGATGTTGCCGGGTCTGATCGACGCCCATGGCCATGTCATGGGTCTCGGATTCCAGCTGCTCACCCTTGATCTATCGGCAACCAACAGCCTTGCCGAAGCGCAGGCGGCCATTCGCGAATATGCTGCCAAGAATCCGGACCGGCGCTGGATCATCGGACGAGGATGGAATCAGGAAAAATGGGGCTTGGGCCGCTTTCCGACAGCCGCTGATCTCGATGCGGCAGTCGGCGACCGCCCCGTCTGGCTTGAACGGGTCGATGGCCATGCCGGTTGGGCCAACAGCCGCGCGATGGAAATTGCCGGAGTTACCGTGGCCTCAAAATCGCCGCCGGGCGGGCGGATTGAAATGGCTGGTGGCAAACCAAGTGGAATCTTCGTCGATGCGGCCTCGGAACTGGTTGGGAAATTTGTACCCACACCGAAGCCTGCCGAACGGGATATTGCATTGGGCGAAGCGCAAAAGAAGCTTCTCTCGCAGGGCATCACAGCCATCGCCGACATGGGTACGTCTTTAGACGACTGGCAAAGCTACCGCCGTGCGGGCGACAGCGGCTGGCTTTCGATACGCATATTCGGTTATGCGGGCGGTATAGACAATATGGTGGCAATTGCCGGTCCCCGGCCGACACCATGGCTTTATGACGACAAGCTACGTCTTGGTGGTGTTAAGCTCTATCTTGATGGCGCTTTGGGAAGCCGCGGGGCTTGGCTCAAAAAAGCTTATGCCGATGCTCCCGGCCAGACCGGCCTGCAATTTCTTGCAAGTGCCGAAATTCGCAACCTCATGGTGCGCGCGTCAATGGACGGGTTCCAGACCGCCATTCATGCCATCGGTGATGCCGCCAACGCCGAAGTGATTGGCGCGATTGAAGAGCTATCCGAAACCTATAAGGATGACCGGCGCTGGCGGATCGAGCATGTCCAAATTGTTGATCCGGTAGATTTGCAGAAACTCGGCCAGCATGGCATCATTTCGTCGATGCAGCCTGTGCACCAGACATCCGACCGCATCATGGCAGAGGCCAGGCTGGGACAGGAACGGTTGAAAGGCGCTTATGCGTGGCAATCCATCGCGAAAGCTGGCGGCAAACTGGCGTTTGGATCGGATGTGCCCGTTGAATCCGCTGATCCCTTTGCGGGACTCGCAACCGCAATGACGCGGGAAGATGCCGCCGGACAGCCTTTCGGCGGCTGGCGTCCGGAAGAGCGTGTATCGCGGGAACAGGCCCTCGCTGGCTTTACTACAGGCGCGGCATATGCGGCTTTTGCCGAGGGTAAAGTCGGTTCGCTCACGCCGGGTCATCATGCGGATTTCATATTGATCAATGTGGACCCGTTGCTTGCAAGCCCTGCGGAACTGCGTAAAGCTGTTGTGTCAGAAACATGGGTCGGCGGAAGACCGGCCTACCAAAACGCAGCGGCAACCGCCGCGCAAAATGAAAAAGATGGAGAGAGACGATAATGGCACGCGCATGGACTTTGGCTAGCCGTCCGGCAGGACTTCCCAACGACAGCAATTTTGCAATGATTGAAACGCCCGACGCCCCGTTAGAGGACGGCGAATTTCGCGTGACGAACAGCTGGCTTTCCGTCGACCCCTATATGCGGGGACGGATGAACGATGCAAAAAGCTACGCGGATCCGTTTCAACTGGGCGAACCGATGACGGGCGGAGCCGTTGGCACTGTTACCGATAGCCGAAACGCCGACTTTCCAGTCGGTGCAAAGGTCCTGCACATGGGCGGATGGCGCGACTCCGTCGTGTTGGGTGGAGGGAAAACACCACCTGCTGGCATGCCCCCGGCCCGCTTGCCTGAGTTGGGCGTCCCCGATCAGCATTGGCTAAGTATTATCGGAATGCCCGGCGGGACGGCTTGGTTTGGATTGTTGAAAGTTGCCGAAGCAAAGGCCGGTGAAGTGATATTCGTATCGGCTGCGGCGGGCGCTGTTGGTTCGACCGTTACACAAATCGCAAAAGCCAAGGGCATGAAAGTCATCGGTTCAGCCGGTGGCGCTGACAAATGCGCATGGGTAAAGGAGCTCGGCGCGGATGCGGTGATCGACTACAAGGCCGGCAAAGTGCTGCCGCAATTGATGGCTGCTCTCAAAGATATGGGCGAGTCCGGCATTGATGTATATTTCGACAATGTGGGTGGCGAGCATTTCGATGCAGCGCTTGCGACATCGCGCGAATGGGCACGATTTGCAATTTGCGGGATGATTGACGTCTATAACGACTTTAAAGCGCAGCCGATGCAGTATCTCCCCATGATCATCGGCAAGCGCGTTACCATTAAGGGCTTTTTATACCCCGATTTCTACGCGCAGGTCCCGGAATTTAACGCCGACATGGCGCAACTGATCACATCAGGAGCCGTAACCGGTCGCGAAACGGTCAAGGAAGGACTGGAGAAGACTCCCGAGGCATTTCTTGGACTGTTCAGTGGCGAAAATACCGGAAAGATGCTCGTAAAGCTCTGAATTATAGTTTTTTATACTTGTAATGCTTGTGCGAAGGGCCGTCCGGGTAACACCTGGGCGGCCTTTATTCCGTAACGTCAACTCTGCGATTGTTGCACAATAGCATCACTAGCGAAATTTCGCGGGATTCCGCGCTTTACCGCGATGACATTCATATGCGCATTGGGTAGGTTGCTGCAAAATAATTTAAAACAGGAGAGAAGAAGATGTTGCGACGTGTGACCCCCATAAGCCACGCCCTCAGACTATCGGCAGCGTGCATTGCGCTTGCCATTCCCGGCGCAGTCTATGCGCAGGAAGAACCCCAAGCAGAAGAAGCAGCCACTCAGGACGATGAAATCGTTGTGACGGCGCAAGGCCGCGCCCAGCTTTTGTCCGACGTTCCCGTAGCTATCTCGGCCGTAAATGCTGAAACGCTGCAGAACAGCGGCGCGAACGACATCCGCCAGTTGAACCAAGTTGCCCCTTCATTGCTGGTGTCTTCTACCGGTTCCGAAGCAAACGGTTCGGCACGAATTCGCGGCATCGGGACGGTTGGCGACAACCCCGGCCTTGAAAGTTCGGTTCCTGTCTTTATCGACGGCGTCTATCGTTCGCGTTCGGGCATCGGCTTGAACGAGCTCGGCGAAATCGACCGTGTCGAAGTGCAACGTGGCCCGCAAGGTACGCTTGGTGGCCGTAACTCGTCGGCCGGTTTGATCAGCATCTACTCCAAGAAGCCTGAATTCACGTTCGGCGGAACTGGCGAACTGACCTACGGCAATTATGACTTCATGCGCGCAGCGACGAGCTTTACCGGTCCGATTACCGAGCAACTCGCATTCCGCGTTGATGGCGTTTATGTAAAACGCGACGGTTTCTACACCGATCCGCAAAATGGTAAGGATATCAACGATCGCGACCGTTATTTCCTGCGTGCGCAATTGCTGTTTGAGCCCACAGATGCGTTATCTATCCGCCTGATTGCGGATTACACACAGCGTGCCGAGAAATGCTGTGCCGCCACTTATGTGGACGGAACGGTCAACCAGTTCATTGGAAATCTGAACAATCCGTCGACGCCACTTGCGCCGCTGCAGGCCACGGGCAATAACATCATCAATGTGCTGCGTGATCTTGGCCAGCCTCTGGCATCGTTCAACCAAGGCTATAGCCGCAATGTGTCGGTCAGCGCCAACCGCAGCTTCTTTGGTGAGACCAAGGATTACGGCCTTTCCGGGCAGATCGACTATGATTTCGGCGGCGCAACGCTGACCTCAATCACAGCCTATCGCCAATATCGTTCGGGTCAGGCGTCCGACACCGATTATGGTGAAGTCGATATTCTGTATCGGGCCATCGACAAGAACGCATACCGCCAGTTCCACACATTTACCCAAGAACTCCGTTTGCAGGGTGAGGCCTTTGGCGGAACGCTCGACTGGCTCGTTGGCGGCTTCTACGCAAATGAGAAGCTGACCGTTCGCGACAATCTGCGGTTCGGCAATCAATATGGCCGGTTCGCGACATGCCGTATCATTTCGGGTGGCGGCCTTGCAGGCCTTTACTCGCCTACCAACCCGTCTTGCGTCCTTCCCGGCGTCGGCCCCGCCACCATCGCTGGTGCGTCAGGTCCGATTTCTGGCGCCGACATTGTTGCGGCCTTCACGCGTCTCGACACGCTCAACAATCTGGGCACGACCAATGACCGTTATTTCCAGAATGGAACCAACTGGGCGTTGTTCACGCACAATATCGTGCACATCACCGATACGCTCGATCTGACGCTTGGGCTTCGCTACACTAACGATAAGAAGCGTTTCAACGCTACCTTCGGCAATGACAACACGGCGTGCACGACAATCCAGGGCCTTGTTCTGGATGATGCGACCAATCCGCTGACGACTGCGACTGCACGTGCCCTCGCGGGTGCTCTGATTGGCCTTGGCTGTCAGGGTAACTCGACCGCCGAGTTGAATGGCGTGTCCATCAACGACAAACGCAGCGAAGACGAATTCACCGGAACGGCCATCCTCTCGTGGAAGCCCACCGATGACTTGCTGCTCTACGGCAGCTTCGCTCGTGGTTACAAGGCAGGCGGCTTTAACCTCGACCGTTCGGCGCTCAAATCACCTATCTTGCCGTTCGCGGCCGTAGGCGGTGCACAAGCGCTCGTTGGCAGCCTGCAGTTCGACCCCGAATTGGTGGACAGCTATGAACTGGGCGCGAAATATTCCACTGGACCGTTCAGCCTGAGCGTTTCGGCCTTCCGGTCGGACTTCAGCAACTTCCAGTTGAATACCTTCAATGGCACGGTGTTCCTTGTTCAAACCGTCAATGGTTGTAACAACCTTGTAGGTGGACCTGCCGCCGATACCGACCTGAGCAACGCTACAGGCACATGCGCTACCGGTGATGTGACCTACGGCGTGCGTACACAAGGTGTCGAATTGGAAGCATCGCTGGTACCTGCCCGCAACTTCCGCGTTGCAGCTGGCCTCACCTATGCCCGCACCAAATATCAGGACGATCTGGTCGGCACTAAGGCGGGGACAGCACTCGACTCCGCATTGCGCAAGCTGCCCGGCGACAATTTGTCGAACGCACCTGAACTGGTTGCGACATCAAGCGTGACCTGGACACCCGAAATCGGCAGCAGCGGATTGACTGGCTTGTTCTACCTCGATGGCCGCATGACCAGCGATTACAACACCGGTTCTGACTTGTTCCCGCAGAAGGAGCAGGACAGCTTCGCGGTCTTCAACGCGCGCATCGGTCTTCGCGGACCTGATGAAGCTTGGGGTATCGAGCTTTGGGGCCAGAACATCTTCAATCAGGATTATGCGCAGGTTGCGTTCAACTCGCCCTTCCAGGCTGGTACCACCTCTGCTCCCTTCGTGGATCCGCAATATCCCGGTGGTCGCCAGATCTTCTCGCAGTTCCTCGCCGAACCGCGGACTTATGGCATCACAGTTCGCGGCAAGTTCTAAGGCCCCGCGACACACCCAACAAAAAAAGGCCCGCAGCGATGCGGGCCTTTTCTATTTCAGGTCTGCAAATTTTTAGCTGCCGAAACCGACGCTCAAAAATCCGGGCATTGGACCGTTCCAACCGTCGTCACCGACAACTGCTTCAGGTGCTGGCTTCGGCTCTGATTTCGCGCGCACCGGTTTTTCAGCAACAGGCTTTTCCGCACGGGGCGCTTTCGCTTCCACCGGCTTTTCCGCCTTTTCCTTGGGAGCTGCCGCCTTACGACCGCGCTTGGCCGGAGCCTTTTCGTCTTGTTCGGCTGCAGGTGCCTCGACCTTGCCGAGGCGTACAATTTTATTACCGATCAGCTTCTCGATATTCTCGATCGCTTCTTCGTCCGCCTTGGTTACAAAGGTAAAGGCCTTGCCCTTGGCCCCTGCCCGCCCGGTACGGCCGATACGGTGCACATAGTCATCCGGGTGCCAAGGCGCATCGAAGTTGAACACATGGCTTACGCCCTTGACGTCCAGCCCGCGTGCAGCGACGTCGGACGCGACCAGAAAGTCGATGTCGCCGTTCTTAAACGCTTCAAGCTGCTTCTGCCGTGTTGCCTGATCGATATCGCCATGGATTTCGCCCGAACGCAGTCCGTGCCGCTGCAGACTGGTATTCAGCTCGCGGACGGTGGTTTTGCGGTTGCAGAAGATAATCGCATTCGATGCTTTTTCGCTGCGGATCAAATCGCGCAGCACTTCGCGCTTCTTCATCGGTGTCACATTGACAAGAAACTGCTCGATATTGGTGTTCGCGGTGGCGGGGCGCGCTACCTCGATATATTTCGGGTTCGAAAGAAACTTGTCGGCCAGCTTCTTGATTGGAGGCGGCATAGTCGCGGAGAACAGCAACGTCTGGCGCGTGGTGGGCAATTTGGTGCAGATATGTTCAATGTCGGGAATGAAGCCCATGTCCAACATGCGATCCGCTTCGTCGATCACCAGCATCTCGCAACCGGTCAGCAATATCTTTCCGCGCTCGAACAGGTCCATCAAACGACCAGGCGTCGCAATCAGAACATCGACACCCTTTTCCAGCGCCTTGACCTGATCCCCCATTTGCACGCCGCCGATGAGCAGCGCCATGGAAAGCTTGTGATATTTGCCATATTTTTCAAAGTTTTCCGCAACCTGCGCAGCGAGTTCGCGCGTCGGTTCCAAAATCAGGCTCCGCGGCATACGGGCGCGGGCGCGGCCGTTGGCGAGCACATCAATCATGGGCAAAACGAAGCTTGCTGTCTTCCCCGTTCCGGTTTGCGCAATCGCGATCAGGTCGCGCATCATCTGCACTTGAGGGATCGCAGCGGCCTGTATGGGGGTTGGCTCATCATAGCCAGCCTCGGTCACGGCCTTCAATAATTCATCAGACAAGCCGATATCGGCAAAACGCATAAGATTGTTCCGGAAAAGCGATAATGGCCAAACAACGCAGCCGAAGCGCGTCTTGGCTTGCGCGGCCTTTGGTCTGCCAAGGCGCAAATGTCAAGGAAATTGGCGGTATCGGCTATGCCGGTTAGCGGGGGACGAGCAAGCGGAACTTATCCACCTCGCACTTTGCACCGGTACGGGCGTGCAAGAGGTCACGGTCAACACAGAGCTTTCCGTCAAAGGGTCGTTCCATGTAGGCACCGGCGTAAAATTCCCGTGCGAGACATCCATCGCCCAAATAGGCGCGGATGAGGACACCGTCCCGTGTAAGCAGCTCCAGCGTATCCTTCGTTCCGGGACGTGAACCGGCAAGCTTGTCAATCCACAGGCACTTGCCGATTTTCTGCTCTTTATATTTGACCACGACCGGCTTTTTGGATTTTCCCGCCGGCGCACTCATGGGTGCAAAGGACTGGCTCGGAAGACGCACAATAACACGTTGGTCGACCCGAACCTGATAGAAACGATCTTTCAACCGGACGATCGGCGCGAACGCATTATCGGAAGGCATGACTTCAATTTGCGCCAGTGCATCCCGCGACACTGCCGTCAAAGCAATTCCCAAAACTATGATGGCCAAGGCAATGCGCAAAAGTGAATCCGGTATCGAGTTGAAGTTCGGACGGCTTTAGCCGATAGGGTTGAACAGGGTATGAATTGGGCAAGTCCTCGCCGCTGTCAATGATTTGGAATAGGTTGTGCCAAATATAGATGTTTTATCCGAATTGAAGGACTTTTTGGGCCCCAAAGGCTTTCAGGAAGACCCTCAGGAAATGGCACCTTGGCTGACGGATTGGCGGGGTCGTTTCACGGGACGTGCTGCGGCTCTTGTTTCACCTGCCAATACGCAAGAGGTAGCGGAAATCATCCGTCTGGCAGCACGACACCGGATCGCGATCGTGCCGCAGGGCGGCAATAGCGGTATGGTGGCGGGCGCTACCCCGGATGCGAGCGGCGACCAGATTATCCTGTCTCTGCGACGTATGGACAGCATATTAGATTTCGATACCGACAGCGGTCTTGTCCACTGTCAGGCAGGGGTAATTCTCCAAAATCTGCATGAAGCCGCCGCAGCAAAGGGGCGGCGCTTCCCGCTTACGCTCGGTGGAAAGGGATCGGCCACAATCGGGGGTCTGATTTCGACCAATGCCGGAGGCACTCAAGTGCTCCGGCACGGCACCATGCGCCATTTGGTGGCGGGGGTGGAGGCCGTGCTCCCCGACGGATCGATTTACGACGGTCTGTCGCCGCTGAAGAAAGACAATCGCGGCTATGATTTGAAGCATCTTCTGATTGGTGGCGAGGGGACGATTGGCATCGTCACATCGGCAATTGTGCAAACCGTGCCTGCCTTGGTCGACCGCTGCGTCGTTTGGGTTGGAGTTGAAAGCCCCGAACATGCCTATAGCCTCCTGTTGTACATGCAAACACGCGCTCGCGAAAGGCTCGAAGGCTTCGAGATTCTTCCGCAGCGCGCGCTCAATGCCGTTGTAAAGCACATAGCAGGGACCAGAGCCCCCCTCGAAACCGAGCATGCATGGCATGTGCTTATGGAACTTGTGCAGGACGATCCGAACCAGTCCGCTCCCGCGACGCTCGCGACAAATCTTCTGGAGCAAGCCATCGAGGCTGCGATGATCGAGAATGCGACCCTGGCAAGTAGCGAGGCGCAGGCAGAAGCCTTTTGGAAAATTCGCGACTCGATCGCAGAAGCAGAGCGTGCCGAAGGCCCTGCCCTGCAGCACGACATTAGCGTTCCCGTCGCCGCTATGTCCCGGTTTATCATTGAGGAGTCACCCGTCATTGAACAGAAATGGCCGGGTACCAAAACGGTTGCTTTTGGCCATTTGGGGGACGGGAACATCCATTTTCATGTAAAGGCGCCCGTGGGTGTCGACACAGTTCAGTGGTACGCGACCGATGGGAAGGTCATTACGTCCCATATCTACAACCGCGTGGTGGCCTACGCGGGCTCCCTTTCAGCGGAACACGGCATTGGCCAAGCCAAAATTGCCGAATTTGCGCGGCTGTCCGATCCAACACGGATATCAGCGCTGCAGGCCATCAAAAACGCTTTTGATCCGTTGGGCATCATGAATCCCGGCAAACTTGTTCCACTTGCGCAAATGCCCATGTCCGCCTAAAGCGCCGCATCAATTTTTGTCGCAATAACAACAAATGGAGTCTCCAATGGCCACCGCGCCCCAAGCCGCTAACTTGCCGCTTCTTTACAAGGACCTAGTTCCTCTCAACAGCAATGAGCATGCGACTTGGAAGTCGCGTATGCTCGAGAATGCGAAGTTCATGGATGGCCAACACGCCATTCCGCTGACGATCGAGGAGTTTGTTCCCGCATCGCGCAATTTTCCTATTATCTTTTCGGCGTCGGACACTCCGGTTCCTTTGGTGCTGATGGGCATGAATGAAGGCGTCAACACCTTCATGAATGACGAAGGCCAATTTGATCGCCCGGTTTATGTGCCCGCCTATATTCGTCGCTATCCCTTCATGCTTGCAAAGCTGCGTCCCGATACCGACGAGCTCTCGCTCTGCTTCGACCCCACATCGGGCGCTGTAGGGGATTATGAGGAAGGCACGCCTCTTTTTGATGGCACCGACCCCAGCGAAAACACCAAAGCAATTTTGAAGTTTTGCGAAGATTTCGAAAATGCCGGCGCGCAGACCCACGCCTTTGTCGAAGAGCTGCAAAAGCTTGACTTGCTGATGGACGGTGAAGTTTCCATCCAGCAGGAAGGTCTTGAAAAGCCCTATATCTACCGCGGCTTCAAGATGGTCGATGAGAATAAATTGCGCGAATTGCGCGGCGACGCGGTTCGCAAGCTGAACCAAAATGGTATCCTCGCCCTGATCCACGCACATCTCTTCTCGCTGCAGCTTATGCGCGAAGTGTTTGCAGTTCAGGTGGCACAAGGTAAGGTGCCGCAAGTGACGGAATTGCCAACCGGTTGATTTTAGGCTTATCATGCCGTCACTTCGTTTCTTGAGGGAGTGACGGCATGACAAAATATAGCAAAACCGCAATTGCGCTGCACTGGATTATCGCAATTCTGATCATTGCCAACGTCGCTTTGGCAAGCATGTCCGAAGATCTTCCCCGCGCGGCTCGCGCCGCTTATATGGACCCGCACAAGGCAATCGGGATCTCCATATTGGTCCTGTCCCTATTCCGTCTGTTCTGGCGCATCGGACACAAGCCGCCGCCTCTTCCTGAAAAAATTACTGGGTGGCAGAGCACGCTTGGAAAGGCTGTCCACGCGCTGTTTTATTTCCTCATCATCGCTGTCCCTGTCACAGGCTGGCTAATGGTGTCCACGCGTCCTGGCGCACCGCCAGTCGATTTCTTTGGCCTTTTCGCTCTTGATCTTCCCATCGCAGATAGCAAAGCCCTGTCCGGCTTTGGGCATGAAGGTCACGAAATACTGACGAAGCCGCTGGTCATTCTGATTTTCCTTCATGTTCTGGGTGCACTCAAGCATCAGTTCATGGATCGGCTGCCCTTCGTGCAGCGTATGTTCCCCTGAATTCACGAATAGGTGCGCGCCCGACGCAGTGTGCCATCAGTGAGGATCTAGATTGAACGTTCGTCCAGCGCCGCGGCCTGAGCATACAGCAGGTCGCGGGCATCATCACCCAGCATTTCGTGAAGCAGACGTTCAAATTGCGGGCGATTGCGGAGCGCGGCCCAGCGCAGAGCTTGGACCATTACCATCTCGTCCACGCTCGGCATTGCGCAACATGGTCTGTGTAATGTGAAGGGTTCCGGCCATATCTGCGTCACGGTTTCCATGAACAGACTGAATCGCACAACACGGCGTTCGGAATGAAGATAGGCAAGCAGCCGACTGTGGGGGTCCATCGCAGCCTTGCGCAACAGGCACCAACTACGCGCGGCTAATATATAGCGGGCGTCGCATGCCGGCATTTCCAATAGGGTTAGTCGATATGGGCTGAACTGATCGATAAGCATGGAGAATCTCCTATGCCCGATAATTAATGATAACTATTCTCATTATCAATTATAATTTCACGCTCTGTCGTTTTGAACCTGTGAAAGGCTCCATTTACCCCCGCTTCTGTAAAATATTCGCCCGGCAGACTTGATTTTGAAACATATCCTCCCCATTCTTGGCTCAGGACGGAAATATCCCCTCCCATTTTCGTCCTATCGGTGCCGTTAGGCGGCACCACCTCCCTGAACCTTGGCCACCCCGAATTTATTCGGGGTGGTTTTTTTCTGGGTGATTATGTGGCCTATTCCGCCGCAATCAGCGTTGCGGACCCCAGAGCCTGGTTGGCCAAAGCGCGCACAAGATTTGCCACCAAAAGTGAAATGGAGCCGACCAGATGAGTCGGCTCGCGCAGGTTCGAATCAAGATAAAGTGAGCGATCCACTTCCAATTGCAGTGCGTGCACATTGGATCGCGGCCGCGCATGGCGGCGCAGGATATGTTCGCCCGAATAAGGATGGTTAAGCGCCGCGCGATATCCCGACAATCGGATTTGCTCCACCAAAAGCTCGGAATAGGGTGACGCACAGCTTTGCCCGAAACGGTCGCCAACCACGAATTGAGGTGGCGTGCCGCTTTGCGCCTGCCGGATCGGGGGCATGCTGTGCAGGTCCATAAGGATGGCGACACCGAACTTTGCGCGCATCTGCCTCAGCAGCGCTTCAATTTCCTCATGATAGGGCCGGTGATAACTTTCAATGCGGGCATTGATGTCGTCCATTTCGAACTGACATTTCCATATATCCCCATCGCCCGCTAGGCGCCGAGGAACAAGGCCAAGCCCGCCCCGTTGCTTCAAGCCAGGCGCCGGATAATCGGAGGCCTTAGCGCTTCGGACCATTTCGACATCGAGATCGCGCTCGTCTCTATTGAGATCAATCCACGCCCTCGCCCTATGCGCGACAATGGCAGGGACGCCGCTCCCGACAGATGCGCGCAGCAGCAAATCGGCATAGCGATCTTCAAGCCGAATAAGAGATTCGCGCGGTAGTCGCAGCGACTGGAAAATGATTTCCGGATAATCCCGGCCCGCATGTGGAACGGAAAGTAGGACAGGAGCGGACATTTGCTGTCGACCGTAAACGGTAAATCCGTCCTTCTCCGTCATGGTCATTGCACACCGTCCTGCTACCTTGTCGGTGTCTTGCCACATTTTGGCGCTTTTGGTGTAAAAAATTAAAACTCTGCGATTAAGGCACGACGATGTGGCGTGCGGTTGATTCCGCACAAAAAGGAAAAGGACTTTCGATGACCCGTATTTTGCTTGCAGAAGATGAACAGGCAATGCGTGAATATCTGGCGCGGGCGCTGGAGCGGTCCGGATATGAAGTCGTGTCCGTCGACCGGGGCACCGAAGCGGTTCCCCTTCTGGAAAGCGAGCATTTCGACCTGCTTTTGACCGATATCGTCATGCCGGAAATGGACGGCATTGAGCTTGCACGCCATTGCAGCAAGGTATCGCCACAAACCGAAGTCATGTTCATCACAGGATTTTCGGGCGTTGCGTTGCGCGCCGGTGAGACGATGCCCAATGCCAAAATATTGTCCAAACCCTTCCATCTGAAGGATCTGGTGCTTGAGGTTGAACGCCTGTTCGCCAAGGAAAGCTTCGGCGAGCTTAAATAGGCTTGAATGATACGGCAAGCCCCGCTAGAGGCTGCCGCAGCGTGGGCGTATAGCTCAGTGGTAGAGCACTGTGTTGACATCGCAGGGGTCGCAAGTTCAATCCTTGCTACGCCCACCATTTTCCCCCTTTATATCAACCACTTAATATTCGTTCCGCTGTACGTTACGCAGTGTTCGAATGGTTCAATTGCACTGGTTTTCCGCGACTGCAAAACTAGGCATCGATTACGCCGCGCACGACCAATCAGCATGGTTCAAAAAATCGGATGACTTTAAAGGCGCGACTGAAACGAACACACCCTGCCTATTTTATGATTGATGGATAAGCCTACTTAGGGCGATTAATTCAGAACTCCAACGCGGCAGCAGCATCTTTCATAAACGACGGCGAATAACGCGCGTAGGTCTGTTCAGTGACGCGAGTTGATGTATGCCCAAGAAACTGCGATATTTTTTGCATCGGAACATCTGCCTGCGCCATCCAAACTCCGGCAGAATGACGAAATACATGAGGTGAGCACGGCACACCTGAACGCTCGGCTGCCATGCGGATTGCTTTCTTTATGCTGCGCACAGGTTTACCATCCCATTCGTTTACCCACTCTGTCAAAGCGCCACGTGCAGCTTCTTCCAATGCTTCGAAAGCTCGGATGTTGAGTGGCACTACTGGACGACGCTTATTGGTTTGCTGTCTGCCAACGGGATTGAAGTTTACGGTGCGATGCTTGAAATCAATCTGATCCCACCGAAGCTCCAACAGCGCGCTCATGCGAGCGCCAGTCGTGATCGCCAGAATAATGAATAATCGCACGTGGGGCGTGCTGACATGCTCCAAAAGCCGGTCGAGGTCACCACGACTAAGGTATCTTTCACGAGGAGGACTAAGCCCGCAGATTATTAGATCCTCGAAACAAATCTTTAGATCGTTTCAGCTTGCCAGTGCAATCACAGCAGTGCGATTTTGATTACTTCTTGCCACTGTCGAAATGATCGCCAATCCATAATTCATGGCTGTCGATCCTAAGCCGAGTGATGGCGCGGAGTGCATCTGTCCTTGCCTGAGCTTCAAGCCGAAACATTTCCTGCGTCTGCCGTTCAGCAAAGAGCAAATCGGCAAGGTCGATCGCGCCAAGGTCGTAACCACGGCGCATTTTCAAGACTGCTGCTACCTGGGCTTTTGCTCCATCCCGGCTGCGGGACCAGGCATCCCATGCAGTCTGGGCCTTTGCCAGACCACCATCTGCCATTTCCATAACATCGAACATTACCGCTGATGCATCGGCGGCCGATGCGCTGGCTTCGCTTGCGGCCCGGTCCGAAATGGCACGACGGTGGCTTCCACCGATGGGTATTGAAGCGACGATGCCGACACCCTTTTCCTGTCCATTGCGTTCGCTGAAAGCCCTTATACCAAGCGTCGGATCGGCCAGCCTGTCACGCCGTGCGCGGTCGGCTAGTATCCGCATTCGGGATGCCTCGGCCTGTGCTGCGGCAATTTCGTGGCTTCGGGCAACGACCAAGTCGCGCAAGCTTGCAAACCCACCTTCAGGGATTGCAGGGGTCGTCAATTCTTCTGGTTTGTCCGAGAGGCTAAGCCCTGGGAATTGCGACATTAATCTTGCACGGGCATAAGCCATTCGTCCGACAGATTGTTCGGCTTGCAGTTTGGCTGCGCCCAGCGCGGCTTCAGCCTGATCAACCTCAAGCTGGCTTGCATCACGCAGCTCGTGTCGGCGGCGGACCCCAGCGAGCGAATAAGACAGGTTATCGACTACCTGCCTGTTTACCGCTTCCTCTGCACCCGCACCCAACCAATCCCACCATAAATCAGATAGCAACACTGCCAGTTGGTGCTTCATGTCTTCAGCACGATTTTCCGCAGCAACAATCCCCATTTCACCGGCGGCACGGTCGAGCCTTGCTTTACCAGGCAATCGCAATGGACGCATCAAGGTTGCGTCATATTCGCTATATCGGCCTTCCAGATCGACGGAGCGGCGAACCATCGTCGTCGTCAATGTAAATTCCTCCGGGCCGGAACGTAACGCCTGCGCTGAGGCGCGCGCTGCTTCGGTGCGGGACTTGGCCGCCAGAACCATTGGATGCTCATCCAGCACCTTTTGAACTAGCATTTCAGGGGGCAGGCCCGGCTCGGCTGTTGCGGCGGTGGCGGACAGGATGAAGCCAATTGCCGCTATCGTGTTCAATTTCATGCGATAACTCCTGCAGGCTCGGATTGCGAACCGGCTTCACGCTCGGCTTTGTTTTCCCCAAATCGTTCGTACAGAATAGGCAGCAGGACCAAAGTGAGGAGCGTTGCACTGATCAGGCCGCCGATCACTACAATGGCTAGCGGCTTCTGAATCTCGGAACCCGGTCCGGTAGCAAAGAGCAAAGGGACAAGGCCGAACGCGGCAATGCTAGCGGTCATCAGAACGGGTCGCAGTCGGCGGGCTGCACCCAGCTTTACTGCGTCCGAAAGGGCCATGCCGGTTTCTCGTAACTGCCGGAAGTATGAGACCAGAACCAACCCGTTCAACACCGCAATGCCAAGCAAGGCGATAAAGCCGACAGATGCGGGCACAGACAGATATTCGCCCGATATGGCCAGCGCAACGATCCCACCGACCATTGCGAACGGAATATTGACTAGGATGAGAACCGAAGCCCGGATTGAGGACAGCGTGGCATATAGAACGAGAAAAATGAGAAGTAGGGATATGGGTAATACAACGAGAAGGCGTGCAGATGCGCGCTGCTGGTTTTCAAACTGTCCCCCCCAAACGATGCGATATCCCTGTGGCAAGACGATGTTCGCGCTGACGTCTTTTTTGGCATCTTCGACATAGCTCACCAGATCCCGGCCACCTACAAATGCCTGGATCATTGCAAAGCGCGAGCCGTTTTCATGCTCAAGCTTTACCGGCCCTGCAACAGTGGCCACTTTTGCGACGTCGCTGACTCGAACCAACTGGCCTGACGGGGCGCGGTAAAGCTGGTCAGCAAAAGTCGCGCTATCCATGTCGCTACCGCCAGTGCCCTTTATCAGTATCGGTATGCGGCGATTGCCATCGGCCACGACCCCTGCCCTAATTCCCTCGACATTGGCACGCATCATATCCTGGAGCATATCGACCGGCATCCCCGCACGCCCGGCGGAAAGGCGATCCATGTCCAACTGCAGATAATCAACGGTGTCATTGGCAACGGTCATGGACTCGGTCGTGCCTTCGATCTTTTCGAGCCTCCCCTGGATTTCACCTGCCAATCGGGACAATTCTTTCAGATCGGGACCGAATAACTTGATGACAAGGTCGCCACGTGCTCCGGTGAGCATTTCGGAAACCCGCATCTCGATAGGCTGCGTAAAGCTGGGTTCAATTCCCGGAAAATCGGCCATTACCGCACGGATTTTGTCGGTCAGCCAATCTTTGTCTTGAACGCGCCATTCGTTGCGCGGCTTGAGTTCCAGAAAGCTGTCGGTTTCATTTGGGCTCATTGGATCGAGGCCAAGTTCATCGCTACCCACGCGCGCGATGACCGCCTGCACCTCAGGGACATCCTTCATTATTGCTTTTTGGACTTTGAGGTCGCCCGCAGTGCTGTGCGCAATTCCAATACTTGGCAATTTGGTAAGCTGAACGATCATCGACCCTTCATCCATGGTCGGCATAAAAGTTTTTCCAGTGACGGAATAAGCCAGCCCGGCAACGATCAACGAAACCCCTGCGGCAGCAAAAACCCGCTTTTTGTGATCAAACGCCGCAGCAAGCACCCGACCATAGCGAGGTCCAAGCTGACGCATCAGCCATGGTTCGTGATGTTCATTCGAGCGTTTGAGAACATAAAATGCCAGCACGGGAACCAGCGTCAGCGACAAGATTAGCGCCGACAGCAGTGCAAGGACGATTGTCGTGGCCACGGGAGCGAAAAGTTTCCCTTCCAAACCTTCCAATGTGAGCAATGGAAGGAAAACCAGCGCAATAATTGCCATCCCTGAGGCGACGGGCGTTGCGACTTCGGCGGTTGCGACAAAAACGCAGTTGAGCTTTGATGCGCCCTTATGCTTGGCATCCGACAGGCGTTCGACGACATTTTCGACAACGACGACAGCCCCGTCGACGAGCATGCCAACGGCGATTGCGAGACCGCCTAGGCTCATCAGATTGGCCGTAAGACCTATCGCGCGCATGCAGATAAACGTCAGAAGCGCGGCCATTGGCAATGCGAGCGCTACGATGATGGACGCACGAACATCGCCAAGAAAGAGCAACAAAAGGATTACGACGAGAATGGTAGCCTCGACCAATGCCTCTTCGACCGTGCCGACCGCACGCCCGATCAAATCGGAACGATCATAGAAGGGAACAATCTTCACATTGGCCGGCAAAGTCGGCGCCAGTTCGGACAGTCGTTCCTTTACGCCCGCAACAACCTTGCTAGCATCGGCACCGCGCAGTCCGATTACGAGCCCTTCAACCGCCTCGCCCTGGCCATTTTTTGTGACCGCGCCGTAGCGTGTCAGACTTCCCGTCCGCACGGTTGCGATATCACCGACGCGCACGACGCTGCCGCCCGCATTGCGGACGACCACAGCATTCAAATCGTCTAATGTTTTGATCGCACCAATAGATCGGACGATCAAAGCCTCCTCACCTATTCCCAGTCTGCCGGCACCATCATTGCGATTGCTGCTTTCGATTGCATTTCGAACGTCCTCAACGCTGAGATTTGCTGCAGCCAAAGCCGCCAAGTCGGGCTGGACTTCAAAGGTCTCGACATAGCCGCCGAGCGCATTGACATCGGCAACGCCCGGCACAGTGCGCAACGCAGGGCGTATCGTCCAATCCAGCAGCTTACGCTTTTCCTGTAGCGAAAGCGGACCCTCGATCGTGAACATGTACATGTCCGACAAGGGTGTAGAGATTGGGGCCAGACCGCCTTCCACCGAGGCTGGTAGATTGCCGGCCGCGTTCGATAATCGTTCGGTCACTTGGCTTCGGGCCCAGTAGATGTCTGTGCCATCCTTGAAGTCGATCGTGATGTCCGCAATCGCATATTTGGCTACGGAACGCAGGATTGTCTGGTTCGGAATGCCGAGCATCTCGGTCTCGATGGGCGTTATCACCCGGCTTTCGACCTCTTCAGGCGTCATACCAGGTGCCTTGAGAATTATCTTTACCTGTGTGGAGCTGATATCTGGAAATGCGTCGATTGGCAGGTTGGCGAAGGACCATGCCCCGACCGCCGCCAGCACCAAAGCAATTCCCAATACAGCCATGCGCAAAGACAGGGCAGCTTCGACCATTTTGCGGAGCATGATTAATCCCCCGCCAGCATGACTTTGAGTTCGCTGACCCCGGAAATTGCAACAAGTTCGCCCGGCTTTAATCCCTCTGAGACGATAGCGTTTATACCGGCCCTGCCGGTGCTGACCACCGGCCGTCTTTCGAAACGGTTGCCTATCCTCACGTAGACATAATCCTGACCGTCGATCTGGGTTATTGCCGATGCCGGAATACTTGTTCCCGATTGCTTCCCTGTCCCCTTGATCACCGCCAGAACAGACTTGCCCGGAACAAGATTGGGTGCGCTGCCGAGCCGGGCTTTTGCCGGAACCGAACGTGTTGTGGGGTCCATTGATGCGCCAACGGACAAAATAGTCCCACGCACTTCTAATCCATTATCCATTCCTGAAAGTGCCACCGTCATTCCCGGCACCACAGAATTGGCCAAGCGCTCGGGTAGTTGCAGATCAAGCATCAAAGCTGCACTATTTTCGATCACAAAAGGAGCAGTCGTCCCGCCGACCGGCCCGCCTGTCTGAACGTTGACCGTCGCAACACGACCGGCAATGGGAGCACGCAGCGTAACGGTGCCATCGGCGCCAGCGCCTGCCTGAGATAGAATTCGGGCGTTTTCGGTAACGTCGGTCCGGGCAACGCGAATCTGCGCGTTCATCTCGTCGGCTTTGGCAGCGGCGACAATGCCTTCGTCAACCAATTGCCGTGTGCGCTTTGCAGAGACTTCAGCAAGTCCAAGACGGGCATGCGCGCGCGCCAGTTCGGCGCCATATTCCAACGGCCGGCGGCTCTTGACGATAGCCAGAGCCTGACCTTTGGAAACGACTTGCCCTTGCACAACAAGTAAGCGAACCACAGCGCCGTCAAATGGGGCGGTAACGGCGACCTGCGCTTCAGGTGGCAGCGTCACGGACGCCGGCACAGTTCCGATCGGCACGTCCGTAGCGATTTGCGCCGCGGCAGTCTTGATACCTAGCCGCTCTATTTGCGTAGCCGAGATTGCACCGGGCACAGATTTCGCGTTGACGGAAGCGACATCTTGTGCAGACGCTGGTGGTTCATCTGGCCAGTAATATGCTGTCAAACCGAAGGATAGCGCCAAGGTAGTGGCAGCGGCGATAAGATAATATTTGCGTTGCATGACCGGTGCACTGACCATGCAAACTGACGAGTTGCTGACGGGTCGATATCAAAAGATCGAATATTAAGAAAAATCGAGGACCAATGCCTTTTGTTGGGGTTCAGTTCGAACGCAGCCGCCATGTAGGTGCATGATCCGGTCTACAATAGCGAGGCCGAGCCCCGCTCCGTCGGGACTGCTATGATCGGATCGGCGATTTCGTTGTATCAGGCTGGCGAGTTGTTCCGTTGACAAGCCCTGACCTTCATCCGCAACGCGCAGATTTGGACCTACCCCTACGGAAACTAAGATGCGGCCACCTAAGGGGGTAACACGGACGGCATTTTCAATGAGGTTGCGCAACGCCGCAGCAATTGCCTCTTTGCGACCCCGAACAATTGCGGGTTGTTCCATTGCAGACAATTCGATGGACTTGCCATCAGCAATAATTGCCGGAGCTGTCCGTGCAACCACTTCGCGGGCCACATCATTGAGATCAATTGTATCTGTCGCCGTTGCCGACGCCTGTTGGGCATCCATTTGCGCCAAAAGCATGAGCTGATCAATCAACCGCCGCATAGACGCAACGTCACCTTTTAGACGCATCGCGGCCGGATGGTCGATCTCATCCAGCTCAAGCATCATCGAAGCCAAAGGAGTGCGAAGCTCATGCGCAATGTCGGCCGCAAAAGATTCGTGACGTGTCGCTGCATCCGCAAGTTTAGACAGCAGATTATTCACTGCTTGAGTGAATGGGAGCACTTCGATGGGCAAAGCATGATCATCAATCCGAATATCGCGATCCTGCGCCGTGAGTTCCTCCAAAGCTGCTGCCGCGTCACTTAAGGGACGAAATGCGCGGCGCATAACCCAGAGGCTGGCAATTGCCATTGGAATAAGCAGCGCGCCCACGGGCAGAGCTACATGTTCGATCATCTCCTTAAGCGCAGCCTTGATTGCTTCGCTTGTGGAAAGTTCGCTGAATGTGAACCTGTATTCGATCACGACCGCAGCCAAAAGAAAGGCGGTTCCTGTAAAGCCTACAACTGCCAAGCCACGAGCCAGTGTTTTGAAAATGGATTTATTGCGGGTCATGGCGCCCCTTCCCGCAATAGATACCCGACCCCGCGCACAGTATGGAGTTGGCCGGAACACCCAGCATCTTCGAGTTTTCGGCGCAAACGCGAAACTGTAGCTTCGATGGCATTGGGGGTAACCGGCTCGTTAAACCCGTATAAGGCGTCTTCGATGGTTGCCCGGACCACAACGATCCCCTGCCGGCGCATCAGAAGTTCCAAAAGATCGGCCTCGCGACGCGCCAGATCAATGCGTTGTTTGGCTGTCGTTGCTTCGCGGGTCGCTACGTCGAACCGCAGATTTCCAGCTTCCAATATGGTCGAAACACGTGGCCCGGGTCGGCGGAGCAGCGCGCGCACACGCGCCGCGAGTTCCTCAATATCAACAGGTTTTACGAGATAATCGTCTGCACCTGCATCCAGACCTGCGACACGGTCTTCAAGACCGCCACGTGCTGTCAACACCAAAGCTGGAACGAATTGCTTCATTGCTCGCTTGTTGCACAGCCAATCCATGCCGTCGCCGTCGGGCAAACCAAGATCAAGTATGATGATATCATAACTGGCAGCGGACAGAGCCAGATCAGCATCCGCTAGATTTTCGGCGATGTCACAAGCAAACCCGCGCTTTGCCAAGCCATCGGCAATCAGTGCGGCAAGCCGCACGCTATCCTCCACGATCAGGAGGCGCATTATTGCTTACCTTCTAATGGAGTAGCCAATTGTATCAGGGCCCAAACTGTCATTTGCCGTGGTCAGTCTTCATCGCCATGGTTATCCCGAAGCTCCGGCTTGATTGTGTCTGTCGATCTATATTCTCTGGCTTCATCACGTCCGGGATTATGGACACTGAATGCCTGAGGATCAAATTGCAACACAGCAAAAATCGTTGCGGCAAGCATCAGTATCGTGAAAGCTACGCCGACCAGCCCGGGCTTTGCCGCAGCTTTCGCACCTGGATGACGCGCTAATTTCTTCGTTCCAGTTATCATTGCGGTCACCAGATTTTCGCGGGTCAGTATCGACATTGCCAACACGGCAACGACATGAAGTGCAATCAGACCAAGTAGGGCATATGCAGCAACTTCATGCAAGTCTTCCTCGCCCCCGCCAGTTTCGAGCTGGATGCCCGTGAACCCTACAAAGGCACATAATCCTATCAGTGCTATCACGGCTAATGCGCCAAGCGCGTTATGGCCGAGCGAGGGCTTTACAGAACCGGAGAGCAAATGGCGGATGTGGCGACCAATTTCGGATATTTTCAGGAAATTCGCAAATCGTGCGTGTTCGCCACCGGTGAAGCCCCATACCAGTCGAAAGACAATTAGAACCGCGGCAACCCACCCTGCTGCGAGGTGCCAATTGGATATCAAGCTATCTTCTTCCGACGAAAGAAATGCGATCAAGATTGACGCTACCAGTGACCAGTGAAAAATGCGGATACCCAAGTCCCAAACCTTCACACGATCGCTTTGCATTGACGAGTTATTGGCCATTGCCGTTCTCCTTTCATGCTCAGATAGCCTAGATTCCTGACCAGTTGCTGACGTGGGAGATGGTTAGGCGATGCGGCGGGTGCCACAGCTTTCGGTTTGTCAGCAAGCGGTCAGGTTTGTCGTGCACATTTGTTTCCGGTCAGCAAAGTCAGGAACGAACAAGGAATGACATGTTGGTCATTAGAAGGAATCAATTCGCCCACAATCTTTTGGCCATTGGACTAAGCTGATGGATCGTGATCGCCAGGAGAGCATGACATACCGAGGTTTCGGAGAGGTGGTATCCTGCGCGCCACCCCGCATTGGCGGTGCCTCCTCTCCGGGACAAAATCTCTGTCGAACTTCAATGCCACGCCTGCTCAGCGCTATCACTCATTTGCATGAAAGGGTCAGAAATATCATTTCTAGCTATCCCTAAATTATACGGACTATGGAAATAGCGAAACAAAGATGTGGGCTTTGTCAGGTTATTAGCAGCTTCACTGCACATAGCTGACAATTCAACGAGGGCGGAATGCGGATATTAATTGTAGAAGACGAACCGGAGCTTGCTCGCCGCGTCAATGCGCGGCTGTCGGCGGCCGGCTTTATCGTCGAAAACGCTCACGACGCTGAAACCGCTCTTGAAATCGCAGACTCAGACAAGTTGGGAGCCATTGTCCTTGATCTCGGCTTACCCGGCATCAGTGGCCTGGAATTTATCGTCAAGTGGCGGCAGGCGGGTCGCGATACGCCAATATTGGTGCTGTCGGCGCGCAATAACTGGGAAGAAAAAGTCAACGTTTTGAATGCTGGAGCAGACGACTATGTCGTTAAGCCCGTCCGCAGCGAAGAGTTGGTAGCTCGGCTTAATGCGCTTGTTCGGCGTGCAGCAGGCCAAACCAAAAACCGCATTTCCGCAGGTTGCGTCGAAATGGATCCGGCTGCACGGATAGTTTGGCTCAACGGCGAACGCATTGATCTTACGCAGATGGAGTACAGGTTGCTTCACCTCTTCATCTTGCGAGCAGGGCATATACTTGCCCAAAGCGAGATTTTGGACCATCTCTACCCCATGGCAGACGAACGCGATTTGAATACCATTGAGGTGCATATCGGCAGGTTGCGGCGCAAAGTGGGGAAAGATGCGATCACAACGGTGAGAGGTCTGGGATACAGGTTCGAACGTTGACGATCGATACACGTAGTCTTCGATCCCGCTTCGTGCTCGGCACAGTCGTGCTGATCTTGTTAGGTCTACTGCTGACCGGCATCATGGTTTCAAGCCTGATGAGAGCCTATATTACCCAAGGCTTTCATGACGAGATGCAGGTTCATATCGAGGAACTCGCCGCACTGACCATCGTAGATTCCAACGGTCAACCACAATTACTAAGGCGGCTTTCCGACCCTCGCTTCATCCCTGCAAATTCAGGATTTTACTGGAAAGTGGAACGGGATGGTTACGAAACAATTCGCTCCCCTTCCCTTGTGAGTGGCGATTTGTCGGGCAAAATGGCCATCAACGATGTTCCACGCTGGTCCGAAACTGACGGCCCGACCGGCAAGGCGATGGAATATGGAATGATCATCCACCCCAAGGGCGCCCAAACGCCTGTCAAAATCTCCATCGCGACCGATTTGCGCCTGTTGGAGGAGGTGCTTTCGGACTTTAACTGGCCGCTTTTTTATGCGCTGCTCGGCTTTGCAATCGCGATGTCTTTATTGGGCGTTGCGCAGATTACTTACAGTCTGAAACCTCTGGAGCGACTGAAGTTAGCAATCGCAGATATTCGAACTGGCAAGGAATCGCGCATGGCGGGCAGCTATCCTTCCGAAATTTCGCCGTTGGTATCAGACCTCAACCTTGTGTTGGATGCGAACACGGAAATGGTGCGTTCGGCGCGCGTACAAGCCGCAAATCTTGCCCACGGTCTTCGCACGCCTTTGGCTATCATGATGGACGAAGCCCAACAGATTGCCGAGCGCGGGGAAAAGGAAAGTGCCGAAATATTGCTGAACGGTTGCGAGCAGATGCTTCGTTATGTGGAATATTATACGGCACGCGCACGCACAGCGGCGTTAGCCAGAATACCCGGGCAATCGACATCGCTGCGTAAGACAGTGGAGCCAATTGTCACAGCAATGCGAAGGCTCCATAAGGGTAAGGAAATCGCGATTTGTCTCGGCGACTTCCCTGACATTCTTTTACCCTGTGACGGTGTCGATCTGGAAGAAATGACTTCTAACCTGATCGACAATGCCTGCAAATGGGCGGGCTCACGAGTTATGATCTCTTGGGAAGAAGATCGGCAATGGGCGCTTTTATATGTTGACGATGATGGCCCGGGTTTGCCCCCCGAGGAGTATATTTCGGTGTTCGAAATTGGTGAAAGACTTGACGCGGCCAAACCTGGCAGCGGATTAGGTTTACCGATCGTGAAAGATCTGGCGACCCTGTATCAAGGGCGCGTCACCTTATCAAAATCACCGCTAGGAGGATTGCGGGCTGAACTGGCTATTCCCAAGGCATATATGTCGGCGGAGTAACGGAAACCCATCTAGCGCCCGTCAGGCGGCCAGCTTCAAATCAAGCCGACTCCAGATTTCAATCAAGGCCCTAGTCAGATCATCCATCATGTCGCGGCTGTGCATCGGGCCGGGCGTAAAGCGCAACCTTTCCGTTCCACGTGGCACGGTGGGATAATTGATAGGCTGGACATAAATGCCATACTCAGCGAGCAGGCTGTCACTCAACTTCTTGGCTTTAACCGGGTCGCCGACCATCAACGGGACAATATGTGTTTCCGATGGCATCACCGGCAATCCTGCAGCGGCGAATGCAGATTTCAGATATGTAGCAGCCTCCTGTTGTCCTGACCTTTCTTCATTCGATTCCTTGAGATGCCGGACACTCGCAAGGACGCCGGCCGCAAGCACAGGAGACAGAGACGTCGAGAAGATAAAACCTGCCGCATAGGAACGGATAACATCGGCAATATTGGCGGTCGTTGCGATATATCCCCCCATCACACCAAATGCTTTACCCAAGGTTCCCTCGATTATTGTCACGCGATCGGCAACCTCGTCGCGCTCGGTTATCCCCCCGCCATGCGCGCCATACATCCCGACCGCATGAACTTCGTCGCAATAGGTCAACGCTTTATAGCGATCTGCCAAATCGCATATGGCAGATATAGGGGCGACGTCTCCATCCATGGAATAGACGCTTTCAAAGGCGATGAGTTTAGGTGTGTTAGGTCCGTACTGGCTTAAAAGCTGCTCAAGATGATTAAGGTCATTGTGCCTGAAAATCTGTCCTTCACATCCCGAGTTGCGGATACCCGCAATCATGGAAGCGTGGTTCAATTCATCGGAAAAAATGACACATCCCGGCAGTATTTTGCCCAAAGTCGACAGCGTCGCTTCATTGGAAACATAACCCGAAGTAAACAGGAGCGCGGCTTCTTTGCCGTGTAGGCTTGCAAGTTCGGCTTCCAGTTCCACGTGGTAATGGGTGTTGCCGCCAATATTACGCGTGCCCCCAGAACCCGCGCCTACATTGTGCAGCGCTTCTTCCATAGCCGCGATGACCTTGGGATGCTGCCCCATGGCTAGATAGTCGTTCGAACACCACACAGTGATCGGCTTCGGACCATTGTGACCGGCAAAGCATCTGGCATTGGGAAATGAACCCTTGTTGCGCAAGATGTCTATGAAGACACGATATCTGCCTTCCTCATGTAAGGCATCGATAGCGTTTGAGAATATCTTGTCATAGTCCATGGCGTTATCCTTGACCCACGGTCGTTTTCTGGGTGGCAGGCGAACCTGCGAGGTCAGGCGTACCCTGCCATGCATAGCCGGCGACTCCGATCAGGATAGCGACGGCTGCAAGCTCCAGTGCCGTTCGGTCCAATCGACCGCTTTTCCACAGCGCGCCAAAGGTCAGAACTGCAAGCACAATAAGGAATAGCCACCCCATCATCCTCTCCTGTTTTTAAAGCGGCTGCGCGCAAGATATACGCCTCCTGCCAATGCAAGCAGCGGAAGCAACCAGAGTGGAGCAGAGTTTCCACCCATTTGAGGTTTGAAGCTGACCCATTCCCCATAATTCTGGATAAGCCATTTTCGAATATCTTCGGGTTTCTCGCCGCGTGCGATCCGTTCGCGGATCATACCGCGCATGTCAGCGGCAAGGTCGGCGTTGCTCCCTGTGATGGACTGACCCTGACAGACTACGCAGCGAATTGTTTCCATCAGTTCGACCGCCTTACGCTCCTGCTCGGGATCTGGAAGCTGAACGTTGTTATAATTGGGTTGGCTGATGGCCCCCATAGGCGTGGCCATGCCAAGTAGAATAGTGATCAGTATCCGCTTCATTGAACGGCCCTCAACTTGGCCATGATTATCGGAACATCGTCGGGTGTAATGATGCCGACATGCTGATGTGTGACGATGCCATTACCGTCTACCACAAAGGTTTCGGGCACTCCTGCCGAACCGAAAGCGATTTGGGTACGGCTTTGCGGATCGTCGCCGATAGCCGAATATGGGTTCCCATTTTCCGACAAAAACTTCTGCAGGGCGTCCGGGCGGTCATGGACGGCTATTCCGACAATTTCCGCACCCTGGTTCTTAAGCTGCATTAACGCCGGTGCTTCCGCGACGCAGGGTATGCACCAACTGGCAAACACGTTCAGAAGTCTTGGCTTACCATCGCCAAAACTCTTGTTCGAAAGACCGGCAGCGGGATCAAGTGCACCCGATAGTGCAAATTGGGGAACAGCGCGTCCAACAAGCCCGGATGCGACGACGCGATCGGATGGATTGATAAGACCTGCCGCAAAAACGGCGATAAGCGTGATGAAGATAGCGAAGGGGGCCCAAAGCCAGATGCGCTTCATGCCAGCTTTTCCTTTCGTCCGAAGGAGCGGAAACCTCGGAATAAATCCCGGTCAATCCTCCCAATTAAAGAAAGTAAACCGCCAAGCGCGATCAGGATACCACCAAGCCAAATCAAAGTGACAAAAGGCTTCCACCACATACGTATCGGATAACCCGTGTTGTCGGTCGGAATGCCTACCACGAGATAGAGTTGACCATTCCAGGCTGTTGCGATGGCTGACTCGCTTGTTTCCATAGGCGGGTCCCTGAAAGTTCTGGATTGGGGATGCATGATGAAGGGTGCACTGTCACCTTTCTGTACAACCATCTCGGCGTCGAGTGCCGACCAGTTGGGGCCAGGAATTTCGCTGATATTTTTCAGCGTGACTGTATAGGGCCCGACCTTCTGGCTTTGGCCGATCTGCATCGCAACCAGTGCTTCCTTGGTAAAGGCGCTGTCTGCGGCCATTCCGGCGATGCTGACCGCACACCCCAGATGCGCTATGACCATTCCCCATGTGAATAGCGGAGTGCGGCGAAGATTTCTTTTCCACAAGGGGGCAACGCTTGCGGCAGCAACTCCAGCGGCGACCACAAGGCCAACCAAAGGCAATATAGCCGTTGGGCCTACAAAAATGGCGATCAATAGCGTGGCCAGCGCAGATAGGAGAATTGGCACTGCCATGCGTTCCAGCACGGCTTTGGATTTGTCATATCGCCACTTTAGCAGCGGCCCGACTGCCATACCCACCATCAGGATCAACGCCATGGGTCCGGCGACAGAGTTGAAATAGGGGGCGCCTACCGACAATTTTGTGCCAGTCGTCGCTTCGAGCGCCAGCGGGTATAGCGTGCCGACCAGCACGACGACGAGAATGGTGGAAAGCAACAGATTGTTGAACACCAGTGCGCCTTCCCGGCTAACAGCTTCAAACCGGTTACCTTCGCGCACCGTGCCTATTCGCAGTGCGAACAGAGCCATCGCTCCACCGATGTAGAGCGCCAGCAAAATCAGAATGAAGCCGCCGCGTGTCGGGTCTACAGCAAAACTGTGCACGCTGGTCAAAATCCCCGACCGCACCAGAAATGTACCGATCATCGACATCGAAAACGCTACGACCGAAAGCATGATGGTCCAGGCACGCAAGCTATCGCGGGTTGCAAGCACTGTGACCGAATGCAGCAAGGCGGTTGCAGCCAGCCAGGGCATGAGGGACGCATTTTCGACAGGATCCCAGAACCACCAGCCGCCCCAGCCAAGCTCATAATAGGCCCAATAGCTGCCCGCGGTTATTCCGATAGTCAGAAAGATCCAAGCGCCCAAAATCCAAGGCCGCATAGCACGGGCAAATGCAGGTCCGACGTCACGTGTCACCAAGGCACCGATTGCGAAACTGAAAGCTACCGACATCCCCACATATCCCATGTAAAGTGTGGGTGGATGGAAAGCGAGGCCGGGATCCTGCAACAATGGATTTAGACCTTGTCCATTTGCCGGTGCGGGATTGATACGCGTAAATGGATTGGACGAGAAAAGTAGGAAAGCGTAAAACCCCAAGGCAATGACGCCTTGCGCCGCCAGCGTTGCTACCTTCGTTCGTATATCAAGCGCCCGCTCAAACAGCGCGACTGTCGCACCGCCAATGCCAAGGATTGTCACCCACAGCAACATCGACCCTTCGTGGTTACCCCATGTGCCGGCAATCTTGTACATCATCGGCTTATCCGAATGACTGTTGGTCGCAACCAGCAGAACCGACATATCCGAACGGACGAACAGGATAATCAGGCAGATAAATGAAATGCAGGCCAAAACGCTCTGCACAACAGCGGTCGGTGCTGTTGATGGCAGAAAATTCTTGAATCGACTGGTCAGTCCCAATGCACCCAGAGTGAACTGGAGCAAAGCCATAACTGCGGCCAGCCACAACGCTGCGTGTCCGGCTTCGGCAATCATGGCTTACTAGCTCCCTGCGTGGACAAGCCTTTGGAAAGTTCGGGCGGCATGTACTTCTCATCATGCTTTGCCAAAAGATTGGTCGCGATGAACTCGCCACTTCTTGCCATGCTTCCTTCGGCGATCACACCTGACTTCTCTTTGAACAAGTCAGGGGTAATGCCTTTAAAAAAGACCGGAATCTGCGATTTTTCGTCTGCCACTATGAACCGCACGGTTACTCCATCCATTCCTCTTTTGATGGATTGATCGGCAACCATGCCACCAAGCCTAATCGGCTTACCAACTGCAACTGCATTCTGACGGATGTCTGACGGGGTGTAGAAATAGGCCGCCTTGCTCTCGAGCGCTGACAGGGCGATGAAGCCTGCCCCAACGAGCGCTGCGACCGCGACCACGCCCAACAACAATCTTTGTTGCTTCGGCTTCAACTCCGCGCTCCCACCCGTTGTGAGGCTTGCTCGGCCGTGCGCATCGCCAAAAGACTGGTGGCCAATGTCGCGAATGTTGCTGCAAGCGTTATTCCGTAAGCTGCCCAGATAAAGGCCCAATGATTCATTATTTTTCCTTTAGTCGAGTGCCATTCGCAGGAGGCGCGCTTCAGTTCGGGTCGTCGCCAGTATAGTCCGCATTCGTATGAGGATGATGGCTGCAAAAAGCAGGGTGAAGCCGGACATTGTTAGCCCCAACGGCCAGAGAATTTCGGACGCGATGGCCGAGCCTTTTATGCCGAGACTCGGTGGTTGATGCAGGGATTTCCACCACGTTACCGAGCCGTGAATGATTGGAAGATTGACGATTCCTATAACGCCAAAAATTGCCAGCGCTCGGTCATTGTCCGACTTTTCGCGCAATGCACCTGCGAACGCCAGATAGCCCATATAGAGGAGGAGCATGACCAGCATGGATGTCATCCGTCCATCCCATTCCCACCACGTTCCCCAGGTAGGCCGCCCCCAAATCGATCCTGTCACCAAACAAATTGCGGTAAAGATTGCACCCGGTGCTGCGATGGCTTTGGCTGCCACTGCCGCCAAGGGATGACGCCAGATGAGATACATCAGGCTTGCTGAACCTATTCCGCCCCACCCTGCCATGCCGAGCCATGCGGCTGGAACGTGAATGTAAAGAATGCGGACAGTTTCGCCTTGCAGATAATCCGGCGGCGACAGGAACAGGCCGCCATAGCATCCGCCTACAAGCAGCGCGATGCCTGTCCACATCAGCCAAGGTGTCAGCGCGGTAGCAATTTTCAAAAATCGGGCGGGGTTAGCAAAACGATGCATGACGTTGATCAGAAGTCCAACCGATAGCCGGCACTGAGCAATATTCCGCGCTCAGTATTCGTGCTTGGAATGCCCCCAAATGAGGTCTTCTGATTGGAGAAGTTCGCACCGATCTCAATTTCGACTTCGGACCGTTTCATTGGATAATAGTTGAAACGGACCGAAGGCTGGAGCTGGCGATAGCTTCCCGAAACCAGCTTGTCGCTTCGATACCCATAACGCGCACGCGGACTTATCCGAAGTTTGGATGTTATCGGAATACGGGCATTGATGTCGGCGGTATAACTCCGTGAACGGGGCGTGTCGGCATAGCGTCCGCTCAAGATATAAATGTCATTTTCGAACACCATCCCGCTACCGACCAATTGCGCGCCATAATAATATTCGGTTCCGGTCGCCAGTGTAGGTAGCAGGAATGTTGACCCGGGAAACAGCACCGTCGAACCCGGTGCACCACCTGTGTTGTTCAGCGTGAAATCAATGTTGGCTTGCAGCTTTTTGGTAATTGGTCGCGAATAGGAAACCGTCATCGACTTGGAAATGATCGTATTGTCCTTGGCCAATCCGTAAATTTGCTTGTCGGTAAAGGATTGCTGCACATCCTGAAGATCTTCGACAGGGACGGTTCCTCCGGGCAAAACCTGTCCAAACAATCCGTTCAGCACGTTCCAGCTCGTTAAGAGCGGCGACTGCCGATAGTCTGCCGTCACGCTGATATTGGAATCGTCTTTGAGCGAGTAATTGAGCGTGAGCAGCGCGAGATTGACCTTGGAGAAGTGTACATCATAGTCCACCAAAGCATAGGTATTGAAGCGGTCTTTCAGATACCGGACCTCCGCTCCTACGGCTTGACGGTCAATGAGTCCGGGAGAGCGTTGATCATACCAGTATAGTGTCGATTGAAAACTGTCGCGCTTCGCACCGATATCGGCACTTACCCCATAAAAGGTCCGGTCAGAGCGCAGAAAGATATCCCTCGCCCGCAACACCGGAGCGCCTCCGACGAAGTTCAGCTTCAACTTGGGCTTTGCCTGCCAGCCGATCAACGCGCCATCGAACCGGCCGAATACGCCGGCACCGTTTCGTGTCTGCCGGCCAATTCTGGCCGACAAATGGGTCTGACTATCTGCGACATCGAAATACAGCGCGCTCAGGGTTTTGACATCGCCACTCCTAAACGTGATGGCGCCAGTCACGGGATCTACAAGCTGCGTCTTTGCGCGAAAGCTTTTCGTGTAAGATCCGGCGGCGCGGATTTGATATTCGGTGCGGTCGTTCCCGCCCGACAATGTGAAATCCGCAGTAGACAAAAGCTGGTTCACATTGACCGCATTGTCAATCACGGGGTCATTGTTGGGATCGTTTGGATTGATGGGTGCGGTAACAAATTTGCTTTTGCTCTGATCCCGGAAGTAGAATTGAGAAAAGCTGCCGCGGGCTCCCCAATGCCATGCTGAGGCTTTTGTACGTGTCGAATCTGTCGGCGCACGCAGAGTTGCCCCTGATGTGTCTGCAGAAGGCGTATCAAGCGAGGCCAATCTTTGACGCACCCGGTCGGCGCCCTCGCCTTCGGGATAGCGCCGCAGATACTCTTCATATTCGGCCCTTGCCTGCGCTTTTTGGCTTTTGCGTTCCCGCGTCAGGCCCAGCAACTCTTGCATTCGCGGTGTTAGGTCATTTTCCGGGAAGCCTATCCCCTTTGTCAGCAATTGGACGGCGCGGTCATTCTCGCCCAGTTTTATTGCCGTCTCCGCGTCTGCGAGAAGCGTTTTCACGGTGTCCTGGTCAGCCGGTGTAATAGTTCCTGTTGCGCTAGGCTTGGATGCTAAAGCAACGCTGTCGTTTGCAGCCTTAAGTCGCGTTGCCACCCCTTGCTCGCGTTCTTGCGCCGATACCTTTACGACCCAGGCATCGGGGAAAAGCGACAAAATGTCTTTTCGAGCTGCTTCTGCAGCAGCCTTTGTTTCAAAAAATCCGACCCGTAACCGATGCCAAGTTAGCCCGTCCCTTTCGAAACTTGTTTCATAGGTCAGCCCGCCATTAACTTGGGATGCCTTCTGAATGCTCAATTCAGAAAGCTTGTCGGGCTGCGATATAACGTTGATGACATATAATCCGGCAGGGATCGGGGTATCCGGCGCGGATTTAGCAAGAGTTGGCGTCGTTGCGTCCAATCGAGGTTCGGTCGCGGATGTCGGGTTGCCTAAAGCTATCGGCTTGCAGATCGTCGGATCGCCGGTTTCTGACACCGAAACGACAATGGTCTCGGGCTCGATACCTGCGGCCACATCAAATTTGACCTCACGCTTAAAAAAGAGCGAGAGCGTGGGTCCGCTCGCATTATCGCCCTCGAATTCAATGGATCGCAACGCCGGAATGCCCGTGGGCGCACGCAAGGACTCCCGACCGAAAATGCCTGTATCATCGAGTGGACGAATACGAATATTCAATTCGCGACCACTTGTTTGTGGGAAAAAGCTCAATAGTTGGACCCGACCATGGAACCGGATCGTCATTGTCGTGCAGTCGCCGACTGTTTGTGCCGTTACATCCGACAAGGCCCGATCCGACACCGTTTGCCCGTACACTTCTGCCAGCGGGCAAAAAGTGTAAACGATTGCCGTGGCGGTGAGCAGATGGACATAGCTGGTCTTTTTGCGAAGCATCTTTTGTCCTTTAGAATTCTGGTGAGTTGACGCGATGCTCGCTCGTGCGCCGCTTTTTTATCGTCGTCATTGATGCATCGTTATATTCGTGACAGGCGCCCGTGCAGTCGCGCAGCTCGGAAACAGTGTAGTTGGTATTCCCAAACTTCTTGTGCTCGCCGGGTTTGTAATCATTGGCGTGGCAGCCGGCACAGTTGGGTGCGTAAGCCGCGCTCGGGTATGGAACCGACTGGGCATTACCCTTATGGCAATCAAGGCAGTCGAGCGGCTGGGCGTGCGTCCCTGGATAGTTCGCCGATTTGTGCTGGTAATTCAGCGCGGGTGTCCAAGCTGTCGTCCGGTGGCAATCGACACACTCAACTGTTGTAACAAAGTGGTTTCCGGGTTTGCCCGTCGCTTTGCTTCCATTGTGGCATGAGCTGCAATTGCCCGTAACATTGGCATGATTGAATGTTGCGGGCAGCCACGCGACGGTCTTGTGGCAGTCTCCACAATCTGCTGCCGTCGTGATGTGATTGGGATGCTTGCCGGTCGCTTTGGTGCCGTTGTGACAGCTGGCGCATGTTCCCGTTGCCTGGCTATGGTCCATACGCACGGTCGTCCACGCGGTTGTCACATGGCAACTGTCGCAACTGTCGGTTGTTGTAATGTGGGTCGTCGTCTTGCCGGGTGCCTTGGTTCCGTTATGGCAGCTAACGCAGGTGCCCAGCGCGTTGACATGTGAGAATGTTGCGGGTGACCACGCTGTCGGACGATGGCAGTCTTCGCACACATTTGTTGTTGTCAAATGGGTTGCTGATTTGCCGGTCGCCTTGGTGCCATTGTGGCAGCTAAAGCACGATCCCGTGATACCGCTATGATTGAAGGTCGCTGGCGTCCATGCATTGGTTTTGTGGCAGTCTTCACAGACGTTATTGGTCGCCAGATGGTTTGCCGATTTTCCAAGTGCATTGGTTCCATTGTGGCAACTGAAGCAGGTTCCCGTAATACCGCTGTGATTGAATGTGGCAGGGGTCCAGGCGTTCGTCTTGTGGCAGTCTTCGCACATATTGTTAGTGACAATATGATTGGCAGATTTGCCAGGCGCCTTTGTGCCGTTGTGGCAGCTGAAGCAAGATCCCGTAATGCCAGTATGATTGAATGTTGCGGGCGTCCAAGCATTGGTCTTGTGGCAATCTTCACAGACGTTGTTGGTGGCCAAATGGTTTGCTGACTTACCAGTTGCCTTGGTACCATTATGGCAACTGAAGCAGGTTCCTGTAATGCCACTGTGGTTGAATGTGGCAGGGGTCCAAGCATTGGTCTTATGGCAATCTTCGCAGACATTGCTTGTAGCAAGATGATTGGCGGATTTGCCCGTTGCTTTCGTTCCATTGTGGCAACTGAAACAGGAACCCGTAATGCCGGCATGGTTAAAGGTCGCTGGAGTCCACGCATTGGTCTTGTGGCAGTCTTCACAGACATTGTTTGTAGCCAAGTGATTAGCGGATTTGCCGGTCGCTTTGGTGCCATTGTGGCAACTGAAGCATGATCCCGTAATCCCTGTGTGTGTAAACGTCGCCGGGGTCCATGCACTGGTCTTGTGGCAATCTTCGCAAACGTTGCTGGTTGCAAGATGGTTGGCGGATTTGCCCGTTGCCTTGGCACCATTATGGCAGTTGGAACAGGAGCCTGTTATGCCGGTGTGGCTAAAGGTTGCGGGGGTCCATGCTGACGTTTTGTGGCAATCTTCACATATATTGCTTGTTGCAAGATGGTTTGCCGATTTGCCTTCGGCCTTCGTACCATTGTGGCATGAAGCGCAGTTTGATGTGATGCCATTGTGATTGAACGTGGCCGGCGTCCATGCATTGGTCTTGTGGCAATCTTCACAGACGTTGTTGGTGGCCAAATGGTTGGCCGATTTACCGGTTGCCTTCGTTCCATTGTGGCAGCTGACGCAATTGGCCGATATGCCCGCATGATCAAATGTGGCACCTGACCAGGTCTTGGTGGATTTATGGCAATCCTCACAAATATTGCCGGATGTGATGTGGTTCACGGACTTACCGGAGGCTTTGGTTCCGTTATGGCAACTGAAACAATTGCCCACCACGCCGCTATGATCAAACGTGGCATCCGAAAAATTATTGGTATTGTGACAGGTCTCGCATTGATTGCTGGATTGAGGGTGGTTGATAGATTTGCCGACCGCCTTTACGCCATCATGGCATGAAGCACAGGTTTCAGTGACGCCAGAGTGGTCAAATCGCGAGATTGTCCACTCTCTAGTCGTATGGCAGGTCTCGCACTCAGCTTGCGTAACGACATGATTTCCAGGTTTGCCAATCGCGGTGACATTGTTGTGGCAACCCGCACATCTCTTGGGGGCGCCGGTAAAGACTCCACCTTTGTGGCACGAGTCACACGCAACTTTTGCATGCGCACCCGTCAGTGGGAAACCGGTCGAGAAGTGATCGAACTTCTCCTTCGCTGATGCAGGCGCGGAAAGGCCGACGGCAAATGTTGCCGTCAACAGAATTGCAAGAAGCGATAAAATCAGTCGCTTCACAAGTCTGGAACCTCCCTTCCCTTCATCAAGATCATAACATCGGAAAATCTGCAAAAATTCAGATTATTGAACTCTCTTCCAATGATATGAGTTTACAAATCGTTAAAGCAAAGAACTGATCAATAAAGGGGCATCTATCTACGATATGATTCAGCTCGTCGTTATTTACCTTTGTTTTGCAGGCTGCTGTCAGCTTGACACGAATACTGCAAATAACTTGTCAATTTTGACCTACATAAAGATCTCCTTGAAGTTATCCGTTGTGTGACATTTGTCGCAATTGGGGCCGAAATTTCCGCGATGTACGTCGTCCCGCTGATGGCATGAGCCACATTCGGACGAAGTATCCCGAGGTTCCGTCCCTTTTCTGTGGCAGGCAGCACAAACCAAGCCCTGATGTCGACCCGTTAACTTAAAGGCGGTCTGGACATCATGATCGAAAGTCCAAATCTTCCATCCGTTCACGTTGTGGCATTTCGCACAACTCGGAGTCGCGCCAAGCGATCCTGCATGATGATCATCCTTATGGCAGGATTGGCATGTGATGCCCTTTGACGCAAAACTCTTGTCGGCATGGCATTGCACACAGGTCAGCCCCGCATGTTTCCCGGCCAATGGAAAGCGGCTCAGTTCGTGGTCGAACAATATGCCTTCTTTCCAGCTGTCGACATTATGGCAGCTGCCACAATTGGGACCCAACCGGGCCGAATGCGCATCGTCGTCAGCATGGCAACCCACACATTCGGTGGGAGGCAGTTTCACATGTGCGGGCTCTTTATGGCACGCCTCGCACAAAACCGGCTTATGTGCTCCCTTCAACGGGAAGCGCGTCATTGTGTCATGATTGAAAGCGGTAATCTTCCAATCCTTGCTGTTATGGCATTTCGCACATTCAGGGCCATTGCGCCCCTGGTGTTTGTCATCCTTTTGATGGCAACCAATACATGTCATGGGTGGGGTCTTGATGGCATTATTTACGCCATGGCACCCTGCACAGGCCGTTTTCTGGTGTGCGCCCACCAGTTTGAATCGGGTATCCTCGTTATGATTGAAATTCACCGTCTTCCACGAGGATGGTGAATGGCATTCGGAACAATTTGTACCGCGCGAGCCCTTGTGCGTGTCATCCTTCGCATGGCAGCCAATGCATGTCCGGGCCGGCTTTCGGATCGCATTATTGACCCCGTGGCATCCGGCGCAACTGATGCTGCCATGGCGACCAAGTAGCGGGAAATTGGCATCCCGCGCATGATTGAAGGTAGCCGACTTCCAATCCGCAGTAGAGTGGCAGGCTGCACAATTTATTCCGCGCGTGCCTTTATGCACGTCGTTCTTTGCGTGGCAACCAATGCAGGTTTGCGGCAATCCTTGCCATCTCTGTCCGGCATGACAGGACATGCATGTAGCGCTCCGGTGCTGCCCCGTCAGCGCAAATCCCGTGCTGTTGTGATTGAAGGGAAGTGGTTTCTTCCAATCGAATACGGTGTGACAACCCTGGCAGTTTCGACCGAGCCGTCCTAGATGAGGATCTTTCTTCGCGTGGCAGGTCGCGCAAACAGTCGTCGTGCCTCGATATTGGCCGTTCGTACCATGACAGCCATTGCATGTTGCCTTTGCATGCCCCCCAAGCAGCGGATAGTCCGTTAAGTTATGGTTGAACCCCGCACGCTTAAAAGCAATCAGTGCAAATTTCCGGCCGTGATGCTCACTGTGACAGGTCTTGCATGCCTGAGACTTCGCCGTTGATTTGCCATGAAAGCCTTGCGATTTTTGGACGTCTGCGGCGATCCCCTTATGGCAACTAAGGCATTTTCCATTCTGCGCTTCTCGGGAGAATGACGAATGGCAGGAGCTGCATTTTGACTCAAGTTTGGCATGCGCTGTGCTCAGCGGACCTGGCGTGACCAGCTTTTCCATGATCGTCTGTGCACAAAGCGACTGCGCCGCACACAAAAGGCTAAATGCGTAGAGAAGGCGGACCCAAAAACGCATTTAATACATGTGGACTGCAACAATATGCAGGATTGCCGTTGCGATCAGGATGAAAAACAACGGAAGATGCAGAATATGCCAAAGCCGCAGCATCCGATCGTAGAAAGCAAATTCTCCTGCGCGCCGAACGGCAATGAAGTAGGCCGCTGTACGTGCCAGCACTTCCCGCCTCACCTTTCTTGCCTCACCGTTGCTTAATCCTGTGGCAGGGCGGATTGATGCAATTTCGCGCCTGATCTTGCTCTGGCTTAAACGGGTCTCAACACCGAGTTTTATAACAGCGGCCGCACTGTTCCAGAAGCTCGACCCCGCGCTGACCGCTGCTACTTCATAGGGGACGAGATGCGACTTCACAGTCATGCCTATCGGCCCCAATCGATCCATGCTGTTTTCCAGCTCATGCATCTCATTCAGAAGAGCCCGCACCTCCAGTTTACGGCCGGAATATCCGCGGTGGACGCGCGCGTAGAAAAAGCGCCCGATCAAGCCACTCCCCGCGACGATGAGCATAGCGTTGAGCGCAACTGCGCTGTTCAGGGCACCCCACGAAAATCGGGCATGATAAAGGACCGCAATAGGTCCCAAAAGCCCGAGCAACATATGAAAACGGAACCAGAACCCTACTGATCCCGTGTTGCGCAAAAACTTTACGCGCTTTCGGAACGGGTAAAAAAGCAGCAGCAGCATCATGCTTCCACCGATAATGCCCAGTGCATATCCCCAGCCATTTTCAGGATTGATCGATCTGCTGCCCCGGTTGATCCAACCGAAGAGCAGCAATCCGGTGACCCATATTCCTATAAAGAAGGACACATAACCTTCGATCCGGTCAGGCGTGAAAAACTCTCGTAAACCAAATCGGGAGAAAGATGTGGCGGCAGTCGTCATTAGGTTAAACCCGAATTAAGTTAAGTCCTCGGCCGGAAAGGCTGGTGCGATGAATTTGCACGCTCTGCGCGCCGTCGCATGGTTAGCGATGTAAGCATCACACAAGGTGAATAACTGCTTTCACTTCATCGCTCGTAATATTCGGTACATCGTCAATCGGGTGCAATTTACAGCTTCATGACAGGTCCGCTCATGCCGGAAAGGATTTAGTCATTCATAGCGGTGTTACGGGTGGGGCAACTTCAAACGACGGGACTGAAATGATCGCATTTATTCTTACTGGGCTGGCGGGTATTGCGGTTGGCGTTGTTGCCATGCGTCTGCTGCAGCAAAACAACGTGTCCGCGACTGCGCCAACATCCGCGGCCGAAGCCGCGAGCGGAGAAACAGCGGATTTAGGCAAACAGGAATCACCCGTGAAATCACCGTCGGCAGGATTGCTCCGCAAATTCAACCGTACGCAATTGCTCTTGGGTTCAGCGGTAGGTGTAATGGCAATTGCCATTGCCGTCCTAGGCTTCCGTAGCGAAGCCCCAGACAACGCAGTGTTGGCTTCTATCCCTATTGAAAATGCCACCCAACCGGCCAGCTCACTCGACGATGTCGATACTATGATTGCGAAACTGGCCGAGCGCCTGAAGACCGACGTTACCGATGGTGAGGGATTCCGCATGCTCGGATGGTCTTACCTCAACACTAATCGGCCGGCGGAAGCCGTCACGGCATATGCTACCGCGGTTAAGCTTTTGCCCGGGAGGGCAGACGTGCATGCGGGCTATGGTGAAGCCATGGTGGTGGTCGCAAAAGACATAGTTACGCCAGAGGCAAAAGCGCAATTCGACCAAGCGTTGAAAATTCATCCAAAGGAGCCACGGGCTCGCTTCTTCCTCGCCCTTCACAAATCGCAAAATGGTCAGGAGCGAGCGGCACTCGACGAGTGGATCGCCTTGTCCAATGCGTCTGCGGCAGACCTGCCATGGCAATCCGACCTTCAAGCTCGTGCAGCAAAGCTAGCGGCGCAATTAGGCGTAAATATCAGCGGGAAGTTCAAGCAGCTGGCCACGCCCGTTGCAACTCCAAAGGACGCGGGCCCTTTCATGACGTCAGGCCCTGACGCAGCCACTATAGCTGCTGCCGAAAAACTGCCCGCCACCGAACAGCGGTCAATGATTGACGGAATGGTCGAGGGCTTAGCATCCAAGCTGAAAGCCAATCCCGACAATGTTGATGGGTGGGTAAAGCTGATCCGATCGCGCGTTGTTTTGAAAGAAAATGCCAAGGCGAAAGATGATCTGGCGCTGGCACGAAAGACATTTGCATCAAAGCCTGACAAGCTGGCTCAAATAAACGCGCTGGCGGCGGAGCTGGGGCTATAGGATCCATGTTATTCAATCCGCTGCTGCTCGTATATGCGATACCTCTGATACTGATTTGGGCCTATTTTGAATGGAGAAAACGTCGCAAGGCCGCAAAGGCAATGCGAATAATGGAAGAAGCCCAGGAAGCTGGCTTGACCGAGCCTGCGTCATTGCACCCCGTCATCGATCCCGCCCTATGCCTGGGATGTGCGGCATGCGTTAAAGCTTGCCCCGAAAAATCCATTCTGGGCATTATCGACGGGAAGGCCAAGCTGATTGAACCTACCCATTGTGTTGGGCATGGAGCCTGCGCAACATCTTGTCCGACCAAGGCGATAACCTTGGTCTTCGGCACCGAAACGCGTGGTGTGGACATACCTTTTGTAACGCCAAAGTTTGAGACCAATGTCGCGGGAATATTTATCGCAGGCGAGCTTGGTGGCATGGGCCTCATCAAAAATGCCGTTGAGCAAGGTCGGCAGGCGATCGGTTTTGCACTGACAAAGGCCAAAGCGCTCCCAGATTCCAACGATCTCTATGATGTATTTATCGTTGGCATCGGTCCTGCTGGTATCTCTGCCAGCCTGGGGGCGCTCGAGCGCAAAGCCCGCTTTCGGACTGTAGATCAGGATACGCTCGGAGGAACCGTCGCACATTTTCCTCGCGGGAAAGTGGTGATGACCGCCCCTGCCGAGCTTCCGATTGTCGGGAAAGTGAAATTTGGCGAGGTAAGCAAAGAAGAACTGTTGGCCTTTTGGGAAGGCGTTGTGCAGGACACCGGCCTTGAGCTGCACATGGAAGAGCGCGTCGAAACGATTTCGGGGTCGCAAGGCGATTTCACCATTGCGACCACCCGCGGGACTTACCGGGCAAAAACCATTTTGTTGGCGATCGGTCGGCGCGGTACCCCCAGGATGCTCGACGTGCCGGGCGAGGAAATGTCGAAAGTCGTCTACCGACTGATCGATCCCGAACAGTATCGCGGGCAGCATGTATTGGTGGTTGGCGGCGGGGATAGTGCGCTCGAAGCAGCGGCCTCTATTGCAGAAGAGGAAGACACGACAGTAACGCTTTCTTACCGATCTGATGCTTTCAGCCGGGCACGCGCCAAAAACCGTGACCGGGTATCTGCTGCCATTGGCTCGGGCAGATTAGAAGTGGTGCTTAATTCGACAGTCGAAGAAATCGGAACAAGCGACGTAAGCCTGAAAACGCGTGAAGGAAAAAGGACCATCCGCAATGATGCCGTGATCGTTTGCGCCGGTGGCATCTTGCCAACGAAATTTCTCACAGACATCGGTATCGATGTGGAAACAAAGTTTGGGACGGTTTAGTCCTGCAACGTGAAGATCGTCGAGAAGCAGGGAATACATATCTGTTCATCACGACAGCAGAGCAATTTAAAGTCTTCTTTCAAATGCTTGAGAATGACGGGCTTGGGAAATTCGGTGACGATGATTGCCCACCCGACACCCACCACAATTGATCATATTCAAAGTCTTCAACAACAGAAAGAAAGGTTGAAGATTATGAATTTATACCACTGTGAATGTGCAGAATTGAACTGTCTGAATGTATTTGCAATCGACAAAGATCGAGCTGAATTTCTGGTGAAGGTCTATCTCGAATTCAATTTTGCCGAACATATGAAATACAAAGTGGGCAACGCGATTGACCCGATGCATCTTGATCGAAAGTCGCGCGAGTTTCTTATGGGAGCGCTCGCCCGAAACGCCGAAGGATTTGGAGTATTTGTAGAAGGTCGTGGATGGATGATAGCTCCGATGTGGAAATATCCGTTCACCGCCAAGTCTGAATAGGTGAGGAAACTGAGCGACGTCCATAACGGGCGTCGCTCTTTGCTTGTGATCGTTTACAAGGTAGACGTCCTAGGAAACTAGCGACTTTGTGACCCGGATGCTGCCTATCAGGCGCACCTTTCGCGAGATAGCCTTACACTTGCGCGAACTTCGTAACTGATTGAAAAAGCAGTGTGGCCTTTAACAATCGCACCTGCAGTGTTCGGTCGGTTCAATGTGAACCATCGCGGTTGTGAAATGACGTTATTATTGGTCAAATCGAACTCCAACAGATCGTATCATGACGAAAAATCAATATATTAGCTGGGGTATCTCGTGTTGACATCGCAGGGGTCGCAAGTTCAATCCTTGCTACGCCCACCATTTTCCCCCTTTATGTCAACTTTTACTCGGCGCGTGTCCGAACCAGCGTTTGAATGCACGCGTGAACGCCGACAGTTCGCTATAGCCGAGCAGCAAGGCAATTTCGCTTAATGTGCGCTGGTCTTCCATGAAATAGAGTTTGCACAAATCCTGCCGCACCAGATCGACCAGTTCACGGAATGGGTAATTCTCCTCGACCAATTTGCGGCGCAGCGTGCGTTCGCTCATTCCGAAAGATTGGGCCATCCGGTCCAGCGTGGGGGGTGATTTGTCGATTTCGTTGGAGAGATAGAAATAGCTGTATGCAAGGTGCTCCCGCCCTTCGGCCATCCAGTTGGCGGGTTGCTGGTATCTTTTGGTTGCTGCATCGAACAGGCGCGGATTTGCATGGGGTGACGGGCGGAACAATTGGCGGGCCGCAATCTCCATACGGGTCGTCGGCTTCGAAAATTCGACGGCACAGCCGAAGGCTTCTTCATATTTCGATACAGCAAAGCGGGGCTTATGCTTGAAGTGAAGTGCCCGCAGCAGGGGGCGCTCGCCCAGGATCTGCCGTGACAACCGGGCATAAGTCGCCACCGAAAACTCGATGAAGGGGGCGTAGGAGACTACAAAGTCGGGGTGGCATTCCCAGATCAGATAAGGTGGCTTGCCGGCAGGTTCGAAAGTCGTGCGAAACATATTTTGCCGCAGAATTTGAATCCCGACATTGGCCTCAATAACCGAGGCCAGATTAGCCTCAAGCCGGGTCGCGTAACCGAGATCGGAAAAATTCTGCATGGCGGCTTTGTCACCCAGCCGCAAATGGATCGAAGGATCCTTGAAATATTGCTCCAAGACGCTGAAAAAACGCAAGGCCAAGGGTGCCGACAGACGGCTGAGCTGGTTGCGCAACCGGGTTTCGTCAATCCCGACCGCAGCAAGCAAAGCCCGTTTATCGGCCCCTTCCGCAACCGCAGCACGCAATATGCGCACCAGCAAGCTTGCAGAGATCGTGTCGGGCGCCAACGCCCGGCCATCCTGCGATAATGTTTTTACCCAGCTGTATATGCGACCACTCCTGCATGCCGTAGCGGAAGGATTGAACATGCCCCGCAACCGAAGGCAAGCCTGATTTTGGAAGGCTTGCGAGGCAAAATATCTGTCGCTAAGCCGTTGGTATGAACCTAGCTGCCATATTGGAAAAATTCCAACCCGACGCGTCGACCCACCGCATTTCGATTCCACCCAGCTGGCATCAGGGACGGACATCTTATGGCGGTTTAAGCTCTGCCCTCGCCTATCAGGCGGCAAAATTGTCTGCGGAGGATCTACCACCGCTGCAGTCCGCGCAGATCGCTTTTGTAGGCCCGTTGGCAGGCGATGTGGAAGTAACCGCGACCGTGCTACGCAGAGGCAAAAATACCGCCTTCGTGAAGTCGGAAATCAGCAGCGCCGACGGAATCGGCCTATCCTGCACCTTCATTTTCATGAACCGGCGCACCAGCCATCTGGATTATGAAGAATTGCCGCGGCCCGACTTTCCTCCAATTCCGGCGGAAGAAAATGTGCGCAGCGGTCCGGCCGAATTTTTTACCGGGAATATGCAATATCCGGATAAACGATTGGAACTGGGAATGGCGACAAACCGCCTCGCCAGTTGGCACCGCTTCACCGAACACAGCGGACTGGACCATGTAGCAGAGCTGCTCTGCATCGGCGATGCGTTGCCGCCTTCTGCCATGGGCCTGATGACGGAAAAAGGTATGGTGAGCTCCATGAATTGGCAGATCAACATGCTGACCGACATGCCTACGACCAAGGACGGCTGGTGGTTTCTCGAAAGCGAAACCCATCAGGCGGCCAATGGTGCGAGCAGCCAGTATATGACCGCCTGGAATAGCGAAGGCCAACCAATGCTGACCGGCATGCAGTCCGTCGCGATCTTCGTCTAGCGCGCTAGTAAGTCCCGTTCTGCCTGCGCCATATAATCGCGCGTGATGGGCAGGCTGCGGCGGTTGCGAACATATTGGATCTGGTAATTGCACATGCCGCCCGATTCAAATGCTGCGGTCGCGCCTGCAAGATAGAATATCCACATCCGGAAAAAGCGTTCTCCATATTGTGCCACGATGGTCTCCCGGTGCGCGCACACCCGCGCATACCATTCGCGCAGTGTCAGGGCATAGTGCAGCCTTAGATTTTCTATATCACTATGGATCAGCTTCACCTGTTCACTGGCGGCCAAAGTTTCGGACAAGGCAGGGATATAGCCCCCTGGGAAAATATATTTCCGGGTAAAGGCATCGGTGGCACCGGGTTTCCCCATCCGCCCGATCGTGTGGAGCAGCATCACCCCGTCATCTTTCAAAAGATTGGCGCAGGCCCGAAAGAAGGTATCGAACTGGGGCACGCCGACATGCTCGAACATCCCGACCGAAACAATCCGGTCAAAATATCCCGGTGCGCGTTTGGCGAGGACGCGATAGTCGAGCAATTCAAACCGGACCTTGTCGGATACGCCTGCAGCCTCCGCCCTTTCGCGGGCGAGTTTCAGCTGTTCCTCACTCAAGGTTGTGCCGAGCACTTCGACGCCTGCAACACGGTTGAGGTAAAGCGCGGTCCCGCCCCAGCCGCATCCAATATCGAGCACTTTCTGGCCAGGCTGCAATGCAAGCTTTGCTGCTATATGCGCCTTTTTGGCCAGTTGCGCGCGTTCCAGACTATCGTCTGCCTCGGACCAATAGGCGCAACTATACTGCATGTCCTCATCAAGCCACAGCCGGTAAAAATCGTTGGAAACATCATAATGATGCGCGACATTGGACCGCGAATTCGCCAGCGAATTGAGTTGCATGAAGGGACGCGCGAGGTGGCGGAGCCATTTGCGAAAAGGTTTGGGATCACCGATCTCCCCGCCATTCTCCCATGGATTGTTCCGGCGGATGATTTCGACGAAACCCATGATGTCGTCATTATCGACGCTCACATCGCCGTTCATATAGGCTTCGCCCATTCCGAGCCGCGGGTTCAAGAGGATACGCGAAACAGCGGAGGATGACTGGATCCGCATGGTAACGTCGGGCCAACCGGTTTGCCGTTCGCCATAATGACTAACTTCGCCGTTTTGCGACAGGATTGTCAAACTACCCTGTTTAATTCGGCCACGCAAAATGCGGTCGAGCATCGACATAGTGCAACTCCCTCTGGTCTAGTTGCCCCCATTTTCGTTGGTACTATGTTTATTGTTACGGTTGCATTTTTCAACCGTCCGTATTTGCGCCATCCTTATCCGTCGGCAGACTTTGCATTTTGCCCACGCGCGAACCGCAAGGCGAAGAAAACCAAAGCTACGACGATAAAGGAATCAACAAAGGTCGTGTAGAAGAGCCAACTGTCGGTGGTCAGGAGCTTGGCCGCAGCATAGTTCAACGCAGCCATGATAACCCCGATGCTGCCCATTGCAATCGCAAAGCGCCCGGGGTTCAAGTCCGAATAGGGCATGTAGCGTGCCAGCCCTTTGCCGATATAGGGGCCACCGCGCAGACCATCGATGAGGAAAATGCTCGCCGCAATCAGCCCCGTGATTGTCCCCCGCAGCTTTATCCATTCATCATCATTCAGCCACAGCGCCAAACCTGCCGAAATGCACAGCATGGCGATCCCAAAAAGCGCGAGTCCGCCCGTCACGTCGATTTTCGTAATCCGCTGGAATAGCACCAGTCCAAATCCGACTACCACACCGACCATGGCTGCCGTTTGCAGGTCGGTCATTTTGGCAATCAGGTAAAATAGCAGCCCGGTCACCACGTCTACGGCGAATGGCAATCGGTTTTCTTTTGCAAGGACGCCGCCATTCATGGGCGCGCCAGTCGTACCCTGCGCCATTTTCATACTGGCCGAAAGGCTGTCATTCTCGGTCGCTGCCTCACGGTATTTTTCTGGATAGGCCGGCACTTGTCCTTCGTGGCTTTCGTAAATCGTCCGGCCGTCCAACCGCGCAACAATTCCCGTCGTCCATATTCCGATATAGCCGAACTCCACTTCAACGGTTCGTCCATCCGGCAAAGTTGCATTGAGCCGATGGTTACGGACAGCATCGGATCCAAACACAGGCGTCCGGTCCGAAGCCTGTTCCACTCCCAGCATCAACAAAGTCGAATGCAACCCGTCGCCCTTCGCGCGGCTGACAACGGAAAAATTTATACCATCAACGTTAAAGCGCCGGGTCGGGTATCGCCACCAGGTAAAGCTCATAAACTCAGCCGAGCGCTGCCTGCTTTTCTTCGGCCAACCGGTCGAGTTCGGCACGGCTTTTCTTTTCGCTCGACGATTTCAATTGGCCACAGGCCGCCATGATATCGCGGCCCCGCGGCGTGCGTATCGGCGCGCTTATTCCGGATTCAAAAATGATGCTGGAAAAACGCTTGATACGTTCGGGATCGGAGCATTCGTAAATCGCCCCCGGCCAGGGGTTAAACGGAATAAGGTTCACCTTTGCCGGCAACTTATACTGCCGGATCAGATTCACCAGTTCGCGCGCATCCTCATCGCTGTCATTCTTGTCCTTCAGCATCACATATTCAAATGTGATCCGCCGGGCGTTGCTGACCCCAGGATATTCCGCGCAGGCCCGCAGCAGTTCATCGAGTCCATATTTGCGGTTGATGGGAACGATCTCGTCCCGGATTTCCTTGGTCACTGCGTGCAAAGACACGGCCAGATTGACATTTATTTCGTCCCCGGCACGGGCCATCATCGGCACGACGCCGCTGGTCGACAGGGTAATACGTCGCCGGGACAATCCCAGACCGTCACCATGCATCACGATCTTCATGGCATCGCGAACATTGTCGAAATTATAAAGTGGTTCACCCATGCCCATCAACACAATGTTGGTGAGCATCCGGCCGTCGGCGGTGTAGTGGCCGACATCGTCATCCTCGTCATCCTGATCGGCGGCGCTCGCCATATTACCCTTGGGCCATTCCCCGAGCGCGTCGCGCGCGAGCATCACCTGCCCCACAATCTCGCCCGGCGTCAGATTGCGCACCAGACGCATCGTACCGGTATGGCAAAAGCGACAGTTAAGCGTGCAGCCCACCTGGCTGGAAATGCACAAAGTTCCCCGATCCGCATCGGGTATGAACACCATCTCATAATCTTGGGCGTCGTCGGTGCGCAAAAGCCATTTGCGGGTTCCATCGGACGAAACCTGCGCCTCGACTACCTCCGGGCGACCGATAACAAAGCGGTCGGCAAGCCATGGGCGCATCGTTTTGGCAATATCAGTCATCGCCTCGAACGAAGTCACGCCACGATGGTAAATCCAGTGAAAAACCTGTTTCGACCGGAGCTTTGCCGCCTTTTCATCCAATTGTGATTCTTCGAACAATTGCCGGATTTGCAAGTGGCTAAGGCCCATCAGGTCGATACGACCATCGGCACGCGGGGTGATGGCGCGCGGGGTTACTACGGGATCGATATGGCCGGGAATCTGCATGATGGCCGCGCATATAGGGTGGATTGCGCGCAATTGCCAGCGCAGCCGCAGGATCAGGTGCGGAGGACAGTGACCTTGGTTCCGGGTGCTTGATCCGAGACAACGACATCCGCTTGCAACTGGGTCGCCAGAGCCTCGACGATTCCGGTGCCTAATCCCGGTTTTCGGTCCTGTTCGTCCTTGGGCATCCCGACACCGTCATCGGTAACGGAGAGGGTCCATCCATCGCCCACTGTTTTGTAATCGACAAGGATCGTGCCCTTCTGGGTTCGTCCCTGGAAGGCATGCTTTAGGGCGTTGATGACCAATTCGGTCACAATAAGGCCCAGGCTGACCGAGGTATCAGGATCAACGATGCTGCCGTCGACGGTTGTCGCGATCGACAGACGCTGGGGGTCCCCGATCATGGATGCGCCAATGCTCATACAAAGATCGCGAAAATAGGTTGCGAGGGTCACATTCTCTACGGCAGTTGTGGAGAGATGTTTCTGGAGCATGGCGATGGACATGACCCGATTATGGGCGTCGCGCAAATGTTCGCGGGTTTCGCTGGATTGTACCTTGCGTGCGCTTTGAAGCAGGACGCTGGCTATGATTTGAAGGCTGTTTGCCACCCGATGCTGTATTTCATGTAAAAGAAGCTGCTTTTCGCGCAGCAGGTCATCCTTGATTTTTTCCGCCAGACGCTGCGACGTCACGTCTGTAATTGCCAGCACCACGCGGATATGTTCGGCTTCGAAATAATCCAGAGTATGTGCGTTGATCAGCAAACGTAGCGTGTCTTTACCCGTCCGGACCAAGTCCATTTCATAGATATCGATTGATGCATTTCCGGCGATTGTTGCGTTAAGCAACGAGTTCAGTTGTCGGACATTCCATTCACCGTTGCCAAGTTCAGAGAATTTTCGTCCCGCAACGTCCCCGCGCTCCAATCCGAACGCGTCACAAAAGGATTTACTGGCCGCAATAATCGTTAAATCATCATTCAGTAAAACAAGCGGCGAAAATGACGAGGATATCAACGCAATCGACATATTGTCGGCGTGTGAAGGCAGGCGTGTCACTGATTTTTCCATGGCACAAAGCCGTCATGAACTGGAAACCCGCAATTTGCTTGTTTTAGCCAGGCGCATCGTTTCGCAACTCTAAATCTTTGCGGAACATCATCACTCTATCAGACTTGCCGGATGCAAGTGAATCAATTCGGCTATTGTTTGCGACGACTAACGCGTTGGCACACAACCGATTGCAGCCGCATCGATGGCGCTGGGTGCACCGCGCACCGAATAGGCATCCACGATGGAGCGCCCGTCCCGGCCAATGGATTCCACACTCAAGGACGTCGCCGAACGCATGGCTGCAATGATGGCCAGATCCATCCTGCGGTCTGTCGCCCAACCGGAACTGCCCTCTGCCCGCAAGCGGAAGCGGCGGCCCCCTGCACTCAAGGTGATGCCGCTATTTGTTGAGCGTTCCCGCGACAGTCGGACGTAAATCTGGTGCGTGACCTTGCGATTTGGCCAAAAACCGATCGACAGGAACGCTTTGGCGGTTGGTTTGCCCATCGTTTCTTCAGGCGCCGAGATGGCGTAACAGCGCACCGGAGTCTCGTCCCGGAAGGCGGCCCAGCCATAATAGACGCCCAGGCGGTCTTTGGCGGCAAGGGGTGCGACAAGCGTGGCGACACCCAGCAACCAGACGCCAAATCTCACGCCCGTTCCCCTGAACCTTCGCCATCAATGACAAGATGTTCTACCCCGTCCTGGATCATAACCATGCTTCCTTGCGCCAGACTGGACGCAATGGGCGCATCAAAACCATCCAGCGATGGCTGGCCCAACATCAGCCCCCGCAAAACACGCGCCGTCATCCCGTGGCATATGACAAGCAGGTCCTGCTCGAAACTTTGCTCGGCGATCCAGTGGGACAGCCTGCGCGCGACATCATCATACCATTCCCCGCCTTCGGGCCGGACCGAGAAAAGACGGTGCTCCATGTCGACAATGGGGCCTATTTCTGCGGCAATGTCGGAATAGGTGCGGCTCGACCAAGTCCCGACGTCGATTTCCAAAAGGCGGTCATCGCGGCATGTCTGGTGCCAGTCGGCATCGATCTCTTCCGCAATCAACGCCAATGTCTGCAAGGCCCGTCCGGCGGTCGAGGACCAGAGCTGTGGCCGTGGATCATCGCCGAGATAGTTTTGAAGCGCCCGCCCCATCACCCGCGCCTGCACGCAGCCATCCCAGGTCAGCGGCGTATGCAGCTCCGCCTGACCCTGCATGCGTGCGATTTTGTTGAACACAGTTTCACCGTGACGTGCGATGAAAACCCTTTTTCCCCCGGTCGAAATCATGGCGGCGCTTATTCCACAGCTTATTGCACATGGCAAAAGCTATCGACTTGCCCTTGTGGACAAAGCGGTTAAGGAAGATTCGCCGAAAGAATAGCGCTTTCCGGCGGATTTACGGGCAGGCAGCCCGATTAGGGGAATTGGAATGAGAGCCACGATAGAACGCGCGACCCTGCTGAAAAGCCTGAGCCACGTCCAATCGGTTGTCGAACGGCGCAACACCATCCCGATTTTGTCGAATGTCTTGATTGAGGCCAGCGACAATGGCCAGATCAAGCTGACCGCGACGGACCTTGATTTACAGATTGTCGAAACCTTCGCCGCCGATGTGGAGACCCCCGGCGCGACCACCGTTTCGGCCCATACATTGTTCGAAATCGCCCGCAAACTGCCCGATGGCAGCCAGGTGCAACTGCACGCCGCCGATGGCCGCATGGCCGTCAACGCCGGCCGTGCACGCTTCAGCCTCGCGACCCTGCCGCGTGACGACTTCCCGATGATTGCCGAGGGCGAATTGCCCACGTCATTCGAGATCCCCGCCAGCTCGCTGGTGCAGATTATCGACAAGACGCGCTTTGCAATCTCGACCGAAGAAACCCGCTATTATCTCAACGGCATTTTCCTGCACGTCACCGAAGATGCGGAACCCGTGTTGAAGGCTGCAGCGACCGACGGACACCGTCTCGCGCGCGTCACCCTGCCCCGCCCGGCGGGTGCAGAGGGCATGCCTGATATCATCGTGCCGCGCAAATGCGTCGCCGAAATCCGCAAGCTGCTGGACGAAAGCGGCGACAATTCCATTCAGGTCGACCTGTCGGCATCGAAGATCCGCTTCACCTTTGACAGCGTGATCCTGACCTCGAAGCTGATCGATGGCACCTTCCCAGACTATAGCCGCGTCATTCCGACGGCGAACGACAAGCTGCTGAAAATCGACCCCAAGGCGTTCAGCCAGGGCGTCGACCGCGTGGCCACCATCGCGACCGAAAAGACCCGCGCCGTCAAGATGGCGCTCGACAAGGACAAGATCACACTCTCCGTAACCTCGCCCGAAAATGGCACTGCGGCGGAGGAAGTGTCCGGCCAGTATTCGAGCGACGGGTTCGAAATCGGTTTCAACGCGCGCTATCTGATGGATATATTGAGCGAGATTGAAGGCGATGTCGTCGAACTCCACCTCGCCGATGCCAGCGCACCGACCCTCATTCGCGAGAATGACAAGTCGAGCGCACTCTATGTGCTGATGCCGATGCGGGTTTGATCAACTCAAACCCGCTCGCACATTCGGAAATTAGGTTACTCCGCCGCTTCGGCCATCGCGATATTTTGTGGTCCGCGCACAACGGTGCCAGGCAGCGCCCCGGTCATTGCGCCGTCGCGGAAGGTCACGACGCCTGACTTGATTGTGGCGACATAACCCGTTGCCTTTTGCAGCAATCGCTTGCCTCCGGCAGGCAGGTCAAAGGCAAGCCATGGCTTTTGCAGGCGCAAATTATCGAAATCGATCACATTGATATCGGCGAGGTAACCGGGCTTCAGGACGCCGCGATCGTTCAGCCCGTATAGCTGTGCTGTATCGTGGCATTGCCGTTTGACCGCGAGTTCCAGCGGAATCGTTCCCGCCTTGCGGTCGCGGGCCCAATAGCTCAGCAGAAATGTCGGTGCCGCAGCATCGCAGATGGTGCCGCAATGCGCGCCCCCATCGGATAGCGAGGCCAGCGTATCGTCCGACTCCAGAAGCTCTTTGGTGAAGTCCAGATTGCCATCCATATAATTGAGGATGGGCAGATAGATCATGCCGTTGCCATCATCCTGCATCAATTGGTCATAGGCATATTCGGCGGCATCCTTGCCGGCGGCGCTCGCAAAGCCGAAGACGCTTTCTTCGCGCGTGGGTTCATAACTGAAATCATCCACCAGCGGGAATTGCATGGCCCATGCAGCTGTGACGAGCATGAAGAAAGGCGCCATGTCCGGCGATGGCGGGGGAATATTGTCCTCAGCCAATATCTGCGCCTTGAATTGCGGATCGGACAGCTTTGCCTTTTGCTGGTCCCAAGGCAGGTCCTTGATCGCGTCCCAGCTTGGCTTGCGCATGAACGGGTGCACGGTGCCGCGCCAGTTCATGATGACGCCGATACCCCGCAGGCCGATCGCCGCCACAATCTTTGCGCCATTGTCGTTGGCCGCACGCATCGCGGCCATTTGGTCTTTCCAATGCATCTGCTTGATCGGCGATTGCAGCATAGAAAAAACGATGGGTTGGCCGGTTTCATCCGAAAGCCGCCGCATCCAGCCAAATTCGTCCCATTCGGGCAACAGGTCGGACGTCAGTTCAAAAACTCCATGCCCCGCCCGCGCCATTGCCCGGCCAAGCGCAAGCAGTTCGGCTTCGGTCGCCGTTGTCCCTGGCACCAGTTCTCCATCAATCGATTTGTGCAACACGGTCCGTGACGTGGAGACGCCCAAGGCACCTGCCCGCACACCTTCTTCGACCAGCCGCGCCATTTCGCCGATATCGGCTTCCGTCGGCTCTTCATTATCGGCACCGCGCTCACCCATCACATAGGCACGCAACGCACCGTGCGGGACATGGGTGCCAATGTCGATGGTACGCGGCAGACGCTCCAACGCGTCAAGATAATCCGGGAAGCTTTCCCAGTCCCACTTCATGCCCTCGGCCAGCGCCGTGCCGGGAATATCTTCGACCCCCTCCATAAGTCCGATCAGCCATTCATGCTTGTCCTTGCGCGCAGGCGCAAAACCGACGCCGCAATTGCCCATGACAGCCGTCGTCACGCCATGCCAGCTGGACGGCGCCATCTCGCTGTCCCACGTGGCCTGACCATCATAATGGGTGTGGATATCGACAAAGCCGGGGGCGACAATCTTGCCGCTGGCATCAATTTCTTCGCGGCCCTGTGTGCTGATATGACCGATCGCGGTAATGACCCCGCCGTCTATAGCGATATCGCCAGAGTAACGCGCGGCCCCCGTGCCATCGACAATCGTTCCCCCGCGTATAACCAGATCATGCATACCGACTCTCCTCTTCCCTGCCATGGAGAGTAGCAGCATTAATCGAACGGTTAAAGTATGGTTGCGTAGGTGCCCTATTCGGCGGGCTGCACGTCCTGTGCGTTGCGCAAGCGGTTTCCTGCCAGTCCGCCCAAGGCGGTGAAAAAGCGGGGGACGAACGCGTTCCGGTTCATCCACGCCGCATATTCGGCATAAGCAGGATCGGCCATAAGATGCTTCTCTTCGGTCTTGGCGCGCCAATAGTAGATTCCGCTCACGAGCGCGAGGATCGCCGTATTGCGGACCATATCCGCTGTGCTGCCGGTCGTAACCAGAAAGGGCATGGTTGCCAGCCACCAATAGCTGTTCTTGCTCAAATAAGCAGGATGCTTGGTGAAAGCATAGGGACCATGTGTCAGGATACCGCGATGGGTCAGGTTGGAAAAGCGCAGACCGAACGCCACGGTTGCCCAGGCATAGATGCCGGTTAGAACGACCAGTAGTCCGCCCCAGATCCACAGCAACATCGTGTGGCCTTCAAACCAATAGGCCCAATCGCTGGTGCCGATATGATAGTCCAAGGGCCCGCCATTGTTCATCAGGATGAAGGGCGGATAGCACATCAGCGCCGCAACCCAGCCGGCCAGATAGGGATTGGCCGTGCGGATATGCGCATCCAGCGGCTTCATGGTCAGCATATAGCCGACCGTGGCAAATTGCACGTCGACCAGAAACATGGCGGTGATCAAGGCGTTGGCCAGCCAGACGGGGTTGGTCACCACCTCGGCAAAATTCATGTTCACAATATCGCGGAAGCCACCCGGAACGATGGAGATCATGAACGCAAGAAAGAACCCTTTGACCGCCCATGCGCGCAGATGGTGGAAGATTTCGTCTTTGTCCCAATCGTTTCGGCCCGCGATCCACGCACCCAGATGCCATGCCCCGTCGCGGGGGTTCACGAGATAGCGATCCAGCCAGACGACGTAGACAACAGAAAGAAGCACCAACGGAATGGCCGCCGCCTCGAACATTTCCATCGAAAACAGATAATTGCCGTTCCAGTAAAAGCGGCAGAGGCCGTATATGGCCGCAATCGCGCCCCAAGTGGCCCATAGCCCGGCAATTTTGACGATGCTGATATCCAGCACATCGGCAACGGGTCGCTTCAGGGACCAATCCAATCCCGTCGAAGGCCGCCTGTGCACCTTGTCGACCAGCAGCGACCAGAGGACCATCGGCAACCCGCAAAATACCAGCGCGACCATCGCGGAATAGGCACCGTCCGCACGCTCGGGCCAGCCTGAAAAGCCAAGGCTTTCCATGATAACCCCAAAATTTCGCGCAATCAGGATCGCCAGCGCCAGACCCAACAGACCGCAAAGACCGACAGCGGTGCTGACGGCGGACACGGGTCTGGAAACAGGGGTCGCTATATGGTCGTCCTTCACAGGTGCTTGGATAGCGTAAATTGGTTAAGAAAAGGGTGCCTTATACCCTCGCCGCGACCCAGACGATTAACCACGCCGATGGCAGGAGTAATGCCTGCGCCAATAAGGTGCCGCCGACGCGGCTCATTGACAGCCACACGATGGTGCGCCGGTAATCGGCTTCTGACACACGGCCATCAACCACATCATCAGTCATGACCGACAATTGGGGATCAATCAGCACAAACAGCAAGATGGTCGCAAAGCCGTTGACCACCGCGGAGAGCTGCGACGCTGTTACGCGGAACTCGGGGTAGAGATAACCTGCGTAAAGCGAAGCGATCACACCGACTGTCAACAGCGCCTGTGCCACCACATTCATCGCGATCACGCGCCACGACAGCACGGTGGGCTTTCGAAGCGATTTGGCATTGGCACCTTTAGGCAAGGAAACCGATTTCAGAACGACTTCGCGTCCTCGCGGCGTGAAAGCGCTGAAGAGAAGCTTGGCGACCGAGCGATGCTTGTGAAATTCGCCAATGGCCGCCGCGAACCAGCGTTGTACCGTGGGCACCATCAACGCGCCGAGAACCGTTGCAATCGTGGCCGAGAACAGCACGATCCGCAAATCCAGCAACAACCGTTCGCCCGTACCGTTGACGATCCCATTCTCGATCCGCTTGGCGAGAAACGGCCCCAAGAAACTGTTTGAGGTGCGCGACACGAGCACCAGAACGTTGAACAAGGCGAAGGACAAAGCAATTTTATGTGTCCGCACGCCGGCAATGCGGGCGGCGTAGGCCAGTGCACCGATCAAGTGAATGACCAGTGTCAAAAGGCAGATGTTGATAAGTGGCCAATCCATATCCGGCCTTTAGTCTGCGCCTTTGCTTTTGACGAGTGCTGAAACTAGCTCGCCAGAATATTGATGGAGAATGCGATGATACCGATGTTGAAAACAAAAGCCGCCACACAATGGAAAATGACGACCTTCCGCCACTGGCCATGGGTAATCTCGACATCGGACGTCTGGAACGTCATCCCCAAGGTAAACGCGAAATAGACGAAATCCCAATAATCGGGTGTGTTCGTTTGCGGAAAAACAACGCCGCCCCTGTCTCCGCCCCCTTTGCTGTCATCATAATAGAGATGGGCGTAATGGATGGCGTAAATCAGATTGGAAAAACACCAGGCCAGCCCAAGCGTCACCACAATCAATGCAACCGCAAAGCTGTCCGGCGCCTGCCGTTGCGTCAGTTCGGATCCAACCGCCGTGAGGATCGTCACCATGATGACCGCGGTCAGGGCGAGCAACAAAATCCGGTCGGCATCCACGGGTTTGGCTTTTTTCCGGATACCCGCTGCATCGAGCCGGAAAAGCGGAACCAGTGTCGCGGCGTAGGTCAGCGCGGCGATATCGAACCCGGCCATGATCGCCTGATACCACGGCAGCCAGTGCGCAAAGCCGAGGGCCGTCAGGCAAAGCAGCAAGAATAGACCGTAACGCCATGGCATGATTGCCGAAAATGGCATCGCGCCAGCCATGTTACTTGCCGCGTTGCCCCAGCAGACGAAGACGCAAGGCGTTCAGTTTGATAAATCCAGCCGCGTCCTTTTGATCATAGGCGCCGGCGTCATCCTCAAAAGTCACAACCTTTTCGCTGTACAGGCTGTTGGGTGACTTACGGCCAACGACGCTCGCCAGACCCTTGTAAAGCTTGAGCCGTACGGTGCCCGACACTTGAGTCTGGCTGTGGTCAATGGCGGCCTGCAGCATTTCGCGCTCCGGCGAGAACCAGAAGCCGTTATAGATAAGCTCCGCATATTTCGGCATCAGCTCATCCTTCAAATGGGCCGCGCCGCGGTCGAGCGTTATGCTCTCGATCCCGCGATGGGCCCGTGCATAGATTTCGCCGCCCGGTGTTTCGTACATGCCGCGCGACTTCATGCCGACGAAGCGGTTTTCGACCAGATCCAAGCGGCCAATGCCATGCTTGCGTCCAAGGTCATTCAGCGCGGCCAGCAAGGTCGCAGGCGACATCGCCTCGCCATTCAAGGCAACGCCATCGCCCTTTTCGAAATCGATCGTGATATATTCTGGCGTGTCTGGAGCATCTTCGGGGTTTACGGTGCGGGAGTAAACATAGTCCGGGGTTTCATCCCACGGATTTTCGAGCACCTTACCCTCGCTCGACGTGTGCAAGAGATTGGCGTCGGTCGAAAAGGGGCTTTCGCCACGCTTGTCCTTAGGCACTGGAATCTGGTGCTGTTCGGCCCATTCGATCAACCGGGTGCGGCTGGTCAAATCCCATTCGCGCCAGGGGGCGATCACCTTGATTTCGGGGTTCAGTGCATAGGCCGACAATTCAAAACGAACCTGGTCGTTTCCTTTACCCGTTGCGCCATGCGCAATGGCATCGGCTCCCGTTTCCGCCGCAATTTCAATCAGACGCTTGGAAATAAGTGGGCGGGCGATCGACGTGCCAAGCAGATAGTCCCCTTCATAGCGGGCGTTGGCACGCATCATCGGGAAGACGAAATCGCGAACGAATTCCTCGCGCAGATCGTCGATATAGATATGGTGATCGGGAACGCCCATCAGCACAGCTTTTGCTCGTGCTGGTTCAAGCTCTTCACCCTGCCCGAGGTCGGCCGTGAATGTCACGACCTCACAGCCATATTCGACCTGAAGCCATTTCAGAATGACGCTGGTGTCGAGACCGCCCGAATAGGCAAGAACAACTTTTTTGACAGAATCTTTCATCAGAACCTCGGGAAACGACTGAACACTGCGGCGCGGCTAGCAGGGGGAAGCAGGGGGCGCAACCCTAGGGTCAAGGCCTAGACCACAATCTCGAATATCTGCCAGATCCCTAAAGCGAGAAACAGAGTGGCGGCAAAAAGGCGTACGAATTTCATCGGGACCCGCTTCACAAGTTCTTCGCCAAGAAAGACGGCGGGAACATTGGCCACCATCATGCCCACTGTAGTGCCCGCTGCGACCGCAAGGACGTTTTGATAATGCGCACCCAGCGCCACCGTGGCAACCTGCGTCTTGTCGCCCATTTCGACGAGGAAAAAGGCTATCGTCGTGGTCAGAAATACGCTGCCCTTGTGCGAAACCTGCCCGTCCTTTTCGTCGATCTTGTCGGGCACCAACGTCCACAAGGCCATGGCAACAAAACCGAGTGCGACCGCCCAGCGGAACCAGGGGGCGTCAAGCAACCCTGCAATTTGTTGTCCGGCCAGGGCTGCGAGGGCGTGATTTACCAATGTGGCAGCGAAAATCCCGAAGATGATCGGTATGGGGGCGCGGAAACGGGTGCTGAGCAGGATGGCGAGCAGCATGGTCTTGTCGCCGATTTCGGCAAAGGCAACCACGGCGGCAGATGTGAAAAAAGCTTCCATTTGACATTCCAGGGGTCAGGCAGTTCAGTTACAGACGCAATGCCACCAACAACCCCGCCCGACCGGAACGGATTGCCAGTGCCATTGGTCTCGCCTTGAACCGCAATTGCGGCCCCAAATGCACCATGACCTCTCGGCCAAATATGTTGATGCATAATCCGTTTCCGAAAAGGAAACGACTGGCTACTCCCCAGATGACAGGCTATTCTCTAGGCGCGTTGGAAGGGAGAAGCAAGATGGCCAAAGCGGAAAACAAAACCAAGCCGACTGCGCTGCAGGTGGATGATTTTCTCGAAACCGTATCCGATGCACAGCAAAGGCAGGATGCAGGACAGATTATAGAGATGATGCAGCGGCTGTCCGGCCATCCACCCAAAATGTGGGGGCCAAGCATTATCGGTTTTGGATCTTATCATTATATCTATGAAAGCGGACGTGAAGGCGACATGTGCCGGATCGGCTTTTCGCCCCGCAAGGGCCAGACGGTGCTGTACCTGCTGGATGGATTTTCGGATTATACGCAGCTTCTGGAAAAGCTTGGCAAACACAAAACGGGTAAATCATGCCTCTACGTCAAACGCCTCAATGACGTTGATACGGATGTTCTGGAACAGCTTGTAACCAGATCCCTTGAATGGATGGCGGAAAAATATCCCGAGTGACGCGGTAACCTCGCGCCATTTCCCTGCGAATGACGGGAGCGGACGTCGCAAAGTCGCCCGCCTCCCATTTTCCAGTTGCGGGACCTAAGCCGATGAAATGCAGTGCCCTATTTGCCGTGCCGTTGATCCTTGCGATTGGCGCCTGTTCCAAGCAGCCGGACATCATATCCGAGGCGCAAGCCAAACAACCTATGTCAGCAGCTTCGGCGGGATCACCCATTGTTGTCGAACTCTACCAAAGTCAAGGCTGTTCTTCATGTCCTCCGGCAAATGCAGCGGTGAACGCTGTCGCGAACCAGCCGGGGATCATCGCGCTCAGCTTTGCTGTAACCTATTGGGATCGGTTGGGCTGGAAAGATGTGTTCGCTGATAAATCCTATACGCAACGGCAATATGACTATGCCCATGCCTTGCAGAACCCCAATGTCTACACACCGCAGATTGTTATCAACGGCAAAATCGCGCTGACAGGGATTAGGCGGGGTGAGTTGGCGACTGCGCTTGGCAAAGCAAAGCCCATTGACGGCGGGCCTGCCGTCGACATTATGCCCGATGCGATCCGGGTCGGCGCAGGCACCGGTTCCGCCAATATCTGGTTGGTCAGCTATGACCCGCGCATACAAAATGTCGCGGTCCGGTCGGGCGAGAATGGCGGACGGACTTTGCCCCATAAGAACATCGTTCGCTCGCTGGTGAAATTGGGCGAGTGGTCGGGCACATCAATCCGCGTAAAGCGGCCGGCCGTCCAGAAAGGTCTCGGCAATGTAATACTGGTCCAACGCAAGGGCGCTGGTCCCATTATCGCAGCGAAGGTATTCTAGACCTATTCAGCGGGAAAGCTGTCCGAAATATTGGTCGTTTTGCCGCGCCCGGACTGCCGGATCTTGAATTGCCGACGGTTGATGAAATACCGCACGGCTAGTGCTGCCAAAACCAGCAGCATGATTGCACAAAGCGAATAGGCAATGATGAGCCTGCTTTCCATAGCTTTGACGAACTCCAGTGAACCAATGGCTAGATGATTTTACAATTCGGGGCGTCTTAATGGATAAGAATAACGTATCAACACTATTTAAAACGAAATGTTAAGTTCATAATATTGCAATATTTTATCTGAAAATCACCATGCAACCAGCAATTGCGCGCCGTCGCTGAACTCCACTGTTGGCAGGGTATCGAATACGACGCAGTCGCCTGCAATCACGCTATCTCCGCCAACAAAGACTTCCCCTTCCACCGGTATGAACGCCAATTGGGTATCGGTCGGTATTTCGGAAAACTGCGCCGCGCCGGTTACATGGCGCAGATGGAAATGGGTGCTGTCGATGATGAGCGGGCCGGCATCGACATTGCCCGACCGGGCATCGGCATAAGGCTCGGCCTTCGACACATCTACTCCGTCATCAAGATGCAGGGCGCGCGGGCGGCCATAGTCGTACAGCCGGTAGGTAATGTCCGCATGTTGCTGCACTTCGACCAATGTGACGCCTGCGCCGATTGCATGGACGGTTCCGGCGGGAATATAGAAGAAATCACCTGCCTTTACCGGCTTCCAGTCCATCAGATGCTCAATCTCTCCGGATTCGCTTGCCGCACGCAATCCAGCCGCATCCAAAGGCTTCGTCGTCCCGATCCCCAGAACCGCGCCGAGTTCGGCCTCTACGATGAACCAGCATTCTTCCTTGCCCGATGCCTGCCCCCGGGCCTGTGCTTGGGCATCGTCGGGATGCACCTGGATCGAGAGCTTTTCTGACGTAAACAGCCATTTTATAAGGATCGGGAACGACGAGGATTCGTCACCTTCGAACCAGACTTCACCAATTCGTCGACCCTCCATATCGCCGAACGCAGATGGAATATCTGTGCGGCCCCATGGTTTTTCGACCATATGTTTCTTCAATTTCATCTCATTTCGCCTAACAGTAATTTTCCGCTTTTGCACCGCCGAAAGTCCGGCTAGGGCGTTGCCAACAATAAAACTCTCCCCGGGCACCAATGTTCACACTGGAGCCAAAAATGACTCAATATGTATCCCGCGCAGGCCTGCAGATCGCAGAGGAACTGGCGCATTTCGTGGAAACCCGTGCGCTCGACGGCACCGCCATTTCGGCCGATACGCTGTGGCAGGGGCTTGCCTTGATCCTTACCCAACTTGCCCCGCAGAACCGGGCGCTCCTTGCAAAACGAGACGATTTGCAGGCGAAGATCGACGCATGGCATCGCGCCCATCCCGGTCCGATTTCGGATATGCAAGGCTATCAGAGCTTTTTGCGTGACATTGGTTATCTGGTTCCCGAACCCGCGCCCTTTGCCGTGGGCACGCAAAATGTCGATGCCGAGATCGCGACCATGGCCGGACCACAATTGGTGGTCCCATCGTTGAACGACCGCTTTGTCCTGAACGCGGCCAATGCGCGCTGGGGCAGCCTTTATGACGCACTCTACGGAACCGACGTCCTTGACGCCGCCCCTGCGCAACCGGGCGGCTATGATGCCACGCGCGGCGCTGCGGTCATTGCCTATGCCCGCAGCTTTCTGAACGAGACGATCCCGGGCTGGGAAGCTGTACTGGCGGGTGGCACCTCACCCCATTTTGTCGCGAAAGCCGTTTCGGGCGAAACGTCGCGCTATTTGTTCAAGCAAAATGGCCTGCATATCGAGATTGTCGTCGATCCGGCCCACCCCATCGGCGCAACCGATGCTTTAGGTATCGCCGACGTCACGTTGGAAGCCGCACTGACCACGATCATCGACCTTGAAGATTCCGTGGCTGCAGTGGACGCGGAGGATAAGGTTGCAGCCTACACCAATTGGCTGGGCCTGATGCGCGGCGATCTGGTGGCGTCGTTTGAAAAAGGCGGCCGGACCCTGACCCGTGCGCTGGACGCGGATCGTGTTTATGGCGACATCACCCTGCCCGGCCGCAGCCTGATGTTCGTGCGCAATGTCGGGCATTTGATGACCAACCCGGCGGTGCTGCTTGCCGATGGCGGCGAAGCGCCTGAAGGCATATTGGATGCACTCTTCACGTCCCTGTGCGCGCTGCACGACCTGAAAGGTCTTGGCACCCATCGCAACAGCCGCGCGGGGTCCATCTACATCGTCAAACCCAAGATGCACGGCCCCGAAGAAGCCGCATTGACCAACGCGCTGTTCGACGCTGTCGAAGATGTCCTCGGCCTTGCGCGCCACACTATCAAGGTGGGCGTGATGGACGAAGAACGCCGGACCAGCGCCAACCTCGCCGCCTGTATTTATGCCGTCAAGGACCGTATCGTGTTTATCAACACGGGCTTTCTCGACCGCACCGGCGACGAGATGCACACCGCGATGCAGGCAGGCCCGATGATCCGCAAGGCCGAGATGAAAACATCCAGCTGGATACAGGCCTATGAAGCACGCAATGTGCAGATCGGACTGGCATGCGGCCTGTCCGGCAAGGCACAGATCGGCAAGGGCATGTGGGCAGCGCCCGATATGATGAAGGACATGATGGTCCAGAAAATCGGCCACCCCAAGGCGGGCGCAAATACCGCTTGGGTGCCCTCCCCCACTGCCGCGACCTTGCACGCAATGCATTACCACCAGTTCGACGTCTTTGGCCGGCAGGCCGAGCTTGCAACCGAACCAACGCCGGGTCTCGATCCGCTCCTGACCATTCCCGTTGCGCCGGTCGGCCATAATTGGTCGGATGAGGATGTGACGCAGGAACTGGAGAATAACGCCCAGGGGATTTTGGGCTATGTTGTCCGCTGGATTGACCAGGGCGTTGGCTGTTCCAAGGTTCCCGATATTCACGACATTGGTTTGATGGAAGACCGGGCAACCTTGCGCATTTCGTCACAGCACATCGCCAATTGGTTGCTGCATGGCATCGCGACCGAGGCACAGGTGGACGCCGCCCTCACCAAAATGGCTGCCAAGGTGGACGGACAAAATGCAGGCGATCCGCTATATGAAAAGCTGACGCCGGATAGCATCGCGTTCAAAGCGGCCCGTGCGCTTATCTTTGAAGGAGTTCAGCAACCGAACGGCTATACCGAACCGTTGCTGCACAAATTCCGCCTGGAAAAGAAAGCCGCCGCTTAAGGCGCCGGATTTTTCTTCAACTGTTCTGCCTTCCAGTCCATCGCACGGCGCACCCGCCGTTCGACGGACGGATGCGAATAAAAGGCAATTTCTTCAAAGGCTGAAGGGCGCGGATAGCGATATTCCGCGGTCTTCACCAACGCACCGGCAAGCGCATCCGGCAGGTTGACCGTCCGCAGCGAATAGGCGTCAGCCTCGCTTTCACCCATGCGTGTCACACTGTTGAGCACTGGCTGCGCCAACAGGCCAAGCACCGAAACAATGAACAGCAATACGGGCAGTCCCTCGGGATCGCCGACCTGCGCCTTGCTGCCAAACAGCGCGGCGACACGGCCAAACAGCCGGTCGGCAAGAAAGAAGCCGACCATTGCCAGACCCGCAAAAAGGAACACGATCCGCCACACATGGCCCAGCACATAATGGCCGATCTCGTGCCCGGTAACGGCTTTGACCTCATCCAGCGAAGCTTGCTTCATGGCGACATCGGATATGGCAATCCGCGCCGAGCCGAACACACCCGACACATTGGCGGTAAAATTATTCGATTGGCGCGAACCATCGAACATCAACACTCGGTCGTGCGGAATACTGGCCTCATCCGCCATTTCGAGCAGCGCAGTCCGAACGGGACCTTCAGGCACCGGCTTATACTCATTGAACAGCGGTTCGATGAGAACCGGAGACAGCAAAATAGTCGCGGCAGCCGCAAAGGCAGTCAGCCCACCCGACCATAGCCACCAACTTTTCCCGGTGCGCCGGATCAGGGCGTAAACGCCGAGGAAGAACAATCCGCCAAGTAAGCTCGACAACAGGATACCGATGGCATCTTGCGCGAGAAAATCGCCCAAGGGTTGGCTGGTGCGGCCATAGCTGCGTTCAAAACCCCATTCTTCATACAGGCCCCATGGCAGGCTGATCAACGCCGACAGGAAAAAGAAGGATGTGCTGATCACCCATGTCCGCAAACCCCATCCACTTTTTTCCAAACGGGCCGACAACCGTTCCAGCAAGCGCGACCGCACGATGATCCACGTCACCAACGCAGTCACAACCAAACCCCCGAGCATCAGCCAATGCGTTGCCGTCGTGTAGCTTGCCGCCTTTTGCAGGGCCTCGGGCCCCAAGCTGTCAATATAGCGCGCGGTTTCCACCGCAGGATCGAATGCCATTCCTATAAGTCCCTCTGTTCCGCTGTGTTAGCTATATCATACAGCAATGGCGTGCAAGGCGTATTGCACGCATGGCTTGCGCCATTGGAAAACGCATGGTTTATTCGCACGGATGTGGAGGTTGGTGGTCCTGTATGGCTTGGCGCTTGCGGCGCTCGCGTTCCTGCTGGAATGGCTCGATTATACACGAAGCATCCAGCACTGGTCTTTTGAATTTTATGTTACCTGCGTCGCCGTCATCTTCGTCCTTTTGGGTATCTGGATCGGGAACCGTTTAACGGCACGACCACGTGAAGGCTTTGCCCGAAACGAGGCTGCTATCGCGTCGCTGGGTATCAGTGCGCGCGAGGTTGAAGTTTTGGAAATGCTATCCGCTGGACACGCCAACAAAGTCATTGCCCGCCACCTCGACATATCCCCGAACACCGTCAAAACCCATGTCGCGCGTTTGTATGAAAAACTGGAAGTGGCCAGCCGGACCCAAGCGATCAGCCGCGCGCGGGAGCTGGATATTTTACCCTGAAATGGGGTGATTTCCGCCAAATCACCCATTTGGGCGATTTCTTTCTCCGATTGTCCGGCCCAGAAATTTGGGGCATCCATAACCAAGAGGGAGATATTTTATGGGACGGATAATCCTGGTTTACGGCGTAATCGCCGGCGTGACCGTGGCGATACTCATGCGCATCGCAATGATGCTTTTCCCGGAAGGCGGCACCGGCGGAATGATCGCCGGCTTTTCTTCCATGATCATCGCATTGTCCTTCGTCTTTATCGGGGTGAAGCGATATCGCGACATTGAATTGGGCGGTATCATTCGATTCTGGCGTGCCTTGGGGGTCGGCTTTGCCATCGCGTTCATCGCGTCGCTGTTTTACGTCGCCGCCTGGGAGCTCTATTTATACTTCACCAATTACACATTCATGGATGAGTATATCAGTGCGACACTTGAACAGGCGAAAAGCCAAGGCAAAACCGCCACAGAACTCGCCACCATGGCGCGGGAGATGGACAGTTTCCGTGCGCTCTACGCGAATCCGTTTAGCCGCATGGCTGTTACGTTCACGGAAATATCGCCGATAGCCGTTCTTATGCCCCTGATATCCGCCGCTTTGTTACGCAACAGCCGTTTCCTGCCTTTGAGGGCGGCTACTGCTTGATTTGAAAGTGTTTTCCGATACAGTCCGCTGTATCGGGAGATACAAATATGCGCGAGTTAACAATCCGGTCCGTCATCTTGGGCGGTCTGATCACTTTGCTGTTTACCGCAGCAAATGTCTATTTGGGTCTGAAGGCCGGATTGACCTTTGCCACATCCATTCCCGCTGCGGTCATTTCGATGGCCATACTCCGCCTGCTGCCGGGCGGGACCATCCTAGAAAACAACATTGTGCAAACCATCGCCAGCGCGGCGGGAACATTGTCGGCCATTATCTTTGTGCTGCCGGGATTGGTGATCCTGGGATATTGGCAGGGCTTTCCTTTCCTGACGACCGCCGCAGTCTGTGCGACCGGCGGGATATTGGGCGTGATGTTTTCGGTCCCCTTGCGCCGCGCTTTGGTCACGGGTTCCGATCTTCCCTATCCCGAAGGAAAGGCGGCTGCCGAAGTGCTGATCGTTGGATCGGCCGAAGGTTCGGGGTCGGATGAAAACAAGCGCGGCCTTGCCACCATCCTGGTGAACGCGCTGCTTTCCGCCGGTGTTTCACTTCTGATTTCCATGAAGCTCGTGGCCGGTGAAATCGCCCGCTATTTCAAAATAGGGGCAGGCGCGACTGGTGCGTCCACATCGCTGAGCCTCGCTCTGGTCGGGGTCGGCCATCTGGTCGGGCTGTCGGTCGGGCTTGCGATGCTTTTGGGCATGGCGATCAGCTGGCTCGGGCTGGTTCCCTATTTCAGCCAAGGTGTCGCTGGTGCGGACGCCGCGGAAATCGCAGGCACCGTGTTCCGCGAAAAGGCCCGCTTCATTGGCGCAGGCACCATCGGTGTCGCCGCCATATGGACTTTGCTCAAGATCATCGGCCCGATTGTACAGGGCCTTAAAGGCGCAATGGCCGCCTCCGCCGCGCGGTCAGCGGGCGATAACTTGGCACTGACCGAACGTGATATTCCAATCAAGCTGGTGGGTGCGATTATCGTCGCCACATTGATACCCATCGCCTTTCTGCTCTGGCAGTTTTTGGGTGCCACGCCGCTTGCCGGAATGGCAGGCCCCATGATTGGCCTCACCATCGTATACATCCTGTTGGCGGGTGTCGTGATCGCGTCAGTCTGCGGCTATATGGCGGGTCTAATCGGCGCATCGAACAGCCCGATTTCCGGTGTCGGCATTTTGGCCGTGGTTGGCGCATCACTGATGCTGCTCGGCTTTTTCGGCCGGGGCGGTACGCCCGATGAAACCAGCGCGATGATCGCTTATGCCCTCTTCGCGACCGCAATCGTGTTCGGTATTGCGACCATTTCGAACGACAATTTGCAGGATCTCAAAACCGGACAGATTGTTGGCGCGACGCCATGGCGGCAACAGATTGCGCTGGTGATCGGTGTGCTCTACGGCAGCCTTGCGATTCCGCCGGTGCTCGACTTGCTGAACAATGCTTTTGGCTTTGCGGGCAGCGCAGGCGCTGGCGAGAATGCCCTTGCCGCGCCGCAGGCCTTGCTCATCTCAGCGCTGGCAAAGGGTGTCCTTGGCGGCGACCTCGATTGGCCGCTACTCGGACTTGGCGCCCTTATCGGGGTTGCCGTGGTGATCGTTGACGAACTGCTCGGCAAGGCGGGCAAACGCCGCCTGCCGCCTCTGGGTGTCGGCATGGGCGTCTATCTGCCGATGGCGCTGACATTCCTGATCGTCGTCGGGACCGTGCTCGGCCATTATTACGACAAATGGGCCGACGCGCGCAAAGACCCAGAAGCCGCCAAACGCATGGGTGTCCTAGCCGCGACCGGCCTGATCGTCGGGGAAAGCCTGTTCGGCGTCGCCTTCGCCGGGATCGTCGCGGGCAGCGGCAGCGATGCGCCTTTGGCCGTCGTCGGCGAAGGCTTTGCCCCTATCGCTGAATATGGCGGCGCAATCCTGTTTATCGGCATCTTATGGTGGATCTACCACCGCACACGTCGTGAGGCCGCGCAATAAGGATTGTGCCCCTAGGCCGGGTCCAGCCCGTCCAGAAAACGTTCGGCATCCAGCGCCGCCATGCAGCCGGTTCCTGCGCTGGTGACGGCCTGGCGATAGATGTGGTCCATCACGTCGCCACAGGCAAAGACGCCGGACACACTGGTCTCGGTCGCTTGGCCTTCGGCACCGCCGCGGACCTTGATGTAGCCGCCGGCCATGTCGAGATGCCCTTCGAAAATGCCGGTGTTGGGCTTGTGGCCAATGGCAATGAAGACTCCGTGAAGTTCGATATCCTCGGTGCCGCTGCCATCGGTCGCTGCAATGCGCATGCCGGTGACGCCCATCGCATCGCCCAGCACTTCGTCAAGGGTGTGGTTCCACTTGATCGTCACCTTGCCCTCGGCCTCCCGCGCAAAGAGCCGGTCTTGCAGGATCTTCTCCGCCTTCAGCTTGTCGCGGCGGTGGACGAGGGTGACGTGGCTGGCGATGTTGGCGAGATAAAGTGCCTCTTCAACCGCCGTGTTCCCGCCGCCAATCACCGCCACCGGTTTGTTTCGGTAGAAAAAACCGTCGCAGGTGGCGCAGGCCGACACGCCCTTGCCCATGAAAGCCGTTTCGCTTGGAAGGCCGAGATATTGCGCGCTGGCGCCCGTTGCGATGATGACCGCGTCCGCCGTATAATCGCCTGCCCCGCCGGTCAGCGTAAAGGGCCGCTTGGAGAAATCGACCTTTTCAATATGGTCATTCTCGATCCGCGTTCCGAAGCGCTCGGCATGCTTGCGCATCCGCTCCATCAATTCGGGGCCTATAACGCCCGCATCGTCGCCCGGCCAGTTGTCGACTTCGGTCGTCGTCATCAACTGCCCGCCGATTTCCACGCCGGTGACGATCATCGGCGTCAGATTGGCGCGCGCGGCGTAGACGGCGGCAGTATAGCCTGCCGGGCCGGAGCCGATGATGATGACGGGAGCGTGGCGATTTTCGGTCATGGATGCGCTTTCTGATTCTGTTGGAGGGGGACATAAGCGCCCCGACCCCGCTGGCCAAGGGGGACACCCTACTTATCCCCATAAATTAGGGCTTCACATTAGCGTCCCGTCCACTTATCAGGCGGCGCGTAACAAGCTTCAGGGAGCATTTTCATGGCCAAAGTCACCGTAATCTCACGCAATGGCGAAGGCCGCGAAGTAGAGACGGAAAATGGTCTGTCGCTGATGGAAGTCATCCGCGACAATGGCTTTGACGAATTGCTCGCTTTGTGCGGTGGTTGCTGCTCCTGCGCGACCTGCCATGTGCATATCGATCCGGCCTTTGTCGACAAGCTGCCCAAAATGGGTGAGGACGAAAACGACCTGCTCGACAGCACCGATCACCGCAACGAAACATCGCGCCTGTCGTGCCAGATTCCGGTCAGTGATGCACTCGACGGCCTGATCGTCACCATCGCGCCGGAAGACTAAACCACCGTCACCAGCCCGATCATCGCCCCCGTCATGGCGGAGGCGAGGTTGCCCGCGACCCAGCTTTTCATTCCCAACGACGCCGCGTCGGTGCGGCGTGCGGGGCAAAGCGTGCCGATGGTCGACACGAGCAAACCCACGCTCGCAAGGTTGGCAAAACCGCATAAAGCATATGTGATTATCAACTTGCTTCGGGGTCCGAGTTCGCCGTCGGACAGAGCCGCCATGTCGAGATAGGCGACATATTCGTTCAGGATAGCTTTCGTTCCCATCAGCCCCCCGGCGGTGCCGGCATCCTCCCATGGAATGCCGATCGCCCACATGAGTGGCGCAAATATCCAGCCGAAAAAGCGGCGCAATGTCAGCGGACTGCCGTCGATGAGCGGCAAGACGCCCAGGATCTGGTCAACCAGTGCGACAAGCGCGAACACAACGATTATGATGCCGATCACGGCCAGAAACAATTGCACCCCGTCCATCGTGCCCGTGATGACTGCGTCGATGCTGCTTTCATATTTCAGGCTTGTATCGTCCGGCTCCATCTGGGTGTCGCCATCGCCCGGGACCATCAGGCGGGCGATCAGTATCGAGGCGGGTAGAACAATCAGCGATGCCGAAATCATATGCCCCACGGCATCAGGAACCGTTTTCGACAGCGTCTGCGCGTACAGGATCAGGATCGCACCCGAGATCGTCGCCATCGCCAACACCATGACCGCGAACAATTCGCTACGGCTCATTTTCTCGAAATAGGCCCGCACCACCAAGGGTGCCTCGACAACGCCGAGGAAGATATTGGCACCGGCGCTCAGTCCGACAACGCCACTGACCCCCATCGTCTTTTGCAGAGCCCAGCTCAGCCCGCGCACGATGAACGACAATATCTTCCAGTGCCAAAACAGCGCGGAAAGCGCCGAGAAGACGATAACGAGCGGCAAAATCTGGAAGGCAATAATCAGCGGAGGTTGCGCGCCATCCTTAAGGACGAAGGGCATTTCGCCCCCGCCGGTATAACCGAACATATAGCTGGACCCGACCAAAGTCGCCTTTTCAATGGCCATCACCGCATAATTGGCAAGCATGACGATATCCCACACAAAGGGGACACGCACGATCAAAAGCGCGATGCCGATTTGCAGAAGCAAAGCCCCGCCGACCCAGCGCCAACCGGGAAACGCCTTGCGATTTTCCGATAAGCCCCACGCGATCAATACAACCAGCGATATGCCGATCAGCCCTTGCAACTGCTGCAAGACTGCCATCATCCGCGCATCGCCGTTTCAATGGGTTCGGCAAGAACGGGATAACCATGACCATCGGGAATGCACAGCCAGCTCCCGTCTTCGCGCTTGTCGATATAGGTCTGCACCATGGTTACGGGATGGTCCGCCGCATGGCCGGCGGCGGCATCAAAGGTGCCGAATAGCGCAAGCCGTTCGAGGTTGCGGCGTGTCGGGAAGATAATCTTGACCTCACCGCGGTCCGCTTTGTCCAGAACTTCAGCGGCGGTAGCCCAGAATAGCGCGCGGTTTTCGGTGTGGTCCACGGTTGCAATGGGGGCGGTAGCACCTGCATCTGCCAGATAAAAACGCGTGTCGAAAACGCGGCTCGCCCGCTCGAATGCCGGGGGCCGCCAGCGCGACCAAGGCACCAGCCGGTCAAAGTCGGGAGTCCAACCATGGCGCGTGCACATTGCCTGCAGGCTCTCCCCTTCATGCAACGCGGCCCGCGCTTCGTCACAATCGGCGGGGTCAGAAACCCCGGCAAGGCCCAATGCCAGCCCGGCTTCCTCGATCGTTTCCCTTATGGCCGCAAGCCGTGCCGCCGCCTCGTCCAGCGGCAAGGGGCCACCCAGCATTTCCGCATAATCAAAATCGGCCGCATCCACCTTGCCGCCGGGAAACACCGCCGCGCCGCCTGCAAAGGCCATGGCTTTGATCCGTTCCACCATCAGCAAAAGCGGCGCGCCGCCCGATGGATTCTCGCGGAAAATCACCATCGTGGCGGCGGGCGTGGCTATGGGCTCTTCGGAGGTGTCAGCATTCATGCCGCCACAAAAGCATGCTTTCGTGACAGTTAGAAGCGGAAAGTTAATCCGGCGATTAAACTGGTTGCCTCCGGCCCTGCGAATCCTAGCGTGCGGTTGGCGTTGAGGTTCAGGCTGATATCTTGTGACAGCGCAAAAGAAGCGCTCGCGCCAACTTCTGCCCATTCATCGCTTTGCCCCGGGACATTGCGCGCGGCGACGATGCGGCTGATGGTGCCGCTTCCCGTTCCCGACCGCGTGGCGCTGCTGTTCGATGTCGCGACAAAGGCCGCATTCACGCCAAAGCTGTGCTGGGCATCGGGTCCGAACACCGTTTGCAGGGCGACGCCGGCCGAGCCGGTCACGCCATCTTCACGCGATTTCACGGTCGTGACTTCGCCGCCCGGAAGCGTGACTGCGCGACCTACGTCGATCCGGTCATAATCGACCGCCAGAAAAGGCGATGCTATCACGCTTTCGCCCAACATCAGATCATAGCTCAGGCCACTACCGACGGCGAAGCTCGAACCGTCGCTGTTGATCGTCACGCGCCGGCCAAGGCGTTCGAACACTTCCGTATCGAAACGGCGTTGACCCAACGACACATAGCCGTCGACGCTGAGGTCGCCGAATCTGCGGCCGCCCGAAAGGGACACTGTTTCGCTGTTCACTGGTACGGCATTCAACACGCCCTGCGTCACCCCGCCGCGCACGGCGGAGACGGACAATTGGATAAAGCCCTGCTCAAATTCGCGCGCAAGCGACAGGCTCGCAAATTGCGGGTCCTCATCCTGCGAATACACTGTCACGCCCGCATTTAACGATGCACGCCAATCCTTGGCGTCCTCCGCATGGGCTTGTGCCAGGGGTATCAGACTTGTTGCGGCGCACAGGCCAATCATCCAGATTTTCATAAACTGCCTCCTGTTGAAACGCCCGGTTAAGGGCTGGTTCGCATTCAACGGACGACAAAAGAAAAACCTTCGAAATTTTTTCGAAGGGTTTTTGCTTTATAAACGTAAAGCATGTGAACCGCATTATAATGAGTGGCGAAATGATGCAGCAAGCGATCAAATTTACGCAGGAAAATGACGACGAACTGGTGGCCCGCATTGCCGCCCGGGATCATGGTGCCATGCGGCTTGCCAGTGATCGCCATGCCAATATGGTTTGGCGCGTTGCCTACCGGATGCTGGGCGACGCGGCCGAAGCCGAGGATGTTGCACAAGAATCGCTTCTAAAGCTCTGGAATCATGCCGATCGCTGGAATGCAGGTGGGCCTGGCATTGCCCCATGGCTTAAAAAAGTGACCGTCAACCAATGCCTCGACCGGCTGCGGCGCAAACGCTTTGCCAGCGACGAAGAAGTGCCCGAGCGGGAAGATGAAACCCCGTTGGCCGACCGCCAGATGGAGGCGGTGGAGACCGGACAGGCTGTGAAAGACTGCATTGAAACCCTGCCCGACCGGCAGCGTGCCGCGGTCATTTTGACCTATTATGAAGAGCAGCCCAATCAAGGGGCGGCGGAAACGTTGGATATGCAATTGAAAGCTTTTGAATCGCTGCTGTTCCGCGCGCGGTCCAGTTTGAAGGGCTGTGTCGAACGCAAGGGCGTTATGGCACAAGGGAGGGCAGGATAATGACCGAGCCCGCATTCTCGCCCGAAATGGAAAAGGCGCTGAACAGCTATGCCGTTCCGCCCGCACCCGCCGGATTTTCCGACCGTTTGATGGCCCGTATCGCCAGCGGAGATACCGGCACCGTTGCGACCGCTATGCCGGAATTACCTGCACGCCGCCGCACACCCAGCCCATGGCGGCGGACAAGCCGGATCGTCGGATCCGTAGCCTTGTTTTCCCTGGCGACCGCAACCGCCGCTGCGGCAGGTGTGTTCGGGCATCCGGTGTATCTGCCGGGGATAACCGAAGCGCTGGTCAAGGCAGAGATTGTCGAGGCACCGGCGCCCCGCCCACAACCAGAGCCCGTCCAGATTGCCGAACAATCCCCACAAACGGAAACTGTCACGCCCGTACTGGATGAGCAACCGCAAGGAAGCGCAGTCGTGACGTCGCGTTTGACGGCCTTGCGCGAAGATCCGCGTTTTGCCGAACTAACGCCCAGACAAAAGCTGGCGGTTGCGGGACGCGAAGTCCGTACGATGGTGCGCAGCGGCGAAGTTACCCGTCAGGAAGCGCGCGCCGCCGTACGCGATATGGCGCGCAATGCCGATCCTGCGACAAAGGCCGCCGTGCGCACGGCGATTGCAGAGCGCCGGGAGAAACGCGTTGAACGGCGGAACGGCGCGGTCGCTCCCGTTAATGGTGCGGCGGCAGAACCGCTTGCCGTAACCACGCCATCGACCTTGCAAGAGGAGCAAGCCGTTGCGCAAAGCGAAGCTGTACCCGCTTTGGCCGCGGGCAAGTTGACCGAAGAACAAGCCGAAGCCTTGCGCGAACGCCTGCGCACCGCCAGCCCCGAACAACGCGCCGCCCTGCGCAACGCGCTACGTGAACGCCGCCAGCTGCGCCAGCAACGGCGTGCGCAGTGAGGGTGATGGGAAGGAAACACGGAGCCTAACTCGCCTCTTCCCTTCAGGGGAGAGGTACGTAGTCTTATGGCTTTAGCCATTAGACGAAGTGGAGAGGGGGAGTTCGCCCACCAAACCCTACTCCACACCATCCGGATAGCTGATCTCCATCACTTCCCATTCCTTGGGACCTGACGGCAGCGTCACGGTTTTGACATCGCCGACCTTGGCCCCGCGCAGCGCGCGGGCGAGGGGGGAGTTCCAGCCTATGCGGCCGTCGGACGCTTCGGCTTCGTCGTCGCCGACGATGGTGACGGTGCGGTGGGTGTCGTCAATGTCGGCGAGCAGGATTGTCGCGCCGAAAAATACACGGCTCCGGTCGGGTTGTTTTGCTGGATCGAGGACATTTGCAAACTTCATTTTCTTGGACAATTGGCCAAGTTCGCGGTCTATCGCGCGCAGCTTTTGCTTGCCGTAGATATAGTCGCCATTTTCACTGCGGTCGCCATTGCCTGCGGCCCAGCTGACCGTTTCGACCACAGCGGGGCGTTCCACGGCAAAGAGTTGCTGGTATCGCGCGCGCAAGGCTGCGAATCCGGCGGGGGTAATCGGGTTGGTACGTTCCATGGGGGTGACCTATGTCACCCCGGCGTGGATTTGCCCAGATAGGTACTGAGCGGCGTTGCCGAGCGGATCCGTGCTTTTTCCGGATGCAGATGGTCATACATCACGGCATTTTCCAGAACGCGGTAAACATAATCGCGTGTCTCGCTCAGCGGGATTTTTTCGATCCATTCCATCATGCCGATCTCGCCGGTACGCGGGTCGCCATAAGCTTTCAGCCATTTGTTCACATTGCCCGGACCACCATTATAGGCCGCAATCGCTAGCGGGTAGCTGCCGCCGTAATAATCGAGCATCCGTTGAATATAAGTCGAGCCGAGCGAAATGTTGTAGTCGGTATCGACGGTCAGCGCATCGGGGCGATAGGCCATCGATATCTTGCCCGATGTCTCGCGGGCGGTTCCGGGCATCAACTGCATGAGGCCGCGCGCGCCGGCGTGGCTGACTGCGGCTTTGTCGAACTGGCTTTCCTGACGCATGATGGCGTGCGCCAGCGTCCAGTTGTGATTTTGCGAGGCCGGGACGTCAACGGTGGGGTAACCATTGCCCAAAAGATCGGCATAGCCATAATAGCGGGCGGTACGACCCGCCATGACCGCCAGATCCGGGCGGTTTATCTTTTTGGACAGACCGATCGCACTGGCAAATTCGGCCCGGGTTTTCGCATTCTGTGAAATCGCGCGGAGGAAGTTGCTCTGGTCCTTCCAGGTGCCATATTTGGATGCGAGTGCGGCAGCCAGATAAACAGGAGGCGTTCTTGTGTCGGTAAGTTGGGGTGGCGTAACGGCGATCTTCGGTACAGGCGGAAGAGGGCGTTTCAACTGCTCAAGCGACAATTGCCCAAAAAAGCTGTCGTAATAAATGGCAGCCTGCTCATAATATTTGGTCGCACCGGCAACATCTCTGTTCTGGGCGGCGGCTTTGCCTGCCCAATGCCAACCCTTTGAACGGGTTTGCGGAGATTTAGCGGCGTTTGCATAGCTCACGAACATCGCCGCGGCATCGCCGGGTCGGTTCAGGCGATCCATCGCCAATGTGCCAGCGAGCCAGGTGAGGCTTGTATAATGGTCGCGTGTTGTCAGGTCTTGGTCGACCATGACCAGCCCCGGTGTTGGCGCGTCATCGACCCGTGAGGCGATGCGGTAGGCTACGTCATATTGTCCGTCTTTTGCGGCTGCTTGGGCGTGGGTCAGAAGTAGCTTGTACCAGTCTTTCAACACGGGGGCAGGTGCGACGAGGCGGCCACGATTCGCAAGAAGTTCGCGTGCCGCATAAGTGTTGCCGGAAACGCGCAGTGCATCGACGCGCGCGGCGAGCAGGCTTGCTTCGTTATTGGCACTGTTGCCGGCTTCCTGGACTTTCAGGGCAGCGTCAGGGCTGTTCTGGCGTGTCGCCAGTGTCGCAGTGAAGGCTGGTCGGCGTTGCGGGGAGGTATATCCGATCCATCTTTCTGCCGCGCGGGTTGAACTTGACCAGAGAAGGCGGTCAACGCGGGCGTCATGGTCTGCCGCAGTCAGGCTGGACCCTGCGATGCGGAACAGGCGGGCCTCGTCATCATCGGACAAGGGGCCACCACGCCACGCTTCACGGGCGAACTTTGCGGCACGTGCCTTGTCGCCGCTGGCATCAAGCGCCATCGCGAATTTGGCCCGTCCGCCGTTGGTCAGCGGGGGGAGGCGGTCGAAATAGGCAACGACCTGCGACGGCGAAAAGCTGAGCGGGTTGATCGCTTGCTCGGCATTTTTGCGCATATCGTCGGCATTGGGCCAGTCGGGATAGTCCATCAGGAACGACGCATAATCGCTGAAGCTGTAGCTTGCCGACGCGCTCAACATCTTCCAGCGTTGCAGCGCGGCGGGGATTTTGCCTTCGCTGGGGTCATATTGGACGACGGGAGCGACAGGTGCAGGCTGTCCGGCCGTCGGGGCAGGGGTGGTTGCCGCCGTGCCGGTCCCGGGCTGCCAGATAATTTCAGGTTGCTGTTGTGCCGCTGCCATCGCAGTAGCAGGAAGAATCAGCAGTGATGCTGAAATGAGATGCTTTACCATGCTGGACATATTATGTGCCCCATCCTTATCAGGTGCTGAACGAACGACTATATTCCCCATAGCCGCCATCTATGGTCTAAAATGAAAGATATATGCCATGTTTTCCGGATCAATACCGGCCCTAGTGACTCCTTTTTGCGACGGAGCGTTTAGCGAGAAGCATTTTCGCGCGCTGATCGACTGGCAAATCGACAATGGATCCAGTGCTCTGGTGCCCGCCGGGACGACCGGGGAATCATCGACGCTGTCCAATGCGGAGCATCATCGCGTGATCGAGGTGTGCATAGAACAGGCCGCCGGGCGCGTGCCGGTCATTGCAGGCTGCGGGTCGAATGACACCAACAACGCGATCCTGCACCTCAACTTCTCGAAGAAAAGCGGTGCGGCGGCGGGGCTTGTGGTTGCGCCTTATTACAACCGGCCCAATCAGGAGGGCATCTATGCCCATTTTGAGGCGATGACGAAGAAGAATGACCTGCCGATCGTGCTATATAACGTGCCTGCGCGGACGGTGACGGACATCAAGCCCGAGACTGTAGCGCGGCTGGCGAAGCTGCCGACGGTTATCGGGATAAAGGACGCCAGCGGAGATATGCCACGGGTTACCGATCATCGGTTGGCGTGCGGGCCGGACTTCTGCTTATTGTCCGGCGTGGATGAACAGTCATTGGCCTTTAACGCCGCGGGCGGGGTGGGCTGCATCTCGGTAACCGCCAATGTCGCGCCCAAGCTGTGCGCGGAGTTTCAGGCGGCCTGTGCGACTGGCGACTATGAGTTGGCACGCAATCTGAATGACAAGCTCTATCCGCTTCATCTTGCGTTGTTTTCCGATGCATCGCCCGGGCCGATCAAATACGCCCTGTCGCGCGTTATCGAAGGCTTCCCCACCGAGCTGCGCCTGCCCATGACCCCGCCGAGCGAGGCCAGCTGCCGTCAGGTCGACGCCGCTTTGGAGAATGCAGGTCTCATCTGATGTCGCGTCCCAAAGCCGAAGAGTTCAACAAGGTCAAAACCGTCGCCGAGAATCGGCGCGCGCGGTATGATTACCATATCGACGACAAATATGAGGCCGGGATCGTGCTGACCGGGACGGAAGTCAAATCGCTGCGCTTTGGCGAAGGATCGATTGCGGAGAGCTACGCCGAGGTCAAAGACGACCAGATTTGGCTGATCAACGCAAATATCCCGGAGTTCAGCCACGGCAACCGCTACAACCATGAACCCAAGCGGCCCCGTAAATTGCTCCTTAATCTTCGCGAGATAAACAAGCTGCACGGTGCTGTAATGCGCCAGGGTATGACGCTTGTCCCGCTGTCGATCTATTTCAACGGCAAGGGGCGGGCAAAGGTAGAACTCGCGCTCGCCAAGGGTAAAAAGGCCCCCGACAAGCGCGCGACCGAGAAGGAACGCGATTGGAAGCGCGAGCAGGGACGTATCATGCGGGATCGCGGATGAGCAAATTTGGCGCCTGGATACAGCGGCAAGCCCCGACGCGCGACAGCTTCGAGCGCAGCCGTTTCCTGCGCCCTTTTGCGCAGCGCGTCTTCCATCCCGCGCTGTGGCGTTTCACGCGCCGTTCGGTGCCGCGCGGCGTCGCGCTGGGCCTGCTTGTCGGTATCTTCCTGCTGATTCCCGGTGTCCAGATCGCAGGCGTTGCCTTGCTGGCCTTGCCCGTGCGCGCCAATATCCCCATCGGCGCGGCCATGACCTTCCTCAGCATGCCCGCCACGACGCCCTTCATCCTGTTTGCATCGGTCTATGTCGGCGAATCAGTCCTGCGGCTAAGCGGCGGGTCGGGGCGTTTTTACGAATTGATCGAAACCAGCGCGCCCTTGTCGGCGTGGATGGACTTCGTCTGGACCGAAGCGCCCATGGCGCTGGTACAGGGCGTCGCAGGACTCGCCATCATCTCGGTCGTTGCCGCTGCGCTAGGTTATGTGCTGGCGGCGTGGTTCTGGCGCTGGTGGATCAGCTCCAAATGGCGACGCCGGTCGAAAGCACTTGCGGCTGGTGGATAATCTGTAGCTTGGCATTGCCGCTCGGATAGCGAATACTCCCCTGTAGTTAAGGGGAGTTCACCATGAAGATTACCAAAAGCTGGGCTTTGGGCCTGTCCGTATCGATGCTCGCGCTGAGCACGCCTGCAATGGCGGAAAATGCCGCAACGCCGCAGGAAGCAGAAGCAGCGCCTAAATCCGGCCCGCAACTCGGCACCTATGGCTTTGATAGCGAGGGCATGGATACGACCGTATCGCCCGCCGACGATTTCTATCTCTACGCCAATGGCAAATGGGCCGAGAAAACGCAGATTCCAGCCGACAAGTCCAACTATGGCATGTTCACCGCGCTCGACGATCTGTCCAAGGATCGGGTGAAGCTGGTTCTGGAAGCCGAAAAGGACGTGAAAGGCAGCAAGGCGGGCGATGTCTATGCAAGCTACCTCGACACCGCGACAGTTGAAAAGAAGGGCCTGAAACCCATCCAGCCCTGGCTGAAGCAAGTGCGCGGCATCAAGAGCAAGGCTGCCTTTGAAAAGATGCTGCCGACCGCCGCGCGTAATGGCGTAGGCGCGTTGTTCGGTGGCTTTGTGGGTCAGGACGACAAAAACCCCGATGTCTACATCTTCCAGATTTATCAGGGCGGCACCGGCTTGCCCGACCGCGACATGTATCTGGTCGAAAACGACAAATTTGAGGCGATCCGCAAGGCCTATAAGGAATATCTGGCCAAGATGCTGACCCTTGCAGGCGAGAAAAATGCCGTAGCACGGGCCGATGCCATTTTCGCAATGGAGAAGAAAATCGCCGAAGTTCAATGGACTCGCGAAGATTCTTCAGATGCCACCAAAACCTATAACAAGATGACCTTGGCCGAGCTGGATGCGCTGACGCCCGGGTTGAAGCTGTCGTCGGTCCTGACCGGTGTCAGTCCGAAAATCACCGAAGTGGTGGTGGGGCAACCCAGCGCCATTACCGGCATTGCCAAGATTTTTGCCGATACCGACCTCGCGGTGCTGAAGGACCAGATGGTCGTCAACAGCCTCGCCACCTTCTCCAATGTGCTTCCCGATTCGGTGTCGGACACGACCTTCGCCTTTTACGGCACCACCCTGCAGGGCACGCCGCAGCGCGAACCCCGCTGGAAACGGGGCGTTTCCTTGACCGAAGGAACGGTGGGTGACGAAGTGGGCAAAGCCTATGCCGCCAAATATTTCCCGCCGGAAACCAAAGCGGCGATGAATATTCTGGTCAAGAATGTGCTCGCCGCACTGGGCCGCCGCATCGACAATCTTTCCTGGATGCAGCCGCAAACCAAGGTAAAGGCGCAGGCCAAGCTTGCCAATTTCACCACCAAGATCGGCTATCCCGACCGCTGGAAAGATTATTCGAAGCTGAAAATCGTTCGGGGCGACCTGTACGGCAATGATCTGCGCGCCAACCAATGGGGCTTTGACGACAATATCTCCAAACTGGGTGGCCCGATCCGCCGCTGGGAATGGGGTATGCTGCCACAGACCGTGAACGCCTATGCCAATTTCGGCATGAACGAGATCGTTTTCCCCGCCGCGATTCTGCAGCCGCCCTTCTTTGATCCCAAAGCGGACCCGGCCATCAACTATGGCGGTATTGGCGCGGTCATCGGCCATGAAATCAGCCATCATTTCGACGACCAAGGCGCGAAATACGACGAAAATGGCAAGCTTTCCGACTGGTGGACCGAAAGTGACGTCAAGGCGTTTGAAGCCGCCGGAAAGAAACTGATTGCCCAATATGACGCCTACAAGATTTTCCCCGACGCTTCGGTGAAGGGCGAATTTACGCTGGGCGAAAATATTGGTGACCTTGCCGGTCTGACCATCGCTTATGATGCCTACCGGACGTCGCTGAATGGCAAGGAACCGCCGGTTATCGACGGTATGACCGGCGACCAGCGCTTTTTCCTGGGCTGGGCACAGGTGTGGCGGCGTAATTATCGCGAGGCGAATTTGCGCCAGCGCCTGATTACCGACCCGCATAGTCCTTCGGCACAGCGCGCTTGGGTGGTACGCAATCTTGACAAATGGTACGATGCGTTCCAGCCGAAAGCGGATGGAAAATTATACCTCAAGCCCGAGGAACGCGTCCGCATCTGGTAAGGAGCCGCTTTGACAACCCCGATCCCACCTGCACAATTTGAGCTTTTGGGGGGCACGGGGGACGAAGACGCCCGCCAGCAATGGCAACATGCATTATGGCTGGTGGCGGCAACCCTGCTGTCGCTGGCCATTTTGTGGTTCGTGTCCAAAAATGTCCTGCTTCTGGGAACCTGCGCCGCGACTATGGTCGCAGCCTGGGGGCTGGTCGACTATGTCCGGCGGACACGCCCCAAGGCGGATGATGTCGAACTTTCGCCGCCCGACTGGTCGATTACCCACGCCACCGCGCAATTGAGCAATGCGGCCATCGCCGTCAGCGACCGCGCAGGCCGTCTGGTGTGCGCCAACGACCATTTCACGAAAGCCTTTGCCGGCCTGAAAGCACCGCCCGACCTCATCGTTGATGATGCGAGTCGCGATTTGCTCGTGGCCGCAGGGCGCGCCGCGTGGCGGGATGGCAACGCGCAGATTGATTCGATTACCAAGGACGACCGGCAGTTCAGCGTCAAAGTTGCGCGTGCCGGGACTGCGGACGAATATCTTCTGTGGCGGCTGGCCCCCATTGAGCGGCTGGACATTGAAAGCCGTGCAATCGAGCTCATCTCTGGCCGGATCGGCCGGGCTATGGCCCAAAGCGGCATCATGGCGGTCTCGCTTGCCGATGATGGCCGTATTCGTGCGGCCAATGCGGCATTTGCCCTGCGCGCCGTCGGCAGCGATCAGGAACCCATTACCGGCCGTCCTTTCGCAAATTATATGCGGATGGACGAGAAGGGCAGCATATTCTTCGAACGCGAAGGACGTCGCGGCCTGCCGATCCGCTTGCTGAACGTTCCCCTGACCGAAGACAAATCCGAAGGCGCAGCGTTGCTTTTGGCTGTGGATGAGGAAGGGGCGAAGGTCGAACGCGGCATGGCACTTGCCCATGTCGAACAATTGCTTTCAACGCTTCCGCTGGGGCTGGCGCTGGTCGACCGTGATGGACGTTTCCTGTTTGCCAATGACGCCTTTGCGCGGGTTCTGGACATCAGCGTCGAGGCGCTGCCGTCCTATCCCGCCGATCTGGTGATCAACGAGGACAAGGCCGCCGTACTCGACAGCATCCGCCGGTTCGGCAGCGGGGCGATGACCTCGGGCGACATTGCGGTACGGTTGAAAGAACGACCCGACGAGGTCATCGCGCTGTCCATCGCGGGTATTCGCGGGCTGGGTGAGGCGGCTGTCTTGCTGGGCCTCAAGGACAATAGCGAGGAAACGAAGCTGAAACGTCAGCTGGCGCAGCAGACCAAGATGGAATCCATCGGTCAGTTGGCGGGCGGCGTGGCGCATGATTTCAACAATATCCTGACTGCTATCATAGGCTATTGCGACCTGATGTTGATGCGGCACCAGCCGGGCGACGGCGATTATGACGATATCCAGCAGATCAAGAACAACTCCAACCGTGCGGCCAGCCTGACGCGGCAATTGCTCGCCTTTTCGCGGCAACAGACCTTGCGTCCGCAGATTTTGCAATTGCCCGATGTGGTGGCCGATGTGTCCAGCCTGTTGAAACGCCTGCTGGGCGAAACAGTGCGGCTGGAGGTGCATCATGGCCGCGCGCTGGGCCCCGTGCGTGCCGACCCGGGCCAATTGGAACAGGTCATTGTCAATCTTGGCCTCAACGCCCGCGACGCGATGGAAAAGGGCGGTGTCGTGCATATCAGCACCAAGGCCGTATCGCAGGACGATGTGCGGGCAATGGGTAGCGAGATTTTGCCCATCGGCGATTATGCGCTGTTGTCGGTGGAAGATAGCGGCTCCGGGATAGCCAAGGAAAATCTGGCCAAGATTTTCGAACCTTTCTTCACCACCAAGGAAGTGGGCAAGGGAACGGGGCTGGGCCTGTCGACGGTTTATGGCATCGTCAAACAGTCGGGCGGGTTCATCTTTGCCGAATCGGAAGTGGGGCAGGGGACGCGCTTTGACATCTATCTTCCCGTCCATGTCGGCGAAGTGCCTTCGGCGGATACGGGCAAACGCGAATTTTACCGGCCCAAGGATTTGTGGGGCAGCGGGCGGATCCTGATCGTCGAGGACGAAGACATGGTCCGCGCCGTTGCCGAACGCGCACTGGTGCGGCAGGGCTATGTCGTCGAAACCGCGAGCGACGGTGAAGAGGCGCTTGCCCTCTTTGCCGAGGGCAAGCGCTATGATCTGGTCGTCTCCGACGTGGTGATGCCCAATATGGACGGCCCGACCATGGCGCGGAACCTGCGCGGGCAATTTGGCGATATAAGGTTGCTCTTCATGTCGGGCTATGCCGAGGAACAATTGCGCGAGACCATCAGCCTCGACAATGTATCGTTCCTGCCCAAGCCCTTTTCGGTACAGCAAATTGCCGAAGCGGTGCATGATGCCATGGCGATGGAGTAGACGGTGGGGTGTTGGGGACAGTCCCCAACAACAGAGGTTTTACAAAAAACAGTTTAACTATCTAAAAAACAACATTAATAAAAATTATGTTCCGCTCTTGTTCTTTGAGAACAAATAACGTACATCATCCTTCGTTCCGGTAATGTTCCGGATGCAGGCATGACGCTAAGGAGTGGAAAAATGGCAGCAAGTCTTAAAGTTATCGATGGAGTTCAGGCAAAGAATATGAACAGCGCAGAACGTGATAAAGCACTCGAAGCCGCATTGGCGCAGATTGACCGTGCCTTTGGCAAGGGTTCCGCCATGAAGCTGGGTAGCCGGGAGGCGATTGCCATTGATGCGGTTTCGACCGGATCCTTGGGCCTCGACATCGCGCTTGGAATTGGCGGTTTGCCAAAGGGGCGTGTGATTGAAATTTACGGTCCGGAAAGCTCGGGCAAGACGACCCTGACCCTGCACGCCATTGCGGAAGCGCAAAAGGCAGGCGGCACGGCGGCCTTTATCGACGCAGAACATGCGCTCGACCCCGCCTATGCCAAGAAACTGGGCGTAGACATCGACAATCTGATCGTGTCGCAGCCGGATACGGGCGAACAGGCGCTGGAAATCGCCGATACACTGGTCCGGTCGAACGCCGTCGACATTTTGGTCATCGATTCGGTTGCCGCACTGGTGCCGCGCGCTGAAATCGAGGGTGAAATGGGCGACAGCCATGTCGGTCTGCAGGCCCGTTTGATGAGCCAGGCGCTCCGCAAGATTACAGGTTCGATCAGCCGGTCGAACTGCATGGTCATCTTCATCAACCAGATTCGGATGAAGATCGGCGTGATGTACGGTTCGCCCGAAACCACGACCGGCGGTAACGCGCTCAAATTTTACGCATCGGTCCGTCTCGACATCCGCCGCACCGGCCAGATCAAGCAGGGTGAGGATATTGTCGGCAACACCACCCGCGTGAAGGTTGTGAAGAACAAGGTGGCGCCGCCCTTCAAGCAGGTCGAATTCGACATCATGTACGGGCAAGGCATTTCCAAAACCGGCGAGTTGCTCGATCTGGGTGTGAAGGCCGGTATCGTCGAAAAGTCGGGTAGCTGGTTCAGCTATGATTCGATCCGCATCGGGCAGGGGCGTGAAAACTCCAAAACCTATCTGACCGAAAATCCCGAAGTGGCCGCAAAACTCGAAGCTGCGATCCGCGGCAAGACCGAGGAAGTGGCCGAGGTGATGATGACCGGTTCCGACGCGGAAGACGATATCGTCGAATAAGTTTCCTCTCCCCCTGAAGAGGATTAAGCGCGGTCTTGCCTGAGACCGCTGCTTTAGACCCGCCCTGGTCCACCCCGGGGCGGGTCATTTCGTTGGGGCCTTTAGCATTTTACCGTCCTTGACAGGGGCGAAGGCAAAAGCCCATCTGCTGCCATGCATCCCGCCATTCACCTTCTCGGGCTTCCCACAGACCAGAACAGCTCGTTCGAACGCGGTGCGGCGCAGGCGCCCGCCGCGATCCGCGCGGCTTTGTGGAGCGACCGGGGCAACCTCTCGTCCGAATCGGGGTTGGAAATCGGCAGCGATATCGAGCTTGTCGACCATGGGGACCTGCCGCTGACCGACAGCGATTGCGCCGCTGACGATGCGATGATCACCGATGCGGTGGCCGGCATTCTCGCCCGGGGCGGCATACCCCTCGCGCTGGGCGGTGACCATGCCGTCACCTATCCGCTCGTCGCCGCGGTGGCGGCGCATCATGGCCCGCTGAACATCCTGCATTTCGACGCCCATCCCGACCTTTATGACGATTTTGAAGGCAATCCGCGCAGCCATGCCTCGCCCTTCGCCCGAATCCTGGAGGGCGGCCATGCCAAGCGGCTGGTGCAAATCGGCATCCGCACACTAAACCGCCACTGCCGCGCGCAGGCCGACCGTTTCGGCGTTGAAATCATCCCCATGGCCGATTTCAATCCCGCCCGGGTGCCGGTGTTGGACGGTCCGCTCTACATCAGCATCGACCTCGACGGCATCGATCCCTCCGAAGCCCCCGGCGTCGCCCATCCCGAACCCGGCGGCCTCACCGTCCGCGAAGTCCTGGCCGTCCTCGCCCGCCAAAAAGGTCGGATTGTCGGGGCCGACATCGTCGAACTGAACCCGAAAAACGACCGCAACGCCGTCACCGCCACCCTCGCGGCCAAGCTCCTCAAAGAGCTCGCAAGCTTCAGCCAGGTTAACAAAACAGATTTTTAGGAGAGCAAAATGTCACTGATCGTCCACCATCTCAACAATTCCAGGTCCCAGCGTATCCTTTGGTTGCTGGAGGAACTGAACCTGGATTACGAAATCCGCCACTACCAACGCGACGCCGTCACCAATCTCGCACCCCTCGAGTTATTGGCTGTACATCCTCTCGGCAAATCACCGGTGATCGAGGACAACGGTAAGGTGATCTACGAATCCGCAGCGATCGTCGAATATATCTGCGAACGCCACGGCGGCGCGCATCTCGTTCCGGTACGCGGCACCGACGACCATATCCGCTACCTCGAATATCTCCATTTTGCCGAAGGTTCGGCCATGACGCCAATCCTGCTGAACCTCTACACCGCACGCCTCGGCGAAGCTGCCGCACCGCTGCGTCCCCGGATCGACCAGCAACTGCAATGCCACTTCCAATATATGGAAGACCAAATTCTGCCATCCGGCTGGTTCGTCGGCGACGCACTGACCGGCGCGGACATCATGCTCAGCTTCCCGGCGGAGGCTGCCATCAAAATGGAATATGCCGCCGACAAGCCGAAACTGACCGCCTATGTGGCCGCAATCCACGCCCGTCCAGCCTATCTGAAAGCACTCGAAAAAGGCGGGCCCTATGCCTATGCCTGACAATATCGCCGATTATCGTCAAAAGACGGTGATTTCTTGCTTGTTACATGTTCCATCTATCTGGAAATCCATCTAAGTCGCTCACGCTATGACCTCAACAAATGACATCCGCCGCGGTTTTCTCGACTATTTTGGCAACGCCCAGCACGACGTAGTGCAGTCTGCACCGCTCGTGCCCTACAATGACCCTACGTTGATGTTCGTCAACGCCGGGATGGTGCCATTCAAAAATGTCTTCACTGGCCTTGAAAGCCGCGAGATTCCGCGAGCAACGTCGAGCCAGAAATGCGTGCGCGCCGGTGGCAAGCATAATGATCTCGACAATGTCGGCTATACCGCGCGGCACCATACTTTCTTTGAAATGCTGGGGAATTTCTCCTTCGGCGATTATTTCAAGGAGCAGGCGATTGTTCATGCCTGGACGTTGCTGACGAAAGTCTGGGGGCTTGATCCCAACCGGTTGACGACCACCGTGTATTACACCGATGACGAGGCGTTCGACCTGTGGCGCAAGATTGCAGGCCTTCCTGAAGAACGTATCATCCGCATCGCGACCAACGACAATTTCTGGTCGATGGGCGATACCGGGCCGTGCGGACCATGCAGCGAGATTTTCTACGATCATGGCGACCATATTTTCGGTGGCCCTCCGGGAAGTCCGGATGAAGATGGTGACCGCTTTGTCGAAATCTGGAACCTCGTGTTCATGCAGTTTGAACGGCATGACGATGGCAGCCAGACCGAATTGCCCAAACCGTCGATCGACACCGGCATGGGTCTGGAACGCATCGCGGCGGTGTTGCAAGGTGTTCACGACAATTATGATACCGACACGTTCAAGGCACTGATTGCGGCATCGCAGGAACTGACCGGAACCAAGGCGGAAGGCGAACAGATGGCCAGCCATCGCGTTATCGCCGACCATCTTCGCTCGACGAGCTTCCTGTTGGCGGACGGGGTAATGCCGTCCAATGAAGGCCGCGGCTATGTCCTGCGCCGCATCATGCGCCGCGCGATGCGCCATGCCCATATCTTGGGGGCGAAAGAACCTTTGATGCACCGGCTCGTGGGCAATCTCGTGTCCGAAATGGGCGCTGCTTACCCCGAACTGATCCGCGCGCAGCAGTTGATTGAGGCCACTCTCAATCAGGAAGAAACTCAATTCCGCCGCACGCTCGACAAGGGTTTGAAGCTGCTCGATGAGGCGACAACAGGGATGCAACCCGGCGACACGCTCGCCGGCGAAACAGCGTTCAAGCTCTACGATACTTACGGCTTCCCCTATGACTTAACCGAAGACGCACTGCGCGCCCAAGGTTTCGGTATCGATGCCAAAGGCTTCGATGCTGCCATGACCGCACAAAAGGAACGCGCGCGGGCAGCGTGGAAGGGTTCGGGCGCCAAGGCATCCGACGATGTGTGGTTCGACATTGCCGAACGTGTCGGTTCGACCGAATTTACCGGTTATTCCGCCAGCGAAGGTGAAGGTCAGGTGCTGGCCCTCGTCAATGATGGCATCGAAGTGCAATCTGCTGTTGCGAATGACACGGTAACCGTGATCACCAACCAGACTCCTTTTTATGGGGAAAGCGGCGGACAGATGGGCGACGCCGGGACAATTGCCGGCGCGAATTTTAAGGGCGAGGTGACCGATACCGCCAAACCTTTGGGGCGTCTGCACGCGCATCAAGTCACGTTGTCGTCCGGCGAAATTAAGGTCGGCGATGTCGTCACGTTGAAAATCGACACCAAGCGCCGCGATGCCCTGCGGGCCAACCACAGCGCTACCCATTTGCTGCACGCCGCGTTGCGCAACAGCTTGGGTGGACATGTGACCCAGAAAGGCAGTCTGGTCGCTCCGGATCGCTTGCGCTTTGACTTCTCGCACAATCAGGCGGTCAGCGCTGAAGAGATTGCTCGGATCGAGGCCGACGTGAACGCGCAGATTCGCGGCAATCGCGCGGTCACCACGCGTCTGATGACCCCCGACGATGCCGTGGCCGCCGGTGCGCTTGCTCTGTTCGGTGAGAAATATGGTGACGAAGTCCGCGTGCTCAGCATGGGCGATGCCGAAGGTAAAAATTACTCGGTCGAATTGTGCGGCGGTACGCACGTCAACGCGTTGGGCGACATTGCCTTGTTCACAGTCCTTTCTGAAGGTGCCGTAGCCAGTGGCATTCGCCGGATCGAAGCGTTGACGGGCGAAGCTGCACGGCAACATTTGGCTGGTCGCGAGGGGCAGTTGAAAGATGTGGCCGCCCTGTTGAAAACCGCGCCGGATGAAGTCGCGGCGCGTGTCGAAACCTTGCTTGCCGAACGTAAGCGGCTTGAAAAGGAACTGGGCGAAGCCAAAACGGCGCTCGCACTCTCCGGCGGTTCTGGACCTAAAGCGGAAGCTGAGGACGTTAACGGCGTTTCGTTCATTGGTCAGGTTATCGCTGGAATCGAACCCAAGGCGCTGCGCGGATTGGCCGATGACCAGATGAAGGCCATTGGGACCGGCGTTGTAGCCATCGTGGCGGCGAACGAGACGAGCAACACTGTCGTCGTAGCAGTCTCTGCAGCACTGCATGGGAAAATTACCGCGCCCGATCTGGTCCGTGCTGCGACGGCAGCGATGGGCGGGCAGGGTGGTGGCGGTCGTCCGGATATGGCTCAAGGCGGCGGCCCAGCAGGTGCAGATCAGGCCTCAGCCGCGATCGACGCAATAAAGGCAGCGTTAAGCGCCTGACTTTTACGAGGGCGCTTGCAGCTTCAGCTTAGGAGCCTCATCCAAGCCTCCTTGTTCCATGATAATGCGGCGAAATTCGTCGCGTTTTTCATGGATGGACGCGATGACAAAGCCCATCGGTATACCGAGGTCGACAAGAACCGCCTCCGATAACTGGAGCGAACTTTCCAGTGTTTCCGGAACGGCGTCCGAGACACCGGCACGATAAAGCTCGGCGGCATGATCGGCATCGCGGGCACGGGATATGATGGTCAAATCCGGGAAATCGGTCCGCACACGCTTGACAATGCGCGCCGCCAGAACCGGTTCATCCATTGTGATAATCAGTGCTTTTGCATTGGCGATATCCAGCTTTTCCAGAACTTCGGGTCGGGAAACATCACCAAACATCACATCATAACCCCGTCGCCGCGCCGACGTCACCGCGTCGATATTGGCTTCGACAGCGACATATGGCAGGTCATGTTTACCCAGCATGTCGGCAATCAGGATGCCGACACGGCCGAAACCGACAATGATCGCGCGCTCCACCTGCGCGGGTGCGACCGCAGGTGGAGGTTCGCTTTCACGCAACTCGATGCGCTTGGCCATGTCGTGACCAATCCGGGCTAGAATAGGCGTGATGGTAAGACCAATCGCCGTTGCTGCCTGCCAGAATGTGGCGGTTTCGGCGCTGATCAATTGTGCGGCGCTGGCGGCGGCCAATACGATTAGCGTCGTTTCTGATGGACTGGACATCAGCAGGCCGGTTTCCGTCGCGGTACCGGTGCGCGCGCCTGCGATTTTCAAGAGTCCGCCCGTAACAAAGGCTTTTACAAGAATAATCCCCGATACAGCTGCAGCAAGCATGGACCAGTTTTCACGAATGAAATTGAGGTCAATCTGCATTCCGATCGTAATCAGGAAGACGCCAAGCGCCAGTCCTTTAAATGGGGCGGTGATGACCTCTACCTCGTGCCGATAGTCTGTTTCAGCGATCAATAATCCGGCGATGAGTGCTCCGAAAATCGGGGAAAGACCCACTGCGCTCGTGGCAAGGCTTGCTATGATTACGACTAGTAAGCTTGCCGCCAAAAACAGTTCGGGGCTTTTTGTCCGCGCCGCTTGACCGAAGAGATAGGGTAACAGGAACCGACCCAATATCAGCATCAGACCCACGACAAGCGCGCCTTCTGATAGGACGGTCAGCAACCCGCTCCATGATCCACCGGTTGCTTGGGGTGCTAAAGCGCCCAGAATGAAAATGATGGGGACAATGGCAAGATCTTCGAACAACAACATGCCGAGCGCACGCCGCCCTACAGCGGACTGCGTACCTGCGATCGGGACGACCAGCGCTGTTGACGATAATGCCAAGGCAAGGCCGAGGCCAACCGAGCTTCCCCAGCTATAATCGAGAAATGACAGCCCAAGTGCGATTAGCAGACTGCTTGTAAATAGCTCTGCAGGTCCGAGGACAAAGACCATGCGCCGCATCTTCCAGAGCCGCCGGAACGACAGTTCTAGGCCGATTGTAAACAGCAAAAGGATGATCCCGTAATCCCCCAACGGGCTTATTTCCTCGATGTCCGATATCGTGATCCATCGAAGCCAAGGGAATTGCGCGGCCAGCGACCCGAGGCCAAATGGACCGACCAAGACACCAACAAGTAGGAATCCGACGATCGGATTTATGCGGACGCGCGCAAAAGCGGGTATCACGACACCGGCGGCGCCCAGTATGACCAGGGCGTTGCTAAGACCTTCGGTTTGGAGTTCGCCAGCCATGGCTATCTATTACGCACATGCAGCAAGCAAAGGGAAGAGGCGCCCACAAACAAAATGGCGCGGGACTTTCGTTCCGCGCCTTTTGATGCCTGATTCTGGGGGTTGGCTTACTGCCAGCTGCCCATTTTGTTTTCGAGGTTAAGACGCACTTGTTCGAAGAATTGTTCGGTTGTCATCCATGCTTGATCGGGGCCGATCAAAATGGCGAGATCCTTTGTCATGTGGCCGTCTTCGACCGTCTGGATGCAGACTTCTTCCAACGTTTCGGCAAAGCGTGTTACGTCTGGAGTTTCGTCGAACTTGCCGCGGAATTTCAGCCCGCCTGTCCATGCAAAAATGGAGGCAATCGGGTTCGTCGAGGTCGCTTTTCCTTGCTGATGCTGGCGATAGTGACGGGTTACGGTGCCATGGGCGGCTTCGGCTTCCACCGTTTTGCCATCTGGGGTCATCAGGATTGACGTCATCAGGCCGAGCGAACCAAAGCCCTGTGCAACTTGGTCGGACTGCACATCACCATCATAGTTTTTGCACGCCCAGATAAACTTGCCGGACCATTTTAAAGCCGACGCAACCATGTCGTCGATCAAGCGATGTTCGTAAACGATGCCCAATTCCTTGAACTTGGCCTCGAATTCGCTCTCATAGACTTCCTGGAAAATATCCTTGAAGCGGCCATCATAAGCCTTGAGAATGGTGTTTTTGGTGGACAGATAGACGGGCCATTGGCGGCCAATACCGTAATTCAGCGACGCACGCGCAAAGTCGCGGATGGAGTCGTCGAGATTGTACATTGCCATGGCGACGCCCGCTGAGGGGAAGCGGAACACTTCTTCATCGATCGTACGGCCATCATCGCCGTCCCATACCAGCCGCAAGGTGCCAGGGCCGGGAACAAGATAATCGGTGGCGCGATACTGGTCGCCAAAGGCATGGCGACCGACAACAATCGGGTCGGTCCAGCCGGGAATGAGGCGCGGGACGTTCTGAATGACGATTGGCTCGCGGAAAACAACTCCGCCCAGAATGTTGCGGATCGTGCCGTTTGGCGACTTCCACATTTTCTTGAGATTAAACTCTTCCACGCGTGCTTCATCGGGGGTGATCGTCGCGCATTTTACGCCGACGCCATATTCGCGGATCGCATTGGCCGAATCGACAGTAATGCGATCATCGGTTTCGTCGCGTTTCTCGACGCCGAGATCATAATATTTCAGGTCGATATCAAGGTACGGCAGGATAAGCCGTTCACGTATCCATTCCCAGATGATGCGGGTCATTTCGTCGCCATCAAGTTCGACGACCGGATTTTTCACCTTGATTTTAGCCATGTCAGGAAGCGCTTTCCATTGGGAAGGTTGGTTGTTCGAGCGGTGCCATAGCAAAGTCTGCCATATGTTCAACTGCGCTTTGCCAAGCAGGTGGGGCAACGTAAACCAACCTAACGGTTGTAACATGGCGTTCATTGCCCTAGCTAATGGGGATGAGCAGACAAGAACTGACAAACCGGGGCACCGGGGTCGCAAAATGGTCGTTTCCTCCCGTTCATCCAGAAGGCCGCAAATTTGGCCTGATCGCGGGCGGTATCACGTTATTCTTCGCCTTCATGGCGTGGGAAACACTCGCATGGCCTATGGCGGGTGTAACGCTTTGGACCTTGGCCTTTTTCCGTGATCCAGCGCGCGCAACGCCTACCGATGACCGCTTTGTGGTGTCGCCCGCAGACGGGTTGGTAACACTCATTGAACGCGTCCCGCCGCCGCCTGAATTGAGCGGTCCGGACGGTCTTGGCGATCAGCCCATGACTCGCGTGTCCATTTTCATGAGCGTTTTCGACGTCCACATCAACCGCACACCGATCCGCGGGACGATCAAGCGCGTGGTCTATATTGCCGGCAAGTTCCTGAATGCCGACCTCGACAAGGCGAGCGAAGAGAATGAGCGCCAGCATTTCCTCGTGGAACGCAGCGATGGCGTTCGCATAGGCTTCACCCAGATCGCAGGTCTCGTCGCGCGCCGAATCGTTGCCTTTGTTAAAGAAGGCGACAGCGTTGCGAACGGTCAGCGTGTTGGCCTCATCCGCTTTGGCAGCCGCGTCGATGTCTATCTGCCGAACGGCACAGCGTCGCGCGTTATCAAGGGGCAGCGGTGTGTCGCGGGTGAAACGGTGATCGCGGAACTCGGTGTGGATCAAGACCTGATGGCGGTCGCGCATTAATGGAACCCGGTAGTACCCGGCCCGGGATCTCGCTACGGGCGCTCGCGCCTAACGCCGTCACCGCCGTCGCCTTGTGCACGGGCCTTTCGGGGGCTTGGTTTGCGCTTCAGGGGCGCTGGGAAAACGCCGTTGCCGCAATTGTCGTGGCCGGTGTGCTCGATGCCATGGACGGGCGGATTGCCCGCATGTTGAAGGGCGAAAGCCGTTTTGGTGCTGAGCTCGATTCCCTTTCCGACGTTATCGCGTTCGGTGCAACACCCGCGCTGATTATCTATATGTGGGTCATGCAGGACATGCCCCGTTTCGGATGGACGATCTCGGTCTTTTTCGTTCTTTGCGCTGCGCTTCGGCTCGCACGGTTCAATGCGCGTATCGACACAGAGGACCAGCCCCATAAATCGGCTGGCTTTAACACGGGCGTTCCATCTCCCCCCGGCGCAGGGCTCGCGCTGCTGCCGATGATAATCTGGTTTGAAACCGGAACCGAATGGGTGCGGGATTATCGATTCATCGCGCCTTGGCTGCTTATCGTAGCCGTCCTGATGATATCAAATGTCGCAACTTACAGCTGGTCTTCGCTGAAGGTTCGCCCGAGTTTCCGATTCATGGCAATAGCCGCAGTAGGACTTTTTGGCGCTACGCTGGTCGCCGCACCCTGGGTCGCACTGATTGCCGCAAGCGTCGTCTACGCGCTGTTGATCCCGCTTAGTATGATCAGCTATTCAAAAGTGAAACGCGCACGCAAGTCGGCAGTAATCGCGGCTTGACCTGATACGCCTTCGGGCTATGTTCCTTATTCGTTCTGTATTGGGGAAGTGCGTTGGAGCCGTTGTTAATCGCCGTTGTTGGAATTTGCGCCCTTTTGCTGGGTCTGGCGCTTGGCTGGTTTGCTGGTGGCCGCAGCGTTAGCGGAGGTGCCGACACCGTCGCATCCATGCGCCTGAGCCTCGATAGTGTTGTATCCGAGCGGGACGAGGCACGCATCAAGCTTGCTCAAGTCGAAACAGCCCTATCTGAACGGGAGCGCGCGTTTGAAGATCAATTGGCAGCAATGGCGGATGCGAAAGACGTGCTTGCCGGGCAATTTTCCGAAATAAGCCAGAAATTGCTGCATGAGGCGCAGTCCCGGTTTTTGCAACGGGCCGATGAGCGGTTCAAAGAATCCGAAACGGTCGCAGGACAGAGGTTGAGCGCCTTGTTGCAGCCAGTGCACGAGCGGCTTGAAAAATATGAAACCGCTGTAGGAAAAGTCGAGGCGGAACGGCGTGAAGCCTTTGGTAATTTGCACGGCCTGATGGAATCGATGCGGGTTAGCACTGAAGCGGTCAAGACCGAAGCGCAGCGTCTCGGTAACTCCCTTCGCAATGCGCCCAAGGCACGGGGGCGTTGGGGCGAGCAGCAGTTGCGCAACGTGCTGGAAAGCTGCGGCTTGTCCGAACATGCCGATTTCCAGACCGAAGTGTCGATGGAGGGAAGCGAGGGGCGTTTGCGTCCGGACGTGATTTTGCGCGTACCGGGCGGCCGCAATCTGGTGATTGACGCGAAGGTTTCGTTAAACGCTTATCAGGATGCTTTTGAGGCAGGGGATGAGCACGGACGGGAAAATTCATTAGCCGCCCATGCTGCTTCCATGAAAAACCACGTCAATTCGCTTGGTCAAAAAGCCTATCAGGACCAGTTCGAAGACACGCCCGACTATGTCATCATGTTCGTTCCCGGCGAACATTTTCTGGCGGCGGCCTTGGAAAAGGACCCAGACCTTTGGGATTTTGCCTTTAGCAAGCGGGTGTTGCTGGCAACGCCGACCAATTTGATTGCGATCGCCCGCACAGTTGCCGCGGTCTGGAAGCAGGAAAAAATGGCCGGTCAGGCGCGCGAGATCGCCGAGCTTGGCAAGGAGCTTTATGCCCGTCTTACTACCATGGGCGCGCATGTAGGCCGCATGGGTAAAAATCTCGATACCGCTGTATCCGCCTATAATGCTTTGGTCGGAAGCCTTGAGTCGCAAGTGCTGACGCAGGCAAAACGATTTGAGGATTTGAGCATTGATACCGGCGGAAAGGCGATAGAATTGTTGCCCGTCGTCGATCAAACGACCCGGCCGATGGTAAAGCTGGTCGAGGCTCCATCGCAGGATGAAGATGCCGCTTAAGCTGTCCTATTTCCGACGAAACTGGTTCAAAACTTCGTAGGCCATAACGGCACTGGCAATTGCCGCGTTCAAGCTGTCCGCCTTGCCCCGCATCGGCATTTTGACGCGAAGGTCGCATTGGTCCTCATAGTCCGCCGGCAAACCTTGGGCTTCGTTTCCTGTCAGAATGAAGCAGGGCTCGGCATATGTGGCGGATTGATAGTCGATGTCGGTGCGCAGACTGGTACCCACCAATTGCCCTTCGCCTTTGCGCAGCCAAATTACGAAATCATCCCACCGGCATTGCACCACTTTCTGGGTGAATATTGCCCCCATGCTGGCCCGCACGGCTTCGACCGAAAAAGGGTCGGTGCAATCATCGATCAGGATCAAGCCGCCCGCACCGACTGCATCGCCAGTCCGAAGCATAGTGCCGAGATTGCCGGGATCGCGCATGGCCTGTGCCACCAGCCATATTGGCGCCTCGCTCCGGTCAATATCCTCCAACGCAGTCGCATGGTCCCGATAAACGCCGACAAGGGCCTGCGTATTATCTTTGCCCGAAAGCTTCGCCATGATTTCGGCACTTGTTTCGATGACATCGCCGCCTGCAGCGAGGACAGCGGATTCCAAGGCAATTTCCAGCGCGTGTACTTCGCGGTCTTTCACACGGAATAGCATTTCGGGAAGGAAACCGGCGTCGCGCGCTTCGGTCATGATCCGCAAACCTTCGGCAAGGAAAAGCCCGGCACGTTTGCGCAATTTCTTTTCCCGTAATCCCCGAACTTCTTTCAAAAGGGGATTGGAGAAACCTGTAATTTCACGGCGCATCAGTCTTCGCCGAAACCGTCTACCACCAGTCCAACCAGCTTGCCCAAAGCCATTTCGGCCTGCTCGCCTTCGACATGAACCGTAATCTCGCTACCTTTAGCGGCGCCGAGCATCATCAGGCCCATGATCGACGTGCCGGTGACACACTGACCGTCCTTTTCGACCTCTACCTTCAAACCTTCTGGAAGACGGCTGACAAAGGTGACGAATTTTGCGCTGGCCCGTGCGTGCAGGCCCTTCTGGTTGACGATCGTGACTTGACGGCTAAGCCTGCTCACGCGACGCCTCCAAAACCTCGGATGCGACGCTGATATATTTCCGGCCAGCTTCGCGCGCCGCCGCGACGGCTTCCCGCACATTCATATTTTTTCGTGCGCTGTCCAGACGGATAAGCATCGGCAGGTTCACGCCCGCGATGACTTCCACGCTTCCAGCATCCAGCAACGAGATCGAAAGATTCGACGGTGTTCCGCCGAAAAGGTCGGTCAGGATGATGACACCTTTACCATCGTCGACCTGCTTGATCGCGGTTGCGATCTCCTTGCGACGGCCTTCCATATCGTCCCGCGGACCGATGCATACGGTCGCAATATTCTTCTGCGGCCCGACGACATGTTCAAGCGCGACGAGAAATTCCTCAGCCAGCCTGCCGTGTGTGACCAAAATCAACCCGATCATTTGCGTTCGCTACCCCGTTTAATCTTTTTCGTTTTGGCGCCGTTAGCAGGCCCTTCCAGCGCGTCAATTGCTCTTGACGTCAGATTACGATGTACCACCGTGGGCGAAAATCCTTCCTCACGCAACCATTTGCCGAACTGCTCGGCAACATGTACCGACCTGTGACGCCCGCCGGTGCAGCCAAAAGCGATGTTGACATAAGCTTTGCCCTGCGCATCGTAGAGCGGCAACAGATAGGATAGCAGATCGCGAATTTTGCGCATCGCCTCTTCGTAAGTAGAGTCTGCTTCCACATATTCGGACACAGCAGCGTCCAGTCCGGTCAAGGGTCGTAGCGCATTATCCCAGTGTGGATTTCGCAGGAATCGCAAATCGAAGACGAGGTCTACATTGTGCGGAACGCCCCGTGAAAAGCCAAAGCTTGTAATCGTAATAATGGAATGCGGCGTCACTTCGCTGTTGAAGCGAACGCGAATATCGTTCTGCAGATCATGGGCCGACATCTTGCTCGTATCGATGACCGTTTCGGCCCAGCGACGAAGGGGCTCCATCATCATGCGCTCTTGCGCAATCCCGTCCATGGCGGGACGGTCCTGTGCCATTGGATGGCGCCGTCGCGTCTCCGAATAGCGGCGCTCGATTTCGGTTCCGGCGCAATCCAGAAATAGCGTCATCACGTTCAGGTCCGGATTCTTCTGCATCTGCTTTATCTGGCGGATAAGCTTATCCGCCTTGAAACCTCGGGTACGGCTGTCAAATCCCAAGGCTAGAGGAATAGAAGGGTCGGATCGTCCTCCTGATGCGGGAATGTCCAGCAAAGGACCGGCGAGGCGGATAGGGAAATTGTCCACAGCCTCCCATCCCAGATCTTCCAAAGTCTTGAGCACTGTTGTTTTTCCGGCACCCGACAAACCGGTGACGAGCAGAATAGTCTGAACCTTAGGCGTGGATTTGCGGGTCAATCGTTCCGGCTTTCTTGGGTCAATTCGGCATGTGATGCCATTGGCCAGGTGCCAGCGTCAATGACCATGAGCAAGGCGTATTCAACCTTTAACGGCGCACTGGCCTCAAATGGAGGAATCTTTGCAGATGGGACCGAAAAGCCGCAAATGGTCGTGCATTGCCCATCGGCGGGCAAGCGTTCCACTGACTCGGCCAGTTCGATGACGAGACGAAGCGGAGCACGCGTAACATGTGGCACCGAGATGATACCGATCCCGCGGACTTCCAGGCGGCCCTCAATGTTCTGTGCTGATTGAAGTTCCGCACCTGAAGCACCGATGACAACGGGCACAGCATCGTCGCTTATCAACATCGCGCCCCGGTCAATTAGACGAAGGGCAAGGTCCGACTTTCCAGCAGCGGAAGGGCCGAGAAGCAATACACCCCACCCGTCAATCGAAACAGCGGTCCCATGGATTAGCGCGCCGCTCATTGGCTTGAAGCGGCGGCACAGGGCAGGGCGATTTCAAAGCAAGCGCCACCTTTACCATCGACACGGTCGCGGACCGAGATGCGACCATGGTGCCCTTCGATAATTGTTCGGGCGATTGCCAGACCGAGCCCACTATGTTTGCCGAAATTTTCCGATGCCGGACGTTCACTATGGAACCGGCGGAAAATCGCTTCACGATCCTGCACAGGGACGCCCGGTCCTTCGTCGCTAATCCGGATAACGACCTCGTCATCGGCCAGGGTAGCGGAAATTTCGACCACCGATCCGGGAGGTGAAAAGGAAACAGCATTATCGATCAGATTTGTCAGCATCCGCTCCAGCCGGACATCTTCGCCCATCACCGTTGCAATTGTCCGGCGCGGACGGGCAAAGGCAATGTGCACATCGCCGTCGCTGGTGCGGTCTTCCCGTGCTTGCAGCAGCTGTTCGATCATGTCCCCCAAATCAATTGGCTCGAACTTTGCTTTGGCGAGTTGTGAATCGACACGGCTTGCGTCCGAGATATCGCTGATCAGGCGATCCATGCGTTGCACGTCGGCCTTGGCAACGTCCATCAATTGTTTGCGCAATCCGGGGTCTTCGATCCGCTCCGCACCATCAAGCGCGGAGCGTAACGATGCGAGCGGATTTTTGATTTCGTGCGCGACATCGGCAGCAAATGCTTCGGTGGCATCGATACGTTGACGCAAAGCGATGCTCATGTCGGACAGCGCTCGTGCAAGCATTCCGATCTCATCCCGACGCGATGGCAAGCGCGGTACGGTCACTTCTTGCGCACGTCCCAACCGCACCTTGACCGCAGCGCGTGCCAAATGGCGCAAGGGACGGACGATCGTCCGGGCAAGAAATATCGAAAGCAGGACGCCAATTCCCAATGCGAGCAGGAAAAACATGCCGATCTTGAAACGCTCGGCCCGAACAAACAGCCTGATGTCGCGTTCATTGGCGGTGGTGAGGACTGAATAAGAGCCTGAAGGTGCGACAGCACCTGCGCTGATCATATGGGTCAGGTCAGGTGCAAAGCGTGCCATCGACGACGCTTTACCGGGCTTTGCGCGGGTAAGTTCGCTCCATGCGCCTCCCGTATCATTCTTCGGCTCCACAAAAGGTTGCAGTTCCGGCGCGCCCACGAGAAAATCGACGACCTTGTCGATTCCGCGCGCCGCAACCTTGCGCCACGGTTCCTTGTTTGGATCGCGGAAGACATAAGCAGGCTGCCCAAGTTCAAAACTGTCGAACAATTTGGAACCGTCCCGATCATAGAGACGGATACGGGACGAGTTTCGCGCGCCAAAGGCCGAAATATAAGCGCCCTTTTTTTCGGGACTGACCAAAGCGAGGCTCTCGACCAGAAACTCCGCTTGCGTGCGCGCAGCAGTTTCACGTTCGGCAATCAACCTAACGCGATAGCTATCGAGAAAAAACAAACCGGCGCCCAGCAGTGCGAGCACAAAAAGATTCACCGCCAAGATGCGGGCGGTTAGCGATAACCCCCGGCTCCAACCCAGCTGCAAGTCAGCGGGTTCAGCTGTCTGCGAAACGATATCCGGCCCCATAAAGCGTGTCGATAGCGGCAAAATCGGGATCCGCCTCCCGGAATTTGCGCCGCAGGCGTTTGATATGGCTGTCGATGGTCCGGTCATCGACATAGACATCGTCCTGATAGGCGGCATCCATTAACTGGTCGCGGGTTCTCACCACGCCGGGCCGGTTTGCCAAAGCCTCCAAAATCATAAACTCGGTTACGGTCAGCGTGACAGACTTGCCGTCCCATTTCACATGGTGGCGGGCGGGGTCCATCTCCAATCGGCCACGAACCATAGGCTCGGGCTCCTCGGTTTGCTCTCCGTTTGCGAGTGGCCGGTCATATGTTGCCCGCCGCAGAATCGCTTTTACCCGGGCGATCAAAAGTCGCTGCGAAAACGGTTTAGTGATATAATCATCGGCACCCATGGCGAGACCGAGTGCTTCATCAAGCTCCTCATCTTTCGATGTCAGGAAGATAACAGGCATGTCGCTTTTCTCGCGCAGGCGGCGCAAAAGCTCGAGACCATCCATTCGGGGCATCTTGATATCAAAAATACCCAAGTCGGCCGGATTTTCCAAAATCGCCTTCAACGCGCTTTCCCCATCGGGGTATAGGCGGGTCACATAACCTTCGGCCTGCATCGCAATAGATACGGATGTCAGGATATTTCGGTCATCATCCACAAGGGCGATTGTTGCACTCATGACCTGCCTATAGGGATGACATTGCGCAGGTTCAATCCATAGCATTTGACGTTGTCTTTTGTCTCGGCTACCGGCGCGGAACTATTAGTGCATACGTATGCCCTAGATTCGTTTTAAAGCTAATCTCGCCGATTGGAGAAAGTTGTAATGTCCGTGGCCCTTAATATTCCGCTTGAAAAGCAAGGTATTTCAACGACTGCCCGCATTTTCGCCAATCTGGGCACGGCGCCTTTGGTTGAGGCAGCGCTGGCCAATGGTGAAGGTATGCTGGCCAAAAATGGTCCCCTGGTGGTTAAGACCGGCGCGCATACTGGTCGCTCGGCGAAGGACAAGTTCATCGTCCGCGATGCAGAAACGGAAAACAGTATCTGGTGGGGCAAAACCAACGTTCCCATGGACCCTGCGCATTTTGCGGCGCTGAAAGAGGACTTCCTCGCGTCACTAGGCGGCAAGGAAAAGCTGTACGTTGCGGATCTCTTTGGCGGATCGCAGCCGGAGCATCGCGTGAACGTGCGCGTCATCAACGAGCTGGCATGGCACAATCTATTCATTCGCACCTTGCTTGTGCGTCCGACCACCGATGAACTCGCCGGATTTGAACCCGAATATACCATCATCGATCTTCCCAGCTTCCGCGCTGATCCTGCGCGCCATGGATGCCGAAGCGAGACCGTTATTGCGGTCAACTTCACCGAGAAGCTGATCCTGATCGGCGGCACGGCTTACGCGGGCGAAATGAAGAAGTCGGTATTTGGCATCCTCAACTATCTGCTGCCGGTTAAGGGCGTGATGCCGATGCATTGTTCGGCCAATATTGGCGCGAATGGCGATACTGCTGTGTTCTTCGGACTTTCGGGCACTGGCAAGACCACCCTGTCCGCCGACGCGAGCCGCACCCTGATCGGCGACGACGAGCATGGCTGGTCAGACACCGCTGTGTTCAATTTCGAAGGCGGCTGCTACGCCAAGATGATCCGCCTGTCGGAAGAGGCCGAGCCTGAAATCTTCGCGACGACGAAGCGTTTTGGCACGGTGCTTGAAAATGTCGTCATGGACCCCGAAACGCGAGAACTGGACTTTGACGATGCGACCCTCGCCGAAAACAGCCGTGGATCCTACCCGATCGAGTTCATCCCGAACGCGTCGGAAAAGAATATGGGCCCTGTGCCCAAGAACATCATCATGCTGACCGCCGATGCCTATGGCGTCCTGCCTCCCATCGCGAAGCTTACGCCGGAGCAGGCCATGTACCACTTCCTGTCTGGCTACACCGCACGCGTCGCGGGTACGGAAATCGGCGTGACCGAGCCCGAAGCAACCTTTTCGACCTGCTTCGGTGCGCCGTTCATGCCGCGTCACCCCAGCGTTTATGGCAATCTCCTGAAAGAGCGGATTGCCAAGGGCGCAGTACAATGCTGGCTGGTCAACACCGGCTGGACCGGCGGCAAAGCGACAATGCCCGGCATCAGCCGCATGCCCATCAAAGCAACGCGCGCCCTGTTGAATGCTGCGCTTGACGGCAGCCTGAACAATGCGGAATTCCAGAAGGATCCGAATTTCGGTTTCGAGTTCCCCGTAGCCGTCCCCGACGTCGACAGCGCCATCCTCAATCCGCGCGAAGCCTGGGCTGACAAAGCGGAATATGATGTGACGGCCCGCAATCTTGTGCAGCAATTCATTGATAATTTCGCGCAATTTGCCGATCATGTCGATGAGGGTGTAAGGCAGTCCGCACCAAAAGCAGCGTAATCGCCCGGACATTTCCGGGCCCCATAGAAAGCCCGGGAATGTCCGTATTTGAAGTCCGCCTTTTCCAAGATGATACTGCAATCGTTGCGATTGGGGAGGGTTTGCTTACGCGCACGCTGCCCCGCGATGCGTGGACGCATGAGGCGCATCTTGCCGCGTGCACATGGATCGTGCGGGATCGACCAGAAATAAAGCCCGAAGACGACATGGCCGAGATAATCTCGACCTATAATGTTTCGGTCGGCGGTGTGAACGATGACAGCCAAGGCTATCATGAAACAATCACGCAGATTTACATCGCGGCGGTAAAGGCCCATTTGTCGGAAATCGAACCCGATACGCCGCTCTGGCAGACCGTAAATGCCCTGCTGCTTTCGGAACGGGGAGGGCGTGGCCTGCCGTTAAAATTCTATTCGAAGGAGCGCCTGTTCTCTGTCGCGGCAAGGCGCAATTTTATCGAACCGGATCTGCTGGTATTGGAGTATATCTAGTTGCGGCGCCGATGTTTTGATCAGGAAACACGGGTCCAATCCATCCACCAATTCCAATCCCAGCTTTTCCCGCCATCGCTGGACGATGATTGGTGCCAGCGGCAACTGGTCGCCGTGATCCGGTCCCAGATTCCACGGTAGAGCCATGGCACACCGTCCACGACCTCCTCGCTGATGAATACACCTTCGCCATCGATGAATTCGCCCTTTTGCGCCGGATTAACGACACCATTATATGTGCCTGTCCAATGGTCCGCCCATTTCTTTTCCTGAGGAAGCCAGACGCGGATACCCATGCCCATAAAGCTGCCATCGGGTTTGCGCAGTTCCTCGATACTGCCCATCCCGTCGAGCACCCGGTGAACAGTCGCGCCGCTTTGCGATTCCTCCCAGACATCCGTCGTGCCATCCTTCAGACGTCGATGTGCGATCGTCCACTCACCGGCCAGAAAATCAAAATCGCCTATACCTTTACCGGTTACTTTGCCGGGCTTTCCTGTGGTTGAATAGTTGGCGTCATTCATTGCTAATGCTCCCGTGGATATGAAGAACAAGCCTGCGGTTCCTCTCAAAAGGTCGCGTCGATAGATGGGAAAGGTCATTTTCAATTCTTCATGTGCAACCGCGACCGGGTTTTCACCAACTTAACCAGCTATAACTGACAAGATATGTCAGCTATTTCCTGCTAAACGAAATTATGCGTGCAAGCCGCCTTCTATCGATCCTAATCCTCCTGCAATTGCGGACCCGATTGACCGCTGAGTATTTGGCAGAGGAATTTGAAGTGTCGGTCCGCACGATCTACCGCGATATCGATGCCCTCAGCGCGGCCGGTGTGCCGGTTTATGGCGATCGCGGTCCCGGAGGCGGATTTGCCCTGTTGGACGGATACAAGACGCGCTTGACCGGACTGAATACTTCAGAGGCCGAAGCAATGCTGATGATTGGGCTTCCGGGACAGGCGGCAGAATTGGGTCTTGGGGCGGCAGCCGAGCGTGCCAAAGGCAAGTTGCTCGCGGCACTGACGCCTGAGGGGAGTGCCCTCGCGGATCGCATCACAGGGCGGTTTCATTTGGACCCCGTTGACTGGTACCAAGCTGCAAAACCGATCGCGTGCCTCCCTTCGCTCGCGCGGGCCGTAATCGACCATCATTCCATTTCCATGGTCTACGAAAGTTGGAAGGGCGTGAAGGAGCGCACCGTCGATCCAATAGGCTTGGTTCAAAAGGGAGCGAATTGGTATCTGGTCGGCCGGGTGCAAGGCGGCATGCGTACCTATCGTGTCGGTGCGATCCAAAAGATGAACGTTTTGGAGCAGCAATTTCAACGTCCCGCGGATTTCAATCTTGCCACCCATTGGACGCAGCAGCTGCAACGCTTCGAGCAGGAATTGCGCCCTGAAGTTGCGGACATTTCCGCGTCGACCGAAGGCTGTCGTCGTTTGACTGAGCTGGGCGCATATGCCGCGCGTGCAGTTGCGGAAGGCAGTGCTGTGGATGTCCGCGGCTGGCGCAAAATACATCTACCGTTCGAAACTATGGAGCAGGCCGCCCGTCTGCTGCTCTCTCTTGGCCCCGAAATTAGGGTACGGGGACCTTCAGAGCTTCGCGAAGCAGTGCGGGAAATGGCGCAGACGGCGCTCAAAAATTTGGAGGATGTCGAATGAGCGATGCAATAATGAGCTTCAACCAAGAAGATCTGGTGGCGCACATAAGTTCGCTACCCGAGCAGAGCCGATTCCATTATCCACTGCGTCACGGGTCAATGAAGATTGGTATCTATGCTCCGGTTGGAAAAGACGACCAAACTCCGCACAACCAGGACGAGCTCTATATCATCATTTCCGGCAACGGCGTGTTTGAACAAGATGGTTCATCGATTCCCTTTGCGCCGGGCGACGTCCTGTTTGTGAAGGCAGGTATCACCCACCGCTTCGCCTACTTTTCCGACGACTTCAAAACCTGGGTTATTTTCTGGGGACCTGAAGGCGGGGAGTGAGGAGGAGGGATACTCGCTCAACCTTAGGATGTTACAGATTCCACGAGCAAAACCGCGCCGTCCGCACCCGTAACGCGTACCCGCGCGCCGGTTGCTGCATCTGTACCGCGCGCGGCCCAGACAGTATCACCAACCTTGACGCGCCCTTGACCGTCGGTAATCGCGTCGACCACAGTCACAATCTCCCCGGTTAAACGCGCACCGCGATCGTTTAGTTTCGGGTCGTCGGTTTCAATCGGGTTGTCCGCTAGATACTTTTTGCCCGCAAATACGGTAAGCACCGACAGAATCGCGAACATTGCGACCTGATAGGCGACGGTTATCGGCAAGAAATAATCCAGCACGCCAACAATGATGGCGGCAAGACCCAGCCACATCAGGAAAAAGCCAGGTGCAACCATTTCGGCCGCGCCGAGGATCAGGCCGAGCGAAAGCCAGAACCAATGTGTCGAAATGCTATCTAGCCATTCGGCCATGTTGATACTCCTGCATCATGATGCGTGTTCTAATTCCATAGGGGCAGTTTGCTTGGACGCTACTTGTCTTTTGTCGCCAATGCATCTTTCGCCAGTTCGCCAATGCCACCCAGCGTTCCGATCAACTGCGTTGCTTCGACCGGGAAGAGGATCGTTTTGGCATTTGGTGAGGTGGCAAACTGGCTGACGGCTTCGGTATATTTTTGCGCGATAAAGTAATTCAGTGCCTGAGTGCCCGACGAAGCGATTGACTCCGACACCATGACAGTCGCTTTTGCTTCAGCCTCTGCCTCACGTTCGCGGGCTTCTGCGTCGCGGAACGCCGCTTCCTTGCGGCCTTCGGCCTGCAATATCTGGCTTTGCTTTTCACCTTCGGCCCGAAGGATTTCGGCAGCGCGCAAACCTTCGGCTTCCAAAATTTGCGCACGCTTTTCACGTTCGGCTTTCATCTGACGCGCCATTGCATTGCTGATGTCGGCCGGCGGGCGAATGTCTTTGACCTCGACGCGGGTGATCTTCACGCCCCAAGGGCTGGTGGCATGATCAACGACGGAGAGAAGGCGACCATTGATATCGTCGCGCTTCGACAGAGTTTCATCGAGGTCCATGCTGCCCATGACGGTACGCAGATTTGTTGTCGTAATCTGCATGATGGCAACATACAGGTCGCTGACTTCATACGCGGCCTTGGCAGCATCCAATACCTGAAAGAACACGACGGCATCGACGCCGACCATGGCATTGTCCTTCGTAATGATTTCCTGCCCTGGAATATCCAGCACCTGTTCCATCATGTTCACTTTGCGCCCCACGCGGTCAAAGAAGGGGATGATGATGGTCAAACCGGGCTGGGCGGCATGGGTAAAGCGCCCGAAGCGTTCAATCGTATACACAAACCCCTGCTGCACCACGGTAACCCCCATCATCACAAAGATGATGACGATCAGGACCAGAAAGCCGAAAAAATATTCCATGAAATTCCCTCCGTTTGACCTGAGACGGATTGTCGTAAATATGGCATCGCTTGCCAAGGAAAATCGGACTGACCTGACGAATAATCGTCAAGACAGGCGGGGCTTCCGTATCTGAATGACAAAGGGGTTTTGAATAGTTTTATGGAAACCGTCGACCGATTGAAATTCGTACGCTCGGCGCTTTATGTGCCTGCCTCCAATGCGCGTGCGCTGGAAAAGGCGCTGGGCTTGGCCGCCGATATGATTATCGTCGATCTGGAAGATGCAGTTCCCGAAGAAGCAAAAGCGCAAGCGAGGAATGCCGCGTTGGCGTATGCGGAGGCGGGTGTCGGGAACCGATTGCTGGCTATTCGCGCCAATGGCTATGATAGCACCCACCACGCGGACGATGTGGCGGCGTTGAAAAACTGTGCTGCCGACTTCGTGGTTTTGCCGAAAGTTGAGGATGTGTCCGAGATTTCCGACTTCGGTGTCCCGGTGCTGGCGATGGTTGAAACGCCGAAAGGTCTTTTCAATGCTCGGTCGATTGCGGGACATTCACGCGTTGCCGGTCTTATTGCCGGTATCAACGATATCGCGGCGCAAACGGGGATACGACCCGGGCCAAAGCGGGAGGGGTTGGAGCTATCGCTGCAGATGATCGTGCTGGCCGCCTCCGAATTCGGGAAACCGCGCTTTGACGGAGTGTGCAACCGGCTGGATGATCTTGACGGATATGATGCCGAATGCCGGCAGGGTGCAACCTTCGGGTTTACGGGCAAGACCCTGATTCATCCCAACCAGATCGCGTCTGCGAATGCAGCATTTGGGCCAAGTGCCGCTGCCATTGCCGAGGCAGAAGAACTGATTGCGGCGAGCCGAGGTGGAGCACAACGATTTAAGGGTCGCATGATTGAATCGATGCATGTAGAGGAGGCTAAATTGACGATAGAACGTTCCCGACATGCGATGGGTGACGTCATCAGTTAGCCTGGAGCGGAATTAGATGCGCCTGTTTTTAAGAGCGGTTTTTGCAGTACTTGTCCTTGGTATTTCCGTCCCCTCACTCGCCAAAGGCGTGAGCGAAACCGATCTGCGTGAACATATTGCTGTGTTGGCCAGCGATGAATTTGAAGGACGCAAACCGGGCACTGAAGGTGAAGCGAAAACCGTCAAATATATTGCGGAGCAATGGGCCAAGGCAGGACTTAAGCCCGCAGCGGGCGATGGCAGCTGGTTTGAGCCCGTTCCCTTGATCCAGCGCGGACGTGGCGAGGCGACCTATTCTTTCAATGCCAAAGGACGGAAGCTGCGGATTGTTTCCGATGAAATCGTTCTGATCGGCAAGGAAGCCGAATATGCCAAAAAGGATTTGCCGGTCGTCTTTACCGGTATTGGCGTGAAATCGGATGGCAGCGTTGGCGCAGATGTGGCGGGCAAGCTGGCCTTGGTGCTATTTGAAGCGGACAATGCACCCGCAAAAATGAAGTCTCCCCGCGCACGGCGGGAGGCTCTTATTGCAGCCGGGGCAGAGGCGGTCGTTTTTGTAGGCGATAGCCAGGGCAATTGGCCGACATTGCGGCGGCAGCTACTGTCGCGCCCCATTGGGCTGGAAAGCCGTGAAAAGCGGGCGAAGCTTGAAGGAGCTATCAGTTCCGAATTTGCTGTTGCCATGGTCACAGCGGCGGGTCGTGATTGGGACAAATTGCGGGCACACGCCAAGGGTGCCGATTATACAGGTGAAGCCTTGGGTGTGGAGGCTGATTTCAATGTCATGACTGACATATACCGGTTCAATAGTTCCAATGTGATCGGGAAATTGGCTGGAAAGAAAAAAGGCAGCGGTGCCGTGCTTTTTACAGGGCATTGGGACCATCTTGGAATTTGTGCTCCCGACGATGCGACAGACAAGATTTGCAATGGTGCCGTCGATAATGCGAGCGGTATTGCCGTGTTGACCGAAGTAGCCCAGCGGCTGGCGAAGAAACGGCATGACCGTGATATCTATTTCATTGCCACCACGGCAGAGGAAAGCGGTCTTTTGGGGGCCTATGCTTATGCGGACAAGCCGGTATTCCCACTCGAAGATATCGTGATTTCGCTCAACGTCGATACAATTGCCATTGCCGGACGTAATTCGAAGGTCGCGATTATCGGTCGTGGAACGACGTCGTTGGATGCGACCGTGGAGGCGGTGGCCCGAAAGACGGGGAGAGCCATCGAAAGCTCGACGGATGCGAATGATTTTATTCAGCGCCAGGACGGTTGGGCGCTCGCGCAAAAAGGTGTGCCTGCGTTGATGGTAGGCGGTTCGTTTGCCGATCTTGACTTGATGCAGAAATTCTTGGGTAGCGATTATCATGGTCCCAATGACGAGCTGACGGACAAGACCGAATTGGGCGGCGCGGCCGAGGATGCGGACCTGCATATCGCGCTGGGGAACTATTTTGCGGATACCCGAAAATATAAAGTCACGAAGGCTGGCGAATAAAGGGCTTACTGTTTACATGGGCCGCCACGAATCGAACGATAATGCGAACGTAGAAGCGGTGGCAGCATGAAAGATATACCTCTCGGCCTTACATTTGACGACGTGCTGTTGCAGCCCGGGGCTTCGGATATGCTTCCGAGCCAGGCCGATACGCGCACGCGGCTGACCCAAGGGATTTCGCTGAACATTCCCATTCTGTCTTCGGCCATGGACACGGTAACCGAAGCGCGCATGGCCATCGTGATGGCGCAGCTTGGCGGCATTGGCGTGTTGCACCGCAATCTCAGCATCGAAGAACAATGCGCCGCTGTGCGGCAGGTCAAGCGCTTCGAAAGCGGTATGGTCGTAAACCCCATCACCATCGCCCCAGACGCCACTCTGGCCGATGCGCAGGCGCTGATGGCGACACACTCCATCTCCGGCATCCCGGTGGTTGAGAACAGCGGTAAATTGGTAGGCATTTTGACGAACCGTGACGTTCGTTTCGCCGAAAATCCGCTGCAACCCGTTTCCGAACTGATGACGCATCATGACTTGGCCACGGTGTCGTCGGGGGTCACACAAGAAGAAGCACGCCGGTTGCTGCACCAGAGGCGGATCGAAAAGCTTTTGGTTGTGGATGAAAGCTATCGATGCATTGGCCTGATCACGGTCAAGGATATTGAAAAGGCCGTTCTTTACCCCGAGGCAACAAAAGACAAATCCGGGCGTTTGCGGGTGGCTGCGGCAACGACGGTGGGCGAAAAGGGCATGGCCTACACAAAGGCCCTGATCGATGCCGAATGCGACCTGATCGTCGTGGATACCGCCCACGGGCATAGTGCCATGGTCGCAGCGGCGGTTGCGGAAATCAAGCGGATCGCGCCGGAAATTCAGGTTGTCGCCGGAAACGTTGCGACTGCCGAAGCAACACGGGCTTTAATTGACGCAGGCGCCGATGGCATCAAGGTTGGGATAGGTCCGGGATCCATTTGTACGACACGTGTTGTTGCAGGTGTGGGTGTCCCCCAACTAACAGCAGTAATGGAGTCGGCGGCTGAAGCCGCGAAATCAAACATTCCGGTAATCGCTGACGGCGGTCTTCGTACATCAGGAGACGTGGCGAAAGCACTTGCGGCGGGTGCCTCATCGGTGATGGTCGGGTCACTTCTCGCGGGAACCGAAGAGGCTCCCGGCGAGACGTTCCTGTATCAGGGCCGCGCCTATAAAAGTTATCGGGGCATGGGTTCGGTTGGTGCAATGGCGCGGGGATCTGCAGACCGCTATTTCCAACAAGACATCAAGGACCAGCTTAAACTGGTACCCGAAGGCATCGAAGGGCAGGTGCCGTTCAAAGGACCGGCTCGTGATGTCATCCATCAGCTTGTCGGCGGCGTCAAAGCAGCGATGGGATATACAGGATCGCGCACAATTGCCGATCTGCAGCAACGCGCCCGGTTTGTCCGCATCACCAACGCTGGTTTGCGTGAAAGCCATGTGCACGACGTGACGATTACGCGCGAAGCACCCAATTATCCGACACGCTAATCCATGAGGTTGGCTGCGCGCCTGCAATCGGCAATCGAGTTGCTTGACGCGATACTTGTCGCGGCGAAAATTGGTGGGGCATCTGCGGATCAGCTTGCCAAAACCTTTTTTGCCGAGCGGCGTTATGCCGGGTCGAAAGACCGCAGAGCGGTGCGGGAGTTGGCATGGAAGGCAATTCGACGATTTGGGGAAGCGCCGGCAACCGCGCGCTCCGCATTTGTTGCCTTGGCAGATGAAGATGAAGAGATTGCCGTTCTGTTCGACAGCAGCGACTACGGCCCTGCTGCAATTGATCCGGACGAATTGCGCGCGCAGGGTGGGCCGTTGCCTGCATGGATTTTGCCACATTTCAGCTCGCTGATTGATGACTCAGAGCTTACGGCACTTCTTAACCGCGCACCCCTTGATATTCGGGTCAATGCCTTAAAAGGAACGCGCGAAGAGGTTGCACGGCAATTGCCAGAAGCGGAGATATTGGAGCAGTCGCCTTTTGCGCTGCGCCTTCCCGCGGGATTTCCCGTCGACAACCACCCGTTATTCGGTGCTGGTCTGGCCGAAGTTCAGGATTTGGGTAGCCAACTCATTGTCGACGCCTGCGCCGTAGCGGCCGGCATGACTGTGTTGGATTTATGCGCCGGTGCAGGCGGCAAGACCTTGGGATTAGCGGCCGCGATGCAAGATACGGGCAAACTGATCGCAAGCGACACCAACCGGAATCGCCTTCAGAAGCTTCAGCCACGTCAAATTCGCGCCGGTGCATCCTGTATAACGACTAAATTACTGGACCCGGGGCACGAAATCGACATGTTATCTGAACTGTCGGGAGCGTGTGATCTCGTCCTGATTGATGCCCCTTGTTCCGGTAGTGGAACATGGCGGCGGAATCCCGAAACCCGCTGGCGCCTTAATTCGCAACGTCTTGACCGCGTGCGTGCAGAACAGGAAAAGTTATTGAACATCGGCGCAGAAATGGTCGCGCCTGGTGGCCATCTGGTATATGCAGTTTGCTCCATCATTGCGGATGAGGGCAGGGGGCAAGTGGACAATTTTCTAAACGCACATCCCGAGTGGCATGCCGTCGATCCCGAGTCCGGTGCCGGAAGAACGGAAGGCGCGGGGATTCAGTTGACCCCGGAACATGACGGGTCCGACGGATTTTTCTTCGCCAGACTTATGAAGTTGTGATAGTGATGCAACTTAAACAGATTTGGATATTGATTATGCGTTTTTCTCCGGCTGCCATTGCGCTCTCACTTAGCTTCGCCATGATTTCCAGTGCAGGAATCGGCGGGCGTGCTGATGACGATATCGACCCGCAATCGACGGCGCTGCTTCAATCCGGTCAGGAAGCGATGAAGGCAGGAAAGGTTGAAGACGCTATCGGCTGGTACGAAACTGCCCTGGCGGTCGATCCCCGGAACCGCGCTGCGTATATTGCTATGGCCGAAGCGGTTCAAAAACAGGGTTTGAACGGCAAAGCCATCCGCTTTTATAAAGAGGCGCTCGAAATTGATCCCAATGATCAAGTAGCGCTGGGTGGCCAAGCTGAAGCAATGATTGCAAAGGGCGCAATTGAACCCGCCCGCAAGAATATCGCCCGGTTAAAAATGCTGTGCCGCAGTGATTGTGGAGCCGTCGACAAACTGGCTCTCGCTGCCACGAAGGCTAGCGAAAAGCCGCAGCTTCAAGCCAGCGCTCTCGAAATTAAACCAACTGTTGGTGATGCTCCAAAATCCCAGCCGAATTAAAGCCGCCGATTTGGTGTCAGATTAGTTCACCAAACTCTGCGACAAGGCTTTCGTAAAGGCGCTTTTTGAAAGGTACGATAAGTTGGGGTAGTCTTTCAGGGCTAACCCACTGCCAGCGGGAAAATTCTGGGTAGTCGGTTTCGATGTTTATGTCGCTGTCTTTGCCCTTGAAGCGCATCAAAAACCACCACTGACGCTGCCCGCGATATTTGCCTTTCCAGATTTTACCGAGAAGTTCTTCGGGTAAATCATAGAAATGTTCGTTGCGGCTGCGTGCGATGACATCCACGAGTTCCGGTGGAATGCCCGTTTCTTCAACTAACTCTCGCAAGGCAGCTTGTTCGGCCTCCTCCCCATCATCAATGCCACCTTGAGGCATCTGCCATGCATCGCCCTCCGGCGCTTTGTCGAGGCGTTGTCCGACAAAAACCTTTCCTTCTGTGTTGGCAAGCATGATTCCCGCGCAGGGGCGGTACGGTAATTCTTCAAATTTCGGGTTCATGCTTCCGCCATGACCTCTGCGAGCATTGATTTCAAGGCTTCAATATTGCCTTCAACATCTTGCTGGGTCGAAGGAATTGCTTGGCGGATGTTGATGTGGCCGTGGATTGTGCCGTCCGCACTGCGGTGTTCGACGCGGACACCGGCCTGTTTTAGCTTTTCGACATAGGCGATCCCCTGGTCTCTCAAGGGGTCTAGGCTGGCCGTTGTCACGAGGCTGGGCGGCATTCCGCTCTGGTCGAAGTTTAAAGGTTCCGCGCGATAATCACCAGGTGTGGCCGCGTGACCTTCTCCGAAATACGCCATTGCTTCGTCGGTCAGCAAATAGCCCGTGGCAAATTCGCGCATGCTCGGCCAGTCTGCATCAAGGGTGACGACCGGATAGATCGGATGCTGTACCAAAACGGGAACTGCAGCCGGATTATCACGCAACGCCATAGTTGTTACGATTGTCAAATTCCCGCCCGCACTATCGCCCGAGGTTATGAGGCCCGTTACTTCCAATCCGAGGTCCGCAGGACTGGAAGCGATCCAGCGAGTCGCTGCCTCACAATCCTCTGCCGGAGCGGGGAAGGGGTGTTCGGGAGACAGTCGATAATCAATTGAAATCACCGGCAGGTCGAGCAAACGCGCAACTTCAGCGCAATAGGGCTCATAGGTGTAGAGACTACCGATGACAAACCCGCCACCATGGTAAAAGACCATGACTGGCCCCGTGCCGCGGTCTGCCCGCTTATCATAAACACGTGCCGGGATCGGCCCGGCAGGCCCTGGAATGGAGATATCGCGAATTACTGCCAATTCCCCCACAGGCGCATCGGCAACATCGCGCATCGCCGCTGTCATGGCCCGCGCATCGTCCGCTGCCACTTCCCAAAATTTCGGACCTGGTACTGAATTCAAAAATTGCAGAAACAGGGCGACATCGGGCCGCACATAGGGTTTAGCATCGCTCATCTTATTCTCCCTCTGTCGCACGTGATAAGGTGCCTTACCGGACAGGTCTAGCATATCCGCACATAGTTTTTCTAACATTGCAGTGCAGTCGGAATGGGATTAGGCGAATCCGCAATAGACAAGCAAACTTAAGACGGGCTGGAACGAATGGCTACGGCATTCAAAGACGATCACACAGGCGCACACACGCCTGTTCATAGCGACGCGGTTGTCGTGCGCTTTGCAGGCGATAGCGGCGACGGCATGCAGTTGACCGGGGGGCAGTTTACACTGTCTTCGGCACTGGCGGGCAATGATTTTGCGACATTCCCCGATTTTCCTGCGGAAATACGGGCACCACAAGGCACGCTGTTCGGTGTGTCGGCGTTCCAGATAAACTTCGGATCACAGGCGATCGATACTGCAGGTGACCAGCCTGATGTGCTGGTGGCGATGAATCCCGCGGCGCTTAAGACCAATGTTGGCTCGTTGCGTGAGGGCGGGCTGATTATTGCAGATACGGGTGAGTTCACACCACGTAACCTCGACAAGGCGAAATACACCACCAACCCGTTTGAAGATGGTAGCTTGGCCAAGTGGCAAGTGCTGGCGTTCGATATCAGCGCACTGACGATGGAGTCGGTGAAGCCGTTCGGGCTTGGCAATAAAGAAGCACTCCGGTGCAAAAATATGTGGACGCTGGGCCTAGCGCTCTGGATGTTCGATCGCGACCGGCAGCCGATTATCGATTGGCTCAATGCAAAGTTTGCGAAAAATCAGGTGTTGGCCGATGCCAATATCGCCGCTCTTAATGCAGGTCATGCTTATGGCGAGACCGCAGAGCTTTCCGGACCGCTGAAACAATATCATGTCGATGCCGCGCCGGCACCTGCAGGTGTGTATCGCACAGTTACAGGTGCGGAGTCGATCTCTTATGGTCTGGTTGCGGGCGCGCAGTTGGCGGGACTGAAGATGTTCTTCGGCGGTTATCCGATCACACCTGCTTCTGCGATCTTACATCACCTGTCGCGCCTCAAAGAATATGGAATAACAACATTCCAGGCCGAAGACGAAATTGCGGCGATTTGTTCGGCAATCGGCGCCAGCTATGCAGGGCAATTGGGCGTTACCAGCTCATCCGGCCCTGGTATAGCGCTGAAGGGCGAGGCGATGGGCCTTGCAATTATGACCGAATTGCCACTGGTCATCGTGAACAGCCAGCGCGGCGGGCCTTCGACTGGACTTCCCACCAAAACTGAACAGTCCGACCTCTATCAGGCCGTCTATGGCCGCAATGGCGACGCACCAATGCCCGTCATCGCCGCCCGTTCGCCTGTGGATGCTTTTGATTGTGCCGTAGAAGCGGTGCGGATTGCGGTCGAATATATGACCCCCGTCATGCTGCTGACCGACGGTTATATCGCCAACGCTGCCGAGCCATGGAAGGTGCCCGACCTAGAAAGCTACAAGCCGTTCCCGGTCGAGTTTCTGGAATCGGTGCCTGAAGGGGGCTTTAAACCCTATGCGCGCGATCACAAGCTGAGGCGCCCTTGGGTCAAGCCCGGCACGCCCGGTTTGCTCCACCGTATTGGTGGTATCGAAAAGGAAGTCGATACTGGCCATATCAACTATGCGCCGGCAAACCATCAGGCGATGACCGACATTCGTTCGGCCAAGGTTAATGGCGTCGCTGACAGCATCCCGGACCAGATTGTTGAACAAGGTGCTACTGGTGCCAAGGTCGCAGTTGTGGGCTGGGGATCAACTTATGGCCCGATTGCGCAAGCTGTTCGCCGCAAACGGGCAGAAGGTGTGGATGTCGCGCATGTACACATCCGCCATATCTGGCCAATGCCGAAGAATTTGGGCGAATTGCTCAAAAGCTTCGACCACATAATCGTTCCCGAAATGAACACCGGCCAATTGAAAACGGTGCTGCGTGACCAGTTTCTTGTGGACGCCAGGCCGGTGAACAAGGTTTCCGGACAACCCTTTACTATCGCCGAAATCGAAGCTGCGATTGAGAGTGCATTATCATGAACGACATGACCCCCGTAAAAGCGACAAGCCCAAAAGATTGGGAAACCGATCAGGAAGTCCGGTGGTGCCCTGGCTGCGGTGACTATGCCATATTAAAAGCCGTTCAGCGCACGATGCCTGAGTTGGGGAGCACACCTGAAAATACGGTTTTCATCAGCGGTATCGGCTGCTCGTCGCGCTTTCCCTATTATATGGAAACCTATGGATTCCACACAATCCATGGTCGCGCACCGGCAGTTGCCACGGGTGTTAAGCTTGCCAATCCCGACCTCGACGTCTGGATTATCACCGGCGACGGGGACGCTTTGTCGATCGGCGGCAACCACACAATGCATTTGCTGCGCCGCAATCTGGACTGCCAGATCATGCTGTTCAACAATGAGATTTACGGTCTGACCAAGGGGCAATATTCACCTACGAGCCGCGTCGGCACCACTAGTCCGTCGACACCCTATGGTTCGGTTGACCGACCGGCGACACCTTGCGCCTTTGCGTTGGGCTCTGGCGCGCGTTTTGTTGCCCGTGGGTTTGATGTCTCCAAAAATTTGCCTGAAGTGCTGAAAGCCGCTCACGCCCATCGCGGTGCTGCATTCATCGAAATTTTCCAGAACTGCATTGTTTATAACAAGGATGTGTTCGAAGATTTTGCGGCACCGAAAGGTGCCGAAGACCAACAACTGTGGTTACGCAATGGCGAGCCTATGCTGTTTGCCAAAGGTGCCAAGGGTATAGCGCTGGACGCTGAAGCTCTTACCCTCAAAGTTGTTGATGTGGTTGACGGCGACTGGAAATCAGCGGGCGTAATCGTCCATGATGTGACCAACCGCTCGGTTGCGCACATGCTAGTGGAAATGCGCTTTGGCGAATTCCCGATGGCGTTGGGCGTTCTCTACGACGATCCACGTCCGACCTTCAACGATGCAGTCATTGCGCAAAATGAATCCGCAAGCGCCGGCAAAACGGCTGACCTCGGAAAGCTTTTGGCCAAGGGCCAGACATGGACAGTCGAAGACGGACATCCGGAAAACTGACGACGGTGCCGACATAACGCTGTATTGCAATCGGCGGCTTAGTCCGCCAGCACAGCGTCATGGATAATCTTACGCATAGCCTGGTCGGCGCATTGCTTGGTCAGGCGGGACTGAAGCGCAAAACCGGTCTGGCGATGCCGACGTTGATCGTTGCCGCCAATATTCCCGACATCGATGCCGTCGCGGTGCTACTAGGCGGCGACCAGCATTTGGCGCTTCGGCGCGGGCTAACCCATGGCCCTCTTGCCATGCTGCTGCTCCCTCTGCTTCTTTGGGGCATCATGATCTGGTTTGATAAGTGGCAAACCAGACGGGGCACACGACCGGAAAAGCGATTGCCCGTTAATGCGACATGGTTGTTGGTGCTCGCCTATGTCGGTTGTTTCAGCCATCCGCTGTTCGACTGGTTCAACAGCTATGGAATCCGGTTGCTGGAACCCTTTTCTAGTCAGTGGTTCTATGGCGACACGATCTTTATCATCGATGTCTGGTTGTGGATCGCCCTGGTCGCAGGCGTTTGGCTGTCGCTTCGGGGGGAACGACGGGGAGCGCCAAGTTGGCGCATGCCGGCGGTTGTGAGCATGTTCGCCATTTTCCTGTATATCGCTGCCAATGGCTTGATCACCGGTCGGGCGGAGCAACTGACTGACCAAGCTGTGCAGAGCCAATTCGGCATCGCTCCTGCCATGGTGGTCGCGAATCCGGTGCCTGTGCAGTTCTGGAAAAGAGAAATGTTGTGGCGTGATTCAAATCATTACGGACAAGGCACATTCTCTGCTCCCGATACTGTTGTGCTTGATCCCAAAATTGGCCAGCACCGCATGACTGATGCGTCTGCCCTCGCGGAAATGTCTCGGGACAAAAATGCGAAAGCCTTTTTGTTCTGGTCACGAATGCCTGTGTTGCGTGAAGAAAATCGGGAATCCGCCGCGGTTCGAATCCTGACCGACCAGCGCTTTGGTAATCCACTGGTTCAGGATCGCTTCAGGGTAGTTGTACCGGAGGGCCGCGAAGCAAAATGACCCGGCCTGTACTCCTTTGGTTTCGTCGTGATTTACGGCTTAGCGATCAACCGGCGTTGACGGCTGCTATTGCGAGCGGTGCACCCGTTATACCCGTCTATATTCTCGACGACGAAACACCGAAGCATCGCAAGATGGGCGGTGCCTCGCGCTGGTGGTTGCACCACAGTCTCGCATCGCTCGACGCCGATCTGCGGAAACTCGGATCCCGACTGCTCCTGCGGCGCGGAAAATCCGATGAGATGTTATCGCTCCTTGCCGAAGAAACACGTGCTTCAGCTATCTATTGCATCCGACACTATGAACCATGGTGGCGCAATGCCGAGAAAGCCGTTGCAAAGGCAGTACCCGAAGGCTGCGACCTAAAATGCCATGACGGGAATTATCTACTGCCGCCGGGCAGCGTCACGACGGGTAGCGGAGGGCAGTACAAGATTTATACGCCGTTCATGCGGGCGATGTGGCAGCATATGCCTCCGGCCAAACCATTGCCAGCGCCTGATAAAGTTGCCGAACCAGAAAAGTGGCCCGCAAGCGATGACCTCTCGGATTGGGGGCTGGTTCCTGTTCGACCCGATTGGGCGGGTTGCATGCGGCAGATGTGGGCGCCGGGTGAACATGGCGCGAAAACACGGCTGGATGACTTTACAGAAAAGGCGAAATTCTACGACGAAAAGCGCAATCTGCCCTCCATAGCGGGTTCTTCCTTATTATCCCCGCATTTGCATTTTGGCGAAATATCTGCAGCGAGTTGCTGGCATGCCACCATGTCGGCCGGCGGATCGGTCGATGTTTTTTTGAAAGAGCTGGTGTGGCGGGACTATGCGCAGAATGTCATCTGCCAGTTCCCCGAATATGGTGGCAAGAACGCACGCGAAGCTTTTGATCAAATGCCGTGGCGCGATCTCGATGATCCGGCAGTTAAGGCTGACTATACCGCTTGGACAAAAGGACAGACGGGATATCCAATCGTCGACGCAGGAATGCGGCAGCTTTGGGCGACAGGTTGGATGCATAACCGTGTGCGAATGATAGCCGCGTCTTTTCTCATCAAACATTTGCTCATCGATTGGCGGGCCGGGGAGCAGTGGTTTTGGGATACGCTTGTCGATGCCGATTATGGATCAAACGCCGTGAATTGGCAGTGGACTGCAGGATCCGGCGTAGACAGCAACATGTTTGTCCGCATAATGGCGCCGCTAACGCAATCCGAAAAATTCGACGCTGCGCGGTATATCCGGCAGTGGGTGCCGGAATTGTCGGATTTGCGTGAACCTTATATCCACGATCCCGAAGACCATGGGGTCCGCCCGAAAGGCTATCCGCGCAAATTGATCGGGCATAAGCAGGCACGCGAACGGGCCTTGGCGGCATTTGCGCTAACGAAAGACTGAACTGACTTACCCGTCGACGCGGATACGCTCGCCTGTCTCAAACTCGCGTTGCAACACATCCACGATTGCATTCGCAACAACGGAAGGTTCTTTCACAGTGGATGGGTCCTCACCGGGATAAGCAGCGGCACGCATCTTGGTCCGTGTCTTGCCTGGGTCGATAATGGCTACGCGCACGGCGGAGATATTCTTGACCTCTTCGCCATAGCTGCGCAACAGAGTTTCGAGGGCAGCTTTGGAGGCGCCATAAGCCCCCCAAAATGCGCGCGGCGTCGCACCGACAGACGAGGTGAGGGCGATAAGGCGTCCAGCCTCACTCTTGCGAAGCAGGGCGTCAAAGGACGCGATCAGCACCTGCTGCGCGGTGACATTCAGGGTGAACAGGCGCGCAAATTCCGGACCGTCAATCGCAGGAACAGGAGCCAGAGTTCCGAGCATCGCGGCATTGAGTACCAGATGATCAAGCTTGCCCCAGCGCTCGGTTACAGCGGCGGCAAGGCGAGAGATGCTATCACCATCGGTCAAGTCCAGAGGTGCGATCGTGGCGCTGCCACCGGCTTCGAAAATTTCGTCCTCGACCGCTTCCAGATCTTTTGCCGTGCGCGCTGTGATGATTACATGCGCACCTTGAGCGGCCAGTGCCTTTGCCGTTGCGGCGCCAATCCCGCGGCTGGCACCGGTGACCAGTGCGACCTTCGCTTCAAAAACACCACTCATGGATCAGGCAAGCTTTCTTTCGCCAAGCATGATCAGGTCACCGGCTTCGGCCTCTTCATGGTCCGTCAGGCTTGTAGGATAGTCACCCGTAAAACAGGCGTCGCAATATTGCGGCTTACCGTTGTTGCGCGCATCTTCACCCAAGGCTCGGTAAAGCCCATCGATGGACAGGAAGGCCAAGCTGTCTGCCTGGATGAATTTGCGCATTTCTTCGACATCCATCCGGCTGGCAAGCAGTTTGGAACGCTCCGGCGTGTCAACGCCATAGAAGCAACTGTTCATCGTCGGCGGACTGGCGATACGCATATGGACTTCGGCGGCACCCGCTTCGCGCATCATTTGCACAATCTTAAGCGAGGTGGTGCCGCGCACGATGGAATCGTCGATGAGGACGATTTTCTTGCCCGCTACGAGATTCTTGTTGGCATTATGCTTCAGCTTGACACCCAGATGGCGGACGCCATCGCCGGGCTGGATGAAAGTACGGCCAACATAGTGTGATCGGATGATACCGAGTTCGAACGGAATGCCTGCTGCTTCAGCGTAGCCGATGGCGGCTGGCGTACCGCTGTCGGGGACGGGAATGACATAATCGACATCGACCCCATTTTCGCGTGCGAGTTCTGCCCCGATGGCTTTGCGCACGGAATAAACGCTGATGCCTTCGACAATTGAATCGGGGCGCGAAAAATAGACATGCTCGAAGATGCAAGGACGTTGCGCGACCGGGATGAAAGGTTTGTGCGAATGAACTTCACCATTGCGCACGACGATCAGTTCGCCCGGCTCCACCGCACGGATGAATTCGGCACCGACGATATCGAGCGCTACGGTCTCCGATGCAAAGATAAACGAATCGCCCAGCTTGCCCATTACCAGTGGGCGAATGCCTAAGGGGTCACGGCAGGCGATTAGGCCTTCGGTTGTCAGGCAGATGAGCGAATAAGCGCCTTCAACTCGCTTCAAGGCGTCGATTAGTCGGTCGAGCAACGTCCGGTAGCCCGAGGTCGCCACCAAGTGGATGATAACTTCGGTATCGGAAGTCGATTGGAATATAGACCCGCGCCGCACAAGGTCGCGCCGCAAGGTCATTGCGTTCGAGATATTGCCATTATGCGCAATGGCAAAGCCGCCGGTCGCCAGATCAGCATAGAGCGGCTGCACGTTGCGCAGTGAAGTCTCGCCCGTCGTGGAATAGCGCACATGACCGGCGGCACTGCGTCCGATCAACCCACCAATGATTTCTTCACGATCGAAATTACCCGCCACGTGGCCCATTGCACGATGGGTATGGAAGTCATGTCCGTCATAGCTGGTAATACCAGCCGCTTCCTGGCCGCGGTGCTGCAAGGCGTGTAAGCCAAGGGCAACCATGGCCGAAGCACCTTCGGCGTCAGTCACGCCAAAAATGCCGCACTCCTCCCGAAGTTTGTCGTCGTCAAATGGGTCGGTGGTCAGCATTTATTCGAATCCCGCTGCGCTTCGCTGGCTGGCATATAGGCATGGTTCGCCCTCTTGTCTCCCCCTTGTCGTGATAGTGTCATAAAGAAAATGTTGGCGAGCCTTTTGCGCATGGTTTAGGTCCCTTTCGATGACAGATGATCGCGAAACAGGGCTGGAGCTCAATCCGAAATTTGACGCCAATGGTCTGGTGACGGCAGTCGTCACCGATGCGGCGGACGGCGCCGTCCTTATGGTCGGCCATATGAATGCGGAAGCGCTCGCAAAAAGTGTGGAGACGGGAACAGCCGTTTTCTATTCACGCAGCCGACAGCGGCTTTGGCAAAAGGGCGAAAGCAGCGGCAACCTATTGTTTATCAAGGAAATGCGTGTTGACTGCGACCAAGATGCCATCTGGGTGATTGCGGAGCCAAAGGGCCCTACCTGCCATACCGGCGAACGTAGTTGTTTTTACCGCCGTTTGACGGATGGCAAGCTGGAGCGCGTGTGAACTGCCGTGTTGCCTGTTCAGCAATCCTGCTGCTGGCGCTAGCTGCATGTGGGAAAAGCTCATTGGCGCCATCGACCAAAGAGACGGATTCGGGCGATGCACTAGACGATCAGGCGGTAGCTGTCGGCATAATGCCTGATCCGGATGATGTTGAATTTGCCGGACGTTTTGAAACCCGTAGTGATCTTGGTACCGACAAATTCTGCGCTCTTTCGAACGGGACACAGCAGTTCAATATCGGTTTTCTGGCGGTCTATGGTCCGGAAAGCAAATGCGAAGGAACCGGAACCGCGACGATCAAGGGGCAGACCGTGCGGGTGGTTCTAACAGGGCAGGGAAGCTGCTCTTTCGATGCCCGCTATGACGGCATCGAGTTACGCTTCCCTGGCACTGTCGAGAGCGGTTGTTCGACTTACTGTTCGGCCAATGCAAATCTATCGGGCACCCATTACTTCATGGTGCAGCCCGGCGATGAAGCCGCACGCCAAACACTGGGACGTGATACCGAAAGGTTGTGCGGTTAACCCGGAACGACGAGACAGGCTTGTCCGGCAGCTTTGAGTTTTCCGCACATGGCATCTGCCGCCGCCCGGCTTGCAAATGGTCCAGCCTGCAATCGCGTTATTTGTCCGCTATTTTTGTAGCTTGGTTGCAAGGAGTCGATCCCCGCAACTTTGCCCTTCAACGAAGCCCATAGCTTTTTGGCATTGGCATCCTCGCTGAACGCACCCAATTGTATACGCCATGGACTTGCTGCAGCAGGCGCTGCAGGTTTCACAACCGGCGTTGAGGCAGGTTTAGCAACAGCCGGCTGCGCAACTTTTGGCTTTGCGGCCGGAACGCCAACTGCCGGAACGCCAACTGCCGGAATGTTTGCCGGAAATCCGGGTGGATTTGCGGATGGAATTGACGACGGTGGCACCGCAACCTGTTTAGTGGGTTTGGATGGCGGCGTTGTATTGATCGGGAATCCGGCAGCCTGCGTCGAAGCATTCCTGCTGGCGCGCTGTTCCAGTTCGCCTGCCAGCACCGTTGCCGCCTGACGCTGTTCCAGCGGAACATATGTATCCATTTGCGACAGACTTTGCGATGCAGGTGCCATGCCTGCAGAGGAAGCAAGTGACATCAAGGCATAAGCACGGACCCAATCTTTCGCGATATGGGTGCCATTGAACAGTTCGGTTGCGAGCAAATATTGCGCGCGCGGGTCTCCGCGATCCGTCGACGCCTGCAATATCGGGAGCGCTTCTGCCACGCGACCCTGATAGTGAAGAAGGTGGCCGTAGCTGTCCATTGCCTTCAAATGGCCTTGGGCCGAAGCCTTTTTATACCAGTCCAGGGCAATATTTAGATCGGTTTTTACACCGCGTCCTGTTTTATAAGCTTGGCCCATGTTGAACTGGGCGTCAGGATCGCCTTTAAGTGCAGGTTCGCGCCATTCTTTGACGGCGGCTTCATAGTCGCCACGGCTCCAGGCATCGACGCCCGCCTTGACGTCAGCCGCGGCTGGAGCGGATTGCAGCGATAGCGCCAAGGCAGCGATTGCCAGTTTCGAAAGGTGCGACCCTAACTTCATGTAATTCCTCCGAACAAAAAGCGAGTTTCTTATAATATGCAAGAAACTCAAAAATGGTAAACATTTCCGATTAATCTCTTAACCAGCCCAATGCCCCAAATCATTAGGTCAGATGCGGCTATATAGATTAAGGTTTAGGCTAAGCCAGCCAATATTTGTGCGGTGAAATCGGGTGCAGCGTTAACGGATTTTTAGCCCTGTTCTGTCACATCCCCATTTGAAACATTTACAAAGGGGAATGATGTGAGGGTTCTCGCATTAGCATCACAGAAGGGCGGGTCGGGCAAAACCACCCTTTCTGGCCACTTAGCGGTTCAGGCACAACTCGCCGGAGCCGGGCCTGTCGTTTTGATTGATATCGATCCGCAAGGTTCGCTGGCCGATTGGTGGAATGAACGTGAAGCTGACCTTCCCGCATTTGCCCAAACAACAGTTGCCCGCCTTGCGGCGGATTTGGCTGTTTTGCGGCAACAGGGTTTCAAGCTTGCGGTCATCGACACGCCTCCCGCTATTACCATGGCGATTCAGAGCGTTATATCGGTTGCCGAGCTGATCGTCGTTCCAACCCGCCCAAGTCCCCATGACTTGCGCGCCGTAGGTGCTACTGTAGATTTGTGCGAGCGGGCCGGAAAGCCACTGATCTTCGTGGTCAACGCCGCAACGCCAAAAGCGAAAATCACTTCGGAAGCAGCTGTTGCACTGTCGCAGCACGGCACCGTCGCACCAATTACACTCCATCATCGTACCGACTTCGCAGCATCGATGATCGACGGTCGCACGGTTATGGAAATCGACCCCAACGGCCGGTCTTCGCAAGAAGTCATCCAGCTTTGGGCATATATTTCGGACCGACTGGAAAAGAACTTCCGCCGGACCGTTTTCAGCGCTCCCGCCGCCGCGGCTAACCCGCAAGTTGCCACCGCACGACCGATGGGCGGCTTTGGCCGTCGCGTTGTTGGTTAAGCGAAGAAAAGGGGGCAACGAAGATGAGCGAACCTAAGCCAATAGCATCACTTTCCGGCATATTGCTGGCCCGTAAGGGTCTGGCACGTCCCGCCATGCGTCGTCCATCGATGATGGGCAGTAACGGTAACGCCGCACTGTCGCAGGATGATCTAGGTTGGAACGACATGGGATATGATGTCGATCCCGATCCCAATACGCCGATGGATTATGACCACAGCTTTCATGGGCAAAATCCGCTCGCGGGAGCCGTTCCCGAGGTCAAGCACCAGCAGGAGCGTATTTTTGACGAATATGATTCGGAACTTGATGTCGGTTTCGAAAGCTTGTCCGGAGCCGAGCCTGAAGTCGAAACGGCACTGACGGTCGTCAGCATGATCCCCGAACCACCGGTACAGCCCATTGCGCGCCGTGGAAAAACCGATGCGCCACGTTCGCGCGCTCGGTCGAAACCAGGGCTTAAAGACAAAGCGGCCTTTACGTTGCGCCTCGATGGCGAGCGTCATTTGAAGCTTCGTCTTGCCTGCGCTGTCCGCCATCAGTCGGCACAAAATCTTGTGACCGATGCGTTGGACGCATTTCTCGATTCCATGCCGGAAATTGGACACCTCGCGTCCCATGTTCCGACGAAAAAACACTAAACCCGAGTTTGAGCTTTTTTGAGGTGATACCATGAATAGCAAATTTGTCGTAAAGCTCGCATTATCGACTGCTTTTGTGGCAGTGCCCGCGATGACCGCGTCGACTGCCGGTTTCGGGAGCACCGATAAGGTGTCGGCCAAAAAGGCTGGCCCTGAAAAAGCTTATGGTTGGGCAAAGAAAGCTGAACAGGCTTTTGCAAAGGGTAAGGCCGATCGCGCCCTCACTTTCGCCGAGCTAGCTGTCGAAGCCGACATGCAGAACCGCGATTATCGTGGCCTGCTAGCCCGCATTTATATGTCCCAAGGTCGTTTCGTTTCCGCAGAACGCACCTTGATGGATGTCATGGAACTGGGCCAAGTGGACCCGCGTACCGTGATCAGCCTTGCGCTTGCCCGTATCGCCCAGGGGAATGTTGATTCGGCGGTTATGCTGGTGGAAGCAAACCGTTCGATCATCCCTGTCAGCGACTATGGCCTGACCCTCGCACTTGCAGGGCGTTCAGGTGATGCCGTCAATATCCTGACCGATGCAATCCGCACCGACAGCGCGACTGTTCGTACCCGTCAGAATCTAGCGCTTGCTTATGCCCTTGATGGTCGTTGGCGCGATGCCCGCGTCATGGCGTCGCAGGATATGGCACAGTCGCAAGTCAACGACCGGATTGCCGAATGGGCCCAGTTCGCACGCCCTGAAGCCTATACTTTGCGCGTTGCCGGACTTTTGAAAGTTCGCCCCAATATGGCCGACACCGGACAGCCAGTTCGTTTGGCGCTAAACAGTTCCGCACCTGCGGGACTGGCGCAAACCGAAATTCCCGCCGCACCGGTAGAAATGGCCTCCGCACCTCAGCCTGAGCCGGTCGAACTTGCTGCGCTCGGCCCTGCGCCCGTTTCCGACAGCGTTAGCTTTGCCGCGGTCGAAGCAGCCGTAAACATGATTGAGCCCGCACCGGTTGCTGTTGCTGCCGTTGAAGAAGCTCCGCTGATCAAGGCATCAGCCGTTCCTGCAAAAGCTGCCGCGCCGTCCGCACCGGTTAAGCTGGCACTGGCGGATGTTCCGGCATCGAAGCCATCGATGAAGTCTTCGACCCATCTGGTCCAACTGGGTGCGTTTTCGAACGCAGCAAATGCAGCCGCAGCATGGAACAAATATAGCAAGCGCTACGGCGTTCTGAGTGGAATGGATTCTGCGAGTTCGACCGTTACAGTGAACGGCAAGAAATTCGTCCGGCTAGCCGCGATGGGCTTCACAAGCGGTGCATCCGCAAATGCTGCGTGTAGCAAGATCAAGGCACAAGGTGGCGTGTGCCTCGTCCGCGCTATTGGCGCTGATAAACCCGTACGTATGGCAACTGCCGCAGGTCGTAAGATCGCAGCACGCTAAACCGTACCATATACAAGTCTTTAAGGGGCGGCGGGTTCGGCTTATGCCGGTATGACCTTGCCGCCCTTTAACATATGTCGCACACGCCCTTGAACGGGCAGGCGGTCAAATGGAGTGTTGCCTGCCAATGCGGCCATTTTATCGCCATCAACTTGCCACGGCGCATCGGGGTCGATCAAGATAAGATCGGCTTCACAGCCTTCGGCAATTTGCCCTGCTTTTAAGCCCAAAATACGCGCCGGATTGGTGGCGAGCAGTTCGAAAAGACGTCCGGTCGAAATGGTGCCTTCGCGCACGAGATTAAGCGAAAGGGCGAGCAGCGTCTCCGCCCCGGCCATACCCGGTGCGGCTTCTGAAAAGGGCAGGCGTTTATCTTCTGGCCCGCGTGGGTCATGCCCTGACGAAATCACATCGATCGTTCCATCGGCCACAGCCGCGATGCAGCTCAGTCGATTGACTTCGTCACGCAAGGGCGGCGAGAGACGGGCAAAGGTGCGGAAGTCGAAAATCGCATTGTCGGACAGGAACAGGTGCCCCGGTGTGATGCCGCAACTGATGCGCAAACCGCGGGCCTTGCCCTCCCGTATCATATCGAGACCACGTGCAGTGGTGACCTGTCTGAAATGGACATGGGCGCCACTTTCTTCAGCAAGGATAAGGTCGCGGGCGATGGCGAGTGTTTCGGTCGCGGGCGATGCGCTCGAAAGACCCAGCAGCGTGGCTGTTTCGCCAATGGTTGCAACCGCTTTGCCTGCAAGGCCGGCATCTTCGCTATGGACGATCACTGGCAAATCGAGCGCCGCACAATAACGCATGATGCGCAGCATTATCCCGCTGTCCGCAATCCAGTTGCGGCCCGTGGCGACACCAACGGCGCCGGCCTCTTTCATCAAGGCGATTTCCGCCATGTGAAGTCCGTCCAACCCTTGCGTAGCTGCTGCTAGGGGGTGAATCCACAAATCAGGCTTACCCTTTAATGCGGCATAGCGGACAGTGGCAGGGTCATCGTGCACTGGTGACTGGTCCGGCATTAGTGCCGCACGCGTGATCCCGCCAAAGCGGAAGGCGGGCTTGTCCGTCTTGAACACGCCCAGATCAATGATGCCCGGTGCTACGATCAAACCTGTGGCATCCAATTGTTCAGCAATCGGCGCGGCTTTTCCGACGGATGCGATTTTGCCGTTTTCGATATGGATATGTGCGGCCTCGGCCTTTGCGATGTCAGGAAGTACCGCGTGCCCGCCAAGGATATTGATGCCGGTCATGCCCAACCCTCCACGGAACGCGCTTTACGGGTCAGGATGTCCAGGCAGGCCATTCTTACCGCCACGCCCATTTCCACCTGTTCGGTAATAGCCGAGCGCTCGACATGGTCAGCGATGTTACTGGCAATTTCGACCCCTCGGTTCATAGGGCCGGGATGCATCACGAGCGCGTCGGGTTTTGCAAGCGCGAGCCTGCGCTCGTCGAGGCCGTAAAGATGATAAAATTCGCGGGGCGAGGGGATGAAGTCGCCCTGCATCCGTTCATTTTGGAGGCGCAGCATCATGACCACGTCTGCACCATTTAGAGCCGCATCAAAGTCGCTGTAAGGCTTGGCCCCGAACGCCTCGATACCGTGCGGCATCAGGGCGGGCGGCGCGACCACGCGAACGTCGGCCCCAAGGCTTTTAAGGCAGAACAGATTGGATCGGGCCACGCGGCTGTGAAGAAGGTCGCCGCAAATCACTACCGTCTGCCCCTCCACATTGCCTTTGCGGCGCATGATAGTCAGGGAGTCGAGCAAAGCTTGGGTGGGATGTTCATGGCTACCGTCTCCGGCGTTAAGAACAGGGCAGTCGACCTTGCTGGAAATAAGCTGCACCGCACCCGAGCTTGCGTGGCGAATCACAATGGCATCCGCGCGCATAGCGTTCAGCGTCATGGCAGTGTCGATAAGGGTTTCGCCTTTTTTGACGCTGGACTGTGCGGCGTGCATATTGACGACATCCGCGCCCAAACGCTTTCCTGCAATTTCAAATGAGAGAAGCGTTCGGGTCGAATTTTCAAAAAACGCATTGATGATGGTTAGCCCCGAAAGCCGGTCATCATGTTTGGCCGGACCAGAACGGTTAAGGGCTACCCAATGCTCAGCCTCTTTCAAAATGTAGAGAATTTCCCATTTTTGAAGTCCGGCAATGCCAAGCAAATGCCTGTGCGGAAAAGCGTCCGAACCGGCTGGAAAGCGGTCGGCGGCGATATTCTGTGTCCATGTCATTAAAGCGATGCCCTTAGAGGGAAAGCGGTCGCTTAGCAAGCTTCACGCAGTCAATGCGTCGATGGCCCCCTGAAGGATAAAAGCCGCAGCGCCGCTGTCGATCTTTTCCGCTCTTTTGGCGCGGCTCATATCGGCGGCGATCATGTCGCGTTCGACGGCTTGGGTGGACCAACGTTCGTCCCGCAGCAGGATGGGCAGACCTAGATCGGCGATATTGCGGGCAAAGGCACGGCTTGACTGGCTCCGCGGGCTCTCGCTGCCGTCCATGTTCAGGGGCAGGCCGATGACGATACCCCGGGTAGGGCGAGTGGCGATGGCGGCTTGCAATGCGACTTTATCTTTGGAGAATTTGCTGCGCTTTATAAGGTCGGCGGGCGAAGCGAAGGTCCAGCCCGCGTCGCAGAAAGCTGTGCCGATAGTCTTGCTGCCCACATCGAGTCCGATCAGGACGCCACCGCCCGGAAGCGCATTCCGGAAATCCGAAACCTGCTCAAAAATCACTTGGCGAGAAACTTCTGCGTGCGCCATAGCGCGTCGGCGCGGACATTGGCCCAGAAGAGCGGGTAGTCGTACACATGGTAGTTGTTACCCGGTAACTTATAGGGTCCCATATTTACCGGCTCGCCGATAAGCAAAAAGCCCGTTTTATCACAGCGAGCAGGGACGGTAGCGGGGATTAGTTCCCCAGTGGTCATATCGCCCGATGGCTTCAGCGTACCCAAATTAGCCTCGGCCAAGGCAAGCATATCCGCCCCGCCGTTGAGCGGGTTGGTGCAAAGTATCGGCGTATCTTTGCGCGATTCGCCATTGAAGCCTGTGGTCGCGTTATACAGTTCGAGAATCTTGCCATATTGCGCGGGTTCCGCGTAGCTTTCCCATCCCATGATGCAGCCCGTTTGATCCGGCGATATGCAGATGGGTAGGCCCATTTCCGGGATATCGGTCGTGGTCGATACCGGCCAACCCACGACATAAGCCGCTACGATGCGTTTGGCGATTGGCTTGCCCGCGATCCGGTCCTTCAGCAAATGCGTCAGATGCAGTGCCCCTTGGCTGTGGCCCGCCAAGATAATCGGGCGGTCTTTCTGCACCGTTTTCACGAAATGATCGAAGGCGAGCAAGATATCCTGATAGGCATCGTTCAGCGCCTGCGCGCCTTCGGGTTTGGTCGTCAGAAACGCGCCGATCCCGGCCTGACGGTAGCGTGGTGCCCAGACTTCGCCCGATGCGGCAAAAGGCGTTGCCAGCCCACGCAGAAACAACCGCGCCCGCGCTTGCGATTCCTGATCGTCCAGCGGTGCGTTCCAATGGGTCCGGGCCATGAACGAGGTTGGATGGATGAAGAAGACCGCCGCAGAGCCAGGCACTTCGGTCTTTGGCGCGCCTATCGGTTCCCATAAAGTCGGGTTATTGTCTTTCTGCCCGCCGCGCGAGAACCACATGCTTGGATCGTCATATACATTGGTCGCAAGCGCAGCCTGCTTCTCGAACTTTACTGTCGGCTCCAGCTGGCCAATCGCGAAGTCGGTCAACTCGTACTGATAGATACGCAGGACGAAACCACCGGCGATGACCAATACGATCAGGCTAGCGAAAAGATAGAGAAATTTGCGAGCCAAAGTTGTAATTCCCAATATCGTGCGGCTGAAACAGCCAGCGCATGTAATCTATTTGGCAAAAATAGCACCGCAAAATTGAATGCGACCTGACGAGCACCGCTTTTCCGTTGAAGCGAGGCATACGCAATGCTAGCGGCGGCGCTATGTCTGTAGATAAAGATACCGTGAACAAAATCGCACGGCTTTCGCGCATCGCGATCAGCGATGCAGAGGCTGACAAGATGGTCGGCGAGCTCAATGGCATTCTGGCCTGGGTGGAGCAATTGGGTGAGGTGGATGTCACCGGCGTAGAGCCGATGACCGCCGTCATCCCCAACAAGCTTCGCTTGCGCGATGACGTCGTCACCGATGGCGATGTGCGCGAAAAGGTCCTTGCCAACGCACCTGCTCGTGAAGGCAGCTTTTTTGGCGTGCCGAAGGTGATCGAATAATGACCGATTTTTCCAGAATGGGCGTTGCCGCCATCCGCGATGGCGTATCTAACGGCGAGTTCAAGGCCGTTGAAGTCGCCGAAGCCCTCAACACACGCGTCGCCAATGCCAGGGCGCTAAACGCCTTCATCGTCGAAACGCCGGAAAAGGCGCTTGAAGCCGCGGCCGCGGTTGATGCTGACCGCGCCGCAGGCAAGCCGCTTGGCAAGATGGCGGGTGTGCCGATCGGAATGAAGGACCTGTTCTGCACTGAAGGCGTGCAGACGACAGCCGCCAGCCACATTCTCGAAGGTTTTGTTCCCACCTACGAATCGACGGTATCCGCCAATCTGTGGAAAGCGGGCGCCGGGATGCTGGGTAAGCTGAATCTCGACCAGTTCGCCATGGGGTCGTCGAATGAGACCAGTTATTTCGGTAACGTCATTTCGCCATGGCGGCGCAACGATGGCGGCAACGCGGCATTGGCACCTGGTGGTTCCTCGGGTGGATCATCTTCGGCCATCGCCGCGCGGTTATGCCCGGCGGCAACCGGAACCGACACCGGTGGCTCGATCCGCCAGCCTGCTGCGTTCACCGGCATCAGCGGTATCAAGCCGACATATGGCCGCTGCTCGCGCTGGGGCATTGTCGCCTTTGCCAGCTCGCTCGATCAGGCGGGCCCGATGGCACGCGATGTACGCGATTGCGCTATCATGCTGGAGGCGATGGCGGGATTTGATCCCAAGGATTCAACTTCGCTCGATTTGCCCGTACCCGCATGGGAAGCTGGCCTGAACAGCGATTTGAAGGGCAAGCGGATCGGTATTCCCCGCGAATATCGTCTCGACGGAATCGACGACGACATTGCCGCCATGTGGGACAATGGCATTGCCTGGCTGAAGGATGCCGGTGCCGAAGTTGTCGACATCAGTCTGCCGCACACCAAATATGCATTGCCGGCCTATTATATCATCGCTCCGGCAGAGGCATCTTCCAATCTGGCGCGCTATGATGGTGTGCGCTTTGGCTTGCGAGACCTGCCCGATGGTTCGGGCCTGCAGGATATGTATGCCGCGACCCGTGCCGCCGGTTTTGGCGCCGAGGTCCGTCGCCGTATCATGATCGGTACCTATGTGCTGTCTGCCGGCTTTTATGACGCCTATTACACGCAAGCCCAAAAGGTCCGTGCTTTGATCGCCCGCGACTTTGAACAGGCATGGGCGAGCTGCGACCTGATTCTCGCGCCGACAGCGCCAAGCGCGGCATTTGGACTCGGCGAAAAGACAAGCGATCCGTTGTCGATGTATCTGAACGACGTTTTTGCCGTGCCTGCTTCACTGGCAGGTCTTCCCGCCATGTCGGTTCCTGGCGGCCTTAGCAAAGACGGCCTTCCATTAGGCTTGCAGATCATCGGTAAGGCGCTCGACGAGCAAGCCGTGCTGAACGCGGGTCTGGCAATCGAAGAACGTTCCGGATTTACGGCGGAAGCCGGAGAGTGGTGGTAATATGAGCGAGTATCGTATCCAGGGAAACACCGGTGAGTGGGAGGTCGTTATCGGCCTTGAAGTCCATGCGCAGGTGACGTCCAACGCCAAGCTCTTTTCGGGCGCGTCCGCCGCTTATGGCGGGGAACCGAATAGCCATGTGTCGCTCGTGGATGCGGCGATGCCGGGTATGTTGCCTGTGCCTAACCGCGAATGCTTGCGCCAGGCTGTCCGTACCGGCATGGCTATTAATGCGCAGATCAATCGCTGGTCGCGTTTTGACCGCAAAAACTATTTCTACGCCGACTTGCCGCAGGGCTACCAGATTTCGCAGCTTTACCACCCGATTGTGGGTGAGGGCGAAATCGAGGTGACCCTGAACGAGAAGGATCCCGATAGCCCGACCAAGAAGATCGGTATCGAGCGGATCCATGTCGAGCAGGATGCCGGTAAGCTGATGCACGACCAGCACCCGACCATGTCCTTTGTCGACCTCAACCGTTCGGGCGTCGCGCTGATGGAAATCGTCTCTCGGCCGGATATGAGCTCGCCGCAAGAGGCAGGGGCTTATCTTAAAAAACTGCGGTCGATCCTGCGTTATGTGGGATCGTGCGATGGCAATATGGAGCAGGGCTCGATGCGCGCCGACGTTAACGTGTCGGTACGCAAACCGGGAGGTGAACTCGGCACCCGTACCGAGACGAAAAATGTGAACTCGATCCGCTTCATGATGCAGGCCATCGAATATGAGGCGCAGCGTCAGGTTGATCTGATCGAAAGCGGCGGCGCTGTCGTGCAGGAAACGCGCCTGTTTGATCCCAATAAAATGGAAACCCGGTCCATGCGCTCCAAGGAAGACGCGCATGATTACCGCTATTTCCCGGACCCGGACCTGTTGCCGGTCGAACTTGACGATGCGTTTCTAGAAGAATGCAAGGCTAGCCTGCCCGAACTGCCCGATGCAAAGCGCAAACGTTACGAAAGCATGGGGCTCACGGCTTATAACGCAGCGGTTTTGACCGCAGAGGCAGAGACGGCGTTCTGGTTTGAAGATCTGCTGAGCCACGGTGTTGACGCCAAGCAAGGATCGAACTGGCTGCTGTCTGAACTGTTCGGTGCGCTCAATAAACTGGGCAAGTCGCTCGACGAAAGCCCGGTAAATCCAGCCCAAGCTGCGGAATTGCTGGGCTTGGTCGCGGATGGTACAATCAGTGGCAGCATTGCCAAGCAGGTCTTTGAAATCATGCTGGAAACGGGGCAGGGCGCTGCGGCCATTGTGGACGAACGCGGCTTGAAGCAGACGAATGATACCGGCGCCATCGAAGCCGAAATCGCCAAGATCATGGCCGCGAACGAAGACAAGGTCGCCGAATATCGTTCAGGCAAGGACAAGCTGTTCGGCTTCTTCGTCGGTCAGACGATGAAGGCGATGCAGGGCAAAGCCAATCCGCAGGTCATCAACGAATTGTTGAAGAAAGCCTTAGACGTTTGACTTTAAGGCAGAAAGTGCAGGAACAACAGTCCGTTTGACCAGATCAGAATATCGTCCGGGCTGAGGCCACCACGCTTTATGATCGGGCCATTGTAGCCAGCAGCGAACCCCTGCTCACGGTTCTTGTTGCCGAAAGCGTTTAAGTCGGCGGACGTTATGTTCATAGCGATCGGGATCAACTGCTCCATTTGGCGAAAAGACTCGACGATCGCCTCTTTGGCGCGTTTGCCTTCGTCTTCACTCCAAAGAAGGGCATTTTCGTCATGTTCGAACGATCGTTTTTTCAACTGAACAATGCTTGTCACAGTTTGTTTGAAAACAACTGCACTGTTTCGAGCCAGCCGGACGTCGGCGAAAACTCGGATACTGGAAAAGTCAGGTGAAAGATCATAGCGGAAGGATATCTCTGCTACATTCTCATCAGGCTGACTTGTATAGGACATTTCCTTGCGCAGGGCAGGCGGCCCTGCGCGTAGCCAATCAATAGCAGTCAGTGCTTTCGCTGTGCTGGCTAGAGCAAGTGCATCAACGTTAAACCCGCTTAGTGCCCCGCGTATCGGTTTTATAGTGTGTTCTGCTTTATCTTTCAGGGATGTGGACAAAATCTTCTTTTTGTCGTCAAGGGAATAGACGATCAATGTATCGAGTAATCCCCCGGAAGGCGGGCGTGCGACACGGCCGACATCGATGCTGGTTTCAATCGCAGCTTGCGTCAAAAGCACGCGAACCTCGAACTGATCCGCCGATGTACGATCCTTGGCAGAAAGCGTTACTGGATCGATTCGCTTGCCTTGTGAGGCATCCGCGCCAGCCGAATGCAATCCAGCGCACAGTCCCAAAATTAGGATTGTTCTTAGCATAGAACGGCCCTCTGTAAGTAGCAGGATAAGCAGTTTTTTATTCGCTCGATTGATGCGAACTGCGGTGGGCAGCCGAAAAGCTTCCACCGCAGATTTGGGTAATTGCCTTATTTTGCAGCTTTTATAGTTTTCGCGAACTCGACGAAGTTCTTGGCAAATACTTCGCGCAATTCAGTTTCGGCCGCTTCTGTTTCGTCCGTGGTTTTAGGAGGAAAGCTCGCCAAGCCATTGCCACCGCGACCTTTGACCAGCTTAGCCTTGGTTTTTCCGCCTCTGAAATCCTTGAAAATGAAGCGGTTGTTCAGCGAACGACCATAAATCGCTCTTTTGGTATAGAAATTCTGCGTGATAAGCAGTTCCACATAGCAAGGGGCGGTCGATGAGCTGAGCCGGTTGGTCGCCTTTGTCGATACCTTCCTGTCGGCAATTGGGGTTTCATAGATGATCTGCGAAGGCGGCAGCTTCAATTCCGTAACCAGATCAATCGATTTAAGTGCTTCGATTTGGAGCCTAGGCCCGAGTGCTTCTTTCAGATACTCGGCTTCACTAATGTTCCGGTCCTTATTGGCGGCAGCATCGGCTACGGCTCCGATGATTCCGAAGCCCGAAAGAAGGCTAGTGGTCAAAGCTTGGCCTTCCAATGTGGGAAAAACATGCAATTCACATTCGGGTGCCACGGCATCCTGTGCCATTGCAGGGTACGTGACGCTAACTGCAAACAATGCAGCAATTTTGCTCATAGTCGAAAATTTCATCATTCAGTCTCCAGCTTGAATTTAGAAAAGGGCAGGTCAGGACGGAGGCGTCGTGGCTTCCGAGGGTTGTGGTGGTGAGTCTTGCGGTAATTCTGGTGCTCTGGTTTGAGAAATCAGACCAGAAGATGGTTCGGTCACTACAGCGAAGCTGATGTCTTCGCCGGTTCTTGCTTTCAGTTCGCGGCCTTTGGGAATGAAGCTTGATTTCCCCTTCACCAGCGCCGCCGCGACGCCGACGGCAAACATTGTAGCTGCCGCTGCGCCGTTGTTGTTGCCGCCTTCTTCTCTATACCGTCCGTCGAGCAGAATCCGTTGGCCGTTCAGTTCCAGAGAACGTAGCGAAATTCCCAAAATGCCGGGTTTGCCAAATGCACCGTTCTTGGTGACGAAGGTAACTACACCTTCGCCTAACGAGCCTTTCGGAATTACAATAGTTCCACTCTGGACGACGTCATGCACAACCATGACCGTGAACCTGTCGCCTATATTGCTGCTTGTTGTTGAGATGTCGTCGTTCAGGGACACAATTACCGGTGAACCGGCTAACAGCTTCGCCTTTACAGGCTCTACTTGCGTTCGGGCCGTTTCCGAGGTGGTGTTCGGAATAGATGCGACAGGAGTTTGTATATCTTTCGCATTAACTGCAGCGCTGCAAATGCCGAAAAGCGGCACAATTAATATTTTCATGTGCCCCCCGGCATAAGTCAGCGATGATACAACTGACATATGGTTGCTTTAAACATTTTAAGGGATGCCGATGTCCAGTTTCTATTGCAAGCTGTTTTGAGGCTATGATGATTCAAACAGCCGTCAATTTTACATCTAGCACAATGTTGTCGGTGGCCTGTCCGATTACCATGCAGAGTTCGGCATTAGAAATCAGCCTTTGGCGAAAAAATTTACTTTATTTTTGGCGCTGCTGAATTAACAAATGAACGCACAAATTTAGGCTGGTGACCATATCAGTCCGCAAAAATGGGGGAGTTTTGCGTGCGTCCATTGTCCATCGCGCTTGTAGTGAGCGCGTCATTCCTTTCCTGTTCGATTTCCGCCGAAGATACCAGCATCTTAAGCGCATCGCCCTTTGGAGTGGTCGAAATCTCCGCTGACGAAGCGGCGAAACTGGAGATGCCCAAGCTGGAATTTACCGAAGGTCCCGAAGATGCAGGGAACTATGATAAATATTATTATTTCCGGCGCGACGAGACTGATTTTCCAACGGCTTATGCCGACATAACTGAATGCGACGGCTACGCCCGCGCATTGGTTTCCAGCTATAAATATCAGGAAGCCCCTTATCCCTATGCCGGGACACTGGCCGGTGCTGCGGGCGGTATGATCGCCAATGCCATGATGGCTGCGATTTTTGTGCCTGGCGAAAAACGTCGGATGCGCCGTGTAAACATGCGGCAGTGCATGGGTTTCAAAGGCTATGAGCGGATCGGATTGAGCAAGGAATTGTGGGAGACTTTCAACTTTGAAGAAGGGACGGGGGCCGAGGAAGAGGAGTCGCGATTGCGCGCGCTCAAGCTTCAGGCGCTCGTTGCGTCAAAAGCCGCTGCTTCGGAAAAGGTATTGCCACGATGAACAAACTGATCCTCACACTCGCAGCCCTATCCGCCTCGGTTGCGCCCCAAATTGCTCTCGCCAAATCGAAAGTGCCGGTCTTTGTCGAGGCCAAGCATGTCAAGGATGCCCCCTCAGTCACACTTGACCCGGCAAAAGCGTACATTCTGCTGCGCACGCCTAATGCGATGCCGATGCATTTCGTCAAAATCCCGAGTGCCGAAGACCAGATCGCTTATGACAAGCTTCGGGAAGAAGCCTTTGCTGAAGCCAAGGAAGATTATGCCAAAGCGGTCGTAAAATATGAGCGCGATCTGGCCGTTGCCAAGAAAACATCCGGCATGAAATTGCCGAAAAAGCCGGTTGAGCCGACGGAATCCAATTTCCAGTTCACCCAGTTTTCGCAAATGGCGAATTTTACGATGGGACCTTTCAACCGGTTCTACAGCAAGGGTGGCGGGACGTATCTCCATGCCGTGACCCCGGGGACATACCGGATATTCGGTCAGGTCGACCCCTTGATCGGGGTGGGCGTCTGCTATTGCATGGGCAGCGTCACCTTCACTGCGGAAGCCGGGAAGATCGTCGATTTGGGCACGATGACAACCGATTTGGCGAATTCGGGCCCCGCCGAGAAAGGCGACAGCAGCTCGCCCCGTCTTGCGGCAATGACCTTGGCGTTGGATCCTGTTGACGACACGACGCCTGTCGATCCGCGGCTTGCGTCTTTGCCCCGTATTCCCGCCGATCTGCATGCCGCAGGTAAGGTGGCCAATTATATGGGGATCGCAATTTCACGTTTGCCAGCAATAAAGGGCGTTCTGGGCTATCAGCGCGACCGTATCATTGATCGCAAGGCAACCACAGAAACTGCTGCGCCGGCATCGGTTGAAGGTGGTCAGGCGGTCGTAGAAGCACCGGCTGCCCAGAATTAAGGTCTGTTATTGAGACAGCGGGCCTGCGGCGAAGCCCAATCGCCGCTTGGCACTTGCCCTTGTGCACCTTTCCCGTTAGAGGCTCCCGTCGTTTGTGAAACGGCAGCTTTTCGTAAGCGGGCGTGGCGGAATTGGTAGACGCACCAGATTTAGGTTCTGGCATCGCAAGGTGTGGGGGTTCGAGTCCCTTCGCCCGCACCACGAAATGAGGTATAACCTCGGCTGCCGTTGAACCCGAAAGCCATTTAACAGTTTAAGGCAAGCTACCCGCTTGTCCCAGATAGAGAAGATAACATGCAGACCGTCGAGACACAGAATGAAGGCCTGAAGCGCGCATATCGGATGACGATTACCGCGAAAGATGTCGAATCGCGCATTGATGCCGAGGTAAAGAAAATCGCCCCTCAGGTGCGGATGCCCGGCTTCCGTCCTGGTAAGGTTCCCGCCAATCTGGTCAAGAAAATGCACAAGGACTCCTTGTTGCAGGATGCGCTGAACAGCTCGATCCAAGAAGGCGTCCAGAAGGCGATCACCGATAACAAGCTGCGTCCTGCGACCCAGCCCCATGTTCATCTCGATAATGACTATGCGCCCGGTAAGGATGCGGTTGTCGACTTCCATCTCGAAGTATTGCCCGCGATTTCGGCGCCATCGATTGACGGGATCACGCTGGAGCGTTTGACGGTCGAAGTTACCGATGCCGCCGTAGACGAATCGATCTTGAAGTTGGCCGCTGGTCAGAAGAGCTTTGAGGCAGCTGACAAGAAATACGCCGCCAAATTGGGCGATAGCGTTGTCATCGACTTTGAAGGCAAAGTCGATGGCGTGCCGTTTGAAGGCGGCAAGGGCGAAGGCATGGCGGTTGAGCTTGGCTCAGGTCAGCTTATCCCCGGTTTCGAAGACCAGCTGGTTGGCGTGAAAGCCAATGACGAAAAGGTCATCAACGTAACCTTCCCCGAAGATTACAACGCCGAGAACCTGAAGGGCAAAGCTGCAACATTCGATATCGTTGTGGCCGAAGTTCGCAAGCCGGTCGAAGCGAAAGCCGACGACAATCTTGCCAAGATGTTCGGTTTGGAAGGCATCGACAAGCTGCGCGAACTGATGAAAGTTCAGGTCGAGCAGGAACATAACGGCCTGACCCGCACATATATGAAGCGCCAGCTTCTCGATCAGCTTGCGGCGGACCATGATTTCGAAGTTCCGCCTTCGATGGTCGAAGCCGAGTTCGAGCAGATTTGGGCGCAACTCGAGCAGGAAGCTGCACGTGAGGAAGATCCCGAAGCAGCCAAGAAGGAAATGGAAGTCGAGCGCGAAGATTATCGCGATATCGCCGTCCGCCGCGTTCGCCTTGGTTTGTTGCTGTCCGAAATCGGTCAGGCAAATGGCGTAGAAGTCAGCAGCCAAGAAATGAATATGCTGGTACAGCAAGCTGCCCAACAATATCGCCCTGAAGACCGCCAGCGGTTCGTGCAATATCTGCAGGAAAACCCGATGGCAGCCGCCCAGCTGCGTGCCCCTCTGTTTGAAGACAAGGTCGTCGACTTCCTTTTCGACAAAGCAAGTGTCACCGAAAAGACGGTAACGAAGGAAGAACTCGAAGCAGCGATCGAAGCTGAGCCCGACGCAAAGCCCGCCGCGAAGAAGAAGGCACCTGCCAAAAAGGCTGCGGCCAAGGAAGAGGGTCCTGCGAAGGAAGCTAAGCCTGCGGCAAAGAAAGCTGCGCCTAAAAAGGAAGCTGCTGAGCCTAAGGAAGAAGCCAAACCAGCCGCGAAGAAGGCGCCTGCAAAGAAGGCCGCCGCGAAGAAATAGCCTTGCGATACAGGTAAAGAAAAAGGGCCCGGAGTGATCCGGGCCCTTTTCATTTAAGGTTGCGCTGTTTAAGCGAGATCAAACCGGTCGGCGTTCATCACCTTGACCCAAGCCTTTACAAAATCACGCACAAACTTCTCCTCATGACCGCGCTCGGCATAGACTTCGGCAGTTGCGCGGAGCTGGCTGTTTGATCCGAAGATAAGGTCGGTGCGGGTGGCGCGCCACTTTTCGGTGCGTCCGCCACGCGTATAGCCGATAAACTCTTCGTCGCTGGAAGTGTCGACGAGATCCCAGAAGGTATCAATGTCGAACAGGTTGACGAAGAAATCATTGGTCAGCACACCCTTGCGATTGGTGAGCACGCCCTCAGGGATATCCTTATGGTTCGCACCAAGGACGCGCAAGCCGCCCACCAGCACGGTCATTTCGGGGCCTGACAGGCCGAGCAGAGATGCCCGGTCGAGCAGCAACTCTTCGGTTTTTACCGGCTGGCGGGTTTTCAAATAGTTCCGGAATCCATCCGCCTGCGGTTCCATCCAGTGGAAGCTCTCGACATCGGTCCAGTCCTGCGTCGCATCGCCACGGCCGCCGGTAAATGGCACGGTGACATCAAAACCCCCGTCTTTTGCCGCCTTTTCGACTGCTGCCGACCCAGCCAGCACAATCGCGTCGGCAAGGCTCATCGATCCGCGCAGTTCATTTAGCTTTGCGAGCACCTTCGCCAATTCAGCGGGTTCATTGACATCCCAATCCTTTTGAGGCGCAAGCGCAATCCGCGCACCGTTGGCACCACCTCGCTTATCCGATTTACGGAAGGTTGATGCCGATGCCCAAGCGGTTTTGACAAGCTGCGATACAGTTAGTCCGCTGGAAAGGACGGCTGACTTGAGCGAAGCGACTTCCGCATCCGAAGGAACCACACCTTTCGGTACCGGGTCCTGCCAGATCAGGTCTTCGGCCGGAACTTCCGGTCCGAGATACAGGCACTTTGGTCCCATGTCGCGGTGGCACAGTTTGAACCAGGCGCGGGCAAATGCATCATCTAGTGCGGCCTGATCGTCACGGAACCGTTCTGAAATCGCCCGAAATTCCGGATCCATTTTCAGTGCCATGTCTGCGGTCGTCATCATCGTGGGCACGCGCTTGTTAGGATCACGCGCGTCGGGGGCCATGTCTTCCGGATCGGGATTGATTGGCTGCCACTGCTTGGCACCTGCGGGACTTTCGACCAGCTCATAGTCATATTTGAACAAAAGGCGGAAATAGTCGCCGCCCCATTGGGTCGGGTTATTCGACCACGAGCCCTCAATTCCTGAGGTCGTGATATGGCCCTTACCGATTTCGTTCGCGTCGGTCAGCCAGCCAAAACCCTGCTGGTGGATTGCTTCGCTTGCAGGCGCTTTTCCAAAGGTGTCAGCGGGCTTCGCACCATGCGCCTTGCCGAAGGCATGCCCGCCGGCGGTGAGCGCGACGGTTTCTTCCGAATTCATCGCCATGCGCAGGAAGGTCGCTTTCATATCGCGCGCCGACTTTAGCGGGTCAGGGTCGCCGCCCGGACCCTCCGGGTTCACATATATCAGGCCCATCTGGATTGCGGCCAGCGGCCCTTCCAGTTCGACTTGCTCTTCGGAGATGCGCGTTTGTGCGCCTTGGTCTACCCATATTTCCTCAGCACCCCAGAAGGTGTCCCCTTCGGATTGGTACACGTCTCTGCGACCGCCGCCGAAGCCGAATACGGGGCCGCCCATGCTTTCGATGGCGACATTACCGGCGAGGATGAACAGGTCCGCCCAGCTGATCGACTGGCCATATTTTTGCTTGATCGGCCACAACAGGCGCCGCGCCTTGTCGAGATTTCCATTGTCGGGCCAGCTATTCAGCGGTTCGAAACGCTGCTGCCCACTGCCTGCACCGCCACGACCGTCGGTGACGCGATAGGTTCCCGCGGCGTGCCACGCCATACGGATCATGAACGGGCCATAATGGCCATAGTCAGCGGGCCACCAAGATTTGCTGTCCGTCATCAAGGCGGTTAGGTCCGCCTTTAACGCGGCATAATCGAGTTTTTTGTACGCTTCCGCATAGTCGAAATCTTCGCCCATTGGGTCGGGCGAAACGCCATGCTGATGGAGCATGTCCACCGGCAGCGCGTCAGGCCACCAGTCCTTGTTCTGACGTCCAAGCAATGAGCGTATTTTGATCTCACCGCCATGTACCGGGCAACCTGCCTTGGGGTCTGCATCTGCCATAAGTCGTTCCTCTTCTATCAGGTTCGTGTTGGTGTTTTTAAAATGCCACGCGCTGTTTAATCGGTCAAAACAATGATACGACACACACTAATCGATTTTATCGAATTTAGATTTGGGGTGTCGAACGCAATCTTAACCCTTTTCCTGCTTGAAACTTTAGCCCGTCACGCCGATGTAGGCACAAAGGCAATTGAGCCAAACCAGAGGTATATATGCACGATCCTTATTTCGATCCCACCACAGCACTCGTTCCCGTTGTTATTGAGCAATCAAACCGAGGCGAGCGCAGTTGGGACATATTCTCAAGGCTACTGCGTGAACGTATCATTTTTGTGACGGGTGAAGTCGAAGATGGCATGGCTTCGATCATTACAGCGCAATTGCTGTTCCTCGAATCGGATAACCCCAAAAAGGATATCTGGATGTACATCAACTCGCCCGGCGGCGTGGTTACGGCTGGCATGGCGATTCATGATACCATGCAATATATTCGTCCCAAAGTGGGCACGGTCTGCATCGGGCAGGCGGCGTCCATGGGCAGTTTCCTTCTGGCCGCAGGGGAACCCGGCATGCGCGTTGCACTGACCAATAGCCGCATCATGGTGCACCAACCTTCTGGTGGCGCGCGTGGTATGGCGTCGGATATCCAGATTCAGGCGAACGAAATCCTGCGTATTCGCAAGCGCATGAACGATCTTTACGCCAAATATACGGGCAAGCCGCTCAAGGATATCGAGAAGGCGATGGACCGCGACACCTTTCTAGAGGCAGAGGAAGCGAAGGCATTCGGAATAGTGGACCAAGTCTTTGACAAGCGTCCCGCCAATGCCGAAGCTGAAGCGGGATAAACCTGTTAGGTTTTTGTCCACCAGTTTTACTAACATGGCGAACCCCTTTTTGGGCTATTGCCAAAATCGAACGCATCTTTAGGATGACGTTTCTATTACAGTTCGCGTCCCCTTGGGCGTGGAAGCAGGACACTTTATGACGAAGCTAAGCGGATCTGATACCAAGAGCACACTTTATTGCTCCTTCTGCGGGAAATCGCAGCATGAAGTCCGCAAATTGATCGCCGGGCCCACCGTGTTCATCTGCGATGAATGCGTTGAGTTGTGCAACGACATCATTCGCGAAGAAACCAAGGGTACGCTGACCGGCCGCAAGGAAGGTGAAGTCCCAAGCCCGCAGGAAATCTGCGAAGTTCTGGATGACTATGTCATTGGCCAGCCGCAGGCGAAGCGCGTCCTTTCTGTTGCCGTCCACAACCACTATAAGCGTCTGAACCATGGCGCGAAGGGCGCCGACGTCGAGTTGGCAAAGTCGAATATCCTGCTTGTCGGACCGACTGGTTGCGGGAAGACCTTGTTGGCGCAGACATTGGCGAAGACTTTTGACGTGCCGTTCACAATGGCCGACGCGACGACTCTGACTGAAGCCGGTTATGTCGGTGAAGATGTCGAGAATATCATTTTGAAGTTGCTGCAGGCGTCCGACTATAATGTCGAAAAAGCGCAGCGCGGCATTGTGTACATCGACGAAATCGACAAGATCAGCCGCAAGGCTGAAAACCCGTCGATTACCCGCGACGTTAGCGGTGAAGGCGTTCAGCAGGCTCTGTTGAAGCTTATGGAAGGCACCACCGCCAGCGTTCCACCGCAGGGCGGGCGCAAGCATCCGCAGCAGGAATTTCTGCAGGTCGATACGACCAACATCCTGTTCATCTGCGGCGGTGCTTTTGCTGGCCTGGAAAAGATCATCTCCAACCGTCTCGAAGGCAAGTCCATCGGCTTTGGTGCCCATGTGGCGGACCCTGATGAGCGCCGTACGGGCGAAGTGTTGAAGCAGATCGAGCCAGAGGATTTGCTGAAATACGGCCTGATCCCTGAATTTGTGGGCCGTTTGCCGGTAACCGCGACGCTGGAAGATCTCGACATCGCTGCGCTTGTGAAAATCCTGTCCGAGCCGAAGAACGCGCTGGTGAAACAGTACCGCAAGCTGTTCGAGATGGAAGATGTGGGCCTGAGCTTCACCGACGACGCGCTGGAAGCGGTTGCCAAGAAGGCAATTGAACGCAAAACGGGTGCACGCGGTCTGCGATCTATTCTTGAAGCAATCCTGCTCGACACCATGTTCGACCTGCCGACATTTGACGGTGTGGATGAGGTTGTTGTCGATAAGGATGTTGTTGAGGGTCGCAAAACTCCGGTGCTTGTCTACGCCAAATCGGCGAAGGCTGAAAAGGAAGACGCGGCTTAACGTCGATCGTCCAAACGGCACTGTTGCGCCGCTGCAACAACTTCTAAAAAAAACATTAAATGGCCACATATGACGAAGTTGCTGCAGCGCAGCACTTTGCCTGCGTGTGCGCAGGCGCTAAGGCCGAATCACTGCTGAATTGGGGCCCGGCTGTCATTTAACTGACATTTTCCAACTCCAAGGGGGCGATGCGACCATTCCCGCCGCCGCGATTCGACAAACCGAACGCGTAGATTTGAGGTGGGTCGTTGGATAATTAAGGGGTCTAGACATGAAATTTCGTTACACACTCGCTGTAAGCGCCGTTGCGCTTTCGGTATGCAGTTTCTCAAATGCCGCTTTCGCTCAGTCGACCGGCTCGATCGAAGTAGACGATGAAGAAGTAGAAGCCATCGTTGTGACCGGTACCCGTGCAGAGCAGGGCGTTAACGGTGTTGTCGTTCCTGACGCAACCAAGCCTCGCGCGGTTCTGACCGAAGAATTCATTGCCACGCAAACCGCGGGCCAATCCATCCTGAACACCATCAACCAGGTTCCTGGCGTCAACTTCACCAACTCGGACGCTTATGGTTCGTCCGGTGGTAACCTGCGTATCCGCGGTTTCGATGGCAACCGGATCAGCCTGACCTTCGACGGTTTCCCGCTGAACGATACCGGCAACTACGCTATTTTCTCGAACCAGCAGCTTGATCCTGAATTGATCTACTCGGTCAACGTCAACCTCGGTACAACCGACGTCGACTCGCCTACTGCATCGGCAGCAGGCGGCACGGTCAACTATCTGACCCGCACCCCGAAGAGCGAAATGGGCGGCGTTGCTGTTCTTACGCTTGGCGGCGAAAATTATAAGCGCGCCTTTGGCATGTTCGACACCGGTGAGTTCACCAAGTTCGGCACCCGCGCATTCATCGCCGCTTCGAAGACCGAATATGACAAGTTCAAAGGTCCGGGCGAAATCAAGAAGTTCCAGGTGAACGCCGGTATATATCACCCAATCGGCGACAATGGCGATTTCATCTACATCAAGGGCCATTACAACGAAAACCGGAACAATTTTTACCGGAACATCACTTTGGCTGAAATCCGTGCGATTACCGGTCGTCCATTGATGGCCAATGTCGGCGGCTTCACAAAGGCGCAGGAAGAAACCATCTTCAACTTCGACAATCTGGATACCTGCGCGCGCACCTTCGCTGGTGCTGGGGTCATACAGAACGACAATGGCGGTTCGGGTCCTAACGGAACCGGTGTGGCTGCGGGAGCAATAGCTGGTTCGACGGCAAACAATCCGTTGAATACGTCGAGCTGCAGCAACTTCTATGGCGTCCGTATCAACCCTTCAAACACGGGCAACATCCGCCTGAACTCGAAGTTCACGATCACTGACAGCCTGACCTTTACCTTCGACTATGGGTACCAATATGTTCAGGCCAATGGCGGCGGTTCCACGGTTATTGCTGAAAACTCGGCAATCGTTCGCGGTTCGTCGGGTCTCGCTGGCAAGGATTATAACGGCGATGGCGATTTCCTCGACTCGATCCGTTTCTATACGCCAAACAACACCCGCACCAACCGTTTCACGGTTCTGACCTCGCTCATCTGGGACATCACCGACGCGCACCGCGTTCGCGTGGCTTACACCTTTGATCGTGGTCGTCACCGTCAGACCGGCCAGTGGGGCTATCTCGATGGCCGTGGTTTTCCGGAATCACCCTTTGGTGGTTTGACAGGCCGTCCGGTCTTGTCGGCAGATGGTGTTGAACTGCGTCAGCGCGATCGTCTTTCAATCGCTTTGCTTAACCAGCTTTCGGCGCAATATGTCGGCAAGTTCTTTGACGAGGCCCTTCGTGTCGAAGCCGGATTGCGTATGCCGTTCTTCGAGCGTGATCTGGAAAACTTCTGCTTCACGCAAACCAGTGGTAGCGGTTTTGCAACCTGCACCTCGCAGCCGGTTGGAACGACTGCTGTTCCCAACACCGGTGGCCAGATCTTCATCGTACCACCAACGGCAGTTGGTCCCTTCGCAGCAAACGCTGTGTGGGCGCCTTTCACGGCAAACTACAAGTTCTCGCCAGTCCTGCCGAGCTTTGGCTTCACCTACCGGATTACCGACGACGCGTCGATTTTCGGTAGCTATGCCAAGGGCTTCTCGTCGCCGCGTACCGATAACCTCTATCGTGCACCAATCGTGACTGTTGATCCGGAAACCACCGATACCTTTGACTTGGGCGTTCGCTACACTAGCAACCGCGTTCAGGCGCAGGCAACGGCTTGGATGACCGATTTCAAAAACCGCATCGTGACCTCATTTGATCAGACAAACGGTATCTCGGTCGATCGTAACATTGGTACGGTGAAGGGTAAGGGCGTCGACGTCGGTATCGCCATTCGTCCGCTGGATTGGTTCACCTTCCAGGGTAACGCATCGTACAATGACTCGACCCTGCGTGACGACATTCTGGTGTCGAGCACGGTTACGCTTCCCACCAAGGGCAAGCGCGTCGTGGAAACACCGAAATGGACCTTGGGTTACCGCGCACAGGTCGAATTCGGCCCCGCATCGGCTGGCCTGCAAGTCAAATATGTAAGCGACCGTTTCGCGACCGACCTGAACGACATCAAGTCGGAAGCCTACACAACGGCCGACTTTGATGCGCGCTTTGACCTTGAGCAGTTCGGCGCAAAGAACAGCTGGTTGCAGATCAACGTGACCAACATCTTTGATCGTTTTTATCTCGCAAACCTCGGCACGCAAATCGCCGGTCCTGCGAATAACGGTCTGGTTCTGGTTCCTGGTCTGGCAACTGGTGCTTCGATCCCTGGTGGTTCGGCTCCGAACTTCAGCATAGGCGCACCGCGCACCTTCTCGGGTACATTGCGCATCGGTTTCTAATCAACCGATCCAAAGTTCTTTAGGAAAGGGCGGGGCTTCGGCTCCGCCCTTTTTGTTTGTTATTTATAGATGCAGTTGTCGAGGCCATCGCGCTGCACCACCCGGATGCGGGAGGAGATGCTGTTGCCATAGCGGCGGGTGAAGCCGCCTGCGCCATGGACAGCGCGTTTCTTGGGGAGTGGTAGAACCGCGGCAATCCTCGCCGCTTCCTGACGGGTCAGGTTCTTAGCGCTTTTCTTATAATAGCGTTGTGCTCCGGCCTCGGCGCCATAGGTACCGATGCCTGTTTCCGCGACGTTAAGATAGACTTCCATGATGCGGCGTTTGCCCCAAATGGTCTCGATCAAGAATGTGAAGTAAACCTCCGGCACCTTGCGCAAATAGCGTGTCCAGCCGCTGCCTTGCCAGAGGAAGACATTCTTGGCCGTTTGCTGGCTGATCGTGGACCCGCCGCGCATGCGTCCGCCGCTTTTGTTGCGTTCCAACGCTTTCTCAATGGCTTCGCGATCGAACCCGTCATGGCTGCAAAATTTCCCATCTTCTGCCGCGATCACGGCGCGGACGAGATTAGGGGAGATGTTGGACAGCCGTGTCCAATCCCGTGTCGCACCATTGCCGTCGAACAGCATGGTGAGCGTCGTGGGTACCGGAACAACGGCGTAGATCGCGGTCAGCGCGACGCTACCGATCACAAAATACAGCAACCATTTAATGGTAAAGCGGAAGAAACGGGCGGAAAGCGAGCGCTTCGGTTCGGTCATGGACCAAAGCTAGCGCAGCATATTCCGCCCGTCACCTATTTTTACATCTCGCCTTAATTGGCGAGAATTAAACGCTTTTCACCCGCAATGCGCATCATCGCCTTTTGCAGCTTTTCGAAAGCACGGACCTCAATCTGTCGGACGCGCTCGCGGCTGACATTATAGGTCTGGCTCAACTCCTCGAGAGTCTTTGGCTCATCGATCAGGCGGCGCTCGGTCAGGATGTGCTTTTCGCGGTCGTTCAGGCTGTCGAGTGCCTCGGACAACATCGCATGCCGCATGTCGCCTTCCTGGGCGTCAGCAACGCGTTCGTCCTGCAAAGGCTCATCGTCGACAAGCCAGTCTTGCCACTGGCCGTCACCGTCTTCGCGCATCGGCACGTTCAGCGATGTGTCGCCGCCCATCGCCATACGCCGGTTCATGTTGTGCACTTCTTCTTCCGACACGCCCAGATCCGTCGCGATCTTGGCTACCGCTTCTGGATTTAAATCACCATCTTCAAAGGCTTGCAGGTTATTCTTCATACGGCGCAGGTTGAAGAAAAGTTTCTTCTGCGCGGCAGTGGTGCCGATTTTGACCAGGCTCCAGCTGCGCAGGATGAATTCTTGCATGGACGCGCGAATCCACCACATTGCGTAGGTCGCAAGGCGGAAGCCACGGTCGGGATCGAACTTCTTCACGCCCTGCATCAACCCGATATTACCTTCGGAAATCAGCTCCGAAACCGGCAGGCCGTAGCCGCGGTAGCCCATTGCTATTTTCGAAACGAGGCGCAGGTGTGACGTGACCAGCTGTTCGGCAGCTTTGGGGTCACCGTGTTCTTGATAGCGCTTGGCAAGCATATATTCTTGCTCAGGCTTCAAGACCGGAAACTTCCGGATTTCACTCAAATAACGGTTAAGGCTTGCATCCCCCCCGAGAGCAGGGATCGTCGCCGGAACATTCTTACGATCAGACATGTTTCTCTCTTTCATTTTTGCCTGCAACCGAGCCTCATCAAGCACTCGATAGCACGCGTTCCCTATCAAAACTTTATAGCTGAAGCTGACTTAACAGAAGCTGCATATCTTCTGGTAAACTGCTTTCGAACAATAATGTTTCTCCAGATATTGGATGAATAAACCCCAGCGACGCGGCGTGCAATGCCTGTCTATCGAATTTGGACTGGTTTTGTCCGATTCTGTAATGGTTTTGTCGATTAGAATAAACGGAATCGCCGATTAAAGGGTGTCCGATATGCGCCATATGGACCCGGACCTGATGCGTCCGGCCTGTTTCCAACGTACATTCCACCAATGCGGTTTTGGCAAAGCTTTCGACCGTCCGGTAATGGGTAACTGCATGTTTGCCTTTGTTTTCGGGCAGTACCGCCATTTTCTTGCGGTTCGTCGTGGACCGCCCGATTTGCGTCCTGACAGTCCCGGCTGGCGGGGCAGGGACACCGCTGACGATCGCGAAATAGCGGCGTTCGATGTCATGTGCGGCAAATAGCTTGGCGAGCCCTTCGTGCGCGGCATTGCTTTTGGCGACCACAAGCAGGCCGGATGTGTCCTTGTCGATTCGGTGGACGATTCCCGGGCGTTCGACACCGCCAATGCCCGACAGCTTTCCCTTACAATGGTGCAGCAGCGCATTGACCAGCGTGCCGTCGGCATGTCCGGCAGCCGGATGCACAACGAGACCGGCCGGTTTGTCCACGATGATGAGGTGATCGTCTTCAAAAACGATCGTAAGGCCAATATCCTGCGCCTCCGCCTTGTCCGGGCGCGGGGCGGGGACGGAGAGTTCAAAACTTTGTCCGGCAAATTTCTTAGAGGCGGCGTCATTGGTCGCTTTCCCGCCAATACGCAGGGCATCTTCGGCAATCAGACCCTGGATGCGGGCGCGCGAAAACTGGGGCAGGGCATGCGCCAACGCACTGTCGAGGCGACCTTCGCCTAACACGCCTGAAAATATGGTATTTTCCCCAACCATCGCCTAGACATGGGTGATGCCGCTGCGAATATCAAGGAAGCACCATAACGAACTTCTGAATAGGGCCTTGGCTGCCGGAAATCAGGAGTGTTGCGGCCTTTTGTTAGGGCGGGATGATCAGCTGTCTGATTTGGTGCCTTGTGCCAATGTCGCCAAGAATCCCGAGCGCCACTTCGAACTGGATCCGGTGGAACTGCTATCCCGCCACAAAGCCGCGCGCGGTGGGGGTATGCCGATTATCGGCTATTACCATTCCCACCCCAACGGGCTCGCACGTCCATCTGCAACAGATGCCGCGCAGGCAGCCGCCGACGGGCGCTATTGGCTGATAATCGCTGGCGACGGCGTGACCGCTTGGAAACCTGTTGCGGATGAGGCGCAGGTAATTGGATTTGAATCCATTCCCATCCTAGTCGAGGGTTGAATCCACGGGAAACAACGTCCATGAGCGCTGCAACAAGCTAATCTGGGAATATTATCAATGACGGAGTCCGAAGTAGACCTTGCCAGCCTTTTGTGTTCACGGTTGTGCCATGACCTGCTTAGCCCGGTAGGTGCGATGAACAACGGTCTGGAGTTGCTGGCGGACGAGCATGACCCGGAAATGCGGCAGCGCTGCATGGATTTGCTGGCGGAAAGCGCGAAGTCGGCGGCGGACAAGCTGAAATTCTTCCGCCTTGCCTTTGGCGCAGCCGGTGGTTTCGGCTCGGAAGTCGACCCCAATGATGCAAAGGCGGTTATCGAGCCATTGGTAACGGCAAGTGGCCGGACAACACTCGAATGGGCCGTACCCGCAGCATTCATGCCCAAGCGCGCGATCAAGATTTTGCTCAACCTCGTTTTGCTGGCCAACGACGCGCTGGTTCGCGGCGGAACTCTGTTTGTTGGGGCCGAAAGCCGGGATGGCGAACATGAAATCGTCATCCGCGCCAACGGTCCTCGGATTGTGATGGACGAGGCGATCCGCACAACGCTGGCCGGAAATCTGGATGCGGCATCGGTCGATTCGCGTACGGCGGCGGCGTGGATGGCCCGCAATCTTGCAGTACGCGGTGGCGGTCTGGTGCAGTTGGCCGAACCCGATCCCGAACATCTGATTATCGGCGCGCTCATCCGCAATTGAGCCTTCCGAAAAGGGGCTGTGTAAACGGCATCTTAACCATATCAGGGCACATCCTCAGCTTCGCTTATCGAGGCTGGGTAAATGGACGAACTGCTGGACGAATTTATCGCTGAAACGCGTGAAACGCTTGAGGCGTTGGCCGGCCAGTTGGTCCAATGGGAAAAGAACCCGCAAGACCGTGCGCTCATCGACAGCGTATTCCGCTTTGTGCACACCGTAAAGGGAAGCTGTGGTTTCCTCGACCTGCCGCGTCTGTTGCGGTTAAGCCACGCGGCAGAGGATGTTCTAAGCTGCGCCCGCGACGGTTTGATCGTCGCTTCTCCCGCACTTGTGTCGGCCATCCTGGCCGTGGTGGACCGCATCGCTGCGCTCACCGAAGCACTGGAATCCGGCCGCGCCGTTTATGATGACGATGGCGATCTTATCGATGCCATGCACGGATTTTTGCCGACCCATTCGGAAAATGCGACGTCTTCGCTGTCCGGCGATGAAGGTGCACCAGCCGATATGGAAGACGACGCAACCGGCGGTCGGTCCAAAGCGCGGACCGTTCGTGTCTCGCTCAGCCTGCTTGACCGGCTGATGAACGGCGTTTCGGACATGGTGTTGGCGCGAAACGAAGTCTCCCGCCAATTGCGAAAGTCGCAAGCAGGTGCGGAAGTAGATCACGCCTTTGCACGCTTGTCCGCCTCGGTTGCAGAAATGCGCGATGCGGTTGGGTTGATGCGCATGCAGAATATCGATCGCCTTTTCTCGTCCTTGCCCCGATTGTTGCGGGATATCACGATTGAACTCGGCAAAGAGGTCGAGCTTCGGATCGACGGAAGCGAGGTTGAAGTCGACCGCGAGATGGTCGAAGCCCTGCGCGATCCGCTGACGCATATCCTGCGGAACGCAGTCGATCATGGCATAGAGCATGCCGACGAACGAATTGCGGCAGGCAAGGATCCGGTCGGCCATATCCGTATCGTTGCACGCCAGTCGGGTAACCAAATCCTGATTGAAATCATCGACGATGGGCGTGGCATTAATCTGGAAAAGCTGGGCACGCGAGCCGTATCCGCGAAAATTGTGAGCGCCGCCGATTGGCAGAAAATGTCGGAAAAAGCGCAGCTTAGCACTATCTTCATTCCCGGCCTGTCGACCGCCGATACAGTCACGGCAATTTCAGGCCGCGGTGTGGGTATGGACGTCGTCAAAAGCAACCTGCAAGCCATTGGCGGTACGGTTGATCTTGAAAATTATGAAGGCCTAGGCCTGAAAATGACATTACGTCTGCCGCTGACGCTGTCGATCATCGCAGGGCTGACCATAAAAGCAGGAAGCCAGTTCTTCGGCATTTCGCGCAATTCCATCGTCGAAATTTTGTCCACGACCAACAAGAACGTCTCGATCGAAGAATTGGGCGGCTCGCAAATCGCGCATATCCGTGGTGAGCGTTATCCCTATGCGAAGCTCGAAAAGCTGCTTGGCATTGATGAAACCACCGATGGTATCACAACGAGCCGGACGTTAGTCGTCATTCGTCCGGCGGTGGGCACAACCTATGTGCTCGATGTCGAAAATGTAATTGATACCGAAGAACTGGTGGTCAAGCCGGGTGCGCCAATCATCATGGAAACCGGGTTATATGCCGGAACAACGCTTCCCGATAATGGCCGGCCGATGCTGTTGCTGGATGCGAGCGGCCTTGGGGCCGCGATTGGCATCGAACAGACTGAAGATAATGCAAATGTGGCCGTCGCGGATTCTGTCGTCAAGGAAGCCAAGCGTCCATCCGCTTTGCTTTTTGTCGCAACGGATGGAACGTCGCGTGCCGTGCGCCTGAATGTCGTGGACCGCATCGAAGACATAGACGCGGCGCAAATCGAATTTGTCGGTGGCAAGATGCGCGCGAAAGTTGGGGAAGCACTGTTCGATGTGTGCGAACTGGTTGATATCCCTGCCGAAGGCCTGGTCAAGGCGCTGCGACTGACCGACGGTGTCAGCACCAAATATCTGGCGGTAGAAGATGTGCTTGATATCTTCACATTGGACGAAGAAATTTACCCCAGCGCCCATCCCGAGAAATGCGAGGGTGTAGTATCCGCGCTCGGCAAGTCCGTCGAACTCATCAATATCTTCCAATATTTCGAAATGGACGGCGCCATGTCACGCGACATTTCGGCGCGACCGCTATGCTATATCGGCAGTGATGGCGATGTAGAATGGGAGAAGCGGATTCTGGCGCCTTTGCTGACTGCATCGGGTTACCTCGTCAGCTTCGATGCTGAAGACCGTGCTCAGGCGGCGGTTGTATTGAGCCGAACCAACGATGAAGACACAGCATCTACCGACGATGCGCGGCTTTTACTGCTGCGTGATACGGTTCATGTCAAACCGGACGCCCGGTCCAGCATTTACCGGTATGACCGTATCGGCTTGCTGTCGGCCATTGAAGCCAAATTAGCGGGAGTCGCCTGATGCCCAGCCTGTTTCTGATAGCCCATATCCATGGATCCCGCGTCGCAATTAACAGCGACCAGATCGAATCCATCGTGCATGTGCCCGACGTTATTCCGGTCCCCCATTGCGACCCGCGCGTCGCGGGCTTGTTCGCGCTACGCAGCCGTGTTCTCACCCTCATCGACAGCCAATATGTCGTCACGGGTGAGCGCCGGACGCTTCAGCGCGGCTGCCTTGCCGTGGTGGTCGAAATTGCGGGCCACTATTTCGGTTTGGCGGTCGACAAGGTTGAAGACGTGGTTCCTCTATCTGCCGATAAGATCCAGCAGTGCATCCAACCGGACAATCATTGGAAATCTGTCGTGTCGGAGACCGTCGAAGTCGGCGAACAACTTGTCATGGTCCTTGATCCGGCGAGGCTGGTGTCCCGTGAACAATTGATGGCCGCATAAACGGAACGGAATTTCGCAGACGTCGCGTGAAATTAACGTGTCGATAACGACCGACCGATAAGGTCTCGGGCGGATCAGAATGAAGGTGGATTATTGATGAAATCCTGTTTGATAGTCGATGACAGCAAGGTAATCCGCAAGGTAGCGCGGCATATCCTTGAAACAATGCAGTTTGACGTGGCGGAAGCTGCGGACGGCAAGGAAGCGCTCGACCATTGTGCGCAATCTACGCCGGATGTGATCCTGCTCGACTGGAATATGCCGATCATGAGCGGCATGGATTTCTTGCGCGCCTATCGGTCGTCTGTAACATCGCCGATGGCCAAGGTCATTTTCTGCACCACCGAAAATGGCATCGGACACATCAAGGCGGCAATTGATGCCGGCGCCGACGAATATGTAATGAAGCCGTTCGACCGCGAGACACTTGAGGCCAAACTGCAAATCGTCGGCTGCATATAGAGGCAGCTGGCGGTGACGGTCACGCACCAATTTTCTGGCATAACGCCAGACCCGGATGTGGCGCCTATTCGCGTCATGCTGGTGGATGATAGCGTGGTCGCCCGTTCCATATTTGCGCGTGTGCTCGGTCAGCACAAATATATCGAAATTGTATGCGAAGCGCCGGATAGCGATGTAGCACTCGAACATCTGGAGCATAAGGATGTCGACATCATCCTGCTCGACATTGAAATGCCCAAGCGCTCCGGTCTCGATGCGCTGCCGGACATTCTGGACAAGTCCAATGGCGCGCAGGTTCTTGTAGTTTCGGCTTTTGCGGAAGAAAACGGACCTGCCGCATTGAACGCCTTGTCGCTAGGCGCCTGTGATACATTGGCCAAACCGGGACGCTCCGGATTTTCGGGCCGCTTTTCGGAAATTCTCATCGATAAGGTGGTCCGCCTCGGTCGGACCGTACGCCAGCACAACCGCAGCGAAGCTGTGGTCACCGCAAAGCTGGCGGTGGAATATCAGCAGATCGTCCGGCCAAAATGCATTGCGATCGGTGCGTCGACGGGCGGTATCCCGCCGATCTACGAAATCATCCGAAATCTCGATCCGGCATTGGATTGCCCCATTTTCATCACGCAGCATTTGCCCGACGCCTTCATGCATTTTTTCGCGCGGCAATTGGGCGGACTGACGGAACGTCATGTCTCCGTCGCGACCGCGCAAGAGCCTGTGCAGAACGGACATATCTATATCGCGCCCGGCGACGCCCACCTCGTGTGCCGACGCGAGCGGCATGGCGTGATCCTCGACCGGCTCGAAGAATTTACCGAAAGTCGTTACTGCCCGTCGGTGGACGCGATGTTCCAGTCACTCGCGCGCATTTACGGTGCTGGATGTTTGGGCATTATTTTCAGCGGCATGGGCAACGATGGTGCCAGTGGCGCCGAAGATATTATCGAAGCTGGCGGAACCACTTTGGTCCAGGATGTTGAAACATCGGTGGTCTGGGGCATGCCCGGCGCCGTTGCCAAAAGCGGCTGCGCCAGTGCGATATTGGCGCCCCACGAAATGACCGAATTGCTCGGCCGTATTGCGAAAGCGGCATGAGTACGACCCAGCCCAAAGCCTATGCGTCGCTGTCGGCGCTTTTGGAGAAACATACCGGGCAGACTTTATTGGCCAACCGGCACTGGCGCATCGATATGGCCTTGAAGCCGTTGATGCGCGAGAATTCGATCCCTGATCTCGATACGCTGATTGGTCTGATAGAAATTGACGCGGACCCCAAATTGACGAGCGCCTGCGTAGAAGCGATGATAAACAACGAAACCTGCTTTTTTCGGGATCAGGCAAATTTTGCCCTGCTGACCGGCCCGGTATTGGATATGTTGCGCGAACAGCGCATGGCGAGCAAAAAGCTGCGCATCTGGTCGGCGGCCTGTTCGACAGGACAAGAGCCTTATTCACTGGCCATGGCCATTCAGGAAAATGCGGAAAAATGGAGGGGATGGACAATCCAGATTATCGCCACTGATGTTTCGACATCCGCGCTCGCGCAGGCGCGGGCAGGGCGCTATTCCCAATTTGAAATCCAGCGCGGCTTGCCTGTGATGCAGATGCTGCGCTATTTCGACCAGGATGACGAAGACTGGGTCGCGAAAGAAAATTTGCGGCGCGCCGTTACCTTTTCCGAGCATAATATGCTGCAACCGGCTCCACATTTCGGCAAGTTTGATGTGATCCTGTGCCGCAATATGCTGATGTATCTGGGCGAAGATAAGCGGGTGCAGGTGCTTGATGCCATTGCGTCGCGTATTGCCGATGACGGCATCTTGATGCTCGGTGCAGCCGAAACCGTGATTGGCCAGACACAGAAGTTCAAATCGAGCCCCGAATTTCGCGGTTTTTACGAGCCGATGACCCGGGCTGCGACCCAAAGCGTGATCGCGCAACGCCGCTTCGGCTGATATTGCGCCAACCCGTTGCTTTGCCTATGCTTAGGTCATGACCATGATCTGGAACCCATCGCCCAATTTCGGCGAACGTACTTTGCCTATCACGATGCTGGTTCTGCATTACACCGGGATGCCGACGGGCGCCGCTGCGATTGACTGGCTTGTCAACCCCGCATCCAAGGTTTCGGCGCATTATGTCGTCGATGAAGATGGGCAGTTGGTTCACATGGTTCGCGAAGAACAGCGCGCGCAACATGCCGGACTGTCCTATTGGCGCGGCATTACCGATTGCAACAGCGCAAGCATCGGGATCGAGATCGTTAATCCGGGGCATGAATTCGGCTACCGCCCATTCCCCGAAGCGCAGATGGATACGGTTACGCGTCTCGTCGCCGAACTCGTTAAAACCTACAGCATCGATCCCCGGAATGTCGTGGGCCACAGTGATGTTGCACCCACGCGCAAAGAAGATCCGGGTGAATTGTTCGACTGGGCACGTTTGGCGAAACTAGGGCTGGCGGTGCCGCGGCCGAGCGAAAAGCTCGTCGATCCCGGTTGGACGGACGCAGCCTTTTTGCTGGCGCTGGAGCGTTATGGCTATAGCGTGGCCGATGGCCGTGCTGCCGTAGTCGCGTTTCAGCGTCGTTTCCGGCAGGAAAATATCGATGGTGTGATCGACGGCGAAAGCCGCGCAATATTGTGGAGCCTGCTCTTGGCCTATGAAGGCGGGGGTGCTACATAGTCCGTGCCAGAGGGTTGGGCGACCGCCGCTTCACGGGTAACTGTGTTGGGGAGGAAAGTCCGGGCTCCAGCGAGGAACGGTGCCGGATAACGTCCGGCTGAGGTAACTCAAGGGAAAGTGCCACAGAAATCATACCTCCGCATTGCGATGCGGTAAGGTCGAAATGGTGCGGTAAGAGCGCACCGCGTTGCTGGTAACAGGAACGGCACGGCAAACCCCACCGGGAGCAAAACCGAATAGGGGCGGCACATGGCATCCTCCTGCCAGTCGCCCGGGTTGGTTGCATGAGCGGCGCAGCAATGTTCCGCCTAGATGAATGGTCGCACAATCGCCTTCGGGCGGTGGACAAAACCCGGCTTATAGACCCTCTGGCTTTTTACCCCAGGCCCAATAGGCCATGGCAAAAATAGCGACGATAATGGCTTCAATCGCTATCGGTGCGCCGACGCGTGGGCCAAAACCGTCTATTGCAAGACTGACAAAGCGGCCGACCAAGGCGCTGCCTACAAGCACCATCGCGGCCAACGCCCATGTCCTGCTTTGCTTGGCTGCGGCAATGAATGCGAACAGAGCGATCGCCAAAAACAAGCCGCCGACATCGGCACGCACATTGGCGCGCCCAATGTCCCCAAGCGCCTGCATGCCGCGTTCTACGGGCAAGTGTTGCAGCCGGAACCAATGTGGCCCCACGCCCAGCAATGCCAATAGCCCGACGATACCCACCAAAATTCTCGAAATCAGCGCCATAGTTCCCCCCGTTTACGCTTACGTCACATTTACTTATCCTATTGATTATGGTCTTTATCGACGCAAGAGGCCAATTTTTTGAGGGGTAAGTCCATGGCGATAGTCGATCGTGCGAAGAATATAATTTTGAAGCCCGCTGAAGAGTGGAACGTGATTGCGGCTGAACCGGAAACGGTGAGCGGGCTTTTCACGGGTTACGCCATGATTTTGGCGGCTATTCCCTTGGGGGCGGCGGTTTTGTTTACAGGCGCCTTCGGCATCACGGCGGCCGGGCTTGGCGGAATGGGTGGCGGCATGATGGCGATGGGCTTTAGCGCCGTCGCGACCATGGCGGTCATTGGTTATGTGTTCTCCTTGGCCACGCTTTATGTGATGAGCATCATCGTCAACGCGGTGTCGCCCAGCTTTAACGGCAAATCGGATATCGTGCAGTCGACCAAATTGATGACCTACGCGTCTACGCCGACCTGGGTCGCCGGATTGGTAAGTTGGGTACCTTTCTTAGGTGGTCTCATTTCACTCGCTGCAATCGCTTATGTGGTTTACCTGATCTATTTGGGGCTTCAGCCTGTGCTCGGCGTGCCTAAAGAAAAGGTCGCAGGTTTCACCGTAGTGATCGTCCTGATCTATATCGTGCTTTCCCTGATTGTTTCGGGCGTGATCGTCGGCCTTCTGTTCACAACATTTTTTGGCGCAGGAATGATGGGCGGTGCGCTACCCGGCGCATAAAAAGCATAGAGTGCTCTAGCAATATCGCCATGCCGTCGCTAAGTCGGCGGCATGGTTCGATCCACGCGAAAAAATGACTGGGGATTTCCCCGCTGGCGCGGCTATGGCAGCAGCAGTGACGCGCAACAGGTGCGGCTCTGCGACCGGCATGGCTGCACCAAAGCAGGCAATTGCCCGGCGCCCAAGTCACCCAATAATCCGGACCGCTGGATGTTCTGCGAAGAACATGCCGCTGAATATAATCGCGGCTGGGACTATTTTGAGGGGCTGACCAAAGAAGAGGCGGAGCAGCGCGAAGCCAATGAGCGGCGCGATGCATCAGGCTATAAGGAAGCCGCCCATTATGGTTGGGCCGGTTCAGGTGACGGTAGCCGGACCCGCGACGAGATGCATGCCCTCGATATTCTGGGCCTCGACAGCGATTCTACCTTCGAAGATGCCAAAAAAGCCTGGCGCAAAATCGCCAAGGAAACCCACCCCGACGTGAACCCCGGAAACGCCGACGCTGCCAAGGCATTTCAAGCCGGGCAAGCAGCGTATGACGTCCTGCGCGTTGCCGAGGAGCGGCGGGAGTGGAAGGGTTAAGGGCTTGCACGACAAAAAGTGCAGGCGCATAGGGCGCGCGTGATTCGCGCATTTTCGCCTTTCCGGAACCTGGCTGCTGCACTGATCGTGCTCGCGCTGGCGGTGCGCGTTGTTCTTCCTGCGGGCTTTATGCCGTCGAGCGAGCGTGGTTTCGCGCTGACCATCTGTACCGGTATGGACACCCAGACGGTCTGGATGGACAAATCGGGCAAGCTGCACAAAGAAGACCCGGCCAAGGGTAAATCGGTCGAGCATCAGCCCTGCGCTTTTGCAGGTGCCGCGATGGCCGGCGATGCGCCAACTGAAGCGACCTTTATCGCAATGTCGCCCGTCGCAACGGCGGTTCCCGTATTTGCGATGCGCGAGATTTCGGTCGGTCACGGCCTCGCCGCGCCGCCGCCACCGGCCATAGGCCCACCTTCCTACATCTAAACCCCGGGGCTGCTTTGCGGCCTTTCTCCCGTTTAGATTTAGGAAATACACATGAAATTCACGAATATGTTGCGTGCCACTTCGGCATGCGCCCTCTGCGTTACGCTTGCCCAGAATGTTGCCGCCGAAGAGGCTGCCGACCCCACGATCATCGTGACCGGCCGCGCTGCGTCTGACGAAGCAGAAGAGCGGGCCACCAAGACTCCCGGCGGCACGGACATTGTCAGCCATCAAGATTTTGCCGACAAGACCATCGTCTCCCTGCGCGACACGCTCGCCTTTTCGCCCGGTGTTTATACCCAGCCGCGTTTCGGGCAGGAGGTCCGTATCTCGATCCGGGGATCCGGCCTTTCGCGTGGTTTCCATATGCGGGGCCTGACCCTGCTGCAGGATGGCATTCCCATCAATCTTGCCGATGACAATGGTGACTTCCAGGAATTGGAGCCGATCTTTTTCGACCATCTCGAAGTCTATCGCGGTGCCAATGCCTTGCGTTTCGGGTCTGGCACCTTGGGCGGGGCGATCAATGGTGTCACGCCGACCGGCGATAATGCAAAGGGCCTGTATCTGCGCGGTGACGTCGGTAGTTTTGACTTCTACCGTGGTCTGGCATCCTATGGAGCAGGTGACGAAAATGCGAACGTCTGGGCGGCGATCAGCGCCGATAGCCATGACGGTGACCGCCAGCATGCGCGGCGCGATTCCATCCGTTTTAATGGCAATGTGGGCTTACGTATTTCGGATGTGATCTCCACCCGTTTCTACGGAAGCGCGACAACGTTGGATCAGGAACTTCCCGGAGCCCTGAACGCAGCGAACGCACTGAACACGCCGCGTACCGGCAATTTTGTCGGCGATCAGGCCCGCGATATCAACTCGATCCGCATCCAGAACCGCACGCGCTTTGATTGGGGGCAGAGCCGCCTTGATGTCGGTGCGTTCCTGAATGCCAAGGAACTATATCATCCTATTTTCCAGGTGGTCGATCAGGTGTCGACCGATCGGGGCGTGTTTGCGCGCTATGATCGTGAAGGGGAAGGGTGGAGCCTGACCCTGGGCGGCGAATCGCGTTGGGGTACGATTGATGCGAAACGCTTCGTCAATGTGAACGGCAAACGTGGTGCCCTTACATTTGACGCAGACCAGACGGCACGCACCTCGAATATCTACGGCGAAATCAGGTTCAGCCCGGTCGCGCAATTGACGCTGGTTGCAGGCGGTATTTATGCCGATGGCTTTCGAAAGCAGGCGCAGATTGTTCCGACGGCCGTCACCGCCAGCGCCTCTTTCAATGCCTTTTCACCGAAAGTGGGCCTGTTATGGGAACCGACCTCTGACGTCCAGTTTTTCGCCAATTACAGTAAATCCGCCGAGTTTCCGACCTTTGTAGAATTGGCACAAATTGCAGCCTTCGTGCCGGTAAAGGCCCAGACGGCTTGGACCGGAGAAATCGGTACACGCGGCAAGGCCGGTTGGGTCAGTTGGGACATCGCCCTCTACCGCGCGTCGGTAAAGCGCGAAATGCTGCAGTTCACGGTCGGCCCCGACATTCCGGCGTCGACCTTCAATGCTGATAAGACGCGCCATCAAGGCATCGAAGCGGCGTTCAGTGCGGAACCAACTGACTGGCTTCGGTTCCGGCAGATTTGGCAATATTCCGATTTCCGCTTCGTGGGCGACGCTCAATATGGCAATAACCGCCTGCCCGTTGTTCCCAAGCATGTTCTTCGGTCGGAAGTGCGGATTGGCAGTGATGATCTGCACATAGCGCCGAATCTGGAATGGGTGCCGCAAGGCGCATGGGCCGATTATCGTAACACCACGCGTACTTCGAGCTACACGTTGCTTGGTATTTCAGGCGGCGCACGCGTATTTGATGGTGTGGATCTGTTTGTCGACGCGCGCAATCTGACGGGCAAAAAGGCGATTGGCGATGTTTCGGCAGCGATCCTCGCAACGCCAGCGTCTGTCATCTACTACCCCGTTGAACGCCGTGCCATCTATGGCGGCATTCGCGCGCGTTTTTAAAGGAGGGCATGATGGAAGCGACATCTTTCTACCGCACGATCTGGCGCTGGCATTTTTATGCCTCGCTGTTCGTGATGCCGCTCGTTCTCCTTCTGGCGACGACGGGTGCGATCTATTTGTTCAAGCCGCAACTGGATCGTTGGGAGGAGCGAGCCTTTACTGGCTTTTCGAGCAACCAAGCGGTGTCGCCCAATGTGCAACTGGAGGCCGTCATGGCGGCAAATCCCGATGCGCAGTTCCACGGTTACCGCCTGCCCGAAAGGGCAGGCGATGCCGCGGTTATCCATATCGGCCTCGCCGACGGCCGCTCGATGCGCGATGTCTATGTATCCCCTCAGGGCAAAGTTCTTGGCAGTGTCGATCCGGAAAGCCGGATATCTGCCACGGTTTCGCGCATCCACGGCTCGCTCTTTCTAGGGAAAGTCGGCGACTGGATAGTGGAATTGGCGGCGTGTTGGGCGATCGTGATGATCATCACCGGGCTATACATGTGGTGGCCGCGCGGGCAGGGACTGGCCGGCGTAGTCTGGCCCCGGTTCCAACGTGGGTCGCGTATATTGCTGCGCGATTTGCACGCGGTAACAGGATTCTGGGTGTCGGGTTTAGCGTTGGTGTTGCTGACCACGGGTTTGCCCTGGGCCAGCGTCTGGGGTGACGCATTCCGGTTGGCGCGTACCGAACTCGGTCTGGTGCAAGGGGCGCAGGATTGGAAAACCGGGGTCGCAGCGCCTCATGCCGAACATGACCATGATGCCATGATGAAGATGCAAGCCGCCCGTGTCCCGTTGGTGGCGCTGGGGGATATGGTCCGCAAGGCCGAAGCGGAAAAACTGCCGTATCCGGTCTGGGTCAAGCCGCCCGGAGCCCCCGAACGTTTCGGACCGCCTGCGCCTATGGCATGGACCGTCAAGTCAGAAGCGCAGAACCGGCCGCTCAACCGCACCATAACGTTCGACATGGCAACCGGCGTGGAGTTGTCGCGCACGGGGTTCGCCGACAAACATGTGATCGACCGCGTCGTGAACTATGGCATTGCCTGGCATGAAGGGCAGTTGTTCGGATGGATCAACCAGTTGGTAGGTGTGCTGACCGCCGTTGCACTTATTACCCTGACCGTCACCGGATTTATGATGTGGCGGCGACGCAAGCCTGCGGCCTCTTTGGGCGCCCCGCCACTACCGTCGGCGGTTCATAAGATGCGTGGTGCAGTCATAATCCTGATCGTGTTGGCCGTGCTGTTGCCGTTGCTGGCGGGCTCGTTGCTCGTGCTCTGGCTGTTCGACCGCTTGCTATTGCCGCGTCTACCATCGCTGGCGCAATGGCTCGGCGTGCGGTCGGCTCAGCCGGCGTAGCGCGCGGCGGTCTCGCGGATTAGCGCGATCATATTGGGGATGCCCTGCGTCCTGTTCGAACTCAGCTGGTTTTTGAGGTCGAACGGGGCGAGGGCGCCCTCGATATCTGTCTTGCCGATTTCGGCGGCGGACTTGCCTTCGACGGTTTTCAGTACGAGCGCGATGATGCCTTTGGTGATCGCGGCATTGCTGTCGGCAAGGAAGGTCAACTTGTCTGCATCAGTAACCGGATAAACCCACACGCTCGCCGAACATCCGCGCACCAAGGTCGCATCAGTTTTAAGTGCATCCGGCATGGCCGGTAAATCTTTGCCAAGGTCGATCAGCAAACGGTAACGGTCGTCTGCGTCCAGAAAATCATATTCTTCAAAAATGTCGTTCAGAGCGCTCATGTCGCGCCCCGCTTATGGCGGCAGGGCTCAGATATCAATCCCTGCCGCAATCGCTTCGAGCTTTTTCACGCGCTCTTTCAGGTCGGCGACTTCAATCCGTGAGGTAGCCGACGGCACCGGAGCATCGCTGCCCTGCCGCGCAAGGTCGAGTTCGGCGTGCTTCAGCGCGATCCAGTCGCGCCAGCCGCGTAAACTCAGCGTGGAGACAATACCGACGCACAGGACGGCAAAGGCACCTACGATGATATAGAAATTAGGATCCTGTGGCATGGTTCCTTCCTTTCCTTTCCTCTTCGCGTCCGCCTTAGCGGTTACGCAATTCCTCTATCTGACGGTTGAGATCTGTGGCGCTGTTATTGTCGGTCGCGATCCGTTCGAGAACCTGGATGCGCTCCTTCAACGCGCGGATTTCGTCCTGCATCGCGCTCGTATCGCTGTTGCCGATCATACGTTGGGTCTTGTTGCCCAGCATATCTTCGTCCTCGATAATCCCGAGCTTTGCCTTCTGCTTGGTCTGGATAATCTTGCCGATTGTTATGATCGCGATGATCGCAACCACCATTTCAAATGGGCCCATCTTTTCCTCCGTTATCTCAAATCTGGTTTCGGTTCGAGCTGCCGTGGAGGCAGGCTGCGCAACTCTTCAATTTCCTTGGCGATGCTGTAGCCCTGATCGGTGATGATCCGTTCAAGAACTGCGACGCGCTCCTCCAACACGGCTTGTTTGCTCGCATACTGGGCCGCCTTTTCGGCGATCATGTCCGCTTCCATGGCCATGCGCTGCTCCTTCAACTTGAACCAGGGCTTCACAAAAACTCCACCAAATATCGCGAGTAGCCCGCAGGATATTCCAAGAATGGGTATCAGGAGAGGGTTGATGTCCATCGATCCTGCCTCCTAATTTGACGGGCCGCGAAGAGATTCGATTTCCGCCGTCAGCCGGTGGCTGTCGTCGACAACGATCTTTTCGATATTGGCCAGCCGGTCTTTGACCGATCCCAGCTCGGCGCGCAGTTGGGCGTTCTCCTGGCTCAGCAGACGGACCCGTTCGACTGCTTCCTGGTCATTTTTCGGATAAACTGCCTGACCCCAGGCGCCGTCCAAAGGATAGCCGTTCTTGATACGCATCCACGTGGTGATGACCCATCCTGCGGTACCTACCACGGTGATGAGCGCGATGGGCATCGCCAACCTCATCAATCCATCGACTAAAGTAGGATCCATGATCTTTCCCTCCCTTCGTATTTAGCGCAGTTTTTCGATTTCTTCCGACAGGCGTCCGGCCTTGTCGGTGACGATGCGTTCCAGAACAGCGATGCGCTCTTCCAGATTGCCAACCTTGCCGTTCAGCGATTCATTTTCGTTGCTCAGCAGGGTAATTTTGCGTTCGGCATCCACATCGACTTTCGGTGTCATGCCGCCCCATTCGTTTTCAAGTGGGTAGCCGTGGCGTGCCCGGATCCAGTTGTTGATAATCCATCCGGCGGTGCAGATCATGACGATCGCGACGATGAACGATGGGCCTGCAAAGCTCATGCTATGTCCTTCCAGGGTAAACGGCGGGTAACCGGTTTAATGTCCGAATTGCGATACTCGACCCGCCAGTTGCGTTGGTCGGCATCCCGTTTTTTCTTGGCAAAGTGCCGGTAAGCGAACCAGGCAATCAGGCCGAGGACGATCAAAGTGAACATGGTATTTCCTCCCAATAGCCGCGCTTAGCGCAGGCTTTCGATTTCGTCGGCCAGCTGCTTGTTGTTGCTGACATAATAGAGTTCGACATCGGCAAGGCGGTTGTCGATTTCCCGGAAGCGCGAACGAATGTCGCGCGTTGTACGGGCAGGGGATTGCCGGACGCCTTGCCAGAATTTCTGGTCGTCATTGTCGACATAAAGGTGGATCGGCTTTTTGTTGGCGAACCAGGCGGCGCCGAAATAGGCGACCAAAGTCCAGGGGAAACCACCCGCCAGTGTCAGGATGACTGCGCCGAGACGGACCCAGAGAACATCCACGCCGGTATAGTCCGAAATCCCCGCGCATACGCCTTTCCATTTGGCATTTTGCTTGTCGAGATAGAATTGTGTGTGTTTGCTGCTCATCTCAACGGTTCCTTTCCAGCCGGCGGATATTTTCTGCGGTATAATCTTCTGCCTCATGGTCGATGCGGCGCGGGGTGAAATTGGGGTTTTCCTGCCCAACAAGACGTTCCACCGTGTCCATGCGATCTTCCAGGCGGCGGGCGAGTTCGTACATTTCGCCTAGCAGCCGTTCGTCATCATTGGTCAGCGTCGCAGCCGTTTTCCATTTCGTGACGTGATGCAGGATGAGCCATGGGAGGCCGAGAAAGAGGATGCCAACAACAATCGGCACCATGATGACTTCACCGTCCATAATCTCAACCCTCCTTCTTCGCGTCTTGCTTCATGGCTTTTTTCATCGCCTCCAGTTCGGCATCGACGACATCGAAGGATTCGAGGGCGGCGATTTCGTCACCAAGAGTGCGTGGGGCGTCGCTGCCGATAGCCAGTGAGTCTGCATAGCCTTGGGCTTCGTCAACCCGGCGCTCCAGCACGTCAAAGCGGGAAAAGGCTTCGCGGACCTTGTCACCATTGTACATGGTGCGCAGCTTGACCTGATTTTCCGCACTTTCGAGGCGGGTCATCAGTGCGTTCTGGCGGCTGCGGGCATCGGCAAGCTTTTTCTGAAGCTTGTGGATATCCTGCTCCGATGCTTTCAGGGCATCGTTGAGAACATCGACTTCAGCGGTCAGCTGGTCCTTCATGTCGGTGGCCTTGCGCTTTTCGAGCAAAGCCGCCTTGGCGAGGTCTTCACGACCCTTCGACAGCGCCAGATGCGCCTTGTCCGTCCAATCCGCCTCAAGGGTGTTCAGCTTGTCGATATGGCGACGCAGTTCTTTCTGGTCGGCGATCGTGCGCGCGGCAGAGGCGCGGACTTCGACAAGGGTTTCTTCCATCTCGAGGATGATCATACGGATCATCTTTGCCGGGTCTTGCGACTTGTCGAGCAAGTCGGTGACATTGGCGGCGATGATGTCGCGGGTTCGTGAAAAAATGCCCATAGGGTAACTCCGGTTATGACTTGTTCTGTACGTGTCTTCAAAAATTGGGGCGACCGGGGCTAGGGGGGAGCTGGGGGACCCCGGTCGCGGGCTCACGAAGTCAGGCAAGATAGCTGACGACGATAGGCCGTTGGGAGTGGGTGTATGCATTGACCTGGTTATCTTCCTGGTGATTGAACACCGAAATCGCATAGCTGGTGAAGATCATGGACATGGACAAGGCCACGGCCACCCAGAGACGGCTTTCGCTTTCTTTGAAGCTTTCCTGTGCTTTGTGTTCGGTGTTCATTTTGGTCTTCCCTTTGTTTGCTTTGCCTGCTTTTGCCGGCTTGCAAACAGTATTGCAGGGAGCGTGCCAATTTCAGTTTTTCGCGGAAATTAGCCAGTTTTTTATATTTCGCGCCCATATCGACTAGTAAATATTGCTATTAGGTGGTGAAATATGCCAATCTTTAAAAATGGAGCGTGATAGCCATCAATTTATCGGACAATCGTCCGCCTTTCTCGACGCCGTAGAACGCGCCAGCCGCGCTGCGCCGCTGAACCGGCCTGTGCTGGTGGTTGGCGAACGGGGGACGGGTAAGGAATTGATCGCCGAGCGTCTGCACCGCCTCAGCTCCCGCTGGGACGGGCCGCTGGTGACGATGAACTGCGCTGCCCTGCCGGAGACCCTGATCGAAGCGGAATTGTTCGGGCATGAGGCAGGCGCCTTTACGGGTGCCACGCGCTCTCGCGAGGGACGCTTTGAAGAGGCGGATGGCGGGACGCTATTCCTCGACGAGCTGGGCACGCTCAGCATGGGTGCACAGGAACGGTTGCTGCGCGCGGTGGAATATGGCGAGGTGACCCGTATCGGATCCTCGCGTCCCGTCCGCGTCGATGTACGCATCGTTGCAGCGACCAACGAACATTTGCCCAATATGGTCGAGGCCGGAAAATTCCGCGCTGACCTTTTGGACCGGCTCTGCTTCGAAGTCGTGACCTTACCTCCGCTGCGGGTGCGGGAGGGCGATGTCGAGGTGCTGTCCGATTATTTCGGACGCCGTATGGCGGCGGAACTGGGCTGGGATGGTTGGCCCGGCTTTGGCGAGCTGGCACGGCGGGCGATGGAAAACCATCTTTGGCCGGGCAATGTGCGCGAGCTGCGCAATGTCGTCGAACGCGCGGTCTACCGTTGGGCGGACCCGAGCCAGCCGGTGGACTATATCCAGTTCGACCCGTTCGACAGCCCGTGGCGTACCGGCATTGCCGCAGCCGCACCGACCAACGCGCCGACGAGCAAGGACAACGAAACCGCCGAGCCGCGCTATTCCACCGATTTAAGCCAGATGGTGGACGTCTCCGACTTTCGCGAGGCGACCGAGAAATATGAAAAGGCGGTGCTGGAACAGGCGCTGGCCAAATGCCGCTATAATCAGCGCCAGACCGCAAAGGCGCTCAACCTCAGCTATGACCAGCTAAGGCATACGCTAAAGAAACATGATCTCTTGAGCTAAAAAAATCCCCCTCCGTTTAGGGAGGGGGATCTTGTTTTGCGTTACGCGCAAAGTGGGGCGGTCAATCAGCCACCGTTGGCGCTGACCATGCAGTAGAGCATCGGGATCGACAGAAGCGTGTTCAGGCGCGACGTCATCATGGCGGTGGTGGCCGCCTTTGCCTTGGTTGCATCGTCGGCCTCGACAATGCCCAGCGCCTTTTTCTGGTTCGGCCAGATGATGAACCAGACGTTGAACGCCATGATCACCGCAAGCCACATGCCGATACCGATCAGCTTGAACGGATCCTGCAGGGTGAATGCCTGATGCGCATAACCGGCAAGAACCGACACGATCAGACCGGTCAACACTGTCAACGCCGCGCCCCAGCGGAAGAAGAACAGAGCCGCAGGCGCGATATGCTTCGATACGCCGGGTTTCAGTTCGGCCGGAATTTTGGGCATGGTCGGGATCTGCACAAAGTTGAAATAATAGAGCAGACCAATCCACACGATACCAAAGAAGGTGTGCAGCCAGCGGGTAACAGCCTGCGCGGTCACTTCATCGGCACCGTGCACCGAAAACATGACGGCAAATGCCAGCACCAGTCCGGTCAGCAGCACCAAATGCAAATTTCCAAAAAACTTCGCCATTCCAAATCCCCTATATTGAACGTCTTTATGCCCTCAGACTAGCCAAGCGCGGGTTGTCTTACAAGCCGGGCGTGCCCCCATCTTTTGTTTCATCGCCCAAATTCAAACCATGCCGCAAGAGCATGGGGATGTTCGCCATCGCGAACAAAAAGGTTAGCGCGGGCAGACCGAATGTTTTGACGGTGATATATTGGTCGCTGGTCAGCAACGGGATCATCGCCTCGTTCAACCCGGCAAGAACCAGAAAAAAGATGCCCCAACTGAGGGACAATTTCAGCCAGCCTTGCTCGCTCAGCCCGTCATAGGCCTGCTCCAGAAGATATTTTAACGCAGGCTTTGACCGCAGCCAACCGATCAGGATGATCGCGGCAAAGAGCAGATAGACTGCCGTTGCCTTATGCTGGATGAACCCGAAATCACGGAACCACAAGGTCAGCGCGCCGAACCCGATAACGAACACCGCCGACATCTTCATCATGGGCGAGATGCGTCCGATTTTCCATTTCGATATGATCATGGCGATTACAATCGCGACCATGAAAGCCGCCGTACCGGCCAGAGGCCCTTGCACGGGGTCGGTCTCGGAATGGCCGAAACGCGAACCCAGAAAGAAGATCAGCAACGGCCCGAAATCGAGCGCAAAGTTAAGCAAGCCCGAGGGCTTTTTTGCCGTTGGTTCGGATGTCATTGCGCGCCGCCGCTAATCGCGCGGGCGAGATCCTGCGCGTTGAAGGGGCGCAAGTCATCGATGGTTTCACCGACGCCGATGGCGTGGATCGGCAGGCCGAACTGTTTGGCTGCTGCAACCAATATACCGCCGCGCGCGCTGCCATCCAATTTGGTCATGACGAGGCCGGTGACATTGGCGACTTCCTTGAAAATCTCGATTTGCGACAGGGCGTTTTGCCCGGTCGTGGCATCCAGAACCAGAACGACGTCATGCGGCGCCTCAGGATTGAGGCGGCCCAGAACACGACGGATTTTGGCGAGTTCGTCCATTAGCTCGCGCTTGTTCTGCAGCCGTCCTGCGGTGTCGACGATCAGAACATCAATACCTTCGGCCGTAGCGCGCTTTACCGCGTCAAACACCACCCCAGCGGCATCGCCGCCTTCAGGGCCGGTCACAATCGGTACGCCGATACGGTCGGCCCAGACCTTCAATTGTCCAATGGCCGCGGCGCGGAATGTATCGCCTGCGGCAAGCATGACGCCATAATCCTGCTCCAGGAACAGATGGGCCAGCTTGGCGATGGTTGTCGTCTTGCCCGACCCGTTCACACCGATCACAAGGATAACTTGGGGCCGTGGAAACGCATCGATGTCGAGCGGTTCGGCGACAGGTGCCAGAACAGCGGCAATTTCGTCTTCCACAATTTGCCGGATGCCTTCGGCATCAATGCCTTTTTCAAAACGTCCGGCGGCAATTTTTTCCCGGATTTGCGCGGCCATCGCCGGACCCAGATCCGATGCGATCAAAGCATCTTCAATCTCGTCCAGATACTCGGTGTCCAGCTTCGCCTTGGTGACCAGACCGGTGATATTGTCGGTCAGCTTGCTTGATGTCTTTTTGAGCCCGCCAAATAGCCGGTCTTTCCAACCTGCTTTCTCCTCGCTCATGCAATGACCTCTGCGTGCAACATACCGTCCTTTATCTCTATTATGCGGGCCGACACGATGCTGCCTTCGGGCATTGGCCTGTTGAGACCCACATAAGCAAAATTTTCGGCATGACCAGCACGACCACCTTTTTCGACGGCAATTTTCTGCACCGAACCGGTCAACCTGTCGAGCCATGCGCTGCGTTCGGCGGCGACCGCTTCGCGCAGCGCCTTGGCACGCGCCTTGATCTCGGCTGCCGGGACTTGCGGCATTTTCGCGGCGGGCGTTCCCAATTTGGGGGAGTAGGGAAATATATGCCCATGCACGATCTGGCATTGGCGGACCAGATCGAGGCTGTTCTGGAACATCGAATCATCTTCGGTCGGAAATCCGGCAATGATGTCGGCACCTATGGCGATTTCAGGACGCAAGGCTTTCATCCGCGCAACCAGGTCGATGGCCATTTCACGGCTATGCCGGCGCTTCATCCGTTTCAGGATCATATTGTCGCCAGCCTGCAGCGACAGATGCACGTGCGGCATCAGGCGCGGTTCACCGGTCAGCAGCGCAAAGAGGCGCTCGTCAATCTCAACGCCATCGATGGACGATAAGCGTAGCCGTTCCAGATCAGGAACAAGCTTCAATATCCGCTCCACCAGCAGGCCCAGATTGTCTTTTCCGGGCAGATCAGGGCCATAGCTTGTAACATCGACACCGGTCAGCACGACTTCCTTAAAGCCTTTGTCGACCAGAGTGCGGATATGCTCGACCACGCTGCCCGCCGGAACCGAGCGGCTGTTGCCGCGACCATAGGGTATGATGCAAAAGGTGCAGCGATGGTCGCATCCATTTTGCACCTCGACAAAGGCGCGGGTCTTTCCCGAATAGGCGGTGACCAGATGCGGCGCGGTCTGCTGCAACGTCATGATGTCGGATACGACGACGGGACGGTCGGGGCTCTGAACGATCTGGTTGAGCAGAACGGGGTCCTGTTTTTCGGCATTGCCAAAAATAGCCGAGACTTCGGGCATATTGCGGAAGGTTTCGGGCTCCACCTGTGCGGCGCAGCCTGTGACCATGATGCGGGCATCGGGGCGTCGTTTGCGCGCTTGCCGGATTGCTTGCCGGGTCTGGCGCACGGCTTCATTTGTCACCGCGCAGCTGTTGACGATGACGACATCATCCTGATCCGCCAGCTGTTCGGCGAGCGCGTTGCTTTCCGCCAGATTGAGTCGGCAGCCCATGCTGATGACTTCAATCTTGCTCACCCGAAATCGTCCCAGTCGACTTCGCCCATGAAAACATAAGTCGCCCCGCCGGTCATTTCGATCAGCCCGCCCGGTTCCCAGCCAATGGTCAAACTGCCACCTGCCTGATTGACGGTGACAGGTGAGGCTACCTTACCTTGGCGGATGGCGGCGACCGCCGTGGCACATGCGCCCGTGCCGCAAGCCCGTGTTTCACCGACGCCGCGTTCCCAGACGCGCAAGAACAGAGCCCCGTCCCGGACCGACGCGACATTGACGTTTACGCGTTCGGGGAAGGCGGCGTCATGTTCGATTTGTGGCCCCAGATGAAGCAAATCGATCGCGTCTTTATCGTCGACAAAAAAGACCGCGTGGGGGTTTCCGACATTTACCGCCATCGGGTTTGCCAGTTCATCCCAAGCCATGGGCATGGCTGCGCTATCCATCGCGAATGCGAGTGGAATATCCTGCCAGTCGAAACGGGGGGGCGGCATTTGGAGCGTAATACGGTCTTCGTGGTAGGCGCCGTCGATCTTTCCGCCGTCGGTTTCGATCGTTGCATCCTGCCCGAGCAGCGATACGACACACCGCGTCGCATTTCCGCAGGATTCGACTTCACTGCCATCCTGATTGAATATCCGCATCCGGACCGTCGCCATATCGGAGGGTTCGAGAAGGATCAGTTGATCGCAACCAATCCCGGTTTTTCGGTCAGCCAAAGCTTTGGCGCGCGCCAGCGTCATTTCCACAGGGGATGTCCGGGTATCAATGATTATGAAATCATTGCCCAGTCCATGCATTTTATGAAAGTTACCACGCGCCATGCCGCGCGATTTAGGGGCAGTGTGCGCTCAAGTCCAGAATTCATCCAACGTCCCGCAGGACATTTACGCTATCAGGACGCCTTGCGCTCCTCATAGTCGTCAGGTCGTGCGGCTTCAGAGTTGTTGTGGCGACGTCGGTTGGGAATCAGATCTTTCTGCGTCAGCATCGTGCGGACCTGATCAATATTCATCGGTTGACCGAAATACCAACCCTGTCCCTTGGTGCAGCCAAGTGCTTTCAACTTGGCGATGCTTTCTTCATCCTCAATGCCTTCGGCCGTGATCGGCACGTCCAGGCTGGCGCCAAGTCCGGCGATTGCGCTGACAATTGCGGCGCTCTCGGCATTTTCGAACATGGAGGATACAAAGCTGCGGTCAATCTTTATCCGGTCGAACGGCAACGCACGCAAATGGGCGAGCGAGCTATAGCCAGTGCCAAAATCATCAAGCGCGATGCGGATGCCCTGATTTTTGAGGCTTCCGACAATCGACTGGGCGAGGCTCAGATTCTTGAACAGCGAGCTTTCGGTGATTTCCACTTCCAGACGGCTGGCCGGGAAGCCGGTTTCTACCAGCAGCTTGACGATTTTCTGCGCGAGCCACGGATCCTTCAACTGGACCGGTGATATGTTGACCGAGATGGTCAGTTTCGGGTCCCAGTTCTTCGCTTCGATCATCGCCTTGCGGATGATGCTCAGCGACAGGTCGCCAATCATTCCGGTTTCTTCGGCGACAGGAATGAAATCGTCCGGTGAAATCAGTCCGCGAACGGGCGAGACCCAGCGGGCGAGCATTTCAAATCCGACCAGTTCGCCGGTATTGAGGTCTATCTGCTGTTCGAAATAGGGCACAAATTCATCATTGGGTATGGCAGCACGAATGTCGCCTTCCAGAGAATTGCGCGAGCGCAACTCGACCTCCATACCGCTTTCGAACCAGCTATAGCCGTTGCGTCCGTTTTTCTTTGCGGCGTAAAGCGCGATGTCCGCCCGGCGGATCAGCATGTCGATCGAATCGCAATCAAGCTCCGGGCGGCTAATGCCGACCGAAGCAGTGACGGTCTGTTCACTGTCGGAGATGGATACCGGACGGGCGAGGGCGTCGACCAGATCTTCGGCAATGCGGTCGACCGATTCCGGATATTCAGGTTCGAACACGACGCATATGCCAAACTCGTCACCACCCAGTCGGGCGATCACGCTGCTCGGCGGAACGACATCGCGCATCCGGTCTGCGACTTCGCGAAGCAAGAAATCGCCACTGTCATGGCCGTAAAGATCGTTGATTTTTTTGAACCCATCGAGGTCCACCATCAAAAAGGCGATGGATTTGCCACGGCGCGAGGCGCGGGCGCTGAGTTCGGAAGTCTTTTCCTTGATTGCGCGGCGGTTGAACAAATTGGTCAATGGATCGGTCATGGCCAGATGCTGCGCCCGTACTTCCGCCTTGCGGTATACGTCGATTTCGTCGCTCAATGCGCTTGTGCGGCGCCAGATCAGCAGGATAAGCGCAATGTTTAGCAACAACGCGGTGACCATGACTTGGTCGGCACCGGGACTGTTCCCGATAAAGGTACGCACCGTTTGCGCGCCAACCTGGCCGCCGATTGCCACGAACATGGCGATGGCGGCGAACATGACAATGCTGTAGATGACACGCCGGCCCTTATCGACCTGTGCCGCATTGGCTAATGCCCGGTTATCCGCCTCAGATGGCTGTGCTTGCATAGGGTTTGCGTGTTCCAATCCGGGTCGTTATTGCACTGAAAAAGGTCAAGATTTGATTAAATTCGGTTCATGTACGTCCAAATCGGGGCGACGAACCGTTTGACGTTGAAAGAATCTTGCATTTGACGACCGTTCCGACTAAGGCGGCGCACAGCGGGCGAAGGTCTGCAACTGAAATTATGGAAAATCAATCTTTTCCAGGCTGGTCGGCGAAGTTTCGCTCACCGGCTTTTTGTTCGTTTATGCCCGGAAACGGGTATTTTGGTAAGGAAGACGCATGTTTGACAAGCTGAGCGACCGGTTAGGGGGGGTGTTTGACCGCCTGCGTGGTCGCGGTGCGTTGAACGAGGCGGATGTCCGCGAAGCCATGCGCGAAGTGCGCGTCGCCTTGCTGGAAGCCGACGTTGCCCTGCCAGTTGTCCGCGAATTTGTGGACAAGGCGACCGAAAAGGCCGTGGGCCAGTCGGTCCTGAAATCGGTCACGCCCGGCCAGCAGGTCGTCAAGATCGTCAATGATGCGCTCGTCGAGATGCTTGGTGCGGAGCAGAGCGACCTGAATTTGGCGGTTGCGCCGCCGGCGATCATCATGATGGTCGGTCTGCAAGGCTCGGGTAAAACCACAACGACCGCGAAAATCGCGAAGATGTTGAAGGCGAAGCAGGGCAAAAAGGTCCTGATGGCGTCGCTCGACGTCAACCGCCCTGCCGCGCAGGAACAGCTTGCAACGCTGGGAACGCAGACCGAAGTCGCGACCTTGCCCATCGTGCAGGGGCAGCTGCCCGTCGACATCGCGAAGCGCGCGATGCAGGCCGCAAAGCTTCAGGGCTTCGATGTGCTGTTGCTCGATACGGCCGGACGCCTTCACGTTGACCAGCAGTTGATGGACGAAATGCAGGCGGTGGCGAAGGTTTCGACGCCGCAGGAAATATTGCTCGTGGTGGACTCGCTGACGGGTCAGGATGCCGTCAATGTCGCCAAGAATTTTGGCGAGCGGGTTGACCTGACCGGTATCGTGCTGACCCGTATGGACGGCGACGCACGCGGTGGTGCGGCGCTTTCGATGCGCGCGATCACCGGCAAGCCGATCAAATTCGCGGGTGTTGGCGAAAAGCTGGATGCCATCGAGGCGTTCAACCCTGAGCGCGTTGCGGGCCGCATCCTTGGTATGGGCGATGTCGTCGGTCTGGTCGAGCGGGCGGCGGAAATCGTCGACAAGGACGAAGCCGACAAGCTCGCCGCGAAAATGGCCAAGGGCCAGTTCGATATGAACGACCTGCGCATGCAGTTCCGCCAGATGACCAAGATGGGTGGTCTTGGCGCGCTGGCAGGGATGATGCCCGGCATGAAAAAAGCCAAGGCGGCAATGGACGCCAGCGGCATGAACGACAAGTTGCTGGTCCATATGGACGCCATCATTGGCTCCATGACGCCAAAAGAGCGGGCGAAGCCGGAATTGCTGAACGCCAAGCGGAAAATCCGCATTGCCAAGGGCTCGGGCATGACGGTGCAGGATGTGAACAAGCTGATCAAGATGCACCAGGAAATGGCCACCGCCATGAAGCGCATTCGCAAGATGGGCGGGCTGAAGGGCCTGGCCGCGATGTTCGGCGGCAAGGGCGGCGCAGATCTGGGCGGGGCGATGGAGGGTATGCACGGTCTGCCACCCGGCGCGATGCCGCCGGGAATGGGCGGTATGCCCGGTATGGGCGGCGGGGCAGGCGGTCTTCCCCCTGACCTCGCACGACTTCTTAGCAAAAAGAAATAAGTTTCGGATTTAATATAATTTAATACCAGAAAGGTGAGTTAGTTTTATGGCATTATCCATGCGTTTGTCACGCGGCGGTTCCAAGAAGCGTCCTTATTACAAAATCGTCGTCGCCGACGCCCGCGCACCGCGGGATGGCAAGTTCATTGAACGTATCGGCAGCTATAACCCGCAGCTTCCCAAGGACAGCGACCTGCGCGTTGTGCTGGACGGTGAGCGTGCGAAGCATTGGCTGGCCGCCGGCGCGCAGCCTTCGGACCGCGTTGCCCGTTTCCTCGACGCCGCAGGTGTCAAGGAGCGTAAAGTCAAGACTAACCCGAACAAGGGTGAGCCCGGCCAGAAAGCCAAGGATCGCGCAGAAGACAAGGCTGCCAAGGCCGCTGAAGCTGCCGAAGCCGCTGCTGCAGCCGCCGCTGCGCCTGCACCTGAGCCAGAGCTCGAAGTAGTCGAAGAAGCCCCCGCTGCAGAAGAAGCAGCCCCGGCTGAAGCGGTTGCTGAAGAAGCGCCTGCCGCTGAAGAAGCTGCGCCCGCAGCCGAAGAAGCGCCTGCTGCTGAAGAAGCACCTGCTGCTGAAGAAGCTCCGCAAGAAAAGGCAGAGGGCTAAGCCTTGCCGAACTCCACCGTCACGCTGGCCGCCATTTCAGGCGCGCATGGCGTGACGGGTGAGGTGCGGTTGAAGCTGTTTGCCGACAGCATCGACAGCCTCAAACAGTATAAAAGCTTCAATGATGGCGCGCTGACGGTCAAATCGCTGCGCCCCACCAAAGACGGCGCCATCGCGCGCTTTGCCGAAATCAACGATCGTAACGCGGCGGAAAAGCTGCGCAGCACGCTGCTGACCGTCCCACGGGAGGCTCTGCCGCCACTGGGTGAGGGCGAATATTATTACAGCGACCTGCTGGGGCTGCCCTGCGTGTCCACCGAAGGCACGGACCTTGGCACCTGCATCGCCGTCGAAAATTTCGGTGCGAGCGACGTGCTGGAAATCCAATTGCCACCCGAAGACGGTAAACCGGGCAAAAAATTCATGGTGCCCATGACGAAAGAGGCCGTGCCCGAATGGGGCGACCGCATCGTTATTGATGCCGACTTTGTGATATGAGCTTTCACGCCCAGATTCTGACGCTCTACCCCGAAATGTTTCCGGGGCCGCTTGGCGTGTCGCTGGCGGGACGGGCTTTGGAGGAAGGCAAATGGTCCTGCGCACCCATCCATATCCGCGATTACGCCACGGACAAACACCGCACGGTTGACGATACACCGGCTGGCGGCGGGGCAGGGATGGTGCTGCGCGCGGATATATTGGCGGCGGCTGTTGACGACGCCCTTGCACGGCAGCCGACGGCCCCGATCCTCGCCATGACCCCGCGCGGCGCGCCTATAACCCAGGCACGCATCCGCGCGTTGGCTTCGGGCCCTGGTGTGACCGTGCTGTGCGGTCGTTTCGAAGGCTTTGACGAGCGTCTTTTCGACGCGCGGCCGCAGATCGAGCAGGTATCGATGGGCGATATCGTGCTTTCCGGCGGAGAAATTGGCGCTTTAATGCTGTTAGACGCTTGCATTCGGCTGCTTCCCGGCGTAATGGGCGCGACTTCCAGCGGTGACGAGGAGTCCTTTGAACAAGGATTGCTTGAATATCCGCACTATACCCGACCCAGTGATTGGGAAGGGCGGATGATCCCTGAAGTGTTGCGATCGGGGGATCATGCGAAAATCGCCGCCTGGCGGAAACAAAGGGCGGAGGAAGATACTCGGTTACGCAGACCGGACCTTTGGGGGCGTTATAAGGACGCTCGGGTTCAGCCTGCCTCTAACGTGCAACAGAAGAATAAGGATTAAATGGGGCATGAACCTCATCCAGACACTCGAAGCCGAAGCCATTGCGGCACTGGCAGAAAACAAGAAAATCCCGGCGTTCCGCGCGGGTGACACCGTTAAGGTGGGCGTGAAGGTTATCGAAGGTGACCGCACGCGTATCCAGAATTACGAAGGCGTTTGCATTGCGCGTTCGAACAAGGGAATGGGCTCCAACTTCACCGTACGCAAAATGTCGTTCGGCGAAGGCGTTGAGCGCGTTTTCCCGCTGTACAGCCCGAACATCGACAGCATCGAAGTTGTCCGTAAGGGTGTCGTACGTCGTGCGAAGCTTTACTATCTGCGTGGCTTGACCGGTAAGAAGGCGCGTATTGCCGAACGCCGCGACCCACGCACTATTAAAACCACCGAGGCTGCCGAATAAGGCAGGGGCTCGCTTACGTTCTTAAACCGAACATGAAAGGCCGGGCTCCCACAAAGAGCCCGGCCTTTTTCTTTGTCCAAACCAAATCTGAGGAAAATTCAAATGGGTTATCGTATCGTAGTTGCGGGCGCGACGGGCAATGTTGGCCGTGAAGTCGTCAACATCCTTGCCGAGCGCGAATTCCCCGCGGACGAAGTTGCCGTATTGGCGTCTTCACGCAGCCAAGGTATCGAAATCGAATATGGCGACACCGGCAAAATGCTGAAGGTCCAGAATATCGAGAATTTCGACTGGGCCGGTTGGGACATGGCGATTTTTGCGATTGGCTCTGACGCAACCAAGAAATTCGCGCCTATTGCGGCTGCGGCTGGATGCGTGGTGATCGACAACAGCTCGCTCCACCGGATGGACCCGGACATTCCCTTGATCGTTCCGGAAGTGAACCCGGATGCGATTGACGGTTACAAGCGCAAGAATATCATCGCCAACCCAAATTGCTCGACCGCGCAGCTTGTGGTCGCGCTGAAGCCTTTGCACGATTATGCCAACATCACCCGCGTGGTGGTATCGACCTATCAGTCGGTGTCGGGCGCGGGCAAGGAAGGCATGGACGAATTGTTCGAACAGAGCCGCAACATCTTTGTCGGCGACAGCGCAGAGCCGAAGAAATTCACCAAGCAGATCGCGTTCAACGTTATCCCGCACATCGATAGCTTCCTGGAAGACGGCTATACCAAGGAAGAATGGAAGATGATGGTCGAGGTCAAGAAGATCCTCGATCCGAAGATCAAGCTTACTGCAACCTGTGTCCGCGTGCCGGTTTTCGTTGGCCATAGCGAAGCTGTGAACATCGAATATGATCGTGAAATGTCGGCGGCCAAGGCAAAGTCGATCCTGCGCGAAGCGCCCGGCATCATGCTGGTCGATAAGCAGGAAGATGGCGGCTATGCGACACCAATCGAAGCGGCTGGCGACGATGCAACCTATATCAGCCGCGTGCGCGAAGACCCCACCGTCGATAACGGACTTGCCTTCTGGTGCGTGTCCGATAACCTTCGCAAGGGGGCGGCGTTGAATGCCGTGCAGATCGCTGAACTGTTGGGACGGCGGCATTTGAAGAAGGGGTAATTCCGGTCATCGTGCATGTTTGACTATAGCCATGCCATCGTCCGAAGCCCCGCTGCGTCTGTCGTGGCAGGGCTGCGGGCAGAGGATGGGCCGGACCCTGATTTTGAAGCGCTCTGCGCCGAACATGCGGCCTATGTCCGAACGCTGGAGGGGCTCGGGCTGCATGTGACGCAGCTTGCGGCGTCGGAAGAGTTTCCCGATTCCATATTTGTGGAAGACCCCGCGCTGGTCTTTGGCGAAGGGGCGATTGTGCTCAACCTTGCGGCGCCAAGCCGGGCAGGGGAATCGGCGTTATTGGCGCCCGTCCTTGAAGATCGTTTTGAAACGGTCCTGTACATGCAGGGGCCGGGCCATGCCGACGGCGGGGATATTTTGGTTGTGCGGGATCGTGTTCTGATCGGCCTTTCCAACCGCACGGATCGTGCAGGCGCGGAGGAGCTGATTTCGCTTTTGGCGCGTCTGGGCAAAAAGGGCGAGATCGCCGAAACGCCCCCCGGCATTCTGCATTTCAAAACAGGCTGCAGCCTGATCAATGAAGAGACGGTATTTGCCCTCGCACCCATGGTGAATTCGCCTGCTTTTGCGGGCATGCGCGTGGTTGAGGTCCCGGAGGGCGAAGAAAAGGCTGCAAACAAGCTGCGTATCCGGGACAGCATTTTAATGGGTGCAGAGTTTCATAAGAGCCGCGCCATCGTGGAATCCTTTGGCATCCCGACCATCGGCTTGAGTGTCGAGCAGATCGGCCGCATCGATGCAGGGCTATCGTGCATGTCTTTGCGCTGGAGAGAAAAAATATGACAATGACCGCCGACCTGTTCTGGTCTTTTCGCAGCCCGTATAGTTATCTTGCAACGCGGCGCTATCGCGCTTTGACTGAAGAACATGATCTGGTGGTCAACCTTCGCCCGGTCTATCCGCTGGCGATCCGCGAACCGGCTTTTTTTGAACGCAATCATCCCAACTGGCTGCGTTATACCTTTACCGATATGTTCCGCGTGGCGCAGTTCCATGGCATTCCATTCGGACCACCAAAGCCCGATCCTATCGTTCAGAACGTCATCACGCGGGAGATCGCAGACGAACAACCCTATATCTTCCGCCTCACACGTTTGGGTCAGGCTGCGGCACGCCGGGGGCAAAGCCTGGCCTTTTGTGACGAAGTGTCGCGGCTGATCTGGGGCGGTGCGGAGAATTGGCATGAGGGTGATCATCTCGCAGGCGCGGCGACACGCGCTGGCCTCGACCTCGCGGAACTGGATGCCGAAGCGGTACAAGATGCCGACGCACTGGATGCAGAAATTGCAGATAATCAGGCTGCACTCGAAGCCGCTGGCCATTGGGGCGTGCCCACACTTGTCTTTGATGGCGAGCCCTTTTTCGGGCAGGACCGGATTGAAATGGCGGTCTGGCGGATGCAGCAGAAAGGTTTGGCTCCGCGCTAAATGCTTCGCTAATCCGCCATCACCGGTTGCTGTCCCGCAGCCGGTTTCCCGGGCTTGAGCAGGAAAATCAGTGGGCTCATGCTGATCAGCAGGAACATCATGAGCTTGAAGTCATCCAGATAGGATATCATCGCGGCCTGCCGGTTGATCTCCGGGTTGACCGACCCGCATTCTGGCAACCTCGGTTTCCTTGAAAACTGGCTTCGATCCAGCTGCGGTCACAGACCTCGGGAGAAATCGATATCTTGTCCCGCTACACATAGGCATTGTCGGTGGATACATCATGGTCGTTGGCGATGTAATAGCCCCCATTTCCCGTCACCAGAAGAAGCAGGACAGAGAGTATGAGCGCGAACTGGGCTAAGCGGCGCATGTTCCTCCGATCAATATAATAGCTATGCTTATTATGTGTAATTATGACAGTGAAGGCGAGGCCGAAAAATGCCTTTTCTCCGGCCGCCGGCCATGGCAACACCGCAACTTAACAGTGTTGGAAAGACCGGAATGACCGTTAGCTCAAACAGCTTCGAAAGCTTCAGCCAAGTTAACATTGCTTGGCGAGAAACCGGCGAAGGACGGCCTCTGCTGCTAATTCACGGCTATTTCAGCGATGCAGATACCAACTGGATCAAATACGGCCACGCCGCCGCACTTGCTGCGGCGGGTTATCGGGTAATCATGCCAGATCTGCGGGCCCACGGGCTTAGCGGCAAGCCTCATGACCCCGCATCCTATCCTCCGGATATCCTGGCCGACGACCAGTTTGCCTTGCTCGAACATCTCGGGATCACCGAATATGATCTGGGGGGCTATTCATTGGGTGGCCGAACCGTAGCTCGGATGCTGGCCCGGGGAGCGACACCGAGGCGGGCGATCATTTCTGGAATGGGTCTTGAAGGATTGACGCAAACCGGCAAGCGTAGCGGGCATTTCAAACATGTCCTCGATAATCTTGGCCAGCACGAACGGGGCTCGCCCGCCTTCATGGCGGAAGCTTTCCTGAAGACTACAGGTGGCGATCCTGTCGCCCTGCGGCTGATCCTCGATAGCTTCGTTGACACCGCGGAAACGCAGTTACGCAGCTTTAACCTTCCGGTTGCTGTCATTTGCGGCGTGGAAGATCAGGACAATGGCTCGGCCGCCGATCTTGCGGCGCTACTCCCTCAAGGGAAGCTGGTCGAAGTGCCCGGAAACCATATGAGCGCCGTCGTGAAACCCGAACTGGGGGCAGCGATGGTTGCAGCTTTGACTGAGCCTGTCTGGTGACCTTACCACCCTTTGATATCCAGCCCACGCTGGTCGGCGAGAAGGTGTGCATTCGACCGCTTGCCGAAACAGATATCGAGGAACTGTACGCTGTGGCCGCGGACCCGGACATCTGGGCGATGCATCCCTATCGCGACCGATACAAACGCGAAGTGTTTGAAGGCTTTTTCGCGGAAGCCATGGCGTCGCAAGGCGCCTTCGCTATTGTCGATAAGGCAACGGGCTCCATGATTGGGAGCAGCCGTTATGCAAATTATGACGGTGAGGCAGGCGAGATTGAGATCGGCTGGACCTTCTTTGCCTGCAGCCACTGGCGCGGGGGCTATAATCGGGACACTAAAGCTTTAATGCTCCGGCATATTTTTCGATATGTTCGCACCGTTGTGTTCCAAATTGGCGCTCAAAATCTGCGCTCACGTACCGCTGTCGAACGCCTCGGTGGCAGGCTCGTTCGGGGATATAAGCGCGAGTATCGGGGGCAAATTCAGGACTATGTGATGTATCATCTGACGGCAGAAGATGCGCGATACGGAGCTTTGGCATTGGAGGGTATATGATGCGGGAAAGCAAATTGGAGCGGCATTTCTGGCGTTTCTGGCTAGGCGGATTACTCATCCTCGCGGCGATGGTCGCCATGAATCCCTGGTTCGCCAATTCGGTCTCGCCCTGGGGTATCAGGGACCATCAAGCCGCGGCGACTGCTCTGCGTGTCGATGCTATTCAAGCAGCATGGCAAGCCGCCGGCGTTATGAATTTGGCACGCTTCGGCATGGCTCTCGATCTCGTGTATATTGGAGTCTACTCTTACGGAGCCTATTGCGGTGGTCGCTTATTTGCCCGGTCTGACGGTGCTACGCTGCGTCGTCTGGGATGGATTATTGTTGGAGCTGCCGTCGTCGTCGGCATTGCGGACTATCTCGAAACTATCTGCCAGTTCGTTCAAGCTGTGACTTTCAGAGGCGACGAAAGTTTGGCCTCCATTGCCGCAACAGCGCAGCCGATTAAATCAGTTGCATTCCTAGTGACATTCTTTGGTCTGCTAGTTGCGTTATTCCTTCGACGAAGGTCAAGTCGGGCCGCTTGACGGCAGCGTAAGAAAGTTCCAACCTTCCGTCATAATATTTGCTGGGAACCTCATATGAAAAATCTAGTCTCACTCGCTGCACTGGCGGTAGCTATCATTTCGATTCCATCGGTCGCATTCGCGCAAAGTGCGGACGTTGTTAATGCGAACCCTTCGGTTGCTGAGGCAGACGCCTTTTTGTCGCGCGCAGAAAAGGACCTATTTGACTTTTCGGTCGAAGGTGGTCGCGTAGCCTGGGTGAATAACACTTATATCACCGATGATACGGATGCGCTGGCAGCAAAATATGGAGAGATTGGTACTGAAAAATCGGTTCAATACGCGCTGGAAGCCGCGAAATACCAGAATGTCAGCGGCCTTTCGGCAGAAGCCAAGCGGAAGCTCGATATATTGCGCGGCGGCTTGGTTTTACCCGCACCGACAACGCCGGGCGCCGCAAAAGAACTGTCTGAAATCGCAACCAGGCTTAACTCTTCTTACGGCAAAGGGAAGGGGACGCTGAAAGGTCAGCCGATCAACGGGTCGGATATTGAGGCCGAAATGGGTACGAACCGCAATCCGGAAGAACTGAAGGAGATGTGGGTCAGTTGGCATGACAATGTCGGCGCGCCTATGAAGACAGATTATGTCCGCATGGCTGAAATCGCCAATCAAGGTGCCCAGGAATTGGGCTTTGCCGATTTGGGCGCTATGTGGCGCTCGGGTTATGATATGCCTGCGGATGATTTTGCGAAACTCACCGACAAGCTGTGGCTGGAGGTAAAGCCGCTCTATGACGAACTGCACACTTATGTTCGTGCGCAGTTGAACAAGAAATATGGTGATGCGGTGCAGGGTAAAACCGGTGCCATCCGCGCTGATCTGTTGGGCAACATGTGGGCGCAGGAATGGGGCGATATCTATGATATCGTCGCACCGGCCGGTTCCGGCGACATCGGCTATGATATCGGTGAACTGTTGAAAGCGAAAAAAGTTGATGAGATCGGCATGGTCAAAATTGGCGAAGGCTTTTTCTCGTCGCTCGGTTTCGCGCCGCTGCCCGAAACATTTTACGCCCGTTCGCAATTTCTGAAACCTGCCGACCGTGAAGTCGTGTGCCACGCATCAGCTTGGAACATAACCAATGTAGATGATCTCCGCATCAAGATGTGCATAAAGATCAATAGTAATGATTTCGTCACGGTGCACCATGAACTCGGCCACAATTATTACCAACGTGCATATAATAAGCAGAGCTATTTGCATCTCAATGGAGCCAATGACGGGTTCCATGAAGCAATTGGTGACGCAATCGCGCTCTCGATTACGCCGGATTATTTGGTTCAGATCGGTCTGCTTGATGCGTCGAAGGTGCCGAGTGCAGATAAGGACAACGGCCTGCTGTTGCGTCAAGCGATGGACAAAGTCGCTTTCCTCCCGTTTAGCGTAATTGTCGACAAGTGGCGTTGGGGTGTCTTTGCCGGGGATATCAAACCTGCCGATTATAACACTGCTTGGACGAAGCTGCGTACGCAATATCAAGGCATTGTGCCTCCCGTGGCGCGTGATGCGAATGCCTTTGATGCTGGCGCGAAATATCACGTGCCGGGAAATACGCCTTATACACGCTATTTCTTGGCGCGCATTTTGCAGTTCCAATTCTACAAGGCCGCGTGCGACACCGCCGGATGGAAGGGGCCCCTGCATCGCTGTTCCTTTTATGGCAACAAAGAAGTCGGCAAGCGCCTGAACGCGATGCTGGAAATGGGTGCGTCGAAACCTTGGCCCGACGCTCTCGAAGCGTTCACGGGCAGTCGCGAAATGTCAGGCAAGGCAATGCTCGAATATTTCGCTCCCCTGATGAAATGGCTCAAAACGCAGAATAAGGGAGCGAAAAAGGGTTGGTAAAAAAATGCGGCCCGCTATCCCTCTATTTTGGGTCCACGGAATTTTGTTCGTGCAGTCCGCGCCGGATTAGTTTGTTGACTTTTCAACAGACTTTCCAGCGGTCTTAGCTTTTGGTGCAGGCACTGGCTTGACAGCAGTCGACGACTTTCCGGTCGTTGAGCTTGCCCTTGGTTTTGGTGCTGCCTTGGGTTTGATGGGCGCTTTCGCCGCTGGGGTCGCGGGCTTTTTAGCTGCCGGTTTCTTTGCTCCGGCGCTTTTTACAGGTGCTTTATTGACGGGTTTCGATTTCTGGGCGTCATAAGCTTTTTTCCCGGCGACCGCCGCTACCGCGGCTGCAGCGACTACTGCGCCTGCGACGGCGGCAGTTTTACCCGGATTGGCTTTTACAGACTTCACGGCCCGCGTTGCCGCATCTCCGATGGTGTCAGCCGCTGAGCGTGCACTTGCCGATGCGGAATCCGCGCTTGACTGGGCTGTGCCTTTGACTTTTTCAGCAAAAGTGCGCAGCTTGGCTGCAGCTTTGTCCAATGCATCCGATGCTTTGCTTTTTTGTACCATCATCTTCTCCCTTGCGGTCAATTATTGTTGCATAACACGTTCAACCGAACCAAAGTTCCAGCCGGTCCCTAGCGGAAAGGAGGCTCGTTAAAGGCACGGAGTTTGCGGCTATGGAGGCTGTTGCCCGCTTCGCGCAACAAGTCGCAAGTTTGAATGCCGATTTGGAGGTGTGCGGCAATCGCTTCTTCATAGAAGCGGTTCGCTTGCCCAGGCAACTTTATCTCGCCGTGCAAGGGCTTGTCGGAAACGCACAGCAGCGTGCCATAAGGAACACGGAAGCGGTATCCTTGAGCAGCAATTGTGGCCGATTCCATATCGATCGCGATAGCCCGACTCTGAGAAAAACGAAGCGCGGAAGCAGAATAACGCAATTCCCAATTGCGGTCGTCTGTTGTTACGACGGTACCAGTTCGCATCCTTCGTTTCAGATTGGCGCCACTTGTCCCTGACACATGTTCGGCGGCAACGGCAAGTGCTTGCTGGACTTCCGCGATCGGAGGTATGGGGATCTCGGGCGGTAAAACATCATCGAGAATGTGGTCATCGCGCAAATATGCGTGGGCGAGTACATAGTCCCCGATCCGTTGTGTTTCGCGTAAACCCCCGCAATGGCCAATCATCAACCAAGCCTCAGGCCGCATCACTGCCAAATGGTCGCAGATGGTTTTGGCGTTTGATGGACCAACACCAATATTCACAAGAGTGATTCCGGTCCGGTCTGGTGCCATCAAATGATACGCGGGCATCTGGTGGCGCCGCCATGTGCTGTCGGCTACCAGTTGCGCGGCATTATCTGTTGCCTGATCGACATAAAGACCACCCGCACCGGAAAGAGCGGTATAGCGGCCGTTGCCCACCTGTGTGCATGCCCAACTGACGAATTCGTCCACATAGCGATGGTAGTTGGTAAAGAGGATGTAATTCTGCACATGTTCCGCCGGAGCGCCGGTATAATGGCGCAGGCGGGCAAGCGAAAAATCGGTGCGCAGCGCATCGAACAAGGCTAATGGCGAATTGTCACTGCCCTTAATGCGCAATAGACCGTCGGCAATCTCGTCACCGATGTCAGCCAGCTCGGTTGTAGGGAAATGGCGCGCCAGTTCATTGGGGCTGGTTGTGCCCAACTCCAAATCAGCGGAACCATCGAGTACATAGGGAAACGGTATTTCCTGACGGCTCCGACCGACTGCAATTTCTAGTTCATACTGCTCGACAAGCAGGTCAAGCTGTTCTCCAACGTAATCGGCAAACATCTCCGGCTTGGTAAATGTGGTGCGGTATGTTCCAACCTTCTCCAATTTTCCGAAGGATAAGTTCGTGACCGTCTCCCGCTCTTTGCCGCGATAGGTAATCACAAGTTCGGGATAGCAGAAATCGCGGCGATCGCGCTCCTCTGCTGTGGGTGATACGCCAGTCTTTAAATAGTGCGCGAGTGCGTTTTGGAGGCGTTTAACCGAGGCATCGTACTCAGTTACAAGCTGCTGTATGAGTGTGTTTGAATCTTCGCTAGGCATAAGCACGCATCCACGAAATTTTGGATTTTCGCAACAAAAAAGGGAGGGTTGCCCCTCCCTTAGCTGTGTGTCGATTCATCGAACCCCATCCGGGTTCCTTCAAAATCTACTTAAAGTTGCCCGAGCATATGTTCGGCCGAACTGACGTTGAAGTCGCCTGGTGCTTCGACGTTAACCTGTTCCACGACACCGTCGTTGACGACGAGCGAGAAGCGCTGCCCGCGCTTGCCCATGCCAAACGCCGATCCATCCATTTCAAGGCCAAGAGCAGCGGCAAAATCGCCATTGCCATCCGCGAGCATTGTGATGGCGTCGGATCCGCCGGATTTATTCCATGCGCCAAGTACAAAAGCATCATTGACCGCGGTGCAGGCGATTTCATCGATACCTTTTGCTGCCAACTCGTCTGCTTTTTCTACAAACCCAGGGAGGTGGCGAGCGGAACAGGTCGGCGTAAATGCGCCTGGAACAGAGAAGAGCGCGATACGTCGACCAGCGAAATAATCGGCCGACTGTACCGGTTGAGGGCCATCGGCGGTTGCCTTGACCAATTTCACATCCGGAATTTTATCGCCAACTGAAATACTCATATTCATTCCTTTCGGGGGTAATTTTGATTCATTCTAATCAGTGACGACCATCCTTGAGTCAAGCGTGTCGAAGCAAGCAGTGGTATCCGAGGTGCGAGCTTAACGAACTATGCCTTAAATTGTGCCATCCTCCGCGAAATTTATCTCTCACAATTTTCAAGCAGATATGTGGTTTAACTTTGTTAACCCAACCCATTAGCCGCTGATTAATCAGGATCGTCAATTCTTGCCGTGTTGAACAAGCATAGGGGTTGGGGAAATGATCAGCTTTTTGAAGAAATTGACTTTTGTTGCAAGCTTAGTTGCTTTGTCGTCGCAACCGGCACACGCGTGCTGGACTAGTGCTGCTCAAGATGCTGCAAAGATTAAGCATCTGAATACGATGTTGATGGTGACCGCCCTGCGGTGCCGCAACACGCCGGACAATTTCTTACCGCACTATAACCGTTTCGTAACGAAGCATAACAACCTAATCGGGTCGCAAAATGCTGCGCTGAAAGGACATTTGGCACAGACCTATGGTGCACGCGGTGCGGAAGGAGCACTGGACCGGATGTCGATCGGTTTTGCAAACAGTTATGGGAATGGCCATAAGACGTTGAATTGTAAGCAACTCAAAGAACTTGCAGCGAAACTGTCTTCAGAATCGCACGGCGTGGTGACGATGGCTGCGGCAGCAGATTCGACGGTTGTTGGTCAATCCTGGAGCGGCCCTGTCTGCCCGACACGGATTGCAACGCGCCCTTAAATTAGCCGCGCAAACATATAAAGTAATCTTTATATTTGATTTCGTTGAAGGCCAAGGCTATGGGCGGGGCCATTCTAAACCCTCCCGGAGATCAAGCCTGTGGCTTTCAACGATTATGTCATTGCCGATATCGGCGAGGCCGATTTTGGCCGTAAAGAAATCAACATTGCAGAAACTGAAATGCCTGGCCTCATGGCCCTGCGTGAAGAATTCGGTGCTGCTCAACCCTTAAAGGGTGCTCGGATCGTTGGATCGCTGCACATGACGATCCAGACTGCAGTTCTGATCGAAACCCTTGTAGCACTCGGCGCTGATGTACGTTGGGCAACTTGCAACATCTTTTCGACGCAGGACCACGCCGCCGCTGCGATTGCGGCACGCGAAATTCCTGTCTTCGCCGTGAAGGGTGAAAGCCTTGCCGACTATTGGGATTATGTCGGCCGTATTTTTGATTGGGGCGATGATACCACGGCAAACATCATTTTGGACGATGGTGGCGATGCAACCATGTTCGCGCTTTGGGGCGCAAAGTTGGAGCGGGGCGAAAGCTTTGGCGAACCAGAAAACGAAGAAGAAGTCGAATTCCAGCGTGCTCTGAAGGCTTTTGTCGCCGCAAAACCCGGTTACCTGACCGAAACTGTGCGCAATCTGAAAGGCGTGTCCGAAGAGACCACGACCGGTGTTCATCGCCTTTACGAAATTGCCAAGAAGGGCGAGCTGCCTTTCCCGGCAATTAACGTCAATGACAGCGTGACGAAGTCGAAGTTCGACAATCTTTATGGTTGCAAGGAATCTCTCGTCGATGCGATACGTCGCGCCACCGACGTTATGTTGGCCGGTAAAGTTGCATGTGTCGCCGGTTTTGGCGACGTGGGCAAGGGCTCGGCTCAGTCGCTCCGCAACGGAGGCGCGCGCGTGATGGTCACCGAAGTCGACCCGATCTGTGCTTTGCAGGCGGCGATGGAAGGCTTTGAAGTCGTTACGATGGAAGAAGCTGTGACGCGGGCGGATATTTTTTGCACTGCGACCGGAAATGCGGACGTCATTACAGCCGAGCATATGATGAACATGAAGCCGATGAGCATCGTGTGTAACATCGGCCATTTCGACAGCGAAATCCAGATTGCAGCATTGTCCAATTATAATTGGACCGAGGTGAAGCCCGGTACCGACCTCGTTGAGTTTCCGGACGGCAAACAGATTATCGTTTTGGCAAAAGGGCGTCTCGTGAACCTCGGCTGTGCAACTGGACATCCGAGCTTCGTGATGTCGTCGAGCTTTACCAACCAGGTTCTGGCGCAGATCGAGCTTTGGACCAACGGCGCAAATTACAAGAACGAAGTTTATGTTCTGCCAAAGCACCTCGATGAAAAGGTCGCTATGCTGCACCTTGAAAAGCTCGGCGTTAAGCTGACAAAACTTACCGAAAAGCAGGCCAATTATATCGGTGTCTCGACTGAAGGTCCTTTCAAGCCGGATCACTATCGGTATTGATCCACATAATTCTGAGATCAGATAAGCCCGCTGCGGAAACGCAGCGGGTTTTTTTGTTGCGCCGCGTCGCCTTTCGGGCATTAGAAAGTCTGTGAAAGTGCAAAGGACAGCGAACAAATGACGGGCGAAGGCCTGCCAGTTGCATTGATAGGCATTTTGATGGCGCTGTGGCTCGTTGGGGCCACGGTTGTCATTTGGATCGGCTTTTCTTTGCGAAGGCGTTCGCAGAGAATATTGCGGCAGACCTCCCGACTGGCCCGGCTCCTCGAGACCGCACCGGCATTCCCGGTCGTGGTAAAAGGCGACGGCCGGATCGAAGCGGCTGAACGATTTTCACGATTGATGGGTTTGTCTGCTCCCGCAGCGTCGCTGACGGATCTTGGTGGACGGAGCGAAGGGGGACTGAGTAGTTCGGATCTCGCGCTGCTTGAAGAAAAAGTCCGTGAAACGCAAAGGACGGGCAAGGATTTTGTTCTCCCCTTGGCGATCACGGGTTCGCCACGTCGCTTGCTTGTAATGGGCGAGATCGCCGATACTGTCATCTATCCGAATGGCGCGGCGTTACTTTGGTTTTTTGACTCCACTGAAAGTCTGCGCGAACTTGAAGCGCGGACTGAAGAGTCCGAAAAGGCAAAAGCCGCCTTTGCCGCATTGGCCGGGCTGATCGAATCCGCACCTCTGCCTATGTGGCACCGCAGTCCGGATATGTCGCTGAACTTTGTGAACCAGGCTTATGTCGACGCTGTCGGTGCTTCGGATGGGTTTCAAGTTGTGCAAGATGGCATCGAGCTTCTCGAGCCGGAAAATGGTAAAAGTGCCGCGTCTTTCGCCGCCGATGCGATGCAGAGTGGCCAGAAGACTGAGCGAATTGTATCGGCAACTTTGGGTGCTGAACGACGGCAGCTGCGCGTGTTCGACATCCCGCTCGGAACGGAAGGTGCGTCGGGTGTTGCTGGGATGGCCATTGATGTTCAGGACTTGACCGCAGCACGGACGGAGTTTCGCCAGTTGTCCGATGCGCAACGGCATCTGTTGAACATGATGTCGGCGGGCGTCGTGCAGTTCGGGTCGGACTATTCGCTGATTTTCGCAAATCTTCCTTTTCAAAGGCTATTTGCTTTTCGCGACCAGTGGCTGACCGAAAAACCGGAGTTTGCCCGGGTGCTCGACCGGATGCGTGAAAATGGCAAGCTCCCGGAAGTTCGTGATTTTCCGGCATGGCGTAGTGAGAGGGAAAATTGGTTTCGGAATCCCGAACCAAGCGAGGAAAACTGGCTGTTGCCTGACGGGACGCATTTGCGCGTTTTGGCACAACCGGTACCCGATGGCGGGCTTTTGCTGATATTTGAGGACCGGACGGAACAGGCGCAGCTGGCGAGTGCGCGGGATATCTTGCTGCGGGTGCGGACGGCAACCTTTGACAATCTGTTTGAGGCGATCGCGGTATTTGCCGCCGATGGCCGTCTCAGCATCTGGAACCGCCTGTTTGCCGAAACATGGGGCTTGCCGGACGAGATACTAATCCGGCATCCGCGCCTTGACGAGATTCTGCCGTTGATGTCCAAGCACCTAAAGAAGCAATCGCAGATATCCATCATCGGTGAATTGGTCCGGATGACTACTGCCAATCGGGAGCAGCGTCGTAGCAAGGCAGTTTTTGCCGACGAGCGGATATTCCAGATTGCCACCATTCCGCTTCCCGACGGCAATGCGCTGTTTACAATGCTGGATATGTCCGACAGCTTGAAGATCGAGCAAGCGCTTCGAGATCGGAATGCGGCGCTGCAGGAGGCGGACGGTATCAAGGCCAAGTTCCTGGCCAATATGAGCTACGAGTTCCGGACGCCGCTGACGTCGATCAGCGGCTTTGCCGATTTGTTGAAAGCGGGCGTTGCCGGGGAGTTGAATGGGCAGGCGCTGGAATATGTCGATGCGATCCTGACTTCGGCTGAGCGGTTGTCGGAGCAGATCAATACGGTCCTTGATTACAGTCAGAGCGAAGCCGGAGCGATGCCGATTGCTAGGGAGAAAGTCGACGTTCGGTCGCTGCTTGTTAACTCGGCTGAAGCTAAGTCGGCTTTTGCCAAGGAGCGAGGGGTTGAATTGCATCTTCGGTTGGAGGAGGCAAAAGGGCTGTTTTCCTTGGATTCCAAGCGGATCGGGCAGGCGGTTGGGCAAATTCTTGATAATGCAATTCGTTATCATAAAGAGGGTGGCGAAGTCCTCCTGTTCGCCCGCACGAGCAAGGACCTTCTCGAGATCATCGTCTCCGATAATGGCCCTGGCATCAGTGAGGAAAACCAGAAAATCGTCCAGGGCGATGGCAAGAAAGCGTTGCAGCTTTCCGACGATCCCATTTTGCAAGGGCTCGGCCTACCGCTCGCCAAGCAGTTGATCGAAACGCATCATGGCACGTTCCGCATCGAGTCCAAACCGGGCGAAGGTTCCACCATCATCATGACGATCCCGAGCCGATGATCCTGAAGACCGAAGAAGAAATGCGCGCTTTTGGCCGGGAGTTGGCGGGGACGCTGCACGCCGGCGACTGGGTATCGATTGACGGCCCCTTGGGCGCCGGAAAAACGGTGTTATGTGCGGGGATATTGCAAGGTCTGGGTTTCAGCGGGGAAGTCGCAAGCCCGTCCTACGCCATCGTGCATCAATATGAGCCTCCCGAAGTATCGATTGCCGTCGCCCATGCAGATTTGTATCGGTTGGATGGTGTCGCCGACCTAGAGGAACTCGGCCTTGCGGACGAGCGGTCCGACCGGATCACCTTGGTGGAATGGGCGGGCCGGGCAGGCGCCGAATATACGGTGCCGACCCTCTCGATTGACATACAGCCTCAGCCGGACGGTTCGCGTGCGGTACAGATGAAGACGGAAGAAAATGACTCAACAGATTGACCCTGTCATGCCCGCCGGGCTGGATGAATTTCTGCACCAGACAGGCTGGAGCGCCGCGCGCGTGTATCCCATGCCGGGCGATGCCTCGTTCCGCCGCTATTTCCGGGTGTCGCATTCCGAAAAAGGCAATGCCATATTGATGGACGCCCCGCCACCGCATGAAGACCCGAAGCCTTTCATCGATGTCGCGCAATATCTGACCGGGCAGGGGTTTCGCGCCCCCGTCATATACGGGAAAGACCTGACGCGCGGGCTCGTCCTGATCGAAGATTTCGGCGACCGGCGCATGCGTGAACATCTGGATGCGTTCCCGGCTGATGAGGAGAAAATCTACCGGCGGGCCATCGACACTATTATTGCCCTTTCCAAAAGCACCTGTGCCGACCTGCCGCCCTATGACGAAGCCGTCTATCTGCGCGAAGTCCGCCTGCTCGCCGAATGGTATATGCCGGCCATGCGGCTCGATTTCAATCCGGCCGAATTTGACCGGATTTGGAGTGAAGCCCTCGCACCGATTGCCAACGCCCATATGGTGACCGTCTTGCGCGATTATCATGCCGAAAATGTCATGCTCCTCGACGATGGCGATCAGGGCCTGATTGATTTTCAGGACGCCTTGATCGGGCACCCCGCCTATGATCTGGTATCTCTGCTGCAAGATGCACGTCGCGATGTGTCCGCGGAATTGGAGGCGGAAATGCTGGATCACTATATCCGCACAGCAAATCCCGGAGACGATTTCCTGTATCATTATGCCCTGGTTGGCGCACAACGGAATACCAAGATCATCGGCATTTTCACGCGGCTGTGGAAGCGTGACGGAAAGGAGCGTTATCTCGACTTTTTGCCCCGTATGTGGACTTTGCTCGAACGCGATCTGGACCATCCTGGGCTTGCGCCGCTGAAAAGCTGGTTCGACACATATATCCCGCACGAAGTTCGTCGTATCGCACCCAACATGCTGGCACCGGAATGAGCCATCATGTGAACACCGCCATGATCATGGCGGCAGGCAAGGGCACGCGGATGATGCCGTTGACGGCAGACCGGCCCAAGCCGCTGGTTGCGGTCGCGGGCACCGCCTTGCTCGATCATGTGCTCGACCACCTGCGCGACGCTGGCATCGGCCAGATTGTCATCAATGCCCATTATCGCGCCTCACAGGTCGAGGACCATATGGCGAACCATGCCGCCGATTTTGAGGTCGCCATCTCGGACGAGCGCGATCTGCTTCTGGATACAGGTGGCGGGCTGGTACGGGCCCTGCCGCTTATTCCGGACGACCCCTTCATTTGCGTCAATGCCGACAATTGGTGGACCGATGATGGCGAAAATGCCTTCACCCGGTTGATGGCGGCATGGGATGACGACGCGATGGACGTTCTCATGCTGCTGATCCCCTATGTAGAGGCGAATAACACCCAAGGTCAGGGCGACTTTGATCTGGATGCCGATGGCCGCTTGTCCCGCCGGAAAGCCGACCAGCAAGCCGCCTATGTCTGGACCGGAATCCAGATGCTGTCCAAACGCCTCATTATCGATCCGCCGTCGGAAGTATTTTCCACCAATGTCTTTTGGGATCGCGCCATTGCCAACGGGCGTTGCCATGGATTGGTGCATCAGGGCCTATGGTTCGATGTCGGATATCCCGACGCAATCGCAGCAACCGAGGCGAAATTGATGAGCCATGTCCAGCGCTGAACCCGGACATCGGGCGACACGCGTCTTCACGGTTCCCCTCGGCTCGGACTTTTGCGACGCGACGGTTGGTTTTGTTCTGGCGAACTGCGGCGATGATCCGCTTGGCATAACGCGGATGACGCTGCTGTTGCCGAACAACCGCGCGATCAAGGCGATGACCGAAGCCTTTGTGCGCACGGTTTCGCCGGGATTGCTGCTGCCGAAAATGGTGGCGATTGGTGACCTCGCGCTGGACGAAGCATTGGGGCCAATTTTGGATCCGCTGTCGGACGATGACGTCGTCTGGCCGGTTATAAGTCCCACAAGCCGTATCCTGTTGCTGGCCGATCTGGTTGTGAAAAACCGTCCAGCCGGGCAATCCGTCACCGCTGCGGAATCCCTGCGTCTTGCGCGTAAACTGGCGGAAATGATCGACGAGCTGGAGATCGAGCAGGCCGATTTTGAACGGCTCAAGTCCCTAGAGGCGGTGGCTGAACTGCCCGAACATTGGCTCAGCGCGTACGGGCAGATCAGCGAAATTATCCCTGCCTACCGAACCGAGCTTGCCAACCGTAAGCTTCTGGGCCCTGCCGAACGCAGGAATATTCTGCTGGGCAGGCTCGAACAGCGTTTGCGCGAAAATCCGCCGTCTTCGCCCTTGATTGCCGCGGGTATAACAACATCGGCTATCGCGGTGTCCAATCTGTTGCGCCGTGTTGCCCGCCTTCCGAACGGGTCGGTGATCCTGCCAGGCGTTGACCTGAATATGCCTGAGGCGGATTGGGATGCCTTGCGTCCGCCCAAGAGCGACGATGGTGTTCCAAAGCCACGTCGCAATGCCGAAGTGCATCCGCAATTCCATTTACGCCTGTTGCTTGATCGCATGGCGATTGCGCGGGACGAAGTTGCAACGATTTCATCCGGTGCAGCGCCCGCAATGGCCGACAGCATCACCGATATTTTCTGCCTTCCCGAACGAAGCACGCATTGGCGTGAACTTCCGTCCAACCGGAAAAAATTGGCGCATGTACGCCTGATCGAAGCCGACGATAGCGCGCAGGAAGCAAAAATCATTGCCGTCCATATTCGGCAAAGGCTCGAACAGCCCGGACAACGCACGGCATTGATTACCCCCGATCGTGAAATTGCCGCACGGGTAACATCGCAGCTGCGTCGCTGGGGCATTTCCGTCGATGACAGTGCGGGCAAGCCTTTGCTGCAATCGCCCGAGGGGGCCTTGTTTCTGGGGCTGGCTAATGCCGTGGCACGACGTTTTGCGGCGACCGACATATTGGAGATCGCGAAGCATCCGCTTGTCCGCATGAAAATGGACCGGCTGGAATGGCTAAATCAGGCGCGCTCTCTCGATGCCCGTATGCGTGGGCCAAGTGTCGGCGTCGGCATTTTTGCTTTTGCGGATGAAATTGCCAAGGCGGCGGATGACGCGTTGAACCTGTGGTGGACGGACTATAGCGGTCAGCTCTCAGCGTTGGACGATGGCGCAAAGGGCGGGCTGGTCGCTGCACTCGACGCCATGAAGACGGTCGCCGACACGTTGACCGACGGCCAGATCTGGAAAGGTGCCGCAGGCCGGGAGCTGGCGGCGGCTTTGGCCGAACTGGGCGAGTGCAACCTGTCCGCCATTCCCATGGACGATAGCAGCGCGTTGCCCGCCATTATAACCGAACTGCTTTCCGGTGCCGTCGTTCGTCCGCCCTATGGTGGCCATCCACGGGTCGCCATATACGGTTTGCTGGAAGCCCGCTTGCAACAGGCGGATCTCGTTATCTGTGCGGGCCTCAACGAAACAGTCTGGCCGCAAATTGCGCAGCCGGATCCTTGGCTGGCCCCGGCGATCCGTCGGCATTTGGGTCTGGCGACGCTCGACCGCAATGTCGGTCTTTCGGCGCATGATCTGGCAACGGCGCTCGGTGCGAAAGACGTTGTGCTGACCCGGGCACGTCGTGATCGTGGCGGGCCAAGTGTGGCTTCGCGCTTTCTGCTGCGGATGCGTGCCTATCTTGGCGAGGCGTTGCAGCAGGATGAAACCACGCCGCAGCTGGCCGCGCTATTGGACGATGTGCGTGAAAAGCTGCAATTCGCACCCCGGCCCAAACCGATGCCGACGGCGGAGCAGCGGCGCGTGGGCATTTCGGTGACCGATTTCGACCAGCTCAAGTCGGACCCCTATTCCTTTTACGCCAAGCGCGTTTTGCGGTTGCGTCCCATGGAGCCGGTCGATGCCGAACCCGACCATAAATGGCGCGGCATCCTTGTACACGACATATTGGAAAAATGGTTTCGCGACGACAAATGCGCCCCGGAAAAGCTGGTCGCACGGGCGGAAGCCTTGCTGACCAATGGCGCGCTTGATCCCATCCTCCGGACGCTTTGGCAGCCCCGTATTGCGGACGGGCTGCACTGGATTGCAGACCAAACACAAAAGCTGCGCGACGAAGATGGGCGGCAGTTGCTGGTTGCCGAAGAGAAAGGCAAATTTGACTTGTGCGGTATCACCATTACCGGTCGCGCCGACCGTATCGATGCCGCCGCCGATGGCAGCCTGATCATCATGGATTATAAGACCGGCGGATCGCCCAAGCCGAAGCAGATCAATGCGGGTTTTGCTCTGCAATTGGGACTGATTGGCTTGATGGCCGAACGCGGTGCGATAAAGGGCGTAAGCGGTGACGCGCTGGGATTTGAATATTGGAGTTTAGGTAAAGACCAGAAGCGAGGTGCTTTTGGCTATATCGCCCATGCCACGGCAACAAAGGCCAGCGACAAAAAGAAAGCGGCCGACGAATTTGTGGCCTTCATCACGCGTCAGGCCGAAGACGCCTTGAACAACTGGATATTGGGCGAAGCACCGTTCACGGCAAAGCTGCGCCCCGAATATTCCAACTATGCCGACTATGACCATTTGATGCGTCTGCAGGAATGGGATGGTCGCCAGTCGATTGCCGAGGCGGACGGCGCATGAGCGAAGAAAAGGAACCCAAGCCGCTCTATCCGCTCATCCCCGCGCAGTTGGCGGCGGTACAGCCGGAGGAGAATGTCTGGCTCAGTGCATCGGCTGGTACCGGCAAAACGCAGGTATTGACCGCGCGTGTTATCCGTCTGCTTCTGGAAGAGAAAGTTGAGCCCGAAAATCTGTTGTGCATCACCTTTACCAAGGCGGGTGCAGCGGAAATGGCGGAACGTATCAACCAACGGCTCGCATCCTGGGTGCAGTTGGAAGACACCGCGCTGTTCAAGGATATGGAGGCGATCGGGGCCAAGTCGGGCCCGGAATACCGTCAGCGCGCCAGCGAGTTATTTGCGAAGGTGCTTGATGCGCCGGGTGGCGGGTTGCAGATTTTAACCATCCACAGCTTCTGCCAGTCGCTTTTGGGAAGCTTTCCCGAAGAGGCGGGGTTGGTCCCGGGTTTCAAGCCGATCGAAGGAGCCGAGCAGCAGACGCTTTTGCGCGAAGCGCTTGCCAGCATGGTCATCGCGGCTGAACAGGCAGATGATCAGGACCTGATCCGCAGCCTACAAAAGCTAAGCCTTGCCATGGGCGAAGAGGCGGCAGAGAAATTCCTCGCCAAATGTGCGGCGGTTCCGGATGTTATGGAGGGTATTCCCGATGGGGCGGGGGCTATTTCATGGGCACGGCGTGTGGCGGGGGTTGAGTTTGATTGCTCGCCACATCAAATGCTGGAAAGCGCACTGGCAGATTCCGAAATCCTGCGTGAAGATATCAAGTGGATAGCGGACGAAAACCTCGCTTGGGGCAAAGGCAAAGCCGATAGCCGTGGCGGCAAACGTGCCCATATTATCTATAACTGGCTTGCCATGAATCCGGCACAAAGAGCGGTAGAGTTTCAGTCCCTGCATCGCTGTTGGTCGAACGGTGAAGGTGAGGCGATGATATCTTCCAAAGGTTATACGCCGATGGATGATTATTATCGCGATGTTGCACAACGGTTATATGATTGGACCAAAGACCTTACCGACCAGATGGTCCGCGCCGACTATGCCGAACGACTCGCCAGCGCGTTGCTTGTGGGTAAGCGGCTGGCGCAATATTATGCGCACGCCAAGCATGCGCGGGGTGTCATCGACTTTGACGATATGATCCGGCGCACGGCGGCGCTACTGAACAGCGGTGCGATGGCGCAATGGGTGCGGTTCAAGCTGGACAAGCAGATTGATCATATCCTTGTCGATGAAGCGCAAGATACGAACAAGGCGCAATGGGATATTGTAGCCGCGCTCGCGTCCGACTTTTTCAGCGGTCTCGGTCAGCGGTCGGAAAAAATCCGGACCATTTTCTCCGTCGGCGATTTCAAGCAAGCCATTTACGGGTTTCAGGGCACCGCGCCCGAACGCTACGAAGAGGCAGGGAAGAAATTCGGCGAGGATATAAAAGGGGCAGGGGGCGAACTTGCCCGCCTAACCCTGTCGCAAAGTTTCCGATCAACGACACCGGTTCTGCAGTTCGTCAATGCGCTGATCGATGAAGTGGGACATGCGAATTTCGGTATCTCGGACGAAGTTCCCGACCATTATAGCCGGATGCCAGCCGAGGTCGGGATGGTCGAACTGTTGGCCCCCGTATCGCCGAAGTCCGCCGACGAAGAGGGGGATGATGACGAGGAAAGCTGGGTCCCCAATCAAAAGCGCGACCTTGCCGAAAGGCTGGCGGATTATGCGAAGGAACTGATCAACCAGAAGCCGTGGCTTGCGACGCAGAAGCGGCCGTTGGAGCCTAGGGATATCATGTTCCTCCTGCGCAGCCGTGGCGATGTGGCCTCGCTGCTTGTCGCGCAATTGCATGAGCGTCGGGTTCCGGTCGCCGGTGTTGACCGCCTGCGGCTGGCTCAGCCTCTGGTGGTGCAGGATCTGCTCGCGGTCATCCGCTTCGTGCTGCAACCGCTCGACGACCTCAGCCTTGCGTGCATCATGGTGTCGCCGATCATCGGTTGGACACAGGAAAAGCTGCTCGAATATGGCTATCGGGGGGAGCGCAAGGTCAGCCTGTGGCAGCATCTGCGGGGGCAGGAGGCGATTGCCGATGAACTGGAACCGCTGCGCGCCATGCTGGATGCGGCGGATTTTGTGACCGTCTATGATTTCCTCGAACAGATCCTGTCCGGCCCGATCGGCGCGCGCCGGAAATTTGTGGCGCGGCTGGGGACCGAGGCGCTCGTGCCGATGGAGGAAATGCTGAACACTGCGCTGCTGTTCCAGCAACAGCAAGGCGGCGGGCTGCAGAGCTTTCTGCACTGGTTCGAAAAGGGCGAAAACATCATCAAGCGCGAAGGCGAGGGGGGTGCGAACGAGGTGCGGGTGATGACGGTGCATGGCTCGAAGGGGCTGCAGGCGCCGGTCGTCATTCTCGCCGACGCCACCTCCGATCCGCGCAAGAAGCCCGACCGGACGTCGGCGCTGGTCATGGACGAGGGCAAGAATGTGCCGCTGCTCGCCATCCGCAGCGCGGAAAAGTCGGGGCGGTTGCAGGAGATTGTGGAGCTACAGGAGACCCGCGAACTGCAAGAGCACCGCCGCCTCCTCTACGTCGCCGTCACCCGCGCCGAGGAAAGGCTCGTCATGGGAGGCGCGTTGAGCGGACAGAATAAGGGCGTTCCCCCGGCGGACAGCTGGTTCGCGATGATGGAAAGCGCGATGCGCGCCCTTGGCCATGAATGGGAGGATGACGCACGCTGGGGCCAGGTCATGCGGCATGTGGGTGCAGATGGCGTATCGGCCGCGCCGCCCGCCACCCGCGAACAAAGCGCCAAGGACGACCCCGCACCGTTGGAAGCGCCTGCATGGCTCTTCACCCCGGCCCCGCAGGAATCCCGCCCGCCAAGGCCTCTGGTGCCCTCACGGCTTGAAGATGACGACTATGGCGACGCCCCGCCCAGCCTTGCGATGCAGGCGGCGGCGACGCGGGGGAAATTATTGCACGCGCTGTTCGAACGGATAACGGACGAGGCGTCCCTCGAGGCCGCTGCCAAATGGCTCGACATCACGGTGCGCGACACCGCCATCGACAAGCGGCTGATCCTCGACTCCGTGACGGCGGTCGTTCGCAACCCCGAATGGGCAGATTTCTTCAAGGCCGCTGCCCGCGCAGAGGTACCTTTGGCGGCATTGGTAGGTGAAACGGTGATCACCGGCCGGATCGACAGGATGATCGTCGAGCCCGGACGCGTGCGCATTATCGACTTTAAGACGGGCCGCTCTGTTCCCGAAGATGCGCAGGGCGTTATCACGCCGTATCTGCGGCAAATGGCGCACTATGTCGCCGCATTGGAAACGATATTCCCAGACTGTGTGGTCGAGGCATCGCTGCTCTTCACCCATGCCCCGCGTCTTGTCCGCTTGCCGGATGCCGTTTTGCAGCCCCACAAACCTGCCTCTACCGTTTAAAAGCAATTCTATCGCGCCGCTGCCTTGTCAGTCTGCGCTGCAACGCATAGATTGCGGGTCAACAAAGGAGATTATTATGGCTACCAAATCCGTAGGCGATAGCGATTTCAGCGCACAAGTGCTGCAATCCGAACGTCCCGTTCTCGTCGATTTCTGGGCAGAATGGTGCGGCCCGTGTAAAATGATCGGCCCCAGCCTCGAAGAAATCAGCGAAGAGCTTGGCGGTCAGGTCGATATCGTGAAGCTGAATATCGACGATCATCCCGACACCCCCGCCAAATATGGCGTGCGCGGCATTCCGACGATGATCCTGTTCAAGGGCGGCGAAGTCGCCGACACCAAGGTTGGCGCCGCACCCAAGGCGCAGATCAAAGGTTGGCTTGAAGCCGCACTTTAAAGAAATTTGCGGCATCGCGGGGTCACCCCTTCGATGCCGTCAAATAGGGTTCCGACCCTAACTTCGATAATCGGCGTTGATGCTGATATAGCCGTGGGTGAGGTCGCACGTCCACACGCTCGCCCGGCCAGTGCCGAGCCCCAGATCAACGCCGATTTCGATTTCCTGCCCCTTCAGATGCGCTGCAACCGGGGTCTCATCATAACCGTCCACCGGCAACCCGTGCCGTGCGACCTGGGTTGAACCAAAGCTGATCGACAGCAAGTCACGATCCGCAGGTTCCCCTGCTTTTCCGACCGCCATCACGACCCGCCCCCAATTGGCATCCTCACCGGCAATCGCTGTTTTAACGAGCGGCGAATTGGCGATGGCCAAACCCACGCGCCGTGCGCTGTCGTCATGTGCAGCACCGCTGACATGGATCGCGATAAATTTCTGCGCGCCTTCGCCATCGCGGACGACCAGATGCGCGAGCTGCAGGCACACATCACGCAGCGCAGCGGCGAAGGCATCAGCACCTGCATCGGCATAGGAACCAAGCGGCGCGTTTCCGGCCTTGCCGGTTGCAAAGGCGAGCACGGTATCGCTGGTCGACGTATCGCTATCCACCGTGATGCAGCTAAAGCTCGCGCTATTCGCTTCGGACAAGAGCTGCTGAAGAAAGGGTGCCTCGATGGCGGCATCGGTGAAGATATAGCCCAGCATGGTGGCCATATCGGGCGCGATCATGCCCGACCCCTTGATGATCCCCACAAGGTTCACCTTGACCCCGTCAATCATGGCGCTGGCCGTGGCACCTTTTGCAAAAGTATCTGTCGTTCCAATGGTGTTGGTCGCATCCTCCCATGAGCAGGGTTCGGCGTTGAATACGGCGTCCAGTCCCGCCTCGGCTTTGTCTTTGGGCAGAGGAACGCCGATGACGCCCGTGGAAGACACAAACACGGCACCTTGCGCACATCCCAGATGCGCCGCGACTTTCGAGGTAATGGCTTCGACAGCTTCCAGACCGCGACGTCCGGTAAAGGCGTTGCTGTTACCGGCATTGACGACAAGCGCACGCGCCTGTCCGCCCTTGATATTCTGTCGGCATAATTCGACTTCCGACGAACAACATATGTTCTGCGTGGTTACACCGGCGACTGTCGTGCCCTCGTCGAATTCGACAAAGGTCAAATCGCACCGCCCCCAATCCTTGTAACCCGCCCGTGCAATGCGCGGCGTTGCCCCTGCAATCGATGGCATTGCAGGAAAGGGCAGGGCGAGAGGCGATTTTGCTAACACTTCCGGAAACTTTCATTAAATATCAGGCATCGAAAGGGAGCATCGAATGTCCATTTACGTCCTTGTGGCGCTAGCAGCAATTTCTGTCGAAACAAATGTGGAAACGACGGCTCCACCCGCTCCGCCGCCACCTGCGCCCACAGTGCGGACAGTTGATGGTCCAATGCCTCCTGCGTCTCAATCCAGCGATAAGGAGGGAAGTCCGCCAATTCCCAAAGGAAATCCCGGCTATTGGGCGAACGCGGATGATTATCCGCTTCTTGCCTTGGAGGAGGAACGAGAAGGAACGGCCGCATTTCGTCTGACCGTCGGGACGGATGGCCGGGTCACGGGATGCGAAATAACCCAGTCCAGCGGACATAGCGATTTGGATGAGGCAACTTGTGCCAAATTAATAGAGCGTGCGGAATTCAAACCCGCGCGGGATAAGAATGGGCATTTAACTGTCGGAACATACGCAAATCGAATACGTTGGAAGATTCCAGACATGGAGAGTTATGCCAGCCATCCGATACCTCTTGAGAGTTATCCACATCCGCCGCAACCTCTCAACTTTTCAGACTTTCAGATACCGGCAGAAAATTACCCACGGTCTGCGTTGGCAGCAGGAGAGCAAGGCACAAGTGTCTTCACGCTCGATATTGATGACGTTGGTAAGGTACAAGCATGCAATATATCATATTCAAGCAGCTCATTAGCGCTGGATCAGCAGGCCTGCTTGGTTTCCGCCCGATGGCAATTCCGACCAGCAAGGGATATTGATGGAAAGCCAACAATTGGTCGAACAAAGCATAGCCTGGAATGGGTTTTGCCAAAAGAAGCACTGCGCAATGCTCCCGCCTCTACAACGAAACTGTTCAATCCATTTGAAAAGGCGGGATCGTTCACGCTGACGCTCGATTTTGACGTGGAGGGCAAGAGGGTGAATTGTACTGTAGAACAAAAGGGTGATTATTTGTTCATGGGATCCCCATCCGCTTTTTTGGGGCAAGCTTGTGATGATGGGTTCAATCAAAACATCAAGCCCTTCGTTGATGCCGAAGGCAAACCAGAGGCCCGAAGGGTCATTTTCCGCATGGGCGTGGAACATGCCGATGCCGTTCTTCCCGAAAAGGCGAAATAGCATTTCCGCCTTCGGGATAGACTTTACTGCGGGGCATCCCTATATGCGCCAAAGCACGAAACAGGGCCCACCATGCGTTTGCTGATTTATCTTTTAGCGATGTTGACCGGATTTTCCGCGGCGGAAGCTGCGCGTCCGGTGTCAGCAACGCCTGCTACGCTAGGTTCGGCGGTCTCTTCGGCGGCAATCGTTGCCGCATCCGTGTCGATTGCGGAGCGTCACGAAACAACACGTCCGCTGCACACCTATGAAACAACTGTGCAGAGTGCGAAAGCTATTGTCTGGCCTGCGTTTGATTCCGACGTCTTCAGCTTTCCGACCCCGGTCACGGCACATGATGTTTTGCGGCTTTAGATAGCCGCCCGCGCGGGTTCACTCCGCGCCAAACAAAACCAATTCTATTGTCGCTGAAAAAGCGACGCAATCACATGTAAAATTAAAAGGAAACACCCATGCTCGGTGGAGTTGCCAAAGCTTTATTCGGATCGTCGAACGACCGTTACGTAAAATCAGTCATGAAGATCGTTCAAAAAATCAATGCGTTGGAGCCTGAAATCTCCGCAATGACGGACGAACGCCTGACGCAGCAAACACAATTGTTCCGTGACCGTTTGACGGCCGGTGAAACGCTGGATGATATATTGCCGGAAGCATTTGCAACGGTCCGTGAAGCATCCAAGCGCGTCATGGGGATGCGCCATTTCGACGTCCAGATGGTCGGCGGCATTGTGCTTCACCGTGGTGAAATTGCCGAAATGCGGACCGGTGAAGGTAAGACACTGACCGAAACCCTGGCCTGTTATCTGAACGCCCTGGAAGGCAAGGGTGTGCATGTTGTGACGGTCAACGACTATCTGGCGCGACGCGACGCCGAATGGATGGGTCGGATATACGGATTCCTGGGCCTGACCACCGGTGTGGTCGTTCCCAACGTATCCGAGCATGAACGTCGTGCCGCCTATGAATGCGACATCACCTACGCGACCAACAACGAACTGGGCTTCGATTATCTTCGCGATAATATGAAATATGAACGTGCCCAGATGGTGCAGCGCCCGTTCAATTTCGCCATCGTCGATGAAGTCGACTCTATCCTGGTGGACGAAGCACGGACGCCGCTGATCATTTCGGGTCCGACCGACGACAAGTCCGAATTATATATGCAGGTGCATGCGGTGGTGCTGCAGCTGGACGACGGCGATTACGAAAAGGACGAAAAGAGCCGCAACGTCACCTTGACCGAAGACGGCACAGAAAAGGCAGAACGCCTGCTTGAGTCCGCTGGTTTGCTGACCGGTTCCAACCTGTATGATTATGAAAATACATTGGTTGTGCACCATCTTGACCAGGCATTGAAAGCCAATGTCATGTTCAAGCGCGACATTGATTACATCGTCAAGGACGGCAAGGTCATCATCATCGATGAATTTACCGGCCGCATGATGGATGGCCGCCGCTGGTCGAACGGCCTGCATCAGGCCGTTGAAGCCAAGGAAGGCGTCCAGATCGAGCCGGAGAACCAGACGCTGGCGACGATTACCTTCCAGAATTACTTCCGCATGTATCCGAAATTGTCCGGGATGACCGGAACCGCCGCTACCGAAGCCGGCGAATTTTTCGAGATTTACAAACTGAACGTCGTGGAAATCCCCACGAACCTGCCTGTGCAGCGCGTGGATGAGGACGACCAATTTTACAAGAATACGCAGGATAAGTTCGGGGCGATTGCCAAGACCATCAAGGAAGCCAATGATCGCGGGCAACCGGTGCTCGTCGGTACGGTGTCGATCGAAAAGTCCGAACTTCTGTCCGAATTCCTTGAAAAGGAAGGCGTGAAGCACAGCGTCCTGAACGCACGTTTCCACGAAAGCGAAGCGCATATCGTGGCGCAGGCCGGCCGTTTCGGCAGTGTGACCATTGCCACCAACATGGCAGGGCGCGGCACCGACATTCAGTTGGGCGGCAATTTTGAATTCCGTTTAGACGATGAAATAGGCGATATGCCCGAAGGTCCCGAGCGCGACGCCGCAATAGCAGCCTTGAAGGACGAGATTGCCGCTGAAAAGGCAAAGGTTATCGAGGCGGGTGGTTTGTTCGTTCTGGCAACAGAGCGCCATGAAAGCCGTCGTATCGATAACCAGTTGCGCGGCCGTTCGGGTCGTCAGGGCGACCCCGGTCTTTCGCGTTTCTATCTGTCGCTGGACGACGATCTCTTGCGCATCTTCGGTTCGGAAACACTGTTTTCGCGCATGATGAATTCCAGTCTGGAAGATGGCGAAGCGATTGGCGGCAAATGGCTGTCAAAGGCCATCGAAACCGCGCAGAAAAAGGTCGAAGCGCGCAACTATGATATCCGCAAGCAGCTGGTGGAATATGACAACGTCATGAACGACCAGCGCAAGGTCATTTATGACCAGCGCAGCGACATCATGGACGCCGAAGCTGTCGATGACATCATCGAGGATATGCGCAACGATACGGTCAATATGCTCGTCGGCGATCATTGTCCCGTCGGCACCTATCCCGAACAGTGGGATATTGACGGCCTGAAGCAGAAATGCGCCGAGGTTCTGGGTCTGGCACCCGATATCGACAGCTGGTTGCAGGAAGAGGCGATCGAACCCGAGATCATTGAATCGCGTTTGTCCGAAATGGCGACGGCGAAATTTGCGGCCAAGGGCGTTGAACTTGACGAGACCGTCTGGCGTCAGGTGGAAAAGAGCATATTGCTGCAGACACTCGACCATCACTGGAAAGAGCATCTGTCCACGCTCGATGCCTTGCGTCAGGTGATTTACCTGCGCGCCTATGCGCAAAAGAACCCGATCAACGAATATAAGCAGGAAGCGTTTGGTCTGTTCGAACGCATGCTGGCCGCTATTCGTGAAGGTGTCACCAAAACCATCGCGACCAATGAATTCCGTGCCGAACAGGAATTCACGCCGCCGGAATTGCCCGAACTGCCCGACTTCCTGACCACTCATATCGACCCCTTTACGGGCGAAGATGACAGTGAAGATGTGGATGGCGGTTCTTTGGGCCTTGTGACCACGCGTGCGGTCCGCCAGACACCGGCACCGCAAGGCGATGATCCTTTCGCGGGCAATCCCGATATCCGCCGCAATGATCCGTGCCCCTGTGGTTCCGGGGACAAGTATAAGCATTGCCATGGCGCCTATTGAGGCATGATGGGGCGTTCCGCCTGATCATCCCGCATCCCGGTTCGGCCGGGATGAAAAAGCATAGTTGCAGGACATCCTGAAAATGGTTCAGGATGTCCCTGCCGATATGGGGGAGGGCAGGAATGTTTTGGCTAACCGGATTTTTCGCCATCGTCGCGTTGGTATACGCCTCGGTGGGTTTTGGTGGCGGTTCGACCTATACGGCCCTGCTGGGTCTTTGGGGCGTTGATTATGCGCTGATCCCCATCATCTCCCTGCTATGTAATATTATCGTTGTGACCGGCGGCAGTGTCCGTTTTGTGCGGGCGGGGCTGGTGAAGTGGCCGCAGGTCATGCCGTTGTTGCTTGTTTCCGCGCCGCTGGCCTTCATTGGCGGTCTTGTCCCGCTTAAGCAGTGGCTGTTCCTGATGATATTGGGCACCGCATTGCTGTTGTCGGCGGCGGCGTTGCTGGTACAGCCTGATAAAATGGCACCGCAGCGCATTTCCAAGCGGATGCTGCTGGTCCTGTCGGGCGGTGTGGGCTTGCTGGCTGGCCTTTCCGGCATTGGCGGCGGGATATTCATGGCGCCTGTGCTGCACCTGATCCGCTGGTCCAACGCCCGCCGGATTGCGGCCTTTGCGTCATTATACATCCTGATTAACTCGGTCACCGGATTGGCGGGGCAGCTTATCAAGGCAGGGCCGCAATCGCTGGCGGAACCGGCGGGCTATTATTGGCCGTTGCTGATCGCTGTCTTTGTGGGCGGCCAGATTGGCAGCATGTTGGGGATGAAGATCCTGACACCGCGCCTGCTCAAGACTTTGACCGCGCTGTTGGTGGGCTATGCCGCGCTGCGTCTGCTGTGGCAGGGCTGGGGCCTGATGTAGGTGAAAATGGCTCCCCGGGAGGGATTCGAACCCCCGACCAATTGATTAACAGTCAACTGCTCTACCACTGAGCTACCAGGGAGCAGCCCGATTGCTCGGGCAGAGGCGCGCCTATAGCAGCGCTTTTTAAACTTTGGCAAGCACCCTTTGCCAATTCAGACAATAAATTGTTCCATCGCAATCCGGTCGTCCAATGCATGTTCCGGATCGAACAAAAGCGTGAGCGCGCGGTTGCGGTCGAGGGCTACCTCGACATGCGAAATGTCGCGGATTTCCCGCTGATCGGCGACGGCGCTGACGGGGCGTTTGCCGGCCTCCAATATCTGCAGCTTGATAACATAGCGGTCCGGCAAGATCGCGCCTTTCCACCGGCGGGGGCGGAACGGACTGATGGGGGTGAGCGCAAGAAGCGACGAATCAAGCGGCAGGATCGGGCCATTCGCCGACAGATTATAAGCGGTCGAACCGGCGGGTGTGGACACCAATATGCCGTCGCAAATCAGTTCGGGTATGACTGCCCGGCCGTTCACCGAAATCTCGAGCTTCGCCGCCTGCCGGGTCTCGCGCAGCAGGGATACTTCGTTGATCGCGGGCAGGGTGAAGCTCTGTCCACCGACCGTCGTAATCGTCGCGACCAGCGGCCGGACCTGAAAGGCCTTGGCGCGGGACAGGCGGTTCAGCAGCTCGCCCGGCTGCCATCCGTTCATTAGAAAGCCGATGGTCCCGCGGTTCATCCCATATGCGGGAATGTCACGCCGATCCTCGTGCAGCCGGTGCAAAACCTGCAGCATATGTCCATCGCCGCCCAGCACGATTACCGCTTCGGCATCATCCAGCGGTACAAAGTCGATCTGCTCGCGCAAAATGGCTTCTGCCTCCCGCGCGGTGGGTGTGGCGGACGCGAGCACGGCGAGGCGGGTATAGTCGGTCATCCGCCGGTTGCATTCATATGGCGGGACAGGCGAAGTTCGGGATCGGCCAGTTGCCGTTCGAAATCATGCCGTGCCGGCTTCAGACGCAGCGCCTTTTGCAGCAATGTGTCGACCGCCGCCATGCCATCCTCGCGCAGCGCCTTGCGGAAATCGACATGCATGGTGGACCCCAGGCACATATAAATCTTGCCATCGGTCGTCAGGCGTAGACGGTTGCAATCGTCACAGAAATTATGGCTGAGCGGCGTAATCAGACCCAACCGCAAGCCCAGTGGCGCGACATTCCAGTAACGGGCGGGGCCGGAACTGCGATGTGCCAGCGGCGACAAGGCATAGCGTTCGCGCAACGGCGCGATGAAGTCATCCATGCCGATATAGCGGTCTTGCCGGTTCGCGACACCTTCACCCAAGGGCATGGTCTCGATCAGCGACAGGTCATAGCCTTTTGCCGCGCAAAATTCGGCCATGGCGAGCAATTCGGTCTCATTCTCGCCTTTCAGCGCCACCATGTTGATTTTAATGCCTATTCCAAGCGCCGCCGCCGCCGCGATTCCTTCCAAAACCTGCGCCAAATCACCCCCGCGGGTAATGGTACGGAAGGTTTCGGGGTTCAGGCTGTCGAGGCTCACATTAATCCGGCGGAAATGCGACGCGGCCAGTATCGGTGCGAATTGGGCCAGCCGGCTACCATTCGTGGTCAGAGTCAGTTCGTCCAGACGGCCTGCCGCTACATGGCCGCCAAGTTCCTTCAACAGCACCTCAATATCCCGCCGGACCAGCGGTTCGCCGCCTGTTAGGCGGATTTTGCGGATACCGTGGGCGATGAACCGGTTCGCCAACAAAGCGATTTCGCTATAATCCAACAGGTCATTATGCGGCAGAAAGGTCTGCTTTTCCGGCATGCAATAATGGCACCGGAAATTGCACCGGTCGGTCACCGAGATACGGAGATAGTCGATGTGGCGCCCTTGACCGTCAATCATGCTGGTCATGTAAGCGGAAATTTAAGGGCTTACAAAGCCGAAATGCGAAAATCGCAAGAGTTGCTAAAGATATTCGCGCTAAAGCCGCAGGATGCACTCCTTGCGCGACACACAGACCAAGATACGGCCGCACGGCGCGCTTACTATGCGGCGCGCCCGCCATGTGCGCGAATGGTTGGCCGAAGCGTCGCAGGAACCGGTGACCGTGCTGCTGCTGGGCATCAAGGACCTGAAACAGATTAACGACCGCTTGGGCCGCGCTGTAGGCGATGCGGTTATCCGGCGTGTGGGCCAGCAAATCCGCGCCTTTGCCGAGCAGCAGCTATCGCCCATCCGCCTGATGGCCAAGATGCCCGGGCGGGAATTCATGCTGGTGGTCGATGGCAATGCGGGCGGGAAACAGCTTGAGCTCGCCGCGCAAAAACTGCTCGAAATGGTATCGGTTGATCTGGGCGAGGGCGATGCCCCGCTGCACATCAACGCGCGTTTGGGAATCGCCTTGTCGCGGCCCACCGAAAGCCGCCCAAATTTGGCCGCCCGTGCTGCGGACGCGCTTGCCAAAGCCTACGGACGCAAGGGCAAGCGCTATGTCGTTGCCGAGGCGCAGGCCCCGTTCAACCCCGCTATGGAGCAGGTCGATGTCGCGCTGCGTTCGGCGCTTGCGGCGCGCGAGATCGTGATATTGCTGCAACCGCAGTTCGAAGTGTCGTCCGGACGGCTAGTTGGCGCCGAAGCACTTGCCCGGCTGAACCATCCCCAGTTGGGGGAAATCAGCGCCGGCGACCTGTTCGCCTCGGCGGACCGGTGCGATTTGCGCGAGGAATTGTCGCACCTGATACAGGACAAGGCCATCAACATCGCTGCCGCATGGCCCGCAGCGTTGAGCGACCTGCGCCTTGCGGTCAATCTGGGTGCCGAGGAGCTGACCGAATATTATGGCGCGCATCTGTTGGAATTGGTGGCGCAGGCCGGTTTTGCGCCCGAGCGGTTGACGCTGGAGCTGACCGAGGAAAGCCTAATCCGCGATCTCGAGCGGACGGCGGCGCAGTTGGAATTGCTGCGCGCAAAGGGCATGCGGATCGCGGTCGATGATTTCGGGACCGGCTATTCCAGCCTGGCCTATCTCAAATCCTTGCCGCTTGATTATCTCAAAATCGACAAGGGCATGACGCCGGATATTGTGGGCACCGGCAAAGACCGGATCATCATGCGCGCAATCATCGCGATGGCCAAGGCGCTGGGAATGGCGATTATCGCCGAGGGCGTGGAGAAGGCCGAAGAGCTGGAGATGTTGCAGGCCGAAGGATGCGATTATTTTCAGGGATTCCTGAGGTCGCCTCCGCTGGCGCCGGCCGAGTTTGAGCGTTTTGCGTTAAGGGCGAATTGAGGTTGGGGGTAGGGTGACGACCCCGACAGCAAGACTCCGAAAATCCACCCTTGTCACCCTGAACTTGTTTCAGGGTCCATTTGTCAGTTCTTTCCGGCCTCGAAGTGGCACGCCAAACTAAGACGGACAATCGGGTTCTCTTTTACACGGTGGAAGCTGCTGCACGATGGACCCTGAAACAAGTTCAGGGTGACGGTATGTATGGAATGGACCGAATATTTCGGACTACGCCGCCCGTCCCCAACGCCCGGCTACCCCGCCTTGCGCGCCAGATTGGCCAGACCCTTCGACAGCTGCAAACATCCGTTCAAACGTGACGCCGGATCGCCCCAGACGCGGTTGATGACCAGCTTGCTGTCCGGACGCAGCTTTGCCGTTTCGCCCAATTTGGCGACATAGGCCAGCAGGCCGGGGACATTGGGCGGGGTGTCTTCGTGGAAGCTGACCAGCGTTCCGCGTGCGCCAACTTCGATCTTGGCGACCTGTGCGACAAGCGCATTTTGCTTGATCTGGATAAGTTTGAGCAGGTTTTGTGTTGGTTCCGGAATGGTACCGAACCGGTCGGTGATTTCGGCTGCAAAGCCTTCGATATCCTGACCTTCTTCCAATTCGTTCAGGCGGCGGTACAGCGCCATGCGGACCGATAGGTCGGGGACATAATCGTCGGGGATCAGGATCGGTGCATCGATGGTGATCTGCGGTGAGAAACTGCCGCGCGGTTTGGCGAGACCTTGCGAATCCGCCCGCGCTTCCAAAATCGCATCTTCCAGCATCGACTGGTACAGCTCGAACCCGACTTCCTTGATATGCCCCGACTGTTCGTCGCCCACCAGATTGCCCGCGCCACGAATGTCGAGGTCATGGCTGGCAAGCTGGAACCCGGCGCCAAGGCTGTCCAGATCGCCCAGCACCTTGAGCCGTTTTTCCGCCGTTTCGGTCAACACGCGGTTCGCCTCATGCGTCATATAGGCATAGGCACGCGTCTTGGACCGGCCAACGCGTCCGCGTAACTGGTAAAGCTGCGCAAGGCCGAAGCGGTCGGCCCGGTGGATGATGAGTGTGTTGGCGCTCGGGATATCGAGACCGCTTTCGACGATGGTCGTCGACAGCAGGACGTCATAACGCTTTTCGTAAAAGGCGCTCATCCGCTCTTCGACCTGTGTCGCCGACATCTGGCCGTGCGCGGTGACATATTTGATTTCGGGCACTTCGGTGCGCAGGAATTCTTCAATCTCGGTCAGGTCGGCAATGCGCGGCACAACGAAAAAGCTTTGGCCGCCGCGATAATGTTCGCGCAGCAATGCCTCGCGCAGAACAACGGGATCCCATGGCATGACATAGGTGCGCACGGCGAGCCGGTCGACCGGCGGGGTCTGGATTACCGACAATTCGCGCAAGCCCGACATCGCCATCTGCAAGGTCCGGGGAATGGGGGTCGCGGTCAGGGTCAGCATATGGACGTCGGTCTTCAGCGCCTTCAACTGCTCCTTGTGGTTGACGCCAAAGCGCTGTTCTTCATCCACGATGACCAGACCGAGCCGCTTGAACTTCAGCGATTTTGCAAGGACCGCATGGGTGCCGATCACAATGTCAACCGTGCCATCCGCCAGGCCGTCGCGCGTGGTGGTGGCTTCGGCGGCGGGCACCAGCCGCGACAGGCGTCCGAGTTTCAGCGGCAGGTCGCGGAACCGTTCAACGAAGTTTGTATAATGCTGCCGCGCCAGCAAGGTTGTGGGCGCTATGACGGCAACCTGATGCCCGGCCAATGCCACGGCAAAGGCGGCGCGCATCGCGACCTCTGTCTTGCCGAAGCCGACATCGCCGCAGACCAGACGGTCCATCGGCTTGCCCGCCGACAGGTCTTCCAGCACTTCGTCAATCACGCGCAACTGGTCTTCGGTTTCCTCATAGGGGAAACGGTCGACAAAGCTGGCATAGGCCTGATCATCGACTTCGATGACCGCGCCGGGACGTAAGGCCCGTTCGGCAGCGGTTTTCAGCAGTTCGTGCGCGATGGCGCGAATGCGTTCTTTCAGCTTCGACTTGCGCCGTTGCCACGCTTCACCGCCCAATTTGTCGAGCGTAACATTTTCGCTATCCGAGCCATAGCGCGACAGGACATCGATATTTTCAACAGGAACATAGAGCTTGTCCCCACCCGAATAGCTCAACGCCACACAGTCGTGCGGGCTGTTGCCGACGGGGATGGAAATCAGCCCCTCATAGCGGCCAATCCCGTGATCCTGATGCACGACCAGATCACCGGCGCTGAGCGCGGCCAGTTCAGCGAGGAAGGCATCTGCGGATTTGCGTTTCTTGTGACGGCGCACAAGCCGGTCGCCGAGCATATCCTGCTCACTGATCAGCGCGATATCGCTCGATGTGAAGCCATGGTCGATGGGCAGGACGACCATGGCAACGGTACCGCGTCCACTGGCCGGTGCAGCGAGCCCGAGCGCCGCTTGCCAACCATCGGCATCGGCAAGGGGCGGGGCACCATGATCTTTCAGCAAACCCTTCAGCCGTTCGCGTGCGCCGTTGGAATAGCTGGCGATGATGGGGCGGCTTCCCGCTTTCAAAAGTGATTTCAAATGGCCGGCGACAGCCTCGTACACATTTGCCTTTTGCGTGCGTTCGGGGGCAAAATCGCGGGCGGCGGCGATCGCAAAATCGATGGTCCGGTCGGAATCCGGCTGCGCGAACGGGGTCAGAAGATGTGCGGCATTGTCAGCCAGCACCTTTTCAACTTCGTCCCCTGAAAGATAGAGCATTTCGGGTGGCAAGGGACGGTAGCTGCCGGGTTCGGCGACCTGCGCCTTGACGCGGTTGTCGTAATAGTCGGCGATCGCATCCAGCCGTGATTGCCCTGCGGCGATAGCGCCCGCATCGCGGATAACCAGCGCATCTGCACCTACATGGTCGAAGATCGTCGCCATGCGTTCTTCGAATAGCGGCAACCAATGGTCCATACCGGACAGGCGGCGGCCTTCGGACACGGCCTGATAAAGAGGATCGCCAGTGGCGGTGACGCCGAATCGTTCACGGTAGCCGACGCGGAACCGCTTGATCGCTTCCTCGTCCATCAACGCTTCAACAGCGGGCAGGATATCGAAATGCTCGACCCGATCGATACTGCGTTGGTCCGACGGGTTGAAACGGCGGATGCTTTCAATCTCGTCGCCAAAGAAATCGAGGCGCAGGCCAAATTCGCTGCCCGCCGGAAACAGATCGACGATACTGCCGCGGATCGCAAACTCGCCCGCTTCGGCAACGGTATCGACGCGGAAATAGCCGTTGGATTGCAGCAGCGAGGCCAGCCGTTCGCGCGTGATCTCGCGTCCCGCCGTCAGCCGCTCGCCCGTTTGGCGGATGCGGAAGGGCGTCACATATTTCTGGATGACCGCACCGATGGTGGTCAGCACTAACTGCTTTTTGGATGTCGGTTGCTGCAAAGCTTGCAGGGTGGACATACGTTGCGATGTGACCGCGACGGAAGGCGAGGCGCGGTCATAGGGGAGGCAATCCCACGCCGGAAGCTGCAAGATTTCGACTTCGGGGGCAAAGAAGGGAACCGCATCGGCAATGGCGCGCATCGCGCTATCGTCGGGCGCGATGTACAAGGTACGCGCCTTTGCCGCACGCGTCAGATCCGCGAGCAATAGCGGCGCGAAGCCCGACGGCACCGACGACAGGGTCAGCCCTGTCGGGCTGTGAATGATACGCTGCAGGTCGGTCATTTTTCCGCCGTGTTCAGTCCTTCCGGCAAGGAGATGAAATCGAGCCGTTGGAGCAGGTCCATCATCGGTCCTGCCAAATTGGGGTCTGGTGCTGCGGTTTGCAGGGCCCAGGCCATGATGTCGACATCCTGCTCTTCCAACAGCCGCTCAAACCAGGCGAAATCCGCCTCGCTCCACTGGGCGTGGTAAGTGTCGAAAAAGCCACCGACCATGGCGTCCGCCTCCCGCGTGCCACGGTGGTGCGCGCGAAAGTGTAATTTGCGAAGATAGGGGTCGGCGTCCATCGGGCGCATCCTTTATGCTTGTGCTTTTATGAGGGTTTCCGGTTATAGATGGCCCTAGCCATGCGTCCAGATATTCTCAATCCGTTATTTGCAGAAGTGCGCGCGATGAAAGGCGTCGGACCGGGGCTGGCCAAACCGCTTGAGAAGCTGGGTTTGGTGCGGATCAAGGATGTGCTGTACCATTTTCCCGCAAGCTGGACTTACCGCAAGGCTGTCCAGCGGCTCGATGTTGCGGATGTCGGCAGCAACATCATCCTCGCCGTGACCGTGATGGACCACCGCAGCAGCGGCAGCTCGCGGGCACCTTTGCGCATTTATGCCGCCGATGCGGAGGGCAATTACATCACATTGACCTTCTTCGGCCGCAATGGAGGCTGGGCGCGCAAGCAGTTGCCGGTGGGGGAGGCGCGGATCATCTCCGGCAAGCTCGACCGTTATGGCGATGAGTTGCAGATGGTGCACCCCGACCATATCGTTGCCGTGGGAGAGGCTGGCGCCCCCGGCCTCGCCGAACCGGTCTATCCGCTGTCGGAGGGGTTGACCAACAAGCGGATGGGGCAGCTTGCGACTGCGGCGCTTGAGCATTTGCCGGACCTGCCCGAATGGATTGAGCCGAGCTTGTTGACGGCGCGCAATTGGGCGGGGTGGAACGCCGCGGTAAATCAGGTCCACCATAAGGATGATGAGGCAAACCGCGACCGGCTGGCCTATGACGAATTGTTTTCCAACCAGCTCGCCATGCGGTTGGTGCGCGCGGCGATGGACCAGCGCAAGGCGGTGCCGATTTCAGGCACCGGGGCGTTGGTGGACAGGCTGCAACTGCCCTTTGCACTGACCGGCGCGCAGCAGCGGGTGATTGCGGAGATTGAGGGCGATATTGCCCAATCGCGCCCGATGCTGCGGCTGTTGCAGGGCGATGTCGGCGCGGGCAAGACGATGGTCGCGCTGCGTGCGCTGCTCCGCGCGGTCGAGGCCGGGATGCAGGGCGCAATGCTCGCCCCGACCGAAATATTGGCGCGGCAGCATTTTGCGGGCTTGCAGAAATTGCTGGCGGGGCTGCCCGTCAATATCGCCATCCTGACCGGCCGCGAGAAGGGCAAGCTTCGCGAGGCGACGTTGATGGGGCTGGCCGATGGCAGCATCCATATATTGGTCGGCACACACGCGATATTCCAGGAGGCTGTGACCTATAAGGCGCTCGCCCTCGCGGTGATTGACGAACAGCACCGCTTTGGCGTGTCGCAGCGGCTGATGCTGTCGCGCAAGGGCAGGGGGGTACCGCATCTGCTGGTGATGACCGCGACGCCCATCCCGCGCAGCCTTGCGCTTGCGGCCTATGGCGAGATGGATTCCTCGCAGATTGACGAGCTGCCACCGGGGCGGACGCCGGTGGAAACACGGGTGATCTCGCAAGAGCGGCTGCCCGAAATTGTCGACGGCGTGGCGCGGCATCTTTCGGCGGGGAAGCAGGCTTTCTGGGTCTGTCCGCTGGTCGAGGAAAGCGAAAATAGCGACCTCGCCGCCGCCGAACAGCGTGCCGAAATGCTCCGTCTGCGCTTTGGCGAGCAGGTGGCGGTCGTGCATGGGCGGATGAAGGGGCCGGAAAAGGATGCGGTCATGGAACGCTTCATCCGCGGCGAAACCCGATTGCTGGTCGCAACCACGGTGATCGAGGTCGGGGTGGATGTGCCCAATGCCAGCCTGATGATCGTCGAAGCCGCCGACCGCTTCGGCCTTGCCCAGCTGCACCAGCTACGCGGGCGTGTGGGGCGCGGGGCGGAGAAGTCCGTCTGCCTGCTGATCCGCAGCGCGCAGATTGGCGAGACGGCACGGGCGCGGCTGGCGCTGATGCGGGAGACCAATGACGGCTTTCGTATTGCCGAGGAGGATTTGAAACTGCGCGGGGCAGGTGAGCTATTGGGGACGCGGCAGTCGGGCGACAGCCCGTTCCGCGTCGCAACGCCCGAACAGGTGCGCGCGTTGATCAGCGTGGCGGCCGACGACGCGCGGCTGTTGCTCGACCGCGACGGTGGACTGGCGGGCCCCCGCGGGGAGGCGGCGCGCTTGTGTCTCTATCTGTTTGAACGGGACGCCGGGATCGCGACCCTGCGCGGCGGTTAGTTTACCGCAACTTGGGGCTTACATGCTCCAGCAATGCAAGGAAATCGGGAAGGCGAACCACGCGTTCGAACTGGAATCCGGCACGGTTCTCCACTGTCCAGATGACCAGAGCCTCCAACCGGCCAACGACGGGCAAGCGCAATTCCACGCGGTCGCCACGTTCGAACACCGTGTTGTCGTCGATCATGAACCCATGGGCGGACACGTTGACGATGTGGATCGTCTGGTCACCATGAAACTTGCTTTCCGCGATAACCTTGTGGTTCGCACGATGGCGAGCCGCGCGGCGGAGATCCATGTCGTTATTCGGTGCGGGTTGCGCCATTCAGTGCGGCCTTTGTTTTATTTTCGATAGCCGCAACATGACATGAAGTTACAAATAAATGGTAAAATAGTTGGGGCCGTACGTTTACCCTGCGGCCTCAGCTAAAGCGCAAAATCCCGTGCTTTTTCTTGCCCGCAGACAGCTTCACATCGTCCGAAGTTACCGAAATTAAAGCATTTTCGTCAGCAACTGCCTCACCATTGATGCGCGCGCCGCCGCCTTCGATCAGACGCCGGGCCTCTTTCTTCGACGCAACAAAATTAAGTCCAATTAGGGCATCAATTATCGATACAGCGCCAGAGGCTTCGAAAATCGGCAGATTGTCGCCCGTCGCGCCCTCTTCAAAAGTCTTGCGCGCGGTTTCCTCGGCGAGCGCTGCGGCCTCTGCGCCCCGGCACATTTCGGTCGCCGCATTGGCGAGCGCGATCTTGGCCGCATTGATTTCCGAGCCCTGCAGAGACTCAAGCCGTGCGATTTCGTCGAGCGGCACATCGGTAAACAACCGCAGAAAACGGCCCACGTCACGGTCATCGGTGTTGCGCCAGAACTGCCAGTAATCATAGGCAGGTAACTGGTCTTCGTGCAGCCAAACGGCGCCCGACATCGTCTTGCCCATCTTGCCACCGTCCGCCGTAGTGATCAGCGGGGTCGTGACGCCATAAACCTCGGTGCCGTCCATGCGGCGGGCGAGTTCGATCCCGTTGACGATATTGCCCCATTGATCGGACCCGCCCATTTGCAGGCGGCACGCGGCACGGCGTGACAATTCCATGAAATCATAGGCCTGCAAAATCATATAGTTGAATTCGAGGAAGGAGAGCGACTGTTCGCGGTCCAGACGCAGTTTGACCGAATCAAAGCTGAGCATCCGGTTGATCGAAAAATGCTGCCCGACTTCGCGCAGGAATGGGATATATTCAAGGGCGTCGAGCCACTCGCTATTATCCAGCATGATCGCATCGGTTGGCCCATCCCCGAAGGTCAGAAAGCGTTCGAAAATCCGCCTAATCGAAGCGCAATTTTCCTGAATGACCTCGTTGGTCAGCAATTTGCGCGCTTCATCCTTGAAGCTGGGATCGCCAATCTTGCCGGTGCCACCGCCCATCAGGACGATCGGCTTATGCCCTCCCTGTTGCAGTCGGCGCAGCAGCATGATCTGCACAAGACTGCCGACATGAAGCGATGGCGCAGTCGGATCGAAGCCGATATAGCCCGGAACAACTTCTTTGGTCGCCAAGGCATCAAGCCCTGCGGCGTCGGTTGCCTGATGAATGTAGCCACGCTCATCAAGCAGGCGGAGGAGGTCGGATTTGTAAGCAGTCATAACGCGGCAGCGCCTAGCATGGAGTTTCGAGATTGGCCAATATTTCGATAGAGGAAATCGCGCTCACCTGCCATCCCGCAACACCGCCCTTCATGGCCGACGCAATCCAGGTGTCGCTGACGCGTGGAGAGGGTGGTGCGCTGTGGCTGCGCTACCATGTCGATTGCGATCTGAATGCTCTCGAAATTCCCACTACATTGCCGTCCATGCGGACCGATGAATTGTGGAAAACGACCTGTTTTGAACTGTTCGTGCGCCGCGATGGTGACGAGGCCTATCTCGAATATAATTTTGCCCCGTCGACCCAATGGGCCGCATACAGCTTTGCCGGTTATCGGACGGGGATGACCGAGTTGATGACCTATCGCCCGGAAATAAACGGAGAAGCCAGCGAAACCCATTTCGCGCTGGAGGTAGAGGTCACATTGCCCGACCAATGGCGCGATGCGGCTTTGTGGATCGGGCTGACCGCGGTCATTGCGGAAAGCGGGGATACGAAATCCTATTGGTCCTTGGTGCATCCCGAAGGAAAGCCTGATTTTCATCATAGGGATTGCTTTGCGCTTTATCTGGAGGCACCAAGCGCGGCATGAAATTTGGAATAGATCGCCTGCTCACCGAGCCTTCGCTGCGTGCACCGTTAAAGGGTAAACGCGTTGCGCTGCTCGCCCATCCCGCCTCGGTCACATCGGACCTGACACATAGTTTCGATGCGCTTGCGGCGTTGGACGATATCAACATCACCGCGGCGTTCGGGCCGCAGCATGGACTGCGTGGGGACAAGCAGGACAATATGATGGAATCGCCCGATTTCACCGATCCTGTCCACGGTGTGCCAGTGTTCAGTCTCTACGGCGAAGTTCGCCGTCCCACCGGACAAGCGATGGGTACGTTCGATGTCATATTGATCGACATGCAGGATCTGGGCTGCCGCATCTACACCTTCATCACGACGCTGCTTTATATGCTGGAGGCTGCCGCCGAGCATGGCAAATCGGTCTGGGTTCTCGACCGCCCCAATCCGGCCGGACGGCCCGTTGAAGGCCTGACGCTTTTGCCTGGATGGGAAAGTTTCGTCGGTGCAGGGCCTATTCCGATGCGCCACGGCCTGACCTTGGGCGAACTGGGCCGGTGGTTTATCGACCATTATAAAATCGATGTCGATTATCATGTCGTTGCGATGGAGGGGTATCAACCTGATGCCGCCCCCGGCTTTGGCTGGCCAACCGACAGGCTCTGGATCAACCCGAGCCCCAATGCGCCCAATATCAACATGGCGCGCGCCTATGCAGGCACCGTGATGCTGGAGGGCACGACTTTGTCGGAAGGACGTGGCACCACACGGCCTCTGGAAATTTTCGGCGCACCCGACATAGACGCCCGCGCCGTCATCGCCGAAATGCGCCGTTTTGCACCCCAATGGCTCACAGGCTGCACGTTGCGCGAAATTTGGTTTGAACCGACTTTCCACAAACATGTCCACAGCCTCTGCCACGGTGTGCACATTCATGCCGAAGGCGCGTCATATGACCATCAGGCCTTCCGCCCATGGCGCATACAGGCGCTGGCGTTCAAGGCGATCCGGCAGTTGTATCCGGATTATGACCTGTGGCGGGATTTTCCCTACGAATATGAATTCGGCAAATTGGCGATTGATGTGATCAATGGCGGGTCCGGTTTGCGGGAGTGGGTCGATCGGGACGGGTCGACGGCGGATGAATTGGATGCGGTTACCGGGCCGGATGAAGGGGCTTGGGTTGAGGATCGTAGGGGGTATTTGATTTACTGAGCGGTGTTTTTTTCGCTAGAAGGAAGAAGGCGAAAAGGAAGAAGGTGGCAGTTTACTCGTTATAAATCATTGTGTTGATTAACGGTCGAGATTGTGCAAGCCCGTAATTGCGACGTTTTGCACGAGATTTGTTTTGTTGAAAAAATCGCAAGAGGGTCACTTGGCCGCCGTCATCGATGCGGGCTATCATTTGCATAAGGAAATAGGGCCAGGATTGCTTGAATCAGTGTATGAAGCGGTTCTTGCAGCTCGATTGGAACGGCTGGGTTTGAAAGTAGTCCGGCAGATGCCGGTTCGTATCAAAATTGATGATATGGATTTTGCCAATGCCTACAGGGTAGATCTCTTTGTGAATGACTGGCTCGTCGTCGAGTTAAAGGCGCTTGAGAATTTGTCGGGCATCCATATCCGCCAAACGCAAACCTACGTTAAACTGTTGAATCAACCCATGGGGCTGGTTCTAAATTTCGGCTCTGCAATGTATCGGCATGGTGTACGGCGCGTTTACAGCAGCGGATAATGCAAGCACTGCCGCCTTCTTCCTTTTTGCCTTTTTCCTTCTAGCGAAAAATAAAAGCTATCAGCAGCAAACCCGGCTCAATGCCCATGCTTCCGGCTCAACTCCCGCATAGCATCATCCAACCCCTCAAGCGTCAGCGGATACATCCGGTCGTTCATCACTTCCTTGATGATCTTGGTCGACTGCGAATAGCCCCATTGCTTTTCGGGCACGGGGTTCAACCACACGGTGGCGGGATAGGTGTTGCTGATCCGGTGTAGCCAGACCGCGCCCGATTCCTCGTTGAAATGTTCGACCGAACCGCCCGGATGGGTGATCTCATAGGGGCTCATCGATGCATCGCCGACAAGGACGACTTTATAGTCGTGCGGGAATTTGTGCAGGATTTCCCATGTCGGCGTGCGCTCCGCGAAACGGCGCTTATTGTCTTTCCACAGTCCTTCATAGGGGCAGTTGTGGAAGTAGAAAAATTCCAGATTTTTGAACTCGCTCGTGGCTGCACTGAACAATTCTTCACATAATTTGATGAAGGGATCCATGGACCCACCCACATCGAGCAGCAGTAACAGCTTGATGGCGTTACGCCGCTCGGGCCGCATCTGGATATCCAGCCAGCCTTTACGGGCGGTGCCGTTGATTGTGCCGTCGATATCCAGCTCTTCGGCTGCTCCGTCGCGCGCAAAGCGGCGCAGGCGGCGCATTGCGATCTTGATGTTGCGGGTGCCGAGTTCACGGGTGTGGTCCAGATTCTGGAATTCGCGTTTTTCCCAGACTTTGACCGCGCGTTTATGCTTCGATTCCCCGCCGATGCGGACGCCTTCGGGATTGTAACCGGAATTTCCGTAGGGCGATGTGCCGCCGGTGCCGATCCATTTGCTGCCGCCTTGATGCCGTTTTTCCTGCTCTTCGAGCCGCTTTTTCAGCGTATCCATCAACTCGTCCCAACTGCCCATCTTCTCGATTTTGGCCATTTCCTCGGGCGACAGATATTTTTCGGCAATCGCCTTCAGCCAGTCGGAGGGAACGTCGATGGGATTTTGGCCATATTCGGTGAAGATGCCCTTGAAGACTTTGCAGAAAACCTGGTCGAACCGGTCAAGCAGCGCCTCGTCCTTTACCAGCGTGGTGCGGGCAAGATAATAGAATTCCTCGGGATTCTGGGCGATAACGTCCGCTTCAAGCGCCTCAAGCAGAGCCAGATGTTCCTTGAGCGACGCGGAAATGCCCGCAGTTCGCAACTCGTCCATGAATGAAAAAAACACCGGCTCTATCCTCGTAAAACTATGCCTTAAGCTTGTGCCGACTTGGGTGCTTCCCGTCAACCAAAGAGGGTTAACGAAGCGCTAACCAAAACAGGTTACACGCCTTTGCAACAGTGAAGAGGGTCGCCTGACATGAAGATGGAAAAGATCGACGTTCCCGAAAATGCGTGGATACGGGAAACGGCAAAAATCTGCGGTGATGTCACGGTGGGATGTGCCGGTGCCGCCGGCGTTTTGGAGCAGGCGCTCGATTCTGCGGACTGGCTGAAAACCCGGCATTCGGAACTGACCGAACTAACGCTGCGCTTGGATTCGGACATCGCCGAAGTCACGCAAGCTACATCGGAAGCCAGTGCTTTGTCCGAAGCCGCCGTGACCCGGCTGATGGGCGGCAACGATACTATCAAAATGTCGATCGCCAGCTTTTCGGCGCTGATTGGACTGATCGAAAATCTGGGTGCGCATATCACAGGCTTTGCCGCAGCGATGGAGCAGGTGAAGCGGGTATCGCAATCTATCGATACCATTGCACGCACGACGAATATGCTGGCGCTGAACGCCGCCATCGAGGCCGAGAAGGCCGGGGATGCCGGGCAGACATTTTCGGTGGTTGCCGCGGAAGTCAAGAAGCTGGCGCTAGATTCGCGCGCTGCGGCCGTGGAAATTACCGGAACAGTCAATTCGCTGTCGAACGAGGCGGCGAAATTTGTCGGCCAGATCGAGGACGGCATCGCGACCAGCAGCGAAGCGCAGCAGCAGTTTTCCAGCCTTCAGGATCTGATCCACGGGGTCAGCGACATCATCGGCCAGATGGGTGACCGGAGCCGCGAAATCGCGTCGAACACCGCCGATGTGCACCAGAGTCTGATTGAATCGCAACGTGTCCGCGACGCGGTGGCCGAAGCCAATGGCGCGATGTTCAGTGCCGTGGGCAAGGCGCACCATCAGCTCGTGGAACTGGAAGCGCTGGCGAACGGGATGTTTGATTCCATCGTCCACAGCGGTTTGTCGCTCGATGATCTGAAATATGTCGAGCTTGCCACCGAACAGGCACGCAAGGTCGAGGCGTTGACCGAAAATGCGATCGGGCAGGGTACGCTCTCTATAGATGCGCTGTTCGACGCGGACCTCCAGTTGATCGAGGGCAGCAACCCTCCACGTTACCGCACCCGCCTGACAGATTGGGCGGAGCGTAACTGGCAGCCGGTTCTGGAATCGGTAAAGGCGATGGACCCGGAAGCGATCATGTCGGTGGTGTGCAGCAGTAACAAAGGCTTTCTGCCCATTCACCTCAAGGAATTTTCGCGGGCGCCCACGGGTGAAATCGCCCATGACACCAAATATTGCCGCAACGGCCGCGTCCTGTTCGAAGGATGCGACATCACGGCCAAGGCGAGCGAGAAGGACTTCACCATGGCGGTGTACCGGCATGAAGGCGATGGCAAGACGTACAAGATCGTCCGCAACGTCTATGTCCCGCTGCGCATCAATGGCCGCCGCTGGGGCGACCTTGAAATAGCCTATGTGATTTAGGGCTTAGCTGCCCTGACGTCGTGCCATGAAGGCAAGGCGTTCGAACAGCATCACATCCTGCTCATTCTTCAGCAGCGCACCGTGCAGTGGCGGGATCGCCTTGGTCGGGTCGCGCGATTGCAGAACGTCGAGCGGCATATCTTCGTGCAGGAGCAGCTTGAGCCAGTCGAGCAGTTCCGACGTCGACGGCTTTTTCTTCAGGCCCGGCACATCGCGGACTTCGTAAAAGATATCCATCGCCTTCGATACCAGGATTTTCTGGATGTCGGGGAAGTGGACGTCGATGATGGACTGCATCGTGTCGCGGTCCGGGAATTTGATATAATGGAAGAAACAGCGGCGCAGAAATGCGTCGGGCAGTTCTTTTTCATTGTTCGAGGTGATGATGACGATGGGCCGTTCGACCGCCTTGATCGTCTCCTGCGTTTCGTAAACGAAGAACTCCATCCGGTCGAGTTCCTGCAACAGGTCGTTCGGGAATTCGATGTCGGCCTTGTCGATCTCGTCGATCAGCAGCACGGGCAGTTGCGGGCTGGTAAATGCCTCCCACAATTTGCCCTTCTTGATGTAGTTGCGGATGTCGTGCACGCGCTCGTCACCCAACTGGCTGTCGCGAAGACGGGCAACGGCGTCATATTCGTACAGGCCCTGATGCGCCTTGGTGGTGGATTTGATGTTCCATTCGATCAGCGGCGCGCCGAGCGCGGTTGCGATTTCCTGGGCCAGCACGGTTTTGCCGGTGCCCGGTTCACCCTTGACCAGCAGCGGACGGCGCAGCTTCGTCGCCGCGTTGACCGCAACCTTCAGATCATCGGTTGCCACATACTTGTCGGTGCCTTCAAAACGCATCATCAAATCCCATCACTTAATCGAACGGTTAATTCGTTAAGTGCGGATGCTATCATATGCAAGCCACTATATCGGGCAGGGGTGGTTAGCCGGCGAGCGCCTCGGCGTGACGGGCGGCGATCAGACGCCATAGGCCGCGCTGCTGCGCAAGGATTTGCTCGGCGCCAAAGCGCATCGCGCGCCGGTAATTATCGGTCACGCCTAATTTGTCGGCGACATCGGTGCATTCGCTGATGTCCGGCAGTGCCAGCAGCGGCACATCCATGCCGACATGCAAGGCGACCGCGGAAAGCAGGGGCCGGCTGCGGTGCCAATCGATAATGAAGGCCAGCGCCGCGCCTGCGGGGCAGCCTTTGCGGTCGGATGTCGCCAGCATCTCAAAATTGCGGGCCTGTCCGGTGATGAGCGCGGCGACCTTGTTTTCGCCATTGTGGCGGCGCTCGGGTCCTGCGGCCACGGTCAGCGCATTCATAAAGCTGCGCTCCACCGCGAATCCGTCAATGGCCTTGATCAGCCACTTGCGCGCGGCATCGTCGACAATCTTGTGGGCCGCGTGGTCCACAATGCCCGGGTGCCGCCCGTGCGAGATATTGATGAAATGCGCGATATCGGCAACCAAAGCGCCGCGCGCATATTTGTAGGGGGAGCGCAAATCGGGCCGGGTGGACCCTTCGCTGATGAAGCTGGCGAGCGGTTCGATAATGGACACACTTCCGTCCGCCAGAACGGCGTCGGTAAACAGTGATCCAAAATCACGTACTGTGTCCGGCCGCGCCAGATTGTCCATTGCCCACTCCGCATGACGATCAAGCGGCCTTTTCACAGCGCTTGATTGAGGAGGGGTAGCAAAAAGTCCTAAATGACATGTTTACGAGGATAAAAGTTTCTGTTGAACCATTTATCCCGAGCGATGCCATGGTGGGCCGGAGTCCCAAAATGGGACCGGATTGCGCCGTTTTTGCTTAAAACCTAGCTATTTCTGGGTACTACCTTTGCTTAAATGACTTGGTGCGCTGCATTGCTAAGGTGATGTGGCGAATTTCTGTATTTTTGCAGGGCAAGAGCCGGAACAGAGTAAATGAGTGTAAACGGCAAGGCGACAACGTCAGCGCTATCCTATCGCCCCGATATTGACGGGTTGCGGGCGATTGCCGTGCTGGCGGTCCTGTTCTTCCATGCCGATCTGGGCTTTGTCCCCGGTGGTTATGTCGGCGTCGATGTCTTCTTCGTGATTTCCGGCTTTCTGATTACCCGGTTAATCGTCGGCGAAATTAACGAAGACAATTTCTCGCTGATGCGCTTTTACGAGCGGCGGATCAGGCGGCTGTTTCCGGCGCTGTTCCTCGTTCTCTTCGTTTCGCTGGTCGCCGGTGCGCTGATCCTGTTGCCGCAGGACTTTACCTATATGTCGCGCAATACCTTTGGCGCGGCGGCCTTTGTATCGAACATCGCCTATTGGACGCAGACGGGCTATTTCGAAGGCGATGCCAAAGTGCGCGTTCTGCTGCACACATGGTCACTCGCGGTCGAAGAGCAGGTGTACATCATCTATCCGATCATCCTGATGGTCATCCTCCGGAAATGGGCGCTGCATATCAAAAGCATATTGCTGTGCCTTGCCGGACTGTCTTTTGCCGCCTGTGTCTGGATGACCGGTATCGACCAGTCGACTGCCTTTTACCTGATGCCCTTTCGGGCGTGGGAGTTTCTGATTGGCGCGCTGCTGGCTGTTGGGCTGTTCAAGGCACCGGAGAGCAAGCAAACCGCAACCATCGCAGGTATTGCGGGGCTTGCGTTGCTGATCGCCACCTTTGCCATTATCGATGATCTAACCGTTTTTCCCGGGGCCGCAGCGTTGATCCCCTGTCTGGGTACAGCATTGCTCATCTGGGCGGGCAAGGACGTGCTGACCGGACGGATACTCTCCGTCGCGCCCATGCAGTTCGTCGGTAAAATCTCCTACTCCGTCTATCTGTGGCACTGGCCGCTCTTTGTGTTCGTCAATTATGTCAACATCGGGAAGCTGACGCTGCTCGAAAACGCCGGATTGACCGGCATCTCGATCGCCCTCGGTTATCTGTCCTGGCGCTTTGTCGAACTGCCGTTCCGGCGGCCCTATGATGAGACACCACAGCGTTCGGTGTTTGCATTGGGCGGCGCATCCATTTTCGTTGTGTCCTGCGTCTCGGCCGCCATCTATTTCAGCGGAGGTTTACCGGACCGGTTCAAGGACCGGACCGTAGAACTGGCCTCTTATGGACAGTCGATGAACCCGGAATCGGATATGTGCGGGAAAGTCGACCTGCAACTCGAGCCCAATTCCCGGTGCACCATTGGCGATCCAACGGATGCTTCGGTCTTTCTGTGGGGCGATTCCCATGCAGGGGCGCTTTTCGGTGCGCTTGATCAGGTCGCCAAAGATACAGGTTCAGGCATCATTTACGGCGCGTCCCCGCAATGCCCGCCTCTTTTGGGGGCAGGGACAAGTCCGGGATGCGTTGAAGGCAACCGCAAAAGGCTGGACTATGTTCTCGCGAACAAAAACATCCACACCGTCATATTGGCGGCGCGCTGGTCACTTTATCTCGAAGGGCGCTTTGTTTCGACCGGCGAGGCGGAAACCAACAACGGCGCGCCGAAGCTGATTGGCCCGGATGGCGAACCTTATCCGCTGTTCAGCGATGCCGCGCGCCATCATTTCCGCGACGGAATCCGCAATCTGGTGCAAATCCTGATGGCGAACGGCAAGCATGTCGTTCTGGTCTATCCGGTGCCGGAAACCGGATATGACATTCCGAAAACGCTCGCGATACTCAACTTGCGTGGGGAAGACCCCGCCAATTTCACTGTGTCGCGTGATCTTTATGTCGAGCGGCAATGGCGGGCGACCAAGATTTTGGAAGATCTTGGCCATCACCGGTTGCTCACCCGTATCTATCCGGCGCGGGTTTTCTGCCCCACCTCGCGCTGCATGACCTTTGCCCATGGATCGCCGCTCTATTTTGATAGCCATCATCTCAGCGTTCCGGGTGCACTTATGTTGAAACAGCCTATTGAAGAGGCGATCAACCGGGTGCCGCAGGCATAAAAAATGGCTGCCCTTCATCGAAGGACAGCCATTTATTAGCGTTAGCTCTGTCTTTATTGGTCGAGGAACGACCGCATCTTGCGGCTGCGGCTCGGGTGCTTCAGCTTGCGTAGCGCCTTTGCCTCGATCTGACGGATACGTTCGCGGGTAACGCTGAACTGCTGGCCGACTTCTTCGAGCGTATGGTCGGTGTTCATGCCGATACCAAAGCGCATACGCAAAACGCGTTCTTCACGCGGGGTGAGTGACGCAAGGACGCGGGTTACCGTTTCCTTGAGGTTCGCCTGAATAGCGGCATCCACAGGGATGATCGCATTCTTGTCCTCGATGAAGTCCCCCAGATGGCTGTCTTCCTCATCCCCGATCGGGGTTTCAAGGCTGATTGGTTCCTTGGCGATTTTCATCACCTTGCGGACCTTTTCGAGCGGCATGGAAAGACGCTCTGCCATTTCCTCCGGTGTCGGTTCGCGGCCCTGTTCGTGCAGGAACTGGCGGCTTGTGCGCACCAATTTGTTGATCGTTTCGATCATATGCACGGGAATACGGATCGTTCGCGCCTGATCGGCGATCGAGCGGGTAATGGCCTGCCGGATCCACCAGGTGGCATAGGTGCTGAACTTGTAGCCGCGGCGATATTCGAACTTATCGACCGCCTTCATCAGGCCGATATTGCCTTCCTGAATGAGGTCGAGGAACTGAAGTCCGCGGTTGGTATATTTTTTGGCGATGGAAATCACGAGGCGCAAATTGGCTTCGACCATTTCCTTCTTCGCGATACGCGCTTCGCGCTCGCCTTTTTGTACCATGTTCACGATGCGGCGGAATTCGCCGAGGCTCATGCCGGTATTCGCCGCAATATCGGCGATTTCGGCACGGATGCGTTCTACGCCATCGGCTTCGTTGGTTGCAAAGGCATTCCATTTCTTGTCGATATTGGCGACGTCGGTCAGCCAGTTTTCGTCAAGCTCATGGCCCATATAGCTGTCAAGAAACGCCTTGCGCGGTACCTTGTGCCGTTCGGCCAAACGCAACATCTGGCCGCCAAGGGCGGTCAAACGACGGTTGAACGAATACAACTGGTCGACAAGATATTCGATCTTGTTCGCGTGAAACTGGACCGATTCAACCTCGGCGGTCAATTCTTCGCGTAATTTGTGATATTTATTTTCCGAAGCTGTGGAAAAGTCTTCACCGGCATTCAGCGCGCGCATACGGTCGAGCTGGATGTTGGAGAATTTCTTGAACAGCGATGCGATCTTGGCAAAACGCTCCAAAGCCGCAGGCTTCAGGGCTTCTTCCATTTGCGCGAGGCTGAGGGTATTGTCCTCTTCCTCTTCCTCGACAGGACGCGCGCGGCGCTCGGTCATATCATCATCGTCATCATCCGACGATTCCGGCTCATCCTCGACTTCTTCTTCTTCCTTGTAGGAAGGACCAGCGGTCTTCTCGCTGATTTCGCCATCGCCTTCTTCCTCACCATCTTCGGTCAGGCTTTCGGGCGCTGGTTCCTTGGACAACATGGCGTCCAGATCAAGAATTTCGCGCAACTGCATATTGCCGTCGTTCAGCGCGTTGGACCAGTCGATGATGGCGTGGAACGTGATCGGGCTTTCGCAAAGGCCGAGGATCATCGTATCGCGGCCGGATTCGATGCGCTTGGCAATCGCGATTTCGCCTTCACGGCTCAGCAGCTCGACGGCGCCCATTTCGCGCAGATACATGCGCACAGGGTCATCGGTGCGTTCGCCGGTGCCAGTCTTCTTGGTCGTGTTGGTCAGCGAGCGGGGATCATTCTCGGAAATATTGTCGATGGTTTCGACTTCTTCCTCAGGCTCATCGCCATCTTCGCCGGCTTCGTCATTTTCGACAATCTGCACGCCCATGTCGTTGATCGCGGACATAACATCTTCGATCTGCTCCGAAGACATCTGGTCCTGCGGCAGGGCAGCATTCAGTTCGTCATAGGTCAGGAAACCCCGGCGCTTCGCCTTGGCGAGCAGCTTTTTGACGGTCGCATCGTTGAGGTCAATCAGCGGTGCATCACCGTTTTCGGACATATCTTCTTCATTTTCGTTTGCGCGACTTGCCAAAATAATTCCCCGATAACTCTAAATTCTATAAACCGTCCGCATCGCGCCGAAAAAATGCGATGATGCGGTCGTCAAATGCCTTTTTCTCGGCGCGCAATCGTTGCTGTTCCGCAAAAGTCTCGTCGGTCATCTCCGAACTTGCCCGCAATGTGGCGCGTTCCAGAGCTTCTTCCAGCGCAGGACGCTGCTTCATAAGCCTGATTGCTTCACCCAATTCCTTTGAAACGTTGGATAATCCGTCGCTTCCAACCCCGACATCCCCACGGTTAAAGGCAAAGACTTTGCCGTTGCTGTGGAGAAGCGATATAGCGACATTATACAACTTCTCGTCCAATATGGTAATTAACCCCTCCGTATCAAGCGATTCTTTGGCAAAACTTGCATCAAGTATCGCACCCAGCAATTTTGCGTGATTCGGGTCGGGCGGAACGAAGTCACTGAGCGCCTCTTGGTGCTGCAGAATCAGGGTCGGATTTCGCAGAAGAGCGCCTAACACGCCTTGCACCAGAAAGTCGGAATTTTTGGCATTGAAGCTTTTGGTTTCCGCGCCCGGCGGCAGGATTTGCGGCGCGCGCCAGTCCCGCGCTTTGCCTTTGCGCGGCGCGGTATTTGGTTGATATGGCGCGCGGGGCTTGGGTGCGAACAGGCTGTCGAACCGTTCGCGGAAGGCGTCGGCATAGTGACGCCGGATTTCGGCATCGGCGATATTCGCCATATGTCCGCCCAAGCGCTGTTTCAGGCCCGCGCGGTCTTCTGGGGTGTCCAGGGGCCCAGCGGCCACTTCGCTGCGCCAGAGACGCTCGACAAGTGGTTCGGACGCGTCGAGAAGTTCGGCGAGCGCCTTCGGTCCCGATTTTTTGACAAGATCGTCCGGGTCTTGCCCCTCCGGCAAGGTCACAAATTGCAGGCTGTGGCCGGGTTTGAGCAGGGGCAGCGCCCGCAAGGCGGCGCGCATGGCGGCTTTCTGCCCGGCGCTATCGCCATCAAAGCAGAGCAGGGGCTTTTCGGTCATGCGCCACAGCATCTGGATCTGTTGCTCGGTCAAAGCGGTTCCCAGCGGCGCAACGGCATCGGCAAACCCCGCCTGTGCGATGGCGATGACGTCCATATAGCCTTCGACAACGATTACCCGTCCTGTCTTGCGCGAGGCGGGGGAGCATTTGTCGAGATTGTAGAGCGTGCGGCCTTTGTCGAACAAAGGCGTGTCGGGGGAATTGAGATATTTGGGCTCGCCATCGCCCAAAATCCGTCCGCCAAAGGCAATGACGCGCCCGCGCGGGTCACGGATCGGGATCATCAAGCGGCCGCGGAACCGGTCATACGGTTCCTTGTCGTCAACCGCGATCAGCAGGCCTGCCTCGACCAGCATGGGGGTGCCGAATTTCTGCAACGCGGATTTGAGCGCGGTGCGGTTGTCGGGAGCGAGGCCGAAGCCGAACTCCTGGATGGTCTTGGCCGAAAAACCACGCTTTTGCAGATAGGCCCGTGCGCCTGCACCCTCGACGCCTTGCAATTGCTGGACAAACCAATCCTGCGCTGCCGTCATGACGTCATATAAATTATTCGCTTTTTCAGCGCGTTGCGCGGCCCTCGGGTCTGCGGCCGGCACTTCCATGCCCGCTTCGGCCGCGAGTTCCTTGATCGCGTCCATGAACGACAGGCCGCGCTGGTCCGTCATCCACCTTATGGCATCGCCATGCGCGGAGCAGCCGAAACAATGGTAGAAGCCCTTTTCATCGTTGATCGTGAAGCTGGGCGTCTTTTCATTATGGAACGGGCAACAGGCCTTAAACTCCCGCCCCGCACGCGTGACCTTCACCGTACGGCCGATCAACGCGGAAAGCGTGATCCGGGAACGGAGTTCATCAAGCCATCGCGGATTTAGGGACATGGGTATTAATTCCCCTCCCGCAGGCGGGAGGGGCTAGGGGTGGGCAACGACATCTGGGTCAAATTTTGCCCTATCATTACTAAAACCCCTTCCAAATTTTTGAATACATCTTCGTTTGTAAATCGGATCACCCGAAAACCTTGCTCTTCGATGTATCTGATCCGGGCAATATCATAATCTGCCCGCATATCGTGCGAAAACCCGTCGAGCTCAATTACGAGCTTTTCTGAGCGGCACACAAAATCGACAAAATAAGGACCGATGGGAATTTGTCGGCTAAACTTGAATCCTTGCATCTGGCTTCTGGCCAGATGTTGCCACAAACGCCGTTCCGCTGGCGAAGCTTCGCGTCTTAACTCCTTCGCACGTGATGTATTTCTCGGTTTAAACTGTCTTTGCATCAACGTCGGAAGCCCACCCCCAACCCCTCCCGCCTGCGGGAGGGGAGCTATGTTGCGCCATTTACCCTAGCGCCGCTTTCACCAACCCGCTGGCCTTGCTCATGTCGAGCTGTGGGCCGTGGCGTTCTTTAAGGGTTGCCATGACGCGGCCCATATCCTTGACGGTGGAGGCGCCGAGTTCGGCCTTGATCGCTTCGATGGCGGCGCTGGTTTCGGCCTCGGTCATTTGCGCGGGCAGGAATTCTTCGATCACGGCAAGCTCCGCCGCCTCGACTGCCGCAAGCTCGGCACGTCCGCCCTGTTCATATAGGGCGATGGATTCGCGGCGTTGCTTCACCATTTTCTGAAGGACTTCAACGACAAGCGCGTCATCATCGGGCAGCTGCGACGCGGTGCGCAGTTCGATATCGCGGTCCTTTACCTTGGCAAGGATCAGGCGGACGGCGGCAAGGCGGTCTTTTTCGCCGGCCTTCATCGCGGAGATTTGGGCGGCTTTAATGGTGTCACGAATCATTTTTGTTTTCCGAATTTTTGAAGAAGAAGTGCGTTAGACGAACATCCATTTTTCGTCACCCTCAACTTAGCGCAGGCACTATTCCACAACTTTCTCGTTTTCCGCATTGACGCTGCGGCCCGCCATGTCTAGGCGCGGTGCCTTAGCGACATTGCTGCAATTTTCTGACCGGAGCGACCCCAATCATGGCCGACCCCACCTCTACGCGCGCGCCCACCGGAGCGACAGGCGTATTGGTATTGGCGTCTGGTGAGGTCGTCTGGGGCAGGGGCTTTGGCGCCGAAGGACAGGCGGTGGGCGAAGTCTGCTTCAACACCGCGATGACAGGCTATCAAGAGGTCATGACCGACCCGTCCTATGCCGGGCAGATCATCAACTTCACCTTTCCCCATATCGGTAATGTCGGCGCTAACCCCGAAGATGTGGAGGCGCTAAACCCCCATGCGCTGGGGGCTATTGTGCGGCAGGATGTGACCGATCCGTCGAATTTCCGCAGCACACAGCATTTCGATGCCTGGATGAAGGCCAATGGCCGCATCGGTATCTCCGGCGTCGACACCCGCGCGCTGACCCGCCTGATCCGCATCAATGGAGCGCCGAACGCCGTCATTGCGCATTCTTCGAGCGGCAAGTTCGACATTCCCGCTTTGCTCGCGCAGGCCAAGGCCTGGGCCGGGCTGGAAGGAATGGATCTGGCAAAAGATGTCACGGCCTTGCAAACCTATGGCTGGGACAAGGGTTTGTGGAAGTTGGGCGAGGGCTATACGGTTTCTCCGGAGGGTAGCCGCAAGGTCGTCGCCATCGATTATGGCATCAAGCACAATATCTTGCGCAATCTGGTCGATGTCGGTTGTGACGTGACAGTGGTTCCGGCGACGGCAGCCTTTGACGAGATCATGGCGCACGCGCCTGACGGCCTGTTCCTGTCCAACGGCCCCGGCGACCCCGCCGCGACAGGCGTATATGCCGTGCCGGTCATCCAGCAATGGCTGGAAACGAAAAAGCCGCTGTTCGGCATTTGCCTCGGCCACCAGATGCTCGCCCTCGCAGTCGGCGCGACGACGGAGAAGATGCATCAAGGCCATCGCGGCGCGAACCACCCGGTCAAGCGCCTGTCCGATGGCGCGGTCGAGATTACGAGCATGAACCATGGCTTTGCGGTTGATGCGGAAACGCTTCCCGCCAATGCCAAAGCGACGCATACCAGCCTGTTTGACGGATCAAATTGCGGCTTTGAAATGGTCGATCAGCCCGCGTTCAGCGTGCAATATCACCCCGAGGCCTCTCCGGGACCGCAGGATAGCCATTATCTCTTCGAGAAATTTGCGGGGATGATGAAGTGAACTTTCAACGCGCCAACATCGTCCTTATTGCCAGCGCGACACTGCTTCTCGGTGCGTGCGGCGGCGCAGGCAGTGGCAGTTCGGGGCCCAAAACGGCGATGACCGAAGCGCAATTTGCCGAGCTAAAGGCCAACTGCAAGTTGCAGACCGCGCGTTTCGGTCCCTCGACCACATCCGAAACGTCTGTCGTAGATGGCGTGACCATGACCGTGGAAGAAACAAAGGGCACCAGTGGCGTAATGATCAAGCTCAGCCAGGCCGAGGGCACATCGGCCTTCTCATGCATAACCGACGAGTTTGAGCGCATGGGCGCCGAAGCCTATGTGAGCATGGAATAGAGAATGCCCAAAAGAACCGACATCTCCTCCATCCTGATCATCGGTGCAGGCCCGATCATTATCGGGCAAGCGTGCGAATTTGACTATTCGGGGACGCAGGCGTGCAAGGCGCTGCGCGAGGAAGGGTACCGGATCATCCTCGTCAACTCCAACCCTGCGACGATCATGACCGATCCGGACATGGCAGATGCGACCTATGTCGAACCGATTACGCCTGAAATCGTGGCCAAGATCATCGAAAAAGAGCGCCCTGACGCAGTTCTGCCGACCATGGGTGGGCAGACGGCGCTCAATGTCGCGCTTGCGCTGTTCAACGACGGTACGCTGGCCAAATATGGTGTCGAGATGATCGGCGCGGATGCGGAGGCGATCGACAAGGCCGAGGACCGGATCAAATTCCGCGACGCGATGACCAAGATCGGGCTGGAATCGGCACGCTCGGGTATCGCGCATTCGATGGACGAAGCGCTTGAAGTGCTGGAACGCACCGGTTTGCCTGCGATTATCCGGCCCAGCTTCACCATGGGCGGCACTGGCGGCGGGATCGCCTATAACCGCGACGAATTTATCCAGATCGTGACCGGCGGCCTTGATGCCTCACCCACGACAGAGGTGCTGATCGAGGAATCGCTGCTCGGCTGGAAAGAATATGAGATGGAGGTCGTGCGCGACCGCAACGACAACGCCATCATCATCTGCTCCATCGAAAATGTCGATCCGATGGGCGTCCATACCGGCGACTCGATTACCGTCGCGCCTGCGTTGACGCTGACCGACAAGGAATATCAGATCATGCGTAACGCGAGCATCGCTTGCTTGCGAGAAATTGGCGTTGAAACAGGTGGTTCGAACGTACAGTTCGCAGTGAATCCGAAGGATGGCCGCCTGATCGTGATCGAGATGAATCCGCGCGTTTCGCGGTCCTCGGCGCTCGCGTCCAAGGCCACCGGCTTCCCGATTGCCAAGGTCGCGGCAAAGCTTGCGGTAGGCTACACGCTCGACGAGATTACCAACGACATTACCGGCGCCACGCCAGCGTCGTTCGAACCGACAATTGACTATGTCGTCACCAAAATCCCGCGCTTCGCCTTTGAAAAGTTCAAGGGTGCCGAGCCGTTGCTGCACACGGCGATGAAGTCGGTGGGTGAGGTGATGGCAATTGGCCGCAACATCCACGAAAGCATGCAAAAGGCCCTGCGCGGTCTGGAAACCGGGCTTTCGGGCTTCAACTATATCGATGCTCTACGCGGCGCGTCGAAAGACGAACTGTCCGCCGAACTGTCGCGCGCTACCCCCGACCGCTTGCTGGTCGCGGCTCAGGCGCTGCGTGAGGGCATGAGCGTTGCGGAAATCCACGCCATCGCCAAGTTTGATCCGTGGTTTCTGGAGCGGCTCGAAGAAATCATTGCCGAAGAAAATGCCATCAAGGCAAATGGCCTGCCCAATGGCCCCGAGGCGCTGCGTCGTCTGAAGGCGATGGGATTTTCGGATAAACGTCTTGCATATCTGGCGGTGGAATCGCTCAATATCCGGCCCGGCATGGAAACCGCCGTGCGCCATGGTTCCGGCATTGCCATGCAGGCGGCACGCGCCATGGCCGGTGCGGTGACCGAGGAAGAAGTCCGCACGCTGCGCCACAAACTGGGCGTCCGTCCCGTGTTCAAGCGCATCGACACCTGCGCCGCCGAATTCGAGGCGAAGACGCCTTATATGTATTCGACCTATGAAGCGCCCAGCTTCGGCACGCCCGAATGCGAAAGCCAGCCGTCGGATCGCGAGAAGATAGTGATCTTGGGCGGCGGTCCGAACCGCATCGGGCAGGGGATTGAGTTCGACTATTGCTGCGTCCACGCCTGCTTTGCACTGGCAGATGCGGGCTATGAGACAATCATGGTCAACTGCAATCCCGAAACGGTGTCTACCGACTATGACACATCCGACCGGCTTTATTTCGAGCCGCTGACAGCCGAAGATGTGCTCGAAATCCTGCATGTCGAGCAGCAAAACGGCACGCTGAAGGGCGTGATCGTGCAATTTGGCGGGCAAACCCCGCTGAACTTGGCCAAGGCGCTTGAATCGGCCGGTATTCCGATCCTCGGCACATCGCCTGACGCGATTGATCTTGCCGAAGACCGCGAGCGTTTTGCCGCGCTCATCAACATGCTCAAGCTGCGGCAGCCTGAAAATGGCATCGCGCGCAGCCGGGAAGAGGCCATCGCGGTGGCCGAAAAGATTGGCTATCCAGTGTTGATGCGGCCTTCCTATGTGCTGGGTGGCCGGGCCATGGAAATTGTCGACACCCAGGCGCAGCTGGAAAATTATATCCAGACCGCCGTGATCGTCTCCGGCGACTCGCCGGTCTTGATAGACAGCTATTTGCGAGACGCCATTGAAGTCGACGTCGACGCGATTTGCGACGGTGACGATGTGGTCGTCGCCGGAATCCTTCAGCATATCGAGGAAGCTGGCGTGCACAGCGGCGACAGCGCCTGCACCATACCGCCGTATAGTCTTCCCGCCGACATCATCGCGGAAATACGGCGCCAGGCCGAATTGCTGGCGTTCAACCTGCATGTGCGCGGGCTGATGAATGTCCAGTTCGCGGTCAAGGACGGCAAGGTCTATCTGATCGAGGTCAATCCACGCGCGAGCCGGACCGTGCCCTTCGTCGCCAAAGCCATTGGCGCGCCAATCGCCAAGATTGCCGCGCGGGTCATGGCTGGCGAAAAGCTCAAGGACTTGCCACCGATCAATCTCGACATCGACTATATCGCGGTCAAAGAGGCGGTTTTCCCGTTCGACCGCTTCCCGGGCGTCGATCCCGTGCTGTCGCCCGAAATGAAATCGACCGGCGAAGTCATGGGTATCGACAAGGATTTCGCAACAGCCTTTGCAAAGTCGCAGATCGGTGCCCGGATGCCGCCGCCCATGGGCGGGAAGCTGTTCGTGTCGGTAAAGGACAGCGACAAGCCAGTCATCGTTCCTGCGGTGAAGCAGGCTATCGAATGCGGCTTTACCGTGTGCGCAACCGGCGGCACCGCAGACTATCTGTTGGCGCAGGGAATCGAAGTCGAACGGGTGAACAAGGTCGCACAGGGCCGTCCGCATATCGTCGACAAGATCAAGGATGGCGAAATCCACCTGATTTTCAATACGACGGAAGGCTGGCAGAGTCTGAAGGACAGCGAAGAAATCCGCCGTTCCGCGCTGGTGAACAAGGTTTCGCAATATACTACAGCCGCCGGAAGTGTCGCTGTGGCACAGGCGATTGCGTCGTTGCAGCAACGGCAACTTGAAGTTCGGCCACTTCAGGACTATTATTAAGGGAAGCAGTATCTCTCCCCTAAATTTGAAACTGCATATCGGATGGGTTTGACCGCTCCTCCGGTGGGGAAGTTTTTGTGACGAAGGGCAGCCAAAATGGCGAGTTTTGAAAAATATCCGATGTTGGCCGAAGGCTATGAAAAGCTGACGACCGACCTGAAGCGCCTCCGCGATGAGCGCCCGATGATTGTGGAAGCAATCGAGGAAGCGCGTGCACATGGCGATTTGTCGGAAAATGCCGAGTATCATGCTGCCAAGGAACGTCAGGGTCAGGTTGAAGCCGCGATTTCCGAAATCGAGGACAAGATCGGCCGTGCGCAGATTATCGATCCGTCGACCTTGTCGGGTGACAAGATCGTATTCGGTGCCACCGTCACCCTGCTGGACGAAGACGACAAGCCTGTACGCTACCAGTTGGTGGGCGAAACCGAGGCCGACGCAAAGGCTGGCCGGATTTCCTATAATTCGCCGTTGGGCCGTGCGTTGATCGGCCGTGTCGTCGAAGACGAAATCGAACTGACCGTGCCGTCAGGCGACAAATATTATCTCGTGTCGAAGATCGAGTTTATCTGATTTGACCCCGACACATCAAAATCATGCCGCCTTTTCCGCCCAAGAGCGGAGCGGCCTGGTTTTGAATGAGGTTTCTGGAATGCGATACGCCGTAGTTCCATTGGGAGACCGATGATGCAGTTCCCGCGCGGTCCTGTTACCAACGCACTTGTGGTTATCAATCTGGCGATCGCGCTGCTGCTGCTCGTGCCGCATTGGTGGGAATATGCCATCATATCCGGCGGGCTCTGGCCGATCCGGTTAAGTGGCGATAGCTCCCAATTTGAAGCCATTCGGTTCCTTGTTCCTGCATTTCTGACACCGTTGACGGCGGCATTCCTGCATGGCGGGCTGATGCATGCCATATTGAACATGGTCATGCTCCTGCTGATCGGGAAAATGGTCGAGCGCGTGCTGGGCGGCGGAATCTATATCTTCTTATATTTGATTGGCGCTTATGCGGCTGCGGGCACGGAATGGCTGGCGGCGGTGATGCAATGGCCGATGTCGGCGGACATGATGGCACCGGCCATCGGTGCTAGCGGGGCCATCTCCGCCATTATCGGTGCCTATGTCCTGCTGTTCCCGAATGCGCAGCCCAAGGCGTGGGGACCAATCCCTGCCAATATTGCACGTCCGGTGCACCTCACCCTTGCATGGGTGGCGCTTAATCTTGCTTTGGGATTTGTCGGACCGGGCCTTGGCATCAGTATTGCCATCTGGTCGCATATCGGCGGTTTTGTGGCTGGCCTGTTTCTGGCGCGCCCGTTACTTTTGTGGCGTTACCGCAAAGCCTGAACTGCAAAAGGTGGAGCGCCGCATAGCACGGCGCTCCCGAGCACCCTTATTCCTGAGGCTGTAGCAATTTGTGCAGATGCACGACGACATATTTCATTTCGGCGTCGTCGACCGTTTTTTGTGCTGCGGCACGCCAAGCCTCTTCCGCGGACGCATAGTCCGGGAACATGCCGACGATGTCGAGCTTTTCAAGATCCGTGAATTCCAGTGTCTGCGGGTCTTTGACCCGGCCCCCGAACACCAGATGCAATTTAGCTTCGCTCAAATTCTTGCCCCTTAATCCTTCTTTTTGGCCGCTTCCGTAGCGGCCACGCCCGCGGCCTTTACCGCTTCTGCGGCTTTGCTGACAAGGTCCCTAAATTGATCACGGACCGCATCGCCGTTCAGACCCAGACTGTCCACTTTCTCTTTACCCGCCGACTTCGCAGCCTTCGCCATTTCCTTGGCTTTCTTGTTCAGCTTCTTTCCGGTCTTGCCCATCAATTTGGTTTCGCGTTCGGTGCGGGGCAGCAAGGCGCCGACGATGGCGCCAATGGCTACGCCGCCCAGCACGATGGCAAGCGGGTTCTTATCGATGCCCTGCGAGGTTTTCTCGGCAGCCTTATGCGCGTAATCGCGCGATTGCTGCACACCGCGTGCGGCGGCTTCACGGCCCTTTTCATACGCATCTGCAGCCTTTTCACGGGCGGCCGCGCTTTTTTTGCTCGTCGTGGCCTTGGCCGATGCCAGACCTTCTTTTGCGCTGTGGGTCGCGGTTTTGATGCTGTCGCCGATCTTGCTCATATCTCGTTCCTGTCTCAGTTGCCGTCAGGCAAGTTGCTTTTACTCTTTCGCAGCTTTGAAAGCCAATTGGAAATAGGGCGGCGTGCGGCAAATAGAATTGCCCCCAAACCGACCGCCCCGATTAGCGGTGCATTTTTGCGGGCAAGCTGCGTGGCGTCTTCCGACACCTTCACCGCTTGCGTTTTTTTCCGCTGCAGAAACCGCCGGATCTGGTTGCGCGGGTGCAGAACATCCTGCGCGACCTCGACTGTCCCACGCAGCTTGCGGCGCAAGTTGCGCCGTTCCGCATCGGATAGGATTACGGATTTCCGATCAGTCACCTCGGGGTCCTTAGGTAATAGGGTCGTCATCTCGCTCAATCTCCGGGAAGTAAACCTTCCGCAGCCATTTTCGTGCCTTGAACCCGCAGATTATTCCGATAACGATGAACGCCGCCGTAACCGATAATGTGGCCCAGCCGGGTCCAATCACGGGCGACAATGTCAGCACCAGTCCGATCACAAGCGCGATGGCGGCCCCGCTAAATGCGAAGGCCGCAATGGCGCCGAACCGGAAAGACCATCGAAGCACGTGGCGGCTGTAATCCAGCCGGGACTGATAATAATTGACCTCAGCCCGGACAAGCGCACGCAGATCGTCGAGGACCAGCGTGACCTGTTCCACGGGCGATGTTTCGGACTCGGAGTCCGTCACGTCCTTGTCTGTGTTCTGATGCTCGTCCGTCATTCCACCCGCTTAACGGCCAATGGCCGTCTATGGCAATGCCACTGTTATGGAAATCAGGCGTCTTTGCCACCTGAACGGAACAGACGGGCCAGAACAAAGCCGACCGCTGCCGCTGCGCCGATGGCAACTGCTGGGCTTTTGCGGACAAACTGGCGGGCATCTTCGGCGAGGGCATCGACATCCTTGGCGTCGAGCTTGCTCGCAAAGCCGTCGACGGCATCGGCGGCGCCACGGGCGTAGTCGCCATATTGCTTGCCGACATTTTCGTCGATGGTCGCGGCGCTGTCGCGGATGAGCTTGCCGATGCTGCCAACCGCTTCGGTGGCGCGTTCTTTGCCCTTTTCAGCCGCAGCCTTCGCACTGTCGGTGGCTTTCGCCTTGAAATCATTCATGTCGGTTTTGACCTTTGCGGTAACATTCTCTGTCTTGCCCTTGGGCGGTGTTGCCTTGGCAACCGCCTTCGACGGTGCGGCCGGCTTTGCAGCGGCAGCGGTTGTGGTGGCGGTCTTTTTAGGGGCCGCTTTGGGCTTTGCCGCTGGCTTTGCAGCAGCTTTGGGTTTTGCGGTCTCGGCCATTTCGGAACTCCTTGGGGTTAGGGTGGACGTTACACAGGTCAGATATTTGTATTCAAGGTGCCTTAGTCAACTATAGCACCACAAAATAGATTATAAATCTTTATCTCTGCGCAACATTGCCAAATCAAAGGCAGAACGATAGAGGCGCGCATACGTTCCCTCAGCCACCAATTGGAGCCTTTCATGACCGGAATTATCGACATTCACGCCCGCGAGATACTGGACAGCCGGGGGAACCCGACGGTGGAAGTCGATGTGCTGCTGGAAGATGGCAGCTTCGGTCGTGCGGCGGTGCCCTCGGGCGCTTCGACCGGTGCCTATGAAGCGGTAGAAAAGCGCGATGGCGACAAGGCGCGCTACATGGGCAAGGGCGTGTTGCAGGCGGTCGAATCCGTCAACGGCCCTATCTCCGAAGCCTTGCTTGATCTGGATGCGGAGGATCAGGAAGATATCGACGCGGTCATGATCGACCTCGACGGCACCGATAACAAAGCAAATCTGGGCGCCAATGCCATATTGGGTGTCAGCCTTGCCGTGGCAAAGGCCGCTGCGGATGCCCGTGGTTTGCCGCTTTACCGCTATGTCGGGGGCGTAAACGCGCATGTCCTGCCCGTGCCGATGATGAACATCATCAATGGCGGCGAACATGCCGACAATCCCATCGATTTTCAGGAATTCATGGTGATGCCGGTCGGCGCCGATTCCATCGCGGAAGCCGTGCGCTGGGGTTCGGAGATTTTCCATACCTTGAAAAAGGGCCTGCACGAAAAGGGTCTGGCCACGGCGGTCGGAGATGAAGGCGGTTTTGCGCCCAATCTGGCGTCGACCCGTGACGCTCTCGATTTCATCATGGCATCGATTGAAAAGGCCGGCTTCAAGGTTGGCGACGACGTCGTCCTCGCGCTCGACTGCGCGGCGACAGAGTTCTTCAAAAATGGCAAATATGAAATTTCGGGGGAGGGCCTGTCGCTCAACCCGCATGAAATGGCCGACTATCTCGCTGCCTTGTGCAAGGACTATCCGATCCGCTCGATCGAAGATGGCATGAGCGAAGACGATTTTGAAGGCTGGAAGGCGTTGACCGACAAGATTGGCCATGAAGTCCAGTTGGTCGGTGACGATCTGTTCGTCACCAACCCGGAACGTCTGTCGATGGGTATCGGCAAGGGCCTCGCCAATTCGCTGCTGGTGAAGGTCAACCAGATCGGCACGCTGACGGAAACGCTGGCTGCCGTGTCGATGGCACATCGTGCATCCTATACTGCGGTTATGTCGCACCGTTCGGGTGAGACGGAAGATGCGACGATTGCCGACCTCGCGGTCGCGACTAATTGTGGGCAGATCAAAACCGGAAGCCTCGCGCGGTCGGACCGGTTGGCGAAGTACAACCAGCTGATCCGTATCGAGGAAGAACTGGGCGCCGCCGCTCAATTCGCCGGACGCAGCATATTCCGCTAATCCACATTCTTGCCTTGGCGCTGAAAATGGTGTTCTAATTCGGCATGGCCCAAGGCAAGAAGAATCCCCAATATGTCAAAACGGTCATCGGACCGGGGCTGGCGCTTGTCGCGTTGCTGGGGATCGCATCGTATGCGCTTTTAGGACCCACGGGGATCATCGCCTGGACCGATTATCGCGCCGCCTTGAGCGAGCGGAAAATCGAACTGGCCCAGTTGAAAAAGGAGCGGGACGCCTTGCGCAACCGGCAACTTTTGCTGGACCGCGACAATGTCGACCCTGACCTTGCAGGCGAATTGATGCGCAAGGAACTCAATGTAGTCGCGCCGGACGAGGTCGTCGTTCCGCTAAAGTAATAGCCCGGAACGCATAATGAATAGCTATGCACCCTGTTTCGTAGCGGAAAACCGCTTTTCACCTCGCGTGAATTTGACTAGGCGGGAAACACTTAACGCCTGAATATAGCAGCAGAGGATTACGCTTTGGCCAAGACCCCCGCGAAGAAATCCGCCCCCAAGAAAGCGAGTGTCAGCGAGGATCTATCCCGCGCAAACCGGGAGCGTCCCGCCGAGCCTGTTCCCTATAAGGCGACCAAAGAAGAGTTGCTGAAATTCTACCGCGACATGCTGCTGATCCGCCGGTTTGAGGAAAAGGCGGGGCAGCTTTATGGTCTGGGCCTGATTGGCGGCTTTTGCCATTTGTACATCGGCCAAGAAGCGGTCGCGATTGGGCTCCAGTCGGCGTTAACGCCCGGCAAGGATAGCGTGATTACCGGCTACCGCGACCACGGCCATATGCTTGCATATGGCATCGATCCCAATGTGATCATGGCGGAACTCACCGGCCGCGCGGCTGGAATTTCGCGCGGGAAGGGCGGGTCGATGCACATGTTTTCGACCGACCACAAATTTTACGGCGGCCACGGCATCGTCGGCGCGCAGGTCTCGCTGGGCGCGGGGCTTGCCTTTGGTCATAAATATTCCGGCGATGGTGGCGTCTGCCTTGCCTATTTCGGCGACGGTGCCTCCAACCAGGGGCAGGTCTACGAAAGCTTCAACATGGCCGAGCTTTGGAAGCTGCCGATCATCTTCGTGATCGAGAATAACCAATATGCCATGGGCACAAGCGTCAACCGCGCATCATCCGAAGACCAGTTGTACCGTCGCGGAGAAAGTTTCCGCATTCCCGGTATTCAGGTCGACGGTATGGACGTGCTAGCTGTACGCGGCGCGGCTGAGGTCGCGCTCGAATGGGTGCGCGGCGGCAATGGTCCGGTCTTGCTGGAAATGAAGACCTACCGCTATCGCGGCCATTCCATGTCCGATCCGGCCAAATACCGAAGTCGTGATGAAGTGCAGTCGGTCCGCGACAACAGCGACCCTATCGAAGGCTGCAAGGTCTATCTCGCGGAAATGGGCGTTGGAGAGGACGAATTGAAAGCGCTTGAAAAAGAAATACGGACCATCGTGAACGAGTCAGCCGATTTTGCGGAAAGCTCGCCCGAACCCGAATTGAACGAACTTTATACCGACGTGCTGGTGGAGCAATATTGATGGCAATCGAACTTAAAATGCCTGCGCTTTCGCCGACGATGGAAGAAGGCACCCTTGCCAAATGGCTCGTGAAAGAGGGTGATAGCGTCAAATCGGGCGATATTCTTGCCGAGATTGAAACCGACAAGGCGACGATGGAATTTGAGGCGGTGGATGAAGGTGTCATTTCTTCGATCACCATCCCTGAGGGCACCGACGGCGTAAAGGTCGGTACGGTGATCGCATTGATCGCCGGCGATGACGAAGCGGCCACCCCGCCGCCACCGCCCGCTGCCGCACCCGCTCCGGTTGCCGCCGCACCTGTTGAGGCACCTGAAGTTGCTGCCCCTGTACCGATCGCGACCGTTGCAAAATCTGATCCTGCGGTACCTGCGGGAACCGCGATGGTATCACTAACCTTACGCGAAGCCCTACGCGATGCGATGGCGGAGGAAATGCGCCGCGACGACCGCGTCTTTGTGATGGGCGAGGAAGTCGCCGAATATCAAGGCGCGTATAAGGTCACCCAAGGTCTGCTCGCCGAATTTGGCGCACGTCGTGTTATCGACACGCCGATTACCGAATATGGCTTTGCCGGTATCGGAACGGGCGCGGCAATGGGCGGATTGCGGCCGGTTATCGAGTTCATGACCTTCAACTTCGCGATGCAGGCCATTGACCACATCATCAATTCGGCTGCCAAGACCAACTATATGTCGGGCGGCCAGATGCGGTGCCCGATTGTCTTCCGTGGCCCGAACGGTGCAGCCGCACGTGTCGGCGCACAGCACAGCCAGAATTATGCGCCATGGTACGCCAGCGTCCCCGGCCTGATTGTAATCAGTCCCTATGATGCGGCCGATGCAAAGGGTCTGTTGAAGGCCGCGATCCGGTGCGAAGATCCGGTCGTATTCCTTGAAAACGAGCTGCTGTATGGCCGCACATTCGACATTCCCGATCTGGATGACCATGTTTTGCCCATCGGCAAGGCGCGCATCATGCGGGAAGGGACCGATGTCACCCTCGTCAGCTATTCCATCGGGGTGGGCATGTCCTTGGAGGCTGCGGAAGTTCTGGCTGGCGAAGGCATCAGTGTGGAAGTCATCGACCTGCGCACTATCCGTCCGCTCGACAAGGCGACCATTCTTGCAAGCCTGGCGAAGACAAACCGTCTTGTCATTGCGGAAGAAGGCTGGCCGGTCTGCTCGATCGGGAGCGAAATCGTCGCCATTTGTATGGAAGACGGGTTCGACGACCTCGACGCACCTGTGATCCGCGTGACCAACGAAGATGTGCCGATGCCTTATGCGGCCAATCTGGAAAAGGCGGCGCTCGTCAATCCTGCCAAAATCGCGGCAGGGGTGCGCAAGGTGCTGGGTCGTTAAGACCCAGCAACATGCATTTTAATCAGGTGCAGGTCGCGGCTGGAGCAGCCTCTGTATTGTAGACCTGGGTCAAGTCGCGCGCGTCGCGGACCATCATTGCGGCAATTGCGTTGATATTCTCATAGTCCTTGATGGCAAAGCCATTCAGGAACAACGGCCGATAACGGTAATGCACTTCGGCAAACATGACGGGTGTCCCGGCAGGAGCGGTGACCTGACGGCCAGCAGGACCCATCGCATCCATATTCTGGCCGCTTGGCTGACCAGCTACGCCATATTGCGGCGTATAAGTGGTCGCAAGACCGCGGCAGCGTTGCCAGGCGATTTTCAATTTGCCGGTAGGGTTCGGGTTAGCCACGGTTTCCAGACTGGACAACACGATCCGGCCGTTCGGCACCATATTTCCGTCTTCTTCATGGCTGCCATAGATGTCGAGTTCGCCCGCGTGAATTTCTGCGCCGGTGAAAAGGTCATTGATCTGCGTTTCGGTGATCTTCTTGTTGGCGAGCGGGTCGCCTTCACCGATACGGGCGGCGTTATCCGCCACCTGCAAGGCCAACTGCGACACCTGTGTCGAGTCATTGGCGTAATTTGCCAACTCAGCGCCGGAAGCGACGAAAACCATGAAGACAGGCGCGATGAAGGCGAATTCGATCAGCGCGAGCCCGCTTTCATTCTTCGCAATCGAAGGCGAATTGCCCAAAAATTTCCGGAGTTTCTTACGCATCTTCACACTTTCGCGTAATGGCCGCAGCCTTTTGCCCATAGGGCTGGTTCGCAATCACCGTGGACGCGGTCAGCGTCACCCGGTCGTTAACACCGAGAAGCCCGGCCAATGGAAACAGGCGGTCATAGCTGATCGTCGCCGAATATTTCACCGCGTCGCGGGTATAACCCTGACCGTCGGCAATACCGTCGGCATCAAACGTACTGTTGTTGTTCTCGTCGATGTAATTTTCGTCATTATTACATTCGCCGTCGCTGTTGGTGTCATCCCACACTTCGCTTTCAGGGAAAGCTGCGTCGGTGAACGTACGGAAATAAGAGCGGCTAAAGCTATCCGCGTCGAATTCAGCGGTGCGATGGACAGCGGTCACCTGGTCGATCACCTTTTGATCGACGGCGGCTTGCACTTCCTCGACGGTGCCAGTCTCTAGCGCAGAGTCGCGCGCGGCCTTGTTGATGGCACCTTGCAGAACAGACTGCATATAGAGCGTATGGCCGAAGTCGAAGCCGCCAAAGAGCAGCGTGAACATCACCGGTGAAATAACCGCGAACTCGACGATGGACGTACCTTCGCGGTCATTTACGAACTTCAAAAATGGCTTGTGCAATTTGGTAAGCATTGTGATTACCCCGTCAGCTTGAGTTCGGAAATGGATTCAGCGATCTTGTTGAAGGACTCGATCAGCAACTGCGTGTTCGACGCCTGGAAGAAGTGGTTGTTGGTCGTCGTAGCGCAATTTCGCATCCGCGTGGTCGTCGCAACATCGGTTGTTCCGTAATAGACGACCCACAAAGTCACACCGTTGTTACCCAGATTTTTGATGGCCGTGCAAAGCGCCGTCGTCCGGGCGTCGGTCGCAGCGTTCAAATTCAAAATAGTAGGATTGGTCCCGAGCGGTGTACGGCGACGGTCCCAGCCTTCGATACCATAAGGCGTGTAGTTGCTTCCCACATTGTAGGTTTCACCGTCGGTCATAAAGATCAAATGCCGCTGGATTTCCTGTCCATCCGGCGTCGTGGCATTTTCGTCAGCGAAAATCCCCGTTGGAGACAAAAGTCGCGCGCCCCAGATGAGGCCAATATCGTGATAGGTGTTTCCACCAGGTGTCAACGCATTCACATAATTCTTGTAATTCGTAGCGCCTGTAGCATCTCGATAGGCCGCGAGTTTGCGTGCCGCCGCCGTCGGGCAACCCGGGCTTGTATTGCGCGACATGCCCGACGGATTTGACGTGCTGGTCGTAGAGCGCCAGACGTCGGCAAGGACAGGTTCATAGTAAGAAGAACCGCCAGCATCAAAGACGACCCAGTTATGGCGTCCCCAAACAGCGTTTTGCAGTTGGAAGCCCCAACGGGTTGCTTCATCGCCTGTATCCGGGATCATATCGATGTCGAGGTCAAAAGCTTCATCAGGTATCGGGCTGAATTCGTCGCTAGGGTCACCATCTTCGTTGCGGACGGTCTGCCGTTCTTCGATACAGCCGGTCCAAGCGACGGTCGCGTTGGATACTATCCTGATGTTGGAAGCGCTCGAGCTGCCCGACAAGTTCACCGAAATCGTGGATTCATTCAGAGGCAGAGCAATTGAGGCATTGTAGGCAGTGCTCGTGTTGTCGCCACCTCCGTTTTTCAACGCAGACACATTAAACTCAACTGGTTTATAAACCCAACCGGTAATCCGTTGGCGCTGGACCCACACTAGGGGGCGGCTAGATACGCCGCCGGTCTGGGTTTTGGTGTACGTCGTGGAATGGTTACGGCGCTCTAAAAAGCAGCTTGTCGTCCCGCTACGGTTTTCCCAGACATAGCGATGTTGCGTGACTGTGAACGGGCGCGTTTGTTGGTAGGAAGTTACCTGCTCCGAAGCTGGGTAAACCGGCGGATTGTTCGTTGTGCCGACGGCCGTTGTTGTGGTGGTGCCGCCGCTTTCCGTAAGCCCGGTCAGAGTGTTTCCGCTACCTGAAAGATTGTTAAATGTGTCGCAGCTTGTGCTGTTGGTTGCGGAAGCTTGGCGGAATGATTTCGAGCCTTGAAGCGTAGTTACACTGCCCGATGTAATGTCGGTCCAGCCGCTGGTGCTCTGCCGCGTATTGTAAGGACTGGATGGCGGAGACGCGGGTGTCCAGTTGTTCAGCCAACCTGTGGTTGCACTCGCTGTGCCCAGTGTCCAGGTCCAGACATTCTCCAGATCGGCCTCGCGCGACTGGAATGTTTGCGTGTTCTTATAATAACCATTCTGCAGGATGTTGCCGATATTGACCTGCTCGTCGAACGGCACAAAGCCGAAGCGAAGCTGCGTCAGGGTCGACAAGTCGCCGATGGGGTTGGACGTTTTGTAGCAATCGGCCGGTGCGACATCGTCGATATTCTGGCGGGCAAGCGCTTCGTAGAAGCATTTGGTTGCTCGCTTCAAACCGTTGATCTTGGACAGACCGGTAGGGTCACCTGGAATCGCGCTCGACATCGATCCGGTCACGTCGAACACGAACATTACGTCGGTGTGCGGAATTTTCATCTGGCTGGTGCAGGTCACCGATACGGTGCGCTCTTCTTCGCCCAATATGCGCATCAGCGTCATCGGGACGTCGGCTGATGCTGTACCGGATACGGTGCCGTTGGATTCAACAAAGTTGCGCGTCCGGTTTTCCGAGCCCAGATAGCCATTTTCGAAGTTGAAATCGAACATCTGCAACCCACCCAGATAGGTTGCGTCGTTGTTGCGGTTGCCGTCATTGTTGACGTCCCAGCGGCCATTGCCCATGATTTTGCGCGAAGCGAGCGATCCCGCGTCGCAGCCAGCCTGAAGCCGGTTTTTCACGGAATAGAGGCGCGCCATGTCGACCGCGCCACCCACCAGTCCGGCCATAGGAAAAAGAGCCGCCGCGAATATCGCTACGGTGTTGCCAGACTGGTCCTTGCGCAGACGTGCGAGAATTCCGGTCCGCTTTTCAGCGTCGGTCTTTGCAGTCATTGTGGCGTTCCCCTGTTCCACAGATTAAAATTCAATGTTAGTGATTACCAAATCAGAGTAAGTGCTTCTTAAATTTAAATGGTTAGTGGCCCGTTAACTTTGATTTGCCCTGCAGATCTCTTGGGTTTTGGGAAAATGACCGCATCTTTCGAACAACTTTCACCGCCCCAGCGACTCGCAATCGTCTATGCACCTGCAAAGGTTAGGGATGCGTTTGCGCTGCTTTTGCAGTTTGACGAGCGGCTGTCGGATATCGTGAGCCGGATCACCGAACCGATGATCGGGCAGCTCAAACTGGCCTGGTGGCGGGACGCGCTGAATGCTGCGCCCGGGCAGAGGCCGAAGGGGGAGCCGTTGTTGTCGGCTCTGTCGGAAATGGACCGACCGGAACTGACCGCCGCCGCGCATCGGCTGGTGGACGCATGGGAAATGCTTTTGATGGAGGAGCAATGGTCCGATGCCCTGCTCGACCGCTTTGCCGCTGCACGGGGCGAGGCGGTCTTTGCAGGCTTTGTGGGGCTTTTGGCAAAGGATTTACCGGTGGCTCCTATGGCGCAGGAATGGGCCAAGCGCGATCTTGCGGCCCGCTATCCCAAGGCCATGCCCGCGACCCTATCCCTGCGCACCGAAACACTGCCAAGCCAGCGCCCGCTGCGGCCACTTACCCTGCTGGTGATGCTGTCGAGAGGGGTGTCTGGGCCCCGGCTGATTTGGCATGGCTTGACGGGACACTGATTTTGCGGTCATGACGTCATTTCATGCTAGGGGTATGGAATTGCAGAGAATTTTAGTTGGTGGATTGGCGGCCTTGCTGTTCATGGCAGGCAGTTTTTGGCTCTGGCAGATACAAGCGTCGACGGAAAATGCGATACCTACCGCGCCGCCGCCGCCCGTCGCCTTGGATGATGCGCTACCCTCCGCAGGTCCGGACGCGCCGCTCGTCGGACCCGCCCTGCCAATCCCGCCCGAGGCACCCAAGGCGAGCCGGGAAGAGGTGCGCTTCAACCGCTATGACCGAAACCGGGACGAGCTCATCTCACGCGTCGAGATGATGGGCAGCCGGACCAAGGCATTCCGGCAGCTCGACAGGGATGGAAACAATCTGCTCACATTTGAAGAGTGGGCGGTTGCGACCGGGGAGCGTTTTGCGATGGCCGACCTAAATCGCGACAGCCTGCTGACCCGGAAGGAGTTCGTCCGCACCCGCCCGAAAGTGGCGCCCAAGCCTGCCTGCCGTTGCTGACCGCGGTCAGATTAGCGCCGCGGGCCCAATTCTGCGTGGATAGGAAGTGCCGAGTCATTTGGGTTGCGCAGCAACAAACGCCGCGGTTCCCAAGGTCCGGGTAAAGTCCAATGCCCCGTACCTTCGGCATCGAAACCGAAGCGGCCATAATATTCGGGGTCACCTATCATCACCATGGGTGGATCATCCGGCCGGATCGCGGCGAGCATGGCGTTCATCAACTGGTGGCCTAGCCCCCGATTTTGCCAGGCAGGCGCAACCGCAACAGGGCCGACCAACAGGATCGGCGTGGTGTCGGCGGCGATCGGCCAACACTGGATGCTGCCAATGCATTGCTTGTCTTCAACGATGCCAAAGGAAAGATGGTCGACGACCGGCATCCCCTGACGCAGCTTATAGGCCGTGCGTTGGTGCCGGTCGGTGCCGAAGGCGTCGTCGAGAAGCGTTTCAACATCCGCAAACGGGACTTGGTTCAAGGAAAGCAAAGGCATGGTCGTCAATTCTGTTCGGGATCAGGTTCGCGTTTCGACACGAGCAAGAGGGCGAGCAAGGTCACGATACTCAACCCCGCCGCCACCAGAAAAGGCGCGCCCGGGAAATAGACAGGTGCCCCGTCGGAGGTAAAGGTTGCGAGAATATTGTTGTAGACCAGTTGCGCCATCAAAAAGGCGAGGGCGGACATGCTGCCGTTCAGACCCTGTAATTCGCCCTGCTGGCTAGGCGGAGTGCGGCGGGACATCATGGCGTTGATCGCGGGCATCGCCATACCGGAAAATCCGTTCAGCACATTGAGCAGCAGCGCAATCGCACCATTGGTTAGAAAAGCCGTAATCGTGAAACTCGCCAGTCCGAACGCCATGCCGATTATCGCGGTATTCCGCTCGCCAAAGCGTTTCACGGCGCGGCCGATAACCATCGACTGGAACAGCAGCAGCGAAACCCCCACCAGCGTGAGCGAAATGCCGACCATCTTGCTGTCCCAACCAAATTGGATCGGGGCGAAAAAGGTCCATGACGCGGGGTAGATGTTGGTCGCGCTCACCCACAGAAAATAGATGGATGCGATCGGCAATATGCCTTTGATCTTTGACAAATTGGCCAGGGCTCCAAGCGGATTTGCGCGCCGCCATTGGAAGGGCCTTTGTCGTTCCTTGGGCATCGTTTCGGGGAAGACGAAATAGCCGTAGATCCCGTTGGCAAAGGCAAGCCCTGCAGCAAGAAGGAAGGGCAGGCGCGTTCCATAATCTGCAAGCAGCCCGCCCATGGCCGGCCCCAATATGAAGCCCAACCCAAAGGCTGCGCCCACTTTGCCGAAGCTCGCCGCCCGGTCTTCTGCGCGCGACATATCGGCCATGGCAGCGTTGGCTGGGCCGAAAATGGCCTCCAGACCTCCCGCAATCGAGCGGCCAATGAACAGCCAGATGATTGAAGGTGCCAACCCCATCAGCAGGAAATCAACACCAAAGCCGAACAGGGAAAACAGGAATACCGGGCGACGGCCGAAACGGTCCCCCAGATTGCCCATCATCGGACCAAGCAGAAACTGGAAGATCGCGTATGCCGCACCTATCCACGCCCCCAAACGGGTGGCTTCCGACAGGCTAGCGCCGGTCAGTTCCCGGATCAGATCCGGCAAAACCGGCGTAATGATGCCGAAGCCCACGGCATATATAAACACCGTCAACAGGACGAAGCGTTGCGCACGTTTCTGCAGAACGGGGTCGGTAAACATGCCGCCTACTGTCAGCTAGACCCCATTTTGTCCAACGGATTGTCATGTCTTTACATTATATCGGCAGAGCAAAATTGCCTTGGGCGGGAACTTCGATTAGCGTCCTGATGTTATACCGAAATCAAAAGGGAGCAGACCTTGAACGATCAGGAAATTCCAGCCGAAACGGTTGAGACCGTAACGGTAGCCCAACCCGCCCCGTCACCGGTAACCGAAAAGAAGAAATTTGATTTTCAAGGAACGCTTGTCCTCGTGGCCGGTGTCGGCGCACTTTTGTGGGGCCTTGTCTCTGCCGTTGGTACTGGCTGGGGTTTTTGGGAATATACCAGCGGGCTGAAGGGCGTAACCTGGGCATTCTTTCTTGGCATCGGCGCGCTCCTGTTCGGTTTATTGTTCGGATGGCGGGCGCGTAAGTCTATTTCGCCTCCGCCACGCAACCGGCGCTGGGCCGGGATGCTGGTTGCCCTAATTTATGTCGGTTGGGTTGGCACCTTCTTGGTGTCGGCGCTGACCGTTCCGGCCATCCACGACATCTCGACCGACTTGGCAGACCCGCCATCCTTCCAGACGCTGCAATTGCGTGCGGATAATCTGGATAATGTGCCCGGAGCCGATGATGCGGAAATGAAGGGCCTGACACCTCAGCAACGTTGGGTAACAGTCCACCAGAAATCCTATGGCGATATCCGCTCGGTGCGGATCAATGAGCCGGTGCCCACGGTAGTTGCGAAAGCCGAACGGCTAGCCAAGGATCGCGGCTGGGACATCGCGGTATCTCTGCCCGAAGAGGGAAGGTTGGAAGCAACCGAAACAAGTGCCTTTTTCCGGTTCAAGGATGATGTCGTTATTCGCGTTCGTCCGACAGATACAGGTGAGGGCAGTGTCGTCGATATGCGCTCTGTCAGCCGCGTTGGAGTTAGCGACCTTGGCATGAACGCAAAGCGCGTCCGTTCATTTTTAGGTGATTTGACAGGAACGGTGACGGCAGCGCGCTAAAGCGCCGCCGTCACAGGGTTTCGTTATTTCTTGGGGGTGAGTTTCAACAGCCGCCCTTCGGAACCTGCGCGCTGGTCTTCCAGCACCCAGATCGCACCATCAGGTCCTTGCTCGACCTCGCGGATACGTGCGCCCATGTCCCACTGGTCGGCCTTGTTGGCACTCTCGCCATCCAGCTTGACCCGGACCAGCGCCTTGGCACCAAGGCCGCCTATGAAAGCGCTGCCTTTCCAGTCTTTGAACAGATCGCCCGAATAGATCATCAGGCCACCCGGCGAGATTGCCGGGTTCCAGAAAACCTTGGGTGCTTCAAATCCGTCACCGGGCGCATGGTCAGGCAAGTCGTCGGTCGCGGCACCATAGTTGCGGCCGTTGGATACCTTGGGATAGCCGTAATTTGCAGCCTTTTTGACAAGGTTCAATTCGTCTCCGCCCTCAGGGCCCATTTCCTGGTTCCACAAACGCCCTTGGGCATCGAACGCGATCCCTAACGGATTCCGGTGTCCGTAGGACCAGATTTGCGATTTGATGCGGCCCTGATCGTAAAAAGGGTTATCGGACGGGACCATTCCGCCGTCGGTCAAGCGCACGATCTTGCCAAGATTTTGGTTGAGGTCTTGCGCAGGCTGGAATTTCTGCCGCTCGCCGCTGCTGATATAGAGCATGCCGTCAGGACCGAATGCCATGCGATGTCCATAATGGCCCTGACCTGACACTTTGGGTTCCTGCCGCCAGATGACCTGAACATCGGTCAAGGCCGGCTTCGAAGCTTTCAGGTCCAGCTTGCCTCGTGCGACCGCAGCGCCGAAACCGCCTTCGCCCGCCTCTGCATAGCTCAGATAGACATAGCCATTATTGGCGAAGTCGGGATGCAGTATCACATCGCCCAGGCCACCCTGACCGCCATAGGCAACGGTCGGGACGCCTTCGACATCGACGACAGCGCCTTCATTTTCCCAAAGCTTCAGCTTCCCCTTTTTCTCGGTAACCAGCGCATAGGGCGTGCCGGGAATGAACGTCATTGCCCAAGGTTCGTCGAAATCGGCAACCACAGTCGTTTCAAAAGGCTTGTCGCTACTGCTGGTGGGGGCCGCATCGCTGACTGACGGTTGGCATGCGGCCGCAAGAAACGAGGTACACAGTAAAAGGGGGATTTTCTTCATTGGGAGATGCTCCTTCTCTTCGGATGAACGCAAATTGGGTTGTCGATGTTCCAATAGCAAGAGGCTTGCATAATCCCGATGCGAGATATATACGGGTCACATCCTTACATCGCGAGATTTTGGAACGGTTGGCGCCGGATGGGGCCGGCACGCTAAAGCCTTGCATGCTGTAACAGAAAGAATGACGTTGCCCGATTTAGACAAGTTAGCCGCATTGATCGCGCCCGAAGCCAAAGCCCTTGGCTTTGATGTGGTGCGCGTCGCGTGGTTTGAAAACGGCGCACAGGGCAGCGATGAGCCGACATTACAGGTGATGGCGGAGCGTCCAGATACACGCCAACTGGGTATAGATGATTGCGCGGCTTTGTCGCACCGCATTTCAGACCGTTTCGACGAACTAGACCCGATTGAAGAGGCCTATCGCCTTGAAGTCAGCTCGCCGGGTATTGACCGTCCGCTGACGCGACTTGCCGATTTCGCCGATTGGGCAGGGCATGAAGCCAAGATCGAGCTGGCCGAGCCTATGGATGGCCGCAAAAATATCCGCGGCGATCTGGCTGGTGTCGAAGGCGATACTATTTTGGTGGACGACCGTAAGGCGGGCCGCCTGACTTTCCCTTATTCCGCACTTGGCCATGCCAAGCTGCTCTTGACAGACCGCCTGATTGCGTCGACTGCCCCCATCAACAGTGATGGGGCCGACGAAGTCGAGGCGGAACCCATTAACGACGAAGCACAGGAAGACGAAGACAATGGCTAATACGATTGCCGCGAACAAGGCTGAATTGCTCGCAATTGCGAATGCGGTTGCCAGTGAGAAGATGATCGACAAGGCGATTGTCGTCGAAGCGCTTGAAGAAGCGATCCAGCGTGCTGCCCGTGCACGTTATGGTGCCGAGAACGACATCCGCGCAAAGCTGGACACCCAGACCGGTGATCTTCGCTTGTGGCGCGTTGTGGAAGTCGTCGAAGAAGTCGAAGACTATTTCAAGCAGGTGGACCTGAAGCAGGCTGAAAAGCTGCAAAAAGGTGCGGCCGTTGGTGACTTTATCGTCGACCCGCTGCCTCCCGTTGATCTGGGCCGCATCGATGCCCAGTCGGCGAAGCAGGTCATCTTCCAGAAGGTCCGCGATGCCGAGCGCGAGCGTCAATATGAAGAGTTCAAGGAACGTGCGGGTGAAATTATCACCGGTGTCGTGAAGTCGGTTGAATTTGGCCATGTTGTGGTCGACCTCGGTCGTGCCGAAGGCGTTATCCGCCGCGACCAGCAAATTCCGCGCGAAGTCGTCCGCAATGGCGACCGCGTCCGTGCCCTCATCATGAAGGTCCAGCGCGAAAATCGTGGCCCGCAAATTTTGCTGAGCCGTGCACATCCCGACTTCATGAAGAAGCTGTTCGCGCAGGAAGTTCCCGAAATTTACGACGGCGTGATCGAAATCAAGGCTGCTGCGCGTGATCCCGGCAGCCGTGCGAAGATCGGTGTCATCAGCTATGACAGCAGCATCGACCCTGTCGGTGCCTGCGTCGGCATGAAGGGCAGCCGCGTGCAGGCCGTCGTTCAGGAAATGCAGGGCGAAAAGATCGACATCATCCCCTGGTCGGAAGATACCGCAACCTTCATCGTGAACGCGCTGCAGCCCGCAACGGTTAGCCGCGTGGTCATCGACGAAGAAGAAGGCCGCATCGAAGTTGTCGTGCCTGATGATCAGCTGAGCCTTGCCATTGGCCGTCGCGGACAGAATGTCCGTCTGGCGTCGCAATTGACCGGCCGCGGTATCGACATCATGACCGAGGCGGAGTCGAGCGAGAAGCGCCAGAAGGAATTTGTCGAACGTTCGGAAATGTTCCAGCAGGAACTCGACGTTGATGAAACGCTTGCACAGTTGCTGGTTGCCGAAGGCTTCAGCGAACTGGAAGAAGTCGCTTATGTCGATCCGTCGGAAATCGCCGCGATCGAAGGCTTCGACGAAGACCTCGCCGCCGAATTGCAGAGCCGCGCACAAGAAGCACTTGAGCGTCGTGAAGAAGCCAACCGCACCGAGCGCCGCGAACTGGGCGTTGACGATGCGCTGGCAGAATTGCCGATCCTGACCGAAGCCATGCTTGTTGTGTTGGGCAAGGCGGGCATCAAGACGCTCGACGATCTGGCAGATCTTGCCACGGACGAACTTATCCAGAAGGCCCGCGAACCGCGCCGGAACGAACGGAGCGATCGTGAAACGCGCCGCAACCGCACCGAAGACAAGGCCGGAATTCTGGCAACCTTCGGATTGTCGGAAGAGCAAGGCAATGAAATCATCATGGCCGCGCGCGCACATTGGTTTGAAGAGGAGGACGCCGTTGCAGCGGAAAACTCCCAATGAGGACCGACACTCCCCAATAAGGAAGTGCATATTATCTGGTGAGCATGGCGACCGCGCCGCGCTCATCCGGCTCGCGCTCGGTCCAGACGGCAGTGTGGCACCGGATCTCTTCGCCAAGGCCCCCGGTCGTGGCGCATGGATCGGTGTCGACCACGCCGAATTGTCCAAGGCTCAGGCCAAGGGTAAATTGGCCGGATTGCTGCGCCGTGCTTTCAAAACCGACAAAATCGAGATCATCGATGACCTTGCGGGGCGCATTGACCGTGGGCTGGAAAAGGCTTTTCTTGACCGGCTGGGCTTGGAAGCAAGGGCAGGGCACCTTATCTTGGGTGCCGAGAAAATCGATACAGCATCCCGCAGCGGCCAGGTCCGGCTTTTGCTCCACGCATCGGACGCAAGTGCCGACGGCAGCGGCAAGCGCGACCAAGCCTGGCGCGTGGGCGAAGATGCCGAGGGTTCCGGCAAGGGCGGCGTAAAGCTTCCGGTGGACCGGGATGCGTTGTCGGCGGCGCTTGGACGGCAGAATGCTGTGCATGTTGCCTTGATCGATCAAAAAGCAGCGGACAGGGTGATGCATCATCTTGGACGCTGGCTAAATTTCAAAGGATGCAGTAAGGCGCCCCTCGATTCCGCAAGCAATGCTTCGGACGCGCGGGGCCGTGATACTGACATCTCCGCTATTGACTGAGTAAGGACGGGTTCTGTTTCGATGAGTGATGATACCAATAACAAGCCGACATTGACGCGCAAGCCGCTTACCTTGAGCCGCTCGCTCGAGTCTGGTGAAGTCAAACAGACCTTTAGCCATGGCCGCACCAACAAGGTTGTGGTCGAGGTGAAGCGCAAGAAGTTGGTAGGCAAGCCCGGCTACGCACCCGAACCCGAGGTCGCCGCCCCCGCGCCACCACCCCCGCCACCACCTCCGCCTCCTGTAGCTGCGGCCCCTGCGCCACGTCCTGCGCCAAACGACATGCTCAGCCGTCAGGAGCGTCAGGCCAAGTTGCTGCGCGAAGCGGAAGAAGCCCGCCTTGCCATGCTCGAAGAAAGCCGCCGCCGCGAAGACGAAGCGCGCGCCCGTGCTGCCGAAGAAGAAAAGCGCCGCGCCGAAGAAAACCGCAAGGCGGAAGAAGCACCTGCTGCACCCACGCCTGAGCCTGTTGTGGAGCAGGAACCCGAACCTGCCGTCAGCAATGACGACGGAGCCGCACCTGCGCCACGCCGCTTTACCCCTGTGGAATCGCCCAAGCGTCCTGCGGCTGCCCCGGCACCGACCGAGCGTGAGCGCGAGGAAGCCAAAAAGGCACCGCATCGCCCGACCCGTGACCGCACCGCCGATCGCCGCCAGTCTGGCAAGCTCACCGTAACCCGCGCGCTTGATGATGATGAAGGCGCACGCGCCCGTTCGCTCGCGGCGTTGAAGCGTGCCCGCGAAAAGGAAAAGCGCCTGCATGGCGGTGGCAACCGTCAACAGCAGCCCAAGCAGAGCCGCGACGTTGTCGTGCCCGAAACCATCACGGTGCAGGAACTCGCCAACCGTATGGCCGAAAAGGGCAGCGACTTAGTCAAGGCCTTGTTCAAGATGGGCATGCCGGTCACGATCAACGAAACGATCGACCAGGATACCGCAGAATTGCTGGTCGAAGAATTTGGCCACAACATCACCCGCGTTTCCGACGCCGATGTTGACATTGTGCATGACGAAGACGTCGATGCGCCCGAAACGCAAAAGCCGCGTCCGCCGGTTGTCACGGTCATGGGCCATGTCGACCACGGCAAGACCTCGCTGCTCGATGCCCTGCGCGGTGCGAATGTCGTATCGGGTGAAGCCGGTGGCATTACCCAGCATATCGGCGCTTACCAGGTGAAGGCGAAGGACGGTTCCGTCATTACCTTCCTCGACACGCCGGGCCACGAAGCTTTTACCCAGATGCGCCGCCGCGGCGCTTCGGTGACCGACATCGTGATCCTCGTGGTCGCCGCTGACGACGGCCTGATGCCGCAGACAATCGAAGCCATCAAGCACAGCAAGGAAGCTGGCGTGCCGATGATCGTCGCGATCAACAAGGTCGACAAGGAAGGCGCAAACCCGCAAAAGGTCCGTGAACGCCTACTCGAACATGAAGTGATCGTCGAACAGATGGGCGGCGATGTGCAGGATGTTGAAGTTTCCGCACTGAAAAAGACCGGCCTCGACACATTGCTCGAAAAGCTGGCGCTTCAGGCCGAGGTTATGGAATTGAAAGCCAATCCTGATCGCGCCGCCGAAGCAATCGTGGTCGAAGCCCAACTCGATAAGGGACGCGGTGCCGTCGCGACGGTACTCGTCAAGCGCGGCACGCTGAAGCGTGGCGACATCTTTGTTGTCGGGTCGGAGAGCGGAAAAGTCCGTGCCCTGATCAACGACAAGGGCCAGCAGGTTACCGAAGCAGGTCCTGCAACACCTGTGGAAGTGCTCGGTCTGACCGGCGTGCCTTCGGCAGGCGACGTTTTGACGGTTGTCGAAAATGAAGCACGCGCTCGCGAAGTTGCCCTTTACCGTAAGGAACAGTCGACCAAGGTCCGTACGGCCCAGGTTACGCCGAACCTTGAAAATCTGTTCGACAATCTGTCGGCCACACGGGCGAAAGAATATCCGGTGGTTATCAAGGGCGATGTGCAAGGTTCGGTCGAAGCGATCGTTACCGCGCTCAACAATATCTCCACCGATGATATCAAGGTCCGCGTTTTGCTGGCCGGTGTCGGTGGTATTACCGAGTCCGACATGCTTTTGGCAGCCGCGTCCAACGCGCCGCTTATCGGTTTCAACGTGCGTCCGAACACCAAGGCCGCTGCGCTCGCCAAGCGGGATCGGGTGCGCCTGAAATATTTCGACGTGATCTATCACCTGACCGCCGACATTGCGAAAGAGATGGCAGGCGAATTGGGTCCGGAAATCATCGAAACGGTCGTCGGTCGTGCCGAAGTCAAGGACGTGTTCAAATCGGGCAAACGCGACAAGGCAGCCGGTCTTCTGGTTACCGAAGGCGTTATCAAGAAGGGCCTGCACGCCCGTCTTACCCGCGACGATGTCATCGTTTCGAAAACGACAATCGCATCGCTGCGTCGCTTCAAGGATAACATCGACGAAGTCCGCGCGGGCCTCGAATGCGGTGTTGTCTTGGCCGACACGAACGATGTCATGGCAGGCGATATGCTTGAAGTCTTCGAAATCGAGGAGCGTGAACGGACATTGTGACCGAGGAGGAGCAGGAAGCCGCTGACGATAAGGCGTTTGAACGCGCCAAAAAAGCAGGTGGCTGCATGCTTGACGGTTGTTTCTTCTGGACTGTCACCTCGGTTGTAGTTTTGACAGCCGTTCCGGTAATGAGGTTGTTTTGATGGCCAAACATAATGATGTCTCGCCAGAAGGGCGCTCCGTCCGCTTGCTGCGTGTAGGCGAGCAATTCCGCCATATCCTGTCGGAACTGCTCGCGCGCGGCGAAGTGCATGACGATGTCCTCAACAGCCACAGTGTCAGCGTCACCGAAGTGCGGATGTCGCCCGACCTGCGCCACGCCACGGCTTTCATCAAGCCGCTCCTCGGCGCGAATGAGGAAGTGGTTCTGAAAGCGCTGCGCACGAACACTGCATTCTTCCAAAAGGAAGTCGCATCGCGCGTGAGCATGAAATATGCGGCAAAGCTGAAATTCCTTGCGGACGACAGCTTTGACCAGGCGACCCACATTGAAACCCTGTTAAGCGCGCCCAAGGTGCAACAGGATTTGGGAGGAAGCGATTAGGGTAATCGCACCTCTAAAAAATCACCAGTCCATAGGTGTTTGCACGTTGCTGGTGTTTGTTACATCCTGCGGAATGCCATCCCTTTCAGAAGGACCGGTGGCAATTGCAAGTCGCGCTGAGCAAGCTGAAATTGCTGAGATGATTATTTCGGAAGACGCGAATGAGAAATGGGAGCCCGTTCAAACATTTTGCATAGGCACAAAATTCAGTCCGCCTTTGGCAGATTTCTATCGCGAACTAGATTACCAAAAAACAAAACTGACTCGGAACTTTAAATGGTTTAAAAAAGCAGAAGTCGATCGCGCATTTAAGAAGCTGATAACTGTTGAAAATACCAAGCAAATTCGCAAACATGGTGCGACCGCATTCCCTTCTAATGTATCAGAATACACAACTTGTCCGAATAACATTCGCGCCGGCATCGGTGAGGACGACTCATTCTATAAGTATCGTACAATCGATGTTTCGCTCCCGGTCAAATCGGGCCATTTTGTGTTTGTTGAAGTCGGCTCTATTTGTGGCCCCTTATGCGGAAGCGGGCAATTGCTTGCACTGCAAAAAAATATGGTTGGAAAATGGATCGTAGTCGAAAGGCTCGATACGTGGATAAGTTGAATGGGATGACGGCGGGTAACTGATGGCTAAACTCTATTTCTACTACGCATCCATGAACGCCGGAAAATCGTCGACTCTGCTGCAGGCGGCGTTCAACTATGGCGAGCGTGGGATGAAAGTCATGTTGTGGACCGCGGCGATCGACGACCGCCCCGGCTTTGGCGCCATCAGCTCGCGGATCGGTCTTGCGGGTGACGCAAGCCGGTTTGAGGCAAATACCGTTATCGAGGCCGCTGTATTGCGCCAGCATCAGGAAAGCCCGTTGGCCTGTATTTTGGTCGACGAGGCACAGTTTCTGTCGAAAGAGCAGGTGTGGCAATGCGCGCGTCTGGCGGACAAAGCCAATATTCCGGTTGTATGCTATGGCCTGCGTACCGATTTCCAAGGCGAGCTCTTCCCCGGTTCTGCGGCTCTGCTCGGTATCGCGGATAGTCTGGTCGAACTGAAAGGCGTCTGCGACTGCGGCCGCAAGGCGACGATGAACCTGCGGGTGGACGAATTCGGCAAAGCCGTGATTGATGGCGCGCAGACCGAAATCGGCGGCGATGACCGCTATGTGGCAATGTGCCGGAAGCATTTTATGGAAGCGCGAAGGGAAGTAGGCTAGCGTGCCTTAAAAGTGCAAAGGTTTCGGACATGCGATATTTGGTTCTTTCGATGATGTTTATGGCTTCGGCGAGTTCAGTAACCGCGCAGGAACCGGCAGTACCAACCCATGATTGGCCAGAATTGGGCGTTGAAGCCGCTGTTGATATTCGACCCGCGCAGCCCTTGTATAATTTTACGGCAGATGGGGACGAGGGCGTCTGGCTGCAGGATTTCAGAAAGCGTTGGTATTACGCAACGATATTGGGCCCGTGCCCCGGGCTTGGTCGCGCTTTCGGTATCGGCTATGATCTGAGGGGCTCTATCGGTTTCGATAAGTCAGCCAAACTGATCGTTGATGGCTTCCAATGTGGCTTGTCTTCGCTGGTTACTTCCGATGTGCCGCCTTCAAAGAAAGAAATCAAAGCACGAATAAAAACTCGTGCTGCGGAAAAACGGGCCCGCGACGCGGAAGCACGCGCAGCGAAGCGTGCCGGAAATTGAATAGTCGTATTTGAAATATCCGCTTTGCCCGATCTTTAATTGGCGGTTCATTTTCGTCCGATTAGTGTCGCCCTATGAAAAAGACTCTCCTCGTCGCGCTTGGCGCTCTCATAATGGCCCTTCCGGCCCAAGCCAAAAAGCCCGAGCCGCATGTGTGGCCGGAATTGGGCGTCGAAAGCAGCATCGTTTTTCCGAACTACGGTGCGATCCGGAATTTTGAAGCGGACGGCACCGACGGGATCTGGTTGGAAGACCAGCACCGGCGTTGGTATTATGCCGAATTGCAGGGTGGATGCCAGGATCTCAATTTTACGCAGGCAATCGGCTTTGACACAGGCGGCTCGGCAACATTCGACAAGTTCAGCTCCATTGTTGTGCGCGGCTGGAAGTGCCCGTTGGTAAGCCTCGTGACGTCCGAAAAACCCTTGCCCCGCAAGGAACGGCAGAAGTTGCGCAAGGCGGCAATCGCTGCGGGCAAAGAGGTTGTCGCACCTTCAAATTGAATTGCGGCAAATTGACTTGCGGCCATGGTGCCCTAAAGGCACGGCATGCACGGCTGGATCATATTGGATAAACCGCTGGGTCTGGGATCCACACAAGCTGTGTCTGCGGTAAAACGCAATTTGCGCCAGGCCGGGTTCGGTAAAATCAAGGTCGGCCATGGGGGGACGTTGGATCCCCTTGCAACAGGTATTCTGCCCATCGCCTTGGGCGAAGCCACCAAATTGTGCGGGCGGATGCTGGATGCGTCCAAGATTTATCAGTTCACGCTGGCGTTCGGAACCGAAACCAGCGGCCTGGATGCGGAAGGGGACATTGTCGCGACGTCCGACCACCGTCCGACGCGCAGTGCGGTGGAGGCCGTTTTGCCGCGTTTTACCGGGCAGATTGAGCAAATCCCGCCGGCATATTCCGCGATCAAGATCGACGGTAAACGCGCCTATGACCGGGCGAGGGCAGGCGAAGATGTGGAGATGAAGGCGCGCAGCGTCACGGTGTATGACCTGCAGGTCGTGTCGGTGTCACCCTCTCTGGAGGATGCATCCGCAGATGGGCCGTTGAATTCGGTGACCTTTTCGGCGCATGTATCCAAAGGCACTTATATCCGCTCGCTGGCACGCGACATTGCTTATGCTGTTGGTACGGTCGGTCATGTGACGATGCTCCGCCGGACCCGCGCCGGACCATTTGACCTGGAAAGCGCGATTTCGCTGGACAAACTGAATGCTTTCGGCCAAGGGGCGGCCCAAGAAGACATTATCTTGCCGATAGAGGCAGGGCTGGTCGACATCCCGGCTCTTGATCTCTCCCCGGAACAGGCAAGGGCGATCCAACAGGGTCGCGTCTTGACCGGGATTGCCATGAAAGATGGTCTACATTGGGCGAGGGACGCGGAAATGCGGCCTATTGCGCTGGTGGAGAACATCGACGGAGAATTAAGATCCGTCCGTGGCTTTAACCTTTAAAACCATGATGTTCGAAGGAAAAATATGTCTATTACTGCAGAACGTAAAGCCCAGGTTATCAAAGAGCATGCTCGCGAGCCTAACGATACCGGATCGCCTGAAGTGCAGGTTGCCATTCTGACCGACCGTATCAACACCCTGACGGGTCATTTCAAGGATCACCACAAGGACAATCACTCGCGTCGTGGTCTTTTGATGATGGTCAACAAGCGTCGTTCGCTTCTGGACTATTTGAAGAAAATTGATGCGGACCGTTATGCCGCACTCATCGCGAAGCTCGGTCTTCGCAAGTAATTATGCGAAAGCGGCCCCCAAACGGGCCGCTTTTTGCTTATGGGGCGATCCGGCAATGAGGTTGGTTTGCCATAGGGGCGCTTTTTAGCCCCACCCGCAGCGGATCGGTATTTCCGCAATCAAGAGGCCTCACACCGCAATAGGGCGGTGCTGAGTCAAAGGAAAATCTATGTTTAATACGAAAACTGTATCAATCGAGTGGGGCGGACAAACCCTGACACTCGAAACGGGCAAGGTTGCCCGTCAAGCCGACGGTGCTGTCATGGCGTCGCTGGGCGAAACTGTTGTTCTTTGCGCGGTTACCGCTGCAAAGTCGGTGAAAGAAGGTCAGGATTTCTTCCCGTTGACCGTTCACTATCAGGAAAAATATTCCGCAGCCGGCCGTATCCCCGGTGGCTTCTTCAAGCGCGAACGTGGCGCCACGGAAAAGGAAACGCTGGTTTCGCGTCTGATCGACCGTCCGGTCCGTCCGCTTTTCCCCGAAGGCTTCTACAACGAAATCAACGCCATTGCGCAGGTTCTGAGCTATGACGGCCACAACGAGCCCGACATTCTTGCCATGGTTGCAACGTCGGCTGCTCTGACCATTTCGGGCGTTCCCTTCATGGGCCCGATCGGCGCGGCACGCGTTGGTTATGTGAATGGCGAATATATCCTGAACCCCACCGACGAACAGGTTGCCGAAGGCGACCTCGATCTGGTGGTTGCGGCCACTTATGATGCCGTGATGATGGTTGAATCCGAAGCGAATGAGCTTTCGGAAGAAATCATGCTTGGCGCTGTCCTGTTTGCGCATGACGCATGTAAGGAAGTTGTCAAAGCCATCGTGAAGCTTGCCGAGCAAGCCGCCAAGGAACCTTGGGCAATGGCAGAGCAGGCCGATCTTTCGGCTGCAAAAGACAAGCTGAAGAAGCTGATCGGCAAGGATATTGCTGCAGCCTACAAGCTGACCGACAAGTCGGCGCGCAGCAACGCCCTGAACGAAGCGCGTGCAAAGGCGAAGGAAGCCTTTGCCGATGCAACCCCGCAGGACCAGATGGCTGCTGGCAAGCTGATGAAGAAGCTGGAAGCCGAAATCGTTCGCGGCGCCATCCTGAAGGACGGCACCCGCATCGACGGACGCACCACCACGCAGATTCGTCCGATCCTCGGCGAAACGCACTTCCTGCCGCGCGCGCATGGTTCCGCCCTGTTTACCCGTGGTGAAACCCAGACCATCGCAACCTGCACCTTGGGCACCAAGGACGCAGAGCAGATGATCGATGGCCTTGGTGGCCTGCATTATGAGCATTTCATGCTGCACTATAACTTCCCGCCCTATTCGGTTGGTGAAGTCGGCCGCTTTGGCGCGCCGGGCCGTCGTGAAGTCGGCCATGGCAAGCTTGCATGGCGCGCTCTGCACCCTGTTCTGCCGAGCAAGGACGAGTTTCCCTATACCATCCGTTTGACCAGCGACATTACCGAATCCAACGGTTCGTCGTCGATGGCATCGGTATGCGGCGGAAGCCTCGCCATGATGGACGCCGGCGTGCCGATCAAGCGTCCGGTCAGCGGCATTGCCATGGGCCTGATCCTCGAAGGTAAGGATTTTGCAATTCTGTCCGACATCTTGGGTGATGAAGATCATCTGGGCGACATGGATTTCAAGGTTGCAGGTACTTCCGAAGGCATCACCACGATGCAGATGGACATTAAGATTGCCGGGATTACCCGCGAAATCTTCGAAGCCGCATTGACCCAAGCCAAGGAAGGCCGCGCGCACATCCTGGGCGAAATGGCCAAGGCACTGGGCGAAGTCCGTGGCGAACTGTCGGCGCATGCTCCGCGCATTGAAACGATGCAGATCGACAAGGCGAAGATCCGCGACATCATCGGCACCGGTGGTAAGGTTATCCGCGAAATCGTGGCAACAACCGGCGCCAAGGTGGACATTGATGACGAAGGTCTGATCAAGATCTCGTCGAGCGACCTCAGCCAGATTGAAGCGGCTCGCAAGTGGATCAGCGGCATCGTTGAAGAAGCTGAAGTCGGCAAGATCTACGACGGTAAGGTTGTAAACCTCGTCGATTTCGGTGCGTTTGTGAATTTCATGGGCGGCAAGGACGGTCTCGTCCACGTCAGCGAAATGCGCAACGAACGCGTTGAGAAGGTGACCGACGTTGTCAGCGAAGGCATGGACGTCAAGGTCAAGGTTCTCGAAATCGACCCGCGCGGCAAGGTTCGCCTGTCGATGCGCGTCGTCGACCAGGAAACTGGCGAAGAACTGGAAGACACACGTCCGCCCCGCGAAAAGAGCGAGCGCAGCGATCGTGGTCCCCGTCGTGACGGCGGCCGTGGCGAAGGCCGTGGCGATCGCGGTCCGCGCCGGGATGGTGGCCGGGGCGAAGGCCGCGGCGACCGTGGCCCGCGTCGAGAACGCTCCGAAGGTGGCAATGAAGGCGGCAACAATGGCGGGGGCGATCCCGACCATGTACCGGCCTTCCTGAAAGACTAAGCCCGTAAAGGCACTGGAGAGGAAAGGGGTCGCTGCGGCGGCCCCTTTTTTCATATGGGCTTAATGAAACAGCGTTCCGATCGCCTGATCCAGTTCATCCTGCCCGAACGGTTTCTCCAACCGGGGTAGGGCAATCGCCAGTTGCTGGTCCTTGGACGCATAGCCTGTGACGAGCAGCATCTTGATCTGCGGACGCAATTCCAGCGCACGCTGCGCCAGTTCGTCGCCCGTCATGTCCGGCATGGCATAATCCGTCACCAGCGCGTCTATCGGTGTGTCACTTTCCAATATCTGGAGCGCCTGCCGTCCGGACGCCGCCTCGATCACGGTGTAGCCGATATCCTGCAGCATATGGGCGGTGCCAAGGCGCACCAGCATTTCGTCGTCCGCCAGCAGGATCGTCCGCCCACCCTCTTCGGCTTCCGGAACATCCTCGATGGCAGCGGTGACCAGCACCGGTCGCGTTTCTGCAGGCGTTGCGTCTTCCTTGGATGCCGGCAGCCACAGCAACGCAGTGGTCCCGCGGCCCGGTTCGCTCGTCAACTCGAACAAGCCGTCCGACTGTGCCGCCAGACCGTGCACCGACGAAAGGCCAAGCCCCGTGCCTTGCCCCACGCCTTTGGTTGTGAAAAACGGCTCAATCGCACGGCGCAAGGTTTCGGCGTCCATCCCCGACCCCGTATCGCGCACGCGCACGCAGACATAGTCGCCGTCGGGCAAAGCGGCATGATCCTGAAGGGCGACCGACTCTACGCCGATCGCAAGCTCTCCGCCCGCGGGCATCGCGTCGCGCGCATTGACCGACAAGTTGAGAAGCGCCAGCTCGAACTGGTTGGGGTCGACAAGGGCGATATGCGTGTCGGTGGAGCAGGTCACATCAAGTTTGATTTGCGGGCCGATCGAGCGGGCAATCAGATCCTGCATACCGCACACGACATGGCTGATATCGACGGGTTTGTTTTCCAATGTCTGGCGGCGCGAGAAGGCCAGCAGGCGCTGCACCAGCGTACGCGCCTTTTCCGCCGCCTGTATGCCGCCATCGACCAGATTGCGGACGCGGTCCTCCAGCTCCGGACGGCGAGACAGAATATCAAGCGCGCCGACAATAGGGGTCAGCAGATTGTTGAAGTCATGGGCCACGCCCCCGGTCAATTGCCCGATCGTCTCCAGCTTTTGCGCCTCATGCAGTTGCGCCAATGCCTGCCCGCGTTCGGCCACCGCCTTTTCAATGCGCGCGGTCAGCTCGTCATTCAGCGCTACGAGTTCCTTCTCGGCGATCTTGCGCGGCGTGATATCCTTGAACAACACGGCCACCTGCCGTTTCTCGGCGGGCTCTATGCGGAAGGACGACAGTTCGAGGTGACGCCCGGTCGCGATCAATTCGCGTTCAAAGCGGACTGGCTCGCCCGTCAGAAGAACGTCGCGATATATCTCGATCCATTCCTCTGCCTCATCACCCACCATGGCGCGGACATATTTGCCGGCGACATCGTCTATGCCTGCATTGGCGGCATAAGCGGGGTTGGCCTCGATATGCACATAGTCGCTGAGCGGGCCATGCGGTCCATCGACAAATTCGATGATGCAAAAGCCTTCGTCGATGCTGTTGAACAGGGTGCGGTACCGCTGTTCGCTATCTTTCAGGCGCTGTTCTGCCGTGCGACGTTCATCGATGTCAAAAACGGAGCCAATATAGCCGAGGAATGTTCCCCGCTCGTCAAAGCGGGGCGCGGCTGCATCAATGGCCCAGCGGTAATTTCCGTCCTTCTGCCGCAACCGATATTCGATCCGGAACGGCTTCTGCTCGGCATTTGCGGACAGGAAAATGTCGTTGGCCATTCGCTTGTCGTCGGGGTGCGTCGCATCAAGCCAGCCAAAGCCCGCGGCCTCTTCTGCCGTTTGGCCTGTATATTCATACCATGCGCGGTTCAAATAGGTGCAATAGCCCGAGGCGTCGGTCACCCAGACCATAACCGGCGCATTATCGGCCATCGCCCGGAAACGCCGTTCGCTTTCGGCCAGCTTCTCTTCTGCACGCGCCCGTTCGGCGGCTTGCCACATGATTTCGACGGTTTCGCTTGCAAGCGTGACCTCATCCTGCGTCCAGACATGTGGCTCTGCCATGCCAATACCTAGAAGTGCACGGACCTTACCCTCGCGCACAAGTGGTACGTCGAGTATTGCCTTACAACCTAAGCGGGCATAGCCCAATTCGGCGTCGGTGCCGGTGGTGCGGTAGTCAGTCGCAACATCCCCGATGAGAACCGGTTCTCCGGAAAGCAGGTCTTGAATGCGACCCCGGCCGTAGTCAGCGAGATTATGCCGTCCGATTACGGACGAAATCCCCGGTGAGGTCCAGGCACTTTCGACGTTGCTATGTTCCTCGTCATCCATTTCGCCAAACGCACAGAAGACGGCCTTCAATTCCTTTCCGAGTAAGGCGCAACAAGATTCGATGGCAGCGCGGCTCGTGCTAACTCTACGCATCTCTTCATTCAGCTTGTTCCGGAAATCCGCCCGACTTTTTGCCAGAACTTGGGGCGTCGTTTCCGTCGACGCACAAAACATTCCAACGACCATTCCATCGTCATCGCGAACGGGCGTGTAGGTAAAGGTGAACCAGGTGTCCTCATCAAACCCCTTGCGGTTCATTGTAAGAGGCATGTTTTCCTGAAATGTGGATTTTCCCGCCATGGCGGCGCTTACAAGTGGCGAGATATCGTCCCAGATTTCGCTCCATATATCCTGAAACCGGGCACCGATTGCAGATGGATGTTTATTGCCGAGAAGTACCGAATAGGCGTCGTTATAGATGAATCCAAGTTCATCGCCCCACGCCACAAACATTGGGAAGTTGGAACCCAACATAAGGCTGACAACTGATCGAAGCGGGGATGGCCATTGGCTCGGCTGTCCCAAAGGAGATTTGGACCAGTCATGCGACAGCATAAGCTCCCCGACGGTACCGCCATTATTAAATGTTTTAATGGAGTAATCCGAATCCGACATACACGATTGATAGCCTATTTTTACACAAGCGCCATGCACCGCGAATATTATAGAAATTAGATATCAGGCCATGCACTGCGTCCGCTCCCGCGTAATTATATTCGATCTTTATATGATGCTGTGGCGTTCGAATGTTTCATTATGTGACAGCATCTAACATCCCGAAACATCTCAACGTTTGTTTTATGGTTAATTTTCTCTATAGCCAAAAAGATAAACAGAATTCGGGTCGTATAGGGTTGGGGAGACCCTTTCTGAATGCGTGATTATATATTGTTGCCTGTCGTGGTCGCATTGGCAATTGCGATAGCGCTGATTACCCGTGTTGCGCCATTTGGAGATGGCGCGACCGGTTTTAAGTTGAAAGAAGCGCAGACAACGCTGCACGCCATAGCCTCCGAACCCAGGCCTGTGGGATCGGTAGGTCATGCAAAAGCGCAAATCTGGCTTTTGAAACGCTTTACGGACCTGGGATTAGAGGTCGATACCCAGTCCGGGATCGGTGTCCGGCAAGCCAATTTTGACGCACGTCGAAAAGGTGCGATAAGTGTAGCGCCGTTTAACAACATCATAGCAACATTGCCCGGACGTGACCGGAGTTTGAAAGCTGTCGCTTTGATGGCGCATTATGACAGTGTTTTTGGCGCCAATGGTGCTGCTGATGACGGCGCGGGAATCGCGGCCATGCTGGAAACGGCACGGGTTCTTTCCAAAGGACCGAAGCCAGCACGCGATGTGATATTTATCGCAACGGATTCTGAAGAATTGGGTCTGATTGGCGCACAGGAATTTTTTGATCGCCATCCATTGGCCAAACGCATCGAAGTGGTCGTCAATGTCGAAGCGCGTGGCTCGCGCGGGCGTGCGATCATGTTCCAGACATCGCCCGGAAATGCCGAGCTTATTGAATTATGGGCGGCTAATGCGGTCCAGCCTACCGGCAACAGTCTTGCGAACAATGTATATCAGCATCTGCCCAACGACACGGACCTATCTGTACCTCTTGCAAAGGGCATATCCGGCATCAATGCGGCCTTTATTGATCGGCTAAAAGACTATCACATGCCGACCGATACGATCGAAAATCTCGATCCGCATGCCTTGAAGCATCTGGGTAACTTCGCGCTCACGACGACCCGGGCGCTTGCCCAAGCCGAAAAACTTCCAAAACAGGGTATCGAAGCTGCCTATTTTGACTTTTTCGGTCTTTTTATTGTTCGTTATCCCATGTGGTTTGGATGGGTCCTCGTCGCGGTAGGTTTTGCGTTACTATTCACGGCCCGGTTGCAGCGCATGGGTGTGCGTTGGCCGCACGTGCTAGGCGGGGCTTTAGGAGTGCTGGGCCTGATGGTCGGCTCTGGCGTCATCATCCATTTTGTCTCGGCATGGGCATATGGCACGGGCATGATTCCGCTGCGTGAACGGATCAACGAAATGGGCCCGGCGCTGTGGATGTATGTCACATTTGTCTCTGGCGTCGTTCTTCTCGCACGGCCAAGGGAGGCTTTGTGGGTTGGTTCAGTGGTCCTCATGTTATGCTGTGCACTCGCGGCGCAAATCTGGATGCCCGGCGCAAGCTGGCTGTTCGACTGGGGCGGCTTGATCGGCGCCATATTGGTCAACCTCGCGTCGCGTTCAGGCTGGCAGTCTTCGCCGGTCGTTTACATTAGCGCACTGACCGGCGGTCTGTGGGGAGCATTGTTGCTCACCGGTGTGATCGTAACCTATGTGTCGGTCGCGCCAATGACCCCGGCGCCGGTGGCGCTCATCATACCCTTTGCGATTACGCTCATTGGCCCTGTAATCATGTCCTACGGGCAATTGCAGAATTCGCGGCGTGTTGGAGGCGGATTAGTGGCTCTGGCATCCCTCGGGGCCGTGTGGTTCGCCCTCAATCCCAGTTTTTCGGAACGTAACCCGCGTCCGGGCGATCTGTTTTACTATAAGGATGGCAATAGCGGGAACAGTTATTGGGCAACCAGTTCGACGTCGCACGAACTCCCCGATGGGCCTTCGACGCAAATTTCGCCGAAAGGGTTTGACAGCCTTCGATGGAAAGCGGTTCCTGCGCCTGCCAATGATGTTCAGTTGCCGGTCGTTCGGTTGCGTGAACAGGGCGATAAGATGGTTCTGACCATGGTCAGCAACGACGCGCCGAGATTGATGAATTTTGTCGTGAAGACGAACGCACCGTTGGCAAATGTGGATGTTAACGGCAAACCGGTACGCGTAATTCCCGGGAAGGATATCCGGTTAGGGTGGCGGTCGGAAACGCCCGATGCCATATTGCAGCTACGTTTTGACAAGGAAAATGCAGGTGCGCTGGATATCGACTATGTCTATGCGATGGCCGGCATGCCGCAGGGTGCACCGCCAGCAGGCGGTCCGGATACGGACTGGACGCGACTCAATGGCGCAAAAGTGGTCAGCGGGTCCTTAAACCTCGCCTATGGAACCAATGTAGCCAGCCGATAGGGCGCAAATTCATCTGCGATACAGGCAGAAGCAGGCATCTGGGGACAATATCAGCAAAGCACTTGGCGACGGGGCCAAGATTATCTAGGGAACGTCCATGAACAAAAAATTGCTTGTGCCCGTGGCAGTGCTTGCCGCCTCTTCTCTGCTATCCGGTTGCGCCGCGCTTGGTCTTGGCGGCGGCGATGCGAAGCCGGGAAGCAACACCCGCTACGTCGCGCGCGATGTCAACACGCTGTACGCTGCAGCCAAGGAGAAGCTGGACAACGAGCAATATGTGGTCGCGGCTGCACTGTTCGATGAAGTCGAGCGTCAGCATCCCTATTCGCCATGGGCGCGGCGTGCGCAGCTGATGAGTGCTTTTAGCTATTATATGGCGCAGAAGTACAACGAATCGATCCAGTCATCACGTCGCTTTTTGTCGATCCATCCTGGAAACAAAGATGCGGCCTACGCCTATTATCTGATTGCGCTCAACTATTATGAGCAGATCAGCGACGTAACCCGCGACCAGAAGATTTCCGAGCAGGCTTTGGCGGCATTGGGTGAGGTGCAGCGTCGTTATCCGACTTCGCGTTACGCAGCCGATGCGACGTTGAAAATGGACTTGGTGCGCGATCACCTTGCCGGCAAGGAAATGGAAATCGGCCGCTTTTACCAGCGCCGCGCGCTGTGGCTGGCGTCTTCGTTGCGCTTCCGTGAGGTTGTCGACAAATTCGATACCACAACCCACGCGCCAGAGGCTCTCTATCGTCTGACGGAATCCTATCTTGCGATGGGGGTTCCTGAAGAGGCGAAAAAGGCAGCGGCTGTTCTTGGTGCCAACTATCCCGGCAGCGAATGGTATAAACGCGCTTATGAACTAATGCAGAAGCACGCGCCGAGCGCATAATGCCATGCTAACGGGGCTTTCGATCCGCGATGTGGTGCTGATCGAGGCGCTGGACATTGAATTTGCAGGTGGATTGGGTGTCCTGACGGGTGAAACCGGTGCGGGCAAATCGATATTGCTGGATGCATTAGGGCTGGCGCTAGGCGCGCGGGCCGATAGCGGCCTTGTTCGCAACGGCGCCGAACGGGCACAAGTGACAGCGAGTTTTGATGCACCGGACAATGTCGTCAGTCTGCTGGCGGATAATGACATCGAAATCGAAAAAAAAGAGCCGCTGCTGATCCGGCGTTCGGTCAAGGCCGATGGTGGCAGCAAGGCCTTTATCAACGATCAGCCCTGTTCTGCTGCGCTACTACGTGATGTGGGCGCGGCTCTGGTGGAAGTTCACGGGCAGCATGATGATCGTGGCATGCTTAATCCGCGCGGGCACCGGCTTTTGCTGGATAGCTTCGGACGGTGCGATACCGCCTTGGTTGCCAGCCACTATACCGCCTGGCAAGAGGCCAAGTCCCGGCTCGATGTCGCGCGCGAGGCGCTGGAAAATGCGGCGCGTGACCGGGAATGGCTGGAGCATGCTGTTGCCGAACTTGCAAAATTCAATCCGCAACCCGGCGAAGAAGAGCAATTGGCTGGCGAACGCTCCGACATGCAAAAGGGGGAGCGGATTGCCGAGGATTTGAAAGCGGTTCTTGAAAGCTTCGACGGCCCGAAAAGCGGTTTGGCCTTGATCCGCTCGGCTGCCCGCAAACTGGACCGGTTGGCCGATGCACATCCCTTATTGGCCGAGGCGCTTACTGCGCTTGATCGCGCGGTTATCGAGGCGAGCGAGGCGGAAGACAAATTGAACGCTGCTGCGCGGGCGATCGAGTTTGAGCCTGCGCGTCTGGATGAAATCGAGGAGCGCCTGTTCGAACTGCGCGCATTGGCGCGAAAGCATAATGTTGCGCCCGATGCTATTGTATCGTTGCAGGAAAATCTGACCGCTCGGCTGGATTCGATACAGGCTGGAGGGGAAGGGCTCGCGAAGCTGGAGGCGGAGGTCAGGGCGAAGCACAGCGCCTATGTCGACGCCGCCGAAGCAATGAGCGCAGCGCGCTCGCAAGCCGCCGCAAAGCTGGACGCTGCGGTCAAAGCCGAGCTTGCCCCGTTAAAACTGGATGCGGCGCAGTTCCAGACCGCCGTTGAGCGTCTGCCTGAGGATCGTTGGAGCAGTACCGGTATGGACCGGGTGGAGTTTCTTATCTCCACAAACCCCGGCGCACCTTTTGCGCCGTTGGCGAAAATCGCGTCGGGCGGCGAATTGTCGCGCTTCATTCTGGCTTTGAAGGTTGCCCTGGCCGAAGAGGGTGGGGCGGCCACGATCATCTTTGACGAAATCGACCGGGGTGTTGGCGGCGCGGTCGCCGCGGCCATCGGTGAGCGGCTTGCTCGGCTTGCCCGCCATACGCAATTGCTGGCGGTCACACATAGCCCGCAGGTCGCGGCCAAGGGGCAGGCGCATTACTTCATTGCCAAGTCCAGCCAAGGGACCGTCACGCGGACGGGTGTCGTCCTGCTCGATGCTGAAGCAAGGCGGCAGGAGATCGCGCGGATGCTCTCGGGCGCCGAAGTGACTGATGAGGCACGGGCACAAGCCGAACGGTTACTGGAGGGTGTGTGACAGTTCCGAATGAAGCGGATGCCGCCAATGAACTGATGCGGCTTGCCAAGCAGATCGCCTATCACAACAAACGCTACCACGCCGAAGACGCGCCGGAGATCTCCGACGCGGAATATGACGCCCTTGTGCGGCGCAACACCGAGTTGGAAACGGCATTCCCGCATCTTGTCCGCGCTGACAGCCCGAACCGCCAGGTAGGCGCCGCCGTCGACGGCTCCGGCCTCAAGAAAATCACCCACGCCAAACGCATGATGAGCCTCGATAATGCCTTCAGTGCCGAGGACGTCGAGGACTTTGTAGGACGCGTCCGCCGGTTCCTGAATTTACCTTCCGAAGCGTCAGTGGAGTTAACAGCCGAAGATAAAATTGACGGTTTGTCCCTTTCACTACGCTATGAAAACGGCGTTCTGAAACAGGCTGCAACCCGGGGTGACGGTACTGTCGGCGAAGATGTCACTGCGAATGTGGCAACCATATCCGATATACCGCAGCATCTTTCAGGCAACCCGCCTGCACTGTTCGAAATCCGCGGCGAAGTTTACATGGCCAAGTCAGACTTTGCGGCCCTTAATTCCGAGCAAGAAGCAAAAGGCGGAAAGATTTTCGCCAATCCGCGCAACGCGGCCGCCGGGTCATTACGCCAGAAAGATGCGAGGATAACAGCATCTCGACCTCTACGTTTCTTGGCACATGGCTGGGGGGAAGTAAGTGCGTTGCCTGCAGACAGTCAAATGGATGTTATGACTGCGATTGCGGAATGGGGCGTTCCAGTATCGCCCTTATTAGTCCAAATCGATAGTGCGACTGGTGCACTGGCGCATTATGCCGTCATCCAGCGCCAGCGGGCAGAGTTGCCTTATGATATTGATGGAGTGGTGTATAAGGTAGATCGGCTGGATTGGCAGGAACGGCTTGGTTTTGTGGCGAAAGCTCCGCGTTGGGCAATCGCGCATAAATTCCCGGCAGAGCAGGCCGAAACAACCTTGGAATCGGTTGATATCCAGGTTGGCCGGACCGGTAAACTGACACCCGTCGGCCGTTTGAAACCAGTCACCGTCGGGGGTGTTGTCGTATCCAATGTTACCTTGCACAACCGCGATGAAATTGCCCGGTTGGGCGTAAGACCCGGTGACCGGGTCATAGTTCAGCGGGCAGGGGATGTTATTCCCCAAATCGTGGACAATTTAACCCGCGATGTTGATCGACCTGCCTTTGATTTTCCTGACCATTGCCCCGAGTGCGGATCTGAAGCGGTAGCGGAAGAGGGCGAGGTGGATGTTCGCTGCACCGGCGGTTTGATCTGTCCCGCGCAACGCGTACAGCGGCTCATTCATTTCGTCAGCCGTGCAGCGCTTGATATCGAAGGGCTGGGCGAAAAATCAGTGCAGGAGTTCTTTGCAGCTGGCTGGCTGGAAAGCCCTGCGGATATCTTTCGCCTCCACACCCACCGACAAGAAATTTTGGCGCGCGACGGGTGGCAGGATAAGTCTGTGGATAATCTGTTGGCAGCCATACACGCAAAACGCACGCCAGATGCTGTGAAGTTGCTTTTTGGGTTGGGAATCCGGCACGTTGGCGCAGGGACTTCAAAGGATCTGGTGCGCAATTTTGGGTCTCTTCAAGCGATTGCCGAGGTCGGGAAGCGTGTTGCCGACCGCGACGCATCTGCAGTGGCCGAACTTACGAGTATTGACGGGATCGGTCCCACAGTCGCCGAGGCTTTGGGTGATTTTTTTCACGAACCCCATAACCGTGATGTTTGGGATGATTTGATGCGGGAAGTTGATCCGCCCGCTTATGTGTCGAACATCCGGGAAAGTGAATGGACAGGTAAAACCATTGTGTTCACCGGAAAGCTGGAGACGATGAGTCGCGATGAAGCGAAGGCGCAAGCCGAGGCATTGGGAGCAAAAGCAGCAGGTTCGGTAAGTGCAAAGACAGATTTGGTTGTAGCAGGTCCGGGTGCCGGTTCGAAGTTAAAGCAAGCTACCGTTTTAGGGATCAGGGTTATTGATGAAGCGGAGTGGGCAACGATTGTCGCAGAAGATTAGGGAAGCTTGGCGGCGCGTCGACTAGAAAAGGAGCAGCCGACGCGCCGCCAGAACCGCAGCGATCCCCCTCGTGCCGCGCGGTTCAAAGCTTTATCCCCCTCAATTTGGATCGATATTGGCCTTGTGCCTGCTATCTTATCCCGCGACTCCAAAAGGGCTTGCTTCGATGTCAGTTATATGACGGTTAGGACTGTGATAATGTCAACAATTTTACAATCATCGGATCAAGGCGAAAATATAGGTCGTTCGATAGGGGCGCCGGCATTGTTTGCCAGTTTTCCCGACGAACTTCAGGCCGAGTTGCGACACAAGGCAGTACGTCGCCATTTTTCAAATGGGCAGTTTCTGCAGCATCGCGGCGACGAAGCTGATGGCTTTTGGGTTATCGATAAAGGGCAGGTAAAACTTGGTCATCAGGATGCGCATGGAACAATGCACGTCCTCTTCATTCTTGGACCCGGCGATAGTTTTGGCGAACTTGCATGTCTCGGTCAGTTCGCCCGGGTGCTTGACGCAGAAGCACTTGGCAAAGTCGAGCTAACTTGGGTTAGCGACAAAATCATGTCGGAGGCTATAGCAGAATCTGTTGATCTCTCGCGCGAAATGCTGAAGATTCTAGCCAAGCAACTCCAAGAGGCACTGGATAACTTGCTTGTTTTCCGAAATATGCCTGCGCCCAAAAGGCTAGCGCAACGTTTGCTCGCTTTTGTTGCTGATCGGGAGCCACCTGTAAAACTAGGCATCAAACAACAGGAACTGGCGGAGCTGATAGGGGTGTCCCGCATGACAATCGCTTCTGCACTTTCGGAACTGGAGGTCCTTGGACTAGTCACGCGCCATTATGGGCATCTGATTATTGAAGACCCCAATGCGTTGCGACATTGGATGAAAAGCTGAGAGGATAAAATCAGAACCAGCGCATCACCCCGCCGGGCATAGGCGTCCAGATACCAACCCGTACCCCTGCATTTCTCAACACTCTTCCGGTCCATGTGTTGCAGGTGTTCAAAGCAGAATAGTGCCCCATACTGTCGTAAAAAAGATTGTCGGGACCATATGCCGGATGGGCGGTACTCCTACCGTCGGCATCCAGCTGGAACGCAGCCCTTATCTGACTCACGATCAACCGATATTGGCTTTCCGAAACGCGAATTCGTTTGCGGTTGTTTTGAGGCACCGGACTGGTGACATGATAAACATGCAAAACGGTATCGTCGGAACCTATTACGGCGCTAGCAATGTCTCCGATTTTGACATCAGCCCAAGTCTCTGCATTGCGATACACACGGCCGTGACCCCAGCCTATCATCACATGAGTTCCATATAGACTGGGATTATTTAATTGATCCGGTCTGACTAGGTCGCTGAGATCTTCAGTAGCCACACTAATTGGCACAATCAAACTCACATGGACGCCGTTCGATTCTACAAATATGTCGACGCCTTCTCGCGCGGGCTTCCAGCCGTTATTCGCAGGGATATGACTGCCGATAAGGGCGCTAGCCATGTAAATACCGACTATCAGACAAGGCCACGCAACAAGCGCCCGCATTGCGGTCCACATGCTGTTGATGCGAAACAGTTTCAAGTGTAACCACTTCCTCATGGCCGATTTTCAGCATGTGTATGATACGCCGCCCGAAGGCGCAAATGCCGACTGGACGATTCCCCAAAACTGGGAAAAGTTTGGTGAGAATGATCACCGGATGTGGGACAGGCTGTTCGCAAGACAATCTGAAATGCTCCCCGGCCGCGCAGCCGACGCCTTTTTGCGAGGGTTGGATGTGTTGAAGCTTTCGAAGCCCGGAATTCCGGACTATCGCGAATTGAATGGGCGCTTAACAAAAGCTACTGGCTGGGAAGTTGTTGCCGTACCTGGGCTTGTACCGGACGATGTCTTTTTTGATCATTTGGCCAACCGTCGTTTCCCTGCTGGCAACTTTATCAGAACACCAGAGCAACTCGATTATCTGCAAGAGCCGGATATATTTCATGACGTTTTTGGCCATGTACCGATGCTGGCTGATCCGATCTTTGCCGACTATATGGTTGCCTATGGGAAAGGTGGGTTACGGTCGTTAGGGTTTGGCGCTCTTGATCATTTGGCGCGGCTCTATTGGTACACGGTGGAGTTTGGATTGATCGAACAATCCGACGGTCTTCGAATCTACGGAGCGGGAATTGTCTCAAGCTATGCGGAAAGCATTTTTGCGTTGGATGATTCGAGTCCGAACCGGATCGGCTTTGATCTGCTTCGTGTCATGCGGACGGAGTACCGTATCGACGATTTCCAACAGAACTATTTCGTAATTCCCGGGTTGGATGAACTTTTACGGGTAACGGTAGAAACCGACTTTGCGCCTTTGTACGCAAAATTGGAGAATTTGCCGGATATAGCCATTGCGGACATTCTGCCGACAGATCGGGTAATGACTCGAGGCACTCATAAACATGCTCAAAGGGCCGGTCGCTAAAAGGGAGGGGAAAAGCAACCGGCCCCCGCATTCACTGCCTGTTAGGGCAGTAAAACAGAGTCAATTACGTGGACCACGCCATTCGACTGCATCACGTCCACAGTTGTTACCGCAGATTGACCACCTTTCGCATCGGTGATCACGACGCTGTTGCCCGACATGCGCGCGGTAAGCTTTTCGCCTGCAACTGTGGTCAACGAAGCTTTGCCGCCCCCTGCCTTGATTGCTGAGATAATGTCGCTTGCCGTCAGCTTGCCTGCGACTACATGATAAGTCAGAATCTTGGTTAGCGTCGCTTTGTTTTCGGGCTTAACTAATGTCGCTATGGTGCCTTCGGGCAGCTTTTCAAAGGCTGCGTTGGTTGGTGCAAAAACCGTGAATGGTCCCGGACTGGCAAGTGTCTCGACCAAACCAGCAGCCTTTACCGCAGCGACCAGAGTAGTCAAATTGGGGGCTGCCGACGCGTTTTCAGCAATTGTTTTTGCAGGATACATGGCGGCTCCACCAACTGTGGGATTTGCCATCTTATGATGGTTTGAAAATGCTGCCGTACCAGCGAGGGTCGTCGAGGCGAGGGCAATTGTAAAAAGCAGTTTCTTTGTGATGTTCATGAGTTCAACTTTCCTGTTCTGCGCACGTCCGGGGGATGGCGTGCTGCTCTCAGGAACGATGAGCTTCAGTCCACGGATGCATCGTGGTGAAAAAAATTAAAGCTTTGCGATTTTCCCGCTAGCAATAACAGGCCCCGTTGCCTTTCCGCCTGGAGCTCCGCCTTCGGGTTCAGGTGTAATCGCCAAAGTGACACCCGATGCAAGATATTGTCGCATGTCAGATGGGATGGACACAGTGGTTGGTGTTTCTTGTGCGACCATACCCAATGATCGCGCCTGACCGTCGGCGGGAATTATCCAAAGCTCGGGGTATAACTTACCCGTATCCAGCGACACAGGCAAAATGACCATGCGACCGGTGCTAGCATCGTAACTTGCGGTCAATGAAGCTGCGCCGTCGTCGCTTGATAATGCTGCTATCAAGGGTGTGGGTTTCGAAATTTCAGGTTCGGCGGCCGGCTTTTGCAGCAACAATATGCCCAGTATGGCAGCCGCGCTGACAGATATACCAGTTAAGGTCCGCCAAAATGTCAATTTTTCAGATCCAAGGTCTTGGCCCGAAGTGGATGGAAGGGAGGTTTCTATCGCTGCCCACAAATGAGGAGATGGTTCGACATCGCTTACTAGCAAGGGCTGCAGGCGCGTACGCCACGCCTCGACCTCCTTCGCAAAAACGGCATCAACCGTCATACGAGCTTCCACGGTAGCTGCGGCCGCGACGTCAAGCAGTCCAAGAACATACTCCGCCGCCAGTGCGATATCGTCTTCATTAATTTGTGTCATGACGCGCCCTCCATACAGGTGCGTAACTTGATAAGTGCCCGACGTATGCGGCTTTTGACTGTGCCCAGCGGCTCTCCTTCACGAGCCGCGAGATCTGCATATGTAGCGCCGCCCATAAAAGCGCTCTTGATGAAATGTGCATCGCGCTGGTCAAGGCCGTCGATACAACCATTTAGGAGCTTATCCTCACCAAATGCCAACAACTGCGCCTCGGCGAGTGGCGAGGGGTCTGCTATGTCCGATGCCTCGTCAAGCGAAGCAAGGCCAGCCTTTCCATTTGACCGCAGGCGATCAATCGCGCGATTGCGCGTGACGGTGACGAGCCAGCTTATGGGACTCGCGCGTCCAGCCTCAAAGCTGGCAGCCCGGTTCCAAATAGTGATGTAGGCGTCCTGCAATGCTTCTTCCGCTTCGGTTCTGTCATTGAAGATACGCAAGCAGACACCAAATAGTTTCGCGGAAGTAGCCTTGTATACTGCCTCGAAAGCAGATCGGTCACCTTTTCCCGTGCGCAATAGTGCTTCCGTAAGAAACGCCCTTCGCGCCGTTTCAAAATCTACGATACCAGAATCTAATGCCATTGGGATACGATATGACCCAAGCAAACAATTGATGCAATTGGTCCTTGCATCACCATGTGCCAAAATCTCCATGCGGTTGGGTTGTACGGCCGTCAGCGCGCGTAGGGCGTTCCCAACTGTAGCGAGTGCGCTTTATCAGCATTAGACATGGCCAGTCGCCCGTATCTGATCGCATCTGCAAACGAAAACCAAGCTTGCGGTATGCGCTTACGACCGCTGCCGCTTGTGTGTTTAGCAAGCCAGCCAAAATCAAGGCGCCACCTTCGCGGATGATTTGTGCGAACGAGGGCGCTAATTCTATGAGTGGACCTGCCAATATGTTAGCAATTATCAGATCATTGGGAGAGCGCTGTTGAATAATCGGGTGATCTGTACCGGAAGCAACGCATAGCGCTATCTGGCCCTGTCCCATGCCTAGAGGGTAGCCATTCAATAGTGCATTATCCCTCGTAACATCTACGCTAACGGGATCAATGTCCGATGCGGTGAGATAGGCGCGGGGCCACAAATGGCACGCCGCAAAGGCCAACAGTCCAGTGCCGGTACCGATATCGGCGATAAGTTCGAACCTCTTGCCTTGCTTCTTAAGAGTGTCGAGCATGGCGAGGCACCCACTGGTCGTTTCGTGCCCCCCTGTACCGAAAGCACGACTAGCTTCGATATGGAGCGGGACTGCGCCGTCTGGAACTTCGCCTTTGTTGGAACTTGTGTGTACGTAGAAACGCCCCGCACAGACAGGTTTTAAACCTTGCTGGCTCAACACCACCCAGTCTTCATCTTGCAACTTTGCTATGACCGGCTTTGCCTTGGCAGCGCTTGGCAAGCGGCTTTGAATCAAATCAACAGCGGTGTTACTCGGCTTCTCCGGAAAATATGCTTCAATTCGCCATTTGGCATCATTGAACGCTTCCACCTCTTCCGCAACGATAGAAGGGATTGGATCTAGAGACGCCAACCATTCGTCCTCCTCATGCAGAGCTTCTGCTTCCTGTCGGGTACAGGGTAGCGTTACTTTCCAACTCACTGCGATTCCTCTTTGGCAAGGCGAGTATCCAGTCTATTGCCCGCAGCAATCGCGTAATCTCGGCATCCCTCCGGATTGACGAGAATCTCCTTTCCCGAAAGCCGCTGAAAAAACTGACTTTGCGATGGGTGGGGCGTGACGAGAATATCGCAGGGGGTTAGCGATCCGATTTTTTGAATAGTATTGCGCAAAGTCGCTGCATATTCGGGATTTTCTGTGAACTTATACATTTGCCCTGAGACGGCACTTAGACTGTCGGCATATACAAATTGGAAACACTTACCCTCTTCACAAGATTTCCATGTCCAGCTTGTTCCTCCAGGCGAATGGCCTGGTGTTGCAAGTGTTTTTACATGGATGCGGCCAAGTTTGACCAACTGTCCATCCGATATAGTTCGATCAACTCTGATCCCGATAAAAGGGGGCAACACATCTCTCTGTGGATCCGTGTGATCGGACCGGCCATTTTCTAAGCTGGCGACAGCTTGGGGACGTGCAATCATCTGGGCACCTGTTAAGCGCTTTAATTCAGCTAGCCCGCCGACATGATCCAAATGTTCATGGCTGCTTAAAAGATACTTTACATCTGATAGTTTGAAACCAAGTTTGCGGATATTTTCTGCAATCGACGCTGCGGCATCTTGGGTAGCGCCGTCGATGAGGATGTGGCCCTGTTTTGATGTAATCAGAAGAACAGTGATTCCGCATGTTCCCACCATGAACACATTGCCATAAATATGTGCAGGAGGAGCAGGGTCGCTCCAGCCATCTCTGCCTTCGCATTCTTGGGCCAGCACACTGCCACTATGTTGGGGAGCGGCCTTCACTGGCACAGGTTCCGTTGCCGGTGTGCATCCCGCCAAGACTAGCGCAAAAAGCGCGATCCGCTTAACGAACATAGCTGGCGCCATTCACATCAACAACGGTCCCCGTCATGGACGCAGGGGCATCTGTGGCGCAGAATTTGGCGATGGCCGCCACTTCTTCGGGGTCGGCGACCTTGCCTAAAGGTATATCCGCCAACAGTTTGTCACCTCCACGGCTGGCCAAATAATCTTCCGCCATACCCGTCATAGTAAAGCCCGGGCAGATCGCAAAAGCCAATATCCCTTCCGATGCATAGCCACGCGCAATCGTCTTGGTCATGGCCACCATGCCCGCCTTGGAGGCCGCATAATGCCAATGCGCTGGGCTATCCCCCCGATATGCCGCACGGCTCGCCACATTGACAATCCGTCCTTGGCGACGCTTCTCTTTCCAGTGCAACACCGCCAAACGGCAGAGAGCAGCGCTCGCCGTCAGGTTTATTTGCATTGTACGGTTCCAGCTTTCCAGCCAATCCGCCTCGGATGAATCGAGCGGGTTGGCATCAAAGATACCGGCATTGTTGATAAGAACATCGAGATGGCCATCAAGCTGCTGCAACGCATTGTCCCACACACGGGAAGGCGCTTCAGGATCCGCAAGGTCGCCATCTCGGCTGGAAAGGCCGACAACGTCGAACACATCCGGGTCAAAGGCATCCACGATCGCTTTACCGATACCCCGCGAGGCACCGGTCACTAATATTTTGGTTTTCATCCCCGCTGCTTTTCACAACGGGTAAGGAAATTCAATGTCCCTTATCGTAAATCGTTGCGGGTTTGGGTTATCCGAGGCTGCCGGCAAACTTGCTGGCATTATGGCGCAACGAGGACAGCTTAGAATTTACTTCATTGAAGCCTTGTTCCAGCGCCGTAATTTCGGACACCACATTTTCCGTATCCGAGCGGATGGCGGAAATAGTGTTCGACATTAAATCAGCTGCAAGTGCGGTTTCGTCGACCGACGCTGTAATCATGGTTACGGTCTGCGCCTGATCTTCCATTGCATGCCGGATGCGTTCGGCGGAATGTTGAACTTCGCCCACAATCGAACGGATCGCTGCATTGGATTCGACAGAAGCTTTGGTCGCGTTTTGTATGGCAGAGATTTTCTGGGCAATCTCGTCCGTGGCCTGTGCCGTTTGATTGGCAAGGCTTTTGACTTCCTGTGCCACGACGGCAAACCCGCGACCTGCATCGCCTGCGCGTGCAGCTTCGATGGTTGCGTTTAGCGCCAGCAAATTGGTTTGACCTGCAATTTCGCGGATCAAGGCCAAAATGGAATCGATGGATTGCGACTGCTCGGACAGGGTGTCGGTTGCAATAACGCTTTGCGATGCCTGCGCAGCTGCCCGCGTCGCAACGTCCGACGCGGTTTCTACTTCGGTGCGTGCGTCTTCGATGGCACGGATCAGGCCTGCGGCCGTCTGGGCCGCTTCGCGCATCGCAACAGCAGATTGTTCCGATGCTGCGGCGACTTCCGATGTTTTGGCCAACATGCCATGCGCCATTTGCGAGCTGCTCGCGGCCTGGTGCTTCAGCATATTCGTCTGTTCCGAAATGGCCGAAGTCGCATTCCCGATATCAGTTTCGAAATTTGCCGAGCTTGCGGCCTTTGCTTCCAGAAAGCGCTTCTGTTCATGCTCTCGATATATAACGGAAAATGTCGTCAACTCGATCGCGGTGAGTTTCGACATGGTGTCGACCAAAATGCGTATGTCATCAATGGTAAGTGCAGGGCGTGCCAAGAGCTTCGCTATTGTCCTGCTGTTCGCGGTACCGGTAGCGGCAAGGACGGCATCGAGGGGGATGCCCCGTTCAAATGAGTCGACGATCAGCGCACGGCTAATGCTGAGCCACTTGCGCTCTTCAAAACGGGTAAAGCGCATTTCCATATAAGCTGCGAGCAGATCCCGCGACCTTGTGTAAGTTTCGCCGCTCAGGCTCGGGCCGAATACGGGTGAGTTTTTCCAGAAAGACCAGTAATCTTCACTAAGTTCGACATAGGCATCGGTGAAGAAGGCAGATACTTTCTTGCAGTTTTCAGCAAGCTGACGATTTACGTCATAAGGAGCGATAATAGCTTCAATATCTAATGCCTGAACATGATCATGCGGGGTCATTCAATCGCTCCATAAGCTTCGCTCGTCACCACTGCTTGGCGTTGCGTTCTTTCTAAGCGTAAAATGGTTAACGGCGCGTTATGGATAGTTGACGATTTCTATGCAGAATTGACACGCCTGAGGCCTTGCGCACTGGCGCTAAAGCGGTAAAGAGCGTCACGCATTCGCGAATTAGTTTTTGAAGGACTGCAAATCATGGGGCAGAAAACGACCCGGCCATTGTCGCCGCATCTGCAAGTTTATCGCTGGTCGCCGCAGATGGCGATTTCCATTTTCCACCGTGCCACCGGCTTCGTACTTGCAACGGCGGGTATGCTGACTCTGCTGTGGTGGCTGTCGGCGATTGGCGGCGGTGCGGAAAGCTATGCAGTCTTCCAGAAATATGTCGTTGGCGCTGGCGACAGCGCATCAAGCGTCGAACTCGCGATCAACTGGTTCTTCCGGCTACTCGCTCTGGCTGTGATTTTCAGCTTTTTCCAGCATCTGTTCTCGGGCTTGCGCCATTTGGTGCTCGATATGGGGGCTGGATATGAGCTCAAGACGAACCGGACATGGGCGCTTGCTGCATTCGTAGCGGCCATTTTTGCAACTGCATTGGTTGCGCTGGTCGTGGCATCACGCGTTATCGGAGTTTGAAGCATGGGTAGCGGTACAAATATTGGTAAAGTGCGTGGCCTCGGTTCCGCGAAACATGGCGGCACACATTGGATCAGCCAGCGCACGACGGCGGTTGGCAACTTACTGCTGACAACATGGCTGGTTGCGTCATTGCTGCTGATGCCCAATTTCGATCAGGCGACACTTGCACTGTGGCTTGCAAAGCCCTCGGTCGCTGTGCCCATGATCCTGATGCTGGTCAGCGTCTTCTGGCACGCCCGCTTAGGTCTGCAGGTATTGATCGAGGATTATGTCCACGATGACGCCCTGAAATTCGGTGCCATGACCCTGCTCAATTTCTACGTAGTTGGCGGAGCCGTCTTCGGCATCTTTACCGTCGCTAAACTTGCATTCACCGGAGCTCCCGCCTGATGTCAGACGCTTACAAGATTATTGATCACACCTATGACACCGTTGTTGTCGGCGCGGGCGGCTCTGGCCTGCGCGCGACCATGGGAAGCGCGGAAGCGGGTTTGAAAACAGCCTGCATTACAAAGGTTTTTCCGACACGTAGCCACACAGTTGCGGCACAAGGCGGTATCGCTGCGTCGCTCGGCAACAACAGCCCTGACCATTGGACATGGCATATGTACGACACCGTCAAGGGGTCGGACTGGCTGGGCGATCAGGACGCGATTGAATATATGGTGCGTGAGGCACCTGCTGCTGTTTACGAACTGGAGCATGCTGGTGTGCTGTTTTCGCGGAACACGGATGGAACTATTTATCAGCGTCCCTTCGGTGGCCATATGCAGAATATGGGCGAGGGACCTCCTGTCCAGCGGACATGCGCTGCTGCTGACCGCACCGGCCATGCGATGTTGCATGCCCTGTACCAGCAAAGCCTGAAATATGACGCGGACTTTTTCATTGAGTATTTTGCGCTCGATTTGATCATGGAAGACGGCGAATGCCGGGGTGTCATCGCGCTGTGCATGGAAGACGGTAGTATACACCGGTTCAAGAGCCACGCGGTCGTTCTCGCAACAGGCGGATATGGCCGTGCCTATTTTTCGGCGACCTCTGCGCACACATGTACAGGCGACGGCGGCGGCATGGTGTTGCGTGCCGGATTACCGTTGCAGGATATGGAATTCGTGCAATTCCATCCGACCGGAATTTATGGTGCAGGCGTACTGATTACTGAAGGCGCACGGGGCGAGGGCGGTTATTTGACCAATAGCGAAGGCGAGCGCTTTATGGAGCGCTACGCACCGTCGGCTAAGGATCTTGCGTCGCGTGACGTGGTGAGCCGATCTATGGCACTGGAAATGCGCGAAGGACGTGGTGTCGGGCCGGGCAAGGACCATATTTACCTGCACCTCGACCATATCGACCCCAAAGTGCTAGGTGAGCGTTTGCCGGGTATTACCGAAAGCGGAAAGATTTTCGCCGGCGTTGATTTGACGCGGCAACCGCTTCCGGTGTGCCCGACCGTTCATTATAATATGGGCGGAATTCCGTGCAATTATCATGGCCAGGTTGTGACTAAAAAGGATGGCAATGACGATGCGGTCGTGCCCGGACTCTATGCCGTGGGCGAAGCCGCGTGCGTTTCGGTCCATGGTGCGAACCGCTTAGGTTCCAACTCTTTGATCGACCTCGTCGTATTTGGCCGTGCAACTGGCTTGCATCTGAAGGAAACCCTCAAGCCTGGTGCATCACACCGTCCGCTTCCCAAAAGTGCAGTCGACCTGCCGCTCGCGCGAGTGGAGAAATTTCGTAACGCCAAGGGTGGTTCGCCGACGGCCAAAATCCGGTTGGAAATGCAGCAGACGATGCAAAAGCACGCCGCTGTTTTCCGCGACACAGAACTTCTCGCGGAAGGCGTCCAGTTGATGCAGAAGGTCAATAAGAGGATGGAAGATGTCGCTGTTACCGACCGCAGCTTGATCTGGAACACCGACCTGATCGAAACTCTCGAGCTCGACAATCTGATGGCGCAGGCCGTCTGCACGATGGAAAGCGCGAACAACCGTAAAGAAAGCCGCGGCGCCCACGCCCACGAAGATTTCCCAGATCGTGACGACGCAAACTGGATGAAGCATACGGCGTCATGGTTTGACGGATGGGGTGGTTCCGGTGGCAAGGTGACCCTCGATTACCGCGCGGTCCACGATTACACGCTTACGGACGAGGCCGAGTATATCAAGCCGAAGGCTCGGGTTTATTGATTGTCGGCCTCTTATGAGGCCGACAACTATAGCTTGGCTAGAATATCTGCAGCCATTGTGAGACTGCGCTTACGCATCTCATGATCAAAAATCGAACAGGCAACGATAATCTCGTCGGCTTTAGTGCGATCACGAAAAGCGGTTACAGCAGTTTTGACGCTTTCGGGTGCGCCGATTGCGCTGCATGACAGGACATGGTCCAGCATGCCCTGTAATTGTGGTGCCAAAGACTCATAATAGCCTTCGACCGGCGTAGGCATTTGTCGTGGATTGCCGGTGCGGAGCGAGACGAAGCTTTGTTGCATTGAAGAGGCAAGATACGCAGCTTCTGCATCTGTCGGAGCCGTAATGATATTGAACGCGGCCATTGCATAAGGTGCGTTAAGCACGGCACTTGGCGTAAAATGGCTGCGGTAGATATGGAGCGCCTCGTCCAGCATATCCGGCGCAAAATGGCTCGCAAAGGCGAAGGGCAAACCTAATGCCGCCGCCACTTGCGCGCCATAGAGGCTGCTTCCGAGAATGTAGAGCTGGACATCGGCACCGGCACCGGGTGTTGCCACGATGCCCGTTTGACCGTCGTTCGCGAAGTAGCTTTGCAATTCCATCACGTCGCGCGGAAATGCGTTTGGATCGCTATCGAGCGTGCGGCGGATTGCGGTCGCGACCCTCTGGTCGCTGCCCGGCGCGCGGCCAAGGCCAAGATCAATGCGTCCGGGATATAATGCGTCGAGCGTTCCAAATTGTTCCGCAATTACCAGAGGCGCATGATTGGGCAGCATGATGCCACCTGATCCCACGCGGATCGTCTGCGTTGCTGCAGCGATATGGGCGATGACGACGCTGGTCGCTGCACTGGCGATGCCACGCATGCCGTGATGCTCGGCCACCCAATAACGGGTAAATCCAAGCTTTTCGCAGTGTTGGGAGAGGTCTGCAGCATTGGCGAGGGCAGTAGCAACGGTTCCGCCTTCGACAACGGGCACAAGATCGAGCAGGGAAAATTTGGTCATGATGTCTACATGGTTATCAGGACCGCTAAAGCCAAGCGCAATCGACTATCATATGCAGCCGTGCCATAGGCTTTCGATGGTCACCGCTTTGTACGTACCGTTTCTGATCACGGCATTGCTCATTGAGCTAACCCCCGGACCCAATATGGCATGGCTGGCGCTGACCAGTGCGAGCAAAGGTCGGAAATCTGGGTTTGCAGCGGTTGCGGGGATAGCCGTGGGGCTCGCGCTTTTGGGTGGCGCTTCTGCCTTTGGCTTATCCGAACTGGCAACTGGTTCGCCCGTTGTGTTCAATTTGCTGCGCTATGCCGGTGTTGCCTACCTTTTGTGGCTGGCCTGGGAAACGTGGTCCAGTGGGGACGAGACAGCCGAAGCGGCCTTGGAACACAGCGGGTTGATGGACTGGTTTCGGCACGGTTTGCTTCTGAATTTACTCAATCCCAAGGCGGCGGTTTTTTTCATCACCGTGCTTCCGGCTTATATCAGCGCGGGCGTTCCCGTTGCTTCCCAGACTCTTCTGCTATCGTTCAGCTACGTAGGTATCGCGACCGCCATCCATCTTGTCATCGTTGTTTTGGCAGGATCCGCGAATGCGTGGCTTGCGCAAGGCGGCCGCCAACTCTTGATCCGGCGGATATTTGCGGTGATGTTAGCGCTCATCGCAATCTGGTTTCTACGCAGCACAGCCTGATTGAAGTTGTGTCAACGCTGCTGGCGCCTTGTTAATCTGGCGTTCATCGCGCGGTTTATAGACGAAACGTGCTATTTCATAGACGAACCGTTTGACGGTGAAAGGAAAGCATATCATGACATCTGAACGAAGTCCCGGCTGGAAACTCTTCTTCGCCGGTATCATTGGCCTTGTCCTCATCATTCCGTTGATGATGGTCTACCTGTTGCTGGGTGACCGGCAAGAGCAATCCAATATTGCCCAGAATGCGATTGCGGCGGGGTGGGGCGGGCCTCAGGTGGTTGTCGGGCCCGTGCTTGTTTTGCCCTACACCGCGAGCAGCGTGGAGACGGTCGACGAGAACGGTCGGCAAACCACGCGCACGGTGCAGGTGAAAAAGGAACTTTTCCTGTCGCCGGAAGCAAATGCGATCAGAACCGAGCTTAAACCGGACCGGAAGAAGAAATCCATTTATGAAAGCGTTCTGTTCGTTGCGGCAAACAGGGGGAAGGCGCGCTTTGCGTTGCCGGATGATTTCGCCCGTTACGGCATTCCGCGAGAGAACATCGATTTTGCCGGTGCCGAACTGCGCTTCGGAGTGTCAGATGCGCGCGGGCTTCAGAAGGACAGCAAGGTTCAGGTGAATGGAGTAACGCTGGGACTGCAGCCGGGTAAGGGCTTGGCGGCCTCTAACAATTCGGGCTTTTTCAGCTTTGTCGACTGGACCGGCGCCGCACCGCTGGACGTAGCATATAGCTTTGCGATACGCGGCAATAAGTCGCTGACGATGGTGCCGCGCGGTGGCGAAACGACGTGGGATGTAAAGTCCACCTGGCCCAGCCCAAGCTTTGCGGGTGATTTTCTGCCCGTGAAGCGGGACGTGAAATCCAACGGGTTCACGTCGACCCATGCGGTGACCAATCTGGCGCTGGGGCAGGCCATTGTCGCGACCGACGACAACGCACCGCCTTTGACGGCTGAACAGTTTAACAGCGTGACGCTATCGTCAGCGCGGGATGTTACTGCGGTGGGCGGGCCGAGCCAGGCGGCGACGATTGGCCTCATTGAGCCTGTTGACCTGTACAGCCAGGTTGACCGGTCGGTAAAATACGGCTTCCTGTTCATCGGCTTCACCTTCCTTGCTTATCTGATGTTCGATGTGATCGCAGGGGCCCGCGTTGCGGCGGCGGAGTATTTGCTGACCGGGGCAGGGCTCGTGCTGTTCTTCGTGCTTTTGCTCGCCTTTGCTGAGGTGGTGGGCTTCATGTGGGCCTATCTTATCGCCGCGGGTGCGATAACCGGGTTGTTGACGGCTTATTCCGCTGCGGTCCTGAAAAGTTGGCTGCGGGCGCGGTTTATAGGCGGATTGCTGGTGGGGCTCTATGCAACGCTTTATGTGCTGCTGAACCTGGAAGCCTATTCGCTGATCATCGGATCGCTGCTGCTCTTCGTAGCCCTGGCGGTTGTCATGTGGGCCACGCGCGCCATCGACTGGGGTGCCCGGCGTGAAACGAAAGAAGAGGCGCCTACCGCCAGCGCAGCTTAGACGCATCGAGTTCCGGGACGGATCGGACCCCCATGAGTTTCATGTCGCGTTCGATTTCGTCCCGTAACTTCCCGACCACGCGCTGGACGCCTGCTTCGCCCGCTGCGGCCAGTGCGTAAAGATACAATCGCCCGCCGGAGCAAGCTGTTGCTCCGGCGGCGATTGCTTTAAGCACATGGCTGCCCCGCCGGACCCCGCCGTCGCAGATGATGTCGATCTTGCCGCCGACCGCATCGGCGATTTCCGATATCTGGTCAAAAGGTGCCCGCGAGCCGTCGAGTTGCCGCCCGCCATGGTTGGACACCATGATCGCCGTGGCACCAATATCCACCGCGCGTTTGGCATCTTCAACCGACATGATCCCTTTCAGGCAGAATTCACTACCCCAGTCCGACCGCACCTTTTCGGCCATGGCCCAGTCCATCGATGTGTCGAGCATCGTGTTGAAATATTCGGCCACGGAAACAGCTACATTGGTGCCCGCATCCACATGCGTCTGGAGATTGGGCAGCGCGAATTTCTCGCGAAACAGATAGTTCAGCGCCCACATCGGGTGGATAGCGTAACTGAGCACAGACGATGGCGTAAAGCGTGGCGGGGACGTGAAGCCGCTGCGCAAGCAGCGTTCGCGGTTACCCGAAACAATGGTATCTACGGTCAGGGCAATGGCATCAAACTTCGCCGCTTTGCAGCGTTCGATCATCGACCGGTTGAGGCCCTTATCCTTATGTATGTAGAGCTGGAACATCTTCGGCGACGCTATGCTCTCCCCGATCTCCTCGATGCTAACGGTCGCGAGAGAAGAAATCCCGAACCATGTGCCAAATTTCTGCGCCGTTGCGGCGACCGCACGCTCACCTTGCCAGTGGAAAAGCCGCTGCAACGCCGTCGGCGACAGCATTAACGGCATGGCGATGGGCTTGCCCATTACAGTCACACCCATGTCGATTTCCGAAACCCCTGCAAGGACATTGGGAACCAGATCGCAATCGTCAAACGCCGATGTGTTGCGGTCCCTGGTCCTCTCGTCATCTGCAGCGCCGTCTATATAATTGAAGATCGGTGACGGCAGGCGCGTCTTTGCGAGACGTCGGAAATCCTCGACATTATGGCAGTCGCTAAGCAGCATCAAATTTACTGCACGCCTTGGAGATAATTGCAGGCACTGGGGTTCTTGCTACGGATTCCCCGTTGCAACGCCTCCATACGTTGTTCCGATGTGCCGTGTGTGAACATGCTTTCGACGGGCGCGCGCCCGGCTTGCTGCATGAGTGTGTCGTCGCCAATGGCATTGGCTGCACGCATTCCTTCTTCGATGTCGCCTGGCTCGATACGGTCAGAATTAATCCCCGCCCAAACTCCGGCAAAGCAATCTGCCTGTAATTCCATCCCGACTTGCAGGCGGTTTCCGTCTGTTTGGCTCGATTGTGCCTGAAGCTTCCGCACTTGGTCTGCAATACCCGCAAGATTCTGGACATGGTGTCCAACCTCATGTGCCACGACATATGCATAAGCAAAATCGCCGCCCGCACCCATCTGCTTTTCCATCTGTTGAAAGAAACTTGTGTCCAAGTAAATGCCTTCGTCTGATGGACAATAAAAGGGCCCCATGGCGGACTGAGCCGCGCCACAGCCCGATTGGCCGCCACCCTGATAGAAATTGAGCTTCGCGGGTCGATAGTCGCGCAAGAGTTTGCCCCAGGTGTCTTCCGTGGATTTGAGAACGCGGCATGCGAACAGCTCGTCTTGTGTATCACATGCCACATTCCCCGCGCTGGATTGCTGACTGGCACCGGGTGCAGATACTGGTCCGCCCATCGTCAGCATTCCGCTGGAGACGACAAAATACCCCACGACCGCGATCAGCAGAACGGAACCACATCCCATTTTGCGGCCAAGGAGCATGGGCAGCAAGCTGAAGACAAGCCCGAGCATACCGCCCCCGCCCCCGCCCCCGCCACCGAAGCCGCCGCCTCCCGATCCTTGATCGCTGACATTGCCGCTCGGGTCTAGATCATCGAGGCGCATGTGATTCTCCGTTATTGCCGTGCGCCAACATTGCGGTTAGCGGGATAAAGCGCAAGTAAAGTTCCCGATTTATAAAAAGGTCATCACTAATGTTTCTTAAGGGTAAAACCGCACTTATTACCGGATCTACTTCGGGCATTGGGCTCGGATACGCGAAAGCTTTGGCGGCTGAAGGCGCGCAAGTTATGATCAACGGGTTTGGCGATCAGGCAGCGATTGACGACCATGTGGCCAAGTTGACTGCAATGAGCGGAGAAGGTGCGCTTCATTCTCCGGCCGACATGACCAAGCCAGATGAAATACGGGCAATGGTTGCCGATTGCTCTGAAAAACTGGGAACGCCAGATATCCTGATAAATAATGCCGGGATTCAGCATGTGGCACCGGTCGATGAATTTCCGGATGACAAATGGGACGCGATTCTTGCGATTATTTTGTCTTCGGCGTTCCACACCACGAAGGCGACTTTGCCTGGAATGAAGGCTAAGGCATGGGGACGCGTTATCAACACTGGATCGATGCACAGTCTGGTCGCTTCACCTTACAAGTCCGCCTATAATGCAGCCAAGCACGGCTTATCCGGCTTTACGAAAACAATCGCTCTCGAAGTGGCGACACAAGGTATTACCGTCAATTGCATCTGCCCAGGATATGTATGGACGCCTTTGGTGGAGGGGCAGATTCCCGATACCATGAAAACACGGAATCTTACTCGGGATCAGGTCATCAATGACGTTCTGCTTGCGAACCAGCCGCAAAAGCAATTTGTGCAAGTGGAACAATTAGCCGCGCTCGCGCTGTTTCTTTGTCGCGACGAAGCTAGTGCCATAACGGGCGCTAACCTGTCAGTTGATGGTGGCTGGACGGCCCAATAACTACGATTATCGGGGGTTATTGCCCGCCGTTACCCTGCGCGAAATCGGCTGGATTCTGCGGTTGTGAATTTACCTGCGGAACGGTGTAATTCGGCATGGCTGGCTGCGCGTAATTATAGGGCGCGTTGGGGGCTTGTTCCTGTGGAATCTGCACTTCATTCTGCAAATTCTGCTGTTGTTGCATGCTGCTGCCATAAGGGTTGCCGTCGATTACCGGATCTCCGACCGCAAGCATGTCTTCGCCATCTTCCTCAGGCGATCCTTCGTCGAAGCTTTCTTCTGCGGAAACGTCGGTATTACCTTCGTTGGCCGGAGGCGCAACGGACGCGGCAGGCGCCGTTTGGGCAACTGTAACCGGTTCGCTATCGAAGGTAAGGTTGGCGGTGACGAATGTAATGAGCGCAGCTACGCCAAGAACGCCCAGCAGCAGTTTTAGAATATTGTCCATTATCGTTCCCGACCTGTTTCGTGCAGGCGTGTTACCGCAAGGCTGTTAATATTATATTAGCGATGCAGATCAGCGACAGCAGAGAAAAAAGCCGCCGACATTGCTGCCGGCGGCTTAGGCGTTTTCCTCCCCAGGAAAACCGTTAAACTGATGTGGCGGTTACTTTCCGCCTGCACTCCCTAACCTATGGTAAAGGCGTGCGAATTTTACCGATTCCGGCTTGTCCTTGATCTCTTCCAGATAGAATACCAAGGCTTGGCGGAGCAAGGTCAAATCTTCGGTCGACAGAACCGCTCTGGCGCGTTGTGGCTCTCCCATAAATCTTCTCCTGGTGTCAGGCTGCGTTTGCAAACTGGTTCATGGTGTTGTCCTTGCCGCCTGCTTTAAGGGCAGCTTCACCAGCGAAATACTCCTTATGATCGTCACCGATGTCGGATCCGGACATGTTCTGGTGTTTGACACAGGCAATGCCCTGACGGATTTCCTTGCGCTGGACGCCTGCGACATAGCCGAGCATGCCCATTTCGCCGAAATAATCCTTGGCAAGGTTATCCGTGCTCAGCGCTGCGGTGTGATAGGTTGGCAGCGTGATCAGGTGATGGAAGATGCCTGCGCGCTTTGCCGAGTCCCGCTGGAAGTTCTGAATGCGGTTGTCCGCTTCTTCACCCAGTGCAGTTTCGTCGTAGGACGCGCTCATCAGATTGGCGCGGTCATAGGCCGAAACATCCTTGCCCTCTGCGCTCCAGGCGTCGAACACCTGCTGACGGAAGTTGAGGGTCCAGTTGAAGCTGGGCGAATTGTTATAAGCCAGCTTCGCGTTGGGAACGACTTCGCGAATACGGTCAACCATGCCGGCAATCTGCTCGATATGGGGCTTTTCCGTTTCAATCCAGATCAGGTCAGCACCATTTTGCAGGCTGGTAATGCAATCCAGAACGCAGCGGTCTTCGCCAGTGCCCGAACGGAACTGGAACAGGTTGGACGGCAGGCGCTTGGGACGCAGCAGCTTTCCGTTACGGTTCAGGATAACGTCGCCATTGCGCGCCGTTGCCGGATCGATTTCTTCGCAATCGAGGAAGCTGTTATACTGGTCGCCCAGATCGCCTGCTTCCTTCGAAACCGCGATTTGCTTGGTCAGACCAGCGCCGAGCGAGTCGGTGCGCGCCACGATGATCCCATTGGGAACGCCAAGCTCAAGGAAGGCATAGCGGCAAGCGCGGATTTTCTGGAGGAAATCTTCGTGGGGCACGGTGACTTTACCATCTTGGTGGCCGCACTGCTTTTCGTCCGAAACCTGATTTTCGATCTGCAAGGCGCAGGCACCTGCTTCGATCATCTTCTTGGCGAGCAAATAGGTGGCTTCCGCATTTCCGAAACCGGCGTCGATATCCGCAATAATGGGAACGACATGGGTCTCGTAATTCTCGATTTTCGAGAGCAGTTCGGCTTCTTTTGCAGTCTCGCCGTTTTCCTGGGCCTTGTCGAGGTCACGGAACAGCAGGTTCAGTTCGCGGCTGTCGGCCTGGCGAAGGAAGGTGTAGAGTTCCTCGATCAACGCAGGAACGCTGGTTTTTTCGTGCATCGACTGGTCGGGAAGGGGACCGAATTCGCTGCGCAAGGCGGCGATCATCCATCCGGAGAGGTAGAGATAGCGCTTTTTCGTGGTGCCGAAGTGCTTCTTTACCGAGATCATCTTCTGTTGGGCGATGAAACCGTGCCAGCAGCCGAGCGACTGGGTGTATTGTGCGGGGTCGGCATCATAGGCTGCCATGTCCTGCCGCATGATGTCAGCGGTGTAGCGGGCGATGTCGAGACCGGTCTGGAAGCGATTCTGCAGCTGCATTCTGGCAACCGATTCGGGGCTGATGGAGTCCCAGGTTCCGTTCTGTGCTGCGATCAACTTGCTGGTTTCGGCTATTTGGTTTTTGTACGACATTTACAATTCCTTGGGGTTTATTAACTCGGCTGATGCTTGGTCTGCCTGATTTGGGCTGGAGGGGCGAGTCAGAATTGTAATATTTGTTGTGTGTGCGTCGCACAAAACGTGATTAACGTTGTAATGTTGTAAATAATGTGACAATACCCGCCCATGTCCGAGCAAAAGCTTTTCGCGGGCCATGCTGTCCGCCGTATCCGCAGGGCCAATGGCCTGACCCAGGCGTTGATGGCCGAGGCGCTGGAGGTTTCGCCCTCTTATCTGAACCTTATCGAGCGCAACCAGCGCCCTTTGACGGCGACCTTGCTGCTGAAACTTGCCGAACGTTATGATTTTGACCCGCGCACATTGACCGGATCGACGCCCGGCGGCGGGGTGGAGGCGATCCGTCGCCGCCTTTCCGACCCCATGTTCGCAGACCTGTCGATCGAACGCGTCCAGATCGAAGACTGGATCGCCGCCAGCCCCGACGCCGCCGAAGCCTTTGCCCGTGCCTTTGATCGTGTATCAGGCGGCTCGCATGGCAGCAGCGGTGTGGGCGAGGCCGGACGCACGGCGACCGTAGAACCCGAAGCCATCGCCTCTGCGCGGCGCGAAATTGAACGGTGGCGTAACCATTTCGCCGACCTCGACGCGCAGGCCGAGATATTGGCCGACGAACTGCGCCTCGCCAATCCCGACCTATATGGTGCGATTATCGAACGGCTGCGGGTGAAGCACCAACTGTCGATCCGCATCCTGCCCTTTGACGTGATGCCCGATAATCTGCGCCGGTTGGACCTGCACGCCCGCCAGTTGCAGCTTTCCGAGCTGCTCGACCCCGCCAGCCGGACCTTTGCGGCAGCATTCCAGCTTGCGATGCTGGAGGCGAAATCGGAAATCGATGCCCTCGTCGCCGGGGCCAGCTTCACCGAACGGGCAGGGGAACGGCTGTACCGCCGCCATCTGACCAGCTATTTCGCCGCCGCCGTCATGATGCCATATGCCCGTTTCCTGCGGGCGTGCGAAACGACGGGCTATGACATATTGTTGTTGCAGCGCCGTTTTGGCGCAGGCTTTGAACAAATCGCCCACCGCCTCACAACCCTGCAAAGGGTGGGGCAACGCGGATTGCCCTTCTTCATGTTGCGAATCGACCGCGCAGGCCAAAGCAGCAAACGTTATGCCGGGGCCAGTGCGTCGCCGCTGGTGGAAACCGATCGCCGTTGCCCCCTGTGGCACGTGCATAATGTGTTCGCCCGGCCCGGTACGCTGCTGCCCCATCTGGTGGAGCTCGAAGATGGCAGCCGCTGGTTCACCCTGTCGCGCACGGTCCATCCCCAAACAGCGGTCAGCGGCGCTATCGAGGCCGAGTTTGCCATTTGTCTGGGGCTGGACGCCAAATTGGCCGCGCCCTTGGCGGCTGCTCGCGGGGTCGATCTTGAGACGGGCGCGGCGACCGCCATCGGGCTAGGTTGTTCCGCCTGCACGCGGCCCGACTGCCCCCAACGCAGCGCACCGCCCGCCGGTCGTGTTCTGGTCTTCAACGAACGCGAACGCGGCATGTCGCCCTTCGCATTTGACCGGGACTAACGCAGAAATTCGCGGATACGGTCCAGCACCACTTCCATCGCCGGTTCGCGGGCGCGCAAGATGTGATTGTCGGTGTCGAGCGTGACGAGCGACGCGCCCTTGATGTTGGAGGCAAGCTCGATCGCCTGTTCCATGCCCACCCGCTTGTCACCGCGGGCGTGGAAAATCAGCGTGGGGACATCCAGTTCGGATAGCCGGTGGCGCACATCAATACGGCTGAATATTTCAAGAAACGCGACGGCGTTCGCGGGCGATACGGTCTGGCGCTGGAAGTTGTTGAACCATTCCATCTCCTCCTGGGTTGCCGAAGGGGTGAAGGATTCGGAAAATATCTGCCGATAGAGCGGGGTATCCTTGCCCCAGCCATTTTTGACCAAGGTGATGACGGCTTCGCGCTCCGATGCTTCTTCCGGTGCCGCCCAGTGGCGCCACCCACTGCTATAGCCGCCCAGCAAGATAAGATGGGACACACGGTGCGGATGGCGGGCGGCATATTCGATGCTGACGGCGGCCCCTTGTGACAGGCCGAACAGTGGAAAGCGGTCCAGACCCAATGTGTCCACCACCGCCTCCAGATCGGTCACCATGGCTTCGAAGGACAGGTCCTTAACATCCCAGTCCGACAGGCCATTTGCACGTTCGTCATAGCGGACGAGACGGAATTCCTCCGACAGCCCGCCGACCATCCGACCCCACAACGGGCTGCCCCAGTCGAGTTCCAGATGGTTGAGCCAGTTGGCTGTCTTGACCAACGCCGGCCCCGCGCCGGTCACGGCATAGGCAATGCGCGCGCCATCTTGCGCGAAACAATAATGAATGGACTGGTCGATGGCGGGGGTAGGCCGGACATCGGTTTCCTCGGCCAAATCAAGTGCCATGGCGGCAAAGCGTCTGCGATCGGCTTCCGGATAGACTTTGTTGCGCGATGCTTCGTCGAGGTAGCGGGCACGCTTGCGGTCAATCGCCGCACGTTCGGAGGCAAGCCACAGGGAATATTCGTCCAGCGCCGGCAAGTCGATGCCGGGCAAGGGGAGCTCCAGTGCCTGGGGCCCGTCCAGATGATCGATGTCGAGCGTGAAGCCGGACGCATCCAGCGCCACGCGCTCCCGGTCAGCGGATAGCAGTGCGGCATCGTCGCCCAACATGACGCGGATCTTGGACAGCGACCAGCGCAATGCGGCGCGGGGGTCGTCGGGAATGTCGAAAAACAATTCGCACAACCGTTCCCGACGGACGGGCTTGGTGCTGAGCAACAGAAACACGAACAACGCCCGTGTCTTGCGCGACGCCGGAAGCTCGATCGGTTGGCCCAGCCGATCAAGCTCTATCTCACCCAATAATCTGACATGGATTGGTGCGTGGGGTCGCAAAACAGTCTCCAAACATCACGTTTCCACGCACGAAAGGTGAATTCCAACGCTCGTTCAAACGCAAAGGCAAACGGTGCGCTGGTTAAGGCGCGGCTTGATTTATAGAGAGTCAAACTATGTTTAACAAGCGAAACGAACCAAGGCTCACGATTGTAAAGAACAATCCGGCGACCAATAAGACGATCCAGTTCACCCAAGATGTTGTTTCGGGGGATTTTTCGGGGCGGGGCGATCCATGCGAATTTGCCGCTTTTGAAGAACATGTCTTGAAAAGCGAACCCGGACTTCTGGCGCGATTGGAAACGGGCATTGATGTGGCGGACATTGGCTGCGGCGCGGGGCAGGCGGTCAATCATCTGGCAAAGCTGTATCCAAACAGCCGCTTTACCGGTTTTGATGAATCCGCCGGAGATATCCGTGATGCAAAGCGCATGGCGTCGGAAATGGGTCTGACGAACGTCGACTTCTTCGCCGTTGACGTGGCCTCACTCGATTCAAATGTGGTCTTTGACCTCATCTTGCCATCAACCCGTTATATCACGGGAAGCTACCAGCGGAAATGTGCCCGCATCGATATATGTGCGGAGAAAACGGCCGTCTGCCGGTAAAATACCCGCTGAAACGCTTAAGCAAACCAGCCTTCGTCGTTCAGCCGCTTGTAGAAGCTGCGGCTGACGGGAGCAGAAACGCCATTTGACAGGTTCAGTGTTGCGCGGCCATCGCCTTTAGTCAGCTCGCCTACGGCTGACTTGGCGACCCACCAGCTGCGATGCGTTTGCGCGCCGAGTGCATCGGGCAATTCCGCGATGGCATCCGAAAGACGCATAAGAATGAGGGTCGACGCGCCATCCTCAAAGTGAACCCGCAAATAATGGTCTTCTGCTTCGAGCGCGACAATTTGCAGGTGCCGGTATTGCAGCGGCAGCCGCGTCGACAATTTGGCCGGGGGTGCATTTTCGACCGAAGGATGTGCAGGGGACGCCACCGTTTCGGGAATGACCTTGCCCGGCCAATGGATGAAATAGTTCAGCGCCGTCATCACCATGCTGATGGTGAAGGTGATCGCAAACATGGTCGCAAAGGCGTCAAAAGTCGGTTGACGGGTATTGAAGAAGAGCGAACTGGTGCCGATGACCATCAGGGTGAGGGGTAAGGCAATCAGGGTCGCAATCAGCGGCATCTCCGCCCATTGGCGCGACCGCAGGCGGCCCCATTTTTCGACCATCTCCGAAACGCCAAGACCAATCAGTGCGCCGGACAGCATCAATATTTCCCAATAGGCCAGTCTGGGGAAAAACGGGATTTCGGTCGTTTCAAGCGCCCCAACCATGGTTAGAAGAAATCCGACGATCGCGGCGATCATGAATCCCCTCCGGTGACGCGCGCCAAAGCCTGCTTCTTTTGGCGTATAAGAGGGCGCCATTGGCGAACCGTGAACGGCATTTTCGGTCATGTCGCGCAGAATTCCAGGTCTTTCACGTAAACGGCGTTGAACGATATCCACGGTCCGTCATGTCTTGGTCATCCCTAGCAAACATACCATTTGGAGCAAGCGACATGAACAATCTACAATCCATATGCACCGTCATCGCCATGTGCGCCGCGTCGATTTCGACGTCATCCATCGCCCAGAATGCGTCGGCCAAGTTAGACGTGAATTTCACCGGTATCGAAGAAAAGGAAGGCGCCATATTGGGCGTCGTCTTCAACAGCGAGGACGCGTATAATGGCAAGGGCGCGCCGGTGCGGCAGATCATGATCAGCGCGGACAAGGCCGAAGTCAGCACTGCGTTGGAAGGACTTGAGCCGGGCGTCTACGCCATCAAGGCCTTTCACGACATCGACGGCGACATGAAAATGTCGACCAATCCCTATGGCATGCCGATTGAGCCCTTTGCCTTTTCGAACAATGCGGTCGGCAACATGGGACCGGCGAAATGGGCGGACGCCAAATTTGAAGTGAAGCCCGGTGCGAATGTGCACGCGATTGTCATCAAGTAATTCGATCCGGAGGCTATCGACCATGACTCAGCTAGACCGTCGCCATTTCCTCGGAAGCGGACTGTTCGCCGCCGCGGCCGCCACGATCATCACCCCCGAAAGGGCACTTGCTGGAGCAAGCCCCGCAGGCTGGAGCCTTGCCGTAGCCGATGTCGACGCGGATGTGCCGGAGGAGACATTGCAGTTGGTGCACGGGAAAGTGCCCGCCAATTGCGACGTGACGCTTTATCGCAACGGACCTGCGAAATTTCGCCGGGGCACAGGGACATCCGGCCACTGGTTTGACGGCGACGGATTGGTGCGCAAATTCCGGGTGGGCGATGGCAAGGCCCATCTGACGGCACGCTTTGTCGATACGCCCAAGCGCCGTCTGGAAACAAAGCTGGATGCCATTGTGCAACCGGGTTTCGGATCTTCGCGCCGCGACGGTGCGGTGGTGAACGGACCCGACGATACCAATGCGGCCAATACCAGCGTCTTGATGTCGGGCGGCCAGTTGCTGGCCCTATGGGAAGGTGGGTCGCCTGCGATCGTTGACCCGGAAACGCTGGAGACTAGGGGTTTCAAGACCTTCCGCCGCGATCTGAAGCAAATGCCTTTTCTCGCGCATCCACGGGTTGAGCCCGATGGAACGGTCTGGAATTTGGGCGGGAACGGCAAAGGGACCTTTGTCTGGAAACTGAACCCCGACGGATCGCTCGGCAAGGCGGAAATGCTCGACGTCGGGCGGGCGAGCTATTTCCATGATTTTACTGCGACGGCACGGCATCTGATTATCGTGCTTCAGCCCTGGGTGCAGGAAGGGTTCAAATTTCCCCTGTCGACGGCCATGGCGTGGAAGCCGGAACTAGGGACCCGCATCCTCGTCATCGACAAGGATGATCTGTCGAAAAAGCGGGCCTATGAATTGCCCGCCTTTTCCTTTTTCCATCTGGCCGACGGGTGGGAAGAAAGTGATGGCACGATCCGCTTTGACGGTTGTCTGGAAGAAAATCCGACCTTTGGACAAATCGCGGCGTCGGCTCTGCTGCGCGGCGAGCACATCAAGGCGCCTTCGCCTATGCTGACCCAGATTGTGCTGCATCCCGATGGCAAGGCGGACATGAAAACCACGCGCATTTCGGCCGAATTTCCGGCGACTGACCGGCGCAGGGCAGGGCAAGCACGGCGCTTTACCACCCATGTTGCCGGCTACCGCCAGACGCCCTTTCCCCATGCAATCGCCACATGGGACTGGAAAACGGGTCGCGATGACAAGTTCGATTTTGGCAGCCACCAACTGGTCGAGGAGTTCCTGTTCGTGCCGACAGGATCGGGTGAACGCGACGGCTGGCTGATCGGCACGACGTTGAACCTGAAGGAGCGCAAGACCGAGTTGCACCTGATCGATGCAGGCCGCGTTGCGGAAGGGCCTTTGGCGTCCTGGCGGGCGTCATTGCCTCTGCCGCTGACCTTTCACGGGACGATTGCCTGAGCGGCGATGCGTCTCAGTCTTTGGCGAAATCGCGGACTTTCTGGCTGGTGCCGCGGGGCATGATCAATATTTCTGTGCCATTGGCGACGACGATCAGATTGTCGATCCCGTGCACCGAAATGCGGACCCCGTCGCTATAGACCAGATTGCCTGTCGAGGCATGGACACGCACTGCGCCGGACAGCACGTTTCCGTCCTCGTCCTTTGCGCCAATCTCGTGGAGTGAATCCCAACTGCCGACATCGGACCAGCCCATATGGACGGGCGCCACCGCGACACGATCCGCCTTTTCCATGACTGCATAATCAATGCTGTCCGAAGGACAGGCGGCGAAGGCGTCGGGGTCGGGGGTGATGCGGGCGCCGAAACGGGTGGCGCCGTCCACGGCCTTTTTGCTTTGGGCCAGCATTTCCGGTGCGTGGTCGGCCAGCACCTGCGCATAGACATCCGCGCGGAAGAGGAAAATTCCACCGTTCCAGACATGGTCTCCGCTGTCGATCATCTGTTGGGCGCGTTCGCTGTCGGGTTTTTCGACAAAGCGGTTCACTTTGTGCACGCCGGGGGCAAGTTCCGCTTCGTCCATTTTGATATAACCATAGCCGGTTTCAGGGCCGGTCGGGCTGATCCCGTAAGTGGCCAGCCAGCCATTTTCGACGAGCGGCAAAAGCGCAGCCGTTGCGGCATCGAAGGCGGCGGTGTCTAGTATGACATGGTCGCTCGGCATGACCAGCAGCGTCGCCTCGGGCCGCGCGACCGTCAATGCCGCAAGCGCGATGGCAGGCGCCGTGTTGCGCGCGCAGGGTTCCAAAATGAGGGTGGCATCGGTTACGCCAATCGCCGCCAGTTGCTCCTCGACCAGATGGGCGTGGGCGGCGTTGGCAACGATGATCGGGGCGTCGAAGCGCTGGCGATCTGTCGCGCGCAGAACGGTAAGCTGGAACATCGTATGTTTGCCCGTGAGCGCCTGAAACTGTTTCGGGCGATCGGGTGTAGACATCGGCCATAACCGTGTGCCGCCGCCGCCAGACAGAATGACAGGAGTGATCGTCACTTTTTACCTCGATTATGCTTGCGCGATAGTGATTGCTATCGCTGATGAAGGGTTCATCGTCAAATCGCAAAAAACCGCTTTGTTCCAGAAACTTGGAACAGAGGTGTAAAATTAATCGACACTTTACCTTTGGCCGTTAAAAAATCCGACATGTTAGGTGAACCGGCGCCATGATCAGGCTTTTCAAACATTATATTCCCTATGCGGTTCTGTTTCTCGCGATAATCGACTTTTGTCTGCTTGTCGTGGCAGCCGAAACGGCGTGGGTGATCCGGGCGAGCCAGATCGGTATGCATGTCGATTATATCGGCAACCGGTTCGGGCAGCTGTTCACTTTTGCCGCGTCGGTCCATGTCGCCGGCATGGCCGTGGGCGTCTACGGACCCGATGCGTTGCAGTCGCTCCGCTTCGCCATTGCGCGCCTGTTGGTGGCGGTGTCGCTGGGGGTTATCTTCCAGTCGGTGATGGCCTTTGCCTTTCCAGGGCTTACCCTTTGGCGGTCCAATTCGCTTTACGCGATGATCCTCGCCTTCGTATTTCTCGCCACCAGCCGCGCTATCTTGGGCAGCCTGATAGGCGGGGAAAGTTTCAAGCGGCGCCTGCTCGTGCTCGGCGCAGGCCGCCGCGCGCAACGGATCAAGGATCTGGAGGCGAAACCGGGGTCGGGCTTTGTCGTCGTGGGCTTTATCGCCATGGATGAAAACAAGCGCGTCATCCCCGAGGCTATCAACCGCAGTGCGATCTACAATCTGTCGGATTTCGTCGTAAAACTAGGAACGAGCGAAGTCGTTCTGGCGCTCGAAGAGCGGCGCAATGCGCTGCCGCTCGATGACCTGCTGCGGATCAAGACGACGGGTGTGCACGTCAACGATATCTCCACCTTTCTGGAGCGTGAAACGGGCCGTGTCGACCTCGATAGCGTCAATCCAAGCTGGCTGATTTTCTCGGACGGCTTTTCGTCAGGTCGCCGTTTGTCGGGTATCGCAAAGCGGCTCTTCGATGTCGCCGCCAGCTCGCTCCTTCTGTTTTTGACCGCGCCGATCATCTTCTTTTTCGCGCTGCTGATTAAGCTCGAAAGCAAAGGCCCTGCATTCTACCGCCAAGTGCGCGTCGGCCTGTTCGGGCAGCCTTATACGGTACTGAAACTGCGGTCCATGCGGGCCGATGCGGAAGCAGCCGGGAAAGCGGTCTGGGCGGAGAAGAATGACCCGCGCATCACAAAGGTCGGCCGTTTCATCCGCAAGGTGCGGATCGATGAGCTTCCGCAAACCTGGAACGTGCTGAAGGGTGAAATGAGCTTCGTTGGCCCGCGTCCCGAGCGTCCCGAATTCGTTGCCGATCTGGAACAACAGCTATCCTATTACGCCGAACGCCATATGGTAAAACCCGGTATCACCGGCTGGGCACAGATCAATTACCCCTATGGCGCGTCCAAGGCGGATGCGCAGCATAAGCTGGAATATGATCTCTATTATGCGAAAAACTACACGCCCTTCCTTGATCTTCTGATCCTGCTGCAGACCATTCGCGTTGTCATCTGGCCGGAGGGTGCCCGCTGATGGAAGCGGTGCTTCCTTTTATCGGATTTTGGGGACATGCGGCGGTTGGTTTCGCTTATGCGGCGCTGGCGATCTGGTTGCTGCACAAATATCGCGAGCGCAACCGGCAGCAGGTGATGCTCATCGGCGCTATGGCGCTGACCTCTTTATGGGGGATTATCTCTACCGTAGCCGGTCCGCTCAGCCTCGCGGCGCTGTGTGCGGAAAGCGCACGCAACCTTGCGTGGCTGTGCTTTATGTTTTTACTGCTGCGAAGCGGCGAAGGGCGCGAACAGCCCCGCACCATCAACATGATCTATGGTGTCCTGCTGATCGTTTTGCTGTTCCAGCCCGTGAACGACGCAGTTGTAGCGATTTTCGGTAACGCGAATACAGGCCCCCATCTGGCGACGCAATCCGCCATGACGATGCGGATGATCTATGCCGTCGGCGCGCTCGTCGTTGTGCACAATCTCTACACCGTGTCCGCGCCGGAGACACGATGGGGCATAAGTCTCCCCATGGCGGCACTGGCGGCCATGTGGACCTATGACCTCAACCTCTACACCATCAGCTATCTGACATCCGCACCTTCGGAAGAATTGGTCCAGACACGCGGCTTTGCCACTGCCGTGCTTGCGCCGGTCTTTGTCATGGCGGCAAAGCGCAACAGCAATTGGGGTATCCGTCTGTCCCGGTCGGTTGCGTTCCAGTCCGTGTCGCTAGTTGCCATTGGTTTCTACATGCTCGGTATGGTCGTTCTTGCAACCGCACTGGAGCTTGTGGGCGGCACCTATGTGCGTCTGGCGCAGATATCGCTGATATTCGGCATGTCGCTTGCCGCGCTGCTGATCCTGCCATCCGGGCGGTTCAAAAGCTGGCTGAATGTGGTCATCGCCAAAAACTTCTTCCAGCACCGCTATGACTATCGGTCCGAATGGATGCGCTTTGCCGATACGATCGGGTTCCCGTCCAAGGAGGCTGCGCCGTTTTACGAGCGTGTCGTGAAATCTCTGGCGGATATATTTGACAGTCCCGGCGGCCTTTTGCTGGTCCCGGACGATGAAGGGCGCCTGACCTTGCAGGCGCGTTGGAACTGGGCCACGGCTGATGTCCCGTCCAATTGCGTTACGTCGCAGACGATGCCTTTTTTTGAATCGACCGGGCATATTGTTTCAATGGACCAGATACGCGCAGGCACCGACGAACGGTGTGATCCGCGCGCCATTCCGCACTGGCTTTATGACGAAGCGCAGGCTTGGGCTGTTGTACCGCTCGTGCATTTCGGGAAACTCGCTGGCCTTGTCATATTGGCCCGGCCACGCTTGCCGCGCGCGCTGGATTGGGAAGATCTCGACATGCTGCGCGTCGTTGGCCGCCAATTGGCCAGCTATCTGGCCGAAGCGGCAAGCCAGCAGGCTTTGGCCGAAAGCCAGCAGTTCGAACAGTTCAACCGCCGCTTTGCCTTTGTCGCGCATGACATCAAAAATCTGGTGAGCCAGTTGAGCATCCTGGCGCGCAACGCCGAACGCCATGCGGAAAAGCCGGAGTTTCGCGCAGATATGATCGAGACGTTGCGGTCTTCGGTCGATAAAATGAACGAGCTGTTGGCGCGCCTTTCGCAACACAATAAGTCGCGCCATTCCCTGCCTGTGGTCATCGACATTGGCGAGGCGGTGATGAAGGCGGTGCATGAAAAGCGCCTGATCTACCCCATCGACGCGCAATTGAAGCCGGGCCTGTTCGCCAATGCCGACCCGTCACGCGTCGAAACGATTATCGGGCATCTGGTCCAAAATGCGATCGAAGCGACAGCCGACGGCTCGCCCGTGCGGATCACCTGCCGCAAGCAGGGCAATGACGTCGCCGTAAACATCACCGACACGGGCGTCGGCATGACCGAAGCTTTTGTGTCCAGCCAATTGTTCAAGCCCTTTGAATCTACCAAGGAAGGCGGGTTCGGCATCGGTGCCTATGAAGCCCGCGCTTTGGCGATTTCAATGGGTGGACAACTGCGCGTTGATAGCCGCGTCGGCAAGGGCACGACCTTTACGCTGTTGCTGCCCATTGCCGACGAAAAAGATAACCACATCTCTATAGAAGAGGCCGCCTGAACATGATGGACGTGCGCCAGAAATTGCTCATTGTCGAAGACGATCTCGGGCTGCAGAAGCAGTTGAAATGGTCGTATGAGGACTTTGATGTCTATTGTGCCTCCAATCGTGACGAGGCCATGGCTTTGTTGCGGTCGGAAGAACCGGATGTCGTAACACTCGACCTCGGCCTGCCGCCTGATCCGGACGGCGTGACTGAAGGTTTCGCCGTGCTTGACGAAATGCTGAAGTTGAAACCGGATACCAAAGTCATTGTGGCGTCCGGCCATGGGGCGAAGGAAAGTGCCTTGCGCGCCATATCGGCGGGAGCATGGGATTTTTACCAGAAGCCTGTCGATATTGATGAGTTGCACCTGATCGTCAAACGCGCCTTCCATGTGCGCAGTCTGGAAATGCAGAACGAGCTTTTGCAGCAACCCGATGCCGATGGCGAATTGCTGCTCGGCTCCATCATTTCGGGATCGCCCGAGATGGTGAAGGTCGCCCGCACCATTGAACGCGTCGCGCCGACCGGTGTGTCGGTCATGCTGCTAGGAGCCAGTGGGACGGGTAAGGAATTGCTCGCCCGTGGTCTGCACAATGCGAGCAACCGAGCCGACAAACCCTTCATTGCGATCAACTGTGGTGCAATCCCGGAGAATCTGCTCGAATCCGAATTGTTCGGTCATGAAAAGGGCGCCTTCACAGGAGCTGTCAAAACCACCGAAGGCAAGATCGAAATTGCCAATGGCGGCACGCTTTTCCTCGATGAAGTCGGCGACATCCCGCTGCCTTTGCAGGTCAAACTGCTCCGCTTTTTGCAGGAACGCACCATCGAGCGCATTGGGGGACGAAAGCCGATACCCGTTGACGTGCGCGTGGTGTGCGCAACGCATCGTAACCTCAACCAGATGATCGTGGATCAAAGCTTCCGCGAAGACCTTTATTATCGCTTGGCGGAGGTCACGGTTGCTATTCCAAGCCTGATCGAACGGTCGGGCGACGCGGTGTTGCTGGCGAAATATTTTGTCAGCCGCTTTGCACGCGAAATGAACCCGTCGATCAAGGGCATGTCGACCAGCGCCTTGACCGCCATCGACCATTGGACATGGCCGGGCAATGTGCGCGAATTGGAAAACCGGGTGAAGCGCGCGGTCATCATGGCGGACGGGAAATTTGTTACCGCAGACGATCTCGATTTCGGCGATGAAGACGAAGACGAATTGTTGCTGAACCTGAAGGCGGCCCGCGAAGCTGCGGACAGGAAAGCAATAAAGCGCGCGATCGCTCGTACGGAAGGGAATATTTCAGGGGCTGCAAAGCTGCTCGGGATCAGCCGTCCGACTTTATACGATCTTCTCAAGCAATACGACCTACAGGTCTGACCGGGTCAGGCCGGTGCCACGCAGGCTCATTTTCTCTCTTCTGGCGGCGGCGGCGCTCGCGGCCGTTGGCGGTCTGCTGTGGATGCAAGCTAGTGGCCCGCAGTCGGGCGCAGGTTATAGGTCCGAGGCGCAGGCCTATATGCAGCAAGGCGATTTGCGATCGGCGCGTGTTGCCCTGATGAACGCGGCCAAGGCGGATCCCCGCAATGTGGATATTTTCCTGACCCAAGCCAAAGTGTCGCTCGACCTTTTTGATTCTGCCGCCGCGCTTGTTGCCCTCAACCGGGCGCAGGCGCTGGGCGCGTCCAAGGCGGCGACGGCGCATTTATGGGGCCATGCCTATTGGCTGGAAGGTGATCTCGATTCTGCGCGAGCCGCCCTGCAGCGTTCCGACATTCCCGACCGCAACAAGCCCTATGCCCTGCGCATCGCTGCCCGTGTGGCAATGGACAAAGGCGATCTGGCGCAGGCACAGTCCTATTTTGATGCGGCGCTGCAGATGGCACCCAGGGATAGCCAGCTTTGGACCGATCTTGCCCGACTGCGTTTCGTGCAGGCGGACCAGAAGGGGGCGATTGACGCTGTCGACTATGCCTTCAAACTTGATCCCCAAAATGTCCGCGCGCTGGAGTTTCGCGGCCGGCTGATGCGTTCCCAATTTGGAGTGGTGGCGTCGCTGCCATGGTTTGAGCGGGGGTTGCAACTGAACCCTGTCGATATACCCTTGCTCGAAGAATATGGCCTGAGCCTTGGGGATGCGGGGCGCTATCGGGATATGCTGGCCGTGGCCCGCAAAATCATCAGCCTCGATCGCACCAATGCCAAGGCCTATTATATGCAAGCCGTGCTGGCAGCGCGGGCAGGCGAATATGAACTGGCAAGCCGGATATTGCCCAAAGCAGGTTCGAATTTTGAACAAGTCCCCGCCGCGATGCTGCTCAATGCGATCTGCGCCTATGAACTGGGGAATTACAACAAGGCGGTCGACCATCTGCAGCAATTGCTAGGTATGCAGCCTCGCAACCGCCGTGTGCGCATGTTGCTGGCGCAGGCATTATATCGGGCGGGGGATCCGCTGGGTGCGCTCGATACCATCAAGGAAATCGCGTCCCGGCCCGATGCCGATAGCTATAGCCTGATACTGACCGCGCGCGCATTTGAAGCGAGCGACCAACCTTTGCGGGCATCGGCGCCGTTGGATGACGGGGCATTGGCGACCGTGCGACCAGCGCTGCCGCTTCCCGAACCCATTTCTTTGGAGGCGGCCGCCTTTGAAGCACAACGCGACCCGAATAATGCGCGCATTGTGCTGCCCTATATCCGGCTGCTGGCGGCGCAGGGCAACAATGATGCGGCATGGACCGAAGCTGTACGTCTGCAAAATGCCAACCCTGGCGTTGCCGATGCGCATGTGATTGTCGGCGACATCGAAATGGCGCGCGGCAACACCCAGTCCGCTGTGGCCGCCTATCAACAGGCACGGCAAATCACCTTTACCGAACCGGTGATGCTGCGGCTGGTTGATGCGCTCGGCAAATTGGATCGTCAGAAAGAGGCGAGCGAGACGCTGTCTGCCTATTTGCAATATAATCCCACCAATTTAACCGCGCTGCGTCTCGCCGGCTATCGCCACCTTGATGTCGGGAACTGGAACGGCGCCATTTTGATGCTGGAACGTGTGCGCAAGCGGCTGGGGAATAATGATGCCATTTTGCTTGCCAATCTCGCGCGGGCCTATGCCGGTGCTAACCAGACGGGGCAGGCGCTCGGCTATGCGCGCACGGCATATGATTTGGCCCCTGCTAACGCGATGGTGACGCAGATTTACGGGCAGCTTGAGCTGAAAAGTGGCAAGCGGCCCAAGGCAGCTATGGAGTTGTTGCAAAAGGCTCAGGCGATGATGCCGGAAAATCAGGAAGTCGCTGCGCAGCTCAGGCGCGCGGTTGCAGCTTATCGGAAATCAGCAAAGCGCCAATAGTTCGGCAGGATCAACACCGGCGCGTTGCATCTGTGCCTTGACGTCGGGCCATACATTTTTGACGAAATGTTCGCGTTCAAAACTGCGCAGCTTTGCAACGGCTCCGCCTGCGACGAACAGGCCCACGCCCCGTTTGACATCGACCAGGCCGCTGTCCTGAAACAATTGATAGGCTTTTGCCACGGTCAGCGGGTTCGCGCCCTGATCCGCTGCAAAGGCGCGTACCGAAGGCAGCATATCGCCTTCCTTATACTCGCCGTCGAGGATGGCCGCGGCAATAACGTCGCGTAATTTCAGGTAAACCGGTTTTGCATCACTTTTCATCGCAACCTTACTGCCATAATACAGTAGGGCGCGTCAAGTTTTGCGTTCAGGGCCAATGGCGCACAATGTCCAATGCGTCGGGGCGCGGGCGTTCTTCCAAAGGCAGGGCGGGGGAGCCCATGAAAAACAGACCGGCAATCTGTTCGTCGCCGATGCACAGTGCGGACCGGACCACAGGGTCATAGCTTGCCCATCCTGTAATCCAGCTTCCGACAAAGCCGTGGGCATGGGCGGCATGCAGCAGGTTCATGCCGACCGCGCCAACACTCATCTGCTGTTCCCACAGCGGTATTTTCGCGCTGGGTTGCGGGGCAAAGAGCAGCAGGACCAGCGTTGGAGCCATGCGGGCGGGGGCGATTGCTGCCTCGATTTGTGCTGCTCGTGCGTCCGGATTGGCGGCGGTGAAGGCTTGCGCCAGCAGATCGGCAAAGGCATCGCGGTCATCGACCACCACAAAGCGCCAGGGAAACAGCTTCCCATGGTCGGGCGTGCGCATCGCCAGTTTCAATATCTCATCCAGCGTGGAAGCATCGGGACCCGGCGCGACCATGTCACGGGGCTTGCCCGACCGGCGGGTTGCGAGATAGCGGGCTACTGATGAGAGATCGTTGAACATGAAGCGGTCATTCGTCGAAATTTGCCGAACTGCGCAACAAAATTCTTCACAGCCGCAATTTTTTCGTTAGGGTTTGACCATCTGCTCGGGGAGAGCATCACAATAATTGACAATCAGAGGGGTTCGCATGACCGACTTCAAACCAATGGGTTTATGGGCCGAGGGCGACTGGATAGCGGCAATCGCTGTCGTCGTACTGGGCATTTTTCTCGCGATGGGGGCCAAGATTGCCATCCAGCGCGAACCAGAATTCGCAGGCCATCCCAAGGGCCTCTACATGCTGTTTTTTGCCGAAATGTGGGAGCGTTTTTCGTTCTACGGTATGCGCGGCATTCTGGTATTTTATCTTACCAAACATTGGTTGTTCGGGGACGGCGACGGACAAGGCATTTACGCTTCTTATCTCGCGCTCGTTTATATTACTCCTGTCTTAGGCGGGTACCTCGCCGATCGCTACATCGGGCAACGGAAAGCTGTGTTATTTGGCGGGATACTGCTCGCAATTGGCCACACGCTTATGGCTTTTGAAGGTGTCGGGGGACAGGATGATCCTACTATCAATATCTTTTGGGGTGCACTTGCCTTCATCGTCGTCGGGTCAGGTTTTCTAAAGGCCAATATTTCGGTGATGGTTGGGCAGCTTTACAAGCTCACGGATATTCGCCGAGATGGTGCTTACACGATTTTCTACATGGGAATTAACGTGGGTGCGGCGCTTGGCGGTATCATGGTGGGCTATCTCGGTGAAACCATTGGTTGGTCCTACGGTTTCGGACTGGCCGGATTTGGGATGCTCTTGGGACTTGTCGTCTTTGTGCTAGGCAAATCATCACTCAATGGTGGGGGGGAAGCGCCGGCTCCGTTGGCGCGAAGCAAAGAGATCACGCTTTACGCAGTTGGCGTTGCTTCGGTCGCCGTGATCTGGTTGCTCCTGCAATATCGCGATGTCATTCAAACGCTGCTCATTGTCTGCGGCGTGTCTCTGCTGGGCTATGTGCTTTACGAGAGCTTCAAACTGCAGCGGGAAGCAAAGCACCGCATGTTTGCGATCCTGTTTCTGATCAGCTTAAATCCAATTTTCTGGTCGCTATTTGAACAGGCCGGTGGTTCGATGAATCTGTTCACGGATCGTTATGTCGATCGTGCCGGCATTCCGGCGTCGCTGTTTCAATCTATCAACCCCATTTACATAATCCTGCTTGCTCCTCTGTTTGCGGGTTTGTGGCAATGGCTCGGTTTGAAGGGCAAGGATCCGTCCGCTCCAGTTAAATTCGGTCTGGCACTTGGCTTGATGGGATTGGCCAACTTAACTTTGGTTTGGGGTGGCGAAGCCGTAGGCGTATCGGCGATGACGCCGGTTATCTTTGTGCTGCTCTATTACGGCATCGCTACAATGGCTGAGCTCTGCCTGTCACCTGTCGGACTTTCAGCTATGAACCGGCTCGCTCCCAAATTTCTGGCGTCGTTGATAATGGGGGCTTGGTTCTACATGACTGCCGTTGGAAATTTCCTTGCCGGAAAAATTGGCGAGGCAACAGGCGGGCATGGCGGTGAAATGACCAAACAAGGCCTGTTTGATGTCTACGAGTTGTTCGGCTTTATCTCGGTTGGTGCCGGTGTTCTGGTATTGGTGCTGTCCCCAATTGTACGGCGTTGGATGCACCTCGATACGCTCGAAGACGAAAAGCTCGAAGGTGCGGCCGAAATGGGTGAGGCACAGGCTGCCGGTACCCATCCTGCTACGAATAGGAACTAAACGAAGATGACATTCACCCGGAAGGCCATAGCAGCCTGTCTGCTTCCGCTCAGCATGGCGGCATGTACCTCGACCGAGAAACCGGCAACGGTGTCTACGGTAAAGCCGGTGGAAAAGGCGCCCGCGCCTTTTCCGTCGACCTATAAAGCCTATCCGGGTGTCGCCACGGCGATCCGCAATGTTACCATTTATGATGGTGAGGGCGGAAAGATCGATAATGGCGTGGTGTTCATGTCGGGCGGCAAGATCAGCAGTGTCGGCGGGCCGGATACCCCGATACCTGCCGATATTGCGGTTTTCGACGGGGCTGGAAAATATGTGACTCCCGGGATCATCGATATCCACTCCCATCTCGGCGATTATCCCACGCCTTCGGTGGAGGCGCATAGCGACGGTAACGAGGCGACATCGCCTACAACCCCGGAAGTATGGGCCGAACACAGTGTCTGGCCACAGGACCCCGGCTTCAGCCGCGCCTTGACCAATGGCGGTATCACGTCGCTGCAAATCCTGCCCGGTTCGGCCAATCTGATGGGCGGCCGGTCGGTCGTCCTCAAAAATGTTTACTCCCGTACGATACAGGGGATGAAATTCCCCGGTGCGCCCTACGGCATGAAAATGGCCTGCGGTGAGAATCCGAAACGTGTGTACGGTTCGAAGGGACGCATGCCTTCGACGCGGATGGGTAACCTTGCCGTCAATCGCCAGACATGGATCAAGGCGCAGGAATATCGCAAGAAGCGCGACAGCGGAAAAGACTTCACCCGCGATTTGGGCATGGAAACTTTGGCGGGCGTATTGGACGGCGAAATCAGCATCCAGAACCACTGCTACCGCGCCGACGAAATGGCGCTCGTCCTGGATATGGCGAAGGAATTCGGCTATAAGGTGTCGACGTTCCACCACGCCGTGGAAAGCTACAAAATTGCAGACCTGCTGCGCGACAATGGCGTGTGCTCGGCTGTGTGGGCCGATTGGTGGGGTTTCAAGATGGAGGCCTATGACGCCATCCCGGAAAACGCTGCCATCCTCCAGAATAGCGGCGCGTGCGTCATCATCCATTCCGACGATGAAAACCAGATCCAGCGCCTGAACCAGGAAGCTGCCAAAGCACAGGCCGATGGCCGCCGGATGGGCATCCAGATTTCGGATGCCGAAGTCATCAAATGGCTCACCTACAATCCCGCCAAGGCGTTGGGCATTTCCGACAAGACCGGAAGCCTGAAACCCGGCAAAATGGCAGATGTCGTCCTGTGGAACGGCAACCCGCTCAGCGTCTATTCCCGCCCCGAAATGGTGTGGATCGACGGCGCGCTGATGTATGATGCGAAGGACCCCAAAAGGCGACCGGTGAGCGATTTCGAGCTTGGCCAACCCGGTGAAGGAGATGTGAAATGAAGCATTTCCTTTATGCAGCAGCCGCAATGGCGGCTTTGACCTCGCCATCCTATGCCGAAACCATTGCCATTACGGGCGGCAAGCTCGTCGTCGGCGACGGCAGTGCGCCCGTTGAAGGCGGCACCGTTGTCATTCGCGATGGCACCATCGTAGCAGCAGGCGTCGGCATTGCCGTCCCCGCTGGTGCGCGCCAGATCGACGCCAGCGGCAAATGGATCACGCCGGGCGTGTTCGCCGGCTTCACCCGCCTCGGCCTGTCCGAAGTGGACGCTGTGAACGGCACCAACGACAAGAGTGGTGGCAAGAGCGGATTTTCGGCGGCGATTGATGTCGCCCCCGCCATTGATCCCTTCCGCTCGCCCTTCGCCGTAAACCGGTCCGCGGGCGTCACGCGCGCCGTCGTAGCACCCGAAGCCGCTGACAATATCTTTGCAGGGCAGGGCGCAATCGCCGATCTGGGTGCAGACAGCAACCCCGTGACCAAGGCCCGCGCCTTCCAATTCGCCGAATTTGGCGAAGACGGCGCGGCGAACGCCGGGGGCAGCCGTGCCGGAACGCATCTGCATTTCCGCGCGATGCTGCGTGAAGCGCAGGATTATGCGGCAGGGCGTGACAGCTTCGACGACGATCTTTTGAAGGCGGAGGATGCGAAGGCATTGCTGTCGGTCCTGCGCGGTGAAACGCGTTTGCTGATCCATGTCGAGGGTGCGAACGACATGTTGCGCTTGCTGGAACTGAAGCGTGATTTCCCGACCATCAAGATGGTATTCGTTGGCGCGACCGAAGGCTGGCGCGTTGCACCGCAACTGGCGCAGGCAGGCGTTCCTGTCATTGCCTCGGCACTTAATGATTTGCCCGCGACATTCGAAATGCTCGGCGCAACGCAGAGCAATATCGGACGTATGAAGGACGCAGGCGTCAAGGTTGCGATTGGTATGATCAATGACCGCGATTCCCACCAGTTGCGCTACACCACGCAATATGCGGGCAATCTGGTCAGTCTGGAAAAGCTGCCCAACGCGACGGGCCTGTCCTGGGACGAAGCGTTCGCCGCGATCAGTTCGGTTCCGGCCGACATCATGGGCGTGGGTGACCGCTATGGCAGTTTGAAGTCTGGCAAGGCAGGCGATGTTGTGGTGTGGGACGGGGACCCGCTGGAGCTTTCAAGTGCGCCGACCACCGTCATCATCGACGGGGTGGAGCAGCCCTTGGGCAACCGGCAACAGCGGCTACGTGACCGATATGCGCGTCCGACTGAAGGTGATTTGCCAAAAGCCTATGACCGCTAGACATCAAAGCTGTTAAGGACAGCAAGTTTCAGGGGGCCGGAGACGTTGAATTGAGCGCATATCTTCCTTTGGCTGCTGCCTGCATTGCCTTTGTCGGCACACATTTTCTGATGTCGCATCCGTTGCGGTCCATGTTGGTTTACCGGTTGCGGGGCAATGGCTTCGCCTTGCTCTATTCGGCGGTGTCGCTGGGGCTGTTTTACTGGATGATTACCGCCTTTGTGCAGGCACCCAAGGGGGAATATTTCTGGCCCGTTGGTGATGTCTTATGGGGCGTCACCAGCGTCCTGACCCTGATCGCTGGCGTGCTGTTTTCGGGATCCTTCATCCGCAATCCGGCATTGCCGGGGGTTCCCGATGCTCTCGCGGCTCAGGAACCTACCGGTGTGTTCAAGGTCACCCGTCACCCGATGATGTGGGGCTTTGCCTTGTGGGGCATCGGCCATATCCTGATCGCGCCCCGCATCGATAGCTTCCTGTTTGCCGGAAGCATCGTCTTTCTTGCGCTCGTGGGGTCGAAGGGGCAGGAAATCAAAAAGAAGAAACTGGCCGGTGTCGAATGGGATTCCTGGCTACGGCGCACGCATTTCTGGCCGCGTCTGTCCGCACTTCCGTCGGTGGGTGTTGGCCCGTGGATTGCCGGTGTTGTCCTGTGGCTGGTAGCGACATGGAGCCATCCTTTTATGGGCGTCGCCGGCGCAGGTATTTTCCGCTGGTTCACGGTTTAGGGGTGAATACAGGCTAATTCTCAGCCCAATTTTACTATACCCTAGCCGTCACCCTGAACTTGTTTCAGGGTCCATTTGTAAGCCCTCACCCGACCTGTAGTGACAAGCCATGCTGCGACGCACGGTTGCATTTGGCCCTTGCCGACGGAGTCGCTGCGCGATGGACCCTGAAACAAGTTCAGGGTGACAGGGGTTGGTTCAGGGTGACGGGTTGCTGGCTCAGGGTGACGGAGGTTGTTTCCGGGTGACGGGGTGTCAGCTTGAAATTGGGCGACGGCCCCTACAACCGGACCATCTTCATCCCGCGCTCGCCGTAGCGCGGACCGGCGGTTCCGCCTCGGGGGGCTGCGGCTTCGAGTTTGGACAGATCTTCCGCGTCGAGCTGGATATCCGCTGCCTTCGCGCTGTCTTCCAAGGTGGCGCGCCGTTTGAAGCCCGGAATGGGGACAATGTCGTTACCCTGTGCCATCAACCAGGCGAGCGCGATTTGCGCGTTGGACGCCCCGTGTTTCGCCGCAACCTCCGCAACGATATCCACCAGCTTCAGATTGGTCGCAAAATTCTCGCCTTGATAGCGGGGGTCCTGACGGCGCCAGTCATTTTCCGGCAAGTCATTGAGGCTGCGGATCGAGCCGGTGAGAAAGCCGCGTCCTAAGGGGGAGTATGGCACAAAACCAATGCCCAGTTCACGGCAGGTGGGTAGAATCTCTTCCTCTATGTCACGTTCCCATAGTGAATATTCGCTTTGCAGGGCGGAGATCGGCGCAACCGCCGCGGCACGGCGCAAGGTTTCCGGTCCGGCTTCAGACAGGCCAATATGCTTGATTTTGCCTTCGGTAATGAGGTCGGCCATCGCGCCGACAGTTTCCTCGATCGGCACAGCAGGGTCGACGCGGTGTTGATAATAGAGGTCAAGGCAATCGATGCCGAGGCGCTTCAAGGTTCCTTCGACGGCCGATTTTGCATTGGCCGCTGACCCATCGGCGCCGACAATATTGCCGCCGTCGAATTTGAAGCCGAACTTGCTGGCGATGACCAGGCCTTCGCGTTTGCCCTTGATGGCTTCGCCCACCAGCTCTTCATTCGAAAAGGGGCCGTAGATTTGAGCCGTGTCGAAAAATGTCACGCCAAGGTCGATTGCGCGGTGGATGGTCTTGATGGCTTCATCCGGATCGGCATCTTCGCCATAGAGGATATTGCCGCCCTTGATCATCGGCATGCAGCCAACGCCTAGGGCGCTGACTTTTAATCCGTTACCGAGATTGCGATACTGCATCCAACTTCTCCTTTTCCGGCGCCTCAATGGCGGTGGCGAGTGCCACGTCCATTTGGACATTGCCTGTTGTTCTGAAAATGTCGGGCAGCGTTTCAACCGCGATCAGCAGGGCCAGCGGTTCGACCGGAATGCCCAGGGCCAGACAGATTGGCGCAATCGAGGTGACGAAGCTGACCGTGCCAGGCAGGCTGACTGCGCCCATCGAGGTCAACGCGGCGATGAAAATGGCAAAGGCATAGTCGAACCCGTCCAGCTTCACGCCGAACCAGTTGGCAACATAGAGCGCCACCGCGAGGTTCATTGCAGGGCCCGTAACGCGCAGCAAGGCAACCGCCATCGGCAGTACCAGACCAGCGGTGGATTCCCGTACACCCAGTGCTTCGGATTTTTGCAGCATCAGGGGCAGGCTGGCGAGCGAGGATTGCGTCGATACGGCAAAGGCCTGCACCGGTGCAATCTGGCGGGCGTAATCGGTAAAGCGGACCTTTCCGGCAAAGACGGCAACGGGATAGGCAAAGGCACCGACCACGATACCGACCATCGACACGATGCCGATATAGTGCAGAACAGCACCCAGCGCGGCAAAGCCCGAGCGTGCGCCGACGACAAAGGCCAGCGCAAAAACACCGATGGGGGCCAGTTTGAGCACCCATTCAATCACAATCACCATGGCATCGGCAAGCGCGCTGAAAAAACCGGCCATTTGCTGGCGCGGTTCGGCGGCGAGCCGCGTGATCGCAAAGGCGAAGGTCATGGTGAAGATCAGCAGCGGCAGGATGGAATCGCTGGCCGCCGCTGCAATCGCATTGGTCGGAACAAGCGCGACGATAAAGTCCCGCAAGCCGGGCTGCTCGCCAACCGCAGCGGCTGTCGTCAGCGCGGACCGCAGCGCATCGGCGCTTTCCTGCGGCATCGGAACGAGGGCGAGGAACGTCGGTGTCAGGATCGCGCCCATGCAGGCGGACAGGCTCATCATCACAACGATCCATGTGACCGTCCGCGCGGCCATAGGGCCTGCACGTGCGGCCTCCGCGCTTTTGACAATGCCGGTAACGACGAGTGCGACGATCAGCGGTACGACCGTCATCCGCAAACCGTTCAGCCATAATGTGCCGAGGATATCGAAGACGAAATCCAGTTGTTTGGCCGCCGCCGGAAGTTGGGCGGTCAGAAGGATGCCGAGCAGGAGGCCGACAACCAAAGCGATAAGGATACGTGTTGCGTTAGACATGACGAGAGGTCTTGCCAGCCTGCCGCCCCCTATGCAAGGGAGAGGCATCGCGGTTGCACTTTTTTGTCGTAATTCCGCACGGATATCAGGAACTGGCATGGCGCGTAAATATTTCGGAACCGACGGGATCAGAGGCCGCACCAACGCCAGCGCAATGACGCCGGAAATGGCGATGAAGGTCGGGCAGGCGGCAGGCGCGCATTTCCTGCGGGGCAAGCATAAGCACCGCGTCGTGATCGGCAAGGATACGCGGCTTTCGGGCTATATGATCGAAAACGCGCTGGTCGCCGGATTTACCAGCGTCGGTATGGATGTGGTGCAATTCGGGCCCATCCCGACACCGGCAGTGGCGCTGCTGACCCGGTCGATGCGCGCCGATCTGGGCGTGATGATTTCGGCGAGCCACAACCCCTATGAAGATAACGGAATAAAGCTGTTCGGGCCGGATGGCTTCAAGCTGTCCGATGCGGATGAAATTGCCATCGAAGCCTTGCTCGACCAGCCATCCAAACTGGCCAATGCGCCAGACGTGGGCAGGGCACGGCGGATCGAGGATAGCCGGGGCCGCTATATCCATGCGGTAAAGGCGTCGGTCCCCGAACATATCCGCTTTGACGGTCTGCACGTCGTTCTCGATTGTGCGCACGGAGCGGCCTATCAGGTCGCCCCGACCGCGATTTGGGAATTAGGCGCGAAGGTGACGCCCATCGGGGTGACCCCCAACGGCAAGAATATCAACGACAAGGTCGGCTCGACCTATGTCTCGACTTTGCAGGAAACGGTCGTTTCGGCAGGCGCGGATATCGGCATTGCGCTTGACGGTGATGCCGATCGCTTGATCGTTGTCGATGAAAAAGGCCGGGTCGTGGACGGCGACCAGATCATGGCGTTGCTCGGAACGGCGATGAGCCGGGCGGGCAAGCTGACGGGCGATGGAATTGTGGCCACCGTCATGTCCAATCTGGGGCTGGAGCGTTATCTGGAAAGCCAGCATCTGAAACTGGTGCGCGCCAAGGTCGGCGACCGCTATGTTCTGGAAGAGATGCGCAACCACGGCATCAATGTGGGGGGTGAGCAATCTGGGCATATGATCCTGCTCGACCACGCCACGACTGGCGACGGCACCATCGCGGCGCTGCAGGTATTGGCGCAACTGGTCGAAAGCGGGAAGCCCGCCAGCGAGGTGCTGCACCTGTTCGATCCCGTCCCGCAGCTTTTGAAAAATGTCCGCTTTTCGGGCGGCAAGCCGCTGGACAATCCGGCGGTGCAGGCCGTCATCGCGCAGGCCGAGGCGGAGCTCGCGGGCAAGGGCCGTCTGGTTATCCGCCCGTCGGGGACTGAACCCGTCATCCGCGTCATGGCCGAAGGCGACGATGCGGCGCAGGTCGAAAAGCTCGTCGATGCGATCTGCGACGCCGTAAAGGTCGCGGCAGCTTGAACAGCGACGGCAAACCTGTCCGTGTCCTCATCATAGCCGGTTCGGACAGCGGCGGCGGCGCGGGTATTCAGGCCGATATCAAGACGGTCACCATGCTCGGCGGCCATGCGATGACCTCGATAACTGCGATCACCGCGCAGAATACCTTGGGCGTCGACGCGGTCCACATGGTGCCGACCGACATGGTCATCGACCAGATCGCGTCGGTGGTCAGCGATATCGGCGTTGATGCGGTCAAAATAGGTATGATCGGCAACGCAAGCACGGCGCACGCGGTGGCCGACAGCCTTGCCGAACTATCCTGCCCGATTGTGTTCGATCCCGTCATGGTCGCGACCAGCGGCGCAGTTTTGGCCGATGCCGACACGATCTCCGCCTTTGAACGGCTGATGCGGCTTGCCACGATTACGACCCCCAATCTGCCGGAGCTGGAGGCTTTGGGCGGCAAGAACGCCTTGCTGGCGCGGCACATCCCGCTGCTGATCAAGGGCGGTCATTCGGACGATGATCTGATCGTCGACGAACTCCATCTGGCCGAGGAGCAGTGCGTGAGCTGGTCCGACGAACGGATCGCGACGCGCAGCACGCACGGCACCGGCTGCACGCTTGCCACGGCCATTGCGACGGGGTTGGGGCAGGGGATGGATCTGGTTCCTGCCATCGAACGGGCGCGCCTGTTCGTGCGCCTCGCTTTGCACGATGCGCCGGGGCTGGGGCAGGGGCATGGACCAATGGGGCACCAGTCCGTGCGCGAGGATGCGATGGTCTCAGGACCCTCGCTCAATCAGGTGACGGTCGGCTGCCGGGACTATGATGCTTCGGTGGATTTCTACCGCACGCTTGGTTTGCAGCAAATTGTCGATAGTCCTTCCAACGGCTACGCCCGGTTCGAAATGCCCAATGGCGTGACTTTCTCGATCCACCAGAATGATGCGTGCTCCACATCGACTGTGGTCTATTTTGAAAGCAAGCGGCTCGACGCCTGGGTCAGCGAATTGCTCAGCCAAGGCTATATGTTCGACCAGATGCCGCAGGACGAAAGCTGGGGCTGGCGTGAAGCGCGGTTGCTGGATCCGGCGGGAAATATGGTGTGCCTCTATAGCGCGGGCGAAAACAGGCGCTATCCAGCCTGGCGGGTATGATTGTCGGTGTAGACGAAGCCGGGCGCGGTCCACTTGCGGGGCCTGTCGTGGCCGCCGCCGTGGTGCTGTGTGAAGAGGGGATCGAAGGGCTGGATGACAGTAAAAAGCTGTCGCCCAAGAAACGCGCGGCCCTGGAAGAGCAGATAAAGGCCAAATGCCGATGGGCCGTCGGCCTGTGCAGCGTCGAGGAAATCGACCGGATCAATATCCTGCAAGCAACGATGCTGGCGATGACACGCGCGGTCGAGGCGCTTGCGATCACGCCTGCGCTGGTCATGGTCGACGGCAACCGTCTGCCCAAATGGACCTATCAGGCGCAGGCGGTCGTGGGGGGCGACGCCATCCACCCCTGTATTTCGGCGGCGAGCATCATCGCCAAGGAACATCGTGACCGCCTGATGGTCGAGGCGGACCGGGAGTTTCCCGGCTATGGATGGGCATCGAATAAAGGATATGGCGCGGCGATCCATATGGAGGCGCTGCGCCGCTTGGGCCCCACACCCTTGCACCGCAGAAGCTTCGCGCCCGTTGCGCAGATGGTTTTGGTGTAACGGAATGTAAAATCTTCGGGTGTGAGTCCTTCGCGCAACACCACCACCCGTTGAGTCCCGCACGAATCCGGAGACTCTACATCTTGTGTCGGACTCGTTTCGTTCTCTCCATATAGGGCATTTTAGGCGCTCATTTGCGCGACTCTCCACGGGTTAACGGCCTTGACGTTAACCATTGCTGGACTCACTGCGGGCTAAACAGGGCTCGGGAGTAGTGCATATGGGTGTCATTGAAAAAATTCGGCCAGCGACGGTAAAGACCGCAACGCCACAGGCCGATTTGCCTTTGAACCAGATTTTGAAAATGGACTGCATTGAGGCGATGCGGTCGCTGCCCGATGCATGCATCGATATGGTCTTTGCTGATCCGCCCTATAATCTGCAGCTCGGCGGTGACTTATTGCGTCCTGACAACAGCAAGGTCGATGCGGTCGATGATGACTGGGACAAGTTCGACACCTTCGCAACCTACGACGCCTTTACCCGCGCATGGCTCGCCGAAGCGCGCCGGATCTTGAAGCCCAACGGCTCGCTCTGGGTTATTGGCAGCTACCACAATATATTCCGCGTCGGCACGGCGGTGCAGGATGCCGGATACTGGATTTTGAACGATATCGTCTGGCGTAAATCGAACCCGATGCCCAATTTCAAGGGCACCCGCTTTACCAATGCGCATGAAACGCTGATCTGGGCGTCGAAAAGCGAGAAGTCGAAATATACGTTCAACTATCGCGCGATGAAAACGTTGAACGATGAGCTTCAGATGCGTTCGGACTGGCTGATCCCTATTTGCGGCGGTCAGGAACGGTTGAAGCGCAACGGTACAAAAGCCCACCCGACGCAGAAGCCAGAGGCGTTGCTGTATCGCATCCTGTTGGCGTGCACTAAACCGGGCGATGTTGTCCTCGATCCGTTTTTCGGAACCGGCACCACCGGCGCTGTTGCACGCCGCTTGGGTCGCGACTGGATCGGTTGCGAGCGCGAAGATGTTTATTGCGAAGTCGCCGAAGAGCGGATTGCCGCGGCATTGCCTCTGGATGAAAGCGCCTTGAAAACGATGCAGTCGCCCAAGGCCGCACCGAAAGTCGCTTTCGGACAATTGGTCGAAGCAGGCTATCTGAACCCCGGCGCAAAACTGTTCGACCGCAAGCGGCAGTTCGAAGCGGTCGTGCGCGCTGACGGGTCGATTGCCTGTGGCGCAGTTGATGGTTCCATTCATAAAGTCGGATCGACCATCCAGAATGCGCCGAGCTGCAATGGTTGGACCTATTGGCATTATGAGGCGACTGATGGCGCGATGAAGCCGATTGACGATCTGCGCCAAACCTATCTTCTTGCAACCGAACCGTGATCGACCTTTACCTTCGTCCGACGGCCTTTGTTGAAAGTCCGCAGCGGCACGACGGCGCCGCTGTCCGGCTTGCGGGCACAATGCTTTGGTTCTCGCACATCGAGGTCATCGACCGCACAGGCGCGAATACCGTGCGGCAGCTTGTCGATATGCGGCGGTGGGAGGAATTTCTTGAGGCTATCCCGGCGGAAAAGCAGGCGCGCTGCGCGCAGCTTTACACACGCCTGACCACGCCACGAGCGGCCCTGCAAATGCGGGAGCGGACCATCCGTCTGGACCAGCCGCAGGTGATGGGTATCATCAACATGACGCCGGACAGCTTTTCCGATGGCGGAAAAAATGCGGATATCGAAACGGCGGTTGAAGCGGCATTTGCGATGACGAGCGCCGGAGCCGCCATGATCGACATAGGTGGGGAATCCACACGCCCGGGGGCACCGCTGGTGTGGGAAGGCGACGAAATTTCGCGCGTCGAACCGCTGATCCGCAGACTGGCCGCTTCGGGAACCGCCATATCCATCGACACGCGCAAAGCCGCGGTCATGGAGGCTGCTGTGACTGCGGGCGCGGCCATGATCAACGACATATCGGCATTGTTGTTCGATGACCGGTCGCTGGAGGTTGCAAAAGCTCTCGATGTCCCCGTCGTCCTTATGCACGCGCCCAGCCATGGTACCGATCCGCATAAAGGCGGCGACTATGATGATGTGGTGACCAACGTTTTCGACTGGTTGGAAGAGCGTGTGGAGGCCGTCGAAGCTGCGGGCATATCGCGTGATAAGATATTGGTCGATCCCGGCATCGGCTTTGGCAAATCGCTGACCGACAATCTGTCGCTGATCAATAATCTGTCGGTATTCCATGGTTTGGGCTGTGCCTTGCTGTTCGGGGCGAGCAGGAAACGTATGATTGGCGCATTGTCAAATGAAGCGCCTGTGGAACAACGCCTCGGCGGATCGCTTTTCCTTGCCATGAAAGCGGTGGAGCAGGGCGCACATATCATCCGTGTCCACGACGCCGCCGAAACCGTTCAGGCTGTCCAGGTCTGGCGGGGGCTTCGCGATGCGGCTTTGACGGCAAGGGCATAACCCCAACCTTACAGGGCTTTGACCGCATTGCTCCTTGGCCGCCGGTGGCCGACTATGTGATCAACAGTGCGGAAAAGGAAATGCCATGATTGCCAAATATATCGTCGGTTACATCGCAACCGGAATTGCCTTTGCCGTGATCGACAGCTTCTGGCTGCGCACCATGTATACCCGGCTATATCAGCCGGAAATAGGCGAGCTGATGATGAAAAACGGCTTCCGCCTAGGGCCCGCCATCGTCTTTTACCTGCTCTATATATTGGGGATGATGATCTTTGCGGTCGGCCCTGCGCTGCTTAGTGGTAAATGGCAGACGGCGCTGATCTGGGGCGCTCTGCTCGGCTTCTTTTGCTATATGACTTATGATTTGACCAATCACGCCACGTTGAAGGTGTGGAGCACCAAAGTGACGGTGCTGGATATCATTTGGGGCACGGTGTTGACAGGATCGGCCTCGGTTGTGGGATATTGGATTACGACTGCGATTTTGGGGAAGAATTAGGGGGCGTCCACAACGCCTGTTTAATTATGCCAACCGTCACCCTGAACTTGTTTCAGGGTCTTAGTCGGCGACGGTGAAAAATAAGACCCTGGAACGCAGTCACCGAAGTCACCGAAGGTGAAACAAGTTCAGGGTGACGGGATCGAAAGGCCGGAAGTCTGCCCGATCCTCTCAAGCGACGTCGCTAATCCCCAAATCCGCCAGTTTGCGATACAAGGTAGACCGTCCAATGCCCAACCGGCGCGCGACTTCTGTCATTCGGCCGCGATAATGTCCGATCGCAAGGCGGATCACATCGGCCTCGATTTCTTCCAACGGACGCATGTTGCCGTCGGCCTCGTAGAGGGTAACGCCAATCCCGTCGTTCGCACCGGCACCGTTGGAGCCGCCATTGCCGGGAACACCCACAGCGGCCGAAATTTGTGGAAACTCTTCAGGCGTCAGCGCATCGCGCTCGCACAAAACAGCCGCGCGGAACAATGCGCTTTGCAACTGGCGCACGTTACCGGGCCAGCTATAGCCGCGCAGCATGGTGAGTGCTTCGTCGGTTATGCCCAGACTGCGAAGGCCGGGTTGGCTTGCAAGGCGGCCGAGAAAATGGCGGGCCAGGGCCGGAATATCGCTGGTACGTTCGCGAAGTGGCGGAATAGTCAGTTGGACGACGTTCAAACGGTAGAAGAGATCCTCGCGGAATTCACCGGCCGCCAATTTGTCGGCGAGGCTGGAATTGCTCGCGGAAATCAGGCGCACGTCAATACGGAAGCTATGCGATGCGCCCAGCGGTTGGATTTCATTCTGGGTTAACAGGCGAACAAGCCGGACCTGCGTTTCCTGCGGAAGATGGTCGACCTCGTCGAGGAACACCGCGCCACCTTCGGCTTGCTGCAATATGCCGATCCGCCGGTCAAAAGCCCCTGCAAAGGCATCTTTTTCATGGCCGAACAGAACCGAATCGAGAAGGGTGGGCGAAATCGCGCCGCAATTCACTTTCAGCAGCGGCAGTTTCGAACGGGGGCTGGCGGCGTGGATCGCGTCGGCGACCACTTCTTTGCCGACACCCGATTCGCCTTCGATGAAAATAGGTGCCCGGCTGCGCGCTGCTTTTGCCGCGATTGCCAAAGCCGCACGAAATGCGGGTGCGGAACCGATAATTTCTTCGAAGGCCAGCGGCTGTGTAATTTTTTCGGTAAGCGGGTGGAGTTCGCCGAACTCCTTGCTTTTGTCGGATGCGAGGCTGAGTGCGGCGATAAGGCGTTCGGCGGCAACCGGCTTGATGATATAATCCGACGCACCTGCGCGCATGGCTTCAATGGCTGCTTCGTTCGACCCAATAGCGGTCATCAACAATATAGGAAGCGCAGGACGGCGTGATTTGAGTTCTGCGATCAAAGATGCGGCGTCTGAACCGGGTACCCACTGATCAAGGATAATCGCGTCGAGCATCATGCCATCTTGGGTGCCGAGCATGGCAATGGCGGTCTCGGCATCGCGCGCAAACACGGTGCGCCAGCCGGCACGCGATGCAATAGCCGACACCAGCCTGCATTGGGCCGGCTCGTCATCGACAAGCATCAACAATCGGGTCTCTTGTTCTAGCATTCAACATCCATGAACAGGTTCAAGGAAAGTTGTGGTAACGCAAATGAGTAAAGAGCGGATTAAGCATGGCGTATATTTTCTTTGGCGCGCCGGGTTGAGCATACGGATAGGAGCGGTTAAGGCGCTAGAAGGATAAAGTTGTAAAAATGGAGGCAACATTGGCACAGAATCAGGATTTGGGACCCGCGAAGGAAACTTATGAGGGCTTCGTTACCCTCTTCAAATGGGGCACCATCGTCGCCGTCGCCGTGACAGCACTTGTCGTGCTGATCATCGCCAGCCGCGCCGCCTGACGTGGTAAAAATCGCGGTATTGAAGGAAACCGCCGCTGGCGAAACACGCGTTGCTGCATCACCGGAAACGGTAAAAAAGTTTATTGCTTTGGGTGCAAGCGTCTCTGTCGAAAGCGGTGCGGGCCTTCTCGCTTCGGTAAGCGATGCGGAATATGAGGCCATGGGTGCCTCTGTCGGTGCATCGCCTGCGGTCCTGAAAGATGCCGATATCATTCTCGGCGTTCAGGGACCTGATCCAAAAGCCCTGAAGGGATTTGCACCGGGCGCATGGCTTGTTGCCGGGCTCGATCCCTTTGGACAGCGTGCCCGCGTCGATGAATATGCGAAGGCTGGCGTCGAGGCCTTGGCGATGGAATTCATGCCGCGCATTACCCGCGCGCAGTCGATGGATATCCTTTCATCGCAATCAAATCTGGCCGGATATAAGGCCGTTATCGAAGCCGCCTCGGTCTATGGCCGCGCTTTTCCGATGATGATGACCGCCGCAGGCACTGTCAGCGCTGCAAAGGCCTTTATCATGGGCGTCGGCGTTGCCGGTTTGCAGGCCATCGCCACCGCACGCCGTCTGGGCGCGCAGGTTTCCGCTACCGATGTGCGTTCGGCAACGAAGGAGCAGATCGAATCGCTGGGTGCCAAGGCCATTTTCGTTGAAAATGTAGCCGGTATCGAGGGCGAGGGCGCCGGTGGCTATGCGACCGAAATGTCCGACGAATATAAGGCCGCGCAAGCCGAGCTGGTGTCCAGCCATATCGCCAAGCAGGATATCGTCATCACCACAGCACTGATCCCGGCGCGTCCTGCGCCGCGGCTGATTTCCGATGCGCAAATTGCCAGCATGAAGCCCGGCTCGGTCATCTTCGATCTTGCCGTCGCACAGGGCGGCAATGTTGAAGGCTCTAAGCCGGATGAAGTCGTCGTCAAACATGGCGTCAAGATTATCGGTTATGCCAACACGCCCGCGCATTTGGCGGCGGACACGTCGGCCTTGTTCTCGCGCAACCTCTTCAACTTCCTGTCCGCCTTCTGGGACAAGGAAGCCGGTAAGCCGGTATTGCCCGACGATGATGAAATTACCGCTGCAATCCGTCTGACAAAGGACGGAAAGGTTGTGAATGAACGCCTGCTGGCGTGAGGGGGATTTAATGGACTTTATTTCAATCTTATCCATCTTCGTGATGGCCTGTTTCGTGGGCTATTATGTTGTGTGGTCCGTCACGCCTGCCTTGCACACGCCGCTAATGGCGGTCACCAACGCGATTTCATCGGTTATTATCGTTGGTGCGCTGATCGCTTCGGCGGCGGCGGGGTCGCCAAGTGCCAAGTGGCTGGGGCTGATTGCGGTGGCTTTGGCCAGCGTCAATATCTTCGGCGGCTTTGCCGTGACGGCACGCATGCTCGCCATGTACAAGAAAAAGGAGCGCTGATCGATGGAACATGCTGCTCCTCCTGCATGGGTTATGCTCGCCTATCTGATATCGGGCGTTTTCTTCATTCTTGCGTTGCGAGGCCTGTCCTCGCCGGCAACATCCCAGCGGGGTAACCGCTTCGGCATGGCAGGTATGCTGATTGCCGTGGTGACGACGCTGGTGACGCATGAAGTCGCGTCTCTGCCCGAGATATTGGGCGCGATCGCCATCGGTGGCGGCATTGGCTGGGTCATCGCCCGCCGCATCGCCATGACCGACATGCCGCAACTTGTGGCTGCGTTTCACAGTCTTGTGGGTCTTGCCGCCGTTCTGGTTGCCGCGGCTGCGTTTCTCAATCCGGTTGCCTTTGGCATAACCGGAGCAGATGGGCTTATCAATCCGGTCAGCCGCGTTGAAATGGGCTTGGGCATTGCCATTGGTGCGATCACCTTTTCGGGATCGGTCATCGCCTTCCTGAAACTGGCGGGCAAGATGTCGGGTGCGCCGATATTGCTACCACTCCGCCATGTCATCAATCTGGGAACGCTTGCGGCCATCATCGGCCTCGTCGGCTATTTCACCATTGACCAGTCGCCCTGGGTGTTCTGGACCATCACGGCATTGAGCTTCCTGATCGGCTTCCTGCTGATCATCCCCATCGGCGGCGCGGACATGCCCGTCGTTGTGTCGATGCTGAACAGCTATTCGGGCTGGGCCGCGGCCGCTATGGGCTTTACCCTGCACAATACGGCGATGATCATCACCGGCGCATTGGTCGGTTCGTCGGGTGCGATTCTGTCCTACATCATGTGCAAGGCCATGAATCGCAGCTTCATCAGCGTGATCGCGGGTGGTTTCGGTGCCGAGGCTTCGGCCGCTAGCGGCGAAGCCAAGGAACAGCGCCCCTGGAAACGTGGCTCCGCCGAAGATGCGGCCTATATGATGCAGCAGGCAGAGAATGTGATCATCGTCCCCGGCTACGGCATGGCGGTGGCGCAGGCCCAGCACGTGCTGCGCGAAATGGCGGACGTCCTGAAAAAGCAGGGTGTGTCGGTCAAATATGCGATCCATCCTGTGGCCGGACGTATGCCTGGCCATATGAACGTGCTGCTCGCCGAAGCATCGGTGCCCTATGATGAAGTCTTTGAATTGGAAGACATCAACAGCGAATTTGCGCAAGCCGATGTTGCGTTCATCATCGGGGCCAATGACGTGGTGAACCCCGCCGCAAAGACCGATAAATCATCGCCCATTTACGGGATGCCGGTGTTCGATGTGGACAAGGCGAAGACCGTTTTCTTCGTCAAACGTTCGATGGGCGGCGTGGGCTATGCGGGCGTCGACAACGACGTGTTCTACATGGACCAGACCATGATGCTCCTCGCCGACGCCAAGAAGATGTGCGAAGACATCGTCAAAGCCTTGCAGCATTAGGCCACTTCACGCTAACGAAGGTCAACAGCCGCTCCGATACTGTATCGGGGCGGCCTTTTGATTGGCTTTTGTGAGGTGACCCATGCGTAAACTAGGATTGATCGGGGGGATGAGCTGGTACTCGACCGAGCTCTATTATGCGCGGATCAACAAACAGGTGGTCAAACGTACGGGCGGCACCTGCAACGCGCCACTGGTACTGGAAAGCCTGAATTTCTGCGACATTGCAAAGGCAACAAGCGATCAGGATTGGGACCATGTTGCCGAAGTCCTGATTTCCGCCGCGCAACGGCTTGAAGCCGCAGGCGCAACGGCGATCCTGATCTGCGCGAACAGCATGCACAAGGTGTATGAACGCGTCGAACAGGCTGTCTCGATACCGCTGATCCACATTGCCGACGCCGTAGGCGTTAAAATGAAGGCCGATGGCGTTCAATCGGCGGCGTTGTTGGGCACGGCCAATGTCATGGCCGAAAACTGGTACCGCCAGCGTCTGGTGAAGCATGGCGTTACCCTGATGCCTGCGGAGATGGATGATGTGCAGGACCTCGACCGGATCATTTATGACGAGTTGATGCTTGGTCAGGTGAAACGGGAATCGGAACGCACGTTGAAAACGATTATCACCGAAATTGACCAGGAAGGCATAAAGGCCGTGGTTCTCGGCTGCACGGAACTGTGCATGATCGTGGATACAAAGGCCAATGTTCTCCCCATCTATGATAGCACGGAGATCCATGCCGACGCAGGTGTGGAGTGGATATTGGGCGACGCATCCTGAATTTCCGTGCCACCCTGTTTTGGGTTGGCAATTCCAAATAACTGCGGCATCGTGTGCCGCATGAGGATGAGGAAAATCGCTATCGCCGGCGCTGCAATTTGCGCGCTTATTCAACCAGCATTTGCGAAGACCATCGCGGTTGCAGCAGGCGACGGAGCGCAGGAGCGCTTGCAAGAAGCCCTGATCGCGGCCCAACCCGGCGATGTCGTCGAACTGGGGGCAGGTCGTTTCAGCCTGACCGATGGGTTGTCGCTCGACGTGAATGGCGTGACGGTCAAGGGGCAGGGTGCCAAGGAATCTGTGCTCGACTTTTCAAACCAGAAAGGGGCGGGCGAGGGCCTGCTGGTAACTTCGGACGATGTCATCCTGCGCGATTTCGGCGTGGAAAACAGCAAAGGTGACGGCATAAAATCCAAAGGTGCAGACCGCATCGTCTATCACAAGTTGCGCGTCGAATGGACGGGTGGACCCAAGGCCACCAATGGCGCCTACGGCATCTATCCTGTGGAGAGCAAAGATGTCCTGATCGACAGCGTTGTGGTTCGCGGGGCTTCGGATGCCGGGATCTATGTCGGGCAATCGCGCAATATCGTAGTGCGCGGATCCGTCGCCACGGAAAATGTAGCCGGCATTGAAATCGAAAACAGTTTTGATGCCGACGTGCACGACAATATCGCAACCCATAATACCGGCGGTGTGCTGATATTCGACTTGCCCAATTTGCCGCAAATGGGCGGGCATAATGTCCGTGTTTTCGACAATATCATCGTCGATAACATGACCCCGAATTTCGCACCCAAGGGCAATATCGTCGCCAATGTGCCGACCGGCACGGGTGTAATGGTCATGGCGAACCGCAATGTCGAAATTTTCGACAATGTATTGGGAGATAATGGCACCACGAACATCATGGTCGTCGGCTACCGTTTCCCGCATCAGGACGCGAAATATGATCCCCTTCCGCGCGATGTGGTCATCTGGGATAATCAGCATGGGAAAGCAGGCTGGGACCCTCAATTCCGCGGTGGCAAGGAAATCGCGGCGGCCATGGGCGGCAGCTTTCCGGCCATTTTCTGGGACGGGGCAGGCGGACCGGAACGTGCTCCGATTGTCTCGGATACCGTGCCGGCCCTGTCGCTGGGTCTGACCGACATTGCCGCCGATCCCACGACCGCAAATCCGACACCGCTTGCGCCATCGGACAAGCGTCCAGCGGCTTTGCCTGCAATCATCCTGCCGGCGGCGATGGAGGCGGCGGTCCGTTAATGCGTCTCGTTCTGCCATTCTTGGCGTGCTTTGCCGCGGCCGTTGGTCTGGCAACGCCGCAGGGGCAAATTTCGGATCAGCAGATAACAGGGGCAAATTATCCGGCGACATTATCGGCTTATGGTTTCTTTGACGGCGCAGCGAACCGGCCTTCCCGGCACTTGATTCCCTACCAGCTCCGCACGCCGCTATTTTCCGATTATGCCGAGAAACAACGGTTTATCTACCTTCCGGAAGGGGCGCGATTGAAGTCTGACCAGACAGGCAAACTCGAATTCCCTGTGGGTGCAGCGTTAATCAAATCCTTTGGATATCCCGCCAAGTCTGGCGCGCTCCGTATTTTAGAAACGCGTGTGTTGTTGCACCAGCAGGATGGCTGGGTGGCGCTACCCTATATCTGGCGCGACGATGGCGGTGATGCGGATTTGCGCGTGGGCGGCAAACGCATGGCGGTCGATGTGGAACTGCAGGGCTCCCCGACGACTATCAGCTACGCTGTCCCTAATAAAAACCAGTGCAAGCAATGCCATTCCTCGGATGCGAGCATCGTGCCGATCGGGCCCATCTGGCAAAATATGGAGTTTCCGCGGCAGGGTGACCGCGAAAAGCTGCTCCAGTGGATGCCCCAACTTGCGAAGATGACAGCGTGGGGGAAGTGGGATGACCCGGCAGGCGGCACACTCAACGAACGCGCCCGCCATTATCTCAAGGTCAATTGCGGCCATTGCCACGCCCCAAAGGGGTCGGCGAGCAATAGCGGTCTGTTTCTCGACGGTTCCGCAGGCGACGCGGCGGCCTATGGGATCGGCAAGCGACCGGTGGCCGCAGGACGGGCAAGCGGCGATTTCGACTTTGTCATTGAAGCAGGCCGTCCGGACCGGTCCATACTGATTCACCGGATGAAGAGCACCGATCCGGGCATCGCAATGCCGGAATTAGGCCGTGCTACGGCCCATGCGGAAGGTGTCAAATTGCTGGAAGACTGGGTTGCCGCAATGCCCAGCGGGGGTCACTGACGCATTGAGCGTTTGAGTTCATAGCGTGTGCCCGTCCACCCTTCAAATACTGCATTGATTCCGGGATGGGCGATGGGGCCATGTTCCACGTCCGCCAACAGATTTTGCTGGCTGACATAAGCGATATAGCTACTTTCGGCATTTTCCGCGAACAGATGGTAGAAAGGCTGGTTTTTGGCGGGCCGCACAGGCTCCGGAATGGACTCATACCATTCTTCGCTATTGGCAAAGACGGGGTCGATATCGAACACGACACCCCGGAAATCAAATATACGGTGGCGCACGACATCACCGATGGCGAATTGGGCTTCAACGACTTCGGGAAGGGTAACTTTTTCAGTCATGGCACCAATATCATATCAATGTGTCCGCAAATCAACCTTGTCGCTTGGCAAAGCGAAAAACATCGGCTAATGGCCCCGCTCTGTCTTCAGGACGCGCCGGTTTTCCGGCACTGACCAGTCCTAAAGATCTGCGGAGAGATGGCTGAGTGGTCGAAAGCACCGCACTCGAAATGCGGCGTGCTCGTGAGGGTACCTAGGGTTCGAATCCCTATCTCTCCGCCAATTTGGTGGTTCAACTTATGGCAAAAGGGGTGGCATTACGGTGTCGCCTTCGCTAGCACGCGTGCATTAGTTTTTTGGGATTTTCATATGCGTAACCGATTCTTGCTTCTTGTCCTATCTGCAGCTCTCGCCTCTTGCGGCGGTAGTTCGCAACTTGGGGGTGCTGGTAGTGTTTCGGACGTGAAAGTCGTGGAAAGTGATGTTCTTCCGGAGCCCACGCGTCTCGATTTGTTCGAACAGAATCGTCCCTATCTTATTGGTCCCTTTGATAAATTGATCATCGATGTGTTCGGCATCGAAGAATTGAGCAAGCAGGAGGTTCAAACCGACGCGGGTGGTCGTATTTCGTTCCCCTTGGCCGGTGTTATTACCGCAGCAGGCAAGACGCCGGGTGAACTTGAGGAAGAAATTGAAAGCCGCTTACGGGGCCAATATGTTCGTGATCCGCAGGTAACGGTCAATTTGAAGGAAACCGTCAGCCAGGTTGTGACCATTGACGGTCAGGTGCGCGAACCAGGCTTGTATCCCGTTATTGGCCGCATGACGTTGATGCGCGCGGTTGCGGTTGCGAAGGGAACTGCGGAGTTCGCAAAGCTCGATGATGTCGTGATTTTCCGAACGGTAAATGGCCAGAAAATGGCTGCGATTTACAATTTGAAGGCGATACGCCGTGGCTATTATAACGACCCGGAAGTCTTCGCAAATGATGTTGTCGTGGTTGGGGATTCGCAGGCCCGCCGCCTGTTTAAGGACGCTCTGCAAATTGCCCCGACATTACTGACGCCGCTGGTCTATATCCTGACTACCAATAATTAACGGGGTCGTGGGCCTCGACATTCCGGTTTGGGCGGCGGAACAAATTTACGATGAGTTGAAACGGGCTCGGTTGGATTTGGATATATTTGATCTTGCTCTTCAAAATAATATGCTATGGTTGATCTCTGGTTGGGGTGGCCAGACACTGATTTATCGGGGGCTTTATGGCATTCCACTCCCGCGTCCTTGATGGCGCTGTAGAAAAACCAGTATTGGCTATGCAGGAACGCATGCTTGGCGTTCCCATAACTGATCGTAATTTCCGCGAGATATCGCTGCGCCACGATAAGGAAGATCGCATCTTCTGGTGTTTCATGGACCAGACCGGCCGTCCGAGCTACACCTATAGCCTGGGCGCCGAAATCCAGCAGGTTCAGGACTGGATCGCAAATAACTACACCATGCCCGCCAATGGCGGTCCCGATGATTTGCGCTATTTTGTGTGCGGATCAAAAACGCCCGGAATTTATAATCTTGGTGGCGACTTGCGGCATTTCGCCGAATGTATCCGCAACCGCGATCTGGCAGCGATGCGCACCTACGCGGAGACCTGCGTGCGTATGCAATATGCCAATGCAAACAGCTTCGGAGCGCCGATTATTACCATGGCGCTGGTGCAGGGTGATGCTTTAGGCGGCGGGTTCGAGCATGCCCTGGCCTTTGACATTCTTGTCGCGGAACGGAGCGCCCGCATGGGTCTTCCCGAAATCATCTTCAACCTGTTCCCAGGCATGGGGGCATATAGCTTCCTGTTGCGCAGGGTCGGACGCAAGGTTGCGGAAAATTTCATATTAGAAGGCAAAATTCACAGCGCGGAAGAACTGCACGAACTGGGCATTGTCGACATTCTGGTCGAGGATGGGCAGGGCGAAGCCGCGATCATCGATTATTGCCAGCGCGGACAGGCCCGATTCGCTGCCGAACGCGCCGTTTATCTCGCCCGGAGGGTCGCAAGCCCGGTCGAACTAGAAGAATTGCTCCGTATTACAAATATTTGGGCCGAAACAGCCATGACCTTGTCCGAGGCCGATGTCCGCAAAATGGAGCGGCTGGCCGACGCGCAGGAACGGCGCATTCAGCGGAGCCTGAAGGTCGTTACTTGACCGCGACCAGCGGTGCGTTGGCGGCATAGCCTTCCAGCATTGGCTTTAACGCTTCGAGGACATTTTCGAGCTCGGCTTCGATCTTCGCCAGATATACGAACCGGTGCTCGTCAAATTCCGCCTCGGTGACCCGCTCAAGCCGGCCACATATTTCACCCAGTGTTTTGGCGCCCATATTGTTGCTCGAACTCTTGATGGCATGGGCACAGAAGCGGAAATCGCGCACTTTTCCTTCATGTACCGACACGCGAAGGGGTTCGAGTGTTTGCGCCGCGTCTTCGAAAAATCCTTCGATCATGCCCCGGACGAAATCATCGTCGCCGATGGACAGCAAATAGCTGAGTTGGCTTGCATCAATCGCGTCCGAAACGGCGGTCTGCTGCGGGTTGAACGGGACGACCACCTGCAATGGATCGCTGGTGTTCCCTACAACTGGCATGCTGGCGGGATCGCCCGCGCATAAATGTTCGATGGTTGCCAGAAGCAGTTTTGCGTCGACAGGCTTTGTAATCCGCAGGTCCATGCCCGCTGACTTGCAACGCATTTCCGTTTCGGCGGTCGCATCGGCCGTAACGCCGACAATCGGCAGATGCTGGCGACCACCCTCAATCTGCCGCCACATCATGCAGGCATCAATGCCGTTGAGCCGCGGCATGTTGATGTCCAGCAGCAATATGTCGAAAGACCCTGTTTCCAGCGCATCAAGAGCCTCGTCACCGTCGGTAACCATGGTGACCTCATGTCCCGCCGAACCCAATATGGCCCCTAGAACATTCCGGTTTGTCCGGTTGTCATCGGCCACGAGTATCTTGCGGGGGCTGTACTCTACGGGCACCGGCGCGGCTTCACTTTCACCGGTGCGGAAATGCGATGCGAACGAACAGCCAATACGGATAGCGCTGCGCAACTCTGCAAAATTGGCGGACGCGGGCAGAATAGAGGCGAATGAGGCGCGCAATGCGACCTCTTCCAAATCGACGTCGCGATCGCTGGATATCAGAACCGGCGCAACCTCGGCGGCGGCGAACTGGTCCCAAATGGGGCTTTCGGGATCGATCTGACGTGCCAGATCATGCGAGATCAGTGCGACCTTGTACCGTTGCAGCCCTTGATTGGCGAGGATCGATGCGAGTTGCTCTGGCGATTGGCAATTTACATGCTGCAGGATGAAATTGTCCGCCGAACGCGCTTCGTTCAGCAATTCGGGTGCGATATCGCCGAAAGACACGATGTGGACAATGTCGGTTGTACTGGTCAGCCAGTCGGTCTCTTCGGCCGCGACCATGTTCACGGGAACTTCGATCCGGAAAATGCTGCCCTGGCCGACAGCGCTTTTTGCGGAAATCTTTCCGTTCACCTGTTCAACCAGCTGTTTGCAGATCGCCAGGCCCAATCCCGTGCCGCCAAAACGGTTCAATACAGTATCGTCGGCCTGTTGGAAGGGCTGGAATATGCGCTCAATTGCTGCTTCGGCAATGCCGATTCCGGTGTCCGAAACGGTGAACCAGATGACGTCTTTTCCGCCTTCGCCGGAAAAGCCGCTGTGCACCGAAATGCTGCCGGCTTCTGTAAATTTTAGTGCGTTTCCAACCAGGTTGAGCAGGATGTTCCGCAACACGTCGGTCGGACCTTCGACCAGACGATCGGATAGCGGTTCGGCCTGCAGATGTATCGAAAGACCCTTGTCTTCGATCCGGACCGCCATGATGTCCCGTATTTCCGTAAGCAATTCGGTTGGCCTGAAGGCGGAGGTTTTGATCTGCGCTGACCCCGTGCCGGTTTTGGCAACTTCGATCAGTTGCTCAATCAGATGCAGCAAATGCTCGCCAGCCAGAACGCTGGCCTCGACCATTTCCTTTTGGTTGCGGGGCATGTCGGACTGGCGCAGATGGTTGCCATATCCGATAATGGCATTGAGCGGAGTGCGCAGTTCGTGGCTGACGCTCGCTAGAAAGTAGCTTTTTGCCTTACTGGCCAGCTCCGCCTGTTCCTTTGCCAAAGATATTTTGCGGATCAACGTCGAACAATAGGCCGGAATGATCAGCAGGGCGAGGGCGAGGGCACAGCCCAGAAAGATGTTTTGCTGCCAATAATCGGTCGACAGGACGACAACACCGAACGTCAGCGTCGATAGTCCGGCCGCTATAAATAGCCATTTAACGCCGTATCGGAAACCGTTGCCCAGGATCATCCACAATATGATGGGGTAGAAGATCGACATATGCTCAGGCTCGCGGAGCATGACCGCGAAGGCCATCATGACATCAAGGATTATGGCCGCCAGCCAACGCTCGCCGGGGCGCCATATTTCCTTCTTCTGCATCGCATATAGGGCGGCATTGAAGGACAAATAGGTGAAAAACGCCGTGAAGATGACAACGTCAAAGGCAAAGAAGTAACAGCCGATCCCGGAAGCTCCGCCCATCACCAGACGGTTGCGCAAAATTTCCTGCTCCGGGCTGAGTTCCGCCCGAAGCTTTTTCAGATAGGCAATCATTGCGCACCTGTGTCGGCTTGGGCCTTATCGGTGCGGAAAAGTTCGCCCAGTTCGTTAACCGACAGCGGCCGACCCAGCAGGAAACCTTGCACCTCGTCGCAACCCGATGCGCGCAGAAGCGCATATTGCGCCTCGTTTTCGACGCCTTCGGCGACCACTCGCATGTTGAGCGCGTGGGCCAGATGCGCGATGGTCGAAATGATTGCACGATCCGCAGATGAATTTTCGATACGGGCAATGAAGGTCTGGTCGATCTTCAACCGCGTGGCAGGCAGGTCACGCAGATATTGGAGCGACGAATAACCCGTCCCGAAATCATCAATCGAAATGCCGATCCCGCCCAACCGAAGCGTCTCCAGTTGATCATGCACTTCCTGATTATGATCGAGAAGAAGTTCTTCGGTTATTTCGATCGAGAGCTTGCCGCGCGCAATATTATATCTGGCGACCTTATCGAGGATGTCGGCGCTCATATTGCTGAACTGGAATTGCTTGGGCGAGACGTTCACCGCGACGGGGGGCAGGGTAATGCCCTGTGCTTCAAACTCGGCAATCTGCGCGCATGCTCGGTTCACGACCCATTGGCCGATATTGCCGATCAAGCCTGAGTCGTTCGCGACCCGAATAAAGTCGTGCGGCACAAGCCGCCCGCGAACGGGATGCTGCCAGCGCAGCAAGGCTTCAAGGCCGGCATATTCACCCGTCGCAATGTCGACAATCGGTTGATATTCCAGAAACAGCTGGTCGCTGTGCAGGGCATCGCGCAGGTCACTTTCGACGCCAGCGTTCAACTGGGCGATCTGGTTCATTCGTGGCGAGAAGAAGCAGAAACGGTTGCGACCGGAAGATTTGGCTTCGTACATCGCAAGATCTGCCAGACGCAGCAGTTCATCCGAGGAGCTGCCGTCCTCGGGAATCAGGGCGATACCGATACTTGCGCCAATCAATTGTTCCACGCCGCCCACGGAATAGGGCTCGCCAATTTGCGCCAGCAATTTGGAGCAACTTGCCACAACTTCTTCCTGGCTATCCAGATTCTGGAGGACGATGGCGAATTCGTCACCACCGATGCGCGCGGCAAAGCCGTTGCTATCGAGAGCATTGCTCAGGCGTTCGGCTACCTGACGCAGCAGCATGTCCCCGGCCTGATGCCCGCGTGTGTCGTTGATAACCTTGAAGCGGTCGAGATCGAGTAGCAGCAACGCCGCGCCTTTGCCGGTTGTGTTGCAGTTGTCGATGGTGACGCGCATCTTGTCCGACAGCAGCGTTCGGTTCGGCAGACCGGTCAGCATGTCGTGCAGCGCCAGATGGGTGCGATGTTCCTCCGCAAATTTGCGGGCGGTGATATCGAGACCCGTCGTCAAAATGCCGATGGTCTGGTTGTCTTTGTTGAGCAGGGGCGACTTGTTGCAGTGGAAAGTGAGTTCGATATCTTCGCTGAAGAATTTCTCTTCATAATTCGGTATCGAAATGCCCGTTTCCAAAATCACATTGTTGCGGCGCTTTTCGCGTTCGACCAGATCGGGCGGCAATATCTCGGATATCGACTGGCCAACCAGTTCTTCCGGATCGCGACCGAACAAGGCGGCCTGATAGGAATTCAGGAACAGGAATTTGCCGTTGCGGTCCGTGGCATTGATGAGGATCGGCGTCGTATCGATAATCTGTTCGAGCATCGACTTTCCGCTCGGCTCGCTACCTTCTTCGTCTTCTTCCGGGCTGGGGCGGTTATTGGTGGCGAGCGATTGCTTCAGCTCTTGCTGTTTTTGGTACTGGCCAAGCAGCAAAATGGCCCGGTCGCGAAATTCGATATGCGAGACCGGACTTTGCAGGAAGTCGGTGGCACCGGCATCAAGGGCGCTGATGCGGCATTCACGGTCCTGCCGTGCTGTAATGATGATGGCGGGAATATGCGCACCGACTGTCCGGGCCCGGAATTTGGAAATGAACGCGGCGCCGTCCATCTCCGGCATGCGGTAGTCCACAATCAGCAAATCGGCATGTTCGGTTTCAAGCCATTTCAGGGCTTCCACGGCGCTGTGAAAGCAGGTCGCGGAATATTCCGGACCCATCATAGCGACATATTGCGCGTAGACGCGCAAATTGGTCGAACGATCATCAACAATGACTATGCGCGCCTGCATACTGCTCGCGATAGTCGGAGAACCTCAAGGATTGGTTAAGGGCGCGTTTGTAATTTGGTTAAAATCACGTTTTCGCTAAAGAAAACTGGTCGGGAAAAGAGGATTCGAACCTCCGGCCCCTGCCTCCCGAAGGCAGTGCTCTACCAGGCTGAGCTATTTCCCGACCGCGACCATTTTGGGCCTAAGACCACCGACCGCAGGCGGTGCCTATAGTCCTGCGATTTTGGCGTTTCAAGCCGAATATTGAACGCCATGCGGCGGTTGCCAGAATCGTTACTGCGCTCTAGCTTCGCATGATGGGAACAACGCCACATTATGAGGAACAATATCTTGCGCTGATGCGGAAGATATGGACGGAAGGTACGATCCAGCGGGATCGCACAGGGGTCGGAACCCGCGCGCTTTTTGGCGCCATGATGCGTTTTTCGCTGGCGGACGATGCGGTGCCCTTGCTGACGACCAAGCGCGTTTACTGGAAAACGGCTGCGCGCGAGATGCTGTGGTTCCTGACCGGCAACACCAATATCCGGCCTTTGCTCCAGCAAAATGTCCGGATCTGGACCGACTGGCCGCTTGACCGCTACCGCCGGGAAACGGGCATCGACATCACGCAAGAGGATTTCGAAGCGAAGATCGTTGAAAGCGCCGAATTTGCCGAACAATGGGGCGATTTAGGACCTGTATATGGCGCGCAATGGGTGAATTGGCCAGTGTACAAGACGGTGGGCGAGGGCCTTTTCCAAAAAATGGACAAAGGGATTGATCAGGTTTCGGCGCTGGTCGAGAGCCTCAAAAACAATCCGGGGTCACGGCGCCACATAATCGAAGGCTGGAACGTCGCCGAACTCGACAAAATGGCGCTGCCACCCTGCCACAAAACCTATCAATTCCATGTCGCCGACGGAGTGTTGAGTTGCATTCTGTTCCAGAGGTCCTGTGATCTCGGATTAGGCTTTGCTTTCAATGCTTTTTCCGCAGCACTTTTGACACGGATGCTTGCAGCGATATGCGGATATCAGGCGGGTGAACTGATCTGGCAGGGGGGTGATGTGCACCTTTACCTCAACCACAGCGAACTTGTGGAAGAACAATTGTCGCGCACGCCATCCGGGGCACCAAAGCTCAAGCTGCTGCGGACACCCGACAGTATTTTTGATTTCCGGATTGATGATTTCGAAGTGCTCGATTACGCGCCGCAGGCCCATATATCCGCGCCTGTGGCGGTTTGAATGCTCCGATAGGTCAATACTATTGACCTAAACCAGTGCTTGAAATATTATAACAATCGCAGACAATAAATTACCTGAGTCGGTCAGGAAGGCATTTGCGGAGGAACAAGCATGGGGCAGCATAACCGGGACAATCTTGCGCCTTTGCATCTCCATGTTCCTGAGCCGAAATTTCGTCCCGGCGACAAGGCTGATTTCAGCGATATTGTTGTTCCCGAGGTGGACGCGGTTACCCGCCCCGATGAGCATGTCGCCCCTGCGGATATCCATCCATTGGCGTACGGTCTGGTGCGCGTGTTGGGCGACGACAACAAAGCAACGGGCAGTTGGAATCCGGGCCTGAGCGCCGACACGCTGCGGTTGATGCTCCGGAAAATGCTGATGCTGCGCGCATTCGATGATCGCATGTTTCGCGCGCAACGGCAGGGCAAGACAAGTTTCTATATGAAGTCATTTGGTGAGGAAGCGACTTCGGTAGCAACCACGATGGCCTTGCATCGCGATGATATGTGTTTTCCGAGCTATCGCCAGCAAGGCATTCTAATTACGCGTGATTATCCACTAGTCGACATGATGAATCAGATCTATTCCAACCGCGGGGACAGACTGAAGGGACGGCAGTTGCCGATCATGTATTCGGCCAAAGATTACGGCTTTTTCAGCATCTCGGGCAATCTGACGACCCAATATCCGCAGGCTGTGGGCTGGGCGATGGCGTCGGCTTCACGTGCGGACACACGGATCGCTGCGGTTTGGTGCGGTGACGGTTCGACGGCGGAAGGTGACTTCCACAGCGCTTTGACGTTCGCCGCCGTCTATAATGCGCCGGTCATCTTTCAGGTTGTGAACAACCAATGGGCGATCTCCTCCTTTTCGGGCTTTGCCGGTAGCGAGCGGACCACATTCGCTGCACGCGCAATTGGCTACGGAATTGCAGGTCTGCGGGTCGATGGGAATGATGCGCTGGCGGTCTATGCCGCGATGCAATGGGCGGCCAACCGTGCGCGGACCAACAATGGCCCGACGTTGATTGAATATTTCACCTATCGTGGCGAGGGGCATTCGACTTCGGATGATCCCAGCGCCTATCGTGCCGCAGAAGAATATGCGCTTTGGCCGCTTGGCGATCCGGTGGAACGGTTGAAAGCGCACCTGATTTCATCGGGCGAATGGAGCGAAGAGCAGCATTCTGCGTTGATCTTGGAATTGTCGGACGAAGTTAAGGCGAAGCAAAAGGAAGCCGAGCAGAATGGCATTTTGGGCCATGGTCTGCACCATCCCTTCGAAACCATGTTTGAAGATGTCTTCGAAGAAATGCCGGCGCATTTGAAAGAGCAATGTGCCCAGATGCTGGAGGAACAGCGCGACAAATTCGGCCCGGAATGGGAGGCGCGCTAATGTCTGAAGACGCGACCAAAACCATGAACATTATCGAGGCCATTAACAGCGCGCTGGACGTGATGTTAGGCCAAGACCCCGATGTCGTCATCATGGGGGAGGATGTCGGCTATTTCGGCGGCGTGTTCCGCGCGACGGCGGGCCTGCAGAAAAAGCACGGCAAAACCCGCGTGTTCGATACGCCCATCAGCGAATGTGGCATTATCGGCGTTGGCGTTGGAATGGCGGCCTATGGTTTGCGCCCGGTGCCGGAAATCCAGTTCGCAGATTATATCTACCCCGGCCTCGACCAGTTGGTCAGCGAGGCGGCGCGTATGCGCTACCGCTCGGCGAATGACTTCATCTGCCCGATGACCGTGCGCTCCCCGTTCGGCGGAGGTATATTCGGCGGCCAGACACACAGCCAGAGCCCCGAAAGCCTGTTCACCCATGTGTGCGGGATCAAGACGGTGATTCCTGCGACACCTTATGACGCGAAGGGTTTGCTGATCGCGGCAATCGAGGACAATGACCCGGTCGTCTTTTTCGAACCCAAACGCATTTATAACGGGCCGTTCACCGGCTATTATGATCGTCCGGTTGAACCCTGGTCCAAACATGAGGGCAGCGCGGTTCCCGAAGGCTATTACCGTATCGATCTTGGCAAGGCAGCCGTTGTGCGCGAAGGGCAGGCGGTTACCGTGCTGACCTATGGAACGATGGTCCATGTCGTCAAAGCCGTGGTCGCCGAACATGGCATTGATGCCGAGATTATCGATCTCAGAACATTGTTACCGCTCGACATCGAAACCATTGAAGCCTCTGTCAAGAAAACCGGGCGTTGCATGGTGGTGCATGAAGCGACACGGACGAGCGGCTTTGGAGCCGAGCTTTCGGCGCAGGTGCAGGAACGTTGCTTCTATCATCTCGAAGCGCCGGTCGAGCGCGTGACCGGATTCGACACGCCTTACCCCCACAGCCTTGAATGGGCCTATTTCCCCGGACCGGTGCGACTCGCCCGCGCGTTCGACAAGATCATGAAGGATTGAACTGATGGCCAAATTCACATTCAACCTGCCCGACATTGGCGAAGGCATTGCCGAGGCAGAGATCGTGGCGTGGCACGTCAAGGTCGGTGACCAGATTTCCGAAGACCAGCCGCTGGCCGATATGATGACGGACAAGGCAACCGTCGAAATGGAAAGCCCGGTCGCCGGAATTGTGACGCGGGTTGCCGGTGAAGCGGGCGATGTCATCGCCATTGGCTCGATGCTGGTCGAAATCGAAACCGCGACTGACGTCAGTGACGTCAGTCATGTTCCGGAGGCAAAAGCGGAAGAACCGGCGGCGGTCGCTACGGTGGCGGACGAGGTGCCACAGGCGCCTGAACCAGTGGCTGCACACGCACAAGCTGTGGCGGAAAAGCCCACAGAAGCTTTAGTTTCTGCGCATCGCGACGTTGTAACCGCTTCCCCTGCTGTGCGTGCACGTGCGAAAGATCTCGGGGTTGATTTGACTGACGTCAAGACGGCAGGCGGACATGTCCGCCACGCCGATCTCGATGCCTATTTGAACTACGGATCGGAGCAGGGCTACCGTCCTGCACATAGTTCGGCGAAACGGGACGATGAGGTTATCAAGGTGATCGGCATGCGCCGCCGGATCGCCGATAATATGGCCGCGTCCAAGCGCCACATCCCGCACTTTACCTATGTCGACGAGATTGACGTTACCGCCATCGAGGCCATGCGCGCGGACCTGAATGACAACCGCGGGACGAAGCCGAAACTGACTCTTTTGCCGATGCTGATTGTCGCCATTTGCAAGACAATTCCGCAATTTCCAATGCTTAACGCCCGCTTTGACGACGAAGCCGGTGTTGTTACGCGGCATGGTTCGGTGCATCTTGGTATGGCAACGCAAACGCAGGCGGGCCTGATGGTTCCGGTCATTCGCGACGCTCAGGATATGAATATCTGGCAATTGGCGAGCGAAATCAGTCGCTTGGCAGACGCAGCGCGCAACGGCACGGCGAAAAGCGAGGAGCTATCCGGTTCCACTTTGACGATTACGTCGCTCGGCCCGCTTGGGGGTATCGCGACGACGCCCGTCATCAACCGCCCGGAAGTGGCCATTATAGGGCCAAACAAGATCGTTGAGCGGCCCATGTTCGTGGGTGACACAATAGAGGCCCGCAAGCTGATGAACCTGTCGATCAGTTGCGATCACCGGGTTGTCGATGGCTGGGATGCGGCAAGCTATGTGCAGGCGCTCAAGAAAGTGATTGAGACGCCGGTCCTGCTATTCGCCGATTAAAATTTGAAGCCGGCGAGGCTGTTCTGGTCGAACTTCAGCTTAAAGGTGACAAACGGCCCGCTGCGTGTGTAGCGGCTTTCTTCAAAGTCGCGGTCTTCGAAGCCGACGACATTGTAGCCCAGCGAGATGTTCGCGTTTTGGAACGGCGTTACGGTCAGAACCGGACCACCTGAATAGGCGATATTCTTGCCATTCGTACCGATCCGTACAGTGCCAGCGGCACCGATATCGGCAACGTCGCTCAGGTCGAATTTCAGATCCGCGCCGAAAACATTGCTCCAGCCTTTGACATCATCCTGGCCGAAACGGTCGGTGCTATAGCGCGTGCCCCAGAAGAAGGCATATTCACCGCGTTCGATGAAGCTGCCATCCTGTTCATCGATGGGCGTGTAGTTGACCGACAGGCTGTTGATGACCCGGCGCGATTTGGCATCGCCATCGATGTTGAGCGGCACGCCACCAATGGGTCCGGCTTCACCCGCAACGGCATCGCGCACGGCGTCATACCGGAACTCGGTCTTGTTCAGGACGGACCATTGGCTGTCGGCGGGGCGGTGCGCCCAGCTGATTTCGGCTTGCGCTGTGGTGGTGGAGGCTCCGCCCTTTTCGTTGGCACGGAACCAGCTCAAGGCACCACCTACCGCGCGGCCTTCGCCAATCTGGCGCAGCACGGCAGTGGTAAAGCCATAACGGTTGGTTGTTTCGCCATCGCGATATTCGGCACGGCCTGTCCAGCTCCAGCGATCGCCACGGTAGGTCGCACCAGCGGTGATGGCGGTAAAGTCCTCGGTCAGGCTGCTGTCGCTGCCCAGGAAGCCGCCTGAAGCAACAGGTTGCAACGGATTGACGACATCAGCGCGGCTGAACCCGCCCAGTGTCTTGTTGCCGTCGAGCGTCACATCGGCCGACCATTTTTCGCTGATACGGAAGGATTGCGCCAAGCCATAGGCCGCGAAGGTGCGTGGACCAAATTCGGTGATCTGCTGCTGGTTGGCGCTGGCGAGGATGCGCCCGCCTGCCCAGGGCGCGACGTCAAACCCAAGTCGTGCAGTGCGTGCATCGATATTCTCGCCCTTGGCGATTTCATAACCGGCGACAAGTGCAACATCGGAACGCACGGCATAGCGTGCAGACACGCTGTGGCGGGCAGGGAAGTCGACGCTTTCGTCCTGATCGCTCAGCGCGAATTCGGTCTGTCCGGAAAGCTCCAGCTTGCCGTCCAGCATACGCTGCGACGCGCCGAGCTTGACCAGGGTCGACACATTGGTCGTCCCATCGGCCAGCTTGTCATTAGCGTGCGTCAATCCGGCCCGCAGTGTCGTGTCGCCATCGCGATATTCGAGCTCGCTGATCGCGGCGCGGCGGCGGGCGTCGTCACCGAAAAATTCTTCCTGATAGGCGAGCAGCGATGCCGACAGCTTTTCCGTCAGACGCAAGCGGCCATCGACACCAAATTTGCGCGTACCGATTTCCGAGCGGTTGATCTGGCCCACGCCAAAGCCTGCCTGTTGTTCGCGGACATAGGCGAGGATGTCGAACTTCTCGTCATGATGCTCGGCTTCCACCAGCCATGCCGTTGCACCGCCCGAAGACGCTGCAGCTGTTTTGGCTTGACCTGACGAACCCGCAAATTCGGCGCGGATTTCGGTGCCGTTAGCCGGGCGATAGATCAGGTCTGCGCCCAGCAGGTCGGTTTTGGCGGCATCGCTTTCGTCATGGATGCCTGTGGCGGCAATCTGCAGCTTTTCGTCAGCGCTCTTCCAACGGACGCGTCCACCGGCGTTGGCGACGCGCTTGCCGATGCCATCGACCTCATATTCGGCGATGATGAACTGCGGATCGAGCCCGCTGCCGCGCGAAAGGATGGGCTGGCGGAAACGCAGCGTTCCGGCGAGATAGTCGATGTCATAGTCGATATGGCGGAACAGCGACTTGCGGTCGACAATACGGTCGGAACGCAGGCGGTCGCGTGTTTCCAAGGTGATACGTTCGCTGTTCGCGATAATGTCGCGTGCACCAAGGGCATAGGGCCCCGACAGGCCGTTGCCCTGGATCTCGTCACGGCGGTAGCGTGTGGGTGTGTCCGAACCAAAGGCGGTCGCCTGGATGGCATCGTTTCGATATTCGGCCTTCACGCCGTTGAAGGCGCGCTGATACCGTGCAAGCTCTGGCTCGTCGATACCGGTCTGGTAATCGCCGAACAGGGCGTAGAATTGCGGACGCTCCAGTTTCAGGTAAAGACGACGCACCGATGCGGCGTCGTAACGCTGGTCCGTGCGGTCGGCGTAGATGGTGTAATAACGACGCGGATCAATCACGCCGGCAAAGCGGGTCTGGTCCTCTTTCTTGTCGGTGTCATAGGCCATGGTCATCAACCATTTGCCCGTGACGCGGCCCTTTGCGTAAAGCGCGATCCGGCCGTCGACATTGATGGGATCATCATCGCCAACCTGTTCTTCCAGACCCTCTTCCAGCTTGTTGAAGCCGATCGTGCCTGCGGCAAAGCCGACGACGGTCCAAGGGCGATTGCCCGGATCAAGCCAGGTTTCGACACGCTGTTCGCGGCGTACTTCGCCATCGACAAAGTTGAAGCTGATGGCCAGCGACCCCGATGCCGTTGTAGGTTCCAGTTCGATATAGGCGATACCGTTGTCGCCATGCACGCGCCAGACGGGCGCTGCGCGCTCCAGACCGGACAGTTGGCGTGCTTGCTCGGCATCCACCTCAACGGCGGCGCGATAGGGCTCAGTGACGCTGAAATCGCCTACAGCGCCATGCTGGATCGGCTTGCCCAAACGGTCCGTCAGGCGCACTGCTATGCGTGGCCGCGTCACACCATCGGCGAGTAACACCGACTGGTCTTTCAGGAATTGCGCGCGCATCGGTGCGTGGGCGAAGTAGACATCGCGCTCCAGCGTCTCGACTACGGCACCCGATGCGTCCTTGATTTTCGCGGTCAGCTTCGTGGTGCCGTCCTCGATACCAACGCCGCGCCAGATGGCGACTTGCACCTGACCATCGGGGCTTTTCTTGGTGCCGTCATAGTTCAGCGCGTCGACTTTCTTGCCGTTGGTGAAAAGCTCGATGGTCTGACCAGCGCGGTATTTGATCGCGACACGGATCGATTTGACGCGCGGATTCTGGTCCGTCGCGGGGTAGAGGAAGCCGGTGCCGGGTTCCTGGCCTGTCAGCCAGTCGCGGTCTGCACCCGCCGCTTCAGGGTCGCTGAGGACCGGGGGAAGCGGCGTGGCGTTGATACGGCTATCGGCGCGTTCTGCGGTTTCCACAGCGCGGAAATCGGCGCGTTTCAGGCTGCCGCCGCGTCCTTCGACAAAGCGGGAGATGGCGCTGCCTGCGCTGCGTGTGTTCTGTGCGCAATCGACCGGAGCCTGATTGGGCGGGAAGCTTGTGGGGTCAACCTGAACGACATGGATGCCGGGGATCAGCCCTTCGAAATGGTACCGGCCGTCTATGTCGGTGACGGTATAGGTGCCGTCCTGCAACATCACCCGAACACCCGCAATTCCCTTGGCTTTGCGGGGATCGATGGTGCATCCGCCTTCGGTCACGCGGCCGACCAGAGTGAAGCGTTCGCTGATACCGTCGCGGATAATCCGCACGGCCGCGTCGGCCTGATCACTGGCGGCACCGCGATTGTCGCGCGCAATAGCGAGGTTGATGGCGTTTCCGGGCCGCGCATCCTGCCGCACTTCGGCAAGATAGGTGAGCAGGCCCGATCCGCCACCCGTCAAAGGCGGGAGCGCGACGGAGAAGCTGCTGCCGTCCTGCGCAATCGTCGGCGTAACAGTAATACCCTGATATCGAACGCTATTTTGCCGCAAACGCATGGCGTTCGGCAGTTGGTCGGTAATCGTGACCGGACCTGTATTCCGGATTCTGTCGGTATTACGGACCTCGACACGATATTGCACCACGTCGCCGGGCGTCGCAGTGACCGTGGAGGTCGACTTTCGGAGTGACAATACGCCGCCGGGACGATCCAGCGGTATGTCAATGCGCACCGGGGCAGGGTCGGACAAGGTAATTGTCCCCCCATAGGAGCCCGGTGCAATGATAAATTGCCCACCGTCGGGTCGTGTCAGCGCCGCCAGCTCGGGCGGCGTGGCCTGCGACGGGAATGTATAGGGTCCCGGAGGCGTGACAATGAGCCGGTAGGTTCCTTGTCGCAAGAATGGAAAGCGGTAAAATCCTGAAGTAAAAGGATAAATTCTGCCGCTACCATCGGTTACGGTGCTCCCCGTCACGATCGTGCTGGGGAAGGGGGAGACGCCATCGTCTCCGAAAACAGGTGCAGGTGCACCCGTGGCTGCATCGACAATTGTCACTGTCGAGCCATCGACAGGCGCGCCATCGCCACTGTCGAATGTCAATCCAAAGGGATCGACCAGAATTTCCACCTCGGCATCGCCCAAGCGATTGCCGGTCGTCGTATCGTCGAATTCGACGTTGACGGTATCACCCGGATTCACCGAAAGTACGCAATCGCCCTGCACGGGAACCGGCGGGATTGCGCGTGTGTTGATGAAGCCGAGGAAACGGCCACTATTTGTAGCCGATTCGGTGAGCGTAATACGCTCCCGATCGCCCGCAGGCGTCACGACGACCACTTCGAAGCTGTCGATGGCGGTCGCATTAAGATTTTTGGTCGCTGCGTCCATCTGGATGACCAGAGGTTCGCCGGCGCGAATTGCTGTTGCAGGTACCAGGCTTGCCGGTGAGGTGCTCAAACCGGAATAGACGCCATCGAACCGGACGGGAGTCGCACCATTATTGCCGGTACAGATCGTCGTCGGCAAATTTGTGCTCGATGCGTCGGGTGTATTGGAAAAACGCAACAAAGTGAGCGAAGTTGCCGGAACAGGCGCGGGTTCAACCGCAAATTGCACCGTATTTGACGTCCGTGACAGCCGCTGGGCACCTGCATCCCACTCGACGGTGGCTGTATTGGTGATGATTTGCGGTGTCGTTTGCGCGGACGCAGGTAGGCTGGCGACAGGAAGAGCAAATCCTGTCGCCAGCACACCGGCGGCTTGCATAATGAAGGTGGTTAACGGTCGCATTGGGGAAAAGGGCGACGCCGACAAAAGCCGCACGCCGCCCTCCTCTTTCTCTTAGTTGATCGTGGCGCGGAAAATAAGCGCGCTGGAGCTACCGCCAGCGATGTTATTCAACGTGCCTGCCACGGTGTTGGCTGGAGTGCCGAAGCTGCCCGCATCTGCGTCCGAAGCATCGGTGACAACCGTTCCTGCAGCGCAGGTTTGGCTTGCACCAGGGCTTGTAACCGTACCATTTACGCGGATCGTACCGGCCTGATAGGTTGTGTTCGTCGGCACAAGGTCAGAAATGCTGATGTTCGTCGCCGTCGCACCGCCAGCGGCGTTCGCCACCGAGATGCAATATTCAACCACAGCGCCCGGAACAGACTTGAAGTTGCTGCTGCTGACGCCATCGCTGATGATCCTGCTCGTTTTGAAGACGCTGAGGACCGCAGCAGAAACAGTGTAATCGTCAGTCGCGACGTCGATACCGTCACGAGCAGCAGAGGTGCCACCGTTTCCGGATTTTGCCGTGTCGGCGAAGATGGTTTCCACTGTGCCCGCACCGTTGACCGTCGCGTCGGTCGCGGCCGTGATTGCAGTCCCGTTACTGTTCAAGGCGGCAGCGCTCAATGAAACGCCAGCAACCTGTCCATTTGTGGCGGACAAGGGAATGTTACCCAGAACGAGAATGGTCGTATTCGCGTCTGCAATCAGATCATTGACCGTCAAGGTAGCCGTTGCCGCAGCGTCACAGGTATTATCTGCGTTTGCATCCAAACAAACCAGAAAACTTGTTACGTCGAAGGCGTCGGTGCCGCCATGGGCCGCTGTTCCACCAACCAGTTGCGAAGGTGTGATTGTGAAATCGAGCGTGTCGTTTGACGTGTTGGTCAATACAAAGGTCGTAATCTGACCGGTTTGACCCGGATTTACCGAAGTCGTTCCAGTTGGCGCCTTCTCCGCGAGAGAGAAGATGACCTTACGGTCAACGACAAAAACGTCGGAGGCCGACGCTTGTGTTTGTGCAACGCCACCCACCTGGAAATTGACGTTCACATTGTTCGTAATGCTCGTGCCTTGCGTGGTACCTGCGGCAAATGCAGGTGCGGAACACAGCATAGCCAAAGATACGGTCGACGAGGCAACGAGCAGTTTTAGCTTACTGGTCATAGCGTTTACTCCTGTTGCAAATTATGGATCGCGCCCACTCCGCCGCGATCGAAACGGTTTCGGGTGTCATTTTACGACTCCCCGAAATATCAATTTGCCTTCCGCCCCAACGGTCAGCGGTTGATTCAGATTCCACTTCAAGTGGGTGACATCGCTGCGCAGCGCGGGACGGGTTGTTCCGTCCGCCTTCGCCACACGCAGAGTGCCAAGAATTCCCCAGTTTCTGCCGCCATCGACCGAAACAATCTGCAGTCCATCGGACGTGCCATCAAATTTGACGGCAGCGGGCAGGGGGTTGGTGACCACAAAATTGCTCGCGGTCTCGGTGCCGACATTTTTATATTTGACGACAAACACGAGATTGTCGCCCGGCGTCACCATGGTCGGCTTTTCAAGGGTTACCTTCTTCGACCCGTCCGCACGCTCGATTTGGCGTTCGACATAGACATCGCTGGTTAGTTGCAAAGGCGTTGCCGCAAATGCAGAACTCGCGCCGGTGAGCGCGAGCAATGCGGTGAAGGTGGTTTTGAATGCTTTCATCATGGTATCAGAACCTTGAAGGTGACAGTGCGTGTTTGGCCCGCCGGGACATTGCCCGCAGCGACAGAGATGCTCGTGCCAGTAAAGCGGCCCGCGTCGGCGTCGGCGGCGTCGGTCAAAGCCGCCGCTTCCAGTGTGATGGAAGCAGCCTGATAATTTGATCCGGCAGGGATCGGGTCGGTGATGACCAGATTGTTCATCGTTCCGGTTCCCGAAACCGTCGCGACCAGGCTGTAGGTTATGACAGCGCCCGGAACGGGGCGGTTGCCACCAAAGGGATCCTGGATCGTTGCGGATTTCAGTAAAGCGACCGAAGTAGCGCGAACGGCGAGGAAGCCGCTGGCGGTCCCTTGTGCGGTGGTCGAACCTACTACCGCATCACCGCCACCTTGACCTGCACCTGCAAAGCTGGTGCCTGGCGTGCCGGTTCCGGTGCGCGCAACAGCGTTCAGGCTGACATTGGCGCGGTTGGTGTCGACAACGCCAGCTGGCGTCGCTGTGATCACAAATACCGTGACGCTTTGGTCAGGAGCAATGACGGGATCGTTGACGCCCGAGGTATAGACCGTGTCTACGCCAGCATCGTAAACGCCGTTATTATTCGTATCGATGACGATCTGCTGCAAAGTGGGGTCGAAATCATCGCCGCCATTTGCGACATTGGCGGTCAGGCCGAATGCTTCATTGCCGTTGCCGGTGTTGGTGATCCGGAACGTCTGGACATTTCCCGTTGCTCCCGGAGACGTCGTGACATCGCCGGGGTCGGTCGATGCTACAGTGACGTCAAGCAGTTCGTCGACCTTGATCACGACCGTGTTGGACTGGATCGTGACAGGCCCACCTGCTGTATCGAACGTTGCAGAAGCAATATTCTGGATATCGGTTCCAGCCAACGTACCTGCCGCATAAGCAGGGTTGGCCGACAAAGTGGCGGCGACGATGCATGACGTCAGCAACGCGGTTGCGATGCTGTGACGGCCTGTATCAAGGCGAAGCGAAAGAGGTTTTCTGGTCATCATCACCCATCTTATGCCGCAATAACGTCAAGAAACCGTTAATTGCGCGCGCCTCGGTTAACCACCCTAAAGTATTGAAAAACATATATAATAGCATGCTGCAAACGGTAACAATTTGTAAAATCGTAAAAATATATAACCAAAGATATAGCACAGGACGTCGTGACGTCAAATATGCTTGCAAACTGGCCATTGCTGCCGGTTCCGGGCACGGGAAATAGACATGGTTTTGGATGGGTTAGGGTGTCAAAATTTTGACAAGCGATCACATGAGGCGTGCGCTATTTGGTGCCCATGTGCAGCAATTTTGAGAATAGCGACAAAGGGCGTTGACAGAATCTGTCCTCGCTTCTAGTGCGCCTCCACCGCAAGTTAGCGGGTGTAGCTCAGTTGGTTAGAGCGCCGGCCTGTCACGCCGGAGGTCGCGGGTTCGAGCCCCGTCACTCGCGCCACTTCCCAAGTTTTTTAGACTTCGGGTGGTGCGCTAAATGACCCCGTCTCGATCCAGATCAGCAACGGCCTTAGCGGCGCAATCCACACAATTCCGGCGACAAGATAAATCAGCGCCTGCGCCAATATGTGCAGCTGGCCGATATAGTCCGACGCGCTGACGACAAGGATCGCCCAGATAAGGATGATCGCCAATATGGCCAGCATTCCGGCAGGTTTGCGCCATGATGGCGGGGTAATGGGCTTGGTCATAAGCTTATCCAGGATTTTTCGGTCAGAACGGCGTTGAGTGGCATGTCCCATGGGTCGTGGGGCAGGGCAGGTTCATATTGTATGGACCAGGCAAGGCCGACGGCAAAGCTGTTTTCCAACAGGCTAAGCGCGCGGTCATAATGGCCCGCGCCTTGGCCCAGCCGCATCAACTGGTCATCAAATGCCACCAAAGGCACGAGCAGGACATCCGGGCGCACCGGTTCCGCCTGCGCATCGGGCTGCATAAGCCCGAACGGTCCTTCTATCAGGGCATCGCCCGGGTTCCAGCGCATGAAACGCATGGGAGAGGCTTTGGAGACTACATGGGGGAGGGCGATGATACATCCCTGCTCATGCGCCTGTACCAGCAAGCGCGACGGATCGGCCTCGGAGCCGATCGCTACATAACCCGCAAGAACCACGCCCGGTGTCAGATGCGCGTTCAACAGGCGGGGGATACGGGAAAAGGACAAGGAACGGTCATTGTCGGACAAATGTCCGACATAATCATCTCGTAATTTTCTGAATCTTGCGCGCTGTGCCTTTTTGACGTCGATCATGTCCACAGCATCAATGTCCCTTCAAAGGGTTAGCGGAACCACAATGGGTCGTTTCCCGGAATATCCTCTGACGCCAAAACGTCAGGTGGGCGCCGTTTAGTCTGGACCACGGTCCAAACAGGGACAGCTCCCTTAGATAAATAATCGCCTCAGGGATGTTCTCATCAGTTCGTGCCGTGCAGTCCCGCCAAGCACCATATAGGCTTTGTGGACCTAGACCTCAAGTCTATCCGCAAGCGCTTCGAGCCGATCGGCAAGTTTATCGAGTGTGGCAAGGGCCTGATCATAGCTGTTGCTGTCGTTGGAATCGGCATGGGGCGTCGCATGTGATCCGGCATTCCGGCTGTCCTGCAATTTATCGGCGAGCAATAATGCGGAAAATAAAAGCAGCCGGCTTTCGTTCAAACCGCCCGACGCGCCGCCCGCTTCGCGCGCCATTTCATCGACCATTCCGCCCAGTGTCTGCAGACGGGGTTCTTCGCCATCTTTGCAGGTCACGATATATTCACGGCCAGCGACCATCAAACGAACGTCGGCCATCAGCTTGAGCGCCCTGCAAGAATATCTTCAATCGCACCAATTGCGGCGCGCGTTTCTGCCTTCAGCTTTTCATGCCGTTCCAGCAGGTCGGAATCCGGTGCTGCGGACCGGACGCCGGATGGAATCCGTTCCAGCCGTGAAAGCGCCCTCTCAATCCGGCCAATGGTCAAAATTAGTTGTTGCTGGGGCATATGTTACTCCCGTTACCTACCGCAATTTAGCAAATTAAAACTATTTGGCAAATGCGCTTCCTATTGAGACAATAGGCCCGCAGTTGTGCAAATCAGCCGCCTATGGCTTGACGCCTGCACCTTCGCTCCGCAAAGGGTGCCCACGCGCGACTCGGAACAGAACGGCCTGCTTCAATATCCGTCGATTTTTTGGAGGCAGTCAGGTCGTTAAAGGGGAATGAGATAGATGACTGTCAACCAACGGCAGATGGCCAATGCAATTCGCGCACTGGCTATGGATGCTATTCAAGCTGCCAATAGCGGGCATCCCGGAATGCCTATGGGCATGGCAGACGTTGCGACCGTTCTTTATTCCGACTTTCTGAAATTCGATCCCGCTGACCCGAAATGGCCTGACCGCGACCGCTTTGTGCTGTCGGCAGGACATGGATCTATGCTGGCCTATGCTACGCTGCACCTGACCGGTTATGCGCGGCCGACCATGGATAATATCCGCAATTTCCGTCAATTGCACAGCCCCTGCGCTGGCCATCCGGAGAATTTCGAGCTGGAAGGCGTGGAAGCCACGACCGGGCCCTTGGGGCAAGGTCTGGCGATGGCAGTCGGCATGGCCATTGCCGAGCGGCATTTGAATGCGGTGTTCGGTGACGAGTTAGTTGACCATAAAACATGGGTTATCGCTGGCGATGGCTGCCTGATGGAAGGCATCAACCACGAGGCGATTGGTTTGGCCGGACATCTTGGTCTCGGTCGTTTGAATGTGTTGTGGGATGATAACCGGATTACGATCGACGGGGCGGTCGATCTGTCGTCAAGCGAAGATATAGCTGCCCGCTACGCCGCCACCGGATGGCACGTCGTGAAATGCGACGGGCATGATTTCGACGATATCAAGCGTGCGATGTCAGAAGCCGTCGCAGACCCGCGGCCGTCGCTGATCGCGTGCCACACGATCATCGGTTATGGCGCACCCAATAAGCAGGGCAGCTCCAAGGTCCATGGATCTCCCCTAGGCGACGAAGAGATCGCCGCGACACGTCAGCAACTGGGCTGGGATAGCGCCCCGTTTGAAGTGCCCGATGACATTTTGTCGGCTTGGCGCGCATTGGGTACCAAGGGTGCGTCGGCTAAGAGTGAATGGCAGGATCGTCTTTTAAATAGCTCGAAAAAAACAGAATTTATGCGCCGGATGACAGGCGACATCGATTCAACAGCGGCGATGTCGGCCTATAAGGCGCAACTCGCGGCGGACCTGCCCAAGGCGGCAACGCGCAAGTCCTCGGAAATGGCGTTGGGGCCTTTGACCGAGGCATTTCCCGAACTTCTGGGCGGATCGGCCGATTTGACTGGTTCGAATAACACTAAAACTTCCTTTACTAACCCGCTGAATAAAGATGATTATTCTGGCCGCTATATCTATTACGGCATCCGTGAATTCGGCATGGCTGCGGCAATGAATGGGATGGCCTTGCACGGCGGCGTCATTCCGTTTGGCGGCACGTTCATGATCTTCTCGGACTATGCCCGCCCCGCAATCCGCCTGTCGGCATTGCAAGGGCTGCGGGTGATTTACGTGCTTACGCATGACAGCATCGGGCAGGGCGAAGACGGCCCGACCCACCAACCGGTCGAACAACTTCAGAGCCTGCGGATGATCCCGAACCTCGAGCTTTTCCGCCCGTGTGACGCCATCGAAGTGGCTGAATGCTGGCAGCTCGCGCTGGAACGCAAGGAAGGACCATCTGTATTGGCGCTTTCGCGTCAGGATCTGGCGATGGTGCGGACTTCGGTCGATAGCAATTTGTCGGCCAAAGGTGCCTACCGCATCCAGTCCGCAGCAACGGCGCGTAAGGTCGTTTTGATCGCCACCGGATCGGAAGTGGCATTGGCAACCGAAGTTGCTGCGCAGCTTGAAGCCAAGGGTGTCGGCGCGGACGTCGTGTCCATGCCCAGCATGACCCGTTTTCTGGCGCAGGATGCGGCCTATCGTAACGACGTTCTGCCAGAGGATGGCACGCTTCGTGTTTCGATCGAAGCGGGTACGACCTTTGGATGGAGCGACATCACCGGCTCCAACGGTCTCCACATCGGCCTTGATCGCTTCGGCGCATCGGCGCCGGGCAAGGTTCTGATGGACCATTTCGGCTTCACTGCCGACAAAATTACCCCTCAAATCATCGCCAAATTAGGCTGATAGGAGCATATATGACTGTCAAAGTAGCTATTAACGGATTTGGCCGCATCGGCCGTTTGGTGGCCCGTGCGATACTTGAGCGCGATGACCATGACCTGGAACTGGTCGCGATCAACGATCTGGCGCCTGCAAAGGCGAATGCCCTTCTGTTCAAGCGCGACAGCGTGCACGGCCCGTTCCCCGGCACTGTTGAAGCTGATGGCAATGACATCATCGTCAACGGCAAGCGCATCCATGTAACTGCTGAGCGTGACCCCGCAAATCTGCCGCACGCCGCAAATGGCGTTGATATTGCTTTGGAATGCACCGGTTTCTTCACGGATCGTGCCAGTGCCGAAAAGCATCTGGCTGCGGGTGCCAAGCGTGTGCTGATTTCGGCACCGGGTAAAAATGTCGACAAAACCGTCGTTTTTGGGGTCAACCATGATGTCTTGACCGCTGCGGACGTGATTGTTTCCAACGCAAGTTGCACCACCAACTGCCTTGCGCCGCTCGCGAAAGTTCTAAACGACGCCATCGGTATCGAGCGTGGCCTGATGACCACCATCCACAGCTATACCAATGACCAGAAAATTCTGGACCAGATCCACGACGACATGCGCCGTGCGCGTGCCGCTGCCATGTCGATGATCCCCACCACCACTGGCGCTGCCCGTGCGGTGGGTGAGGTTATGCCCGAACTGAAGGGTAAGCTGGACGGTTCGGCAATTCGCGTGCCGACGCCCAATGTCAGCATTGTCGACCTGACCTTCACGCCAAAGCGTGACACCACCAAGGAAGAGGTCAATGAACTGCTCAAGGCGGCTTCGGAAGGGGCGCTGAAGGGCGTTTTGGCCTATTCGGATGAGCCTCTGGTTTCGATCGATTATAACCATTGCCCGGCCAGTTCGACCATCGATAGCCTGGAAACAGCAGTCATCGACGGCAAACTGGTTCGCGTCCTGAGCTGGTATGACAATGAATGGGGCTTCTCCAACCGCATGGTGGATACAGCCGGCGTCATTGGCAAATTGCTGTAAGGGCTGAACCCATGGCATTTCGCACTTTGGACGATCTTGGGGACATCAAGGGCAAGCGCGCGTTGGTGCGTGTCGACCTAAACGTCCCCATGGCCGATGGCCGTGTCACCGATGACATGCGCCTGCGCGCCTTGTTGCCAACCGTATTGGAACTGAGCAACAAGGGCGCCAAGGTGCTGCTGCTGGCGCATTTTGGTCGTCCAAAGGGCGCAAAGCATAGCGAAATGTCAGTTTCCATGGTGCTGGACGCGCTGCAGGAAGTTGTAGGTCGCGAAATCATGTTTGTGCCCGAGATCGCGGGTGATGTGGTGCGGCAATCGGTTGGTATCCTAGCTGATGGTGACATCGCACTGCTTGAGAACACACGCTTTTGGCCGGGTGAGGAAAAGAACGATCCGGAACTGGCCAAAGCTGTTGCGGAAAATGGCGATTTCTACGTGAATGACGCATTCTCCGCCGCGCACCGGGCACATATGTCGACCGAAGGGCTAGCCCATATATTGCCTGCTTATGCTGGTCGCTCGATGGAGGCCGAACTCAAAGCGCTGGAAGCGGCTTTGGGGAATCCCGAACATCCCGTGGCCGCAGTTGTTGGCGGGGCGAAGGTTTCTACCAAGCTCGACGTGCTCAACAATCTGGTAAAGCAGGTCGATCACCTGATCATCGGTGGCGGAATGGCCAACACCTTTTTGGCGGCGCGCGGTATCGATGTGGGCAAGTCGCTGTGCGAACATGATCTCGCGGACACTGCGAACGCCATTTTGGAAACAGCGGATGCATCGGGATGCACTGTCCATCTGCCTTATGACGTCGTGACGTCAGTCGAATTCCGCAGTAATCCGCCTATCCGGACGGTAAATGTACACGAAGTCGCCAAGGATGAAATGATCTTGGACGTCGGTCCTGCCGCGGTTGAAGCGCTCGCCGATGTATTGAAAACCTGCAAAACTCTGGTTTGGAACGGCCCCTTGGGTGCGTTCGAGATCGAGCCTTTTGATGCAGCAACCGTCGCCTTGGCAAAGACTGCTGCCGCGTTGACCAAAGAAGGCTCGCTAATCTCGGTCGCCGGTGGCGGCGACACGGTCGCTGCGTTGGCTCACGCCGGCGTGTCGGACGATTTCACCTTCGTTTCCACCGCTGGCGGTGCGTTTCTCGAATGGATGGAAGGCAAGCCCTTACCGGGAGTTGATGCGCTTCAAACGGATTAACCCCATGGGGCGCATTGCCCCGTTTTTTTTATTGTGCTTTTGCATACGTATGCAAACTGGAAAGATTAGGAATTAAGAATGCACGATCCCAAAATGTTCGACAAGATCGCCAACGGCGCCGGCTTTATCGCCGCGCTTGACCAGAGCGGTGGTTCGACCCCCAAGGCGTTGCGTGGCTATGGTATCGAAGAGGACGCCTACAGCAATGACGAGGAAATGTTCGGTCTGATCCACGACATGCGGACCCGCATCATCACATCGCCCAGCTTTGCCAACGGCAAGGTGATCGGGGCAATCCTGTTCGAACGCACCATGGATGGTACGGCAGAAGGCAAGCCGGTTCCGGAAGCCTTGTGGGAACGCGGCGTTGTTCCTTTCCTGAAAGTCGACAAGGGGCTGGAAGACGAAGCCGACGGCGTGCAGATGATGAAGCCGATGCCGGAACTCGACAGTTTGCTAACGCGTGCACGGGAAAAGGGCGTGTTTGGTACCAAGAAGCGCTCGGTCATCAACAGTGCGTCGCCAACGGGAATCGCGGCCATCGTGAAGCAGCAGTTTGAAGTTGCCGAACAGATATTGGGCCATGGTCTGATGCCGATCATCGAACCTGAAGTGAACATCAAAAGTGCGGACCGTGCGCAAAGCGATGCGATCCTGCGCGACGAAATCCTGAAGGCTCTCGACAATGTGTCGGGTGACCACAAGGTCATGCTGAAGCTGTCGATCCCGGCCGAAGCTGGACTGTTCGATCCGCTGGTCCAGCATCCGCGCGTGTTGCGTGTCGTTGCGCTTTCCGGCGGATTTGCCCGACCCGAAGCATGCGTGGAATTGGCGAAGAACCAAGGCATCATTGCCAGCTTCTCTCGCGCGTTGCTGGAAGACCTGCGTCACCAGATGACCGACGCCGAATTCGACGCCTCGCTTGGCGGTGCGATTGACGAGATTGCCGACGCTTCGGCGACCTGAGGTTGGAGAGGGGCTGGCGGCGATGCGTAAGACATTTGCCGCCAGCCTAAACCCTCGCTAAAGGCGCGGCATGACCGACATTGGATGCCAGCTCTATCTTATCTCCCCTCTCGACGTAGGCGGGGCATTTCCTGAAAAACTCGAACAGGCCTTGGCCGCCGGACCTGTTGCGGCGTTCCAGTTCCGTGTCAAAGGCATCGACCAGCATGAAGCTGCCGCTTTGGCCGTTCCGCTGCAGGAAATCTGTGCACGGCATGACGTCGCCTTCATCGTCAATGACAGTATTTCACTGGCCAAGCGCCTGAAGGCCGACGGCGTTCATCTGGGGCAGGGTGATGGCGATGCGCGGGATGCCCGTGAACTGCTGGGCCGCGATGCACAGATCGGGGTGACATGCCACAACAGCCGCCATCTGGCGATGGAAGCGGCCGAATCCGGGGCGGATTATGTCGCCTTTGGCGCATTTTTCCCGACTAACACCAAAGAGGTCGAGCATGTCGCCGAACTCGATACTGTGCAGAAATGGACGCTAGTGACGGAAATCCCTTGCGTCGCCATCGGTGGAATCACGCCGGACAATGCAAAGCTACTTGTCGAGGCTGGTGCCGATTTCTTGGCGGTGTCCGGTGCGGTGTGGAATCATCCCCAAGGTCCCGCCGAAGCGGTAAAAGCGTTTAACGCCCTGCTTGCCTAATTCGGTCGCGCCCGTTAAAGGCCGCCACCAACGGCACGCAGCGCGTGTCTGCTCTTTCCATTTGTTAGCGAGTTCGTTCCATGAAAATCAACGCGGTTGAAATCAAGCCGGGTAACATCCTTGAATATGAAAATGGCCTGTGGCGCACGGTAAAGACCGCGCATACCCAGCCGGGCAAGGGCGGCGCCTATATGCAGGTCGAACTCAAGAATCTGCGGGACGGTCGTAAGAACAACGTTCGTTTCCGTTCGGCGGAAAGTGTCGAGCGCGTCCGCCTCGACCAGAAAGATTTCCAGTTCCTTTATGCAGAGGGCGACAATCTCGTGTTCATGGACAAGGAAACCTATGATCAGGTTACCCTGCCAAGCGACCTTTTGGGCGATGCTGCCGCCTTTTTGCAGGACGGCATGGATGTCGTCATGGAAATGTATGAGGAAGAGGCGCTTTCGGTCGCCTTGCCCGACCAGATCGAGGCAACCGTTGTCGAAGCCGACGCGGTCGTTAAAGGTCAAACCGCTTCGTCCAGCTACAAGCCCGCCATTCTCGACAATGGCGTGCGCGTCATGGTGCCGCCCTTTATCAGTTCGGGCACACGGATCGTTGTTGACGTTTACGAACGGGAATATGTCCGGAAGGCCGACTAATGCCAGCACTGACCGGTCTTTTGACCATCATGGAAAAGGCGGCTCGCAAGGCGGGTGGCAAGCTTCGCCGCGATTTTGGTGAAATCGAGCATTTGCAGGTCTCGCAAAAAGGACCGGCAGACTTTGTTTCGAAGGCCGATGAGCGCGCCGAAGATACAATCTTCCGCGAATTGGAAGTTGCCCGTCCGGATTGGGGCTTTCTTTTGGAAGAAGGCGGCGAAATTGCGGGTGCGGATGGAAAGCCGCGCTTCATCGTCGATCCGCTCGACGGCACAAGCAACTTTTTGCACGGCATCCCGCATTTCGCGATTTCGATCGCGGTACAGGATCCCAAACCCGATGGCTCGGGTTGGGGTGATATCTTTGCCGGGCTGGTCTATAACCCGATCACCGACGAAAGCTTTTGGGCAGAACGTGGCAAGGGCGCATGGCTCGGCCACCGCCGTCTGCGCGTTTCGGCACGCCGGCAACTGAACGAAGCGCTGATTGCAACTGGCACACCCTATAAGGGACATGGCGATTTTGACGAATGGGGCAAGATTTACGCCGCAATCGGTCCGCAAGTCGCCGGTATCCGTCGCTTTGGTGCCGCCAGCCTGGATCTCGCCTGGCTTGCCGCCGGACGTTATGACGGTTTTTGGGAAAGCGGCCTTTCGGCGTGGGATACAGCGGCTGGATGCCTGCTGGTGCGCGAAGCAGGGGGCTTTGTAACCGACTATCGGGGACGCAGCCCGCACATCGCGGACACGCAGGTTCTGGCTGCAAATGACATTTTGCACAGCAAGCTGCACAAACTGCTCGTGGGGGCACTGAAATAGGTTCAGTTCATCTTGTAAATCGTGTCGTGAAACCGGCCTAGTGAGTCTAGCCAGACATACAGATTATCCTGGAACTGGCAGTCCGCCATGCCGCCATATTCCATATTCAGGTCCATTTCGAGAACGGCCATCTTGTCTTTGGTTAAATAGGCACGCGTAAAGCGCCGTTTTTCGTTCCACTCGTTGATTTCTTTCATCCCGACTTTGATCTTCTCGAATTTGATATTGAACGCCAGGCTGTGGAACCCTTCTTCATTTTTGTAAAAATCGATGTAGTAAAACAGTTCGCCATCGAACACTTTGAAAGAGGCTTCATCGACCTTTTCAAATTTCAGCCGATAATTGTTCAGTGCATTTTCGGTGGAGGCGGGTGTTCCGGTGTTGGTGCGAACCTTTGAACAGGGCATCATCTCGGATGCGGCAGCTTCCGTGGCGGCAGGCGGTGCGGGTGTGTCTTCGGCATGCGCCGATGCAGTTGCAGTTGCGGCCAGCCCAATTATCGTAAAAAACTTTGTTAACACCTGTTCCTCCCGAGCAGCTTTGATGGCCGGTGTTCCATTCTTTTCCCCGTAAAACAAGGTCGCTGATTCAATGCGTCCATCTTGGATCAAAATCGATATGGTGCCACGCAAAAATTAATTGAAAAAAGCCCACAAAAACTGGCTTTCCGCCCTTGCGGTAGCCGGACCTTGCCCCTAAAAGCGCGGCACGTTTACGGGGGCCAAAGCGAGTCTGTTATGACTGATTTATCGCAATATTTGCCGATCTTATTATTCCTGTTTGTGGCGCTTGCCCTGTCGTCGGCCTTTGTCTTTTTGCCTATGGGCGTGTCGCGCCTGACCGGGTCGCACCAGCCGACAGAGGCAAAGCTTGCGGAATATGAGTGCGGATTTCCCGCATTCGAAGATTCGCGCAGCCAGTTCGACGTGCGCTTTTACCTAGTCGCCATCCTGTTCATTATCTTCGATCTCGAAGCTGCGTTCCTGTTCCCATGGGCGGTCAGCCTTGGTGAAACAGGTTGGGTGGGCTGGGGCACCATGATGCTGTTCCTGTTCGAACTGGTCATTGGCTTTATTTATGCGTGGAAAGTGGGAGCCCTCGAATGGGAGTAATCGCACAGACACCGGCGGACGCGTCCGTTCCTGATTCCGGTTTCTTCAAGGATATTGAAAGCGAAGTTAACGACAAAGGCTTTGTCGTTTCCTCGACCGAAGACCTGTTCAACTGGGCGCGGACCGGTTCGTTGTGGCCGATGACCTTCGGTCTGGCCTGCTGTGCGGTCGAGATGATCCACGGCTATATGCCGCGCTACGACTTTGAACGTTTTGGCATCGCTCCGCGCGCTTCCCCGCGTCAGTCCGACGTCATGATTGTTGCTGGTACGCTGTGCAACAAAATGGCGCCTGCATTGCGCAAGGTCTATGACCAGATGTCGGAACCCAAATATGTCATCTCCATGGGCAGCTGTGCCAATGGCGGCGGCTATTATCATTACAGCTATAGCGTCGTGCGCGGTTGCGACCGGATCGTTCCTGTAGACATCTATGTCCCCGGATGTCCTCCGACCGCCGAGGCATTGCTTTATGGTATCATGCAATTGCAACGTAAAATCCGCCGGGTAGGGACGTTGGAACGGTGACACATCCAGCCCCCCATATTGAAAAGCCCAAGGGCACGGTTGCTGCAATCAAGAAGCTGCTGGGCAAGGACCTTGTCAGCGTTGATGAGGATAATGGCGAACTCGCGCTGCATGTGAAGCGGGATTCGCTGGTGGGTGTTTTGACCCAGTTGCGCGACGAGTGCGAATATCAGCAACTTATGGAAATTGCCGGTGTCGACTGGCCCGACCGCGACCCGCGTTTTGAAGTCGTATATTTCCTGCTCAGCCTGACCAAGAACCACCGCATCCGCGTGCATGTCACGACCAGCGAAGATGTCGCAGTTCCGTCGGTGACCGGCATCTGGCCTGTCGCAGGCTGGTTGGAACGTGAAGTGTTCGACATGTACGGTGTGCTATTCTCTGGTAATGAGGATCTCCGCCGTATCCTGACCGACTATGGCTTCACAGGCCATCCGCAGCGTAAGGATTTCCCGCTGACCGGCTATGTCGAGCTGCGTTATTCCGAAGAAGAAAAGCGCGTGAAATATGAGCCGGTGCAACTGGCGCAGGATTTCCGCAGCTTTGACTTCCTCTCGCCATGGGAAGGTGCGGACTATGTATTGCCCGGCGATGAGAAGGTGATCAAATCAAACGAACCGCCGCGTGGCACACCGCCGCAGGTGAATGATCCCAAAACGACAGAAAAGCCATCGCAGACCGGCGCCGGAGCGGCAGCCAATGTGGAAGCTAAAAAGCGTACGGTGCGGAAACCGAAGGCGGTGAAAGAATGAACCTTCAACAGGATCTGGCCCCCACCACCGGTGACGAGGTCATTGAAAATTATACGATTAACTTCGGTCCGCAGCATCCTGCAGCGCACGGCGTTTTGCGTCTGGTCATGGAACTGGACGGTGAAATCGTGGAGCGGCTTGATCCGCATATCGGCCTGCTGCACCGCGGCACCGAAAAGCTGATCGAATATAAGACCTATTTGCAGGCGCTGCCCTATTTCGACCGGCTCGACTATGCTTCGCCTCTGGCGATGGAGCATAGTTATGTGCTGGCGATCGAAAAGCTGCTGAACCTAGAAGTGCCGTTGCGCGCGCAGTATCTGCGGGTGCTTTTCGCGGAAATGACTCGCATTTCCAACCATCTGCTCAACATCGCGCACCATGCGCTCGACGTCGGCGCGATGACTCCGGGCCTTTGGCTTTACGAAGCACGCGAAGATTGCATGGGCTTTTTTGAACGCGCCAGTGGCGCGCGTATGCACACCGCATGGTTCCGTCCCGGCGGCGTGCATCAGGATGTGCCGTTGAAGCTATTGACCGATGTTGGCGAATGGCTCGACGACCGTCTGCCGCGCCTGTTCGAAGACGCGATGAAGCTTGTCGTCGACAACCGCATTTTCAAACAGCGCAACGTCGATATTGCCATCGTCTCCAGAGAAGACTCCATCAAATGGGGCTTTTCCGGTCCGATGATCCGCGCGGCGGGCATCCCCTGGGATATCCGCAAAAGCCAGCCTTATGATGTCTATGCCAAGATGGACTTCGACATTCCCGTCGGCACACGCGGCGATTGCTACGACCGCTTCATGGTCCGCGTCGAGGAAGTGCGCCAGTCGATCCGCATCATGAAACAATGCCTCCAGCAAATGCCCGAAGGCCCTGTGTGCAGCGACGACCGCAAGATCGTCCCGCCCAAGCGCGCCGAAATGAAGCAGAGCATGGAAGCGCTGATCCACCATTTCAAACTTTATACCGAAGGCTTCAAGGTTCCGGCGGGCAGCGTCTATGTCGCCACCGAAAGCCCCAAGGGAGAGTTTGGCGTCTATCTGGTGTCGGATGGCACCAACAAGCCCTATCGCTGCAAAATCCGCCCGACGGCTTTCTCGCATCTGCAAGCCATGGACTTCATGTCGCGTGGGCACATGCTGGCCGACACGACCGCGATTTTGGGCGCGCTCGACATTGTGTTCGGGGAGTGTGACCGGTGATCTTGAGAGAAGTCCTGTTCATCGCGGCTGCCCTTTTCGGGTCATTTGCACTGGTGGCGACCTATCTTTGGCTGTTTCATAGCCACGTAAATGTGAAAGAACTCGGTTCGACCGGGGCGGCAATGGCCTTTGGCGCTTATGCCGGACGAATTTGGGGACGTAAGGAACGACATGGCTGACGCAGCACATATCCCTGACGAAGCAGAAACCCGCGCAAAGTGGGGCAATTTTGCTTTCTCGCCCGACTATAAGAAGAAAGCTGATATCTATATCGGCCGCTACCCTGCTGGGCGTCAGCAATCGGCGGTTATGGCGCTGCTCGACCTTGCCCAGCGGCAGGTTGGAGAAGAGACGAAGACGCAGGGCTGGCTGCCGGTTCCGGTCATCGAATATGTCGCCCAATATCTCGGCATGCCCTATATGCGCGCCTATGAGGTTGCGACCTTTTACACCATGTACAACCTTGCGCCCGTAGGCCGTTATCATGTGCAGGTGTGCGGAACGACCCCGTGCATGCTGCGTGGATCGGACGATATCATGGCGGCGTGCAAAAACCGCGGTCTTGTCAAAGGTGCGACCTCGCCGGACGGTTTGTTCACGCTGACCGAAGTCGAGTGCATGGGCAACTGTTCCTCCGCACCGATGGTCCAGATCAACGATGATAATTTCGAAGATCTTGATTATGACAGCATGACCGCGATCCTCGGCGATCTGGCCGACGGAAAGCAGCCTAAGATTGGCACGCAATTGCCCGGACGGCATACCGTGGAGCCCTATGGCGGTCCGACGACATTGAAGGCGATGGTTGACAAGAACCATGATTATCGGGGGGAGTGGTAATGGAATGGCTCCCTCTCGTCGGCGTTCTGGTCGCCGCATTTGTCGCGTGGAAATTGCTGACCGGCATTATTAAGCTCGCGGTAATCGGTCTGATTATCGCAGGCGGTGCCTGGTTCATGCTGGGAGGATTGGGTTGATGCTCCAGGATAAAGACCGTATTTTTACCAACCTCTATGGCTATCAGGATTTCGGCCTGAAGGCTGCGCAAAAGCGTGGAGAGTGGGACAAGACTGCCGCTTTGATGAAGGTCGGGCAGGATGCGATTATCGAGGAAGTGAAAGCTTCCGGTCTGCGCGGACGCGGCGGGGCAGGGTTCCCGACGGGGATGAAGTGGAGCTTCATGCCCAAGGCTCCGACGCCCGAGCGTCCCAACTTCCTCGTCATCAACGCCGATGAATCCGAGCCCGGTTCGTGCAAGGACCGCGAAATCATCCGTCATGATCCGCACAAGCTGATCGAAGGTGCGTTGATTGCTGGTTTCGCCATGCGCGCCCGGGCCGCCTATATCTACATCCGCGGCGAGTATATTTTCGAAGCCAAGGTCCTCGAAAAGGCAGTCGCCGAGGCGTATGCCGCCGGTCTGCTTGGCAAGAATGCCGCCAAATCGGGCTATGATTTCGATGTATTCGTCCATCGCGGCGCAGGCGCCTATATTTGCGGTGAAGAAACCGCGATGATCGAAAGTCTGGAAGGCAAGAAAGGCCAACCGCGCCTGAAACCGCCATTCCCGGCAGGCGCTGGTCTTTATGGCTGCCCGACGACCGTGAACAACGTGGAGAGCATCGCGGTGGTTCCGACCATCCTACGGCGCGGCGCGGCGTGGTTCAAAAGCTTTGGCCGGGAAAACAACCATGGCACGAAGCTATTCCAGATTTCGGGCCATGTCGAAAAGCCCTGCGTCGTCGAAGAGTCGATGAGCATTCCTTTCCGTGAACTGATCGAAAAGCATTGCGGCGGTGTGCGTGGCGGGTGGGACAATCTGCTCGCAGTCATCCCCGGCGGATCGTCGGTGCCTCTGGTTCCTGCAGCCATGATGATGGATGTGCCGATGGATTTCGACGGCTGCAAGGAAGTCGGCTCCGGTCTTGGCACTGCGGCGGTTATCGTGATGGACAAGTCGACCGACATCGTCCGCGCTATTTCGCGCCTGTCCTACTTCTACAAACATGAAAGCTGTGGCCAGTGCACGCCCTGCCGTGAAGGAACAGGCTGGATGTGGCGTGTGATGGAACGCATGCGCACCGGCGATGCGGCGGCGTCCGAGATCGACATGCTGTATGAAGTCACCAAACAGGTCGAAGGCCACACCATCTGCGCGCTCGGCGATGCCGCGGCGTGGCCGATTCAGGGCCTGATCAAGCATTTCCGCCCAGAGATGGAGCGTCGGATTGCTGAGAAACATGGTGACAATATGTTGGGGGCGGCGGAGTAGTTATGCCTAAAGTCACTGTAGACGGCCTCGAAATTGAAGTCCCCGCCGGCGCCACCGTGCTGCAGGCCTGTGAGCTTGCGGGCAAGGAAATCCCGCGCTTCTGTTATCATGAGCGGCTGTCCATTGCGGGCAATTGCCGTATGTGTCTGGTCGAGGTCGCGCCCGGTCCGCCCAAGCCGCAGGCAAGTTGCGCGCTACCCGCGACCGAGGGGCAGATCATCAAGACCGACAGTCCGATGGTCAAAAAGGCGCGGGAAGGGGTGATGGAATTTCTCCTGATCAACCACCCGCTCGATTGCCCGATTTGCGACCAGGGTGGTGAATGCGATTTGCAGGACCAGTCCGTGGCCTATGGCCGGGGTGCCTCGCGCTATGATGAGAACAAGCGTGCGGTGACCGAGAAATATATGGGCCCTATCGTCAAGACGGTGATGACCCGCTGCATTCAGTGCACGCGCTGCGTTCGCTTTGCGGAAGAAGTGGCCGGCATCGAGGAAATCGGCGCGATTGGTCGCGGCGAGAATATGCAGATTACCAGCTATCTGGAACGTGCAGTTACCAGCGAATTGTCGGGCAATGTGGTCGACCTGTGCCCAGTAGGCGCGCTGACGTCGAAACCCTATGCGTTCGAGGCCCGTCCGTGGGAACTCAAAAAAACACCCAGCATCGACGTTATGGATGCGGTCGGCACCAATATCCGTCTCGACAGCCGTGGTCGTGCTGTGCTGCGGGCTTTGCCGCGGATCAACGATGATGTGAATGAAGAATGGGCGTCGGATAAAACCCGTCACGCTGTCGATGGCCTGACCCATCGTCGCCTCGACAAGCCTTATGTCCGCAAGGACGGTAAGCTGGTCGCCGTAAGCTGGGCCGAGGCGTTCGACGCCGTGAAGGCACATTGGTCGGGCGAAGCCGCAGTGCTTGCCGGTGATCAGGTCGATTGCGAAACGATGTTCGCAGCACGTGAACTGGCAGGTGCAGCGATGCTCGAAGGGCGTCAGACCGGTCTTGCCTATGACACTTCGTCACTGAGCGCTGTCAATTTCAATACAACCATCGCCGGCATTGAAAATGCCGACATCATCATGCTCGTGGGCAGCGACCTGCGCCGCGAAGCCGCGTTGGTAAACACCCGCGTGCAAAAGGCCGTCCGCAAAAAGGGTGCGAAAGTCTTTGCCATTGGTCCGGTGACCGACCTGACCTATAAGGCCGAGTGGCTGGGCGATGATCTTTCGGCCCTGACCAAAGCGCCCAAGGCTTTGGCAGATGCGCTGAAAACCGCAGAGCGCCCCGCGATCATCGTGGGCGGGGGTGCGTTGCGGTATGAAGGTGTGCATGGCGCGGCATTGGCTTTTGCCAAGAAATACAAACTGGTGCGCGATGGCTGGAATGGCTTCAACGTCCTCCATTTCGCCGCTGCCCGTATGGGCGGATTAATGCTGGGTTATGCCTATGACGGCGGCATCAAAGCGCTGGCCGCTAAAGCACCGAAGCTGGCCTTTTTCCTCGGCGCAGATGAGGTCGATTACGGTCTCTTCGCCAAGACATTCAAAGTCTATGTCGGCCATCATGGTGATCAGGGTGCGCGGCATGCCGACGTGATCCTGCCCGGTGCAGCCTATAGCGAGAAGTCCGGCACTTATGTGAACCTCGAAGGTCGGGTCCAACGCGGCGAACGTGCGGTATTCCCGCCCGGCGATGCGCGTGAGGATTGGGCAATTTTCCGCGCGCTTTCCGATGTGCTCGGCAAGCGTCTGCCATTCGACAGCCTCGACGCGTTGCGTGCCGAAATGGCAAAAGCCGTTCCCGCGCTCGGCATCGAAGGTCTGGCCAATTATGGCTGGAGCGAACCCAAACTGTCCGCTTCGGTCAGCGGCAAGATCGCCGACTATCCCATCAAGGATTTCTACCTCACCAACGCCATCTGCCGCGCGTCGGAGACGATGCAACGCTGCTCGGCTGAATTGGTACATGGTGAAGAGTTTCTGGAGGCTGCGGAATGACCTCATTCTTCCAATCGCTCGGCATGTCCTATGAAGGTGCATGGTTCACCGCGACCATCGCCGGGATTTTGCTGATTGCGTTTCCGTTGATGCTCGCCGTGGCATTGATCATTTACGGCGAGCGCAAGCTATGGGCTGCCTTTGCGCTGCGTCGCGGCCCGAACGTGGTCGGTCCCTTCGGAATTTTACAGTCCTTTGCCGACGGTTTGAAGGTTTTCCTGCAGGAAACCATCATTCCCAGCGCGTCGAACCGCGGTCTGTTTCTGATCGCGCCTATCATCACCTTCACTGTGGCGTTAATGGCTTGGGCAGTTATCCCCTTTGGCGATGGCGTTGTACTCGCCGACATCAATGTCGGTCTGCTCTACATCCTCGCGATCAGCAGTTTGGGTGTCTACGGCGTGGTAATTTCGGGTTGGGCATCCAACTCCAAATATCCGTTCTACTCCGCCATGCGCGCCGCCGCGCAGATGATTTCCTACGAAGTTTCCATTGGTTTCATCCTGATCTGCGTCGTCCTGTGGGCAGGCACATTCAACATGGGCGGGATCATTGCGGGGCAGAAGGGCCATGTGCTGGGCTTTATCAACGCCTACGCGCTGAACCCCCTCCTGTTCCCGATTGCGGTCATGTTCCTGATCAGCGCGATGGCCGAAACCGCGCGCGCGCCGTTCGATTTAACCGAGGCGGAAAGCGAATTGGTCGCAGGTTACCAGACCGAATACTCGTCGATGGCGTTCGCACTCTTCTGGCTTGGCGAATATGCCAATGTACTGCTGATGTGCGCGCTGAACGCCATCCTCTTCTGGGGCGGGTGGCTGCCTCCGGTGGATTGGGCACCGCTCTATATGGTGCCCGGGATCATCTGGTTTTTCGCCAAAATCCTCGTGATGTTCTTCATCTTCGCCTGGGTAAAGGCCACTGTGCCGCGCTACCGCTATGACCAGCTGATGCGTCTGGGTTGGAAGATATTCCTGCCAATCTCGCTTTTTTGGGTGTTTCTTGTGAGCGGATATTTGATGCTGACACGCTATGACTGCAAAGACAGCGAACGTATGTACATCAGCCAAGTGACTGACGTTGAGAAGGGCAAAACCTACACGGCAGAAAAGCCCGCCAACCGTTGGGATGGCATCTGTAGAAGCGAACTGAATGTGGCTGGAAAGGCCAGTAAATGACCACCATCGCCCATCTCATCAAGTCCTTCACCCTGTGGGAATTCGTCAAGGCGCATTGGCTGACCTTGCAATATTTCTTCAAGCCCAAGGCGACGGTGAACTATCCGTTCGAAAAGAACCCGCTTAGCCCACGTTTCCGGGGCGAACATGCGCTGCGGCGATATCCCAATGGCGAGGAACGCTGCATCGCGTGCAAGCTGTGCGAGGCGGTGTGTCCGGCGCAAGCAATCACCATCGAGGCCGAGCCGCGCGAAGATGGCAGCCGCCGGACAACGCGCTACGACATTGATATGACGAAATGCATCTATTGCGGTTTCTGCCAGGAAGCCTGCCCTGTGGATGCGATCGTTGAAGGACCTAACTTTGAATATGCCACCGAAACGCGTGAGGAGCTTCTCTATGACAAGAACAAGCTGCTCGCTAACGGTGACAAATGGGAACGCGCGATTGCCGCGAACCTTGCCGCCGATGCGGCCTATCGTTAAGGGGCGCGGATCGTGATTCAGGTCATCTCATTTTACCTCTTTGCCAGCATCCTCATTGCGTCTGCCGCGATGGTAATATTTGCGCGCAATCCGGTGCACAGCGTGCTTTGGCTGATCGTTGCCTTTTTTAACGCGGCGGGCCTGATGGTCCTGATCGGCGCCGAATTTATCGCGATGCTGCTCGTCATTGTCTATGTCGGCGCGGTCGCGGTGCTGTTCCTGTTTGTCGTGATGATGCTCGATATTGATTTTGCCGAATTGCGAGCCGGTTTCGTCAAAAATGTACCGCTAGGGCTGTTGTTGGCAGTGGTGCTGGTAGCTGAACTCATTCTTGGCGTCGGTGCCTATCGCGCCGGTGCGGTCAAACTTGGCGTTCCAGAAGCTGGACCGGCAACGGTGTCCAACAGCGTGCCGAATATCGAGGCGATCGGGAACTTGCTCTACAGCAAATATATCTTCCTGTTTGAAAGCGCCGGTTTGATTCTGCTTGTCGCCATGGTGGGCGCGATTGTTCTGACCCACCGCCGCAGCCACGGCACCAAGGGGCAAAATATCAACAGCCAGAATATGCGCCGTCCACAGGATGCGACGCGTAATGTGAATCAGCCGGTCGGGCAGGGGGTCGAACTGTGATAGGCATCGAACATTATCTGGTGGTCAGTTCCATCCTGTTTGTGATGGGCGTGCTGGGCATTTTCTTGAACCGTAAAAACGTCATCATCATTTTGATGGCCATTGAGCTGATCTTGCTCGCCGTGAACATCAACTTGGTGGCTTTCAGCGCCTTTTTGGGTGACCTGACCGGGCAGATTTTTGCGATGTTCGTGCTGACCGTCGCAGCCAGTGAGGCGGCCATCGGGCTTGCCATATTGGTTATCTATTTCCGTGGTCGCGGCACCATTGCCGTTGACGATGTCAACCGGATGAAGGGGTAACATCCAGTGACTTCGATACATATCATCGTTTTTCTGCCGCTCTTGGCAGCGCTGATCGCGGGTCTTGGCCAGCGCTTTATCGGTGCCGTTGCGGCTAAAACGATCACTACCGCCGGTCTGTTCACAGCCTGCCTTTTGAGCTGGCCGATTTTCATCGGCTTCCTGACGGGTGATGAAAAGGCATATGTCCAGCCGGTCATGACATGGGTGCAGTCCGGTGCGCTTTCCTTTAATTGGGAGTTGCGCGTCGATGCCCTGACTGCGGTCATGCTGGTCGTTATCACCACCGTATCCGCGCTCGTCCACCTCTATAGCTGGGGCTATATGGAGGAAGATCCCGACCAGCCGCGTTTCTTTGCCTATCTGTCGCTGTTTACCTTTGCCATGCTCATGCTGGTGACCGCGAATAATCTTGTGCAGATGTTCTTCGGTTGGGAAGGCGTCGGCCTCGCGTCCTATCTGCTGATTGGTTTCTGGTACAAGAAACCGAGCGCAAATGCCGCTGCGATCAAAGCGTTTGTAGTCAACCGCGTTGGTGACTTGGGCTTCATGCTCGGTATCTTTGGAGTATTCTGGCTGTTCGGCACGGTGTCGATCCCCGATATCCTCGCTGCTGCACCGGACAAAGTAGGGTCTAGCATCGGTTTCCTCGGTTACCGCGTAGATACGATGAGCTTGCTCTGCGTCCTGCTGTTCATCGGCGCGATGGGCAAATCGGCGCAGCTCGGGCTGCACACATGGCTTCCCGACGCGATGGAAGGGCCGACACCAGTGTCGGCGCTGATCCATGCTGCAACGATGGTGACCGCCGGTGTTTTCATGGTCTGCCGTCTGTCGCCGCTATTTGAAACAAGCCAGTTCGCGCTGAATGTCGTCACCATTGTCGGTGCGACCACCGCAATCTTTGCGGCGACGGTCGGATTGGTGCAGACCGACATCAAGCGCGTCATCGCCTATTCGACCTGCTCACAACTCGGCTATATGTTCTTTGCCGCCGGAACCGGTGCCTATGGCGCCGCGATGTTCCATCTCTTCACGCACGCATTCTTCAAGGCGTTATTGTTCTTGGGCGCAGGTTCGGTGATCCATGCGATGCACCATGAGCAGGATATGCGCTATTATGGTGGTTTGCGGAAACATATCTCGCTGACCTTCTGGGCGATGATGGCGGGAACACTCGCAATTACCGGTGTGGGAATAGTGGGTATCGGCGGTTTTGCCGGTTTCTATTCGAAGGATGCCATCATCGAGGCTGCCTTTGCCAGCGGCTCGACCTACCATATGTATGGCTTTGCCATTGGCGTTGTCGCCGCATTGCTGACCAGCTTCTACAGCTGGCGCCTGATGTTCCTGACCTTCTTCGGAAAGCCACGCTGGGCAGGTTCGGAGCATATCCAGCACGCCGTGCATGATGAACACCATCATGGCGACGATCACGCCGATCATGGCGTACATGAGTCCCATGGCGACGGAACGGCAGGATATCATCCGCACGAAAGCCCGCTGCCTATGCTTATTCCCTTGGGTGTCCTGACCCTCGGCGCGCTCTTTGCAGGATTTCTGTTCCACGGTGGCTTTATCGAGGCGGAGACAGGCAAGGAATTCTGGGCCAACAGCACGCTCTATTTCAACGAGCATTTGATGCACGCGATGCATGAAGTGCCATTGTGGGTGAAATTGTCGTCAACCGTGGCGATGCTGACCGGACTTGCCGTTGCGTATCTGATGTACCAACGCTCGGTCGATGCACCGCAGAAGGTCGCAGCCATGTTCGCTCCGCTCTACCGTTTCTTCCTCAACAAATGGTATTTTGACGAACTCTATAACCTGATTTTCGTCCGTCCGGCCTTTTGGTTCGGTCGCCTGTTCTGGCAGCAGGGGGACATTGGTATCATTGATAAATATGGCCCCAATGGTTCAGCTGCGTTGGTGAACTTCAGCAGCAGGATGGCTGTACGGATGCAGTCGGGATATCTTTACACCTATGCACTGGTCATGCTTTTGGGCCTTGTCGCGGCGGTTAGCTGGATGATGGTGAAAGCATAATGAACGCCTCAGCACTCCCAATTCTTTCGATCATGCTGGCTATCCCCATGGTGGCCGCAATCGCCTGTCTGTTCGCGCGCGCCGAAACCGCCCGTCTGTTGGCGCTTGGTGCAACTCTTTTCAATCTGGCATTGGGTGTGTGGCTATGGGTCAGCTACGATCCCGCAGGTGTGCAGTGGCAGTTTGTGGAAAGCCTTCAGTTGTTTGGCCCCATAGGCTGGAAACTGGGCATCGATGGCATTTCCCTGACGCTCATCATGCTGTCGGTATTCCTGATGCCGATCTGTATCGGAGCAAGCTGGCACGCCATTCAAAAGCGCGTTGGCGAATATATGGCCGCATTCCTCCTTATGGAAACGCTCATGATTGGCGTATTTGCGGCCCAGGACTTGCTGTTGTTCTACATCTTCTTTGAAGCCGGCCTGATCCCGATGTATCTGATCATCGGCATCTGGGGCGGGGCAGAGCGGATTTACGCCTCGTATAAATTCTTCCTTTATACGTTGCTCGGGTCGGTGGTGATGTTGATCGCCATGTTGTGGATGATCCAGACCGCCGGAACAGCAGACATCCCAACGTTGCTTAATACCGATTTCCCGGTCGAGGCGCAGAAATGGCTCTGGCTTGCATTCTTCGCCAGTTTTGCCGTCAAGATGCCGATGTGGCCGGTCCACACTTGGTTGCCGGATGCCCACGTTCAGGCGCCGACCGCCGGTTCGGTGATCTTGGCGGGCGTCCTGCTGAAAATGGGCGGATATGGCTTCCTGCGTTTCTCGCTGCCGATGTTCCCGGAAGCGAGCGCGGACTTTATTCCTTTGGTCTTCGGCCTGTCGATGGTCGCCGTCGTGTACACCTCGCTCGTTGCGCTTGTGCAAAACGATATGAAGAAGCTGATCGCCTACTCGTCCGTCGCCCATATGGCGATTGTGACCGTGGGTCTGTTCACCTTTAACCAGCAAGGTATCGAGGGCGCGATTATCGTTATGTTGAGCCATGGTCTGGTTTCGGGCGCGCTCTTCCTGTGCGTTGGGGTGATTTACGACCGGCTGCATACCCGCGAAATCAACCGCTATGGTGGGTTGAGCATCAATATGCCCAAATATGCATTGCTCTTCATGCTCTTCACTATGGCGAGCGTGGGACTACCTGGAACCAGCGGCTTTGTGGGCGAGTTCCTGTCGTTGGCGGGTGCGTATAAGGTTTCGACTTGGGCGACCTTGATCGCAACAACCGGTATCATTTTGGGCGCTGGCTATATGCTCTATCTCTATCGCCGGATTGCCTTTGGCGAACAGCAAAACGCAGATGCAGCGGCAATGTCCGACATTGATGGCCGGGAAATGTGGCTGCTCGCACCGATTGCAGCCGCGGTACTGTGGATGGGTGTCTATCCCGAAAGCTTCCTCGCTCCGATCCGCCGCGACGTAGCTACCATCGTCGCGCGCATTGAACGCGCCGCACCTGCTGGGGACAGCAAATTAAAGGCCAATGATCCTACCACCGCGAAATATCGGGTCGGAGGCCATGACGAAGAAAAGAACAAGGCTGAGGGGAGCCACCACTAATGGACCTTAATGCTTCACTTTTCCTCGTTCGTCCCGAGGTTATTCTCAGCTTTTCCGCGCTGGTCTTGCTGCTTCTTTCTGCATGGCGGAGCGAAGCTGGCCGGTTGGCGAGTATCTTGGCCGTTGCTGCGTTGGTTGGCGCTGGTGCATATGTTGCCCAATTCATGGCGGCGGGTACCGACGCATTGGCATTTGACGGGCTGATCGGCAACGATGCTTTTGGCAATTTTGCCAAGATATTGATCTACTTTGCCGCTGCCATCTCGTTGATGATCGCCCCGCGTTTCCTTGAAAAAATGGGAGCCATGCGGGCGGAATATCCCGTTCTGATCCTGCTTGCCGCCATTGGCATGGGCATCATGGTATCGGCGACGGATCTGGTGACGCTCTACATCGGGCTCGAACTCAACAGTTTGGCTGCTTATGTCTTGGCGAGCTTTGCGCGCTATGATGGACGTTCGGCCGAAGCCGGTTTGAAATATTTCGTACTCGGTGCGTTGGCGAGCGGGATTTTGCTCTTTGGTATGTCGTTGCTGTACGGCTTTGCCGGCTCCACCAGCTTTAGCGCGATCGGTTCAGCCCTGAACGGCGACATCAGCCTTGGAATGATATTCGGCATCGTCTTCGTTCTGTCCGGCTTGGCCTTCAAGATTAGCGCCGCGCCTTTCCACATGTGGACACCCGACGTGTACGAAGGTGCACCGACCCCGGTAACCGCCTTTTTTGCCAGCGCCCCGAAAGTCGCGGCGAGCGCTTTGCTGATCAGGATTGTCATTGAGGCGTTCGGGAACGAGACGATGGTCTGGCAGCAGATTGTCATCGTTGTAGCCCTGATGTCGATCATCATCGGTGCCGTTGGCGCAATTGGACAGCAGAATTTGAAACGTCTGCTGGCTTATAGCTCTATCAACAATATCGGCTTCATCCTTATCGGCTTGGCTGCCGGGACAGAGCAGGGTGTAGCCGGGATGCTCGTCTATCTTGCGATTTATGTTGCCATGACGCTTGGTAGCTTCATCGTGCTTATGCAGTTGAAGGCACATGATGGATCCTATCGCGAAACATTTGGCGATATCGCCGGACTTTCGAAAACCCGTCCCGCTTTAGCTGCCGTTTTTGCCATCTTCATGTTCAGCCTGGCGGGTATTCCTCCGTTGTTCGGTTTTTGGGGTAAGCTGGTGCTGTTTCAGGCCGCCGTTGCTGCGAACCTGCTTCCGCTTGCCGTCATCGGGATCGCGGCGTCAGTGATCGGAGCGTTCTACTATCTGAAGGTCGTCAAGGTCATGTACTTCGACGAGCCGGCAGATGTGATCGCACCTTCCGACGATGCGGTCTTGAGCTGGACTGGTGGTATTATGGCAGCGGCAGTGTCGCCGCTCGGCTACCTCGCTATTCCGGTGCTGGCGGCCCTGTCGGCACAAGCGGCAAGGGCGCTCTTCTGAACCCCATTTTCGAAGAAGTTGCATTAACCGGGTCGACCAACGCCGACCTGCTGCAGCGTGCGGCTATTGGTGCACCGGAGGGCCTTTGGCTTCGCGCAGACGCACAGGACGGCGGCCGTGGCCGTATGGGACGCAATTGGGAAAGCCCCGCTGGTAATCTGTTCGCCAGCACCATCGTGCGCCTGCAATCGACCGACCCGCAGGCACCAACTTTGGCGTTCGTTGCCGCCTTGGCGGTGCGCGATACGCTGAACCAAATAGCACCCGAATGTGCCGTGCAGATCAAATGGCCCAATGACGTTTTGTCGACAGATGGTGCTAAATTATGCGGTATCTTGCTCGAACGGACAGGTGACGCGGTTGTTGTTGGTATCGGAATCAATCTAACTTCGTCACCCGATATTCCGGGGCGTGCGACTACCAATCTGCAGTCACTCGGCGTGCTGCCGCCGCATCCGCAAGCTGTCGTCGAGATTTTGGCGTCTAACATGGCCATTTGGTTGGCGCGCTGGCGACAATATGGCCTCCAGGCACTGACAGCCGAATGGCAAAAGGCGGCCCATCCCATCGGAACTGCGTTATCGGTGCAGTTACCCGATGGGACGCGTGAAGATGGACTTTACGCCGGGCTGACCGCAGAAGGTGCGCTTCAGCTTCGCTTGGCGGATGGGACGATCCATGCCATTCATGCCGCCGATGTTTTTCTTGTTTAAGCAGAGGACCGACTATGCTGCTCGCCATTGATACCGGCAACACCAACGTCAAATTCGCGCTGGTCGACGACAGTGGAGAAATCGTAAAGCGTTGGCGTATCGCCACCGATGCACGGCGCACGGCGGATGAATATGCGGTGTGGTTGGATCAATTGATCCAGATGGCCGGGTTCCGCCGCAGCGACATCAAGGCGGTGATTATTGCAACGGTGGTGCCCCGCGCGCTGCACAATTTGCAACTGCTTGCCTCCCATTATTTCGATTGCGAGGCTTTAATAGCAGGTCGGGGAACTGTGGGCTGGGGCATCCAACTCAAGGTCGATGAACCCCAATCGGTCGGTGCCGACCGCGCTGTAAATGCGATTGCTGCGCAGTCTTTGGCGGAAGGCGATAAGCTGGTAATCAGTTTCGGCACGGCGACCACGTTCGACTATATCGGGCCCGACGGTTCCTATCGGGGGGGCAGCATTGCGCCGGGCGTTAATCTTAGCCTTGATGCACTTTACGCCGCAGCGGCCATGTTGCCGCGTATTGCAATCGAGCCGCCGCCAAATGAAAGTGTCATTGGTACGACAACAGTTGGACAAATGCAGATTGGTATCTATTGGGGCTATGTGGCGATGATCGAAGGGATGATCGCCCGTATGAAGGCTGAAATTGGCAAACCGGTCACGGTCATCGCGACTGGCGGTCTTGCCATCCTTTTTCAGCAACATGGCCATTTATTTGACCGGGTAGAACCGGATTTGACGCTGCGGGGGCTGGCGCATTTGTACAGGAATCGAGAAACATAATCATGACTACCCCAAAGAATGAGTTACTTTTCCTCGCACTAGGCGGGTCGAACGAGATTGGCATGAACGTCAATCTCTACGGCTGCCAGGGCAAATGGGTCATGGTTGATCTTGGACTGACATTCGCCAATGCGGAATATCCCGGAGTCGAGCTGATCCTGCCCGATCTGGAATTTATCGAGCAGCGCAAGGATGACCTGCTGGGTATCGTGCTGACGCATGGTCATGAAGATCATATTGGTGCGGTTGCTTACTTCGCCGCCGATCTTGGTGTTCCGCTTTACGCCACACCCTTTACAGCGACCCTGATACGCGGAAAGCTGGAAGAAGAGGGCATCGCCGACAGCGTCGAGCTGAACATCATTCCGATGGAAGGAAGTTTTGATCTGGGACCATTCGGGTTCCAGTTCGTAACGCTCGCTCACTCGATCCTCGAAATGAGCGCCTGTCTCATCACTACGCCCTATGGCAAGATATTCCATACCGGCGACTGGAAGCTGGATGAGCGGCCCGTTATCGGAACGCCGTCGACGGCGGACCAGTTAAAGGCCATCGGTGAAGAGGGCATTTTGGCTCTGGTGTGCGATTCCACCAACGCGTTCAACGCTGACGACAGCGGCAGCGAGGGCAGCGTGAAAGCAGACCTGTTGAAGTCCGTGAAAGAAGCAAAGGGCAGGGTGCTGCTCACCACCTTTGCATCCAATGCAGCGCGACTCCAAACCATGGGCGAAGTGGCGCGCGAGACCGGCAGGACCCTTTGCTTCGCCGGTCGTTCCTTGCACCGGATTATCGATGCCGCACAGGCCAATGGCTATTTGAAAGATATGCCCAAGACGGTGGATATGGAGGCTGTTGACGGCCTTGCCCGCCATGAGGTGATGGTTGTGGCCACAGGTGGTCAAGGCGAAGCACGTGCGGCTCTGGCGCGTATTGCCGAGGGCAACCATCCGGTGAAGCTGGAGGAGGGCGATACGGTCATCTTCTCGTCCAAACAAATTCCCGGGAACGAGATCGCGATTGGCGTCATCATGAACAAGCTTGCCGAGCGTAATATCCTGACCGTTACCGAGAAGCAGGCGCATGTCCATGTATCAGGGCATCCCGGCCAGCCCGAACTCGCGTTGCTTTACGACTGGATCAAACCTTCGGTGCTGGTGCCGGTTCATGGCGAGCGTCGCCATATGGCCGAACAGGCCCGCTTTGCAAAAGCGCATGGTGTGAAGAGCACGCTCGTTCAATCCAACGGCGATGTGGTACGTCTGGCCCCCGGCAAGCCGGAGATCATCGGGCAAGAGCGCACTGGGCGGTTGATATTGGATGGCGATACGATCATTTCCGCCGATGGCGCTACGATCAACGAACGTCGCCGTTTGTCCTGGTACGGCCTGATCAACGTCGCCTTCGCCCTCGATGAGCGCGACCGCCTTCTGGGTGAGCCACAAATCCGTTTGCACGGTGTGCCTATTGAAGAAGATCTGGAAGACTTTCTGGAAGAGGCGACGGCTGCAGCCGTGAAGGCCATCCGTGAAAATAAGGGCGATTTCGAGAAACTTCGGGAATCGGTTCGCCTTGCTGTGCGCCGCGTGGCGACCAGTTGGACGGGCAAGAAGCCCATCGTTGACGTCATGATATTGGAAACCGCATGAACTGGACATCGATTGTTGCAATTTACGTGCTTTTCTGGGTTCTAACCGCCTTTGTGATCCTGCCCATTGGCGTTAAGACCCACGACGAACTGGGGTTGGAAAAGACGCCCGGTCAGGCAGATAGCGCGCCGGGTAACTTCCGGCCATGGGTGATCATATTGCGGACCACGCTGTTGTCTGCGGCGTTATTCGGGCTCTATTACGCCAACTATACTCAGGGCTGGCTGGACCGGCATAGTTTCGATTTTCTCGTTACGCCCCCAACCGCGAGTTAGTTCCGCAGCCGCTCAATTGCCTGCGCCAACGCGACGTACAATTTGCCCACGTCGGAAGACAGCAGGGTAACGCAAATCGCGTTGCCATCACGTGTGCTCAGCAAAATCCGCATCATCGCTTCAAAGTCATGAATATAGCGGTTCACATGTTCACGGAATTCCGCATCCTGACCATAATGCGTAGCGATCGCCCGTGACTCGCCTGCATCGAGTAGACGCACCGCGCGGCGGGTAAATACGCCGCGGTCGCCCTTCAGATAGGCTGCCCACGCGGTGTCGGTGACCTCGTTCGAGAGTATCTTGGCCACATCGATTGATGTGGAGTTCAACGATTCGGTGAGCAGGACCATCCTTCGTGCGAAGCTGTCATCATCCGTGCCGTCGAAGCTGTTGCGGCTTTCGGCAATCCGTTTCTCAAGATTGTCCGCAAGCTCGTCCAATTCCTTCAACTGCGTTGTCAATTGCGCTGTTGAACTTTCGGACAGGCTGATATTGCGTTCGATGGCGTTCTGGACCTGTTCGTTCATCGCCTTCAACTGGTTCTCGACAGCGCCTTCCAGGGCAATGCGATTCTGGTCCGCCAACCGATCCGCAACATGCGTAAGTTCATTCTCCACTATCTTGCGGCTATCCTGCACCGCGCCTTCGGTTACTTCCCGAACGCGCAAGAGGGAGGATACCAGCGCACCTTCGGTCACTTGCGTAATCGATTCAATAAGCGCGCGGGTTTCGTTTAAAGTCGCCGATAGGGCATCGGCCTGCTCGTGACGCGCGGCGAAATGCTCGTCGCTGTCCTGCATGATTCTGGCAATTTTTGAACTTTGCTCATCAATCAAAGCACTCAATGACGACGCGACTTTCAGCAATTCGTTGCTTTGCGCGTTCAGATCACGGGCACTCCCAGTCGCTGCCGATAGCTGGTCCGTAGTTCCGGAAATCTGCAGTCCAACTTGCCCGATGGAAGCAGGAATATTTTCAGCAATTTCGGCATTGATCCTGTTGAGCGATGACAACAAACCGTCGGCTCTCTCCAGCAGTTGTTCGGTGCGGCTATGGCTGCCATCCAGCTCGGAGTTCACCTCTTTCGCACTCACGCCCAGCGCGGAGACGGCGAACGCCAACTTGGCTGTCTGATCGGTCGCAGCTTTGTCGATCTCAGATATCGTTGCCGCGCTGGCGCTCAGGTGGTTTTCAATATCGCTGATGATCGATGCAATGCGGTTTTTCTCTTCCTGCGATTGCAGCGCAATTTCACCCATGGCTTTTTTCAGCAAGCCGACATTTTCTTCAATCTTTGCTCTATTGTCGGAAAGGAGTTGGCTAAGCTCGGACGTCACATTGCCGACCTGCGAAGACATATTCTGCGCCGCTACGTCGAGAAGCTTCGCTGCGGCCGACGCACGCTTTTCTGCAAGCAAGCTTGCTTCATTCAATGAATCGGCGGTTTCTCGGGAAATATTCCCAAGCTGTTCAGAGACAGCATCTGCGCGATTGCCGACATCATCGATATAGGCACGGGTCGACGTTCCAACCTCGCCAATACGGGCAAGTCCCGCAATCAGCGACTTTATCTGCAATTGCGCATTATTTCCTGCGCTTCCAATTTGATTGGTAACATCTTTGGCAGCGCTGGTTACGACGGGCAAATGCTTGCGGAGTTGTTCCAGATTGGTGGTGGCGGCATTGCTTACCGTTTCAAGTGTCTTTGCTTTTTCATCGCTATCCGACAAGGCTGCCGTCAATATCTGCGCGGCTTCCATCAAACTTTGTGAAGATTGCTTCCCGACTGTTTCCAGTTCCCGCGCATTTTGGGCCAGAAAGCTGCGCGCCATGGATATTTCTTCATTCACCGTACGCATGCGCATTTCGAGTGCTTCGCTTTCCTTGCGTAGAGAGAGCGCTACATCGCGAAACCGGAACGCTTCGGCACGACTGGATCGCATAACCAAGAGCCACAGAATTGCCAGAAACATGGCTGGAGTAGCCCAGATGCTGATCAGGGTGATCAGATACTCGCCTTTAAGCCCGTCCTTGATGAGAGGTAGATAGGTCCACACAAAATAGGCGGTCCAACCGATCGTTAGCGTGATGATCGCAAAGGGTAAAAGATAGCTTGTCCAACGGACAGATCTCTCTGAATATTCTTCCGCTGCATATTCGGGTTCATCATAGTCCGGACCCGCGTCCGACATGGGCGATGGTTCCGCGCCGGACACCAAATCATGTTCAGAGATATGGATTTCCATTTCCTCAACGGAACCATTTTCGATCTGCCGAGTTAGGCCAACAATTTTAGAGCGTGCAGTCATAGGACTTTGTTAACCATATTTTATCCACAGGGGAAACGCAAACTTAACACTAAGTGGCGTAGGACTGTGGAATGTCTATGGATTATGGCTCTTTTGACACAGCAATAAAAGCCGCATCGGGCGAAGATTACGCCTTGATGGCGGAGTTGCGCCATTCTTTCGTGGAGAGTGCCCGTCGCCAGTTAAGCTTGCTTTCCCGGTCGCGTTGCGACGCCAATTGGCAGTATACAAGCTGGCGATTAAAGGGTCTGGCCGCCAGTTTTGGGGCAACACGCCTCATGGAATTGGCAGATATGGCCAGCGTCGGGGCACCTGGTGACCCGGTCGTAATCCGCGATATCGAGGCGGCAATCCTCGAAATCGAAACGCACGAAATTTCCTAGAACAGGAACGATGCCAACAAAATAGTTGGAAATGAGGTAATATCGTCCATATCGGGCGGATGTTATCTGACGCGAATATCCAAGGCCCACCAGCTGCACTTTTGTCCGTTGTTTCTACAACAGAAACTCTCAATTTTGCTGAACACCAGTCGCAATCCCTTACAATTGCCGGCCAGTCGGTTCTCGAATGGCAGCTGGCAGCTCTCCAAAAGTCCGGAATTACAACCTGCTTCGTCGAAGTCGACAATGTGTCCGGCGCTCTGCTCAAAATGTCAGATGCAGGCGAACGATTTGGGCTGACCATCCATTTTGTGCGGACGCTTGAGGATCTGCAGAAGTCCACCGACCTTAAATCTCTCCTCGTTATCCTCGCCGAAGGCCAGTATTTTTCCGAAGACATTTTGCACCGGCTAATCGGGTCGGGAACGCCTTGCGTGGCGACCTGCGATATTGGAAATGAAAGTGCCGATTTCGAGCGGATTGATCTCACGCGATGCTGGGCAGGATTTACGCTGTTGGACACAGAAAAACTGGGGTCGATTCAGGACATTCCTGAAGGATGGAGCATAGCATCAACATTGCTCCGCTTCGCCATTCAGATCGGCACGCCGTTCAAGTCACTGCCGCAGAGCGCCATTCAAAATGCTGAAATTGCGAAGATAAGCAGCGCCGCTGACGCCCAAGCGATTGGTGCGAAAAAAATGCAGACACGGGTCGACGCCGTGAAAGGATGGATCGAGCGGAATATTTTCGGCGCCATTGCGGAGCGGCTTGCGCCGGTTGCTTGGGATAATATTAGCTTTTCCAGATATGCACATCTGCCGGCCGCAGTTGCCATTGCCTTGAGCCTAGTTCTTACGGCCGTGAATCAGGCCGTATTCGCTTTGCTTTTCATTTTCCTGGGTCTGATGCTGAATCAGATCGAGACGTTGATTGATATCAAGTCCCACAGAGGACGGCGCCCTATCCATGGCACGGTTTTCTGGGTGATTTCAATAATATCCGCCCTTTATGTGGCATTTCGTGAGGCTACAGTCGGGTCAAATGCGGTGGAATTCACGGTCATCATGCTGGGATTGGCGGCATTGGCACTTCCTATTCCCGCAAATCGCTGGGCTGCGAACTTTTTATGTTCGCCCGCGCTCTTGGTCCTTGGCATGGCGGTGTCAGCCTATTCGTCGGAATATGCCTTCGGGCTAAAAATTATTGTTTTTGCGCAACTTGCGCTTCTCCTGACGGAACAGTATCTAGCCGGGCGCGGGGCTGCTGCTCAGAAACAGCCTTAAAGCCGTGTAAACCTTTATTTGATAGGCTAATCGCTGTTCTCAGCATGGAAATTCCGTTGGATCACGGTGTCGATGATATTAATGTTTTGATGAAAGTCGGCGCCGAGCACGCGCACGACATCGACGCTCTGTGCACAGATATAGCTTCTGTTATTTTTCCAACCGCCGTCAATCCGCCAACCGAGGCAACGATTAGCGCCGTCTCGGCGAAGCTGATCCAGCTCGTCTCAGATCTGGAAACGCGGCTTCTGTCGAAACGCAACCCGCATTTCCCCTTAACATGGGACATATTATCCAAATCCGGATTTTTGCGTGAACCGGATTTAATCGATTTTACCTTAGCGCGCGTGGCTGAAGACCGCCTCGGCGCGTGTATCGCCCAAGATAAGGTGAAGTCGGCATCGGCCTATCTGGACCATCAAAACGGGATGTTGGCGGATGCTGCGCAGACTTTATTGGCGGCGGAAAGCCTACATCGAAGCGGGGCAGGGAACACCTATCTGGGCCTCACTTCCGAATTGCTCTACAAGCTGACCTGGCAAATAGTCGCTGCTATCGAAATACATGAAGGCGCGCGTCAACCTGCGATAATTGCATCAGCAAAATCGCTTCTCTCCAGTTTCTGCGAGGCTGATCGAGCGCAGGATTCGGCACGAAAAATCGTGCACTTTTCGGATGATCCGAGCCAGACACTGGTCGGGAACCCCGAAATTTATGGTCTGCATTTACATGTAGCTGCACTTTCCGCCGACCTGGAACTCGACCACGACCATATTTTGCGTCTCATCGACGCATCGTCGTCGGCACCCTATGCCGTCATGCTAGCGGCATGTGGTGTGTCCAAAACACATGCGCTCAAGAACATTTTTCTTTTCCGTGGCGACCTGATCACACCCAGAGAGGCGGGAGTATTCGAGTCCGGCTACGCAAATCTGCAATCTGATGAAGCCTTAACCCAGATCGGATATTGGGCATCTGCGCGCGCGCAGTTTCTGTCGGGCGGAAAACTGCCATGAGTGGTGCGCAGCTTCTTAATCCCATTTCGGGTGAAGTAGATACCGATGGTCGTCTCGTTTCGGCCGACGATGCACTGCTGCGCCTCAACGAGCGGGCCGGGGGACGCAAGAATGAATTGCTGGCTGTTCCGGCAATCAAAACGTTGGCGTTGCTGGCTATCAAGCTGCAGATGAAGTTATCGCGCGCGGTTCGTGTTGCGGACGATACCGAACATCTGGAGCTCTGGATCGAGATCGATCCTACACCGGAAAAGGCAAGGCTCTCCATTATAAGCTGGCGCGTGTTGCCCGAAGTCCGGCGTCCCGGTTCGACCAGTGTGCCGACCGCAATTGTCCACGAGAATGTGATGAAATTTGATCCGGTCGGTCGACTGGTCAGAGCGACCGGGGACGCGTCCCATGGCCTGATGCCGTCCGACTTTGGCCGTGATGGCAAAGCGTTGTTGGCGTCTGTGTTTGACGCCGGGCCCGCACTGGATTCAATGCTATCGTCCATGTCCGCCGGTACTGCGGTTGTCTCATGTGCTTTGACGCGTGTGAGCGATGGCGTGCGTTTCCATGTCAACGGAGGATCCGTTGCGAACGGATTTGAACTGCATTTTGATCGGGCCGAAGAACCAAGCCCTCCGATTGTTGCGCCGAAGGAAAGCGTAGCAGCAGGAGCACTATTCGGAAAAAATCTGGCTCCAGTGCTGCGTCAGCCTTTGGGGCGCATCATTGCCAATGCCGAAACCATAGGCAGCGAATTGCAAGGCCCGATCCGGGAGAATTACGCCCTATATGCGCGTGATATTGCGAATGCTGCCCGCCACTTATCGGCTTTGGTTGACGATCTGGGTGATTTGGAGGCAGTCGAGCGTCCGGACTTCAAGGCCGCGCGGGATAATATCGAATTGGGTGACGTTGCGCGACGCGTGGCAGGCTTGCTTGCACTCAAGGCGGCAGACCACCGTATAACGGTCCACACCCCGCCAGAATACCTGCTAGTACCTGCGGTCGCAGAGTTCCGGCGTACGCTTCAGATCATTTTGAATTTGGTCAATAACGCCATTCGCTATTCACCGGATGGCACGAACATATTTATCGACATCGCAACAGTGGACGCAGAAGCGGTTATTTCGGTGCGTGACCAAGGTAAAGGAATCGACCCTGCCGACAGGGAAAAGATTTTCGAGAAATTCGAACGTCTGGGACGGTCTGGCGATGGCGGTAGCGGCCTGGGTCTGTATATTTCCCGCCGGCTTGCCCGTGCGATGGGCGGCGAACTGCATGTTGAAAATGCAGAAGACGGAGGTGCGATTTTCACCCTCCGCCTTCCGAATAGCTAATCCAACAGCAATTAACGCTCGTCAAATCCGGGGTAGGGCCGATGCTTCGGGCCGGTGTAAAGCTGACGCGGGCGGCCGATTTTCTGGCCAGGATCCGAAATCATTTCGTTCCACTGTGCAACCCAGCCCACGGTACGGGACAAGGCGAACAACACGGTAAACATTTCTGTCGGGAAGCCGATGGCCGAAAGAATGATACCTGAATAGAAGTCGACGTTCGGGAACAGCTTCTTTTCAATGAAATAAGGATCATTCAGCGCCATGTCCTCCAGTTGGAGGGCCACATCAAAGATCGGATCGTTGACTTTCAGTTCGCTAAGAACTTCACGAACCGTCTTTTGCATCACAGAAGCGCGAGGGTCGTAGTTTTTGTAAACACGATGTCCAAAGCCCATCAGGCGGAACGGATCATTCTTGTCCTTTGCGCGCTCGATATAGTGCGGGATTTTGTCGGGCGTACCGATTTCGCGAAGCATGTTGAGCGCCGCTTCATTAGCACCACCATGCGCCGGGCCCCACAGGCAAGCAATGCCGGCCGCAATACATGCAAAAGGATTGGCGCCCGACGAACCGGCGAGACGCACGGTCGATGTTGAGGCATTTTGTTCGTGATCCGCATGCAGGATGAAAATGCGATCCATCGCACGTTCAATGACGGGATTTACCACATAAGGCTCAGCCGGCACGCCGAACGTCATGCGCAGGAAGTTTCCAGTGTAGGACAGGCTATTGTCGGGGTATAAGAAAGGCTGCCCGATCGAATATTTATACGCCATTGCTGCAATGGTCGGCATCTTGGCGATCAACCGATGGCTGGAAATCATCCGGTGGGTCGGGTCGCTGATGTCGGTTGAGTCATGATAGAACGCCGACAGAGCACCTACGACGCCGCACATGATCGCCATGGGATGTGCATCGCGGCGGAAACCGCGATAAAAGGTTGCCAATTGTTCGTGCAGCATGGTGTGCCGCGAAATTGTCTGACTGAACTCGACCAACTGCGTCTTCGAAGGCAATTCGCCGTTGAGCAGCAAATAGGAAACTTCCATGAAGCTCGACTTTTCGGAGAGTTCTTCGATGGAATAGCCACGATGGAGAAGGATGCCTTCATCGCCGTCTATGAATGTCAGGGCCGACTCGCAACTGGCGGTGGAGGTGAAGCCCGGGTCGAACGTAAAATGGTCGGATGCGCCATATAATTTACGGATATCCAATACATCGGGGCCTTCATTGCCCTTCATGATTGGCAAATCGTAGCTGGTATCTCCGATTGTCAGCGTTGCATTATTTTCCGCCATTTTTACACTCCATAACTTCGAACCCGTTAAATGGGCGCCCCTTTTCAGGCTATGTTCCATGTCCGACACAAGGCGCCAAAACGCCAGATGCGTTTGCTTTAGGCCCCTCAACTGCCACTATTTCTTGGGGAGAAGTTGGCATTATCGTTTTGTCGGCAATGGTGCGAAAATACACGGTCGTCAAGGCAAAGCATTTAGATTGATGGACGATATAATTGTTATTTGTGGCAAAGATACTACAGTACTGACATGATTAGTTTTTTTGGAAGTTTGCCGTGGCAATTTGCCCGTCCAAATATCCAAATAGCGTCCATAAGTATGGCGATAGACCGCTGGTTGGAACAAGAACGCGACCAGCTTCCACTGTGGCTACCGGTCGTGATCGGGTCGGGAATAGGCGTTTGGCAGGTGACCGGGGATGGCGGATTGGTTCCGCTCTTGAGTATTTCCGTATCTTTAGTGCTTTTTGGCGTGGCAGTTGGTTTTCGACGACGTTTGGCAAGAGTGCTCGCGATCGCAGCCATTTCCCTGATGGTTGGATTCGTAGCAATTGCTTTGAAGTCTGCATCCATAGCTTCGCCTGTCCTCCATGAAATATGGACGGGTTCGCTGTACGGGCGCGTCGAGAAGATTGAATATATGGGCGCGCGCGGAGTTGTCCGCCTGGAAATCGCAACAGGCGAAAGCCAAGATTTACCACCCAAAGTCAGGCTGAATTTAACCCAGGACCAGATTGGAACGGCATCACTGAATCCAGGTGCCATTATTCAGGTGCGGGCACGATTAATGCCGCCAAACGGCCCGATTCTGCCGGGTAGTTACGACTTTGCTCGCCGGGCATGGTTTCAGCAAATAGGCGCTACAGGGCGCGCATTAGGCCCCGTAACCATCGTTAAATCGGTCGCCGCTTCCAACACTATTCCGGAAGTTCGTAATTTTCTGACGCAGCATATCATTGCGCAAATGCCCAAGGGAACAGGCGAAATCGGTGCCGCGCTTATTACGGGTGACCAAGCGAATATTGACCCCGCCGACGCGCAGGCGATGCGCGATAGTGGCATGGCGCATTTGTTATCCATAAGTGGGCTGCATGTTACGGCTGTAGTCGGCTTTCTGTTCTTTCTGGCGGGCAGGGTGTTGGCGCTATTTCCTATGGTGGCGCTCCGTTATCCGGTGCCCTTATTGGCCGCCGGTTTTTCTGCATCAGGGGCCATTGCATATACATTGTTGGCCGGGGCTGAGGTCCCCACCGTCAGGTCGTGTATTGCCGCGCTGCTCATTCTTTTGGCGATGGCGCTCGGCCGCGAGGCGTTAACGCTCCGCCTCGTTTCTGTTGGAGCGATTATCGTCTTGCTTTTCTGGCCCGAAGCCATGGCCGGACCAAGTTTCCAACTCAGCTTTGCAGCTGTTGCAACGATCGTCATTCTGCATGAGGCGCGATGGATGAAGCGTTGGACCGAGCGCCGGGACGAGGCGCTGATTGCGCGGGTGACGCGGGCTATTATTGCGTTGATTGTAACGGGCATAGCCATCGAATTTATTCTGGCACCGATAACGCTGTACCACTTCCATCGCACCGGAATGTATAGCGCCTTTGCCAACGTCATCGCGATCCCGCTTACGACCTTTGTCGTAATGCCGGCACAAGCCTTAGCGTTGCTTCTCGATTTGGCGGGAATTGGTGGTCCGGCTTGGTGGATCGCCGGGCAGGGGATCGACGCCATTCTCACCTTGGCCCGTTCCGTCAGCTCTTTGCCAGGCGCTGTGACGATGATGCCTGCTATGCCTTCATGGGCGTTCGCACTAATGCTATTCGGTGGATTGTCGATCGGACTGTTCAAAAGCCACATCCGCTATGGAGGTCTTCTACCTGTTGCGATTGGCATGTGGGCAATGCTGTCGGCACCAAGACCTGACGTGCTGGTAACGTCAGATGGCAAGCATTTGGCTGTGTCCGGTTCAGACGGACGTGTTGCGTTGTTACGGGCGCGAACTGGCGAGTATATTCAGGACATGATGCTTGAAAGCGTCGGCACACTGTCCGAACCCTTGGATATTGAGCGGTGGCCGGGGGCGAACTGTTCACCCGACATATGTGTAATACACATGCGCCGAGGCAACAGAATGTGGAGTATCATGGCGACGCGGACAGTATATCCGATACCAGAGCTAGAAATGGCAGCTGCTTGCAGCCGGGCAGATATCGTTGTGAGTGATCGCTGGCTACCGGCATCCTGCTCGCCAAAATGGATAAAGGCGGACAAAGGAACGCTTACCGAAAGTGGCGGCCTGGCGTTTTTCCTTACGAGTGGCACCGTCCGAAGCGTTAACGATGAAAACGCGCACGAGCCCTGGGTTAGAGCCGCCCGAACCGAACCGCTGTCACATCAGTGATAGCGACGTAACAGCCCGGCCAGCTTGCCTTGTACTTCGACTTCATGTGACTCGAAATATTGCGGTTCATAAAGCGAGTTTGCCGGATCAAGACGAATGCGCTGACCGTCGCGGCGCAGATATTTCAACGTCGCTTCTTCACCCCGCACAAGAGCAACGACGATTTCGCCGTCGCGCGCGGTGTTCGCCTTTTTGATCAGCGCATAGTCGCCGTCCAATATCCCGGCCTCGACCATGGAGTCTCCGGATACTTCAAGCGCATAATGTTCACCGCTACCGAGCAATGCCATCGGAACAGAGAGTGAGCTTTGGCCCTCCAACGCCTCGATAGGAACACCCGCCGCAATCTTGCCGTGCAAAGGAATTTCGAGAACATCATTGGCTGCAACAGGTAAGTTAACCTGCGCCTTGTTTGACGCGATAGCGGGGGTTAGCTTGGTGATATTGGAAGGTCGGCTCGTCCCACCTTCGGGCATTTTCACAACCTCAAGTGCGCGGGCGCGGTTGACGAGGCGACGGATAAACCCGCGTTCCTCTAATGCACCAATCAACCGGTGCACACCGGATTTGCTTTTCAAATCGAGAGCTTCCTTCATTTCTTCAAACGAAGGTGAAATACCGCTTTCTTCCAGATGCTTGTGGATAAAGAGAAGCAATTCATGTTGTTTTGCGGTGAGCATGTGACGTTCCCGATATGTTGAACATGAATGGAACGATTAGAGAACAAATGCGGTTAAGTCAACAGTAGGTGAACGGATATCCGTTTTCGTTACTTAATCCGCAAGAACTGGGCTGGTTCCCCCGCTGCCCGTGCGGGCGCGTCGACGGGGTTGATTAGCAGGGCATTTGCCATGGATAGCGGTGTTAGCATTCCACTGTCCTGCCTTGAAAATATTGAGATAACGCCATTTTCTTCGACGGCGCGGAAAAACTCGGCTCTTTTCCCACCCGCTGGGATCGCTTGATTCAAGGTCCCATCCATGACCTTAGGCAAAGGTGATGAGCAACCCGCCAAAAAACGCACTAAGGGCAATAGAAAGAGCGTGGCGGTGACATATGCCGATGACGGATTTCCGGGCAATCCAAGGATGATAGTTTTGCCGATTCGTCCGACAATGAGAGGCTTTCCGGGTCTGATAGCTACTTTCCAGAAGTCGATCTTGGCCCCTAATTTACGGAGCACCGGTTCCACAAGATCATGCTCGCCGACGGAGGCGCCACCTGTGGTGACGATGATATCGGATTGCAGGCAGTTCTGGATCGCATTTTCAAGCGCTTCCATCGTGTCTTCGACAATGCCGGAATCCGTCACATCACATGGTAACCCTGATAGCATCGCGGCCAGCATCGGGGTGTTACTGGACGGTATATGGGCATCATCGCAAGGCTCGCCGGGTGCGCGTAATTCGTCGCCTGATGCCAAGATGCTAATATGCGGGCGGCCACCGACATTTAACGTTCCATAACCTGCCATCGCCGCGACCGCGATGGCACCGGGTGTAAGTTTGATCCCCGTTTCCAGCAATGTGGCGCCTTCGGTAAAGTCGCTGCCGGCACGTCTGATATGTGCGGATGGCTTGAGAACATCCGTCCCATTTAATCTGAGTGTCGCTCCGTCGCGGATGGCATCTTCCTGAATAAGCACAGTGTCGCAGCCTGCCGGAACATGGGCGCCCGTAAAAATCCGGACAGCTTCACCCGCTCCGACGTGTTCCCCAAAAGGACGTCCCGCTGCGCTTTCGCCAATAACACGCCATGGACCTAGCTTGGAGGAGCTTTGTAGGGCGTACCCATCCATGGCCGATAGATCGGCGGCAGGCTGGGTACGTTTCGCAATAACGGGCTCCGCCAGATAGTGGCCTGAACAGGCAGAGAGCGGCTTTGATTGGGAGGGCGAGCGAGGCGTTAAAGCCAGTAACTGCGATTGCGCCTCTTCCAAACTCAACATACGGGGCGCACCCAATCGCCTGATTTGCCACCACTTTTCGTAAGAAGGCGAAGGTCTGTAATGGTCATGGCCTTGTCGAGAGCCTTTGCCATGTCGTAAATGGTCAGGAGCGCGACAGACACCGCAGTCATCGCTTCCATTTCTACACCGGTTTGCCCGGTAAGACGCACGCGTGCCGTTGCGCGAATGCCATCGGATTCAAAGATAAAATCCACTGCGATTTTCGAAAGGAGCAACGGATGGCATAAGGGTATGAGCTCGCTCGTCCTCTTCGCGGCCATTATCCCGGCAATGCGGGCAGTGGCAATGACATCGCCTTTCTTGGCACTGCCATCAACGATAGCCTGCAACGCCGCCGCCGACATTTCAATCCGGCCTTCGGCAACCGCCTCGCGAATTGTGTCGGCTTTTGCCGAAACATCCACCATATGCGCGGCACCGCTTTCGTCGAGATGGGTCAGTTTCGTCATGCACCCGTCAATAGCATATGCGTCGCGCTTTCAACATCCTTCTGCCTCATCAGGCTTTCGCCGACCAGAAATGTGTGGACTCCGGCTTGTGCCATCCGTGTGCAATCGGCGTGGTTGGAAATACCACTTTCGCACACCAACAAGACGTCAGACGGAACCATTTTGGCCAGACGCTCGGTCGTCGACAGGTCGACATCGAATGTCTTCAAATTGCGGTTGTTCACGCCGATCAGCTTTGACTTTAAATGTTGAAGCGCACGCTCCATTTCGCTCTCGTCATGTACTTCGACCAGTACATCGAGGCTTTGGGCGAATGCTGCGTCTTCGATCTCGCACATCTGGCTGTCTTCCAACGCGGCTACGATAATCAAGATTGCGTCAGCGCCCATGGCGCGCGCTTCGTCACATTGCCAAGGGTCGACCATGAAATCTTTGCGGATCACAGGCAAGTCGCATGCTGCCCGTGCGGCGACCAGATAATCTTCATGCCCCTGAAAATAGGGGGCATCGGTAAGAACCGACAGGCATGCTGCACCACCCGCCTGATAAGACCGCGCGTGGGACGCAGGGTCGAAATCGGCACGGATGAGGCCTTTGGATGGGCTGGCTTTTTTAATCTCTGCGATCAGGGCAAAACCGGTTTGCGCACGCGCGCGTAGAGCCGCTTCAAAGCCGCGGACAGGCGACGGCGTAGGCCAATGTACCAAACCTTTCGGCTTGCGTGCAGCGACTTCGTCCATTTTCGTCGCGCAGATTTCGGCAAGTTTGTCGGGCATTAATAAGCTACCCAGCAGTTTAACAGAGCCTTCGCCAAACCCTTATCGATGGCCTCGGCTGCTTCTTCGACACCGGAATGCCAATCATCCACATGGCCCGCCACCATAAGCGCCGCAGAAGCATTCAAGAGGACAGCGTCGCGATAGGCGCTGGCTTCCCCATCAAGGAGGTGCATCAATGCCGCAGCATTATAAGCCGCATCACCGCCCCGAAGGGCCTCCGGGGGATGCTGTGCCAATCCGGCGCTTTCGGGTCTAATGCGCGCCGAAGACTGGCCTAGCCGATGAACGGTACTGGGGCCAGATATCGACAGTTCATCCAACGGCTCGTCACCCGCAACCAACATGGCATCTTCATAGTCTAGGAGCTCCAAAGCACCTGCGTAGACTGGCATGAAATCCGGCCGCGCAACGCCGATCAACTGGCGCTTTACTTTCGCTGGGTTGGCGGCGGGTCCTGTCAGGTTGAATATGGTCCGCTTGCCAATCGCCTTTCGGATCGGGGCAAGCGGCGCCAGTGCAGGATGGTGCTTTTGTGCGAACAGAAAGCAAATTCCCAGATCAGCAAGCGTTGCCTCTGCCGTCTCGCTCGCCCTGTCGAGATCGAGACCTAAAGCTTCCAGCGTATCTGCAGCACCCGCTTTGGAGGAGGCGGCACGGTTACCATGTTTCGCAACGGGCACCTCGCAGGCGGCGACAACGATCGCGACTGCGGTCGAAATGTTCAGACTATGGCTTCCGTCGCCGCCGGTGCCGCATACATCGATTGCACCCTCAGGAGCCGAAATTGTCTTCATCCTTTTGCGCATCTCGCGCACGGCAGCGGCAATTTCGATACTGGTTTCGTCGCGGTCCGACATGACGGACAGAAAATGCTGTATGTCTTCCGGCGCCACTTTGCCGTCGAGGATGGCGGCAAAAGCTTCAGCCGCCAGTTCCGCCGTTAGCGGTCGAGACGCATCGGGCAGGGAGTTCACACCCGTTCCTTTACCGGAATCCCCGCAATGTGCATGAAATTCGCCAGCATGGCATGCCCGTGCTCAGTGGCGATGCTTTCCGGATGGAACTGCACACTATGGATAGGCAATGTAGCATGCCGGAACCCCATGACATGACCATCATCACTCGTCGCGTTGACGACCAGTTGCGGCGGGATGTTTTCGACAATCAGCGAATGGTATCGTGTTGCCGTAAAGGGCGAGGGAAGGCCGGCGAACAAACCAGACCCGTCATGTGTAACCGGAGATGTCTTGCCATGCATCAAGCCGCCACGGGATACTGTTCCCCCGAAATGCTGGCCAATTGTCTGATGTCCAAGACATACCCCCAACAGCGGCTTTCCGGCATCGGCACAGGCCGCCACCAGATCGAGGCTGACCCCGGCTTCATTGGGGGTTTTGGGGCCTGGCGAAATGAGGAAAGCCTGTGCCCCAGAAGACAATGCCTGACCCGCCGACATGGCGTCGTTGCGGACGACATCCACCTCTGCGCCCAGTTCCATTAGATAATGGACAAGGTTCCAGGTAAAGCTGTCATAATTGTCGATGACGAGGATCATGCGCGTGGCCCTAGCGACTTTATATCGCGGGTGGAAGAGGCACTATTGCGCTAATAATCGGGCCAAATCATCTTTCCAGAATTTGGCCCACGTATGGGTGCCATGGCCTTTCGTTTCAGGGCTGGCTGGAATGAGAATGAATTTGACGGTGGGCATACGCTTCATGGCGAGTTCGGTAATGCCATAGTTGGATGGGTTGATGAAATCGTCCGCCGAATTAATCCAAAGCATGGGTGTCCGGATCTTCTCAAGATGGGGCCATGGATTATAGGTGCGCGAGGAATCGAGTTGGTAGATGATGTCATTTGCATCGTTCCGCAAAGCGATCCGCTGAAAAGCCTCGTCCGTGTATGTCTCTGCCGCTTCGCGGGACGGGAATTGCGCCTGCAGCGCCAAGGGGTTTGCACCTGCGATCATCGACAATGATGCTGCAGTGCGTAGCCCCGCCAACGGAGGTGAGGTATAATTACCGTCCTGCCACGCGGGGTCCGCCTTGATCGCATCCATCGACAATTTGCGCCACATACGGTTCTGGCCGGCGATTTCCACGGGCAGGCAGGCAAAGGGCGCGAGTTTTTCGACGGCTTCGGGATATCTTGTCGCCCAGACGAACCCGTGCATGCAGCCCATGGAGGTGCCCAAGATCAACTTCAGTTTTTTAATGCCGAGCTTTTCCGTTACCAGCCGGTATTGAGCCGTGACCATGTCGTCATAGTCATATTTCGGGAAGGCCATGCGTAACCCGTCGCTCGGTTTGGACGATTGGCCATGGCCGATATTATCCGGCAAGATGATAAAGTAGCGCGTAGTGTCGAGAACCTGGCCCGGGCCGAACAGTTCGGCGGCGAACTGGGGCTGAAAGAACTGTTTTCCGGTGCCGCCGGTCCCGTGCAATATCATGACGGCATTGGTGATATTTCCGTCCTTGTCGCGGCGCGGCGTGCCGAGGCTCGTATAATGGATTTTGAGTTCGGATAACTTCTCACCGCTGCCGAAGGCGAAATCGGAAAAAATGGCATCGCCTTCCGTCGCATCGGGTGTTTGTGCCTGAGCAGGCGACGAAAACATTGCGAGAATGCTGAGCGAAGTGAGTAGAAATTTATGCATCGGGATATGCTAACGGGCTATCCCAACAGGTCAAGCTATTGCCCGAATTGGGCTTCTCCTGCGACGCGTAATGCTTCGCGGGCCGCAGCAATCAGGGCTCCAGCCTTGGCTTCGCATTCCTTCTGCTCATATTCAGGGTTGCTGTCGGCCACGATTCCGGCGCCTGCCTGTACATGCATAACGCCGTCTTTAACGACCGCCGTTCGTAATACGATGCAGCTGTCCATGTCGCCATTAGGGGAGAAATAGCCGACTCCGCCCGCATAAGCGCCGCGCGTTTCCGGTTCCAGTTCTGCGATGATTTCGCACGCGCGCACCTTGGGCGCGCCACTTACGGTGCCTGCGGGGAAGCCGGCAAACAAAGCGTCGATCGCGTCCTTATCGTCCGCGAGTTCTCCCACCACGTTGGACACGATGTGCATCACATGGCTGTAGAATTCGACCATATAGCTATCGGTAACCGTAACGCTGCCGCCCTTTGTGACACGGCCGACGTCGTTGCGGCCCAGGTCGAGCAACATCAGATGTTCCGCCCGTTCTTTGGGATCTGCCAGCAGGGCCGCCTTGTTTTCCGCATCCTCCATGCTGTTTTTCCCGCGAGGCCGTGTTCCTGCGATCGGGCGAATGGTCACTTCGCCACCGCGCGCACGCACCAGAATTTCGGGGCTAGAGCCGATCAGGGCAAAACCGGGGAGGTCGATGAAATAGAGAAAAGGCGACGGATTGATCCGACGCAAAGCTCGGTAAAGGTCAATCGGCGGAAGCGAGAATGGCGCGGTAAAGCGCTGTGCCAGCACAACCTGAAAGATGTCGCCTGCCTCGATATAGTCTTTGGCTTTGGCAACCATCGTTCCATATTGGCCTGCAGGCAGTACAGGGTTAAGCTGGATCGATTGCGGGTCAAATTGCTCCGTACCCGCGACGCTCTTGGATATGGCCGAGTCAAGCAGCCGCTCGGTCTCATCCAAACGCTCTTGGGCCAACGCGACAGCTTTTGCATCGTCGGCGCCTGTCCAAACCGGCGATACAAGGAACATCTCGTCCTTCAGACGATCAAACACCAGAATGACCGTTGGCCGGACAAAAAGCATATCCGGCAGTTCCAACCGGGATTGTGCCGCGCGGGGCAGTTTTTCGACAAGACCGATGGTTTCATAGCCGAAATAGCCGACCAGACAGGCCAGGGCAGGCGGTAGCTCGGAAGGGACATCCATCCGGCATCGGGTTGCTAGCGCGCGTAAGGCGTCCAATGCAGGAAGTGCTTCCGGTTCAAATGCGTCCCGCTGTGTCAACCAATTCCGATTGATTTCGGCTTTCTGACCTTGCGCGCGAAATACCAGGTCAGGTGCCAAGCCAATGAGGCTATGGCGGCCACGTGTCTCTCCCCCTTCGACCGACTCAAGGATGAAATCCCCACGCTCGGGTTCAAAAAGCTTGAGCGCGGCAGATACCGGGGTTTCGGTATCTGCGATGCGTTTACGCCAGACGAGCGCAGGTTTAGTTACTGTCACGGTTGGTCAGGCGCGTCCGAAGTTCGGCGATACCATCGTCATTTTTCTTGACGCCGACATCCTTGGCAGCCGCCGCGATTAATTGCGCCCCATATTCGGTTTGCAACAGCCCCGAAATCTCTTGCTTGCGTGCACGCAGCATTTCCGCATTGCCGCGCGCGTCGCCTTTGACCACATCGGTCAGGTAAACGACATACCAACCGCGATTACCGCCGCCCTGCAATATTTTTGCAGTCCCCTTTTTCATCGCGAACATCATCGCAATAGGGGGGGCAATCTGCTGTCCTTGACGCGAAAGATCGGCGCGGGTGCCCTTGATTGACTCGACCTGAGCCCCCTGGATATTCGCAGCGGTCAAAGCAGCCTGTAGCGGCTGACCTGCGTCAATAGCCTTACGGATACGTTCGGCAGCAGCGCGTGCACCTTTGGCGCCCTCGGCTAGCGCCCATTGCTGCTGCACAATCGGACGTACATCGGCGAGCGGCGGGGGGGCCGCTTCATCGAAGTCGGCGACCGCAATCATGGCGAATTTTTCGCCTGGAACGAGCTCCACCAGTTGAGCTTCGCCATTTGTATCCAGCTGGAAAGCGGCAGGCAGAATGACCTGCATTTCCGGGATAGGCTTATAACCGGGGTTGGATGTATTCTGACCGTTAGCCATTAGCTTCGGCGACGTTTCGACTTTCAAACCATTTTGCTTCGCCATATCGGTAATTGTCGAGCCGTCCGCGAACGCGTCCTCGATCTCTGACGTCATTTCGGTGAGCATTTCTTCGCTGCGGGTCTTGGTCAGTTCGGTTTCGATCTCGGCTCGTGCTGCTGCGAGCGATTTGGCCGCGACCTGGTTAATTGCGTCGACGCGTACAACCGCCCAACCCAATTTCCCACGTGCAGGTTTTGCTACCGTGCCTTTTGCGGCGGCAAAGACTGCGTCTGCAATTGCGGGGGAAGCCGTTCCGGCGAGGTTCGCTTTGGCAACGTTATTCATTGTGGTCACGGCCAGGCCCAAGCCATTCGCTACGTCGGCAAGCGATTTGCCTGCGGTCACTTGCGCAACAACCGATTTGGCAGCGGCTTCGGTGGGAACAATGACCTGGCTGATGTTGCGGGTTTGTGAGGCAGCATATTTCGCTGCATTGGTTTTGTAATAAGCCGCAATATCCGCCTCAGTAGGTTTTGCACGAGCGGCGATAATGGATTTATCGAAAATTGCGTAACTGATGGCCCGTTTTTCAGGAATCGTGAATTTGGCCGCATTGTCATTGTAATATTTGGTCAGAACCGCTTCGCTCGGTGGGTTTGGCGGGAAAAACGCAGTTGAAGGAACGGACGCAACTTGACCCGAGCGTTGCTCCAAAACCAGTGATGCATAAGGCAACACCATGCTGTCTGGCGCTGCCGGACCGCTGGCCGCCGCAGGGATGATCTGCTGCGCGAACAGATTCTGGGTGATGTCATCGCGGATTGCTTGCTCGCTCACACCGATTTGCTGTGCAAATGCCCGGAAAGCTTCGGCACTGAACTTCCCGTCGAGCCCCATAGCGCCGGGAAGCTTGCGAATTTCCGATCCAATCAGGCGATCGCTAACTGCCACGCCATATCGTGTTCCGAATTCGGCCAGTGCATAGCGGTTGATAAGCTGTTCCAATGTGGAATCGAGGCCGCCACTTTCGACGAAATTTGCCATATCCAATGTAGGGTTGTTCTGACGCTCCGCACGCAGTCTGTTATCGAGCGCATCGTTCAATTCGCCCAACGTGATGTTGCGGTCGCCCACTCGGGCCACGTTACCACCGCTCAATCCACCAAAACTGCCGGATCCGGTCACATCACCCAATGCGAAGGCAATGGCGATCATTCCGACAAAGAGGAGCGCAATCAACGCCCCGAGTTTTGAATTGATAAGCGAACGGATGGAACTGATCATGAACTGCGTTTTCCCGACAAATGGCGCGGATGCGTTGAATTTGGTGTCGCTTTAGGCGGCAAGGCATTCTCAATCAAGGGATAGACTTGCAGGAAATGCGGAAACGAGGGCATAGCGCGCTCAGATTCGGGATTATGCCAAATGGGAGCAGGGCTATGCGCAAATTTATCGTCGGTAATTGGAAGATGAACGGAACGTCGGCAGACCTCGCAGAAATTGAGGCCATTGCGGCAATGGCAAAATCCTATGCCGCGTCCGTCGATAGCGCATTGTGTATTCCAGCCACTCTGATTGATCGCGCAACATCGCGGCTTCCCGAGTACACCTTGGGTGGTCAGGACTGCCATATGCAGGTGTCCGGCGCACATACCGGATGTGTGTCTGCCCCAATGCTGGTCGATGCAGGCGCTGCTCTGACATTGGTGGGGCATAGCGAACGTCGTGCAGGGCAGAATGAGACCGACGCGGATATCCGTGGTAAGGCAAAGGCAGCCCAAAATACGGGGCTGAAGGTCATCATTTGCGTCGGCGAAACTTTGGAAGAGCGTGATGCGGGTAAGGCGTTGGAAATCGTTCTGGGTCAGGTTGAAAAGTCGGTACCGGATGAAGCGGCGTCAGACTGGCTCAGCATCGCCTATGAACCTGTATGGGCCATTGGGACGGGGAGGATACCCGAAGATTCGGATGTCGCCGAGATGCATGGCGCTATCCGGGAGCAACTCGTCGCACGCTTTGGCTCAGACGGAAAGAGCATATCAATACTGTACGGCGGCTCCATGAATGGCGATAATGCAGCGATGCTTTTGGCCATTCCCAATGTCGATGGTGGTTTGATTGGAGGGGCCAGCCTGACGTCAGCGAAATTCGAACCGATTTTGGCCGCAGCAGCAAAATCCTCTTAAGAGCATTGAAGATTGCGGGTGCGGTCGCTATGTGGGCCGCATCAACGGCGGATCGCCACATTTAATCGTTCGGAATTTTTCATGGGTATTTTCCATTTCCTCATTGTTGTGCAAGCCATCATTGCGGCTTCACTGGTTGGCGTTATCCTGATGCAGCGTTCCGAAGGTGGTGGTCTTGGTATGGGTGGAAGCCCCTCTGGCCTTATGTCGGCACGCGGTGCGGCAGATTTCATGACCCGCCTCACAACGATTTTGGCGACGCTTTTCATTTTGCTGTCCATTTCGCTTGCCTTCGTGGCCGCACGCGAGGGTGGAACTGCGAAAATCGATACCTCGCTTGAGCGGACTGAAGTTCCGGCCGCGCCTGCGGCTCCTGCGTCTGCAACGCCTGCACCCGTCGAGAAAACGGCTCCCGCAACCGAGGTTCCGCTCGACAAATAATTGGGTCGGGCGTGTAAAAACGTTTTTTGCACATATTTATTTGTGCCGAATAGATTCGCCCGCTTGTCTTTTCCGCTAAAGGCGTCTTAGGCCTTTACCCCCATGGCACGGTTCATTTTTATCACCGGTGGCGTGGTCTCCTCGCTTGGCAAAGGTCTTATGGCGGCATCGCTCGCTGCGCTTTTGCAGGCGCGTGGGTACCGCGTACGCATCCGCAAATTCGATCCCTATCTCAATGTCGATCCGGGCACGATGTCGCCCTATCAGCATGGCGAAGTCTACGTCACCGATGACGGTGCGGAGACTGACCTTGATCTCGGGCATTATGAACGTTTTACCGGCGTATCTGCGCGGCAATCGGACAACATTACCTCGGGTCGCATTTATCAGACCATCATCCAGAAAGAACGGCGCGGCGATTATCTGGGCGCGACTGTTCAGGTGATTCCGCATGTAACCGATGCAATCAAGGAATTTGCAAAAGCGGAAACCGACGATCTGGATTTCGTCCTGTGCGAAATTGGCGGCACCGTAGGTGATATCGAATCGCTGCCCTTTATTGAGGCCATCCGTCAGTTGCGCAACGAATTGGGCCGCGAACGGACATTGTCGGTACATGTGACACTCGTTCCCTATATTGCCGCGGCAGGCGAACTGAAGACAAAGCCAACGCAGCATAGTGTGCGCGAATTGACATCATTAGGAATCCAGCCCGACGTACTGCTGTGCCGGTGTGAGCATCCCTTGCCCGAAAATGAGCGCGCAAAGATCGCGGCCTTTTGTAACGTGCGCAAGGAAGCCGTTATCCCAGCATTGGATGCGAAAAGCATCTATGCTGTCCCGTTGCAATATCACGCGGAGGGGCTTGATAATGAAGTTCTGCGTGCCTTTGGACTCGATTATTCCGGAGAGCCGGACTTGTCCCGTTGGGAAGACATTATCGAGCGTCAGTCCAACCCCGAAGGTGAAGTCACCATTGGGGTCGTCGGAAAATATGTCGGCTTGGCCGACGCCTATAAATCCTTGAACGAAGCGCTGGTCCATGGCGGACTGGCCAATCGGGTAAAGGTCAACATTAACTGGATTGATGCGGAACTATTCGCCCAGTCCGAGGCCGAGATTGCGGCCGCACTGGAGCCTATGCATGCCATTTTGGTGCCGGGTGGTTTTGGCGAACGCGGGTCTGAAGGCAAAATCGCGTCTGTAAAATTCGCGCGGGAACGGCAAGTACCGTTCTTCGGGATCTGCTTGGGTATGCAGATGGCCTGTATCGAAGGGGCGCGCAACACCGCAGGAATTGCCGACGCCTCGAGCACGGAATTCGGACCCACTGACGAACCTGTGGTCGGCATCATCACTGAATGGATGGCAGAAGAGGGCTTGCAAAAGCGTGAGGCTGGCGGGGATTTGGGCGGTACGATGCGGCTTGGTGCCTATGAAGCCAAGTTGAGCGGCAACAGTCATGTAGCGAACATTTACGGTGCGAACGATATCTCGGAACGCCATCGCCATCGCTATGAGGTCAACGTCCATTATAAAGACGCTCTGGAATCAGGCGGTCTAGTCTTCAGTGGTATGTCACCTGACGGCGAACTACCTGAAATTGTTGAACGTCCGGAACATCCGTGGTTTATCGGGGTTCAGTTTCATCCGGAGCTTAAGTCGAAACCTTTTGCTCCACATCCTTTATTCGCGAGCTTTGTCGAGGCCGCAGTGAAACAAAGCCGTTTGGTCTGATAACAAAATGTTGACATATTGCCGTTAACCCATGTTGTTGTAACGGGGTGTCAATTCAGTTTCATATCCAGTGGGCCCAATTGCGACCCGGGCTGATTGGATGGGAAGGGCGCATATGTGCCCGGGGCGGTCGAGAAGTCGACCGCCCCGAACCATTTTCCTAAGTCAGGCGACCTTGCTGCCCTTTTTCTTCGAATCGTCATGCTCGATGACGGTAGGAGTTGTCTGGCCGCCGATTTCGATCTTGCGCGGCTTCAACGCTTCCGGAACCTCGCGCACCAGTGAAATCAACAACAGACCATCGGCCATGTCGGCATTGGTCACATGGATGTGGTCAGCGAGCTGGAAGCGCCGTTCGAAATTGCGGCTGGCGATTCCCATGTGCAGGAAGTCACGATTGTCGTTGCTGTCGGCATGCTTGCTGCCGGTTACGACGAGCAAATTCTGCTGGGCGGTTATTTCAATTTCATCCGGTTTAAAACCGGCGACGGCGACAGTGACCTGATAGTCATTCTCACCGGTCCGCTCGATATTGAACGGCGGATAATTTTCGTTCTGGGCGATACGTCCTGTGTTCTCAAGCAGCTCAAACAGGCGATCAAAGCCAACAGTGTTGCGGCGATAGGGGGTAAAATCAAAACGGTTCATGTCAAATTCTCCATCAAGCAATTTGGTTTTTTGCAGGCCCGTTATGGCACCTACGGTCATGTTTGGACCCTTTTGGGCGTCCGAATGACAAGATGGTAAAGTCGGGAAATATTTCAAGAGGACAAAAAACAAGGCCGCCCGAAATATCGGACGGCCTCTCACTGCAGCTTTGCTAGCGCAATATTTTCAGTCCTCTACCGATCCCCATCGGCGGGTCTGATTTTTCCCCCTGAACCCTCGGCCACATGGCGGTCGACGAATTCGCATACCTTTTCAGCCCTAGACCGATTCTTTGCAAACGGAACCGGACTTAGCGCGGCGCTTTTTCAAAAGCTGTTGCAAGGCTGCAACAACGCTTGCCAGCGGCTTTGGCGACTCCTAAGAGCGCAACATGCCTGAAATGCTGAATAAAGACGTCTTATGATCCTTTCGCGTTACGAACGGATGGTCACCCGCCGATATCTTTTGCCGAATAAGGGTGAGGGATTCATCTTTCTGGTGGCGAGCATCAGTCTGGTCGCCGTCGCGCTGGGCGTTGCCGCACTTATTATCGTCATGAGCGTGATGAACGGATTTCGTGCCGAGCTCTTTGACAAGATCGTTGGCCTGAACGGGCATGCCGTCGTCCAGGGATATGGCGGACGGCTGCAAGATTGGCGGCAAGTGCTGAAAGATGTGCGCGAAACGCCCGGCGTCACCGGTGCTACGGCCTTGATAGAGCAGCCTCTGCTCACAACCTACGAAGGCCGGGTGGAAGCCATACTTGCGCGCGGCATGTCGGTGCAGGATATCCAGAACAACGAGACGCTGAACGGCAAGACAGTAGCGGGCGATCTGCGCGCACTGCGTGCCGATGAAGACAAAGTCGCCATCGGATCGCGCCTTGCCCAGAATTTGGGCGTGCAGGTTGGCCAGAGCATCACGATCATCAATCCCGCCGGCCGCACCACACCCTTTGGAACAGTGCCGCGCGAGATTTCCTATGAGGTTGCCGCCATTTTCGAAGTCGGCGTCTATGATTATGACAAGGCCTTCGTCATCATGCCTATTGAGCGCGCGCAGATACTGATGCTGCTTGGTGATGAAGTTGGCATGATCGAAATCAAGACCAACGACCCCGACAAGGTGAATGAAATTTTGCGGCCATTGCTGCCTAAAATCGAAAATAAGGCAATGATCGTTGACTGGAAGAGTATGAACGCGTCGCTGTTCGAAGCGCTGGCTGTCGAACGGGTGGCAATGTTCGTTGTTCTGTCCATCATTGTGTTGGTTGCCGTATTCAACATCTTGTCGTCGCTTATCATGCTCGTGAGAGCAAAAACGCGGGACATAGCGATTTTGCGGACTATGGGCGCTTCCCGGAAGTCGCTGTTGCGCATTTTCATGATGGTTGGATTACTCATCGGGTCCGCAGGTATCGTCCTGGGTTTGATATTGGGCGCTATATTTCTCTATTTCCGGCAATCCGTGGTCAATTTTGTCCAGTTCGTCACGGGCCAGAACCTGTGGGATCCATCCATCCGCTTTTTGACGGAATTACCTTCCCGAACGGATCCGATGGAGGTTCTTGCTATTTGCGGCCTGGCCTTGTTGTTCAGCTTCTTGGCGACGTTGTACCCGGCCTTGAAAGCCGCAAGCACCGATCCCGTACAGGTGTTGCGTTATGAATAAGATTGTCGAAATATCCGATGTGCGCCGCACCTTTGTGCAGGGTGACGTCACCATCGAAGTCCTTCGCGGCATAAATCTTTCTGTGGGCGACGGGGAACTTGTTGCGCTGTTGGGGCCGTCCGGATCGGGAAAATCAACTTTGCTACAAGCAATCGGACTTCTCGAAGGAGGCTTTGCCGGATCAATAAAACTGGATGGTGAAGAGGTAAGTTCAAGCAGCGTGGATCGTCAGACGGAGATACGGCGCGAGAAACTCGGCTTTGTGTATCAGTTTCACCATCTGCTTCCAGACTTCGACGCGTTGGAGAATGTTATACTTCCGCAGCTAATTGCGGACGCGGCGCCAGATGAAGCGGAGGAGCGCGCAAAGCATTTGCTCGGTAAATTGGGGCTGGCCGAACGCTTGCACCACAGGCCCGCTAAGCTGTCAGGTGGTGAGCAACAGCGCGTGGCTGTCGCGCGTGCGCTGGCGAACCGTCCGAAATTGGTTCTTGCTGATGAGCCCACCGGCAATCTAGACGAGCATACTGCAGATATCGTGCTGGGTGAATTCATGGCGCTCGTCCGGGGTGAGGGTTCGGCCGCCATTGTGGCCACCCATAATGAACGCTTGGCGGCAAAGATGGATCGCGTGTTCCGGTTGCACGAAGGTGTGCTAACGTAGTTTAAATGCTGTCGTCTAATTGATGTGAGAGGAATGGATATGGGCGTTTATGATTTCCGTATAAAAATGCCTGGGGGTCGCGAAGAGGCCATGTCGGAACATGCCGGCAAGGTGCTACTCATCGTGAATACCGCCTCTAAGTGTGGTTTTACGCCACAATATGCTGGCCTTGAAAAGCTATTCAAGAAATATGGTGACCAAGGGTTCGAAGTACTTGCATTCCCGTGCAATCAATTTGGCGCGCAGGAGCCGGGTGACGAAGAAGAGATCAAGAATTTCTGCTCTCTGACCTATGATGTATCGTTTCCGCTTGCCGCAAAAATCGATGTGAACGGCAAAGACGAAGATCCGCTTTGGCATTATCTGAAACAGCAGCAGGCTGGTCTTATGGGGTCGCGCGGGATCAAATGGAATTTCACGAAATTTTTGGTTGATCGCAAGGGTAATGTGGTCGCGCGGCACGGCCCACAGGTTAAGCCGGAAGCTTTGGCCAAAGATATTGAACGGCTGCTGCAGGAACCGGCCTGATCACTAATTGGATCCGCTTCACTATCGCACATTTGTCCACAGCGAACCACTGGTCTGAAATTGCCAAAAGGGGCCAGTCCATATTAAGTTCTGTGGCATGAGCTATGTGCCCTTTGTCCCTTTGCGCGTCTTTTCCGCTTACACCATGCTGGAAGGTGCGATTGAGCCCAAGGCGATTGGCGAAGCGGCCAAGAAGCTCGGTTTTCCGGCAATCGCGATTTGCGACCGAAACGGGCTTTATGGCGTCATGCCCTTCCAGGATGGGGCAAAAGCCAAGGGTGTTCAGCCCTTAATCGGGACATTGCTCGGCGTGCGACGGCCAGGTAGCGATGGTCACTTCATCCGCGACTGGCTGGCGCTCTATGCACAGAATGAACGCGGATATCATAATCTGTGTCGGCTTGTCTCGATGGCGCATCTTGACCGTCCCGAAGATTTTGATGCCCATGTCACGTTGGAACAGTTGGCTGACTTTACCGAGGGCTTGATTGCCTTAACTGCTGGCAGCGAAGGCGCTTTGGCGAAACTGCTTGCAGACGGACAAGTTAGCGCTGCCGCCGAATATTCCGAAAATTTGCAAACCCTCTTTCCGGGCCGCCTTTATATCGAGTTGTGCAGACGAAATGATCCCATTGAGGATGCGGCAGAGGATGCCTTAATCGATCTCGCCTATCAGCATGACATCCCGCTGGTCGCAACGAATCCTGCCTTTTTTGCCGAGCCCGAATTTTTCGACGCCCATGATGCGATGCTGTGCATTTCGGATGGCGAATATGTCGAAAACATGGATCGTCGGCGCAGTAGCCGTGACACATGGATCAAAACCGGCAGGCAAATGGGCGAGCTATTCGCCGATATTCCCGAAGCCATCGCAAACACTTTGGTCATCGCGCGGCGCTGTGCTGCATTGGCTCCCTATCGCAACCCAATTCTTCCAAGCTTAGCAGGGGACAAGGAAGCTGAAGAACTGCAGCTGCGCGAGGATTCGCGGATCGGTCTGGAAAAGCGCCTTGAGACGGCGGGCATAACGGATGAGGCGGCGCGAAAGGTGTATTTTGACCGGCTGAAATTTGAAGCCGATGTTATCTGCTCGATGGGCTTTTCGGGCTACTTCCTGATCGTTGCCGACTTTATCAAATGGGCGAAGGAGCAGGATATTGCGGTTGGTCCGGGTCGTGGATCGGGGGCAGGTTCGCTCGTCGCCTGGGCACTGACCATTACGGATCTCGACCCCATCAAGCTCGGTCTTCTGTTCGAGCGCTTTTTGAATCCTGACCGTGTATCGATGCCTGACTTCGATATCGACTTTTGTGAAACGCGTCGTGGCGAAGTCATTCGCTATGTTCAGAAAAAATATGGCCATCGGCAAGTGGCGCAGATCATCACATTCGGTAAGCTGAAGGCGCGAGCCGTATTGCGCGATACCGGACGTGTGCTCCAGATGAGTTATGGGCAGGTGGACCGTTTGTGCAAGCAGGTTCCCAATCATCCGACCGACCCGTGGGATTTGAAACGCGCGTTGAGCGGTGTTGCAGAACTTCGCGAAGAATATCGGCGTGATGAGCAGGTCAAACGGCTGTTTGATCTCGCCATGAAATTGGAAGGCCTGCCGCGCCATAGCTCAACGCATGCTGCGGGCGTCGTCATTGGCGACCGCGAGCTTTCCGAACTGGCGCCGCTTTATCGTGACCCACGTTCAGACATGCCAGTGACGCAATTCGACATGAAATATGTTGAAAGCGCTGGGTTGGTGAAATTCGACTTTTTGGGACTTAAAACGCTTTCCGTGCTGCAGAAGGCGAGCAAAATGCTGGCCAAGCGGGGTGTGCACATCAACCTCGACCTGCTGCCCCATGACGATCCTGAAGTATATGAGTTGCTCCAACGCGGCGATACGGTGGGCGTGTTCCAGCTTGAATCGGAAGGCATGCGCCGCACTCTTGCCGCGGTTAAACCGACGAATTTTGGCGACATTATCGCACTTGTTTCATTGTACCGCCCCGGCCCAATGGACAATATTCCCATGTTCGGCCGCCGGAAAAACGGCGAAGAGACTATCGAATACCCGCATCCGTTGCTTGAGCCTGTTCTGAACGAAACCTACGGAATCTTCGTTTATCAGGAACAGGTCATGCAGGCGGCGCAGATCTTGGCCGGCTACAGCCTGGGTGAAGCAGATTTGCTCCGCCGCGCGATGGGTAAGAAGATTCAGGCCGAGATGGATGCGCAGCGGCAACGGTTCGTTACCGGATGCGCAACACATGACATTCCACCTAACCGCGCGAATGAGTTGTTCGACTTGATCGACAAATTCGCGGGCTACGGATTCAACAAGAGCCATGCTGCTGCCTATGCGGTGCTCGCCTATCAGACGGCGTGGCTGAAAACGCACCATCCGCAGGAGTTTTTTGCGGCATCAATGTGTTTTGAAATGCACCAGACCGACAAGTTGGGCATCTTTATCGATGATATGCGTCGTCTGGAGGTTAGTTGCTTGCCGCCCGACATCAACCGGAGCGAAGCCGAGTATACGGTCGAAAGTGACCATGAAGGTGGTCTGGCGGTCCGCTATGCATTGGGCGGGATCAAAAATGTCGGCGAAAAGGCAATGGAGGCTATTGTTGCCGAGCGCGAGAAAGGTGGACTATTTGCCAGTCTCGATGACTTTGCCAACCGCGCCGATCCAGCACAGTTAAACAGGCGTAGTCTCGAAAATCTTGCGGCTGCTGGGGCATTTGACAGCCTCGATTCCAATCGCGCCGCTGTGCACGCTGCCGCCGAAACATTGCTTGCCGCTGCGCAGTCCGCGCGCGATTCGCGTGAAAGCGGACAAGGCGGTCTTTTTGGTGAGGGTGGCTCCGATATTGCCAAGCTGCGCATCGATAAAAATATCGAGTGGGCTCTGGGTGAACAGATGAATCGCGAGAAGGAGGCTTTTGGATTCTATTTTTCCGCGCATCCCTGTTCGCAATATGATGCCATCGCCGCCAGCCATGGCGCCAAAAGCTATGCAACCTGGCTTGAAAGCGGTCCAATACCGGAAGGCGTAAGGCGCTCCGCTACGATTTCAGCTTTGATTGAAGGCGTGCGTTGGCGGGAGTCGCGTAAGGGCAAACGGTTTATGGTCGCCGACTTTTCGGATCAAAGCGGCCAGTTTTCAGTGCGCTGCTTTGACGAGGCCGTTGGCTTGATGTTGACCGAATGGGCAAAGGAAGCGGCGTGCTTGTTGCTCCATTGCGAGATGGATATGCGTGCGGGGGACGAGGTCCCTAGTTTTACCGTGAAAAGCGCCAAACCACTGAGCAGTTTGACGGGTGTTTCACGGTTGAAAATGCAACTCGATGTTACAAGCGAGCAGGCATTTGTACATTTGGCGGAGATCGTGACTCCGCTGCAAGGTGGCAAAAGCGAATTGATCATCAAAACACGGACAGCAGACGGGCGTTGGACCCGTATTGTGTTGGGTAGGCGTTACCAGTTGGACGCATCATTGCTGGACAAATTTAAAGCAATCGATGGCATCTCAAATGTAGAGCTTGCGCCCTTAGGTCCAGTTTTGGCATTGGTGCATTAAGAGCCTAAAAAAACAGAGGAGAGAGCGATGCGCGGCACCATGCAGGATTGGGATTTAAGGGTAACGCACCTGATCGATTATGCGGCGCGGGAACATGGAACGCGGGAAATCGTGACACGATGGGCCGATGGCAGCATTGAGCGTTCCAACTGGGCAAATGTAGCGGCTGAAGCGCGCAGGCTTTCGCAGGCTTTTGCTGGTTTCGGGCTGCAAAAAGGCGACCGGATCGCGACCTTTGCCATGAACCATCATCGGCATCTGGCGGCCTGGTACGGGGCAATCGGTTTTGGCGGCGTCATTCATACCGTGAATATCCGGCTGTTTGACGAAGACCTGATCTACATCATGAACCACGCCGAAGACAAAGTGTTGATGTACGACGCTGCATTCCAGCCCATCGTCGACAGGCTGAAGCCGCACTTAAAAACAGTAGAACACTACATCGTTTTTGACGACGCTTCGAGTTATGGCGCTTTGCTGGCGGCGCAGGATGGCAATTATGAATGGGCCACCGGTGACGAACGCGATCCGTGCATGCTGTGCTATACCAGCGGCACTACAGGCAATCCGAAAGGCGTGCTCTATCAACACCGATCAACGATGTTGCATGCGATGGCTGAAATTGCACCGTCGGTTTTCGATCTGAGCCCTCAGGCCACGCTCCTTCCGATCGTGCCCATGTTCCATGCCGCAAGCTGGGGATTGCCCTTTGCCGGGGCGGCTGCCGGCGTCAAATTCGTATTCTCGACAACCAATGAAGCCCCGATCCTTCATAAATTGATGCTGGACGAAGGTGTCACGCATAGCGCAGGCGTTCCAACTGTTTGGTTGGCCATGTTCGGCCATCTGGATGCTGAGGCGGCCGCTGGACGTTCCGCCTCCCTTGGCAAGCTGAGATTGGTCACCATCGGTGGTTCTGCTGCACCACGTGCGATGATCGAACGCCTGATGAAGTCCGGCGTGCGCGTGAGCCACGCATGGGGCATGACCGAAACGTCGCCGATCGGCACAATGGGCTCGCCAACGCCCAATTGGGACGAGTTGACGCTCGACGAGCAGATTGATGTCGTGTGCAAGCAGGGCAGGGTGCCCTTTGGCGTGGAATTGCGCGTGATCGACAAGGACGGAAATGTTGCTCCGCGTGATGGCGTGACGTCGGGCGCGCTGCAAATACGGGGTCCATGGGTCATCAAGCGCTACTTCAAGGCTGAGGAAGATGCTGTCGATCCGGATCAATGGTTTGATACGGGCGATGTTTCGGTCCTTCACCCCGATGGCACCATGCAAATCACCGACCGCGTCAAGGATGTCATCAAGTCAGGCGGTGAATGGATCAGTTCGGTCGAACTTGAAAATATCGCCGTCGGGTGCCCGGGTATTGCCGAGGCTGGCGCGATTGGTGTGCCGCATCCCAAATGGGATGAGCGTCCGGTGTTGGTCGCCGTTAAAAAACCCGGGGCCGAGGTAGATGAGGAGATGGTGAAATCCTATCTGGCCGAACGGATCGTGAAATGGTGGATGCCCGACCGCGTTTTGTTCGTCGATGAATTACCACACACAGGAACAGGCAAAATTCAAAAAGTTGCCTTGCGCCAGCAATTCAAAGATTTTGTGTTGGAGGGTTAAGCATGACCGACAGCTATATCGATCCGACACGCGAGGCATTCGACCTGTTCAAGCAACTGCCACGCGATGAGCCCATCAATATGCTCAATCTGCTGCGCTTTAATGAAAATGCCGCCTATCCCGAAGATCACCCGAATGCTGGGCAGGGTTGGAGTGGCGCGCGGGCCTATGAAGAATATGGAAAAACGAGCGGCCCTATTTTCCAGCGCGTAGGCGGAAAGATAATCTGGCGTGGCAAAATGGAAGTCATGGTAACCGGGCCGCAGGAAAACCAGTGGGACTCCGCGTTTATTGCTTACTATCCCAATAGCGCAGCGTTTCTGGAAATGGTGACCGACCCCGACTATCGCAAAGCCGTCGTAAACCGTCAGGCTGCTGTACAGACCAGTCGTCTAATTCGTTTTAAGCCGCTCGAAGGCGACGATACGACCTTCGGTTAAAAGAGGTTGAGTTGTCCGCTCACATTGGGCGGCACAAACAAGTCGCTGCGCACAGACCATTTAGATGACCCCAATCCGTGTCTGCCTTTGGCGATACGCATCCGCGCCCGGATCAATTCCGCCCAAGAACCCGATCCGCGCATGCGGCTGAAAAAAGCGGGATCGTTGTCTTTGCCTCCGCGTAAGTCACGGATGATGTTCATGACCTTTGATGCACGATCCGGGAAATGGGAGTCGAGCCATTCTCGGAACAGCGGAGCCACTTCGTGTGGCAACCGTATTGGTATCCACGATACGCTTTGTGCGCCATATTCCGCAGCAGCCGCTACGAGCGCTTCGATCTCGGTGTCGGTAATCCCCGGAATTATTGGCGCTATGTTGATGTGAACATATATACCTGCATCCGCGAGCAGCCGCACTGCCTCCAACCGCTTTTGCGGAGTCGATGCCCTGGGCTCCAATATTCGGGCCAGTTTCCCGTCCAGGGTTGTGACAGATAACGCAACGCCAGTCAGATTGTCTTTCGCCAAATCGGCAAGAAGCGGTATGTCCTCCACAACCTTGGCTGATTTTGTGGTTATCACAATCGGATGCCGTGTTTCGACCATGACCTCCAATATCTGGCGCGTGATCCGGTATGTCCGTTCGATGGGCTGGTACGGATCAGTATTTGTCCCGATAGCAATAGGGGCAGGGCGGTAGCCTTTTTTGGCGAGTGTCTTGCGCAGTAAAGTCGCCGCTTGTGGCTTTGCAAACAGCCGGCTTTCAAAATCCAGGCCTGGCGACAGATCGTGAAATGCATGGCTCGGCCGCGCGTAGCAGTAGATGCATCCATGCTCGCATCCACGATAGGCGTTCACCGAACGATCAAAGGGTATATCCGGCGATGCGTTAAAGCTGAGAATGGATTTGGGATGCTCTTCGGTAACCGTGGTGCGTAAACGCGTAGCGCCACCGTCCTGCCACTCCCGTTCATCGAGCCAATCACCGTCCAGTTGTCGTTCCGGCAAGTTGAATCTTACGGGAACCCGATTTTCACCGGCACCTCTGCCGGACACAGGACTGGAAGATACAGGCTTCGACATTCCGCCTGAATGACACAATATGTGGAACAAAGGAAGAACAAAAGCGCGCGAGTCCTTAAACTTCGCGTAATCTCGGCATTAACTCCACAAAATTGCAGGGCCGGTGGCGGCTATCCAGTTGGTGCACCAAAATCTGGTCCCAGCCATCTTTCACCGCACCATTGGAGCCAGGAAGTGCGAAGATGTAGGTGCCGCGTGCCAAGACCGCACAGGCCCGCGATTGAACTGTAGACGTTCCGATCGATGCGAAACTGAGCCAGCGGAAAAGTTCCCCAAAACCCGGGATATCTTTCGACTTCACGCGATCCAGCGCTTCCGGCGTGACATCCCGTCCGGTAAGTCCGGTTCCGCCAGTGGAGATGACAGCGTCGATGCGGTCATCATCAATCCAGTTGTGCAAACGCGCGGTAATCAATGCGACATCATCGCGCAGGATCGCACGCTCCACAATCTTATGTCCAGCGGCGGTAATGCGGCCGGCCAATATGTTCCCGCTTGTATCGTCTTCTGTTGTGCGGGTGTCCGATACCGTCAACAAAGCAATGTTGACCGGTTTGAAAAGCCGGTTTTCATCGAGAGGCAATGGAACCTCCCGTCATGCGCCGAGCCAAAACATTGCCATTACCATCCGGGAAATTGGGCCAGAGATATTGGGCCAGGCCTTTGAGGCTTCCTGACGCCTTGTTTTCGCGCATTTCGTAGATCCAGTAATTGCGCAAGATTATCGACACATAACCGCGCGTTTCCCAATAAGGGATGGATTCTACGAACAGCAGCGGATCGCCATTGTCACGTATTTCCATATTCCAACGGGTAAGCGGCGTAGGCCCCGCATTATACGCGGCGATCACCTTGGGTAGCAAACCGCCTGTCGAGGGCATGTCACGCAGTTTTTCGAGATAGGATTGCCCATATTCCAGATTGACCGAAGGACGGTCGAGTTCTGACGCAATAAAGCTATTGCCGCGCGCGCGGGCAATATCTTGCGCTGTTCCGGGACGCACTTGCATCAATCCTCGCGCACCTGCCGGGCTAACGACATCGGTCCGGAACGTTGATTCCTGAAGAGCATGGGCATAGACCAGCGACGGGGTTACCCGCCAGCCACCTGTAGGCTCCCAATTGGGCATGGGATAGCGCGCCATGGCATTGCTTTGGTCGCGCGACGGGCCGTAATGACCCATCCAATATTGGGTCGACGCGAGATTGAGGGAACCAGCCAGTTGCGCAAGATTGGCATGTTGGCGCGCATCACCGATTTTCGCCTGATGCCGAAGGGCCTCGTCCGCCAACTTGGTTTGGCCGACTTCGGTAAGTGCCACAGCTAGGACTGCATTTTCCTGATCCTTGAGGGCATTCCAGTCAAGTTTGGAAATCTTCGCTGCTTTCTTGGCGATCGGTTCCATCCCGAGGGACTCACTGGCAAGAAGGCCGTAAAATGTTTCTGGCAATTTGGCGGCATATTGCATGCGCGGCTGAACCTGTTGTGGTTGTTTCGCCGCCATGGCCGCCCGCGCACTCCAAAACAGTCCAGCAGCCTTCAGGTCATCATTCGAAGCAAGCCGGGCCACGCTGTCAAAAGCTTCAAAGGCCGCGGCATAATCTTTGAGCCGCCAGGATGCCAGGCCATATGCCCATGACGCTTGCGTCGCCCACTCACCTCCTGCGGCGCGCGCGACACCGGCAAGGCGTTTGGCCGACAGGTCATCATTTTCGATATAATATGACCACGCCACGCGGTAGCGCAATTCGGTTAGCGCATCGGTCGTGAGATCGTTGGCCTTGCTTTCCAAGAGCCGTTCGGCAGATGCAGGATCGTCATTTTTAATGAAGACCTGAAATTCACTGCGCAAAGAATCGCTCGCTGCATTCGCGGGAAGATCACGTTTAGGCGCTCCACCGAGCCACGAAAAACGGCGAATTCCGGGGCGATCCGGCAAGGCATCGGCTCCACGCTTTTTCGCCATTGCAGCAAGTTGTTCGGCCTGCGGTAAATAAGGTGCGCTTTGCAATAGTGCCTGCAACCGTTCGGCGTCGACCTTCGGACTGTTGGGAGCCAGATAATATTCAGCCCGTGCCATTGCGGCCATGGGGCCTTGCGGCGCTTTATCGATCAGCTTTTCGGCCTCGTCCCATTTCTGGGCTTTGATCGCTTGATATATGGCGGTGAAGGCTTGTTTCTCGCCGCTGTCCAAAACGGTTGGGGCTGGCTGTGCGGAAACGATCGCACGAAAGCCTTCGCTCGTATTCGCCTGAGCAGCGGATAAGGGAATTAGCGTCGTTGCAAAAATTGCCAGTCGGATCTTGTTCACACTTGGGACCTTTTTGCGAACATCTGCAAATCCCGCCACGCCTGCGCTTTCAAGGCAGGTCTTGCGATAAGGGTCCGCGGATGAAATGTCGTCAGTACCGGCAAGGTGATGCCGCCATGGTTAATATTCCCTAAATTTTGCCGTGCTTTCATCAGTTCTTCGCCGAGAAGAGCATAACTTGCCGTTGAACCGAGCAGGATGACCGACTTTGGTCTTACAAGCAGAAGCTGATGCAGCATGAACTTGGCCAGACCCGCAAATTCGGTTTCCGGAATTTCACCGGTCGATGGTCGCGTCGTCGCCAAAGTGGCCCAATGGCATTTATCGATATCCACGCCGATGGCATGCATCATACGCCGCAGCAGTTGCCCGTTGGCGCCGTCCAGCAGCGAGCCTAAATCCAAATCATCCGGATCTGGTATATCGGACACAATCATCACATCCGGGTGGGACGGACCAACGGACGGCAGGTATCTGGAACCGAAACTGTTGCCCGGCAGTGGAGCGCCGGAAATAACCATTTGTCGCACGCCTTCGGTATCGTTCGGCCATTCGATAGCCGGTTCGCTTGGGGCAGCTTTTGCGACAACTTGAGTGGCCTGCGCCTGGGGCTGCTGGTTGGCAACAGATTCGTTGCGTACGCCGACCTCCAGCCAGTTAACCGGCAATTCGTCTACCGCACTGTCTACACCCGCTAGTTTCCACCACCCATTAAGCGATTCAACCATGCGGGATGCGTTAAATCGCCCCTGTTGATCCATATTTCCCTTCAGTCACCGGTTGACGGCGGGGTCAATTGCTTGGCATGGCAATATTCCACAAGCTGTTCGGTAATCAGGATGGCCTGAATAGATGATGGGGTAAAGGAAAAAGGCGATGAGTGAACGGGAATCGATGCCTTATGACGTGGTCATAGTCGGGGCAGGACCAGCGGGTCTTTCCGCAGCGATCAGGATCAAGCAGAAATCCCCCGATACCAGCGTTTGCATCCTTGAAAAAGGTTCCGAAGTCGGTGCCCATATCCTTTCAGGTGCCGTCATTGATCCCAAGGCTTTGGACGAGCTTATTCCGGATTGGCGTGATCAGGGCTGTCCTCTGGCCGAAGTGCCGGTGAACGATAACCAGCATTGGGTGATGACCAAAACGGGCAAGTTCAATGTGCCGCATTTCCTGACTCCGGGGTTCATGCATAACAAAGGAACCTATACCGGATCACTCGGCAACCTGTGCCGTTGGCTTGCAGGACAGGCCGAGAATATGGGCGTGGAAATCTTCCCGGGATTTTCGGCCGCCGAGATTCTCTACAATGACGATGGGTCGGTTAAGGGCGTGGCTACTGGCGACATGGGCATTGCCCGTGATGGAAGCCACAAGACCGATTATATGCCCGGCATGGAACTGCACGCGAAATATACATTTTTTGCCGAAGGTGTGCGGGGGCATCTGACAAAGCAACTGAAGCCAAAATTTGCGCTTGATGCCAATTCGGAGCCGCAGGTTTACGGCATTGGGATCAAGGAATTGTGGGACATCCCGCCCGAGCAGCACCATGCGGGCCGCGTTATTCACAGCCAGGGCTGGCCCCTGAGCGACGCCAATGGCGGAGCGTTTCTATATCATCAGGCGAATAATCAGGTCGCATTGGGCTTTGTTGTCTGGCTGAATTATTCCAATCCCTATCTGTCGCCGTTCGAAGAACTGCAACGCTGGAAAACCCATCCCGAAATCAAGAAGATCCTGACGGGGGGTAAGCGTGTTTCCTACGGCGCACGCGCAATCAGCGACGGCGGCTTTCAGTCAGTACCAAAGCTGACATTCCCGGGCGGCGCATTGATCGGATGCACCGCGGGGTTCCTGAACGTGCCCCGCATTAAGGGCACGCATACCTCAATGAAATCCGGTATGCTGGCGGCTGATGCTGCGATAGAGGCATTGTCGGCAGGACGGGAGCATGACGAGCTCATTGCCTATCAGAGCGGTTATGAAAATAGCTGGATCTACAAGGAATTGAGCATCGTCCGTAACGTCCTCCCGCTGGTGGAAAAATATGGCAATTTCTGGGGAACGATGTTGTCGGGCATGAATATGTGGCTCGAGAATTTCGGCATCAAAATGCCGTTTACGATGAAGCATCATCCGGATCACAAGGCGCTGAAAAAGAAGACTGCGGCGACACCGATTGAATACCCCAAGCCCGATGGCGTATTCAGTTTTGACCGTCTCTCGTCCGTGTTCCTGTCGAACACCAACCATGCTGAAGATCAGCCGGTGCACTTGCAGGTCAAAAATCTCGAACTGCAAAAGAGCAGCGAATTTGACGAATTTGCAGGACCTTCAACACGTTATTGCCCCGCGGGCGTTTATGAGTGGATCGAAGAAGCCGGAAAAGAACCGCGCTACCAGATCAATTCACAAAACTGCGTCCATTGCAAAACCTGCGACATCAAAGACCCGAACCAGAATATCAATTGGGTATCTCCGGAGGGTGGCGGTGGGCCAAATTATCCAAATATGTAAATCTTCGCTGGGCGTCGCAATATTGGCTTTGCCAATCGGCGCCCAGGCGAAAACCGAAAGTTTCGCCGACCAATATGTCGCGGCGCGTGTTGCTGAAATCGGGGAGCAGGATCGCCTTGCGGTGCAGGGCTATCTGAAGCTTCAGGCGCGAATTCCCGAAAGCGATATTCTTGCAGACCGACTGTTTGACGCCTCTATTCGTGCAGGTGATATGCCGGCGGCAGTCCGTGCGGCGCGAGCGCGGTCGCTGGCCAAACAAGGGACAGCAGAAACCGCACTCTTGTTATCTGCCGATGCGTGGCGGCAACGTAATTATGACATGGCGGATTTGGCAGCCGATGAGTTGGCTTCGCGCGGAAGTCTGGCTTTCATGTCGCCCGTATTGAAGCAATGGGTCTTGATCCGCCGGGGTGATGCTCCGGAATTTGCCGAAGTCGACCCTGCGGTAAATGGCGTTCTTGCCTATTATACAACCGATCAGCGTATTTATTTCGACCTGGCAACTGGTCGATTGGCGAAAGCAAAGCTGGGATTGCGGTCAATCGCGTCCCAGTCGGGCGATTATGTCCGCAACGTCCTCATGGCGGGTGCAGAGAGCCTGTCAGGGCCCAAGGGTGATCCTGCCTTCGCACAAGCTCTGATGCGCGCGGCCGCTGGATCTTCTGCAATGACTCCCTCTGCGGCCAAAACAGGGGCGTCACTGTCGCCAGACATTGGCCTGGCTGCATTCTATGCCCGCATATCCGCAGCTCTGGCCGAACAGAACCAGCCAGAAGAAGGGCTTGTGCTGGCCCGGATCGCGACGTGGCTGGCCCCGGATCGTGTGGAAATGAAATTGGCCCTGACCAATGCCTTGCATGCCAATGGATTGTTGTCTGAAGCATTGCAGTTGCTCGCGACGGTTCCGGTCGAATCGCCTCTGTATTTTTCAGCGTTTGAAAAGCGCGTCGATTACTTGATCGGTGCGGGCCAGGTCGAAAATGCTCTCAGCCTGACCAAATCGGAAATGGATCGGAACCCGAAATCGGTTGCCACACAATTGCTGCGCGCGCGCGCGTTGCAGGCACATGGAAGCACGGCGGAGGTCGTTTCGATTTATAGGTCGATGACGCAGTCCGATGATTTTGCCGCGTTACCACCACGTCAACAAGCCAGTTACCGGCTGCTGCTCGCCTCTGCATTGGATCAGGCAAATGATTGGCCTGCAGCGAAAGTTGAACTGGAAAAGCTTCTGATTGCCGACCCCAATAATGCGCAAGGGTTGAATTATCTGGGGTATGCCTTGCTGGAACGTGGCGGCGACAAGGCAAAGGCCTTTACGCTGGTGAAGCGCGCCTATGAAATCAATCCGGATTCGAGCGCAATTATCGATTCGCTTGGTTGGGCCTATTATCTTCAGGGAAATACAGCACTGGCACTTCCTCTGCTCGAAAAGGCGGCAAAAGCGGCAGGACCGGACATTGCGATCAATGAACATCTCGGGGATGTCTATTGGGCGGTCGGCCGTCGCCGCGACGCCCGCTATGCGTGGCGGATTGCAAGCTACGGCACGGAAGGTGAAACGGCGGAACGGTTGTTGCGCAAAATCGACATCGGATTGAACGGACGCAAGCCATAATGGCCGCTGCCCATGCGACAGCATATGCCAAAATAAATTTGGCGCTACATGTCCGCAAGCGGCGTGCCGATGGCTATCATGAACTGGAAACGGTTTTTGCATTTCTGGATCAGGGCGACTCCCTTTGGATGGAGCCGGCAGAGCAGTTCTCGCTGCAGCTGGATGGGCCATTTGGACGCAATCTGGCCGACGAAGATTATGAGACTAATCTGATCTACCGTGCGGCGAAGCTGCATCGCAATGGAGTAGTGCCGCCTGTGGCCTTCCGGTTGGACAAAAGGCTGCCCATTGCCGCTGGGTTAGGCGGAGGCTCAGCGGATGCCGCCGCGGCACTCAGGCTTTTGAACGTCAAGTGTGAAGCACCACTAAGCGCAGATGCGTTGCATGCGATCGCCGCCCAATTAGGGGCAGATGTTCCTGCCTGTATCGACAGTCTTCCTGCCGTTGGCCGCGGAACAGGCACACGACTTGAACCAATCGAAAACGACGTCAGCGGACTGCACTGCCTGCTCGTAAATCCGAATATCGCCATACCTACCGGACCGGTGTTCAAGGCCTGGGACGGAGTCGACCGCGGACCGATGCCGGAGGGTTCAGCGCGATCCATAATGCAGGATGGACGGAACGATCTTGAGCCGATGGCGTTGAAAATCTGTCCGCAAATCGGAAATATCTTGCACGAACTTCGAGAAGCGAACCCGCTTGTCGCGCGTATGTCGGGATCGGGCGCGACCTGCTTCTCGCTATTTGATGATGCCGAAGCCCTTCAGCGTTCCGCTGCTGAAGTTGCGGCGCGACATCCCGACTGGTGGACGATGACAGGGCGTTTGCGGTGAACGATCTGCCTTTTCGTATATTGGGTCAGCCCGAGCGCAACGGACTTCTAATTATCGGGGACCACGCGTCCAACCATGTCCCGCACGACGTCGAACTCGGAATTGCGGCGTCGGAGCTAAGACGACATATAGCGTGGGACATCGGCGTTGCCGAAGTGGCAGAGCTTATCGTTTCCCATTACCCGAGCGCCGCATTCCTGGGGAATGTGTCGCGCTTGGTCACGGACCTGAACCGATATCCGACTGATGCCGATGTCGTTCCTATGCAAAGCGATGGTCTTGTCATCCCAGGCAATGACTTGTCGCCCGGGGATAGAGAAGAGCGGATTACGCGGCATTTTTCGCCTTATCATGATCGACTGTCATCAATTTTACAGGAACAGCGTCCGGCGCTGATATTGTCGCTACACAGCTTTACGCCGTCTTTGGCGAGCCGTCCCGAGGAGTTCCGGCCTTGGGAGATCGGGGTATTGTATAATGAAGCGGAAGTGCCATCCAAACACGCCATCGCATTTCTGGACGAGGCAGGCATCTGTGTCGGTGACCAGTTGCCTTATTCGGGCAAGTTATTGAATGCGACGATGAACCGGCATGCGGAGGCCAATGGGATTCCCTATGTCGGCATCGAACTGCGCCAGAACGAGGTGGACCACCCGGAAGGGCAGGAAAGATTCGCACGCGTTCTGATCGAAATGTGCCATTATGTTTCAGAAAAGCTTGGCTTAGGGCTTCAAAAGACATAGAGGCGCGGCTGTATCAGGAGTTCAAAATGCCGCACCAATTTGACAAATCGAAATTGCCCAGCCGTCATGTCTCGGTAGGGCCAGAGCGCGCGCCGCACCGCAGCTATTATTATGCCATGGGTCTGACCGCGGAGGAAATCGCGCGTCCTTTCGTGGGCGTCGTTTCTGCAGGCAATGATAGCGCACCATGCAACACCACACTTGATGCGCAGGCGGATATCGCCCGCAAAGGCGTAGAGCAGGGCGGCGGCATGCCGCGCCGGTTCAATACGATCACGGTCACCGACGGTATCGCGATGGGGCATCAAGGGATGAAATCGTCCTTGATCAGCCGTGAAGTAATCGCAGACTCGGTCGAGCTTTCCGTACGCGGTCATTGCTACGACGCTTTGGTAGGTTTTGCCGGATGTGACAAATCTCTGCCTGGCATGATGATGGCGATGTTGCGGCTGAACGTGCCATCTATCTTTGTCTATGGTGGCTCCATCCTTCCCGGTCGTTACCGGGACAAGGACGTCACAGTGAAAGACGTTTTCGAAGTTGTCGGGAAATATGCAGCCGGCGCTTGCCCCTTATCCGAGGTGGAGGAACTGGAGCGTGTTGCCTGTCCGGGTCATGGCGCATGTGGAGGACAGTATACAGCCAACACAATGGCCTGCGTCGGCGAGGCGATTGGCCTTTCGCTGCCCAATAGCAATATGGCCCCCGCACCTTACTCAACCCGCGACCAAATTGCCCATGCCGCTGGCGTGCAGGTTATGGACTTGCTCGCAAAAAACATCCGGCCGCGCGACATCTGTACACGGGAAGCATTCATAAATGCAGCGCGCATTGTCGCGGCGACGGGTGGTTCGACAAATGGTGCTCTTCATCTGCCTGCTATGGCGCATGAAGCTGGCATCGCATTTGACTTGTTCGATGTAGCCGAGATCTTCAAGACCACGCCCTATATGGCCGACCTGCAACCGGGCGGCCAGTTTGTCGCGCGTGATATGTACGATGCAGGCGGCGTGTATATGCTGATGAAATCGTTGCTTGATGAAGGGTTGCTGCACGGCGAGTGCATGACGGTGACCGGCAAGACGTTGGGCGAAAACATCGCCGAGATTACGTGGAACCCGAACCAGAAGGTGATCTACCCCGCCAATGCTCCTATCACGCCAACCGGCGGAGTTGTAGGTCTGCGTGGATCGTTGGCACCTGAAGGTGCGATTGTGAAGGTCGCAGGGATGGAGCGTCTTAAATTCACCGGGCCCGCGCAGGTTTTCGATTGCGAGGAAGATTGCTTTGCAGCCGTCGAAGCACGCCAGATTCGAGAAGGCTCCGTCATCGTGATCCGTTACGAAGGACCGAAGGGAGGCCCGGGCATGCGCGAGATGCTGTCGACGACAGCTGCACTCTACGGGCAGGGCATGGGTGAAAAAGTAGCCCTGATCACCGATGGCCGTTTTTCGGGCGCTACCCGTGGCTTCTGCATCGGCCATGTTGGGCCTGAAGCCGCGGACTGTGGTCCCATTGCCCTTATTGAAGATGGCGATGAAATCGTGATCGATGCAGATTTGGGTATCATTGATCTGAACGTTGCGTCTGAGATTCTCGACGAACGCCGCAAAAACTGGAAGCCACGGTCGACAGACTACGCATCCGGCGCTTTGTGGCGCTATGCCCAGAATGTTGGCCCTGCGTATCAGGGTGCCGTGACACATCCGGGCGGCAGTGCAGAGACCCATGTTTATGCGGACATTTAAGGCGGCACTATTCCTGGCCGTGGCCCTTACACTCGCCGCCTGCAACGGGGGGGATGATCTTAGTCAGGCCGAACGCGAAGCTGCGGAGCAAGCCGCCCAAGCCGGTAAGGTCGAATGCGCGCTTGCCGGATCGGATTCGTTCGAGCGTGTATGCACGACCGAGCAGATTGTGAGCGATGAAGGCAAGATACTCGTTATCCGACATCCGGACGGTGGTTTCCGCCGTTTCGATATTTTGACCGATGGCCGGGGCCTCGCCCCAGCGGATGGGTTTGATGAGACACGTATTACGCTGCTGGACAGCGGGATGATCGAGGTGCGCTCTGGCGACGACAAATACCGGCTTCCTGCACAGATAAAGGGAACTGAAGCCGGTCAGGATAAAGACGCAGGTTGATTGCCCGCGGCTTCACGGGCATGGGGCGCTATGACCGTTAGCGAAGAAATTATCAGAGTAGCCGCACGCGGCGATGGCGTCACCGCCGATGGCCGCTATGTCGCGCATGCCGCACCGGGCGATATACTCGATCCCAAGGGTGGATTGATCCATGGGCCACATCACGCCACGCCGCCGTGCCAGCATTTTCCTTTATGCGGTGGATGCCAATTGCAGCATCTTGACGAAGAAAGTCTGCGGACATTTATCGCCGATAGGGTCACGCATGCGCTCGCCACGCAACAGGTCGAAATCGGCGAAATCATGCCGGTACATCTGTCGCCACCATCGACGCGGCGTCGCGTTGCTGTGCGGTCGGCATGGGCAGGAAAACAGCTGCAACTCGGATTCAGTACGGAAAAAAGTCATCGTATCATTGACTTGCGCCAGTGTGACGTCATGGCGCCGCAGTTGTTTGCGCTGCTCAAGCCACTGCGGGAATTGCTTGCCCCCAGGCTGAACCGTGCGCGGCAAGTCCAGATCAAATTGGCCATGGTTGATCAGGGTATCGATGTGCTTATCGAAAACTGGATCGCAAATGACCTTGATACCCACGAGGCGCTTTCAGAATTTGCTAAAGCAAACGGTCTTGCACGCGTGTCGCTCGACGAAGGTTATGGACCGGTGCCTTTCTGGGAACCCGAACCAGTTACCGTTACTTTAGGCGGCGTCGCCGTTTCCTATCCACCTTATGGCTTTCTGCAAGCGACGCCGGATGGAGAAGCGGCACTGATTGCGGCGGTTCATCAGGTTGTCGGTGCAAAGAACATCATCGCGGATCTGTTTGCCGGCTTGGGTACATTTGCGCTTTCATTCGATGTCCGCCGAAAAATTTATGCAGGTGAAGCTGATCGCGAAGCTATTGCGGGTTTGAAGGCAGCAGCGGGTCGGGCAGGGAGATCGGTATTCGCCGAACACCGCGATCTGTTCCGAAGACCGTTGAGCCATGAGGAGTTGAACAAATTCGAGGCCGTAATCCTCGATCCCCCGCGTGCGGGTGCCAAAGAGCAGATTGCACAATTAGCGACCTCAAAGGTTCCTGACATAGCTTATGTGAGCTGCAATCCTGCGAGCTTTGCACGCGATGCCAAAACCTTGGTATCTGCCGGATATAGGTTGCAGCGGATTTGGCCCGTGGGACAATTCCGCTGGTCAACCCATATCGAGCTTGTTGGCCATTTCAGCCGGTCATCCTGACTTAGTGTAGCAGCACAGACATTGATGCATGTGTCACCAGCATCATCAGCGCCAAAGTAGACAACACAAATAGCAGGAACCGCACGACAACGCGGTTGACCAATATCTGCACCAGACTGTGCGCGACGCGTAAGCCGACATAAGCCCAGGCGATGGTTGCGTTCAGGCCGTCACCCTGTCCTATGATCGCAAGGACAATCGATACAGCGTAGAAGACCGTCGGGGCTTCGTGAAGATGGTTGTAGTTGTCGGCTACCCAAGATGCCTTGACCTCGCCCTTTGCGGTCAAATCGCTCCGAAGGCCACCACCTGTCGACCCGACCATGTTCACGCCGTCGATACCTGCGCGGTTCATGGCAGGGATCCGCGTCGCGTACATCCATATCCAGACAATCATCGTCCATGCGGCCAGCGTGACCACTGGTCCCAATATTGCACTTGTCATTTTTCTTCCCCCCTAAATGGTTGCGAGTACAGCGTGCACAGCCAGGAACAGCAGGCACAATGTTGATGCCAAAAAGATCGCAAAACGGACCATCACCTTGTTGACCGTCGATTGATAAACGGAATGGATGATGCGCAAGATCACATAAGCCCATGCCATGATCACGGTTACGGTTGTTGCAGTGCCCGTCAAAAACAAGATGAAAACAGTCGGGTAAAATATCGTCGGCTGTTCCATCAAATGTGCATAGTTATGCGACTTCCATGCCGCCGACGGGGGAAGCTTTGGATCAATATCCTGACCGCGGAGCCCGGGCGCCACGGGCTCTTTATTGCCCAGCTTCGCCGCAGCGCTGAAACGCGCATAGCCGAGCCAGAACAACATGATCAGCGACCATAGAACCAGCACCGCAGCCGGTGTTAATATCGACATATCCATAGTTTCCCCTCCTCAATTACGAACATTGAGGAGGCTGCGTCACAGCCATTCAATTGTCAATTGCAACCTATTTTTTAGATGCCCGAGCTTGGCGGTTTGTAAGGCCGACATCATTGGCAGCCGACCTGGAATAAAGAGTTGCCATAGGCTCATCTTCAACCACCACGGTTTCGGTTTCTCCAAAACCGTTGAATTCGGTGCGCATGGCACAACCATAAGCGCCCAACATGCCTACCTCGATATAGTCGCCTGCCTGAATGTCATCCGGCAGCACAAAGGGTCCTGCCATATGGTCCATATCGTCGCAGGTTGGGCCATAGAAGCTGAACTCTGCCATTTGCGTGCCGATCGACGTATCCGAACGCTGTAACTGGACAGGGAAGCGCCAGCCGACATGCGCGGCGTCGAACAGCGAGCCGTAAGCGCCGTCATTGATGTAAAGCTCGCTTCCGCGACGCTTTTCGACCCGCACCAACAAGGAGGCATATTCGGCGCATAAAGCCCGACCTGGTTCACACCATAGTTCAGCCGAGTAACTGATGGGAAGGTCTTCAAATGCGTCGTGGATGACGTCGAAATAGGATTCAAGCGGCGGAGGCTCCATACCCGGATAAACCGAGGGGAAACCGCCGCCCACGTCGACGATATCGACAGTTACGGATGCCTGTACAATTGCCGCGCGCACATGCTCCATCGCCTCGGAAAAAGCCGCTGGGGTCATGGCTTGGCTACCAACGTGGAAGCAAATGCCGAGCGCATCCGCCACCTGACGGGTTGCGACCAGCAGGTCAGCGACTTCCGACGGATCAGCGCCAAATTTGGAAGCAAGGCTCAGTTTGGCGTGCTCGGACGAAACACGGATACGAACGCACAATTCCAAGTCCGTCGCACCGTTGGTGGCCCGAACGATCTTTTCGAGTTCGTCATGGCTGTCGAGGCTGAACGTCCGAACGCCGTGGTTGTGGTACGCCTGCGCAATGGCACGCTCCGACTTCACGGGATGCATGAAGCAGAGTTTCGCATCGGGCAGGAATTTGTTCACCAAGCGAACTTCGCCCAGCGAAGCGACATCAAAATGGGTGATGCCGGCATTCCACAGCAACTCAAGGAGCGCAGGTGAAGGATTGGCCTTTACCGCATAGAGCGACTTCCCCTGAAACTTCTCAACGAAGAAACGGGCAGCGCGCGTTGCGGCGTTCGGGCGAAGGAGCGTGATTGGTTCGTCCGGGCGAAGGGCGCGGACTACAGCAAGTGCGTCAGTGTTCTCGTACAACTCAAGGGACCCCCAAAAAATAAACGGAAACAACAAGGCTGCCTTGCGGTTATTGGAAGTCCCCCTGGGGCAGCGGATGAGCGCATTATGAAAAACAGGGGGGGTTGTAAAGCGATTCGTGTAGTTTTTTAGCTGAGCCGGTCCCGGAACTCGGTCCAATCGAATTGCTTGATGCATTTCAGCTCGTCTGTCGCGCTGTTCCAGAGCCAGATAGAGGGCAAAGGTACGCCGTTGAAGGTGTTTGTCTTGACCATGGAATAATGCGCCTGATCGAGGAAGGCGAACCGGGCACCGGGCTCAGCCGATACTGGCAATCGGTAATCGCCGATGATATCGCCTGCCAAACAGGATGGACCGCCAAGGCGGATAGCAGGGCCATCATCCCGTTCGCCAAGCATGGCGGGCCGATAGGGTGCCTCAATGACATCGGGCATGTGGCATGTGGCGCTGATGTCCGTAATGCCGACCCCGATGCCATTTTCAAACACGTCGAGCAGTTCGCCGACCAATATCCCAGCATCCAGTGCAATCGCTTCACCTGGTTCCAGATAAACGTCGAGACCGGTCTCGGCCCGAACCGACTGTAAAAAGGAGATCAGCTCTTCGCGCTGATAATCCGCACGGGTAATGTGGTGACCACCACCAAAATTGAGCCATTTGATCTGGCCGAAATAGGGGGCGATCTTGGGCTTCAGGGCATCCCATGTCCGTTTGAGCGGAACAAAATCCTGTTCGCACAGAGTGTGAAAATGCAGACCAGAAACACCTTCGAGATGTTCCGCCCTCAACTGGCTGACTGGAAAACCGAGGCGTGATCCCGGAGAGCAGGGGTCATATTTGGCTACCTCGCCCTCGGCATGTTCGGGGTTGATCCGCAGACCGACATCGGTGCTGTGGTTCAGGAAAGAGGCAAAGCGGCGGTGCTGGTTAGGACTGTTGAAGATCACATGGTCCGAGATAGCCACGATCTCAGCCATGTCGGCTTCTTTATAGCCCGCGCAGTAGGTCGCAATTTCGCCGCGATATTTCTCGCTCGCCAAGCGTGCTTCCCACAATCCGCTGGTGCAGACACCATCAAGATATTCGCCGATTACGGGCGCGAGTTCCCACATGGAGAAAGCCTTCATGGCAGCCAGAATTTTGGCGCCTGACCGCGCTTTTACATCGGCGAGAATAGCAAGATTGCGACGTATGGCTGCCTCATCCACCACGAAGGCGGGCGAGGGGACGCGATGAAGGTCGAAATGCGCGAAAGCGCCGGGATCACCCGCTTTGGTTTCCATTAGAACTGCAAAGGTCCGTCGAGTTCCTTCACCTGCCAAGGCAAGCCATGTGCGTTTAGCATGTCCATAAAGGGATCGGGATCAAACTGTTCCATGTTCCAGACACCGGCGCCTGACCATTTACCCGTCACCAGCATCGCTGCGCCAATCATGGCGGGGACGCCTGTCGTATAGCTGACGGCCTGGTTGCCGGTTTCGGCATAGGCGTCTTCATGGTCGCAGATATTGTAGATGTAGAGCGTCTTTTCCTTGCCATCCTTGCCAAGGCCGGTCGCGATGCAACCAATATTGGTTTTGCCCTTGGTCGTTGGGCCAAGGCTGGCAGGTTCCGGCAGAACGGCTTTCAGGAACTGCAGCGGAATGATTTCCTTGCCTTCATACATCACCGGATCAATGCGCGTCATGCCCACGGCCTGAAGCACATTGAGGTGCGTGATGTAAGCATCGCCGAAGGTCATCCAGAACCGGATGCGCTTGATTTCGGGCAAATGGGTTTTCAGGCTTTCGATTTCCTCATGATACATGAGGTACATGTTTTTGGGGCCAACCGCCTCGAAATCGAAGCTCTGCTTTACCGACATGGGCGGTGTTTCGACCCAATCACCATTTTCCCAATGCCGCGCTACGGCCGTAACTTCGCGAATGTTGATTTCCGGATTGAAATTGGTGGCAAAGGCTTGCCCGTGATCACCGCCATTACAATCCAATATGTCGAGCGTGTCGATCCGGTCGAAATGATGCTTTTTCAGATAGGTGGTGAACACGCTGGTGACACCAGGGTCGAAACCGGACCCGAGCAGCGCGGTCAGGCCTGCGTCCTTAAAGCGGTCCTGATATGCCCATTGCCAATGATATTCGAACTTGGCGACATCCAGAGGTTCATAATTGGCTGTGTCCATGTAATGCACGCCAGCTGCAAGGCAGGCCTCCATGATGTTGAGGTCTTGATAAGGCAGGGCGAGGTTCACTACCAAGGCAGGCTTGATACTGTTCAGCAGCGCGGTGGTTGCCGCGATGTCATCCGCATCCAATCCATAGGTATCGATGTCAACACCAGTGCGGGCCTTTACCGAATCCGCAATCGCATCGCACTTCGATTTGGTACGGCTCGCAAGGCTGATATGGCTGAAAATTTCGGGGTTCATTGCCATCTTGTGGACAGCCACCGAACCAACGCCGCCTGCGCCAATTACCAACACCTTGCTCATTCGCCCGTTCCTTTTATCAGGGATTCGTTAGCGCACGCATATAGGGGCCTTTTATGACAGAACAAGAATTGCTCTCTCCAAATCGCAAGCCAACCCATGCGGGTGTCCAGCGTGCGATGGATAAAGTGGCTGCAATCCTGCCGCAAACGCCACTTTTGCCTCTGGAGGTCGATGGTGTAACGATATGGTGTAAAGCCGAGATGCTCCAGCCGATCGGTGCCTTCAAGATTCGCGGTGCATGGCATCGTTTGACGGATTTGACGGATGATCAGCGTCGCAAGGGCGTGGTCGGCGTTTCCAGCGGTAACCATGCGCAAGGTGTGGCTTGGGCTGCAAAGCGCCTGGGTGTTGCGGCGACCATTGTCATGCCGTCCAACGCTCCTAAAATGAAATTGGCCGCCACCCGCGCATTAGGTGCAACGGTCGTGCTTTATGACCGCGCAACCGAGTCCCGCGATGCTGTTGCATCCGAACTAATCGACCGCAATGGCGGCACATTGGTGCATGCCTTTGGCGACCCGTGGGTTATCGAAGGGCAGGGCAGCGCAGGACTGGAAATCGCCGCACAATTGCGCGCCTTAAGACTGCAGGGTCCTGACCAGATCGTTGCCTGTTGCGGTGGAGGCGGTCTTGCTGCCGGGCTTTCCTTGGCGTGCCCCGATGCCGAAATGATAATTGTAGAGCCGGAAGGCTGGGATGATATCATCCGTTCCTTGGAAGCAGGCAAGATACTAACCGTCGAGGATCTGACCTATCCAACCCAGTGCGACGCACTGCAAACGCCGCAGACATACCCGATCAACTTTGAAGTCCTTCAGCGCAGGGTTTCGAAGGGTGTATCAGTGACCACGCAAGAGGTCGCCGCCGCCATGCGTCTGGCGTTCGAAAAACTGCACCTTGTGGTCGAACCCGGGGGTGCCGTTGCGTTGGCTGCTGTTTTGGCTGGAAAGGTGCCGCTAAAACCCGTCACCGCCGTGACACTGTCCGGCGGGAATGTGGATCGCGAAACCTTTATTCAGATGATAGGCTAGGCCGCCTGCGCGACGCGCAATTCAAAGCGTTCCCAGATTTCCACCAAGGCATCGGTCAACTCGCGCATCATGGTTTCGTCATGCTGCGGCCCCGGCGTGAAACGCAACCGTTCGGTACCGCGCGGCACCGTCGGGTAATTGATCGGCTGAACATAGACGCCATATTCAGCGAGCAAGGTATCGCTGATCTTCTTTGCCTTCACCGGGTCGCCGACCATTAACGGGACGATGTGCGTGTTGCTCATCATCACAGGAAGGCCTGCATCGGCAAATAATGTTTTCAGCATGGCCGCATTAGCCTGCTGCGCGTCACGCTCTTCGCTGGATGCTTTCAGATGCTTTACGGCTGCCAGTACACCGGCAACCAAGACAGGCGAAAGCGACGTGGTGAAAATGAAGCCCGGCGCGTAGCTGCGGATGACATCGACGATTTTCTGGTCCGCGGCGATATAACCACCCATCACGCCAAAGGCCTTGCCCAATGTGCCTTCGATGATGGTAACGCGGTCCGCTACTCCATCGCGCTCGGTAATGCCGCCACCCCGTGCGCCATACATGCCAACAGCATGGACTTCGTCGCAATAGGTGAGGGCGTTATACTTGTCCGCCAAATCGCAGACAGCTTCGATAGGGGCAACGTCGCCATCCATCGAATAGACGCTTTCAAAAGCGATCAATTTGGGCGCTTCGGGATCGTCGGCGGACAACAGTTCTTCGAGATGGGCCAGATCATTATGGCGCCACACGCGCTTTTCGCATCCTGCATTGCGGATACCGGCAATCATCGATGCATGGTTGAGCTCGTCGGAATAAATGATGCAACCCGGCAAAACCTTCGCCAGGGTCGACAAGGTTGCGTCATTCGACACATAGCCCGAGGTGAACAGCAATGCGCTACCCTTGCCGTGCAGGTCGGCGAGTTCCTGTTCCAATTCGATATGGTAATGGGTGTTGCCGCCGATGTTCCGCGTGCCGCCTGATCCAGCACCGACGTCGTGCAACGCCTCTTCCATGGCGGTGATGACCTTGGGATGCTGCCCCATGCAGAGATAGTCATTGGAGCACCAGACGGTGATCGGCTTGGGACCATTATGCCCGGCAAAGCAGCGCGCATTGGGATAGGCGCCTTTATTGCGCAAAATGTCTATGAAAACGCGATAGCGGCCCTCGGCATGCAGACGGTCGATAGCTTTTTCGAAAACAGCATCATAATTCACGGAACATAACCCCGATTTGCGCTGCCGCGGCAGCATTTAGTCGCCCATAATCGCCGAAAATTCAAAAATCCAGCGCGAACGACTTGCAATAACGGTCGTTCTGATAGTCGCTATGCGAAATTATCGCTCACAGTGATTTGATCTGAGTCAAACCATAGGAATGTAATGCGGTCTGCAGATCTTCCACATCTGCCAACGGTCCTGTGGTGACGAAAACACCGTCGGAAGACTCGGCGGGCCACTCCTGTCCTTCGGTCAGATGGCATATCCGGCGCGCAATTCCGGCGGAGCCGTCCACAAAGCGCATCCGCGGGCACGCCGCGGACAGTTCGTCCTGGACCAGTGGGAAGTGGGTGCAGCCCAAAGCGGTGACATCCAACCGGTCACCGTCGGGAAGCAGCGTCAGGCCCCGCATCGCCCGGGAAAAAATGGAAGGATCCGGAGTTTCTCCCCGTAACTTGCTTTCCGCTGCATGCACCAACTCCGGTGCGGCGTGACGCAGCAAGGTCATTCCGGGCGCATGCGCCGTTTGCAATCGGTCAACATAGGCCTGCCTTATGGTTGCGGCTGTCCCCAGCAGTCCGATGACACCCGTATGGGTTGATTCTGCTGCCGGTTTGATTGCCGGAACCGTGCCGACAACCGGGACATCCAATGCAGCGCGGACGTGGGAAAGCGCAATGGTGCAGGCGGTGTTGCAGGCAATAGTGACCAATCGCGGCCGATAGCGTTCGACCAGCCGTCCCAATAGCGCTGGCACACGCGCCATGATTTCCGCTTCGCTCTTGGTGCCATAAGGTAATCCGGCATAGTCGGCAGCGTAAACAATTGGCGCAGTCGGCAGAGTTCGGCGGACCGCCTGAAGCACAGAAAGGCCGCCAATTCCGGAATCGAAAAATAATAACGGGGCGTCTGTGTCGATTGCGGGCATATAAACCTGTTATCGGCGGGCGGAGTTTAAGGCAACCCATGCTCCCTTGAGCCGGAAGAACAAAACAGCTACATAATACAGTAAGTTAGAGGATTCGGCACATGACAGCCTTTTGGCTCAATATGATATTTGCGTTGGCTTTGGGCTATGGGCTCGGCTCCATTCCGTTCGGACTCCTGCTGACCAAGGCAGCCGGTGGAGGCGATATCCGGTCCATCGGTTCGGGAAATATCGGCGCGACCAATGTGCTTCGGACGGGTCGGAAGGGGCTTGCTGCCCTCACGTTGCTTCTGGATTTGCTCAAGGGCTTTGCCGCGGTGTGGATTGCCAACCATTTTTTCCCAGGCGGCGAACTGGCTGCGGCAGCAGGCGCATTTTTTGGCCATCTCTACCCTGTTTGGCTCAAGTTCAAGGGCGGCAAGGGCGTCGCTACCTATGCGGGTATTATGTTCGGCCTGTTCTGGCAGGGAGGGGTCGTTTACGCGATCACATGGATTGGAGCATTGCTGATCTTCCGCATATCATCGGTCGGTGGATTGCTCGCTGCCTTGATGGCGCCAGTCGCGGCCGCTTATTTTGAACGCTACGACATGGTTCCCCTGCTTTGCGCGTGCACACTAATCATATTCTGGAAACATCAGGCAAATATCAGTAATTTGATCAGCGGAACAGAACCCAAGATCGGTAAAAGCAAAGACTGATTTTGTCCTATGCCGTATGGCGAAGAAACCATTGATAAACTGCGCCTGATCCGCACTCCGCATATTGGACCTGTATCGTACCGGCAGCTTATGGCCCGGTTTGGTAGTGCCCGGGCGGCGCTGGATGCGTTGCCCGATTTGGTAAAGCGGGGCGGAGGCAAGCAACTGAAAGTTGCAAGCCGTGAATCGGTCGGAACGGAGATCAGGGCGGTCGCGGCCTTGGGTGCCCGTTATCTGTTTATGGATGATGCAAACTATCCTGAGTGGTTGTTGCATATCGATAATGCTCCGCCGGTTTTGACAATCAAGGGCAGGGTCGAATTGCTGGACCATCCTTTGGTTGCGATGGTGGGGGCACGTAATGCCTCGGCGGGGGCGAGTCGTTTTGCACGGACACTTGCATTTGATCTCGGGCAGGGCGGAATAACGGTCGTTTCGGGATTGGCCCGCGGAATAGACACCGCGGCGCATATCGGATCACTCGATTCCGGGACAGTTGCCGTGATCGCAGGGGGCATGGATATATATTACCCGCCTGAGAATCGCGAATTGCAGGAGGCTATCGCCGACCGTGGACTGTTAATTGCAGAACAGCCGCCGGGCACCGAACCTCGTGCCCGGCATTTTCCATATCGTAATCGCATCATCGCCGGTTTGGCCAAAGGTACAGTCGTGGTTGAAGCTGCCCCGAAGTCTGGCTCACTCATCACGGCTCGGTTGGCAGCGGAAGCAGGGCGGGAGGTCATGGCTGTTCCAGGTTCGCCACTCGACCCCCGATCACAGGGCTGTAACCAGTTGATACGGGAAGGCGCGACCTTGGTGCAGAATGCATCCGAAATTGCAGAGCTACTGGGTCCGATTGATTCCCGCATGGCATTTCCAGCCTTGCCCTCGCAATCGATGCAGCTTTCCTTTGACGGTGAAAGTGAACCCGCACGACGGGCGGTCACGGACCTGCTGGGAATGAGCTATGTTGCTGTGGATGAACTCGTCCGTCAGTCTGGCGGAAGCCAGGCGGTGGTCCAGACCGTTTTGCTCGAACTAGAATTGTCTGGACGATTGGAACGTGGAGCGGGTGGAAAAGTGCGTTTGACAGCATGAATTTTTTGGCTTGACGGCACAGTGTTAACCCCATCAGCCTATACGCGTACGCGAGAGATTTTGGAAAAGTTCATATTATCATGCAATTAGTCATCGTTGAATCACCTGCAAAAGCCAAGACAATCGAGAAGTATCTGGGCCCCGGCTACAAGGTGCTCGCTTCCTATGGACATATTCGGGATCTGCCGCCGAAAGATGGATCGGTCGACCCGGATAACGGCTTTGAAATGCTGTGGGACAATTATGCCGACAAGGCGAAGCAGTTAAAGGCGATCACCGATGAAGCCAAAAAAGCGGATGGCCTGATACTCGCAACTGACCCTGATCGCGAAGGTGAAGCAATCAGCTGGCATGTTCAGGAAGTGTTGGCGAAGAAAAAGGCGCTGCCCAAAAATGTTGGGCGCGTGACGTTCAACGCCATTACCAAGGCGGCAGTCACCGAAGCCATGGCGCGCCCGCGCGAACTTGATATCGACCTGATCGACGCCTATCGCGCCCGACGCGCGCTTGATTATCTGGTCGGCTTCACGCTTTCACCCGTATTATGGCGAAAGTTACCCGGCGCAAAATCCGCCGGTCGTGTGCAGTCCGTTGCGCTCCGCCTTATCGTTGAACGCGACCGTGAGATCGAAGCGTTCCGTCCGCAGGAATATTGGTCTGTAAAGGCCAATATGGAGCATAAGGGCCAGAAATTCGAAGCTCGTCTGACGCGGCATAATGGCGCAAAGCTCGACAAGATGGATTTGAAAACGGAAAGCGATGCGGAAGCGGCGCGTTTGGCGGTAGAGACGGGTAACTTCCGGATCGAAACCGTCGAAACAAAGCCTGTAACCCGCAACCCGCAACCCCCATTCACGACATCCACCTTACAGCAAGAAGCTGCGCGGAAGCTTGGGTTCTCCGCAAGTCACACCATGCGAATTGCGCAGGGTCTCTACGAAGATGGCGCCATAACCTACATGCGGACCGACGGTGTGCAAATGGACGGCAGCGCCATTTCGGCGGCCCGGAAGACAATCTCCGATCGTTTCGACAGCGGCTATCTTCCAGAAAAACCACGTATTTATCAAACCAAAGCCAAAAATGCCCAGGAAGCGCACGAGGCGATCCGGCCTACCGACTTTTCGAAAGACAAGGCCGGGTCGGGGGATCATGGTCGTCTTTATGACCTGATCTACAAACGTGCGATGGCAAGCCAGATGGCGTCAGCACGCTTGGAACGCACTACCGTGGATATGCTGGACGGCACAGGGCAAACCGGACTGCGCGCGACAGGCCAGGTGATGAAATTCCCGGGATTCCTCGCTGTTTACGAAGAAGGTCTGGACGATAGCGAGGGCGAAGACAGCGCGATTTTGCCGCCGATGGCTGCTGGCGATGCGCCGGCAAAGCATGCCGTTGAAAAGACGCAGCATTTTACTCAGCCACCGCCCCGTTTCTCGGAAGCGACCTTGGTCAAGCGGTTGGAAGAACTCGGTATTGGTCGGCCGTCCACCTATGCGTCGACCATTCAGGTCCTCAAAGACCGGGCCTATGTCCGTGTCGAGAAAAACCGTTTCTTTGCAGAGGAATCGGGGCGTCTTCTTACGGCATTTCTGGAACGGTTTTTCGAACGTTATGTCGCTTATGATTATACCGCAGGGCTAGAAGACCAGCTGGACGACATCAGTGGGGGACGGGCCCAGTGGCAGGCGTTTCTGGAAACGTTCTGGCGTGATTTCAAACCCAAGACCGTCGAGGTGATGGACCAGAAGCCGTCGGATATTACCGCTGAACTCGACAAATTCCTGTCGCCCTATCTTTTTCCGGAACGCGAAGACGGCAGTGACCCTCGCTTATGTCCAAAGTGTGGCGAAGGCCGCCTCGCATTACGCGGTGGTAAGTTCGGCGCTTTTGTTGCCTGTTCCAACTATCCAGACTGCAAATATACCCGTAAATTTGCGCAACCTGGCGGTGACAATGGCGAAGATACAGGACCGGAAGTTCTGGGTGTTCACCCCGAAACCCAGTTGGAAGTTAGCCGCAAGTCAGGCCGCTTTGGCCCATATGTCGAGATGGGAGAGGGGAAAGAAGCGAAACGCTCTTCGATCCCCAAGGATGTGCCTGCCGAGGATTTTGGCCTGGAATGGGCCGTCAAATTGCTTTCGCTTCCACGCACAGTCGGGCTTCATCCTGAGAGTGGAGAGCCGGTTACGGCGTCGATCGGGCGCTATGGGCCCTATCTGGCACATGCTGGCAAATATGCACGTTTAACCTCGACAGCCGAAGTGTTCGAGACCGGCATGAACAGTGCAGTCGTCAAATTGGCAGAGGCGGCTGCGAACCCCGGGCGTGGTCGCGGTGCAGCGCGGGCTCCTTTGAAGGAACTGGGCAAGCACCCGCGTACAGAAGCTGCAATCAAGCTGATGGAAGGCCGCTTTGGTCCCTATGTCACCGACGGAACGACCAATGCGACGTTGCCCAAATCGATCGCTCCCGATGCGCTAACTTTAGAAGAAGCAGCGCAATTGATCGACGCACGGGCCGCCATGCCGTCAAAGGGCAAGCCTAAAAAGAAAGCCGCGCCGAAGAAAAAGGCACCGGCCAAAAAAGCAAAGAAAGCTGCAACCAAAGCGGAATGAATGGGAGTAGCCTAAATGCTACTCCACCCATTCCAGTCCGATATCGCGGTACAGGCTGCGGTCTTCATCCCACTTGGCATGTACTTTCACGTGCAAGTAGAGATGCACCCGCACGCCCATCAATTTGGCGAGTTCAGTACGCGCAGCTTCACCAATCGCTTTGATGCGTGTCCCGCCTTTGCCAAGCACGATGGCGCGTTGGGTCGGACGAGCCACCAATATTTGCTGGTGGATTTCCAGCGAGCCGTCGTCCCGCTCGACATATTTTTCTGTCTCGACGGCACTGGCATATGGCAACTCTTCATGGAGCTGCAGATAAAGTTGTTCACGCGTGATTTCCGATGCGATCAAGCGATCCGTGGCGTCTGAAACCTGATCCTCCGGAAAATGCCATTCGCCTTCGGGCATGGCATCGGCCAAAGCGGTTTTGAACTCGTCCAACCCATCGCCGGTGGCCGCGCTGATGAAATAGATTTGCTCAAAGGCGCAGATTTCAGTTATCTTGGAGGTGAGCGACAGGAGCTTTTCCTTCGCCGCGATATCGACCTTGTTCAGAACCAGCCATTTGCGTTCGGGACGGTCTTTCAGGCCTTCCAGAATTTTTTCGACCTTTGGCCCTGCACCGGCACGCCCGTCGACAATAAGGGCGATGAGATCGGCATCACCCGCGCCGTCCCAGGCGGCAGCCACCATCGCCCGGTCAAGACGGCGTTGGGCGGCGAAAATGCCTGGTGTGTCTACCAAAATGATCTGTGTTTCACCCTGCAGAGCGACACCCAACATGCGGGTCCGGGTGGTTTGCGCCTTGGGGCTGACAATGGCGACCTTTTGCCCGACCAACGCGTTTACGAGCGTCGATTTACCAGCATTGGGCGCGCCGATAATAGCGACATGTCCGCATCTTTTTGTCATGCGTAGGCCTCCAGAAAGGCAAGGGCAGCGGCCGTTTCAGCAGCCTGTTTGCTGTTCGCCGACGCGCTGACCGGATCGAAGCCTTTCACGGTAACAGTAATTTCAAAGCGCATGGCGTGGGGTGGGCCTTCCTTTTTTGTGATCTGGTAATCGGGTACTTTACGGCCATTGGCCGCGCACCATTCTTGTAGTGCGGATTTGGGATGCTTAGGCGCACCTTGCGCAGTTTCGATCATCGTGCCCCAAAGCCGTTCGATAAAACGGCGTGCGGCCTCCAGACCTTGATCAAGATAGAGCGCACCAATGATCGCTTCCATGGCATCGCCCAGCACATTGTCGCTCTGCTGCGCGCCATCGTCGCGCGCCTGCTTGCCGAGCCGGATATAAGTGTTGAGATTGATCTGCCGCGCAATTTCGGCGCACGTGCTGCCTGCAACAAGTGCGTTTAACCGGTGGGATAAACGGCCCTCTGCCTCATCCGGATAGCGCCGGTACAGCATTTCCGAAATGACGAGGCCCAGAATCCGGTCACCCAAAAACTCAAGGCGCTGGTAATCAGGTTGCCCTGTGCTTCCATGGGTGAGCGCACGGTTATAAAGTTCAATATCGGTCGGTTTTTCTGGCAGTAATTCGGCCAGCCAGTCGGCTTGGGACTTCTCGGTCAAAATCCCTGTCCAATCCGTTCCGGCCGCGCCGCACTGAACCATGTCCATGGCAACAGCCAACGCGAAGAGCCATCGGTCGAGAACACCGTCACAAGCGCACGTCCGACGAGATATTCCTGCGGGACGATGCCGATTGCCTTGCCGTCGGCAGGAAAGCGGCTGTCTGCGCTCCGGTCGCGGTTGTCACCCATCAGGAACAACTTGCCCTCACCAACAACAAAGGCTTCGGTATCGTCGCCGGGCAACGCATCATCCAAGTCCAATATCTCGTAGGATTTACCCTCAGGAAGCGTTTCTTTGTAACGCGGATACCGGCATTGGGTGCCGCCATTCTTTGCGGGCTCTTCAAAATCCTGGCGCCAGCACGGGAACTGTGTTCCTTCCAGCGATGCGGCCTCTTTCATATTGTCCGTGACTGGAATGACCAGATCGGCAATTCGTTCTTTCTTCACAGCCACGCCGTTTATTTCGAGCACGCCCGCGCGCATCTGGATAACGTCACCGGGCAGGCCGATGACACGTTTGATATAGTCGTCTTTCAACGATGGCGGGGCCTTGAACACAACGACATCGCCCCGTTTGGGCTCAGACGCGAAGATTCTGTCCGGGATCAGCGGCAACGAGAATGGAAGACTGTATTTCGAATAACCATAGGGCCATTTTGCCACCAGCAGATAATCCCCGATCAACAACCGGGGCTGCATGGATTCCGAGGGAATATTGAACGGCGAGACAATGAAACTGCGCAAGATAAACACAAACAGAGCGAGTTTCAGAAGAAACGTACCATATTCGCGCCATTCGGACGCTGACTTGCCGCTGATATCGGCACTATTCCCATGAACAGAAGCAGCTTCGGGTTGTTCGGTCGTTGATGTCACATAAACTCGCAAATTAACTGTCATTTTCGGACGTAAGGACTGGCCTTCTAATGCCAAGCCGCGCTATTGGCCAGTGCCGAGATTCCAACATGATTTAAGCTAGGACCGCAAATGACCGACAGCAACTGGGCGCAACTGGAAAACCACAAGGCGCCAACCCTTCTTTCTCTTTTTGAAAGTGATGCGGAACGAGTTGCCAAATTGACGGTAGAACTGGCGGGAATATATTTTGATCTGTCTAAAACCCATCTGGATGATGCCCTTCTGTCGGGCTTTTCGGCGATGGCTGAAAATGTTCAGTTAGGCGCCGCGAAAGAAGCCCTGTTCAGCGGTGCTATTGTCAATCCGACCGAAGGCCGTGCGGCAGAACATACGGCGGAACGTGGCACCGGTAACCCCGATGCCGTTGCCCATGCGCGGGAATTACACAACCGGATGCGCAGCCTGATCGATGCGATAGATGCGGGTGCGCTGGGCGAAGTTGAGCATGTTCTTCACATTGGCATCGGCGGTTCGGCGCTGGGGCCTAAACTGTTGATCGATGCTTTGGGCCGCGAAGATGCACGCTACAATGTAAAAGTCGTCTCCAACGTCGATGGCGCGGCATTGACCGAAGCTATTGCCACCATGGATCCCCATAAAACCATTGTCGCGGTCGCATCGAAGACATTCACAACAACGGAAACATTGCTCAACGCCAGCAGCGCGATGGAGTGGATGCGCAAGGGCGGCGTTGCGGACCCCTATGCCCAGTTCGTCGCGCTGACGGCCTATCCTGAAAAAGCCATCGAATGGGGCATCGACGAAAGTCGCGTTTTGCCCTTTAACGAAGCTGTTGGTGGACGCTATTCGCTGTGGTGCTCAATCGGCTTTCCCGTCGCACTTGGGCTGGGTTGGGCAGCTTACGAAGAACTGCTGGAAGGCGCAGCGGCGATGGATCGGCATTTCCGAACGGCACCGACTTTGGAAAATGCGCCGACATTAGCAGCATTTGCCGACCTCTATTATGCACAGTGCCAAGGTTGCCAGACTCGCGCTGTATTCGCCTATGATGAGCGCCTGCGTCTGCTTCCCGACTATCTCCAGCAATTGGAAATGGAATCGAACGGCAAATCCGTAACCGCGGAGGGTACTCCGCTTGGTCGTCACAGTTCACCCGTAACCTGGGGTGGCGTCGGCACCGATGCGCAGCACGCCGTTTTCCAGCTCTTGCATCAGGGCACGCATCTCATCCCTGTCGAATTTATAGCCAGCAAAACGCCCGGGCATGATTTTGATACCGCCCATCATGAAGCCTTGCTGGTCAACTGCTTTGCGCAAGGGGCGGCGCTAATGACCGGTCGCGCCTCCGACGATCTGGCCCGCAACTATGAAGGAAATCGTCCATCGACGACCTTGTTGCTCGACGATGTCACGCCGGGCACGGTGGGCGCGCTGATTGCATTTTATGAGCACCGGACTTTTGCAAATGCCGTAATGCTTGGCATCAATCCATTTGATCAATTTGGAGTGGAACTGGGCAAGCAAATTGCCAAGGATATTGGCGAAAATGGCCCAAGCGGTTTCGATCCGTCGACCACGGCGCTTATCGAGGCGGCATTGGGTGAGCTGTAACCTTGATTGCTTGTGTCGATAACTGTGGTGAACAAAAGCCACTGGTAACAAGATTTCGGGCACCCCACATGGTCTCGTGAACTGAAAGAAAATTTCCATGTCCGACCTTGACTATGATCTCTTCGTTATTGGTGCTGGCTCCGGCGGCGTTCGCGCATCCCGCATAGCCGCTTCGCATGGCGCGCGTGTCGCTGTAGCCGAGGAATATCGCGTCGGCGGGACCTGTGTCATTCGCGGATGCGTTCCCAAGAAATTGCTGGTTTACGGATCGCATTTTGCCGAAGATCTTGCAGATGCGCGCCGGTTTGGCTGGGATACCGAGGGTGCCACCTTCGACTGGCCAACGTTGCGCGACAATGTCGCTGCCGAAGTCGACCGCCTCGAAGGTCTTTACGGACAGACCTTTGCGAACAACAAGGTCGAGGTGTTTCACGAACGGGCGACGTTGTCCGGCCCGCAGAGTGTCAAACTCGCCACTGGCCGGGAGATTACCGCGCGCACGATTTTGATCGCGACTGGTGCCTGGCCCTCCGTACCCCCGGTTCCGGGGGCTGACCTGGGCATCACGTCCAACGAAGTTTTTCATTTGCCGGCACTTCCCAAGCGGGCGGTGATCGCTGGCGCAGGTTATATTGCCAATGAATTTGCTGGCATCTTCAACGAACTCGGCGTCGAGGTCACTTTAGTCACACGCGGCGATAAGATGTTGCGCAGCTATGATCAGGAAATTGTCGAAAAACTCGTGGGCATCAGCCGAGAAAAGGGCATCGATATCCGCATGAACTTCCCGTTCAAAGGCGCGCAAAAGCAAGCTGATGGGTCTATTTTGATCGACGGTGGTGATGCAGGAACTATTGAAACCGACTTGTTGATGTGGGCGATCGGGCGGGTGCCCAATACGACAAATCTCGGCCTGGAAGAGGTGGGGGTTGTTGTTGACGCGACCGGCGCAGTTGTCGTTGGCGCGGATAACCGCACCAATATTGAGAGCATTTACGCGGTAGGCGACGTAACGAACCGCGTGCAGCTGACACCGGTTGCCATTCGGGAAGGTCATGCCTTTGCGGATTCTGTCTTTGGCAATAATCCGCGGACTATTGATTATGGATGTATTCCGACGGCTGTTTTCTCCAACCCCCCGATAGCAGGTGTCGGACTGACGGAAGAGGAAGCGCGGGCAAAGCTCGCTGATGTCAAAATCTACCGGAGCGATTTCCGGGCCATGAAGAATGTGCTGGCTGGTCGGAACGAGCGTGCGCTTTATAAAATGATCGTCGACGGGGCTACCGACAAGGTTGTCGGTCTGCACCTTATCGGACCCGACAGCGGCGAAATCCTGCAGGCTGCGGCAATTGCGGTGAAGGCCGGACTGACGAAGCAGGCATTTGACGATACGGTCGCGCTCCACCCAAGTATGGCGGAAGAACTTGTTCTGATGAAATAATCAGGGGAAATATGTCGGCTCATCACCCGCACCCCATTGCGGATATCGCTTCATGATGGCGTCGAACAACGAAGATGTGACGAGATTTTCGAGCCAATGATGCAGTGGCTGCAAGGGCAAGGCTTGGAACCAGTTCGGGTCGGTTGCGGCAAACTGGCGGACAAACGGGAAAAGGGCGATATCGGTAAAGCCCGCTTGGGCTGATCCAAGGTAGCCGCTATCGGCAACTTTATCGTTCAATATTTTCAAATGGGGCAATGCCGCGTCGCGGTGGTCAATGCCATCCGCCAAATCGTAACGGCTCGGATATTTATATCGGTCCAAAAGCCGTTTGAAAGGACCATCATTCGCGGCGATCAGGTCGTCATCCACATGTTGAAGCCACTTTTCGGGATCATTTTGCCGCAGTGCCCAGCGCATGATGTCGAGGCTCTCTTCCAAAACGCCCGCACCATGAACGAGAACGGGTACGGTAGCCTTTGGCGAAACTTCGAGCATCTCCGGAGGTTTATCGCGTAGCACAACCTCCCGCATTTCAACGGTTACCCCGCTGACGGCAATGGCCATACGTGCCCGCATAGCATAGGGGCAGCGGCGAAAGCTGTAGAGAAGGGGAGGTGTGGTCACCGCCTACAGCGCGCGCGGGTTGACGCCGATATGCTGTTTACCCCGCTTCGATGCGAGCGCGATTTGCTTTTGCCGTTCGGCATAACGCTGACGATCGGCTTCGCTGCGTTCGTTGAAGCAGGCGGGGCAGGATACGCCTTCCTGATAGGATGGCGATTGCTTGTCCTCGTCCGAAATGGGGTGACGGCAAGCGCGGCAGAGCTCTTTGGTTCCAAGTTCCAGGCCATGTTTGACCGAAACGCGGTCATCAAACACAAAACATTCGCCCTGCCACTTGCTCTCATCCGCAGGAATGGTTTCGAGATATTTCAATATCCCGCCTTCGAGATGATAGACCTCGTCTATCCCTTCAGCCTTCAAAAAAGCTGTCGACTTTTCGCAGCGGATCCCGCCTGTGCAGAACATGGCGAATTTGGTTTTTCCCTCTGCCAAACTGTCTCTATTTTCACGGAACCATTGGGGAAAATCGCGAAACGCCTTGGTGCGCGGGTCAATGGCGCCTTCGAAGGTTCCAATTGCAACCTCATAATCGTTCCGCGTGTCGATCAGCACGGTATCGGGATCGGAAATAAGCACGTTCCAATCTTCAGGCTGAACATAAGTGCCGACTTCGCGCTTGGGATCGATCCCGTCCACACCCAGCGTTACAATCTCCTTTTTCAGGCGCACCTTCATCCGATAAAAGGGCATTTCCTTGGCGTGGGAGTATTTCACATCCAGATCGGCACAGCCGGGCAAGGTTTTCAGGAAGGCCACAATTGCATCGATACCCTCCGGGCTACCCGCAATGGTCCCATTGACTCCTTCATGCGCGATCAGGATTGTGCCCTTGATTCCGTGCGCAGTGCACAAATCCGCAATCTGCGGTTGGAGCCGGGCAGGCTCGTCAAAGGCCGCAAAACGATAGAGCGCGGCCACTTTGATGGGATGGGGCTGGGACATGCCGCGCCTATAGGCAATCCAGCCTTTTCAGGCAATGCGGTACGGCACCACATCGCGCAGATTGGGGTCAACGATAATCGCCCGGTCGCTGGGCGGGAAAGCGCGTTGGTCGCAATCGCTGCGGGGGCAAATGCGGCAGGACGCGCCTATCGGTGTAGCCGCCTGGGGAGAGGCAAGGTCGAGGCCATCTGCATAAATGAAATCCCGCGCATGTTCGATCTCGCACCCTAATGCCACAGCATAGCGCCGCGGCGCGCGGGCATAGCTGCCCGACGGTTTGACCAAACCCTTGGCCATGGAGACATATCGGACACCGTCAGGCGTTTCGGCGAGCTGGACCAGAATGCGGTCGGGAATGGCAACTGCCTCATGCACAATCCATAACGGGCAGGCGCCGCCAAAGCGCGCGAATTGAAGGCGCGTCGCGCTATGGCGCTTGGTGATATTTCCGGCCATGTCGACGCGGCAGAAAAAGAATGGCAATCCGCGTGCACTCGACCGTTGCAGGGTCGAAAGCCGGTGGCAGGCCTGTTCAAAACTGACTCCGAAAACCTGCCGCAGCCGGTCGATATCGTGGCGTAGATTCCGTGCCTCTTGCCGAAAACGATTATACGGCATCAACAACGCGCCCGCGGCATAATTGGCGAGGCCGACGAAGAGAAGCTGCTGCGACGACCGGTTACGAAGACCTGCACCTTCGACGATGGCGGAGATATCATCCTGCAGCGCCAGGGCGACCAACTGATGCGCGAGTTGGAATCTTTGGCTTTCTGCCGGTTGGCTCTGGTCGATCTGCAATTCACCGGCTCCGCTGTCATATTGACGAAGGCCCGAATGTGCGGTGTAGATAAGCGAGATTGCCAACGCATCGCGCAAATAACGCTCGATCGCTTCCGCCGATGGAGAGACAGTTTTGCTCGTCAGTTTCTCCGCCAATTCTTCTGCCGCACGATCAAGCCGGTCGACATAGTTTCCCGCCATATGGAACCAGTCGCGCACCTCTTCCCAGGGCAAACGGCTCCCGCCCGCATTTTCGCTTGCCAGCGCCTCATCGACAATCTGTAGCCGTTCACCTGTGCGGCGGTAGGCGGCGTGGAGCGCCACAAATTGATCCGCCAAAGCGGGTTGTTGTTCGGCGATACGCGTCAATTGGTCCACGGATAAGGGCGCCGGAAAAAGCGGATCGCTTGCCGCTTCGCGCAATGCGGCGAAGCGGCGAGTTGTCGCGTCCTCCTCGACATCCTGCCAATCCATCGGGAAATCGCGCGACAGCAGTTCGATTAGCGCAGGGGTAAGCGGTCGGTCGTCATGTTCGAGCTGCGACAGATAGGAAACCGAAATCCCCAACAGACCCGCCATTTCCGACTGTTTATGACCCCGCGCGTTGCGGAGATTTCGCAATTGTGTTCCGGCAAAAACGCGGCGCTTCGCCATAATGTCCCCAATGCTGCTCAGCCCATAAGTTCAGAGGCCCAGCATAGTTTGCAAAATGGCACTTCGCAACTTTGCAAATTCACATTGGACTTTGCACTATAACTGAAGCAAGAAGCCCACTTGGATTTTGGGGGATTGCCATGTCGGCAAACATTGCTGAACTTGAAAAAAGACGTGCTGCTTCGAAAATGGGCGGTGGTCAAAAGCGCATCGATGCGCAGCATGCGAAAGGTCGCCTGACAGCGCGCGAGCGGATCGACATCCTGCTGGACGAAGGTTCGTTTGAAGAACTGGACGCCTATGTCGAGCATAATTGCACCGACTTCGGCATGGCTGAGCAGAAAATTCCGGGCGACGGCGTCGTAACCGGTAGCGGCACGATCAACGGCCGCCTTGTCTATGTCTACAGCCAGGATTTTACCGTATTCGGCGGGTCGCTTTCCGAAGCCCATGCGATGAAAATCTGCAAGGTGATGGACAATGCCATGAAGGTTGGTGCGCCGGTCATCGGTCTCAACGACAGCGGCGGCGCGCGTATTCAGGAAGGCGTAGCGAGCCTCGGTGGCTATGCCGAAGTGTTCCAGCGCAATGTGCTCGCTTCCGGTGTCGTGCCGCAGATCAGCCTCATCATGGGTCCCTGTGCTGGTGGCGCGGTTTATTCGCCTGCCATGACCGATTTCATCTTCATGGTGAAGGACAGCAGCTATATGTTCGTGACTGGCCCTGATGTGGTCAAGACAGTAACGAACGAAGTGGTGACGCAGGAAGAGCTTGGCGGGGCTGTGTCGCACACCACCAAATCCGGCGTGGCAGACAATGCATTCGAGAATGACATTGAAGCGCTGCTCTCGGTACGCGACTTTTTCGATTATCTGCCGGAAAACAACCGCACTGGCGTGCCGGAGCGTCCAACCGAAGATCTATGGGACCGGATGGAACCCAGCCTAGATACCCTGATCCCGCCCAGTGCGAACCAGCCCTACGATATGCACGAACTCATCCGCAAGACAGTGGACGAGGGTGACTTCTTTGAAGTGCAGCCGACGCATGCGGCGAATATCATCATCGGTTTTGGCCGGATCGAGGGGCGTACCGTTGGTATTGTCGCCAACCAACCGATGGTGCTCGCCGGTGTGCTTGACATCAACAGCAGCCGGAAGGCCGCGCGCTTCGTGCGTTTCTGCGATGCTTTTGAAATTCCGATAGTAACTTTCGTTGATGTTCCCGGCTTCTTGCCCGGGACGGCACAGGAATATGGTGGCATTATCAAACATGGCGCGAAACTTCTGTTTGCCTATGCCGAGGCAACCGTTCCGAAAATCACCGTCATCACGCGCAAAGCCTATGGCGGTGCATATGACGTGATGGCGTCAAAGCATCTGCGCGGTGATTTGAACTATGCATGGCCGACAGCCGAAATCGCCGTGATGGGTGCGAAGGGGGCTGTTGAGATCATCTTCCGCGGACTTGGGCCTGAAGAAATCGCCGAGAAAACCAAGGAATATGAAGACCGCTTCGCCAATCCTTTCGTGGCGGCGAGCAAGGGCTTTATCGACGAGGTGATCTATCCCCATTCGACACGCAAGCGCATTGCATTGGGCTTGCGGAAACTGCGGAACAAGGGGCTGGAGAACCCTTGGAAGAAACATGACAATATTCCGTTGTGAGGATTTCTTATGAAACTAGGTCGTCTCAACCATATCGGCGTCGCAACGCCATCTATCGCCGATAGCATCGTCTTTTATCGCGATGTGATGGGCGCGACGAAAATCCACGACCCATTTGATTTGCCCGAACAGGGTGTGAAGGTCTGCTTTGTCGATACGTCAGGCTCGGATGGCGCACTTAACGGAACCCAGATCGAACTGATTGAGCCACTGCCCGGTAATGCGTCTATCGCGGCTTTTCTCGAAAAGAACCCCGCCGGCGGGCAGCATCATGTTTGTTACGAAGTACCTGATATCCACGCTGCCAAGTCTGAATTTGAGGCATTGGGCAAGCGCGTTTTGGGCGAACCGCGTATCGGTGCGCATGGGACGCTGATTTTCTTTGTACACCCCAAGGATATGGGCGGTGTGCTGACCGAGATTATGGAAACACCAAAACACCATTGAATACCCGTCCCGTGTGCGGGAGAGGGAAGGGAGCAGGAATGACGTATACCACCATAAATTTGGACATCGCGGATCAGATCGCAACGATCACGTTGAACCGACCGGAGCGGCTCAATGCCTGTTCGCTGGATATGGCGGACGAAATTTCGGATGCGCTGGACCGGTTGGAAGACGCCCGCGTGCTCGTCATCACCGGCGCGGGGCGCGCCTTTTGCTCAGGTGCTGACCTTGCCGCGCGCAGCGACCGTCCCGTCACCGGTGGGCAGGGCAGCTATATCGCGCTGACCGAAAAATATAATCCGATGATCGTCAAATTGCTGCGGCTCAATATTCCCGTGATCACCGCGGTGAACGGGCCGGCCGCAGGCGTCGGCTGTTCTATCGGACTGGTGGGCGATTTTGTACTTGCGGGTAAGAGCGGATATTTCCTGCAGGCGTTTGTCAATATCGGTCTGGTGCCTGATGGTGGTTCCACATGGATGCTGCCGCGGCTTGTCGGAAAAGCACGCGCCACGCAGATGATGATGCTGGGTGAAAAGATTTTTGGCGAACAAGCCGAAGATTGGGGCCTCATCTACAAATGTGTGGCCGACGAAGCGCTTGCCGAAGAGACTAAGGCTCTCGCGACACGGCTCGCAACGGGGCCGACGCTTGCCTATGCGACTATGCGCAAGAACATTTTGACCTCGCTCGAACATGGTCTTGCCGACACCTTGCAGGCCGAAGCTGAAGGGCAGCGTATCGCAGGTTCCAGCGCGGATGCACGCGAAGGTGGGATCGCATTTCTCCAGAAGCGCAAAGCAGAGTTTAAGGGGGCATAACCTCCTCTCTTCTTTAGGGGAAAGAGAATTGGGAAGATCGAATGACAAATTACGACGATTGGAAAAAGGCAGCGGATAAAGAGGTCAAGGGCAAGGACCTGACCTGGCACACGCCAGAGGGTATCGCTGTCAAACCCCTTTACACATCCGATGACGCTGGCGATCCGGGCCTGCCCGGTTTCGCGCCGTTCACGCGGGGCGTTCGGGCGTCGATGTATGCAGGCCGGCCGTGGACCATTCGTCAATATGCAGGCTTTTCCACCGCAGAAGAATCCAACGCCTTTTACCGCCGGAACCTGGCCGCAGGGCAAAAGGGTTTGTCAGTTGCCTTCGACCTAGCAACGCACCGCGGTTATGACAGCGACCATCCCCGTGTCGTCGGCGATGTCGGGAAAGCGGGTGTCGCTATCGACAGTGTCGAGGACATGAAAATCCTGTTTGACGGTATTCCGTTGGACCAGATGTCGGTCAGCATGACCATGAACGGCGCGGTCATACCAATCCTCGCCTTCTTCATTGTCGCTGGTGAAGAACAGGGCGTTTCACAAGCGCAACTGGACGGGACCATTCAGAACGATATTCTGAAAGAGTTCATGGTCCGCAACACCTACATCTATCCGCCCGAACCTTCAATGCGGATCGTTTCGGACATCATCGCCTACACCAGCGCGCATATGCCCAAGTTCAACAGCATTTCGATTTCCGGCTACCATATGCATGAAGCCGGCGCGACGGCGGTGCAGGAACTGGCTTTCACCATCGCCGACGGCAAGGAATATGTGCAGCGTGCTATGGCGAGCGGCCTAGATATCGATGCCTTTGCTGGTCGGCTGTCCTTCTTCTTCGGCATCGGCATGAACTTTTTCATGGAAGTGTCGAAGCTGCGTGCTGCACGTACGCTCTGGCATCGTGTTATGGATGGGCTCGGTGCCAAGGACGAACGTTCCAAGATGTTGCGCACCCATTGCCAGACATCGGGCGTGTCGCTGCAAGAGCAAGACCCTTATAACAATGTTATCCGAACCACGATCGAGGCAATGGCCGCGACTTTGGGTGGAACGCAATCCTTGCACACCAATGCGCTTGATGAAGCCATAGCACTGCCGACTGATTTTTCGGCGCGGATTGCCCGCAACACGCAGATCGTTTTGGCGGAAGAAAGCGGAATTACCAAGGTCGTCGATCCTCTGGGCGGCTCCTTTTATGTCGAGGCACTGACCGCAGAATTGGTCGATCAGGCGTGGAAAATCATCGGTGAGGTCGATGCTTTGGGCGGCATGACGAAAGCCGTTGCATCCGGCATGCCCAAGCGCCTGATTGAAGAGGCCGCTGCAGCGCGTCAGGCGCGTGTCGACAAAGGCGAGGACGTCATTGTCGGGGTCAATAAATATAAGCTGGCCACAGAGGAACAACTCGATACGCTCGAAGTCGATAATGACTTTGTCCGACAGGGCCAGATCGCCCGCCTCGCCAAGACCCGTGCGGCACGCGATGAAAGCGCATGTCAGGCAGCACTCAAGGCGTTGACCGAAGGCGCGAAAGCGAATGAAAATCTCTTGGCTCTCGCCGTCGATGCAGCGCGTGCGCGCGCAACATTGGGTGAAATTTCAGACGCTATGGAGGCTGTTTTCGGCCGCTATGCGACGACGCCGGTTCCGGTTCAGGGAATCTATGGCAGCGCGCATGAATTCGACAAACGTTGGGCGCAAGTGCTGGACGGTGTGCAAGCCGTCGAGCGGCGTTTAGGACGCAAGCCGAAATTGCTGGTCGCCAAAATGGGCCAGGACGGACATGACCGGGGCGCCAATGTCATTGCTTCAGCCTTTACCGATATGGGCTTTGAAGTAATCAGTGGTCCCCTGTTCCAGACACCACAGGAAACCGTTGTTCTGGCTTTGCAGCATGACGTGGATGCCGTAGGTGCATCAAGCCTTGCCGCCGGACATAAGACGCTTATTCCCGAACTGGTGAAGGGCTTGCGCGAAGCAGGTCGCGGGGACATCAAGGTGATCGCAGGCGGCGTTATTCCGCCGCAGGATTATGAATTTCTGCGGGAGGCGGGTGTTCAGGGCATTTATGGTCCTGGCAGCAATATTGTCGAATGTGCCGTGGATGTGCTGACTCTGCTGGGGCACAATATGCCGCCTATAGGAGAAGCTGCGTGATTGCCCTGTTTCTCGTTCTCCAAGCGGCACCACTGGCCGACATGAAATCATCAATGCAACCGGTGCCGCTGGACGAGGGCGTCGGTCTATTTCGCCAAATTTGCTTTGAAACTATGCCTGATCCCAAGGCAGCGATGAATGTCATCAATAGTCCGGAATTGGAACTAGTTAAGCTTCCTGAAACGCCGACACAGGCGATGCAACCTGGTGATGCCTGGGCTTCGCCAAAAATGTCCGTGACCTATGTTGATGCCCAATGGCTGCCGATGGATTTTGGTTCTCCACAATGCTCTGTAACGGTCGTTCTCGAAGGAGACGACACGCATAACGCACTCGCCACAGCGATGCAGTCGAAATTGCAATTACCTTCGGTCAAATTTGGAAAAGAGGCGGAAAGTGCCCGTACAATGTGGGATGTCCCGCAAACCAATGGCGATAAATGGCGACTATTCCTTACAAGCACCAAAACACCCAGTGGTACGCAAATGACCGCCACCATCATGAATTTACGAGGGAAGAAAAAGAAATGACCGTCCGCACCGATTGGACCCGAGAAGAAATCGCCGCACTGTTCGATCTGCCCTTTGATGAACTGGTCTATCAGGCTGCGACGGTTCATCGCGCCCATCATGCCGTTGGAGAAATCCAATTGTGCACATTGCTCAGTATTAAAACCGGCGGATGCCCCGAAGATTGCGGTTATTGCAGCCAGTCGGTGAAGGCCGACAGCGGGGTTGAGGCAACCAAGTTGATGGATGTCCAAGCCGTTTTGCAGAAGGCCGCACAAGCGGCCGATGCGGGCTCTCGCCGTTTTTGCATGGGTGCCGCTTGGCGCAACCCCAAAGACCGCGACATGCCCGCGATTGTCGAAATCGTGAAGGGCGTGCGGGACATGGGCATGGAAACGTGCATGACCCTGGGCATGCTGACGCAGAAACAGGCCGGGATGCTGGCAGAGGCCGGGCTCGATTATTACAATCATAACATCGATACCTCGCCCGAGCGTTATAGCGAAGTCATCACCACGCGCACCATGGAGGATCGCCTCGAAACACTAGGTCATGTCCGTAAGGCCGGCATCAATGTGTGCAGTGGCGGAATTGTCGGCATGGGTGAAACCCGCGCCGATCGTGTGGGCTTTGTCCATACCTTGGCGACGTTGGAGCAACATCCCGAGAGTGTTCCGGTTAACGCACTGGTGCCGGTTAAGGGCACCGTATTGGGCGATATGCTCGCCGACACGCCGCTCGCCAAGATCGACGACATTGAATTCGTCCGCACGATTGCGGTCGCACGCATCACCATGCCGATGAGCATGGTGCGCCTGAGTGCGGGACGCGAGAGCATGTCGGAAGCGACACAAGCGCTATGCTTTATGGCGGGTGCCAATAGTATCTTCACCGGCGACAAGCTGCTGACCGCGGCCAATGCCGGTGATGACAAGGATGCGGCCATGCTGGCTAAGCTTGGGTTGGTGCCCATGGCCGCCGAGGAGCCACTGAGGGCGTGCAAGGCGTTGGAGGCGGCGGAGTGATGAATAGAGCCGGGCCATTTACGTTACTGAGGACCCTGACCTTATGTCTTGGACTAATTGCGGCAAGTGCCCATAGTCAGAAAGCCGAGCAAACGATGACTAAGGCTTATATCGTAGCGGAAATTGAAGTTATCGATGCTGCTACTTATGAAGGTTACAAGAGAGCCGTGGCGCCAATCGTCTCTAGTTATGGTGGCCGCTATTTGGTTAGAGGTGGGCAAACTGAGGCCTTTGAGGGTCAGAAGCCAGACGGACGCGTCGTTATTCTCGAATTTCCAAGCATGTCTGCTGCCAAATCATTTTTGAACTCTGACGAGTATCTGCCAGTTGCAGCGATCCGTCAAAAATCAACGAAATCACGATTGTTCGTCGTAGAGGGAATGCCTCAATAATGTTTAAAAAAATCCTCATCGCAAACCGTGGCGAAATCGCGTGCCGGGTTATCAAAACCGCGCGTCGTATGGGTATCCAGACTGTCGCGGTCTATTCCGACGCCGATGCGCGGGCGCCTTTTGTGCAGATGGCGGACGAAGCTGTCCATATCGGTCCTTCGCCCGCAGCGCAGTCCTATCTGATCGCTGAAAAGATCATTGAGGCTTGCAAGACAACCGGAGCGGAAGCAGTGCATCCCGGCTACGGCTTTCTATCCGAACGCACGAGCTTTGCCGAAGCCTTGGAGGCAGAGGGCATCGCCTTTATTGGCCCGCCCGTGAACGCGATTGCCGCGATGGGCGACAAAATCGAGTCCAAGAAGCTTGCCATGCAGGCCGGCGTCAATGTCGTTCCCGGATTTGTCGGGGAGATTGACGACACCGAACATGCTGTGCGGATTTCGGAAGAGATTGGCTATCCGGTGATGATGAAAGCCTCCGCGGGCGGCGGCGGTAAGGGCATGCGGCTTGCCTATAGCGAGCAGGATGTCCGCGAAGGTTTCGAGGCGGTCAAGCGTGAGGGGCTCAACAGCTTTGGCGACGACCGCGTCTTTATCGAGAAATTCATCCTCAATCCGCGCCATATCGAAATCCAGATACTGGGTGATAAGCATGGCAATATTCTCTACCTCAACGAACGCGAATGCTCGATCCAGCGGCGCCACCAAAAGGTCGTTGAAGAAGCGCCTTCGCCCTTTGTCACGCCAAAGATGCGCAAGGCCATGGGCGAACAATGCGTCGCACTTTCCAAGGCCGTCGGTTATTATTCCGCAGGCACAGTTGAACTCATCGTTTCAGGCGCTGACCCCAGCGGCGAAAGCTTCTACTTTTTAGAAATGAACACCCGTTTGCAGGTCGAACATCCGGTGACCGAATGCATCACCGGTATCGATCTTGTCGAGCAAATGATCCGCGTGGCCTATGGCGAAAAGCTGGCCATGACGCAGGATGATATCAAGATTGACGGTTGGGCTATCGAAAACCGCGTCTATGCCGAGGATCCCTATCGCGGTTTCCTTCCTTCGACAGGTCGTCTGACCCGCTATCGCCCGCCTGTTGCAGGTTGGACCGATGACGGCGCCGAAAATGGTCGGCGTGGCGTTGATGGCATCCGGGTGGATGACGGCGTTTATGACGGCGGCGAAGTCAGCATGTTCTACGACCCGATGATTGCCAAGCTGATCACCTGGGGTCCGAACCGCGATGTCGCTGCGGATCTGCAAATAGCTGCCTTGGACCGTTTCGAAATTGAAGGCCTTGGCCACAATATCGATTTCGTGAGCGCGATCATGCAGCATCCCCGATTCCGTTCGGGCGAATTAACCACAGGCTTTATCGCCGAAGAATATCCCGATGGTTTCCACGGCGCGTCAGCCGAACCGAGCCTCGTCAAATCGCTCGCGGCGATTGCCGGTTTTCTCGCAACTGCTGAAGCCGACCGAGCCCGTCAGGTGGATGGCCAACTCGGCGGGACGCTGCCGCCGCCATCGCGCTGGCAGGTCAAGATCGGCGATGCGGTGCACGACATCGAAATGGATGATGGTGCCATCCTGGTGGATGGTGAGGAATTCGCGTTATCGATGGAATATGTCCCGGGTGACCGTCTGGTCGAAGCCGAAGTCGGGGACGAGGAATTGGCGGTCAAAGTCGCCAAAACCCGCACCGGCTTCAAACTGACGACCCGCGGCGCGAGCCATATTGCCCGCGTCTTGCCCGGACACATCGCCCATCTCGCGTCGCACATGATCGAAAAGATTCCGCCAGATCTCTCGAAATATCTGATCTGCCCAATGCCAGGCCTCATCACCGCGGTCCATGTATCGGTCGGCGACAAGGTTGAAGCGGGCCAGCCACTCGCTATTGTGGAAGCGATGAAGATGGAAAATATCCTGCGCGCCGAAAAGGCTGGTGTCGTAAAGAGCATAAATGCCAGTGCAGGCGAAAGCCTTGCCGTGGACGCGGTTATATTGGAAATGGAATAAAGGCATTGCGTTGAGCGAGATTATCGAAATTTCGTCTGGCCAAAGCATTTGCGGGATCGTGCCGAGTCTAGGTGGTAGCCTCGCCTTTTGGTCCGTTAATGGACAACAAATGTTTCGGCCAATGGGCGCCGCACCGACGCCCATTTATGCAGCGTCTTTCCCGCTCGTTCCTTATTCCAATAGAATCGCTGACGGGCGGTTTGTCCTAAATGGCAAAGAGTTTCATCTGCTTCCACATGAACTAGCGGAGCCGCATGCCCTGCACGGCGTCGGTTGGCAGAGAAAGTGGCTCGTTCAAGACCGTCAACCGGATAGTGCTGTTTTGGTGCTTGAACATGAGGGCGACAAAGACTGGCCTTTTGCGTTTACAGCTGTTCAACATATTCGCGTTGGTCCTGATGGATTGGAAATCAGTATGGAAGCAAGGAACCGGGAAGAGTTTTCCACTCCCCTTGGATTCGGGCATCACCCCTATTTTGAGGATATCCAAGCGCAATTGGCCTTTGATGCAGAATATTATTTTCCCGCTACATATGATGGACTTCCAATAGAAAAGACCCCTTTAACATCCGCCACATGCTTTTCAGAGGGACGCGAAGTCCGTATGTGCAACTTCGATAACATTTTCAGCCATTGGTCCGGCCAGGCAAAGATATCATGGCGTGACAGGGCTTTTGGCCTACAGATCACTTCGGACCTGCCACATGCAGTTGTCTACGCACCTGTCGACGGTGATTTCTTTTGTTTTGAACCTGTGCCCCATATCAATAACGCACTGAACCGGACCGATGGTGACATGCCTTTGATCGCGCCGGGGGATAGCTTTAGCGCCTTCATCCGCTTTTCAGCGATCAGGGCTTGAGCGTAGAACCTCAGTCTGCCACCATCCGCACATAGATTGAGGGGATTAGTACCATGACGCTGCCTGTAACTGCCTTTGTTGCCGCCATTTGTGCGATCATGTTGCTGATTACCGCCATCGACACCGTGCGGCACCGGATGCGGGCGAAGGTAGCTTTCGGCGATAATGCAGATCCAGGGATTATCAGCGCAAGCCGCAGCCATGGCAATTTGGCGGAACATGCGCCGATCGTCATCTTGCTACTAGCCTTTTTGGAGATGAGCCGGGCCAATCATATGGCATTGATGGCGATAGGGGCGCTGTTTCTCGCAGGACGCGTTGCTCATATCATCGGCCTGTACGCCAAAGTCGAGCCAGGCAAGCCGCCTCTGCCCCGCAGCATCGGGGTAATATTGACCTGGCTGACATTGGCGCTGTTAAGCGGATGGACCATCGGCCTTTTGGCCGTCAGCAACTAGGCTTCGTCCAGTATCGCAACGGCACGTATCCAGCCTGCACTGGCGCGCTCGATCTTCACCGGAAAGCAGCTCAGGGTCCAGCCAAAGGCGGGCAGGGACGCCAAATTGGTCAGTTTCTCAATCTGGTAATAGGGCATGATACGTCCGGCCTTATGCCCTTCCCAGATGATATCCGGGTCACGCGTTTCCGCCCAGCGACGGGCGGTATGGCTGAAAGGTGCGTCCCAGCTCCAAGCATCGGTGCCGACGACTTGTACGCCATGTTGGGTCAGATACAGCGTTGCTTCTGCCCCCATGCCACAACCCTGGTCGGTGAAGTTGTCGGTCCCGTATACGGCGCCTGACTGGACGAGTACGATATCATCCGGCTGCAGCGTGTAGCCGATACGCTCAAGTTCATTTTCTACTTCCTGCGCGGTAACGACATGACCGGCGGGCAGATGTGAAAAGTCGAGTTTCACCCCTGGCCGGAAAAACAGGTCAAGTGGCGCTTCATCGATCGACGGAGCAGGGGTTGCGCCACTGTCCGTCGTGGAATGAAAATGCCAGGGTGCATCCATATGCGTCCCGTTATGGGTGCTCAACGTCAGGCTTTCGACCGCCCATCCTTCGCCATCGGGCAAATCCTCGCGCGTCAGCCCCGGAAAGAACATCGCAATCTGCTCCCATGTGTTCTCATGGGTCATATAGGTGATCTGCGGCCGCATGACCGGCGGGTCGGAAACGACATCATTGGTGATCGGGATGGATAGGTCAATGAAGCGGGGCATAAGTCTCTCCTCAGCCGGAAAGCTAAGGGCGGTTGTGGATAAACGCAACAAGCTGCTTGAACCGCGCCTCGTTCGCGATAAGACAGGGCCAAGAGCTAGAGGGGAAAAACATGGCGGATGCCGCTGCAACCGAAGTCGCGCTTGATCCTAAACGGGATCGGCTCGTTATTACCGCATCGTCCTTGGGGACTGTGTTCGAATGGTATGATTTCTTCGTCTATGGCATATTGGCAGCGCTGATTGGAAAGCTGTTCTTTCCGGCAGACAATCCCACAGCAGCAACGCTGGCTTCTTTAGCGATCTTCGGGGCAGGTTTCGGGGTTCGCCCCTTTGGCGCCATCCTCTTCGGATATTTTGGCGACAAGATCGGCCGCAAATATACCTTCCTGGTCACCATCACCTTGATGGGCCTCGCGACCGCCGCAATCGGCATATTACCTACATTTGAAACCGCGGGTCTGTGGGCTGCGGGAATGCTGTTACTGCTTCGCTGTCTGCAAGGCCTCGCCCTTGGCGGAGAATATGGTGGGGCGGCGATTTACGTCGCTGAGCATGCGCCGGACGGCAAACGCGGGCAATATACGAGCTGGATTCAGGCTTCGGTTGCTGGCGGGTTCCTGCTGGCAGTCATCGTGGTTTTGGCAACTCGCCAGTCGATGAGCCCGGAAGCTTTTGACGAATGGGGATGGCGTGTTCCCTTCCTCACCTCGATCCTGCTTCTGGCTATTTCGCTTTATATGCGGCTGAAACTGTCCGAAAGCCCGGTGTTCAAGGCGATGAAGGAAGCGGGCACAACGTCCAAAAACCCCTTTGTCGACAGCTTCAAATATCCCGGCAATATCAAGCGGATTTTCGTGGCAATGTTCGGTGTCGCAGCCGGATTGACGGTGATTTATTATACATCGCAATTCGGTACGCTCTACTTCCTGACTGGAACCGCCCGCGTACCGGAAACCGACGCCTTGTTATATATGGCGGTGGGTGCAGCATTGGCGGCGCCGACGTATGTGGCATGCGGATGGTTGTCCGACAAATGGGGTCGCAAACGTCTGCTGCTGCTGGGCTATGCCTTGGCGATTGTCGGCGTGTTTCCCATTTTCTGGATGATGGCCGATGCCGCCAATCCGGCTCTGGAAAGGGCGACCAAAAGCAACCCCGTCACCCTGTCGCTTCCCGAATGCGATTTCAACGCGCTCAACCGCGTTCATGAAAGCGAGTGCGCGAAAGCACTGAATTTCCTGACCAAGCGCGGCATTGCGTACAGCAAGGTCGAAAGCGAAAGCGTGGCGTTGAAAGTCGGGTCGACCGAATTGAAGGGCTTTGACGAAAAAGCCTATGTCGCAACGCTTGAAAAAGCGGGCTATCCCGACAAGTCTGATCCGGCGGAGCGGCAACCCTGGAAGATTATCTTGTCGGTGTTCCTGATGGTCGCCTTGTCGGGGATGACATATGGCCAGGTCGCCGCGATCATGGTCGAGATGTTTCCCGCCAAAATCCGCTACACCTCCATGTCGATACCCTATCATATTGGCACCGGCTATTTTGGCGGTTTCCTGCCCTATATCTCGCAATATATCGTTGCGCAGACAGGGCAGCCCTTCTCGGGTCTATGGTACACCGTGGCGGTGACCGCGATGGCGTTTATCGTGGCGCTGATCTGGTTGCCGGAAACGTCAGGCAAAACTGAGTTGGATTGACAGGACCGTCGGTGCGCGCAATGGGCGGCTATGACTGATTTTCAGCCCCCGTTGCGCCTCACTTTGGATGGTGAAGCGCTGGTGTCCAACTGGCGTTATCTGAAAGCGCAGGGACAGGCGAGTTGCGGTGCGGCCGTAAAGGCAAATGGTTATGGCTTGGGTGCTGTGGACGTTGTGCGCCGCTTGCGGGACGCGGGTTGCCGCGACTTTTTCGTTGCCCATTGGGGCGAGGCTGCGGCCATTTCCCACTTGGTGACGCCGGAATGGATATCGGTTCTCAATGGCATCACGGCGGACGACATCCCCCACATTCGCCAGATTGGTGCCATTCCCGTCTTGAATACGCCCAAGCAGATCGCCTTGTGGCGCGCGGCGGGTGGCGGGCGGTGCCACGTCATGCTCGATAGCGGCATCAACCGCTTGGGCATCGGTTCCGAGCAATTTGCGGCGCCTTTGTTTGAAGGGCTGGATATCGATATCCTCCTGTCCCATCTGGCCTCCGCCGATGAAAACAGTCCGCAAAACAGCGCACAGCTTAATCTGTTTCGTCAAAAGGCCAAGCTCGTCAAAGCCAAGCGGCTCAGCCTGGCAAATAGCGCCGGAATCATGTTGGGTCGGGATTTCCATTTCGACCTGACGCGCCCGGGGCTTGCGCTTTATGGGGGCGTTCCACGAACAGAAATGGCCCCATCGATAAAGCCGGTGGTTTCGCTGTCTTCGCGCGTGTTGCAGGTGCGGACTTTGATGGCGGGGGACATGGTGGGGTACAACGCCACCTACATATGCACGTCCCCGACAAAGGTCGCGACGATTTCACTCGGATATGCCGATGGCTATCTCCGCAGTTTTGCCGGGAAGGGGAAATTGCATGCGGACGGCGTTTCCATTCCCATCATCGGACGGGTATCAATGGATTTAGTGACCGCAGATGTGTCGGCGCTTGTCGATGTGGGCGAGGGCGATTGGATCAATGTGGATTATGACCTGACCGATATGGCGGAATTAACCGGTCTGTCGCAATATGAGTTGCTGACCAATTTGGGGCAGAGGTTTGAGCGAGTTTGGGTGTGACTTATGGGTCGAGTGTAAAAAGAAAGGGCGCCCCGAGAGGCGCCCTTTTTATCAACATCAGAATGTCGTCTTGGCGCTGATCTGAAAGCGCCGACCGATTAGATCGTTGAAGCTCGCCGGAATCAGTTCCCCGAAGTATTTCTGTCCTTGTCGATTGAAAATGTTCGTAACCGATAAAGTTAGCCGGAAATCTTCGGTCGCATCAATGAACACACCGCCGCTAAAAGTCACAAAATCATTCAGTTGATCGATTTCCCGCGCATCACGACCAGATCCTGCCGCGCCTTCTTTTCGATTCAGCCGACTAAACAACTGCTCACCGGTATAATTGGCGGTAAGTGTAGTCCCGACATTTTTGTGGGTATAGCGCAAGCGCAGCTGGCCGGAAAATTCAGGGTCTCCAAGTACGCCATCGGACCGTGCTGGTGCTACCCCCGTAATGTCAACCAAACGGCGGCGAACATAGAGAATATCTCCTGAAATCGTTATCTCCCCACCAAATAGAGGGGCATCATAGCCGATCGTACCTTGGATACCACTGAACTTGATTTTGTTCCCATTCACAAAACCGCTGCGGACAGCCGGATTCTGGGGATCACCGATAACGCGTCCGTTCGGTCCATAGTTGATCTGCGAACAGAAATTGTTTCCATTTCGGGGGTCTGACGTGTTGAAAACTGCGTTATCAAAGCATGCAGAAACAATCTGTGCCACGCTCAAATTCGCTATCGGCTTGTTGAGCGTGATATCGATGTAGTCCGCCGTAATGGACAGCCTTGGAATAAAGGTCGGACGCAATATTACGCCAAAGCTGAAACTATCCGCTTCTTCATTCTCCAGATTTGGATTTCCGCCGGATTGGCTGGGTACGGTTGCGGTGGAGGCGGGATCCGGTAAACTGAAATCGGTTCCCGGAAAAGCGGCAATAAACGCTGCACAGTTTCGGGCTCTTATTTCCGGTGCAGGACCAGCATTTCGTGCCGATGGCTGACAGAGGTCAGGCACCGTTGCAAACGCGTTTGCAGTGGGCAAAAATAGTTCGGTCACAGCAGGGGAGCGGAACGAACGTGTATAGTTACCCCGGAACTCAATATCATCAATCGGAGCAATTGAAGCACCGACCATATAGGACACAAAGCCCCCATTGACTGTATTGTGCGAATATCGACCACGACCCGTCAATGTCGCGTTCTTTATGAAGGAGATGTTATTTTCCTCAATGATGAGCGGTATTCGGACCTCACCGAAAAGTTCGTCCAGATTATACTTACCTGCCAAAGGCGAGATAGCTACAGAACGACCGCGACCAGCCTGTTGAAAATCGCTTGGTGTAAAACTGGCGAACTCGTTTCTATGTTCATAACCGATGTTGAAACCAATTGTGCCTGCCCACAGATCGACCAACCCTCCGCCGATGTTGGCATTGAACACCGTCTGCTTTTGTTCGCTAACCGTAACAAAATCTTCGACGATGTAATCGCGTGCTGCTTTGGATGCTCGACCTTCTCCGAAAACGTTTAGCGGCACGCAATTTGGATCTGCAACGGGTGTCCCGCCCGGAGCGGCAAAGCCCGTCAAACTGTTCCCGACTAGGCGGGTTGGCGCCGTGGTGCAAATAATCTGTCCGTTTGTGTCCCGGGTAACGTTCACCGCATTTATGAAATTCTGTGCGTTGATGTCCTGGCCGAAATCTTTGCTGAGGGTGTTGCCATGACTGACATAGGTTTCAAAGTTCAACGTTCCCCCAAGCAGGTTTACATCGCCCTTGAAGCCACCAATCGCATGATAAAGCCTCGTTTTGTTGAAACCCGTTAGATCTGCATAATCTGCAGATGCCCGAGACACGTTAAATGAGGTGACTCCTCGTGAGGCTAATTCGGCCCGCGCCTGATCGGTGAGGAACGGGTTGTTTGTGGAAAAGGAGAGTTGGCCACTTAGACCACCGAATAGGGAGCTGTTGAATGTGGGCTGCTGGACAAGTTCGTCAGCGCGGGACCGGAAATATGTCCCCTCGAAAAACATTTCAACATTCGGTGCTACGTCAAATGTGGCAAATAGATTTCCGGTAAATCGATTCAAATCAGACGTGATTTGGCTAAAGTCCGCAAAACGGAACCCGTCTCCGCCTGCTCCTGAAGTGCCGGGAAATACAATACCTTGGTTGAAGGGCACCAGGTTACCATTCTGATCGAACTGAAGGCCCGTCGAAGTTCTTACCCCAAAGGGAACCGCAGGGTTTAGAGGATTTGTCCCCGCTCCACTAAGATTAGTCCCTGTGATGAGTCCGCCACGAGTCAGAAAAGGTATGTTTACGCCGCGAACAAGTACAGATCCCGGAAATCCGTCTGTAGGCGAATTGTTAAATCCGATGCCGGTGTTTAACCGCCCGTCATTTCCTTGCGTTATGTTGGGAAAACGCAAAGTTGCATTTTGTGCGTCAGAAGGGTTTGTTGCGTTACCGACGCGCCGACGTAGAAAATCACGGTCGTTGAATACCATCCCCTCGACCTTGTCGTAGGATAAGCCAACCGTGATGTTCAGGCGATCTTCTAAGAAATCTTTGCCGAAAATACCGGACAGATTGTAACTAGCATTATCGCCTTCTTCTGAAATTCCGGTTTGCGCTGAGGTTTCAACCCCAGAAAAGCGTGAACGTAAATAGACGTTTACAACGCCAGATATAGCGTCAGATCCATAAACCGGAGCTCCGCCCACGCTAACTGTGTCAATTCGATCAGTCAGAATGCTTGGAAGGATATTGAGGTCAACTTGCGTACCTGCACCAGCATTCGAAAAAATCGAAGCAACGTTCGAGCTTACAAAACGTCGGCCATTTACGAGTGTCAGCGTACGGTTGGAACCCAAGCCATAATTGTTGATGAAGTTCACACCTTGCCCAAAGCCTTGTGCGCCGGATGGAGTAACGCTGCCTCGAACACCAGGTAGTTCGTTCAGGGCGTCTGCAATATTTGTGAAGTTGCGTTCTCGAAGCTGTCGATAATCTATTGTGGTGGTTGGTTCGATGGATTCGAGATTTGGCAGCCGGATGCGCGATCCTGTCACCAATATCGGTTCTGCCCCTTCCGAATCGTGATGCGCTTGAGCCTGTTGTGCAACGTCCTCGGTTTCAGATGCAGTTTCCTGCGCAAAAGCCGGTGCGCCTGAGAGAAACAACAGACCAAAGGCGGAGCCCGAAAGCAGTAAGCGTGATTTAAGCATGAAATTTCAACCCTCCATATATCTAACGATATAGTTAGGAGGGCTGCTCTGGCTCCGGCAAGTTCAATATATCTATAGTTATATTTTGGTGGGCTACTGTTGCCTGAATGCAACAACGCCACCACCGGAATCAAAAAGGGCGCCCCGAGAGGCGCCCTTTCCGTTTGCAGTTTCTGCTTCGCTTAGAAGTTGGCTTCAAGACCGAAGAAGAAGTTACGGCCGAAGCTGTCGAACGGATCACCGCCGGCGGTGCCAAGCAGGCCGAGTGGTGGCTGACGGTCGAGAAGGTTGTTGACGCCTGCGTAGAAGCGGAAGTCATTGCCTACGTCGAAGCCAAGACGGATGTCGTGGTACAGAACATCAGGATAGTTCTTTTGCGGGAACTGGTCGGCGTTCTGAGGTGCCAACTGGACGATGTTGCCCAGGACTGGATCGCAGGTTCCGCCATTCAGACCGGTCTGTCCGCGGAAAGTACCCGCCAATGGGCACTGACCGAAGTAGTTGTTCTGCGCTTCATAAGCACCGATGGTCTGCTTGCCGATGTAACGTGCGGCATACAGAATGTCGAAGTCACCGAAGTCGTAGCTCAGCGAGAAGCTTGCCGACCATGCAGGGTCGCCCAGTTCGCTCAACTGACGGTTCGGGTTCGCGGGGTTGGTCGGGTCGGTGAAGTTATTCAGCGACAATACCTTGGTAGCGATCAAGCGTGCGGCCAGACGATCACCATTGTCGAAGGTCTTCCGATAGGCGAGGTCAAAGTCGATACCCTTGGTCTTCTGTGCAGCGAAGTTCACGCCGCCCGAGATAACCGCGGGTTCAGCAAACAGGCCGGTTGCAGGGTCACGCGATACAGTGGCGCAGAACGGATTGTTGATGCCGCCAGCGTTGGTGTAGCAGAGGTTGATGATCTGCTGCGCGCCCAATGCGGCGATCAGGTCTTCCACCTTGATGCGGTAGAAGTCGACCGTCAGGCTGAGGCCGGGAACGAAGCTTGGCTCAACAACAACGCCCAAGGTCAAGCTCTTGCCCTTTTCTTCGATCAGGGTGGGGTTACCGCCCGAAAGGAAGCCAGTCGATGCGGTACGTGCCGTACAGTTGATGAACGGTGCGCCCAAAGCGACAGGGAAGGCCGTGCTTGCGCATGCAGCAACCAATGCCGCGTTAGCGGTGGTTGGAACGCCGGCAGCAACGCAGTTTGTGGCTGCTGTGCTTCCGGGTGCTGGCAAATCGCAAGGGTCAGCGATGAAGGCAAAGTTTTCCGACGCGGTCGAGAACAGGTCGCCCTGTGTCGGTGCGCGAACCGAAGTTGCATAGGCTGCACGGAAACGGATGTCTTCGATCGGTGCGTAAACGCCCTGGATGTTGTAGGCGTAAACAGTACCCGTCGAGTTGTTATAGTCGGATACGCGACCTGCGACGTTAACCGACAGTTCCTTGGCAAAAGGCATATCCTTAAGCAGCGGGATCTGAAGTTCGCCGTACAGTTCCTTGACGGTCAATGCGGGCGGACGGAAATCCTGAAGTGCGTTCAGGAAGGTCGCGCCGCTCGACGTCAGATCGTCATAATCGATCGAAGCCTTTTCCTTGCGGTATTCAGCGCCGATTGCGAATGCGATTGGACCGCCGGGCAGTTCAAAGATCTGCGACAGATCGCCGCCGACAAATGCGGATGCGACAAACTGGCTTGCGAATTCGTCGGTCCGGCCTTCGGTGTTGATGAAGTCCAGAGCGCGGGGATCAGCATTGCCCTGACCGAATACGTTGATCGGAACGCAAGCCTGGTTGACGTTCGTTACTGCGTTCATGGCGCAGATAACGCGCTGACCAGCGCTGTTCAGAACAAAGTTTGTGCCGGTGAAGGACGCAGGAGCAATAACTGCCTGAACAGCTTGGTTGAAGCCGTCATAATCGCTGCCGTCTTCTGTGAACAGGATCAGGTTGTTGGTGTTGAAGCCCTTGGCTTTGAAACGGCCGTAGTTGATGGCCAGTTCATATTTCCAATCCTCGTTGAAGTTACCTTCAATGCCGCCAACAACGCGGTAGGTTTCACGTGTACCTTCGAAACGACGACCGCCGAAGTCGATGTTGAAACGTGCCAGCGGGAATGTTCCGGTCGCAGGCGTCGCGCACAGGCCAACGCTTTGCAGGGTTGCAAGGTTTGCAGCCGTCAAGAAGCCGTTATTGCAGCGGAAAGGTTCGCCGCCCAGTGTTCCGGGAACGCTGGTGAAGAAGCTTGGCTGGCCTTCGCCCGACACATCGGTGCGGACATATTTGGCTTCGATGAACGGCTTGAACGCGTCGGACACATCATAATGCGCCAGAACGTTGAACGCATAACGGTCAACAGCAGCAAGCAAGCTGCCGGTGTTACGCAGGGTCGAGCCGAAGCCGCCCTGGCTGTTACCCGAACCTACGCTCGCGAAGTTCTGCGTAGGTGTGTCGATGAAGAGGTTGCCGGCGTCGTCGAAACGCAGGAAGCGTCCGCCGCTAAGGCCACCGATCGTACCGGCGTCGGAAATCGTGCTGTTGCGGATGCCGCACAGGAACGAGTTGTCGGGAATACCGTCGGTTGCGCTGAAGCCAACTTCGCCGCCTGCTGCACCCTGTGCGTCGGTCAGCTGGAACTGGCAACGGCCGCTGGCGGCACCGGTCAGGGCGTCACGATCGCGGAAGTACAATGGTTGCTGACGCGTATATTCTGCGGAAACGGCAACGTTACCACGACCATCAGCGAAATTTTCACCGGCGAGAATGCTGGCGAAATAGGTGCCACGGTCACCGCGCGACGAAATGCCGCCCTGTGCACGGGCAACGATACCGTCATAGTCGCGCTTCATGATGAAGTTGACAACACCGGCCACAGCGTCGGAACCGTAAATAGCCGAGTTACCGCCGGTGACGATGTCGATACGGTCAACCAGATCGGTCGGGATCGTGTTGACGTCGAAGCCGTTGTCGCCTGGTGTCGAGGTGACGTGACGACGACCGTTTACGAGAACCAGCGTACGGTCGGTACCCAGACCACGAAGGTCGAGAAGGCTAAGACCGGCGGTGCCGATGAAACGGCTCGAGTTACCCGAGCTGAAGGTCGAACGTAGCGAAGGAAGATCGTTCAACGCGTCACCAAGCGAAACTTCGCCGGTGCCGGTCAGATCTTCAACGGTAACTGAAGTCAGCGGAACAGCGGACTGCAGGGTAGGGCGCGCAATACGCGAACCGGTAACCAGAATAGGTTGCGACGGGCCTTCTTCTTCAGCTTCGTCTTCACTTTCTGCTGCAGCTTCATCGCTTTGCGAATCCTGCGCGAACGACGGCATAGCCGCGAACAGCGCAAGGCTGATTGCCGAACCCGCAATCATCAGGCGTGACTTCTTCATATATATAGCTCCCCAGCTAGTTTGTTCATTTAGAATTAATGCGCCGGTTAAGCGCACGCTCTTTAGATGCGCAAGAGGGAAGGGAGCATATTTTGCATTTTTGGGGATTTGTTGCCGCATTGCAACAATGTCACAGAAGCCCCAACATTCCACATACGCAATTATGAAGCCAGATATTGCTATTCAATGTAATATAGTTGCGGTGATATTGGGTATTTGGTCGCTTAAATTCCATATCCCGCGCAAACTCGCAATTGGCGATTTTATACAATTTTCGATGCTGTGATTGGTAAAGCACAGCTATATTTGGCGCGAGATGGCCATTTTTTCGAGCAAATAACACTTCGATAGCCGAAAGTGATTCGCGCTTCGCCCGACCTGTAATGTGCGAAATGTTGCAGTGCAGGATAAACTAGTGCTACGGGGTCAAAGACTATCCCGAAAGGAACACAGTTCATGGCACGCGCAGCCAGCAAAAATGGTGACGGCCCGGTTATCATCAAAAAATATGCCAACCGGCGGCTCTATAATACGCAATCATCCAAATATATAACGTTGGATTTCCTGGCCGATCTGACGCGGAAAGAAATTGATTTCAAGGTTCTGGACGCGAAAACCAATGAAGATATCACCCATGGCGTGCTGACTCAGATCATCATGGAGGAAGAGAATAGCGGCCAGCAAATGTTGCCGGTCGGCTTCCTTCGCCAGTTGATCGCGATGTACGGGGATTCGATGCAGGGGATGGTTCCCCAATTCCTTGAAAGTTCGATGGACAATTTCCGCAAGAACCAGAAACAGGTACAGGAAGTCATCGAAACCGCCATTACGTCGGGCCCGTTTGGGCATATCGCAAAACAGAATATCGAATTCATGCGTTCTGCGCGGGAGGCGTTGATGCCCAACCTCGCGGGCAAAAAACCGGAAAAGGCAGAAAGCCTTGACGATCTGAAAAAACAGATGGCCGACCTTCAGGCAAAGATCGACAAACTTTCGACCGACTAATCTTATAATTTATAACAAATATCGCGGATAAGAACTTGATAAAACATGCATTAAGCGTCACCAGGACCGAGAATTTTGCGGGCTGGTACCAAGAGGTTATTTCCGAAGGCGATCTGGCCGAGGAATCGGGTGTCCGGGGATGCATGGTCATCCGTCCCTGGGGCTACGGTATTTGGGAGCGTATCCAGAAGCTGATGGATGCCGAGATCAAGGCCGCTGGCGTCGATAACTGCTATTTCCCGCTGTTTATTCCCTTGTCCTTCTTTGAAAAAGAGGCCGACCATGTGGACGGCTTTGCCAAGGAAATGGCGGTTGTTACGCATCACCGGCTTGTCGGTGACGGCAAGGGGAAGCTGATACCGGACCCTGAATCCAAGTTGGAAGAGCCGTTGGTCGTGCGCCCGACATCGGAAACGGTAATCGGTGCCGCCATGAGCCGCTGGGTTCAAAGCTGGCGAGATCTGCCTTTGATGGTCAACCAATGGGCCAATGTGGTGCGCTGGGAAATGCGCACGCGTATGTTTTTACGCACCAGCGAGTTTCTCTGGCAAGAAGGGCACACAGCCCATGTCGACAGGGAAGATGCGCTGAAGGAAACCATGCGCGCCCTCGAAATGTACCGTGCTTTTGCGGAAGGTCCGCTGGCAATGCCGGTCGTCGCCGGTGAAAAGCCCGAAAACGAACGTTTCCCGGGTGCTGTGGCGACCTATTCCATTGAGGCGATGATGCAGGACGGCAAGGCCTTGCAAGCTGGAACCTCGCATTATCTCGGCACCGGCTTTGCGGAATCTTCAGGAATCCGGTATCAAGATAAAGAAGGCAGCCAGCAATATGCGCACACCACCAGCTGGGGTGTTTCGACGCGGCTGATCGGTGGGGTCATTATGACCCATGGCGACGATGACGGCTTACGCTGTCCGCCCCAGATTGCACCGCACCAGATTATCATCATTCCGATGCTGCGCGACAATGACGATGACGAGGCGGTTTTAGAATATTGCCGCACCCTTCGTACCGAATTGCTGGCGCTTTCGGCGTTCGGTGAGCCACTTCGTGTATTGCTCGACACCAAAGCGACCAAGGCGTCCAACAAACGCTGGTCCTGGGTCAAAAAGGGTGCGCCGATCATTGTAGAAGTCGGTCCCCGCGATGTCTCCGAAGGGAAAGCCGCGGTTTTACGGCGTGACCGACTGTACAAGGACGATGGCAAGCTCGCCACAGCATTCACGCTACGAGCCGAATTTGTCAGCGGCGCTGTTGCGATGATCGAAGATATTCAGGCGACACTTTATGCAGAGGCGAAAGCCCGCATGGACGCCAATATCCACCGCGACGTGACCGACCTCGCTACCCATTTTGCCGGTGACGAAGCAGGTTTTGCTGGCTGGGTCGAGGTGCAATGGGCACGGCCGACCGGACCTGCGCTCGATAGGATCGTCGAGCAGTTGAAGGCCCTGAAACTGACCATGCGCAACAGCCCGCTTGAAGCCTCTGCCGTGGATGGAGCTTGTTTCTTTACCGGAGAGCCTGCGGTCGAGCGGATATTGATCGGGCGGACTTATTAAATTGAGAGACACAGTTCGATGAGTTGGGACATTCTCGTCCAAGATTTTCCGAAGGTAGAAAAAATTTCGGACATCCCGGATGATTTTGTGCCAAGCTCTATCGGTACTCGCGAAGTTATAATCGCAAAAATAATCAACTCGTTTCCCGCCGCCAATTTCAGTGACCCGAGTTGGGGGGTAATTTATACCTCCGACGGTTCGATTGAGGTGAATATTGGAAACAACGATGACTGCGACGGCTTTATGCTGCACGTCAGAGGGGGCGAAACCGCCTTTGCAGCGGTAGTGACCATACTTAATGCAGTCGGTTGTCGTGCTATTGATTGCCAAACAAGTGAGTTTTTTGAGATTGAAGCTGGCCAGTCGAGCTTTTCGAATTGGCAAAATTACAGAGATCAGGTGGTTAGCGCATATGAAAAGCCGGCAAAACCGAGTTTTTGGACAAGGGTTCGACGCCTTTTGGGTTGATCCAAGTGGCTGATCGCATGCGTTTGACAGGGCTGCCCACTCGTGATCAGGTTATGGCTTTCATTCAGGAAAGTAGCGAACCTGCCGGAAAACGGGAGATTGCGCGCGAATTCGGGTTGCGTGGCAATGAAAAGATAGCGCTCAAGGCGCTGCTGAAGGATATGACCGACGAAGGGCTGATCGATATGGCACCGGGGCGCGCATTCCATAAGATGGGCGGTGTTCCGAAGGTTACAGTGCTGAAAATCGTAGGCATTGATGGCAACCAGCCTGTTGCCGTTCCCGAACATTGGGAGGCGGAAGGCATCCCGATCCCGAAAATCCGTGTTGTAGAGGCCAAGGGAAAGCGCGGGGCGCTTGGAATAGGCGACCGGATCCTTGCGCGCACGGAAGAGCGCGGCAATGGCTGGACGGCGCATGTCATGAAAAAGCTCGCCAAGGGAAGCGAGCAGATATTGGGCGTTGTCGAAGGAGGAGACAATGGTCGTTTCTGGCTGAAATCCGTTGATAAGAAGGCGCGTTTCGACACGCCCATCGGTGAGGTTGGGGATGCGAAGGCCGGTGATCTGGTCTTGGCGGAACTTACCGGCAACGCACAACGCAAGTCAGCGCGGGTGACCCAAGTGCTCGGCGACCCATTTGCGCCGAAAAGCTTTAGTCTGATTGCGATCCACAAATATGGCATTCCCTTTGAAATGCCGGAAAATGCCGAAGTGGAGGCCGCTTTGGTCAGCCGCTTGCCGGTCACCGCGGACCATCGCGAAGATTTGCGGCATTTGCCGATCATTGCGATCGACCCACGCGATGCCCGCGATTTTGATGATGCCATTTGGGCAGCGCCCAATGCGGAGACGGGTGGCTTTGATGCGATCGTCGCCATTGCCGATGTCAGCTATTATGTCCGCCCTGGTAGCGCGCTTGACCGCGAAGCCGCCAAGCGCGGCAATAGTGTTTACTTCCCGGACCTCGTTGTCCCGATGCTCCCCCACGCCTTGTCGTCCGACAAATGCTCGTTGCGGGCAGGCGAGGATCGCGCGGTTATTGCCTGCCATCTGGCGATCAGCAAGACCGGACAAGTGACGTCATGGCGTTTTGCCCGCGCTGTGGCCCGGATTTCCGCCAATATTCCCTATCCCGACGCACAGGCTGCTATAGATGGAAAGATGGAAAGCCCGCTGTTGGAGACGGCGCTCAAGCCGCTTTGGGCGTGCTGGCGGTTGTTGGCGCGGGCAAGAAGCAAGCGCGCGCCGTTGGAGCTGAATCTGCCGGAAAAGCGGATCACATTGGACGAGCAGGGGCGTGTCACGGGCGTCGCGGAGCGCGAACAACTGGAGGCGCACCGTCTGGTCGAAGATTTCATGATCGCCGCAAATGTCGCCGCCGCAAAAGCGCTGGAGGCAAAGAAATCGCCGCTCATTTACCGCGCGCACGAACCGCCGAGCCGGGAAAAGCTGGTCGCTCTCAAGGAATATCTGCAGACCTTCGACATTGATTTCGCGTTGGGCCAAGTCATCAAGCCCGAGACGTTCAATATGATCCTGAGCAAGGTCATCGACGAGGAAATCCGCCCGCAAATCATGGAAGCCGTGCTTAGGAGCCAGACCCAGGCCTATTACGGTCCGACAAATGTCGGCCATTTCGGCCTGTCGCTTGGCAGTTATGCCCACTTTACCTCGCCCATTCGGCGCTATGCCGACCTGATCGTCCACCGCGCTCTTGTCAGCGCTTATGGGCTGGAAATGCCAAAGCCGAAGCTGAATGATGTGGAACCGATGACCGGCCTGACCGAGGTTGCAGTGGCCAAGCTTGCTGCCACAGCCGAAGCAATCAGCCGCACCGAACGCCGTGCCATGGAAGCGGAGCGCGAAACGACCGACCGCTACATCGCCGCCTTTCTGTCGGCACATGTCGGGGAAATCGTGCAAGCGCGCATCACTGGCGTGCAGAATTTCGGATTTTTCGCGACAGTTGAAGGGGTTGGCGGCGATGGCTTGGTGCCTGTGTCAACTCTCGGCAAGGACTATTTCCATTATGACGAGGCAAGCCAAACCCTAATCGGTGAAAAGACACGGCAGGAATTCCGGCCCGGTATGCGGCTCGAACTCAGGTTGGCAGAGGCCAATCCTGTGTCGGGGTCGTTGCGCTTCGAATTACCCGATGGCGCAACATATCCATCGGACCGGCCTAAGCACAAGCATAAGGCGGGCAAGTTCGACGTCGGCAAGCGCGGGCGACCGAAAAATATCCGGCATCAGGGGAAGCGGCGCTAAATAGGCCGACCTCAGCTCAATTCGTCGAGCGCCTCATCGGTCAGGGACCCTGGAATCACCATGACAGGGCAGGGAAGCGTCCCCGCATTTATCCCGGTAAAGTGCGCAATCAACGGCCCCGGCGCGCCCTGTGCCGCTGCTCCGAGCACCAGCGCCGCTATTTCGGGCTGTTCCGCCAACATCACTTTGACGACCTCGATCGCGTCGCCCGATTTTACCGTGATGGCAGGCCGAACACCCATTTCTTCAAAAATGGAGCCCGCAGCGCCCGTCACCAACTCTTCGGCCCGAACCCGCGCTTCTTCTTCCATCGTCGCCTGAACGCCACCCCATGCGACGAAATCGGCCTGCTCGACCAGTGCCAAGATATGAACGGCCCCGCCTGTCTTTGCCGCACGGCGCGAGGCAAAACGTAAGGCCAGTCGGGCCTCTTCCGTCTCGTCGATAACAACCAGATAAGTCCGCATGTGCTCCCCCAGACCGGTCTCTTATGGTCCGGCCATTATGAATTCGTATAGCCTGCGCGATATTTGCAGCCTTGGCAACCTTATCGCGCTTGACGCTGGGGAAAGCTTGGCTATTCGATGAACGGAAATCTTGTCCCAGAAAAGGCCTTTAGGATGCCCATCGAACTCAAAATGCCCGCATTATCCCCGACCATGGAGGAGGGCACTCTTGCAAAGTGGCTGGTGAAGGAAGGGGACAGCGTTTCCTCTGGAGATTTGCTTGCCGAAATCGAGACAGACAAGGCCACCATGGAATTTGAAGCTGTGGATGAAGGGGTTATTACCAAATTGCTCGTCGCCGAAGGGACTGACGGGGTAAAGGTAGGCACGGTGATCGCTATGATCGCTGGCGAAGATGACGACGCAGCGCCCGCACCCAAAACAGCGCCCGCAGCGCCAAAGGCCGAAGCTGCCGCACCGCCACCTCCGCCACCACCCGCAGCCGCTCCGGTGGCCGCATCTGCGCCTGCACCTGCACCTGTTGCCGCATCGTTCGACGAACGCATCAAGGCCAGCCCGCTCGCCCGCCGCATCGCCGCGGAACGCGGTGTTGATTTGGCACAGATTGTTGGAACGGGTCCGAATGGCCGCATCATCAAGGAAGATGTGGAAGCAGCAGCGACAGGGACAGCGCCGAAGGCGCCGGTTGCGGTAGCTTCCGGTCCGCAATCTGCACCTGCACCCAAAGCTGCACCTGTCGCGGCAATCGAAACCGATATCCCGCACGAGGTCGTCAAACTCAGCAATATGCGCAAAACCATTGCGCGCCGCCTGACCGAGAGCAAGCAGCAGGTTCCGCATATTTACCTAACAGTCGATGTAAGGCTTGATGCCTTGCTGAAACTGCGTTCCGAACTGAACGCCAACCTCGAAAGCCGCGGCGTGAAGCTGTCGGTCAACGATATGCTGGTCAAGGCACTGGCCCTCTCGCTGATCCAGGTTCCCAAATGCAATGTCAGCTTTGCCGGTGACACCATGCTGCAATATAGCCGTGCGGATATCAGCGTTGCCGTATCGGTGCCCACAGGCCTGATCACACCCATCGTGAAGGGCGCGGATAGCAAGTCGTTGTCGGCCATCTCGACCGAAATCGGCGAACTGGCGGGCAGGGCGAAGGAAGGCAAGTTGCAGCCCCATGAATTTCAGGGTGGCACCGCTTCCATCTCCAACATGGGCATGATGGGCATCAAGCAGTTCGACGCCGTCATCAACCCGCCCCAGGGTATGATCCTAGCCATAGGTGCAGGTGAAAAGCGCCCCTATATCGTCGATGACGCCCTCGCGATCGCGACGGTCATGAGCGCAACCGGCTCATTCGACCACCGTGCCATCGACGGAGCGGATGGAGCTGAATTGATGAAGGTGTTCAAGGAATTGGTAGAAAAGCCATTGGGGCTGGTGGCTTGACCGGACCGTCGATTGCCGGCGGAATTCGTTCGAAATCTGGAGTAAATTTGTGAGCAATTACGACCTTATCGTCCTCGGTTCCGGCCCCGGTGGCTATGTGGCCGCGATCCGTGCCGCGCAGCTTGGGTTGAAGACAGCGATTGTCGAGCGTGAGAATCTGGGCGGGATCTGCCTGAACTGGGGTTGCATTCCCACCAAGGCATTGCTGCGGTCGGCGGAAATCTACCATTATATGCAGCATGCGGGTGACTATGGCCTGACCGCGGCGAATATCAGTGCGGATATCGATGCGGTTGTGAAGCGTTCCCGGGGTGTCGCGAAACAACTTAATCAGGGCGTCACGCATCTGATGAAGAAGAACAAGATCACCGTCCATATGGGCGGCGGCAAGCTGACAGCACCCGGGAAGCTGAGCGTAACCAAAGACGGCAAGGTGGAAGAACTCACCGCCAAGAATATCATCATCGCCACCGGCGCACGCGCACGCGATTTGCCCTTTGCGCCTGCCGACGGAAAACGCATCTGGACCTATCGCCACGCAATGGTGCCGCCGGAAATGCCGAAGAAGCTGCTGGTTATAGGTTCCGGCGCCATCGGCATCGAATTTGCGAGCTTCTATAATGACATGGGCGCCGAGGTGACCGTTGTCGAAATGATGGACCGCATTGTTCCAGTCGAAGACGCCGATGTCTCAACTTTTCTTGAAAAGTCTCTGAAAAAGCAGGGAATGACGATCATGACCGGTGTGGGTGTCGAAAGCCTGAAGGCGACGGCTACCGGCGTGTCTGCCGCGATCAAGGGCAAGGACGGCGCCGTGGTGAACGGTGAATACACACATTGTATCGTTGCCATCGGCATTGTGCCCAATACCGAGAATATTGGTCTCGAAACGCTGGGCATCACGACCACCAAGGGCCATATCGACACCGATCCCATGTGCCGCACCAATGTACCCGGCGTCTGGGCGATCGGTGATGTGACCGCGCCGCCATGGTTGGCGCATAAGGCCAGCCATGAAGGCGTTATTGCGGTCGAAGCCATTGCCGGAGGGCATCCGCACGCCATGGACCCGAAAAACATACCGGGCTGCACCTATTGCCACCCGCAGATTGCCAGCGTTGGCCTGACCGAAGCCAAGGCCAAGGAAGCCGGTTACGAGGTGAAGGTCGGCAACTTCCCCTTCATCGGCAACGGCAAAGCCATCGCGCTGGGTGAAGCAGAGGGCTTCATCAAGACCGTTTTCGACGCCAAAACTGGCGAATTGCTGGGGGCCCATATGGTCGGCGCGGAAGTGACCGAGCTGATCCAGGGCTATACCATCGGCAAAACAGCTGAACTGGTCGAAGCCGACTTCATGCACACCGTCTTCCCCCATCCGACCTTGAGCGAGATGATGCACGAAAGCGTGCTGGGGGCCTATGGCAAGATGTTGCATATGTGATGGCCAAGGGCACGCAGGATTTCACGCCCGATCCACGCAATGAGCGGATTCTGATCAACGTCAACGGCGTGCTTACCCCGCGTGCGGAGGCCGTTGTCTCGGTATTCGACAGCGGTTTCATGCTCGGCGATGGCGTGTGGGAAGGTATCCGCGTCTACAAGGGGCGGATGGCATTTCTGAAAGAGCATCTCGACCGGCTTTGGGAAGGTGCCAAGGCGATCGCGATGGATATCGGGATCAGTCGCGCGGAACTGATCCAGCGGCTTGAAGAAACAATCGCCGCAAACGCCATGGACGCGTGCCACATCCGCCTGATGGTCACCCGCGGCGTCCGCTCGACACCCTATCAGGACCCGCGCGTCGTGGTCAGCCCTGCTACCATCGTTATCATCGCGGAGCACAAGGAGCCTCACGCCGAGGTCATCGAAAAGGGCATTAGCCTTTTCACCGTGCACGTACGCCGCGGCGATCCGGCGGTTCAGGACCCGAAGCTCAATTCCCATAGCAAGCTGAACTGCATTACGGCTTGCATCCAGGCGACCGAGGCGGGTGCGAATGAAGGGTTGATGCTCGATCCGCACGGTTTTGTTGCCACTTGCAATTCGACGCATTTCTTCATTGTGCGAAAAGGCGAGGTCTGGACCTCCACCGGCGATTATTGCCTTGGCGGAATCACGCGCGGCAACGTCATCAGAATCTGCCGCGAACAAGGCATTCCGGTGTTCGAAAAGAATTTCTCGCTGACAGAAGTTTATAGCGCCGAGGAAGCCTTTGTAACCGGTACATTTGCCGGTGTCTGTCCGGTACATACAATCGACGGCCGCAAGATAAGCGAGAGCAGGGGGCCGATGGTCGAACGGCTGCAGTCGCTGTATAAAGCTCTGGTGGAGCGGGACATCGCCGGATGAGTGTCCGTATTGCGATGTGGTCCGGCCCGCGCAATATTTCGACCGCGATGATGCGAAGCTTTTCCGCGCGCAGTGACTGCCATGTCACGGACGAACCCTTTTATGGTGCCTATCTGAAGACCACGGGCGAACCGCATGCCATGGCGGCCGAGATCATGTCGGATATGGATGTCGACTGGCAATCCGTTGCCGCCACCATGCGCGGACCAATTCCCGATGGAAAGGCGCTGTGGTACCAGAAACATATGTCGCACCATATGGAAGGGCCGATCAGCGTCGATGATTTTCCCGAACATTGCCATGTGTTCCTTGTGCGCGATCCTGACCTGATGGTCGCCAGTTACCGGCAGAAGAATGATCTTCGGGATGCCAAGCAGTTGGGTTTTGAACGTCTGGTCGAATATCATGGTCGTATATCCGAAAAGATGGGCCGCCCGGCTCCGGTCGTTGACAGCAACCGCTTGCTTGCCAACCCCGAACGCGGGTTACGCGCTTTGTGTCAGGCGATCGGCATCGTCTGGGACCCGGCAATGCTGGGCTGGCAAAAAGGACCGCATCCCTCCGACGGTATCTGGGCGTCACACTGGTATAATGCTGTCTGGAACAGCACCGGCTTTGGAAAGCCCACAGCGCCGTCGGAATTGACCATGCTCGAACAGCAAATCGCCGATGAGTGCCGCCTGCATTATGATGCTCTGACGCGTTATTGCATCTGATGCACTATGTGCGCATAGAAAGTTGACTAAGGGGCACGAACGCTCGTTGGGGGCTTTAGGTAAGATGTTGCGACTCTGATGAAAAGGCGACCCGGGCCGGTTACAAGTCTCTATGTCAGGACCGACTGGGGCTTCATCCGTATCATATATGTGCCAGCCCTATTTTTGACTGTCGCTGCCATTACGTTCCTGCCTGCATTGGCAGCCGTCAAGTTCAAGATCAGTGTAGGCTTGGGCGGACTTTGCTCATTTATGAAACATTGGGGTCATCGAGCAGAAGAATGGATAAACGCCAAGCCACTTCTTGAAATTTGCAATGAGGGACTCGCATACGAAGACGGCGGAAAAAGGGTTGTCTATCCTTTTAAATCGATAAGGGGCATCGCCATTCAACGGCGCATCCGACCGGATAAAACCAACGGACATTCGGTGTTCAATCCACCGGTCTGGTTAACTTTGAAGATTGAGAATCCGGACCGGAAAAAGCCCTATGCAACAGATTTCCTTGGCAGAAGCATGTCCGAGTTTATCTTTATCAATGTATGGCCGCGCGAAGTATATGGTGGTCTCTTAACACTTCGACGCTTTTCCAAAAGTTTGGCCAAGCAAATTGAAATCCACACACAATCGCATTCAACGAGTAGAATTGATGTTACCTAAGCGCCTGTTCCTTTTAGCTGTCATTCTTTTCGTGATGGTCGTTGCCCTCGGCTACGCAGTTAACGCCAGCTATTTTCGTTCGTTCGATATCGCCACGTCCCACGCGCTAAATATGCGGCGTGGCGTTACGCCGGATTGGCTGATCCTGTTCATGCAGGGCGTGAGTTGGATCGGCGGCGGGGTGCAGCGTTACGTCATTGTGACCATCCTGACCCTGGCCCTGTGGCGCTGGTGGGGATGGGGCGCGGCGCTGGCCATGGGCCTTACAACCTTGGTTTCGGCCTTTACGTCTGACGTCATGAAGGCATTATTCGGCCGCGTGCGCCCGGATTTGGTGCCGCAACTGGATATCATCCACAGTCCGGCCTTTCCCAGTGGCCATTCGAACAACGCCGCCGTGGTCTACATCCTGTTTATCATGCTGGTACCTCAGGCACGCCATCCCTTATGGCAGGCGGCAGCGGCGATCATGATCATCCTCACCGGTGTGTCGCGCATCATGCTGGGTGTCCATTGGCCCACAGATGTACTGGGTGGCTGGATGCTCGGCGCGTCCTTTGCCATGGCGGCGGCTGCGGTCATTGCATATCGCCAGCACCAGCGCACGGCCCATTTCCCGTCGGTCCTCTCGCCTTAATCGGCGGGATCGCGTTTTTCTCTGTCCAGCAGGCTGGCTTTTTGCCATCGTGAAGCAATTGGGATTCTGTAGGATATAAAACATGAAAAAGACTGGGAACTTCGGGAGAAACGCGCGCATTTTGGCTCTTTGCGGTGCTGCACTTTTTGCAACGGCAGCTAGCGCGCAGAACACAGTGATCACCGCGGACAAGATGGTCGATGTGCTGGCCGGAAAGGTCGTCGAGTTTCCAGCCATTTTCGTGGGCGAAGACGGCCGCATTACCAGCATAGCAGACGCACGCACCGTGCGGTGGGGCAGCGATGTCAAGCACATCAACTTGTCTGGCAAAACCCTGGTTCCCGGGCTGATCGACATGCATGTCCATCTGGACGGGCCTGCCGACATTGGCGGCTATCGCGGGTTGGAGTTTACCGACAGCTTCTGGGGCATGACGGCGGTGGGCAATGCGAATGCCATGTTGAAGGCTGGCTTTACCACCGTACGCAATGTGGGGTCCGGAAATCGCAACGATATCGGTCTGAAGCAGGCGATTGAAAACGGATATGCGACCGGGCCACGTATCGTTCCGGCGGGCTATGCGCTGGGTGCGACCGGCGGGCATTGCGACTCGACTTTCCTGCCGCCCAGCCTTGAAAAGGCCGAAAAGGAAGAAGGCATCGCCGACAGCCCGGATGAACTGCGTTATCAGGTCCGGCGTCAACGCAAATATGGTGCGGAAGTCATCAAGGTATGTGCGACAGGCGGCGTATTTTCCCGCAACACAGAACCAGGGCAACAGCAGCTTTCCGAAAGCGAACTGCGCGTGATCGCCGATGAGGCGCATCAATGGGGTCTGCGCGTCGCAGCGCACGCCCATGGTGGCGACGGCATTAAAGCCGCTATCAAGGCGGGGATCGACACCATCGAGCATGCCAGCCTTGTCGATGATGAAGGTATCAAGCTCGCCGCCGCGCGGGTCCGTCCGGTCTGGTTCTCGATGGATATCTACAACACGGAATATACCCAGTCCGAAGGCGCGAAGAATGGCGTGCTCGAAGATAATCTCAGAAAAGACCGCGAAGTTGCTCAAATGCAACGTGATAATTTCCGCAAAGCGCACAAGGCAGGGGTCAAGATGGTCTTCGGATCCGACGCCGGCGTGATGCCGCATGGCGAAATCGGCAAGCAATTCCGCGTCATGGTCGAATATGGCATGACCCCGTTGGAAGCTATTCAGGCCGCGACCCGCAACGGCGCACAGGCGCTTGGCCGGGAAAAGGATGTGGGCGCGATTGCGGTAGGCCGCTTTGCCGACATTATCGCGGTCGATGGCGATCCCTTGACCAATGTGCGGGAGCTTGAGTCGGTCGACGCCGTTGTAAAAAGTGGCAAACTGATCGATTAAATTACACGCATTCAGCTTACCTGCAGCGATGTAAGTGCATTGATTGCAGGGCCGCGTATGTGGTAATCATGCGGGGCAAGGTTCACAGAACCGCAATGGAAATGTAGCTGGGGGTTACGAATATGTTGACTTTGGTCGCAGCAACAATGCTGAGCATGGCCGCCATGAAGGCCGATCCGATGGACGACGCCCGCAAGGCGTTCAACAATTGCATGATCGAAACGCACAATAAGGGCATCGCCGAGAAAATGTCGCCGAGCAGCTTTACCAAGGCTGCAGATGAGGCGTGCATGACCGAGCGGTCGGTATACCGCGATATCCTCATCAAGTCGGAGCGTTCCTATGGCTCAAGCCAGAAGGACGCCGAGAAGTTCGCGAGCGAGGAAGTACAGATGATCGTCGACTCGGTGGTCACCAGCTTCAACGAAAATGTCGAAAACGGCGCCAAACTGACGCCCGAGAAGTAAGGGAAGGGGCGGCTAACTTGCCGCCCACCCCAATGCCAGACCGGAGAGGCTGGTGATGGCCAGCGTCTGTATGACATTCCACTTCAGACGGAATATCAACAGTGCGGCGAGCAGTGACAGCAGGGCAGCCAGTCCGTTAAAGCTGGCGGCATCCGGCCAGTAGAGGCGTACGGGTCCAAATTGTTGCTCGCTGATCTGGGCGAACAGCACATGCAGCGCGAACCAGACGGTCAGGTTGGCAATGACGCCGACGACTGCCGCGGTCAGAGTCGCAAGACCACCTTTGAGCCAGCGGGCGTTTTCGAGCCGTTCGATCCACGGGGCGAAGGCAAATATCCACAGAAAGCAGGGTGCAAATGTCACCCAGGTCGTGAGGCCGGCACCCAATATGCCAGCGATCAGCGGCGTAAAGGGTTCCGGCGCGCGGAAGGCGGCGAGGTAGCCCACAAATTGCGTGACCATGATCAGTGGCCCGGGAGTCGTTTCGGCCAAGCCAAGACCATCGGCCATCTCCCCGGCACTCAGCCAGCCAAAACCCTGCACCGCCTCCTGCGCCATATAGGCCAGAACCGCATAGGCGCCGCCAAAGGTGACGATGGCGAGCTGCGAAAAGAAGCTACCAATCTGCCAAAGCACATGATCCTGCCCGACCGTCAGCAACACCACCGCCATCGGCGTGGCCCATATCGTCAGCCAGACCGCGATTGTCTTCACCGTCTCGCCCCATGGCCGTGCTGTAGTCACAGGCGTGCTATTTCCGACCTTTAACGCCAGCCAATCAGGCCGGTAGTGCGCCACCGCGATCCCGACCGCACCGGCACCCAGCACGACGAGCGGGAAGGGCAGGTTGAGGAAAAACAGCGCCACAAAGGCCAGCACCGCCATCACCTGCTTGAACTGCGTATTCAATGCCCGCCCACCGATGCGGATTAGCGCCTGCACCACAATCGCCAGCACGGCGGCCTTCATCCCCAGAAAAAGCGCAGCAAACCAGTCGAGATTGGCGGCATAGGCATAGAGGATCGACAACGCGAGGATGATCAACGCGCCCGGCACCACAAACAGCAATCCCGCCGCAAGCCCGCCCTTGACCCCGTGCATCCGCCAGCCAATCCATGTGGCCAGTTGTTGCGCCTCGGGACCGGGCAACAAATGGCAGAAATTCAGGGCGTGGAGATATTGCTCTTCATCAATCCACTTGCGTTCCTCGACCAATTCGCGGTGCATCAGGGCAATCTGTCCCGCAGGACCACCAAAGCTCAGGCAGCCTATCCGAGTAAAAACGCGGACAAGTTCGGAAAATTCGGGGACAGGTAATTGGGACGCCATAATCACTCCACGCCTTAAGCATCCGGAAAACCGGACGAAAAGACAACACTTGGGCGAGGCGCCTGACCGGGAGGTTGCTTTACCCCGATGGAAGGCTGTTACGCCGGATTCCTTTTTCGATGCAAGCCCAAAAGACACAGTATATCTTGCCAAAATGGCCCGGCAGCCTAAGTCATATGGCCGATGCCCGGAAGCGGCGTCGCGGTTAGGTCCGCAGTTGAAATTTTATCATCGGGGAAGTGATATGTCGCGCGTTGGAATGGCTTTGGGCATTGCCGGATTGGTGTTGGCAACGACAACGCCGGCCTTTGCGGCGGATGAAGACACCAATATCTGGCTGGCACAATCGGCAAATATCGATCTCGGCGGCGATATGTCGTTGGGACTGGAGGCGCAGGAACGCTTCACCAATGACGCCTCACGGTTAAGCCAGTTTATCTTCCGGCCCTCGCTCAGCTACAAATTGGACAAGAGTACATCCATCTCCATCGGCTACGCCTATGTCCATAATGATCCACAGACCGGCACATCCACCAACGAACATCGTGCACACCAGCAGATTACGTTTCGGCTAGCCGGTGACGGCAAAGGTGTAACAATCACCGGCCGAACACGTTTTGAGCAGCGTTTTCTGGAGGAGATAGACGGAACCGCCTTCCGCATTCGCCAACAATTCCGTCTGACGGCCCCTTTGTCCGGAAAGGTTCGCGCCGTCGCATCGACAGAAGCCTTGATAGGTCTAAACCAGACCGGCTTTCAACGCGACGGACTTGGCCTGTGGCGGAATTATGCCGGTGTGTCTATTCCGCTAAGCAAGGTTGTGTCGCTGGAGCCCGGCTATCTCAATCAATATGTCGTCCGAACCGGTGCAGACCGGATCGACCATGTCGCCAATCTGGCGCTTTCGGCGAGTTTTTGAAGGTCGAGTAGAGAGAAAGTGGCGGACAGGGTGACTGCCTGTCCGCCTTCCACCGGCTTCTTTCCACAGCTAACTGCACATGAAAAGCGCCAGAAATTAGGCGTTTTCGTTCCACCAATTTACATCGTCATGAACCTACAGCGATGATTTTTGGTGGGCTTTTTGGTGGGATATTTTATGCCAGATATGACAAAACGACGGGCCAAGCCCGCTACTGTTGCCGAAGTAAACGCCATGAAGTTGGCAGGTCGACATTCGGTCGGCGACAGTCTCATTCTTTCAGTTGCAGAGTCCGGCGCGCGTCGATGGATTGCGCGGGTCAGGGAGTTATCAGGCCGCAGGCGCGATATAGCACTTGGCCCATTGCAGGATATTTCGTTAGCCGATGCGCGCGAAATGGCCCGCCAACTTCGAGTTACTGCCCGCAAGGGTGAGCCTATTTTGACAAAGCAAGAGCGCCGCAAGGCAATCCGCGTAATTCCGACTTTCAAGCAAGCTGCCCATAAGTTTTTTGAATCCAACAAACACGAATGGACTAACGGCAAGCATGTCGATCAATGGATCAAAACGCTGGAGATTTATGCTTATCCAAAATTGGGCGACATGACTGTCGACCGCATCGAAGTTGAGGACATTCACGAAACGCTGTTGCCGATCTGGAATACCAAGCCAGAGACAGCAAAGCGAGTGCGGCAGCGGATAGCGAAAGTGCTGGATTGGTGTCTGGCGAGAAAAGAGAGAACAACCCAGATATCGCAATCTGCGTTGACCACGCTCTTGCGTAAACAAGTGCGCAAGAGGAAGCATTTCAAGGCTTTGCCCTACGTCGAAGTGCCGGATCTTGTTTCAACTATTGAACGAAATAACGCGACGAGTAATCAAGCCCTGCTGGCGTTGGTTCTGACTGCAACGCGGTCCGGTGAGATACGCTTCGCCGTGCGCAGCGAATTTGACTTCGCTGCTAAGCTGTGGACCATCCCACCAGAGCGGATGAAATCGCAAAAGAACAAGGAAATGGGGGAGGCGCATGTCATTCCCCTGTCTGATTTCGCAGTCGGCGTGTTTAAAGCCGCATTTGCTGCAAGCCCCCACAAGGAACTTGTCTTTCCAGGCATGAATAGCAAAGCAATGTCTGACGCGACCATGACAAAGGCCTTGCGCGTGGCTGGCTATGGTGCTGATCGTGCCACTGTGCACGGTATGCGCTCCGCATTCCGCGACTGGGTGGCCGAGAAGATGCCGCACATTCCAGACCCAGTTGCAGAGGCTGCGCTAGCCCATCAAGTTAGTGACGATGTAGTAAAAGCATATAAGCATACCAAGTTTTTGGATATGCGTCGCGAGGTGATGGACGCGTGGGCGATCCACTGCCTGCAACGAGAGCCAGCGGCGCTAAAGGTGGTAGCATGAGTTGGGAACCGGATGAGTTCTCGGGGCCGTTGAATTTCGATGCAGCCGCAGCAATGGAAATGCTTGATTCAGATCTCACCGATCGCCTGATAGCGTTGCTGGAGTCCGACGAACCTATTGACGGCAGCGTGCGCAACGAACTTGCGAAGGCACTCAAACGAGGCAAGCGGAAACACTGTGAAGCAGGAGCCTTCAGTGTGAAAATAATCGGTCTCAAACGTGCGAGGCAGGCCAGCTATTATGGTCAAAAAGAGTATTTCGGCACAATGTACGCTGATGGCCTAAAAATTCAGAGGCAACTTGAATGCGGCAAAGCAACATCAATAGCGCAGGCGATAAAACAGATTTGGAATGGTGTAGGCCGAAATCCGGCTAGCCGTTTTCGCGATGCGCATGAACACTGTCTTAAAGTCAATAATTGGATCGAAAGTTTAGAAAAGCCGCCATTCTGGATAAAGGAAACCGAAAGCTGGAGAAGCGATAAGGCACTGATAGATCATTTTAATGGCATGTCAGCGCTCCAAAAATTGCACGATAAAGCCGCCTGATGGCAATGTGTATTTTCAATTTTTCGCAAATGCACCAACGTCCGTAACCTTCCGCTACCTTCCGCCTACTTCATCCGGTGAACTCGCCGACCAAGTAGGAGAAAGAAGTTGGAACAGTGTGTTGTTACCGTGGCCGAGGCCGCCCAGTTAACCCGTCTTAGCACAGCGAAACTATATGAGCTTTTCGCTGATGGTACTCTCGATACCGTCCATGTTGGGCGCAAACGTCTTGTTAAAATCGACAGCATCCGCCGCCTTTTGAAAATGCCAGAGGTAGCATGACCGAGGCCGCCCTCACCACCAAAGAACAAGAGGTACAGCGCGCAGAGGCGAACGAACTTCGCCGCGCAAACTACTTGGGCTTATGGCAGTCCCTTCAATCCGAAGATCCGTTTGCCGAATTTTATTACCGGCGGATTTTTGCGATGGAATTGCTGAATAGTGCTGCCGAGCATTTGCATCCGCGCGTCGGTTCTTTTTTAGGCCAGACGGCAGTTGACCGGAATGCATATTCCGAGAAACAAAAGGCATATCTAACCAGCCTGGTCACTGACCATCTGGAACGCTCTGCGACTTCCGAAGAATCTAAATCAAAGAAAAAGACGGAGGCAGGAAAATGACCTGGCCACAAAAAGAAAGTCCCACCGTGGGCGGGCGGGACTTGGATCACGTTGGACGCGGCGATCTGAACACCATATACGGTAGCAAAGAGGAAAGTGCAACCGCCGATGTAGCGATTGGCCATCGCCAGTGCCATTCGTGTGCGGCGTTTTATGCTTATGACAATGGGCAGGGCGAGTGTCGCAGATACGCCCCTAGGCCGAATTTTGACCATACGCTTTCAGTTGAATGGCCGCGTGTAGTCAGCGGCGACTTTTGCTTAGAATATGTGTCGAAGGGTGGCGAATAATGGCGGCACTTCCGAAAGTGAAAGCGGCGCTTGAGCCGCAGCCCGACAACTCGTTTCTTGCAACCATGGGAGAGACTTTAGTTAGTAATGGCTATTCCATCATTCCAATTGTGCCAAGGGATAAAATGCCAGGCTCCTATTCGAGCGGCCAGTGGCGCCCTCTGGCTGGGTGGAATGTATTTTGCGATCGCCAGCCGACGCAAACAGAGATCGATACGTGGTCCAAATGGCCTGGCGCAGGCATCGGGTTTCCGTGCGGAAACATTGTCGGAATTGATATCGACGTTGAAGATGCCGCCATATCGCAAAAGGTCTCCGAATTGGCGCGGCTGCGGTTAGGCGATACACCCGCGCTACGCATCGGCAAACACCCCAAGCAAATGCTTGTCTACCGAGCGGAACAACCATTCCAATCATTTGACGCAAAGCCGTTGCAAGTGTTGGCACAAGGGCGCCAGTTTGTCGGCTACGGCATTCACCCAAGCACGGGCGAACCATATTCGTGGCCAGAATCGTCGCTAAATGAAATCGACTTTGCCGGCCTGCCATCAATTACGGAGAGGCAGGCAAGAGCATTCATGTCGGAGGCCATCAAGCTTATACCCGCCGAAATGAAATCCTCTTCGGTGGCAAAAGAGTCGGCTGCATTCGATAGTGGGCTAAACGAACCGACAACTTACGAAGCGGTCGAGGAAGCGCTAAAGTATATAGTCTCCGACGGGCACACATCCCGTGCCGATTGGATTAAGATAGGCATGGCCATAAAGGCTGGGCTTGGGGAGGCTGGGCGCGATCTATGGCACCAATGGTCGGCGCAAGACGTGGCACGCTACACAGCCAAAGAATGCGATATCCAGTGGAATAGCTTCAAGCACAGCCGGAATGGACGCAGCATAGGAATCGGCACTCTCTTCGATGAAGCGCGTCTTTCTGGCTGGATCCCCTCGGAGGGGATTTATCTTTACGCTTACGACAAAGAGGTGGCCGAGAATGGGCCAAGCGTCGATGTTGAAGCCTTTGTTGAGAATACGAAGAAAAAGGCAGCGGCCAAGGAAGAGCAGGCGGTCACATTTTCTCCCATTGATCCAGTAAAGTTTTCTGTGCCGTCGGGCGAGCCAGGGTGGCTTCGCGATCTTGGCGACAACGCCATTGGCCAGTTTGTCAAATTCATCTGCGAAACGGCATTTTATCCCCAGCCTGAAATGGCACTTGCCGCCGCGTTGGCTGCTTTCGGCACTGCCGGTGGCCGCCGGTATCGTACGCAGCAAAATGCATACTCAAACATTTACACAATTGGCTTGCTGGACTCTGGCGCCGGTAAAGATGCTCCGTTGCAGGCCGCCAAGCAACTTTTGTATCAGGCTGGGCTTCACAAATATCTAGGGGGTTCTGCAGTTGCGTCGGGTGCCGCAATTGTGACTGCTTTAACGAATAGCCCGACCACACTGTTTGTTTTGGACGAGGTTGGTTTTCTTTTCGAAGCGGCCAAAAGCGGAAAACAACAGGCCAGCCATATGCTCGACCTCACAAGCAAGATAACCGAATTCTACCACCAGCCGGGCTTATGGGCTGGCAAGGCGCATGCCGACACAAAGGAGAAACCGACCACGGCAATCTATGCCCCATGTCTTTCTATTTTGGGCATGAGCACACCGATGCGCTTTTGGGGTGCGTTCAACAGCATGAACGCAGGCGACGGCAGCCTTGCCCGATTTGTCGTGTTCGAGAGTGAAAATCAGTTCCCTATGCCTCAATTACCTGATGCACGTGACATTCCGGAACATATCATCGACATCGCCAGACGCATGTCGACCGAACAACAGGAATCTATTGAACAACGCTCTGGCAACCTTGACACCACACCTTATCCGAAAGTTGTGCCATTCGAAGGGGCAGCAGGCAAATTCGTGATGGACCTGATGTTGAGGGAGCGAGAGCTTAAGATAGGTGACGAAAACACCGGCCTTAATGCCATTAATGCGCGAATAACTCAAAATGCGACTAAGCTTGCCCTAATTAGAGCGGCAAGTGAAAATCCGGAATCGCCCGTTATAGGTCGAGATTGTATCGAATGGGGGTGGCAGATTGCGCAGCATAGCGCGAACATTATCAAAGCCCGCATTGGCGATAGCATTTCGGACAACGATTATGAGGCGCATTCGAAACTCATTGAGCGGGTGATCCGTGAAGCTGGGCCGGATGGCATTACTACAACCGACATGTATGAACCGATTACACGAAAAATCGGACCTCCTCGCAGGGAAGAAATTCTGAAAGCGCTCGAAAATGCTGGAAGAGTGAAGAGCTATCCATTGATCACGGACGGGAGGCGCGGGCGTTGCTACATTTTCGTAGCTTAATCGGAGCGAATAATCCCGAAAAAGTTTGCCGTCAAATGTCTGAATAGCAATATAAATATTCGTTCTTAGGACTTATTCGTAGTTATTCGGTGGACCTATATCTCAATACTCTCTTCTCTTAGGTCGGGTGTACCCCTTCCGAAAAACCGAAAAAGCCGAGTAAGGGTCGATTTGATTTTGCAGGAGGCATTTGACATGAAATTGAATATGCATGCGCGCGTCGAGATAGCGGCAATATTGCTGATCGCGCACACCAGTTGCAGCAATAAATTCCAATACCAGTTTAACGACAAGGAACGGGACGAGATCGAGGATGTTGCCGGCGACATTGCTTATGATACCGTTCTCGAACACGAGAAAATTAAAGAGATAGAGAGCAGACTCGCGGAGATCGAAGCCAGGTTGAATATGTAGATTGGGCCGGATCCGGAGGCCCGCGCCTGTCAAAGCAGGTCGGGCGCGTCACGCACGCGCGAAGGCATCGAAGGGAATGGCGGAAATCTGCGCATTACGGTACGCGAAGCCTGGGATTAGCAGGCAATAAGCCCTGCCAGCATTGCCTAAAGATCGCCGATTACACTTATTCTGGCGTCAAAAAGGGGCATTTTCACCCGTTGGCAGTCGCGGTATCCGCCATCGAAGGCCGGCAATGCAATGATTTCTGGGCATGTGCCACATGGGCAGAATGGAACGCCCACCAATGCGCCCACTTACGCAATGGAATCGACCAATATATATTTGTGATAGCTAATGATCATAAATAAGAACATAAATAGAACATTCTATTGCGAGGCAAACGGATTTTCTTGACATTTTTCATGTCAACACGTATATTTCATTTAAATGGATTGGAGTATTCCGGTCGGCGAAAGCGTCTCGAAAGGGGCGCTTTTAGCTTTTAAGATGGAAAGATTTTCAGTCCACATCCTTCGAAGCGCCCCCGCCAATCGGTATGTAAGCGGCTTTTAACGGCAAGCCAGTCTGGGCGTTCTGTCGTTCGATTTGCAGCATAATGCGTGATTGGCTGGCAAGCTAAGTCCGCCATTTGTAATCCAGCAATATTCATTTTCTTACTGACAAAGCACGATTCAAATTCGAACTGCTTACGGTCATAATTTCCGCCGCTCGATATCCGTTCACACCAACCTGCAAGTTCCTCATCCTCTTTCTTGCCTCGCGATTCTATAATCAGTTTAACGCCTTTTCCGGCTTTCATATAAATCCGTTCCAATAGGAATTGAATCGCCAGGTGATATACATGTGCCGGATCTGTATATTGAGCGGCGTGTCGAGGCTTATCTATGACCGCAGAAATAAAGCTGACCGTCGACGTCCTAACTGCGTTTGTTACGATATCAAAGAATGCCTGCCGTTGCTCCGCCACCTGTAAAAATGAGTAAGGCCCAGCTCTCTGGTTTATATCGTAAGAACGCAGAATAACGCCTTCGTGGCCCCAAAGGCTGTGCTTAAGCTTTGCAATCGCCGCAACTTCGCGATCAAGATATTCAGTCTCACGATACACCGCTGCCGTGACTGCAAACATGGGGGAACCTGGATCTATGTTATTTAGGCCGTGGTCACCGGTTTCATCGATAAATGCAATCCAACTCATATGCAGAGCAACCTGACTGCCCGCAACGATTCTGCCAACCCCATTTCGTAGGTAAACATGGGCCATCCCCAAGCCATTGTGCCGGCCATGCTCTTGCTCGATCGATGCCCACCGCCCAGCCACATAACGGCGCTCTACAAAGGTATGGCCTGGCCGCCAAATAGGCCGGCCACGGTGGGCCGCTGCGCATTGGTCCAGTGGCAGCAACAAAGGCCGCACGTCAACAATCCCAGCCGCCGACCTATGCCTGCCCACTTTCGCCTTGCCTTTGCTATTCTGGGCTGGCGAGAGGCCGCCAATTATTATCGGGCGAACTGGCGAGTAATATGTCGCTGGGCGAATGAAGCAGGTAAAGAGTCACTATTGGCCGAGCGCGCTGCGATGCGGTGCAATCCCGATCGGCACCAGCTTAAGGCATCAATGGCCGCCTATTGGACGAGTGAGCCGCGCGATCCAGTGTGGGTAAAGCAATAACTATGACGTCTTATTTAACTCCAATGAAGACAAATCAATTTCCACAGGACTTCGCAGAGTTTGTTCCCAAGCGAGTTTGCCCGCTAATAAACTGCTCCCGTCTTCCTGCGAGAGGCGCTGCAGAAGTGATGCGGCGCTTTCAAGAAGCTTCTTTTGCAAACCTTCAATCGTTGAATCCTCGCTTAGCGGCACGGCAATTTCTATAGATAGCTTAGGGCCAAAGGCGTGTTCAGCTTCCGGCGTGCTAAGTGCGATTCCGATTTGTGCTGAAACTCGGTCGCCGCCCAAAACCAATCCGCTTATCGTAACAGCAACCAAACGTCGGTCCGTATAGTCCATTGCATCTATTCCCATTCATCATCGGCTATAACATTAAGCCCCTTCGCAGCCAACCTGACCCGCTACCCCGATTCTGGCAAGCCCCGCCGTCGGTAAATCTCCCCACCTTTATCAATAAATACATTCTCACCGACCGGCCCCGCGAATTTCTCGCCTGGCCCCTTTGGAGAATGAATAAAATGGCAAGTTATCTAAATCCGCATGGCGTTGAAGTCAGTGCAGCCGATGCAAAGATCGGCGGCAAACTCCGCCCAGGTTTCAAAGAAATTCTAGCAGATGGCGAACGCATTTCGTTCGATATGCTGTATATGCGCGACGCAAAGCCCAAGGTCGACGAGACATCCATCGACGCGGCATTGCGCGAAGTAATCGCCACACTCGCCAAGGGCCAAGGCATAACCCCTGCAGAATATTTGGCAAAGACACCGCTGGCCGACATTCAAAAGCTGGCCGCCGAAACCGCTGCAAAAGTCCTCGAATCCTTATCCGGCCAAGGTGTCGCTTCGAAACTCGCCGACCAGCGGGTAAAGGGCATGGCCGATGCCAAAGCTTTTAGCGCGGCCCGATATGCTGGCGCTCCGATGATTGAGGCTGCAGACAGTGAGAATCCGACGCCTCCCAGCATGGGCGGCCATCACGGATCCGACGCAACGGCTACAATTCGCAGCTTGCGTTACCAGTAACCGCATGGGCCGCACATTGAACGCGGCCTGCCTCATTTCCTTAAAATCATGGGAGCCAGCATAATGGCGAATACCCTTTCCGAACGCTTGACCAACGTCAACGATCGCAGCCGCACAACTGAACTTGAGCAGCTTATCGCCGACGCCACGACCGAGCGCGATGCACAGGCTGCCTTACACGTCAGCCAGAGCGCCGATGCCGTGAACTTCCGGCTGGCCCAAGCCGATCGCGATGAAGCGGCCAAGGGTGCAGAGCGCGCGGCGCGTAATGCTGCAATGCTTGACGCGGCAATTGTCGATCTCGAAGCCAAGCTGCAGGCCCGTAGGGAAACCGACAAGCGGGCAAGCGCCGAGGCCGAGCGCAAAGACGCGCTGGCCGAACGCGACGCACTGGCCGAGCGCATCAAAGCCGAATGGCCGCTCATCGTCGATCAATTGACCGCGCTATTCGACGCGATCCAATCAAATGACGCGCGCATGAAGGCCGCAGGGCTTTACGATAGCAGCGCCGAGGCCGTGGCGAGGGGCTGTGATGGCTTGTTCCGTTATGGCGTGAACCAGGCGCGCCGCTTGACCGAAATGCAGGTGCCAGAGCTTGGCACCTTCGAAATGGCATGGCCGCGCCCCGTTCGATCGGTCGCCGCTAAACTTGCGGACGCAACTGCCCTGGCGCGCCGACAGCAGATTGATAACATGGCCAAAGCAGCGGCCCAGCCTTCGCCCTTTAGCTGGCACCGCGCGAAAGTCTCGAACGGCGTTGGAAACCCTTATGAAGGCAAAATGCGCACCGGCGAGATTGGCGCTGGCCAAATCTCCAACGGTGAAACCGATATCCAGATTACGCCACAAGAGGCCGAGCGCCTAAACGCAATTCGCGGCATCACAGTTACCAAACTGGCCAAGGCGCCTGTGCTTGCCACCACATTCAAGCATCCGGCAGCCGCATGATTATGAATTCGCCTCGCCATGATTGCAGCGCGGTTGCTGATTTCGCGTTTGGCGAGACGATAGCCGCTGGGTCTCTGACTTCCCTTGGGGATCCAGCGGCGCACTTTTTTCGAAATTGCCTTGGGCGGCGTGCGCATCCCTGTGGACGCGCCAACCATGGCGATAGCCGTCGGTCGGTTTCCTTCATTTTCCGACCGGCGGCACCTAACAAAGGGGTCAATTAGATGAGTGAACGTAAGAGCAACGGCCAATGGGCCAAAGGCATTTCGGGCAATCCCAAGGGGACAAAGACGGGAAGCCGTCACCGCATCACTATGGTCGCAGAAAAGGTCTTAACCGACGATTCCGCTGCCATTTCCGAGAAGCTTGTCGAACTCGCCAAGGCTGGCGACGTACATGCATTAAAAATTTGCATGGATCGCATATTGCCACCGCGCAAAGATCGCACCATAGCCATGAAGTTGAAGGGCATCAAAAAGCCCGACGACCTTATCAAGATCATGCACCAAATTACCCAGGCCGTCGCCAAGGGCGAAATCAGCCCACAAGAGGGCAGCCAGCTTAGCAATATGGTCGAGACGCAACGCCGCACGCTTGAAACCGGCGAGATCGCTAAGAGGCTCGAAGCGCTCGAAGCTGCAAAGGAAGGTGGGCAGTGAACTACGCCGCGCGCCTTGCAAAGCTGGAAAGCCGTGCGGCTGAATTGTCGACGTCGACCCATGCCAAAGACGCTGCCGATTTTCGAGCGCGCATTGTCGCGATGGCCAGTCAATTCGATGATCTAGACGCCCACATTCCGGCGCTCGAACGTTGTGCACGATTCAGTAGGGCGCAGGAACTGGCATGGGTTATGCGCTTTGGCAGAGTCGAAGATTTCCAAGCGGCGCTAGACGAAGCTGTGGCCTATGCAAAGGCAGCGACCAAATGAGTGCACTTGCTGCCCGCATAGCCAAGCTTGAACGCGCCAATGGGCCAGACGCGACCGCGCTAACCGTTGCCGAAATTGATGCAGCCGTGGCCCGCTATGCTTCCGAACTCGAATGGATCGACCCCGCCAAGCTCGATTGGCGGCCCATTGGCGATCTAGTGGCCAATTATCGCGATATGCTTCGCAATGCGAAGGGCTGGGAAGCCAAGTTATATGCCAACTGCACACATGCGGATTTCATGCTGTGAGCGGCTATTCCTCTCGTCTGTACAAGCTGGAAAAGGCCATGAAGCCTTGCAAGCCTGAATTCTGGCACCGGATCATTCAAGATATTGGGGAAACCCAAGAAGAAGCGATTGCCGAATATGAGGCCAAGAATGGCCGCATTGGCAAAAACGAGAACACGCTCATTCGCCGTATTGTGGCGCCAAATCCGGATCGCTTCAAATGAGTTATGGTCGCCGCCTTGCTGCGCTTGAAGCCGCCCATACATTCAAACGCGCTGGCAGGCCTTACGATATGTCCACGCTTTCAGATGAACAGCTTGAGTTGATCGAACGTGCGATCGTTGGCGGCAGCGAAATCGATGGCACGACATATCTGAATGTCGACGAATTCACAGAACTGGAAATGGCCGAACTTCAAAAGGCGCTCTGGCTAACCGGCGTATTGCGAAAGGGGGAGGCATTTAAATGACCATCCGCAACCGCGATAAGCTGCGCCTGCGATTAAAGGCAATCACTTCACCGGCCTCGACGGCAAAGCTGCAGCGCGCCTTATTCGCCGCTGGCCAGCTTGTTGAGAACGAAGCGGCCCTGTCCATTACGCGCGGGTCGGTGTCGGGCAAAGGCCACGTCGTTTCGCGCCCAAATGAGCCGCCCAATGCAAATACTCACCGCTTAGATCGGTCGATCGAGACCAATAACACGGGGCGGCTGGAAGTAACCGTTAGCGCCAATGCCGAATACGCAGTGCCGTTGGAATTTGGCACCAGTAAAATGGCCCCCAGGCCATTCCTTAGACCGGCACGCGATAAGAAACGCAAAGAGGCCACCGAATTGGTTGCCCGCGCCGTCGACCATATTTTGAGAGGGAATTAGACATGACAAACGTTACAAAACTGCCCACCAGCATTGAACTCGACTTCGCCGACGGGCGCTATTGGTTTGCGTTGACGTGGCCGTTGTTGCTGGAATTAGAGCGCAAATGCGGCGCCGAGGATCACGACGGCATCGCCAGAGATAAATCCGTGTTCTCGATGCACAGCCAGTTAGGCGCGGGCCTAATTGTCGCCCCCGATGGAGAAGTTATGTTCACCGGCGGCAGCGAGGGGCTTGCGCGCGATATCGCTCATATCATCCGCCTTGGCCTTATTGGTGGCAATCGGGCGACCGTTTTGGGCGAGCAGAACACAGTCTCGCCAAGTGAAGCGCACGCCCTTGTCGACGCTTATGTCTATCCCGCAGCGCCGCTTGTCGAGAGCGCCGCCATGGCCTTTGCCATTCTTAACGCAGTCATTCACGGCGCACCCAAGGCCGTTGACGAACCCGAAGTGGAATCCAACTAATGGCATCTATCGACCCGCTAATTGTCAAGTTGATCGCGGATAACCGCGAATTTATAAACTCGATGAACAAGTCGCAAAGCGTTGCCGACCGGCGGCTCGACCAGATCGAGAAGCGCAGCGTAAAGATGGGGCAGGGCATCAAATCGGGCTTTAACCTAGCCAAAGGCGCTGCCGTCGGCTTCGTTGCATCCCTTGGCGTTGATGCAGTGGTGCAAGCCGTCAAAGCGGGGCTGAATTATGCCTCGTCGCTTGGGGAAGTCGCCCAGCAATTAGGCGTGACCACAAACGCGCTGCAGGAATATCGCTACGCCGGTTCACAAGCCGGACTTGCTACCGAAGAAGTGGATATGGCGCTGGGCCAGCTAACGCGGCGCATAGGCGAGGGGGTCAATGGGACCAAAGCCCAAGTCGAAGCGTTTGAAAAGCTGGGGATCAGCCTCAAAGATGCCAAGGGCAATGTTATCGCCACCGGTGACGCGATCCCGTTGATTGCCGACGGATTGCAGAAAATCAAAAGCCCAGCGGAGCAATCTGCGCTTTTGCTCGACCTATTCGGCAAATCCGGCGCCAAGTTGCTGCCCCTGCTTTCCGAAGGGTCCAAGGGCGTCAATCAATTGCGCGATGCAGCGCAAAAGCTGGGCCTCGTGCTTTCCAGTGAACAGATCGCGAAAGCGGACGAAACAGCGGACAAGTTAGACGCCGTTCGGCAGGTATTGGCGGCCAAGATCGCAGGCACCGTATCCGACAACGCCGGCGCCATTCTTGCGCTTGCCGATGCATTGACCGCAGTTGTCGGCGCGGCTGGCAAAGCGATTACGGGGCTAAATGAGTTTTATAAGGTGGCCGCCAATCGTCCTGGCAATCTCTTCGAGAAAGTGACCGGCACCAATTTTAGCACCGGCGCAACCATTCGGAGCCGTGACGCCGACGTCGGCAGGCAAGAAATGCGGGCTAACGCGGTGCGGGGCGGTGCATATTCACCGACCGGTCGACGCGGCGGCTTTGTTGCGGGCAAGAACTTCGCAGGGACGGGCCTAAACGACATTCTGGGCCTTGGTGGCCTTGGCACCCCTGGCGCTGGAACTGGCGCTGATATCAAAGCGCTGGGCAACCTAATTGACCTATTCGACAAGCCTGCCAAACAGGTGGCCAAGAAACTTACCGAGTGGTCAGTCGAGATTGACCGCGCATCTGCCGACGTGGCGGTCGCACGCGCGCAATTGAGCGGCAACCCAGCCGAAATTCTCGCTGCCGAAAAGCAGCGCGTTGAAGCCAACAGGATCGCCGAGGAGTTTAACATCCTTGGCAATGACAAGAACAAGTCGATCCGCGCCCAGCTTCTCAAATTGAACGATGAAAGCGCACAGATTGCCGTAGCCATCGCCGAACGCGAAGCCACGAACAACGCGGCCCAAGTGGCGCGAGAGGCACAAGAAAAGCGCGCACGGCTGGAATTGGACGATCTGGCAGACCAGGCCGAACTCGCCGACCGCGAGGCCGCCTATGCCGACAATCGTAAGGAACGCCAGCGCCTCGCCGAAAAGTCGCTCGATCTGCAATATCAGATTGCCGAAAAGGAATTGGAAGCCGCAATCGCTGCCGGCGAAATTGCCGACGCCGACGCGGCCCGTGCGCGTCTTAAGCGCCGTAGGCTGCTGGACGAAGAGGGTTTGGCACGCGACAACGCTGGCCCAGCCCAAAGCTATCTTGCAGACCTTCGCAAATTGAACTTTGGCGACAAGGCCGAGGAATTTGGCGTTGACGCCTTAAAGGATCTCAATTCCGAATTGGCGCGCACCATTGCCTTTGGCGGCGATGTTGGCGACGTGCTTGAAAATGCGTTCAAGCGGCTAACCGCACAATTGATCGAAACCGGAATCCAGTTGCTGTTTATCAAGCCCTTGCTTGAAAGCTTGAAAGACGGTGGCGGCGGGCTGGGAGGCTTTATTTCCGGTGTCGGCAACGCCATCGGCGGTCTATTCGGCGCACCTGGTCGCGCTTCCGGCGGGCCTGTGAGTGCAGGCCAGATTTATCGGGTAAATGAAGGCACGCGTCCAGAGTTTTTCAGGCCCGACGTGGCTGGATCCATCGTCCCTTTGTCGAAGATGAATCTTACGCAGCCCAGCGGATCGCAGGCGGCCCAAGCCGTTACGCTTCGGGTCGAATTGTCGGGCGACATTGACGCGCGCATTGATTCCCGTTCGGCTGGCGTTGCCGTTGAAGTTGTCCGAGCCGCAGAACCGCAGCTTACAAGTAGGGCTGTGGCGGAAACTTTCCGGCGGGGGCAGCGTCCGAGCCTTGGGAGATAGGCCATGTATTCGGAGAAAGAAATGGCTGCAGCCGAGTCCATGCAAAAGGCAGCTGGCGAGATCGTCGCGATTTTAACCGAACGCATGCACTCGCTTGGCGCCACCCGCGACATGGCGCTCGACGTATCGGGAACGCTGATTAGCGCGGCCTGGATGATGCAAAAGCTATGGCAGGGGGATAATGCCCGCCTGTCCTTTGTTGCCATGCTTAGGCGCACGGCGGATAGGATTGAGCTTCCCCAAGACGGATAGGTTAGCCGCTAGGGGAAGCTATGGCCGTTTCTACCTATTGTCTGGCAGTTGCTCGATCCAGTCCTGCACTTCCTCTGGATCAAGATCAAATTCTTGACCAGCAACGAGGGCACGGGTCCAATGATCGACAATCATGAAACCGCCGCTCTTTTTGTGCAGCATGTATCCTTTTCTTTTGGCAAAAAGGCGCAATTTAGCATCAATTGAATGCGTCGATGTATTTTGTAGGCGCATGGCTATGCTCCATTATTAAGTTGAAACTGGTCGATGCCCTGATCTCGCTCGCATCAATCCAAGCCATGCCTTGCCGCGTCTACCGGAAACCGGCTTCACCTTGCCCGCGATCAGGTCGGCAGGTGAATGTCGCGTTTATGCCCAAGTATATTGCTAAAGTCAACTTTCGATTGCCGTCAATGGGCGCCGGCATAACAGTTAAGGAAGCTATGGCGTTGAATATAGCAACGTTGCAAGTTTCGCGGCTGCGAAAATATCAAGTTGATCAGCGCCAGTCGCATAGGATAATCTTCTTGAATGCTGCGCCAAACCTGATCGTAAAACCATTCTTGCGCCTTGCCAATGTTCTTTCTTTGTTCCTATTACTTGGCAATGGCACGCAAGAGATTCGCGATCATCACATTTGACCCAGACCGCATCGACCAGCTTTCATGGCAGGGCGAGGGCAATTCGTTTGCCTGGATTATTTGGCGAGGGCTGGCAGGATACACCTATCCCAAGGAGCGCGGAGTCATAAACATCACGCTGATGGACCAATTGCCCGCCAAGCCGCATCCGATTTTAGACGATCGCAATAAGATAAGCTGACGGAATAGCCGGGTTGAGCAGTGGCCACGTTTTGCTCCCGTTATTTTTCGGTTCAGGTTGGTGTGATATTCACCCGAACCGACAGGGGATGATTATAAAATAGGAAACCGCTATGCGATACCTATTCACATATGACCCTGCCGCGCACCAGATAGTTGAGGCGCATGAGGTTGCCAGCTTATGCCAGCGTGATCGCGAGTTACTAAGGCTCGAAATGCTATTGCGATGTGGTTATCCGTGCGATGTTTTTGACAGCGATGAATCTGGAACGCCTTATGGCGTCAATAAGCGCTGGCTAAAAACATCCGCCCTTCAATAATTATCTTAATCCTGCATCGGTGCAAAAACATCTTGATATAGAGCAGCGGTTGAGAGCCGTTTCCAGTAACCCGCCGTCTGCAAAATATCGGCGCGCACGGCCATGTTTGAGCAGTCAGATGCCAGCAGTTCCAAATCTTTTGAATGTTCCAAACATTGCGTGGCAGTCAGCATCTGATCGTTCCGAATATGATTTAAAGGTGATACTGAACCCTTTTGCATGAGACGTCCAGACAAAGAGGTTCCATGCCATTAGTGTCATTAGTGCCAATAGGAACAATCAATGCTAATGTTACAAAAAGGTTGCATAGGCCGCTAATTGGGTTAGCGTTTCGGTATATCGACTGTCACGCGGTCGATTGCCCGGAGTGGTCGCTCCCTAAGTTCCATTCCGGGCATTCAATTATTCGAAGTCTATTCCAGCGGACGACATCATTGCCAATCGCTTACCGCTTGTGGATCCGTAAACCACTACATATTCGTCGACCGTTAGATCGCCCAATTTTTTACCATAGGCATCACAGGCGACTGCCGACATGGTATTTCGTTTCGTCTCCGCTCCAATATCAGCCCAAGTCGCGTCAGCGATATCAATTCGATTGGCGCTGGGTCGCTTCGTAATGACACCTGATTTAAGGGCGTTACTAATGAGTTCGCCGCATTGCTGCCGAACGTGCGGTGATAATATCTCAACCTGGGCTGGGGCTGTATGATCGTTGCCGTCGCCTCCAAAGTAAAAAAGAAGAATGCCGCCAACGGCAATAAACCCGATGACTGTGCCTGCGGAACTGCCAAATTTGGCGCCGCAATAGCGGCAAACCTTGGCATCCTTCTGGATCAATTCTGCGCATTTCGGGCATTTAACCTGGCTCACGTTTCACAATCCTATATAATTACAACTGTTAAGGCGGTACTTTTAAGCTATCATCTAGGAATTTAAAGCGGAATAAGTCTGGGGCTATTTGGGCACCGACACCGAAACACGCGCACCGTCTGCGCCGAATACGACACCAGCGGCTTCAAACGCGGCCTGGATCGCCTTCACACTGGAATCAGCTAACGTGTGGCCGCTTTCAAATCGGGCAACAGTTGCATAGCCTAGGCCAGAATGTTTAGCCAAATCAACTGCTGACCAGTTGAGCGCCGCGCGGGCCATTTTGCATTGCTTCGAATTCATCTGATAGAAACTATATCATTAAGTGTATTGACGCAACCGCCGTCTTAATGATAGATATTCTATCAGTCGGCTAATTGTTGTCCGACACATAGAAGGAAAATAGACATGCAAACATTGGCAAACAATTCACCGGCAACCGATTGGTCGCCCCGTAACTGGATCATCGCATTTTGCGCTCTGGGCGGCCTTGTGTTGCCACAGGCCCGCGTCATTCAATGGAGCGAAGCCGTAACAGACTTCGAATCCATGCCGACAGACATGACAACGCTGGCGCAAATGTCGCGCGTCATGATCGAACTCGACGCGGCCCCAGATCGTCGCGCGCAAGTTTTCGCCTATTTGGGCGGATAAATTAGACAGTGGGGATTTTGGTGGGCGCTTCTAATATCATGCTAAAATATGCTCTATATTTCAGTTGTTTAGAGTGCTTATTGGCGGACAGGGTGGGATTCGAACCCACGGTAAGCTTACACCTACGACGGTTTTCAAGACCGTTGCCTTAAACCACTCGGCCACCTGTCCGCGAAGAAATTGCCCCTAGCCAGCAATGCCTGCGCTGGCAAGTGCTTCGCGCGCTCTCCCGTGCCAGGACCGGGTTCTTTGCGGATCCAGTGCCGGAACGCCTGCCAAATGCGGCAAAGCGTATCGGATTGCCGCGCAAAGCAATTCCCATATCCTCCGCACTATGGCACACTGACGTCAATATAGCTCACAGGGGATAGATTTTGGTCACGCGTAAGATTCTGTATTCATTGGGCATCTGCGTGATTGCCTTTCAGGTACCGCAGAGTTCCGAAGCACAAGAGTCAATCATGCCGTCGCAGCCTGCGATTGCGATGGAAACAGGATTCCGCGCCTATCTCGCCGAAGTTCGGCAGAAGGCGCTTGCCGATGGCGTTACGGCGGCAACGCTGGACAGGGTTTTGCCCTCGATCAGCTATAACGAACGCGTGGTGCGGCTCGATCGCGCACAGCCGGAAGGGCCATCGGACGCGCCTATCCCGAATTTTGCACCTTATAAGGCCCGCCACGTCGATACGTCGCGGATAACACGGGGTCGCTCCAAATATACCGAGTTGCGTCCCTTGCTGGGCAAGATCGAGGCCGAAACCGGTGTGCCCGAAGAAATGATGATCGCCATTTACGGCCATGAAACAAATTACGGCACTGTCACCGGCAATTATAACGCACCCGAAGCGCTCGCGTCACTCGCCTATGAAGGGCGTCGCCGTGCCTTGTTCGAAGCGGAATTGATCGCCGTCCTTAAGATGATCGACCGTGGCGTTCCCCAATATGCGATCACGGGAAGCTGGGCAGGGGCGCTGGGCAAACCCCAGTTTTTACCCTCTGTCTATCTCCGGTTGGCGCGCGATGGCGATGGGGACGGCTATGCCGATATCTGGAAAAGCGAAGTCGATGCGATGACCTCCATCGCCAATTACTTCGTCAATGCCGGTTGGCGTAGGGGCGAAGAATGGGGTTTTGCGGTCAATGTCCCGGCAACTCTGGATCGCCGTGCCATTCAATCCCGCATGACCGCCCCGCGCTGCCCAAGAGTATTTTCCCGCCATAGCCAGTGGAAAACAATCGCGGAGTGGCGCCAGCTTGGCGTGGCGCCGCAGCGCGGTTACTGGCCGAAAGACACCATGCTCGCGACCTTGATCGAACCCGACGGGCAGGGGCAGACCGGATATTTACTCGGTGGCAACTACCGCGTGATATTGGACTATAATTGTTCCAATTTTTACGCGCTTTCCGTGGGGTTATTAGCTGATGAGGTTCGCAACTGAGACATTAGGCGCAGTCGCAAGTCTGGCTTTGCTCACGGCCTGTGGTTTGGGTGGCGGTGATCGTCCTTCACCCGCAATAGGTACCAGCGCCGCAGCTCCTGAAACCGTGACGGACGGACCGGCAATCGTAGGCGCGCCTTACAGCGAAAATGGTGTAACCTACACGCCGCAAGATAATCCGCTTTATGATGATGTCGGCTATGCCGGCATTGTCGCGGCCGACCGCGTGGGAAAATCCACGGTAAATGGCGAAATCTATAACGCCATGAGCATTTCTGCCGCACACCGGACATTGCCCGTTCCAAGTTATGTCGAAGTAACGGCGTTGGATAGTGGCCGGACAATTTTGGTGCGCGTAAACGATCGTGGCCCGGTCGCAAAAGACAATGTCATCCAGCTTTCCGAAGGCGCGGCGCAACAATTGGGGTTGAGTGGTGCAGCGCCTGCAGGTGTGCGGGTCCGGCGCGTCAATCCGCCCGAGCAGGAGAAGGCCGTTTTGCGGTCCGGCGCGCGGGCAACCGAGCGTATCGAAACACCGGATCAGCTGTTACGGGTTCTCCGCAACAAAATCGCAAAGCCGCCAGTACTGGTTGCCAGTGCGGAAGAAATCGTTCCGGTTAAGCCCGCGACTCCTCCGGTAAAGCCGGCCAAAACTGCGGAACCCACCAAGAAAGCCCCCGTGGTCAAGAAAGATCCACCGCCGGCCAAAGCGAAAGCACCGACGCCATCTTCGGTGGGCTACATCATCCAGATCGCCGCACTTTCTTCACGTGCCCGCGCTGATGCGCTCGCGGCAAAGGTCGGCGGTTCGGTGTCGGCCCAGCCCAATTCGGGGTTGTTCCGTGTCCGTCTGGGACCATTCGCAACGAAGAGCGAAGCGGACCAGAAACTGGCTTCGGTGCAGAAAAACGGCTATCCGACGGCACGGATGTACCGCGAATAATTTACTAGCAGAAAAGAAGACTGCCTCGCTATGAAGACGCCATGCGTCTTTGTTTTGCGGCCTTTACGCTCATATGTGCTTCCCAAGCGCAGGGACAGCCGACCTTTCGCAGCACGGCGAACATAGCCTATCTGATCGATATGTCGTCCGGCACCGTGTTGCTGGAAAAAAATGCGAAACGCGTGATGGCGCCGGCGTCGATGACGAAGATGATGACGACCTATGTCGTCTTCGACCTCATAAAACAGGGAAAGATCGATCCCGGCCGAAAAGTGCAGGTAAAGCCAGAAACCTGGCGCAAATGGGAACGTGTCGGCTCGACCATGTTCCTGAAGCCCAAGCAAAATGTAGCCATTTCGGACCTTCTGCATGGGGTGGTTACGCTTTCGGGCAACGATGCCGCAATCGTTCTGGCCGAAGGCGTGTCGGGGTCCGAGAAGGAATTTGTGGCCCGAATGAATGCGACGGCGCAACGCCTTGGCATGAAGGATAGCGTATTTGGTACGGCGAATGGCTGGCCGGACCGGCGGCATACGGTTTCGACAGCGCAGGATATGGCAATCCTCGCCCAACGGACCATCACCGACTTTCCAGACCTGTACCCGCAATATTACGGGCTTCGGAAATATAGCTGGAACGGCATAACCCAGATCAATCGCAACCCTATCTTGCAGCGTGTCCAAGGCGCTGATGGCATGAAGACCGGCCACACGCGCGAAGCAGGTTTTTGTTTTACGGGAACCGCCGCGCGGGATGGCCGCCGGTTAATCCTCGTGGTCGCAGGTCTGCCAAGCGCGGAAGAAAGGCAAAAGGAATCAATCCGTTTGCTAAACCACGGATTCAACGACTGGCGTGCTGTTCAACTGTTTCGTGCAGGATCGAATGTGACCTCTTTACCAGTTCAAGAGGGTGTCCAAGACAGGATTTCCTTGATTACGCCTCGCAATTTCGCACTAACCTTGCCAGTACGCTCGCCACCACGTTACAAGCTGGTCGTGCGGTACGAACGACCCGTTAAAGCACCCATTAAAAAAGGAAGTATTTTGGCCAAACTCGTCGCCGTTTTCGATGATGGAACGACCAAAGAAACAACTTTGGTCGCGTCTACATCGGTACAAAGAGCCGGATTCTGGTTGCGCACATGGAAAGGCCTGAAGAACTGGGTGGTTGGTTCATGACACGCGGACGTTTTCTTTCGGTTGAAGGTGGCGAGGGTGTCGGGAAAACGACCCAGATTATTGCCCTTGCCGATGCGATCCGGAACGCCGGATTTGAAGTCATCATCACGCGCGAACCCGGAGGCACGCCGGGCGCCGAAACTATACGCCAGTTGCTACTTGGTGGAAGCGACGAGCGTTGGCTGCCCCGTGCTGAAGCCCTGTTGTTTGCCGCCGCGCGCAGCGATCATGTCGAACGCCTGATTGAACCCGCGCTTGAAAAAGGCAAATGGGTGATATCGGACCGCTTCATTGACAGCAGCCGCGCCTATCAAGGAACCGGCTCGGGTCTTTCCGACGCCGATATCATGGAGATTCATGCCATAGGCAGCCGCGGGCTTTTACCGGACCGCACCTTGGTCCTGCGCCTTGACCCGACCGAAGCAGGTCGGCGGGCCGCGTTGCGGGATCAGGGACAGGCTGACCGCATCCAAAGCCGCGATCCTTCATTCCATTCCGAAGTCGACATTGCCTTTGTCGGTTTCGCAGAGAATGACGCACGGGTACGACTGGTCGATGCTTCGGGCGATGCCGCTACGGTGACCGCGCGTCTGCTGGCCGAAATCGACGATTTGCTCGTTCGCCCATGACCCATTTGATCGGGCATGATGCGGTTTGGCGCCATTTCACGTCCGCACTGGAGTCGGGCAAACTGCATCATGGCTGGATATTGGCTGGCCCGCGTGGCTTAGGGAAAGCCAGCTTTGCCTTGCGGGCGGCCGCTTCACTTGTGGATGCCGAAGACCGCTACTCCAATTTGATAGCACGCGGCACGCACCCCGATATCCTGACGGTCAAGCGCCTCCCCAAGGAAGCGGCAAAAGAGGATGACGAACCCGATACAAATGCCGAACTAAAACGTAGCATTACCATCGAACAGATCCGCAATCTGCAAGCGAGCCTGACGACACGGCCTGGCCTAGCCGACAAGCGGGTTATCATCATCGATTCCGCTGATGATCTGGAACGGGGCGGGGCGAACGCGCTGCTCAAATCGTTGGAAGAACCGCCTGCGGACACCTATTTCCTGCTGATCAGCCATGCGAGCGACCGGTTATTGCCGACAATACGATCGCGTTGCCAGATGCTCCGCTTTGAACCGCTCAATCATGATCAAATGACCGCCGCGTTGTCGGAAGCTGCACCGGACATAGACCCGGCAGATCTGGATGCTTTGATCCGCGCAGGGAAGGGGTCACCGGGGCAGGCCATTGATTTTATGGGGCTGGATCTGGGTAAGCTGGATCACGCCATGCACTCGATTATCCAGTCAGGTGATCCGGGCAACGATCTGCGCATTGCGCTTGCGGAACAATTATCGCTGAAAGCGGCACAGCAACGATATGAAGCCTTTTTGCGTCTTGCCCCTGCGCTCATTGCCGAACGGGCACGCCGGATGGATGCGGCAAATGTTCTCGCCGCGACCGAAGTATGGACCGCGGCGTCTGCCCTTGCTAACCGGGCGATAGCGCTCAGTCTTGATAAGCAGAGTGTCATTTTCCAAATGGGAAGCTTGCTGGCTTCGCTCCAACCCCATAAGGCCGCTTGAGCCCCAAACATTAAGAGTATCCATGTCTCAGCCCTTTTATATTACGACGGCCATCGCCTATCCAAATGGCAAGCCCCATATCGGCCATGCCTATGAGGCTATTGCAACCGATGCGATTGCGCGGTTCCAGCGTTTGCAAGGTCGCGATGTGCGCTTTGTCACCGGGACAGACGAGCATGGCCTTAAGATGGTGCAGACAGCCCGTGCTGCCGGACGCGAGACGTTGGAGTTTGCGGATGAAATGTCGTCTTATTTCAGGGATATGTGCGACAAACTGAATATTTCTTGTACAGCCTTTATGCGCACCAGCGAGGAACGCCATCATCAGGCGAGCCAGGCGCTCTGGACCGCCATGCAGGAGCGGGGGGACCTGTATCTTGACCGCTATGAAGGCTGGTATTCTGTCCGGGACGAAGCCTTTTACGACGAAAGCGAGTTGGTCGAAGGGGAAGGGGACGTCAAATTGTCTCCCCAAGGCACGCCTGTTGAATGGACGGTCGAAGAAACATGGTTTTTTCGCCTGTCGCGCTATCAGGATGCGTTGCTTGAACTGTACGCACAAAATCCCGAGTTCATTCAGCCCGAAAGCCGCCGAAATGAGGTCCTTCGCTTTGTCGAAGGCGGACTGCGCGATTTAAGCGTGTCGCGGACCAGTTTCGACTGGGGCGTTAAGGTTCCGGGATCGCCGGATCATGTGATGTATGTCTGGGTAGACGCCCTGACGACCTATATGTCGGGAATTGGCTATCCTGACACGAGCGGCGACTTTGCGCGCTTCTGGCCTGCGGATGTGCATATCATCGGCAAAGACATTGTGCGCTTCCACGCCGTCTATTGGCCGGCCTTCCTTATGTCTGCGGGTCTTCCTTTGCCCAAGCGGGTGTTCGGGCATGGTTTCCTGCTGTCGCGGGGCGAAAAAATGTCGAAGTCGCTGGGCAATGTGGTTGATCCGATGGAATTAGCGGACCTGTTCGGCGTTGATGCGCTGCGCTATTTCTTCCTGCGTGAGGTCAGCTTCGGGCAGGATGGCAGCTATAGCGCCGAAGCCATTGTCACCCGCGTAAATGCGGATTTGGCCAACAGTTTCGGCAATCTGGCACAGCGCACCTTGTCGCTGATCTTCAAAAATTGCGATGCCTATTTGCCGGCCATTCGGGGCCATGCCGACGAAGATGCCGCCTTATTTGAACTGGTGGGCTCGGTTGTGGCGGCCGAAATTCCGGCGCATTTTGAAAATCTAGCGATGTCGCAGGCGCTGGAAAGCTGGATGAAGGCCGTTTTTGCCTGCAACGCCTATATCGACGCGCAGGCGCCCTGGGCGCTCAAGAAGACCGATCCTGAGCGGATGGAAACGGTGTTGGCGACGCTGTTCATCTGCATCGCGCAGCTCGCAATGGCGGCCCTGCCCATCATTCCGGAGGCAGCAACGAAGCTTTTGGATCAGATGGGCGTGCCCGAACCGGTCCGTAACTTCGCGGAAATCGGGTCACACTGGTACTCGCCCCTGGCCGAGAGCGATTTCCGTATAGAACAGCCAAAAGGCCTGTTCCCGAGGCTCGAATTGGACCTCGAAAGTGGCGGAAATCCTTGATGTACATCGATTCCCACTGCCATCTCAACTATAAGGGCCTGGTCGAACAACAAGCCGACGTCCTAAGCCGCGCAAGGTTCAGCGGAGTTAACAAAATGCTGAACATCGCAACCCGGGAAAGCGAATGGGACGATATTCTCCACCTCGCCGAACAGGAACCGGATGTCTGGGCAACGGTAGGCATCCATCCCCACGAAGCAGACAGCCATACCGGTGTCGACAGCGCAAAACTGATTGCCAGAGCGGAACATCCCCGGGTGATCGGAATCGGCGAAACGGGGCTCGATTATTATTACGACCATAGCGACCGGGCTCAGCAACGTGCTTCATTCACCGAACATATCGTCGCTGCGCGCGAAACGGGACTACCCCTGATTGTTCACACCCGCGATGCCGAAGAAGACACCGCAGCCATCTTGACCGCTGAAATGCGGGCAGGTGCCTTTCCCGGTGTGATCCATTGCTTCACCGCAAGCGCGGATTTCGCCCGGATTGCACTGGATTTGGGGTTATATATTTCGCTGTCTGGCATTGTTACTTTCAAAAATGCGAAGGATTTACAGGACGTTGCCCAGTGGTTGCCCGCGGATCGGCTGTTGCTGGAAACAGATTCGCCGTTTCTCGCGCCCGTGCCTCATCGCGGCAAAACGGGCGAGCCCGCTTTTGTTGCCGATACAGGTAAATTCGTGGCAAATTTGCGTGGGGTAGGGGTGGAGTCCCTCGCCCATCAAACCACGGAAAATTTCTACCGGCTCTTCAAAAAGGCCAAGCCATGAACGTGATGGAAGACGGTCCGTCCATTATCTGGGGCGTAACATGTTTGGTTTTGCTGATCGCGTCCTTGGCTGCGCGCCGTTTGCCTTTGGGACAAGTGGCCAAAATGAGTTTGGCTTGGGTCGCCATTTTTGCTGCGCTTTTTGCGGTGTTTAGCTTTCGGTTCGAATTCCAGTCCATCTGGGAGCGCGTTAAGGCGGATTTCAGCGGCACGGCGGGTCAAAATGTATCTGGAGAAGCTATAACGCTACGTCGCCAGGATGATGGACATTATTGGCTGCAGGTTCTCGTCAACGGCAACGACGTGCGGTTCATGATCGACAGCGGCGCCACAACGACGGCGGTGAACGCAAACACAGCCGCAGCGACCGATGTAGATGTCGACAGCAGCGGTTTCCCAGTCATTCTAGATACGGCAAACGGACGCGTCGCGGCCAAGCGCGGATCTATTAAGACGCTGCAGATTGGGCCGCATAAGATTTCCGACCATCATGTCGTTGTGTCGGAGAATTTCGGGGAAACAAATGTCCTTGGTATGAACTTTCTGGATTCGATGCAGAGCTGGAAAGTCGAGGGCAATGTGATGACGTTGCAACCCTGATACCGGATATTACTTAACATAATATATATTATCGAACTTATTTTAGGCCAGATGTGAAACCAACCGACATAACCCCTCTCACTGACATAATGGCTCGTTTGCGCGATCCGGTTGACGGTTGCCCTTGGGATGTCACGCAAACATTTCAGACAATCGCACCCTATACGATCGAAGAAGCCTATGAAGTTGCCGACGCCATCGAGCGCAACGACATGGAGGATCTCAAGGACGAACTTGGCGATCTCTTGCTTCAAGTGGTCTTTCATAGCCAGATGGCTGCTGAAGCCGGAAGCTTTAATTTGCACGACGTAATTGCCGGTATCTGTGACAAAATGGTCCGTCGTCATCCGCATATTTTTGGCGAAGTCGATGCCAAAGAAGCTGCACAAGTGACCCAAAATTGGGAGGCGATAAAAGCCCAGGAACGTAGCACGCATTCCGATAGCAGTGCATTGGCAGGTGTCGCAAAAGCACTGCCCGCCCTGCTCCGCGCGCAAAAAATTCAAAAGCGCGCTGCCCGGACGGGTTTTGACTGGCCTGATGTGGAAGGTGCCAAATCGAAAATATTCGAAGAGCTGGACGAGATCGCATCTGCAAATACACAGGACGAGCGAGCAGATGAAGTTGGCGATTTACTGTTCGCCGCTGTCAACTTGGCCCGTTTTTATGATGTAGATGCGGAAAATGCCCTGAAAAACGCAACGGCAAAGTTCGACCGCCGGTTTCGTGCCATGGAAGATATGGCCGGTGCAAACTTCCCTGCTTTATCGCTCGACGAGAAAGAAGCGCTGTGGAGCCGTGCAAAAGAGCAAGAAATCAAGCAAGGCTAAACGCCTAGCTCATCCCTTGCCACAAATTTGAACTTCTTTTCAAACTGCCCCCAAAACTGACGGCTCAGCGAGACATCCAGATGCAGCAGTTCTTTGGTTTCCCGCTTCACATCAACCTTTCCCCGTGCATGCAGCCAGGCGAAAGCCGCACCGTCACTTGAGGGTAATGTTATCGCGCGTGTGACGTTCTTTTTCGCAATCAGATCGGACAGAAGGTTTTTGAAATCTTCAATCCCCTCACCAGTTACGGCAGACAGCAATAATATATCCGAATTACGCTGCGCTATGCCGCGCATTTCAGACAATTTATCCTCGTCGAGGAGGTCGATCTTGTTCCAAATCTCGACCATCTCCGGTTGGACACTTCCCTCCACATCACTCCCGATTCCCAAATCGCGCAAAATCGAGAGGACATCGTTGCGCTGCGCGTCTGTTTCTTCATGCGCAATATCCCGCACATGAACGATGATGTCTGCAGAGATGACCTCTTCCAAAGTCGCACGGAACGCCGCGACCAATTGGGTGGGCAAATCAGACACGAAACCCACAGTATCCGAAAAAATGGCCTTTTCTACACCCGGCAATGAGATTTCCCGCATCGTGGGGTCAAGAGTCGCAAAAAGCATGTCTTCCGCGAGCACTGTTGCACTCGTTAAGCGATTGAATAACGACGATTTTCCGGCATTCGTATAACCGACTAACGCGATCACGGGCCATGGAGCACGCTTGCGACGTGCACGGTGAAGCGAACGAGTCCGTTTGACCTCTTCCAGTTCCCGCCGCAATCGCGCCATCCGGTCGCGGATCATCCGACGGTCGGCTTCAATTTGGGTTTCGCCTGGCCCGCCCAGAAAACCGAAGCCACCACGTTGACGTTCCAAATGGGTCCAACTGCGTACCAATCGTCCTGCTTGGTAATCGAGATGGGCAAGCTCCACCTGCAAACGTCCTTCGGCCGTAGCAGCACGCTCGCCGAAAATTTCGAGGATCAAACCCGTGCGATCAATTGTCTTGAGGCCCGTTTTTTCTTCGAGGTTCCGCTGCTGAATGGCGGTCAGTGTCGCATCGACTACAAGCAAATCGATTTCAAGCGCTTGCCCGGTCGCCGCTATATCCTCGACCTGTCCACCGCCCAAGAGCGTGGATGCACGCGGATTTCGCACGCGGTAGTGGGTTTTTTGCACAACATCCAAACCGATAGCCAAGGCAAGGCCTTCGGCCTCTGCAAGACGCGCAGCAGGGCCAACCGATGCTTTGCCCGGAAGTTCGGGATAGATGATGAGAGCGCGGTCGCCACGGGCGAACTCGTCGGCGTCGCTCCGGTCAAAAACGCTCAAACATCGCCCTCGTCTAAGCCCTGATTATATTCGGCCAAATTGACCGGATGTGCGGGCTGCACGGTCGAGACAGCATGTTTATAGACAAGCTGCGTTGTTCCATCGCGCTCAAGCAACAAAGAGAACAAATCATAAGCAGCAATCGCGCCCTGCAACATCACTCCGTTCACCAGGAATGTGGTGACCGATTCGCGTTTGTCGCACATGGCGTGAAGAAAAACGTCTTGCAGCATCCCTGCCCTGTGGCTGGTCCGCGACATTAATTCTTCAAATAATGCACGGTCAGGCGAGGTCGAAGGCATGATCGTTGAAATGGAGTGCTTGTATACAAGCTGGGACATTCCATCCCGTCGCAGTAAAACGGAGAAATTGTCAAACCACGTAACAACACCCTGTAGTTTAACCCCTTTTACGAGGAACATTGTGACAGGTGTTTTTGACTTTCGCAGGGAGTTTAGAAAGAGGTCCTGAAGACCGTTATTCTTTTCAGTCATTGTCATTATCCGATTATTTTATGTTTTTGCGAATATGCACCTGCACTTGGAAGAAGATGCCGATGCACGAACTCGGTGTAACATACTTACATCATCGGCACTGTTTTCGCAATTGTAGGATTCAATCCTCCTCATCCCCGCCTTCATCGCCATTCTTGCGCACCGATATCCCGAGAAGTTTTAGCTTACGGTGCAATGCCGATCGTTCCATTCCCACAAATGCAGCCGTCTTGGAAATGTTGCCGGAAAAGCGTTTGATTTGAACCCGCAGATATTCGCGCTCGAACGCTTCACGTGCTTCACGCAACGGGGCTCCCATCAACGAGGTTACATTATGTTCCGAACCTTCATAGCTGTTGATGATTTCCGAAGGGAGCATGTCTGCCTCGATCCGGTGTATGCGGTTTGACGGCGCCAGTATAATCGTGCGCTCGATGATGTTTCTTAGCTGCCTGACGTTGCCGGGCCACTCACATGCCTGAAGTGCAGCCATTGCGTCGTCGGAAATGACCGGCGGGGCAATCCGATGCTCGGACGCAAACCGCGCGGCATAATGGTTGGCAAGATCCGGAATATCTTCACGTCGGCTTGCAAGGGGTGGAATCTCGACGGGGACAACATTCAGTCGATAGAATAAATCCTCCCGGAATCGCCCTTCCGCAATCTCGGTTGCGAGATCGCGTGCGGTTGCAGAAACAAACCGAACATCGACCCTGATCTGACGGTCGCCGCCTACGCGCACGAAACTTTGATCGGTAAGCACGCGTAAAATTTTACCCTGCGTTGTCCACGGCATGTCGGCGACTTCGTCCAAGAACAGGGTTCCACCATGGGCTTTTTCAAGCATCCCAGCTTGAACCAAGCGACCGTCCTGTTCGATACCGAACAGTTCCTCATCAAAACGCTCGGGTGACAATCGTGCGGCACTCACAGATACGAATGCAGATTCTGCGCGAGGGCTCCAACTGTGCAAAAGTCGTGCGGCAACTTCTTTCCCGACCCCAGCGGGGCCGGTAATCAGCATCCGGCTTCCCGTGCCAGACACTTTTTTCAGCGTTGCCCGGACGGTATTGATCGCCCCCGACGAGCCGTTCAACTCTTCAGCATGCCCGACTCTCGCGCGGAGCGACGCATTTTCGGCTCTAAGCCGTTCCGTTTCGGTCGCTTTCGCAACCAGATGCAATAGCTTGCCAGCTTCGAAAGGCTTTTCAATAAAGTCGACGGCACCCTGCGAGATTGCAGCAACGGCCGTGTCGATATTCCCGTGTCCGGAAAATACGATCACGGGTATTTGTGGGTCGCGGCTTTTGATGGCTTTTAAAAGCTCGATACCGTCCATTGACGAACCTCGCAGCCATACATCGAGCAATATCAAAGACGGCAGTCGTTCATCCAGAGCGGCAAGCGCTTCATCGGCCGTGGCCGCAGTGCGCGTCCCATATCCGTCATCGTCCAGCACGCCGGAAACTAGATCCCGGATGTCCTGCTCGTCGTCTACAATTAAAATATCCAGAGCCATGTCTAAGCTAAGTCCTCTGCCAATTTATCCTGGCCACCTGTCTTTAGGTCGGTGCCAACTTTTTCTGCCACCATCAGCGGTGCGAATATGAGTGTAACGATTGCCCCTCCCCCAGGCGCATCCCGCAAGGAAATTTCGCCAAAATGCTCCTCAACAATCTTTTTGACGATAGCCAAACCTAAACCCGATCCTGTCGCGCGGTTTGTGATATATGGCTCCATGATGCGGTCGCGATCTTCGGGTAGGCCGATACCGTTATCGCCTATTTCAATTGTTATCCGCCCTTCACATTCTGCAATTTCTACGGTGATAGCGCCTTCACTTGGGTTGTTTTTCTTCCGCTCTTGAATCGATTCCACGGCATTTTTCAGGATGTTAGTAATCGCCTGACCAAGTTGGCGGCGATCGGATATAAGCATTGGCGCGGTTTTTGGCGGATGAAAGCTGAACTGGATATCGGGATGTGCCACTTCAAACATGAACACGGCATGCCCAACGATGTCTTGTAAGTTTTCATTTCGAAAAACAGGCTTTGGCATCCGGGCAAAAGACGAAAATTCATCAACGATGTTGCGCAAATCACCGACCTGACGAACGATCGTGCTGGTGAGTTGTTCAAAGATGCCACTGTCCTGTTCCACTTGCTTTCCAAAACGTCGCTGCAAACGCTCCGCCGCCAGTTGAATTGGTGTCAGGGGATTTTTGATTTCATGCGCAATCCGACGTGCAACGTCAGACCAGGCAGCACGTCTCTGATCTGCGAGTTGCTGGCTTATATCTTCGAAGGTGACGACAATCCCCTTCTCCCGCTGCGTCGCTTTCACCGCCACGGTCAGCGGTTCTGGGCCATCACCAAGTTGGACGACGCCGCGAGATCTATCCTCGGTTAACTCAGCAAGTGCGGGCGCAACTGTTTTGAAATGAAGTCCGACAATCGTCTGTTCTTTTCCCCGCAACATCTTCTCCGCAGTCGAGTTCGCAAGTTCGATCTCGCCACTTTCATTGACCGACACGACGCCCGCAGAGACGGATTCAAGAACGGTTTCGATAAACACCCGCCGCTCACCCAATTGGTGATTGGTCGCCAATAGCGCCCCGGTTTGCCGTTCAAGACGTTCCGTCATTCGGTTGAAAGACTTGGAGAGGAAACCAACCTCATCCGCCCGATACTGGTCTTCGCTAACCCGCGCGGAAAGATCGCCATCGGCAATCCTCTGCGCCGCATCAACGAGATTGTTCACCGGGCGAACCAGGCGGTCAGCAACGCGCAAAGCAATCCAGAGGGTAATGCCGATAATCAGGAGCGAAACAACATAAAGGGCGATATTAAACTGTAATTGCAAGGCCCGGGATCGCGCGACCATCTTGTCGTAGTCCTGAAGCACGGATTGCGCTTTCTCGCCCAACTCAAAAGACGGTACCGACAATGCGCGGCTGGCGAAGAGATAGCTCCGTGGGGAGTCAAACAGCACCGTGACAACCTCAATACGGTCGGTACGGTTGGTGACTATGGTGCCCTCCCCCGCCTGAAGCTTGCGTAGAATGTCGGGTGCAATCCAATCTTGCGTGCGGTTTTGGTTTTCCGTGGCCACGGCTTCGGTGCGTTGAATTCCGTCTGCGCCAACCGAGACGATCGCAGATTCGCTTAAACGACGACGGAATACCTGTTCGAAATAGTAGCTTAAAAACGCAGGGTCATCTGGACGGGTCTGGCTCAATGCGGTGCGAAAATCGCCCGCCATGGTCAACGTCTCGTCACCTACGTCTCGTGCATTGACCTCATAATATCCCTTGGCCAGTTCGCCGGCATTTTCCAGCATACCGCGCGCGGACCCTGAAAACCAGAATTGTACGCCGCTTTGAAAAAGCAACGAAGCAAAGACGACCAGAAGTAGCGTGGGTACAGCGGTGATCGCCGAGAAAATGGCCACTAACCGCACATGCAGCAACTGTTGGCTATCGATATTGCTGCCAACAGCGCGACGTAAGGCGATACGACGGCCAAAAAGAACCAAGAGCAAAGTGGCAGGTAAAAGATTCGCAACAAGCATCGTTGCAGATGCAGCAGGAGATAGCGGTTCCGATTGCGGCCCCTGATCCAGTAGAATGTAGGCGGTGGCGCCGGTAATCAAGAGCAGCAATATCGCGCTGGCAATCTCCAGAAACTTAATCGACTGGCTATTTCCAAGGGCGTGTATGATGAATTGGAAGAACCGTTTGGCAAGCGACTGCCCTTGTCCTTCATCAATCATCGGGGTTGTTGCCATATTGCCACTGTGGCACCGTAGGCGTTGCCTGAAAAGCACAAAATTGTGACTGAAAAATCACATTATCGTGCAGGCGGGTCGCTTCACCCTCCGTTGCCGGTCCCAATTCCGTAGTCGGTCAGTTTCTTGCGAAGGGTGTTACGATTAATCCCGAGTAGGGCCGCCGCCTTGAGCTGATTGCCTTTCACCTGCCGCATGACATGTTGGAGTAACGGGGTTTCGAACTGCGCCAGCGCTTTGGGATAGAGTTTATCGCGCGACGTGCCCCGCAATTTGTGGTCCCTCAAAAACTGCACCACAGCGGCTTCAAAACTGGCTCCTTGAACAGGCGCATCGGATTCCGGAGCGCTTTCGACATTCTGGGCAATTGTGGCTTCCGTTATTGTGTCTTCGCGGCACACCAAAGCCAACCGATAGATTAGGTTGCGTAATTCCCGGATATTCCCCCGCCACGGCATCGTCATGAGCGCCGCGATGGCGCTGTCGTCGATTTTTCGTAAGGGTAACCCGTCTTTCGCGGCCAACAACAAGAAGTGTTGCGCAAGAAGCCCGATATCATCTGTTCGGTCGCGCAATGGCGGCATATGGATTGGAACCACATTCAGCCGGTAGAAAAGGTCCTCGCGGAACTTGCCGCTGGCGATCAATTCCTCCAGCTTTTGATTGGTTGCCGCAACGATGCGGACATCGAGGCGTATACTCGCTTTCCCGCCAATCCTGCTGATCACACCGCTTTGCAGCGCGCGCAACAAGCGGGTCTGTGCGTGCTTTGGCATATCGCCTATTTCATCGAGAAAGAGCGTGCCGCCTTGCGCCTGTTCAAACCGACCGATGGCCTGCCCTACGGCTCCGGTAAAGGACCCTTTCTCATGGCCGAAAAGCTCCGCTTCGATGAGCTCGCTCGGGATAGCGGCCATGTTTACCGCGACAAAGGGCCCTGTTTTGCGGTGCCCCAGACTGTGAATAGCTTCCGCCACCAACTCCTTACCTGTTCCGCTTTCACCGGAAATCAGAACGGAAAGATCGTTACGCAAAAGGCGGGCGACCATGCGGTACACATCCTGCATCGCAACACTTCGGCCGATCATCGGAAGATTGGCCTCAGATAGTGTATCCGACACGCTGTCCGGAGCGGAGCGGCGCTTGTCGATTCCCTGTTTTACCGCCAGAACCAGATCATTGAGATCGAAGGGTTTCGGAAAATATTCGAAAGCATTTATCTCGCTCGCCCGGACCGCTGTCTCCAAAGTATTCTGGGCGGACATAATGATCACCGGCATATCCGGCGTCGTTGCCATCACCTCTTTCAGCGTCGCCAAACCATCGCTGTCTTTCAGGACCACGTCCGTCAGCATCAAGTCAAAATGGCCGTTAGCAAGGGCCGCGTCCCGTGCACTGACGGAATCGCATATCTGGGTCTCGATATTTTCGGCGGTCAGCGCGGCGCTGACAACCAAACCGATCGATGCATCGTCCTCCACTATAAGGACTTTGGGAACAGTCATGATTCACCCTTCTTTGATGCCACCGGCAGAAACAACCTGAACACTGTCCGTTGCTTTTGCATGTCGCGCTCGAACACGATGCGGCTGTTCATTTGCTGCACAAGGTTGCGCACGATGGCTAAACCGAGACCCTGCCCATCCCTTTTTGTGGTGACGAACGGCGAAAATAGCTCATCTTCGATATGTTGCGGCACGCCTGGCCCATTGTCGGATATAGCGATTTCAACAGGTAGCTTGACCGTACGCCTCTCCATATCTGCCTCACGGAGTGCCCCACTCATGACGAAGCGCGTGGATATCCCGATGACGCCATCCAACCGGCCTTTGAGCGCATCGACCGCATTTTGAAGCAGGTTGATCAAAATCTGGACCATCCCGTCGGCATCAATCAAAACCTCGGGTAAGGATGGATCATAATTTATCGACAGTTCGGGCATCGCGCGGTTTGCGGCGCGCAACGAACGAATCGCTCTTTCGATCAACAAATGGACGTTGGCGGGCGCGAGCTCCGGCTCTTCCGACCGGCTGAGTTTCTGCATCTGGTCCAACAATCGGGCAATCCGGTCGACCTCATTTACAATCAACTCGGTTAGAGGTTGGTTTTTCTCATCGACATGGCGGGCAAGAAGTTGGGCCGCACCTTTTATCCCCGCGAGCGGGTTTTTAATTTCATGCCCCAATATCGCCGGCGCACCCATTGCTTGCTGTTGGCCGCTATCCTTTTGCTCTCCAATATGTTCACGTCCGCCATGCCTTGGGGAAATGATCGCTATGCGCCAATCGGTTTCGCCTGGAAGTAGGGAGATATTGATGTCGACCGTAATGCTGCCATGGGCCGACTTCAGTTCCATGTCCTGCGCCGAAATATCGTTTTCCGACGATGTGAGCGCAAAGTTCATGCGCTCGCTTTCAAAGCGGAGGACGGCGGCGGTCGGTTGTCCCTCCAAACGCTTGCGGCTGCGCCCGAAAAACGCCTCACTTGCGTCATTTGCATAGGCAATGCTGTTATCCGGACCGATCAAAAGGACGGGAATGGGGATATTGGCCAACACATGGCCGTTATCCGGTCTATTCCCCTCCGAATTGACCATCAGGCTGCCGTACGTGTCAGGAAAGGTTCGTAGAAGCGCGTCAACTCGTCGATTACGACTGCCGCATCGTCAATTCGGTTGACGAAGTTACGGAACTCCGCCGACCCTGTAAGACCTTTTGTGTACCAGCCGATATGCTTGCGTGCACACCGCAGGCCGACGTCACTTCCATAGTGATCAAGCATCGCCCGATAATGCTCGATGATGAGCTCATATTGCGCGTCGATGCTCGGGTCAGGCAAGGTAGCGCCGGTGCGGAACCAATGCATCATCTGTCCCAAGAGCCACGGTTTGCCATAGGCGCCCCGCCCCACCATGACGCCGTCTGCCCCGCTCTGTTGCAACGCTGTTTCCGCGTCGGCAAGCGTGCAGATATCTCCGTTTACGATCACGGGAATGGAAACGGCATCTTTTACTTTGCGAACAAAGCCCCAATCGGCGGATCCCTTGTACATTTGATTACGCGTACGGCCATGCACAGTGATCAATTTGGCCCCTAGATCTTCCGCGATGTGCGCAAGTTCCGGCGCATTCAGGCTGGCATGATCCCAACCCATCCGCATTTTGACGGTAACCGGGACCGAAACGGCTTTGACCGTCGCTTCAATCAGGCTTGCCGCAAGGGGCAGATCGCGCATCAAAGCGGAGCCTGCATCCCCGTTCACCACCTTTTTGACGGGGCAGCCCATGTTGATGTCGATGATTGCCGCACCCCGGTCTTCATTCAGCTTCGCCGCTTCGCCCATTTCATAAGGGGTGCACCCTGCTAATTGCATGGAAACAGGCTCTTCAATGGCATCCCATTCGCACTTCTGCAGAGACTGACGTGTTTCGCGAATCATGGCCTGACTTGCGATCATTTCGGTCACGTTCAGACCAGACCCGAAACGCCGGACTATTTTACGAAACGGCATATCGGTTACGCCCGTCATCGGCGCCAATATGACGGGGCATGCAATCTCTATATTGCCAATATTTATGGGTGCGAGTTTCATTGTGCCAACATTGCCTAAAATTTAGGCAGGCCGTTACTCGGTTTCGGCTTGGCGTGCAACAGTGGGATGGCTAAGGCGCGGCTATGGCCTCACGTCCGCATATTGTTGCCCTTATTGTAGCCGCAGGTTCTGGCAGCCGCGTCGGAGGCGATATTCCCAAGCAGTTCCTGTTGGTTGATGGGCGTCCGATGCTCGCTCATAGCTATTCTGCCCTCGTGGATCATGTCGATATCGGCACGGTGTTCGTTGCTGTGGGCGACGGACAGGACAGTTTGGCGTCCGATGCCCTGGCAGGCCTACCTGCTCCTGTCCTGGTACAGGGCGGTGCAACCCGACGGGAAAGTGTTCATAGGGGGCTGGAGGCGATAGCCCTGCAAGGTGGAGCGGATATCGTTCTGATCCATGATGCGGCCCGGCCTTTTCTTCCTGAATCGGTGATCGACGGTCTGATAGACGCGTTGCGAACATCGCCCGGGGCAGTTCCTGCCTTACCCATAGTCGATAGTCTTTCGCGCGGAACCGACATTTTGACCGAAACTGTGGATCGTTCTCAACTTTGGCGGGTTCAGACACCGCAGGCTTTCCATTATGACGCTATTCTGGACGCACACCGGTCTTGGTCGGGCGAGGAACCGACCGACGATGCGCGGATGCTGATGGCGAAAGGTGGAGACGTCCGGATCGTGCCGGGTTCGGAACGCTTATCAAAATTTACGTTTTCGTCCGATTTTGCAGGAAATGATATGACCCCCTCTATACGCAGCGGCTCAGGCTTTGACGTCCATCGCCTCGTCGCAGGTGAAGAGTTGTGGCTATGCGGTATCCGCATTCCGCATGACAAGGGTCTCGCCGGCCATAGTGACGCCGATGTTGCGATGCACGCCCTGACCGATGCCATATTGGGTGCATTGGCATTGGGCGATATCGGCGATCATTTCCCGCCTTCCGATCCCCAATGGAAAGGGGCATCGTCGGATCGGTTCCTGGTGCATGCGCTGACGCTTGCCGCACAAGAGGGCTACAGTCTGGCAAATGCGGATATCACAATCATTTGCGAAGCCCCAAAGATAGGGCCGCACCGTCAAGCCATGCGCTCTCGGCTTTCGGAAATCATGGACACTGAAGTGTCACGTATCTCCGTCAAAGCCACAACCACCGAATTGCTTGGCTTTACCGGTCGTGGAGAAGGTATAGCCGCCCAAGCAATTGTCACTTTCGAGAAAACCAACCGATGAAATCCGTCCTACCCCAGAAAATTGCCAAACTAGCGGAACGAGTTGTAGCAGAAAACAAGGCTGCAGGCCGCGTTATCGCAACCGCAGAGAGCTGCACCGGAGGCTTGGTTGCTGCGGCGATTACCGAGGTTCCAGGCAGCAGCGCTGTATTGGGAAGTGGCTTTGTAACCTATTCGAATGAAGCCAAGATGAAGATGCTCGATGTCAACTCAGACATTCTCGATACCTTTGGGGCCGTATCGGTTGCCGTCGCATGGGCAATGGCGCAAGGCGCGCTTAAGAAGAGCGGAGCCGATATTGCCGTAGCCATCAGCGGCATCGCCGGTCCGGATGGGGGTACCGAGAAGAAGCCTGTCGGGACTGTGGTTTTTGCGGTCGCGGAGAAGGGCAAGGATGCCGAAGATATGGTCGGCGATAAAATCCAGTTCGGATCGGACAAAAGCCGTGCCGATATCCGCGCTTATGCAACGCTTCACGCGCTTGGGTTGCTGCTCCCACCCGCACCATAAAGATTATCGGCGCGCTCGATAAAGGCGGACGTCATCTTTCTTAAGGCGGAGTCAAAAAACTGGCCCGCAAGCGCTTCGAACACTCGGTTTCGAAATGAGAAATCGACCGTGAAATCCACTGAAGATCCCCCTTCCGGGAGGTCCGCAAACTGCCAAGCATTGTGCAAATGCTTCATCGGGCCGTCGAGATAATCTACGACAATTGACGACTTGGGAGTTTTAACAACCCGGCTGCTGAAGGTTTCGCGCAACGATTTAAAACCAACGACCATGTCGGCCAGCATTTCCTGCTCGTCATTTTTGCGGATGCGGATGGCACTTACCCAAGGCAAAAACTCGGGATAGCTTTTAACATCCGCGACCAGATCAAACATCTGCGCTGCGCTGTGTGGCAAAATACGCTGTTCGTGATGATGCGGCATGCCCCTGCCCCTCTTCGTTACCCAGCCTTGGCCAACTGCGCCGCACGCGCGTCACGCATTTTCGCGAAATCTTCCCCCGCGTGGTAGCTTGAGCGTGTAAGCGGACTCGATGCGACCAAAAGGAACCCTTTGGCGCGTGCAATAGCCGCATAGGCGTCGAATGCCTGCGGCGTTACAAAGTCCATCACCTTGGTATGTTTAGGTGTGGGTTGCAGATACTGACCCATTGTCAGAAAATCGATATCGGCGCTGCGCATGTCATCCATGACCTGATGAACTTCAAGACGCTGCTCGCCCAATCCCAGCATCACCCCTGATTTTGTAAAAATAGATGGGTCATGCTTCTTGACCGATTCAAGCAGGCGGAGCGACGCGTAGTAGCGCGCACCCGGGCGTATCGTGGGATACAGGCGGGGTACCGTTTCAAGATTATGGTTATAAACATCGGGCCGCGCCGTCACAATCGCTTCGACGGCAGCGTCTGCCTTGTTCCGGAAATCGGGAGTCAGGATTTCAATCGTGGTGTTGGGCGTGTTACGCCGCAACGCTTCAATAACCTTCACAAACTGGCTAGCACCGCCATCCGGCAAATCATCACGGTCAACGGATGTGATGACGATATGCTCCAGTCCCATTTTGGCCGCTGCAATCGCGACATGTTCAGGCTCCAGCGGATCGACCGCCTTTGGCATCCCCGTTTTTACGTTACAAAAGGCGCATGCTCTGGTGCACACATCACCCAAAATCATCACAGTCGCGTGCTTTTTGGTCCAGCATTCCCCGATATTCGGACATGCAGCCTCTTCACACACCGTGTTCAGATTTAGATCACGCATCAGGCGGCGGGTTTCGTTAAAACCGGCACTTGTCGGTGCCTTTACGCGGATCCAGTCGGGTTTGCGTTCGCGCGGGGCGCGTTCTGGAGGTGTAACGGGTGCATTCATGGGGTCCAGATAGCGGCGCAACACCCACTTGCCAACTGCAACTTCGCTGCTATCGGAGGCATGTTTTTGCAATCGGGAGACGGTATGATCATCGATACGCTAACATCCCCCGTGATTTTGTTCTTCGTGTTGGGCTTTCTGGCCGCGCTTGCAAAATCGGACCTTTCCATTCCGGAAGCCTTTGCAAAGGCGATGTCCATATATCTCATGGCTGCCATCGGCCTAAAAGGTGGAGTCGAAGTTGCATCAAGCGGGATAACGGCAGACCTTGTCGCTGCGGCTTTGGCGGGGATTGCGTTAAGTTTCCTGTTGCCCGTCATCGCCTTCACTCTTCTCCGCAGTGTCGGGGGACTTTCTCAGGTCGATGCGGGAGCTGTCGCTGCCCATTATGGCTCCGTCAGCGTAGTTACATTTGTGACGGCAAAGGAAATACTGACCGGACAAGGGCTGGGTCCTGCGGGGTATATGGTCGCAGTTTTGGCGCTCATGGAGACACCGGCCATAATTAGCGGTTTGGTACTGGCGAGACGTGGGCAAACCGCAGGAAGCAATGCGGTGCCATGGCACGAAGTATTGACGAACGCGTCGGTGGTGCTTTTGGTCGGAAGCTTCCTGATCGGCATGATCGCGGGCAAAGACGGTTTTGCGCCGGTGAAACCGCTCTTCGACACCGGTTTCCGGGGTGTGTTATGCCTTTTCCTCTTGGACATGGGTCTGATTGCCGCACGGCGATTGGTCCAGTCACGGAAAATAACATCTAAGCTGGTTATACTCGCTGTTGCACTCCCGATCTTGAACGGCGCTATTGGAACGGCGCTTGGCACCGCGATTGGACTGGACGTGGCATCTGCTGCCGCGCTGGGAATTTTGGCCGCGAGTGCTTCTTATATTGCTGTTCCTGCCGCCATGCGCCTCGCCCTTCCGGAAGCAGACCCCGGGATTTATCTGAGTATGTCGCTCGGCATTACGTTTCCATTCAACATCATATTCGGCATTTCGCTTATGGCCGCTTTCGCGCAGATGATAGGATAAACCATGGTTGAGACCGTGACCCGGAAACGCATAGAAATTCTCGTCGACACACCGCTGGTCCCCAGGATCACAAGCCATATCAAGGCGGTCGACATTTCGGGCTGGAGCGTCATCCATGTTGATTCAGGTGGCGGCCGGGCGGGCCAGTGGCAGCATGATGATGTTACTGGCGCCGCTGCAAAAACCATTGTTCTGGTTGTTGCATCAACAGAAAAAGCAGATCGGCTAGTGGACGCGCTTGCCCCTTTGCTTGATAGCTATCGGTTATTGCTCACAATCGGTGAGGTGCAAGTCGTACGTGGAGAACGTTTTTAAATGCCAGAATTTGCTTCGTTAATTGAGGGATATAAGCGGTTTCGAAATGATGCTTATGTCAAGCAGAAGGCGCGGTTTGACGCGTTGGCGAGCGATGGACAATCTCCTCCCGTCATGATCATTTCCTGCTGCGACAGTCGGGTGGATCCTGCGACGGTTTTCGACACTGTTCCGGGCCAGGTTTTTGCATTGCGTAATGTCGCGAATCTGGTTCCTCCTTACGAAATTGGCGGTGGTCTGCACGGGGTTTCCGCGGCCATCGAATTTGGTGTGCTCGGTCTTGAAGTCAGGCATATTGTCATTCTCGGCCATGCCCAATGCGGGGGTATTACAGCCTCACTTTCTGGAAGCGATCTGGGTCAGAAGGGGCATAGCTTTGTCGACAAATGGGTCGGCATAATTGATGAGGCACGCCAAGCGGTGCTTGCATCAAATACCGATGATCCGCAGCACGCCCTGGAATTGGAAACGGTCAAAGTCAGCCTCGCAAACCTGCGTACATTTCCCTTCATTGTCGAACGGGAAAAGGCCGGCTTGCTCAAGCTACACGGCGCGTATTTCGGTATCGCCGAGGGCCAGTTGCACGTACTCGATGAAACAACAGGTGTTTTTACGCCACAATGACGTCGAACTCTTCACCGCCGGATTATTATGACGATTTGGACCTGAGCTTTGCAAAAGCATGGGATCTGATCGAACCAGGCGCCAACAAACGCACATCCCCCGCCCACACGCCAGTCGTTGGAAGTGTTGACACGTCTGGTTTGGCCCAATTACGGGTCATGGTGCTCCGGGAAGCTGATCGAACTCTTCGCCGTCTTCGCTTTCATACCGATTGCCGGTCCCCGAAAGTTGGCGATCTTAAAAACAATAATCGCGTATCGATCCTGATGTACGATGCAGCCGAAAAGCTGCAATTGCGGTTATTCGGTACGGCACGTCTGGAGAGCAACGGCGTTTCTGTGGATGCTGCATGGATAGAATCCACCACATTTGCCCGTCGCTGCTACCTGGCTGAATCCGCGCCTGGACTGGTCTTAAATGCACCGACTTCCGGTTTGCCCGCATGGATTGAAGGTAAACAGCCTTCTGAAGATCAACTCATCGAAGCGCGTGCCAATTTTGCTATATTGTGGTGCGACATCACGGAGTTGGAGTGGCTTTATCTCGCAAATAGCGGGCATCGCCGCGCGCGGTGGACATGGGACGAGGCGCAGCAGACTTGGTCAGGGCGCTGGCTTATCCCCTGATGCGCAATTCAAAAGATAAGCGTCGATCATGATTTTGTGCCGTGCAGCCGCCACTCCCAGATCGATCTCTGCTCTGCTTTCCGCGTTATAATAAGCAATGTCGGGCCGGTGCAGGATCAGATAGTTAGACATTGATCCGTCACTTTTTGCCACACGCTCATGCCAGAAATGCACGCCGGAATTGGCTATTTTGCGTCCGCACTCCTCTGCAGCTAACGATGGCCGTCCATCTTGAGCAAGATAGGCCGTTAAGCCCAGAGTATCGAAATTTGCCATAGATTCGGTGGGCGAAACAGCAAGCAATCCGTCCGCCCTGGGGGATGCCACGCCTTGGCGATATGCGTTTTTATCAACGATAGTGATGTCCCCTCGCCCGCCATGTCCGTCGCCGGAAAAGCCGGAACTATTGGTATGCAATGCAATGATCGGTTGCCCGGCCGGCCGCTGATCAAGGATAGCTGTTGTGAATTTCGGTGTCTGTCGGGCAAAATTCCTGTTGGGATCACAGGTCGGGCGTACGCCCAATCGAACGCCACATATTCCAGACCCCGACTGCATCCGAAGGCTGTCAGGTCCGGAATTTACAGCAATTCCGACACCACCGCGTTCCCTTAGAGCCGCGATCATCGCGTCAAATGCCGCATTTTCGTCATCGTGCGGGACGAGCCATAAGGGGCCTGCCTTTTCATCAGTCCGTTTGTATCGGAGCAGGTGCCAGGCGAAGCCGTTCTCGATGAAACGAATTTCGCGCACCTCAATTCCATCAAAAAATCCAGGCTGAATATTATTTCGCCGAACATCATCATCGAGCTCCGCCAACTGCGAAATCTCAATCTTGGTCCATTGGGATGCGGTCGTATCAGGCGTAATTGTTGGGCCATTTATTGCCTGTGCCCAAAGGAGAAGCGCAAACGACATCATTGCCTGTGTACCAGAAAGTGGACTTTGGACATCTCGGCGCGACAGTGGATCGGGACAGGAAGCTCCGTTGCCTCTCCATCGATCAGAACAGAGGCTGTATTTCCTTTCGCTGATATTGTTACATCACGCATGATACCTAAATCAATGTGCGGACCATCCCTGAAATCTTTGCGCAACCATGCCAACCCATGGCCGACCATATCGGCTATATTGGACGCTAAAAACGCGATAACAGTCAGGTGGCCGCCATCTACAGGCTCCACGAAAAGACTGGCAAACTGATGTTCAGCATCCTCTCCCACCCATACGCCTTCATCCGATAGCGTTTCGGACCAAGCGGCCGGTATGGTCTCGGCCAAGCTCTGTAAATCGGCATGGCGCATACCCTCCCGCACTTCCGCCCAGCGGGTCGATGGGCCGACGGTCAGACCTGTCAGAATATGTTGATCAGAAACGGCGATCAGCGGAATTTGCTTCGGAACCAGTGAGCCTTCTTTCAACACGTCCAGCAGCGCAGCTAGCGCCACATCACCATGTAGACGGCGCGACAAGAGGTTCATGGTGCCGCCTGGAAGTACTAGAATGGCGCCGGACCATTTCGCCAATTTTGTGTAAAGGTTGCTGATCGTTCCGTCACCGGAGAGTATGGCAACGGATTCAATCGAACTGCTTTCCAAGTCGCGTTGCGAGGGCAAATCCTGTTCAGGAAGGATCCGCTTTTCAACGACGTCAAATCCAGCCTGTTCCAAGCTGGAAGCAACGGACTGCTCATCCACACCGTTTGCGCTACCGCTACTGGTGTTGGTGATGAGCAGTGTCCGTTTCATTTCTGTTTAACGTGTCATCTTCTTATAAGTTGCACGGTGCGGGCGTGTTGCCTCGTCTCCGAGGCGCGCAATCTTGTCTTCTTCATATGATTCAAAGTTGCCTTCGAACCACTCAACATGGCTGTCGCCTTCAAAGGCCAGAATGTGAGTTGCCAGACGATCGAGGAAGAAGCGGTCGTGGCTAATGACAACAGCGCACCCTGCAAAGCTCTCTAGTGCTTCTTCCAAGGCCGAGAGTGTTTCGACATCAAGATCGTTGGTCGGTTCGTCGAGCAGCAAAACGTTACCACCCTCCTTGAGCATTTTCGCCATATGAACGCGGTTACGTTCACCACCGGAAAGAAGGCCGACCTTTTTCTGTTGATCCGTCCCCTTAAAGTTAAACGCCCCGACATAGGCACGGGTCGGCGTTTCATGTTTCCCGAGCTTCATGAAGTCGGCACCGCCTGAAATTTCTTCCCAAACATTTTTGTTCGGATCAAGATCGTCACGGCTTTGGTCAACGAAACCGAGTTTGACGGTCTCACCAATTTCCACTTCGCCGCTATCTGGTGTTTCTTGCCCCGTGATCAGGCGGAAGAGCGTCGACTTACCCGCGCCGTTCGGACCAATTACGCCCACAATGCCACCCTGCGGGATTGTGAAGGACAGGTTTTCAAACAGCAATTTATCGCCATAGGCTTTGGTTACATTTTTGACCTCGATAACCTTGCTGCCGAGGCGCTCTGGCGTTTGGATGACGATCTGTGCTTTGCCAGGCGCACGGTTCTCCTGCGCCTCCACGAGTTGGTCGAAAGATTTGATACGTGCCTTTGACTTGGTCTGTCGTGCCTTAGGGCTTTGCCGGATCCACTCCAACTCGTCTTTGATTGCTTTTTGACGGCCCGCGTCTTCACGCGATTCCTGCTCAAGCCGCTTGGCCTTCTTTTCGAGATAGGTCGAATAATTGCCCTCGTAGACAAAATAACGACCACGATCGAGCTCAAGGATCCAGCTCACCACATTGTCGAGGAAGTAACGGTCATGGGTAACGAGAATGACATTACCTTTGTAATCCACCAGATGCTTTTCGAGCCAAGCGACAGACTCGGCATCTAGGTGGTTTGTCGGTTCGTCGAGCAGCAATATGTCAGGCTTTTCCAGCAGCAGGCGAGTCAACGCAATGCGGCGTTTTTCGCCACCCGACAAGTTTGTAACGGGGCTGTCCGCAGGCGGACACCGCAGTGCGTCCATGGCAAGTTCGAGCTGGCTGTCGAGGCTCCAGCCGTCGACGGCATCGATCTTTTCCTGCAACGTGCCCATTTCTTCCATCAAGGCGTCAAAATCTGCATCTGCAGGAGGGTCACCCATCAGCATCGAAATTTCGTTAAACCGGTCCACAAGATCGGCAATGGGACGCACCCCGTCCATCACATTTTCTTTGACTGTCTTGGTCGGATCAAGTTCCGGTTCCTGCGCAAGATAACCAACGCGGATATGCTCTCCCGGCCATGCTTCGCCGGTAAATTCTGTATCCATACCTGCCATGATTTTCATCAAAGTCGACTTACCGGTGCCGTTGGGGCCTACGATGCCGATTTTTGCGTCGGGGTAAAATTGCAAATTGATGTTGTTAAGGACGGGCTTGTTCGCACCGGGGAAGGTTTTGGTCATTCCCTTCATTACGAAGCTGTATTGCGCTGCCATTTCGGTAACTTTCCTGTCTGGGATTATCTTTGATTTGGCCGCATCCCTAGCTATCTGGTCCGGTCCTCGCAAGGCGGGATTGCAAAACTGTGGAAGCTGATTATGCCTGCGTTGCATGAACTTCTTGATCAAATCGTCCGCCGTGGCTTCATTGCTGCTTGTTTCAACCGCTTTTACACCGCTTCTTGCGGCGCCAACACTTGAAGATGTGCGTTCTACCGCCCTTAACTCGGATGAAATCGCCTATGATATCGTCGAGGGCCTGACCACAGAGATCGGGCCTCGTCAGGGTGGTACAGAGGCTGAGGCGCGGGCACGTGCTTGGTCTGTTACCAAGTTGAAATCTCTGGGCTTCGACAATGTCCGTATTGAAGAATATCAAATGCCGACCTGGGTGCGAGGTGAAGAAACCGCCGAAATTTTGGCGCCCTTCACGCACAAACTTGCGGTAACCGCTTTGGGCAATAGCGGCAGCACCGGCGACAAGGGGCTGGAAGCGGAAATCGTGTATTTCACGACACTGGATGATCTCCGCGCAGCGCCCGACGGCAGTTTGAAAGGCAAGATCGCTTTTGTCAGCCATGCGATGATGCGCACTCAAGACGGGAGTAGCTATGGTGCCTTTGGTCCGGCGCGCTTCGTTGGCCCCAATATTGCTGCAAAAAAAGGTGCGGCTGCAATAGTGATACGTTCCGCGGGTACCGACTATCATCGCAATCCGCATACGGGGAACACCAATTTTGATGCAGGTGTCCTCCCTATTCCTGCGGGGGCGCTTTCGATACCCGATGCGGAAAATCTGGAGCGGATGCTCAAGCGCGGTAAGCCCGTAGTCATGAAACTTAAGCTGACGCCCAAAAATGTGGGGATGCAGGTTTCCGGTAACGTGCTGGCCGAAGTTAAAGGGTCAAATCCGCAACTGCCTATCATTGTCATCGCATGTCACCTTGACAGTTGGGATCTCGGGACCGGCGCAATTGACGATGCAGCGGGCTGCGGAATCATCGCCGCCGCCGCGAAACATCTAAAGACGCTGGGTCAACCCAAACGCACCGTCCGTTTGTTATGGGCCGGTGCAGAAGAAGTCGGCATTTGGGGCGGCAAGGATTATGGTTCAAAACATGCAGCCGAGCCTCACGCGCTGGCAATGGAATCCGATTTTGGTGCCGGCAAAGTCTGGGCCATCGACTTCACGCTTCCCGAAAGTGCGAGTGAACAGAAAGCCAAAATCATCGCTGCGCTAGCGCCCTTGGGTGTTGTTCCCCGCAAGACACCTGCCGGTGGCGGGGCAGATATTGGAGCGATAATTGCAGCCCAGAAACTCGGCATTATTGATCTTCAACAGGATGGCACGAAATATTTCGATCTCCACCACACCCCCGACGACACCTTGGACAAAATTGACAAGGCTGAGATGCGGCAGAACGTTGCCGCATGGGTTTCGACCCTCGCTATAGTCGCAAATTATGACGGTGAACTAAAGCCATGAAGGCTTGGATTGCATTAGCGCTTCCGTGCTTGGCTTTGGCAGCTTGCATGGAAGAGCCCACCCGAAGGACCGCGGAAGAAGCTAGCGTCATATTGGAAAATGAAGCGGCACAGGAAGCGGTGAAGGAGAGGCAGCAATCCATTGAAGAGGCGGCGGAGCAAGCCACAAAGCTCATCGAAGCAGATGCAAAATCCGAAGTAGATGCCGCTGTAGCTGCGCCGCAGGCCAATTAGATATCTATTTGTGCGCATGCACACGAACGGCATCTCTGCCCTAAAGAACCTGCCAATTCTTCATAAAAGTGGTTAATTATCGCAGTTTAAATTTTATGAGATTAGCGATATATTTCAATGTGATATAAAACGTTACAACCCTTAACCATTATTTCTTTCGACAGAATTTTTGCACAAGTTTACACAAAATTAATCAATCGATTCGGGGACCTGAAAAACCTGAATTGTTGAGGGTCGCAAGCATCTGAAAATTCCTGTCCGAATGTCGGGGAGGTGACGGAAATGAAAATAATGGGCGGTGTGTTGTGCGATTTTCAGGGATTAGATTTTTAGCAGCATGCGCCTATTTCGGCGCAATATGTGCTTCTTTTCCTGGAGAGGTTCAGGCCAAGGCACCTTCCGGAAATACGCTACTTATCGACATCGAGGCGTCCATAAGCCAACGCTGCGGCATTGCCGCGCTTGGAGCAAATTCCAACGATAGCGGGCGGATAGATGAACCGACACGTATCGCGTTCCGCTTCGGCCTTGACTGCAACACTCCCTTCAAAATCGGTGTGGCGGCACAAAATGGTGCTCTGCAGTTGGTAGGCACGAACGCCCAGAACGCCGGAACTGCAGGTTTTGCATATCGTAAAAACTATGTAGCCGGGCTTCAATTCAATACCGATCAGACCGGTTTGGTAACCGCAGGCGAGTGCGCTTCATCGGCGTTGACCTCAGCAAATACCAGTTGCCGTTTCTATGGCTCAGAACCTGGTTCCGGACTTTATTCCGGGCGGAACACAACCGCGATCGGGCGTGAAGGCGAGCTCACCGTGACATGGCAAGGTGAAGATAGCGATCCTGTCCGACTGGCTGCAGGTGCCTATCAAGAGATTTTGACGATTATTGTGGCGCCGAGCACATGATGACGCGCCACATCTAAAGGAATTCCGAACCGCGTTTCACTGGAGAGAAATGTGGTGGGGCAAGGAGAGGGTCTGATCTCCCCCAAAATCAGACAGGTTTTGAGTATAAGGAAACAAGCTGATGAAAAAATATCTCGTAGCAGCAGCGACTTTCGCTGCAATCACTTCGGCTCCGGCATTTGCCGATGGCAATAATCGCAGTACCGATACCGAAATTTTCACAATCAATGCGACAAACCCCGCAAAGTGCAATCTGGAAGCGACAACCTATACGCTTAACCTGGATACAAACGCACTTTCGAACGACGAAGGTTTTGCACTGGCAACTGTTTCAAGCTCAGTTGCCAACAAAATGAACCAAGCCAATGTCACCGCATGGTGCACTGGCGCAAAGAACACATTGCAAATGTACCGCACCGCATTTGTGACCGACGGCGGCGTTAAGGGTACTGACGGCTTTAACCGCGCGGTCGTTTACGATGTGAACATGAACATTGCTGGCGCCGTCCGTTCGGATGGCTTCACCCCCACCGAAGGCACTTCCGATGGTCAGGGCAATGGTCCAGGCGTAGGTTCGGGTGCAGGCATTACCGTTGGTCGTTTCGGCGCAACTGGTACCGGATCGCAGGTTGTCTTCTCCGCAGAATTGAACTCTGAAGCTGTTACCAATGGCAACAGCACGGCTGCGCGCGGCAACTTTACCGCCGATGCAAACCGCTTGATCGCAGGTCAATATATCAGCACGTTAACCATCGAGTTGACACCCGGCGTATAAAAAATGGATAGAGACACCCGGGGGCGGTATTTTCTGCCTCCGGGATTCTTTTTGTCCTACCCGAAGGACAAAAAAATGGGGACTTATCTAAAATGCCGTTCCGGCCTAAAACAGCTATCTATGCTGCTCTTGCGGTTGCAACCAGTGCAAGCTTAGCGACCGCCCTTTACGCGATGACCGTTTCACCGGTTGTTATTGATTTGCAGACATCAGGGCAGCGTATGTCCCAGGTTGTCACCATCGAAAACAAATATGCAAAGCCTGTCATCCTGGAAGTTTTGACGCAGGAAGCCGAGTATACAGACGAGGGTGTGCGCGGAACGGGTAAACCTACCGACGATTTGCTGGTTTTTCCTCCACAAGCTCAAATAGCGCCGGGCGGCACTCAGGCTGTCCGCATCCAATATGTCGGCGACCCGGATCTCGCAAAAAGCCGACACTATTTTGTGACCGTAGCACAATTGCCGGTCAAAATTCCCGAGGGGGAATCTGCCCTACAACTGTTGTATAACTTCCAGATCGTAACGGGTGTCAGCATGGCGGGCAAACGGCCCAATATCATTGTTTCCAATGCCGAATCCTATGTCGGTGGCGATGGCAAACCCCGCGTATTGCTCGTGCTGAACAACAATGCGGACACATATGGCTATCTGTCCAACGGATCTCTTCGAATAGTTCAAAAAGATGGCTCCGGAAAAGAAATCTTCAAAAAGATTATGACGGGTGACCAAATATCGCAGGAAATTGGTTTTGGTCTCGTGGGTGCCGGGCAAGTTCGGAAAATGCAGACTGGAATAGTGTTACCGGCATCAGGGGGCAGCGTTGAGGCGTATTTCACACCATCAACACGCTAATACGACGCACTTGCGGACTTCGTCGATAATCCTCCTGGGTATGGGGGGATTGTCTTTTACGAGCCCGGCAATTGCATCGTCAGGCGCAAGCAGTGCAGCGTTGGCCTTGTCCAACCCCGGACTTTTGCAGGCCCTTGCGGCCGATTTTGATGCAGACATTTTTGGCGATCTGGATGGGGCGCAGGATGTTGGTCAAATCGCCACCAACATCGCACCTCTACAGGCTGCAATTGCCAATCCACCCGAATATCTTTCGTTTGACGATCTATCGTCCGGCGTGGCAGTTAATGCTGGCATACATTCTTCAGTCGCGGCCAAAATAGCGCCCGAAGGCATGCACACACCTCCGGCAACAGCTACTCTCCCATCTGCGCCTGAATATCAGTTTTTCGCGGACGACGCCGAAACATCGCCGCCAGCTGCTGCAGTCCAATACAGTTTTGCCCCTAAGCAACCTGTCGATTTGGCCGAACAGCCAGCACTCCGCCTCAATCCCACTGGCCGCGATATCAATCTGTCGGCGCCTTTGCGGGCCGGAACATTCATTTTGAACGAAGTATCGTTCGTTCTGACAGCCGACGACATGATCAAGGTTGAATCCAAATCTTTCATCGAAGCGGTTCGCCCCGTAATTTCGACCGAAAAACTGCGCGTGCTCGAAACTGAACTCGCCGGACTTGATTATGCCCTTTCCGCGCAAATTGGTCGTCTGGGATATGTCATCAATTAGGATCCCACGTCTATTAGCCTCAACGTGCAAATCCCGGCCGATGCGCGCGATGCCCAGGACATCTCCTTGCGACGTTTCGAAGATGGAGCCACCGGACAATATTCAGAACCGGCGACGCTGAGCGGTTACATCAATTTCCGTAGCTATGGCGATTATGTCTGGAACGGGATCGATTCCGGCTTCCAGTCGCCAACCAGTTTGATTGACAGCGCTATCCGTTACCGTGGTGTTGTCCTCGAAAATGAAGCGACCGTCCGGCTCGATTCAGATTCCCAGAAATTCTTCACCCGTGAAGGGACGCGATTGGTCTACGATGACCGTCAACATTTGGTCCGTTTTGCCGCGGGCGACTTGATTACAAGCGGCAGGGGATTTGCGGGCAGCCCGCAGATCGCCGGATTGTCTGCAACTCGCGTCTACTCAATTGTCGATCCGCTCCGCAACGTTCAGCCACGCGGGGATCGGTCGTTTACGCTCACACGGCCATCAACAGTGGAAGCCATGATCAATGGGCAGCTAATTCGCCGCGTGAGGTTGCAGCCCGGTGTTTACAACATTCGCGACTTCCCCTTTGTTCAAGGAACGAACAACGTTGAATTCAATATCCAGGATGATGCCGGCGGGACACAGCGGATAAGCTTTTCGCAGTTTTTCGACAGGACCCTGCTTGCGGAAGGTTTGAGCGAATTCTCCTTTCAAGCCGGGATACTCGCCCCATTTCGCCGGTCGTCCCGTGATTATCAAACGAGCGAACCTGCGGCGTCCGGATGGTATCGCCGCGGGATCAGTGAAACCGTCACTTTGGGCGGCAATTTCAATGTCAACAAGTCCGGGGCCACTGCAGGCGTGGAGGCCGTAATCGCCAGCGCCATCGGAATCATCGGCATCGACGCCGCGGCGAGTGATGTGGATGGCATCGGGACGGGTTTTGCCGCCAATGTCGGCTTGCAGAAAAGCTTTGGCGGGTACAACGCGGCTCCAAGATCCATCGCAGCTGGCGTCGAATATCGCAGTGCGAAATTTGCAAATCCCGGATTTGCAGGTGTCGACAATCGCATCAAATGGAACCTTTCGGCATCCTATGCGCAACCGATAGGGCAGTCCCAATTCATTTCGCTCAGTGGTGACTATGGCGTGGCACGCGGACCCTTCCGAAACGAAGTCAGCACGCGCCTCACCTATGGATACACGATCAATTCCCGCTTAAACCTTACCGTCGATGGCACCTACGAACGCCGCGCTATCTTCGGTAGCGAATTCGGCGTTCGCGCTACTCTGGCCGTCAAATTGGGGCCGCGTTCCAACGGTGTTGCTGAAGTAGACACGCGCACTGAGCGGGCCCGTATTGGATATCAGACCGCGTGGGGCGAAGGTGTTGGAAGCTGGACGGCATCTGGCGATCTCGACGTGAGCCAGGAAGATGTAGGCTTTAACGGCGGGTTTAATTATACCGCGAACCGTGCAGAACTCGGACTGACGCATACCACCGTATATGAACTAACCGGGCGCCGGACAGATTCACAACGTACTTCACTTCGCTTGGGGACAGCAATTGCCTTTGCGGATGGGAAATTTGCCCTTTCGAGACCGATTTACGATTCCTTTGCTATGGTCGCCGCCCATAAGTCCCTCGATGGAGCGCAGGTTATCATCGACCCACGCGACGACCATTATACGGCGAAATCAGGCCTATTCGGGCCCGCCGTCGATCCCAATCTGGGCGCTTATATCCGCCGCACCCTGACCTATGATGTACCCGAAGCTCCGGTTGGATATGACCTGGGCACCGCAAGTGCCAAGATACTTCCGCCTTATCGCGGCGGATATCTGGTAACGGCGGGGTCGGATTATTCCGTTACCGCCCTGGGTACATTGATCGGTCTCGATGGGGCACCGGTCAGCTTGTTGTCGGGTAAAGCAACCGAAATGGGTGTCAGCAACCCGCGGACCTTGACCATATTCACGAACCGCACGGGCCGCTTTGGCATTTCAGGAATGCGCCCGGGCCGTTGGCGGATTGAAATGCCGACCGAGCCACCCACCATTGTCGAAATCGTTATTCCGGCAAAGAGCCTTGGCGTGGTACGCTTGGGCGATGTTACATTAGGAGACGCGCAATGAAACCGGTGATTATGTCTTTGATGGCAGGCACGGCCATGCTGGTGACCACTCCGGCATTTGCACAAACACAATGCGCGCAATTTGAATTGGTCGGCAATGGGGCACGGGTAGCCTATCAGCCGTTTGAAACCAGCCCGACCATTGAAACCTTCGATCTGCGCATCCGCAGGTTGGCAGATGGCATTAGCGGGGTTCGTTTTCTTCTCGTCGACACCACACCACAGATGAATGGGCCACAGATGGGCACCACCGGACCTTCCGTCTATGACATTAGTTGGTTGGAAGACAATACGCGGCGAATGCTCGTCGTTGGCAACGAGCAACCACAACCGACCACAGGCGCACAGGTTCAATTTGCAGAGCGCGCCGGCGTCCAATTAACGCGCTTTCGCCTGTCCGTGCCAGCAGGGCAACAAGCCCCAGCTCGGGTTCACCGCGAAAACTTGACTGTGCGATATCAATGCCTCGATTCCCAAGGTCGGCAGATTGGGGCAACGCAAGAGCAGCCCGCATCGGTGGAACTTTCCCTGACGGTGCCACGCTATGTTGCGGCTTATATCGGCAGCGCAGGACAAACCCGGGGCACAATCAACTTCGGTGATGTCGGTTCAGCGTCAGCCACGTTAAACCGCGCCATCAATATCACGGCATTAAGCACCCTGCCCTTCGCGATTAAATTCGAAAGCGAAAATGGCGGATTGCTGAAACGGCGTGCGAACGAAGTCCAGGGCATCGTTTACACCATGAATTATGCGGGTGTTGCGGTGAGCCCGGGCGACACACTGCTGTGTCCGATGACCCCTGCGCCTATGGGAATTGGTAAGCAGTTTGAAGTCGGGTTGAACAGGTCGTCCATCAATTCCCTACCGGCGGGCAATTATAGGGACACAGTGACGCTTACATTCACTCCGCGCGACGGCATTGCGTCGGCAGATTGCGCGATAAGGCGGGAAAACTAAATACCGAACCGCCTTCGGGTTTGTTAGTAGACAGATCCCTTGGGATCGATACGGAACGACAGACTGTTGACGGGCACGTCGACGCCACGGACGTCAAGCCGCACATCGCTATACTTCGAAGCAGCATGGTTTTCATCGGCGATTACGGTTTCGTTACCCTGCGAAATAGGAACCGCGCGGCCATCCCAGAAAAGAGTAGCCCCTTCCATATTGGCCGGATGACGCATCACAACGCGATATCCATTACGCGCGTTGCAGAGCTGGTAAAAGGAACCAAAATCGATAATCTGGCCACTTGCTCCTGCAGTGGTGCCGGGAAGTTCTAGGCGGCAAACCGTGTTTACGACTGCCGAAAGTCGAAAACCTGCGCGTTCGCTGGATGCGTAGACTCCGCTCCCTATTGCGGTCGCAGCAAAACAAATTGTACCGAGCATTAGTAATGATTTCCGCACGGACAGCACTCCTTCTGGTCCACACACAGCTAGTTAACATGGCTAAACATTGCGTTAATTTGACAGTGTCAAATTTTTGACGTGCCAATGCAGAGGGGAACAAATGTGGCCCCGATACGTTTGACCCTTCACATATTTGCATAGCGCAGCAATGTATATGTCGTCTACAATTGCGAGGTATAAAATTGTCTTTGACCGTCGATCTTCCGGCCTGCAGTAACTTGGAAATTAAGACACGACTCACCGACGGCCAACATGTAAATCTGCGACCTATACGCCCGAGCGACCAAAACAGGATCCGTGACGGCATTCTCGAAATGTCGGACCGGGCACGTTATTTGAGGTTTTTTTCCACCTTTAAAGAACCTCCCGAAGGCATTGTCCGTCGTTTAGGCGACGTTGATGGTTATACGCACATAGGCTGGGGGGCGTTACTGATGGAGGGAGACGATCACCCGGCTATGGGTGCAGCACATGCCATACGCGCACGCGAGAACAGTCCCAATGCAGAGTTAGCCGTAGCTGTTCTTGACGAGTATCAGGGCCTTGGCCTTGCACGAATGCTCATTGCGGCGGTGCTCGCGCAATGTTCGCAAACGGACATCAAGACTTTGGATATTCACATACTTCCCGAAAACAAGCCCGCTACAACCTTGATGTTGTCCTTGGGCGCTAAACGAACACATGCTCTTGATAGCGTCTACCATTATGACCTCAACATACGAGATGCATTGACAGCTCTCGGCGATGCCTCGCAACCCGCCGGAGTAGCGGGCGTACTTGCATCCTTTGCACTGTTGGAACCCGCTTAACTTAGTGCTTCAGCCCAAACCGCGCATATTTTCGTTCTACCGAGGGCGACATGCGCCGTGCAACCGCCAGGTCCGCTGCAGCTTCTTTTGCCTTGCCTAAGCGTGCATAGACGATTGAGCGAAGGAAGCGACTTTCAGGAAAGCCGGGTGCCTGTAGCAACACCGCGTCCAAATCCCGAAGCGCTTCTTCGTAGCGCCCCATACGAAACCAAACGAGAGCGCGGCTGTCCAAGATGGTCGTGGAGCTTTCGCTGAGTTCTATCGCCGACGTGCAATCTTTTAATGCTGAAGGCAGCTCAATATTCTGTGTTCCCTTCAACCAGCAGCGCTCGTTGAGCAAAGAGGGCGTGCCGGGCTTATCCGAATTTAGACGATCCAGTTCCGACAAAGCGGCGTCGACTTTACCATGCTCACCTAACAAACTGGCTTTTGAACTCCGATATTCATCCCGGGTTTTCCCTCCCAGCGCGATGCGCTCATCCAGAAGTGCAACCGCTTTGTCCAATTCGCCCAATTCTGCAGTATAAGTTGCGACCGACACGACCGCCGATGATGACGAAGGGTCCAGTTTTCGTGCTTCTTGCGCGTCGCTGAGTGCCCCCTTGGCATCTCCAAGTTCAAAACGCGCTGATGCGCGCGACAGGTAAGCATCGACCGACGGTAAAATTGCAATTTGCTGCGTCAAGATTTCCGACGCACCCCGATAGTCGCCTATCCCGTTCAAGAAAGACCAACTGCTCGTGAGCGGAGATATGTTGTCTACATCGGCGTCTGCTCGTGTTTTCTTGTATACGGCCTTGATGCTATTCAATTGGGAGAGCGAGTTGGCGCCCTCCAATTCCCATCTTCGGCGCGTATCAGCTGGCGCGATAAGTCGTGGCGAACGGGCAAGGGTAGTCGTGACCAAGTCCCGCTCAGTAGAAATCTGCGATGCCGGTATCTCTTTTCCCAAATAGGAAAATGTTTCGTCGACTGTGAGAACACCATTTTCGACATTCGCCGCCCTTTTAATTGCGACGCCACCAATTTCTGTTTGTAAATTGGCATCGCCCTCCATGGAGAAACCTCGGCCGCCATCAGGAAGTTTTATACGCATCCGAAAACGGTGGAGCTCAGGCCCCGCTGTAAGCACGGGAATGTTAGCCCATGCAGGGCGTGCGCGATCGGGTTCAAAAGCAATTAAATCCGGCGCACGAGAAAAAACCTTTTCGGGGCGCCGGTCTTGTAGTTCCCAGCCTGAATTAAAGACACCTTTGCCTTTTAAAACGACAGTACCGCGATCCGGATCAACTGTTGCAGACAGCGTTTCATACTGCGCCTCGCCAACAAATCTCTGTAGGAATTCATCGATAAAAGCTTGCTTTTCCTTCTCCGCTAACTGCGTCGAAGCGAGCGTGAGCGTGTTTGCCAATTCGCCGCGCACGACCATAGTAACATCGGCTACCGAAGGCAGATCGACACTCGTACTTTCGTCTGCTTCCACCGTGAGGTCTATGGTAGCCCGCGCAGGCTCACGGATATCCATTTTCAACAATTCCGCGCCTCCGAGACGTAAGGGCAACAGATGTCCTAACGCAGGCGTGTCTCTAAGATCTTCGATCCTTGAACCCCGTCCTGTTCCGTCAAGAAACAACGACTCCCCGTTGATTGTAGCGCGCACAAGAATATGGTTGAATGCGAGCGCGCTTGGGACGCGTAGCGGGACAACATCGCCTAATACCGTGTGGGCAAGCACGGGTTCCGCTTCGATCTTCATCGCGTCCAGCATAGCCAATAACAACAGGGTCTTTGCCTTGCAGTCGCCGTAGCGTACTTCCCAAGTCTTAGAAGGAGATTGTGGGATATAGTTTCCACCGTCCATGCCGACCGCTAAATATCTGATCTTGTCCTGAACAAGTTGAAGCGCTTTAGCAGTTCGGACCATAGGATCTTGGGTTGCAGACATTATGGCCTCAACCTCGGCGAGAACTGCTGAACCTGGGGGTAATAGTCCATCTGTCGCGTAAAGAGGCGCCATTACCTTTGAAACATCGGCCCAATCTTCAAAAGTCGACGACTCAATTATCTGCGGATTGTTGAAACGGCCCGGCGCGTCGGTTGGCAGGTCGCTTTGTTTCGGCAACGGCAGTTCGATTGCGAGCTCTTCAAAGCTCCCTTTTCGCTCGCGCTTTGAACGAACTTTTTCGGCGAATATTTTGGATTTTACCTTGTCACCCTCCCCCCAAAGAAGGCGGTAACCTGCAGAAGGAATGACAAACGGTTCGGCAATCAGGCTTTGAATGACCTGGGCTCGGCCATTTAACGCCTTATCTTTCATCGTCGTGGAAAAGCGAAGACGTAATATATCGCCAACACGTAAACCTTCGACAGCGATGGTCGCTGTTAAAATTCCGGTCAACTCCCGACGCTCAAGTTGCTGTTCGCGGCGTAGAACTGTGAACTTCTGTCCCGAGGCCAGAACATCTATTTCTTCGGTTCCACGAATGATAGTTAGTTGGTGAACGATCAAATCGCCCTTATCCGGGTTCCAAGGCAAAGTTATGTTGTTACTCTGCGATAGAGCCTCGGGCGTATCGAGGCTCATTGCCATATCCACAAAGGACCAAACTGTCGGGCCTTCGATACGCTGCTGAAGATCAAGTAACAACGGGCCGCCAGCTGCGGATTGTTTTTGACCTTGCGCCAATTTTACGGACGTAACCCATGAAGGAACGGTATCATAAAGGGGAACATCGCCAGCTATTGCAGGACCAGAAATTATTGCTACCGCTCCAAAAGCCACCCTGCGCCAAATGCTCATAAATTCTCCCCAAAGAAGTCGGCAGATTGGCATTGCTCTTTAAAAAAGCAATTGAAATATTTGAGCGATGGCGTCTGTTGCTGATCAAGTATTACAGAGACTTGCAAGGGCTTTACAAAGCTCAATCTTGGTCTTCTTGAAAATGCAAATCAAGATTAGATAATATTGCTGACGCGGTCACCAAACAAACATTATTCGATACAGCATTTTGCCCGGACATCTGTCGCCGCAGAACAGAGGCTGCCTGGAATTTAAAGTGTTTCAAATAGCGAAATTGACGCAGTGTATGAAAACATACGCGACGTAAAATTACCGAATTCATGAAAAACCTTCACTTCCAAGAAGTGGTCGGGGAGACAGGATTCGAACCTGCGACCCTCTGGTCCCAAACCAGATGCGCTACCAGGCTGCGCTACTCCCCGACTGGT